>JAESFU010000010.1_pt1 | contig 1373758 bp, 1301 predicted proteins | sample 9269461 | NCBI WGS metagenome assembly JAESFU01 (sample SAMN14502556, study PRJNA617107) | algae metagenome | isolation source: Stenomitos rutilans HA7619-LM2 and co-occurring heterotrophs from cave walls | place: USA: Waikapalae cave, Hawaii | collected 2009-07-28
TGGCGGGTTTTGGGGGGGGGGGGGGGCGGGGGGGGGGGGGGGGGGGGGCCCCCTCTTCGAGATTTGTGTTCGCCTCGCCCCTCACCCCGACCCTCTCCCCGCAAGCGGGGAGAGGGAGAAGAGAGATGGAGGAATCAATGACCGAACAAAACATTCCGCTCTGGGAAGTCTTCATCCGCAGCCGCACCGGGCTCGCGCATCGCCATGTCGGCTCAGTGCATGCCGTCGATGCCGAGATGGCGCTGCAGAATGCGCGCGACGTCTACACCCGGCGCGGCGAGGGGCTATCGATCTGGGTGGTGCCGTCGCAGGCGATCACCGCCAGCGATCCGGCCGACAAGGATTCGCTGTTCGAGCCGACGGCGTCGAAAGTCTACCGCCATCCGACGTTCTATGAGGTGCCGGACGAAGTCGGGCATATGTAATCGTCAGCGGGGAGAGGTGAAGGAAACGGACATGACCGAAACTCCGCTCTTTGCCTACACGCTCCGGCTCGCCGACAACGCGCTGATCCTCGGCCACCGCGTGTCGGAATGGGTCGGGCATGCGCCGGTTCTGGAAGAAGACCTCGCGCTCGGCAATCTCGCGCTCGATCTGATCGGGCAGGCGCGCTCGTTCTATACATACGCCGGTGAGATCGAGGGTAAAGGTCGCGACGAGGATGCGCTCGCCTATCTGCGTGACGCCGCGGACTGGCGCAATGTGCTGCTGGTCGAGCAGCCAAACGGCGATTTCGCCCAGACCATCGTACGACACTTGCTCTACTCTGCCTTCGCGCATCCCTATTTCGAGGAATTGTCGCGCAGCAAGGATGCGACGCTTGCCGCCATCGCCGCAAAGGCGGTGAAGGAGATGGCCTATCATGTGCGCCACACCGGCGAATGGACCATCCGGCTCGGCGACGGCACCGACGAGAGCCATCGGCGCACTCAGAATGCGCTGGACGAACTCTGGCCCTTCACCGGCGAGCTGTTCGAAACCGACCAGATCGAGCGCGCCCTGATCGAGACGGGAATCGCGGTCGACCCTGCCAGCGTCCGCGCGCGCTGGTCGAGCACGCTCGATCATGTGTTCGAGGAGGCGGCGCTCACCCGGCCGCGCGACGGCTATATGCAGAGCGGCGGCCGCAGCGGGCGCCACTCCGAGCATCTTGGCTTCATTCTCACCGAATTGCAGTTCCTGCAGCGCACCTATCCCGGAGCCAAGTGGTGATCGCGACGGTCGCAGCGATTGATGCTCGCGAGCAGGTGGCGCGCGCCTGGAAGGCCGCGGAATCCGTGGTCGATCCGGAAATCCCGGTGCTGACCATCGCCGATCTTGGCGTGCTGCGCGATATCACCATCGTCGACGGCTTCATCGAGGCGACCATCACGCCGACTTATTCCGGCTGTCCGGCGATGAACCTGATTGCGCTCAACCTCGAACTCGCGCTCGAGGAAGCCGGCTTCCACATGCCGCGGATCAAGACCGTGCTGTCGCCGGCCTGGACCACGGACTGGATGACAGACGCCGGCAAGGCCAAGCTGAAGGAATACGGGATCGCGCCGCCAAACGGGAAGGCGTCGCGCCGCGCGCTGTTTGGCGAGGACGAGGTGGCCTGCCCGCATTGCGGCTCATCGAACACCGAGCGTCTGTCGGAATTCGGATCGACGTCCTGCAAGGCATTGTGGCGCTGCAGGGCTTGCGCCGAACCTTTCGATTATTTCAAGTGCATATGAGGCTTCGCCCATGGCCGTCGCGTTCCACACCCTGAAAGTTGCAGACGTGCGGCGCGAGACGCCCGACGCGGTGTCGATCGCGTTCGCGGTGCCGCCCGAGCTTGCGGAGGAGTATCGCTTTCATCCCGGCCAGCATCTGACGCTGCGGCGCGACTGTGATGGGCAGGACATCCGGCGCTCGTATTCGATCTGCACGGGGCTCGACGACCGCGAATTGCGGGTCGCGGTGAAGAAGGTCGATGGCGGCGTGTTTTCCACGCTGTGCAACGAGATCATCCGGCCGGGTGACATGATCGAGGTGATGACGCCGCAGGGCCGTTTCGGTGTCATGCCGGCGCCGGGCGCCGCGAAAACCTATCTCGCGATCGCGGCGGGTTCCGGCATCACGCCGGTGCTATCGCTGATGCGCAGCGTTCTCACCCGCGAACCGGGCAGCCAGTTCATGCTGATCTATGGCAACCGCACGGCCAAGGACATCATCTTCAAGGAAGCGCTCGAGGACTTGAAGGATCGTTTCCTTGGACGCCTCGTCGTGCATCACGTGCTGTCGCGCGAGCAGCAGGATATCGAGCTGTTCAACGGCCGCATCGACGCAGGCAAGATCGAAGCCCTGCTGAAATCCTTCGCGCCCGCGGAGCGGATCGATCATGCGTTTCTGTGCGGACCGGGCGCCATGATCGAGGAGGCGAGGGCAACGCTGCGGCGCCTCGGTACGCCGGAAGGCCACATCCATATCGAGTATTTTTCCACCGATGGCGTTCCGGTCGCGCCACGCCGTGCCGCCGCTGCCTCCGCCACGGAGCAGCCGGTCGCGCATGCGCATGTCACGCTGCACGGGTCGGCCTATAATATCCCGATGCTGGACGGCGAAACCGTGATCGATGCCGGCGAACGGATGGGGCTTGAGATGCCGTATTCCTGCCGCGGCGGCATGTGCTGCACCTGCCGGGCGAAGCTCGTCTCCGGCGAGGTCGAGATGGCGCTGAATTATTCGCTGGAGCCGTGGGAGCAGGAGGCCGGCTATGTGCTCACCTGCCAGGCGCGCCCGCTGACCAAAGAGATCGTCGTCGATTACGACGAGGTCTAGGCCCGACATTGCGCGCCTGCAATCAACACTTATCCGAACGGCAGGACGCAACATTGCGCCTGCCGCCGGATACTGTGCCGCAGCGGCTAGAGCATCAACGGAAAGCCGTCTCTATTTCTTGCTTGTGCACTGGCTGATGTAGGCTTGGCGCTGAGTTTTGTCGGTGATGTTTTTCGCCTTCGCCTCAGCCCGGCAGGCGTCTTTCTTCGCACGGATGGCGGACTGGTCTGGCTTCGCCGGAGCCTGGGCGAGAGCGGCAGGGGCAAATGAAACGATCAGCAGTGCAGCGAAAAGACCTGTCTTGGACATGGCATGACCCTTGGTATGCGTTAATTCGCGCGTCACGGGTGAGCCCGGACAACGGTAAAATTGCGGCAGAACAGAAGCCAGACGAAAGGCCCCAGGCTCCCTGCGATCATAGTTGATACCTGGTCGTGCCGGACCTGACGGGGTTTTATAGCGCCCGCGGTGAGATTTTGGCGGTCCGCTCAGGCGTCGCCAGCGCCTGCGCGCCCTCGATCAGCAATGTGGTTGCAAGATCTGCATAATCTTCGCGGCTCATCGTGCCGCCCTCGCGAAACCACATATAGTGCCAGTTCAGCATCCCGAACAGCGACATGGTCACGGGCTTCAGCAATGTTTTGCTGCGGCCGATCGCCGGCAGCACATCGGCAATCGCGGCGGCAAAGACCGCCACCAGATCGCGCTCCATGCCAATCAGCGCCTTCTGACGCTCCGGCGGCAGCTTCGCCATCTCGTTGATCTGAATCTTGTGCTGCTGATCGGCGTCGCGATAGGCATCGAGCAGGGCCCCAACGAGTGAACGCAACCGCTCGCGTGCCGGCAACGACATACTCACCGCATTGGCTGCGTCCAGCAACTCCTGCAAATGGACGCTGAGAATGTCGAACAGCAGCGTCTCCTTGCTCGCATAATAGTGATAGAGCAACGCTTTCGACACACCGCAGGCCGCCGCCACTTCCGCCATCGAGGTACGGTCATAGCCGTGCTGTGCGAACAGTTTGGCGGAGCGATCGAGGATCGCGCGGCGCTTGATGTCGTGATCGGCGGAGCGGGGGCGCGCCATCAGTCCTTCGGCCTCTTGTCGATCACCCGCCGCGCTTTGCCCGCGGAACGCTCCACCGCGCCGGGGTCGCCGACCAGCACCTTGATGCCGATCCCGATGTTGTTGCGGATATGCATTGCGAGCGACGCCGCCTCGGCGGTGCGCTCCGCCTCGCCGTGAACCTCCGGCCGGGCTTCGACGAACAGCGTTGCGACATCGAGCCGGTCCTCGCGCGACAGCTCGATCAGGTAATGCGGCGACAGCCCCTGGCAGCGCAGCAGCAATTCCTCGATCTGGGTCGGGAACACGTTGACCCCACGGATGATCATCATGTCGTCGGACCGGCCCGTGACCTTCTCCATGCGCCGGTGCGTGCGCGCGGTTCCGGGCAGAAGCCGCGTCAGGTCGCGGGTGCGATAGCGGATGACCGGCAAGCCTTCCTTGGTCAGCGTGGTGAAAACCAGTTCGCCCTTCTCCCCGTCCCGCAATGGCTTGCCGCTTTCCGGGTCGATCACCTCCGGATAGAAATGGTCCTCCCAGATATGCAAGCCGTCCTTGGTCTCGACGCATTCATTGGCGACGCCCGGTCCCATCACCTCGGACAGGCCGAAAATATCGACCGCATCCATGGCGAAAGCGTCCTCGAGCTCTGCCCGCATCTGGTTGGTCCAGGGCTCGGCGCCGAAAATGCCGATCGACAGCGAGCTCTCGCGCGGGTCGATGCCCTTGGCTTTGAACTCATCCAGGATCGCCAGCATGTAGCTCGGCGTCACCATGATGATGTCCGGCTCAAAGTCGGTGATGAGCTGCACCTGCCGTTCGGTCATGCCGCCGGACACCGGGATCACCGCGCAACCAAGCCGCTCGGCTCCGTAATGCGCGCCGAGCCCGCCGGTGAACAGGCCGTAACCGTAGGCAACATGCACCTTCATACCGGGACGGCCGCCGGATGCACGGATCGACCGCGCCATCAGGTTCGCCCAATTGTCGATATCGGCCTGCGTGTAGCCCACTACGGTCGGCTTGCCGGTAGTGCCGGACGAGGCGTGGATGCGCACGATTTTTTCCTGCGGCACCGCGAACATGCCGAACGGATAATTTTCGCGCAGGTCGGCCTTGGTGGTGAACGGGAATTTGGCGAGGTCTTCGAGCCGCTTGAAGTCGGATGGTCGCACGCCGGCGGCGTCGAACTTCTTGCGATAGGCCTCGACATTGTCATAGGCGTGCTTCAGCGACCAGGCGAGGCGCTGCGTCTGCAATGCGGCGATCTCGTCGCGCGAGGCGGTTTCGATCGGCTCCAGTCCATACGGCTTGTAGGATGCGTCGACCATGGCTCTATGCCTTCCCGGCAGGCAGCAACGTGCCCTCGATGGTGCGCGAATGGCCGCGGAATTCGGCGATCACGGTGCCGTCCTCGCGCGTCACGGTGATGTCGTAAATGCCGGAGCGGCCGGCGCGGTGCCGTTCGACGCCCCTTGCGATCAGGCGGTCGCCCAGCTTGCCGGCGGTGAGAAATGTCACCGCGCAATGCTGCGCCACGGTGCGCTGGTTATAGGTGTTGCAGGCGAAAGCGAAGGTTGAATCGGCCAGCGTGAAGATGAAGCCGCCATGCGCGATATTGTGGCCGTTCACCATTTTGTCGGTGATGGTCATCGCCAGCACTGCGCGGCCGGGCTCGACCGAGATCAACTGCATGCCGAGACCCTTGCTGGCAGAATCCTCCGCCCACATGGCATCGGCACAGGCGCGCGCGATTTCGCCCGCGTCCATGGTCACGATCCCTTCTCGCCGGTGAATTTCGGCGCGCGTTTCTCCATGAAGGCGCTGACGCCTTCCTTGTAGTCCGGGCTCGATCCGGCGCTGCGCTGGAAATCCCGTTCGAGGTCAAGCTGGGTGGCAAGATCGTTGGTTTCGGCAGCGTCGAGCGCGCGCTTGATCAGCGACAGTCCGTAGGTCGGACCGACGGCGAAGCGCATGCACAATTCATTGGCGGCGCCGATCAGTTCGCCATCCGGCACGCATTTCCAGATCAGCCCCCAGCTTTCCGCTGTCTCGGCCGGCAGCGGATCGGCCAAGAGCGCCAGTCCGCGCGCGCGGGCAGGGCCCACCAGCCGCGGCAGAAACCAGGTGCCGCCGGAATCCGGCACCAGTCCGATCTTCGCGAAGGCCTGCAGGAAAGACGCCGACTTGGACGCAACCACGATGTCGCAGGCGAGCGCGATATTGGCGCCGGCGCCGGCCGCAATGCCGTTCACCGCTGCAACGACAGGGAAGGGAAGCGCCCGCAACCGTCGGATCAGCGGATTGTAATATTGCTCCAGCGTGCCACCGAGTACGATGGTCTCACCGGGCTTTGCCAGCCGGTCGTTCAGATCCTGACCCGCGCAGAAGCCGCGGCCGGCGCCGGTGATCATCAGCGCCCTGCAGGTGGAATCGTTTTCCGCATCGTCGAGCGCCTTTTTCAGCGCGACATGCATATCCTCGGTGAATGAATTCAGCCGCTGCGGCCGGTTCAGCGTGATGACGCGATAGCCCGTACGCACGTCGACGAGAATGGAACTCTCGTCCATCCGCACCTCCCGATTCCCGGCGCATTGTTGCGCTCTGGTGTTTTCCACCCTTACGGCAGCAAGACAATCGACAAAGTTACTTGACTGACCGTCCGGTCGGATAATTAATATGCCGGACATTCGGGTGTCAACGCGGTCGGATTTGATAACGGCCCAAACATCCGCGGGAGGACGCATGAATTTTTTCGAGGCGCATCGCGCGCAGCTCGAACAGGCGGTCAACGCGTGCCGCACGCGCTCCTATTGGAGCGCCTATCCGGAAATTGCCAGCGGCAAGATCTATGGCGAGACCGCGAAAGCGGACGGCGAGGCCGCGTTCAAGGCGCTGCTCGGCAAGCCTTTCGATCTTGGTGAGAGCGGCGGCAGACAGGTCGGCCGCGAAGTGTCGCCCTTTGGCATGGCGCTCGGTATCACCTATCCGGCGGCCGATGCCGACGTGCTGATCGAACGCTCCATCAAGGCGGGACAATCCTGGGCGCGCGCGTCTATCGAAGATCGCGTCGGCGTTTGTCTCGAGATGGTGAAGCGTCTCAACGCGCAGAGCTTCCTGGTCGCCAACGCCGCGATGCATACGACCGGGCAGGCCTTCATGATGGCGTTCCAGGCCGCCGGTCCACATGCGCAGGACCGGGCGCTGGAAGCAATCGCCTACGCTTATGACGAGATGACTCGGGTGCCGCGTACTGCGCAATGGGTTAAGCCCCAGGCAAGGGCGATCCGATCGTGCTCGACAAGAGTTTCCGTATCGTGCCGCGCGGTGTCTCGCTGGTGATCGGTTGCGCCACCTTTCCCACCTGGAACGGTTATCCGGCGATCTTCGCCAGCCTTGCCACCGGCAATAGCGTGATCGTGAAGCCGCATCCGGGCGCTATCCTGCCGCTCGCGATCACGGTGAGGATCGGTCGCGAGGTGCTGAAAGAGGCGGGCTTCGATCCGGATGTGATCATGCTGGCCCCCGACGAAGCCGATGCACCGATCACGCAGGATCTGGCCGCGCATCCGGGTGTCGCGATTGTCGATTTCACCGGCTCGCCGGCGTTCGGGCAGTGGGTGCGCGAGAATGCAGCCACCGGCCTTGTCTATACCGAAGAGGCCGGGATCAACTCCATCGTCATCGATTCGACCGATGACTTCCGCGGCATGTGCGGCAATATCGCATTCTCGCTGTCGCTTTATTCCGGGCAGATGTGCACGGCGCCGCAGAACATTTTCGTGCCGGCCGGCGGCATCGAGACCGATGACGGGCACAAGAGCTACGACAAGGTCGCCTCCGGCATTGCGACCGCAATCGACAAGCTGCTCGGCGATCCCGACCGCGCCGCCAATGTTCTCGGCACCATCCAGAACGAGGCGACGGTGGAGCGTGTGGATACGGCGCGCAAGCTCGGCCGGATCGTGCGCGATTCAAGACCGGCTCCGATTGCCGGCTTCGACACCGCACGGACGGCATCTCCGCTGCTGCTTGCCGTGGATGCGAAAGACGACCGCGCCTGGGGTGAGGAGCGGTTCGGACCGATCGCCTTCGTGATCCGTACCGCATCGACAGACGAGTCGATTGCCCTCGCGTCGCAGTCGGCGCGACGCAAGGGCGCGATCACGGCCTCGCTCTATTCCACGGATGACAATGTGGTCGATGCGGCGGCCGACGCCTTTGCGCGCGCAGGTGTCGCATTGTCGGTGAACCTGACTGGCGGCATCTATGTCAATCAGTCGGCGGCGTTCTCGGACTATCACGTGTCGGGCGCCAATCCGGCGGGCAATGCATGCCTGACGGATTCCGCGTTCGTCGCCAATCGTTTCCGCGTCGCTCCCATGCGGCGCCAAAAAGCAGCCTGAACACGTCAGAAAATATCCAAGGGAGGATAAGCATGAGACTTCCGATCAAACTGCTCGCTGCCGCAGCGGCCATGGTGCTGTCGGCGTCGTTCGCCCAGGCACAGGCGCCGATCAAGATCGGTTCGGTGCTGTCGGTTACCGGCGGCGCATCGTTCCTCGGCGATCCCGAAAAGAAGACGCTGGAAATGTATGTCGCCGATCTCAACGCCAAGGGCGGCATCAACGGCCGCAAGATCGACCTCGTCATCTATGACGATGCCAGCGATCCCAACCAGGCGCGCACCTTTGCAACCCGCCTGATCGAGCAGGACAAGGTCGATGCGTTGCTCGCCGGGTCGACGACCGCAAGCACCATGGCGATCATTCCGCTGGCGGAAGAGGCCGAAATTCCGCTGATCAATTTCGCCGGCGCGGTGCAGGCGGTCCATCCGGTGAAGAAATGGAACTTCAAGACACCGCATACCGATCTGATGGCTTGCGAGAAGATCTTCGAAGACATGAAGAACCGCAATCTCACCAAGATCGCGATGATCTCCGGTGCCGATGCCTTCGGCAAGTCGATGCGCGACCAGTGCATGACCGTAGTCAAGAAATACGGCATCGAGGTTCTGCACGAGGAAACCTACCAGCCACGCGACAATGACATGACCGCGCAGCTCACCAACATCAAGGGCAAGGCCGGAGTGCAGGCTGTGCTCAACCCGGGCTTCGGCCAGGGGCCGGCGATCGTGACCCGCAACTACAAGCAGCTCGGCATTCCCCATCCGCTCTATCAGAGCCACGGCGTCGGCACGAAGCAGTTCATCGAACTGGCGACACCGGCGGCGGCGGAAGGCGTCCGTCTGCCGGCCGCGGCGCTGCTGGTTGCGGAGAAACTGCCCGACAGCGATCCGCAGAAGAAGGTCGTGGTCGATTACAAGAAGACCTACGAGGCCAAGACCGGCCAGCCGGTCTCGACGTTCGGCGGGCACATGTATGACGGCCTGATGATCCTGGTAGAAGCGATGAAGCGCGCCGGCGGTCCGGACAAGGCCAAGGTGCGCGACGAGATCGAGAAGACCAAGGGCTTCGTCGGCACCGGCGGCGTCGTCAACATGTCGCCGACCGATCACATGGGCCTCGACCTGTCGGCGTTCCGGATGTTGGAGATCAAGAACGGCGACTGGGAACTGGTGAAGTGAAGGTTGTCAGCGGGTAGACTCTCTGCTCCCCTCCCCACGCGAGCGTAGCGAGTGGCGGGGAGGGGTCGGGGGTGGGGGGATGAGCAGCGCGCATAGACAACGCCGAAGCGATCCTCGTATTCCGCGAGCACGTCGGCTGCGCCGCGACGTGACGTTGGCGGAGCGGAAGCTTTGGTGGCACCTCAAACGACTTTCGCCGGAAGTCTCGCATTTCCGGCGACAGGCGCCGATTGGTTCCTACTTTGTGGATTTTGCTTGCCATGCGCAGCGGATCGCAATCGAGTTGGATGGTGGCCATCACAATGAGGCGGCGCAGTTTCAACTCGACAGGCAGCGCGATGCCTACCTTGCGTCAAAGGGCTATCGCGTCTTGCGCTTCTGGAACGACGACGTGCTGACCAATATCGACGGAGTATTGTCCGTGATCGCCGATGCGCTGACATCCGTTTCGATCGCGGCGCCCCCCACCCCCGACCCCTCCCCGCCGCTTCGCGGGGGGAGGGGAGTCGCGAGCAGTGGAGGCTGAAAGAACGCCAGATGCCCGAATTTCTCCAGTTCACCTTTTCCGGACTGACCGTGGGCGCGATTTACGCCCTGGTCGCGCTGGGATTCACGCTGATCTACAACGCCTCCGACGTGATCAATTTCGCGCAGGGCGAGTTCGTCATGATCGGCGGCATGGTCACCTTCTTCGCCGTGGCCGCCGGATTTCCGCTGCCGCTTGCGGCGTTGATCGCGCTGGTCGCCGCCGTACTTGTCGGCGTGCTGCTGCACCGGCTGGCGATCGAGCCAGCCAAGGGCGCGTCACCCGTCACCCTCATCATCATCACCATCGGCGCCTCGATCTTCCTGCGTGGAATCGCCGCGGTGGTGTTCGACAAGAACTATCATTCCTATCCCGGCTTCGCGGGCACGGAGCCGATCCAGTTCGGCGGCGCAACCATCTTGCCGCAAAGCCTTATCGTGCTCGGCGGCACGCTCGTCATCGTCGTCGCGCTGTGGCTGCTCGCCACCCGCACCATGATCGGCAAGGCGATGGCGGCGACCGCCGCCAACCGGCTGGCAGCGCGGCTGGTCGGCATCAACACCGCCGCGATCGTCGGCGTATCGTTCGCGCTGTCGGCAGCGATCGGCGCCATCGGTGGCATTCTGGTGACGCCAATCACGCTGACGAATTACGATGTCGGCACGCTGCTCGCGCTGAAGGGCTTCGCCGCCGCCATGCTCGGCGGCATGGGGCATCCGCTTGGCGCGGTGGTGGGGGGGCTATTGGTCGGACTGCTGGAGACGTTCGGCGCCGGCTACATTTCATCCGCCTACAAGGATGCGGTGGCCTTCCTCGTCATTCTCGGTGTGCTGTTCGTCATGCCGCAGGGGCTGTTCGGCAAAGCCAGCATCGAGCGCGTTTGAAATGCCGAGCCTGCTGAAACGATACGGCGTCGTGCTGCTGGTCTTGGCGCTGGTGGTCGCGCTGCCATATCTCGTTCCGACCAGTTTCTATCTTCGGATTGCCGCTCTCGTTTTCATCTTCAGTCTCGCCGTTCTCGGCATCAATCTGCTGATGGGTTTTGCCGGGCAGGTCAGCCTCGGCCATGCCGGATTCTTCGGCATCGGCGCTTATGCGGTGGCGGTGCTGCCGACGCATTTCGGCATACCGTCCTGGATCGCACTGATTGCGGGCGTGATCGTTGCGGGCCTGCTGGCTTTTGTCATCGGCCGTCCGATCCTCAAGCTGAAAGGGCACTACCTCGCGGTTGCAACACTTGGTATGGGTATCCTGATTGCCATGGTGTTCACCAATGAAGCGCGCCTGACCGGCGGCCCGGATGGCATGCCGGTGCCGCGGCTGGTGCTGTTTGGATGGACCGCGCGCGGCTCGGTGACCTGGTACTGGATTTCCGGCGTGACACTTGTGCTGGCGACGCTGCTGACGGTCAACCTGATCGACTCGCCGACCGGGCGCGCGCTTCGCGCCATTCACGACAGCGAGGTGGCGTCGCGCGTGCTCGGCATCGATGTCGCGCGCTACAAGCTGATCGCTTTCGTCTTGTCCGCAATCTATGCGGCCGTGGCCGGCGCCTATCTGGCGCTGTTCGACGGACTGGTGACGCCCGCGACCGCAGGCTTCCTGCGCTCGATCGAATTCGTGGTGATGGCGGTGCTGGGCGGCCTGGGGTCGATCCTGGGCTCCATCGTTGGCGCCGCGCTGCTGACGATCCTCCCCCAATTGCTGACGGTGTTCCACGATTACGAGCACATCGCGCTCGGCGCGATCATGATCGTGTTCATGATCTTTCTGCGCGCGGGCATCGTGCCGAGCCTTGCCAGCCTGTTCCGGCGGAGCCCGTCATGAGCGTGCTGTCGACACAGGGGCTCGGCATCGATTTCGGCGGCGTGCGCGCCGTGGACGACGTGTCGCTTTCGGTCGATGCCGGCGAAATCTTCGCCATCATCGGACCGAATGGCGCCGGCAAGACCACGCTCTTCAACATGATTTCGGGGCTTTACCAGGCGCCGCGCGGCAAGGTCACGCTGGAAGGGCAGGACGTCACCAACCTGCCGGCGCATGTGCTGGCGGCGCGCGGTCTGTCGCGCACGTTCCAGAACCTGCAGATGTTCTTCCGCATGACCGCGCTGGAAAACGTGATGGTCGGCCGTCACCTGCACGAGAACCGCAACGTGTTCGCGCATATCTTCCGGCTTCCGAGCGTGGTGATTCAAAACCGCGCCTCCCGCCGTCGCGCGGAGGAATTGCTGTCGCTCGTGGGCCTGAGCAAGCTCGGCAACCGGCCGGCCGGCGAATTGCCCTATGGCGCGCTGAAGCGGCTCGAAATCGCACGCGCGCTTGCATCCGAACCGAAGGTGCTGCTGCTCGATGAGCCCGCCGCCGGCTGCAACGCAGTCGAGACCGAGGAGGTCGATGCGGTGATCCAGAAGATCGCGGCGCAGGGCGTCGCGGTCGTGCTGGTCGAGCATGACATGCGGCTGGTAATGAAGATATCGAACCGCATTCATGTCCTCGACCAGGGCCGCACGCTGGCGCAGGGCACAGCGCAGGAGGTGCGCGCGAATCCGGCGGTGATCGCGGCCTATCTCGGTGCGCATGCGGGCGGGGAGGTGGCCGATGCTGGTCATTGACAACCTGTCCAGCCGCTATGGCCGGATCGAAGTCCTGCACGGGCTTTCGCTCGAGGTGAAGCAGGGCGAGATCGTGACGCTGGTCGGCAGCAATGGCGCCGGCAAGACCACGCTGCTGCGTGCGATTTCGGGCGTGCAGCCGGTCTCGGGCGGATCGATCCGTTTCCTCGGCGATGCGATCGACCGCGTCGCACCGCATGTCCGTGTCGCACGCGGGATCGTGCAGGTTCCGGAAGGCCGGCAGGTGTTCGCGCCGCTGTCGGTCGAGGACAATCTCCGGCTTGGCGCCTGGTCGCGCAAGGACAACGAGATCGCAACCGACATCGAAGGCGTCTATGCGACCTTCCCGGTGCTCGCGGAGAAGCGAGCGATTGCCGCGGGCTCGCTCTCCGGCGGCCAGCAGCAGATGCTGGCGATGGGACGTGCTTTGATGGCCCGCCCGAAACTGATGCTGCTCGACGAACCGTCGATGGGGCTTGCGCCAATCCTGGTCGACCAGATTTTCTCGATCGTCGCCGCGCTGAAGCGGCAGGGCATCACCGTCCTGCTGGTTGAGCAGAATGCCTATGCGGCGCTTGCCATCGCTGACCGTGGCTATGTGCTGGAGACCGGACGCATCTCGCATTCCGGCACCGGGCGCGAATTGCTCAACGACACACGGGTGCGCGAGGCGTATCTGGGGGTTTAGTTTCGTAGCCCGCATGAGCGCAGCTACATGCGGGGTTGCGACCGACGCGGATATCGCTGCGCTCATCCGATGATGGATCACGTCATCCGATCGGCAGCTTGGCTTCGTCCTTCAACGTCTCCAGCACGATGCTGGAGCGCACCCGCTCCACCGCCTCGTGCGGCAGCAGCACATCGTTGACCAGCGCCGACAGCGCCCGCAGATCGGTCACCACGACCTTGAGCAGATAGTCTGAATCGCCGGTCAGCGCGTGGGTCTCCTGCACCATTGCCAGCGTCGCTACCAGATCGCGGAAGCGCCGCGCGTTGTTGCGCGAATGCGTGGCGAGTGCGACGAAGATGAAGACCGTGATGCCGAAGCCGAGCAAAGCGGGATCGAGGTCGGCGCGATAGCGGCGGATCACGCCGGCCTGTTCCAGCCGCTGGCGGCGGCGGGAGCATTGCGAGGGCGACAGCCGGACCGCATCGGCAAGCTGCTGGTTGGTCAGAGCGCCGTTATCCTGGAGCGCGGACAGCAGCTTGAGGTCGGCGTCATCGATGGTGATCGGTTCGTGTGCCATTGAGCGTAAAAATGCATGAATTGCGCATAACATAGCGAGAAAGCAACAAATTTGCACGCAATTTGCACCCGGTGTCGGGTATTTTCCACCTCAGAACAATAAGCTTTTCGCACAGGAGATCGCCATGGGTCCGTTTCCGCATGACGCGCCGGCTGCCGTCATTTCCGAATTGAATCCGATGGGCACCGACGGCCTCGAATTCGTCGAATACGCCCATCCCGAGCCGGAAAAACTCGGCAAGCTGTTCGCGACCATGGGCTTCACGCTGGTCGCCAAGCACCGCTCCAAGAACGTGCAGCTCTGGCGCCAGGGCGACGTCAATTTCGTAGTCAATGCCGAGCCGAAGTCGTTCGCACAGCGCTTCGCGGCCGAGCACGGTCCCTGCGCCTGCGCGATGGCGTTTCGTGTCGTCGATGCGAAGAAGGCCTATGAGCGCGCGCTGTCGCTGGGCGCCGAGCCCGGCGAGACCAGCGTGGGGCCGATGGAGCTTGCGATCCCGGCGATCAAGGGCATCGGCGGTTCGCTTCTGTATTTCGTCGATCGCTACGGCGAGAAAGGCTCGATCTGGGACGTGGATTTCGTCTGGACCGGCGAGCGCGACCCGAAGCCGGAAAATTGCGGTCTGTATTATCTCGATCACCTGACCCACAACGTGCTGCGCGGCCGCATGGATCACTGGGCCGGCTGGTATCAGAAGCTGTTCAATTTCCGGGAGATCCGCTTCTTCAACATTGAGGGCAAGCTCACCGGCCTGATCTCGCGGGCGATGACGTCGCCCTGCGGCAAGATCCGCATCCCGATCAACGAGTCGCTCGACGACAAGTCGCAGATCGAGGAATATCTGCGCGAATACAAGGGCGAGGGTATTCAGCACGTCGCGATGGGCTGCCGCGACATCTACGAGAGCGTCGCGAAGCTTGGCGCCAACGGCCTGCCCTTCATGCCGCAGCCGCCTGCGACCTATTACGAGAAGATCGACGCGCGTGTGCCGGGCCATGGCGAGGACATCGCCAAGCTGAAAGCCAGCGGCGTGCTGATCGACGGGGAGGGTGTCGTCGACGGCGGCATGACGAAGGTGCTGCTGCAGATTTTCTCCGGCACCGTGCTCGGCCCGATCTTCTTCGAATTCATTCAGCGCAAGGGCGATGACGGTTTCGGCGAGGGCAATTTCCGCGCGCTGTTCGAGTCGATCGAGGAGGATCAGATCCGCCGCGGCGTGCTGAAGGCGGACCAGGACGCGGCGTAAGGTCTGGGACCGCGCCGGTATCGCAAACCTGTCATGCCCCGCGCGAAGCGGGGCATCCCGCCAGGTGTTTACGGACTTGTGGCGTGGATCGCCCGCTTTTGCGGGCGATGACAGCTATCCAATGTTGAGATCACTTCCTGACAAACACCTGGAGCAGCTCCATCACCTTGTCGCGTGCCCCGGCGCCCATCTTCTCCGCGAGCTTCGCTTCGTGGCGTGCGGCCAGCGCCTTGGCGCGCTTCAGAAGTTTCTGACCGTCCTTGGTCAGTTGCAGCGCATGGGTGCGTCGATCGGTCGGGGAGGGCAGGCGCTCGGTCAGGCCGCGCTTCTGTAGATGGTCGAGCATGTGAACCAGCCGCGCGCGCTCAATCGCCAGCCGGTCGGCAAGCTCGGCCTGCGACAGCCCCGGATTGGCGCCGATCACCGTCAGCACCGAATATTGCGCTGGGCGAATGTCGATCACCGAAAGCGTGCGGATGAAGTCCTGGAACACCCAGACCTGCGCACGGCGCAGCGCGTAACCAAGATGCGTGTCGAGCACATCGAGCGCGATGTCGCGGCGGCTCTTCGGCGGACGCGATAACGGCGCCGCGGCAGGGCTGTCAGCCATTGATCCTCCCAGCGCCCGGTACGCTTGCCGGACGCAAATTGTTGTTCTCAACACTGATTGTGCTATACAACAATTTGCTCTAATCGGAAACTGGGCTTGTGCGCGGGCCGATGTCGCAGAAGTCAGGCATTGCAAGTCGGCCGAAACAATAAGAAAAAGGGACCAATCACGGTCCCAGGGTCAGCGGACCATCAAGGGAGGAGTTACAAAATGTCCATCAAGTCTCGTCTTCCGCGCGTCACGCGCCGCACCTTCGCCGCCGGTCTCGGCGCCGCAGGCATCGTTGCCGGTACCGCGCCGTTCAACATCGGCCGGGCGCAAGGCGCGCCGCTGAAAGTCGGTGTGCTGCTGCCGCGTTCGGGCGTTCAGGCCTTCATCGGCCAGGATTGCCAGCGCGGCGTCGATGTCGCAGCCGGCATTCTCAAGGATATCGGTCAGCCCAGCCTTCAGATCATGAATGCCGACACCGAGTCGGACGTCCAGATCGCCCGCGCGCAGGCCGAAAAGCTGATCAACGAAGGTGCCCAGCTTCTGGTTGGCGCGTTCGATTCCGGCCAGTCGACCGCGATCGCGCAGGTCGCAGAGCAGCGCGGCATTCCTTACGTCATCAACATTGCAGCGGCCCCGCCGATCACCGAGCAGGGCTACAAGTTCGTGTTTCGCAACTTCCCCGTAGCCGGCAAGATCACCTCGGACGCGATGACGAACCAGAAGGAAATTTTCGGCGAGACCGGCAAGGCGCCGAAGAAGGTCGCCTTCATGCATGTGACCGATACCTTCGGCAGTGCGATGGCAAAGGTGCTGCCGGGCGCGATCGAGAAATTCCAGATGCCGTATCAGATCGCGGACACCATCGCTTACGATCTGAAGGCGCGCGACCTCTCGGTCGAAGTCGCCAAGGCCAAGGGCACCGGCGCCGATGCGCTGCTGGTGGTCAGCCGGCTCAACGACGCGATCCTGATCACCCGCGAGCTGGTCAAGCAGCGCTGGGAAGGCATGGGCGTGCTCAGCATGGGCCCGGGCTGGTATGAGGACCAGTACATGAAGACCCTCGGCAAGTTGTCCGACGGTCCGATCAGCTTCGTGCCCTGGTACGATCCCAACAAGAAGCTCGCCAAGGCGTTGCAGGCGGCGCTTGCCAAGCAGTTCCCCGACACCAACATGAACACCAACCATGTCTATACGTTCGAGGCGCTGCTGATCGCGGCTGACGCCTACAAGCGTGCCGGTTCGGCCGATCCGAAAGCGCTCGCCGATGCCGTGCGTACGACCGACATCAAGGACAACGTCTCCACCGGCCCCGGCATCCAGTTCGACGCCAAGGGTCAGAACGACAAGCTGGTCAATTCGGCGATTCAGAACCGCGGCGGCAAGCTCGTCACGGTGGCCCCGAAGGGCGCCACCGACGCCAAGGTCGACTGGCCGATGACGCCCTATGCCAAGCGCTGACGCAAAATAGCGACAAGACGCTCCGGCCGCCTCGCGGCCGGAGCCGGCTCTCATCAGACTGGCCCACGCGGGATAGGCCGTGCCAACCGAAATCTATTTCAATGTCGCGATCAGCGGTCTGCTGACCGGACTGATCTACGGCCTCAGCGCGCTCGGGCTTTCCGTCATTTTTGGCGTGATCCGGATCGTGAATTTCGCCCATGGCGAGATCATGGTGCTCGGCATGTTCTTCACCGTGGTGGCGTTCCGCCATCTCGGCATCGATCCGCTGCTCGCGGTGCCGTTCATCGCGGCAATCCTGTTCTGCTTCGGCTATCTGCTGCAGGACTGGGTCGTGCGGCGGGTCGCGCATCTGCACGATTATTTCCAGTTCCTGCTGATGGCCGCAGTCGCGGTGATGCTGATCGCGGTCTGCCTGATGCTGTTCGGGCCGCAGGCGCAGGGCGTGAACGTCCCCTATGCCCTCGACTCCTTCTCGGTCGGCCCGCTGATCATCGACAAGGTGCGGCTCTACGCCGGAATTGTCGCGCTGCTCGGCTCGGGCGCGATGTTCGCCTTCTTCAAATACACCGACACCGGCAAGGCGATCCGCGCCTGCGGCGACAATTACACCGGTGCGCTCGTGGTCGGGCTGAACGTGCGCCACTATTTCGCGCTGACCTTCGCCATCGGCTGTGCGTGTCTTGGTGCCGCCGGGGCGATCATGGTGATGATCGTTGACGTGCATCCCTATCTCGGCCCGCCCTATACGCTGCTCGCCTTCATCATCGTCATTCTTGGCGGCATGGGCAGCCTGCCGGGTGCGCTGCTCGGCGGCATCCTGATCGGCATGTCGGAGGCGCTCGCGGGCATCCTGCTGCAGCCATCGCTCAAGAGCGCCTTCAGCTTCGGGATCCTGATCCTGGTGCTGCTGTTCCGTCCGCAAGGCCTGCTCGGGAAAGTTCAGCGATGAACCGGCTGTTTGACGGCGTACCGGCCCATGGCCTTGTGCTGCTTGCCCTGTTTGGGGCGGCGCTGGTCGCGGCACCCTATCTGGTCAGCAATTACGTGCTGAGCGTGCTGATCATCGTTCTGTATTTCGCCTATGTCGGACAGGCCTGGAACCTGATGCTCGGATTCGCGGGTCTGCTCTCGCTCGGGCATGCGCTGTTTGTCGGCATCGGCGCCTATGCCAGCGCGGCGCTGTTCATCCGCTACGGCATTCCGCCGCTGATCGGTGTCTTCGTCTCGGTCGCGCTGTCGGTCGCGGTCGGATGTCTGATCGGCTATCTCGGTTTCCGGTTTTCGATCCTCGGCGTCTATTTCGCGCTGTTGACCATCGCCTTCGCCGAATTCACCGGGATCATGGTGGACCACACCCGCTGGCTCGGCGGCACCGAAGGCCTGTTCCTGCCGGTCGCCAACCGCGACCGGATCGATCTCGTCAATCTTCGCGGCTCGCCGGTGATGTTCTATTACGTGATCCTGACGATGACCGCGCTCGCGCTCGCGCTGTGCCGGCTGCTGCTGAATTCAAAGCTCGGTTACTACTGGCAGGCGATCCGCGAGGATCAGCAAGCCGCGGAGGCAAGCGGCATTCATTTGTTCAAATACAAGATGATCGCGGTCGCGATCTCGTCCGGGCTCACCGGCATCGCCGGCGTCTGGTACGCCTTCTACTATAACAACCTTTTCCCGGAATCGACGTTCGGCACCAATCGCTCGATCGAGATGATCCTCGGCACCATCGTCGGCGGCGTCGGCACGCTGATGGGTCCGATTATCGGCGCCTTCGTGCTCACCCCGCTCGGCGAAACGCTGACTGCGCTGACCGAAGGCATGAAGATCGACGGCATCAAGCAGTTCTTCTGGGGCCTGTGCGTCGCCATCATCGTGCTGTTCCGCCCCTCCGGCGTGTGGCCCTGGATCGCGCGTGCGTTGCGGCTCGACAAAAAGTCGGATGGAGGCCGCTCATGACCGCGGCGTCGCTTTCGGTCAAAGGCATTTCGAAAAGCTTCAGCGGTCTGCGGGCCGTCGACGATGTGTCGTTCGAGGTCAAGGCCGGCGCGATCCAGGCCCTGATCGGACCGAACGGCGCCGGCAAGACCACGGTCTTCAACATGATCGCCGGCGTGTTCCGGCCCGATACCGGCGACGTGCTGCTCGATGGCGCCTCGCTGGTCGGCAAGCGTCCGGACCAGATCTGCCATGCCGGTGTCGGCCGCACCTTCCAGATCGTGCGTCCGTTCAACGATCTCACGGTCGAGGAGAATGTCGCGATCGGCGCGCTGGCCTGGACCGATGACGTGAAGGAAGCGCGGGACTACGCCAACGATGTCCTGAAGCTGCTCGGCCTCGACGACAAGCGCTCCGCGCGCCCCACGGGCATCACGCTGCCCGACCGCAAATGCCTGGAAGTGGCGCGGGCGCTCGCGACCAAGCCGAAAATCCTCTTGCTCGACGAGGTCATGGCCGGCCTGCGTCCGACCGAGACCGACCGCATGGTGACCGTGTTCCGCAAGCTCAACGACGATACCGGCGTCACCATCCTCTTGATCGAGCATGTGATGCGCGCGGTGATGGCGCTGTCGGCGCATATCGTGGTGGTGAATTACGGCAAGGTGATCGCGGAGGGCACGCCGGAAGTCGTGACCCGCGATCCCGACGTGCTGGCGTGCTATCTCGGCGCCGAGGCGGTGCACTGATGCTGAAGGTCGATGGCATCGATGTATTTTACGGCGACGCGCAGGCGCTCGACGGCGTGTCGGTCGAAGTGCCGAAAGGTGCGATCGTCGCGATTGTCGGCGCCAACGGTGCCGGCAAGACATCGCTGATCCGCACCATTGCCGGCATGGTCCGTCCGGTGCGCGGCAATATCCGCTTTCACGACAATGAAATCGCCGGCCTGCCGAGCTACAAGGTCTGCAATCTCGGCATCGGGCAGGTGGCCGAGGGCCGCCAGATTTTCCCTAATCTCTCGGTCTCCGAAAATCTCGACATGGGCGCGATGCTGCCGCGCGCAAGCGCGAGCCGCGTGAAGAACCGCGATCGCGTGCTGGCGATGTTTCCGCGTCTGCGCGAACGTTCGGGGCAGGCGGCCGGAACGCTCTCGGGCGGCGAACAGCAGATGCTGGCGATCGGCCGTTGCCTGATGGGTGAGCCCGAGCTGGTGATGTTCGACGAACCGTCGCTCGGTCTGGCTCCCGCCCTGGTGCAGGACGTGCTGGCCACCATCCGCGACCTCAATCGCGACGGGCTGACCTGCGTGCTGGTCGAACAGAACGTGGCGGTCTCGCTGAAGCTCGCGAGCCGTGCCTATGTGCTGGAAAACGGCCGCATCACGCTGACCGGCACGGGCCAGGAATTATTGGCCGACGATCGCGTCCGGCAGGCGTATCTGGGAATGTAGAGAGGGACTACCGCCGCATCAGCGCGTTGAGGGCCGCGACGCGTACCGGCAGCGGCGATTCCGGAAACAGCGCGCGCAACTGGCTAAGCGCCTGCGAGGCGGTCGACGGCTGCTTTTCCACCAGCACATGCGCCATCGCGCGGGCCAGCTGGGTTTCGCTCTGGCCGGTCATGAAAGCCGGCGCCAGGGTGACGTCGCCAAAAGCCTCGGGCTCGGCGATCCGAACGGTCTTGCGGGCAGCAAGCATGGTCATCAACGTCCTCACAACGTCTGTCCTGTTCCGGTCCGGCTGTAACGCGGCTTATCTGATTTGGTTCCTCCTTGGGAAGCCCCGGCGGTCGATTTTATGTTATTTGAATCAATGGTTTGCGCAATCCTGACGAGTCGGAGCAAGATTGCGCAACCGGGATTTGACTAAATGCACGCGCCTCGGCAAATCGGCTCGGGACGGGCCGGAGGCCCGCAGGGAGAGAAACCATGAAGCTGTATTATGCGCCCGGAGCGTGTTCGCTCGCCGTCAACATCGCGCTGCACGAGGCGGGGATCGCGTTCGATCTCGAGCGCGTCGACAACAAAACCAAGGTCACCAAGAGCGGCGAGAATTTCTGGGACGTGAACCCGAAGGGTGTGGTCCCGGTGCTCACACTCGACAGCGGCGAGACGCTGACCGAGGTGGTGGCGCTGCTGCAATACGTCTCCGACCAGAAGCCCGGGGCCGGCCTGATGCCGAAAGCCGGCACCATGGATTATTATCGCGCGCTGGAATGGTTGTCCTTCATCGGCACTGAACTGCACAAGCAGTTCACGCCGCTGTTCAAGGAGGGCACGCCCGGCGACTACCGGATGATCGCCAAGCAGAATGTCATGAATGCCTTCAAGCATATCGATGAGCACCTCGCCGGCCGGCAATGGCTGGCGGGCGATCGCTATTCGATTGCCGACATCTACCTGTTCGTGGTGTCGAACTGGGGACGCTTCCAGGAAATCGACGTCGCGCAATGGCCGAACCTGAACGATCTGCGCACGCGCATCCGCGCGCGGCCCAAGGTCGAGGAGGCGATGAAGGCGGAAGGGCTGATCAAGCCGGCAGCGGCTTGAGGGCTCGTTTTTCCGCGCCGAGCGGTGCGCGTAAATCCTGGGCGCGCGGCCGGTGGCCGCGCGCCGGAATTGCAAAAGTTACTTCGGCTTGCCGATCGTCACCGTGAGCGAACCGACGCCCGCGACCTCGCACTCGATCTTGTCGCCGATATTGACCTGGCCGACGCCGGCCGGGGTGCCGGTCATGATGATGTCGCCCGGCGCGAGTTCGACCATCTCCGACAGCTTCCAGATCGTCTCCGGAACGTTCCAGATCATCTGGTCGAGGTCGCCGTCCTGCTTCACCGCGCCGTTGACCTTGAGCACGATGCGGCCCTTGGTTGGGTGGCCGATTTCGGAGGCCGGCACCAGCGGACCGCACGGTGCGGAGGCGTCGAAGGCCTTGCCGATTTCCCACGGGCGCTTGACCTCGCGGGAGGCGATCTGCAGGTCGCGGCGGGTCAGGTCGATGCCGACGCCATAACCCCAGATGCAGTCATTGGCCTTGTCCGGCTTGATGTTGATGCCGCCGGACTTCAGCGCCACCACCAGCTCGACCTCGTGATGCATGTCCTTGGTCAGCGGCGGGTAGGGCACCACGCCGCCATCCGGGACAATGGCGTCGGCCGGCTTGGCGAAGAAAAACGGGGGCGCGCGTTCGTCCTGCCCCATCTCGCGGATGTGCTCGATGTAATTGCGGCCGACGCACCAGATGCGGCGGACCGGAAATTTTTCGGATGAGCCTTTGACCGCGAGTGCGGCCTGGGGCGGCGGAGGTATGACGTAACGATCGCTCATAGCCGATGATGCTTTTTTGTCACAGGCAGCCGAAGTTCGGCAGGGAATGCGGCACGCGGTCGCAATAGCGATTGGCCGCAGGTGGGGCCTCCGCATAGCATGGCACTGGATGGCGTCAAAGCGCGCGCGGGTCGAACGGCCTGTTGCTGCTGCTGCCGGCGCCAAACATTTGAGCGGGGGCTGCGAACGCCGGGATTGGGGGATCCCGGCGTTCGTATTTTTTACGGACTAAAGTCCCGGCGCTCGCGTGACGAAGCGAACGCCCCTTGTGCTGGTGGCCTGATCTCAGCCCGAGATGGCGCTCAGGCTCAGCGCCAGCCGCCGCCGGGCAGCGGACCGTGATACGGCGTGTCACGGCAATGTCCCCACGGACCGCGCCAGTATCCCGGAGGGCACTCGTGCCACGTCCACATGTAACGGCCGTAATATCCGCCCGGATAGGGGCCGGTGCCGTAGCGATGGCAGGCACCGCCGGGGCCGCGGTAGCGGGCAGGGCCGCAGCCCTGGGCGACTGTCTCGACGCTGGGCTGGATTTCGATTTGCTGAACGACAGCCGGCGCAGCTTGCGCCGACGAGAGCAGAGCCGCTGCGAGCGGCAAGGCCAGAAGAGTTCTGATCATCGAGTCGCCTCCTGATTTGGACAGCGATTCGATATCATTCGTTGACGCCGGTCTGAAACGTCCAAGCGCGATAGCACTTATGATGATTTAACATCGCGGGTTCCAATGCCCGCAACCGCGCTTGTACGATTCGGTCCTGATATTTGTGCGACCGATCGCTCGCCGGAACGACTGCTTACTCCGCCGCGACGGTGTCCGCGGTCGGAAATTCCTGCGCCTGCAATTGCAGCCGGTAGAACGACGCATAGCGACCGCCCTGGCGGAGCAATTCGTCGTGACGGCCCGATTCCGCCACCACGCCCGCTTCAATCACGAAGATGCGGTCGGCATGGGCGATGGTGTTCAGGCGATGCGCGATGGCGATAGTCGTGCGCCCCTGGGTCAGATGCGCGAGCGCGCCCTGGACCAGCCGCTCGGATTCGGAGTCGAGTGCGGCCGTCGCCTCGTCGAGCAGGATCAGTCTGGCGTCGCGGATCAGCGCGCGCGCGATGGCGATGCGCTGCCGCTGGCCGCCGGACAATTGCAGGCCCTGCTCGCCGGTATGGGTGTCGTAGCCTTTCGGGAACGACATGATGAAGTCATGCGCGTTGGCGGCTTTGGCGGCGGCGACGATGTCGTCTTCGGTTGCGCCGTCCTTGCCGAACGAGATGTTGTCGCGGATCGTGCCGTGGAACAGGAATACGTCCTGTCCGACATAGGCGATCTGCTGGCGCAGCGAGTGACGCGACACGCTGGCGATATTCTGCCCGTCGATCTCGATCGCGCCGGATTGCGGCTCGTAGAGACGCAGGATGGAATTGAGGATGGTCGACTTGCCGCCGCCGGAGGGGCCGACCAATGCGCTCATCTGGCCGGCCTCGGCGACGAGTGAGATGCCGCGCAGGACCGGCTCATTCTCGCGATAGGACAACCACACGTCGCGGAACTCGACCTGGCCCTTGTCCATCACGAGTTTCGGCTTGTCGTTGTCGGCGGCTTCGGTCGACGGCGCGTCGATGATGTCGAACAGCTGGCGCACGCCGATCAGTCCGGCATTCAATTCGATATTGAGCCGCGCCAGCCGCTTGGCCGGCTCGTAGGCCAGCAGGAACGCGGTGATGAAGGAGAAGAACTCGCCCGGCGTGGCGTTCATTTCGATGGTGCGATAGCCGCCATAAATGACGCCCGCTGCGATGGCGACGCCGGCCAGCGCCTCCATCATCGGGCTCGAGCGGTTCGACACGCGCGCCATCTTGTTGGCTTCGTGTTCGACCGCGGCGACGTTGTCGTAATAGCGCTTGCGCAGGCGGTCTTCGAGCGTGAAGGCCTTGACGATACGAATGCCCTGGACGGTCTCCTGCATGGTCTCGAACAGCCGGGTGCCGCCGGTAAACTGCGCCTTCGCAACCGCCTTCACGCGGCGCACCAGCTTGCGGATCATCCAGATCGCCGGCGGCGCGATCACCGCGGCGGACAGCGACATCACGGGATCCTGGATCACCATCACGGTGGCGAGACCGACCAGAGACAGGAAATCGCGGCCGACAGCGGTGATCAGCAGGTTGAGCACCTGCATCGCGGACACCGCTCCGGTCGACAGCCGGTGCAGGAATTCCGACGAATGCCGCTCGGCAAAGAAGCCGAGATTCTGTTGCATCAGCCGGTCGAACAATTTCCGCTGGTTTTCGGCGATGATGGCATTGCCGACTTGCGACAGGATCACCGCCTGGAGATAGGTGGCGCCGCCGCGCGCGCAGAAAATCACGATCGTGAACAGGCCGATGACCACGATCGCGTGGAAGCTGCGATCGACATAGGCCTTGTTGACGATGGTGCCCATCAGATAGGCGATCGCGGCCGTGCCGGCCGCCGAGATTGCCATGAAGAAAAAGGCGGTGGCGTAGGATTTCCAGTGCTTCGCGCCGTACTCGGTCACGAGCCTGCGAATCAGCTGATACGAGCTTTCCTTGTCGGCCGGGACGGGAGGCGCCATTCGATATCAAGCCTGTACGGGATCATCGGACAGGGCGTCCGCCCCGCCGGCTACCTGCCCGCTTGGGGGCGAGATTTCAAGTCTATTACCCTTTTCCGGGCCATGACGTTCGCGGTCCGTAGCCCGGATGAGCGAAGCGAAATCCGGGGACCACCCGCATATCGCTTCGCTCATTCGGGCCACTGAATGGGTTACCGGCCGCGAGGGGGCGGACGGAGAAACCTAGCTGTTCCGGGTCCGCAATTTCTGTTCCCATTCCAGCGCGTCCCGCACGATGACGGGCAGATCGTCATAGCGGGGTACCCAGTGCAGGATCTCCCGTGCCCGCTCGGAGGCCGCCACAATCCGGGCCGGGTCGCCCGGCCGGCGCTCGGCTAGTTCGACCCGGAAATCGACCCCGGAAACCTGCTTCACGGTGTCGATCACCTGGAACACCGAGAAACCGCGTCCATAGCCGCAATTGAAGGTGGCGCTGTCGCCGCCCGCGCGCAGATAGCGCAGCGCATCCGAATGCGCCCGGACCAGATCGCTGACATGGATATAGTCGCGGATGCAGGTGCCGTCGGGGGTCGGATAGTCGGTGCCGAACACATCCATTTTCTGGCGCAGGCCGAGCGCGGTCTGGACCGCGACCTTGATCAGATGCGTGGCCGCGGGGGTGGACTGGCCGGTACGCATCTGCGGGTCGGCGCCGGCCACGTTGAAATAGCGTAGGACCGCGTATTTCAGCGGATGGGCGAAAGCGGTGTCGCGCAGGATGATTTCGGTCATCAGCTTCGACGAACCGTAGGGCGACATCGGATCCGGCGCGGCATCCTCCGCCACCGGCACCGACTTCGGATTGCCGTAGACCGCGGCGGTGGAGGAAAAGATGAAATGCTTCACGCCACCTTTCACCGCGCCCTCGATCAGCGTGCGGGAATTGGCGGTGTTGTTCCTGTAATAGCCCAGCGGATCGGCGACCGAGTCCGGCACCACGATCGAGGCGGCGAAATGGATGATCGCGTCGACCCCGTGCTTCGCGATGATCGACCGCGCCAGGTCCTCGTCGCCGGTATTGCCCTCGTAAAATGGCACATGGTCCGGAATGGCCCAGCGAAAGCCGGTGGACAGATTGTCGAGTACGACCACGTCCTCGCCGGCGTCGAGCAATTCGTAAACCATGTGGCTGCCGATATAGCCGGCGCCGCCGGTGACGAGGACGGTCATGGACCGGGATCTCCGCAAAAGAATCCCGCGACCATAGGCGACGGCCATGAAAAATGAGTAATAAGAGGTCCCGTTTTCCCCGATCAGGCCCGCCTTGACCGACCTCGACGTCATCATTCCAAACCTGCACTGGAACTATACCGGTGTGACGGCGACCAACCGGATGATCGCGCCCCGGATCGCCGGGCTTGCGACCGCGCGTTGGCTCGGCCCGGATGCGCCGGACGGCATCGAGACCATGCGCTTCTCCGAGTTGCTCGCCCTGCCGTTCCGGGGGCGGCGCCGGTTCGTCTGGCATGCACGCCGCAACAACGAGATGATGGTGGGCCTGCTGCTGAAATGGCTCGGCTGGCCGCTCAAGCTCGTGTTCACCTCGGCGGCGCAGCGCCATCACACCTGGATCACGCGCTGGCTGATTGCGCGCATGGACGGCGTGATCGCCACCAGCGATGCATCGGCGTCCTATCTCAAGGTTCCGTGCGAGGTCATTCTGCACGGCGTCGATACCGCGCGCTATCACCCGCCAAAGAACCGTGACGCCGAATTCCAGATCAGCGGTCTGCCGGGAAAATATGCCATCGGCTGTTTCGGCCGGGTCCGGCACCAGAAGGGGACGGACGTTTTTATCGAGGCGGTGTCGCGCGTATTGCCGCTCTATCCTGATTTCAGCGCGGTGGTGGTCGGCGCCGTCGACGACGCCGCGTTTGAAGCCGAGCTGAAAGCCCGTGTGGCGCAAGCCGGGATCGCCGATCGGGTGCGCTTTCTCGGCGAGCGGCCGATCGACGAAGTGCCGCTCTGGTTCCGCCGCATCCTCATCTACGCTTTCACGTCACGCAACGAAGGCTTCGGGCTGACGATGCTGGAGGCGATGGCGTCCGGCAATGCGCTGGTTGCGGCGCGCGCGGGTGCTGCGGAAGCGGTGGTGACCGGTGGTCAGATCGCGTTGCTGGTGCCGGCAGGAGACGCGACCGCGCTTGCGACGGCGCTCGAGACGCTGATGCGCGATCCGGCTCGCACTGCGGCAATGGGCGAACGCGCGCGCGACTATGTCGCATCGCAATTCAGCATCGAGGCCGAAGCGAAAAAGATCGCCGCTGTGTATCGGCGTGTGCTCGGCCGCGATACCGCGCCGCAAAACTCCGGCACCGACGCGTTGCGCTGACCTGCATCTCGAAAATTAAGGTCGTTTGCGGCGCTAAATTTGAGGGAAATACCGGTGATCGGTGTTGCCCCGCGCCAACCACGTTTGCGTGAAAGCTCCCGCGCGGCGTTGTCCCATCATAAAATTGACAACGGCTGCGACTAGCGATGAAACGCATTCAACAAAAAAGAACATGAGGAGGAGGCCATGACGGCAGCGTCCATGCGGCTTTCCACGTTCGGTGCTCTGCCTTGCGCACAATGCGGCGCGCAACTGAAACGTCCGGCCTGGTCGGAGCCGGTGAACCAGCGGCAGGTGCGTCACCTCTGGAATTGCGGCGACTGCGGCTATGTGTTCGAGACCATGGTGGTGTTCTGTTCGGACGTCGAACCGGCCGAGCCGCTGGCGGCATAGCGTCAGCCGCGCTGTACGCGTTGAGCCTCGATACGCGCCCACGCACGCATCCCAGCGCGACGCTTTGGCTTGCCGGGTAGGTGAGTGCAGTGGGCGAAAGCCCAAAGTTGCAATCGCTTTCGACTTGGATCATTGAAGTCCCGGAAAATTGTATACAGGCGCGTAACGGCGCGTCCGGGACAACAGGCCGCGCGTCGCGCCGCCGAGGGGAGAAGTCGATGGCTGCCAAGAATCTCGAAGATGTGCTGAACACCGTGAAGAATCCGGTCGATCTGCTGCGCAACCAGCAGACCGGGCCGAATGTCTATCCGGGCGTGCCGGCGGAATACACCAATTGGCGCGACGAGCAGCAGGCCTGGCAGAACACCTGCGTCCTGTTCAATCAGTCCTATCACATGGCCGATCTCGCCGTCGAAGGACCGGATGCGCTGAAGCTGCTCTCGTACCTGTCGATGAACAGCTACAAGGGCTTCGAGCCGAACAAGGCCAAGCAATTCGTGCCGGTCACGCCCGAAGGCTACGTCATCGGCGACGTCATCCTGTTCTATCTCGCTCCGAACAAGTTCAATCTCGTCGGCCGCGCGCCGGCGCTGAACTGGGTGATGTTCCACGCCGCCACCGGCAAGTATGACGTGAAGGTCGAACTCGACCAGCGCTCGGCTCTGCGCAGCGACGGCAAGCGCAAGTCCTATCGCTTCCAGGTGCAGGGCCCGAACGCCATGAAGGTGATCGAGAAGGCGATCGGCACCAAGCCCGGCGAACTGAAATTCTTCAACATGACCACGCTCACGATCGCCGGCAAAAAGGTCGGCGCGCTGCGTCACGGCATGGCCGGTCAGCCGGGTTGGGAATTGTTCGGTCCGTGGGAAGAGGGCGAGGATGTCCGTCAGGCGCTGATCAAGGCCGGCGAAGATTACGGCATGCGCCTCGTCGGCGGCCGCGCCTATTCGTCGAACGCGCTGGAGTCCGGCTGGATCCCGTCGCCGCTGCCCGCGATCTATACCGGCGAAGGTACGAAAGCCTATCGTCAGTGGCTCCCGGCCAATGGTTACGAGGCCGGGGCTTCGATCGGCGGCAGCTTCGATTCGAACAACATCGAGGATTACTACTTTACGCCCTGGGACATGGCCTATGGCGGCTTCATGAAGTTCGACCACGACTTCATCGGCCGCGAGGCACTGGAGAAGAAGGCGAAGGAGCCGCACCGCAAGAAGGTGACGCTCGCGCTCGAGAACGAGGACGTGACGCGCGTGCTCGGCACCCAGTTCCAGAAGCACAACCGCGCCAAGTTCATGGACTGGCCGTCGGCGGTCTATTGCATGCATCCGTTCGACCGGGTGATGGTCGACGGCAAGACCGTCGGCGTCTCGACCTGGATCGGTTACTCCTCGAACGAGGGCAAGATGCTCACGCTCGCTGTGATGGACGAGGAGTTCGCGGAGCCCGGCACCGAAGTGATGTTCCTGTGGGGCGAGGCCGATGGCGGCTCGCGCAAGCCGACGGTCGAGAAGCATATGCAGACGCAGATGCGCGCGATCGTCAGCCCGTCGCCCTATGTCGAAGTGGTGCGCAAGGCCTACGCGCCCGGCGGCTGGCGCAAGGCGGAGGCGTAGGCGAGGCCCGCGGCAAAACGGATTTCGCGAGTACAGGCCGATCCCGGCGCCATCCGGGATCGGCTTTTTCGTTCGGACGCCGGCTCAGTCGGCCTTGATCCCGGCACCCTTGATGATCGGCCACCACTTGGCGATCTCGTCGGCCTGGAACTTCACCAGAAATTCGGTCGTTTGCTGGTCGGACGGATATACGTCCTGACCGACGCCGGCCAGTCGTTCGCGGACCACAGGGTCGGCGAGCGCCTTGCGCAATGCATTGTTCAAGGTTGCGATCACGTCCTTGTTGGTCCCTTTCGGTGCGAACAATGCGGTCCAGGTCGAGACATAGAATCCGGATAGCCCCGCCTCATCGACAGTCGGTACGTCGGGCGCGGCCTTGATGCGCTGCTGCGCGGTCACCGCATAGGCGCGGATATTGCCGCTTTTGACATGCGGCAACGAGGTCGCCGGCGTATCGAACATCAGGTCGATATTGCCGGCCACAAGATCCTGCATCGCAGGGGCCAGGCCACGATAGGGAATGAAGCGGAATTGCGTGCCTGTCTTGGCATGGAAAAACGCGCCGGCGACGTGACCGACACTGCCGACGCCGGATGTGCCTTGGCTGGCCTTGTCCGGGTTCTGTTTCAGCCATGAAATCAGTTCCGGAAGTGAGTTGGCCGGGAGTTTATTGCTGGACACGATCAACAGCGGATTGGATGAAATCAGGCCGACCGGCGCGAAGTCGTCCTTCACGTCATAGGCCAGCTGGTAGATGGCGCCGTTTGCGACATGAGTCCCCCAGATTCCGGTGATCAGCGTGTAGCCATCCGGTGCCGCCTTCGCCACGCGCGCGGCGGCGAGACTTCCGGCCGCGCCGCCGACATTCTCGATGACGAACGGCTGTCCGAGGATGTCCTTCATCCTTTCCGCCACAATCCGCGTCGTGGTGTCGATCGGACCGCCTGCGGCAAAAGGAACGACGATCGTGATGGGTCGATTCGGAAATGGCTGCGCAAGACTTGCGGTGATGCATCCAAGCAGGATGCCGGTTGCTGCGATTAGTCGCTTCATTGTGTTCCCTCCTGGTTTTCTTTTATGGCCGGCGATAGAGACAGGAATTCCGACATGCGCGTGCCCGGATAAAAGGTCTGCTGGAAAGACGGTCGCGCCTTGCTTCGCGCGTACCAGTCGGTGACGCGCGGAAAGTCATTCTCCCAGATCGAGCTCATGCCCAGATCCGCCATGCGGTCGATCAGGGGCGTCACGATGATGTCGGCCAGCGTATAGCGCTCGCCGAGCAGCCACGGCCCGTTCGCGAGAGCGGCGTCCATCCGCGAGCAGGTATTTCTCATCTGCTCGATCGAGGCCTCCACATCCTCCTTCCTGAAACCGCTCGGGCCCATACGGCGATAGAATTGCTTCCGGATCGGCCTCACGTCGGATTCGACACCCTCGAAGGTTTTGCGGTCCATGCCCTCGTATCGCGGCAGGAATCCCATGTTGAAGGACGGGACGCGCACTGCGGCCGTCGGCACTTCCTCCAGGAAGCGCATCCACGCGCGCATTCGCGCGCGTCCGGCCGGGTCTGACGGAGACAGCGGCACCTGCGGGTATTTTTCCTCGAGATATTCGCAGATGACGCTCGAATCGACGATGATGTCGTTGTCATCGACAAGGGTCGGCACCACGCCGTTCGGATTGAGCTTCAGATACTCGGGACGCAAATGCTCCTTGGCTTTCCCGAGGTCCAGCTTGATGTCGTCAAATGGAAGGCGCTTCTCGGCAAGGCAGATGCGAACCTTCTGGCTGCAGGTCGAATGCGCGGCATTATAAAGTGTAAGCATCGTTGGTCCTTGCTGATCGGCAAAAGGGTGGCGTCGGGCATGACTGGACCCCGCCCGCGGTCCAGGACGCAATTCAGCGCGCGCACATCGCGCTCAGTTCGGCGTGTGTGGTCAGCCACGCTGCGGCGTTCGCCTGCGCGAGCCGGATCGCCTGCTTGAATGCGATCGCGCCTGCCGGCCGGCCGAAGACATGCGCATGTGCGGTAAGGTCGAGGCAGGCGAATGGACTACGGATCTCAGACCAGCCGTCGAGCATGGATTGCAGCGTCTGCACGAATGCATCGGGCGAATGCCCGTAGCGAATACAGAGTGGAAAATCGTTCACCTCCATGGTGAACGGGATGGCGGTGATCGGTCCGGCGGCGGTATCCACGCGGTAGGGAAGGTCACGGTCGAATGCGTCGGCAAACCAGGAGAAACCCTCCAGCGCCAGCAATTCGGGGGTATTGAGGCTCGGCGTGGCGCGCGGACTGATCCAGCCTGCCGGACGGTGGCCCGATGACGATTGCAGGGCCTGGATGCAACGCTTCAGGTCGGCATGTTCTTGCTCGCGGCTTTGGTATGCGGGGATGATGTGCTGCGACCAGGAATGTGCCGCGACCGGATGTCCTGCGTTGACGATCGCCTGCATGAGGTCCGGATGGCGCTCCGCCAGCACGCCACTAACGTAGAACACGGCCTTCGTCCTGGTGTCTTCCAGCACGTCGAGCAACCGCCAGGCTCCGGTCCGGGCGCCGTATTCGGCCCAGGACTTGGCCTGCGTGTCGAACACGCCGGCGCGCAGGGGATTGCCCATGGGCCCGATGCCCGGCGCCGCGTCGTCGGTCCAGCCCTCGAGCATGACACTCACGGAGACGCCGACAGGTCGTTCTTTCGGCCAATTGTGCGGCAGCGCGGCCGGTGGCGTCATGACGATCACTCCCTATCCAAATGTTTTATCCATTTGGATAAATCAAACAGGATGAGTTAGGCTGTTGTCAATGGGACGCGCCATGAAGAATGAACAGCCGCTCCACAAGGACGTGCCGGTGGAGCTCGCGCAGAACGGCGGGACGCCGCAGCGCATCCTGCACGGCGCCATTCAGTTGTTTGCGGATCACGGCTTCGATCAGGTGACGGTCCGCGACATCGCCGAGCGCGCGAAGGTCAATCACGCAGCGATCAGCTATTATTTCGGTACCAAGGAGCAGCTCATCAGGCATGCGATTGCGACGGTGATCGCGCCGCTGAATGCGCAACGGCTCGAGACGCTGGATGCGGTGAAGGCCGGATCGCGCAAGCCGAAGCTCGACGCCGTGGTGCGCGCCATGGTTGAGCCGACCGTGGCGGCCTGCATGCAAGGTACGGGCGTGCAGCGTCACTACGCGCGCATGCTGATCCTTGCCTTCGCGCTTCGCCAGCCCTTCGTCGAGGAGGTGGTGTCGCAGCAAACCGACAATGTCGCGGCGCAATTCGTCGACGCGCTTGCGGCGGCTCTGCCGGGCCACGACAGGGCCGATATGTATTGGGGTTTCGATTTCATGATCGGATCGATGCTGCACATCCTGCTCGACACGTCGCGAAATCATCGGCTGCGGCGCATCTCCGGCGGATTATGCGACACATCCGACCCGGGCGAAGTCACCGAACATCTGGTGCGCTTCGTCACCGCCGGGATTCGGGCGAGGTCGGTCAAGTCGCGCTGACGGCCTGTGCCGGTGACGCGCGATCGATGGTGCGCCATTCAGACATGGATCAGCCGAAGCGCGTGTTGAGGGCGTCATAGACCATGCCCATGACCACGCTATAGGTCTGGACCATGGCGAATGAGAACAGTGCCGGCGACATGCCAAGGCCTGCATTGAGCGCGAACACGCCGAGGCCCAGCATCGGAAAGAAGGCCAGATTCATCAGGGCCCATCCGAGAAAGCCAAACACGAATCCTTTGACGGCGCCGTTGCGGCCGGGCAGAAACCGGTAGACCAGTCTGAAGATGAAGCTGATGACGATGAAGCCATTCAGGAAGGACAGTATCCAGCCTGCGCCCGGATTGACCGTTTCACCGGTCATGCGGGTGAGCATCGCCTGAAAGCTGCTGTAGGGATTGAAGGTCGGCAGCAATCCCGAGCGGGATTTGAAATACATCAGCAACCAATGCGCGATCATGCCGCAAAGGCCGGCGACGAGGGTTTTCCAGAGCCAGCGTCTGTTCGGTAATGTGAGGCCGCCGCGCATGTTATTTTACGTGGCCATCGTGCCCTTCGCATGCAGGATCAGCACGTCACGTACCGCGCGGTTAAGCGGCGTCGGCACATTCACCTCGGCGCCAAGATCGACCACGCCACCGCTCAACCATGGCAGTTCCAGCGGCTTGCCGGTCTGCAGGTCGTGATACATCGACGCGATCATGCCGGCGGGCAATGTGTCGGCAAAGGCGATCTGCCGGTCGGCAAAGTTCTCCGCGAGCGCCACTCCGCGCGCACGCCCCACCGCGACGATCTCCTTCATCAGGTCGAGCAGGAATTGCCGCGTCAGCGGATTGTCCCGGATCGCGCCGATCGGTGCGCGCATCGACGTGGTTGCGCCCGCGACCGACGCCAGGAAGACGAACTTCCGCCAGATCACCAGATTGATATCGGCGCTGATCTCGGCCTGGATACCGCCGGCGAGACAGGCTCGATGGAAATCCTCGACGCGTTTCGATTGCCGGCCGTCGAACTCGCCGAAAGCGAGCCCCTGCATCGATCCCGTCTGCGTGATCACGCCCGGCGCAGTGATCGCCGCCGAGACATAGCTGGTGCCGCCGACAAGCGCATGGTCGCCGACGATCGGTCGCAGCATGTCGTCTTTCTGCACACCGTTCTGGAACGAAATCAGGCCGGTATCCGCCCCGATGCACGGCAGCAGCGAACGCGCGGCGCTTTCGGTATCCCATAGCTTGACCGCGAACAGGATCATGTCGACGCGGCCCGCTTCGGCCGGATCGTCGGTCGCGTTGACCTTCGGCAGCGCGATCGGATCGGCACCGCCCTCGATCCGCAGGCCGTTCTTGCGCATGGCGTTCAGATGCGCGCCGCGCGCAACGAACGTGACATCGGCGCCGGCTTTGGCCAGCCGCGCGCCGAACACACCGCCGACACCGCCCGACCCCATGATGAGAATGCGCAAAGTGGATGCTCCTGGCGGTTTGTCCGAAGACACTTGTTGCCTTTCGGCTATAGCGAATGCGGTGGCTCAAATCCACCGGGCGGCGAGCGCATGTCCCATGCGCGATACAGGCTGGCACCGCGCCGCTGGCTGCAAACGTGTCAATTCTTCTGCGTCTTGATCTCGTTGAATTTGGATAAGGCCCGCTCGAACTTTTCGTTGAACAACCACATTGCATCGAGAATGTCGCGGTAGGTCGCCGATGACTTCGCCCGGTCGGCCTGCCCGAAGGTGAACATGGAATTGTTGCGCAGATAGCCCATGATCCGTGGGTCGGACACCCGGTATCCGGCAATGTTGCCCGATCTGATCGCGGCCTTGGTCGGTGTGGGAACGATCTGGATCAGCTCGAACAGCTTCAGTTGATCGATCGGGTCGGGAAATGCCTTTACGATCGTCGGGATATAGGCGAACGCGTCGGCATGTGCATTCATCAGCGCATCGCGCACGTTGATCCAGTGATTGTATCGCCGGTCGAGCTTGCCGACACGCGCCTCTTCCTTCGCGTCGCGCGCGATCAGGGCCGGATCGAAGACCGCGATGGACGGTTTGATCGCTGCCCATTTCCTCTGGCCGCTCTGACTCTCGGACACGCCGGTCTGGAAACTTCCCTTGTATTTGTTGGAGCGCGCATTGCCGATATTCTGGTTGCCGTTGCTTTCGGCAAAGAAGATGCCAAGGCTGATACGGCCGGCGACATCGGCATGAGCCGCGTCGAGGCCCCGGGCGCGCGCAATGGCGGCTCCGAGATCGACCACGTCCCGAAATGGCGTCTCGGAGCTTTGCGCATTAGCGGGCGGCGCCTGCATGATGCCGAACAGGCGGAGATATTCATCGATCAGCGGCTCGTTGTCGGCATCGAAATAGGCCGGCGGGATTGCGAACTTGTTTGGTTTCCCGATTTTCGCAGGCAGCGCATCGGTGAGATCCTTGTAGGTGCTGATCAGCGCATTGCGTGCGAGATAAAGCGCCTGGCCGGGCAGGTTCGGTAGTGGCTGCTTCGCGTCGATTTGTGCGCGCCGCTGGCGAAGAACCGATCGGAAGTCGTTGAGCGCCTGATTGTACCGGTTCAGCGCCTCCGACTGCGAGGCCGTAATTGGCGACTGCGCGCGGGCGTCCGGCAGCGAGAGGCATGCAAGCAACGCGAGGGCGGCGGCACTCAGTGCCGCAATCGCGCCGGACGTTGCTCCATGGACGATAGTCCGCATGTCACTACTTTTCGAAAACTACCCGCTCCACAAAATTCGCGAGATTGCCGCCGCTGAACAGGTGCCCTGTAATGCCGACCGCCTGCGCGGCGCGAAGATCCGATTCCTTGTCGCCGATCAGGAAGCTACGCGATGTCTCGACCGGCCATGTCTGCATCAGGTCGAGCAGCATGCCGGGCTTCGGCTTGCGCCAGTCGGAATCGATCCGGTAGGCGGCGAGCGGTGCATCCGGATGAAACGGACAGAAGCGGATGTCGTCGATGCGGGCACCGTCCCTCGCCAGTTCGCCGCGCATGTGGTCGTGCAGGCGCACGACATCGTCCTCGGTAAACAATCCGCGGGCGACGCCGGACTGGTTCGAGATCACGAAGACGTGGAAGCCGGCCTCGTTCAGCCGGCGGATCGCCTGCGCCGCGCCGTCAATGAAATGGAAGCGCTCGATCGTGCCGATATAGCCGTCGTCGCGATTGATCACGCCGTCGCGGTCGAGGAACGCCGCGGGTTTTTGTGCCGTCATTGATCGGTCCGCCGAGGAAGCACGCTCACTGCGCGATATCCTATGCTCGCGGCGCCTCGATGCCAGAGGAACGGTGCTTCTACGAGCATCAACGCTGGACGGCAGCGGTAAAATGATCGGGCAGGGTCTGTCGCACAGCGTCCATCACCCGATCCACCGTTACGCCGGCGGTGCTGCGGTCCTTGATATTGGCGAACGACCCGGGCGGCTCGACGATCGCCGACAAAGGGTTCAGCGGGGCCCACAAACGCGCAGATGTCGGGCCGAAGATCGCCACGGTCGGCGTCCTAATGGCCGCAGAGATATGCATCAGACCGGAATCGTTGGTGACGGCGAGGTCGGCCGCGGACAGCGCGACGATCGCGTTGCGCAGATCGTTTCCCGTGAGATTCAAGACACTTGGGCCGCCTGTCGCGGCGATTTGCGCGGCGATGCTTGTCTCGGCCGGTCCGCCGAGGACCCAGACATCGGCACCCTGTTCGGTGAGTTGCCTGGCCAATTCGGCATAATTCTGCACCGGCCACGCCTTTCCTGGTCCCACCGCGCCCGGCGCCAGTGCCACGACCGGCCGGCCTGTCCGGCGCAAGTCATTGCGCGACAACCAATTTTCCTGCTCGGCGGCCGGCACCACGATTTCCGGCAGCGGGTAAGTCGCTGGCGGCACAGCATTTTTCGGCTGGGACAGGGCGACGAAACAATCGATCATGCGCTCCAGCCTGCGCTCGCCGAAACGCATGTCATTGACCAGCAGAAATCGAAATTCCCCTGCAAAACCAGTCCGTTCCGGTATTCCGGCGAGGAACGGTGCAAGCGCCGCCTTCCAGGTCCGCGGCATGATCAAGGCGGTGCCATAATGTTCGCGGGCGAGCTGTTTCCCCAGCGCCGCATATTGCGCGAAGGGCAACCGACGTCGCGGCAGATCGGCGACGATGCCCTTTCGCACGCCCGGCAGATAATCGAGGATTGGCGAGCAGAGCGAGCTGGTCAGCAGGTCGATCGGCCGGTTCGGCCAGCGCTGCTTGAGCAGCCGGATCACCGAATGAACCCGCACGAAATCGCCGATCCACATATATGGGACGATCAAAATGGGGTTGTCCGGACGGTCGGCCGGATCGATTTCGCCGTATTTTTGTGAATCTGGACTCATTGTTTCGGAATTGAACTTGAGTTCACTTTTTTACGCGCGGCATCCGCAAATAGGCTGGTTTGCGTGGCTTTGTCGAATCCACCGTAAACACCGTCTCGTTGCGCTCAAGTTGCGCGCTTGCGCCCGGTGGGGCAAAGGAACGCCATTGGGGCCGGGCGGCGGAGCGCGTCAGCGATGCTTTTGGTGACCGGCGGGGCCGGTTTTATCGGATCGAATATCGTCGCCAGCCTCAACGAGGCCGGCCGGACCGATATCGCGGTCAATGATACGCTCGGCACCGACGGCCGCTGGCGAAATCTGGCCAAGCGGCAGATCGCCGATTTCGTTCAGCCGCAGGAATTGTTCGGCTGGCTCGATGGTCGCAAGCTCGACGCCGTGATCCATATGGGCGCAGTCTCCGACACCACTGCAAGTGACGGCGATCTCGTGATGAATTCCAATTTCCGCCTGTCGCTGGCGCTGCTGGACTGGTGCACGCAGACCCAGACCCCGTTCATCTATGCCTCGTCGGCCGCGACCTATGGCAACGGAGAGCACGGCTTTTCTGACGATGATCAGCCCGATCATCTGCGATCATTGCGGCCGATGAACCTGTATGGCTGGAGCAAGCATCTGTTCGACCAGGCGCTGATTGCCCGAAAGCTGCGGGGCGAAAAACTGCCGCCGCAATGGGCCGGCCTGAAATTTTTCAATGTCTTTGGCCCGAACGAATACCACAAGGGCAAGATGGCGAGTGTACTGGCGCGCATCTTCGACGAGGCAAAGGCCGGCCAGACCGTCCGGCTGTTCAAGTCGCACAAGGCCGGCATCGCCGACGGCGACCAGCGCCGTGATTTCATCCATGTCGACGACGTTGTCGCGGTGATACGCTGGCTGCTGGACAGCCCGCGTGTGTCCGGACTGTTCAATGTCGGCACCGGCGAGGCTCGCAGCTTCCGCGACATGATCGAAGCGATGTTTTCGGCACTGCAAAGGCCGCCGAAGATCGAGTATATCGACATGCCCGAAGCGATCCGCGGCCAATATCAGTATTTTACGCAGAGCGAGGTCGGAAAGCTGCGTGCGGCCGGCTACAATGCAGGCTTCACGCCGCTCGAAGAGGCCGTCGGCCGCTACGTCACCCAATATCTCGATTGCGAAGACCGGTACCGCTGAATGTTCGATTTCGACCAGAACCTGTCGCGGCTGTCCGGCGTCACCGTTCTGTGCGTTGGCGACCTGATGCTGGACGATTTCGTCTATGGCGAGGTTGCCCGCATCTCGCCGGAGGCGCCTGCGCCGGTGATTGCGGTGAAGCGCAGCGAGATGGTGATCGGCGGCGCGGGCAATGTCGCGCGCAATATCGCGAGCCTCGGCGCGCATTGCATCTTTGTCGGCCTCGTCGGCGAGGATGATGCCGGCCGCACGTTGAAGGCGGCGCTCGCCGCGGAGCCCTGCATCACCGCGTCGCTTGTCGTCGACGGATCGCGACCCACCACACGCAAGGTGCGGTTCGTATCGGAGCATTATGCCACGCATCTGCTGCGCGCCGACTGGGAAGAAGCGCGCCCGGCCGATGCCAAAGCCGAGAAGGCGCTGCTGGAGGCGGCAATGGCCGCATTGCCGCGGGTCGATGCCGTGGTCCTGTCGGACTATGCCAAGGGTGTACTGACGCCTGCACTGATCCGGCACTTGCTCGAGGCGGCCAGTGTGGCCGGGAAACCGGTAATCGTCGATCCCAAGGGCAACGATTACAGCATCTATCGCGGCGCGACGGTGGTGACGCCGAACCGCAAGGAATTGTCGGAAGCGGTGCGGCGCGAGACCCGCGGCGATACCGAGGTTGCCGACGCCGCGGAGGAATTGCGAACGACGCTCGGCTGCGAGGCGGTGCTGGTCACCCGCAGCGACGACGGCATGACACTGGTCACGCGCGATAGCGCGCCCGTTCATGTTCCTGCCTACGCCGTGAAGATCAGCGACGTTTCGGGCGCCGGCGATACGGTGGTTGCGGTTCTGGCCGCCATGCTCGGTCTCGGCGCCGACTACGAATCCGCGATGCGTGCGGCGAATGCGGCCGCCGCGGTGGTGGTCGGCAAGCGGGGCACAGCGACGGTTTCGCTCGGTGAACTGCGCCATCGCATTCTGCCGTCTGCGACGCTGGCGGCTGAAGACAAGATTCTTTACGACTGGCGGGATCTCGATGCCCGGCTCGATCTGTGGCGCAAGCAGGGGCTCCGTATCGGATTCACCAATGGATGTTTCGACATCCTGCATCCCGGGCACGTCAAGCTGATGGCGCAGGCGCGAGCCGCCTGCGACCGGCTGGTACTCGGGCTTAACAGCGACGCGTCGGTGTCGCGGCTGAAGGGGCCTGAACGTCCGGTGCAGAAAGTTCAGGCGCGGGCGGAGGTGCTGGCTGCGCTTGAAGCGGTGGATCTCGTCGTGGTGTTCGAGGAGGATACCCCGCGCAACCTGATCGAACGGGTCCGGCCGAATATGCTGATCAAGGGCGCCGATTATACGCGCGAGCAAGTGGTCGGGCACGACATCGTCGAGGCCTATGGCGGCGAGGTCCTACTTGTCGATCTGCTCCCGGGGCATTCGACCTCGGACATCGTGAAGCGATCGCGCTCGACGGCCAGGAACTGACGCCCGGATGGATCGCGCCGTGTCCGCCGTATTCAAGCCAGAGTTCGAAGCGGCAATGGTTCGCGAGTTTTTCCGCGACCGGCCCCGCGGCTTTTTCGTTGAAGTGGGCGCCAACGACCCGAAGAAGGATTCGCAGTCCTGGCATTTGGAGGAGGCGGGCTGGACCGGCATCCTGGTCGAGCCGCTGCCAGATCTCGCGGCCGAATTGCGACGCCAGCGCAAGGCTCAGGTGTTCGAGGTGGCGTGCTCGTCCCCCGATCGCGCGGGGCAGGTCATGCGGTTGCATGTGGCGGGCGCGTTCTCGTCGTTCGATCCCAATCTTGCGGTGACAGGGATGCGCGCCGACCGCACCATCGATGTGAAAGTCCGAACCCTCGACGACGTGCTCAGCGAGGGGCAGGCGACGGTGCCGATCGACCTGATGTCGGTCGATGTCGAAGGACATGAACTCGAAGTCCTGAGCGGTTTCGACTTCGAACGATGGAAGCCGCGGCTGGTGCTGCTCGAGGATCACGTCAGCAATCTCGACAAGCATCGTTTCATGACCCGTGCCGGGTACACGCTCATGCGCCGGACCGGGCTGAACGGCTGGTATGTGCCGCGTGAAGACGCGCCGCCGATGGGCTTGACCGGCCGCTGGCAGATCGCCCGGAAATACTATCTCGCCCTTCCGTTCCGGATGTTGCGGGACGCGCGGCGGCGCTTGCGTGATCGTATCCGGTTCAGGCGCGAGGACGCTTCGCGATGACCGTGCGCCTCTCAGCCATCGTGATTGCCAAGAACGAAGCGCACAACATCGAGGCGTGTCTCGACAGCCTTGCGTTTTGCGATCAGCGCATCGTCGTTGACGGCGACAGCGACGACGGGACCGCGAGCCTTGCCGAGGCAAAGGGAGCGAGCGTCACGGTCCAGACGGAATGGCATGGTTTCGGCCACCAAAAGAATCTCGCCCTTTCGCTCGCCACGGGCGAGTGGGTGCTGAGTGTCGATGCGGACGAACGGGTGAGCGGCGAATTGGCCGCAGAAATACGGCGCGTTATCACCGAGGGCCTTTCGCAAGCTTACGAGATGCCGCGGCTGTCGACCTTCTGCGGTCGTCCGATGCGGCATTCCGGCTGGTATCCGGATTATGTGCTGCGGTTGTTCCGGCGTGACCGCGCGCGTTTTTCCGACGATCTCGTGCACGAGCGGGTGGTCTACGATGGCGAGGTCGGGCGCTTGAGGCACCCGCTGACTCATCATCCCTTGTTGCGTCTTGAGGATGCGCTGTCTCGCATGGATCGCTATTCGAGCGCGCGCGCCGAGATGATCGTGAGTTCCGGGCGCCGCGTCTCCTTCTTCACCGGGATCGCCCGTGGTTGGTGGACGTTCGTCCAGACCTATTTTATCCGGCTCGGCTTTCTCGATGGGCGCGAAGGATTTCTGCTGGCGGTGGCCAATGCCGAGGGCACCTATTACCGCTATATGAAGGCGTGGATGAAGGGGCGAGGCCGTGGCTGACCTGATCTCCCTCATCGTCACGACCTGGAACCGTGAAGATGCGCTCGATGCAGTTCTTCGCTCGTTGGCGGCGCAGACCGACCGCAATTTCGAGGTCGTCGTTGCCGACGATGGCTCGGGCGAGGCGACGGCGAAACTGATTGCGGACTGGGCGCCGAAGTTCAATCATTCGCTGAAACATGTGTGGCAGGAGCATCGCGGTTTCCGCGCGGCCGAGATTCGCAATCAAGCAATCCTGGCGAGCCGCGGCTCCTATTGCATCTTCCTCGACGGCGACTGCATCGCCCGGCCCGGATTTGTTGCGACCCATCGCAGGCTTGCCGAGCAGGGCTGGTTCGTGACCGGCAACCGGATCCTGATGTCGGAAACGCTGACGCGAACGGTGTTGCGCGAAAGGCTCGATCCGGAACACTGGACCTATGGAGAGTGGGCACGCGAGCGCAGCCGCGGCGGCATCAATCGCACCGTACCGCTGATGCGCCTGCCACTCGGTCCTTTGCGCAAGCTGCGGTTCCGCGCCTGGCGCGGCGCACGTTCATGCAACCTTGGAATCTGGCGCAGCGATCTCGATCGCGTCGACGGGTTCGATTGTGCCTATCAGGGCTGGGGGCGGGAAGATTCCGATCTTCTGGTGCGGCTTCTGCATGCCGGAGTTCGGCGCAAGGACGGCGTGTTCGCCACCGGCGTGCTGCATCTGTGGCATCCGACCGCCGACCGGTCGTGGTTGCCGGACAATGACACCAAGCTCGATGCTGTCCGCAGCGACCGTCGAGTCACTGCGCTCCAGGGACTGTCGACGATGTCTCCAGCGGGCGCCCGCCCGCCACAGGTGACGGCATGACGGCGTTGTATGATCGCGCGCAATTGCGCAAGCTTGCCGACGGGCTCGCGGCCGCGGTCGTTGCGGTTTTGCCGTGGTCGACGTCGGCCACTTATATCTTTTTAGGCGTCTGGCTTGTTGTCTTCCTGATATCCGTCGATCCGGAGGAATGGTCGCCGGTGATGCAGTATCGCGCGGCGACCATTCCTGTGCTGCTGGTCGGGTTCGCAGCTGTTGGAATGCTGTGGGCTCAGGCGCCCTGGGCAGATCGTTGGGGCGCCTTCGCCTCCTTTGCGCGACTGCTGGTTATTCCACTGCTGATGGTGCAATTCCGCAGATCGGACCGTGCGCATTGGGTTTTTCTCGCCTTCGCCGCATCCTGCACGGTGGTTCTCGCCTTGTCCTGGATCATGGTCGCGACCGGCATGAAGCCGCTCAGCCGCGGCGCGAGTCATGGCATTCCGGTTCGCGACTACATTGCGCAAGCGCAGGAGTTTGTGCTGTGTGCGGCTGGGTTTGCGTATCTGGCCGGCCTGCGACTGATGCAGCGGCGCTGGGCCCTGGGCTTCGGCTTGCTGGCACTAGCGCTTCTGTTCGTCGCCAATGTGCTGTTCGTGACGTCTAGCAGGACCGGCCTCGTGACATTGCCGGCGCTGCTGCTGGTGCTGGTTGTTATGCAGTGCCGTCTGCGATATGCGCTGATTTTTGCAGGCGTGATCGTTGCGGTAAGCGCCGCTTCTCTGGCCAGCTCCTCGCTGATTCAGAAGCGCTTGTTCGGCATCTTCACGGAAATCCGCGACGCGCAAAGCAAGCAGATCGAGACATCGGCTGGCCAGCGGGTTGAGTTCTGGAAGGCCGCGGTCGAGATCATCGCCGACGCGCCGGTGATCGGGCATGGGACCGGATCGATCAAGCAAACATTCGCGCAGGAAGCGGCGCGCCGCGATCCCCGTGCTGTCCCGACCACCAACCCGCATAACCAGACGCTGACCGTGGCGGTGCAACTCGGCATGATCGGCACTGCGCTCCTGCTCGCGATGTGGCTGTCGCATCTGCTGCTGTTCCGTTGTCCGGGCTTTGCCGGATGGGTCGGCCTGGCGGTTGTGGCGCAAAATGTGTTGTCATCGCTGTTCAACAATCATCTGTTCGATTTCACCCAATCCTGGATTTACGTCTTCGGCGTGGGCGTGGCCGGAGCCAGCGTGATCAGAGCACGGCACGAGACCGCCGTACTCGAAAGGCCGGCATCTCCCGCGAGGTCGGACCGTGACCGCGAGTCTTGATCTCCCGCGCAAACCGCGGATCCTCGTGATCGCAATGCGGCGCCTGGGCGATGTATTGCTCACGACACCGCTGATCCGCAGTCTGCGCCGAGCCTGGCCGGACGCCATACTCGACGTCATGGTGTTCGCCAACACGGCAGCGATCCTTGCCGGTAACCCCGACATCGATTCCGTCATCGTCTGCCCGGAGCGGCCATCGGCCGTGGAAAGCCTGGCCCTCATCCGCAGGCTCTGGCGACGCTACGACCTTGCGGTATCGACGCAGGCCGGCGACCGGCCCTCCTTCTTTGCCATCGCCGCAGGCCGCCATCGCGCAGCCGCGACCGAAGATCGCGCGATCGGAAAATTCAAGGCGATGTTCATGCATCGGCGCGCAGCGATGGATCCCGAGTTGCACCGGGTCCAGGAAACATTGCTGCTCGCCCGCGCGCTGGGTATCGAGGCGTGTGACGAGATCGTCGCGCCGCTTGCGCCTGACTTTGCCGTTCCCGCGCAGGATTATGCGGTTCTGCATGCGGCGCCGTTCTTCCGCTACAAGCAATGGCACAAGCAGGGCTGGCAGGCATTGGCCGACGATCTTGTCCGTCGCGGACTGACGATCGTGGCCACCGGCGGCCCGCACCCGGAGGAACGCGCCTATTTGAATGCAGTGTGGCAGGACCGGCCCGATGTATTGCGCATGGACGGTGCGCTGACATGGCCGCAACTCGGTACGCTCCTGACGCAGGCGCGTGTGTATGTCGGCCCCGATACGTCAGTAACGCATCTTGCCGCCGCCACCGGCTGCCCCACTGTTGCGCTTTTCGGGCCGACCGATCCGCGCCGGTGGGGGCCGTGGCCCTTGGGCGGGCTGGCCGAGCCGTGGCAATCCGCCGCTCAGGTGCAACGACGCGGCAATGTCTGGCTCATCCAGAATCCGCTGCCCTGTATGCCGTGTCTGCTGGAAGGCTGCATGCGGCGCGTGGACAGTCACAGCCTGTGCCTCGATTATTTGCCTGTCGAGCCTGTCCTTGGTGCGGTCGAGGAGGCTCTGGGCCGGACCGGGGGTGGCGTCCCGGCGAAAACGCCGCTATTCAACGCGTCGTCCCCCTTTATCGTACCTTGATCGATGTTCCGGCTTCGCACTATGACCACAAAGAAGGCCCTGATCGTGTTGCACGATCTGGCTGTCACTGCGGCGGCCTTGGTCGTGGCTTTCTATATCCGCTTCGAAGAAGAGCGGCTGTCGGTACGCATCGAGTGGCTGTGGGTGCTGCTGCCCGGCATGCTGGTCTATGCCGGCGTCGTCTATCATATTTTCCATCTTGATGATGCGAAGTGGCGGTTCGCCTCGCTGCCGGACCTATGGAACATTTTCCGTTCCGCGACGGTGCTGGCGCTGACGCTGCTCGTCCTCGACTACATCCTGATCGCGCAGAACCTGTACGGGACGTTCTTCTTCGGGAAGGGAACCATCCTGATCTATTGGGTTCTGCAGATGTTTTTCCTGGGTGGTCCGCGGGTCGCCTACCGCTATTTCCGGTATTCGCGTGCGCGCACCAAAGCCAGCCGCAATGATTCCACCCCCATTCTGGTTCTTGGGCGCGCCGCCGATGCCGAAGTTCTGCTGCGCGCGATCGAAAGCGGTGCGGTCAAGAAAATCTGGCCGGTCGGCGTGCTGTCGCAATCTCCTGCCGATCAGGGCCAGTCGATCCGCGGCATTCAGGTGCTCGGCACTTTCGATGATATCGAACAGGCGGTGACAAGGCTTGCGGCGCGCGGCACCAATGTGCGGCGGATCGTGCTGACGCCATCCGCATTCGAGCCGGATGTGCCAATCGATACCGTGCTGATGCGGGCCCGCAGGCTGGGGCTCACGACAAGCCGGTTGCCGTCGCTGGACGACAGCGTGGAGGCGTTGCGGCTTGCGCCGGTGAATGTCGAGGATCTGCTGCTGCGGCCGAGCGTGAAGATCGACTATCGTCGCCTTGAGCAATTTGTCAAAGGCCGTTCAATCGTCGTGACCGGTGGCGGCGGTTCGATCGGCGCGGAAATCTGCGACCGCATCGTTGCGTTCGGTGCAGCCCGGTTGCTGGTGATCGAGAATTCCGAACCGGCCCTCCATGCCGTGCTGGAAAAGCTCGCCGGCGACCAGCAGGGCGCCCTGATCACCGGACGGCTTGCCGACATCCGCGACCGCGATCGCATCATGCGGCTGATGGCCGATTTCAAGCCGGACATGGTGTTTCACGCGGCGGCGCTGAAGCATGTGCCGTTGCTCGAGCAGGATTGGGGCGAGGGCGTCAAGACCAACGTCTTCGGTTCGGTCAATGTCGCCGACGCCGCTGCGGCGGCCGGCGCGACGGCGATGGTGATGATTTCAACCGACAAGGCCATCGAGCCGGTGTCGGTTCTGGGAGCCACCAAGCGCTTTGCGGAAATGTATTGTCAGGCGCTGGACGGGCAATTCGCACGCAAGGCGGAACCCGGCGCGGTGCCGATGCGGCTCATTGCGGTCCGTTTTGGGAACGTGCTGGCTTCCAACGGTTCTGTGGTTCCGAAGTTCAAGGCGCAGATCGAGGCCGGTGGGCCGGTCACGGTTACGCATCCGGACATGGTGCGTTACTTCATGACCATCCGTGAGGCTTGCGATCTCGTTGTCACCTCGGCGGTGCATGCGCTGGGCCCGGCTCGCTCCGACGTTGCGGTTTATGTTCTGAATATGGGGCAGCCGGTGAAGATCGTCGATCTTGCCGAGCGGATCATCCGGCTGTCGGGGCTCGAGCCCGGACGCGATATCGACATCACCTTTACCGGCATCCGTCCCGGCGAGCGGCTGCACGAAATCCTGTTCGCGCGCGAAGAACCGACCGCCGAGATCGGTGTGGAGGGTGTCGTGGCGGCGCGGCCGATGTCGCCCTCTCTCGACACCATGCGCGTCTGGCTCGCCACGCTCGAGCAGGGGCTGGTCCGAGAGGACAAAAGCGCAATCTATCGCGTGCTGCGCGATGCGGTGCCGGACTTCAAGGGCGAGGCGGCCTGAGGCGTCCGACGTGGCGGTGCGGCCTCAGCGTGCTCGCTGCGCCAGCTTTGCCAAGGCATGCGGGGCATCGGTGGCTGGGATCCAGCCGGCCTCCCGCAATTTGGCATTGTCGGCGATGGACGGATAGGCGATGCGGTCCCAAGCATCCGCCATGCCGACCAGTTTCAGCGTGCCGCGCACCCAGGATTTAGGGAGACGAATCATTTTCGGGCCGCGGCTTCGCGCTCGGCGCAGGATCGCAATCATCTCGGCGAGCGACAGCGCCGTCGGGTCCGAGACGATATAGGTCTCGTTGGCCGTCGCAGGCCGTTCCAGCACGAAGCGGATGGCCGAGAGCATATTCTCCAGTGCCAGGAGGGAGCGGCGCTGATCGAATGCACGGAAGGGCAACGGCACAGGCAGCCTGGACAGCTTTTCCAGTTGCGCAACATTGCCTTGCGCGCCCGGGCCATAAATCACCACCGGCCGCAGGATGGTCGCGGGCACCCCATAGCCACGCACGAATGCTTCCGCCGCGAGTTTCGAGCGTCCGTAAGCGTCTGTCGGCTGTGGCGTGTCGGTTTCAGTGAGAATGGTGTTCGCGGCGGGGCCGGTCTGGGCGCGGATCGACGAGACAAAAACCAACCGACGAATATTGGCGCTCAGCGACGCCGCCAGCGCCAGTTCCTTGGTCGCGATTCGGTTGATCCGGTCGTATTCTGAATCGGGGATAGCGCGGGAGACATGCGCGATCCCGGCGAGATGCACGATGGCATCAACATCCGCCAGCAAGGGCCGCCAGTCGACCGGGCGCGACAGATCGGGAAGCGTAACGATATTGACGAATTCGGCCGCGGGGACTTTCGCTGGGCTGCGTGCGGCAGCGCGCACATGATAGCCGGCGCGCGACAGACTTTCGGTCAGTGCACGTCCGACAAAGCCACTCGCGCCGGTCACCAGAACCCGCATCAGGTGCGCTTCCTTGAAAACCGCCTCAGCAGAAAGCCTACCATCGTCGCACCTGCTGCCAAGCAGACGATCTCGATAGCAGGCGTGTTCCAGTACACGCTCACAAACGCGAGGCCCACCAGAACGACATTGACCGCGAAAACTTGTGCGATGACCTCGCGGACGCTGAAGCCGTTGTCGGTGGCGCGCTGGTAATAGTGTGTGCGATGCGCCTGCCAGACGCGCTCGCCGCGGGACAGACGTCGGCTTAGTGTCAAAGTCGCATCCATCAGGTAGTAGAGCGGCAGCAACAAAGCGGCGGCAAGATAGCCCTTGACGGCGACAAGCGCGAGCAGCCAGCCTGCGATCAGTCCGAGCGGCAGGCTGCCGACGTCGCCGAGAAACAGCCGCGCGACAGGTTTGTTGAACGGCGCAAAGCCGATCAGGGCGCCGAGTAGCGCCAGGGCACAAAGCGTGGCGTACACTGGCAGGACGCCAACCCAACCGAGCAGGACCAGCCCGGCGGTGAGCGGCACCATCTCCGCCACCGTCATCCAGTCCAGCCCGTCCATGAAATTCACGAGATTGACGAACCAGACTCCGCCGATGACTAGCAAGATGCGCTCGGTCCACCACGGCAGGAACGGCGTCATCTGAAAATCGGCGGGCAGCGCGGCGATCGCGATGGCCACGGCCGCGAACTGGACCAAGAGGCGCGGCACGACGTCGATCGAGCGTATGTCATCGACCGCGCCGAGGATCGCGATCAGGATCGTCGCTACGAAGATCGAGACGATGCTGCCCGCCTGGTCCCCTATGACATCGCTTGCGGTGAGGGCCAGGGCTGAGACGGCGATCCAGGCGCCGATGACGCCGATGCCGCCGCCCTGCGGGGTTGGTATCGTGTGAGAGGAGCGCGCATTCGGCCGCGCCAGCGCATAGCGGATGAGCAGCGGATGCAGCAGCTTGATCAGCAGGATCGTGAGGGCGGCCGCGCCCGTAATGACGGCAATCGCCGCAACGCTGCCGTGGCGGAAGGGCTCAAGGAGCAGATCCATTCGACCGGGCTGTCAGGCCACACCAATCCGCAACAGGTCGTGCAAATGCACCACGCCGACCGGCCGCGATCCCTCCACCACGAACATGGCGGTGATCTTGGAGGCGTTGAAGGATTCGATCACCTCGCTGACCATCTGGTCGGGACGGCAGGATTTCGGGTTGCGGGTCATGATTTCGTCAACACGGGCCTCGGTCAGTCCCGGCCGCATGTGACGGCGCAGATCCCCGTCGGTGATGATGCCGCACAGATGCCCGCGCGTATCGACAATGCCGATACAGCCGACACCCTTCGCCGACATCTCGACCACCGCTTCCGACATCGGCGCGCCGGTTTTCGTCAGCGGCAGGGCATCACCCGTGCGCATCACATCGCGGGTGAATTTCAAAAGCGCGCCGAGCCGTCCACCCGGATGCAGGACATGGAATTGCTGCGCCGAGAAGCCGCGTGATTCCAGCAGGGCGATCGCCAGTGCGTCACCCAGCGCAAGCTGCATCAGCGAGGACGTGGTCGGCGCCAGATTATGCGGGCAGGCTTCGCGCGCCTGCGGCAGCTGCAGCACGACATCGGCGGCGCGCCCGAGGGTGGACGACGCATCCGCCGTCATGGCGATCAGGCTGATGCGAAACCGTTTCGCATAATCGGTGAGGTTTTTCAGTTCCGCTGTCTCACCGGACCAAGACAGGGCGACGATCGCGTCGTTCTCGGTGATCATGCCGAGATCGCCGTGGCTGGCCTCGCTCGGATGCACGAAAAACGCCGGGGTGCCAGTGGAGGCGAAGGTCGCCGCCAGCTTGCGCGCGACATGGCCGGATTTACCCATGCCGGTTACGATCAGGCGGCCACTGGCGGCGCGGATCTTCTCCACGGCGGCGATTAGAGCGGACCCGAGGCCGTCGCGCAGGGCGGCCGACAGGGCGGCGATGCCGCCGGCCTCCAGCTCGAGCGTACGAACGGCGGAATTGATCAGGCGGGCATCGTATTCGGACATCTGCGAAGCGGCATTGTCGCGGGGGGCAGCCATATCGAGAAACTTTCGCTGGATGAGCTCCCGGCGTCACATCGGTCGCGAACGGGGTGCACGCCACCAATTAGCCGGCAATGGGGAGTCGATACAAACGAAAACGCAGGGCATAGAGGTTTTATGGTACCTGCATTGGATAAGCCGGCCCAAAGCCAAGGGTACGCGGAACTGCAATCTTGTCCCATGTGGGACGGGGGCTTGGTCGGTTATCGCCCTTCATGTCGAGGCGAGGAAAGGTTCTGGCAAGAGAGCAGCGCCGGCGGGAGAAGCCTGCGCTATTGCTTGAGCCAGCGCTGCGACCATGCCTGTGCCATCAGGATATTCCACAAGCCGGTGGCATTGTCCTCGACACCCGCAATGTGCCGCCGCCAAATCCTTTCCACCGCTTTCGTGTCGAATAGCCCGTGTCTCTGCAATTCCTGAGGGGCGAGAAGGTCCGATGCCCATCCGCGCAGCGGTCCGCGCAGCCACTGCGACAACGGGACCGAGAACCCGCGCTTTGGACGGTCAGTCAGCGCCGGCGGAACGTAGCGCGCCAGCACATCGCGCAGCAGTCCTTTCGGCCCGCCATGATGGTGCACCTGTTCCGGAAGGCTCCAGACAAATTCCACTAGCCGGTGATCAAGCAATGGTTCCCGCGCTTCCAGCGAGACGGCCATGCTGCAGCGGTCGACCTTGGTAAGTATGTCGTCCGGAAGATAACTCGCGATATCGTTGGCTTGCATGCGCGAGATCAGGTCCGGCAGGCTGCGTGCAAGATCGGTGAGTGGCTGGATGCGGTAGCCGTCCACGGCATCGAGCACCGGCGAGTGGTCAAGTCCGACGCGAGCGAGTGCAAGGGCGGCTTCATCGGAGCTTAATGCGCGCATCGCTCTTGCAAGCCGCCGTGACTTTTCCCCGATGCGCTCGGCACGGGCCGGATCGAGCAGCCGCGCAGCAAGCGGCCTCATCAGCCCTTCCGGCAGCGCCGCCAATGTGCTTCCACCAAGCCTGCGGACCGGATGCGGCAGCCCGCCCAGGCTGCCCCAGATGCGCTCCAGCCAAGTGTACTTTGGGTAGCCAGCGAAAAGCTCGTCGCCCCCATCGCCGGACAGGGCGACCGTGACATGCTCGCGCGTGGCGCGGGAGACAAGAAACGTTGGCAATTGCGATGAATCCGCAAACGGCTCGTCGAACCAGTCGGGAATTTGCGGCACGAGGTCGAGAGCGGCTCGTTCGTCGAGCCGGATTTCGGTGTGATCCGTGTGCAGATGCTCGGCCACCGCACGGGCGACCTGCGACTCGTCATAAGCGGAGTTCTCGAAGCCGATGGTGAAGCTGCGCACGTGCGACCTGGACTGCGCCTGCATCAGTGCCACGACGAGGGATGAATCGATACCGCCCGAAAGAAATGCCCCGACCGGCACATCGGCCACCATGCGGCGGCGCACGGAATCGCGCAGCAGCGCATCCAGCGCATCGCGCGCGTCCGCAAGGCCATATGCACTTTGTCCGCGTCGGCGGACGACATCCTCGATGCGCCAGTAACGCCTCTCATTCACCTCACCGGACGACACTGTCATGATCGCGCCCGGTTGCAGCTTGAAGACGTTCCGGAAAACGGTGGCTGGGGCCGGGATGTAGCTGTAGGCGACCAGGGCCGCGATCGCCTCGCGATCGACGTCGCGCTTGAAGGACGGATGCTGCATCAACGCGCGCAATTCCGAGCCGAAAAGCAGTGTGTTGTCGGCAATGGTCCAGTAAAGCGGCTTTACGCCGAGCCGGTCGCGCACGAGATAGAGTATCCGCTCGCTGCGGTCGAACACCGCAAAGGCGAACATGCCGATCAGCCTTGCAACCGTCGCCTCGACGCCCCATTGCATGAAGCCGGCCAGCATCACCTCGGTATCGGACTTGCTGCGAAAGCTGTGACCGAGGTCTGTCAGTTCGCCGCGCAGGTCTTCGAAATTGTAGACCTCGCCGTTATAGGTGATGACAAAACGGCCATTGGCCGAGTGCATGGGCTGACGTCCAGCCGGCGACAGATCGACAATGGCCAGGCGGCGATGCGCGAGCCCAATGCCGGCTTCGGCGTCCTGCCATTCGTCGACCCCATCCGGTCCACGATGCGCCAGTGCGTCGACCATGCGTCGGGCCAAGGTTGCCGGAGCAGTCTCGTGCGCCGGCGCACGCAAATCGAAGAGGCCGGCTATACCGCACATCGCCATGAACTCCAGGGCGACACGGCCCGCTGTGACAAGGAGGATTTTGCTATCTAATCGTAGCACACGGACAATCTCGAAAACCACTGATCCGCTCCTATGCAGAGGAGGGCGGATGAAGGAGGGGAACCCAGGCCGGCAACATCGCGTCGACGCGCGCGTCGACTGGCCTGATGACGGTGTCTAACGATAATTGAAATAGCGAGCCGGCCAGCCACTTTCGCGCAAGATGCCGGCTTGAACCTCGGCCGGCATTGTGGTCCGCCAGTGATCCTCGGACTGAATGGTGTGCATGCCGGCAAAGGCAAAGCCCGGACTGCCACCGATTGCATGGTGTTTCACAGGTCCGTCTCGAAGTCTGGCTTCGCAGTCCGCATCTTGCAGAATATCGCGGCAGACCTTTTCCGGATTTGCACAAAAGTCCTCGTAAAGAACTGTTCTCCATGGCAGGCGCGGTGTCGCCCAGCGCAAGGCTAGGGTGGCGCCGTTGAGACGGCGCCAATGTCTTGCCATCTCCGATATTCCGATGCCCGTCCGGCGCTGGCCCGACTGGACCACGCCGCGGGGATCGCGGACCACGTGAATTGGGAACACCTTCACATCTCGCAGGGCCGCGTAAAGTAGCAATTGGTCCGGGTCTTTACTCGAGTCGATAAACACCCGTGCGGGATCCACCGCCTGGATCGCCTGCAATGTGTCCCTGAGGGACGCCGCTGCGCGGGATTCTGCCTTCAGCAGACGTCCACCCGCGGAAACGGCAACTGCGTTCCCAAGCATGCGGAGCCGTGAATGGTCCGTAGCGATAAAGTCGGCAACGCGAGGGCCCCAGATCTCACATGTTGCGATGTCGGCGCCGCAACCGCATTTCGCGCCTCGCGCGGCAAGCTGGGATAGCCGCTTCACCTCGCCCAGCGCAGAGACGCCATGAAACTGACCCAAAGCCGCTTGCAGGATTGTCGAGCCGCAGCGGGAGGTTCCGACAAGACAAATAACGTTCAACGGAGAGATCCGGGGTGTATCGAAAGCGCCAAACGATATTCAGAAATACCCATGTTCTTGCATGACGCGCTTATCAAGCCCGAACTCTTCGGCGAGCTTGAGGTTGCTGTCCTTGAAAGTTTCGAAGATCGTCTTTTTTTCCTGGTCGGTCACTGCCGGGATACGGACGCGGAGAGAATCCGCAAATTTCAGTCCGAACATCTCGAAAACCTTGATAGCCTGGTGCCGCAGCGAGTTCTTGTGAAGTTTCCTGATTACGATGGTGCCGGCCTCTTTTCGTGTCTGATTGAGCTGACCTTCGCCCAGGTTGGCCTTGATAATTGCGGGGTCGACACCGATAAGTTTGCTGAGTTCGGCGCTGAACCGGTCGCGATTGCGGACGAAATCCTCGAAAAATACCACGTGCACGCGCTCTTTGCCGAACGCCGAGGCATAGGCGCTCACCACATCGTAAAAGTTGAAGATCTTCGAGTCGCCGGCCCAGTTGCTCTCGACATTGTGTGCGAGGAAGTCCGCGAAAGTTTTCTTCTTCAGCTTGCGGTAGTTCTGCACGAAATAGGAGGGAACAATATCCGGCTGCTTCCTCAGCAAGATCATCACATCGACCTGGTCGGCCTGCGGTGCGAAATATGCCTTCAGCAGGTTCGCGCCGACGATTTGATCCGTGTAGTGCCGTTCGTTCATCATGAACAGACCTTCGGACAGGACGTTGGTCAGACTGTCCGACAGGTCGCCTAGGGAATTTTCCGGGTCGTAAGCCTTGCCGTCGACGACGTCGTCGAACCAATCCTTGTAATGCCCCTTGTTCTGTCTCACGCCGTAGAAATCGCTCTCGAAGGCCCTTCCAAGGAAATTGATCGCCCCCTGCTTGTGAAGCGCAAGGAACAGTCCGTTTTGCAGGCTGGTGCTGGCCGCCTTAGGAAATCCAACATGTAATAACAGGCGTTTCATTGCCTCGTATCCTTCCGAAATCCTCCGAACTTCGTGGTTCTTCCACGGTTTAGCGGCGACAGGCAAGCGGGGTGCGTTAGCACGAATGTCAGTGTTGCGGCGTCGTTTGCCGACGAGACGGGCGGTGTGGTGCGAACGGACTGTTGAGCGCATTCACCGGACGCACGATAGGCTGCCCGATCTTGGCGGGTAGCCACATCGCAAGGTGCCGGCTGCTGCAAACGGGATCGCCCTTTTCTGCGTGCGGGCAGCGACGGGCTCAATGCGCCCCATTTGACAGGCTTGCTTTCCCCGAGGGGAGCATGCAAGTCGATGACTGCCGCGGCATTGCCAGGCGGAAAGGCCCCGTATAGGTTGGCCGCACGAGCTGCAAAAAACTCAAATTCGCGTGAAAAATCAATGCGTAAGGTAAGGAGCAGGGACGCTGCGGACATTGGCTCTTTTTTGCTGCGGCTGGCTGGCCATTCGGCCGCGCCGCGCGGATAACAACGATCCGATCTACCACATGGAAAGCACCCACCATTCTCGCTCTGAAGCCGGACGTCAGTTCCGCTTGAATGCGAGGCCGGAAGCGCTGGGAGGGGTTGTATCAACCCCAGTCCGCATCGCGCGCCGGTTGTCCGGTATGATGATGGTGGCAGCAACCGCCTTTCCCCGCAGGTGTTCCCGGCCGCATCGGGCTTCGGCGCGCTGCCGGAATTTTGCAGCACTCTCCTATAAATCTCGCTTCGGCACGCTCGATTTCGTGGCGGGCTTGAATGGCTTCGACCGGCCGATCCTCGTCATCCGCAGATGCGGCCTCAAGCGGCTGCGCGCTACCAACGGAAGCGCTTGACAATGCTCCAGATGGTGCTTGCCTTTATCTGCCGTCATAAGCTGCTGCGCTCACCATTACTGGCGGCGTTGTTGTTTCGGGCCGCTTTGCATGAATCCAAGGGGCTGAAGTCTCGCAACGGACGCTATGTTGCGCTTCTGATGTCGCGGCCTGGCCTCACCGAAGATGCCATGAGCATATTCGGAACAGCTCAGCAATTTGAGTGCGTCTCCGCTCCACAGGGGCTACTGAAGGCGATCGCAAGCGGCATACTCAAAGAAACGATCGACGAGCAGAACTACGCCAACCTCTCTGAAGAAGAAGAGCGCAGCAAGCGGGTCTATCGTGAATTTCTGCAGAGGATGTTTGGCTGGCTTTTGCGGTTTTACCGCATCGATGTCATCATCAGCGGGAATTTTGCGTATTTTGCCGAACGCGAATTGCATTCCGCCGCAGAATCCCTCGGCATCCCGTTCGTGGTCCTTCACAAGGAGAACCTGAAGAGCGAGGCTCGAGTCGACTATTTCAAGGACATCTACCGCAACCGCCGTGGCCCGTTCACCGGCCGACGCATCGTTGTCTACAACTCAGTCGAGCGGGAGATTCAACTCGCGTCGGGCGTGGTGTCGCCGGATCGTGTCAGCGTCTGCGGCATGCCGCGCCTTGACCGATCGCATCAATGGCGTCTTGCCGCAGCGGGCACGACTCTGCCCGCCCGTCCAAGTGTCATCTTCTTCACGTTTGGAGCGAAGACCGGCCTGCCTGGGATCCGGCGAAAAAATCAGCTGCCTGGTCTCATCCGTAAGGCGCATGGCAAATTCACCGAGCCGATGGATCCGGAAGTCGAGCGGTTGACCTGGGCGGATACGCTTTCGCAGACCATGCGAGCCATTGCCGATTTTGCCGCCGGCAACCCGCATGTTCGCGTGATCATGAAGTCGAAGCGCGGTTATACGCAGCGAGAGTTTTTCCAGGACGTGACCGGCCAGGGCATCCCCCCGAATATCGAATGGGTGGAGGAGGGGGATCCCATGCCGCTCCTTGAAAAGGCCTGGGTTGTGGTCAGCATGAATTCGACCGCTGTGCTGGAGTCGCTGGCGACAGGAAAAACCGTGCTCACCCCGGCTTACGCGGAGGCCGGCACCGAATTGATGCGGCCGTGGCTTGCAGATTTTGGTCCTGCGATCGAGCGTATGCAAAGCGGCCAGCAACTGGTGACGCGCCTGACCGAAATCTGCTCCGGACCGCCACCCGTCGTCCCTGCAGAATTGGGTCGTGAGGCGACAGAGACGCTCGATCGCTGGGCCGGCAATTCCGATGGCAAGGCCAGCGAACGCGTGCGCAATGTGATCGAAGCCGAGGTCGTGCGTGCGCCAAGCAAGATTGTAGCAACCGGCAGCAACGCTGTGGTCAATACTTGAAACAGTTCTTGTCAGGTACGGCGCGGCTGTCTTTGCGCACCAACATGTGAAACGGACCTACTCCATGCTCGCGGCACTTTCGAAACAGGCCTATCGCCTTTCCAAAAAATGGCTACCGAAGGACCAGGAGAGCGCGCATAGATCGCATATCCACACAGAGGTCATGCATATCTGGCTGACCGAGGATATGGCGAAAGTTTCCGGCGATGTCGGCCTCGATGTCGGGGCGGGCTCACTCGTGAATCGCCCGTTGTTCAATACCAAGCATTACATCGCGGTGGAGCCTAACGCGCGGTCCGCGGAAACCGGGCGCAACAGGTTTCCCGATGCTGAAATCCATGTCTGCCGGATCGAAGACTACGAGCCGGAAAAGCCGGTCGACCTTGCGATCGCCTGCACCGTCATAGGCAACAAGCACTTTGCTCCTGAATCAGTCATGCCGACCATTGAGCGGGTTACGCGCTGGCTTGCGCCCGGCGGGACATTTTTTTTCGACGTGCGCCCACGGGTGATTTCCTACGAACCGCAGGTTGATGAATTCGTTTCAGGAGCTTTTGCCAGGGTGGAAAAGCGTGTCTATGGACGTTTCGACTGGACCGCTCCGCCTTTCATCACTGCGCGCGCCGGACGCATCTTGTCCAAACGTGCCGCGTGGAACGTGCCACCTGATCCCGCGCGGCGTCGGCTGTACTATGCGTGTTTCGGCAAGCGTTGAAACTTCCGAACACGTTTTGGTCGGTCGCGGTGGTTGAACGATCTGTTCGCGAATCGGTTACTTCCGCGGTCGGCGCTCACACGCGTCGTCGAAATTACCGATTAAAATCAATATCCTGGATATAACCCATCGCGGTTAAGGCGGAACGGTGGCCTTGCTACAGCCGGCTTCAGGGGCTATGCCGATCCGTGAAAAAACTCCCGGCAGCGCGGATCGTCGAACCTCCATGCCCTTACCGGATTTCCGAAGCGATTTTCCTACCATTGCGGATTTTCTGCACTGGTGGCTGCAGAATGATGTTCTGCCCGCGCAACACGCTGCCACGTTCAAGACCTATTACGGCGGCTACATCGGCCGGTTCGGTCGCTATGTGCGCCACCATTACTCCGATCAAACCCGCGAGATTTGTAATTTCATCAGGGAAGCAGGCTCGCCGCGGTTGCTTGAAGTGGGCGGGGGATGCGGCACGGAGGCGTTGTGGTTCGCGTTGCGCGGCGCGCGGGTGGTGGCCGTCGACATCAACGAGGACAGGCTGGCTGTTGCACGCGCGCGGCAGGAGATTGTCGAACAGTCGATCGGCTGTCGTCTCGACCTCGAATTTCGCTCGTGTTCTCTGTTTGAAATCCAGGAGAGCGGCGGCTTCGATCTGATTTGGATGGAGCAGGCGTTTCATCACGTCGAGCCGCGAGACGAGGTTTATGCGACGATTGCGCGTTTGCTTGCGCCTGGCGGGCGCATTGTGATTTCGGAGGCTAATGGCTGGAATCCGCTCTTGCAGCTCGTGCTGTTCCGCCGGCGCGGTTTCCGTACGATCGTCGATCGTACAACGGCTGATGGCCAACGCATCCTTTACGGCAACGAACGCATCACGGTGCCGTCGGCCATGTCGCATGGGTTTGAGGCTGCAGGTGTGAAGCGTGAAGCCGTGCGTTATTTCCGGGCCCTCCCGAATGTGGCGGCCGCCGATGCGCTGCAGCCGCTGGAGCGTCTGATACCCTCTTACGCGGCGCCTCTGTTCAGCCATTACAATTATGTCGGCCGTAAGCCCGTTGCCTAACCGCCGCGCGACGTAACGCACATGACGGAGCGGCCCTGGCTCATCATCCCGATCGAAACGAAGGTCCGGGAACTCGATGCCAAAACCTATCTCGCCTGCGCTGCCGCGGAGGCGGGTTTTCGCGTTCTTTTGGGTGATCAGAATGCTTTGATGAAGCGGCTGGCTTCGCTGCCTCGCGGCTTCTATCTGGACAAGAGCGTGGCGCGGCTGAAGGTGAAGAGTTTCCGGCGGCTCGAAGACCTTGGCTTCACGATTCTTGCCTGGTGCGAGGAGGGTCTCGTTTATCGCGACCGCGACGCCTATCTGCATGAGCGCGTGGCGCCAGCTGCCTTTGAGAAGGTCGATGCGTTCTTTGCCTGGGGCAAGGTCCAGCACGACGATATGCGACTCGCCGTGAATGATGGCGACCAGAAGATATGCGAGACGGGCAATCCCCGGTTCGATCTGCTGCGGCCGGAGCTGCGCGGGCTGTATCGTGCGCAGGCCGAAGCCCTGGTGCGGCAGCATGGCGACTTCATTTTGATCAATACTAACTTTGGCCGGTTTAATCATTTCTACGGTGCTAGCGGAGTGATGGACATTCTTCGCAAGCGCGGGTCCATCCGGAATGCGGCCGACGAGGAATTCTTCACGCAATGGATCGCGTTTCTCGGTCAGATCTACCAGGCCTTTCGGGACGTGGTGCCGGAGCTCGCGCGGGCATTTCCGGACCGGACGATCGTGGTGCGTCCGCATCCCTCCGAAAACCATGACAACTGGCGGCAGGTGGCCGAGGGGCTGCCCAATGTAAAGGTCATCTACGAGGGTGGCGCCATTCCTTGGATCCTTGCGGCAGCCGTTTCGATCCATAACAGCTGCACGACCGGACTTGAGGCGGCGTTGCTCGACCGTCCCGTTATCGCCTATCGGCCGTTTCAGTCCGAAACTTATGACAGTTTCCTGCCCAATCGCGTCAGTGTCGAAGCTGCAACGAGCGGCGAACTGATCTCCAATGTCCGGACTGCACTTGAAGGACGGCTCGATGCGCCGCTCGCCGTGGATGAAGCGGTGCGGAACGATGTGAAGCACTATGTTGCATCAATGGACGGCCCACAGGCGTCATATCTTATCGTTCAACATTTGCTGGCGTTGAACGAAAGTCGCGCAACCTTGCGTCGCCGTAATCCGCTCTCAGCTTTGCGCGATCGGGGTGAGCAATGGGCGCGGTCCGTTGCACGAACCGCGCTCGCACCGTTGCGGCCCACAGGTGCCTACAGCCGGCAGAAGTTTCCGGGACTTGAGCGAGAGGAGCTTGACCGATTGGTGCGAGACTTCCGCCAGTTGACCGGGCGATTTGAGAAAGTGCGCGTGCTTTCTGGCGAGAAGCATTCCTTTATCGTGACGATCTGAGCTCCGTCGAAACCGACTTCGTGAAGCATAGATGTGCGCTACGCGTCCTTGCCGATGGCGGCGAGGATCGCGAGCCGTGTTCGCTCGCCGGCGCGTCCGTCCGCATTGCCTGTCCAATGTTCGAGCGTGGATATTTCGCTGGAGCCAAGCTCTGCCGGCACCGGGCGGGAGGATCGTGCGTACTCAATCAGCAGATTGCGCAGTTCGACCGGATGACGGGCCACCTCGCCAAGGGCTCGCAGGTCGATGACGTATGGCTGCACGTCCGCGCGCTCGGCTTCTGCGAACCAAGGCAGAACAATGGGTTTGCCGGCGGCAACGGATTCGAGCAGCGCCGTGGAATTGAAACCGCAAACGACGGATGCCTCCGCAATCAGCGGCAATACGTCGCCGCTGTGAACAATCCGAAGATTAGAGGGGGCAGGCGCCTCGTCATCCACTCCGAACAGGCTTCCGCTTTCGGCCAAATCGCGTTGCCGGCCTTTGGTCTTTACGACGATCTCGATGTCCGGGTTCTCGCGCGCAATGTCGAGAATGGTCCGGCACGTCTCGGCGTAAAGAGTGCTGAGCGAAATGGCCCCAATGCCTTCTCCTGCGTCGTCATCGGCATCCTCAAGGTAAACAGTGCCGGTTCTCTCGCCCTTTCGGACAACGCGCGGCATGCCGGTCAGCGGCGAAAACAGGAAGAACAGAATTCGCCGCGGTGATGATGTCCCTGCGTTGGCGATGCGCCACTTGTGCATGCGATCCAGGCGCGGCATGCCAACGATATCGATTTGTGCCGCCGCCGCGATACCGGCGCGGAGTTGCAGGTCTTTCTCGATCTGGTTGTAAACCAGAATGTTGCGGCCGGTGAAGGGGCCGCGCCGTTCCTTGTAAATGTATTCGAAGAATTCAACCCGGCCCGGCGTCTTAAGGTTTTCCTTATGCAGCGCGATGAAGGGGATGCGCAATTCAGACAAGGCCGTCGCAAGTTCGCGTTCGGCGCGATAGCCAAAATTTCCTGTCACGACCGCATCAATCTGTCGGAAACGCGATAGCACCTTGAACAGTTCGAGAATGAAACATCTGTAGCGGGATTTGAGTCGATCGAACTCACTGCCTGCCGATGCATAGTTATTGTCATCGACGGAATTGGGCAGGAAGGCGCGAAAGCTCTCTCGCAGGATCAGCCGGGGGAGTGCGAGCACTTCGACATCGTCGGCACTGCCGAGTGCACTCATGATGTCTTGTGTAAAGCCGTCCTTCGGCAGGATCAGTATGCTGTATCGCTTGGTCGATGTGGCGGGCTTCAAGCGGGAAATGAAGGGCAGGACCAGGATCGCGGGGATCCACGCCAGTCCCAGCCCCGCGCTCTTTCGTAAGGCCGCCAGATAGGCAGATCTGAGCTTATTGGCGATGTGGTTCATTGCCATTCAGCACGGAGTCGACCTCGTTGGTATTGATGCGGTCGAGAGCAAACGGTATGTGCTCGGGCTGCACCCATTGCCCCGTCAAGGTCACGCCCACCGAAAAGCCGTGGCGCCTGCAGAATTCCGCCGGATCGGAAGGAAGAGCCCAGTCGCGGCCATAAGGGAACGAGACCCAGTTGGGCTTCCGACCCGTGGCTTCGGCGAGTGTGGCAACATTAAGCGCCATGAGCCGGTCCTCGTCCGGTCCAAGGCGCGTAACCGCGCGGTGATCGTGCGTGTGCGCGCCGATGCGATGCCCTCTGTCTTCGAGGCGGCGCAGGCCGGCCGCGTCCATATAGGTCTCGGCGCAGAAGCGCCGCTCATCGATGCCACGGTTTGAGAGCATCTTGCTGGTCACGTCATCGAGGATGTCTTCCGGAAGCAGCGAGTTGAGCAGATACTTGATCTGCCCGTGCTCCGGCTTGTCGTAGATGTAGGTGCGCTCCGCCTTCAAGCGTTCGTCTTGAGTCAATTGCCGGGTCCGCCATTCGGGCGGCAGGGCGGTCAGCAGTTCTTCCCGAAAGCGCGCAGGCTCTGTCATGGCGCGAAGATAGTGCACCTTGTGGACGGCGAGCGCACGGTGCTCCGTCAGCGGGCGAGAGCACACGAAAAAGACTGCCTTGATGCCCATTGGCTCGAGAATGTCGTGGGCGGCTTTTGCGTGATCGGTGAGCCCATCGTCGAATGTGACCAACGCGCTTGGTCCCGGAAGCTCCTTGCCGTGAAGCAGATATGCTTCGGCTTCTTCCGGTGTCGCCATGTAAAGCAATGACCCCAGAAATTCCATCTGGCGACGAAAATCCTCAGGCGATATCGGGTGAATTCCTGGATAGGCATACAATCCAGGGTCGCGCACATAGTGATAATTGACGAGAAGCAGGCGTTGATTCATGGGTGCTATAATTTGCCAGCGACGGCCCGGCCATAAACCTCGCCGAACCCACGACTCGCGATCGCGTCCTTGATATCGGCGATGTCCTTGTCGGCGAGAATGTTACGCCAGATTCCGACACGCTGATTTGTCAGTGGCTCCTTAAGCCGTTCCAGCGTTGTGGAAGCCTTTCCGGTCGCGTCGCGAACCTTCTCGAAATCTCCGTCGCGGCCGCTGAAGGTGCCGACCTGCGGCTCCCAGTCCTCATTCAGAAACGAGACAACCCGGCGCATCGTGGCCTCTGGGGCGTCGATCAGGTCTTCGTAGCGGATGACGAGATAGGCCGTGTCGTCTGGGTTGATCTTGTTGATCAGTTCGGTCCCGGCTCCAATCGTGTTGCACCAGCGTTCGGCAAACTCTTCTACCGAATCCCACTTTCTGGCCTCCCGGAGGGATGCGAAGACGTCACGCGGATCGCGCGTGATGTGGATGACCTGCGCGTTCGGCCAAAACGACCAGATGCGGTCGACATGGGCAATATTTCCAGGCGTTTTCTCGGCCCAGCGTCTTTTGCCCAACTTACTTGCGAGCTCGTTCATTAAAGCGTCGAGGAAGGCTTCCGTGCTTGGCGCGGATTGGGCCAAGGCTACAACCTCGTCGGAGGGAAGATCGTAAAAGCCCGCCAGCTGAACGATTTTGCCCTGCATTTTTGCGCTGTCGCGCTCTGCCCAGTTCCAATTGAACCAGTAGGTCTCGAGTCCGGACGCAATCGCGCTGTGCTCGCCCAGCATAGCCCGCAGCAGCGTGGTCCCCGACTTGAACATTCCGCCAATGAAAATGGGAGCGCTTGTCATGCGTGTCGTTCTCGGTTCAACAGCCACTCGGCCAGCTCAAGCTCAAATGGATCGTCGATATTCACGACGTGGCGTTCAATGACAACGGCTTGCGCATCGCGGTCAATGATGCGGCCGTGATCGACGAGATGAGATCTGGTGACGGCATAGCACAATCCGTTGCGATGATAGTAGGCCGGTATTCCCTGCCGGAGGCTGTGGCGCGCGCCGTCCGACAGGTAAAATCCGATCGTGCCGCGGTCGTCCAGGGTGAGCGTTTTGTGCGGCGTGAAATGCGCAGGTGTGCGGGAAACGGTCGCGGCCGCCGGCGCACCGGTTTCGATAAGTGTCCTCACCGTGAGGTTTACATCCTCGGGGCGGCGCATGGGGCTGGTCGGCTCCAGCAATACGGAAATATCGAACCGCCGGCCGTAGTGTTTTTCGGCCGCAAGCCAGGCGTGGCGCCACATGTCTGCAGAGCCGGCCTGATCGCCGGACAAGTCGTCCGGTCGCAAAAACGGGGTGTCCAGCCCGTAGCGCTCGGCCTCGGCCAAGATATCGCGATCGTCGGTCGAGATAAGCGCTGCGTCGATCCATGGCAGGGCGCGGGCGACCATTGCGGCGCGGCCCACCAGGGAGATGCCGCCGATCTCCTTCAGGTTCTTGCGCGGTATCGACTTCGACCCGCCGCGAGCGGGGACGACCGCCAGAACCGCGTGACCCTCAATCATCCGCGCTTGCCGTTCGCACGGTGCATCCCCTTGCGCTACTCTCGCGGATGGCCTCTATCAGTTCCATGACCTTAATGCCATCGGCCAACGTACAGGAGGGCGAGACCTGCCGGGTGACGACATCCAGATATTCGCGCGCCACAGCCATGAACATCTCGTTGCGTTCAAACGTGAAATTTTCTGCTTCCCAGACGTGCGCGCTTTGCCGGCCGATGGCGAGGCGATTAGGATCGGCGGACCATAGAAGTGTCCCCCCTTCACCGATGAAACGGATGTATTTTTCGTGGGGACGGCCGTACAGATCGAGATGCAGTGAAACCCTGAGACCGTCGGGATAAACGGCGAGCGCATCGACGTTATCGTCTGTTTCGATGTTCAGATCGGATATTTTTTCGACGCGTCCGGAGAGTTCGGCTGGCATGCCGAACAGCCAAATCATCAGATCAATCCAGTGGCTCTCGTCCAGCAGCGCGCCGCCACCCTGCGCGGCGCTGGCCATAAAGAATTCTTGATACGGTTCCCAGGGGTGCCAGTCCGCCAGATGTGCGGACATGTGAAACTGTACATGGCGCAGCGTACCCACCGCGCCGTCGCCGAGTAGAGCGCGGACGCGCGCAAGCGGTGGCCACCAGCGCCACGTATAACCGAGCAGGACAGGCACGCCGGTTCGCCGTTCGACCTCGCGCATGGCATGAGCTTCGGCTGCCGTCTTTGCGACGGGCTTTTCGAGCAGCACCGGCAGTCCGGCTTCAAGGGCCGAGATTGTCTGTGCTGGATGGAAAGCGGTGGGCGATCCGACAACGACCCCATTGAGCCCGCCAATAGACAACGCATCTTCGATGGTTGGATAAGAGCCGATCACCGGCGTTTCCGCCGCAAGCTCTTTGCGCCGCTCCTCGCGCGGATCGACGCACGAGATCCGGCAGCCCAGCGACGCCAGATTCCGCGCGTGGCGTTTGCCGACGCTGCCTGAGCCCACGATGAGGAGATGAGGATCGGTCACTGTCTGGCGTCCTACCGGATCCCGGCAACCATGGCCTCATAAGGCTCGGGCGCGAAGGGAATTTCAAGAAAGGCGGGTCCGTTCTCGGGACGCCAGGCAGCGAGGGCCGCTTCCGTCGCGGCGAGGGTCTCGGCGCGATGACTCGGAAGGCCGAGGGCGTCGAAGGACGCGGTCCAGCCTTTGCCGTCCATGGTCAGCGGCTTCTGTGTCAGGTTGTGTTTCAATGCGCGTGTGCGGATGGAGCTGAAAGTGTTGTCCGTCATCAGGACGATCAGCAGCGGGAGACGGTTCTGCGCGGCCAGCTTTGCCTCGGCCAGATGCATCGCGATACCACCGTCGCCAAGGATCGCAATGCTCGGCGTCGTGGGATCATGCAAAGCGGCGCCCAGCGCCATCGGCAGTCCTGTGCCCATGTAGCGGCCTTGGCCCGACATCAAACAAAGGTCGGCCTCGCGGGGCCGCAGGGCATGTTCGCCAATAGTGCAGAAATAGCCAGTATCGAGCACCACGCGGGCACGACGGTCGAAGCGTCGCTCGATTGCGTGGAAGACGCAGCCGGGGAGAAAGCCTTTCTGCATATTCGCCTGCAAAGCAGCGACGATGCGCGCAAGGTTTTCCAATCCCCACGAGCGCGGCCGCAGCGCGGTCAGGATCTCCCCGACATCGGCGATGTGGACGCGCGCAGCGGGCGCGAATGCGGCAGTGCCGGGTGTTTCGACGGCCTCGACGGCGACGTAGGGAACGGGAAACGGCTTCGTTGCGAGCGCTTCGCGCGCGGTCAAGCCGATGCCGACAATGAGATCGGCTTGGCCGAGCAAACCGCTCTCAGGAGTCAGGTTAAGCCCGACGCCGGTGAATACACCGGCTGCATTCTCGGCGGTCTCGTCGATGATCCCCTTGGATGCAGCGGTGGAGAATACCGGGAAGGGGAGGGAAGCCAGCGTGTCGCTAAGTTGATTGCGATGTGCGAGTGTTCCGGCGATCACGATGGGGCGTTCGGCACTGCTCGCCAGTTTCAACGCGGCTTGCAGGTCGCTCTTGAAAGCCGGCGCCTCGGCAAAGGCGGGTGCGTCCGTCTCCACTTTGCCGGCGAGAGTGACCACGCTTGGCCCCGGCTCCTCGGCACGTGCGAAAGCCGCAATCTCGGAGAATCCCGGACCGCCTTGCGTGAGGTAACGCATGTCTTTTGTTATCGGCTCGACAAGCGCAGCCTGATCGATGCGTTTGTGCGCCATGGACAGAGGCGCGTTGGGTGGGAAGCCCTCCGTGAAATGCACCAGCGGAAAGCCCTCGAACCAAGCCGCGGCAATGCCGGGAATCGCGTTGGTCAGACCCGGACCCTTGATCGAGAGAGACACCCCGGCGGCATGGGAAAGTCGACCGACGGTGGCCGCCATCAATGCGCCGGCGCCTTCCGAATGCGTCAGGTGAAACTGCGCGCCACGCGTCTCGAGCGCATCGATCAGTGACAGCGTTTCGCCGCTGCCGGGAATGCCGAACACGTGCTTGACGCCGTGCGCGACGATGTCATCGGAAAGGCGGGCGAAATCCGTCATGGGGTACTTTGCAGCTGATGGCGGATTTTTCCGGCCGCGTGCGCGCAGACGAGTCGGACCGCATCGGGGCTGAAGCCGCCGCAATGCGGTGTGATCAGCAGATTCGGATGTGTTCGCGACAGGACGACAAGCGGGTGATCGGCGGTCTCTGGTTCGCCCTTGAGGACGTCAAGGCCGACACCCCCGAGCAGCCCTGACTCGATTGCGTCGTATAAAGCCGCCTCATCGACGATGCCGCCGCGCGATGTATTGATCAGGATCGCGCCGGGCTTCATTTTCTGAACCAACTCGCGCGAAACAAGGCCTTCCGTTTCGGGTGAGAGGTGTACGTGGATCGAAACGAAGTCGCTCGTCGTTACCACTTCCTCGATGGGGCGTGGTTTGATGGTGTCCGGAAAAGCAGAAAGGTGCGGATCGAATCCGATGACCTCCATGCCGAATGCCTGCGCATAGCGCGACATCCATCCGCCGATCCGACCGCAGCCGACGAGGCCCAGCTTTTTTCCTTTGAGCATCACGCCCGGAAAGTCCTCGCGGGTCCATCCGCCGCTGCTGACGTGGCTGACGGCAGCCGGCAGCTTGCGCGCGCAAGCCATGAGCAAAGCAAAGGAGTGTTCGGCGGCCGGCGTTATATTGCGCAGAACGTCAGGGTCTTCCTTGAGCGTGCGCACGGGAATGCCGCGGGCTTCGAGCGCTGCGCGGGAAATATGGTCCGAACCGGTCGTCGCACAGGAGATGATCTTCAGGTTTTGCGCAGCCGCGATCATGTTGTCGGTAATGCGGGTCTTCATCGACGCATCGAGCAGCCCGTCAGCAAGGCGGAGGGCCGCGGCGACGTCTGTCTGCTCGGCCGGCACATGCAGGACACTCGCCACGCCAGCGAGAGCCGTCTCGGTGGCTTCGAAACCTTCTGCTGCGCCCAGATAGATCACCTGCTTCATGTCGGTGACTCTCAGTCCTTGCGAACCAGAACAGCGTAGAGATAATCGCCGTTGCCTTCCATCTCCAGCGTACGGGCCCAGACCGCGTCGAGCAGCGGGGCGTTGATACCAGGTAGCGCGGCATGGCCGCCTGGCTTCTTGTCTCGTAGCCAGATCAGCGCGTTCGACAAGCCAAATCGATGGACGCAACGCATCTGCTCGACGGCAAGCCCAGCTTGCCGCGCACAATTGGCCAGCGAGTCCGCGTCGAAATACCAGCGATGCACGGCGCGATAGAAGAATGACGGGTAGGTGTCAGGCAGGAGGCTCATCAGCAAATCCGCCCGATTGGGCGTCGAGATGAGAATGCGCCCGCCGGGCTTCACCATCGTACGAATGTCGGCCAGAAAGCTTTTCGGATCGCCGACATGTTCAATGACGCTGAAAGAAAATGCCCAGTCGACGCTCGCCGGGTCGTTCATGTCTGACGGCGACGCGTAGACTTCGAACCCGCGGTCCGAAAGCGACCGATGATACGGGATGCATGGTTCGACCGCGATGGCGCGCGCTGGCAGGCCCTTCACATGATCGAGGAAGCTTCCGGCGGCGCAGCCGATATCGGCAATTGTCTTACCCCGCAATGTTTCGGGCCAGACCTGCTGGAGGTTCTGCAATTGCAGCCGGTCGTGCTCGGCAAAGAAGCCGGCGGCGTCGGTGGCCTCGTTCAGCGCGGCTCGGTATTCGGTGCCCTTGTAGAAATCGTCGTCCTTGGTGCTTTCCTCGGCCAAACGTTCGACGCCACAATCTCCGCATCGCGCAACGATTGTCGGCTTGGTCAACCGGCCAAAAGCGCCGTCGCGCACCGGACCGCGATAGGCTTCGCGCCAGTCCGTCGAGCCGCAAACCTCGCACGCCCGAAAGTTGTCAACTGACATAGGAGAGCTTTTTCTGAATGCGGAAATTGGCGGTAGCAAGGATGTCGGCAATCCGTCTGCCTGCGGTTCCGTTTCCGAACAATGTCGACGGCTCGTAAGGACCATGCTCAAGCTGACGGCGAATGGCGGCTCCGATCTTCTCCGCGTCATAGGGGACGTCGATGACGTTTACGCCGCGCTCACGGCCTTGCTGCCGGGTGCCAATGTTGACGCATGGAACGCCCATGAACACGCCTTCGCGCAGCCCGGACGACGAATTTCCTACGAGGCAGGCACAATGCTTGATAAGCCGCAGATAATCTTCCGGCGAGAAGTTGCGGTAAAAATGCAGATAGTCCGGATTGGTGTGCTCGCGAAACACACGCAGTCCTTTCGAAACGTCGTCGGAACCGGCATCAACGTTGGGCCAAAGCCAGGCCACCTGCATCCCGATCGCCGATATGGCGTTCAGGGTCTCGCTGATCTGAGCGAAGCCTTGCCCGTATTCTGTCGTAACCGGGTGCTGCAACACGACGAGATACGGACGGTCTGGATCGATATCGGCGCCGACGCCGGCATAGCGCTTGAACAGATCGGGCGGGAGAGTCAGGTCGGCGTCGGCAACAAGATCCATCGCCGGGCATCCCGTCAGGTGCACAGTGTCCTTTTCCTCGCCCATGCGCAGAAGGAAATCATATGCCCGCTCTGTCGCCGGGAAGTGGATGTGCGAAAGCTTGGTGACGGCGTGGCGGACGCTTTCGTCGATCGATCCGGTAACTTCGCCGCCCTGAGTATGGGCGACCGGGATATTCATATAGCTCGCTGCAATCGCGGTCGCGATGGTTTCGAATCGATCTGCGACCGTCAGCACAACGTCCGGTCGAATGTTTTCGAATTGAGAAGCAAGTTCGAGCACGCCGAGGCCCGTCGATTTGGCCATCGTCGTCGGTGTTTCGCCCTCGACAATCGAATGCACCACCGCGGTAGGATCGAATCCATCGCTACGAATGATGTCGATCACGCTGCCAAACCGATGCAGCAGGGCCGAAGCGCCAACGAGAAGCTGCAGCTCCAGCTGAGGATGCTGTTGAACGGCGCGCATGACGCTTTTGATGCGCCCGTAATTCGCACGGCTGTTGACAACAACGCATATCTTACGGCGGCGCTCAGGCATCAATGTCTTCCCAGGAAAGCAGGTTTCGCGCGTCTACGGCACGTTTGAGCCGCTTTCCGACCAATTGGTCAATGTCAGCCGCGGGAATGCCGCTGCCGGGCTTCTTGAATGTCAGCATCTCACGGGTCAGCATTGTTCCTGCGGGCGAGTCATCGGTAAGCGCGACGCTTTTGCCGAAAATCTGCCGGGTTGGCCGGAGCGAGTCCGCCAGCATGTCCTTGTCGACCGGATGACTGCGCATCTGGTGGAAAGCGTCTCGGGCATTTGCGAGAAGACGGAATTCGTCGGGGGTCAGAGAGGCAAGTGTGTCCGGCCCGAACATGCGCCGGTCGAAAACGATATGCGCTTCGATCATGTCTGCGCCCCGAGCCATCGCGGCGAGCGCCGGGAACACGCTCCCTGAATGATCGGAAAGGCCCACAGGACAATGGAAACGCTGTCTGAACTCATCGATGACGTTCAGGCCAACATCCTTCAAGGCCACAGGGTATTGCGATGTGCATTGGAAAAGCGCCACGGCGCTTCCGCGTGCCCGCAGGGACGCAACGACTTGTTCGACTTCCGAGTAGCTGCTCATGCCGGTGCTGAGCAGTACCGGGCCGCCGGCTTTGACCATTGCACCAAGGAGGTCGCTCGATCCGACTTCGCCGGAACCGACCTTCCAGGCACCCATGTTGATGCGAGCCAGCATTTCGACCGCGCGAACAGAAAACGCGGAACTCAAGAAAATCAGCCCTCGCGCTTTTGCGTGCTCGGCCAGTCCTGCCCATTGCTCGGGCGAAAATTCCATCCGCTTCCAATATGCGTAGCGCGTATCATCCTGTTTGGAGAACTTGACCCGGAACGGTTCATCGAGCGTGGATTCAGCGTCGGCAATATGCGTCTGGAACTTGATAGCGTCGGCTCCAACCTCGGCCGCAACGTCGATATACGCGTGTGCAGCGCCGAGGGAGCCATCATGGGCCTGGGCGACTTCGGCGATCAAGAAGGCGGGGTGGCCCGAGCCGATCGGACGACCTGCTATGTCAATGACCTGGTTCACGGGGAAAGCTGGGGTCTCTCGTCGTGGTGCAGACGCCAAACCTGCCTGCAGCCTCGTCTTGTTTTCAAGTCGGGCGAGACCAGCTCGATGCCGTCCGACCTGGCTGATTTGGGCTTGCCCTTCATTAGTTCCTATCGGCCATTTCCACAAGTCTGCGGGGCCGGTGCCGGAGATAGTCGAAGGTCGAAATCAGGGAATTTCGCCGCGGATCACGCCGACGAAGGTCTTGGCATATTCCTGACCGATCGCCTCCGCGCCGAAATTAGCCGCAATCCGGTTGCGCGCCGCAGTGCCCAAGGCGCCGCGCTCTGGCCCGGACAGCCTCAGGATTTCGATCATGGCCTCTGCCAAGTCCCCCGGGGATTCCTTCGGCACGATGCGGCCGGTATCCCCCACGATAATGGCCGAATCTCCAACGTCCGTCACAACGCAGGGGACTTCCACCGCCATTGCTTCGGCGATGGTATTCGAGAAACCCTCGGTTCGTGACGAGGACACGTTCAGATCGAGAGCCGAGAGAATGGATGGCATGTCGCGACGTTCGCCGAGCAACAGGAACTTTTCTGCAGACAAACCCATGGCGCGGACGGTTTCGCGGAATTCTTGGCTGTCGGTACCGCGACCGACCAGCAAAAATCGCGCAGCCGGAATGGCGCTTGCGACCTGGGTTGCCGCAGCAAGAAAAGTGTCGTGCCCCTTCATCGGATCTACGCGCGCAATCAGCCCAACGAGAAGGGTCTCCGGGCCAACTCCAAGTTCTTCGCGCATGCGGGCTCTCGCACGACTATCCGGACGAAACGTCGACAGATCGAAACCGTTTGGGATGGTGAGCCAGTAACGTGCGCGGTATCCGTAAGCTTCATGTACGCGCCGCCCGGCATTCGAGTTCGTGACGATGGCGGATGCGCGGCGCGACAACTTCGCCAGGATGCGGGGCAATGCCCGGGTGAGCGCGCTGTATTTGGAAAGATCCATGTCTGCGCAGCGAATGTTCCACATCAGCGGTGCGCGTACGGCAAGGGAATTCGCCAGAGTGCCGAGAAGGTCAGCGTGGTAGAGCCACGTCACGATCAAGTCGGGGCGCTCTGTCCGAAAAAGCGTGGCAAGGCGAAAAATGGCGCTCGCGAAGTCGCGGGGTCCCTGGAGGCCGATCGCGGTGACTGGAACCCCCTTCGCCCGGATCTCGTCTTCGAGAATGCCGCCGCGTTTCAACGAAACGACGTGGTGTCGCATGGAATTCGGCAAAGAATTCGAAACTAGACGCATGAGCGCCATCTCGGCTCCGCCGATATCGAGGTCGGTAATGACGTGAACTATTTTCGGTTCGCGATCGGTCATAAAACTGGTGTGGTTTTGACCCGTCCGGCCTATTGACGGGACGTCCCTTCGCGATGGATGTCTGACGGGTCCAATTTCACTGCCTTGGCATTCTCGATCCGGTAGATGGCCTTGGCCGCAAAAATGATGTCCTGTCTGTGCGAAATAATGACAACAGGATGCGTTAGTGAGAGCTGGTAGATGAGATCGTTGACGATGGCCTCGCTGTCTCGATCCAGCGCGCTGGTCGGCTCATCGAAGATATAAAGATCGGGCCTGCGTAGCAGCTCTCGAGCCAGCGCCAGTCGCTGGCGCTGTCCCCCGGAGAGCAGGTGCCCCGAACGGCCGAGCTCGGTCGAGTATCCCTTCTCCATGGTCGAGACGAATTCGTCGACATGGGCGCGGCGCGCGACCTCAAGCATTTCTGCTTCCGTCGCATCGTCCCGGCCAATCATCAAATTCTCCGCAACAGTCCCGTCAAAGAGTTGGGGTTCCTGTGACAGGTAGCCGACCCGCGCCCGCAATGACCGCACGTCAAACTCACTCACATCCCGCCCGTTGACCAGAACGCGGCCGTGATCGGTGGTTCGCAGCCGGACAATCAGATCGACCAATGTTGTTTTGCCGCTGCCGGATGGGCCGACGATCGCGGTGAGGCCGACCGCTGGAATCCGCATGTTGAGACGGTCGAAGATGACAGGGCGCCCCTCAGGTTTGAGGGAGACGTCTTCAAAGACGATTTCTCCCGTGAAACCCGGAAACGGCACGGAACCTCGCAATTGCTCCGGCGCCAAACCCATCGCTTCATGTACCGCTTGTAGCGGCGCCAAGGAGCTTGCGATTTGCAAGCGTTTCGCAAAAAGCTGCGTTGCGCTGGCAGCAAGGCGCATAAACACCAATGCGAACAGCGCGGTAGTCGGCAAAACCTCCTCGATCCTCATCTTCAGGACTGCTGTCATGAAGAGAATGACAGCGCCCCCAAAGACAATGGCGATCAAGTCGATCATGTTGGAGGGCAAGCCGCTCGCAACCTCAAATCTGGTGTCGATCGAGCGATACTGCTGGAGCATCTTCCGCAGCGCCTTCGCCCGTCTTGTGGTCAGGTCGAGCAATTTGATAGTTCGCAACCCCGTGATGGTCTCGCTGACGAGCTTGCTGGCGTCGTTTCGGATGACCCGCCTCTTGCGTCCCGCCTCAATGGAGAAACGTTGCGCGCTCTTCTGCGAGAGTGCGAATGCCAACACTCCCAGGATCAGGACGAAGACGGTTGTTTGCCAGTTGGTCAGTAGCAACAACAGCAAAAGTACTCCGGCCTGAATGAGCCGGGCCGAGAAATCGACCAGCAGGAGCACTCCGCGCGCCGCGAGTTCGGTTTCTCCCACAATCGTCTGTATGACTTCTCCATGAGGGCGAGCAGCCACTATTGCGTAAGGTCCCCTCAAGTAAGCCAGCAAACTTCGCGTGGACCAGTCTATCCGCAATGTATTGATGAACCATCGCGTCAGACCGGACGAAACGATCAGGCTGATGCTCTTCACCATGAAAACGAGCACAAGTAAGCCAAGGAGCCCCGGTAGGCGCCATTCGCTAGGGAACAACTGACTGAGCCGCGAGAATGCGAGTTGAATGAAATTGCCGCCGCTGCCGGTTGAATCGGGCGACAGCAATGTTTGCAGCAGCGGGACTACGAGTGAAAAGCCAATGCCCTCGACGATGGCGGTAAAAAGGAATGTGCAGAATAGCAGAGCAACCTGATGCCAATGTCCTTTAAGCATCGGCAGCAAAAGTTGCTTCACCGGGATTTGCTCTGCGGCACCGGCTGGAATCTGTCGTGGAGTTGTCAGCAACTGCTCGTTTCTCTTCATGCGAGGGTTGCCGCGTTGGGCGCTTCTCTCGCCAGGCTTCGTCTAAAAAAATAGCCTGAACTCGGTCGCTCCGCTCTATTCTCCAGGGAGTGTTTTTTGGCCATTCGACACGATCTATAAGCAGCGAGGATACAACTAACAATAGACTTCGTGGCCACGCTGACGTGCCTTAAGATTGAAGCTACCCAGTACTATACGGGTGCTGCGAGGCGGTAGGGCCGGAGGGGGCATCTTCAGAAATGCGAGCCACGGTCCCGGCCGGTACGCGTCAGCGAGTTGTCCGCCGGTTTGGGATCACGCAATTTGAACTCCTCGGACAACTTTGGCGACGAGGTCCATCCAGGCAAAAGTCGGTTTGTCGATTGATTCTCGAGGATGGGCTTCCGAGGATTGACTTCTGGTGCCCGAGTCGCTGGCCTCACGCTGGTCGGTCCGCGGACCGGCGGGCTTAGAGGCCAAGTATCGCTCAACGGGAAATTTGAGACGAAAAAGTTCCTGGCGCTTTAGGACCAAACCACGGTTGGCTGCTCCACCCTCTGACAGGGAACCCACATCCGGAGCATCAGGAAAGCGTCTTTTTACGAGAATAGGCACCATTTCCTACCGTCGCGCTCGCTGAAAAGCGATCGGGCCTCGCCAGCGCGGCCGCGCAAAGCGCTCAACTCGGCGTTGAAATAAGGTTGAGTAGAACTGCGGGCCGTGTTTATAGTGATTCTAAAGATAAACCGGGATTTCTTCAGAAGACGGCAAGATGGCGGAACGCTCTGCAGGCGAAGACGCGTTCAACATGCTCAAGGTTGAACGTGGTGTTCTGACTGCATCTCTAATCTTCACGGTTGCACTTGCCTCGGACTTCCCGGCTTTGGCGGACGACTTGTTCGCGCTGCGCGCTCCGGGCCTCTCATACATCGCGCCACCGTTTTCGATTTACTACCTTCCGCTGCTCATCCTGTTTCTCTGGTTCAATTATTCGGCTCGCGAGTCCCAAGAAGCCAGCATCAAGGTTGGTCCATCACTCATCTCAGCGGCCTTGCTGTTGTTTTCTCTCCTCATGATCGAAGCGCTCCATGCGCTCCGTGGCTATGAGCCGAACATCGAAGTGATACTGGGCTTCGCTTGGATGATCCTTCTGCTGTTCACTTTGCGAAGTTTCAGTTATCTCGTTCATTGGAGAGCGACGATAATTGTAGCTGCATCTGTCTTCTGCACGGTGCTCTCGGTCCTAAGCTTGGTCGTTCCGGTCAACAGCCTTTCCGATTTGGGGAGGGCGGTGCTGGTCAGTCCGGATCGGCCTGAGTGGAAAGGCGTCAACTCGCACGCCTATTTTGCCGCAGCAATGTCCATTGTTGCGGCGAACCAGTTTCTGTTTGCGCGACGTCAAGAGCCGCTGACTTCCCTCTTCTGGACGGCCGTCGTGGCCGTGAACATCCTCGCCGTTGTGGTCAATCAGTCCCGGGGCGCATGGATTGCTGCATGTCTCGGGTTCGCCATGCTGCTGATCTCGCGGATCACCGGTTGGACTGCAATGCGTTCGGCCATAGCTGCAGCGCTTCTTGCGTGCCTAACCGTCGGGCTGCTTCTTGGTACGCAATCCTCACAACTCGAGAGCGTTCTTTCTCTGAACCGAGGTCTATCCTCAAGCCAGGAACTTGCTCAGTCCGGACGAGCACCAGTGAACGGTGATGTGTCGAGCGTCGCAGTTCGCTACGCGATGATTTCTGAGGCGGCCGCGCGTTTCTGGGCTAGTCCCTATTTTGGCAGTGGTTGGGCGAGGATTTCAGAGGAGAGCTTCGGCGGGCACTCGATGCACGGCGTGCCGCAGATATTCTCAGCTTCATACGGCTTGGTCGGCCTGATTGTGTTCGGGATCTTCGTTTATTGCAATTTTTCAAATCCGCTCGCTTCTCGAATGGCGATACCGTTGATTGTGTTGATGGCCATCGAAATCATGGCGCGGCCAATTATCCCTTTCTGGTTCGCGATAATCATTGCCTTGATCGGCCCGCAGGACAGGCAGCAGGCCTTGGGCGACAAATGACGCGCCGCAGCCTTGCTATAGACCTGCGTGGTTTCTCGAACCTGTGGCGACTTAGCTGGAAGGTGTTTGTAGTCGCGCTCTTGCTAGGCGGCGTAATCGCGGTAGTGACGGCAATGCGGGTGGAACCTCGGCCATATAAGCCAGTCATTCGCATCGGGTTGCCCGGTTCGGGTGCAGAGGTCGATGCCGATATGAAGGCAAGTGATGCCGCATGCGGTCCGATGCTCGGCCGCCGTAGCTATAGGGATATTTTGGCACAGTTTGAGCTGAATGCGTATTCGGCAGTCTTGCGACTTCAGCGCGACGAACTGTTCGTGACGCGTTTCAATATTTCGGAGGATGGAAGAATAAGACTGAGGTTAGAGTCCGTCGGCAGGGACAAAACAGATTCGCACCTGCAGGTTTTGATTCGCGACCTCAATGCCGCGCGATTACAATTGTTGCATGTGCTCCATGATCGATTGGCTATTGTTGAGAACCGACGGCGACTTTTGAGCGAAAGTCTTCAGTGGGTGCAGTCTAAAAGCGAACCGCAAGCCAGCGCGGTGGCCGCGTATCTCCAAGAGCAGATCTCTTGCAATGATTTTGAACTTGAGTTCCTGCGCGACCGTTATCGGGACAGTCAAACAAAAATAGTGCCGACTGCTTTAGGCAGCGATTCGATGTATCCGTCGAAAAGGAGAACCCTCGTCGTCTGCCTGATTATTGCTCTGATAGTCGCGTCGCTCGCAGCAATCTTGGTCGGCTATGCGCGTTTGTTGCGTCGTTCGATGAAAGAAAAAGACCGGAATGCCGCGAAACCGAGCGTGTTGTGAGCCTTCCGCTGCGACCGTACATGGAGTATTCGAGTGTCGCTCCGGGGGGTCGGCTTAGCGATAATCCGACTGCGCGAGGAGACTTCGCCCGGTTTTGATCGCTAGAGCATTTCATCGATGCAAACCGAAAGTCCATTGATCCTCTATCTCGTGACTGAGGACTGGTATTTTCTCTCCCACCGATTGCCGATGGCGCGGGCTGCGCAGCAGGCGGGGTATCGTGTTCATGTTGCAACGCGTGTTGGGAAGGGTGGGGCGGCTATCGAGGGGCTCGGGTTCACCCTGCATCCGATCATGTGGCAGCGCGGTAGCACTAATCCCTTCAATCTCGTCGCGAATATTCGGCAGGTGAGGGCACTTTACAAAAGGCTGAGGCCGGATCTCGCGCATCATGTCGGCTTGCAGCCTTCGGTGGTTGGGTCGCTGGCCGCCGTTGGGTTGCCGATTGCATTGCTGAATGCCCTCACCGGGCTTGGCTTCGCTTTCACTTCCCGCGATCTCAAGGCGGCGTTTTTGCGGCCCTTGATGTCGCTACTGCTTCGTCTCCTGCTGATGCGTCGTGGAGTCAGCGCGCTGGTGCAAAATCCGGATGACAACGCGGCGCTCCGAAGCCTGGGCGTGGATCCGGCCAAAATCGATATCATTCCCGGCTCGGGTGTCGACACCCAGGCGCTTAAGCCGTTGCCGGAACCGGGAGGCGAGGTAAGCATCGCCTTTGTCGGGCGCCTGCTCGACGACAAGGGCATCCGTCCGCTTGTCGCGGCCCATGAATTGATGAGGCGGCAGGGCCAGCAGGTCCGCTTGCTCATCGCGGGCGATCCCGATCCGGCAAACCCCGCATCGATTCCCACGGGCGAAATCGAGCGGTGGAGGCATCTGCCAGACGTTGAGATGCTGGGGCATGTGGTCGACATCGAGGCCGTCTGGGCGCGGTCCCATATCGCGGTTTTGCCGTCGCGGCGGGAGGGATTGCCGAAGGGGCTTCTGGAGGCAGCTGCCCATGGGCGACCGATCGTGGCCACCGACGTTCCCGGGTGCAGAGAGATCGCCAGGCACGGGCACAACGCTTTCCTGGTGCCCGTGGACGATCCCGCACCGCTGGCAGGCGCCCTGACCGTTATGGCGCGAGATCCCGCCTTGAGGCGTCGGATGGGGGCGGCGGGGCGCGCCATGGTCGAAAAGGAGTTCTCCAGTGATCTGATCGGCCGGGAGATTGTGGCCCTTTACGGCAGGCTCACGGGCCGGAAAGTGGAGCTATTGCCCGCGCCATAAGCTTCCGGCTATGACCCCCCTTTCGAAATCACAGGAAGCATCGTGTCCCCTCACAGGAAGATCGCCGTCATTGGCCTCGGGTATGTAGGCCTGCCGGTCGCGGTTGCGTTCGCACGCGCTGGCTCCGAGGTTGTCGGCTTCGACATCGACAAGAGCCGAATTGCTGAACTCAGGGATGGCGTGGATCGCACGCGGGAGATCGAGCAAGCGGACCTGCATCTGGCAACATTGGCATACACGGCCGATGTGAGTGCGCTCAACGCCGTGGATTTCTTCATCGTTACAGTCCCGACTCCTATCGACGGGGCGAATCGACCGGATCTTCGGCCGCTCCTCGGCGCATCCGAAACCGTCGCGCGGGCGATGAAGAAAGGATCGATCATCGTCTATGAATCGACCGTATACCCCGGCTGCATCGAGGAGGATTGCGTACCGATCCTGGAGCGCGTTTCCGGCCTGAAATACGGAGCCGACTTCACGGTCGGCTATTCACCGGAGCGGATTAATCCCGGCGATCGCCAGCACCGCTTCGAGACCATCACCAAAGTGGTGGCTGGGTCCGATCAGCGAACCCTCGATATCGTTGCCGATGTCTACGGCTCGGTGGTGACCGCGGGTATTCACCGCGCGCCCTCGATCAAGGTTGCCGAAGCGGCGAAGGTGATCGAGAACACACAGCGCGATCTGAACATTGCCTTCATGAACGAACTGTCGGCGATCTGCCATCAACTGGGCATCGACACCGGCGACGTGCTGGCCGCTGCCGGGACCAAATGGAATTTCCAGAAGTTCTACCCTGGTTTGGTCGGTGGACACTGCATCGGCGTCGATCCCTATTACCTGACCTATCGGGCCGAACGCGCGGGCTACCATCCTGAGGTGATCCTGGCGGGACGCAGGATTAACGATAACGTCGGACAGCGCGTCGCGCAGGCCTGCATTCAGGCGCTGTTCAAGCGGAAGCGCGTGGATGCGACCGTCACCATCCTCGGCATGACTTTCAAGGAAAATGTGCCCGACATCCGCAATTCGAAGGTCGTGGATATCGTGCGCAACCTCGAGGCGGCGGGCGTCACCGTTCAGGTGACGGACCCGCTGGCGTTAGCAGACGAAACCAAACATGAATACGGCATCGACCTGACCGCAAAAGATGCGTTGAAGCCGGGCGATGCGGTGGTTCTGGCAGTTGCGCATGACGATTATCTGCAAGGCGGATGGCCATTCATCTGCAGCTTGCTGCGTGACGGCGAGGGGCTCGTCTTTGACGTAAAATCGATGCTCGACCGGGATTCGAAGCCCGGCGGAATCGAATTATGGCGGCTGTGATGGACGCACCGATTCTGGTGACCGGTGCCGCCGGGTTCATCGGCTTCCATGTGACGCGTAGGCTGCTCTCGCAGGGGCGTCGCGTCGTCGGCGTCGACAGCTTGACGCCGTATTACGATCCTGCATTGAAGGATGCGCGACGCGCCGAACTGGCGAAGTCCAACCACTTCGACTTTGTGAAGCTCGATCTCGCGGACCGTGACGCGACGCACAAGCTGTTCCGCGACTTCGGGTTTCCCTATGTCGTGCATCTCGCCGCGCAGGCGGGCGTGCGCCACTCGATTTCGCACCCGGAGGCCTATGTCGATGCCAATCTGCAGGGCTTTGCCAACGTGCTGGAAGGCTGCCGCCACAATGGCTGCAAGCACCTGATTTTCGCCTCGTCGTCGTCGGTCTATGGCGCCAATACAAAGCTCCCGTTCCGGGCAAGCGACAATGTCGACCACCCGATTTCGATGTATGCGGCGAGCAAGAAGGCGAATGAATTGATGGCGCATTCCTATGCCCATCTGTTCCGGTTGCCGGTGACAGGGTTGCGCTTCTTCACGGTCTACGGGCCGTGGGGCCGGCCGGACATGGCGATGTGGATTTTTGCGCAGTCGATCCTCTCCGGGAAACCTATTACGCTGTTCAATTACGGAAATATGCGGCGCGATTTCACCTATGTGGACGACGTGGTCGAATCCGTGGTGCGGCTCATCGGCAAACCCGCCGCGCCCGACCCGCAATGGTCCGGCGATCAGCCCGACCCGGCGACCAGTTCCGCGCCCTACCGCATTTACAATATTGGCAACAATAATCCGGTTGAGCTCCTGCATGTAGTATCAGAACTGGAGAAGTGCCTCGGCAAGCGGGCGGAACGCGAGCTTATGCCCATGCAGCCGGGCGATGTGCCGGAAACCTATGCCGATGTGGACGATCTGATGCGGGATGTGGGTTTTCGGCCTTCGACGCCGGTCGAGACCGGAATTCGTAAGTTCATCGATTGGTATCGTGACTATTCGAGAACCTGAACAACGCAGTTTGTATTGCCGACATCCGGATGTTTGAGGTGATTTTAGCGCTATGAAGCAAATCGCAGCCTCCGACCGAATTGTCCCACTCGTGATGTGCGGCGGCGCCGGGACGCGGCTTTGGCCATCATCGCGCGAGGGACGGCCGAAGCAGTTCCTGTCGCTGCTCGGCTCACGCTCGACTTTCCAGGACACCATGCTGCGCGTTTCGGACGCAGCAATATTCGCGCGGCCGATTGTCATCACCAACACCCAATATCGATTCATCGTCAAGGAACAGCTTTCGGAGATCGGTATCGACGCCGACATCCTGCTGGAGCCGCTACGGCGCGATTCCGGGCCTGCCATCGCCGCCGGCGCAGCCTTCGGCGAAAAGCGTGATGGCAATCCGGTGATGATAGCGCTGGCGGCAGATCATGTAGTTGCGGACAACGCTGCCTTTGTTGCGGCCTGTCTTGATGCTGCCAAGGCGGCGCAACGTGGGCACATCGTTACATTCGGTGTGAAGCCCGATCGTCCGGCCACCGATTACGGCTACATACGTCCCGGTGCGAAGATAGACGGCGGCGTTTTCGCGGTTGAGCAATTCGTCGAAAAGCCAGATGCCGAGACTGCCAAGCGCTATATCGGAGAGGGTTATCTGTGGAATTCCGGTAACTTCATTTTTCGGGCGGGCGATCTCCTGGGTGAATACAGCGCGTTCGAGCCCGAGACGGTTGCCGAAGCGAAAGAAGCGATCGAGGCGGCCGGGGACGATCTCGGTTTCGTCACCATCGATCCAGCGCATTTCGCCCGCGCGAGGGCAACGTCCATCGATTACGCCGTGATGGAGAAGACCAAGCGCGCCGCGGTGATCCCGGTGTCATATGGCTGGTCCGACGTCGGTTCGTGGCACGCGGTGTGGGAATTGTCGAAACAGGACGAGTCCGGAAATGCCGGGCAGGGCAATGCCGTGTTCGTCGACACGCATAACTCTTTTGTTTCGTCGGAAAAGCCTCTGGTGGCGCTGTTCGGCGTCCGGGATATCGTGGTGGTCGCGAGCGAGGATGCTGTTCTGATCGCGGATCGAAAAAATACTGCGGAGATGAAACGCCTCGTCGGAAGGCTCAAGGAGGTTGCTCCCGCCGTAACGGTGGATCACATCCAGGTGCACCGGCCGTGGGGAAATTATCAGTCGCTCGATAACGGCGCCCGCTACCAGGTCAAACGCATCGTGGTAAAGAAGGGCGGTCGGCTGTCGCTTCAATATCATCATCATCGCGCGGAACACTGGATCGTGGTGCGCGGTACGGCGCGGGTGACGATCGGCGACGACGTGAAGATCCTGCACGAAAACCAGTCGATCTATATTCCGATGGGGACTTCGCACCGGCTGGAGAATCCCGGGATGATCGATCTGGAACTGATCGAGGTTCAGACCGGCAGCTATCTGGGCGAAGACGACATCGTGCGTATCGAGGACGATTATCGCAGGTCCTGAGTTCCACGCTCGGTCCGGAATGCGGGTGAAGCGCACGCCGCCGCATTCAGCCCTTTGCTTGTCGGCGCTTCGGAGTTATGGAATCCCGGCTTGCGAGCCCTTGCCCGCGGCAGGAAATGACGGAGAGCGTCATGGCGATCAAACTCGAAGACCTGAAGGTCAAGCTGTTCACCGACGGTGCCGACAAGGCCCAGATCGTGGAGATGGCGAAAAACAGGTGGATCGCCGGCTTCACCACGAATCCTTCGCTGCTCAAGAAAGCCGGTGTGACGGACTACGAGGCCTATGCCCGCGACCTGGTCGCGGCGGTTCCCGATCGCCACATCTCCTTTGAGGTGTTTTCCGACGACATTGAGGAGATGGTGGCCCAAGGGCGCGTGATCGCGTCCTGGGGCAAGAATGTCTACGTGAAGCTTCCTGTGACGACGACGCGCAAGGAGCCGCTATTCGACGCGGTGCGCACCCTGTCGCGCGATGGCGTGAACATCAACCTCACCGCGATTTTTTCGGCCGACCAGGTCGGCAAGGCCATGCAGGCGCTGGCGGGCGGGGCGCCCGCCTGTGTCTCCGTCTTCGCCGGGCGGCTGGCCGATTTCGGCATCGACTATGCCCCGCTGATGCGCGACGCCATCGCGCAGGCCCGCGAGACCGACAATGTCGAAATTATCTGGGCCTCGACCCGGGAGGTCTACAATGTCATCGAGGCCGATAAGATGGGCTGCCACATCATCACGGCGCCCGCCGATGTCCTGAAAAAGCTTCCGGCGCTGGGCACGAAGACGCCCGAGGAGCTCTCCGTCGGCGCGATCCAGGCCTTCCGGGAGGACGCCCTCGCGGTCGGCTTGAAGCTCGACCTGGGCGGGCGGGCGGCGGCGGAATAGCCCTCGGATTATCGCATTTCGGCTCCACGCGGCCTCTCTGCTCAGACTTTCGGCGGATTTGTCCGGTTCCCGTCCGTAACGCTCTGACTCAAAAGGTGTTTGGACGCGGAAAGCGAAATCTCGCCGCAATTGCGATGAGCATGCTAGGCAGATCGGGGATCTGGGCCGCTTCGGGGGTATGTCTGAGATGGTTCTTGCAATGAAGGGCGGCGAGGCTAGGCCGCTTCGCGTCGGCGTGGTCGGCGTGGGTATCATGGGGGCGAATCACGCCCGCGTATTTGCCGGATTGCCGGACGTGACCCTGGTCGGGGTGGCGGACCCCAATTCGCAGCAGCGCGAACTCGTCACCCGTATTCTCGGCGTCCCTGCTGTGGAGGATATCGACGATCTGCTCGGGCCCGGCCTCGACGCCGTGACCATTGCGGCTCCGACGCATATGCACCACGAGCTTGCGTTGAAATGCATCGAGCGGGGCATTCATGTCCTGATCGAAAAGCCGATCGCCTCCAATGTGGAGGAGGGGCGTGAGATCATCGCCGCCGCCAAGCGGCGCGACGTCAAGCTGATGGTCGGCCATGTCGAGCGCTTCAATCCGGCAGTGCAGGCGATCAAGGACGCGATCCGCGACGAGGACATTCTTTCGATCGCCATCACCCGGGTCGGGCCGTTTCCGCCGCGCATGTCGAATGTCGGCGTGGTGATCGATCTCGCGGTCCACGACATCGACCTGATTCGCTGGTTCACCGATTCGGAAATCGTCGAAGTGCAGCCGCAATTGTCCAGTGCGGTAGCCGAGCGTGAGGACATCGCCCTTCTGCAATTCCGCACCGCCTCCGGCGTTTTGGCCCATATCAACACAAACTGGCTGACGCCGTTCAAGGCGCGCACAGTGCACGTCGCCACCCGCCGCAAATACCTGATCGGCGACCTTCTGACCCGCCAGGTCACCGAATGCTTCGGGTTCCAGCCGGACGGCAGCTATTCGATGCGCCACTTGTCCGTCGGACATTCGGAGCCCCTGCGCGCCGAATTGCAGGCCTTCGTAAATGCGGTGCGGGACAACAAGCGGCCCCCGGTGACGGGCGAAGAGGGCGTCGAGAGTCTGGACGTCGCGATGCGCTGTCTCGATAACCGCCAGCCGGCCAAGGTGGCTTCGCATCCTTCGGTCGCGCGCCGCGCCGCCGGCTAGGCCTACGTTTTTCGCTCCGGATAGAGAATCGTCGTCAGCTCATGAACCAGCATGCCCGCGTCGAAGTGAAACCCATTCCCTTCATCGATGTGGCGGCGCAACGCCGCCGTCTGGGCAAGGCGATCGATGACGCGACCACCCGCGTTCTCAACCATTGCCAGTTTCTGATGGGGCCGGAGGTCGGCGCCTTTGAGGCCGAGCTCGCCGCGTTCTGTGGCGCCAAATACGCATTGTCATGCTCAAGCGGTACTGACGCTTTGGTCATGACCCTGATGGCGAAGGGGATCGGCCGCGGCGATGCCGTGCTCTGTCCGACCTTCACCTTCTGCGCGACAGCGGAAAGCGTTGCGCTGGTGGGCGCGACGCCGGTTTTGGTGGATGTGGATCCGGAGACGTTCAATATCGACGTCGCGAGCCTGAAATCGGGGATCGCGACCGCGAAGGCGGAGGGTCTGAAGCCCAAGGCCGTGATCCCGGTCGATCTGTTCGGACTGCCGGCCGATCACGATGCGATCGCCGAGATTGCCGCTGCCGATGACTTGTTCATTCTCGACGATGCCGCGCAAGGGTTTGGCGGCATCTATAAGGGCCGCGCTGTCGGCACCTTCGGCCACGCCACCGCGACCAGCTTTTTCCCGGCCAAGCCGCTCGGCTGCTACGGCGATGGCGGCGCCGTCCTGACCGATGACGAGGAACTGCTCGCGATCCTGAAAAGCGTCAGGGTTCATGGCGGCGGATCGGATAAATACGACAATGTGCGGCTCGGGCTGACAGCCCGTCTCGACACCATCCAGGCGGCGGTGCTGCTGGAAAAGCTGAAAATCTTCCGCGACGAGATCGAGACCCGCAATCGCGTCGCCGAGCGCTACAGCCGCGCGCTGAAGGATGTGGCGACCGTGCCGGTGGTGCCGGACGGCTATACTTCGGTCTGGGCGCAATACACGCTGCGGCTGGCGCCCGGTACCCGGGACGAACTCGCCCGCGCGCTGCAGGCCGAGGGCATTCCGACGGCGATCTATTACGCCAAGCCATTGCACCGGCAGACGGCTTATCGCGATTTCCCGGTTGCGGCGGCAGGGCTTGCGGTCAGCGAGCGGCTCGCCGACGAGGTCCTCAGCCTGCCAATGCATGCCTATCTCGACGAGCCGACGCAGGATCGCATCGTGGATGCGGTGAAGCGGGCGTTGCGCTAAGACACGGACCGCCTCTAGGCTCCGATCATTCCCGCGAAAGCGGAAATCCAGTGCTGGGTCCCCGCCTTCGCGGGGACGAACGGAAAGAATGGTTTTCCGGTCGTGATCGGACGCATTTTCACCGTCGGCGGTTTCACGCTGCTCTCGCGCATCACCGGCTTCGCGCGCGACATCATGCTTGCGGCGATTCTCGGCGCTGGACCGGTGGCCGACGCTTTCTTCGTCGCGCTGCGGCTGCCGAACCATTTCCGCGCCATCTTCGCCGAAGGCGCGTTCAACGCGGCATTCATTCCAGCCTACGCGCGCATCCGCACCCAGGACGGGCCGGACCCGGCCAAGCTGTTTGCCGACCGCGTCTTCACCATGATGGTGGTGGTCCAGCTGGTGCTGCTCGCAATCGCGCTCGTTTTCACATCCGATGTCATTTCGCTGCTCGCGCCCGGCTTCAGGGACGATCCCGGCCGCTTCGCGCTGGCGACCGAACTGACCCGCATCACCTTTCCCTATTTGTTGCTGGTCTCGCTGGTCACGCTGTACGGCGGCATTCTGAATTCGATCCATCACTTCGCGACGCCGGCCGCCGCGCCGATCCTGCTCAATCTGTCGATGATGGCGACGCTGGCGCTGGCCGCGTTTTTTCCGTCCGCTGGCCACGCTGCGGCCTGGGGCGTTTTCATCGCAGGCATTCTCGAATTGCTGCTGGTCGTGGGCGACGCTGGCCGCGCGCAGGTGCTCGCCTGGTTCACCTGGCCGCGGATCGATGAGAATGTCCGGAAATTCTTCCGCGCACTGGGACCGGCAACCGTCGGTTCGGCGGGCGTGCAGCTAGCGATGTTCGCCGATACGATCATCGCGAGCTTCCTCGCCGCCGGTGCGATCTCGGCGCTCTATTATGCCGACCGCATCAATCAGTTGCCGATCGGCGTCATCGGTATCGCGATCGGCACCGTCTTGCTTCCGGAAATGTCGCGCCGCCTCGCCGCCGGCGACGAACCGGGCGCGCGCAACGCGCAAAACCGTGCGGTTGAACTGACACTGCTGCTGACCATTCCCTGTCTGGTCGCCTTCCTGCTGATTCCCGACCTGATCATGCGCGCACTGTTCCTGCGTGGAAAATTCACCGCCGATGACGCGCTGGCAGCGGGTGCGACGCTCGCGGCTTATGCGATCGGTCTCATTCCCTATGTTCTGATCCGCAGCATGACCGCACCGTTTTTTGCCCGCGGCGACACTCTGACGCCGGTCAAGGCGTCGCTGATCGCGGTCGCAGTCAACATCCTGATCAAGATCGTACTGATGGGCCCGCTGGCACAGGTCGGTCTCGCCATCGCCACCGCAATCGGAGCCTGGGTCAATCTGGGGCTGGTCACCTGGTTTGCCTCGCGCGCGGGCATTGCCGCGATGGATGCGCGGCTTAAACGATCGATCCTGCTGCTGGTTGCAATCGGCTGCGTGTTTGGGATCACCCTCTTCCTGTCGCAGCGGATCGTAACGGCGCTCTATCGCGATCTGCCGGCGTTCCGCGATGAAGCGGCGCTGGCGACCCTCGCCGTGCTTGGCGGCGTTGTTTACGGTGCGCTCGTGCTGCTGTTGCTGGGGCGCCACTGGTTCGCGGCTTTTCGGGGCGAAAAGCGCGTCCCTGCTGTCAGCACAAAATCCGACTAAGCCCCTATAACCGATAGACAAATGCGGCGCGCGCCAGTAACAAACGGGCGCGGGGACAATGTTTGCAGTCTGACCTCAGCGTTCCTATGTGACGCTGGCGGTTGCAGTGCACAATGAGCCTCGAATGATTAGACGAAAGTATAGCCGCTTTGCAGGCTTGGCATTGGCTTTGACCGCAGTGGCTGGTCTTGCCGGATGCGGCCAGAATCCTCAGCAGCAGCAATCGGCGCCGCCGCCCCCTGCCGTTACAGTCGCCACGCCGATCGAGCGAACCATCACCGATTTTGATGAATATGTCGGCCGGTTTGTTGCGGTCGATTCGGTCGAAGTCCGGGCCCGCGTCTCCGGCTATCTGGACAAGATCGATTTCAAGGACGGCCAGATGGTGAAGGAGGGCGATCTGCTCTTCACCATCGACAAGCGCCCATTCCAGACGGCGCTGGATCAGGCGAAGGCGACGCTCGAAAAAGCGCGCGCCGAGCTCGCATTCGCGCAGGGCGACCTCGACCGTGCGGCCCAACTGGTCAAGGACAAGACCATCACCCAGCAGACGTTCGATCAGCGCACGCAGGTGAAGCGCGTCGCGGAAGCCAATGTTGCCGCTCAGGAAGCCGCGGTTCGCCAGGCCGAGCTCGATCTCCAGTTTACCGATCTGCGCGCGCCGGTCAGCGGTCGCATAGGCGATCGCCGCGTCTCGGTCGGCAATCTGGTCACCGGCGGCACGTCGGGCAATACGACGTTGCTCGCGACCATCGTATCGACCGACCCGATCCGTTTCGAATTCACCTTCGATGAAGGTTCGTATCTGCGTTACGAGCGCCTCGCCGCCAACGGCAATGTGAATGCAGCGCGAGACGGCATCGCAGTCCGCGGCGGCTCAACCGTGGTCCGGCTGAAGCTGATCGACGAGAAGGATTTTTCCAACGTCGGCCGCATGGACTTCATCGACAACGTGATCGAACGCTCGACCGGCACCATCCGCGGGCGGGCCGTGTTCTCCAATGCGGCGGGCATTCTGACCCCCGGCATGTTCGCGCGGATTCAGGTCCCCGGTTCCGCGCCCTATACCGCGCTGCTGATCCCGGACACCGCGATCGGCAGCGAGCAGGCGCGCAAATTCGTCTATGTGGTGAATGGCGATAATACAGTCGTGCAGAAGTACGTTGAGCTCGGGCAGTTGTCCGATGGCGACCGGGTGATCAAGAGCGGTCTCCAGCCGACCGATCGGGTGATTGTCGAGGGCCTGATGCGTGTCAGACCCGGCAGCAAGGTCAGTCCGCAGACTGCCCCTGCGCCGGCGCCCGCATCGGCGGGCGCCTCCGGAACGGCGCAGAAATAGGCCTCGATATGAAGATCTCGCACTTCTTCATCGACCGGCCGATTTTCGCGGCCGTTCTCTCAACCGTATTCATCATCCTGGGCGCCGTTGCCTTTGTGCGGCTTCCGATCGCGCAATACCCGGAAATTGCGCCGCCGGTGATCAACATCACCGGGCAATATCCCGGCGCCAGCGCAGAAGTGGTCGCCGATACAGTGGCCGCGCCGATCGAGCAGCAGGTCAACGGCGTCGAGGGGATGCTCTACATCTCCTCAAACTCGACCACAGACGGACGCTTCTCGATTGCGGTGACGTTCGAACTCGGCACCAATCTCGATATTGCACAGGTTCAGGTGCAGAATCGGGTTTCGACCGCGACTCCACGCCTGCCACAGGCGGTTCAGCAGATCGGTGTGACCGTCGCCAAGAGCTCGCCCGACATTCTGATGGTGGTGAACCTGTTTTCGCCCGATCAGACCCGCGATACGGTGTTTCTGACCAACTACGCGAACCTGCAGATCAAGGATGTGCTGACCCGTCTCGACGGCGTCGGATCGATCACGGTGTTCGGTGCCCGCGACTTTGCGATGCAGATCTGGCTCGATCCGAACCGGATGCAATCACTGAACCTGACCGCACAGGATGTCACGACCGCCTTGCAGGGGCAGAATATCCAGGTCGCTTCGGGTATTCTGAACCAGCCTCCGGTCGACAACCAGCTCGCGTTCCAGGTCGCGGTGCGGACGCTCGGCCGTCTGTCTGACCCCGCCGAATTCTCGAATATCGTCATCAAGCAGACGCCGACCGCAGTGGTGCGGGTCAAGGACATCGCGCGGGTCGAACTGACCGGTCAGGATTATTCGTCGTCGTCCTATCTCGGAAAAAGTCCGTCGGTCGCGATGGCGGTGTTCCAGCGGCCGGGCTCGAACGCGCTGGCGACCGGTAACCTGATCCGCGCAACCACTGCCGAACTCGCCAAGAGCTTTCCCCCGGGGATGCAATACACGATCATCTACGACCCGACGCAGTTCATCCAGCAGTCGGTCAATGCGGTGATCGAGACGATTTTCGAGGCGGTTATCCTCGTCATTCTCGTCATCCTGCTGTTCCTGCAGACCTGGCGGGCGGCAGTGATTCCCATCGTCGCGATTCCGATCTCGCTGATCGGCACCTTCTTCATGATGAGCGTGTTCGGATTCTCGCTCAATAATCTGTCGCTGTTCGGGCTGGTGCTCGCGATCGGTATCGTGGTCGATGACGCGATCGTCGTGGTCGAGAATGTCGAGCGCAATATCGAGAAGGGACTCTCGCCGCGCGATGCTGCGATCCAGTCCATGGACGAGGTCGGGGGAGCGCTGGTCGCGATCTCGCTGGTGCTGTGCTCTGTGTTCATTCCGGCGGCCTTCATCACCGGCATATCCGGGCAGTTCTTCCGGCAATTCGCGCTGACGATTGCGGGCGCAACCGCGATCTCTCTGGTCGTCTCGCTGACCCTGTCGCCTGCGATGTGTGCATTGCTTCTGAAGCCACATAGGTCGGAGCACCATCAGCCAAGATGGTGGGAAAAGCCGTTCGTCACTTTCTTCCGCTGGTTCAATTCCGGCTTCAACTGGCTGTCGGCAAAATACGGCATGCTCGCCGGGCGCACGGTGCGGATGGTCGGGCTGATGCTGGTCCTGTACGGGGTGATCATCGGCTTCGGTCTGAATGAATTCCGGAAGGCGCCACAGGGCTTCATCCCGCAGCAGGATCTCGGCTATCTCATCGTCGCCGCGCAATTGCCGCCGGGCGCTTCGCTCGAGCGGACCGACAAGGTGATGCGGCAGGCGACCGACATGGCGCTGGCCACGCCAGGCGTCCTCAACGCGATCAACATCGTCGGGTTTTCCGGCGCCACGTTTACAAATGCGCCGAATGCCGGTGCGATCTTCGTGATCCTCGATCCGTTCGACAAGCGCGCGAAGGATCCAGCCCAGTCGGCAGCGGGGATCCAGGGGGCGCTGTTCGGAAAATATGCCGCCATCCGGGAGGCGCTGCTGCTGGTCGTGCAGCCGCCACCGGTCCAGGGCATCGGCAATGCCGGCGGCTTTCGCATGATGGTGGAAGATCGGGCCGGGCGCGGGCCGCAGGCGCTGCAGCAGGCGGTCGGCGCCATGATGGGGCGCGCCGCGACCACGCCGGGTCTGATGCAGGTGTATTCGCTGTTCGAGGTATCGACGCCGCAACTCTATCTCGACATCGACCGCACCAAGGCCCAATTGCTCGGGATCAATATGCCCGACGTCTTCAACGCGCTGCAGGTCAATATCGGCTCGTTGTATATCAACGACTTCAATCTGTTCGGCCGGACCTTCCGCGTGCAGGCACAGGCCGAGGCGCCATTCCGTCTCGAGCCAAAGGACATCCTGAGTCTGCGTGTCCGCAATTCGAGCGGCGAGACGGTGCCGCTCGGATCGTTCACGACGATACGCGACATCACCGGTCCGTATCGCGTGCCGCGCTACAATCTCTATCCGGCCGCCGAACTCGACGGCTCGGCAGCGCCGGGCTATTCGCAGGGGCAGGCGATCCAGATCATGGAGAAGCTTGCCGCCGAGACCTTGCCGCAAGGGTTTGCCTACGAGTGGACGACACTCGCCTATCAGCAGATCAAGGCCGGCAATACGGCGATGTTCGCGTTTTTACTGGCGGTGGTGTTCGTGTTCCTGGTGCTCGCGGCGCAGTACGAAAGCCTGACGATGCCGCTCGCGGTGATCATGATCGTGCCGATGTGTCTGATCGCATCGATCTTCGGCGTGGTGTGGCGCGGCCAAGACAACAACATCCTGACCCAGGTCGGCTTCATCGTGCTGATCGGGCTCGCGGCGAAAAATGCGATTCTAATCGTCGAGTTTGCAAAGCAACTCGAGGATCAGGGGCGCGACCGCTGGCAGGCCGCGACCGAAGCCGCCGAGCTGCGTCTGCGTCCGATCCTGATGACCTCGCTGGCCTTCATCTTGGGCGTAGTGCCGCTGGCGATCGCAATCGGCGCCGGCGCCGAATTGCGGCGCGCGCTCGGTACCGCGGTGGTATCCGGCATGATCGGCGTGACGATCTTCGGCCTGCTGTTCACACCGGTCTTCTACGTCATGGTGCGCTGGATCGAGGACCGGTTCGCGCGCCGAAAGACCACGCCGCCCGCGGCGGAGCATCCGGCAGAACAACGGAACTGACCGAGACGATCAGTCGAGTCCGCGGCCTGACCGACTCTCGTCCGTTGGAATGAGGCGGCGCGCAGAGCGCGGACTCGAATTTTCAGATGGCGTAAATTCAGAGGGGCCACCAGGTCATCTGATCCATTGCGCTGGCCATCTGGTGCATGCGCGATGCCATCTTCACATCCCTGACGCGAAAATGGAGCTGAAACGCAGCGCGCCAGCGCCGCGGGCCCATGCAAGCCAGAAGCGGGATCACGGCTTCGTGATGCCAATCAGGCGTGGTTCGCAATAGCGGTGTCGTCACTTTTTAGGAATAACAATCTGCCGTCCGGGTTTGCCAGTTGCCTGCCTCAATCGTTCTCCTTCCTTCGAAACACACGGGGAGTCTCCCATGATCGTCCGTACCGCCGTCTGCGCTGCCCTTGCCGTTGCCCTCAGCGCAAGCGCCGTGATTGCTCAATCCAAGGCGATTGCCGAGCGAAAAGAAATTATGAAGGGCGTTGGCGCCGCAGCGAAGGAAGGCGCGGCCATGGCGCGGGGTTCCGCGCCCTATGACAACGCCAAGGCGGTCCAGGTCTTCGTGGTCTACGCGAACGCCGCGGAAAAGATGCCCGGCCTGTTCCCGGATGATTCCAAGACCGGCGGCGAGACCACGGCAGCCCCGAAAATCTGGGAAGACATGGCAGGCTTCAAGGCCGCAATGGCGAAATGGGGCAGCGACGCCAAGGCGGCGCAGACCTCGGTCAAGGATATCGACACCTTCAAGACCGCGTTCGGCGAAGCTGGCAAGCAGTGCGGTGCCTGCCACGAGGTCTACCGCATCAAGAAGTAACACAATCCGATTCGGCATAGGAGGGCGGCCGTCCTTGGGGATGGGCCGCCCTTCGGCTTTTCTGACAACGCCTGACCGCCTAACATCCCGCCCGGAAACAGGGAGCCTCGCATGGTGCGCAAGCTAGTCCTGCTGGCGATCGTCGCCGGCTTCATCGGTCTTGCGATCTTCTGGTTCGTGACCATTCCGGCGACCGTTCCGGCGAGCGCGCTCGGCGCCTACACGCCCAATCTGGAAAACGGCAAGGCGATGTTTTACGCGGGAGGCTGCGCATCCTGCCACGCGACAGAAGGCCAGGACGACAAGCTCAAGCTCGGCGGCGGCCATCCGCTTCATTCTCCGTTCGGGACGTTCTACGCACCAAACGTATCTCCCGATCCGAAAGCCGGTATCGGCTCATGGACCGAGCAGCAATTCGTCAATGCGATGCTGAAGGGCACAAGTCCGAACGGTTCGCACTATTTTCCGGCATTCCCCTACACCTCCTATCGCTTGATGCCAGTTTCTGATGTGCGGGATCTGTTCGCTTTCATGAAGACACTGCCGCCCGTATCGGACGCATCGAAGTCGCATGATGTCCCGTTTCCGTTCAGCTTGCGCCGCCCGCTCGGCGGCTGGAAGCTGTTGTTCTTCGATGACGCGCCATTCAAGCCGGACCCGACGAAATCGGCGGAGTGGAACCGTGGCGCCTACCTTGTGAATGGCCCGGGTCATTGCGTCGAGTGCCATTCCCCGCGCAATCTGCTGGGCGGCATTCTGTCGGCGCAGAAGTTTGCCGGCGGGCCCAATCCCGAGGGCAAGGGATGGGTCCCCAACATCACGCAGGCCGGTCTGAAGGAATGGGAGAAGGACGACATCGAGTACATGCTCGAGTCGGGTATGACGCCGTCAGGCGACTCGGTCGGCTCCAATATGACGCCGGTGATTCACAACACCTCGAAACTCTCCAAGGCCGACCGGGCGGCGATGGCGGTTTACCTGAAGTCGCTCCCGGCGGTGGAAGGGCCGAAGCGCCCCGGCAAATAAACCTGCTTTCGTCCCTGGTGGGTCAGGCGTGAGCCGCCCGCATTGGCGGCATGCGGTGCTTGGCCTTGCGCGCCCCGCGTGTATCGGCGACAGGGGGCGTGCCGATCTGGCCTGCCTGCTGCGCCTCGGGCGCCGATTTTCCGTTCCATGAATGTCTACAAGGCGATCCTGTTCACGCTGATCTCGTCGCTGATGTTCGCGGCGATGTCGGCGCTCGTCCGGTCTGTGGGCGAATCGGCGCCGGTTGGACAGGTGGTTTTTTTCCGTGCCGCGTTCGGGATGGTTCCGATCACGCTTTTCGTGCTGTTCCGCGGCGAACTCTCGCAAATGATCCGCACGCGCCGAGTCTTCGGCCATGCCGGACGCGGGGTGTTCAGCGTCGGCGGGATGTTCCTGAACTTCGCCTCGCTTGCGAGACTTCCGGTGGTCGATGCCACTGCTTTTTCATTTGCCTCGCCACTGGTCACGGTGGTGCTGTCCGCGATCTTCCTGAAAGAGCGCGTTCGCATCTACCGCTGGTCGGCCGTGGTCCTTGGATTCGTCGGCGTCCTGGTGATGCTGTGGCCGCACTTCGATCCGTCGCGCTATGTGGGAATGGCCACCACGGCCACGGCGATCGGCGCGATCTGCGGCCTGACCGGCGCCATCATCAATGCCGGCGCGGTGATCCAGACGCGCAGGCTTACCCATACCGAGACGACGTCGTCGATCGTGTTCTATTTCTCGCTATTCTGCGCACTCGCCGGACTTGCGACGTTGCCATTCGGCTGGATCATGCCGACACCGACGCAGCTTCTGGCGCTGATCGCGACCGGCCTGATCGGCGGCTTGTCGCATATCTTTCTGACGGAGAGCTACCGCCACGCGCCGCAATCGGTGGTCGCGCCATTCAACTATACGACCATGCTGTGGGCGCTGGTCTTCGGCTATGTGTTCCTGGGTGAGATTCCCGTACCGATCGTTCTAGTCGGCGCCAGCATCATCGCGATTGCCGGGCTGATCGTGGTGTTCCGGGAGCGCCAGCTCGGCAAGCGCGAGATCGACGCGCCGCCGCCGACGCCGTAAGCGTCAGAATGCCTTGAAGGTGATGATGGTCAGGGTGTCCTGAATACCCGGGATGACCTGAACCTTCTCGTTCACGAAATGGCCGATATCGACCGACGGGTCGACATAGAATTTCACCAGCAGGTCGTAATGGCCCGCGGTCGAATAGACCTCGGAGGCGATCTCGGCATCGGCGATCGCGTTCGCCACCTGGTATGACTTGCCCATGTGGCACTTGATCTGAACGAAGAAGGGAATCATCGCACGTCTCCGCAAGCCCCAGGGGCCATTTCAGGCCAATCCAGCAAAAAGCCGAATGCTTGGCAAGCGAGAGCATGCCTCCGAAGCCGAAACCGGTCTTCATGCAGATCGCAACGCATGCGGCTACACCGCGAGCCGCAGCGCCAGCACCATGATCGCGCTGGCGGCGATCCACGATCCGGCAATGCGAACGGATACGCTCCGGATGCGCTGGGGCAGGGCGCCAGACAGCCACGCGGATGCGGCGGCGAGTGCGATCGCCGCGGTCACAATGCCTGCCAGGGAGAGTGCGGTCGCCTGCACGGACAGTACCGGCGGAACGGAATCGAACATCAGCGCGCCGGCGATCGTGGCGGTGAGGCCGGCAACAACCGGAAGCGGCAGCAACAGGCCGGCCGCGAGAACCAGACCGATTGCGGCACTCAAGGCCAGAAGGAGCGTCTCGGCCCGGGTCGCGCTATAGGCCATTGCGATCAAGGCACAGGATACGCACGCGGCGATCAGGAATGCCGCGAGCAGCAGGGCTTGAGCCGACCTGGTGAATCGGCCGGCCATCAGCCCGAGCGCGATCAGCGTGAGCGTATGCGCCGGTACGAGAAGCGGATGCAGCAGCCCGCCCGGAAATCCACCGATGCCAGGAATGACGGTGTGGGCTTGCGCGGCCGCCGACGTGAGACACAGGAGCGCAGCGGCGAGCGCCGCTCGTGTCATATCAATCGGCCGAGAAACACGAGGCCGGCGATGGCGATAGCACTGCCTGCGGCACGCACCGCCACGCGCCCGGCGGGATGCTGGGTCAGCATTCCGAAGGCGATACCGGCAAGATGCAGCAAGCCGGTTGCGATCACGAAGCCCAGCGCATAGCCCAGCGCGTTGGCGCCGTCCGGCAATTCGGTGCCGTGGGCGTGGCCGTGGAAGATCGCGAAGGCCGCGACCAAGATCGCGGCGACCGCGATATGCGGTTTGGCCGCCAGCGCTACCATCAGCCCGAGCACCACGGCGGACACCGCAATCCCGATTTCGATCCCGGGCAGCGGGACGCCGAGAATGCCGAGCACACCGCCCAGCGCCATCACCAGCGGAAACACGACCGGCAAAACCCAGATCGCAGGCAGCCCGAGAAACGCACCCCACAGTCCGACCGCGAGCATGGCCGCGACATGGTCGGGCCCGAGCAGCGGATGCATGAAGCCGCCGGCAAAACCGCCGGCCAGGCCTTCGCCAGTATGCGCGAAGGCCGGCGTCGCGCATGCGATCGTGGCCAGCGCGATGGCGGCGATCCGCTTCACGTCAGGCGGCCTTGCGCGCGGCCGCGACTGCCGCACCACGGAGCAGGTCGATCAGCGCCAGCGGGTCAGAGGGTTCGCTGTCGCCGCGCCAGGCGATGTGCTGGTCGGGCCGGATCAGCGCGAGCTTGTGCTGATAGAGGTCCCCTGCACATTCGGCAGGGAGGTCGACCACGACCAGCGGCATGCCGCGATGCGCAGCCGCCTGCACAATGCCGTCGATTGACACCGCAGGATCGAAGCGCAGGATCGAATAATCCGGTCCGAGCAGATCGTAGAGCGACTGCCCGTTCGGCAGGAAGAAATGCGGCGCCCGGCAACCCGGCACCGTGGACGGCGTGAAGTCGTACATCGTGTAGGTCGGATGCTCGCCATCGTCATAGGCGATGACCGGCGATTGCGAGTAGAAATAGCCGAAATTCAGCCCGCCGCAGCAATATTGGTGAACGTTGAGATCGTAGGCTTCCTGGCCGACGCGTGCGCGCACGGCATCGCCTTCCGGTCCGGGCAACTCGACCTCGGGCGGAGTGCCTTTGCGCTGGCGCATGTTGTTGAGCGCCATTTCCATCGCGAATTTGGAGACCTGCTCGGTGATCGGCTGGCGCTCGCGTTCATAGGCGTCCAGCAACGACACTGGCGCCCAGCCATTGAGGACGGCGGCCAGCATCCAGGACAGGTCCATTGCATCGGCGATCCCGGCATTCATGCCGTAGCCGGCATAGGGCATCCACAAATGCGCGGCGTCGCCCGCGATAAAGGCGCGGCGGTCCCGGAAGCGGTCGGCGACCAGACGACGACCGGTCCAGTCTTCTTTCGATACGATTTCGTATTCGAAATCGTCCGGCACGCCGAGAATGGTGCGGATCGCCCAGTCGCGGTCGATCGAGTCGAAGTCCGGCTCCCCCTCATAGAGATGATTGTGGATCAGCCAGGTCTCCTTGCCGTCGATCGCGATCACCGTGCCGCAGCGGCGGGGATTGAGCGACAGATACATCCAGGCCCGCTTGCCCGGCATCATGCCGAGGAGCTGCGGGGCGCGGATGCAGGTCGATTGCACACGCTGGATCACCGGTGTTCCGGACAGCGTTGCGCCGATCGCGCGGCGCACGATCGACCGGCTGCCGTCGCAGCCGGCGAGATATTTCGCGTCGATGCGGAAGGTCTCGCCGCTGTCGAGGTCGCGCGCGGTCGCGGTGACGCCGTGATCGCCCTGCGTGAAATCCTCGACCACCGTCCGATTGAGGATGCGCACACCCGGCATGGCGGCGGCATGGGCGAACATCACCGGCTCGAGGAATTGCTGGTTGATGCGGTGCGGCGGTTCCGGCGTCGGCCACCAGGTGTCGGGACCGCCGGTCGCGGTGTAGCGCTCGTCGCGCGCCGGGATCGGAATGCGGGCCAGTTCGATGCCGGTCGAGGTGGTGCGATATGAGGCGTCGTTCGGGTAGTCGGAGGGCAGTCCGGTGTCGCGCACTTTCTGCGCCAGCCCGAGACGGCGGAAGGTCTCCATCGTGCGGGCGGAGACATGGTTGCATTTCACGCTCGGCGGCTCGCCCGGATAACGGGTTTCGGCCACAAGCACATCGATCCCCCGCCACGCGAGGTCCATGGCGAGGGTGAGGCCCACTGGGCCGCCGCCCACGATCAGAACGCTGGTCTTTTCCTGTCTCATGTCACGCTGTCGCAAGTTGAGGGCTGCACTTCTATCACGGAAGCGGATCGCATATCATTGCTGCACACGGGATGAAAGATAAGCTCGGGAGGAGCATAGAATGTCCTTTTTTTCGCGGGTTTCCGCTTTGGGCCTTGCGGCGCTGCTGTCGCTGACGGCCGTTGCCGCCGCCCAGAATTACCCCAATCGCCCGATCCGGCTGGTCGTGACATTTCCGCCCGGCGGCAGCACGGATCTGCTCGCGCGCGCCATGCAGCCGTATCTGGAAAAGGCGCTCGGTCAGCCGATCGTGGTGGAAAACCGGCCCGGCGCCGGCGGTGATATCGGTGTCGACGTGGTGGCGAAGGCTGCGCCCGACGGCCATACGATCGGAATCGGGGCGGCCGGCGCATTGTCGGTCAATGTGAGCCTCAAGGACAAGATGCCGTATGACGTCCAGAAGGACCTTGAGCCGGTCACGTTGCTGACCGCCATTCCCTTCGTGATGGTTTCCGGTCCGGGCTTCCCCGGCAAGACGCTTGCCGATGTGGTGAAGATCGCAAAGGAGGACCCGAAGAAACTGTCGATCGGGCACGGCGGCAACGGGACGGCGATGCATCTGTCGTCGGAATATTTCAACCACCTGACCGGCGTCAAGATTCCGCTCGTGCCCTACAAGGGATCGGGCCCGGCGACGCAGGACGTCGTCGCAGGTCACATCCCGCTCGCAATCGTGGACATTCCGTCCTCGCAGGCGATGATCAAGGACGGCAAGATCAAGGTGCTCGGCGTGACCAGCACCAAGCGCGATAACCACGTGCCCGATGCGCCGACCTTCATCGAAAGCGGGCTCCCCGGTTACGAATCGATTGGATGGTTCGGTCTCGTCGCCCCGGCGGGAACACCGCCGGACATCATCAAGAAGCTGAACGAGGTGTTCGTCGCCGCCATGAACGACCCGACCGTCAAAGAGCGTATCCATCAGGGTGGAGCCGAAGCACGGCCGACCACGCCGGCGGAGTTCGCGGCGTTCATCAAGAAAGAGACCGACAAGTGGGCCGAGATCATCAAGGCGGCGGGACTGAAGGAACCCAAGCAGAATTGACCTCATCAGCATGCATCATTCCGGATCGCACGAGGTGCGATCCGGAATCGGATCACTGGCTGCATGGCTGACGGGTTTGAATTCCGCGGGCTCGCATTCCGGAAAACGACCGCCGGGCGGCTTGCATCGCCGCGGAAGCCGGCCTAGATAATCAGCAATCTCATGGGGTGCCCGACGGATCGTCCGTCGCGCTGAGAGGCGGCTACGCCAACCCATTGAACCTGATCCGGGTCATGCCGGCGGAGGGAGTGAGATATGCGTGCCCCCGAGGGCGGCCCTGACAGTGTTGGCTCTGCCGGCGTCGAACACCTTGCCCACCATGCTGCCGACCTGATCGAACGCCTGCGCCTGCGCCAGCCGCGTGTGCATTGCATTACCAATGCGGTGGCGCAGAACTTCACGGCCAACCTGCTGCTCGCAGCGGGGGCGGTGCCATCCATGACCATCGCGCGCGCGGAAGTCGCTGCGTTTGCATCGCGTGCGGATGCGCTGCTTGTGAATCTTGGAACATTCGATGCGGAACGCAGAGCCGCGGCGGACCTGGCGATTGTCGAGATCCGGGCAGCGGCCAAGCCATTCGTGCTCGATCCGGTCTTGATCGATCGTTCGCCGCCACGTGCCGCCTATGCACGCGGGTTGCTGTCGCATCGCCCGTCGGCGATACGCATGAATGCTGCGGAGTTTGCCGCCCTGTCTGGCGACGGCGCGCCGCAGGCGTTTGCGAAGGAGCAGCAGACGATCGTTGCCATCACCGGAGAGACCGACCTTGTGACCGATGGCAGGCGGACGTTCCGGATCGCCAACGGCCATCCGCTGATGGCGAGGGTCACTGCGATGGGGTGCGCGGAATCGGCGGTGGTGGCGGCTGCTCTTGCAGTCCAGCCCGATCAGCTGATGGCGGTTGGCGGAGCGCTCCTGATGTTCGGGATCGCCGGAGATATCGCCGGCGAGACCGCGAACGGACCGGGTACCTTCGGCGTTCATATCCTTGACGCGCTGTTCAACCTCGATCCCGCGACAATTCTTGCGCGTGCAAAGGTTTCATCATGAGTGTCGATCTTCGTCTTTACGCACTGGTCGATCCCGACCGCAGCGGCGGACACGAACTGGGCGCGTTGTCGCGCATGCTGGTCGAGGGCGGCGCAACGCTTGTCCAGTTGCGTGACAAGACCGGTTCGACGAAGCGCATGATCGAAGAGGCGCGCGCGATCAAGTCCGCGCTTGCCGGCTCCTTCGTGCCGCTACTGATCAACGACCGGGTCGACGTCGCGCTGGCAGCGGGCGCCGATGGCGTGCATGTCGGCTGGGACGACATGCCGGTCGCCGATGCACGGCGTCTGCTCGGGCGCGAGGCCATTATCGGTCTCTCGATCAAGACCCGTGCGCAGATCGACGCGGCGCCACTCGAACTGCTCGACTATGTGTGTATCGGCGGCGTGTTCGAGACATCCTCCAAGGACAACAAGGAGCCGCCGGTGCGGCCAGAGGGCTTCGCGGCTCTCGCGGCGCAATTGCGTTCGCGTGCGCCGAACATGCCGGTCGGTGCCATTGCCGGGATCGATGACACCAATGCGGCCGATGTGATCGCGTCCGGGGCTGACGGGATCGCGGTGATCTCCGCCTTGTCGTTGGCACCCGACCCGGCAAAGGCCGCGGCACAGTTGCGCGGGATCGTCGATGAGGGGCTGCGCCTGCGGGGTGCCGCATGACAGCGATTGCAGTCACCATCGCAGGGTCCGATTCCGGCGGTGGTGCCGGCATTCAGGCTGACCTGAAGACGTTCTCCGCGCTTGGAGTCTACGGGGCGTCGGTGATTGCGGCATTGACCGCGCAGAACACCCGGGGCGTCACCGGCATTCACGATATTCCGCCGGCCTTCGTCACCGCGCAGATCGACGCCGTGTTTTCTGATCTTGCCGTCGACGCCGTCAAGATAGGGATGCTGTCGCATCCGGATGTGATCGCGGCGGTAGCCGACGGGCTGGATCAATACAAGCTGGATAAGATTGTCCTCGATCCGGTGATGGTCGCCGCTTCGGGTGACCGGCTGCTGTTGCCGGAAGCAGTCGACGTATTACGCAGGGTCTTGATCCCGAAGGCGATGGTGATCACGCCCAATCTTCCGGAGGCGGCGGCCTTGCTCGAGACGGCGATGGCGCGGACCGAAGGCGAAATGCAGGAGCAGGGCGAGAAGCTGCTCGCACTCGGTGCCAAAGCCGTGCTGATGAAGGGCGGTCATGGGTCCGGCGGCGAAAGCGTCGATCTGTTGATCGAACCGAACTCGGTCGCGCGCCTCGCTGCCGAGCGGATCGCTACGGACAACACCCACGGCACCGGCTGTACGCTGTCGTCCGCGATTGCTGCCGGGCTAGCGAAGGGACTGTCGTTGGCCGAAGCAGTGCGTGAAGCCAAGGCCTATGTCACCGCCGCGATCAAGGCATCGGATCAACTCAAGATCGGTCAGGGACACGGTCCGGTGCATCACTTCCACCAATGGTGGGGCGAAGGGAAGGACTGAATGAGCATTACGCGACGCAATCTGGTCGGGGCGGCAGCGCTCACGACGGTCGTGGCGGCGCCCAATGTGGCGCGCGCGCAAACCAGGCGCTGGCGCATGGTCACCTCGTGGCCGAAGCGGTTGCCCGGACCCGGCATGTCGGCCGAACGCGTGGCCGAGCGGATCAAGGCGCTGTCGGGCGGACGTCTGGAGATTTCGGTCTCGGCCGCAGGCGAGGTGGTGCCGGCTTTCGAAGTACTGGACGCAGTCGGTGGCGGTGTCGCCGAGATGGGGCACACGGCGTCCTTCTTCTGGCAGGGCAAGGAGCCGGCCGCGGTGTTCTACACCACCGTGCCGTTCGGGCTGACCCCGAACGAGCATGTCGCCTGGGTCGATGCCGGAGGCGGACAGGCATTGTGGGACGAACTCTACGCGCCGTTCGGCGTGAAGCCGTTCATGGCCGGCAATACCGGCGTCTGCATGGGCGGCTGGTTTCGCCGCGAGATCAAAAGCCGCGAGGATATTCGCGGCGTCAAGATCCGCTCGCTCGGTCTCGGCGGCGAGGTCTACCGCCGGCTGGGCGCGGTCGCGCAAACCACGCCGCCGGCGGAGATCCTGACCAGCCTGCAATCCGGCGTGCTCGACGCGGCGGAGTTCGTCGGCCCCGGCTCCGACATCGCACTCGGCCTCTATCGGGTGGCGCCGATGTATTACGCGCCGGGCTTCAACAAGCCGAACGGCACCGGCGAATGCGTCGTGTCGCAGAAAGCCTGGAACGCGCTCGAGCCTGACCTGAGGGCGATCGTTTCCCATGCCTGTGCGGCCGAGGCCGCGTTCGCGCTGTCGGAGATGGAGCGGCTGAACATTGAAGCGCTCAATGCGCTGGTGACGAAGCACAATGTGAAGCTGATGACGTTTCCCTCCGACCTTGTCGCGGCGGCGTCGAAGGAATCGGCCGATGTGCTGGCCGATCTTGCCAGCAGGAGTGCGACATCACGCAAGGTGCACGACTCCTATCTCGCCTTCCGCGAACGGGTCAGCGCCTGGTCCAATATTTCGCTGCGGGCGGTACTCGAGGCGCGCGGCTGATCCGCCGGCGTCTGAGTCTCGGGTTTCGGCGTCCGCGCCGGCCACATTTCGGAATAATTCGCAAACCTGCGCAGCGTCTTGTCGTGTCTGGTCGGCTCGATCACCGGAAGCAGCCAGCCCAGCAGGACGTTGAGCGCCGCCGATGTATGTCGCACGTATAGATCCAGCGGCACCAGCTTGAACCGCAGCTGAAGCTTGGGTTCGTAGCTCAGCCCGGTGCTGACCCAGCGCTTGTAGCCGTTGGCGATGCCCCATGAGGCGATGTCGCGGAAGGCGTAATAATACAGATGCAGCTTGTGAGCGACCGTGTAATCGAGGCCAAGATACTCATTGTAGATGGTGTCGCCGTGCACCATCGACACGCTGAATGCGATCGGCTTGCCCGACTGCCGCCACACAAAGAAGCGCGCCTTGTCGGGCATCGCGCGTCCGAGGTCGCACAGAAATGCTTTCGTCAGCTTCTCGAAATGCAGCGGCGATTTCTCGAAGACCTGCAGATAGAGCGGATAAACCTCGTCGATGATCGGCGTGACATCGCGCGTGACGCTCATCTCGATCGGGGCGGCCTTGTCGGCGGCGCGGAATTTGCGGCGTAGCTCCGACCGGATTTTCGAACTCACTCCGCGCCGCAGATAATCTTCGAAATCGGCATAGCGCAGGTCCAGCGCGGCCATGGGGAAGCTCGGGATCCGCGTGTAGCCGTGGTCCAGCAGGCCATCGAGATCGTCGCGATACTCGGCCGGAAATTCCTTCATCACGATCAGGCTGGCGCCGGCCTCGACCGCGTAGGCGCGCAACGCCTCGGCGAACCCCGCCGGCCCGCCGTTGGATCGGCTTGTGCCGATATCGAGATGCCCTTCGCCGGCCGAGCATCCCACCATCAGCGTGCGCAATCGCAGAAATTTCGGCCACCATGACCGCACCAACCGATCCGCGGCGCGCGATAGCGCCGGCACGCCGGCGAGCAGGTCCTGATCGAGCAGAAACAGCGGCTGGATCGCTTGAGCCCGGCCGGTCTCGTCACGGCATACGAGATAGCGGTAATCGAAATCCGGACACAATGTCCGGTCGATCAACTCGTAGAACCGGTGATCCTTGCGCTGATGCGCGAAGGCCCGCGTCCAGTACGGTTCGCGCGCCAGCGCGGATCGCGTGACGACCTGAAAGCTGCGATCCGGTGCCGTGGAGACGGAACCGGTCGGTGGAATAAGCTTCAATTTGGGCATGATTGTTCCGAAGAGGCCGCCCCCCTCGCACCAAGCCCAATGTCCCGCGTTGGTTCCGGTCCGTACAGGAACACCGGTCGCGTCGCCGCGACCGGTGTCCCGAAACGGATCGTCCCGCAACCGCCTATTTCTTCAGCTCGACGATCTTCTGCTTCTGTTCGCCGAGCCCCTGGATGCCGAGCGTGACGACGTCGCCCGCCTGCAGGAATTTCGGCGCCGGCTTGATGCCGAGGCCCACGCCCGGCGGCGTGCCGGTGACGATGATGTCGCCTGGCTCCATCACGAAGAACTGCGAGCAATACCAGACCAGGTGTTCGACCCCGAAAATCATGGTCTTGGTGTTGCCGGTCTGGCGCCGCTCGCCGTTGACGTCGAGCCACATATCAAGATTTTGCGGATCCTTGATCTCGTCCTTGGTGACAAACCACGGGCCGATCGGGCCGAACGTCTCGCAGCCCTTGCCCTTGTTCCATTGCCCGCCCGATCGGTCGATCTGGAAAGAGCGCTCCGACACGTCATTGGATGTGAAATAGCCCGCCACCGCGCTCATCGCCTTGGAGCGGTCGAGATAGCGCGCGCGCTTGCCGATGACGATGCCGAGCTCGACCTCGTAATCGAGCTTCGTCGAATCCTTAGGGATGATGGTGTTGTCGTTCGGTCCGCAGATCGAGGTCGGCGCCTTGTTGAAGATGATCGGCTCCTTCGGGATCGGCATGCCGGCCTCGGCGGCGTGATCGGAATAATTCAGGCCGATGGCGATGAAGTTGCGCACATTGCCGACGCAGGCGCCGAGCCTGGGCTTGCCCGGCACCACTTTCAGCCGGTTGATATTCGCCTTCTTGATCTCGGCCAGCCCGCCAGATGCGAGCATCGCGCCATCAATGTCATCGACGATGCGCGACAGGTCGCGGATCTTTCCTTCGGAATCGACAATGCCGGGCTTCTCGCGGCCCGCCGGGCCATAACGCACAAGCTTCATGTTTCCCCCTGGGAGACTTGGTTGGATGCGCGGGGCCGGGTGCATAACCGGTGTCCGCTCTTGCAGGCTCCGCGCGGACGGCGCGGACTATGCGGCGATGGGCAGGCGAGGGCAAGGTGGCTGCCGGAAAGAAGGCAAGGCTTCGCCGTCCCTGTTCTTTGGCCGGCGCGGGCGCGCCCGTCGTCCCATCTCGCATTCCCTCCCTCGCACGATGCAAGGGCGCGCGGAACGCCGGGCTCTCAGCCAAGCCCATGGCCCCATGCGCTGAGTGTAAAGCGCATGAGCAGGTAGTCACCACGGACCGCCGAAAGGAATCCGGCGTTCCGCGCGCGGTGTTTATAGGCTTGCTCTGCGACAACCCCGGAGGACAGACACCGTTGACCGGCATTGCCGGGCGGACTTTCTTGGTATCCTCCGCTGGTGACCCACGGCCGGTGAGCCGGATCATCGCAGCTTGGGCCTCCGCTGCGATGCTGCGTCTCAGCACCCACAACGGCCACCGCATCCCGCCCCGCGTCTCGCGACGCTCATGAAACGCCCCTTGCTCGGGACGGAATATAAAGACTATATTCCTATTGGCCCGAAAAGTCAAGAGAAAGGTTTGCTGATCTCTATCCACCCGTTCGTCCCCGCGGAATTGCGAACCATAACCACCACTCTGGACTCTGGGTCACAGCCTTCGCGGGGACGCCGGAGGCGAGCGCCGAAGTGTGCTTTGCGATGGGTTTCGCTGCGCTCAACCCATCCTACAGGTCTGCCGATTACGCAGCGCCATTCACCCCGCCACCACCGCCACGGCCCGCACCGGACTTCCACTTCCGTGCAGGATCTTCAGCGGCGCGGCGATGATGATCGCGCCGGTCGGCGGCAGCAGGTCGAGATTGCACAGGCATTGCAGGCCGAGCTTGCCGTTGCCGTGCATGATGGCATGGCACGGATAGGGCGGGCGGAAATGCGCGGCCTGTCCGGCATCGGTGCCGATGGTCTCCGAGCCGAAGCCGAGCACACCGCGCTCATGCACCAGGAATTCCACCGCCGCGACATCGGGCCCCGGCGTATGCTGGCCGGCCGCATCGAAATTCTGATAGGCGACCGGATCGCTGCGCTTCGACCAGTCGGTGCGCATCAACAGCCACGCGCCTTCGGGAATGCGGCCGTGCTGCAATTCCCATGCGCGCAGGCGGTCGACGGTGAGCAGGAAATCCGGATCGCGCGCGGCTTGGGCCGAGCAATCCACCACGCAGGCGGGCGCGACGAATGAGCGGACGGGGAGCGAGTCCGTCGTCGCATCGGGCAGATCGCGGCCGGTGATCCAGTGCACCGGCGCATCGAAATGCGTGCCGGTATGTTCGCCGAACGAGATGTTGTTCCAGTACCAGCCGGGGCCGCGATCGTCGTAGCGCGAAATCTCCTCCATCCGGAACGGCGCGCATTGATCGAATTCCGGCGGCAGCACGATCTGCGGAAAGCGTGGCGACAGCGTCTGCGTGAGGTCGATCACGCGCAAGCGATGCGCGGCCAGCGCCTCGGTCATCTTCGCGAGGACCTGGGCGGGCGTGTCGGCGCTCATTGATCCCACATTTCGCGCTCGAGCACCTTGGCGCTTTCCTGCCACTTGGCGAACAGGTCCTGCGCCACGTCGCCCGGATAGATATCCTCGACGCCGTCCTGCAATGCCTTCACCACGGCCCTGGCGAGCGCGGCGGGCGCGAGCTTCGGCGGCGGGATCAGTTGCGTCCATTCGTCGTCGACGGGGCCGGGGAAGACGTTGACCACGCGGATGCCGGCGGCCCGCATCTCGGCACGCAAGGTCTGCGACAGCGAGAAGGCGGCGGCCTGCGATGCCGAGAAGGTGCCCTGACCGGGCAGCGCCGAGAGCGCGTAGATCGAGAGGATGTTGACCCATGCGGCGGCGGGCACGCTTCCCTCCGCCGCACGCGCGCGCAGGGCCGGGCCGAAGCTTTGCGCCAGGCGCAGCAGGCCGAAATAATTCACGTCCATCTCGGCGCGTGCGGATTCGACGCCGCGGCGGTCGCCGATGCCATGGCTGCGATGGAAATCCGCATTGCTGACGACGATATCGACCTTGCCACCGATCGAACCGGCAAGCTCCGCGACCGAGCGGGTATCGGTGAGGTCGAGCGGCACGATTGTGACTTGCGGGAGTTTCGCAATCGCGTCGAAGCCGGGTGGCATCTTCCATGGTTCGGCCACGCCGGCCCAGACGATGTCGGCCTTGGCCTCGACGAAGGCTTTCACCAGCGCCTGGCCGGTCGCGCTCTTGGCGTCGGTGACGAGGACTTTCCTGTAGGTCGGATCGGCGGTCATCTCACGCAGCATCCTGTCGTCGGCCATGTTCGGCGTGTCGGTTGCGGGAATCGCGATCAGCGTCGCCTGACCGGCCTTGTCGAGATGCGCGCGCACGCGCACCGGTGTCGGCTGGTTCGCCTGCGCCGTCGGGCAATCGCCATGCAGATGCGCGAGCACGGTGATGTTTTCCTCAAGACGGACGAGGCCGAGCCGCAGCGGCACGAGCGCGCGGTAATAAAGTTCGTTGGAGTGATGCAGCAGCGTTTCGGAAATCAGGTCGCCGCGCGCGGAGACCGGTTTCCATTCCAGCCGCACGGAGAGGCAATTCGCGCAGGCATCGCGCGGCGGATATTGCACCTGTCCGCAATCGTGGCAGGTCTGCAAGTCGAAGCGGCCTTCCGCGACCGCGGCGGTCATGCGTAGCGCCGCCCGGCTGCGCGTTGCAGGCGGCAGGGTCGGCAGTTTCAGCGCCAGGATCGGGTTGCGCGGGGCGGGGCGTTTCAGTGTGTCGGTCATGTCACGCCCGCCCGAGGATGGCGGCGCCGGTGCAGATGCCGCGATCGTAGTTGATCATGCCGAAGCCGCTGACCAGCGCATGGCGCGCATTCTCGACCTGCGTCTTCAGCGCCTGACCGGTGACCTGCCGCAACGCCTGAACGAGGCCGAGGAAGCCGCCGGCGGCGCCGGCCTGTCCGACCGAGAGCTGGCCGCCCGAGGTGTTGAACGGCTGCGAGCCGTCGATGGTGAATGTGTTGTTGCGGATGAAGGCCGGCGCGTCGCCTTCGCGGCAGAAGCCGAGCCCTTCAAATTGCAGGCAGTTGATCACCGGATAATCGTCGTAGACTTCCAGCACGTCGATATCCGGCGGGCCGAAGCCGGCCTGCGCATAGAGATGATCCTGATCGACCGCCCAGCCGCCGCGAAACTGGATCGGGTCGGCGGCGAACGCGTTATGCCGTTCGATGGTGCCGAGGATGCGGGCATAGGGGATGCAGAGCTGTTTCGCGCGATCCTCGCGCATGACGAGGAATCCTTCGGCGCCGGCGCAGGGCATCACGCAATCGAACAGCTTCAGCGGATCGGCGATCGGCCGGGCATCGAGATATTCGTCGAGGGTGAGGGGGCGCTTGAACAGGGTGGAGGGAAACCGAAGCGCATTGTCGCGCTGCGCGACACAGAGCTTGCCGAAATCTTCCGCCGTGGCGCCGGTCGACTGCATGTAATGCGAGGTCAGAAACGCGAAACTCGCATTAGGCCCGCCGGAGCCGAACGGATAGACCGCGTCGCGGGCGAAGCGGGAGAAATTGGCGAGATTGGCGCGGAAGGAATCGACATGGTTGGTGTCGCCGGCGACGCACGCGACCACGCTGGCGTCGCCGGATTGCACCGCGCGTGCTGCCCGTCGCAGCGCGATCACCCCGCTGGCGCCGCCATAGGGCAGGTGGTCGAGCCAGCGCGGCGAGAGCCCGAGATGCTGCGTCAGTCCGACCGCGGTGTCGGGAAACAGCGTGAAGCTCGAGACGCCGAGGCCGTCGAGGTCGTCCTTCTTGAGGCCGGAGGCTTTCAGCAATCCCGACAGCGCGCGCGCCAGAAACCAGTGCGCATCCTTGCTGGAATAACGCACATACGGAAGACTGACCGGAGCCGCGATCACCACGCCCTGATAGGCGGCTGCGGTCATGCGGCGAGCGATCCGTCGGCCTTGCGCAGTTCGAGCACGACCTTGCCGCGGGTGCGGCCGGTTTGCGAGAGTTCGTGCGCGCGGCGAAACTCGGACAGCGGCAGCGTCGCCTCGATCGGAACGCGCAGCGATCCGTCGGCCATCATTTTCAGCAGCGCTTCGAGGATGTCCTTGCGCGGCAGCACCGGCGCCTGCGTCACCGTCACGCCGAATTCCGCCGAGCGTTCGGTGAAGGGCTCCGCCATCAGGCAGACCATTTGGCCGCCGCGCTTCAGCACCGCATAGGACTTGTCGTGGACGTCGCCGCCCATGGTGTCGAACACCATATCGACATCGCGCACCGCGCTCTCGAACGGGGTGCGGTCATAGGCGATGACTTCATCGGCGCCGAGCGACTTGACGAAATCGACATTGCGCGCCGAGCAGGTCGCGATCACATGCGCACCGCGCGCCTTTGCGATCTGGATGCCGAGCGAGCCGACGCCGCCGGCGCCGGCATGGATCAGCACCCGCATGCCGGGTCCGACCTTGGCGATATCGACCAGCGGGATGAAGGCGCTGGTGCCGGTGAGCGGCATCGCGGCCGCGTCGGTTGACGACACACCATCGGGGATGACGGCAAAATTCGCGTACGGCATGACGATCTGGTCGGCCCAGGTGCCGACGCCGCGCGGGGCGAGAAATGCGACCCGGCGTCCGGCGAGCGAGGGATCGATGCCGGCCCCGGTCGTGGTGACGACACCTGAGCCGTCGCGCCCGGTGATCATCGCCGCTGCCAGCGGCGCGCCGCCGGCCATGCGGCCGGAGCGGATTTTCCAGTCGATCGGATTGACGCTGACCGCATGAACGTCGATCAGGACCGCGCCGTCGGCCAGCGCGGGTGGCGAAATCTCGCGCAATTGCAGGACTTCGGGGCCGCCATAGGTGTCAAATTCAATCGCGCGCATGAGATTCCTGCTTTAGGTTCCTGCTGTTGCAGGTGCCTATTTTAAGTGTGCCCGACCGGTGCGTCTGCCCATATGCGACGCTTGACCTGCGAACAATAACATACAGTATACTATTTCCAGCAAGCCCGGATGTTCGCCGGACTTCGACGCTTGCGGTTAACGGCGGAGCCTTCGATGCGGGATATGGCGAAGCGTGGTGCCGGCGCGGCGATCGGCCAATGACCGGTTTTCGGTCATGCCGAAATGCGCGACCGCGCATTTGTCCATGCGACGGGCAGGGCGAATGCAATGCCTTGACCGCTCGCAAGCGCGCGACGGATTGCCAAGCCGTAACTTGCCGGCCCAACATTTAACGGATCAATCTGCCGGCCAAGCTTCTCAACGAGCCGGCCAAGACGTGACCACAGAACGAACAGGGGACCACGATGAGCGTAAAGATTGAACTGACCAAACGCGAATTTGTATCGCTGATGCTGGGCCTTCCGGCCACCACCTTTCTTCCGCATCTCGCCGGCGCGCAATCCGCCGACACCCCGCTGAACATCGCCTTCATGGCCGACGTGCAGAGCTGGGATCCCACCGCGGTGACGTTCCCCGTCGGGCAGTCGATCTTCAAATGCGTTTACGATTCGCCGCTGACCTATTCGTCGGACCAGAAGCTGCAGCCGCGCCAGATCGCCTCGCGGAAATGGCTCGACGACAACTCGACGCGGCTCGAGATCACGCTGCGCGACGATATCTTCTTCCATGACGGCTCAAAGCTCACCACCGAAGACGTCAAGTATAGCTGGGTCACCCGTCCGCAAAAGGACAAGAAGCTCGCGGTCGCGGGCCTGCTGCAGGACCTGAAGGATGTCGAGATCATCTCGCCGACGCAGGCGGTGCTGGTCTATTCCAAGCCGTCTCCATCTGCCGAATTCTATCTCGGCTTCCTGACGGTCTACATCCTGCCGAAGGCCTATCACGAGAAGGTCGGCGACGAAGGCTTCCTCGCCAAGCCGATCGGCGCCGGACCCTACAAGCTGGTCGATTATCAGCGCGGTTCGCGCATGGTGATGGAAGCGTTCGACAAGTACTGGGGCGGCGTTCCCGCGATCAAGAGCGTGACCTTCCAGGTGCTGCCGGAAGCGTCCACCCGCGTTGCCGCGATCGAAGGCGGCCGCGTTGACATCGCCGTCCAGTTGCCGTTCCGCGAAGCGGTGCGACTGGAAAAGAACCCGCAGCTCAAGGTCGACATGTTCCCGCAGGCCGAGATGTACATGCTGCAGATCCCGAGCTATGTGGACACCTATCAGAACAAGGACGTGCGCACCGCCCTGCATATGGCGATCGACAAGGCCGCGCTGGCCAAGGCGTTCTTCAACAATCTCGCAAAGCCCTTGCAGGTGCTGGCGACACCGGGCTCGTCCGGCGACGTGCCGGGCTATACCTTCCCGTTCGACCGCAAGAAGGCAGCCGAGACGCTGGAAAAGGCCGGCTTCAGCAAGGCCAAGCCGCTGCAGATGACGTTCTGCACCACCAACGGCACCTTCCCGAACGATTACGAAATCGCCCAGGCGATCGCCCAGATGTGGCGCCAGATCGGCGTCGACGTGAAGCTCGAGGAAATGACGGTCGCGAAATATCTCGAGCTCAACCACGCTGCCAAGCTGCCCGGCGTCATGCTGTATAGCTGGGCCAATGCGACCGGCGATCCGGAAAACTATTCCGGCCGCATCCTCAATCCGGCGCTGCGGTTCTCGGCGTGGAAGGAGCCGGCCAACGGCGAGCGGATCGCAAAGCTGTTCGCCATGAAGCTCGGCGAGGAGCGGCTTGCGGGCTATCGCGCGCTGAACAAGGACGCATCGGAAAATTCCTGGAGCATTCCGTTGCTGCAGCCGGTTGCGAACATGGTCACCAAGAAGACCGTCTCGATCCCGAGCTATTCGCAGCTCTATGTCCTGCCGGCGGAAGCCAAGCGGACGGCGTAGTAGCCGACAGACGCATGCAATCGCTGCCACCGCCTGTTGAAAGGCGGTGGCTTGGGTAACACCCGGTGTCGTCCCCGCGCAGGCGGGGACCCATACACCGTGCTGTATCGATACGACGCGCGGGGCAGTCTTAACACGGGATGGATAGGGGCACGACGAGAGCCTGGTGGCTATGGGTCCCCGCCTGCGCGGGGACGACAGGCTGATGTTCAAGTCTCTGATCAATGTCGCGGCCAGGCGGTTGGTGGGTGCGGTTCCGACCGTGCTGCTGCTGTCGATCGTGGTGTTCTTCGTGCTGCGCGCGCTGCCGGCCGATCCGCTGGCCTTGCTGTTGCCGCCGAACGCCACCCAGGCCGATGCCGAAGTGGTGCGCAAGGCGCTCGGCCTCGATCGTTCGATCGTCGTGCAATATCTGATCTGGCTGCGGGATGCGCTGAGCGGAAATCTCGGCAATTCGATCGCCTTCCGCGAACCGGTGACGCGGCTTCTGGCCAATTCGCTGCCGGCGACGCTGGAATTGTCATTTGTCGGCCTGGCTTTTGCGCTGGTGATCAGCATTCCGGGCGGATTGCTGCTGTACGGCACGCGCGGCACCGTGATCGAGAATATTCTCGATGTGCTGGTCGTCTGCATGCTGTCGATCCCGTCCTTCCTCTGGGCGATTTTTCTGCTGCTCGGCTTCGGCGTGATGCTGGGCTGGCTGCCGTTTTCCGGCCGGGTCGATCCGGGAATCGTCATTCCGGACGGCAGTGGATTCCTGCTGATCGACTATCTCGTCACCCTGCAATGGGGCTATTGGCAGAATGCGCTGTCGCACCTGATCCTGCCGGCGATGGCGCTGGCGCTCGGCTTCTCGCCGCTGGTGATCCGGGTCCTGCGCTCCTCGCTTCTGGAGGCCTCCGAGGATCACTATGTCACCGTTGCGCGTCAGCGCGGGCTGAACGAGCGCCAGATCATCCTCGCGCATATGCTGCGCAATTCGGCGCTGCCGACTATCACGCTGATCGGCGCTCAATTCGGCTTTCTGTTCGGCGGCACATTGCTGGTCGAGACGATTTTCTCCTATCCCGGCATCGGCAATCTGATGGTGCAGGCCGTGCGCAATCATGACCTGCCGCTGATCCAGGGCATTGCCCTTGTCTTCTGCATCACAACGCTTGCGATCAACACCGTCGTGGACATTCTCTATGTCGTCCTCAATCCCAAGCTCCGGCGCGCTTGAAGCGTCGCGCCCGCCTTCGGCCGCGGCCGAAGCCATGCGCCAGGCGATCCGCTCGCCGCGCGTGGTCATCGGCGGCGCGATCGTCATTGCGATGGTGATCTGCGCGGTGTTCGCGCCGCAGATCGCGCCGAACGATCCGGCCAACCAGGATCTGCTCAACATGCTGCTGCCGCCGATGTGGGCGGAGGGGGGCAGCGTCGATTATCCGTTCGGCACCGACAGTCTCGGACGCTGCATCCTGTCGCAGATGATCTATGGCGCGCGGGTGGCGCTGTTCGTCGGCTTCGTCGCCGCCATCGGCGCAGCGTTGCTCGGCACCACCCTTGCTTTGCTGGCGGGCTATTTCGGCGGCTGGATCGACCGCGTCATCAGCCATTTCGTCGATCTGTGGATGTCGCTGCCGCCGGTGGTGCTGTCGGTGACGCTGATGGTCGGTTTCGGCACCGGTGTTGGCAACGTCATTCTCGCCATCGTGCTGGTGGACTGGACGCGGTTCTGCCGGGTGGTGCGCTCGGAAGTGATGGTGGTCGCGCGCAAGGATTTCGTGTCGGCAGCGAAGCTGCTCGGCTTCGGCAACCTGCGCATCATCCTGCGCGAGATCCTGCCGAGCGTGGCGCCGCTGGTCATCACGCTGTTCACGCTGCAGGTCGGTATCGGCATTATCGTCGAGGCGATCCTGAGCTTCGTCGGCCTGAGCGTGCCGGCCGACGTGCCGGCCTGGGGGCAGATGATCGCGCAGGCGCGCAACTACATGTACCAGGCGCCATGGGGCATCATCCTGCCGGTCATGGCGATGTTCATCACCGTGCTCGGGTTCAACCTGCTGGGCGAAGGCCTGCGGGTCACGCTCGACCCACGGCTGCGGCGGCGGAACTTCTGATGGCAAACGTCCTGTCCTTCGACAACGTGACCGTGACCGCCCGCATGGGCGGCCGCTCTGTCGACGTGCTGCGCGATATTTCGTTCGCGCTCGGGCCGGGCGATATCGCCGGGCTGGTCGGCGAATCCGGCGCCGGCAAGAGCATGATCGGCCGGGTGATCTCGGGGTTGTTGCCGGAGAATTTTTCGGTCACGGCGGGGCGGGTGACGTTCGACGGCGCGGACCTGCTCGCGCTGCCGAAAGCGCAGCGGCGCGCGCTGCTTGGCCGCCGCATTGCCTTCATCCCGCAGGAACCGTTGAGCGCGCTCAATCCGGTGCGGACCATCGGCTCGCAATTTTCCGAACATTTGCGCCACATCGGTATCGAGCGCGCGCGGCATCGCGCGCTGATGATCGAGCGGCTGCAGCAGGTGCAGCTTCGCAATGCCGAGGAAGCGCTGCTGCGCTTTCCGCATGAATTGTCGGGCGGCCAGTGCCAGCGCGTGCTGATCGCAATGGCCTTCGCGGGCGAGCCCTCGCTTGTGGTTGCCGACGAGCCGACCACCGCGCTCGACGTGATGACGCAGGCGCATATCGTCCGGCTGATCGCCGAGCAACAGCGGCTGCATGGCACCGCGCTGCTGTTCATCACCCATGACCTGCGGCTTGCCGGCCATGTCTGCCGCAATGTTGGCGTGATGTATGCCGGCGACATGGTGGAATACGGACCGGCCGCGGCCGTGCTGAAGGCGCCGTCGCATCCCTATACCAAGAGCCTGCTGGCGGCGATCCCGGAACTGACCGGCATCCGCCGCGTGCTGCCCGCTTTGTCCGATCACATGCCGGGACTGGCGAGCTTTGCCGGGCTCGCCGGCTGCCGGTTTTCGCCGCGTTGCGCGGTCAAGGATCCGGCCTGCATGAGCACGCGTCTGCCGCCGCGTTCGGTCGGCGAAGGCCATTGGGTGCGCTGCGCGGAGCGCTGCGAACAGGTCGGCGCCGCCGATCTGGGCGAGCCGATTGCGCTTCCTGCCGGTTTGACGGACGCGCCGCCCGCGGTCGCGTTCGACAAGGTGCGGCTCAGCTATCACGCCTCGCGCGGCTTTCTCGGGCTGCACCGCTCGCGCTTCGATGCGGTGAAGTCAGCGACCTTCTCGGTGCGCGAGGGCGAGATCCTCGGCATTGTCGGCGAGAGCGGCAGCGGCAAGACCTCGGTCGGTCGGCTGATCGTCGGGCTCGAAAAGCCGAGCGCGGGCACGATCCGCATCGACGGCGCGGAGCGCGCGACCGGCGCGGTGCATCTGTCGCATCGCGACACCCAGCTGATTTTCCAGGACCCGCAATCGGCGCTCAATCCGCGCCGCAGCGTGATGCGGCTTCTGACCCAGGCGCTGGAAGTGGGCGAGAGCTATCAGCCGGAAGCGCAGCGGCGGCCGGCGGCGGAAGCCCTGCTGCGCGATACCGGCCTGCCGCCGGATTGTCTCGAGCGGTTCCCGTCGCAATTATCCGGCGGCCAGCGGCAGCGGGTGAATATCGGCCGCGCGCTCGGCGCCAAGCCGAGACTGATCGTGGCCGACGAGATCGTGTCCGGTCTCGATGTGTCGGTGCAGGCGCATATCCTGAACTGCCTGCTCGATCTCAACCGGAAACACCGGCTGACGATCGTCTTCATCAGCCATGATCTTGCGGTGGTGCGCTATCTGTGTTCGCGCATCCTGATGATGCATGCCGGCGAGATTGTCGAAGAGGGCGAAACCGAAACCGTATTCTCGAATCCGCAACATCCCTATACCAAGGCGCTGCTGGCTGCAGTGCCGCCGGACAATGCCGACCGGCCCTGGCCGCCGGTTTCCGTTGCCGAGTCCACGATGAGTGTGCCCCGATGAGCGATCGATCGACCAGGCCGAAGGCCCATGAGAAGCTGCCGCTGAAGGTTGTGAAGACCATCAGCCTGCGCGAGCAAATCTACGACCATTTGCGCGAGCGCATCCGCACCGGGCAACTGACTTTCGACGACCGGCTGGTGGATGTGGACATCGCCAGCGAATTCGGCGTGTCGCGCATGCCGGTGCGCGAGGCGCTGATGCAGCTCGTGCATGACGGCGCGCTGGAAAGCACGACCCGCGGCTTCATGCTGCGGCGCTACAGCGATCAGGAGATCGCCGATATTTTCGAGATCAGGCGCCTGCTCGAGCCGGCGGCGGCGGAGATCGCGGCCGGGAAGATGACGGAGTCCGCGCTGCAGATCATGGAGGCCGCGATTCAGGCCGGCATCTCGGCCAGCGAGGCCAATGATTTCACCGCCTTCGTCGTCGCCAATGCGGCGTTCCGCGAAGCCTGGATGGCGCAGGTGCCGAACAAGCAATTGATCGCGGCGCTGGCGCGCTATTTCGATCACGTACAGATCATCCGTCTGGTGACGTTGTCGCAGCGTGCGGTGCGAGACGACGTGCTGGCCCGGCTGCGCCAGATCCACGATGCGTTTCGGGCCGGCGACGCGAAAAGGACCGCGGCGCTGTTTCACGATCATGTCGATGCGGCGGTGCTGGCCTATCGGACCTATTCCGAGGACACGCGCTGACGGGCTGGCTGCCGGGTGGCGCTGGCCATTGTTGACAGGGCGGCCACGGGCGGTAATCTGGATACAGTATACTGTTTTGAGATGGAGCCTCTGATGCTGGCCGTCAATCCCACGCAGGTCGCCAACCCGATGTCGGACCCGGCGCAGAATGGTTTCAAGCTGGGGGTGTTTTCGTCCAATGCCGACCGCGGTCTGACCTTCTCCACCGTCCCGGAAGCCTGGAAGGCGGAGTGGGACGACATCGCCGAGGCCTGCCGCATCGCCGACCGCGGCGGGCTCGATTTCTTCCTGCCGATCGCGCGCTGGCGCGGCTATGGCGGCTCGACCAATGTGCGGGAATGGTCGTTCGAGACCTTCACCTGGGCGGCCGGACTTGCCGCGATCACCGAGCGCATCGCGCTGTTCATGACCGTGCATGTGCCGCTCCTGCATCCGCTTTATGCGGCCAAGGCACTGGCGACGGTCGATCACATCAGCCACGGACGCGCCGGGCTCAACATCGTGTGCGGGTGGAATCCCGACGAGTTCGACATGTTCGGGGTGACGCTGGTGCCGGATGCCTATGTGCAGGCCAAGGAGTGGCTCGACATCATCGTCCAGACCTATAACAGCGACACGCCGATCGACTTCAACGGCAAGTATTATCAGTTGAAGAATGCGGTGAGCCGGCCGGCCTCGGTTCAGAAGCCGCGGCCCGTGACCATGAATGCGGCGTTCGGTCCGCCCGGCCGCGACTTCGCGGCGGAAAATTGCGATCACCTGTTCACGAGCTTCACCGATATCGAGGTCGGCAAGGGGCACATCGCCGACATCAAGGGGCGCGCAGCGAAGTTCAACCGCGACATCGGCGTGTTCACCATCGGCCATGTGGTGTGCCGGCCGACGCAGGCAGAAGCCGAGGATTACTATGATTATTATTCGCGCCAGCATATCGACGAGGAAGCCGTCGATTATCACATGCGGCAGAAGAAAAACTTCAGCCACAGCCATGAGGACGAGGCGTTCAAGCAATACAAACAGCGGTTCTCGGCCGGGACCGGCAGCTATCCGCTGGTCGGCACGCCGGAGGTGGTCGCCGCCGAACTTGCAAAATTCGCAGGCGCGGGCTTCAACGGCGCGGCCTTGTCGTTCGTGAATTACAGGAACGAGTTGCCGTATTTCTGCGAGTCGGTGATGCCGCTGTTGAAAGAGGCAGGGTTGAAGAAATGACCGCGCGGTCATGAGAGTGCCGATATGAGCGCCGATCCGCGCGCGCAATTCGTTCCAACCGAGCGTACGCTTCCCGTCATGTTGCGGCGGCAGGCCGAGCGCTATGGCGAGCGCCCGCTCTTCGTCTGCGGCGACGCGCGCTGGAGCTATGCCGACACGGTCGACGTCGCGGCTCAGAGCGGTGGCCGCTTTACTGCAGCCGGCATTGGTAAGGGCGATCGCGTCGCCATCCTGTGCGGCAACCGGCCCGAATTCCTCGATCTGTTTCTCGGTCTCGGCTGGATCGGCGCGATCTCGGTGCCGATCAATGTCGCCGCGCGGGGCCCGCAACTCGAACACATGCTGAAGACATCGGGTGCCCGGCTGCTGGTGCTGGAGCGCGAATTGCTGCCGGCGCTGGAATTCGTGAACTTCCCGGCGCTGCAGGTCGAGGCGATCTGGGTGATCGATCCCGACGGCGATACGCCCGACCGACATCAGCATGTCCCGATTGCCGGACTGCCCGCCCGCGGCGCTCCGGCGGCGCCCGCCGATCTCAAGCCACATGAGCTGCTCACCATCCTGTTCACGTCGGGTACGACGGGACCATCGAAGGGCGTCTGCTGTCCGCATGCGCAATTCTTCTGGTGGGGCTTCAACGTGCTGCGTCAGCTCGCCCTGCGCGACGGCGACGTGCTGCACACCACGCTGCCGTTATTCCATGTCAACGCAATGGCCGCCTTCTTCCAGGCGCTGCTGAATGGCTGCACGCTGATTGCGGAGAAGCGCTTTTCCGCATCCAACTTCTGGCCCGCGCTGGTGTCGTCAGGCGCGACGGTGACGTATGTGCTGGGCGCCATGGTGCCGATGCTGCTGTCGCGTCCGCCGTGTCCCGAGGAAAAGCAGCACAAGGTGCGCGTGGCGCTTGCGCCCGGCGTGCCGGCGCATCTGCACGAGGTGTTTACCGAGCGCACCGGCATCTATCTGCTCGATGCCTATGGCGCGACTGAAAGCAACGCGACGATCGGCACCATGATCGATACGCGGCGGCCGGGATGGATGGGCAAGCTGTTCGACGGCTTTCAGGCCCGCGTTGCCGACGAGGACGACAACGAAGTGCCGGACGGCACGCCCGGCGAATTGCTGCTGCGCGCCGACGAACCGTTTGCAATGGCGACCGGCTATATCGGCATGGCGGACAAGACCGTCGAGGCCTGGCGCAATCTGTGGCTGCATACCGGCGATCGCGTGGTGCGCGACGCAGAGGGCTATTACAAATTCATCGACCGGATGAAGGATTCGATCCGCCGCCGCGGCGAGAACATCTCCTCGTTCGAGGTCGAGCGGGTGATCATGTCGCATCCCGCCGTCGAGATCGCGGCGGTGTTTCCGGTGCCGTCCGATCTCGCCGAAGACGAGGTGATGACCACGGTGGTGGTGAAGGACGGCGCCACGCTCGACGGCGCCGAACTGATCAGGTTCTGCGAGGGCCGGCTGTCGTATTTCGCGATCCCGCGCTTCGTGGACTTCGTCTCAGAACTGCCGCGCACCGAAAGCGGCAAGGTGCAGAAATTCAAGCTGCGTGAACAGGGCCGATCCCCGGTAACGTGGGATCGCGAGGCGGCAGGGATCAAGTTGAAGCGGTGATGGCGTGGCGTTGATTGGCGGCGGTGTCTGATCCGTCGCCCTGAGGTGCGAGGCGCAAAGCGCCGAGCCTCGAAGGATGGACGGCCAAAGTCGGCCGTCGCCCTTCGAGGGCCGCGCAGGCGCGGCCACCTCAGGGTGACGGGTCCAAACATGGGAATTGTTCATGGCCATATCCTGGTTCTGCCAATGGGACGCGGGCGCCGGAACGAAGGACGGCGCCAAGCCCGTCCTCGACGAACACGACCACCAGGGTCTGGTCGCGCTGATCCGCGGTGTTCCTCGTCTGATCGAAGGACACATCATGACGCCCGTCGCGGCGCATGATCCGCATTATGCGGCCGATCTACACGCATCTCCGACGTTGATCCTGCAACTCGAATTCGCCGAGATCGCCGATCTCGAACAGGCGCTGCGGCCGCACGGTTATCTGCAGGCGCTGGCGCATGACGATATGCTGCCGAGCCTGCACGGCACGGTCGCCAGCCATCACGCGATGCTGACGCGCCGCTATCCGGTGGCGGAGCCTGCTGACGGAGCATCGCGCGAACTCCTGAGCTACATGGTCGAATATGCGGGTCCGGCGAAGGATGAGAATGCGTGGCATCTTTTCTATGTCTCCGGGCATCCGCCGCTGCTGGCGAAATTTCCCGGTATCCGCAAGATCGAGATCTACACGCCGGCCACCGTCATTTCCGCGTTGCCGTTCGGGGTGCGCCGGAGCATGCAGCGGAACAAGACCGCCTGGGACAACGCCGAAGCGATGAACGCGGCCATGGCGAGCCCCGTGCGCGCAGCATTGCGCAAGGACTTTCACAACTTTCCCGAATTCGAAGGCGCCGCGGCGCATTATCCGTTCCGCACCGTGTCGGTCCGCGGCGAGCGTTACAGGGCGTGATTAACCTTAAGGCTTTGTGGCGCTGATGGCTGCAATACAAAATGAACATCTGCGGGCTCAAATGGGTACACTGCAAGAATAAGAAGAGCAGGCGCGAACAGAGTGGAGAGGGCGCACCGCTGATGCGGGCGCCCTTGAGTTGGAGTTGAGGATGTCTGGCAGTCCGTTGCGTCACCGGATCGGGCAGCGTGAGCCGATCGGGTTATTCTGGATGACGCTTGGCTCATCCACCGTCCTGGAACTTGCGTCGCAGGCGAAGCCGGATGCGGTCGTGATCGATGCCCAGCACGGGCTGTGGGACCGCGCATCCCTCGAGCAATCGGTTGGCGTGGTGGCGAGCACGGCACCGGTGCTGGTGCGGGTCGCGGAGAATTCGCCGCTCGCCATCGGCCAGGCGCTCGATGCCGGCGCCGAAGGCGTGATCGTGCCGCTGATCGAGACCGACGAAGAGGCCGCGGCCGCGGTCGCAGCGGCGCGGTTTCCGCCCGAGGGCACGCGATCGGGCGGTGGCGTGCGCCCGCTGAGCCGCAATTTCGGACAATATTATCTCGACTCGATCCGCCGCACCGTGGTCGGCGTCATGATCGAGACCGTTCGCGGCGTGCGAAATGCCGCGGCTATCGCCAATACGCCTGGCGTCGACTTCGTGCTGATCGGGACCGGCGACCTCGCAATCTCGCTCGGCGGCTTCCCGCATGTCGATGCCCGGCACGGCGAGGCTTGCGCCACCGTGCTGCAGGCCTGCAAGACAGCCGGCGTCGCCTGCGGCATCTTCACCCTCAATGTCGATGCCGCGATGGCGCGCCGCAAGGATGGCTATCCGATCGTGGTCGTGGCCAACGATATCGATATCGTGGCGGGCGGCTTCACACGCGCCATGAACACCTTCACCGGCAAGGGCGCGCCGTCAGGATCGATTGCCAAGGACTCGACCGCGCCGGTAGGCTATCTGGCCCGGAACGACGAGCAAAACGAAGAGGATGACAACGTGTCCGACCTTCTGTTGAAATTCGCCTCTTTCATCGCCGATGGCAGCATCCGCGTGGTCGACCTGACCCAGACGCTGAAGCCGTCGACCCCGGTGATCCAGCTGCCGCCGCCCTTCGCGCCGTCCGATCCGTTTCGGATTTCGGAAATCTCGCGCTACGACGATCGCGGTCCGGGCTGGTACTGGAACAACATCGCCTGCGGCGAGCATACCGGCACGCATTTCGATGCGCCGGCGCATTGGGTGACGGGACAGCATTATCCCGACGGCTATACCGACACGGTGAACGTGCAGCGCTTCATTGCGCCGGCCGTGGTGATCGACTGCAGCAAGGAATCCGCGGCCGACGAGAAATTCCTGGTCGAGCCGTCGCATCTCGAGGCCTGGGAAGCCAAGCACGGCCGCATCCCCGACGGCGCCTGGGTGCTGATGCGCACTGACTGGTCGAAGCGCGAGGGCGATCCGGCGAAATTCCTCAACATGAAGGAAGACGGTCCGCACGTGCCGGGGCCGTCCGCCGCCGCGGTGCGCTTCCTGGTGCAGCAGCGCAACGTCAATGGCTGGGGCGTCGAAGCGGTCGGTACCGATGCCGGCCAGGCCTTCGCCTTCGAGCCGGCCTTCCCGGCGCATCACCTGATGCATGGCGCCAACAAGTTCGGGCTGGCGAGCCTGTGCAATCTCGACAAGCTTCCGCCAACCGGCGCGATCCTGATCACCGCGCCGCTGAAGATCGAGAAGGGATCGGGAAGCCCGCTGCGGGTGCTGGCGCTGGTGCCAGCGTAGCATCACAGCAGCCACACACTCCGTTCATTCCCGCGCAAGCGGGAATCCAGTGTTTCGCGGCTCTGGGTCCCCGCTTTCGCGGGGACGAACGGCTGAACTATTTCAATTCAATCCCGGCCTTGCTGACGACATCGCGCCAGACCGCGGTTTCGCGCGCGATGCGATCGTTCAGGCTGGCCGCGCCGTCCGCCGCGACCTCGACACCGGCTGCGTTCAGCTTGGCGCGGACATCCGGAGCGCCGAGCGATTCGACGATCGCCTTTTCCAGCTCGGCCCGGATTGGAGCCGGTACCGTCTTCGCGGTGAGAATTGCGAACCAGGCCGGTGCATCGAAGCCGGGATAACCCATCTCCGCGATCGTTGGGACATCCGGCAGCAGCGACGAACGCTCGGCCGTGGTAACGGCCAGCGCCCGCAGATTGCCGGACTGAATCTGGGGCAGGGCGGACGGCAGATTGTCGAACATGAGTTGAACGCGGCCACCGAGCAGATCCTGCACTGCGGGTGCCGAGCCCTTGTAGGGCACATGCCGATAGTCGATGCCGGCTCGCTGCGCGAATTGTTCGGCGATCAGGTGGCCATTGGATCCGACGCCCTGCGACGCGTAAATCAATTCACCCGGCTTCTGCTTGGCGACTTCGACCAGTTCCTTGAGGTCCTTCGCGGGCACCGAAGGATTGACCACCAGCACATTGCTCACCTGACCGGTGCGCGTGATCGGCGCCAGATCGCGCGCGACGTCATAGCTCAACGACTTGTAGAAGATCGGATTGAGGGTCAGCGCGCTGGAGGCGACCGCCAGCAACGTATGCCCGTCCGGGTCGGCGCGCACGACCTGATTGACGCCGATGGTGCCGTTGGCGCCGGGCCTGTTTTCGATAACGACATTCTGGCCGAGCCGCTCCGACAGCTTCTGCGCCAGGATGCGCGCGATGATGTCGCTGGTGCCGCCGGCCTGATAGGGCGACACGATGGTCACGGTGCGGGAGGGGAAGGTCTGTGCCTGTGCGCCCGCCACCAGAGACAGCGTGGCAAGGCCGATAACGAGTCCGCGGATCATCGCGATATGCTCCTGGTCAATGGTCCGCCGGTGCGGCACCGGTCTTGATCTCGATCAGCACGTTTCGGTATTGCCAGTCGCTGATGTTGAGCAATTCATGCGGAATCCCTGGCTCGCGCCAAAGGACGCCGCCGACGGTCTCCTGCGTTTCCTTCTCGCGGCCGTCCTCGAAATACATGATGTTCTTGCCTTCGGTCATCGGCACGATGACGTAAGGCAGATCGTGCTTGTGCCAGGCCTGCCGTTCGCCGGGATCGAGCTTCACGCTCCAGATCCGCACGTATTCGTTTTCGAACAGGATCTTGTCGCCGAGCGGTCCAAGCTTGTCGCCGCGTGGTGAGGGACCTCTCATGATGTCGTCTCCTTGATAAGCCGCTCGGGATTGTCGCAGAAGATCCGCTCGCGTCGCCCCGGCTCGAGGGCAGCCATCTGCCGATGCGGTTCGATCACGCCCATGGGGAACGGCCAGTCCGAGCCGAACATGACCTGCGTTTCCCCGAACACCCGTTCGGCAAGCGTGAGCGCGTCAGGATCGTGGACGATGCAGTCGACGCAGACATTGCGGAATGTCATGCGCGGCGCCGCCGCCTTGGTATCGATGCCGGGACGCGCGGTGTCGAAACCCCGCTCGAAGCGACCGGCCAGCATCGGCAGCACGCCACCGCCATGGGCGAAGCAGAATCGGATGTCCGGATAACGCTCGAACACGCCGCCGAAAGTCAGATGCCCGATGGCGACAGCGGTCTCGTACGGGTTGCCGAGCAGGTTCGACAGATAGAACGCCGTGAGCCGGCCGTCGGCGCATTCGCCGGGATGGAAGAAGACGAAGGCCTTCGCTTGGTTCAGTGCCCGCCAGAGCGGCTCATAGGCTTTGTCGGACAGCACCTGTTCGCCATGCCCGCCGGACGGTGCGCCGAAGCGGCGATGGCCGCGCGCGATCCAATCGCGTGCGGTATCGGTGGCGATCTCGGGATCCTGCAGCGGCAGATGCGGCAGCGGCGACAGCTTGCCGGGATAGTCATCCGAAATCCGCTGCAAGCCGCGATTGGCGTAGCGAACCCAGTGGCGGGCGTCGTCGCCGCGCAGATGCGCGCGATACAGTGGCGGCGGGATCGAGATCCAGGCCTGCGCGATCGTGTTCTGCTCCATCCACGCGACGAGGGCCGGTGGATCGAACAGAGGCTTCATACCGACGGCGTGGCCGTCGACGGTGAGCGTCTTCGTGCCGGCGTTCCAGCTGACGCCTTCGACCGAGTCGATATCATCCGGATAGACCGGCGCCAGATGCGCATGCACGTCCAGCGCAATGGGTTCGGTCATGCGTCGGCCTTTGCTTTTGCTGCGGCGGGCGCTTCGCTTCGCGTGATCTTGCGGTAGATTGTCTCGACCAGGCCCTCGCGCATCGGCGCGATTGCGGCGATATGATCGTCGGGCCGCACCAGCATCACCGTGTCGGTTTCGCAACCGGCGCGCTGCCGGAACTTGTCGCCGACATCGAACAGCGAACGTTCACGCAGTCCGGAATCGATCGGCGCATCGCGGCGCGACACGATCAGATGTTTGAGGCCCGTACCGTCGGCGGGAAGGACCGGGCGCCGCCGCACGTCGGTGAAATACAGCGCAACGAACGAGTCATCGACCACATCGTGGAGCCGAACCGGGCGCCCGAAGCCATCATGCAGCGTCACGTCGGGAATGCGTTCGCCGACGCGGAGCGGCCCCGGTTCGGTGCGCACCATCGACCAGTCGCCGGACTGGTCCACGTCAAGCCGCACCCCAAGCATCGTCCGGGTCAGCGCATTGGCGAAGGCGCCGCCCGACATGGCGCGCACGGCGTCGTTCTGCCCGAGCATGTATTTGCGCGCGGCTTCCGCCATCTCGCCGGAACCATGCGCGGCGACCGGACGCTGCTCGCGGGCATAGCTTTCCAGCAGCGATGGATCGGCGAGGCCGCGCGCCACCCAGGCCAGCCGCCAAGGCAGGCTGATGGCGTCAAGAATGCCGGTGTTCAATCCCAGCGCCCACATCGGCGTGATCAGATGCGCGGCATCGCCCATCAGGAAGACGCGGCCGCGCTGCCATTCGGTCGCGATCCGGTGATGGATTCGGTAGACGATGGTGTTGAGGATCTCCATGTCCTCGACCGGACCGATGAAGCGCAGGATCTTCTCGCGCATCTCCTCGCGCGACGGCTCTGGCTGGCTGGCCGGAAAAGGAAACAGGAAGCGCCAGCAATGCGGCTGGCGCACCAGGATCATCCATTCGGTCGGATCGGCGAAATAGGCAAGATAGGGATAATCCCGCGGGTTCTGCACATCGAGGTCTACTTTCACGTCGACCAGGATCGTGAGCACGTCGAGCGACTCGCCCTCGACCGGAATGCCGAGTTCGCCGCGGATGAAACTGCGGCCGCCGTCGCAGGCCAGAAGATACGAGCCTTCGACATCGCGCGGGCCGTCCGGGGTGTCGAAGCTCGCGACCACGCCGTCGTCCGTCGTGCGGAATCCGGTGAGTTTGTGCTGCAGATGCACCTGGCCGGAATGCTTTTCGTTCAGTGCCTGGTGCAGGATCGGCTCGAGATGGTGCTGCGGCATGTTGATGACGAAGGGATAGCGCGTCTCGTCTGCCAGCAGATCGGCGCGGACCGAGGGGCGGGCGGTACCGGTCGCCCGCTCGACGTCGCCGATCTCGTCGACGCGCAGCGCCTTGGCCAGCACCCGGTCGGCGACGCCATAACGGCGAAACGCCTCCAGCGTGCGGGTCAGCACCGTGCCGGCCTTGGTGTCGCTGGAGAGCCCGGCGTCTTCCTCGAAAAGCTGGAATGGCAGGCCGTAAAAGCCCAAGCCCAGCGCCGTGGTCAGCCCGACCGGGCCGCCGCCAACGACCAGCACCGGCTTCATGTTCGCAAGCGGCTTCGGTGTCGTCTTCACTGATCCTCCGCGGAATAGGCGAAGTCGCGCGACAGCACGGAGGCCGTCATCGACGCGGCATCGGACAACAGGAACATCAACGGGCCGACGGCATCCTGCGGCGTGCCGACACCGGTCGAGTTCTTCCAGCGTTCGTGGTCGGCGCCTTGATTGGCGGCGCGGTATTGCGGCGTATCGATCACGCCGGGCGCGATCAGGTTCACCTTGACGCGATGCTTCGCCACTTCCTTGGCCGCACTTTTCACGAACGCAATCAGCGCGCCCTTGGTCGCGGCATAGGCCGAGGCGTCCGGCCAGCCCTGATGCGCAAGCCCCGATGAGAAGGCGATAATGCTGCCGCGGCGGCGCGCGATCATACCGGTTATCGCGGCCTGATAGCACCAGACCACGCCGTCGAGATTGATGGCGAGCACCCGGCGCCATTCCTCCGGCGAGGTCTCGTGCACCGGGTTGCGCGGCTGGATGGCGGCGGCGCATACAAGTCCATCGATGCGGCCGAAGCTCTTCTCGATGTCCGCGAAGGTCGTCATCACCGCATCGCGGTCGGAGACATCGAGGCGGCGCGTTGCGATCAGCGCATTTGCCGCTTCCGCCTCGGCCATGGCATTGTCATCGACATCGCAGATCACCACGCGCCCGCCGGCACGCACCACGGCATCGGCCAGCGCGCGGCCGATGCCGTTGGCGCCGCCGGTGATGACGACCACGTCTCCGTCCGCTTCGAACCGCGCTTTCATCGGTCAGCCGTTCGGCAGGACGGCGATGGCGTTGATCTCGATCAGATAGTCGGGCGAGGTAAATTTGTTGACCTCGACCATGGTGGAGGCGGGCGCGATCCCGGTGAAATACTCGCGCCGCACTTTATGGATGGTGTCGAAATGCTCCATGTTGCGGACATAGACATCGACGCGGACGATGTCGTCCAGCGTACCGCCGGCTTCCTCGACCGCCGCCTTCACATTCTCGCAAACCTGCCGTGTCTGTTCCTCGACATTGCCGAGCCCCGCGATCGAGCCATCCGGACGCCGTGCCGTCATGCCCGAGATGAAGACGAAGGTGCCTTTCGCGGCAATCGCTGTCGCGTGCGAGAAATGCCCGTTCGGCTGGCGGAGCTTGCCTGAGGTGATCTGTTTCTTCATTGTGCGGCCTCTTCAGATTGCGTGATCGATATCGATTCCGGCGCGCCGGCCGGACTCGATGAGAGCGTTCAGGGTCTGCCGGCTGAGCGTGCAGCGGCCGGCATTGGATTCCCGCGTGTCATGGACGAGTTCGCCCGGCGCATAGACCCGCACGACGCCCGGCGCGCGTTTTGATGCGCTGACCCGTTGCGCCTGTTCGTGCACCCGTTGCGGGAACGCAGCGCCATCCGGAAACACGCCAAGGTCGATGGCAATGAATGTCTGGCTGCAGCGATAAGGCTCGGCGGCATCGCCGTAGAGCGGGCGGACATCCGAGCCGATGGCGCCGCCCGACAGGCCGCCGCACAGGAGGTCGATGATAAAAGCGAGTCCGAACCCCTTGGGGCCGGCGGCGGGCGCCAGCATGCCCTTGATCGCTTCAGCCGGATCGGTGGTCGGCTGACCGTCCGCGGCCATCGCCCAGTCCGGGGGAATGCTCTGGCCTGCGGCAGCCGCGAGCCTGATCTTGCCCATGGCGGTCGCGCTCATCGCCATGTCGACCTCGACCGGAAAATCGCCTGCGCTGGGCAGCGCGATGGCGATCGGATTGTTACCGGTGATGGCTTCGGCGCCGCCCGGCGCGGGCATCAGCGGACGGGTGTTCGACATCACGATGCCGATGCAATTCTGCTCCGCGATCAAGCGCGCATAGCGGCCGGCGGTGCCGAAATGGAAGGCGTTTCGCACTGCGACGATCGCCATGCCGGCATTCTTCGCCCGCGCGGTGGCCAGCCTGACCGCCTGATGCGCCGTGAGCTGGCCAAGCGCGTTATCGGCATCGACGACGATGGCGGTGCGGATATCGCTGACCACGTCGCCCTGGCTGCGCTTCGACACCGAGCCCTTGAGGATGCGCTCGACATACATCGGCATCAGCATCACGCCGTGCGAACTGACGCCCTCGAGGTCGGCGCGGACCAGGTCATCGGCGACCACATCCGCATCGGCCGGCGCAATTCCAAGCGCCACGAAAATGCGCGCGACGGGCTGGGCGAGACGTTTGGCGTCGACCAGGACGCGATCCGGCAGGGCGCTTGCGGTAGCATTGGACATCAGCGCGCGTCCTCGTCGTTGGTGTACCAGGACGGCCGGATCGGATAATGCGGCCCGTCATAGACTTCCACCACGACGGTGTTCTCATGCGCGATCGCCGGGCCGTGCACGTTGCCCTTGGGGTTCCAGTAAAAACTGCCCGCGGTCAGCGTCACGCCGGTGCTGGTGTATTCGTATTTTCCTTCCAGGCAGAACATAAACTGGTTGGAGGCATGGCTGTGCGGCGCGGGGATGCCCGCGCCTTTCTCGAAGCGGATCAGCGCGATCGAGGCGCCGGTTTCCTCGTTGCGCCACAGCATCTTTTCCGACACGCCCTTCAGCGATTTCTCGCGCCAAGGCAGATCGTTGGCCTGCAGCAGCACTTCATCGAGGCTCGGCATGGCGCCTTCGCCAAGCTTGGGTATCCCGGAATAGGCGGACATGTTCGACGCTCCCTGACGTTTCGTCCCATTATTTCAGCGGCAGCGGGCCGTGCCCGCTGGATGCTTCCTGCGCACGCATCAGCCGGGTGCGCAGACTTTCGATGTGAGTGCGCACGGCTTCGGCTGCGGCATCCCCGTCGCCGCGTGCGATCGCGTCGGCAATGGCGGTGTGCTGCTTGATGGTCGCCTTGTCGTCCAGCGTCTGCCACAGATGCAGATACCAGTAGCGGATCGAGCGCTCATGCAGCGTCCGTGCAAAATCGCTCAGCACGGGATTCTCCGCGAGCTCCGCGAATTTGCGGTGGAAGTCGCGGTCGGCGCCGATGAAGCTGTCGAGCTCCGACATCTTGCCGTTGGTCGCGCCGGCGCGCGCCAGCGTTTTCAGTTCATCGACGTCTTTTGAGGTCGCCCGCTGCGCCGCGTTGCGTGCCAGTTCCGCCTCGACGGTTGCGCGCGAGTCCAGGATCTTGAGGATTTCGGAAATGCTGCCGGGCTGAACGATCACGCCCTTGCGCGGCATGACCTCGACCAGGCCTTCATGCTGCAGCCTCTGCAAGGCTTGGTGGATCGGCGTCCGCCCCATATCGAGCAGCGCGCAGAGCGCGCCTTCGTTCAGATACTGGCCGGGCAGGAAATAGAGCTTCAGGATCTTTTCCTTGATCGCCTCGAACGCCATGTCGGCGAGCGAGGATTTGCGCGGCGCGCGCGAAGCGATCTTGCGCGGGGCCGCGCGGACCTTCTTGGTCGTGCCTTTTGTCGCGACCCGCTTCTTTGCGACCTTCCTTGTCACAGCTTTTTTGGCCATGGCTCAGTGCCTTTGCGGCGCCGGCGGCAACCAGGGCGCCGCCAGCCGCTCCGCCAGTTCGACCAGCAGATACACGAACATGCCGAGGAAGGAGAGCGCGAACAGCGCCGCAAAAGCGAGCGGCGAATCGAGCTGCGACGTCGCGCTGAGAAGGAGGAAGCCGAGGCCTTCGCTGGAGCCGACGAATTCGCCGATCACCGCGCCGATGACGGCAAGCGTGATCGCGACCTTGGCACCGGTGAAGATGAAGGGCAGGGCGGCCGGGAGTTGGACCTTGAGGAAAACCTGCATCGGTGACGCCCGCAGCGACCGCGCCAGTTCCAGCAATTCGCGCGGCGTCGACCGCAGGCCGGCGACGGTGTCGACGATGATGGGGAAGAATGCGACCAGCCAGACGATCGCCAGTTTGGATTCCATCCCGGTGCCGAGCCAGACCAGGATGATCGGCGCCAGCGCCACCTTCGGCACCGATTGCAGGCCAATCAGCAGCGGATAGAACATCAGGTTCATCGCGCGTGAATTGGCGACCGCGACCGCCATCGGAATTCCGACCACCAGCGCGAGGATGAAACCGTAGAGCGTTTCCTTCAGCGTGACCCAGCCTTCCGACACGATGAGGTCGAAGCGCGCAATGAAGGCGTGCAGCACCTTGTCCGGTGTCGGCAGCACCACGGTCGGCAGGTTTGCATAGACGCAGACGAACGTCCAAAGCGCGATCAGCAACAATGTGCCGGCGAGCGGATAACCGATTTGCGTTGCGAGGCGGTGCGTCATCAGGCAGCGCTCTCGACCGGCGGGATAACGCCCAGCGCAATGCTGGCGAGGCGTTCGGCCTGCGTGAAGGCGGGCGTGAACCGAATTTGCTGGCTGCGCGGATAGGGGAGGTCGATCGGGATTTCGGTTGCGACGCGGGCCGGACGGCGGCTGAAGACAATGACTTTGTCGGCGAGATAGATCGCTTCCGAGATCGAGTGGGTGACGAACACGACAGATGCGCCGGTTTCCTTGCGGATGCGCAGCAGCAGATCGTTCATTTCGAGCCGCGTCAGTTCGTCGAGGGCGCCGAACGGCTCGTCCATCAGCAGCAGCTTCGGCTGATGGATCAGCGCGCGGCACAGCGCCACGCGCTGCTGCATGCCGCCGGACAATTGATGCGGCCGCGCCTGCATGAAGCCGGAGAGGCCGACGACATCGAGGAGATGCGTGGCGCGCTCGCGCGCGGCGCGGTCGTTGCGCTTGAGGATTTCCATGGTGAACAGCACGTTGTCCAGCACCGAGCGCCAGGGCATCAGGCTGGGCTGCTGAAACACGAAGCCGTAGTCGCCGAGCGGTTCGGTTACCTCTCGGCCGCCGATCATCACCGAGCCTGAGGTTTTCTGGATCAGGCCTGCCATGATGCGGAGCAGGGTGGTCTTGCCGCAGCCGCTGGGGCCGAGCAGGGCGACCAGTTGTCCCTCGTCGAATTCGAAGCTTGCATCGTCGAGCGCAACCACCGGTTCTGTCGAGCCCGATGCCAGCTCGCTTGCGGCGAACACTTTCCTCACATTCCTGATCGTGCCGAAGGCCATGTCGCTGTGAACGCCCTTGATGCTGAAAACTGCGGCTGTGCGGCCCGGTTCTTGCTTTTCGACGAGGGCTTTGGCGCTCCGCCATCGCCCCGCACCGCGTGCCGCTAAAGGGCGCTTGTGCATATCTGGTGAAATATCTTATGATATTTGAAGTGTCAATTTGGTCCGCCCGCGGCGCGTCCGGATCGTGAGGGGAGAGTCGCAATGCCAATGCTGAAGAGACTGATCGGAGCTGCCGTCGCAGCCTGTCTTGCGCTGCCGGTCGCGGCGCAGGCGCAAACCACGGACGTGAAATTCATTCTCGACTTCATCAGCCTCGGCCGCCACGCACCGTGGTATGTCGCGCTCGGCAAAGGCTATTTCAAAGACGAGGGGCTGAACGTCACCATCCTGCCGTCGAAGGGCACGGCCGACGCGATCCGTACGGTGGTGACCGGCGGGGCGGAAATCGGCTTCATCGACGTGCCGAGCCTGGTCGCCGCGGGCGGCGCCGGTGCGCCGATCCGGATCGTCGCCGCGAACTACCAGAAGCCGCCATACTGCATCTTCAGCCTCAATCCCGGCGCCAATATCGACGACGCCAAGAAGCTTCAGGGCATCGAGCTCGGTTCAAGCTCCGCGTCGTTCCTGCCGAAAATCTGGCAGGCGGTGATGGAGATGAACGGGGTCGATTCCAAGACCATGAAGATCGTCAATATCGATGCGCCGGCTCGCGTGCCGATGCTGGCCGCCCGCAAGGTGCCGTCCATCGACCTGTTCATCATGAGCGAACCGGCGATCAAGCGCGCGGTGCCGGACGCCAAGCCGGTCTGCCTGTTTGCGGGCGATCTCGGGCTCGAGATTTACGCCAATTCGATCGGCGTGCATGAGGACTACCTGAAGAAGAACCCGGAGGTGGTGAAGAAATTCGTGCGCGCGGCGCTGCGCGGCTGGAAGGATACCTTCGACAATCCGCAGGAAGCCGCGAAGATCCAGCTGCAATATGTGAAGGCGCTGGACCCGCAGATCGTGGTCGAGGAGATCGAGATCCTGAAGCGCGTCGCGATCACGCCCGAGGTGCAGAAGAACGGTCTCGGCTACATCACACTCGACCGGATGAAGAAGACGGTCGATTTCATCAACAAGAATATCGAGGTGCCGGGCGAGAAGCTGACGGCGGAGCAGATCTTCGCGCCGGGCTTCCTGCCGGAGAAGCCGGTATTGCCGTAAGTGCCTACGGCCCCCGCGTAAGCGGGGGCCGATACTCCAGAGCGGCGGTTAGGGGTCCCCGCTTCCGCGGGGACGACCGCTCAGAACGGCACCACCAGTCCGTCCATGGGCGCGTCGCAATTGACGAGGTCGACGCGCTTGAAGGCGATACGGATATCGCCACCGGTCTGAACCAGCGTGTGCCGGTAGGTGCCGGCGAAGATGCGCTGCTCCTCGCGGCGATATTCCACGATCATAAATTTGGAGCGGACTTCGGTGGAGTTACCGTCGCCGCCTTCGATCGTGACGTTGGTCACGATGCGGCTCGTGCGCGAGCGCGGCTCCTGCGAATAGATGCGCGGCGAGGAGAGGCGGCGGACCCGGGTCTCCAGCAGGCGGCGGTCGTCATACATCAGCGAGATGATATCGAGCGCGCTCTTCTGATCGGGCTCGCTCGGCACCCAGTAATGCGCTTCGGCCGTAAACAGCGCCAGCCATTCGTCGTAGCGCGCCTCGTCGAGCAGGCGCGCCTCGTGAAGCAGGAAATCCTCAGCATCGGCGCGGGACAGGCCGCTTGCGGTCTTGCGGGCGGTTGCGGTCATGCGCTGGCCTTCATCTCGTTCGCACTGGCCGTTTCGCCCAGCATATAGCCGCGCCAGGCGTCGAACATGTTGCGGATATAGACTTCACTGGTCGAGTTCTTGCCCTTCAGGCCGCCATGCTCGTCGCGCGCGTCGCTGGTATAGCCGCGGCCGATCTCGATCCATTCGGCGCCTTCGCTCGCAAGGCCGATGCCGACACGGTTGTAGATTTCCAGATCGTCGGTCAGCACCAGCGAGCCGGTGCCGTTGACGATATTGGCGAAGGCGACGGTGTTGCGGAACATCTGCTCCGGCGCACCCTTGAGCTTGAAGTTGTAGGTGCAGACCAGCGTACGATTGACCGCAAGCGGGTGAATGACCCGTAGCTGCTGGAACGAACTCATGAAGGACAGGTTTGGATAGAGGTTGGAATTCCAGCGCCGGACTTCGAGGATGCGCTTGACCTCGTCCTTGCCCTTCTTGGCTTCGAGTATCGCGATGTACTCGCGAAACAGCGGGTCTTCCATCGAAGCGATCAGCTTCTTGTCGTCGTGATAGTCGCCCAGATAGGAATGTCCGTTCGGGTAGGTCCAGATGCCAACCTGGTTTTCCCAGAACGAGTAGGGCGCGCCGTTCTGGCGCATCTGCCGGATGGCGATTTCGCCGGTGCCGTCGGAATAGACGTCGTCGCTCTGCTGCTGGGCGGCGTCGATCGAGGAGCGGTGCGTGAACCACGGATGCGCGGCGTCGCACAGGTTCTCCAGATAGAGCTTCCAGTTGGCGTTATAGACATGGCGGAACACGCCACCGGCCATCTCGATTTCGCCGTCCGGCGCGCGGTCGACCATGTCGTCGATCGAGGTCGCCATATAGCCGAGATGCTCTTTCAGGCTTTTGCCTTCCGCCGCCTGGCTGATGAAGATGAAGCCGCGATAGCTCTCCACCCGGGGCACCTGCGTCATCGCGGTGCGCGGGCTCTTGGTGTCGAAATCCTGCGGATAGCCGTGATTGAGCGGCACCGCCTTCAGCCGGCCGTCGAGGTGATAGGTCCAGCCGTGATAGACACACTGGAATTCCTTCGCGTGGCCGCAATCCGACGCCACCACCATCGCGCCGCGATGTGCACATTGATTGTGCAGCACCCGCAGTTGGCCGCTTTCGTCGCGGGTCACCACCATGGCCTTGCGGCCGACCTGGGTCAGGAAATAGTCGCCGGGATTGCGCACCTGGCTTTCATGGCCGACATAAAGCCATGCATGCCCGAAGATGCGCTCCATCTCGAGCTTGAAAATCTCCGGATCGGTGTAGAGTTTGCGGTGAACGCGCGCGGGCTGTACCGCTGAGGAGAGGTCGTTCGGTGTCGGCACGATAGAGCCTCCGGACGTTTGGAATTGGAATTGGGCTAAACGATACTGCGGAGTATCGTTTGCGGCAAGCAGGGAATCGACCCATCGTGACACTCGTGCTGGAAAAATCCGCGGGCCCGGGCCGAGGCGGTCTCTCGGACAAGAAGCGCGAGGCGATCCTGAAGGGCGCCAAAGCGGTCTTTCTCAAGCACGGCTTCGGCGACGCGAACATGGATGAGGTCGCGGCGGTTGCCGGCGTGTCGAAGATGACGGTGTACCGGCACTTTGGCAGCAAGGAAGACCTGTTCGCCGGCGTCATCACCGAATCCTGCCAGCAACTCGTCAGCGGCGAGATCGAGGAGGTTTTCGCCCTGCCGGTGCGGGATGCGCTGCGGGGTTATGCGCGCAAGATGACGGATATCTTCTTCGCGCGCGACACCGCGGAACTGCATCGCATCGTCATCGCCGAGTGCCGCCGTTTTCCGAAACTCGGCCGCCTGTTTTACGAGACCGGACCGCAGGCCTGCATCGACCCGCTGGAGGCGTTTTTCGTCCGGCACAGGAACGATCGGTCGTTGAAGGTGAGCGATCCGCATCGCGCGGCCGAGGAGTTTCTGGAATTGCTGCGCGGTTATTCGCACCTGAAGATGCTGCTCGCCATCGACAAGGGGCCGAGCGCGCGCGACATCGAGGCGCGGATCGAAGCGGCGCTGCGGCATGTGATGGTGTAAAACCGGTCTCGTGTCCCGGGCGCGGCGCATCACCGCCGACCAAACCGATGCGGTTTAGGATTGAAGTTCGATATCTCCCGGCCGCCACGTCTTGTCGAAGAAAGTCTGAAGCGGCCCGTAAAGCCTCAACAAAATGTTCCAGCTCGCGCCAGGAACCGTCTGGACCCAATTCTCTTCCTGACCGGCGGGTGCCGCGGGTCCAAAATAGACGTCAACCGAACCATCGGCGTTGAGCCTCAGCATCTTATTCTGGCTGGTGACGCTAGGATATCGCTGGTTTGTCTGTAGCATAGACCGCGTCTGGTTATCGTAGACGATCACTGACCAGAAATTTTTGACCGGGATATTCGGCGGCAGTCGCAGCTTGTAATTCTTGCCGCCGTCGAGAACATTATCTTTGGAGTCGACGAACATTGCGAGATATTGCGATCCCTCGCCAACGGTCCTGGAATCCATCGCGGGCGTTACGCCTGTAGCGTAGAAAAAGAAGCCCGAATACGCATTCAACAGGCGCGCGCCATTCTCCTCAAACTTGTAGCCACCAACAAAACCAAGCCGCCACTTCCTGTCCGGATACCAATAGCCGTCAGCGCCGCGCCACCTGTACATGACCGCACGCGCGGTCGCGTCGCCGACCAGCGCCGCTTCAGCCAATATTCTCTTCATGCGTTCGTCGGGCGCGAAGGGCCTACCCTTCATGATGCCGACCGAAGCCCAGAAACCCAAAGTCGTCGCATCGACCTGATCGGTCGCTTCGTCTTGCACCACCTTGTTCAGTAATTCCCAGAACCGATAGTCCGCAGGCGCAACCATGTTAAATGGCTTGCCGGACATATCGATGAAATTGAGTTTCGGCGGATTGACCACGTCGGAGAGACGATAGATTTTCGTGTGCTTCTTGACCAGGTCGACACCGGGCTTTGGATCGCCTCCAACCAGGAAGCTGCGCCATGCAATCCAAGTGTGGTATGACCCCGGCCGCAAGACGAAATAGCCGGAAGGGGCGCTGCCCTTATAGCCGGGCGGCAGCAGCAGATATTTTCCGCCCTTGCCCTTGTCCGGCCCAACGAGCCCGATGTCGCCGACCCAATTGTACCACATATCATTAGCCAGCCCGAGCACGTTCGGCGGGGCCCTACGACGACCGGCCCACCGCGTAGGTCGAGCCAGAACCAAGTGTTAGGGGTATTGTTATTAGCGGTGAGTTCAACCGTGCGTGAATCGACCATGCTCTCCCAAATCGGCACGGTCGTATTGGCCGGACCGAGCGAGAGTATGCCGTCACGATTGCCCACCTGATTGACTACAGGCAAAGCCAGCAGATACGCCTGTACCGCACGCTGGAAATCGAGGTTGTCATAAAGCTTGTCGACGCTTGGCTGGTCAGGGAACCCTCCAAAGAAGTTCAGCTTGCCAAATCGCGTTTCCAAAGTATCGGGTATGGCGACACCCTGCGGCATTGGAGTTGAAAACTTCAAATGGGGCGCGGCTGGCGAACCTGGGAGCATCTGAGCCAGCACAGTCGCTGGCTTGGTCGCGGCAACCAATGATGCCAATGCGCCGGAGTAAAGCAAGTCGCGCTTTGTCCACATAGGGAACCTCCCAAGCAACGTCGATATTCTCTAAGCCTTGGAGGCCGCAATGCTCTTGATGTGTATCAACCCCGCCGCGCTGACGGGATAAGATGAGCAGTTGTCGAATCTCAAGATACTGCACGGGATCGAGGCGCGCCGTCGCCCGCGACATCGACGCGCGGGTCGAAGCGGCGCTGCGGCACGTGATGGTGTGATACTTCTCTCTCCCCGTAAGAACGGGGAGAGAGACCACGCGGGGATGACGCGTTAAATCCCGCCCGCCGCGCGCTTCGGCATGTAGTGCAGCACGCGCATCTCGGCCAGGATCACCAGCAGATAGGCGACGCCGCCGACCAGCGTGAGCATGATGATGGTGACGAACACCATTGCGGTGTTGCCCTGTCCCTCGCCGAAGGAGAGCAGGTAGCCCAGCCCCGAATTGCCGCTGACCAGCTCGCCGACCACGACGCCGATCACCGCCAGCGTCGAACCGATGCGAAGGCCCGCGAACAGCGGCGGCAGCGAGGCCGGAAACTCGATCTTCCAGAAAATCTGCGAGCGCGTCGCCTTGAACGAACGCGCGAGATTGATCAGGTCGGGATCGACGCCGCGCACGGCCGTCAGCACATTGACCATGACCGGAAAAAACACGATCAGGATCGCGACCAGGATCTTCGGATAGATCGTGAAGCCCATCCACAGGATGAACAGCGGCGCGAACGCGATCTTGGGCGCAATCTGCAGCGCCAGAATGTAGGGCGAGAGCGCGAATTCCGCAGTCGGCGACATGCCGAGCAGATAGCCCATCAATGCACCGAGCAGGCTGCCGAGGATGAAGCCGACCAGCACCTCGAACGCGGTGATGCCGGTGTGATAGGGCAGCGCTGCCACGCCCCACATCCGCAGAAATTCGTTCCAGGTCGCCGACATCGGCGGCACGATATAGGGCGGGATATTCAGCAATCCCGGCCCCCATTCCCAGGCGACGAGGAAGACGATCAGCATCCCCACGCTCGCGATGGTGCCGCGGCGGACGAGGGCGGAGCGGTCGGCGTCCATCAGGCCGGCTCCTTCTGCGCATCTTCCTGCGCGGCGTGTTCGCCGATATCGAGCTTGTCCATCAGTCGCGCGACATAGCCCGCAACCTTCGGATCGCGCCGCCGTTTCAGCGGATGATCGCGTTCGGGGATATCAATGACGATCTCGTCGATGATGCGGCCGGGGCGCTTGCTCATGACCAGCACGCGATCTGAGAGGATCACTGCCTCGAGCAGGTCGTGGGTGATGAGCAGCGCCGTCTTTCGGGCTTTCATCAGCGTTTGCGCCAGGTCGTGCTGCAGCATGATGCGGGTCTGCGCATCGACGGCGGAAAACGGTTCGTCCAGCAGCAGCACCGAAGGATCGACCGCGAGCGTGCGGGCGAGGGCGGCGCGCTGGCGCATGCCGCCGGACAACTGGTGCGGGTAGCGTTCGGCGAATTCGCCGAGCTTGAAGGCCTGAAGGAGTTCGCGCGCCTTCCTGCGGCTCTCCGTGCCATCGAGGTTGCGAATTTCGGTGCCCAGCATCACGTTCTGCTCGATGGTGCGCCACGGCAGCAGCAAGTCTTTCTGCAGCATGAAGGCGACGTGATCGTTGGGCCCCTCGACCCGTTCGCCGTCCACATAGGCTTCGCCAAGGCTCGGCGAATAGAGCCCTGACCCGATATTGAGCAATGTGCTCTTGCCGCAGCCACTCGGGCCGATCAGCGATACGACCTCACCGTCGGCCACCGAGAAGTCGACATCCTCGATGGCGGTGAAAGTGGCGCCTTTTGCGCCCGCAAAGCGCATCGTAACCTTGCGATATTCGAGCCGCTTCATGCGGGGACTTTCGGCTGGCGGATTGACGGCATGGGTGACACCGGGAGCAAACTTCGGACCAATTGTTGGGCTGTGGGCAGCATAGCGCACAACGAGACTGTCGAGTATAGTAAGACTTATCCGAGGGTGTCACGCCCGCGGGAATGGGGCACAACGACACAAGCACCACCGTGAGGGATATTCAGTTCATGACCGCTTCCAGATCATCCGCCATCACCCGAAGGCTGGCCATCGCCGCTTTGGCTGCAGCCCTCGGTACCGGGTTCGCCGCGCCCCAGGCGCTGGCGCAGGAAAAGGTGACCTATCTGTTTCCCGCGCCGCCGATCCTTCCGGCTTTCGCTCCGCTGCAGCTTGCCAAGGGCAAGGGCTATTTCAAGGATGCCGGACTTGACGTCGACTTTCAGGTCGCGCGCGGCGGCGTCGAAGTGGCGAAGATGGTCGGCGCCGGCAATGCGCCGATCGGCGGCATCGTCGGCGACGGCCCGATCATGGTGCGCGCCAATGGCGTGCCGGTGAAGATCGTCGCGCTGTTCGGCGGCAAGGGCTTCATGCAGACGGTGGTGCGCGAAGATGCTGGCATCGAGAAGCCGGCCGACCTGAAGGGCAAGACGCTGACCGTGCTGTCTTTCCAGGACACCACTTTCTATGCGCTGATCGGGTTGCTCGCGAGTGCGGGCCTGACGCAGAACGACGTGAATGTGCAGCAGGCCGGCCCGACCGGCGTGTGGGAATCGGTTGCCACCGGCAAGTCGCAAGGCATGGCCGGCGTTCCGGACTGGCTGGCGCTGGTTCAGGCCACTGGGACCAAGGTGAAGGTGATCCCGACCGATCAGTATTTCCCGCACCTCGCGCAGGGCATCGCGGTCTCGGACGAGATGATCAAGAAAAACCCGGAGATGATCCAGAAATTCGTGACCGCGGCGATGCGCGGCATGAAGGACGTGATGGACAACCCCGACCAGGCGGCGGCCGACTTCGTGAAGTTCGTGCCGACCTGGCAGGGCAAGGAAGACGTCGTCAAGAACGCGCTCAACTATTACGCCAAGCACGTTTATGTCGATCAGAAAAAGCTTGGCGAAATCAATCCGGAACGGCTGGCGAAGCTGCAGGACTTCTATCTGGAGAAAGGCTTCATCCAGAAGAAGACCCCGGTTGAGGAGCTCTATAGCAACCAGTTCATCAAGTAACCCGCCCGTTTGATTTGCGTCATGGCCGGCCGCGCATAGCCGTTCTTCGAATGGCTATGCGCCAGTCCGGCGGCGGAGGCACCTGCACGTGGTAACCAAACGACATGCCGAGATTGTCGGCGGCGGCTTCTCCGGACTGGCCGCCGCAGGCGCGCTAGCGCAACGCGGCTGGAGCGTGCGGCTGCACGAGCGCTCGCCCGAACTCCGGCCGTCAGGCGCCGGTATCTACATCTACGAGAACGGCCTGCGCGTACTCGAAAAGCTTGGCGCCTACGATGAGGCGGTCAAGGGTGCGCCGTTCGCGCATACCCGCGAGATGCGCGACGAGAACAACACGGTGCTCTCGGTGCATCGCTGGGACCCGTCGAAGCGGGTGTTCTCGGTGGTGCGCCAGCGCGTGATCAATGCGATGGCAGATGCCGCGCGCAGGAACGGCGTCGAGATCGTGCTGGGCTCCGAAGCGGTCGCGGCAACGCCGGACGGCGAACTGATAATGGCCGACGGGACGCGCCACAAAGCCGACCTCATCGTGGCCGGCGACGGCGTGAATTCGAAAATCCGTGACTCGCTGAACCTGGTCGCGAAACGCAAGGGATTGCCGGACGGCGCTATCCGTGTGCTGATTCCGAAAACAGCGGAAGAAATGGCGTCCGGCGACGGCGGCACCACGATCGAGAACTGGTCGGGCAGCCGGCGCATTCTCTATACGCCGGTGAGCGAGACCGAGGTCTATATCGCGCTCACCATGCTGCATTCCGACGAGATCGGAAAGCGGACGCCGATCGACAAGGCGGACTGGAAGCGCGCCTTCCCCCACTGGGCGGACCTGATCGACCGGATCACCGACGATGCCCGCTACGACCGCTTCGAATATATCCGTCTCAAGTCGTGGTCGTCCGGCCGCGTCGCCGTGCTGGGCGATGCCGCGCATGCGCTGCCGCCAAATATCGGGCAGGGCGCGGGCTGCTCGATGATGAACGGATTGTCGCTCGCTTATTATCTCGACCGCGAGAAAGACATGGCGACGGCGTTGAAGGTGTGGGAAGCGAACGAACGGCCGCTGACCGAGCATACCCAGCGCATCTCGGTGTTTCTCGGGCTGCCGACCACCTGGCCGACGCCGCTCCGCCGCGCGTTCCTGACGCTGGCCGGCAAATCGAAGTGGCTGATCGCGCAGCGGACCAAGACGGCACGGCACGTGCCGACGGGGACCTAAGACATGCGCTGACTGCGCGGCTGCTGCGCCCGATAAGTGCGAGCGTTTTTCTCGTATGGCTCTAAAAATGAGCCTCGGATTTGCCAACAAAGAGCAAAACCACGCGTCGGGAGGCCAAGGCTACATGCAATCAAGCGTGAAGGTGTTCGAGTATTTTCCAGACAATTATTCCTGGAACATGGCCGTCCTGATGACGGTTCAGGTCGGCGGGGAGATGTCGGAGATCGAAGAAGCCTGCCGGCCGCTTCGCGATGATGCGCCCAAGGGAGCGTCGTCCAAGGAGCGACAGGTTCAGTGGTTCGAATCCTGGTGCAAGCTTGCCGATCGGGTCCGCGGACTGGCGGACCGGGATCGCGCCAACGGCCATAGCCGGAGCGCGGCGCGGAAATATCACCGCGCGTGCCTGTATTACATGGCGGCTGAACGCCAGATGAGTCATCGCGATCCACGCAAGATGCAAAGCTACGATGCGATGCTGGATGCGTTCCGGCTCAGCATGGAGTTGTCGGGCAATCCGGTCGAGTTCGTGGATGTGCCATACGAAAAGACTGTGCTGCCGTCGCTCTATGTCGCACCGCCGAAGGCTGAGCCCGGCGCCTGCATGATCGTATTCGACGGATTCGATGTCTCGAAAGAATGGGCGTTTCTCTCCGACCTGACAACGGAACTGAGCGCGCGCGATATTGGCTGCCTGCATGTAGATCATCCTGGCTGCGGCGCGGCGCTGAGAAAGCTGAAACTGCCGGCGATCGCGGATATCGAGCGTGCCGCCACCGCGTGCGTGGACTGGCTCTCGCAACGCCCCGAGATCGATCCGAAGCGGATCGGGATCATCGCGCCCAGTCTCGGCGGCTATTACGCTTTTCGCTCGGCCGCGTTCGAGCCTCGTCTCGCCTGCGCGGTGGCGCATGGCGCACGCTGGGACAATGACGGGTCGCATGGTCGCATTCTCCGGAACCCGGGTGCGGCGCGCTCGATCGCCGACTGGCTCGATCATGCGATGTGGTATTACGGCACGAGCACGGAGCAGGAGACGGCCAAGGCGATCGCCGCGATGTCCCTCGAGGGCGGCGTTGCAGAACGCATCCGGTGCCCGGTGCTGGTCGCTCATGGCGGGAACGACCGTCAGGTGCCGCTCGAGCAGGCAACCACGATGGTGGAGCGCGCCATCAACAGCCCGCGACGCGATCTCAAGGTTTTCGATGCAACTGAAGGTGGCATCGAACATTGCGGCGTCGACAACATGTCGATCCAGATCGATTATATGGCTGACTGGATTGCGGAGGTTCTTGCCCCCGCCCGGTAGGCTTTTCGACCAACGCAAAAACGCCAACAAAAAAATAAGCAGCCAGGAGGAAAGTTATGAAGGCCTTGAGTGCAGCATTGTTGCTTCTGGCGGGTGCCGCCGTTACCACGCCGGCACTGGCACAGAGCGACTATCCCAAATCCACGATCCGCTTCATCAATGCGTCCAGCGCCGGCGGCATCAGCGATATTTTCGCGCGCGCGGTGGCCGACGAACTCACCAAGCGCCTGAAGCAGCCGGTCATCATCGAGAATCGCCCGGGCGGCGGCTTCAATATCGCGTCGCGCGCCTGTGCCGATGCCGATCCGGACGGCTACACGTTCTGCGTCCTGCCCGGCGAGGCGGTTATTTTCAATCCGTATCTGTTCAAGAATCTGCCATACGATCCCGACAAAAGCATCGAACCGGTCATGACCCTGTTCTTCATGCCGCAGGTGCTTGCGATCAACGCCGACCTGAACGTCAAATCGGTCGACGACCTGGTAAAGCTCTCCAAAGCGAAGCCCGGCACGATGAGTTATGCCTCGCCCGGTGTCGCGCATGCCGCGTTCGTCGAAACTTTCGTCAAGAGGCAGAAGGGCGGCGATGTCGTGAAGGTTCCGTTTCGCGGCGGCGGGGATGCGGTCAACGGCATGCTGACCGGCGCGACCCCGGTCGCGTTCATTGGCTTCGGAAACCTGCAGGCGCTGCTCGAAGCCAACAAGGTGACCGCCCTCGTTGTCGACGGCGAGAAGCGGCTTCCCAGCCTGCCGAACGTGCCTACGGCAGCGGAGCTTGGTTACAGCGGATATCTGGGGAGGCCGTTCTTCGCACTGTTTGCTCCGGCAGCAACGCCGCAGCCGATCGTCGACAGAATGCGAAGCGAGATTGCCACGATCATATCGGATCCGGCTTTCGCAAAACGTAATGTTGTCGATCGCGGATTGGCCTCCACAGCCGGCACAGCGGCTGAGTTGCGCGATCTGATCGTGACCGGCCGCAAGTCCGCCGAAAAGGTGGTTTCGGAAGCCGGCATGAAAGCGAACTAGGACAGAAGCCGGCGGCTCCGGCATCGTCCCGGAGCCGCGCCGCTCAACTTTGACGTAGCTATTTGGCCGGCTGCATCTCGGCGGCGTCAGCCTTCTTCGCGGTGTAGGTCGGCGTGCCGACCCAGCCATGCTTCGAGATGTCGAACACGACGCCGTCGTGGTCCTTGAACTTCTTCTCGAAATTACCGTGCTTGGCATCGCCGAAGTCGAAGAAGAACGAGCCGCCCGCCTTTGCGATATCGGCTTCTGCCGCCTGAAGGTCGGCGACCTGAAAGCCGCAATGATTGGCGCCGGGCTTGTACTTGTCCTCGGGCATGCCGGGCCGGATCAGCGCCATATTGGTGGTGCCGTCGGTCAGATAGATCGCCGAGCCCATCGGCTGGTGGTCGTATCCGAGATGCTTGAGCCCGAATACCGCCTGATAGAAGGCGGCCTCCTTTTCTAGATCGCGCACGAACAGAGCCATGTGCATGATACGGCCCTTGAGGTTGGCCTGCGGCACCAGCGTCTCGTCGAGGAAAGCGTGCGCCGGATCGGCCTTGATCTTGCGCCCGTCGGTGCCGACCCAGCCGTTTTCCGAAATGTCGAAGATGACGCCTTCGGGATCCTTGAACTTGCGCTCGAAATTGCCTTTGCGCTCGTCGCCGAGGTCGAAGAAGAAGGTGCCGCCGTGCTTCTCGATCAGCGCCTGCGTCTCCTTCATGCTTTCAACCTGAAAACCGAAATGATTGGCCCCGATCTGGCCTTCCGGCTTGTCGCCGAAATCGTGGCCCTTGCTGCCGGTGAAGTTGAGCAGCGCGAGATTGATGCGGCCGTCGCCCATATAGACCGCCGAGCCGATCGGCAGGTCTTCGCGGCCGTGCCGCTTCAGACCGAAAACGTCGCCATAGAACTTCGCCGCCTTGTCGAGGTCGCCGACACAAACCGCAAAATGACGCAGACGGGCCATGATATGCCTCCGCAACTGATCCGATGCATTCGATTGAATGCATTATAGGCCTGAACCGGAGCGGTTGAAATAGCGCCGATCGGGCGTGCCGGATTTGATGCTGCGCAATGTTTGCGCGCAGGTTGGTCAGATCGCGACCGGCCGGGTTTGCTGCTCGATCAGGCGGACCAGCGAGAGTGCCGTCAGTTCCGACGATTTCGGATTGGTGGCGAGCGGGTTGTTTTCCAGCGTGATGGTCATCCGCCCGAACCCGCCCTCCGCCGTGATGGTATGCCCGTTCAGGTGCACGGCCGGATCGGCGACCAGTTCGACGCGGGTGCGATCGAGCCCGATCCCGGCCAGGGACGTGACGACCGTTGCGTTGGCGTTCTGCGGGTACTGGCTCGCCGCGTCGCGCGCGGTGCCCTCGAAGAATACGGCGCGCTGCGTCAGAGTTGAAAGATCGAGCAGCTTTTCCGCTGGCGTGCCCTTCCAGGCGACCGGCGGCTTGACGATCCGGTGGGTCACTGCGTCGAGCCCGAGCACGGCCGCGCCCGCCAGCGCATCGATGCCGCCGATGGCGCCGGAGGGAATGAGGATGCGGCTGCCCTGCTTTTCCGCGAGGTCGGCGAGGCGCGGCAACAGCGCATCGTCGCAAAAGGCCGAGGTGGAGGCGATGATCATCGCGGGCGACGCGGCCAGCGCGGCCGGTGCCCATGCATCGATCGCGGCGCGTCCTGCGGCTTCGATCACGAGGTCGGGTTTCAGCGCCGCCAGGTCGGTCGGGGCAGCGAGGAACGGCACGCCGGCCGGTATGCGCGCGCGTTCGGCCGGGTCGTCTTTGGTGGCAACCGCCACGAGGTCCACGGGCGCCTTGCGTGCCTTCAGCAGATCGGCGACGCGCGAATTGATCGCGCCGAACCCGATGAAAATTACACGCAACCGTCCGTTCATGATCACTCCGCTGCCTGGTTCAGTTCGCCCGGCGGTGTCATGCGTTGCAGGATCGTGTCAATACGATCCTGCCAGGCTTTCCACGGCGCCTCGCGATAATTGTGGTTGCGCACCACGAAGGATGCGCCCGGAAAGAATTTCTCGTATTGCAGATGGCGCCCGCCGAGTTCGGACCCGACGATGTCCCAGGCGAGGCGGAACAGCTTCATGCGCTCGAGCGCGCTCATATGCGGCGTCTGCCAATAGGTGCGGAACTGCTCGCCGAGCTCTGCGTCTTCCAGCACCGCGCCGTCCGCCGGCATTTGCAGCATGCCGCCGCCGCAGAGTTCACGCAGCGTATCGATGACGGCGGAGTAATTCTCCACGCCCCAGTTCAGCCCGGCATACATCATGCGGCGGTTGAAGGTGACGTAACCCTTCACCGGCCATTCCTCGCAGGCCTCGATCTGGCCGGCGACGATGGCTTCGAGCAGCGATTCCAGCGCGGCCAGGCGGCCGAGATTTTCGCGCACCGCAGGCACCTCCGATGCGCCATTGGCCTGTGCGATCCGGCTGCACAGGCCGACCAGGAACTGCATCTTCACCATCAGCCGCACATTGGAATGGTGATTGCCGTAGGAATGCGCGGCGGTCTCGATATAGAGGCCACGCGACAAGGCGGGGTCGTTGTGCACGAACACCCGCTCCCATGGCACCTTGACGTTGTCGAACATCACCATGGCGTCGGCTTCGTCGAAGCGGTAGCTCAGCGGCGCTTCGAACTCAGATTGCGCTGCCGGCGCAAACGGCTTGCGCGACCATAGCGATACCCCCTTGGCGTTACAGGGAACCGCGAAGGTGATCGATTCCGCTTTCGCTTCCGGCGACAGCGGCAGGATATTGCCGATCCAGATCTCGTCGGCGACGGCCGAGCCGGTCGCCAGCATCTTCATGCCGGAGATGATGACGCCGTCGTCCTTCTCCGCGACCACCCGGCAGGCCGGATTCGGTAGATTCTTCTTCTGGAAGAAATCGGGATCGCGCGCGGCCTGCGGCGACACGATCGCGTGCGCGGCGAAGATGTCGTTGTCGCGCATGAATTTGTAATAGTTGCGCACGTTGTCGGCATATTGCCCGAACAGCTCGGGCTTCAGGTTCATGCCGGTGACGAAGCTCGCGATATAGTCGGGCGAGCGGCCGAGCAGGCCGAAATTCGGTTCGGCCAGGATGCGATGGGCGTTGGAGCGCTGCGCAAGCTGCGCCTTCGTCTTGGCCTTCATGTAATAGATCGAGTGGCGGTCGCCGTCCTCCTCATAGGTGAGGGCGTCGCGTTGCGCCGGATTGCGCTTCAGGTCGTAGAAGTCGGCGAAGGCGCGCGCGAGATTGCGGAACGCAGGGTGCGTGGTGACGTCCTCGACGCGTTCGCGCCCGATATAGACGGTGCGGCCGTCGCGCAGGCCTTCCAGATAGTCCTTGCCGGATTTGAGCATGATGTGCGGCTCCCGATGGCGGTTTGCCCCATCAGAGCCCCGGAACCGGCGGACTGCTAGCCGAAAGCCGCATGACTTGTCCGGATTCCGCAGGCATGATCCCCCAGACATCCTGGGACGATCGAGACCATGGCCTACGACATTCCGCATCTGCGCGAGCTCGACGCTTTGCTCCCGGCGACGCGCACAACGCGGCCGGATATCGCCCGCTCGCATCTCGCCGCGATCTTCGCCGATCACGATTTGCGGCTCTCTGCGGGGCGTGTCGATTTCAGTCACCGCCAGGCCCGGCTGTGCGACACTTCGCTCGGCATGCTGCGGTATGGCACCGAAGTCGAGGTCGTGGCGCCGGCGCTGGATTTCTACGTGGCGCAACTCACGCTCGACGGCGAGATTGGATTCCGTACCGGCCGGTTCGAGATCGCGCTGAAGCCCGGCACCCTGTTTGTGATGAATCCGGGCCTGCGCTATCGCAAGACCTGGAGCCGGGACGCGCATCAGCTCATGATCAAGATTCCGCGGCAGCGGCTCGCCGCGCGTGCGACGCGACCGATCCTGTTCGCGGCGGTTCCCCTGCCCATGGATGAGGCGGACGGCTTCGTCGGCCTGATCGCGCATCTGTGCCGCGATCTTGCCAACCCGCGCGGTCTTTCGGGGCATGCAGGCCTGCGGCGCGAACTGGAAGATCTGCTGCTCTCGGCGCTGGTCGCGACGCAGCCCGCCGAAGCGGAAGACGTGCCCGCCTATTTGCGGCGTGCCGAAGCGCATATCCACGCCAATGCCGGGCGCAGCGTCGGCATGGACGAGCTTGTTGCGGTATCGGGCGTCAGCGAGCGCACGCTGCAGCAGGCCTTCCGACGCCATCGCGCCTGCACGCCGCTGGAGCTTTCGCGCGATCTCCGCCTCGATGCGGCGCGGGCGGCGCTGCGCGCGGGGGAGGGCGTGACCGAGACTGCGCTTGCGTTCGGTTTCAACCATTTCGGCCGCTTCGCCCAGGCCTATGCGGCACGGTTCCGGGAAAAGCCTTCCGAGACGGTGAAGCGCGCGAGGCATTAGTCAGACTCGTGTCCCGGATGCCGCGCAGCATGAGCGAAGCGAAATGGTGCGCTGCTGATCCGGGACCCAAGATGTTCTCGTGCAAGGCGATGGGTCCCGGTTCTGCAGCGCACCACTGCGTGCTGCGCTGCGCCCGGGACACGAGATCGAGTTACCCCTTGGCCGGCCGGCCCGGATTGATGTGGCCGCACTTCTTGCAGTGCTGGTTTTCCGGATCGCCGTAATAGGCCTCGAACACCGGCGGCATGTCGCGCTCGAGCAGTTCGATCACCACGGTCTTCTCGAACAGCACGTTGTTGCAGTTTTCGCAGTACCAGCGATGGGTGTCGGTCATCCCGTTCTTGCGGATGCGCTCGACGATCAGGCCGACCGTATCGGGGCCGCGCATCGGCGCGTGTGGGGTATTCGCCGGCAGGAGATAGATCGAGCCTTCCGGCAGCACCACGTCGTGCGGCTTGCCCTCATGCTGGATGCGAACCTTCACCGTGCCCTTGAGCTGGAAGAAGAATTCCTCGGTCTGGTTGATGTGATAGTCGGTGCGCGCGTTCGGCCCGCCGACGACCGTGACCATGAAGTCGTCCTCGCGGAAGATGGTCTTGGCGCCGAGCGGCGGCTTCAGCTTGTCGGGATTTTCCGCGATCCACTTCATCAGGTTGAACGCGGTGGGGCCAGACGATTGCTCGGTGGCTTGGGCGGTTGCTGCTTGTGCCATGGGGTGGCTCCTTCAGGCGGCTTTGTCGGGTGAACCAGGAATGTGATCCGACGGATCCCATCCGGTCTTGTCGGCGAGGTCGAATTGCGCGGCCCAGTCGAGCGTGTGCTGATCGAGATCGGTATGCAGCGTGTCGTTGAAGCGGTTCTGCCAGCCGAACAGCGCGATCACTGCGGTCATCTCGACAATCTGCGGTGTCGAATAATGTTGCTTCACGCGCGCGAAAATCTCGTCGGTCACCGCATTGGGCACCACCGACGCGCCCCGCGCGTAGTCGAACGCGGCACGCTCGGCATCGGTGAAAAGCGGCGAGGTCTCGTAGTCCCAGATCGCGTTCAGCTTGTCGTCTGAGATGCCCCAGCGCGCGGCGCTCGAAATGTTGTGCGCCTGACAGAACTGGCAGCCGGCGGTGCGGCTGGAGATATACGCGATCAGGAAGCGGAAGCCGCGGTCGAGCGTGCCCTCGTCGCGGATCACGGCCTTGGACAGATCCATCAGCGCCTTGAGGATCGGCGGCCGGTGCGCGAGCTGCATATAGCTGTTCGGGATATAGCCGTTCGACTTCTCGATGACGTCGAACCGCTCCTTGAACTCTTCCGGCAGAGCATTGCGGTCGGCGAGTTCGATGCGGGCCATATAAGGTCTCCGGAGTTCCGCAAAGGCAAAAGAGCGCTATCTCACCGCCATCCCATTCATTCTGCAAGCCGACAAAATGTTATGGATTGATATGGCGAGCTTATAAGTTTCTATCGCGACACGACCTTGGCGATCGCAGCGCGAGTCTGCTGCCGCAGGGTCCGCGCGAAACTCTCCGCGGCCGGTGAGAGCGACCGGCCGTCCGGCTGGATCAGGAAAATATTGCGGCTGACCTGCGGATCGACCATCGGGCGCGACACAACATCGCGGCTGCGGGCGAACGACCAGGCATAGGCCGGCAGCACGGTGACGCCGAGGCCGGCCTCGGCCAGCATCACCGCGGTGGTCATCTGCGAGACCTCGTAGAGTGGCTTGCCGGCCTCAAGACCCGCCTGCGCCAGGGTTCGCTCCGTCAGTGCGCGGATGGAGGAATCGCGCGTCAGCATGATCAGTTTCTGGTCATGCAGGTCCGCCCATTTCAGCCGTCGTTTTTTCGCGAGCGCCGAAGACGGCGCACAGAACAGCGCCAGCGCATCCTGCGCCAGAACCTCGCGGCGGATGCCATCGGCCCGCTCATCGAAGGTCCCGATGGCAAGGTCGGCGTCGCCGGCCCGCAGCCGGTCGAGAATCTGGTCGTTGCGGGCATCGACCAGCCCGACATCGATTCCGGGAAACGCCGCGTTGAAGTCCGCGATCGTGGCCGGCACGATCATGGCAGCGAGAAGCGGCGGCGCGGCGATCACGATACGGCCGCGCTTCTTGTCGGAGAGATCGCGCGCGTCGCGCACCGCGCGGTCGAGATCGGCGAGCAGTTTGTCCGCCGATTGCAGGAATTCGCGGCCGGCCGCGGTCAGTTCGACTCTACGGGTCGTGCGGTCGAACAGGCGGAGGTTCAGTTCCCGCTCCAGTTCGCGGATCGAGAGCGAAAGCGCGGGCTGCGCCACCTTCAACCGCTCGGCGGCGCGGGTGAAGGAGCCGAATTCGGCGACGGTCTTGAACGCCTGGATCTGGCGGAGCGTGATATTCATAACCCAATCATATCAATAGATATGATAATGTCATCTTGCTCAATGAATGGGCTGGGCCGAAACTATTCTGCGCACGCCCCCGGACACGGCAGGATCCGTTCAAACGCCATGGATGGTACGCGAGACCAGGTCTTACGGACGCAATGGACCGGCCGGCCGCTGCGCCGGTTCGAGGATGCCGCGCTCGTCACCGGCAAGGGCCAGTTCGTCGACGATCTTCGCCTGCCGGAAACGCTGTTCCTGGAATTTGCCCGCAGCAACCACGCGCGCGGGCGGATCGTCAGCCTGGATATTGCGGACGCCGAGAACATGCCGGGCGTTGTTGCGGTGTTGACGGCGCCCGAACCGGGCACGCTGGGCCATGCCACGGTCAATCGCGTGCTGCCGGACCTTCGCATTTTGCCCTTTCCGGTGCTGCCGGTGGCGGAGATCAACGCCGTCGGCCAGCCGATCGCCGCGGTGGTGGCGACCCGCGCTTCGATCGCGGTGGATGCGGCGGAGGCCATCCAGGCGGAGATCGAGCCGCTGCCGCTCTGGGCCGATGAAGAGCCGATCTATCGCCATGACTGGAAGGCAGGGGATGTCGAGGCGGCGTTTGCCTCGGCTGCGCATGTCGTGCGTGTCGTGGTCGAACACGAACGTCTGGCGCCGGTTGCACTCGAACCGCGCGCGGCGATGGCCTTCTGGGACGAAGGCGCGCAAATGCTAAATGTCTGGCTCTCCACCCAGACCCCGCATCGCGCGCGCACCGATCTCGCTACGATCCTGAACCTGTCGGAGAAGAAAATCCGCGTCGTCGCGCCCGATGTCGGCGGCGCGTTCGGCGGCAAGGCCTCGATCTATCCCGAGGATGTGCTGGTCGCGCTTGCTTCGCTGCAGCTGAAGCGGCCGGTGAAATGGCGCGGCTCGCGCACCGAGGATTTTCTCGCGGCCTCGCAGGGCCGCGGTGCGACCATTGCGGGCGAGCTGGCGCTGGATTCGAACGGCAAGTTTTTGGGTCTGCGCGCCAGGCTCGATTATCCGCTCGGCCACTGGCTGCCCTACAGCGCGGCCGTGCCGGGCAAGAACGCGGCGCGTTGTCTGCCAGGGCCGTATGTCTGCGACCATGTCGATATCGTGCTCGAAGGCCGCGCCGAAAACACTGCGGCCGTCGGCATCTATCGCGGCGCCGGGCGTCCCGAAGCGGCGATGCTGATGGAGCGGCTTGCCGACAAGGCCGCACGCGCACTCGGCCTCGATCCCGCAGAGATCCGCCGCCGCAATCTCATTCCGGCCGATGCCTTTCCTTACCGCATGGCGACAGAATCGGTTCTCGATTCCGGCGATTATCCGCAACTGCTGGAGATGGCGAAACAGAAGGCCGGTTACGAGGATGCCTTGCGCGAGCGCGACAGGCGTCGCGCCGACGGTGAGGTCTGCGGGGTCGGCATCGCGGTCTATACCGAGCCCTGCGGGCATGGCTGGGAAAGCGCGGAGGTCCGGCTCGATCCGGACGGAAGCATCATTGCGGCCACCGGATCCAGCGCGCAGGGGCAGGGGCGCGTGACCGCCTATGCGCAGATCGTCGCCGATGTGCTGCGCACGCGTCCGGAACGGATCACGGTCGCGCATGGCGACACCGCAAGCTGCCCGGCCGGGATCGGTGCGCTGGCCAGCCGCTCCACGCCGATCGGCGGCTCTGCGCTTCTGCAGGCGGCCGAGCGGTTCCGCGAGAAGGCGCGGTCATGCGCCGCGCGGCTGTTGCAGGCCGATCCCGATCATCTCGCGCTGACCGAAAGTGGATTCGAGACCGCGATTCCGGTGCGCCGCGCGTTGACCTGGCGCGATCTCGCCCGAATCGCGCAGGCCGACGCGGAGATTGCCGCCGAGTTCGGCAAGGGCCTTCGAACCCATTGCGTGCATGAGGCCGAAGGCGAAGCCTGGTCGAGTGGCTGCGTGATCGCGCAGGTCTCGATCGACCGCGATACCGGGACGCTGGGTGTCGACCGTATCGTCTGGATCGACGACGCCGGCACCATCGTCAATCCCATGCTGGCGCAAGGCCAGATGATCGGCGGACTCGCCCAGGGTCTGGGTGAGGCGATGCTGGAGCGGATCGTCTATGACGAGGACGGTCAGCTCGTGACTGCAAGCTTCATGGATTATGCTATACCACGCGCCGGACACATGCCCGAGCTTGTGCTCGGCAAGATCGAGACGCCCAGCCCGTTCAACCCGCTGGGCGCCAAGGGCATCGGCGAAGCCGGCTGCGTCGGCGTGCCGGCCGCGATCGTGAATGCAGCGGTGGACGCGCTGGCGCCCTTCAGGGTGACGCATCTCGACATGCCGCTGACCGGTGAAAAGCTCTGGTCGGCGATGAAACACGGAATGACGGAAAAAGGAACGAAGCGATGAAATACGGCAGAAACGATGCGAAGGCCTATTCCCGCGAACATATGAAGGGTGTGTGGGCCGCGGGTCTGACGCCGTTCACGCAGGACTACAAGATCGACGAGAAGGGCATGGCGTCCAATCTCGCGCATTGGCACAACGACCTCGGCATCGACGGCGTGTTCATCGCCGGCAAGCAAGGCGAGTTCTTCTCGATGTCGGTGCCGGAACGCAAGCGCACGTTCGAGATCGCGGTCGATGCGGCCAAGAAACATGGCTTCCAGACCATCATGTCCTGTTCCGACCAGAACATCGACGTCGTGATCGACCTCGCCAAGCATGCCGAAGCGGTCGGCGCCGATTACATCGTGGTGCACGCGCCGGTCCTGCATTTCCTCAAGTCGCAGGACGAGACGCTTTACGAATATTACAAATACATCAGCGAGCAGACCAATATCGGCATCGCCATGTGGAGCCACCCGGATTCGGGCTATCTGATGAGCCCGGAGCTGTGCGCGCGCATCGCCGAATTGCCGACCATCGTCGCGATCAAGTACTCGGTCCCGCGCGAGATGTACGCCAAGCTGACCAGGCTTGCCGGCGACAAGATCCTGGTTTCAACGGCCTCCGAAGAGGAGTGGCTCGACAATATCCTGGAGCTGAACTGGCGGCTCTATCTCTGTTCCAATCCACCCTATCTGTACCAGACCGCGGTCGACAAGCGCATGCGCGAATACACCGATCTGGCCTTCAAGGGCGATGCCGCCGGCGCGCGCAAGGTCCGCGACAGCCTCAACCCGGTACGCGAAGCGTTCAAGAAGTCGCGTCCGCCGGAGAAGGGCCATGCGCACGCAAAATATTGGCAGTCGCTGCTCGGTCAGGCGGCAGGCCCGGTGCGCCGTCCGATGCTGGAACTCACCGATGCCGAGAAGGCCAAAATCCGTGCCGCGCTCGACGGCTGTGGCTTGAAACTTGCAAACAATTCCGGTGCGTTGAAGTCCTCCGCTGCGTAGGGCCCGATACGACCAAAGTCAAAGCCCGCGTGGCGAAGGAGATGAATTAGAAATGATGCGTTTTGTGTGTGTGGCGTTACTGGCTGTGCTTGGTCTGACACCGGCTGCGGCGCAGCAGCCTCTGAAGATCGGCTTCATTACGACTCTGTCCGGTCCTGGCGGCTATCTCGGCCAGGATATCCGCGATGCGTTTCAGCTTGCGATCGATGCGGAAGGCGGAAAGCTCGGTGGCGTGCCGGTCCAGCTCGTCATTGAGGACGACGGCCTGAAGCCCGGACAGGCCAAGCAGACCGCCGAGCGGATGATGAAGACCGACGGCATCAAGCTGTTCACCGGCGTGGTATTCTCCAATGTCGCCGGCGCGATCGTGCCGGACATCGTCGACAATGGCGGAATCTTCGTCAGCGCCAATGCCGGCCCGTCGAATCTGGCGGGCAAGGAATGCCACAAGAATTACTTCGTGATGTCGTGGCTGACCGACACCATGCAGGGCAGCGCCGGCCAGAACGCGAACTCGCTCGGCTTCAAGCGCGCTTTCGTGCTGGCGCCGAACTATGTCGCCGGCAAGGATGCGATCGAAGGCTTCAAGCGCTTCTTCAAGGGCCAGGTGATCGGGGAGGTCTATACGCGTCTCGATCAGACCGATTACGCGGCCGAGATGGCGCAGATCCGCGCCGCAAAGCCGGACGTCGTGTTCCATTTTCATCCGGGTGCGCTCGGCATTGCCTTCATGCGGCAGTATCAGCAGGCCGGTCTGCTCGGCACAATTCCGATGGTGCTCGCCGAGCCGTCGATGGACCACACCTTGCTCAGGACCGTCGGTGAAGCAGCCCTCGGCACCGATGTGTCGGGCGCATGGAATGCCGACTTCGACAACCCGGTGAACAAGGCCTTCGTGGAGGCGTTCACGAAGAAATACGGCCGCACGCCGACGATGTATGCGGCGCAGGGTTACGACACCGCGATTGCGATCGGCGCTGCGCTCAAGGCGATCGACGGCAAGATCGACAATGTCGACGGTTTTCGTGCGGCAATGTTGAAGGCGGACTACAAGCTTACGCGCGGCGCCTTCAAGTTCGGCAAGAACCAGCATCCGGTGCAGGACTGGTACGCAATGAAGGTCGAGAAGGATCCGTCCGGGGCAATCGTGCTGAAGACGCGCGAGAAGATCCTGACGGATTACGGCGATCCCTACGCGGCGGATTGCAAACTGTGACGGTGGTTGCCGACACCGTGCGGCTGGTCGGTCCTGATTGCCTGCAACTCGGGACCGCCACCATCCATCGGCTGGCGGACATCGAGCGGATCGGGTGGCCGGTCACGGCTGTTTTTCGCGACCTGACCGGCGATGCATTGCATGAAGCGGCGGCGTCTTATCCAGGCGCCGTCGATGCGGCGGCAGGGACGCTGGCGCTGACCTTCAATTCCTACATCGTCCAGACCCCAGACCATCTGATTCTGATCGACGCCGGCGTCGGCAACGGCAAGGAGCGGTCGGATCGTCCCGCATGGCACCGCCGCGACGGTGACTTCCTCCAGCGGCTGGGGGCGCTCGGCTACAAGCCCGCAGATTTCGACATCGTCATCAATACGCATCTGCACGCCGATCATGTCGGCTGGAACACGATCGGCGGCGGCACCGACTGGCGGCCGACATTTCCCAATGCCCGTTACGTGGTGCCGGAGCGCGAGCTGTCGCACTGGCGGTCGCGCTTTGCCGAAGATGGACACACCCTGCATGGCGCATACGCGGATAGCGTGCAGCCGATCATCGATGCCGGCCAGTACGACCCGGTCGATCTGCCCGCGGAAATCCTGCCCGGCCTCTGGCTCGAGCCGGCGCCCGGCCACACCGGCGGAATGGCGACGGTTCGGCTGGTCGGCGATGGCGGACAGCTGGTTTTTCTGGCAGATGTGCTGCACAGTCCGATCCAGCTCGCGACGCCGGATCTGACATCCAATTTCTGCGTCGATCGGGCGCAGGCACGCGCCACGCGGCGCAGACTGCTTGACGCCTGCGCCGGGACAGAGACAATTGTGGCAACGTATCATTTTCCGCCACCGGTATTCGGGCAGATTGTGAAATCAGGGGCGGGCTTCCGGCTCGTTCCCGTGACGTGAAACCGGACTCCGGATATCGACGGATGAGTGACAACAGGAGGGTACAGTGAGATTAGCCAAGCTTGGCGCCGGAGTGGCGTTGTCGGCATTGCTTGCGACCGGTGCAGTCGCGCAGGAGCCGGTGAAGATCGGATTAATCACGACGCTCTCGGGGCCCGGCGGCTATATCGGCGCCGATGCCCGCGATGCTTTCAACCTCGCGGTCGAGATGGAAGGCGGCAAGCTCGGCGGCGTACCGGTCCAGGTGGTGGTGGAAGATGACGGTCTGAAGCCAGGCCAGGGCAAGCAGATCGCCGACCGCATGATGAAGACCGACGGCATCAAGCTTTTCACCGGCATCATCTTCTCCAACGTGCTCGGGGCGACCGCGCCCGACATCCTGGATGCCGGCGGCATCTATGTGAGCCCGAATGCGGGGCCCTCGAACTTCGCCGGCAAGGACTGCCACAAGAACTATTTCGTGGTGTCCTGGCAGAACGACACCCTGCACGAGAGCGCAGGCCAGAACGCGACCAACCTCGGCTACAAGAAGGCCTTCATCCTGGCGCCAAACTATCCGGCCGGAAAAGATGCGCTCGCGGGCTTCAAGCGCTATTTCAAGGGCGACATCGTCGGCGAGACTTACACGCGTCTCGACCAGACCGACTTCGCGCCGGAAATGGCGCAGATCCGCGCCGCCAAGCCGGACATGGTGTTCCACTTCCATCCGGGCGGCCTCGGCATCACTTTTGCGCGGCAGTATCAGCAGGCGGGCCTGCTCGGCACGATCCCGCTGGTTGTGGCGGCTCCTTCGGTTGACGTAAATATCGTGAAGGCACTGGGCGATGCCGCAGTCGGCACCAATGGCACTACGCATTGGAATGCGGATTTCGACAATCCGGCCAACAAGAAGTTCATGGACGCCTGGGCCAAGAAATATCCCGGCCGTCTGCCGACCTTCTATGCCAGCCAGGCGTACGACACGGCGCTTGCGATGGGAGCTGCGCTGAAGGCGGTCAACGGCGATCTGAAGGACACCGAGAAATTCCGTCAGGCGATGCTGAAGGCGGATTTCGAAGCGGTCCGCGGCAAGTTCAAGTTCGGCCCGAACCAGCATCCGATCCAGGACTGGGTTGCGATCCGGGTGGAAAAAGGTCCGGACGGCGCTCCGGTGATCAAGACGGTCGGCAAGGTCTTCACCGACAAGGGCGACTTCTATTCCAAGGACTGCAAGCTGTAAGAAGCAAGTCGAAGACCGGGAGACATTGTCCTCCCGGTCTTTTCCGCGTTTGAGGTGATGACCGACATGATGTGTTGCCCGGTATGACGCTCGCGCTTGAGCAGATTCTGAACGGCGTTCAGTTCGGCATCATGCTGTTTTTGATGGCGGCGGGACTGACCCTCATCTTCGGCATCATGAACGTCATCAATCTCGCGCATGGCTCGCTCTATATGATCGGAGCCTACGGCGCGGCGCTGGTGGCGGCAAAAACCGGCTCCTTTCTTCTGGCCGTGCCGGCCGGGCTGCTGGCGGCCGCGGTCGCGGGCCTGCTGATCGAGTTCGTGGTCATCCGCAAGCTCTATGATCGCGATCATCTGCAACAGGTGCTGGCAACCTTCGGGCTGATCCTGTTCATCAACGAAGGCACTACGATGCTGTTCGGCCGCACGCCGCTTTTCGTTGGCATGCCGCCGTTCCTCTCCGGCTCCGTCGAGATCATTCCCGGCGTCCCGTACCCGACCTATCGCATCGCGATCATGGTGGTCGGCCTCCTGGTGGCGCTCGGGCTGTATCTCCTGGTCAACAAGACCCGCATCGGCATGCTGGTGCGTGCGGGATCGACCCACCGCGAAATGGTCCGCGCGCTCGGGGTCGACATCCGCCTTCTCTATACTGTCGTCTTTGGGCTCGGCGCGCTGCTCGCGGGGCTGGCCGGGCTGATGGCCGGCCCGTTGCTCGCGGTCCAGGTCGGGATGGGGGAGCAGATCCTCATCCTTACCTTCGTCGTGGTCGTGATCGGCGGGCTTGGCTCGATCCGCGGCGCCTTCTACGGCGCGCTGATCGTCGGCGTCACCGATACCCTGCTGCGCGCTTTTCTGCCGGGGATGCTCAAGACCGTGATGAACGCGTCGGAAGCCGACGCGCTCGGTGCCGGTCTCTCGTCCATGGGCATCTATCTCGTGATGGCGCTGGTGCTCCTGATCCGGCCGCAGGGGCTGTTCCATGCTCAAGGTTGACGAGAAATATGTGGGGCAGGCCGATGCGCCGCCGCACCGGAACTGGTGGCCGGTTGCTGGCACCATCGTCTTCATCCTGTGCGCCGCGGCCTTTCCGGCCGTCGCGAAGTCGATCGGCGATCCGTCGCTGATCGGCCTCGCCATCCGCATCACGATCTACGCAATCGCCGCTGCCAGTCTTAATCTGATCCTCGGCTATGGCGGCATGGTCAGCTTCGGACACGCCGCGTATTTCGGGGTCGGCGGGTATGTCGTCGGTATCCTTTATCACCATTATGTCGACGGCAACCCGTTCCTCGGCTTCATCCCCGGTACCAACCAGTTTCTGATCACCGTGATCGCGGCGGTCGCGATCAGCGGCCTGTGTGCCCTTGTGCTTGGCGCCCTCTCGTTGCGAACGAGCGGCGTGCCCTTCATCATGATCACGCTCGCCTTCGCGCAGATGCTGTTCTTTCTGTTCCTGTCGCTGAAGGCCTATGGCGGCGACGATGGGCTGATCGTGCGGCGCCGCAACGTTCTCTTCGACCTCAACATGGCCGACGACACGACCTTCTATTATCTGACCATATCGATTGCGGTGGTTTACTTTGTGGTCTTTGCGCGGCTGGTGCGCTCGCCGTTCGGAATGCTGCTCGGCGGCATTCGCCAGAATGAACGGCGCATGGCTGCGATCGGGGTATCGACCTATCAATACAAGCTCACCGCATTCGTGATCGCCGGCATGGGCGCAGGCCTTGCCGGCGCGCTGATGGCGAACTACTCCAAGTTCGTATCGCCCGACATGCTGCACTGGACCAAGTCGGGCGACCTGATGATCATGATCATCCTTGGCGGCACGGGAACGCTGCTTGGTCCGGCGCTCGGCGCGGCGTTGCTGATCGGGCTCGAGACGGTCCTGACCTCGTGGACCGAACATTGGAAGTTCTTCCTGGGCCCGATCCTGATCGTGATCGTGCTGTTCTCCTCGGGTGGGTTGATGTCGCTGTTCTCCGGCTGGAGCCGCAAACGTGAGTGAGCCGCTTCTCAAGGTCGATCGCCTGACCAAGCGCTTCGGCGGCCTGATCGCGACAAACAGTCTTTCGCTCGATGTCGTGGAAGGCGAGCTGCACGCGCTGATCGGTCCGAACGGCGCCGGCAAAACAACATTTATCTCGCAGATCGCGGGCGAATTGCATCAGGATTCAGGCACCATCCATTTCGACGGCAAGGAGATCAGCGGCTGGAAAACGCCGGAGCGCGTGCAACATGGACTGGCCCGCTCGTTCCAGATCACGCAATTGCTTCCCGACTACACGACCCTCGACAATGTGGCGCTTGCAGTACAGACGAGGCGTGGTCATTCGTACCAGTTCTTCGTCGATGCGCGCCGCGTCACCGATGTCCGCGACGAGGGGCGCCAGCATCTCGATCGTGTAGGCCTGGGCGGCCGCTCGGACATCTTGGTCTCCGAGCTGTCGCACGGCGAACAGAAGCAGCTCGAGCTTGCGATCGCGCTGGCGACGAAGCCGCGCATGATGCTGCTGGACGAGCCGATGGCCGGCCTCGGTACGGCCGAATGTGCGCGAATGATCGACTTGCTCAAAGTGCTGAAGACGGAAGTCACCATCCTTCTGGTCGAGCACGACATGGACGCGGTGTTCGCTCTGGCCGATCGAATCTCCGTGCTCGTCAACGGCGAGCGGATTGCAACCGGCTCCGCTGAAGACATCCGCACCAACGAGGCGGTGCGGGTCGCCTATCTCGGTGAGGGCGACGCATGATGCTGAAGGTCGAGAAGCTGCAGGCGCGCTATGGCCGCAGCCAGGTGTTGTTCGACATCGACCTGTCGGTCGGCGACGGCGAGATCGTGACCCTGCTCGGTCGCAACGGGATGGGCAAGACCACGACCATCCGGTCGATCATGGGGCTGACGCCGCCCGCCGGCGGCAGCGTCGAATTCGCAGGACAGTCGGTCGCCGGGCGTGCGCCGGAAGTCATCGCACGCGGCGGCATCGGTCTCGTGCCGGAGGGGCGGCAGGTGTTTCCGCTTCTGACCGTGTTCGAGAATCTGGTCGCGACCGCGGCCAACCGCCTGAAGCGCAAGAATCCCTGGACCCTGGAAGAAGTCTTCAGGCTGTTCCCGAGGCTGGAAGAGCGGCGCAATCAATATGCCCGCACGTTGTCAGGCGGTGAGCAGCAGATGCTCGCGGTCGGGCGTGCGCTGATGACCAACCCGCAATTGCTCATTCTCGACGAGGCGACCGAGGGGCTTGCGCCGGTGATCCGGTCCGAAATCTGGAACTGCATCTCCCTGCTGAAATCGCGCGGGCAGTCGATCCTGATCGTGGACAAGAATTTGTCGGTGCTGAAGCGCATCGCCGACCGGCATTTCGTTATCGAGAAAGGCCGCACAGTGTGGCGCGGCACCAGCGCCGATATGGATCGTGACGCCGATCTCGTGCACCGCTATGTGACGGTGTAGGGCGCTGAGCTTACGTCAGTTGATCCTGACTGCATCTCCATCGGTTCGTCCCCGCGCAAGCGGAGACCCAGATTCTGGATTCCCGCTTTCGCGGGAATGAACGGAGTTTGTTGCAGCTCCGCAGACCGCCCCGATCATGACGATCGTTGGTCCCTCGGGAAGCACCGCGTCTGCGAGCGCGCCGATCGTTGCTGTCACAACTTGCTCCTCAGGCCGGGTCGCATTGGCGATCGCGAGGGCAGGCGTCGTCGGATCGAGTCCTGCCGCAAGCGCGCGATTGGCGAACTGCCGCAGTGTCTTCTTCGGCATGTAGATGACAGTGGTCGCAGCCGGGTCGGCGACGCTGCGCCAGTCGATGTCCTCGGGCAGCAAGCCGTTCTCGCCATGGCCGGTGAGATATTGCACGCGACGCGCGGCGCTGCGATGCGTCAGCGACAGTCCAAGTCGGCTCGCGGCGCCCTGTGCGGCGGTCACGCCCGGCACCACCTCGATCGCGATGCCAGCCTCGCGGCAGGCTGCGATTTCCTCGCCCGCGCGCCCGAAGATCATAGGGTCGCCACCCTTCAGCCGCACCACCCGGCGGCCCGACTTGGCGAGCCCCACCATCAACGTGTTGATTTCGGATTGCTTGCATGATGGGCCGTGCCCGGCTTTGCCGACCAGCATGCGCTTGGCCTCCCGCCGCGCGAAATCCAGCACCTCATTCGAAACGAGATCATCGTACAGGATCACGTCGGCTGATTGGAGTGCGCGCACGGCGCGAAGCGTGAGCAATTCCGGGTCACCGGGGCCGGCGCCGACGAGGGTCACCGATCCATGCTCGGCAGCGGGGGCCTCGCTTCTTGTTTGACTCAGCAGCGCATCGAAATCGGCAGGAGAGGGCGCGCCGTTCGGATTCTGCAGGGCGGTGCGGGTGAAGACCTGCCAGAACAGGCGGCGGCCATTGAACGGCAGACCCGACTGTTTCAACGCTTCGCGCCAGTTGCGTGCGGCCTCCGCCCAGCGCGCGAAGCCCGCGGGCAGCATTGCTTCGATGCGCGAGCGGATCGCCTGCGCGAAGACCGGGGCCGCGCCATCGGTCGAGATCGCAACAACGAGCGGCGAGCGGTTGACGATGGCGCCGAACGAGAAATCGCAATAGCCCGGCTTGTCGATCACGTTGCAGGGGATGCCCGCGGCACGCGCAGCGGCCTGGAATTGCCGGGCCTCCTCATCGGTGTCGCAAGCGGCGATGGCAAGGGCCTGGCCTTCCATCGCATCAGGAGTCCAGGGCTTGCGATGCAGCGTGATCTCGCCCGAAGGCGGAGTGGCTGCTACCGCGAGCAATTCGTCGCTCGGGTTGGTGGCATAGACCTCGACGTGAGCGCCGGCCGCCGCCAGCAATTCCACCTTCCAGGCTGCAGCCGCGTTGCTTCCCGCGATTAACACGCGCTTGCCATGCAGCGAGAAGAATACCGGCAACCGTGCCAGCGGGTTCATGCGCGGCGGCGGGCTCTCAGAGGGCGAGCGAGTCTTGTCGTGCATGCCGGTCACGATGTCCTTCTTGAGCCACGATTTTCTTCAGTTCGGGCAGGCAGGAGCCGCAATTCGTCCCCGCGCGTAGTGCTCTGCCGATGCCTGCGACGTCGGTCGCTGCGCCGGTGACGAGCGCGATGCGAATGGTGTTGAGGCCGACGCCGAAGCAGGCGCAGACGACAGGTCCGGCGTCCACCATGCCATCGGCCGATTGTCCGGACAGGAGAATGCGGCGCTGTCGCTCGTCCAGTGTTTCCGCGGCGAGATGTGCTTTCGCGACGTCCCATTTCGGCCGCCGCGAGGCCGGTCCGACAAACAGGCAACATACAAGCCGTCCATCGGCGAAGCCTGCGGCTCTGTAGATGCCGTGTGGTTCGTCGAGATATTCCGACAAAGAGACATCGGGCGGAGCGTTGTCATGCATCCAGCCGCGCCAGCGATCGGGGCCATCGTTGCAGGCGAACAAAATGCCATCGCCGCCGTCTACGGAGGAGCGCGCCCACCACGTGTGGTTCGGCAGGCTCACGGACTGCTTGCTGAGCAGGAACCCGGCGAAACGGAAATCGACGCGCGTGATCGAGGCCGGTGTGGCCTTGGATTCGGGCTGCCCGGAGAACGGGTCGGTCGCCGGAGTGACGAGTTCTCCGATACGTGCGGAAGATGCATTCGCCTCACTCCAGTGGATCGGCACGAACAACGATCCGCGTTGCTGGCCATCGCTGACGCGCACCTTCAGCACGACGGCTCCGTACGGTGTGGTCACGTTGGCGAAATCGTCGTCCGCTAGTGCGGCGTTCACCGCGTCATCGGGATGAATTTCGACGAATGGCTCAGGCAGATGCGAGGCGAGCCGGGAACTCAGACCCGTTCGTGTCATCGTATGCCATTGGTCGCGAATGCGACCGGTATTGAGAATGAACGGAAACGCGGCATCGGTCGCCGACCGCAGCGCCGGCCGTTCCGGTGCAACGAAGCGACCCCGCCGGTCCGGTGTGAAGAATCCGCCCTCCGCGAAGAAGCGCGTTTCCGCGGCTGTATCTGGCGAGGCTCTCGGCCATTGGAACGGCGCGAGGGCATCGAAAGCCGCGTCGTCAAGATCCGCACAGGCGCCGATATCGAAATCGCGACTGCCATCGTTTTCAAAAGCGGAGAGGGCGGCATGCTCGCGGAAAACATCCGCCGCGCTTTCGTAAGCGAAGGCGTCGCCAAAGCCGAGCCGCCGCGCGACCTGCGTGACGATCCACCAGTCGGGCTTCGCTTCGCCCGGCAACGGCAGAAAGGCGCGCTGGCGCGAAATGCGGCGCTCCGAATTCGTCACCGTCCCGCTTTTCTCGCCCCAGGCTGCGGCCGGAAGCAGAATGTGCGCGCCGCATGCGACCGTGTCGTTCGACAGAACGTTCTCGGACACGACGAACAATTCGAGCTGGCTTAATGCCGAGCGTACGGCGCCTGCATCCGGCAGCGACACCGCCGGATTGGTCGCCATCACCCACAGCGCCTTGATCTCGCCGCGGGCGATTGCCTCGAACATCTGCACCGCTTTCAGCCCCTGGCGCTGCGCCATGTTCGGCGCATCCCAGAAGCGGCCGACGCGATCGATCTCGTCAGGCGAGAAGCCCATATGGGCGGCAAGCTGGTTGGCGAGCCCGCCCACCTCGCGGCCGCCCATCGCATTCGGCTGACCCGTCAGCGAGAACGGTCCCATGCCGGGCTTGCCGATGCGGCCGGTGGCGAGATGGCAATTGATGATGGCGTTGACCTTGTCGGTGCCCTGCGCCGACTGGTTCACACCCTGTGAATAGCAGGTGACGACGCGTTCGTTGGTGCGGAACAGATCGAAGAAATGCGCGATGTCGGCCGGGTCGAGACCGGTGGCCGCCGCAACCGCATCCAGACTCGGGGCCAGTGCGCGGCATCGCTCGAGCGCGGCTTCGAAACCGGACGTGTGGGTATCGATATAGCCGAAGTCAATCGCGGTGCTGTCGGCGAGATGCGCGAGCAGGCCGGCGAACAGCACGGTGTCCATGCCGGGTGCCATGGAGAGGAACAGGTCCGCCTCTTCGGCCGTGACCGTGCGGCGGGGGTCGACGACGACGATCTTGGCGCCGCGTTCGCGCCTGTGCTTCACCATGCGCTGGAACAGAACCGGGTGGCACCAAGCGGCGTTCGAGCCGACCAGCACGATCACATCGGCGCAATCGAGATCGGCATAGCAGCCGGGCACGGTATCCGCTCCGAACGCGCGGCGGTGGCCGGCGACCGAGGAGGCCATGCAGAGCCGCGAATTGGTGTCGACATTGGCTGTGCCGATAAAGCCTTTCATCAGCTTGTTGGCGACGTAGTAATCTTCGGTCAGCAATTGGCCGGACAGGTAGAAGGAGACCGCATCCGGTCCGTCGCGAGCGATGATGCGGCGGAAACCGTCGGCGGTTTGATCGAGAGCTGTGTCCCAGTCCGTGCGGATGTAGGTCGCGTCCGGCTGGCGCAGCATCGGATGCAGCAACCGCGTACCGAGCGAGAGGGTTTCGCCGAGCGCTGAGCCTTTCGAACAAAGCCGCCCGAGATTCGCTGGGTGATCGGGATCGCCGGAGACCATTGCGCCGCCGCGCCCGTCGGGCGAGGCAAGCACGCCGCAGCCGACACCGCAATAAGGGCAGGTGGTGCGGATGACGGGTGGCGTGTTTGAGGGCGCGTTCATGACGCGCCGTATTCAAACGACGTCAGGTTCTGCGGCCGCTGAGACACCACGACCATCAATATACGTCCTGCTGATAGCGTCCGCGCTTCTTCAGGTCGGCGACGAAGGCAATCGCCTCGTCGGTCGAGCGCGCGCCGTGCTGCGCAACGATGTCGACCAGCGCGCGCTCGACGTCCTTCGCCATGCGCTTGGCATCGCCACACACATAGATATGGGCGCCGTCGGCGAGCCATGACCATAGATCCCGCCCCACCTCTCGCATCCGGTCCTGGACGTAGAATTTCTGACCGCTGTCTCTGGACCACGCAAGCGATAGACGCGTCAGCACGCCGGCGGCCTTCATTGCGGCGAGTTCATCCTCGTAGAAATAGTCATGGTCGCGCCGCTGATGCCCGAAGAACAGCCAGTTTCGGCCCGGAGCTTTGGTGATCATCCGCTCGTGCAGGAAGGCCCGGAACGGCGCGACTCCCGTGCCGGGGCCGACCATGATGACCGGGACCGACGGATCGGCGGGCAGGCCGAAGGCGTGCGCCTTCTGCACATAGACCTGGATCGGCGCACCCGGCCCGATACGCTCGGCGAGATAGGTCGAGGCGACGCCGAGCCGCGTGCGACCTGCAATCGGATAGCGTACCGTATCGACGGTCAGCGACAGCCGGCCGGGTTCGACCTTGGGGGACGACGAGATCGAATAGAGCCTGGGCTGCAGCGGCTCGAGCGCCTCGATGAAGGCTTCCGGATCGGGTGCGATCCCAGCGAATTTCTCGAGCGTGGCCAGCACGTCGAGCGTTTCCGCGTCGCCATCCGGGTCTTCGCCGGAGGCGAGCGCCTTGGCCTTCTGCCGCCGCTCGCCGCCGGTGATGTAGGAGAACAGCTGGAACAGCGAGTCCGGTGCGGGCGATAGCGCGACCGTCTCGATCAGGATATCGCGCAATGCTCGGCCGCCGATGTCGAAATCGGGCGAAACGCCAAGCGCCTTGACGATGGCATCCGCAAGGGCGGGATCGTTCTTCGGGAACAGGCCGAAGGCGTCTCCCACGACGTAATCAAGTTTCGCCGCGCTGAGATCGAAATCGAGGTGCCAGGTGTCCTTCTCGGAGCCCGGCTTGTTGAGCCTGTAGCGGCCGACGAAAGTCGCGGTCGCAGGATTGTCGCGCGAGCGGCCGGCGTCTCCTGCGGGTTGCGGGTTAGCGGGCCTGGCCTCTGCCGGGACTTTCGCCACGGCCGGCGCCTTGTCCATCTCCTCGTAGAGCGACTTCAGCATGCGGGCGGTTTCCTTGCCGCCGGGCACGCAAAGGTTCAGCCGCTCCTCGGACTTGTCGACAATCTTGTCGGCATAGTCGCTGCAATTGTAGCCGCACTGGCCGCAATCCTGCTGGGCCATCGCCGCCATCATCCGCCGCCGCAACGGACGGCCCTCGGCGAGCGTCATCCGCTCGGCCATCGGCAGGGTCTGGTCGTGCCACGGCGCTTCGCCGTCGTCGCCGTCGCCAGTGCTGCCGGACATCATCGCCGCATTCTGCTCGGGCGACAGCGCGGTGACGCCCGCGCCGTCTAGCGAAACGAGGCCGGCGAAGAATCCGTTCAGCCAGGCGCGCTGCTCGGGCGAGAACGGCGCGGTCTCCGGAATGAGGTTGGGGATGGGAGGCGGCAGGGCGGTCATTCTACCGCCTCCGCGTCGAACATTCCCTTCAGTGCTTCGACCTCATGGCGCTTGGCGAAAGCCAGGAAAGTCTCATCCGCCGACGCACGATGCGCGAGATAGCCTTTCAGCATGCGCTCGACGACCTTCGGCGCGGTCTCCGCCTTCACATCGCGGTAGATTTCGCGGCCGATCGCGGCATCCGGCCCGAAGCCGCCGCCGACATGGACATGATAGCCATCGACACTGTCGCCGTCGTCGTTGATCGCAACATGCGCACCGATCAGACCGATATCGCCGATATAATGCTGTGCGCAGGAGTGATGGCAGCCGGTGAGATGGATGTTGACCGGCGTATCGAGCGATACGCGCGCGTCGCACCAATGTGCGATCTCCTCGGCATTCTCCTTGGTATGTGCGCCGGCGAAGCGGCAGCCGGTGGCACCCGTGCAGGCGACAAGCCCGGCGCGCACGGAGGTTGCCTGCGTGCACAGGCCGAGCGCCGCGATCTCGCTTTCGACCTGCGTGACCTTGTCCGCCGGAACGCCGGAGAGCAGCAGGTTCTGCCAGACGGTGAGGCGGATATCGCCATCGCCATGCTCGCGCGCGATCCTCGCGACGCCGCGCATCTGCTCTACCGTCATCTTGCCGACCGGGAGAACAACACCGATCCAGAACAGCCCGTCCTGCTTCTGCGGATGTACGCCGATATGGGCGAGCCGGTCGAATACCGGACGTGGCTCCAGCGCGTCGGCCGGAACACGGGTGAGCGCGCGGCCGAGCTTTTCCTCCACCGCGGACAGGAATTTGTCGAAGCCCCAGGCATCCAGCACGTATTTCAGCCGCGCCTTGTTGCGGTCGGTGCGGTTGCCGTGCTCGATGAAGACGCGAACGATGGCGTCGGAAATCGCGGTCGCTTCCGAGGGCTTCACGATCACGCCGGTATCGCGCGCGAAATCCCTGTGACCCGTGATGCCGCCGAGCGTGAGCTTGAACCAGATGCCGGGCTCGGCGCCGAACCCGTCCTTCACCAGCACCGCCTGGAAACCGATATCGTTGGTCTCCTCCAGCACCGCGATGCGGCCGGCGCCGTCGAAAGCGACGTTGAACTTCCGCGGCAGTCCGTACAGAGAACGGTCGTTGAGGATGTGATGGTGCCACTTCCGCGCATAGGGCCGGGTGTCGAGCAGTTCCTGCGGGTCGATGCCGGCGGTCGGCGTGCCCGTGACATTGCGGATATTGTCGGCGCCGGAGCCGCGCGAGCACAGCCCCAGGTCCTGGATCGCTTCGACCACATTGGTGGCGTTCGCAGGCTCGATCTCGCGCAATTGGAGATTGGCGCGCGTGGTTACGTGCGAATAGGGCCCGGCATAATTTTCCGCGACATCGGCAAGGCCGGCGAATTGCCAGTGCGTCAGGATGCCGTTCGGAATCCGCAGCCGGCACATATACGAGGATTGCGCCGGCGCGACATAGAACAGGCCGAAATAGCGCCAGCGGAAATTGTCGGCGGGCTTGGGCGGCTCGTTCTTCTCCGCTTGTTCGCGCAGCCTCGGATACGCATCGAAGGGATGCAGTTCGCGCTTGAACTTCTCCTGATCGGCGAGCTTGCCGCCGGCCGCTATGGTGCGGTCCTGTGCCTTGATGTGGATCGCGTCCGGGCCGGTCGGCTCGCCTTTTCCCCCGCCGCCCGCGCCTCTGGCAGCACGCGCCGTGGAAAGGCCTGACACGAAGCCTTCCAGATAGCGTTTCTGATCGGGGGTGAAATCGCCGGACATGTCAGGCCGCCAGATCCTGTTTGGTCTTGTCCTGTTCGGTCTTGTCCCGGTTGATCTTGTCCTGTCTGGTCCTGTCCTGCCTTATCTCGTCCGGATTGTGCTGGTCCAGCCTGGTTGCGCGTTCGGCCAGGGCACGACCGAACGCGAGTTCGTTGCGGAAGCGGTCCGTCGGTGCGCCGGTGCGGATCAGGTCGAGATACCAGAGCCCGTCCGCGGTATCGCCGAACAGCACAGCGCCGACGAGGCGGTCGTTCCTGATGACGAGCTTCTTGTAGACGCCGAGGCCGGGATCGCGGAGCAACACCTGCTCGGTGCCGGGCGCACCGAGATAGTCACCGGCCGAAAACACGTTGACGCCTGTTACCTTGAGATTGGTGGCGGGGGTGCTGCCGATATAACGCGCACTGCCGCCGCCAAGGCGGTCGGCCAGCACCGTGGCCTGCTCATAGGCCGGCTCGACAAGGCCGACGCAACGTCCGTCATGCTCGGCGCATTCGCCGATGGCGTAGAGGCCGGGAATATCGGTCTGCATGCCGTCATCGACGACGATGCCGCGATTGATCGACACGCCGGCCGTGCGCGCCAGTGCGACATTGGGCGCGATGCCGGCCGCCATCACCACAATATCGGCTGGAATGATGCGGCCATCTTTCAGTTCGACATGCTCGACATTCTGGCTGCCCGCGAACCGCGCGGTCTCGGCATTGAGAAGGACATCGATGCCCTTCATCTCCACCGCAGCCTTCAGCATCTCCGCTGATTCCGCGTCGAGCTGGCGCTCCATCAGGCGGTCCATCAGATGCACGACCGTGACCTTGGCGCCGGCCTTGGCGAGCCCGTAGGCCGCCTCGAGCCCGAGCAGACCGCCGCCGATCACCACGGCATTGCATCGCCCGGCGGATTTCAGCACGTCGACATCGCGCAGGTCGCGGAAGGTCATCACGCCCGGCAATTCGCGTCCCGGGATCGGCAGCACGATCGGACGCGAGCCGGTGGCGAAGACAAGCTTCGAATAGGGAATGGTGGCGCCGCTCGCGAGCCTGACGCGGCGGATGTCGCGGTCGATCGCGGTGGCGGCTTGGCCGTAGAGCACGGTTACGCCGCGATCGCGCCACCAGCGCCTGGACTTCAGTTCGATATCGCTCTGCGCGACCTCGTCGGCCAGCACCGACGAGAGCAGTACGCGATTATAGGCCAGCGCCGGCTCCTCGCCGATCACGGCAATGGCGTAGCGCCCGAGCGCGTGCGCGGACAGCCGCTCCACGAGCTTTGCCGCGGCCATGCCATTGCCGACGATGACGAGGGACTCGCTCACCTTTGCCTCACGCCGCTTCGACGAAGCGATGTCGTTCGTAAAGGAATTCCAGCACGCGCTGGCGGCATTTCAGGTAGGTCTGGTTCGCTGCGAGCTCCAGGCGCTTGCGCGGCCGTGGCAGCGGCACGTCCAGAATCTCACCGATGCGGGCGGCTGGGCCGTTGGTCATCATCACGATGCGGTCGGAAAGCAGAACCGCCTCGTCGACATCGTGGGTGATCATCATCACGGTGTTGCCGAGCTTCTGATGGATCGCCATGACCGAGTCCTGCAGGTGGGCGCGGGTGAGCGCGTCGAGCGCGCCGAACGGTTCGTCGAGCAGCAGAACCTTCGGCTCCATCGCGAGCGCGCGCGCGATGCCCACGCGCTGCTTCATGCCGCCGGAAACTTCGCCCGGCCGCTTGTCCTTGGCGTGCGTCATCTGCACCAGTTCGAGATTGTGCATGACCCAGTCATGACGCTCGGTGCGCGACTTGACGCCGGAGAAGACCTTGTTCACCGCCAGACTCACATTGTCGTAGACGGTGAGCCACGGCAGCAGCGAATGGTTCTGGAATACGACGGCGCGGTCGGGTCCGGGGTCGTTGACCTCCCGGTCTTCCAGCAAGACGCCGCCGGATGTGGCATCGGTCAATCCGGCGACGATGTTGAGCAGGGTGGACTTGCCGCAGCCGGAATGCCCGATGATCGAGACATATTCGCCCTTGTCGATGCTGAGGTCGATATCCTTGAGGACGTTGGTCTCCTGCGACCCGCGTTTGAAAATCTTGTTGACCTGCTCGATCTGCAAATAATGTTTCATCGTAACCTCCTAATTCGCAGCCGTGCCGCGGGTGACGATATTGGCGAGCATCGCGACGATGCGATCCAGGATGAAGCCCACGACGCCGATGTAAATGAGCGCGACGACGATGTCGGACAGGCGCGACGAGTTCCAGGCATCCCAGATGAAGAAGCCGATGCCGACGCCGCCGGTCAGCATCTCCGCCGCCACGATGGCGAGCCACGAGAGGCCGATCCCGATGCGAAGCCCCGTGAAGATGTAGGGCGCCGCAGACGGGATCATGATTTTCCAGAAAAACTCGAGATGGTTGAGCCGGAGAACGCGCGAGACGTTGCGGTAGTCCTGCGGGATGTTGCGGATACCGACCGCGGTGTTGATGATGATCGGCCACACCGAAGTGATGAAAATTACGAAGATGGCGGAAGGCTGGCTGTCGCGGAACGCTGCCAGCGAAATCGGCAGCCAGGCAAGCGGCGAGATGGTGCGCAGCACCTGGAAGATCGGATCGAGACCGCGCATCGCCCAGACCGATTGGCCAATGATGGTGCCAAGCAGGATGCCGATCACAGCGGCGAAGCCGTAGCCGACCGCGACACGCTGCAGTGACGTCAACACGCGCCAGCCAAGCCCGATGTCCTGCGGACCGGCCACAAAGAACGGATCGACGATCAGGTCGTAGGCTTCGCTCCAGATCTTGGTGGGAGAGGGGAGCGTGGCGCCCGGCTTCATGCAGAGGATCTGCCAGACCGTCAGGATGAGCGCGAGCATCACCAGCGGCGGGATCACATTGGCGGCGATGTCACGCAACGCGGGGAGAAGCTTCGCGCGCACGAAACTCGGCTTGGGCGGCGTGATGCGCAGAACATCAGCCGTTGGCAGGGTCGTTGCGACACTGGGCTCTGTCTTCAGAACGGTCATCGTCATCTGCAATATCTCCGCGAGGGGAAGCGGCGCCGCGGCATTGCGCGGCGCCGTACGCGATCATTGGCGCGACTACACTTCGACGCGCTTGATGGAGAGCGACTTCAGGTAGGCCTGCGGGTCGGCGGGATCGAAGACCTTGCCGTCAAAGAAGGTCTCCTTGCCGCGTGAGGGCGATGCCGGGATATCGGCGGCCGCGACCGAGAGTTGCTTGGCGGCTTCGCGCCACAGGTCTTCGCGGTTCACCTTGTTGACGAGGCCGCTGATGTCGGTCGACGGCTCGAACTTGCCCCAGCGGATGTCCTCGGTAACGAACCAGGCGTCATGGCTCTTGAACGGGTAGGACGCGTGGTCCTGCCAGAACTTCATGAACTGCTTGGTGCCCTTCTCGACGCGGCCGTTGCCGTAGTTGATGTCGCCATTGGCGCGGCCGATGATGTCGGCGACCGGCACGTTGAACCACTGGCGCTTGCCGACGATGGTCGACATTTCCTGCCGGTTCTCCGGCTTGTCGCACCATTGCTGGGCCTCCATCACCGCCATCAGCAGCGCTTTCGCAGCGTTCGGATATTTGTCGACCCATGCGGCGCGCATGCCGAGCGCTTTCTCAGGATGCTTGGCCCAGAGTTCTCCGGTCGAGCAGGCGGTGAAGCCGATATTCTGGTTGACGAGCTGCTCGTTCCACGGCTCGCCGACGCAGAACGCGTCCATGTTGCCGACCTTCATGTTGGCCACCATCTGCGGCGGCGGAACGACGATGGTCGAGATATCCTTGTCGGGATCGATGCCGCCGGCGGCGAGCCAATAGCGAATCCAAAGATCGTGGGTGCCGCCCGGGAAGGTCATTGCGACCTTTACTTCCTTGCCGGAGGCTTTCTTCTTCTCGAAGGCAGTCTTGAGCGGCGAGGCGTCCGTGGTGACCTTGAGGTCCTTGTACTCGTTGGAAACGGAAATCGCCTGTGCATCGAGATTGAGGCGAGCCAGCAGATACATCGGTGTCGGCACGTTGTTCTGCGTCACCTTTCCGGTCGAGATCAGGTAGGGCATCGGCGTCAGGATATGCGCGCCGTCGATGCCGTTTTTCTCGGAGCCGAGCACCATGTTGTCGCGGGTGGCGCCCCAGGAGGCCTGCTTGGACACTTCGACGTCGGGCATGCCGTATTTGGCGAAGATGCCTTTCTCCTTGGCTATCACCAGCGGAGAGGCGTCCATCAGCGCGATGTAACCGAGGATCGCTTTCTTCACTTCGGGGCCGGACGCGTGCGCGATCGGGAGGCCGAACGGGAACTGGGTCTTCACCGCGCCAAGCAAAGCCGCAGTGCCGGCCGTGCCCTTCAGAAGCGTGCGGCGGCTGATCCGGCCTTTAAACTCATTCCCTCGTTCTTTCGACATCGACTATCCCTCTGTCAGTCTCTGATGGGCCCGGCGGGGTCCAATGGGTCGCCAAAACAAAAAAGCCGCTCATCCGGCAGGCGCCCGTTCCCCTCGCGGGGCTGGCTCCTTGGGATGGCGGCTTCGCCTGGTCGATCCGTCGTTGGATCGGATTTGGCACCCGACGACACGGGTGCCTTTCGCACTCTTCTTTACAAGCTTCGTGCCAACTTCGGTTCGGAACGATTCCAGAATTAAGTCAGAGACTTATCGAAAATCCCGCGAATCGCCTGTCGGCGCGAAAAGCTGAAGATTGCCGCATCAGGGGTCTCATCTGACGCGCGATTGTGCAACGCAGCGCAGCTGACCGCCGCTCGATAAGCGGATGAGAAGGGCTTATCGGCGCCGGATTTTCCAGCCGTCGAGATGCGCCGCGATGTTGTCCGGATCGAAGGCCGGACCGGTGAAAGCGCCGACGCGGTCTGCGGGTTCGGAGGCCGGGAGCGGCGGCTGCGGCCCGAGGATTTCGTCATAAAGGTCCGGCCGGAACGTCGCCTTGGCCTCCGCCAAATTCTCCGCGGACATCAGGGCCTGGCCCCAGCGTACCATTTGCGCGTAGAGCCAAGCGGCCTGCACCGGATCGGGACGCGCGGCGCCGTCGCGTCCGACCAGGAGATAGCGGCCGCTCGATCGGAAGGTACCGTCGGGCGACACTTTCAGCCGGCCGTCTAGCGTGCGGCGGATGACCTCCGGCGCCACGGCGATGCGATCCGGAGCGGACAGGATGGCGGCGACCTCGTCTCGGTTGTCCGGATTTTCGACGAAGTCGGCCGCGCGGCCATGCGCCCGCACCAGCCGGCGGAACACATCCGGATTGTCGTCGGCCCAGCGCGCGCGTACCGCCAGCACCTTTTCGGCGGCTCGCTGAAAGATCTCCGACACGAAATGCAGGATGTGCCCGATCCCGAGATCGACCGCGACCGAATTCCACGGCGCGCCGACACAGAAGGCATCGACATGCTTGTTGGCGAGACTCTCCACCATATAGGGCGGCGGCAGCACGATCAGCCGCACATCCTGATCGGGGTCGACGCCGCCGGCCGCCATCCAGAACCGCAGGTGATAATTATGCGTGGAGTAGGGGAAGGTCATGCCGAAGGTCAACGGCTCCTCGCCGCGGGCGCGCCGGTCCATCACGACGCGGGCGAGCGCGCGCGACGACACCATCGGATCGGTGAGGTCGCCGTCGGCGGCGTCCTTCAGCGCGGCATGGAGGGCAGGGGATACCGTGATTGCGTTTCCGTTCAGCCCGAGGCCGAAGGCGGTGATGATCGGCACCTTGACGTGACCCAAGCCGAGGCTCGAGGCGATCGCCACCGGCGCCAGCAGGTGCGCCGCATCGAACAGCCCGATATTGAGCTTGTCGCGGACATTCGACCATGACACCTCGCGCACCAGTTCGACATCCACGCCTTCCTCGGCGGTGAAGCCCTTGTCGACGGCGACGATCAGCGCGGTTGCGTCGGCCAGCGGGATAAAGCCGATGCGGATGCGTTTGCCGCCGGTCATTTGAACATCTCCGCGGCGGTGATCACCGATTGCGCGATATCGGCGATCTTCTTGTTTTCCTTCATCGCGGTACTCCGCAACAACGCATAGGCCTCGTCTTCCGTCAGCTTTTTGGCCGACATCAATATTCCCTTGGCGCGGTCGATGACCTTGCGCTCCTCCAGCGCGCTTTTGGTTCGGTCGAGCTCTTCCTGCAGCCTGGCGAAGGCGTTGAAGCGCGAGATGCAGGTATCGAGGATGTACTTGATGCGCTCTTTCTTCAGCCCGTCGACGATGTAGGAGGCGACACCGGCATCGACCGAGGCCTGGATCGAGGCGGTGTCGCTCTGGTCGACGAACATCGCAATGGGACGCTTCACGATGCGGCTGACCTGGAACATCTGCTCCAGCACGTCGCGGCTCGGATTTTCCAGGTCGATCAGGATGACGTCGGGGTCGATCTTGTAAATGCGGGCGAGCAGATTCTGCATCTCGGCGATGCGGATCACGTCGGTAAACCCGGCCTCGCGCAGGCCCTCTTCGAGGATTGCAGAGCGCACCGGGCTTTCGTCCACGATGACGATCTTCAGCAACAGGTCCACGCCCGGGGAAGCAGTCATTCCGGGTCTGCAGCCGGGCGTTGGGCCGGGTTTCCTAGAAAGATCGCCGGACATCGCAATGCCACGCGAATGGGCAAGACCTGCCATGCGAAGCGGCAGAGCGTCTGGCCTTTTGACCCCCGGCCGATCTAGTATTCTCGTGACAAATCCGGCGCATGTCCGGGGCAATGCAGGAACGGGGCCATCCCGGTTCCAGCCGACCCCGACCGATGCCAATACGGGAGAACGCCAATGTCCGCCGCTTCGTCTGCCGCCTCAATCGCCGTTTCAGGTTCCGTCGCCCCCATCCACGGCCTGCACCATTTCGCCTGGCGCTGTCGGGACGCGGAAGAGACCCGGCATTTCTACGAGGATCTGCTCGGGCTCCCGCTCGCCCATGTCATCAAGGCCGACCACGTTCCCTCGACTGGCGAATATTGTCCCTATGTCCATGTGTTCTTCGAGATGAAGGACGGTTCCTACATCGCCTTCTTCGATCTCGGCGACAACGAGGCTGCGGTGCCGTCACCCAACACGCCGCCCTGGGTCAATCATCTGGCGCTGCGCATGGATTCGATCGAGGAAGTGGTCGACGCCAAGAAGCGGCTGGAAGCAGCCGGCGTCGACGTCATCGGCATCACCGATCACGGCTTCATCCACTCGATCTATTTCTTCGATCCGAACGGCATCCGGCTCGAACTGACGACCGAGAACCTGTCCGACAAGGAAGCGGCGGAGTTCAAGGCCAGCGCGCACCGCGAACTCGACGCCTGGACCAAGGAAAAGGCGGAGCGGGCGAAGGCGCCGGCGGCCTGACGGCGCTCCTCTGGCGCACAAGCGACGGTTCGCCGAGCGGCGGCGGCGCTTGACCGTGCCGCCCGGAGCGACGACAAGCCTCCACGCATGAACCTCCATCAGCCTTTCACGTTACCGCCGCCATCGGCGCGCGCCGACCTCACCATGAAGGATGGCGCGATCATCCGGCTGCGCCGCTACGGGCGGCCCGGCGCCACCCGCATCGTGCTCGGCCATGGCAACGGGCTTGCGATCAACGCCTATGCGCCGTTTTGGCTGCCGCTGGCCGAACGCTACGATCTCGTCGCCTTCGACATGCGCAATCACGGCGAGAACCCGCTGCATACCCAGGAGGGGCATGTCTGGGAGAATTTCTTCTCCGATATCGAAGAGGTATTCCAGGGCATCCGCACGCATTTCGGTCCGGCCAGAACGGTTGCGGCGATGCATTCGCTGTCGTCGATGGCGACGCTCGAACATGCATGGCGCAATCGCGGCCGCTGGGATGCGGTCTGTGTGTTCGATCCGCCGATGTCGCCGCCGGCCGATCATCCGCTGATGGCGACGCAGGGGCCCGACTCGGCGCGGCTGTCCTCGCGCGCCGCGCGCCGGCAGGCGATCTTCGACACGCAGGAGGAACTGGCCGCGCAATACGACCGGCCGGCTTTTGCCCTCTGGCGGCCTGGACAGGCCGGTCTTCTGGCGCAGGCGACCTCGCGCCGCATGCCGGACGGGCGGTGGACGCTATGCTGCCCGCCCGCATTCGAGTCTTATGTCTTCGGCCACAAGAAAGACCCGACGCTGTTCCACCGCATGCGCGAGATCGGCGTGCCGTTGCGGATCATTGCGGGCGATCCGGATTCGCCTTACGCGAGCCCGTCCGCGGCGGTGGCCAAGGCGGCGCATGACGAACATGGCGTCGATGTCGCGATGATTCCGGGTACGACGCATTTCCTGCAATTCGAGGAGCCGGAAGCCTGCCGCGACCGGCTGGTCGAATTCATCCGGATGCATGGACTTGATTCTGAATAAGCGAGCGCACGCATGACCGCACTCTCCGACCTTCGTATTCCCTACGGTGCTTACTGGTCGACCCCGTTCACCCGATGGCAGGGCGCGCTGTCCGATCTGAACAGCCTGAAGCTTGCGGCTGCGACCGGCGCAAAGGTTGCGAAGCAAAAACAATGGGCACTGGAGACGCTCGATCACGCCGTACTCGGTCTCACGGTGCCGCAGGAAAAGAGCTTCTGGGGCGCGCCCTGGGTGATGACGATGATGGGCGCACCGTTTGTCGCAGGACCCACGGTATCGCAGGCCTGCGCCACCTCCGCGCGGGCGCTGTCGGCCGCGGCCGCGGAAATCGCCGGTGGTGACGCGACCGCCTCGCTGGTGGTGACCTGCGACCGCACCTCCAACTCGCCGGTTGTCATCCATCCCAATCCGAAGGGCCCGAGCGGCGCGCCGATTGTCGAGAACTGGATGCTCGACAATTTCAACGATGAGCCGACCGGACATTTCGCCATGGTCGACACCGCGGAAAATTGCGCCCGCGACTGGCAGATTTCGACGCAGGAGCAGCATGAACTCGCAGCGTTGCGTTACGACCAGTACCGCGACGCGTTGAAGGACGACAAAGCCTTCCTGCGGCGCTTCATGACCTTGCCCTTCGCGGTGCCGGATCAGCGGTTCAGGAAGGATGTCGCCACGCTCGACGGCGACGAGGGCATCCACGACACCACGCTCGATGGTTTGAGCAAGCTGAAACCGGTGCGCGAGGGCGGCACCGTCACCTTCGGTGCGCAGACCCATCCGGCTGACGGCAACGCCGGGATGATCGTGGTGGCGAAGGATCGCCTGTCCGATTTCACGTCGGAGCCGGGCATCGAGATCCGCATCCTCGGCTTCGGGCAGTCGCGCGAGCGTCACGCCTACATGCCGGCGGCGCCGGTAAAGGCCGCCAGGCGGGCGCTGGATGCGGCCGGGATGTCCATCGACAGGATCGACGCCTTCAAGTCGCACAATCCCTTTGTTGTTAACGATATCGTGTTCGCGCGCGAGACCGGCGTCGATCCGGCGAGAATGAACAATTTCGGTTGCTCACTGGTGTTCGGCCATCCGCAGGGACCGACCGGACTGCGACTCATCATCGAACTGATTGAAGAACTGGCGATGCGTGGCGGCGGGACCGGGCTGTTTCATGGCTGCGCCGCCGGCGATACGGCGATGGCGGTGGTGCTGTCGGTTACGGACCGGCGCGGGTAGGACGCGGCAGGCCGGGACGGTTCGCCAACAACTGATCGCGCAACAACTCTGCGATCAGCAGGCTGCATAATCTCCGCCGGTTGCGGCGCGGACCCGCCGGCAGCCATTCCGGTTCGGTTTGCACCCTTGAACGCTGCGCCTTGATCTGCCGCCATATCGTGGCGTTATGGGGCGCCGTTGCTTTGGCTTGGTCCGATAGGCTCATGGCCGTCATCCCGTGGCGCATCGAGCCTGATCCACCTTGGTTAACGGGCCGTTAAGCTTCTTTGGAGCCGCGGAAGCCGTAAGCCCGTATGCTTTTTGAATGCAGACTGCGGCTGCGCCACGATCAGCGTTGCGTGCTGGCGCGATGGGTTTTCGCGGGCCTGGTCGCGCAGAAGCGTTCGACCGCTTCGGTGACGGCGCCGGCGATCTGCAACTGGTGCTGTTCGGAGCCCATCAGCACTTCCTCGTCGCGGTTGACGATTGAGCCGGCCTCGAGCAGCACGCTCGGCATGCGCGCGGTGCGCAGGATCAGGAGCTGGTCGTAGCGGTACACGCCGCTGTCGGCATCGAGCAATTGCCGGCGCCGCGAGCCCATGAACGCTTCCTTGTAGTGCGGCGTATATTCGAAACCGCGCGCCTTCAGCCGACCGCCCAGAATTTTCGCGAAAGCGAGGCTGCCCTGATAGTCGGCGTTATCGCTCGATACGAAGATCGAATGGCCCTTGAAGCGGTCGCTGTATTCGCGCTGCACGCCGCCGAAATCCCACATCGATTTGAATGCGGCGGGGACGGAATCGTGGTGGATCGACACCAGCAGGTCGGCCGACATCGCGTTGGCTTGTGCCACGCGGCGGATCAGGCTCGGGATCGCCTCGCCATTGGCAAGCAGGAGATGGGCGCGGTTGAAGCCCGCGTCGCGCAACTTCCCGTCGATCACCTTCGCCAGCGCGAGGTTGAACGTATATTCCTCGACGCCACGAGCTGAAATCGCGCCAGGACTTTCCGGCGTATGGCCGACATCGACGATGACCCGGAAACTAGCCGGATCGCATTGCGGAGCACGCGGATTGGCCGCCTGCGAAAAGGCCGGCGCTGCGATCGGCGCGATGCCGCACAGCGACAGCGCCGCGACAATCGCGGCGGCTATGATCGGGCGTCGGTGCATCGAACGCGTCAAGCGAATCGGACCTGTTGCGGAATGCCCAAATCTAGGTTGGCTGCAGCGGGCCAAGCAAGCAGAAGCCGCCGCTTGTGTCTTTAATATGGTCGGGTTGTCGTCCCGGAGACGGGCTAGCATCCCCGGCTGCGGCTGAAGCCGGGGCCGGCGGACTATGGCTGTTTTGCGACCCGCTCGCGCGGCAGCAGCAGCGCGGCGCCGATGCGGCGGCGGCGCTTGATCTCGTCCCGGTCCTCGCTGTCCACGAGGGTCATCCGGATGCCGATGACCACGGCCATATGCGCTTCCGCATAATCCTGCGCATCGGCTTCGCTCAGGCCGGCCTCGCGATACAATTGCGCGGCAAACGCGGTCCGGCTTTGATCGACGGCACGAACCACCTTCGCGACTTTCGGATCGCGGCGCGCCCAGTCGCGCAGCGTGATCTCGAACGGTCCGCCGGGCACGTCCGGCCGTCCGGAAATCGCGATACGCAGCAGCCGCTCGAGGCGCTCCCACGGCGTTCCGGACCGGTCGAGGATCAGCGACTGGATCTCGCTGGTCATGCGCAATTGCCACTCATCGAGCACAGCGGACAGGAGATCGTCGCGCCCCTTGAAGTGCCAGTAAAAGCTGCCCTTGGTGACGCCGAGCTTTTCGGCGAGCGTGTCCACCCGCAGCGCCTCGACATTGTCTTCCGCCAGCATGGTGATCGAGGCGGCAATCCAGTCCTTGCGGCCGAGCGGCGGCTCGGCAGCGGGCTTCTGTGATTTGGTTGCCGATCGTGCCATCGATGCCGGTGCTTTCGTCAGGCCTTCTCTGTCGCAGGACCGACTGCGCGCAGGAGGTCGACCAGCCGTTCGTTCCGCCAGGCGATGATGTCGGGCAGGGTGCGTCCCGCGGTGATCGCCTCCGCCGCGGCGATGAGTTTGGCTTGCACCTCGGGGGAGGTCACCCGCGGTGTGCCGCAAGCATCCATCCATTTCTGCAGTTCGGGCGCCATCTTCAGCACATGCGGCATGCCGCCCTCGCCGCCGGCGAGCGTCAATGTCGTCAGCGGGCCCATCACCGCCCAGCGCGGTCCGAGCCCGTAGCGCATCGCATCCTCGATCGCCTGCGGGCTCGCGATGCCTTCGGCGACGCAATGGATGGCTTCGCGCAGGAGTGCGAATTGCAGCCGGTTGGTGAGGAAGGCTGTGACTTCCTTGTCGACTCGGATCGGCTTCTTGCCGAGTGCTGTGAAGAACCGCAGCGCCCAGTCGACGACTTCGGGCGCGGTCTTCTCGCCGCCGATGATTTCGATCAGCGGCACCAGATGCGGCGGATTGAACGGATGGCACACGATCAGGCGCTCCGGGTGGCGCATCTTCGCCTGCAACGCAGTCGGCGGAATGCCGCCGGTGCTCGATCCGATCACCAGCGTCGCAGGTGCTGCCTCCTCGATCTCGGCATAGATATTCTGCTTGAGGGTCAGGTCTTCCGGTGCGTTTTCCTGCACGAAATCGGACAAGGCCGCGACCGCGCCGGCGCCGGCCGCAAACGAGAGTTTGTTCTCCGGCACGCGATCTGCGGTTGCAAAACCGATGCGTTGCAGCGTGTCCCAGGTGTCGGCGATGAAGGCGCGCAAGCGGTCGTCCGCATCGGGGGCCGGATCGCAGGCGACCACCTCATACCCGCGTGCGATGTAAATCGCCGCCCAACCCGATCCGACCGATCCGGTGCCGACAAGGCCGATCCGTTTTGGCTGTTCCTGCGGCAACATCGGACTTCACCTCGTTCCGTAAAGGGCGCAGTCTGTCGCGGGGCAAACGGGGTTTGCGAATTGACACCGCAGAACCCGCCATCCATACTTGTACGTATTGAGCCAGGGAGGACATCATGTCAATCAAGAAACTGCTGGCTTCGGCGTGTGCCGTAGCCTTCGTTGCGCTTGCGACCCCAGCGCAGGCCGACATCAAGATCGGTGTCGTGCTGGCACTCACCGGTCCGAATGCATCGCTCGGCATTCCCTATCGCAAGGGCGTCGAACTGATGCCGAAAGAAATCGGCGGCGAGAAAGTGCAACTGATCTTCCTCGACGACGCGTCCGATCCGTCGACCGCCGTCAAGAATGCGCAGAAGCTGATCGCCGACGACAACGTCGACATCCTGATCGGCGGGTCCAACACACCAGCGTCACAAGCCATGGGCAACGTCACGTCGAAAGCCGGCGTTCAACAGGTTTCGCTCGCGCCCGCGGCTTTTCCGGCGGACAATAACAAGTGGATGATCGCGATGCCGCAGCCGGCCAATCTCTGGGCCGCGGCGCTGGTCAAGGACATGCAGAAGCGTGGCGTCAAGACCGTCGCCTATATCGGCTTCAGCGATCCCTGGGGCGACATCGCCTATAACGGATTGAAGGATGCGGCCGAGAAAGCCGGAATCAATGTCGTCACCAACGAGCGCTATGCGCGCGCCGACACCAGCGTGACCGGGCAAGTTCTGAAGATCATTGCGGCAAGGCCCGATGCGGTGATGGTCGGTGGGTCGGGCACGCCCGGCGCGCTGCCGCATATCGCTCTGGCCGAACGCGGCTTCAAGGGTCCGGTCTATGCAACGCCGGGCGTGTTCAACCAGGACTATCTGCGCGTCGGCGGCAAGTCGGTCGAGAACGTCATCGGCGTGACCGGTCCGATTGGCGGCGCCGACCAGTTGCCGGATTCCAACCCGATCAAGAAGGTGTCCCAGGACTTCATCAAGAAGTACGAGGACGTCAACGGCAAGGGCAGCTGGAACTCGTTTGCCGCGTTCTCTTATGACGGCGTGCTCACGCTGCAGGACGCGATTGCGCGCGCGCTCAAGAAGGCGAAGCCTGGCACGCCGGAATTCCGCCAGGCGGTGCGTGACGAAGTCCGCAACGTCAAGGAGCTTGTCGGCACCAACGGTGTCTACATGTTCCCTGAAGGCTCGTCCTACGGTGTGGACGATCGCTCCGTCATTCTCGTCCAGGTCAAGGATGGGCAGTGGAAATATCTGCCGAACTGATAAGCGAATAAGCAATCATCCGGCCGGGTACGCCCCGGCCGGATGATTGTCCGGTTATGTAACGGCGTTCGAGGGGCAGGCGCAAAACGCGTCTTCAAGGAACGCGTGAACGACTTCCAAAGAGACAGTCGCGCGCGGGCGGGATCATGACGTTCGAGATTTTCGTCCTTCTGGTGCAGGATGCGATCGGCACCGGCGCGATCTACGTGCTGATGGCGCTCGGCATTGTGCTGATCTTCAATGTGACGCGCGTGATCTTCGTCTCCTATGGCGATCTCGTCGCCTATTCCGCGCTGACGTTGGGCTCGTTCGAACTAGGACGCATGCCGGGCACGGTCTGGCTGGTGCTCACGCTGGCGGGGCTTGCGTTTCTGGTGGAAGCCGGCTCGCTGATCCAGCGAAAGCGGCTGTCGCTCATTCCAAAGGCATTCCTGACCTGGGTCATTGTCCCGGCAATCCCGGTGGCGGTCTGTTTCGCGGTCGGCGCACAGAACCTGTCGTTGCCGGTCGCCATGGCGCTGACCATCGCGCTGGTCCTCCCGCTCGGGCCGTTGCTGTATCGCGTGGTGTTTCAGCCGATCGCGACCGCGCCGGTGCTGGTGCTGCTGATGGTCGCGGTGGCGCTGCATTTCGCGATCACCGGCCTGGCGCTTCTCTATTTCGGTCCGGAAGGTTTCCGGACACAGGCCTTCGTGACCGGCGATGTCATGATCGGCCGCTATCCGGTTCCGCAGCAACTGATTATGATCGTCAGCGCGGCGGCGATCTTCTCGGCCATTCTGTTTGGCTTTTTCAGGTTCACCATCCCGGGAAAGGCGTTGCGCGCGGTGGCCGTCAACCGCGAGGGCGCAAGGCTGGTCGGCATCTGGACCACGCGCGCGGGCGCGATGTCGTTTCTGCTCGCCGCCGGGATCGCGGGCGTTGCCGGCATCCTGATCTCGCCAACCACCACGATCTACTACGACACCGGCCTGATCGTCGGCTTGAAGGGCTTCATCGGTTCGGTGGTCGGCGGCTTCGTCAGCTATCCGCTCGCGGCCGTCGGCGCGATCCTGATCGGCCTCGTGGAGTCTTTCGGTTCGTTCTATTACAGCGCGCTGAAAGACGCGATCGTGTTCGCCGCCATCATCCCGATCGTGCTGTGGCGCTGGTTCTATGTTTCGGCGCATGACGCCGACGAGCACGAGGAAGAATAGCGATGCCGTCGTCGCTTCGCATCGCATTGCTCGTTCTGCTCGCCGTCGCTGTTGCAGCGCTGCCGCTGTTTCAGCATGGCTTCATCGTCACGCTGATGAATTACATCGGCATCTACACCCTGATCACACTGGGGCTTGTTCTGCTCACCGGCTGCGGCGGCATCACCTCGTTCGGTCAGGCCGCGTTTGTGGGGCTCGGCGCCTATGCCACGGCTTACCTTTCGACCACGGCCGGGCTGTCGCCGTGGATCGGATTGCTGGCAGGGATTGTGCTGACGTCGGTCGTCGCGCTCATCCTCGGCTATATTACGCTGCATCTCGGCGGACATTACCTGCCGTTGACCACCATCGCCTGGGGCATGGCGATCTACTACAGCTTCGGCAATTTCCAGTTTCTCGGCTCGCATGGCGGCATCGGCGACATCCCGCCGATTTCACTGTTCGGTTACAGCTTCGACGAGCCGGAGAAACTTTACTACATCATCTGGATCTTCTGCGGCGCGGCCTTGCTGGGCGCCTCGAACCTGCTGAAATCGCGGCAGGGCCGCGCCATTCGCGCCCTGCGCGGCGGCAAGGGCATGTCGGAAAGTCTCGGTATCGATGTGTTCTGGGTGCGGCTCTGGGTGTTCATCCTTGCCGCGGCCCTCGCCGGCATTGCGGGGTGGTTGTATGCGCACATGACGCGCTTCGTCAGTCCGGCGCCGTTCGGACTGAATGCCGGCATCGAATATCTGCTGATGGCGGTGCTCGGTGGCGCCGGCACGATTGCGGGCGCGGTGGTCGGCGCGGCCTCGGTCGCACTGCTGAAGAACTGGCTGCAGGGGATCCCGCAGTGGATCGAGGGGACGTTCCCGAACATCCCGACCACCAACAGTGCGGTGTTCGAAGTCGTCGTATTCGGTTGTCTGTTCATTCTGCTGCTGCACAAATCGCGCAGCGGTATGGTGCCGCTGATCCGTCAGTATCTGCCGCAGCCGGTGCAGGCGGCGCCGGCCGGGCTTGCGTCCGCGGCGGAGCTGCCGAAGAAGGCGCCACCCGAACGCGCCGCGGCCTTGTTGAAGATCGATGGCCTGACCAAACGATTCGGCGGCCTGGTGGCGGTCGACAACGTGTCGTTCGAGGTAAAGCCCGGCACGATCACCGCACTGATCGGACCGAATGGCGCCGGCAAGAGCACAACCTTCAACCTGATCACCGGTGCGTTGCCGGCGACCTCGGGCAGCGTGATCTTTGCCGGTCAAAAGCTTGCCGGGATCAAGCCGCACGAAGTCGTATCGCTCGGCATGGCGCGCACGTTCCAGCACGTGAAGCTGCGGCCGACCATGACGCTGCTCGAAAACGTGATGCTCGGCAGCTATCGCCGCACCCATGCAGGCTTCCTCGCGGGCGCACTTCGGCTCGACCGGGCTGAGGAGGCCTCGGTTTACCGGGAGGCGATGCACGAACTCGCTCGCGTCGGGCTTGCCGACAAGGCCTACGAATTGGCGGGCAATCTGGCGCTCGGGCAGCAGCGCGTCCTGGAAGTGGCGCGCGCGCTGGCGGCCGGTCCGCTGCTCATCATGCTGGACGAACCGGCCGCCGGTTTGCGCAGCCTTGAAAAGCAGGCTCTGGCCGAATTGCTGCGTACGCTGCGGGCCGACGGCATGACGATCCTGCTGGTCGAACACGATATGGATTTCGTCATGAGCCTGGCCGACCGCGTGGTTGTGCTCGACTTCGGCAAGAAGCTCGCCGAGGGCGTGCCGGCCGAGATCCAGTCCAATCAAGCGGTGCAGGAAGCCTATCTCGGGAGCGTCGAATGACCACGATGCTCGAGGCGAAAGGTCTGTCGGTGTCTTACGGCAAGCTCACCGCTGTGAAGGACGTGAGCTTCGCCGTGGAAGAGGGGCAGATCGCGACCATCATCGGGCCGAATGGTGCCGGCAAGACCACGCTGCTCAAGGCGCTGATCGGGCAATTGCCGTCGGTCGGGACGATGACCTATAACGGCGCCGATATCGGCCAGGCCGAAGTCGAAGCGCGGGTGGAGCGCGGTATCGTACTGGTGCCGGAAACGCGCGAATTGTTCACCGACATGGTGGTCGCGGACAATCTCTTGCTCGGCGCCTATGTGCACCGTCGCAAGACCGCGCAGGTGAAGGAAGACACAGAGCGGGTCTACGACCTGTTTCCGCGGCTGCGCGAACGGCGTCAGCAGCTCGCCGGCACGCTGTCCGGCGGTGAGCGTCAGATGCTGGCGCTCGGCCGCGCGCTGATGGGCCGGCCGAAATTGTTGATGCTCGACGAGCCGAGCCTCGGTCTGGCGCCGCTGATCGTGCGCGAGATTTTCCGCATCATCGCGCGGCTCGGCAAGGAGGGCGTCACCATGCTTCTGGTCGAGCAGAACGCGCGCGCCGCACTGGAGACCGCGGATTACGGTTACGTGCTGGAATCGGGCGAACTCGTGCATCAGGGCAAGGCCTCCGATCTGATGCGCGATCCGAAGGTGATGGCGACCTATCTGGGCAAGAGCGCGGGTTAAAAAGTTTCGCATTTGCAAATCTATCCGTTCGTCCCCGCGGGAGCGGGGACCCAGAGCCAAGGACTGGATCCCCGATTTTGCGGGAATGAACGGAGGGGAGAGCTACGAAGAACAATAACAGGAGTAACACCGTGGACTTCTCATTCACCGAAGAACAGATCCTTCTCCGCGACAGCGTACGCAAGCTGATGGAGCGTGTCGCGACACCGGACTATGTCGCGCGTCTCGATCGCGAGAAGGCCTATCCACATGAATTGTTCGATGCCTGGATCGAGGCCGGTCTGCTGGGGCTGCCATACCCGGAAGACCTGGGCGGGGCGGGCGGCAGCGTGCTCGATCTCGCACTGGTGTCCGAAGAAATCGGCAAGACCAGTGCCGACCTCGTTATGGCCTATGCCGGCGGCTTGTTTTGCGGGATGACGGTGGCGCGCAAGGGCTCCGACGAACAGAAGAAGAAATGGATTCCGGCGCAGATCGACGGCCGGATCAAGTTCTCGATCGGGATTTCAGAGCCGGACGCTGGCTCCGATGTCGGCGCCATCCGCACCGTCGCGCGAAAGGACGGCAGCGACTGGGTGCTGAACGGCCACAAGGTCTGGCAGTCGGGCGCGGGCGCGAAAGACAATGTGATCTGCCTGTATGCGCGCACCGACATGGATGCGCATTACCGCCAGGGCATGTCGCTGTTCCTGGTCGACAACAACCGGCCCGGCGTTTCGATGAAGAAGCTCGACATGCTCGGGCGCTATTGCATGGGTACCTATGAGGTCACGCTGGATAACGTCCGGGTGCCGGAGGATCAGCTCATCGGCGGTGTCAACAAGGGCTGGGATTGCCTGCTGTCGGGTCTGCAGACCGAGCGGATCACAGTCGCGGCCTGCGATGTTGGGTCGGCGCAGGGCGCGGTCGATCTCGCGCTGGCCTACGCGAAGGAGCGCAAGCAATTCGGCCGGCCGATCGGCAACTTCCAGTCGATTGCGCATATGCTGGCCGACATGCAGACCGAGGTCGAGGCGGCGCGCTCGCTGATGTATCGCGCGGCCTGGATGGTCGATGCCGGCAAGAACGCCATGAACGAGATCAACATGGCGAAGCTGTTCGCGTCCGAGGTCTATGTGCGAGTGGCCAATCTCGGCATGCAGATCTACGGCGGCAACGGCTACAGCATGGAATATCCGATGCAGCGGCACTACCGCGATTCACGCATCGCGACGGTGGTGGCCGGCACCTCTCAGATCATGCGCAACATGATCGCCGGCGGCATGGGGCTGAAGCCGCAATAGTCAGTTGCCGGGGCTGCTCGGACTTTACCTCTCCCTTTCAGGGAGAGGTGGGAAGAGTGTGGTGCCGCTCCCATTCCGCAACAAACTTCGGCGCGACCTTGCGGATTCGCTCGATATCCATACGACCGGTGCGCGACAGATACGACATGGCGAAGTCGTAGGGCGGCAGCGCCATGTGGGTCCCGAAATTCTCGTACCATTGCGCGCTGGCATTGGCCGCCTTGACCAGCTTGTCGAGGATCGGCTTGCGCTGCGCTTCGTAAGCTGACAGCGCCGCCTTGACGTCGCGTGGATTGGCCTTGATGGCGCGGGCCAGGGCGATGGCGTCCTCGATCGCGAGCCGCGTGCCCGAGCCGATTGAAAAATGCGCGGTATGCAGCGCGTCGCCCAGGATCACCTTGTTGCCGGCGGACCAGCGTTCGTTGTGGACGATGGGAAATTGCCGCCAGATCGAACGGTTGGAAATCAGCGGATGGCCGTCGAGCGTCTTTGCGAAGATGCGTTCCAGCGCGATGCGGGTCTCGTCCTCGGTCATTTTGTCGAAACCGGAATCAAAAAAAGTCTGCTCTCCGCATTCAACCAGGAACGTACTCATGGTCGGCGAATAGCGATAGTGATGGGCGTTGACGGGCCCGTGCGGAGTCTCGATGAAGGTCTGGCTCAGGGTGCCGAACACCTTGCTGGTGCCGAACCAGGCAAATCGATTGGTGAGATAGGACAGGCTGGCGCCGAAGGCCGCTTCGTCGGAGCGGCGCACCAGCGAGGTGACGCCGTCCGCACCCACGATGATGTCGGCATCGGCGAATTCGGCAAGATCCGTGACCGGATGATTGAAGGTAACGGCGATTCCCTCGTCGCGCACCTGCTTCTGCAAAAGCTGCAGGAGATGCAGCCGCCCGATCGCGGTGAAGCCGATCCCGTCCAGCATGACGCGCTCGCCGCGGTGGTAGATCGCAATACCGCTCCAGCGCTCGAGTTCCGGCGTGATCGCGTTAAAGATCGCCGGATCGTCCTGCTTGAGAAATTCGAGCGCATCCTCGGAAAAGACGACGCCGAAACCGAAGGTGGAATCCGGCGCGTTTTGCTCGACCACCTGGAGCGATAGGTCGAGGCCGCTGCGCTTCAGCAGCAGCGACAGATAGAGCCCCGCGGGGCCCGCACCCAGGATCACGATCCGCATGTCTAAACTCCGGATTTTGAACGCCCGTCCAAATTGACAAATGACGGGGTAAAAGTCCATACTAGGCGGTATGGACGCGGGGTGAAACCCGCGCCGAACCGGGAGGCGCGGTGACGGACCCCGCATTGAACGTTATCGGCGATGTGTACCGGCGCAACGTAGCGCTGCACGGCGACAAGCCGGCCTTTATCATGCCCGACGGCCGCTCGCGCTCATTCGCAGAGGTCTGTGACCGCGCGACCCGGCTCGGCAACGCGCTGCTGGCACGAGGGCTGAAGCATGGCGACCGTGTCGGCATCCTCTCGCGCAACCGCATCGAATATATCGAGGCCTATGGCGTATCCGCGGCCGGCCTGATCGCGCTGCCGCTGAACTGGCGGCTGGTGCCGCGCGAATTGCAGATCGTGCTAAAGAATGCCGAGCCGGCCGCACTGATTATCGATCCCTCGTTTCTGCCTGTGGTTGACGAACTGCGCGCCGCCCTGCCGTTCGTGCATTGCTTTCTTGCGCTTGATGACGCGGCGGACGGTTACGAACGCTACGAGGATCTGGTGGCATCAGGTTCGCCGCAGCCATCCGGCGTCGGGGTATCGCCAGAGGCCACCGCCTGTCTGCTCTACACCAGCGGCACGACCGGCGCTCCGAAGGGGGCGGAGCTTACGCATCGCGGACTTCTGCTCAATTGCGCGGGCGCAATCACGGACATGCTCCAGCTGACAGCTGCGGACGTGACGCTGGCGCCGATGCCGTTCTTTCATGTCGGCGGCATGTGGTACCATTTATTCCCGAGCTTCGCGGCCGGATGCACAACGGTCATCATGCCGCAATTCGATCCGCAGGGCGTGCTCGCGTTGATGGCGGAGCACCGCGTCACCAACACGCATCTGGTCCCGACCATGATCCACGCGCTGCTGGAGCAGCCGAATATCGGCGAGTTCGATCTCTCCGAATTGCGCCTCATGTACTACGCGGCGTCATCGATGCCGACTGAAACACTGAAGCGTGCGACCGCCACGTTCGCCTGCGACTTCGCGCAGGGCTATGGCTCGACCGAGGGCGGCATGGTGACGCGCCTGACGCCCGAAGATCATCGCAAGGCCCGCGGCGGGCGGGACGATCTGCTGCTCTCCTGCGGCCCGCCGCTTGCCAGCGTGGAGGTGAGGATCGCGCCGCCCGGCAATTCCGAGGACGACACCGTCGGCGAGATCATGGTGCGCAGCCCGATGACCATGGCGCGTTATTGGCGCAACCCGGACGCGACAGCCGCCACAATCCAGGACGGCTGGCTGCGCACCGGCGATCTCGGCCGCATCGATGAAGAGGGTTACCTCTACATTCTCGATCGCAAGAGCGACATGATCGTGACCGGTGGCGAGAATGTCTATCCGCGCGAGGTCGAGGACATCATGCTGCAGGATGCCGATGTTCTCGAAGTCGCGGTGTTCGATCTGCCGGACGCGCGCTGGGTGCAGAAGGTGGTTGCGGCGGTGGTGCCGCGCGATGCCGCGCTCGATCCCGATGCGCTGCTGCTGCGCGTCAGGCAAAAGCTCGCCGGCTACAAATGCCCGAAGCAGATCTTCGTGACCGACAGCCTGCCGAAGAATGCGGCCGGCAAGGTGCTGCGCAAGGTGTTGCGGGAGAGCTATCGCGACCGTGCTGCGATCAAATGAAACGCCTACACAAGGAGACAGCAGAATGAACACGACTGGCAAGGTCATTGTCACCATCGCGCCGACGGGCGGCATGGCGTCGAAGGCGCAGAACCCGAATCTTCCGACACAACCGAAGGAAATCGCGGACGACGTCTTCCGCTGCTACAATGCGGGTGCAAGCCTAGTTGCGGTCCATGCGCGCCGGCCGGACGATCTGGCCACCTGCAATCCGGACATCTACCGCGAGATCAACGGCCTGATCCGCGAAAAATGCGACATCATCATCAACAACTCGACCGGCGGTGGCATCAACGGTGACATGGTGCGCACCGGACCGAACGGTTATCCGGAAATCATCTGGGAGGAGCGGCTGAAGGGCATGGAGGCAGGCGCCGAGATGTGCACGCTCGACCCGACCACCATCATCGCGACCTTTGAGGGCCGCGAAATCCTGATGAACACCTCGCCGACCCGTTGCATGTTTCTCGCAAAGGAAATGCAGAAGCGCGGCATCAAGCCGGAATGGGAAGTGTTCTCGCCGACGCATCTTCTGCAGGACGTGCAGTCCTGCCTCGATGCCGGGCTCGATACCAAGCCGTATTTCGTTAACTTCGTGCTCAACGTGCATCGCGGATTTCAGGGCGCCATGCCCTATACGCCGAAAATCCTGCAGCAGATGGTCGAGCTGATGCCGGAAGGTGCAATCTTCAATGTCAGCGCGATCGGCATCGCCCAGCTCAACGCCGCAGTCCAGTCGCTGCTGCTGGGCGGCCATGTGCGTGTCGGGCTTGAGGACAATCTTTATTATTCGAAGGGCCGGCTCGCCAACAATGTCGAACTGGTCGAGCGCATCGTGCGCATCATCCGCGAATTCGGTCTGGAGCCGGCGACGCCCGCCGAAGCGCGTGAGATCATCGGCTTGCCGCAGCTGAAGGTGAAGAGCGCGGCATAAACGAGTATCGCGCAGGACCTCTCCCTCAACAGGGGAGGGGTCGGCTGCAACATGCACAAAAGCAAGGCGTCCCGCTGCCGTCCGATATGACCGCCGCAGGAAACCAGAACCGGCGTTGCGCGTTCAGGTCCCAACATCAGGCGCAGGGATCACCGCCATGCCGCATTGCCGAAACGCCCTTTTAGCTGCAGGTCTTGTTGTATTGACGGTCGGGGCAGCACAAGCTGTTGAAAACGTTCCCGATTTTGACGTCGGCCCGACCTGTCGCGGGGCGACCAGGCCCGAAGCCGCATTGCGCGATCAGAGCGGCGAGGCGCTGCGCGAAGCGTGCGTCAATCAGGAGAACCAGGCGCGTGACGACCTGAGGGGGAAGTGGGCCGGCTTTCCCGCCGATCACCGCGCCAGTTGCATAAAGACGACCACTGTCGGCGGCATACCTAGCTATGTTCAATTGCAGACCTGCCTCGAGACCAGACGGGACGCAGGACGGATTCAGGACAGGCGAAACAACGGCGCAACGACCACCACGGGACAGGACTCAATCTCTCGTTAACGCGCAATCGGCGTTGATTGGAGTTGCGACTCATTCAGACTCTCATGGCATCATCCGGCGCCAGTGAGAGCACCGATGCCCTTCGTTTATATCCTCGGCACCACAACCCCGCGCGGCCCGATCTCCTATGTCGGCTGGACGCTGGATCTCTCGCGCCGGCTGGAGCAGCACAACGCGGGGAAGGGCGCGAGGACGACGCGCGGCCGCGTGTGGTCGCTGCTATATTCTGAAAGCTTTGACACCCGCGAAGACGCGATGAGCCGCGAGTGGCATCTCAAGCGCGACCGGAAATTCCGGAAAGACGTGTTGAGCGCTCTTGCTATTCCGCCGCCACCATCCCGGGGAAAGCGTGCTCGATCAGCCGCTTCTGCACCGAGATGAGATGCGCGCGCATCGAGGCTTCTGCCTGCGCCGCATTGCGCTCAGCGATCGCGTTCGCAATCTTGCGATGATCTGCGGCATAGACCGCCTGGTTGTTGATGCAATGCGCGGTTTCGCGGCCGTGCCGCCAGGCGCCTTCCAGCGCCGTTTCCAGCATTGCGTCGAAAATCGCGATCAGCAACGGGTTGCGTGCGGCGGCTGAAATCCGGCGGTGAAACGCGGCATCCGCCTTTTCATAGGACAGCGGGTCTCTCGCGTCGCGGCTCGCATCCGCTGCTTCGAACAGCCGGTCGATGTCGCCGCGGGTTGCGCGCAGGGCGGCAAGCCGTGCCTGCATCGGCTCGACCGCGAGCCGCGCCTCCAGCGTGTCGACCGGGTTTGTCAGCCGCGACATTTCATGGACGAGGCTTTCGGTTGCGTGCCGCGCATCGGTGGCGAAGGTGCCGCGGCCATGCTGCCGGCTGATGCGGCCCTCGGCCTCCAGCAATCCGAGCGCCTGCCGCAGCACGCGACGGCTGACGCCAAGTTCTTCCGACAACTCGCGCTCCGACGGCAGGCGCCCGGAGCCCAGCCGTCCGGGTCCGCGCAACCGGCCACCCTCGATCATGGCGCGGATACGTTCCGCCGCATCGCGGTAATGCAGCTTCGCCTCGGCGCGCGGCGATGTGTCACGCGCGACCGAAGGCGAGATGGTCATCCCGTGAGAGAGTTCGTCCACCTGCAGGCTCCGCCCGATCCATTGGTCCGGAAAACGTATACCAGTACGCACCATTTCTGCAAACTGGTGCGATTTGCGCGATTGACGGCCGAACCAGCTTTGCTAGCTTTTTGCCAGATTGATCGACTTCACCCGGCGGAGAATGACCATGAACCCACCCGCAAACGTCCACCGCCTGCCCAATCGCGATGCCGCGATGAAGGCGCTTTACGACGATGTCGCAGCCAAAAACATGTTCCCTTACTGGGCGCAGACCAAGGATGTGGCCAACGACGAAGACCGCGTCCTGATGGCGCCGCAAAAGGCCATTCCCTATCTCTGGCGCTGTGCGGAAGACATCGAACCAATTTTGAACCGCGCCGTCGAATTGATCAAAATGGACGATTCGGAGCGACGCTCGCTGGTGCTGATGAATCCCGGTCTCGCGCCGAAGCGCGCGACGGTTTCGACCATGTACACGGCGTATCGTCTGAACGACGCCAACGAGATCATGCCGCCGCACAAGCACTCGCCGAACGCCATCCGGTTCGGCCTCAAGGGCAAGGGCAATTTCACCGGCGTCGACGGCGAGAACATCGTGTTCGGCCCGGGCGACATGGTGCTGACGCCAAACGATACCTGGCACAATCACGGCACCGTCGGCGACGAGACGGCGCTCAATCTCTCGGTGCTCGATTTCCCGCTGGTCGAGACCCTCAATGCCGTCCACTTCGATCACAATTATTCCGAGGTGATCGACGGCAAGGTCGTGCCGCTGAAGCAGCAGAGCGAGCGCTTCACCTCGGATTACTCGCAACGCATCTACGGCTATGGCGGTTTGATGCCGCGCTTTGCCAGCAAGGAAAAGCGCGGCGCCGGCTTCTCGTCGCCGATGTTCGTCTATCGCTGGGACATGATGCGCGAATTGCTCGACCGGCATAAGGACTGGGACGGCGATCCGTACGAGGCGCTGATGGTCGAATATGTCGATCCGACCACCGGCAAGCCGGTGTTCAAGACGATGACGTATTTCGCGCAGATGCTGCGCCCGGGCGAGAAGACGTTGCCGCTTCGGCAGACCGCCAATCTCCTGGTCGCGCCCTTCGAAGGGCAGGGCTATTCGATTGTGGATGGCCAGCGTTTCGATTGGAAGCAGTTCGACACGCTCGCGGTGCCGGGCGGTTCGTGGTGCGAACACGTCAACACATCCGACAAGGACCCTGTGCTGCTGTTCGTCGCCAGCGACGAGCCGGTGCTGAAGTCGCTCGACCTCTACAAGAAATGGGGCCGTAACAAGAACGACGCGATCGAGTTGCTGGTCTGATCGAGGGATTGATGCGGCCCCGCCTTGCGGCGGGGCCGTTTCGTTGCTTTACAGCGTTTGTCTGCGTTCGATCAGATAGGTGAATTTTGCTGTCGCGTTCCAACACCACGCTTGTTTCGCATATCGACTGTCCCGGTGGCGGCCAGGTCTGGGTCGAAAACGGCATCATGTATGTCGGCCATCAGCGTCCGACGTCCGGTACGACCATCGTCGATGTGCGCGATCCCGCCAATCCAAAGCATCTCGCCACCATCGACGTCCCGGAGGGCTGGCATTCGCACAAGGTGCGGGTGGCGAACGGGATCATGGTCGTGAACCATGAGAAGTTCGGCCAGACGGGCCCTGCGGAATTCGGCGGCGGGCTTGCGATCTATGACGTGTCGAAGCCGTCCGAGCCGAAGCTCATCACCAAATGGCTGACCAAGGGCGGTGGCGTGCATCGCTTCGATTTCGACGGTCGCTATGCCTATATTTCGCCGACCGCCGAAGGCTATGTCGGCAATATCGTGATGATCCTCGATCTTATCGATCCGGCGAAGCCGCAGGAGGTCGGACGCTGGTGGATTCCCGGCCAATGGACCGGGGGCGGCGAGGAATATCCGTGGGACAATTGGGTGCCGCCGCGCTGTCACCATCCGCTGCGCTTCGGCGACCGGCTGTATGTCAGCTACTGGCATCACGGCTTCTTCATTCTCGACATTTCCGACATGTCGAAGCCGAAAGCGATTTCCGGCGTAAATACCTCGCCGGTCTATCCGCATCCGACCCATACCTGCCTGCGCATGCCGCAGAAGCTGCGCGGCCGCGATATTCTCATCGTCGCAGACGAGGATGTGGCTAAGCTTTGGCCCGCTGCGCCGAGCTTCACCTGGGTCTACGACATCACCAACGAACAGCTGCCGGTGTCGATTGCGACATGGCAGGTGCCCGGGCTCGACATCGACGGCGCACCGCAGCCGCCGATGACCGGATGCCATCAGCCGTCGGAGCGCTTCCTCGGCACGATCGTTCCGTTCGCATGGTTCGCGCAGGGTCTTCGGCTGGTGGATTTCGCCGACCCCTATGCGCCGCGCGAAGTCGGTTACTACATGCCCGACCCCGCGCCCGGCGCCGAGCGTCCGTCGTCCAACGACGTGACGGTCGACGATCGCGGGCTCGTTTATCTGGTCGATCGCGTCAATGGCGTCGACATCATCGAGACCAGCGTATTCTCGTAAAAGGCCGCAGTCGTAAGAAGGCAAGATTGATGGATGACGTGACCAAGACCAAGCGCGCCGATGTCTATCCGATCGGCAAGAAGAATCCGAACCTGCCGTTTCACCCGGCGGTGCGTGCCGGCGACTTCATCTTCGTCTCGGGGCAGGTGGCGAAAGACGCCAACAACGACATGATCGAGGGGTCAATCGAGGTCGAGACCCGCGCCACCATCGAAACCATCGAGCGTATTCTCGCCCACGAAGGCGCGACGTTGGCCGATGTCGTGCGTGCGACCACTTACCTGCAGGATACCCGCGACTTCGGCCGCTACAACAAGGTGTTCGGCGAGATGTTCAAGGACGCGATCCTGGCCCGCACCACGGTCGAGGCGCGGGCCGTCATCAACACCAAGATCGAGATCGACTGCATCGCCTACAAGCCGTTGAAAAAGTGAGCGTGCGGTTTCGCGCGCGGACTGCAAAGGGAGACTAAACGTGATCAGATTGCTCGGCCGCTCCACCTCCGGCAATGTCCAGAAAGTGCTCTTCGTGCTGGAAGAGATCGGCGCCAAATACACCCGCGAAGACTACGGGCGGCAATTCAACAACACCCAGACGCCCGAATACAAGAAGCTCAACCCCAATGCGAAGGTGCCGACCCTGATCGACGGCGAAACGTCGATCTGGGAAAGCCACACCATCCTGCGCTATCTCGCGGCCTTGCATAAGCCGGTGCTGACGGGCTCGACCCCGGCCGAAAAAACCCATGTCGAACGCTGGATGGACTGGCTGCTGGCGTCGCTGAACACTCCGTATGTTGCGGTGTTCAAGGATTCCAAGAACGAGCCCGAGAAGCGTGCTGCCGATTACGCCGCGCAATGCGCCGATCTCGTCGCTCAGCTCAAGATCCTGGAGGGCCAGATCGCGGGCAAGTCGTATTTTGCGTTGGACCGCCTGACGCTGGCTGATATCGCGCTCGCGCCCATCGTCAAGCGCTGCTTGGAATTCCCGATCGAGAAGCCGGAGCTTCCCGAACTCACGCGCTGGATGAAGGCGATGGAAGCGCGACCGGCCTTCGCGGTCGCAACCGGTGCCAAGCCGTCGGCGCTCAACACGGCGGCTTAAGGCAGCGCCATGACGAGTGAGGACAAGGCCGTCTCTGCGCCCGACGCCGGGGCCGGCCTTGCCCGTTTTGCTCTGTCAGCGGTGCGAAAGCTGCTCGGACTTGTTTTGATTGGCCTGGTCCTCCTCAATGTGGTGAATGCGGTTGCACGCGCGGCCGGGACCGTGGTGATCGGCGTCGATGAATTGCTGGTCTTCGGCATGATCTGGATGGTGATGATCGGCATGATGCTGGTCACCGCCGATCGCAGCCACATCGCGCTGGAGATCCTGACGGCACGCGTCGGTCCGCGTGCACGCTGCCTGCTGTCGATTGTGACTCACGTCGTCATGATGGCGGTCTGCGCCTATGCCGCCGTGCAGTCCTTCGGCTTCATTCAAAGGGTGACGTCCTCCGGGCAGACCAGCATGGCGCTCGGCATGCCGATGCTGATCCCGCATTCGGCGCTGCTCGTGGGCTTCGGCGGCACCGCGATCATCGCCGCCATGATCCTGGTCAGCGATATCCGCTTCCTGACGCAGCGGGGCGGACGCGCATGATCTGGACCCTCGGCGCGATCCCGCTCTCGCTCTTGGCGATCGGCACACCAATTTTCGTGCTGCTGCTGGCCGGGGCGATCCTCACCTTCATCTTCACGCTGACGGTGTCGCCGGTGGCGATCCATCAGATCATGTTCGGCGGGCTCGAGAATTACGCCCTGCTGGCGATCCCGTTCTTCATTTTCGCCGGTGAATTGATGGGTGCGGCCGGCATCGCCGACCGGCTGATCGTCTGGGTGCTGGCCTTGATCGGCCGTGTTCCGGGCTCGCTCGGCGTTGCGACGGTCGGTGCATCGACCCTGATCGGCGCTATTTCGGGTGCAAGTGTGGCGACCGTCGCCGCGGTTGGCAAGTCGCTCTATCCGGGGCTCATTCGCGATGGCTACGGCGCGCGGTTTTCATCCGGTCTGGTCAGTTCCAGCGGCGCGATCGACATTCTGATTCCGCCCAGCATCGCCATGATCCTTTATGGTGCAGCCGCGGAGCAGTCGATCCCGAAACTGTTCGTCGCCGGCATTCTGCCGGGCCTCTTGATCGCGCTGATGATGGCCGCCTTCGTGGTGGTGCGTGCGGTGCAGATGGACATCCCGCGTTCCGGCAACTTCAATTTGCGCCATTTCCTCTGCACCAGCTGGGGCGCGTTGCCGGCGCTGTTCATGCCGGCCTTTGTGCTGGGCATCATCTATTTCGGCTATTCATCGCCGACCGAGGCCGGCGGCTTTGCCTGCCTCTACGCCATGATCGTCGGGCTCTTTGTCTACCGCTCGATGTCCTGGCAGGACGTGCTGGATGCGGCGGCCCGTTCGGCGATGCTGACCGCGCAGATTCTCGTCATTGTCGCGACCGCGGCGCTGTTTTCCTGGATCCTCACCATCAGCGGCATTCCACGTGCGCTCACTGAATGGCTGCAAGCCTTGCAATTGACGCAGTGGGCCTTCCTGATGGCGATCAATATCATCCTGCTGATCGTCGGCTGCTTCCTCGATCCGACCTCGGCCATTCTGGTGCTGACGCCGCTGCTCATGCCGCTCGTGAAGTCGGTCGGGGTCGATCCGATCCATTTCGGCATCGTTATGACAGCCAATCTCGCGATCGGCATGTTCACGCCGCCGTTCGGGCTCAACATTTTCGTCGCCCGAACCGTGCTCGGCGTTCCGTTGGAGACGATTTATCGCGGTGTGCTGCCCTTCGCCGTGGTGCAAATTGCTGCGCTGCTGATCATCACCTACTGGCCGGACCTGTCGCTGATCCTTACGCGTTCGATTTAACTCTGGGAGAACTACCATGCACGTGACACGACACAGCATATTCGCCGCGGCAATTGCCACGGCGTTTGCCGTCCTGCCGGCAGCGGCGCAGGAAATGAAGCTTGCCAGCGCCACCATCAACGACGGCCAGCACGAATGGCAGAAGCTGTTCGTCGAGGGCGTGAAGGCGCGCATCGGCGACAAGCTGAAGATGGGCATCTACCCGGCGAGCCAGCTCGGCGCGATTCCGCGCATGGCCGAGGGCGTGTCGCTCGGCACCATCGAATCCTTCATCACACCGACCTCGTTCGTCACCAATCTCGATCCGCGTTTTCAGATTTTCGAGGTGCCGGGGCTGTTCCGTTCGCCCGAGCATCAATATGCGACCATTCAGGATCCGGCCTATCGCGATCATCTGGAGACGATGTTCCTCGACAAGGGTCTGCGCGTAATCGGTGCTATCTATAACTCGCCGACCGTGATCCTCACCAAGAAGCCGGCGCCCAAGCTCGAAGACATGAAGGGGATGAAGGTCCGAACCTTTGCATCGCCCCTGCAGATGGAGCCGATGAAGTCGATCGGTGTGATCCCGACCCCGCTGGCGCTGTCGGAAGTGATCCCGCAATTGCAGTCCGGTGGCCTCGACGGCATGCTAGCCGGCATGCCGATCCTCACCGCGTTCAAATATTACGACGTGGCCAAGAACGTCACCGACCTGCAGTTTTCTTACATCCTGTCAGTCGCACTGGTGAACGAGAACTGGTTCAAGGCGCAGCCGAAGGACGTACAGGAGGCGATCCGCGCCGCCGGACGCGAAGCCGAGCAGAAGGCGTTCCCCTGGGTGCTCGACAACAACAAGAAGGCGAACGAGGTGTGGCTCGCCAACAAGGGTGAAATCCTGAAGCTGCCGGCGGCCGAGCAGGAGAAGATGATGAAGGATTTCGTCGCGCTCGGCACCAAGATCGTCGACGCCAATCCGGCGGTGAAGAAGGAATTCGACGTCCTGAAGAAGGTGGTCGACGCCAAGGCGCCGAAGTAAGGCTCGCTCCGTCATCCTGAGGTGCCCGCGCGCAGCGCGGGCCTCGAAGGATGAACGGCCTTGGCCGCCGCCCTTCGAGGCTCGTGTACAGGCAAGCAGGGCTTGCCTGTACACTCGCACCTCAGGGTGACGGCCTTACCTCGTGCCTGTCAGATTCATTGCCATGACCACATCCGAATACGACTACATCATCGTCGGCGCCGGGTCCGCGGGCTGTACGCTCGCGGCCCGGCTGACGGAGGATGCCAGCACGCGCGTGCTCCTGCTGGAGGCCGGGCCCTGGGACTCGGGCTTCTGGCTGAAAATCCCGCTCGGCTGGGGCAAAGTCTACAAGGAGCGGCTGTTCGACTGGCACTACGACACCGAGCCGGAGCCCTATGCGGGCAAACGCAAGATGGAAGTCGCGCGTGGCAAGGTGATCGGCGGCTCGTCGTCCACCAACGCAATGGCTTATGTGCGCGGCCATCGCGGCGATTTCGACCGGTGGTCGGACAATGGCGCGCGCGGCTGGTCGTACCGCGACGTTCTCCCGTATTTCAAAAAGCAGGAAAGCTGGGAGGGCGGCGAAACCGAGTATCGCGGCGGCTCGGGGCCGCTGACCACGCGCCGTTCGCGCTACGCCGATCCGCTGGTCGATGCCTATATCGAGGCGGCCGGGCAGGCGGGGCATCCCTTCAATCCGGATTACAACGGCGAGGAGCAGTACGGCTTCTCGCGGATGCAGGCGACGATCCGCAACGGCCGCCGCTGTTCGACCGCGGTGGCGTATCTGCGGCCGGCGCTGGCGCGCAGCAATCTCACCGTCGAGGTCAATGCGCAGACGTCGCGCGTCATCTTCGACGGCGCGCGAGCGACCGGCGTGGAATATCGGGAGGGTGGCGAGACGAAAGTTGCCCGCGCGGCAAAGGAAGTGCTGCTTTGCGGCGGCACTATCAACTCGCCGCAACTGCTGATGCTGTCGGGCATCGGCGCGCCGGATGAACTCAACGCACGCGACATCCCGGTCAAGGTCGCACTGCCCGGCGTCGGCAAGAATTTGCAGGATCATGTCGCGGCGCTGATCGTCTATGGCCGCAATGGCGGCGGCCCGGTGCAGAAAAATCTTCGGCTCGACCGCATTGCGCTGTCGCTCGCGCAGGGCGCGGTGTTCGGCACCGGTTTCACCACCGATCTGCCGGGCGGCCTGATCGGATTCCTCAAGACACCGCGCGCCGCGAACCAGCTGCCGGACGCGCAGCTTCTGTTCATTGCCGGGCCGCTCGGCGCCGCGCCTTATCTGCCGCCGTTCAAGGCTGCGTTCGAGGATACCTTTGCCTGCAGGATCGTGGTGCTTCGTCCGGAAAGCCGCGGTACGATCTCGCTGGCATCGGCCGATCCGTTCGCACATCCGCACATCCAGCAGAACCTGCTGTCTACCGACGGCGACTGGCAGACGCTGAAGGCGGCGGTGGCGATGTTCGGCGAGGTCGCCAGTCAGCCGGCGCTGAAACCCTTCATCGCGCGCCAGATCATGCCGGGCGCCAACGTGAAGACCGATGCGGAGTTCGAGACCTTCATCCGCAACAGCGTCGTGACCACGCATCATCCCTGCGGCACCTGCAAGATGGGACCGGCGAGTGATGACATGGCGGTGGTCGATCCGGAGTTGAAGGTGAGGGGGACCGAGGGCCTGCGGGTCATCGATGCCTCGGTGTTTCCGGACATCATCGGCGCCAATATTAACGCGGCGGTCATCATGATTGCGGAGCGCGCCGCGGATATGATCCGGGGGCGGGTGTAACGTCTTCCTTCACCCTCCCCCTTGTGGGTCGGGGTGGGGGGGCATCAGCAGACGCGTTTGGTGGCCCTGCGAGTCGAGTTACCACCCCCACCCCGGCTCGCGTCTCACTTCGTTCGTCGCTCACCGACCCTCCCCACAAGGGGGAGGGTGGCGGAGCGGCGCCGACTCCAAATCCCCCTTGCCGAACCCACAACCCATCGTTATCTTCTCTTTTTGAAGCCACTCCTTCCGGCGCTGCCGGACGAGGGCTTTTTGCTTTTGTGGGGCAATGTCATGTCCACGAACAGGGACGGTCACATCCGTCTCACCTCGCATCCCGGGCATAGGACGCCGGGACGTTTTCCGCTCCGCTGGGGCGCGCCAACCGCGCGCGAACGCGGGCCGGTGATCGGCACCGTCAATGCAGGGCCGGACCGCAACGCCATCGGTGCGCATGGCGGCTCCTATGCCTTGTACCGCGCGCTTGCGGTCTCCTCCGGCGCGCTCAATCCGATCGCCCGGCCGGACCTGCGCGACACCGCGCCAGTGGTCGATATCGGACCGTTCGCGCAATGGGCCGATGCCAAGCGCATCGTGTCGCTCGATCCCTGGGGCCACCGCGTGGCGCAGGATTTCCGGACCGAGATTGCCGAAGGCATCGATATCCGTCCGACCATCGCCATCACCAAGGCGCGGCTGACGCTGCCCGAACTCGATCATTTCTTCGATACCGGCTTCATCAAGGTCGACGGCGAACTGGTCCACAGCGCGCGTGACGTTGCGGTGACCAAGGCGGCGATCGATCCGGTCTGGTATCTGCCGGGCATTGCCGAACGCTTTGGCACCACCGAAGACAAGCTGCGCCGCACGCTGTTCGAGCAGACCGGCGGCATGTATCCGGAACTGGTGACGCGGCCTGATCTGTCCGTGTTTCTGCCGCCGATCGGCGGGATCACGCTATACATCTTCGGCGATCCGGCGGCTTTGGCCGATCCGAGGAAGAAGCTCGCCTGCCGCGTGCATGACGAATGCAATGGCTCCGACGTGTTCGGCTCCGACATCTGCACCTGCCGGCCCTATCTCATTCACGGCATCGCCGAGTCGATCCGCGAAGCGCAGAACGGCGGCGTTGGGCTCATCGTCTATAACCGCAAGGAAGGCCGCGCACTCGGTGAGGTCACGAAATTCCTGGTCTACAACGCGCGCAAGCGCCAGCCCGGTGGCGACCAGGCCGCGACCTATTTCGAGCGCACCGAATGCGTCGCCGGTGTGCAGGACGCGCGCTTTCAGCAGTTGATGCCGGACGTGCTGAACTGGCTCGGCATCACCAAGATCGACCGCTTCGTCTCGATGTCGAACATGAAGTATGACGCCATCACCGGCTCCGGCATCGACATCGTCGAGCGCGTTCCGATCCCGGACGACATGATTCCGGACGACGCCAAGGTCGAGATGGAAGCCAAGAAAGCCGCGGGCTATTTCACGCCGGAAGGCGCGCCGACCGAAGACGAACTGAAAGCCACGGTCGGCCGCAACCTGCGGGATTTCTGAGCGGGATTGGTTTGACCATGAACCCAACCTCCGTTCGCTCCCGCGAAAGCGGGAGCCCAGTTCTTTTCCCGAACCGTCTCATTACGGCTCTGGGTCCCCGCTTTCGCGGGGACGAGCGGAGTGTGTGTTCGTGACAGACGCGATCGATGCAGCCGACTCCCTTCTCTCCGCCAACGCCGTGCGCGAGCGTGCGCACGAGATGCTGGCCGCGGCTGAGAACGACAAACTCGCAAACTTCACGCTTCATCCGGAGAAGCTCGATTACGCGGCCGACGTGGTCGCTGGGGTGATCCGGGAGAATTATCCGTCGCTGCACGTGCCCCTGCATGCGCGCTGGCGCCACTTCAGGCTGGCCGGCGTGGATCTCTGGCCGCAGCTTGCGGCCGCGCGCCAATGGGACGACGCGGCCGCGCAGGCGCGGGCCGCTTTCGATCTCGCCATCGTCTCCGTGCTGCTCGATGCCGGCGCCGGGCCTGACTGGCGCTATCGCGACGGCATCACCGGGCTGCAGGTCTCGCGTTCGGAAGGACTTGCGATTGCAAGTCTGCGCATGTTCGAGGCCGGATACTTCTCGGCCGATCCGGCCGATCCCATGCGGGCCGATGCCAGTGAACTGGCGGCGTTCACGGCGGAGGATCTCGCGCGCGGCTTCCAGGTCAGCGACCACAATCCGCTGACCGGGCTCGAAGGCCGCGCGGCGCTGATCGCGAGGCTCGGCCGGAACGCACTCGACAATCCGGCGGTGTTTGGCCTGAACGATGCCGCGCGGCCGGGCGGATTGTTCGATCATCTCGTACGCGCTGTGGGCGGGAAGCCGCTGCCCGCACCGGACATCCTGCGCGCGGTGCTGCATCATCTCGGACCGATCTGGCCCGGCCGCATTGCACTGGACGGCGTGTCCCTTGGCGACACCTGGCGGCATCCGGCGATTGCTCGCGACGACGAGACCAACGGGCTAATCCCGTTCCACAAGCTGTCGCAATGGCTGACCTATTCCCTGATCGAACCGCTGCAGGACGGCGGCGTGACGGTGTCCGATCTCGACGGGCTTACCGGGCTGGCGGAGTACCGTAATGGCGGTTTGTTCATCGATGCCGGCGTGATCGCGCTGCGCGATCCGGCGGCGGCCGGGCAGGGCCATGAAGTCTGGTCCGAACTGGTGGTGGAGTGGCGGGCGCTGACGGTGGCGCTGCTCGATCGGATCGCGCCGCTGGTGCGGCAGAAGCTCTCGCTCGACGCGGCGGATTTTCCACTCGGCGCGGTGCTGGAAGGCGGCACCTGGGCCGCCGGCCGCAAGCTCGCCAATGCGAAGCGTCCGGGCGGGCCGCCGCCGATTCATGTTATCAGCGACGGCACGGTATTTTAGCCATTTGAGGATCGCCGGGTTTTTTTGGAGTCCATCATGCGCGGCGTCACCATTGTCGATCACCCGCTGGTGCAGCACAAGCTGACGCTGCTGCGCGACAAGAACCGCTCGACCAAGGCGTTCCGCGAATTATTCGCCGAGATCGGCGAACTGCTCTGTTACGAAGTCACGCGCGACCTGCCGCTGGAGATGATCGAGATCGAAACGCCGTTCGCGAAGATGCAATCGCCGATCCTCACCGGCAAGAAGCTGGTGCTGGCGCCGATCGTGCGCGCCGGCATGGGCTTTCTCGAGGGCATGCTCAATCTGCTGCCTTCGGCCCGTGTCGCCCATATCGGGCTGTATCGCGATCCGCGCACGCTGGTAGCGGTGGAGTATTTCTTCAAGGCGCCGGAAGATATCGCCGAGCGTCTGGTGCTGGTGCTGCATCCGATGCTGGCGACCGGCAATTCCGCCGTCGCCGCGGTCGATCGGCTGAAGGAAGCCGGCGCGCGCTCGGTGCGTATCGTCTGTCTGCTGGCAACCCCGCAGGGCGTCGACAAGGTGCAGGCGCATCATCCCGACGTGCATATCTGGACCGCCGCGATCGACGAGGAGCTGGATGCGTCCGGCTATATCGTGCCGGGCGTCGGCGACGTCGGCGACCGGATGTACGGAACGAGATAGGGGCGAGCATGCGACGATCATTCCTGCTGCCGCTGGCGGTCTCAGCCCTCGGCTACGCCATCGTCTCCATCGCCGGAGGCATGCTGACCGATATCGGCCCGTGGTATCGCGCGCTGGTCAAGCCGTCATGGCAGCCGCCGGACTGGCTGTTCGGACCCGTCTGGACGACTATTTTCATTCTCGCCGCCGTCTCAGCCGCGCTAGCCTGGCGCGCCGCCGGTGAGACGCAGCGGCGCATGGTCGTGATCCTGTTCGTCACGAACGGGATCCTCAACGTCGGCTGGAGTCTGCTGTTCTTCCATCTGAAGCAGCCGCTGCTGGCCGGCCTCGAAGTCGTGCTGCTCTGGGCGTCGATCGTCGCACTGATCTGGTACGTGCAACGCTTCTCGCGCCCCGCCGCGTGGCTGCTGGTTCCCTACGTGCTCTGGGTCAGCTTCGCGACGGTGCTGAACTGGACCATCGTCGCGCTCAACCCGTGAGCGCGACGACCCTTTGACTTAAGCCGCATCCTATTTCTTCTCAGCGCTCGCGGCCGACAAGGCGGTCCACTTGTCGATATCGGCGCGGATGAAGGTGGCGAACTCCTTCGGCGTACCACCGATTGCGTCGATGCCCTGTGTCTTCATCGCCTTCATCACCGGCTCCGTTTTGAGTGCATCGTTGGCGGCCTTTGATAACGTGTCGACGATGGCCGCCGGGGTGCCGGTCGGCGCGAGCAGTCCGATCCAGATGCCGACATCGAAGCCCGGCATGCCGGCTTCGTCCATGGTCGGAAGGTCCGGCATGATGCCGGCCCGCTTCGGCTGCGCCATCGCGATCGCATTGAGCTTGTCCGCCTTCACATGCGGGGCGAGCGTGGCCGCGACATTGAACATCAGCGTGATGCGGCCGGCGAGCAGGTCGGTCAGTGCCTGGTTGCTGCCGCCCTGATAATGCACCGCGACGATCTTGGTGCCGGCCTTCTGGTTGAACAATTCCGCGGCCAGATGGCTTGCGGTGCCGGCGCCCGACGTGCCGAAGGTCAGGCCATCCGGATTGGTCTTCGCTAGAGCCACCAGATCTTTCACGCTCTTGGCTGCAACATCGGGATGCGCGACCAGCATGTTCGGCACCACGCCGAGCAACGCGATCGGCTCCATCTGTTTCGACAGGTCGAAGCCGGATTTGGTCGTCGCCGGGTTGAGCGTCTGCGCCACCGTCGCCATGAACAGCGTGTATCCATCGGGCGCCGAGCGCGCGACGGTCTCGGCCGCGATCATCGACGAATTGCCGGGCCGGTTCTCGACCACGACCGGTTGGCCGAAGGTCTGCTCCATATGCTTGCCGACAAGCCGCGCCAGTGTGTCCGCCGTCGAGCCCGGGCCAAAGCCGACGAGGATGCGAATGGAGCTGGAGGGCCAGGTCTGGGCGGTGGCGGGTGCGGCAAAGGCGGCAAGCGTGGCGGCAAGCAGAAGCGACGCGATACGGCGTGTCATGATCGTTCCTCCCGGACGCGGCCGGTTGATCCGGCCGTCGTGTGCGTGTCTTCATCTTGAAGGTGGCTAGGGGACGCGGTCAAACGCTTTGCCGGATCGGGACGTTTGAAACTGCTGTAAACCGCGCTGGTTTTCGGGACACGAAAGGGCGCCCCTGCATTGATTGGCCAGTCAAACACATCGTTGACATAGCAACTTTGCGCCTTCTACCTCGCCGCGGAATGCAGGGCCCAAAGCGCATGTCACTCCCGCTGGAAAATACCGTCGTCGTCGAACTCGGCCACAGCGTTGCTGCGCCCATCGCGGGCCTGGTTCTGGCCGAGCTTGGCGCCACCGTGATCAAGATCGAGAACCCGCAAGGCGGCGATGACGCGCGCAACTGGGGGCCGCCGTTCCTGCATGGCGCCGCCGGCATGTTCCAGGCCATCAACCGCAACAAATATTCCGCGGCGCTCGATCTGAAGAACGATGCCGAGCGCGAGACGCTGCGCCGCTACATCGTCGAGAAGGCGGATGTCGTGGTGCAGAACATGCGGCCCGGTCTGGTCGAGCGTTATCAGCTCGACGCTGCGGCTTTGCGCAAGGACAAGCCATCGCTCATCTATTGCAATCTGACCGCCTTCGGCGCCGAAGGACCGCTGAAGAATACGCCGGGTTACGATCCGCTTTTGCAGGCGTTCGGCGGACTGATGAGCGTGACCGGCCATGAGGGCGCGGAGCCGGTGCGCACGGGGCCGTCCATCATCGACCAGGGCGCCGGCATGTGGGCCGTCATCGGTATCCTGTCGGCGCTTATCCGTCGCAACCAGACCGGCGAGGGCTGCGAGGTCAACACCTCGCTGTTCGAGACGGCTTTGTCCTGGATGTGCATGTCGACGGCGATGTATCTCGCCTCCGGCAATGTGCCGAAGCGCGTCGGCTCCGAGAATGGCGGCATGGCGCCCTACAAAGCGTATGAGGCCACCGATGGCTGGGTGGTGATCGCGGCGGCGAACGACAATCTGTTCCGGCGCTTCGCGCAGGCCGTCGGCCATCCGGAATGGGCCGACGATCCGGAGATGAATTCCAATTCCAACCGCGTGCGCAACCGGGTGAAGGTCAACGCGCTGGTCGCCGAGGTGATCAGGACCAAGCCGCGACAATACTGGATCGATGCGCTGGCGGCCGCCTCGGTGCCCTGCGCGCCACTGCAATCGCTCGATGAGGTTTTGAACCATCCGCAAACCAAGGCCGTGGAAATGCTGCAGCAGAGCGCCGACGGCAAATTCCAGCTCATGGGGCTGCCGCTGCAATTCGATGGCGAACGTCCGGCGTTCCGCAAGAATCCGCCGGCGCTGGCGGAAGATACCGCACTGCTGCTGCCCGGAAGCGTACGCCGCACCACCGCCTGATCGCGCAAGAAGAAGGAAACATCATGGATGCCATCAACTCGTATGCACTCAACGTCTCGGTCCCGCTCGGCGAGGATTATCCGGAGATCCGCGAAGGCGTGCGCGCGATCTGCAAGAAATATCCGGGCGAGTATTGGCGCAAGCTCGAGGACAACGACGATTATGCGGAAGACTTCATCCGGGAGCTGACCGAGGCGGGCTATCTCGCAGCGCAGATTCCGGAGGAGTATGGCGGGTCGGGCCTGCCGCTGCGTGCAGGCTGCGCGATCCTTGAAGAGATCAACGCCAATGGCTGCCAGGCCAGCGCCGGTCATGCCCAGATGTACATGATGGGCATGCTGCTGCGGCACGGCAATCAGGAGCAGAAGAACAAATATCTCCCCGGCATCGCCGAAGGCACAATCCGCTTCCAGGCGTTCGGTGTCACCGAGCCGACCACCGGCTCCGATACGCTGCAACTGAAGACCCGCGCCGAGAAGAAGGGCGACCGCTACATCGTCAACGGCCAGAAGATCTGGACCTCGCGCGCGCACAAGTCCGACCTGATGACGCTGCTGGTCCGCACCACGCCCGCCGATCAGGTGAAGAAGCGCACCGAAGGGTTGTCGGTGCTGCTCGTCGATGTGAAGGACGCACTCGGCAAGGGTCTGTCGATGCAGCGCATCGACACCATGATCAACCACCAGACCAATGCACTGTTCTTCGACAATCTCGAAGTGCCGGCAGAAAATCTGATCGGCGAGGAAGGGCAGGGCTTTCGTTATATTCTCACCGGCATGAATTCCGAGCGGCTGGTCGCCGCCTCGCAATCGTCCGGCGATTGCCGCTTCTTCATCAACAAGGCGGTGGCTTATTCGAAGGAGCGCGAGGTGTTCGGCCGCCCGATCGGCCAGAACCAGGGCATCCAGTTTCCGTTGGCGCGCTGCTATGCCGAGTGGAAGGCGGCGGACCTGATGATCCGCGCCGGCTGTGCGCTGTTCGAGGCGGGCCAGCCCTGCGGCGAGGAGGCCAACATGGCGAAGCTGCTGGCGAGCGAAGCCGCCTGGCACGCGGCGGAAGCCTGCATGCAGACCCATGGCGGATTCGCCGCCGCGCGCGAATTCGATGTCGAGCGCAAGTGGCGGGACGCGCGCATCTCGCTGATCGCACCGATCTCGACCAATCTGATCCTCGCCTATCTCGGCCAGAACGTGCTCGGCATGCCGCGGTCGTATTGAGCTATCGCTCAATCCGGCCGGGCGGGCGGCCTTCGGGTGCGGGCGCACCGGTCGGGCGCATTGGTCCGGGGAGGCGCGGAGTGGCTGGCTGATCTGGGTGCCGCACCGGACTGGTGGGCGGTCGTTTTCGCGCCGGGCGGTACCGGCATTGGCCAGCACCGGGTGCAGTGACCGCAGCAGGAAATTTCGTCGGCTTCCCGGGCTTCCCGCCTCGATAATTGCCTTTCGCAATTTTTTTGCCGTCGGTCTCCGTAATGGGTCCGCATTGCTTAAGGCGCGCGCAATTGCTGCCCACTCCGGGTGCTTGCCGCCCCTCCCACGCCCCGCTATCGTGCGCCGGCTTGAGCCTGTCAGACGCGAATTGCTCCGCTCAACGCTCGTTTCCGCTTAAGCCGGGACGAGCGTTATTTGGCTCTCGGTCCCCGCCGATGCAGGGGACGAGCGGGAAAGTGGGATAACCGGCAATGCTCGGCGATTGGCTGCACAATGATCTCAATTGAAGGCCTTTCCAAAACCTTCGACACGCAGCGCAACCGGCCACATCTCGCGATTTCCGACATCGACCTGAAGGTAGGCGACGGGGAGTTCGTGTCGATCCTGGGCCCGTCCGGCTGCGGCAAGTCGACCCTGCTTTATATGGTCGGCGGCTTCGTGCCGCCCTCGACCGGTGCGATCCTAGTGGACAACAAGCCGGTCGAAGGGCCCGGCCCCGATCGAGGTCCGGTGTTTCAGGAATTTGCCCTGTTTCCGTGGAAAACCGTGCTCGGCAACGTCATGTATGGACTGCTCGAGCAAGGGGAGAGCCGCAAGGCGGCCGAGGCGCGGGCGCGCGAATTGCTCGCGATGGTCAATCTGACCCGCTACGCCGATTTCTACCCGAAGGAATTGTCGGGCGGCATGAAGCAGCGTGTCGCGATCTGCCGGACGCTCGCCTACCGGCCGAAAATCCTGCTCATGGACGAGCCGTTCGGAGCGCTTGACGCCCACACCCGCGTGCGTCTGCAAAACGAGCTTCTCGACATCTGGGAGCGCGACCGCAAGACGGTGATGTTCGTGACCCATAGCGTCGACGAGGCGGTCTTCCTGTCCGACCGGGTGATCGTGATGACGCGCTCGCCAGGCCGCATCAAGGAGATCGTCACCATCGATCTGCCGCGGCCGCGCCACCGGGCCGAACTTCTGGTCAACCGCAAATACCAGGAGTACGTGGTCGGCATCGAGCAGATGATGGACCATCCGGCGGACGAGGCGGCATGAGCATGAGTCTTTGCGCATGAAGAACCTCACCGCCATCCCCGGCGTGCCGCCGCTGATCGCGTGCTTCGCGCTGCTGGTGGCTTGGGAGATCGGCGCGCGCCTGATCGGGCTGGAGTCGCTGCCGACCGCCTGGGAGACGCTGCGCGACCTGCCGGCGATCCTGACCGATCCGCGCTCGCTCTTCGACATTTTGTCGTCGATCCGCCGCATGGTGATCGGCTTCGTACTGGCGTTCCTGTTCGCCGTTCCTGTCGGGCTGATGATGGGGCGCAGCAAGAAGGTCGCGGCCTTCTTCAATCCGCTCTTCATGATGATCTATCCGGTGCCGAAAGCGGCGCTGATGCCGATCATCATGCTGTGGCTCGGGATCGGCGAAGCATCGAAGACGCTGGTGATCTTTCTCGGCGTGTCGCTGCCGCTGATCTACCACACCTATCAGGGCGCCAAGGCGGTCGGCGAAAAGCTGCTCTGGTCGGGCGCCGCCATGGGCATGAATGCGCGCGAGCGGCTGTTTCGGATCGTGCTGCCGGCGGCCTTGCCGGAAATCATGGTGGGCTGCCGCACCGGGCTCGTGCTGGCGCTGATCACCATGGTGACCAGCGAGATGATCGTGCGCCAGGCCGGGATCGGCAATCTGCTGTTCAACTCGCTCGATCTGGCGCAATACCACACGGTCTACGCCACTATCGTGATCGTCGGCGTGCTCGGCTTCGTGCTCGACCTGATCTTCGAACGCTTCCGCAACGTGGTGGTCGGCTGGGCCGATCCGGTGCATCAGATCGCGGTCGGCTCGGCATGACCGCGCGCACCCGCCTCTCCGAGCTTGTGATCGGGCTGATCCCGATCCTGCTGCTGCTCGCGCTCTGGCAATATCTGACCGTTGCCAAGATCGCCCCGCCGACGCTGTTGCCGCCGCCGGGCGCGGTGTTCGGGCGCTTTCTGCATCTGCTCGGCGATCCGGTTTTCCTCGGCCATGCCGCGACCACGCTGTACCGGCTGTTCTGGGGCTTCGGCCTCGCTGTGATCGTCGGCGTGGGCCTGGGCATCGCCGCCGCGGGCAGTCCGGCGATCGGCGCATTGCTGCGCCCGCTGATCCGGGTGCTGGCGCCGGTGCCGAAGATCGCGCTTTATCCGGCCTTCATCCTGACGCTTGGCTTCGACCATTCGTCCAAGATCGCGCTGGTCTTCGCCGATGCGCTGTTCCCGATCCTGCTCGCAACTTATCAGGGTGCCATCTCGGTCGAACCGAAGCTGGTCTGGTCGGCGCGCGCCATGGGCGTGAGCCGGTTCAAGAGCCTGTTCACGGTGGTGCTGAAGGCGGCTTTGCCCTCGATCCTCACCGGCTGCCGGATCAGCCTTGTCATTTCGTGCATCGTGGTCTTTCTGTCGGAGATGATATCGTCGACCGACGGGCTCGGGCATCTCCTGGTGCGGGCCGCGCGCAATTTCCAGACGGTGGACATGTTCGTGCCCATCATCGCGATCTCCGCGCTCGGCCTGATCCTGAATGCGGCGTTCAACGCGCTGCGTGCCTGGCTCCTGGTCGGATTTCCGGAGGAAAACTGATGCTGGCGGACCGGATCGAAGGCAAATGGATCGACGCCTTCTGCGAATTGTTCGAGAAGTGCAAGGTCAGGAAGGGCGACACCGCCGCGATCCTGTCGGAGACACAATCCCGCCAGCTCAATGTGCAGCTCGCCGAACTGGCGCTGCTGCGCCTCGGCGCCCGTCCGTTCCACATCGTGCTTCCCACGCCGCGCAATGAATATGTGGTGCCGATCCGCTCGACCGGCGCGAGCCAGGCGATCGGCAAGCTTGCGCCTGTCGTATCCGCGCTGGGCCAGGCCGGCTTCGTGGTCGACTGCACGCTGGAAGGCCTGATGCATGCGCCGGAGACCCCGGACATCCTGAAGGCCGGCGCCCGCATCATGGTGATCTCGAACGAGCACCCCGAGGCGCTGGAGCGCATGCGGCCCGATCCCGCGCTCGAAGGGCAGGTGCGCAACGCCGCGCGCATGCTGCGCGGCTCCAAGCGCATGACGGTGACGTCGGAAGCCGGCACCGACCTCGACGTCGACATGGAGGGCGCGCAGACCGTCGGCATCTGGGGCTGGACCGAAAAGCCCGGCACGCTGGCGCATTGGCCGGGCGGCATCGTGGTGTCGTTCCCGAAGGCGAATTCGGTCAACGGCACGCTGGTGCTGAACCGCGGCGACATCAATCTCACCTTCAAGCGCTACATGTCCGAGCCGATCCGGCTCGACTTCAAGGACGATTACATCACCGACATCATCGGCGAAGGGACGGACGCCGAGATGTTCCGCAAATATCTTGCCGCCTGGGGTAACCGCGAGGCCTATGCGGTGTCGCATGTCGGTTGGGGCATGAATCCCGGCGCCCGCTACGAGGCGCTGGCGATGTACGGGCAGCGCGACACCAACGGCACCGAGATCCGCGCCGTGCCGGGCAATTTCCTGTTCTCCACCGGCGCCAACGAATTCGCCGGCCGCTACACCGCGGGACATTTCGACCTGCCGGTGATGAACACCACGATCACCCTGGACAATACGGTGGTGGTGAAGAACGGCGTGCTGCAGGACGTGTTCGGGTAGCGTTTCTTTTCCTTCCTCCGCGATCGAACCGTCATCCTGAGGTGGCCGCGTAGCGGCCCCTCGAAGGATGCACAGCCAGGATCGGCCCACTCGGGCCGTCGCCCTTCGCGGCTCGCTTCGCTCGCTCCTCAGGGTGACGGATCACACCACCGGCGGCTTCACCAGATCGAAATGCCGCAGCATCGCCACGAACGCACGCAATCGCTCGGCGCGATACGCCTCCACATCCATCCCCTCGTAATTCAAAAAGCCGCGCTGCGTCTTCAGGCCAATATGACCGGCCTCCATGTTGCGCGCAATGATGTCGGGTGAGGCGTAGCGCGGATCGTCCAGCGCCTTGGTGAGATAGCGGCTGGCATAATAGAGAATGTCGCCGCCGCCCCAGTCGATGAATTCCAGCATGCCGAGCACGGCGAAGCGGAAGCCGAAGCCGTATTTGATCGCCTTGTCGAGGTCTTCCGGCGAGGCGACGCCTTCCTCCACCATGCGCGCGGCTTCGTTCATCGCGAGTGCCTGGATGCGCGGCACGATATAGCCGGGCGCTGCGGCGCAGACCACCGGCACCTTGCCGATGGCTTCCAGCATCGCCTTGAGCCTCTCTGTCACTGCGGGATCGGTATGCTTGCCCGGCGACATCTCGACCAGCGGCACGAGATATGCCGGGTTCAGCCAATGCGCATTGAGGAAGCGCTCGGGATGCTCGACCGCGCTCGAAATGTCGTCGACCAGAATGGTCGAGGTGGTCGAGGCGATGATCGGAGTGGGGCCCGCGAGCTTGGAGACCTGCGCCAGCGCCTCGCGCTTGAGGTCGAGCACTTCCGGCACGCCTTCGAAGATCACCGCGGCCGAGGAGAACGCGGCCTGCGCGCCGCTCTCCGGAACGATGCTGACACGCGACAGGATCGTTTCGACCTGCGCCGGATCGAACATGCCGAAGGTCGAGAGCGAGCTCAGCACGCCGCGGATTTCGCCGAGCGCTTCCGTCTCGAGCTTCCTGAAGTCGGCTTCGCTGCGCGGCTTGAAGTCGACCACCTTCACCGGATGTCCGGCATAGGCGAACACGACGGCAATGCCGCGCCCCATGCGGCCGGCGCCGAGACAGGCGATGGTGTCGCGGTTTGTCATGGCATTGCCCGTTGTGAGAACGTGTCGAGCGCAGCGACCTCGGTGCGCTCCCTCCCCCCTTGCGGGGGAGGGTTGGGGAGGGGGGTAAACCGTACAAACCTAGCGTGCCATTCACCCCCCTCCCGACGGCCTTCGGCCGTCGACCTCCCCCGCAAGGGGGGAGGTGAAGCAAGAGCCGATACCTCCGGAGTTGAGGCGAGCGACGTCACTTTGAAAAGCCTTCCGCGAGCAGCCTCTGCAATCCCGCCTTGTCGTATCGCCCGAGCCCCATGCCCTTCAGCGTGCGGCCGGTCACCATGAAATTCTCGCCCACCACCGCGCCGCCGATGGCAAGGAAGGCGCGAGCCAGCGGCGTCGGCACACCGGCAAGTTCACCGACCGACGCCAGGAACGACAGGCCCATCCGCGTGTCTTCCAGCATGTAGCGATGCTCGGTCAGGACGATGTGCTCGCGCCAGTCGCCGGAGTCCGTCAGCTTGTCGTGCGAGCCGCGGCCATACATCCATTCGTCGCCTTCCTTGGCGTAATGGTCGGCCAGCGGGAAATGCGGCGCGCGGTAGCCCAGCGCCTCGCGCACGGCGATCCGTTCGGCGTCGAGCGCATCGGTCACGCGGCGGATCGAAGGCTGGGTGCCCTCTTTGTGAATGTCCCAGCGATCGAAATGCTCCAGCGGCCCGGCATTCATGGTGATCAGCGGCGGATGGATTATCCCGCCGGCATTCATCAGCGCACCGGAGAGCGCGTCGCCGCAATCCTCGATCACGCCGGGGAACGCTTCGCCGATCACCTTCAGCGCATGATCCTTTAACGTCAGCGGAAACACGCCGGTCGGCAGCCGCTTGGCGCGCACCGTCACCGCGGCTTCGAAATCGCTGTGCTTGCGGGTGAGCCACGGCAGGGTGCCGGTCTCGGCGAAAGCGACTTTCGCCTTGTTGCCGGCGGCTTGCATGGCCTGCGCGAACAGCATCGAGCCGAAGGTGCCGGGCGGCAGGAACACGACCTGTCCGTCCTTTAGGTGCGGCGCCAGCACCTTGGCAATATCGGGCTGGGCATGCGCGGGCGCGGGGCAGACGACCAGTTCGGCATCGCCTACGGCTTCGGCGATGTCGTTGGTGACGCGCGAGAGCTTGGCCACGCGCTGCCCGGAGAAATCCTTGATCAGGATGGCAGACCCGGCAGCGCGGTGCGCTTCGACCGCGGCCTTGTCGCGCCGCCAGAGCCGCGTGTCATGGCCTGCGAGTGCGAAATCTCCCGCCGCCGCGAACGAACCGTTGCCGCCACCCAATACCGCGATACGCATTTTTTAAACTTGCTCCGTGTGCTCCCTCCCCCTGAAAGGGGGAGGGTTGGGGAGGGGGTTCTCAGTCAATTTTAATGTGACCCCCACCCGATTGCCTTCGCAAACGAAGGCAATCGACCTCCCCCTGAAAGGGGGAGGTGAAGAAAGAGAGAGGGCTTCGCTCACTGCTGCTCCCGCAGCATGAAATGCTGCACCTTGCCGAGCGCGGTGCGCGGCAGCGATTCAACGAACACGATCTCGCGCGGGATCTTGAAGCGGGCGAGATGCTGTCCGACGAACGCCTTCACGTCGTCCGCCCCGATCGTCATGTCCTTGCGGCAGACGATATAGGCCACCGGCACCTCCTGCCATTTCGGATCGGCGCGGCCGATGACCGCGGCCTCGGCGATGCAGGGGTGATCATGCAGTACGCGCTCCACTTCGGCAGGATAGATGTTCTCGCCGCCGGAGATGATCATGTTCTTCTTGCGGTCGTGGATATAGAAATAGCCGTCCGCATCGCGGGTGCCGATATCGCCGGTGTGATACCAGCCATCGCGCAGCGCTTCGGCCGTAGCATCCGCATCGCCCCAATATTCATACAGGACGTTCGGCCCGCGCACGATGACTTCGCCGGCCGTGCCGTGCGGCAATTCGCGGCCATCATTGTCTACGACCTTCGCGTCGCAGAACAGTCCCGGCAGGCCGGTCGATGTCATGCGCGAGAGATCGCCGCCGACACGCGTATACACCGCGGTCGGCCCGGTTTCCGTCGAACCGTAGATTTGAATGACCGGGATCCCGCGCGCGTTGAACGCTTCGATCAGCGGCACCGGGATCAGGCTTGAACCGGTGGCGACCGCGCGCAGCGACGTGAGGTCGGACGCAGGCCAGAGCGGGTGCTGGCTCAGCGCCTGCATCACCGCCGGCACCAGCACGACCAAGGTCGGCTTGTCCGTCGCGATCGACTGCAATGCGGTGTCGGGCGCAAAGCGCGGCTGGATCGTGACGGTGGCGCCGAGCTGCAGTGCCGGCGTGGTCTGGATGTTCAGCCCGCCGACATGAAACATCGGCAGGAAGGTCAGGATGTGATCGTCCGCCCGCATGTCATGCGCGTGATGGCTCATCACCGCGTTCCAGACCAGCGCGTCCTGCCGCAGCACCGCGCCTTTCGGGCGCCCGGTGGTGCCGGAGGTGTAGACGAGCAGCAGCGGGTTCGAGGTGTCGGTATGCGGGTTGCGGCCGTCGCCGGAGCCGCTCGCGAGCAACTCGTCGAACGACGGCGCGCCGTCGGGCGTATAGTCGAGCCCGACCACCTTGAGATCGGGCAAGTGTTGCGCGAGCTGCGCCACCACGGCGGAGAATTCCTTGTCGACCACCAGCACCTTGGCGCCGCTGTTCGACAGGATGTACAGCTGCTCGGCCACCGCCAGCCGCCAGTTCAGGGTCACCAGCATCGCGCCGAGCCGCGCGCAGGCATAAAGCGTGACCAGATAGTCGGAATGGTTGGCGGCGAGGATCGCAACGCGGTCGCCGCGACCGACGCCGAGTTCGGATTTCAGCGCGCGCGCGGTGTCGACGATGCGTGAATGGAGCGCGGCATAGCTCAGAACCCGGTCGCCGAAACGGATTGCGGTCTTGTCCGGCGTGAAATCGGCGTTGCGGGCGATGAGGTCGGAGAGATCCATGGCTTCGTCTTAAGCCGCGTGCACGGTGTGCTCCCTCCCCCTGCAAGGGGGAGGGTTGGGGAGGGGGTCTTGTTTCCTAGCAAGAGATGACCCCCACCCGGTCCGCTTTGCGGACCGACCTCCCCCTTTCAGGGGCAGGTGAAGAAAAGAAAACTCACTCATCCTTCTCGCCTGGCTCGTACAGCGCTTCCTTGCCAAGCCGGTCCATGCAGATTTCCGCGGTCCAGGGCAGCATCAGCGAGCCGCAGCGGCTGTCGCGATAGATGCGCTCGAGCGGCAGGCTTCTCAGCATCGCCTGTCCGCCGCAGGTGCGGATCGCCTTCACCGCGAGCGCGTTGGCATTTTCCATCACCGTGTGCTGTGCCGCATAGGCGCGCATGACCGAATCCTTCGAAGGGTTCGGACGCGCCTCGCTGATGGTCTGGAACCACAGCGCCTTGGTCTGCTCCAGCATCAGTTTCATCTCGGCGACCGCGAGCTGCTTGGTCGGGAACATGCGCCGCTTGACCGGCGGCATGCCTGGCAGTTCGCCGCGCAGATACGCGACCGTGAAGTCGTAGGCAGCTTGGGCGAGCCCCATATAGGTCGGCGTCAGCGTCAGGAACATGTGCGGCCAGCGCAGCACCGCCTGATAATAGACGCCGGGCGGCATCAGCGCCGCATCTTCCGGCACGAACACATCCTTGAAGATCAGCGTGCGCGAAACCGTGCCGCGCATGCCGAGCGGATCCCAATCGCCGGTGACGCTGACGCCGGGTGCATTCGCCGGAATGCCGAGATAGAGCGTATTGCGGCGCATCGCGTCCTCGCCTTCGGCGCGGCGCGTGCAGAGCGCGCCGTAATAGTCGGCGGAGCCGGACAGCGAGGCGAAGATCTTCTTGCCGTTGACGATATAGCCGCCATCGACCGGACGCGCTTCGGTGCCAAACGCGACAGCGCCCGCCGCCGCCGCGCCACCTTCGGAGAAGGGCTGCGCATACACCGCGCCGTCGCGCAGGATGCGCTGGTAATGCACTTCGCGGCGCTTGAGGTGTTCGGCGCGCACGTCGGCTGGCATCTCCATCTCGTCGGAGATCGGGCCCGACCAGAGTGTCGAGCACACATGCATGTTCCAGGACAGCGCGGTCGCGCCGCAATAGCGGCCGAGTTCGGACGCGCATAGCGCATAGGTCTTGTAGTCGGCGCCGATGCCGCCCGACGATTTCGGAATGCAGATGCCGAGCAGGCCCTCGGGATGCATGTCGCGGAAATTCTCGATCGGGAAGGTGGCGTCGCGATCGTGCTGGGCGGCGCGCGGCGCCAGATATTGCTTGCCGAAGCGGCGGCTCTTGGCGATCAGGTCTGCCTGGAAATCGCTGAGATTAAAGGCATCCGGCGCAAACAGCGGGGCGTCGGTGTCGGTCTTGTCCAGATCGATCGGTTTCATCCGGCAGCACTCCTTGTAGCGCTCGCGTCCAGACCACGCAGGAAGCCGAGCACGGCCGCGTCGAAGGCGGCGGGGTTTTCCAGATTGGGCAGGTGGCCCAGCCCGGGCAGGACCACGAATGTGGCGCCCGGAATTTTCGAGGCCATGCGCTCCATCATGGCGGGCGGAGCATTGGTGTCGAACTCGCCCACGAGACACATCGTCGGCACCTTTATCTGGCCGAGGTTCGCGCGTTCTTCGAAGGTTACGATGGCTTCCACACAGGCCTGGTAGGTGGACGCGGGCGCCGACGCCATCGAGGCGATAGCTATCTGTTTTCCCTCGGGATTTGCGTTCGGGCCGATGATCTCGTGGATCATTCCGGCGGCCAGTTCGGGCATGGTCTTGCCGGACCGGAGCGGCGCCAGCCGGTCGGAGACGAACTTTTTCTGGAAATCGCCATCCGGTTTGCCGAAGGACGGGCTCGTCCCCACCAGCACAACGGCCTGATATCCATCGGGTTTTCGCCGCAGCATGGTTTGCGCGATCATGCCGCCGAGGGAGTGCCCGACCAGCACCGGGCGTACCAATCCCGCGGCCGCGATCTGCGCCTCCACGTCGTCCGAAAACTGTTCGAAATCAATGGCTTCGATGGCCGGCCGGCCGCCATAGCCGGGCAGATCCAGGGCCAGCGGCGCGTATCCGGCCGCGCGAAAGCTTTCCACCTGCCGCTGCCATGCCAGCGCCGATCCTCCGACGCCGTGAATGAAAACGACTCCCAGCGGCGCGTTCGGTTCTTGTGGCGGCATGGTCGGGCCAGAGCGTCTGCGATGATCGACGATTGTCGGCATCGTAAGGAACATTACCGGCCCGCTCAATATGTTTTACATATAAAATATCTCGCAACCGGGCCCGGCCATCAGGCAGGGCTGCTTTGACCCGCAGACCCATTATCGGCTTTTCGTCATGGGACTGACTCGTCGCCCGCTCGATTGGAAGCAGAACGCGCAGAATTGTTCGATCGCGTGATCGGGGCTGGTGCCGGACGCGACCGCTTCCGCAAAGACCTTCAACCGGCCTTGATCGGTTACCGCGTAGTCAAGGAAGTAGGTCTGAACGCCCTTCCGCGCGGCAAATTCAAATATCGCGCGGCTGATCAGGTCGCATTTGGAGGTCACCGGATTGATGTGATCGGGGTTGCAGAAGATCGCGTGGCCGTCCCTGACCGACGAATGCAGGTTGATCAGGGTATTGCGATCAGCGCGGACCATGCGAATGTTCTGATAATCGGTGACGCGACTGTTTCTGTAATGGGCTTCGGCCCAATCCGTATCGCCAACAATTGCTGTGACACGATTTCGACCCGAAGCGGTCAGCAGCCGGGCGCTGTGAGGAAAGCCGCTATGCAGCGTGAGGACGGCGCAAGCTTCCGGTCGGCCGGCGATCTCCGCAAAGCAGTCCGGATTGGCATGCACCGCTTCCAGTTGCGGAATTGTCATGCCGCGCTCGACGAGCAGTGCGCCGATCTTGAAATAAAGGTAGTCGCGATACCGCAGACCGAAAATATCAAAAACATACGGATGGATGATTTTCAGTGACGGCCGTCCGCTGAAATACCGCAAGTGTTCGGAAAAATCACCCGCAAGCAGATTTCCGCCGCCGGCTTCAAAAGTCGCGATGTGGCGCGTCAACGCGCGTGCGAATGCGCCTGTTGCAATCTGACAATCATAGCTGTCGCCGCCATTCAGGCAAAATCGTGCAGCGCGCCGGGGCGGCCGCGAAAGCTTTCGCAGCGTTCCGGATATCTCAGTGGGGAGATATCGAAGTGCTGCGTCCAAAGCTCGGTTTGTAAGATGCGCCAATGGCTAGTCCGGCAGGAGTTCGAGCAAGTCCCGAACCGTCTTTACGTCTACGTATCGCTCGGTGTCGATTTCAATGTCGAATGCGTCCTCGATAGCGATTTGCAACTCGAAGAAGTCGATGCTGTCGCGAATGAACAAGGCAAGCTTGGTATCCAGGTCCAAGGGAGCGTCAGACCCCCTTATCTTTGCGATTACTGAAAACAAACGGCTTTCTGCGTCATTCATGGATGTCAACTTCAAGGGTCTCGAGGAGGCTGAAAACACAATCGCGGCTGCGAAACGAATGGGCGGTTACGTGCAGAGTGCGATCTATCGTGCACAGATGTTTCGTGGTCGATTTCCATATTTTCCGGCTAATCGCCTTGCCGATGCATTGGTGCGCGCCAACGGCGAAATACAAGTTTGAATAGCGAGGGCATGCATTGCCCTGAACCCCGGCGGCGTCGACAAAAAGGCGTACACGGTCGTTTTCCGATATGACATTGTCCGACAGACGAATGCTTTTTGATGCTTTTCTTTCGATATACGGCAGGCCCGTCGTCGTCAGTTCAGGGTCCCAGTTGATCTGATTCAAAGGCACCCCCGGCTCGCGTTCCAGAATGGTTTTCACCGAGAGCGTCATAGAGGCCGAAAGGGTGTCGACCGCCAGCGTTAACATGGACAATCTCAGATATTTTTCGTCGAGATCCATGTCCGCCGGCATGGCTTGCAAGACCTGTGACGCAATCATCTCCAGTTGCTCTCGCTTCCTGAGGGAGATCATGTCGTCGAAAAAAAGCGGCAGATCGATCAATCGATCGATAGCATCAATCGAATTCAGATAAGGCGCGAGCCCGGCGAGGATTATGCTGGCTCTACGCAGACTCGGCAGAAAGACGTTTTGAGCCAAACATGCTTTGCCGTCGCGGCTTCTGACGATCGTCTCGTTCAGCGCGGCAGCAAGGGCCGCGTCATAGGCGTCGACCGCCGCAACGGTGTTCAAGGAGATCTCCTTGACCATCCGGTCGCGCAGGAATGTGTGTCGCTCGCCTTCGACCGCCAACGGCAAAAAATCGCGCATGCGGGTCAAATGGCGGAGGTCCACCCCATGCCGGCTGAGGGCGAGATCGAAGCGATACTCGTGCACGATAAAATCGGAGTTCCATAATACTTGCGAAATTAATTCGGAATCCGAGATCATCCACCGCCTGAGCTCGTCCGACCACCAGATACCTTCGTTGGATTGGTACCGAAGACCACGCTGAGGATTCTTATGGAGCGAGAAATCCTTCATGGTCACGCTACCGATACCCGCCCTTAAGATCTGAGCTGGACGTCAGGGGGCTCCAGCAAGGCCCGCCCGCGAGGGCAGTCACCTTGGCAATATGAAGCGTGTTTATTGACCGCTTTGCAACCGAAATTGCCGGGGCGACGGTTGTGCCGAACAATCAACGAAACGGGTCAGGCCCGGCGGCTTTTCTCGCTCCCGATATCGCGCTGGAGCGCTTCGAATACCTTGCGGACGATACCGTTCGCATCAAGTCCGGCCGTTGCATACATGGCAGCCGGCGTGTCCTGATCGATGAAAGTGTCCGGCAGAGTCATCGAACGTACTTTAAGGCCGTTATCCAGTGCGGCGTTGTCCGTCAGCGCCTGCAGCACATAGGCGCCAAATCCGCCGACCGAACCTTCCTCGATCGTGATCAGCACTTCGTGCTCGCGCGCGAGCCGCAGAACCAGATCGGTGTCGAGCGGCTTGGCAAAGCGCGCATCGGCTACGGTGGTCGAAAGGCCGTAACCCGCAAGTTCGTCCGCGGCTTTCAGGCATTCCGAAAGGCGCGTGCCGAACGACAGAAGCGCGACCTTGGTGCCTTCGCGAACAATCCGGCCCTTGCCGATCTCGAGAGGAATGCCGCGCTCGGGCAACGCGACCCCGATGCCTTCACCGCGCGGGTAGCGCAAGGCCGAGGGACGATCATCGATCGCTGCCGCGGTTGCAACCATATGGACGAGGTCGGCCTCGTCCGCCGCGGCCATGATCACAAAGCCCGGCAGACAACCCAGATAGGCGACATCGAAGGAGCCCGCATGGGTCGGCCCATCGGCGCCGACCAGGCCGGCACGATCGATCGCAAAGCGCACCGGCAGCGACTGGATCGCGACATCGTGCACGACCTGATCGTAACCACGTTGCAGGAACGTCGAGTAGATCGCACAGAACGGTTTCAGACCTTCGGTCGCAAGTGCGCCGGCAAACGTCACCGCGTGCTGTTCGGCGATACCGACATCGAAGAAGCGCTTCGGCAACTCCTTGGCGAACAGATCGAGCCCGGTGCCGGACGGCATGGCGGCGGTGATGGCGACGATCTTGTCGTCGCGTTTGGCTTCCGCAACCAGCGCATCGCCAAACACCTTGGTGTAGGCCGGCGCCGCGGCCTTGGCCTTGGCCTGCGCACCGGTGGCGACGTCGAATTTGGTGACGCCGTGGTAGCGGTCCGCCGATCCCTCGGCAGGCGCGTAGCCCTTGCCCTTCTGCGTGACGACATGAACGAGGATCGGCCCGCTCTCGGCGTCCCGGACATTCTTCAGCACCGGCAGCAGATGGTCGAGATTATGTCCGTCGATCGGGCCCACGTAATAAAAGCCGAGCTCCTCGAACAGCGTGCCGCCGGTCACCATGCCGCGGGCATATTCCTCCGCGCGCAACGCGCGCTCCTCGAAGAATTTGGGCAGCCGGTGCGCGAGTTGCTTCCCGATTTCACGCAGGCCCCGATACGTCTTGCCGGAGAGCAAGCGCGCGAGATAGGCCGACATGGCGCCGACCGGCGGCGCGATCGACATGTCGTTGTCGTTGAGAATGACGATCAATCGCGAATGCGTCGCGCCGGCGTTATTCATCGCCTCATAGGCCATGCCGGCCGACATCGCGCCGTCGCCGATCACGGCGATAACGTTGCGCTTCTCGTCCTTCAGGTCGCGGGCCACTGCCATGCCGAGCCCGGCCGAAATCGAGGTGGACGAATGCGCTGCTCCGAACGGATCGTATTCGCTCTCCGCGCGCTTGGTGAACCCGGACAGGCCGCCGCCCTGGCGCAGCGTCCGGATGCGGTCGCGCCGTCCGGTGATGATCTTGTGCGGGTAGGCCTGGTGGCCGACGTCCCAGATCAGCCGGTCGTTGGGGGTATCGAACACGTAGTGCAGCGCAACGGTCAGTTCCACGACACCAAGCCCCGCGCCCAGATGGCCACCGGTCACCGCGACGGCATCGACCATCTCGGTGCGGAGTTCCGTCGCCAGTTGCGGGAGGTCGGATTCGGGAAGGGCACGCAGATCGGACGGAATAGTGATCCGGTCGAGGAGGGGCGTTTTGGAGGCCTGGGACACCGTTTTTCTCTGATAAATCGGTCGGACTGACCTGAAACTGGTTTAAATCTAATGGCTGTTGCAACAATGGCTATAGCGGCTGCGCGCGGCGGGGGCAATTTGACCGGGGGCGCACCGGAGGAGGTCGTTCCGGACCCAACCCCGGCATGGTCGTCGGCGGCCTGCGCCGCAGGGACGGTCTCCGGCGTCGCCCGAAGGCGATGCGGCCGGGGGATATGCTAGCTTCCTCGAAGGAATTGCGGAGACGGGCGGACAATTTGCGGTTGCGCGAGATTCTTTCGACTGCCTATGCACGGTCGCTGATGATCGTCGGGCTGGTGTTGCTGCCGATGCTGATCGCGATCGGCGCGCTGGGCTTTCTTTATTCCGACGCCGAACGGCGGGTGATCGAGGCGCGGCGGGCGGACGTCGCGACCAACGCGGCGCTGATCATCGACCGGCTGATCGCGGAACGAATAGGGGCGTTGCAAACGCTGGCGTCGTCAATGTCCGGCGAGCGGTTCGACTCGGTGGAGGCGCAGCAGCGCGCCGCAAGCCTTGCCGAACGATTTGGCGAGGCGGTCGTCCTTATCGATCGCACCGGCAAATTCATCTGGTCGACACGCCTGCCTCCCGGTGGGCTTTTGCCGGAGCGCACCGACCTCCCGCCAGTCGCGCCGGCCTTTGCGGACCGCAAGCCCTATGTTTCGAACATGATCACCGGCGCCTTCACGGACCTGCCGCTGGCCATTGTAACCGTGCCGCTTTCAGGGGAGCAGGAGGGCTACGCGCTGTCGATGAGCATTTCGCCAAGTCTTCTGAGCTCGACATTGAAGCAGGCGGGATTGCCCAACGAATGGGTCGCCGCCATCGTCGACCGCAACGGTCTGTTTGTTGCGAGAAGCCATAGCCCGGAATTGAATGTCGGCCAGCCGGCGCGGCCACAACTGATCGAGACGGCGCGCGGCGGCCGGCAAAGCGGAAGCTTCAGGAACGTCACGCACGAGGGTGTGCCGGTCGAAAGTTCGTTTCATAGATCCGATCTGACGGGCTGGACCGCGGTGGTTGCCGTTCCCGAGACGCTGATGAATGCCGCGTCGGACCGCAGCCGGATCATCGTGCTGCTATCGCTGATCGCAGCCGTTTCGCTGGCGCTGCTGCTGGCTGCCATCGCAGGACGGAGCACCATTACCGCCGTGCAGGCCCTGCAGCGCAACGCTCTCGCCCTTGCCAAAGGCGAGCCGCTGCATTGGGAGCCGCATTCGATTTCCGAATTCAACGATGTCGGAAAGACCCTGATGGAAGCGGAGGGCATCATCAAGGACCGCGATCGGGCGGTTGCCGAATTGAAGCGGACGTCCGACCTGCTGCAGTCGATCATCACGCTCACGCCGGACCTCGTTTACGTCAAGGATGTCGACAGCAAGACCATCCTGACCAATCCGGCAACGCTGCGGCTCTATGGCAAGACACTGGACGATGTCAAAGGCCGCGGCGCGATCGACTGGCATCCGAATCTGGAAGAGGTGGAGCGCATCGTCGAGAATGATCGCCTCGTCATGGCGCGGGGCGAGTCGATGCAGTTCGAGGAGGCCTTCACCGGGATCGACGGGCGACGGGTGTTTCTGTCGACCAAGACGCCTTTGCTGGATCAGTCAGGAGAGGTCATCGGCGTCGTCGGTGTCTCGACCGACGTGACCGACCGGGAGAAGCGGGCGCAGCATGTCGAGTTCATCATGCGCGAACTCTCGCATCGCTCGAAAAACTTGCTGACGGTCATCCAGTCGATTGCGCGTCAAACCGCCAAGCAAAGCCTTAGCTTCGACGAATTCCAGCACTCGTTCGACAGCCGGCTGCAGTCGCTTGCGGCGCTGCACGATCTTCTCATCGAACACAATTGGGAGGGCGCCTCGATTGCGGAGGTGGTGCAGTCGCAGCTCAAGCCGTTCGCTAATCGCGACCGGGTCGACGCGGAAGGCGCCGACGTGTTCCTGAAGCCCGACGTCGCCCAGATGTTCGCGATGGCCTTCCACGAACTGGCGACCAACGCCACGAAATACGGTGCGCTCTCGTCGGAGGGGGGACGTGTCGCGATCCGCTGGGGAGTGACCGGCGGTCAATTCCGGATCGAATGGAGGGAGCAGGGCGGCCCGGCTGTCATGCCGCCAGAGCGCGACGGATTCGGCTCCACCGTGCTCAAGCGGATTGCGTCACAGGTCGCACAGGCCCGGATCCACTACGTGTTCCATACGACCGGGGTTGTCTGGAGCCTTGAAGCGCCGCTATCGCTGGTCGAAGCCGTCGCGTGACTTCAGAGCGTCACGAATTGGCTTTTTGAGAGAGGCTTCGGTCAGGCCAGGAGATAGAGAGAGCCTGCGACGGAGCAGACCACGATGGCCAGGACGATTGTCCAGGCTTCGGATTCGCCTTCCGCCACGGAGCCGGGCAAAGGCCGCGAAAGCCCGTGCTGCTGAGGGTGTGCCATGATCACTCCACGCTTACTCGTACTGATGTCGGTCATGACGCACGCGGTGCCAGCTAGGTTCCGGAGGCGGTCAAAATACGATTTCTGGGATAACAAATGGTTATCCGCGATCAGCCGTGGCCGGGATCGGAATAGGGTCGCCACACGGCCATAGCCGCCCGCGTCGAGGGGTTTCGGTGCGGGGACTGGCCTGAGATTGGGCGGGATATGCGATAAAAGTAGGCGAGGGCCGATCCGCCGGCTTGCTAGACTGCGGTGACGCAAGGATGCGGGGATCGGTCGCGATGGGTCATGAGTTTCGGATTGTGTCGTTTCGGAATTTGCCGTGGCGATCCTAGTTTCCCTGCACCACGTTACCTCCTACCGATATGACCGTCCGGTCGGCCTCGGGCCGCAGGTGATACGGTTGCGTCCGGCGGCGCATAGCCGGACCCAGATTCCGAGCTATTCCCTGAACGTGCGGCCGAGCCAGCATTTCATCAATTGGCAGCAGGACCCGCACGGCAACTGGCTGGCGCGGCTGGTCTTTCCGGAGAAGACAGAGGAGTTCCGGGTCGAGGTCAATCTGACCGCCAATCTGTCGGTCATCAATCCGTTCGATTTCTTCGTCGAAGCCTATGCGCAGGATTTCCCCTTCGTCTATTCCGACGACCTGCGCTTCGACCTCGCTGCCTATCTGACGCCCGAGCCGGCTGGACCGCTGGTATCGGACTTCATCGCGTCGCTGCCGCAAGGCGCCGAGCGGACCATCGATTTCCTGGTCGGCCTGAATCACAGGCTGCAGCAGCGCGTCCGCTATCTCATCCGGATGGAAGCGGGCGTGCAGGCACCGGAGGAGACGCTGTCGATCGGGTCCGGTTCCTGCCGCGATTCCGCCTGGCTGCTGGTCAATGTCGCGCGGCATCTCGGGCTCGCCGCGCGCTTCGTGTCGGGCTACCTGATTCAGTTGACGGCCGATGTCGATCCGCTGGAGGGCCCGAAAGGCACCGACAAGGATTTCTGCGATCTGCATGCCTGGGCGGAAATCTATGTGCCCGGCGCCGGCTGGATCGGTTTCGATGTGACGTCGGGTTTGCTGTGCGGCGAGGGTCACATTCCGCTGGCGGCGACGCCGCATTATCAATCGGCGGCGCCGATCACCGGCACCGTCGACGCCGCCAATACAAATTTCCATTTCGAGATGCGTGTCGACCGCATTCACGAGGCGCCGCGCGTCACCAAGCCGTTCTCGGATGAGACCTGGGTCAAGCTCGATGCGCTGGGCGAGCGGGTCGATCAGGACCTGAAAGCGAACGACGTGCGGCTGACGATGGGTGGCGAGCCGACCTTCGTCTCGATCGACGATTTCGAAAGCGCGGAATGGAATACGGCCGCCGTCGGCCCGACCAAGCGCGCGCTCGCCGACACGCTGATCCGCAGGCTGCGCGAACGTTTCGCGCCCAACGGTTTCCTGCATTACGGGCAGGGCAAATGGTACCCGGGCGAAAGCCTGCCGCGCTGGGCCTTCGGGCTGTATTGGCGCAAGGATGGCGAGCCGATCTGGGGCGACGCAACCCTGATCGCGCGCGAGGCAGGCCCCCGCGACGCCGCGATCGAGCAGGCCGAGACATTCACAGCCGACTTTGCCGACCGGCTCGGTGTTGGCGCGGACTTCGCGCTTCCTGCCTTTGAGGATCCTGCCGTCTGGGCGCTCAAAGAGGCCGAACTGCCGGAGAATGTCGATCCGACCGATCCGAAGATCGAGGATCCGGAGACCCGCGCGCGCATGGTGCGAACCTTCGAGCGCGGCCTGTCGAAGCCGTCGGGCTTCGTGCTGCCGATCCAGGCCTGGCAATCGCAATCGACCGACCGCCGCTGGAAGAGCGAGAAATGGAAGCTGCGGCGCGGCAAGCTGTTTCTGGTGCCGGGTGACTCTCCGGTCGGCTTCCGGCTGCCGCTGGGCGCGCTGCCCTGGGTGCCGCGCTCGGACTATCCCTATCTGCATCCGCAGGACCCGACCGAGCCGCGCGAGCCGCTGCCATCACGCGAGCAGCTGGCGCAGATCTATAACGATGGCGGCGGTTCGGCCGAAGCCAATGCCGATCGCCAGACCCGGATCGAGCAGGTCGCGGTCGCGGGCGCCGTGCGCACCGCGATCTCGATCGAGCCGCGGGACGGCATTCTCTGCGTGTTCATGCCACCGGTCGAGCGGCTTGAAGATTATCTCGAATTGCTCGCTGCGATCGAACAGAGCGCGCGCGCGACCGGCACGCCGGTTCATATCGAAGGCTATCCGCCGCCGCACGATCCGCGGCTGAACGTGATCAAGGTCACGCCTGATCCCGGCGTCATCGAAGTGAACGTGCATCCCGCATCGAGCTGGCGCGAGGCGGTCGATATCACCACCGACCTCTATGAAGAAGCGCGGCAGACCCGTCTTGGCACCGACAAGTTCATGATCGACGGCCGTCATGTCGGCACCGGCGGCGGCAATCACGTCGTGATCGGAGGGGCGACGCCGCTGGATTCGCCGTTCCTTCGCAGGCCCGATCTCCTGCGCAGTCTGGTCCTTTACTGGCAGCGGCATCCTTCGCTGTCCTATCTGTTGTCCGGGCTATTCATCGGGCCGACCAGCCAGGCGCCGCGCATGGACGAGGCGCGTCATGACGGCCTCTACGAACTCGAAGTCGCGCTCGACCTCATGCCCGAGGGCGAGGCAAATATTCCGCCGTGGCTGGTCGACCGGCTGTTCCGCAACATCCTCGCCGATGTCACCGGCAACACCCACCGCGCCGAAATCTGCATCGACAAGCTCTATTCACCCGACGGACCGACCGGACGGCTCGGTCTGATCGAATTTCGCTCGTTCGAAATGCCGCCCGATCCGCGCATGTCGCTGGCGCAGCAATTGCTGATCCGTGCGCTGGTGTCGTGGTTCTGGCGCGAGCCGCAATTCGGCAAGCTGACGCGCTGGGGCACCACGCTGCACGACCGCTTCATGCTGCCCCACTATGTCTGGCAGGATTTTCTCGGCGTGCTCGCCGATCTCGGTCGCGCCGGCTATCACTTCGATCCGGAATGGTTCAAGGCGCAATGGGAATTCCGCTTCCCCTTCTATGGCGCGGTCGAATATGCGGGGGTCAAGCTCGAACTCCGGCAGGCCCTGGAGCCGTGGCATGTGCTGGCTGAAGAGAGCGCCGCAGGCGGCACCGTGCGCTTCGTCGATTCGTCGGTCGAGCGCCTGCAGGTCAAGGTGACCGGCTTCGTACCCGAGCGTTATGTCATTGCGTGCAACCGCAGGCGGATGCCGATGACGTCCACCGGCGAAATCGGAGAAGCGGTCGCGGGCGTGCGCTTCAAGGCCTGGCAGCCAGTTTCAGGGCTCCACCCCACCATTCCGGTGCATGCGCCTTTGACCTTCGACATTATCGATGCCTGGAACAGGCGTTCGCTGGGCGGCTGCGTCTATCACGTCGCGCATCCGGGTGGCCGCAATTACGATACCTTCCCGGTGAATTCCTACGAAGCCGAGGCACGGCGGCTGGCGCGCTTCCAGGATCACGGACATACTCCGGGAATCGTCGATTTGCCGCCGGAAGAGTCGGCGAGTGAATTTCCGTTGACGCTCGACCTCCGCCGGAGCGTACGGCGTCCGAACTGAATCGGTGGACCGACCTATGCAGAAAGCGGCTTCGGCCGACATGCCGCGCCCGGCCTGGTACGACGATTACGTGCCGCTCGATGGCGTGCCGGACGAATTGATCGGACCGGATGGGCGCCCGCGCAGGGCGTGGCTGAATTTCCTGCATCAGCTCTCGGCCGACGAGCGGTCGCTGGCTGCGGTCGATCAGCATCTGCAGGATATCGGCGTCTCATATCGTGTGCATGGCGAGGCGCGCGAACGCACCTGGCCGATGAGCCGGCTGCCGCTTCTGATCGAGGACGAGGAATGGAACGCGATCGCCGCCGGCGTGACGCAGCGCGCGCGGGTGATCGAGGCCATGCTGGCGGACGTGTACGGCCAGGGCCGTCTGGTGAAGGACGGCGTGCTGCCGGCCGCCATGGTCGCCGGTTCGAGCGAATTCATGCGGCCGCTGGTTGGCGTTGAGCCGCCTGACGGACGCTGGCTGCATATCTATGCAGTTGACCTTGGCCGTGGACCGGACGGCCGCTGGTGGGTCTTGAGCGATCGTGCGCAGGCGCCATCGGGCGCGGGCTATGCGCTGGAAAATCGACTCGTGATGTCGCGGGCGCTGCCGACCGGCTACCGGCGGATGAATGTGCGCCGGCTCGCGCCGTTCTTCAGAGACTTTCGCTCGGCGCTCGCCGATGCCGCGGAGCGTCCCCAACCCCGCATCTGCCTGCTGACGCCCGGTCCGTACAGCCAGACCTATTTCGAACAGGCCTATCTGGCGCGCTACCTCGGTTTCCTGCTGCTCGAAGGCGACGACCTCGTGGTTCATGACGGCGTCACGCATGTGCGCACCATCGCCGGCCTGAAGCGTGCGGACGTGATCTGGCGCTTCGTCGATTCGGACTATGTCGATCCGATCGAACTCAACGGGCGCTCGCGCCTTGGCATTCCCGGACTGGTATCGGCGTTGCGCCACGGCGGAACCGTCGTCGCCAACATGCCGGGCGCGGGCTTTGCGGAATCGCGCGCGTTGATGAGCGTCATGCCATCCATTGCGGGGCATCTGATCGGCGAGGATCTCGCGCTACCCAATATCGCCACCTGGTGGTGTGGCGACGACAGGGGCCGCCGTCGCGTGCTGGACAATTTCAACCGGATGGCGATTTCCGGCGCCTTTGCCGGACGGCTTCCGGAATTGCAGGGCGAGACGCAAGTGCTGCCCGCTGACCTGGAAGAGTCCCAGCGTGCGGCCCTGCGCGAAGCGATCGAGGAGCGAGGGATCGATTTCGTCGGTCAGGAGGTGGTGCAGCTTTCGACCACGCCGGTCCGTGCCGGCGACAAGCTGGTGCCGCGGCCGTTCGTGCTGCGGGTGTTCGCAGCCGCGACCGCGCATGGTTGGGAGGTGATGCCGGGCGGCTTCTGCCGGATTTCGGCGCAGTCCGATGCGCGCGCCATCAGCATGCGCGAAGGCGTGCAATCAGCCGATGTCTGGGTGCTGTCGAGCAAGCCGGTGGCGCCCGAAACGCTGCTGCCGGCCAGCACCGACATTCATATCCAGCGCATTCTCGGCAATATCCCGAGCCGGGCGGCGGACAACCTGTTCTGGTATGGCCGCTATCTGGAACGCGCGGAGGCGACGCTGCGGGTGGTGCGCTGCCTGTGCGCGCGCGCGATCGACATGGATTTCATCTCCGGCAATGTGCCCGCAACCATCGAAAAGCTGACCCGCCAGCTGGTTGCCTGGGGCGCGGTGCCGGAGGAGCAGCAAGACGCGTCGACTTTGGTGATCGCGCGCACCGCGCTCGCGGACGAGAACGCCTATGGGTCGGGTCTGTCCGGCGTGCGCATGGCGCGCAGTGCCGGCTCCGTCATCCGCGAACGCATTTCGGTCGATGCCTCGAAGCTGTCGCGGCGTCTTGACGAACTCCTGTCGAGCGTCGGCGAGTTGCCGAGCGAGACCGATGTGCTGGACGCAGCCGACCGGGCGCTGCAAATTCTCGCGGCATTGTCCGGCCTCGGCCAGGAGAACATGAACCGCAACGCCGGCTGGCGTTTCCTGGATATCGGCCGGCGTACCGAGCGTGCCATCAACACGTGCCGGCTGGCGCGCCTGTTTGCATCGGACGATGCGACCGCCGAAGACCTCGACGTGATGCTCGATCTGATCGATTGCCAGATCACCTATCGCTCGCGCTATATGACCGGGATCGCGATCGACCCTGTGCGCGACATGGCGATGCTCGATCCGTACAATCCGCGCTCGGTCGGCTTCCAGTTGATGACCATCAGCGAGCATGTCGCCACGTTGCCGGCGCTTCAGCTTGACGGGGTTCCGGAAGAGCCGCAGCGGCTGGCCGCGCGGCTGGCGATCGATCTCGAAACCACCACCGCACGGGATCTCGACAACACGGTGGTGCTTTCGATCGAACAGCGCATTTCGGCCTTTGCCCAAGCCGTGGCGGCGCGCTATTTCCTGCGGCGTCAGACCGGCATGGTCGGGGCAGGGGTCAGCAGTCTCGCGTGATCTACGACATCGATCATTTGACCGCCTATTCCTACGCGGCGCCGGTGACGTCCGCCTCGCTGGCATTGCGACTGACGCCGCGCAACACCATGACGCAGCGCAGCCTCGCGCATGAGGTCAGGATTTCGCCCGGCCCGGATCATGCCACGTCGCATCGCGACTTCTTCGGCAATGTGGTCGAGCTGGTGCGGATCGACACACAGCATACCGAATTGGAGATCAGGTCGTTGGCGCGCGTCGAGGTGATGCCGCGACCTGGCCTGGCCGGTCCCGATCTGGCTTGGGAGGATGTGGGCGCTATGGCGTTGTCGGAACGCGATCTGAGCGCCGCGGGGCCTTCGCATTTCCTGTTCACCAGCCCGCGTATTAGGCTGGCGCGTGAAGTGACGCATTATGCGCGCGCGAGCTTTACGCCGGGCCGGGGGATCGTGGACGCCTGCACCGATCTGATGACGCGGATCCGCAACGAATTCGCCTACCAGCCGGAGGCAACGGAAATTTCGACCTCTATCGCCGAAGCCTTCGCGCAGCGCGCCGGGGTCTGCCAGGATTTCGCGCAGATCATGATCGGGGGCCTGCGCGGATTAGGGCTGCCGGCGGCCTATGTCAGCGGCTATCTGCGGACCATTCCGCCGCCGGGCAAGAAGCGGCTGCAGGGTGCCGACGCCACCCATGCCTGGGTCTCGGTCTGGGCCGGGCCGGAGAATGGCTGGATCGGGTTCGATCCGACCAACGCGATCCAGGCCGGCACCGACCACATCACCCTGGCGATCGGGCGCGACTTTTCCGACGTGTCGCCGGTTTATGGCGTGTTCGTGGGCTCGGGCGAGCACGAACTGAAGGTCGAGGTCGACGTCGTCCCGGCCTGAGCGCCTTTAGGCGGAACCTTCGGCCCGACGCGTTCGTTTGCAACGCTTGCGAGCCAGGCGGGGTCAGATGCGGCTGTTTGTGTGCCAGGGGTGCGGTCAGCCTCTTCATTTCGAGAATACAAGCTGTGGCAGTTGCGGCCGGCGGGTCGGCTATTTGCCGCGGCTGACGCGGATGAGTGCGCTTGAGCCGACCGACGGCGGGTTTCGCGCGCTGGCCGATCCGGACAAGACATACCGGTTCTGTGCGAATGCGGAATACGAAAGCTGCAACTGGATGATCGCCGATCCCAGTCCGCACGGGTTCTGTATTGCGTGCCGGCACAACCGGATCATCCCCGACCTCGCAAGCGGCGATAATCTGATGCTCTGGCGGAGGCTCGAGGTGGCGAAACGCCGGCTGTTCTACAGCCTGCTGCGCCTGCAATTGCCGCTGGTGACCTGGGTCGAGGATACGGCGGGGCTTGCTTTCGACTTTCTGGCGCCGACCCATCAGCCGGTGCTGACCGGACATCTCAACGGCGCGATCACCATCAATCTTGCAGAAGCCGACGATTCCGAGCGCGAGCGTCAGCGCGGCGCGCTGGGAGAGCCGTATCGCACGCTGCTCGGCCACTTCCGGCATGAAATCGCGCATTATTACTGGGACCTGCTCGTCAACAACGACGCCTCGATCGAGGAATTCCGCAGCGTGTTCGGCGACGAGCGCGCGGATTATGGCGAGGCGTTGCGCCGGCATCATGGGGACGGCGCGCCCACGGACTGGTCGCAGCGCTATGTCTCGGCCTATGCAAGCGCGCATCCGTGGGAGGACTTCGCCGAGACCTGGGCGCATTACTTCCATATCGTCGACACGCTCGAGACCGCGCGCGCCTTCGGCGTCTCGACCCAGCCGCGGGTAGCGAGCGCCGCCGGTCTGGAAAGTCCTGTCGATTTCGACCCCTATGGCGCAAACGTCGACCAACTGATCGAGGCGTGGCTGCCGCTGACGTTCGCGATCAACGCGCTCAACCGCTCCATGGGCCAGAACGATCTTTATCCGTTCGTGATCGCGCCCGCGATCGTGGTCAAGCTGGGTTACATCTATCGCCTGATCCATCGCTTTCCGCATCCGCCGGAGGTGGAGGACGAAGCGGCGCTGAAAGCCATGGTGGCGCTGCTGAAGAAGGGGGTGACGGTGCCATCCTAGTTGGGCCGTCACCGCAATCGGGTCAGCGCGGTCTCGCCGTGGGAATATAATCTGTAGATAGTTTTCGTAGCAGTTGTCGGATAATGAGACCGCTGCCGCAAACGAGGCTTGTCTCCGCGCGGTCCTGGCAGGTTATGAGATGTCCGAATTCCAAACTTATTGTCTGACGGTCGCGAAAAACTTCGAAGCGCTCGCGCAATTGGAGAATGAGGTGCAGGCTGCGATTGACGCAGCCGGAGACGCGCTCAAGCGCGGCAACAAGATCATGTTCTGCGGCAACGGCGGCTCGGCGGCAGACGCGCAACATCTCGCCGCCGAACTGGTGGGCCGCTATCTGATCGACCGGGCGCCGCTGCCTGCGCTGGCGTTGACCGTAGACACATCCGCGCTGACGGCCATCGCCAACGATTATTCCTACGATGAGGTGTTTGCCCGTCAGCTCGCCGGGCTCGGCCAGCCAGGCGACGTTCTGGTAGCGTTGTCAACCAGCGGCAACAGCAAGAACGTGCTGCGGGCGATCGAAGTGGCGCGCGACAAGTCCATCAGGACGATCGGACTTACCGGGCAGTCCGGCGGCCTGATGCGCCAGCTTTGCGACATCTGCATCTGCGTGCCGTCCGATCGCACCAACCATATACAGGAGATGCATATCGCCGTCGGTCACGTCATCTGCGGCGCGGTCGAGCGTAGGACGAGCGTCGCCGGTCCGACATTGTCGTGATCGCGCAGAGACCGCAGCTCGCAACCGGGCCCGCTCATCAGGCAGGGCTGCTTTCACCCGCAGCCGTTATCGGCTTTTCGTCATGGGCCTGACTCGTCGCCCGCTCGATTGGAAGCAGAACGCGCAGAATTGTTCGATCGCGTGATCGGGACTGGTGCCGGGCGCGACCGCTTCCGAGAAGACCTTTAATCGGCCCTGATCGGTTACCGCATAGTCAATGAAGTAGGTCTGAACGTCCTTGCGCGCGGCAAATTCAAACATTGCGCGGCTGATCAGGTCGCATTTGGAGGTCACCGGATTGATGTGATCGGGGTTGCAGCAGATTGCGTGGCCATCCCTCACCGACGAATGCAGGTTGATCAGGGTATTGCGATCGGCACGAACCAGGCGAATGTTCTGATAATCAGTGACGCGATTGTTTCTATAAAGGGCTTCGGCCCAATCGGTGTCGCCAAAAATAGCTGTGACACGACTACGACCGGAACCGGTCAGCAGCCGGGCGTTATGCGGAAACCCCGTATGCAATGCCAGTACGAGACATGCGTCCGAGCGGGCGACAATTTCCGCAAAGCAGTCGGGATTGGCATGCACCGTTTCCAATTGCGGAATTGTTTCTCCGCGCTCCACGATCAGAGCGGCAATCTGCGAATATAGATAGTCGCGATATCGCAGATTGAACATATCAAAAACATATGGATGAAGGAGTTTCAGCGACGGCCGTCCGCTGAAATATTTCAGATGTTCGGAAAAATCACCGTCAAGCAGGCTTCCACCGCCGGATTCAAAAGTCGCGATGTGCCGCTTCAGCTTTCGCACGAATATACGGGCTGCCGGCTGAAAGTGATTACTGTCCCCGCCATTCAGGCAGAAACGAAAAGCGCGCCAGAACGGTCGTAAAAGTGTGCGCGGAATGCCGGATACCGCTGAACGGAAATATGGATTGTCCGGGACGCCAGGCTCGCCTCTCATATCCCACCAACGGCTATCCCGATACGAGGCCAAGCAAGTCGCGAATCGTCTTTGCCTCAATGAAGCGTTCGTTGTCTATCTCGGTTCCGAACGCTTCTTCGAGGTCCAGTTGCAGCTCGAAGACGTCAAAGCTATCCCGAACGAACATTCTCAACTCTGCATCGAGATTAATAGCAGAGCCTTCAGACCCCTTGATTGTTCCGATTACGGAAAGCAGGCGTTTCTCTATGTCGTTCATGAATTGTAACTTCAAAGCTCTAGGCTGACGCGGTCGTCTCGCGATATGGCGTTGTCGGCCAGGCGCGCTTCTTTTGTTGCTTTTCTCTCGATAAACGGCAGGCCTGTCGACGTTAGCTCTGCGTCCCAACCGATCTGATTCAAGGCCACGCCCGGTTGGCGTTCGAGTATGGATTTGACCTAGAGCGTGTTGGATCTGAGCTGGGTCGTTATCAGAAAAGCCCGTTCGCGAATCCCGCGGCGGTTGCTCACTTTATGAAGCCTGCTTATTCAAAGCTCTGCAATCTGATTCTGGCAGACAGGCCGTCGTGCCGCTGAACAGGAGTTCATCCATGGCCGCCGGCATCCGACTTTCTGATGGTATGACGACGAGATCAGACCGCCAGTTACCTGCATCCTGGCCACGAAACGCCACGATCCGCGCACCGCTGCGGACGATTTCGCTCAACGGCAATATCGAGCCTGCCCGCCCGCGTTTACGACTGCGGGAGAATAATATGTGCGGTTACTAAAAAGGCCCGGCGCGCTTTTCTGCGGCCGGGCCAGTATCATGTGCCGGAGGTTCACCCGGCACATCCTTTCACCAAAAGTCAGTATCTTGCCGAGACCGGCCCCTTGCCGAGATTGCCAAAGCGATAGTTGATGCCGACCTTGACGGTGGAAATGTGGCTGTCGATATCAGCATTAATCGGCAAAGCGATCGGGCCGAGGCCAATACTATCGAAAGAGCGGTTCTTCTGGCCGAAGTCCATGTAGGTGCCCTCAATCTTGGCCGACCAATTTCCGGCGAACGCCCATTCGATACCGCCGCCGACCAACCAGCCAGTCTCGGTCTCGGAGATCGTCGACGCGTAATTCAGTCCGGGAAAAACGATGTTCGCGGTGTAGTCGTTGTTTGCCCATGCGATACCAGCCTTGCCGTACACAAGCAGGGTGTCGAAGGCGACGCCGAGCCGCGTGGAGACCGTTGCGACCCAGTTATTCTGGACCGAGCCGCTGACGGAAGCGCCAGGCACAAGGCCAAAAAGAAAGTTGCTGTTGCCAGAGCCGCTGACGTCGGACCAGGCGATATCGGCTTCGGTTCCGAGAACGATGCTACCGTATTGATAGTTGAAGCCGGCGGTGGCACCGCCCATGAACCCGTCATGATCGAAGCGGAACGGGTCTGCTAATAGGCCTGCGATCCCCGTCGGGGTCGCGCCCGTTTCGCCCCAACCGTAGCCCGCGTGTCCACCGACATAGAAGCCGGTCCAGCTGTATGCTGGCGCCATAACAGGTGCCGCCTTGTAGACCGGAGCAATATCTGCCGCGCTCGCGATCGAAGCTGTTAAGAAAGCTGCGGCAACGAGACCACCTGAAAGTTGTGCCTTCATTGTTTTCCCCCCTCGGGTGATTTAAAGATCAACCCTGACGTTTATATTCGCGTTTTTCGGGAGAGTCCGTTTCATTTCTGCCACAGGTTACATTTGTATATTTCACGCGAGGTATTGCTCGACTGACGGCCGCAACGTTGGCCCCGAAGGCGTCGAAGTTCTGGAAAATTCAGACGATACCGCCGCCTCCGCGCATCGGTCACGTTGAAATCCAAAGCCCCCCGGAATGCTGGTGCCGAGCAAAGCGCCATCTTGTCACAACCCCGGCTGCCCCTACCATCTTGCCTTCTCGCTCCGGTTGCGAAAAGCTCCCCCTACATTTCTGGGGGGACAAATGGAAACCGAGCACATCTACGGGGCTGCCATTGCGATGGGGGCTGTCGCCTGCCTGGTGGCACTAATGCGTTCGCGAGGCGCGGCGCGCGCCCGTGATCGAGAGCGAGAGCGGATCCAGAAGAAAAGATTTTATGACGAGCTCTACGACCCCAAAAATCGAATCCCGCCCTCATCAGGCGAGTAACGGCTGCTTAGGGGCGATCCATTGCCAACCGCCACCGCGCGTTGCACCGCCAACAAGCTGGCGGATACCGCTGCCGGAGACGCAAACCAGGCGGAGCGGGAGTCAGTTGGCCCAAAACGCTCCAGACTGCATTAGAAAAGCTATCAGCGAGGTCGACTGAGTATCAGCGGTCACGCGGGGCGTTCTGCGCGGTTATTTCTTTGTGTTCTGAGTCATGACGCCGATAGCTGCCTGCTCCCGCACAAACCGCACGCCGGCGCGCTCCAGAGCCGAGCGCAAATCAGCAATCGCGCGATCCGAAACCTGACGGCGCGACTTTTCAAAATCCACGACCGTCGAAAGGCCCAGCCCTGAGCGTTCCGCGAGGTCAGGCTGAGTCATGTCGAGTAATGCGCGTGCAGCGCGACACTGCGCCGGAGTTATCAAATCACTTTTTTTCTCAATCATCGGATTGTCCTTGACGAAATCAAGATCAACATTTTATGTTGATATATGCCGAGCGGTCCATCCCGATTGTCGCGGGCATTTTGGTTGAAAGGAGTAGATCATGAATCAAGTCTCGTTCGCTGCCGTAACCTATCAGGCCATTCGCGACCGATTGCGTGCGAATGACCCGGAACTCGATGATGACACCTTGGCCGACACGGTCGAGGGACTGACCGACCTGCACGAGATCGTGGCCGCGTTGGTGCGGTCCGCCCTGGAAGACGAGGCTTACGTAGCCGCATTGCGGAACAGGGTCTCCGATATGCAATGCCGCATGAGCAGGTTGGAGGGCAGGGCTACCAAATGCCGGCAACTGGTCCGGGACGTGATGGTGGATTGCGAGATCAAGAAGGTCTCGGCGCCTGACCTGACCATAAGCCTCCGCGCCTGCCCGCCGCCGCTTTGTATTGAGGATGAGGCGGCTATTCCAACGTCCTACTGGGAGGCGAGAGAGCCAAGGCTGAATCGAACAGCGTTGATCAACGACCTTAAGGCCGGAATGCCGGTGTCCGGTGCGAAACTTGGCGAGGCGAATCAGTCTCTGAGCGTGAGGACAAAGTAAGATGACATTCTCCAGCAAACAAATATCGGCTCTCAGAACTGACGTCGATCCAGCCTTCACGCGGTTGCGGAAGCTCAACGATGGTCGTGAGCTGCCTTATATCGAAGGTTGGTACGCGATTGCGGAGGCCAACCGGATCTTCGGATTCGACGCCTGGTCGCGTGAGACCGTGGACGTCAAATGCCTGCAGGCGCGTGAAGTCCGCGGGTCTTTTCAGGTTCTTTATCTGGCAAAGGTCCGCGTTACGGTCCGTGCAGGAGACCACGAAACGATCCGCGAGGGCTATGGAACAGGTGCTGCAGCGAGCGACTCGCTCGGAGATGCACATGAAAAGGCGTTGAAGAGCGCGGAGACTGACGCAACCAAGCGTGCGCTCGCAACTTTCGGCAGGCCATTTGGGCTCGCTCTTCATGTTCCGGCGACCGAGGTCGACGCCAAGCCGACCGCCCCGCAGCCTGCGATCCCGGACGTCCACCGCCGCCGAACCCGGCAGCGCAAGGACCCTGATGGTCGGTTTCGGCTCGTACGGGATCCCCGACTTAATCTGATGCAAAAAGAGTTCTTGATCGGAACAAACGCGGCTTCGATCTCAGCTGCATCATCAGACCAAGAGCGGCCGCCGAACACCGAATCCGAGTTCGGCACTCCCGCAGTGGATCAGCAGCCGGCCGAACAGGTAGTGGTGCCGATCACAAAGACGCTTCGGCGGCGCTCTCTCCCACACCTCAGATACGTCATGGCGCAGCCCTGCTTGCTCTGCGCGCGTACCCCTTCGGATGCGCACCATCTCCGGTTCACACAACCGCGTGCGATGGGCAGGAAGGTGAGCGATGAGTATACGGTCCCTCTATGCCGCACTCATCATCGCCAGCTGCATCATTCCGGGGACGAGGTGGGCTGGTGGATGGCAATGGAGATCGATCCGCTTCCGATTGCGCAAGACCTCTGGCAGGAGTCGCAGAAGGTAGCGAACGACGTTCAATCTAAAACGAGCTGAACCGGTCTAAATGCCTTTGCAAGCGGTAGCCTCGCTATCGCTTGCATCGGGTTTCTTTCTGGCCCGACGTAACAGTCGTGATGTTGTCAGAGGCGTTCGACGGAATTAGGCCGTGTACCATAAATTCCCGAGGTCAGCTATGCCCCATCAGCACCGCAATGCGGGCATCGTTTGATTTCAGCGATGTGCCAATGACGAACTTCATTGCCGAAAACTTACACAGCTGTCCAATTTTTGGCCTGGGTTTAAAGAGGCGCTGGCAGTTATCGGCCCCGATGCCAGGGATTGTCTCCGGCCGCTGGGTTGACAGCGTTCGAACGATGCCACCCGAGGATCCTCCACCCACTCCTATTGTGGTGTGCCGGCCGATAACTGAAGCTCAGCCTATACCGAAGCTGAAGCGATAGCTAAGCCAGCCGGCTCTGTCGACACTTAAGCCCATCAACCGTTCGGCGCAGGCGCCTTAGCGCATCAGTTCGGCCACAATCTGCTCCGCCAGCAGCGGCGCCATAGAATACTTGCCTACATCGACCGAGAAATAGCTGTCCATTTGTTGAATGCCAAACGAGTCTCGCTTGTGCAGTCCGCACCTCACATCTGCGAGAGAGCCTTTGCCTCTGGCGACAACCCAGCCACCCTGGACGTTCCAATCGTGCGCGGTTTCCCTTATTCTGGCAATGTCAGGAATGAATTCAGAAAGCGCGCTTAACGTCTGGTTCTGGATCGCAAACTTCTCCACGGCACTTACTTTTGGATCTATTGGTGCATAACGAGCGAATTCGTCCACGATCAATCCAGTCGGATACCACGAGAGGTAAAGTGAATTTCCGTAATTCTTGAAGTCGCCAAAAGGACCAGTGGCAATGACAAAGTTTGGCAAGTCGCAAGTGTCAATCTGGGCGAACACAGACATGCGATATCGATAAGACAACAAAGGTGACAGCAAGCCGCGCTCCGCATCGATCGTAGGTCTGCCCTCCCAAAGCGCGTTTATAATCGCGTCAAATCCTTCGGTGGCGCCTTTGTCTGTGACGACCGACCAATTGGAGTCGCTAGTGAGTACATTGGCGACTCTTTCGCCGAACCGACATTCGATCCGGCCCTCGGACTTAATTCGCTCCACCAGCCGGTCAGCGACCCAATTCGTGTCAACTGATTTTTCAGGGGTTGTGAAAGCGGCAAAAATAGACGGATTTACGGTTATGGCGCGAAGTTGTCGCTCGGTAAGTTGTTCAGGAGCGGGGGTATTAAAGCCGGCCTCGTAACCAAGCGACCAGACTGTTTTCAGATACCGATATACGTCGTCAGGCGCCACCACACTATCGGCGTGGATGAGAAGTATGTCCGGATTGCGCGTTACTCTTTCACTGATCGACATCTCGATTAGGGAAGAGACGATTCGATCGAAACTGCGGGCCCCCGGTAGAAGTCGTTTGGCCGTAGCCAGAGTATCGTCGGCAGCATAAATATATCCTTGGTGAATTTTACCTTCGTTCCAACGGCCGGCGCGGCTCATCGGTGCGGGCTGGGCGTCAAACAGCGTGACGCTCAGTCCACGCCGTGCTGATAGCAAGGCTATGCATGTGCCAAGCATGCCGGCTCCAAGCACTGCTATGCGGTCTCCGCTTTTCATGCTCGACTTGCTACGAGGGTATGGTGGAATAATCGGCGGAATCGTATTTATTGCTTGTTAAAGCAAGAAGTTGCGCGTCCGGTGTGCAATACGTCTGCTGGCTCCATACATTCGGTTTCAAGTAAATCGCCTGTCCTACGTGCAGCACATACTCCTCCGCGCGCTTACTATGCCGTACGCCGATGCGAATTGTTCCTGCGAGGCACAACAGCATCTGCTCGCTGCAAACACGGGCATGACCGCCCCGCGTTGTGCCAGGCGGTACCCCGAATATAAAGAACAGGTTTGCCGGTTTAAAACACAACTGGTCAAAATCTATCGGACAGAGGTTTCCGCGCGAGTCGGAAATGTATTCAAAATCAAATCGCACTACATTAGGATCAAATATGGTTTTGTGCAGTGTGACTCGTGTCATTTTGAGCTATAAATTCATACTTTGCAGAGTTTTGAAACGAGCGAAGGATGCCTTATCAAAAGATTTTTATAGGTATGCCCGCCTACGATGGCAAGGAGTTCATCGCAGAAACGCTCGAGTCAATCAGGGCGCAGCGACACTCCGATTATAATGTTCTTATTTCAGTTGACGGAAACGACCGAGAGACGGCCGATTGCTGTCGGCCATTTCTTTCTGATCCGCGCTTCTCAATTCAGGTCCAGCAGCAGAGGTTGGGTTGGGACGGAAACTTCAATTGGCTGCTGAAGCAGGCGGAGGGCGAGTTCTTCTGCTATTGGCAGCAAGATGATCTTACAACCGACGATTATCTCGAAGCTCTGTGGGTTGCTTCGCAGAATAGTCCGTCGGCTGCGTGTTATTACAGCGACATAGAATGGTTCGGAGAAACCAAAGCTTTGTACATCGAGGATTCTGTAACCGGACTTCCCATCAACAGGGCGCTCTCCATCTTTGAAAAAATGAACGGAATCCCGAATAGGGGGCTTATTCGTCGTGCGGCTATCGAGCGTGCTGGACTAGTAACAAGCAACCCGTTCGGAAGCGCCTTTGAGGAATATGTCTGGATTGCCAAACTCGCGCGCGAAGGCAATCTTCAGCGTGTCCCCGGACCCATCTATTACAAACGCGCACACGCGAATGCGACTAGCTCAAAATGGATGCGTAAGTCGAGCGCCTGGAAAAGAAACGTTTGGATTGAATTTGGACTCGGAATGCTTGAAACCGTTTGGCCTGTACTCGGACCACAGGATCGGCTGACCGCCTTCGGAATTGTGCTCGACCGGCTGTGCAGCACGCGGGCTCATCGGTTTATTCTGTATGGTGGGCCCATTATCCCATTTGCATTCGACTTTCTCGAGGCCGCACTCAAGGAGTTTCCTGTTCCTGAGATCTCCCATGCATTGGTTGTTGGTGAGCGCGTTCCGAAGTTTGCAGGCGAGATCGGTGGGTCTCTGATGGATACCGTCGTCGATTGGGTCTCGAAAGGTAAGGCTCCTCCGCTTGAATACGAATGTATTGTTAGTTTTGCTTATGGACAGGCCGGAGTGGATCTTCTCAACCAGGGCTGGTCGCAAGTGGAAGACTGGGGCACTTGGAGCATTGAGCGAAACGCAACGATTTGTTTACCGCGGTGCCGTGGAGAAACCATTAAATTGAGGTTTACTGCATTTGGCAGGCCGAACTCGCGACCAACCATCAATGTCTTTGCTGCTGGGCATCAAATTGCCTCTTGGCAGGTTCCTTTGCTCGAGCTGACCGAAAGGGAGCTTACGGTTCCAGCCGAAATCCGATTGTTAGAATTCCAACTTCCGAATGCAGTCTCGCCAATTGAGGTGGAATTCAATAAGGACCCACGACTGTTGGGAATTGGTCTTGTCTCCCTCGAACTATTGTAAGTTTCTCAACCCTTCGCTGCGTATAACGGTGGGAGACGAGCGTTCTAGCAGATGACATGCGCGCTTCCCGGAGTTCATTGGGCGGCGGTTGATCTTTCGAGCGGACCTCGCTCATGCTTACAATATCCCGCCGAACGAATTCACGAAGCCGGATTTTGAGGTGATCTTGCACGGCGACGATGGCAGGGCTCGCGTGATCGGTCGCACCTATCACTCATGAACCAAGCTGAATGCCCGGTACTGGTTTTGGGCCGACAACTTCTTTCACCGCGGGCCGCACCGCGCCGCATCAGGGGCGCGCGGCAACCGAAGCCGAGGCAACAGCAGCGTGGCGCGCTTGCTGGGAATCAGGCCCAACCAGCTGTGGCCAGCCCATGGCGAACAATTGCGCTGAATTTGTCGGTTCGTCGAAGGGCGTCGTGGGCTCGTCGGTCGTATGTGCTTTTCCTCGATCATGATCGAGGCCGATGCGTCGATCGAGCCAAGCCCCGGCACGCCCAGGTGTGTCGCCCACGGATTGCCACGGTGAGCTGGTGGATGGCGATGGAGTTCGCTCCGCTTCCGATTGCGCAAGACCTCTGGCAGGAGTCGCAGAAGCTAACGAACGACGTTTAATCTAAAACTAGCTGAACCCGTCGGCATGCCCTTCCGCAGGCGGTCGCGTTGCTATCGCCTGCGTCGGATATTGTTTTGGTTCTTCGAAAAGTGGTGGTGGAGTTAACCAAACGCTTTACGAGGAAATCAGGCCGTGTACAATCATAAATTGCATACGTCAGCTACTTACCCGAACGACACATTACGGATGCCGCGATGCCGGAGCGAGCGCGTTCTTTCGTCACCATGCTTGTTGTTGGCGTATCGATATCCGGCTGCGGAATCGCCGACCGAGATTTTTTTGAGGAGTACGCCGGGCTTCAGGCCATCGAATTTGCCTCGTCCGACCGCCAGAACTTTTTTCGGATTTATGACAATCCGGTCCACAGGAAGCTAGTGCTTGAGCCACGTTTCCGACCCAATCATACAACGACTGAGGCGCGTCAAGTATCTGGGGTGCAAACCATCTTGCCGGTGCCGGTCTATGAGCGTGCGGCTCGCGATTATCTTTTCAGCACTGGTAGGCCCTGCACGCTGGTGGATGGCTATCCTGTCTCTCACCCAGTGTGGCTGTTCCAATACTCGTGCGGCCCACCGCAATCTCAAATGCCTACCCCCAAGCGACCGCCGTAGGGAGCGGCCTCATGAGTCGTATGCGCGGGTCTCGCCAGCGCAATCTGGAAGTCTTGCAGCCTCAGACTGCGGTTCGCGTGAAGCGCATGCTACTAGGCTCTTGATGCGATCGAATAGCAGCGTCTTATGCGAATGCGATGCTATTTCGACAAGAGGAAGTGCATCTTTGTCTTCGTTGCCGACTGACAGAGTAGGCTCTTCGGACATCATGTCGACGTAAGCCGATAGAGGTAAGTACCCGGATTCGACAAGCGCCCGTGCGGTTGCGAGATCCAGCATGAGAAGTCCCCCGGTTTAAATTCCAGATGCTCATGATGTGCCCAAACATGGTTAATTGATCGTAAATTACTGGCCCTCGCGCCGCTTTTGGTAGAGTGTCAGTGATTGCGCACACCGCTTCTTGCCGAGGGTGAGCGTGAATTTTGAATTGAGTGCGGCCGTCACGGTATGGGTATCTTTGAAGTGGGTGAGGATCGTATCCGTTTCAAATACTTGAGTAGGCTTATGCAAAGGCGAGAACGCCTCGCGTGAGTTGGCTTCAGCTTACCAATCAAGCAAAGGTCGATGAGGTCGTTGTGAACGTACTCGAGACTGCGATACCTGAAGTGCTGATATTTGAGCCAAAGGTAACAAGCGATCCGCGGGGCTTTTTTTCTGAAACGTGGAACTCACGCGTCTACCAGAATGCCCTGGGATCGAGCATTAAGTTCGTTCAAGACAACCATTCACAATCGCGACTGGGTGTACTACGCGGGCTACACTATCAAGTCGAACAAGTGCAGGCAAAACTTGTTCGTGTTTCTCGAGGAAAAGTTTTTGATGTCGCAGTCGACGTTCGACGATCCTCCCCAACGTTCGGAAAATGGATTGGAACCGAACTGTCTGACGAAAATCATCGGCAAATGTGGGTGCCCGTCGGATTCGCTCACGGATTTCTAGTTCTGTCGGAGGTTGCCGATGTGCTTTACAAAGTAACGGATTATTACGCGCCCGAGCATGAACGCTGCATAAAATGGAACGACCCTGCAATAGCAATTAGTTGGCCGATTGACGGAGAGCCCATACTTTCGCCGCGCGATCTCGGCGGAGCTTTTCTTGCCGCAGCGGATGTGTTTACCTAACTGCGGTCCAATTGATCGCGCATTCTTGTGAGCTACAGTGTTTCAATCGGTATCAAACTTGCCGCGCAAAAAGCTAGCCACAGCCGCGGCATCCAGGGTTGAGAGATGGTCCAGAAGCGGTTCCTTGTCACCGGTGGAGCGGGATTCATTGGGTCTGCATTCGTTCGGTTGTTAATAGGTGAAACCAACCATTCGGTGCTTGTCGTCGACAAGCTGACTTACGCCGGTAATATGCAATCCCTGTCATCCGTTGCGGGTGACACCCGATTCCGCTTCCTGCACGCAGACATCTGTGATGCCGCGAAGATGACAGAGGCGATGGACGACTACGCTCCAGATTACATTGTTCATCTTGCGGCTGAGAGCCACGTTGATCGCTCCATCGACGGTCCCGCTGCTTTCATCGAAACCAATATGGTGGGTACCTTCATCCTGTTGCAGGTCGCACACGCTTACTGGAGAAAACTCTCGGCGTCGCGACGGAGCAGCTTTCGCTTTCATCACGTCTCGACCGATGAGGTTTTCGGTTCGTTGCCGGAGACGGGCTACTTTCACGAACAGACAGCCTATGATCCACGCTCGCCATACTCAGCTTCGAAGGCGGCTTCCGATCACCTTGTTAATGCTTGGCATCATACCTACGGTCTGCCGGTGCTGATCAGCAACTGCTCGAACAATTACGGACCGAACCAGTTTCCGGAAAAGCTTATTCCGCTGATGATCATCAATGCGCTTGAGGGGCGCGTTTTGCCGGTTTATGGGGACGGCAAGAACGTTCGCGACTGGCTCTATGTTGAAGACCACGCGCGCGCCTTGATGCTAATCGCGACCCAGGGGGCTGCAGGCGCGAAGTATTGTGTTGGGGGCTTGTGCGAAAAATCCAATCTAGACGTCGTAACGACGGTCTGCGCGGTTCTCCGCGAAATTGCTCCCGACGTGGGAGCCCGAGAGCATCTGATTTCCTTTGTAAAGGACCGCCCAGGTCACGACCGGCGTTACGCAATCGATCCGTCCAGGGTGATCACGGATTTGGGCTGGAAGCCCCAAGAGAGCTTCGAGAGCGGTCTCCAGAAGACGGTGCGATGGTATCTTGACAATCCCGATTGGTGGCAGCGGATCCGTTCAAAGACCTACGGCGGAGAGCGTCTGGGGGTAGTTGCGTGATCCTCCTGTTCGGGGCAGGTGGACAGGTCGGACAGCAATTGTCGCATGATGCGCGGGCGCGTAATATCGCCCTGACGAGCTTGTCGCGCGAGCATGTCGACATCTCTGATTATGGGCGCGTCTCAGACGCTATTCGACATTTCAAACCAAGCGTGGTTGTCAATGCTGCGGCCTATACCAATGTCGATCAAGCAGAGGTCGAGCCCGATGCTGCGTTTCTGGCCAACGCCCAAGGGCCTGAAAATGTCGCACGGGCCTGCAGGCTTGCGAACATCCCAGTCCTCCATTTCTCTACTGACTATGTATTCGATGGAAAGAAGACGGGACCGTATCTTGAGAGTGATCGAGTAGTTGCACTGGGGGTTTATGGTCGCTCGAAGGCCGAAGGAGAGGACAAAGTTCGCGCGGAGACCGCGGAGCACGTCATTCTTCGCACCGCCTGGGTTTATGGCGAGTTCGGCAGGAATTTCCTGAAGACGATTCTTCGGTTAGCAGGCGAACGTGACGAGCTGCGCGTGGTTGCCGACCAGCGCGGCAATCCGACTTCAACGCGTCAAATTGCAGAGGCGGTATTTTCGATCGTGCCGCGAATGATTGAGCGAACTTGTCCCTTTGGCACCTACCATTTCGCCGGGTGCGGTGTCACCACATGGCACGCTTTCGCTGAAAAAATCGTAGCCGTCCGAGCGCGCTTTGCCGGCAAATCTACTCCGGTCGTTGCGATCAGAACAGAAGATCTTCCTACTAAGGTGCCGCGCCCTGCTAACTCGGAGTTGGACTGCGATTTATTCATCAAGACATTTGGAGTGCAGCCGCAGGCTTGGTCGTCCGAATGCGAGCGCGTTGCTTGGTCCCTTTGCCGGACCTGATCATTTGCTATCTCGTACGGATTGATAAGCCGCTAACAAAGCGAGCAGTGCAAACGGCTTGGATGCCGCTCACGGCGTCGTCTGCTTGATGAGCCGTGCCAGCAATGCAGGAGACAACGCGTTGATGGACAGTTTCTTTTAATTGCTGAAGACGACGGATAAACCGCCACACGAATCCGGGGGCGTCGTGTTAGAATACATCGACGCTTTTACAATCTTGAGCACCGGCGCTGGGGCACCGGATCCTTTTGGAGTTCGAGCGGAGAAAGGTAGTCAACCCACGGTCCGGCCGGAAGATGCTCCACGTGCGGCTCCGCCCTCGATATTCGCGCTGCTGTCGTCAAGCGCCATCCAAATTCGCAGCACTGAAATGAGGTGGACTCTATAAACCGTCATCCCGCCAGCCCCTGCGCTAACCAAACTGCCCTCGGGGACCAGGGGCGTTCAAACAGAGATATGATGCCAATGGAAGTTATTAGAGACCTCGATCAGATTGATCGTAAACTTAAAGAAATCGAGAAGGCGGCGTATCACTCAGACGCGGCCATGAGAAAAATATTCTCTGAGTTCTGCTTGGATTTTTCCGAAGTCTACAAGGACCTTCCCAGGGATCCGTTCAGTGATGAGTATTGGTCCTACCAGATGAAGATGTATGAGCGACTTGCTGGTAAGAGCTATCGCGTAGAAAACGAAGTGAGTCATTTGGACGTAGCGGCGGCTACCACACATCCATTCCCCTATACCTCAAAAAGCACCGCTGTGGCGGGTATGCACCTATCAGCACTGGGGTACCTGATAAGCAGAATCGAGATTCCCTCAGGATCAAAAATCATCGAGTTTGGAGCGGGGTGGGGGAATACGACGCTGGCTCTTGCGCTGCTTGGCTACGAAGTAACGGTCGTCGAGATTGAAGCGCGATTTTGCGAGTTAATCCAAGCGCGAGCCAAACTGCATGGAGTTGCAATCAACGTGATCAACGGAGATTTTTTCGCGTGTGAGACTATCAAAGATAAGTTTGATGCGGCTCTTTTTTATGAATGTTTCCATCACTGCTCGGATCACATGAGGCTTTTTAGAGGGCTTCATAACGTGTTGAGGCCTACTGGCTACCTTTATCTAGGCGCGGAACCTGTTCTCCCGGATTTTCCCATTCCTTGGGGCTTGCGGATGGACGGTGAGTCGCTATGGGCAATCCGGCAAAACGGGTGGATGGAATTAGGGTATCGCGAAGATTATTTTGTCAAGGCATTTGAAAGCACTGGGTGGTCAGGATCGTTGCAGCGATCAGCTGACGTTGGATTCGCAAACGTGTGGACGTTAAGGCGAAGTTTGAGCGGCGAAGTGGTAATTCCAATAAGTGAAGATGTTATCTGTTCAGCGCATCCGAAGGGGCCTCATGGCCTTTTAACCGCCGACGGGGATGTGGGTTACATAATTTGGGGGCCTTACATTAACCTGCAGGCTGGTCACTGGCGTGCAACGATAAATGTAAAGGCGGATACTGAAAATTGTGGAGCGGTGATAATTGACATTTGCCAAAACTACGGAAGAGACGTTGTCGCAAAGAGAGACATTGACTTGATGTCGACTAACCGCGCTGAACAGTATTCATTGGACTTTGTTTTGCGCGATCGAGCAGTTAACGTTGAAGTTCGTTTGTTTGGGGTCACTCCTACAAGCGTTACCATATCGTCCGTCGAATTTTGTCAGATTTCGGTCGCAGCGAGCGAGCAACATGTTGATGGCCGCGATAATCGGTTAAGTCTTCTCGGTCGGATCAAGAAGTCTATACATCTGAAATGGGGGTGATGTTTCGTTGTATGAAATGAGCGCTGGCGATGCTGCTGATATGTCTCGTGAAGGCAAGCGGCAGTTCGAATGGCGGATCGTTCCTGCTTTGTTGGATCGCGCGGCCGCCGAAGTTTCGACCTATTCGACCAAATGCAGACAGCTCGCCGCCCTACTGCAAGCCTCGTATTTTGTTTAGAAGTCTTCGATTTTCTTGAACCAAGGCGCATTCGTTATCCGCACCGCCGTTGCAATCGCCGCAGGAAGTTGTCGCTCGTGCGCAAGCCTCGTGGAGCCGGAATGTCCGGGATATTGGCTCGGCGACGAACACGGGATTACGCCAGTTGGCTTGACTGCAGCCACTTGGGCCTGAAAACAGTCACAGTAGTGCGCAGCGGTGGAGGTCTTCCAAGAACCCGCTGCGCTCACTGACGCCTCCGCGGTTTCGGCAAGATCCTTTTGCAATGCCCTTTGCCGCCGTCGCGTCGGTGCCGCAGAAGTTTGGCGTGACCTGCTCCCGTATTTGTACTCGTTTGTAGGGAGAATCTGTTCCGGTTATGCCGCTCAGTGGGGGCGCGTGCTGCGAACTCGGATGGTTTGTGCACGTTGAGGTTCGTATTTGTTTCCGAAGCTTTGCCAGGCCGTCGGCCTAGCTTCCAATTGCGGAAGTTTCGCATTGAGCTCCAACAGATACGCGATGACTCGAGGCATGTCCTACGTCAATTGTTAGCAACTGGCGCCTCGTTCCTTTGCACGATGATGCCAAGAGAGGTGCAAGTATAGGACGCGATTTTCTAGCCGCAGGTAGGGAAGTAGGGCGGTACGTCCACGTAGCCGTCCGCAAAGGCTGCGCCGTTGTCCCAGTCCTCGGTTCGACGGTACGCTCGGCCTGCCGAGGACGTACGAAAAGGGACTCAATATCCCTGCGACGGTATAACGAAAGGGTGGGGGGACTCGAAGGTCTAGTCGTCTGAGCTCATGTTGAATTCCGTTGTGTGGATAGCGACGCCCTCTGGGCGAATGACTGACATTGAGCGTTCGACGAAATCTAGGCCGTGTTCGAGGGAGCCGAGATGTTCTAGCACGCAGGGCGACTAGCAAAAGTCGAAGCGCCCTTCCAGGTCTTCGGGCAGGTTGTTCATGTCAAAACGCTGAACAGAACCCGCTCCCGAAAGGTCGGCTCGTCGCAGATCCCGAGCCGGTTTAGCGCTTTCAGCCCGGCGGCGTGTTGTCCATCGTTCCACCCCGCGGCAGCGGCGCCCTCCTGGGCCATGTCGGTCGCCAAGATATCGACGCCGAGCGACGCGCCGAGCGATGGCAGCAGCTCCAAGCCCACACCGAAGCCGATGCCGCGGCGGAGCGGCCCAAGTTGGCTCCTCTGAAAAAGGGAGTCCGCGATGAAAAACCACTACAAGAGTTTGCGGTTCATGGCCGGGGCCTGCCGCATGCACGACATCCAGTACCGGAAGCCGTCAGTCGAGAGATCGCCTTGGCAGCATATGCGAGGTCCTTTCCTAATGGATGGCCGCGGCTCGACCGGCAGCGGCGGACTGCCGGTCAGCGCCCTGTAGTCGATAACGGACATTTTCACCGCGGGATCGGGCCGCAAGGCTTCCTTGGGCTCCACACTACAATTCGGCGCGGAGCGCGCCCAGCTGTTGCTCAATCGTGTCCAGTTTTGCGCCGAATTCCACCTTCGAGAGCCGCTGCTCGATCGCGTCCAGACATTCTGCCACGCGGTGAATGCCGAGTGCCGCCCTCAGAGCATGAGCGAACGGACGAAGCGGACCTCTCATGAGTTTCCCCTATAAACCGCTTCGTCGCCGATCGTGCCGCCGCCAGTGCCGGCTTGCCTGCAAGCCAGCCAGCATGCCGCGGAGCCGGTGCCCGAGACCGCTCCAAGCATGGTCAGCGAGCCACGTTGCCGCATGCTCCTGGCAGCGCGCCCGCAAATGCTGCTCACGCAGGAGCATGTCGATCCCGTCAGCCACAGCGGAGGCGTCGGTGTAGGCAAAACGGAATACCGCGTCCTGCGCCTCTGCAAAGATCTCCACGGGCGTAACTGCCACGGGCACGCCGCTTGCGAGAGCCGCGCGCAAGGCCGCGCTCGAGGACTCCTTGCTCTCGTCGTAAGGAAGCGCGATAAGGTCGCATCCGGCTAGGCGACGAAGGCATTCCTCCATCGGCAGGAACGCGGTCTCCCACTCGATAGCATCCGTCAAGCCCCTTTCCGCCGCCAGACCCTTACATTTCACAAGCTCGTCGCCTGGGTCGTAGGGATGCAGCGCGTTGATGAGCCGTAGGCGCAGCCGCGGCCAGCGTGGACGCAGCGCTGCTGCGGCCTCAATGAGACGGTCAATGCCCTTGCCCGGTAGGAGGAAGCCGAAGCATCCGATGATGGGCGCATCGGCCGGAGACAGCGGCCGCGCTGGCGGCGCCCCATATCGCGGCGGGGCACCATGCGGAAAAAAGGTCACGTTGGCTATGAGGCCGAGGTCCTTCAGTAGATTAAGGTCCTCGACCCGGTGCACCAGCACCCGCGACGCTTCGCGAAGCGCCGCGAGGGTAGCCGAGCGCTCCGCCGCAGAGATGTCCAGGAGGCGCGGCGCGGCGTGCAGAGTCACCACAACCGCCCGGTCCGCGACGCGCCGGTCGCGCATGAGCTTAACGAGGTGCTCCCAGGTGATTAGGCCGGGTTGATGCTGGATGACCACAACTTCCGGATCCTCTACCGCGATCGCCCGTGCCAGGGAGGCAGAGGCGTCCGCGCTGCCTAATTCCCAGGCCATCCGGGCGGGTACGAGTCCACCCGACGGCGGAAACGCTGTCCGCGATTCGCAGAGGATAACGAGCTCCGTCCCGCTCCCGGCGGCCGCTACGGCCTCGACCAGGTGCCGGGAGTACTCGGCGATGCCGCAATGCACGTTCCAAGTGGAAACCCAGGCGACGCGCAGCCGAGCTGTGCTGTCCATTACGGCCGCATCCAGCATGAGGTCCACGGCCCGGTCTGCCCAGTGCGCGGCGTTGAGCCTGCGGCGGACGGCGTCGCGCGCGCGGGTGGCCATCGCGGCGGAACGGTCCCCGCCGCCCGTCTGGTCCTCGAACACGTCGCGCAAGGCCCGCGTCAGACCAGCGCGGTCCGGTTCCACCCAGACCGAGTTGCCGGACGCGAGATGACTGCGCGACTGCGCAAATCGAAAATCCACGAACCGTGCCTCGTCAGCAGTGCAGAAATCGAGGTGCCCGCCGTAACCCGTGACAATTAGCGGGATGCCCGCGGCCATCGCCTCGGCTGCTGGGATGTTGAAGCCCTCGCCTCGTGTCGGCAGGACCACGGCATCGGCCTCAGCGAAGAGGTTAAGCAGAGCTTGCTCGCCAAGGTCCTCGTTCACGAAGACGATATCCGGCGCCTCCGGGTCACGCGCGCGCAGCGTCGCTAATTGCTCGGCCACTTCGTTGTGCGGATTCGGGAAGCCCTTGATGACGAGACGAACCGGCTCGTCCCGCCGGAAGGCTGCTGCGTATGCCTCCAGCAGGATGTCTACGCCCTTGCGCGGGAAGCATGACGACACGTGCAGGAAAGTGACCGGCCGGCCCGCCGCGCGGGGCGAACCGACGCGCTCGTTGCCGAGACGGAGGAACGGCTCGAGCGCGGGCGCGTAGCCGGAAACGGGCACCGGCACGCCGACGCCGGAGTCCACCAACGCCTTCGCCGCGAACGAGGAGGGCGCGAGCACCGCTCGGAAGCCAGCGTTGATAGCATCCACGAACTTCGCCGGCAGTAGAGACTCTTCCCAGAACACCATCGCAACGGCGCCGTCGCGCGGGTCCTCGGGGGAGTGGAAGGGGTAGTGCTGGCAGAGCACGATCTCCGGTCCGGTCGCTGGGACGGGGCGGCGGGCGAGCGTGGCGATGGCATCCCGCTCGTCGAATGGCACGCCGTCGAAGCGATCCACCGGACCGTTCTCCCAAGGGATGATCCGCACCGTGCCCGGTCGCCGCGATTCCAGCGCGGTGGCCATTGAGCGATTCACCGTCGCCAAGCTGTAAGTGCCGTTAACGTGGCCCCGGACGGCCACGCGGAAATTGGTCGAGAGCGCCGCCCGATCGTCGTCGTCCGGGGGAGCGGCTCCGGCAGAGCGCAGGGCCTGTAGGAGCCTCGGCGAGTACCGCTCCAGGCGGAAGCCGTCGACCACCTCGCGGCCCCGCCTGGCCATGCTGACGCGTCGCACAGGGTCCTGAGCCAGCGCGAGCATAGCGCGCGCCACGGTCTCGGGCGTACGATCTTCGAGCAGCTCGCCCGCGCCGCCAAGGGTATAGGGCACCGCCCCCGCTGGCCATGCCAGTACCGGAACGCCATGAGCCATCGCCTCGACGAGTGGCACGCCGAACCCCTCATGCTCACTGAGCGAGACGTAGAGGTCGGCCGCTCGATACCAGCTGTGCAACTCATTATCCGTCACTGGGCCCGTTAGGGTGACGACTTCTTCGAGCCCCTGGGCCGCAATTCGGCGTCGAATCTCGTTTGGGTAGGGAGCGTCGTCGCCGTCCGTCCGGCCCACGAGAATGAGGCGGCATGGCCGATTCCATGCCGAGCGGAACACCGCGAAGGCGCTCACAAGATCCGCCTGTCCCTTAGAGGCCACGACGCGCCCGACGAAGAGGACGGTGAAAGCTTCGCACTCGGAGCTCCGCCCCTCGGCCGCGTCGGCGAGGAGCGCGTTCACGTCGAACAAAAAGGGACAGGCGAGCGGAGACTCGTAGCCCGCGGCGCGAAGTTCCTGAGCATTGTACACGCTGTCCGCGAGCGCCGCCGTCATGTGCGGCTGCATAAGACGGAGCTGGTGCCGGCCGATATCGGCGTACTGCGCGAAGGCCGGGACGTCCTGAAGGAGCCGCGACGGCGTTATATTATGGTACATTAGAACCTTGGATGCTGGCAACGCGAGCACTCGGTCCAGGGAGTCGTATCCCATAGAGTGATGCACGATCAGCACATAGCGCTCGTGACCGGGGAGGTCATCGAGTTGCAAAAGCTCTGCCTCTAATGCGTGATGGCGATGCTCGACGAAGATTTCGCTCTCGTACCCCTGATCGCGCAACCACCGACGGATCAGCAGCATGCTGTTCGTGATCGCGTCTCCCGGCGATGAGCCGGAATGAAACTGGTGGACAACGCGAAACGCCCGCGGCCCGTCGGATCCCTTCGCGGCAGAAGCAGAAATGGGAATCGCCGGCGGTTGCGGGGGGGCGGCTTTGGGCTCGGGAGACGGCGCGTTCGCAGCGCCGAGGGCGGAGGCAAGGTAGGCGTCACGCCGAAGCCGCAGCCAGTCACGAACTCTCGGCGCGACCAGGCCCAGGCCGCGATCTGCCCAGGCGGCGCCCGGGATGCGGGCGGCTACGCGGGTCGCCGCGTAAAAAGTTACGCGTGATGCCCGCTTCAGCGCGCTCCCGTTCGCGCCGCCTACGCGCGCAAGGCGCTCCACCCTAGGTCGCGACACGCCGGCCTCGATCAAAGCAGAGCCCACGTGTCGGCGCGCGATCTGGCGGACGGCGCGCAAGGGTCCAGTGAGTCGCCAAGAGGTGCTGGCTCGCAGTGCGGCGGCATCCATAATCGCCGCGTCGCGAAAACGCTGCGCGGCGTCCCGCAGCCGGTCAGCCTCAGCAACACGCTCTGCCGCCACGGCGAGCTGCCGACGCGTCTCCTCTTCCGCCGCAACCCTTAGCCGGTCGGCCTCGGCAACGCGCTCTGCCGCCACGGCGATCTGGCGACGCGTCTCCTCTTCCGCCGCAACTCTTAGCCGGTCGGCCTCAGCAACGCGCTCTGCCGCCACGGCGATCTGCCGACGCGTCTCCTCTTCCGCCGCAACCCTTAGCCGGTCGGCCTCGGCAACCCGCTCTGTCGCCGCGGCGATCTGCCTACCTACCTCCTCCATCGCCGCCCCCGCCCGCGCCTCTGTTGCAGCGGCCATGCGCGCGGCTAGGACTTCGCTGGACCGGACGAAGTCGTCGAAGACGTTAACAGGCGTGCGGAAAACTGGACCGAGTTCGGCCCGGTGCTCGTCCGCGACATAGAAGCGGTTCAACCCGTCGAACCACACAAAGCTGTAGCCGGCCCGGAGGAGGATAGGTTCCCACGGCATATGATTCTCTGTCGTCGTCATTGGCTCTGTCGCTTCGACGAGCACGATCCACGGGCGGCAGGCGTTGAAGTCGGCGCCGCGCAGGACCTCCAGCTCCGAACCCTCCACGTCGATCTTAAGAAAGTGAACCTCGGAGCGCAGGTGCTCGCGACAGACGTCAGCGAGCGTCATCACCCGAACGCGCCGCATCTCCGAGCTGAATCCCGCCCGCACGTGCAGATCGGCGATGCCGGCATCAAGTGTCGACAGGCCGGTGCCCCCAATACGATGGAACGGCACCTCGCCGGCAACGCTGCCGAGCGCTACTTCGAGTGTAATGTCGCGGGGACGGCTTTGCCGGAGCTCGGCGGCGAAGTCGGGGTCGGGTTCCACGTTGATCCCCACCCAACCACGCTCGTAAAAGGCCTTCGTGACCGACATGTCGTCGGGGTGCGCCGCGCCGACGTCGATGTATGCGCCGTGTTCGACGTGCCGCAGCGCCCGGTGCAGCATCACATCCTCAAAATTCTGCGCGTACGAGATAAAAGTCATTCGACCCCTCTGCGCGCCTATTGTCGTCGCGGCTCCCGCTAGCACGGGATCCGGCGCGCGCTCTTTTCTGCCAGTCCGTAAACGCCTTGACAACTAGAGGGTGGTGCTCACGTTGCTTGCGACTTGGCCGATGCGAGAAGAGAGACCTCGCGATGCCAGCGAAATGCGAAGCCGGGCGTGGAGCGCGATCGACAACAAGTCGCCTATCAAAGCGATAGATCAGAGGACGGCCGCCGTGAGTAGGACAGACTTGAAATTTTGCAGCCGCGTCATCCAGCGTTCGAGCGGAGCTCACGGTGAGCAGAGGTCACTCTCGATCGAGAAGTTGTATTTGGCGCACAACTTTTGCGCTATCGTCGAAAAAATGCAAATACTGTTCCGAGCGCTTTGTAACCGGGCGTTGCGAACAAACCTTTCGTAGGGGGAATCTTTGTCAAAGACTGCCTTAATTACTGGGATCACTGGACAAGACGGCGCCTATCTGGCACAGTTTTTGCTTTCTAAGAATTATCGAGTCTTTGGCTTGGTCCGACGGTCCAGCACCTCCGAACTTGGCCTTACGAGGCTCAATTGGCTTGGTGTGTCCGACCAGATCATCCTAGTGGACGGTGATCTGCGAGACATCCCCGTTTTGGTGCGTACGATCCAAGAAGCCCAGCCCGATGAGATTTACAATCTTGCGGCCCAGTCTTTTGTCGCTTCATCTTGGCGGCAACCGATACTCACGACTGAGATCACCGCTGGCGGCGTTGCAAACATTTTGGAGGCGACTCGCATAGCTAAACCTGACGCGCGCTTCTATCAGGCGTCCTCTTCCGAAATGTACGGAAGAATTGTGCAGCCCGTTCAGTCAGAGACGACGCCATTTTACCCGCGTTCTCCCTACGCCGTAGCGAAGCTTTTCGGACATTGGCTCACTATCAATTACCGGGAAAGCTTTGGAATGCACGCTTCCAGCGGCATTCTTTTCAATCATGAATCGCCACTACGAGGAATAGAATTTGTAACTCGGAAAGTCTCCGACGGCGTAGCTAAGATCAAATTAGGCAAAGCTAGCGAGCTGCGTCTCGGCAACATCGAGGCGCAACGAGATTGGGGGCATGCTCGGGACTACGTCAGGGCAATGTGGTTGATGTTGCAACAAGATAATGCCGACGATTATGTCATTGCTACGGGAAGGACGACAACAGTTCGCGAAATGTGCCGTATCGCTTTCGCACATGTCGGTTTGAATGCGGACGATCATATTGTTATCGATCCCGCGTTTTTCCGACCGGCTGAAGTCGACATCTTATTGGGCGATCCAAAGAAAGCTCGAAACAAGCTTGGTTGGGAGCCGACAATTTCTTTAGAAGATATGATTTGTGAAATGGTTGATGCGGATCTGGCCAGACTTCGAAAGCAATGACATGACTACAGGCGCTGATGCCCTAACCCGGGCTCCAATCCGCGTTGTTGTGACGGGGTCAAGCGGCTTTGTAGGGCAGTGGCTAGTCCGCCGCTTACGGGAGCCGGAGTTTAGCGGTCGTATAAGTGTCTTTCCATTGTTTGATCAAACAACCGTTGGTCCCCAAAGTGACATAACGACTCATGTTGCAGTGGAAAACGCGATTGCAAGGTTAAAACCTGACTGTGTCGTGCATCTTGCTGCTGTAGCCAATCCAACCGAAGGCAGCAAGAATCCCCGTCGAATGTGGGATGTCAACTTGTTTGGCACCTTCAATGTGGCGCATGCGATATTAAGGCAAGCTCCTGACGCGCGGCTGATTTTTGCTAGCAGTGCAGACGTCTATGGGACCAGTTTCAACACATGCCCACTTCCGATTTCCGAAGAGGCAGTTGTCCAGCCTTTGCGGTCTTACGGCGCGAGCAAGCTAGCGGCGGAGTGTCTTCTGAACCAACTCTCACACGATGGGCTTGATGTGGTGTTGTTCAGGCCGTTCAACCACACCGGGCCCGGCCAGTCTCCCGCCTACGCGGTTTCCTCTTTCGCGCGTCAAATCGCGAACATTGAAGCTGGCCTCGCTGCTCCGGTGCTGAAGGTAGGCAACTTAGACGCCGAACGCGATTTTCTAGACGTTCGCGATGTTGTAGATGCCTACACCTGCGCGATAACGCAGACAAATCGCATCTCCTGCCAACCGATCAACCTTGCGACTGGATTTCCAACCAGCATTGGTTCGATTTTAGAAGCGATGCTTGGAATGTCCGCTTCAAAAATTGAAGTTCGAGTAGATCCAGACTTGGTCAGGAAATCTGAGATTCCAATCATGAGCGGAAGCACGTCGCGAGCGAAAGCGGAGCTCGGATGGACTACACGTATTCCTCTAAAGAAGACCATAGAGGATGTCTTAAACTACTGGAGATCAAGGCCCCCAGGATTTCAGTAATCATGAGCGAGATTACATAATTACATCGCAGATTGATCCCTAGCCCTTTGCGGGGCGTTGATTTGACTGCGCGCTATTTGCCAATGCATTCATTAGGTCCGTCAAGCAAATCCGAGAAGTCATGGCAGCGTTCCCGGTGAAATGGACTTGCCTCACGTATGAGGGGCAAAGGAACACTGAGTACTCTAGTTTTGCAACTTCACACATTCGGGAAGCCCAAACATCTCTCAAGGAGTCGCCCCTTATCCCGACCCAGCTATCCGGCATGAGATCAAAGACCCTCGCCCCGGGTCGACAAAAGACAATGTTTGCGAGTGTTGACCCATGCGGTGAAACGATTACATCGGCGTCGTAAAGCGCCTTGATTTGATCTCGAAAGTGCATCCTAGCAGGCTCTATAATGCGATAGCCTGCTGATGCCAGACGTCGGATCAGTTCCTCTTCGTTGGAAATTGTTCGAGAGGATACATCTCCGGATTGCGATCGTCGTACGTAAATGCGGCGCGTCGGTGTATTGCCAAGCGGCATGGCATCTTGGGCTAACTGTTGAGCCCACCAAAGGGAATTTGGGTTGGGTGCCCTCGTATTGCTGGCATCGATAATGTTGGAAACGATTGCAGATCTAAACTGATATGATGAGTCCGGCAAATAGAGATAATCCTGCTCGCTCAACCCGAGCTCTGAAAGGTGTTGCGTCACCCATGGTGGCTGGTTTGCGGAAACAACAATCTTCAAAGAACCCTTTTTTATCTCATCGAAGAAATAAAAGACAATTGGCAAGCTTGTCAAAAGGTAGTGTCCGTAGGACGGACTGAATGAGTTGAAGGCAAATAGGACATCTTCATCAACATAGTTGTGGCTCTTCCGCAGTTGCCGGACTGCGCCTCCACCTCGGATCAAATGTCCGCCGTCTCTATAACGCGGGTCAAGGAGGTCGTGGACGGTTGTTGTTTCCGAAATAAGCTCGGCCTTCTTGGTAACGAGCCGGATCGAGATCGGGTCTGCGACGCAATTATGAAAGCGGCCAAACACGATTTCCGGTGTTTGGAATCTCGCCTCGGAAAGTGATGCTTCTAAAGTGGTCTTGTTGCGTGTTCCCTCGCTGGCTATTACGGATTTGACATTCTTGACCATAACGGTTGTTGCGGAACAAGCGCGCCAAACAGCATCGTCATTTGTGCGCAATAAGTCGGTCTGGCTATCGCAAGCAATTCCGGCTTGCGAGATAGATTTGTTGACGAGTTCAGAGGACTGGTAGAAGCTCTTGCAAGAGCTTTGCAAGAGCCGTCTCGCCGATCGAGTCCTCAATCGCAGGGACCGCTTAAGTCTATCCGCAATCTGAATTGGGCTGTTCACTGCTCGCTATAGGCGCGCAGAACGTCCGCCGGCACGCCATCCATTTTTATTCGACCCTTTTCCAGCCAAATCACTCGGTTGCAATTCTCTTTAATGAGTTCCGCCGAGTGACTCGCAAGGACCAGAATATTGGATGCGTCGACGACCGCGCGCAAACGGTCGTTAGCACGGTGCTGGAATTCGGCATCACCCGTCGAAAGCCACTCGTCCATGATAAGTATCTCGGGAGCCACGGATGTCGAGACCGCAAAGGCCAGACGCAACTGCATGCCAGTTGAATATGTGCGAAACGGCAAATCCAAGAACTCACCAAGGCCGGTAAATTCCGCAATATCCTCTGAACGATCGGCAATCTCCCGTGGGGTCATACCCATCATCAACCCGCGTAGACGGATGTTATCCCTACCGGATGCCTCAGGATCGATCCCAAGCGAGATGTTTATCAGCGTAGCGCATTTTCCTTCGATTATCGCTTCGCCTCCTGTTGGAACGAATATGCCGGACAACACACGCAGTAAGGTCGTTTTGCCCGCTCCGTTGTGGCCAACTAGTCCCAGCCGTGTACCATCGTTGAGTTCAAAGTTTACGTCCTCTAGGCCACGAATAACCACGTGACCGTCGGGACGCTGGGTGATCGTTGCCCCGACCATGCTTCGGAAAACGCGCTTTTTTAGAGATCGCGCCGAGGCGTCGAAAACAGGAAAGTCGACGGATGCGTGTCTTAGCGCGATTCTTGGCATGTCAAAGCCAGTAAGGAATTCGCCTACGAAATCGCCCGAAAACCATCAGTGTAGCCAGCCATCCTAAGACGGCCAGTCCCAGGCTCGCGAGCCAATTGACTGTGTCTGGGCTGTGCCCAAGAAGGGGCGACCTAACTAGGGCAAGCAGATGGAAAAAGGGGTTGAATTCGAGGATATATTGCGGGACACGATCGGAGAGCGTTTGGGGCATCCACATGATGGGCGTCATGAAAAATGCTATCTGGATAAGGCTTTGAACGGCTTGGATGATGTCTCGAAACCGCGTGGATAAGATAGCAAGCAGAAGAGAAATCCAGGTTAAATTAATTAAAACGAGGGCAAAGCCGGGGAGCGCAAGAATCCAAACCGGTTCAGGGAATTTATGCATGACAAAAAGAACAATTGGCAGAATGATAAGATTGTGGCCCAAGATGATCAAGTTACGCCATGTAATCCGCAGAATGTGCGTGAAAAGCGAAAGGCGTGTTTGCAAGATCATTCCAGATGCTTCGATGAAGGCTGTGCATCCTTCCGCTATCATTGACGAGATAAAGGTCCACAATATCATGCCAATAGCGACGAAGGGTAGAAAGTCATGCAATGGAGCGCGAAACAGCGCGCCGAAAAGCAGGCTCAGCATTCCGATCATTATTGCGACGCTGATCGTGATCCAAAACGCGCCAACCTTCGATCGCCTGTAGCGTTGAGCAATGTCTTGCCAGCCGAATACGACGGCCACGTAATAGTTTTTGAGGGCTGAGAAGATCTCAACTGCGCCATCCTTGAGCAAAATGGCGGGCTTAAATTGAACGGCCTTTTCCATCGGTTGGACCAGATGATTTGTTGCTTGCGTCATCGAGTGACCGCCGAAAGTTCGACTTGGGCCCTCGATGTGTGAGCCATTCGGTCTGCGGAAACGTAAGCCCAAAGTGGAAGAAACGACCAACTATTCATTGTAATCGATATGATTTGCTGCGATGCAAGGTGGGTGTAATTTCAATAGCGCACACGCATGTTCTGCGCAAGCACTGCAAGTACACACAGAGTTATCGGGCTGAGGCGCCGCGATGAGCGAGCGCGTAAGGCTTGTTGTTTAGTGGTCCGATCTCCTACGTTTGCTGTAGCGGTTAGAGCATCCTTCGACGAAGGCTGTGGCCGGAGTGCGGCCGTTCGTACTAAGGCCACGATGCGTCAGGTGCTGATTTTAGCCTGTAAGGTATCGTCTAGAGCGACTGCATTTCCTCAATGATTTCGAACCGGTACGGCGGCCCTCGGCGCGTAAGTGCTCGTCGAGAAGCGTGTGATGCAGAGGCTCGACGATCATTGGCTTGCAGGCCCTGGTGCGCGTCACGGATGAGGAACACGCAGCCGGACGGATGGGGAGCTCGGGCTAGCTCGACATCTTCCGGCTCTGCGGTGGAGTTCGACGTGGCGGAACCAGGGCATTGGCTGGAAGCGTACAGGCTCGCTCAAGGGGTCCTTACCCAAGAGCGGGCCGATCAGATAGTTGCGACGACCTGAAAGTGCTAGATCGCGCGGCTGGTGGTCGCGAAGTGGTAAAGCTCGCGATCGTTTGCTGTGCAGTCGTGCAGCAGGCGCTCGATCTCCGGCGTGATGGGTTCGCGGATTGGAGGTGTAGCTTCAAACTCGGGCTCGTCGCATCTTGCTCCGGTGACATTCTCGCGGGGGATTGGCTGATCAACCTCTCTGCCGATTGCTTGCGCGAAAACCTGTAGCGAGGCGTTCATTTTTTCCATGATGCCGACTGCAGAGAATTCCTGAAGCCGGGATTTCGCCAACGACAGATCACCGCCCCCGATCATGCGCGTTGCTATGTTACCGGCGTCACGGCCGTGCTCGCATAAGTATTGTTCAAGCCCCATTTTTTTCTGCGGAAGTATATTTTGCGCCGCTGTCTCGATGTGTTCCAAAGTGTACGACTTCCCGTAATAGTACCAAGACAGCAGTCTAGCCTTTGGCTCGCGTAGCATCGTCAGCAGGATCATGGGCCCATCGATCAGCGATAGCGTTTCGTATTGGTAGTGACCGCAGAACAGTTCGTACCTATTGAGCGAGGTGCGATCCCATGTCGGCAGGCGATCATGAAATTCAGGGCAGAGTTTTTCAGGCGTGAAATAGCCCGAGAGCCACGTCCTGAGACTGGTGCCTGCTGACTTTGGGATGTGAACGAAAACGATCTTCTGCGGGGCGGACGCTCCGGTCATATCATGTACCTCACCCAGTAGTGTACATTGAAAACACTAGTCACGCATAATCGGAAGTCAAACAACGATCAGATTTCTGCCACTCGCGCGTGCGCTCTGGCTTGCATGGAACTCCCGAGCTTGTGCTGATAGGGCCAGTCATTCGAGCGACCAAAGTGCTAGCCCTGGCTTTCGCTGGAACCAATCTTGATCAGCACCCCAGCATTCTGCATAAATTCGGCCACGAGCGCCGGTCAACGCAAATCGAAGTGTGTGCCAGAAGGTCGAGACCGGAGTCCTTATGAAGGGCGCTCCCGTCAACTGTACGACTGCCGCTTAGGCGTCGGCAGCGTGTCCAGCAAGGGGCGACCCCCGCCCGCGGGTCCAGACTTCCTTGTTCTCGATACGCTGACCGCGTTGACGCCGGTTTTTGCGGTAGAGCCTCGCCAATGTCGTGGCATACTCCGGCAGATTTAGCAAAAGGGCGACCTGCGCATCCGAGACCCCCCGTTTTCATCACGCCTTCAGGCCCGGCCCCAGATCTGGAATGTTCCAGCTTAGCGCAGTCCGAAAGACGGAAATCACTGAGAGTTGCAACAGTCTATTTGACAACAAGCTATCCATCGCCTTTAACGGCCGCCGCCAGATCATACAACGGGTTTCGGAATAGACTTTCAGAAGCACGGTTGTAGGAAATTGTAGGTGGGCGCCAACCTTCGGGCACCTCCCGAAAAGTGGCCACGATCAGACCATCTCCAGAATACGATTCTTGGACGTCATGCTCGCAAAGAATTTTCGCGCCCGATCTGGAGAGCGATGCGAGACAGCGCTGATGAGTCAGAGGGTCTCCAGAGATGGAGTGAGCATGGGTTGAGACAACGACCCACCCGATTCGGCCCTGCTTACCAAGCTCACGACAGCTTTCTAGCACCGAGAGCTCAGCGCCCTGGGTATCGCAGTGGAGAAGATCGAGATGATCAATGTTATTCGCATCCATCAGGCTAGTAATCGAGACGCATGGTAGAGTTATCACGCCGCTTTTCTCGGTGGCGAATGGAGCCGCAGCTACTGGGTCCGGTCCGACGAATGCGTTTGTGAAGTGCAGGCTAGATTGATTGAGTTCCGCGTTTGCTCTGCCAACATCGATGTGAGCCGGATCGGGTTCGACAACGTAGCCTCGTCGGCGTGGGTGGTCTTTGACGAACCAGATTGAATAAAAACTCCAGTATCCGCCTAACTCTATCATCGTCCCTTCCGGCGACAAATGTCGCAGGACCTCAGCAAACGCCACTTCTTCTTGCGGCTCGTGGTGACCTCTGCAGCGCTCGATAAGGTCCATCATCCAATCTCCGTAGTAGCCCCCGGCGATGACCTCGATTCCGTTGTGCATAATCTGGACACGCTTGCCGTCCGCGCGCGTCACTACCTTCCCGGCATCAAGAGTTTTGCTCAGAACATCCGTGTCACGGCAACGTGTTGCCATAAGTACACGCTCTTCTAGTGTTCGAAGCGGAGGCACTGCCGTCACTAGCAGTTCTGGATCTATGCCTCGCACTTGAGCAACAGCACCGAGCGGATTGTTAAACGGTAATTGAGCCTCAAACCTGGCGTGGTGTAATGAATCTACGCCGCGCAAAGTACGGATAAGTATTTGTAGGGATTGACGTAGACGCTGACACATTCGACTGTCCGCCTCAAGGAGTGTGATCGTGTTGCCGGATCTTGGTTAGTTCGTTACCAACTCAGTTTATTCACTGTTGTTTTGGCGATCGCAGCAGCAGATTAGGCCACCAACCCTTGCTGATCGAGTCGTAGAGTAACCCGTTACGCATGACTCCTCCGCAGTTTCATTCGCTTCCGCGACGTTTTTATAGATCCTCGCGGGGTGAGCGCGGACATTCAAAGACGAGACTGTCAATGAGCTAAATTGTAGCGCCGATCACGAGGCGCGATTTCGTGGTCAGGATAAAATCGAGCGATGCTCGGTAACGCTCGTCAGCATGAGTCGGTCAAGACGTTCAGGATCTTTGAGTTGATGAACTCGGATATCTACGGTCGCCTCAATTTATTCCTCGCTAGACGACCCAGTCTCCGGGACGCTTCGCCCAGACCATTTGCTAACCAGTCATCCGCAAACATTGTGAGAAGGGTGCCGCCCTTTCGCACGTACCTAGCAGTTGCGGTGACAGGAGGTTTGCGTGCTGAGGCAAAAAACGGACCTGGCGTGATGTCGATTCTGCCGCCGACGTCAGTTAGCCCTGCTCTAAGGGCGAAACTGGTGTGTCGCCAGGTGAAACCCGAGCGCACCTTACTTAAACCGGCGCGGGCGATGGTCTTTCGTTCGCCATCTGACAATGATAGTGCGAGGCGAATGCGATCGCACACACTTTGGAGATCGGGTTCCCACCAATGTCCAATGTCGTTCCAATCTCCCTTATCCGAATAGTCGGCTCTAGTTGGCGTTCCGCTCACTGTTAGCGCGCCGGGATGCGCAAAGTCCGCAGTGGATGAATAGTCCGGAAAAATAGCTGGCACCCCGCATGCCATCGACTCCACGACGGTGAACCCAAAGCCCTCGCTGCGTGAGTTCAGCAAGGTTGCATCTACGCTGCGATACAGATCCGCTAACTCCTGATCGGATAAGGAGAATAGAGTTTCGATCAAGACGACCTGGTCCTCATCATATTCGCGAATGAAAAGCTTGCCGGACTTGAAGCTGCGAGTTGGAGTTTGCGTGATGACCCCGTCGAGGAAGCGCCCGCAGAGGATCAGCCGATCGTCAGTCCGAAGCTCGTGACGGACTGTCTTCCATGCCGATAGCGTGACATCCAAAGCCTTACGATATTGATTGCGGACGAATACCAGGATGGAGCGGCCTTCGTACAGCTTATAACGCTGACCATCTGGAGTGAAAATATCGGTGTCAACGCCAAGCGGAACGTAGGTCGCATTTGCTTTGACGTCCCGGAAGACCTGCACGTTGAACCGCGAAGGCAAAAACACTTTACGATATCGGCGAGCTTGAGCCGCCCATTCAGCCGGCAGCTTTGTCGTCTCCCAGACCGAAAAAAGATACTCTGAATCTGGAACATTCGGATGGCCAAATGCGAGCCGCGGCCCTCGTCCTATCAGACCGTCATGCGTCAATCTGGAATGCAGCTGACGATTGATCACGCTCCATGAATGCTGTTCGGAGTCCGGCGCCCGGAAATAAGAGACCACATAGCCTAGATGTTTGCGGGCAAAGAGTCTGCGGTTCTTCTCGATGTAGCTTAGCTTTCGGTTATCCAGCGAGGTGCCAAAAGACGATCCCGCGTAGTGGCGTATCTGTGACTTCGGAAGATAAGCGCTGGTATACCCAGCCTCGCGCAGACGGAAACCGAGGTCGGCGTCCTCATAGTAGAAGCCATATTCTTCGTCGAGGAGACCGGTCTTGACGAGCGCGGAACAGCGAAGCAGGACACATGTGAATTCGCAGAAGTCACTGTCGAGCCACTGAACGGTGGGCGGCGGCGCCTCGGCGTCGTGCAGGAAGTTCACGCTGTCGAGTTCCCAGCGGCAGCGATAAATGGTCGACTTGACTGAGCTCCCGTCGGTCGTCAATACGATCTGCGACGGCGCAACTGCTCCAAGCGAAGGCTCTTGCTGCATCGCGTTCGAAAGGTCATGAAGAACGGGGCCGCAGAACTCGGTATCGTTGTTGATAACGCAAGCGAACTCGTGCCCTTCGTCTTGGGCGATGCGCAGACCAATGTTGACCGCCTCACAGAACGACAGCGCCCGGTTGGCCTGGTGGCATCGAAACCCGCCCGCTTGAAGCCACGCCTCAGTCCCGTCAACACTCGCTTGGTCGATCACGAGGATCCGTTCAGGGGGCAGGTCGACCGTAGGCAGAAGTCGCTGCAATAAATGAAGTCCGTTGATTGATGGGATTACTGCCAGTGCGCCTATCTGGGTCCGCGCGCTATCCATCTTTCTTCCGATCTCTTCAGCCGGTCGCCGACTATTTCATCTCCCTGAACAATACTTAGCTAGAGGCGCCAAACAAACCCAAAAAAATCATGAGTTCCGTAGGCCCGCCACGATGCCCCGGACGCGTTCGCCAATTTCCTCCCAGCGATGCTGCTCCAGCCAATTATCCGATTGATCCAGAATACGCCTTCGTAATGCAGGGTCCGATAGCAACTGCTCGATTCCGTCAGATATCGCGTCAGACCGAGTGCTTTCAAATCGAAAGACTGCGTCTCGCAGATCTTCAAATATTGCAATCGGAGTTACTGCGACGGGTCTGCGGCTCGCAAGTGCTGCGCGAGCAGCCGCACTCGATGATTCGGATGTGTCCTGGTAAGGGAAAACGAGTACATCGCATTGCGATAACAAGAGCAATGACTGGTCGTGCGGAAGAAAGTCTGTATGCCAATCGATCGATTCGGTTAGGCCTAGATCAGCGGCCAATGCTTTACAGCGGTTGATTTCCTTTATTGCGGCTGGGTGCGCGCCATAGTCGGAATTCACAAGGCGGAGCCGTGCAAGGGGTAGCGATGCTTTCAGCTTGCTAAAAGATTGGATCAAGACATCAATCCCCTTATGAGGAAGGGCGAAGCCATAGGATCCGACAAGCGGCCGGTCGGAGACAAATTCGAAGTGTCGGCGAGGCGGAGTTTGAGCGACCTCTACACCCTGCGGCACAAGAGTCACGTTTCGGGTGAAGCCGAAGGACTTTAAGAGGTTCAAATCATAAACTGTGTGGACGAAGATGCGGTCGATTGTATCGAAAAGAGCAAGTGCGTCGGTGAGTTCCGAGCCGCCCCTTGTTGCAAAATATCTTAAATTATGAAACGTGACGATGGAGCGCCATCCCTGCTCGCGCGCGTGCGTCATTAGTTGAAGCAACGCCTGCACAGAATAGAACGATGGATGGTACTGAACGAAAACAACGTCTGGCTTTAGCTGCCCGAGCTTTTGAATTAGGCTTGCAAGTGCGTCGGCGCCGAGTGACCGCTCCCATAGGGGCAGAACTCGGATGCCGTCCTGTGCCTCGTGCGGTTTGGTGCGGTCATCGCACGCGATGTCAATTTTGAGCCCTCCCGCTTGCGATAATGCCCGGACAAGGAGGCGGCTGTATTCCGCAATGCCGCATTCGACGTCGTAGGTGGACACCATAACCAGATGGGTGCGACTGACCTTTTCTCTAGACAAAGAGTCGCAGACGATACGTTCAAGGTCCTGTGTGAATGTTGTGGGCTCAAAGAAGTTAGCGACGCTTGGCCAGCCATCCTCGACAGGCGCATTCGCAAGCACGGCTGCTGCCTGATCCTGAAGACATTTGATAAGCATTGTCTCGTCTGGCTCGAACCAGACTGAGTCCATTCGGCTGAAATGCGACCTGGCGTGGTCAAATGAGAAGTCAATAAGGGAGGCGAAAGAATCCGAAATAAAGTCTGCGTGTCCTCCTTCGGCGGTTACGATCAACCGCATGCCGGCGGCGATCGCTTCTGCCGCAGGCAGGTTCAACCCCTCGCCGCGACTCGGAAGCACCATCACGTCAGAGTCTTCATAGAGCTTGAGAAGGTGTGAATTCGACAGCGGAGTATCTAAATAGTGGATCGTCCCACCTGCGGCGCCACCTCCGCCCAAAAGCCTTGGCACGTCGTTGTGCGGATTCGGATAACCTTTGATCAAAAGTTGGACAGGGTCTTCGGCAGAGAACGCTTTGCGGAATGCTCGGATCAGGACATCGACGCCCTTTCGGGTGAAACACGATGAGACATGAAGAAAGTTTACTCGATCGCGCTTGCCACGGTCGCGCCGCAATCCAATGCTGCGGAATGCCTTGAAGTCGTTCGGCGCTCGGACGTGCCGAACCGGGATCGACACTCCGGAGTCGATCGCTGCTTTGGCGACGAAATGAGTTGGGGCTAGAAACAGATCAAAGTGTCGGTTGATGGATCGAACCATGTCTGAAGGGATCCGACTTTCCTCCCAAAAAAAATATAGCGCGAGTAGATCGTAAGGGGAGTTCGGTACGTGGAGCGGATAGTGCTGCACGATTGCGACCTTGGCTGAAGTATGGTCAATGGCGGTTGAAGCGGCGCGCGCGACTAGCGCGCTGTCGGACGCGTCGAAATCCTGAAAGCGTGAAGGGCCGGCCTCGTATGGTCGAAAGGCGACAACATGATTGGAGTGCTTGCTGAGCGCGGTCACGACCGAACGATTGATTGCGGCGAGACTGTAAAAACCGTTGGCGTGCCCAATTACTTCAAAAGCGAAATTTTTTGAATCCGGTACAATGACGGGGCGATGGTCAGCCGGCTGCGGCACCGGCAAGTGCACTTCCTTCTTATTGAACTTGAGCTTCAATCGCCCGAGGGTGCGCAGCGGGGCCGTAATACGCCAGGACGTGCTGCTTTTCAGTTCCTCGATGACCCGTTCCAGCTCAACGGTTTGCATGGCAACCGAAAACTTCACCTGATCGGCAATGTTTTCACTGCGGACGTTTTGCTGACGAACCAGTGCGCGCAAATAGGAGAGCTCCTCCTGTAACGCCTCGATGCGTCGGTCCCTCGGGTCTTCGGCGTCGTCCACTTCTTCACTCCCACCCTGCGGCTCTACCAATACGAGTATACGATTTTCACGGACAGAGGGCACAGTTCAGGTCTGACCCGGTGTGCTTGGGATGTGCCTGTCCCTAAGGACTTTTATCCGGAAAGCGGGCATCGCGGGAACGCCCAACGAGCGCAGTCTCGGACCTATAATCATGCACGAAAACCTTGTTGTTTTCGTACTGGTTTCGGTATCCTTGCGCATGTATACGAGGGTTAAGGGCCACTTTCGACGTGACCGGTTTCTGCACCATGCCATTCTGCGGACGAAGAGGGGAAATGCCGGCGAACCACAGGCGTGCCTGCAGTGAAGCCCCAGGACTATCGACGAACAAGGACTGACGGTGACGGGCTTTTTAAGGGCCTTGGCGCTGCATGTCCTCCGTCGCGGAATATCTTCCTCGGCATCTAGACTGGTCGCTATTCTTAGGAGCGAGGGAGTCTACGGAGTCCAATCGCGACTTAGGTTCGCGAAGCGGAGGCTCGGAAGCTCAGTTGCTGCGCAGACCAGGAACTTCAATCCGCTTTCCGTCGCGCCGGTCTATCTTGAGGCTTTGAATTTAGATGCGGTGTCGCTCGATTCGCTTTGCGGGCTGAAAATTGCGATTCATCTGCACCTCTTTCACTTGGAGATGCTGCCGGAATTTGCCGGCTATCTGAACCGTGTGCCCCTCAACTTCGATCTGTTCGTGTCTGTGTCGGAGGATGTCAACAGGGAAACAATAGCCCGTGAGTTAAGAAAACATGTCGCTCAGGTGACGGTTGTTGTCGTCGAATGCGTTCCTAACCGTGGCCGAGATATTTCAGCGTTGATTGTTCAATTTGGTCCGCGTCTGGCCAAATACGACATCATCGGTCATTTTCACACCAAGCGAACGCCGCACAAGAAAGATCTGGTGGACTGGCGCCGCAATGTTCTCGAAAGTTTGTTCGGATCCGACGAGTCCGGCTCGCAAGTAGCGCGCATTTTTCAGCTACTTCGATCCGGAACGAAGGTGGTCTATCCCGAAGGCCAGAATTACTACGTCATGGACCAATCCGGTTGGTCGGCAAATCGCGCGCTGGCGGGCAGGCTGCTGGACATTCACACGTCGCTTTCCGTCGAGGATTTTGCCGAGATCGACTTTCCCCAAGGCTCGATGTTCTGGGCGCAGGCGAAGTGCTTGCGGGAGTTTCTGCATCTGCCCTTGCGATACGAGGACTTTCCTGCCGAGCCGATTGAGGCGGACGGAACCCTCGCGCACGCGCTTGAGCGCCTGATACTGGTCTTCGCAAGCTTGCATCCTGGACAATGCGTAAGATTGCATAAGAACGATTCAATCAGGGATTACAGATATTATGAGGAGCAGAAGGACTTTCGGCTAAGGCCGGCAAAACGGAGCGTCCGCGTGCTCAGTTATTATCTGCCGCAATTCCATCCTGTCCCCGAAAATGATCGATGGCACGGGGAGGGTTTCACCGAATGGACCAAGGTGAGAGCGGCAAATCCGCTATTCATGGGACATTATCAGCAGCATATCCCGCATCGGGACATCGGCTATTACACGCTGTCGAGTCCGGAAGTGCTGGTGAGGCAGGCGGACATGATGCACAAGGCCGGTGTGCACGGGCAGGTATTCTATCATTACTGGTTTGCCGGAAAGCTTATTCTTGAGCATCCGGCAAGGATGCTCTTGGAGAACCCCGATATCGATATGCCGTTCTGCTTTTGCTGGGCCAACGAGAACTGGACGCGGCGCTGGGATGGCAACGAACAGGATATCTTGCTGAAGCAGATATACTCGGCGGAGGACGCAGTCTCGTTCATTCGGTATCTGATTCCGTTTTTCCGTGATCCCCGCTACCTCACTATCGATGGACGGCCGTTGCTGTTCGTGTACAGGCCCACGGATATTCCTAAGATCGAGGAATATCTTGACGCATGGGCAGTCGAGTGTGAGGCGGCGGGGCTACGCAAGCCGTTCGTGACGGCGGTTCTGACCCGCGGGGCGGTCAATCCGCACGACTTCGGTATGGATGCGGGTGTCGAGCGCGTGCTGCACGACTGGACCCGCGGCAATGTTGAAGATATTCGGGACCAGCTTGTCCCGTACAGGTCGCTGGAAGACGCGAGAATTTTGCCATACTCCGAGGTGGCAGCATTTTATTGGCGCTCGGAAGAACGAAAGACCTTCACCTTTTTCAGGTCGCTTGTTCCCACCTGGGATAATACCGCGCGCTACGGTGCCGCTGGCCACCTGCTTCACGGCAGCACACCAAAGTTATTTCAGGAGTGGCTTGAAGCGGCGATCGAGTACACCGAGGAAACGTTGCCGTCGGATCGGCAATTCATTTTGGTCAATGCCTGGAATGAATGGGCTGAAGGCGCGCATCTGGAGCCGGATAGCCGCTTTGGTTACTCGTATCTCAATTCAGTTGGACGAGCCCTATCTGGAATTCGTTATTCTGATACGCTGAACCTGTCCGCGGACATACCGTCATCTGAGCGGTTTCTGGTGCGACTGACGGATTTGCTCTTAGCCGAGTTGCGGTCGAATGAGGATCTGCTGCGTTCATTTCGGTCATGCTTTGCGGGCACGTCAATCTTGAGCCAACTCGTTGCGTTCGAGGAGTCTGCGCGTCTGCTGGGCATCGCCGAGGTCGGTCATTGCCCGGCCGAGACGATCCGGTTTGAGCTGGAATTCAGAGACGCCGTTCTGTTCGATAGCAGAATGATAGAGAAGATGGTCGAATCGGCCTGTGCAACCAAAACGTCTGTTATTCTCGCCAATGCCTACGGGCATACCGGAGAACTGATGCAGATTACTGATAACGGTTCGACCGCGTCATATTCTGCCTATAATGCTCCGGTCGTGCTGTTTCCCGCCGTAGTCGGTGCCGATGGCTACAGAAATTTCCGCGTTCGGACCGACGCGCATTGTAATGTCTTGGAAAGGCAGTCGGCTGCTGATTTGCCAGAGGTAACGACCATCGTTCGGTTCCATTGCGGTGGCGATTTCGGTCACCTAAGCCGAGCATTGTTCTGCCTCGCGTCAATGCGAGGATGCAATGTCGTACCGTTCGTTTCCGCCCAAGACCTCTCTGGTATACAGGCAGAGGCACTCGAGGCGCTGGTGCAAACTGTACCGTGGGCGCCGGGCGTAGTGCCCTGCATTCGACATTTCACCTCCGTCGATAGCGGTGATCTACGGTCGCTAATGCTGAACCGGTCGCTTCAGGAAGTTAAGACCCGTTACGCCGCATTTTTGGACTTCGACGACCTTCTAATGCCGTACGCGTATGACTGGCTTCTTGAGCGATTACGAAAGACAGGAAAAGCGATCGCATTCGGGCGGGTGTATGAGACATCTTATGATCCACACACCCAGATGCTGATTAACCGCGCACGAAGATTCGAGTATGGATACTCTTATGATGATTTTTTGACCACCAACATTGCTCCGCTTCACAGCTTCATGCTGGACTTGTCGCAGCTGGACATCTCAGATCTAAAGTTCTTCGAAGATCAAAGATTTCTCGAGGACTATTTCATGTTGCTGCAGCTGGTGACGCGACGCAACACCGATTGGCGCGGTTTGTCGGAGGACAAGTACATCGGAGATTACATCCGCTTTGACGACGGTCGGAATACGCTGGCTATTGCCAATTCCAAAGTCCGCCAAGATGTCCTGCAGAGCGCACATTACCTGTTGTGCGATCGTCGAATCCGCGATCTCAAGGGTTCGTTGAGACAGTGAAGAGCATCGACCCAGGATCAACGCCGCCAGAGCGGAGTTGTGAACCGAAGGTAGTGGCCGTCATCGTTGCTTATTATCCTGATCTTGCGTTGCTGCATCGGGTAATCGAGTCAGTATCGGCGATGGTTTGTGAGGTTGTGCTGGTTGTGAACGACCTTGGCGACTGGCCGACGAGCTTTGGAAAATCGGTGTTCGTTTACACGCCTGCCCGGAATATTGGTCTGGCGGCGGCCTACAATTATGGCGCCGAGTTTGCGCGAGAGAGAGGTTCGACACACCTGCTTTTGCTCGATCAGGACAGCGTCCCTTCGACTGGCATGGTCGCGAAACTACTCGAACCGTACTCAATCCATGCGCGCGTCGGCGCCGTCGGGCCGCTTTGGAAGGACCCGAGGACTGGTGAAATCGCGGGCTTTTCCGTGAGATACGGAGAGCAGAAAATCCCAGCCTCTGATGAAGTCCTCAAGGTGGAATTCTTGATATCGTCCGGTTCGCTAATTTCGCTTGCCGCGATTTCGGAAGTCGGGCCGTTCGATAATAGCCTGTTCATTGAGCATGTTGACACCGATTGGGCGCTTCGCGCTCAGGCGAAGGGTTTTGCCTTATACGGTGTCGGAGCGGCGGCGTTGGAGCACACCATTGGCGATGCGGTTCTAGCTTTGCCCGGATCAGGTCGGCGAGTCTTCGCTTATCCGCCGGAGCGGACCTATTATCTAGTTCGGAACAGCATGCGACTGTGGCGCCGGCCATACGCTACGTGGCGTTGGCGAATATTTGATGTCTGGCGATCGTTCCGACTGGTCATGCTCTATCTGGTTTTCGCTCCGGACCGCGGCCGTCGATTCAAGTCGATCCTGCAGGGCATCCGCGACGCGTTCAGGCCAGAGGTGGCGGAGCGGCCGAGCTAACCATTTGTGGATGGGCAAGAGTCATGTCCGAGACTGACGCTGCCGCGGCGGCCTCATCTTTGCGCGCGGTCCAGGTTTTCAACTTTCAACTTTGTTGTCTTTGCACGATGAGCTATCGCACTGAGATGACAGCAAGTCGTTCATGGAAGGTGCGACTTCCATCGGCGTATCAGTTGTTCGACAGGGGCTTCCATCGCAGGGGACAGCCAGCCGCTCCGGATCGAATTACGGATCGTATGGGCGGCGAAGAGCTTTCCGAAAGGTCCTATACCGCTCTCAAGCGCGGGCTCAAAAACGCCTTCAAGTCGAGCTGTCAGTTCTTCGTCATGGCAGGAATAGACGATCAGAGAGCCATGATCGAATCCCTGTGGCGATTGTCCGTACCATTCCCAGTCAAGGATCGACAAGTTAGGATGCGACAGATTGCTCCATTGAAGATCGTTATGCGAGGTTACCCAGTTACTGGGAGTTATCATAGGCCTGATCCGAAAATGTCGATTTAACCATCTCTCGAAAAGCCCAGTCTGCACGTGCATGCGGGGACACGGCTGTCGTGCAAGCGCTCCGAGAGATTTGCTTAGGCTCTCAAGCCAAGAATCTTCGACGCGATGAGCACTGGTGCCCGCCCAGGGACCTTCTTCTACGATTCCTGCAACCAATGTCGTCAGTCGCGCGACCCAAAACTCGTCATCATGATTCCAGGTGAACTGTCTGATGAGTTCTGGCTTAGGGAAGCTGGCGATCGCGTCAGCTTCAACTTCTGCTTTCCATCGTTCGTTGTTGTTTGAGGTTAATCCAAAAACCTTGAGCCAGCAGGGGGTTCCGCTTTCGTCGATGACCCTTGCTCCGTAACTGCGCGTTCCGTAGCCGTTGTTAGGCTCAGAGGCCTGGCGGACGTTCAATGCTGCACATGCTTCGACGAAGCGCGATGGATGGCCGCGTTCGAGAAATCCCAGTTGCACGGCATTTGAAATGGTTGGCTTGAAGTTGTTTGGCGGGGTCGCCACGGGATTGTTGCTGTTTATCTTGCTGCGGCGGCGGGACCAATGATTTCGAAGTTGGTTCAGCAGGCGATGATAGCGCCGGGCCTGCATCTGAAATAAGTATTTCACTGGCGGGCAAACTTGCTCTATCTTAGGTTGTCGGCAGGTCGATACGATCTCACGCCATTACACCAACCAGGTCAAGCGCGCTGGCTGGTCATTCTTCGCATTTAGGCGACAGATGCACCGCACCTGCCGGCGCCGGAGTATTGAGTTGGGGCACTGATTGTATTGTTGAATGATGGTGGGGACGACTAATTGAATCGGAAGGGAATTATTCTGGCGGGTGGGTCTGGCACCAGACTTTACCCGGTCACGGCTGCGGTCACGAAGCAGTTGCTGCCTGTCTATGACAAGCCAATGATCTATTATCCACTGAGTGTTTTGATGCTGGCGGGCATCAAAGATGTACTGATCATTTCAACCCCCGAGGACACGCCGCGTTTTGAACGTCTTCTGGGGGATGGCTCTAGGCTTGGAATTCAACTCAGCTTTTGCATTCAGCCAAAGCCGGGGGGGCTCGCGCAGGCCTTCATTTTGGGGGCTGAGTTTGTCGGCGATTCGCCCTCCGCGCTGATCCTAGGAGATAACATCTTCTATGGTCATGATTTGCAAGGCTATCTTGACAGAGCGACCAACCGCGCTGAGGGCGCGACGGTGTTCGCCTATCGCGTATCTGATCCTCAACGTTACGGGATCGTCAGTTTCGATACGGATGGGCGCGCGGTTACAATCGAGGAAAAGCCGAGGGCACCAAAGTCGAACTTTGCCGTTACGGGATTGTATTTTTACGACAATGACGTCGTCCAGATCGCTTCAAGTCTGAGGCCTTCCGCGAGAGGCGAGCTTGAGATCACGGATGTCAATCGGGTCTATCTGGAGCGTGGCGATCTGCAGGTAGAGATTCTGGGCCGAGGCTACGCTTGGCTGGATACGGGCACCCACGAGTCCTTGCTGGAGGCATCGTCGTTTGTTCAAATCCTTGAGCACCGCCAGGGCGTGAAGATCTGCTGCCCGGAAGAAGTGGCATTTCGCATGGGGTTTATCGATCGTCGACAACTCGAAACGCTGGCGAAGGGCATGGGCAAATCGAGCTACAGCCGGTATCTCTACGGCATTCTGGACGAATGAGGGCTTGCCTACACCGGCTAGAGATCGCAGCGTCTTGATAGAATATGAGGGGGTAATGAAGCGCTGGACGAGATGGATCCTTTATACTTCGGTGCTGGCGCTTTGCGCTCTGGCCGTTTATCTCGCGATAGCCCCGGAGGAAAAAGTCAGCACGGCGTCTTTCAAGGATATCAAGACGTTTCGGGGCCAGCTGCGCGATCGGACTGTAGAGAGTTTTTCCGATATGGTGGAGACTGCGCGTCAAGCCGGCTTGCTGAAGAGCACCGATATCAGAGGATTTGTCGAAGGTGTAAAGCGCGTCGGGGACGATGTCGAGGTGTCAGGCTGGGGCGTTGATCTGGGTGGCGACGTGCTCCATTTGTTCATTTTTGCCGACGGGAAATTGGTGGCGGAGACTGTGCCGAAGGGCGAGCGGCGAGACGTAACGGAGTCACTGAAGCTTAGCGACGGCGTTGAAGAAAACGTCCATTTTTCCGCCAAGATCAAATGTCGCGGCGGTAGCACGGTCCGCGTCATGGCAGTCATTGACGCCGGCGCCTATTACATCATGAATTCGGACCGGTGTCCCTGATTTGGCGATGCGGTAATCGGTCTTGATCGCCGTACCTTAGTCTAGCTGCTTCATTTCGCAGGCGTATCCAATTCGGCGGGGCCGCGGAGCACCATGCCACCAATCACGCCGACACCAATCACGTACAATGAGCCTTGGGTGAAGTCGAACAAGTGGGAATTGAACATGCAGCCAATCATGTTCTGGACCACGACGATGGAGCCGATCGCGCTCAGGGTACCGTTGCTCCAAAACAACCATAAATGCGAGACCCACATCAAAACCAGCAATATGCAGCCCAAGATGCCAATCTGAATGGCAATCGCAAATAACTGATTGTGAGGATTGTCCGTGACAAGTGCCGTCAGTTCTTTCTGCCCAGATGCTGTCTTTTCAAACTGAGTTTTGGTTGAACCTGTACCATGGCCGAGCCATGGGGCCTCTTCGATGATAGCAATCGAGCGGCGCCAGAATTCCAAGCGGACCGCGGCCGAGGCATTGGTGCGTTCTGTTGGATGATAGGATTGAACCTCGTTCCACAACGTCAGAAGCCGTGATTGGAGGTACGGAGAGGTCGTCCAGGCTGTTCCGAGCAGCGCGCATCCTGCGAGGATGCCGAGCGAGCCGTACCGCCAATTGGAATGTTTGAAGCTGACCCAGACAAGCAGGACGATGATCACCACGACCGCGGTGCGGCCAGTTGCTATGTACGTGACATTCGCAAGAAATCCGAAGGCCAGAATGAGCAGTGCGACCGCGAGTCGAACGCGCCCTTCTTTTTTTTTCTCTATTGCGGCGATGAGCAAGCCGAATGCGCAGAGGACAAACACGCCGCTTTGAGCGATGTAGTCCTTGACCGGAACGCCATCGCTGCGGGACCAGCGCCACGTCAGCGAGGGAACGAAATAGGTCAGGTAGGACAAAACGAGAAGTGCGGTGCACGAGATCAAGAACCCGATCAACACCCAGCGGCCGTGCGGGCTTGTTCTGAACTGGGCGATCAGGAAAGGAATGGCCCACAGCCGGTGAAAGTCATCCAGCGCTTTCACTCTTTCGGCCCAGTGAGGCTCCGAACTCCATAGGGTTCCGAGCGCCGCCAGTCCCCAAAGGACAACCGGCAGGCCGCCCCAGAGGGTTTTAAGCTCGCGCCCGACATCACGGGCGTAGGGGCTCAGGACCAGAGCGATCATCCAGCAGACGGCCAGGATGGTGGCGGCGGAAATCGACCATGGCAGAGCCATAGCCATGGCCAGGACGAAAAAATCGGCAGTCCGAGCTGCGATGTGGGTAAACGGCTTGTTCACAATGGCATGCGACAAGAGCATTGCCTTGGTAGTCCTTTTCCGGGTGCGACATTTTGGCTCGAGGGCGAGGGTACACTTATACGTTGCAAGCCAATAGTACCTACTCTAGATTGTTTTTAAGGCTGGGGGGGGAAGTTCCATTGTGCAGCGTGTAGATGTTGTAATTGTTAATTACAACTCAGGAGTGTATCTAGCCGAGGCCGTCGCCACTGCAAAAAGGTCGGGTTCCGTCCGTCGGATCATTGTGGTGGATAACGCCTCCAGTGATAAAAGCCTCGATACTTTGAGCAACCATCAGAGTCCAAATTTTTCCATCATCCGGAATGCCTCTAACCTCGGATTTGGTGCGGCCTGCAACATCGGAATTCGGGCAGGGGACGCTGAGTACATTCTGTTGTTGAACCCGGATTGCCAGGTCCAGGACGGCGCCATAGAACGTCTGGTATCGACACTCCAATCTGTACCGAAGGCCGGAATGGCCGGGCCGCTGCTTCTGAATGCCGATGGGACCGAACAGGCCGGTGGACGGCGCGTGATACCGACGCCCGAAACGGCGTTTGCACGGTTGTTTGGATTGCTGCCGCTGCGACGGCTGTTTCCGGGCCTGGTGCGCGATTACGCTCAACATCAGGAGCCTCTCCCAAACAGTCCGATTGGCGTGGAAGCAATCTCCGGCGCCTGCATGCTCGTCTCACGCGAGGCGGTGGATCAGGTGGGCCTGTTCGACGAACGATATTTTCTGCACTGCGAGGATCTGGATTGGTGTGTCCGCTTCCAGCAAAGCGGATACCGGATCATCTTCGTTCCTGATGCCAAGGTCGTGCACGAAAAGGGTGTGAGCAGCGCGTCGCATCCCTTCGCAACCGAGTATTACAAGCACCGCGGCATGGTGCGCTTCTACCGGAAATTCTTGAGAGAGAAGTATCCTCTTGTGCTGTTTTATCTGATTTTGGCAAGCGTCTGGGTGCGATACGGGATCGTGGCAGGAGCGTTGTTGTTTTCCCCGTCGAAGGCACGCATGGCGTGAAAAATATCGGCATGTTGGGCGCAACGAGCCTAGTTGCGCAAAGCCTGCAATCGAAACTAACGCACTCCTCTCGGGTGATTCCGTTCTCGCGCACGATCGCAAGGTATTCCGGTGACGAGCGGATACCGCTGTGGGTCAGCCTGATGCCGATCCTGACGCTTGCCGAATGGTTTCCCTACATTGAGCAACATGGTCCGAAGCGAATTGTAGCCCTCTCATCGACCAGTGTGTTTACCAAAACCAGCTCCCCGGATGAATCCGAGCGGGTCATGGCTGCAAAATTCGCCGATGCCGAAGCCGAGCTTGCGGATTGGTCTCATAAGCGATCGATTGAATGCGTGATCTTGCGCCCGACCCTGATTTACGGTCGAGGGCTCGATCGCAACATTAGTCAGATAGCCCGTTTCATTCGGCGGTTTGGATTCTTTCCCGTCTGCAGCCCCGCAAAGGGCTTGCGTCAGCCGATCCACGTCGACGATGTCGCCTCGGCCTGCAAATCTGCGTTGGAAACGGCCGATGCAGCCGGGCGCGCCTACAATATCTCCGGGGGTGAAACCATCACCTACAAGGAGATGGTCGCTCGTGTCTTTGCGACTCTTGGGAAATCTCCGCTTTTTTTGACGACGCCACTTTGGGTATTCTCGTTCGCGGCGCCGTTCGTGCGCGTGGTGCCCAAATTCCATGACTGGACCCCGGCGATGGCCGAGCGAATGAATCAAGACATGATTTTTGACAACAGTGAAGCGCAGCAGAGACTTCATCTTAAATTCCGACCGTTTCATCTGAAGATCGAAGACGTGACGCGAGTAGAAGAAGCGTGATTGTGCGGATTAGTCGTCCCGGTCGATTTCGACTGTTGTCTCTACTTGACAATCCTCGCACCAGTAGCCGGCGACTGCTGGCAGTATCTCAGTCGGCGGCAAGTAGGCTCGCACCTGCAGCATGGCCTTGCATTTTGCACAATCCATCGCGGGTACTGTGTCGAGAGTGTCCATCTGCGCGCTCCGCGATGCGACTGAGGATTAAAAAAAAGCCCGCCGCGCGTCGCACCGTGCAGTTTGGGATCGCTCGGCACGATCGGGACGGGCAGCGACGGTTATGCTTCTGTCCCAGCCACCGGAGCTATGACGCGGATTAAGAGACTAGGTTCCGCCGGGTCCGATGGCATGGTTCAAATTTACTAAATCCTGAGCCGTCAACGCATCAGCGCTATCAATGGCACCGCAATGATCGCAGCAACTATCGCCCAAAATAAAGGGATGCCGCTGGGCCATCGGGGCTCTGGCCCGCCGTAGTCGTCTGATTTCTCGTAGCCACTGGCCATCGTTTTCAGATTATCCCCGCCGCTAGTTGAACCCAAACGATGAAAAGCACAGCGGCGACGCCTAAACCAATTGCGGCTTTGTGGCGCGGGTTATGAGTTCGGTTTGAAGCAATGGCGTAGATCATCCCCGCACCGAACAGAAGCGCGGCGGCCGCTGCAAAGTCGAAGAGCGACCAACTAACCTCGTTAGTGAATTGCATTGCCACAAGTGGGATCATCAAGATGATCCCGACAGCAGCGGCGATGAGAAGCGCCGCTCTCATTTGCGGCTTCCTGGCCGGCGAAAAGATTCGACGTCGGGGTCGATGTGCGGCCAATGGACGGCTCTAGCATCGTCTAGAGCGCGTTCGACGAGATATCCGGTCTGATCGAGGCCGAGCTCGTCCGTGATCGCTTGGGAGGCTTCAAGGTGCTCGATCAGCTTGGCTTCAAGAGTCTTCCGGTCCGTCATGCCCACCACCGTTCTGCAAAGGCCCGCTTCGCCGCCTCTTTGCCTCCGGCGCTACCATAGAACGGCCGGCGACCCTTTGCGTCGAAGGAACCGAGGCCCCAAACCCAAAGTTCGGATTCCCCGGCGCTACGGTTCGCCGGAAAATGCGACCGACCGGCTTGCCGGTGTCCGTCAGCACCACATCATAGTCGTCGTCTGACCAATGGCCATCCGGTCGGTTTTGGGAGGCGGGGGCAACTGCAGCGCGGTCATAGCGCGATGATAGGCGTCATGCCCGCACGCGCAAGCCGCGCGAGCGCGGCCGCTAACGCTTTGCTGGCATTCTGCCACCAACTGCACGGTTCGGGTCTGTACGAGCCAGCACCGCCGGGCGGCGCAAGCGCAGCTTTCGCTTGTTGGGTATTCACATTCGCGGCGCCGTTATTACGAATGATGCCCAAATTCCATGACTGGACCCCGGCGTTGGCCGCGCGAATGAAAAGACATGATTTTTGAAAACAGCGAAAGCGCAGCGGAGTCTTCATCTGCAGCTCCGCTCGTTTTGTCCGCAAATCGAAGATATCGCGATTACGACTAGTCCGCCCTGCATCCAGAATAGCGATCAGCTTCTCATCAACCGTCCCGCGGACCATCCCGCGAAGATGGTCGCGTATCCGGGCTTCACCAATTTGGATGACCTGGCCCATCGGCATTTCGTCACTCATCGCTGAGGACATCGCTAGGAGGTTGGTTACGACCGCGTGCAGCGGATCTACCGCCGTGAGGGGCTCAAAGTAGCGAAGAAACGGAAGCCGACAAGCGGGTTATGGCTCAATGACGGCTTGTGCATTCGGCTGCGACCAACCCACCGCAATCATGTCTGGTGCTATGATTTTAAAACGCAGACCAATGATGGTCGTCGTATCGGGCTGCTGACCCGACTCGACGAGTTCACTCGCGAGTGCCTGCCATCGGGGTGTTGCAGATGTTCGAAGGCACGGTCACGAGCTGCCGCTTGCTTCATCCTTTGGCATCGTCGCACACGAGTCTATACCCGCATGGCCTGCAAGTGCATCAGACTTTGAGTTTGAAACACCCAAATTGGGTGTCCATCAACCTACAGCAGCTCAATAACCGCTGCGTGAATCGAAAACGCGTTTGCAGTTTGGCAGTCGAGACGGGTGGATGTGTTTGGTAAGAGAATCAAATCAAGGGAGCTGTGGCTAATGCCGCAGACAGGCCAAAGAGACTGTGCCCGCATGGCCTGCAAGTGCATCAGACTTTGATTTTGAAACACCCAAAATGGGTGTCCATCAACCTGCAGCAGCTCCATAAGCGCTGCGTGAATCGTAAACGCGTTTGCAGTTTGGCAGCCCAGACGGTTGAATGTGCTTGGTAAGAGAATCAAGTCAAGGGAGCTGTGGCTAACGCCGCAGACAGCGCCATGTCGCAGACGCAGTCCACCGAGGACGGTTCCAGCGCGAAGGATACCAATCTCATCGAAGAAGCAGGCAATATGCCGCGTGAATTGTCTGAAGCGAACAGCCGCGATGTCGAAGCGCGTCGATGGATGCCCAATTTGATCCGTCGGCAGATCGAGCAGGCGCCGCGGATGCCGGGCGTACCGGTGCGCGATTATTTCGAAATGTTCGTCATTTTCAAAGAATCGACGGGCGCGGGCACTGTTGTTGAATACCAGTTCGTTCTCGATACCGTCTTCGCCACGATGGAGATCCAGTTCTACAGGCGGATGAAGCCTCTCGTCATCGAACGGTCTGCGCGGGTTCACGCTCAGCGCAAACCGAATTTGCCTACCGATATCATTGACGAAGCAGAGATCTTTCTGAATTCCATCGGTAGCCTCTCACAGATTGACCGGCTCATTGATGCCGCGACCCGTCGCCGGAGTATCGCATTGCGGGATATTGAGCGGCACCAGTCGAAATTCGCAGAAAGGCTGCGTGTCGTGAGCCGAGACGTCATCGACGGCAAAGTCACTCCGAAAGATTGGAGGGCGGCTGATGACCTCGCCTCGTAAGATCGAAGCCAACAGGCGCAACGCCAAGCGCAGCACGGGCCCAAAGACGGTGCAAGGTAAGCAGCGATCGCGTGCCAACGCCCTCAAGCACGGCTTGGCGGCGGCCACGCTCAGGCCAGTCCAAAAGCCAGAAGACAATGAGTTGCTTGAATCGCTTTTGGGGCCGGGTGAGACGCTGCCGGTGCGGCGCGATCAAGCGTTGGCGATCGTCGAGGCGACCCGTGAGATCGAACATGTGCGCTCCGTGCGGGCGAAGCTCGTGGACTCGTTGGACAGCGTCAACGTTCTCTGGAGCGATATTGTGGATGTCGCTTTCAGTACCGAGCGCTATGAGCGGCGGGCTATGGCTCGTCGCCGGAAGGCTGCAAAACATTTCTTGCGCGAAACATGAGCGGGCGTACATCTGGCGAAACGAAGCCAAACTTATGTCAGCACATCAACGTGCTTTGCGTTTGAGTTGGGTCAATCATTGTCTCTTCAGAACTTATCGATCATGCTCGAGTTGGGTGATCAATAGAAACCGAGCAATAAGCCACGCGATAGTGTTCCGGAGTGAATTCATAAGACAATAGGGCGCGTCCCCGCAGACAGTGTTCTCGTCGTTGCCGCCAGTGTTGGAAAAAAGAGTGAGCCTTCTTGTTGCTATAGCAGTTGCGGGCGAATCATCCATTCAACTCAGGGCAACTTCGAATACGGGCTCATGATGAGTGAGTAGATGCGCCAATCATCGCAGCCCACACAGGAGGTTGTCGTGAGCGAAAAATCCGAAAAGTCGAAGGCGATGGCCGGCCGTAAGGGGGGCAGATCTAGGGCTGATGTCGACGTTCTTCGGGACGCGCCACCTGGCATCATGCGCTTGATCGCAGGGCGCGCGAAAATGCACGGCCCCGACGAACGGGGTTACTTGGAGTTGGTCAGGGCGATTGCCAACGATGTTGGCGCTGCCAGCACGATCGATTACCTCGCAATTACCGATGTCGTGGAGGCAACCTTCGATATCTTCCGCTTGCGCAAAGCCAAGCGCGACATCGTCGAGCGTATGCGCGAGAGGTACCGCGACGACCTGGCCCTGGATGCTTGCCGAACGGCTTCGATGCAAAAAAAAAGTTGCGAAATGGCAAAATGCTGGATTCCATAAGTACATGGAAGGGACCGATGATCCCGAAGAACAGCTGCAAAAGTTCGAGGTCTGGCTGAAACGCGAAGGAAATCCGCTTCCGCCGGATCAGTTGCCTCCATATGACGGAGTCTATTCAAAATCCGACCTCGCGAAGTTTGCTCGGCCGGTCGATACCGCCGCAGATGATGGGCAGGTCTTTCTCGACGCAATGGATCCGCTTGAGCGCATTGAAATGATGATCGATGGTGCCTCCAAGCGTTTGGATAAAGCCTTGGACGACATCATGGTCCGTCGCCGCAAGCTCGGGGAGCGTCTCCGCGCGACCTCAAGTCGGATCATTGACGGGACGATCAACGTCAATGGAACTGGCGAATGACCTTGCAGCAGAAAAAAACCTCGGCCGGGAATGCGCAGCGATGTGTGAACCGCAACGCTGGCGATAGAGAGGTGAAGGCGCGCGAAAAGCCGCTCAAGCCAGAGTGCGCAGCCCCGATCATGGAGGCGATGTGCATCTTCACGGCCGCTGCAGAGTTCATGGTCGCCTTGGCGGAAGAGCATACACGCCAGCCCTCGAACATGATCGCGAATGTCTTGATGGACATCAATCACTCTCGTCAGGGCTTCAAAAGCGCCTGCGCCGCATTCCTGTTACGCAGTATGCCCCCGGAGGAAGCACGGAAAGAGATTGAGGGGCTTCGTGCCTACGAAGCCCTGATGCTTGCGGAAAAGCGTAGAGAAATGAAGGTGACGCGTAAGCGCAAACTGCCGAATTTGGCAAAACGAAGCCAAACTCAGACTGGCTCCGCCCGTATCGAGGGCGCCGAAAGAATTTCCCGCACGGGCGGGATACGAATTAGCAAAACGAAGCCAAATAAGTATCAAGATACCAGCAAAAGCACACGCAGCCCGAAGCGAACCGGCTCCGGGCTCAGGAGTTTCAGCCCGAGCAAATATTTCTGAAGGACCGACACTAGTTTCTGCGCTGGCGTGCTTGATATCCGGCTCGCAGTTGCCAGTCGTCTAAGTCGCGGTCGTGCTGCCGCTCTCGCTTGGTGAATTCGGCCACATGCAGGTCGTCGGATTTGCATGACACTCGTCATGCTGGTCCTGCTCGCTGCCGCGTTGTGCGGCGACAGCGCGACCCACATATCGTTCTTTTTTTCTCGAGCTTCATTTCCTTCAACCTCGCGATGAAAGCGGGGCCCAATGCCAAGCCTTTCCCACTGGCGCCGAAATTGTTCCCCATCACGGTCGCGCGTGCGCGAGCGGATTAGCCGCCGCTGCCGCGAAAACAGATGCGACATTGAGGATCTTCATCTTGCCGCGGCCTGAAGGAATTCCGGGGCGTGGCCGGTGTTCTGTTTCTGATGGCCATCGTCAGCGCACTTGGCGCCGTGATCACCCTCATTCTCGGCACGATCATCCGCGGTATTCCGGACGGTCGCGGGCTGGAAGACATGTCGCAGCCAATGGTCGCATCGCAAGGCCGTCACGCCGGGTGATACATTGCGACTCATGAGGCGTGTCATTTCGTCATCGTTCCTACGCATCGCGGCCGCCTGCGCCGTCCTGCTGACCTTGCCGTTTGCGCAGGCGCGGGCGCAGGACACCTCCGACCTCGTCAAGGTCGAGCTTCTGAGCGAGCCTGCGGCGATCACGCCGGGCGAGCCGTTCCAGGTCGGCATCCGCCTGACCATGAAGGAGCATTGGCACACCTATTGGCGCAATCCGGGGGATTCCGGCGAGGCGACGACCGTCGACTGGAAGCTGCCCGAGGGCTTTGTCGCCTCCGGGCTGGAATGGCCGGCACCGTCGCTGATCAGGCTCGGCCCGGTCACCAGCTTCGGCTACGAGGGTGATGCCATTCTGCTGGCGCGGATCACTCCGCCGGCCCATCTGAAAGCGGGCGATACGGTCACCCTGAACGCGCAGGTGGCTTTCCTCGTCTGCGAGAAGGAATGCATCCCCGGCGAGGAGAATGTATCGCTCGCGCTGCCGGTCGCGGCATCGGGCGGCGCGTTGCCGGGCGCCAACAGCGCGGTCTTCGATGCCGCGCGCAGTCAGCTGCCGCAGCCGTCGCCATGGACAGCGACCTTCGCAGCCGATCCGAAGGCCATTACGCTGTCGTTGCCGAATGCCGACCTCAAGCGCGACAATGTCCGCTCGGTCACCTTCTTTCCCTATGACAACACGCTGATCGTCAATTCGGCGCCGCAGACGCTTGTCGCGGCGGGCGAGGGGACGCGGCTTGCCATCGAGCGCGGGCAGGTATCGCAAAGCCTTCCGCAGCGTCTTGATGGCGTGCTGGTGGTCGAGGAAGATATCGGTAGCAAATCGGCGCGGCATGCTTTTGCCCTCGATGCGACGCCGGCACCGATCGCGGGGCAGGGGATCAGCCTCCTTCAGGCGGCATTGCTCGCACTGGTCGCGGGCGTCATCCTCAATCTGATGCCCTGCGTGTTCCCGGTGCTGTCGATCAAGGTCTTGCATCTGACGCAGCACGCGCAGGAATCCGCGGCCCGCATTCGCATGCACGGCCTTGCTTATACCGCGGGCATTCTGGCGAGCTTCGGAGTGCTCGCCGCAGTGCTCTACGCGCTGCGCGCCGGCGGCGACGAAGTCGGCTGGGGTTTCCAGTTGCAATCGCCCGCGGTGGTGGCGGCGCTGGCCTTCGTGATCTTTGCCTTTGGCCTGAGCCTCTCGGGCATTTTGCCGATCGGGACCTCGCTGACCCGGGTCGGCGGCAGCAGGTTGCTGCAGAGGACCGGGCTGTCAGGGTCGTTCTTCGCAGGCACGCTGGCAACGGTGGTCGCGACGCCTTGTACCGCGCCGTTCATGGGTGCCTCGATCGGCTATGCGCTGACCCAGCCTGCGATCGTCGGGCTGACGGTGTTCCTCAGTCTCGGATTGGGACTGGCTTTACCGTTTCTCGTGCTGGCCTTCGTTCCGGGGCTTCAGCGAATGCTGCCGCGGCCGGGCCGGTGGATGGAGACGCTCAAGCAGTTCCTGGCCTTTCCGCTTTACGGCACCGTGGCCTGGCTGATCTGGGTGCTGAGCTTCCAGGTCGGTCCCACTGCATTGGCGGCGGCGCTCGCCGGCCTGGTGCTGATCGCTTTCGCGGCCTGGGCCTATGGTCTGGTGCAAGGCCAGAGTGGCCGTTCCGCGCTCGCCTTTCGCGGCATGGCGACAGCCGCGGTCATTGCCGTTGTGGCAATTGCCGTCACCATCCGCCCGGACCATTCCGGCGGGACCAACGCGCAGGCGCCATCCGCCGAGGCAGGCTACGAGGCCTTTAGCCAAGAGAGGCTCGATGCGCTGCTCGCTTCTGGCCGTCCGGTCTTTGTCAACATGACCGCGGCCTGGTGCATCACCTGCCTTGTCAACGAGCGCACGTCGCTGTCGAGCGAGGCTGTGCGCGAGGCCTTTGCCGGCAAGAATATCGCCTATCTGAAGGGCGACTGGACCAACCGCAATCCGGAAATCACTCGCCTGCTGGAGCGTTTCGGCCGGTCGGGCGTGCCGCTCTATGTGCTGTATCGCCGCGGCCAGCAGCCCGTGGTTTTGCCGCAAATTCTCACACAATCGCTTGTGCTCGAGACGATCCAGTCGATTTGACCGCCAACACAGCAACGGGAGACAGAGATATGAACCGACGCGTCTTCGCAACGACGATCGCCGCCGCTGCGATCTCGCTGATCGCAATGCCTGCCTTGCATGCCGAGCCGAAAGTCGGCGCGCCGGCACCGGCCTTCACCGCGGTGGACAGCAACGGCAAGACCGTCAATCTCGGCGACTTCAAGGGCAAGACGGTGGTTCTGGAATGGACCAATGACGGCTGCCCGTATGTGCGCAAGCATTACGGCTCCGGCAACATGCAGGCGTTGCAGAAGAAATGGACGGACGAGGGGATCGTCTGGCTGTCGGTGATCTCCTCGCCGCCGGGCGAGCAGGGCTTTGCCGATGCCGCCCGCGCGAATTCACTGACCACGGACCGCAAGGCCGCGCCGACCGCGGTGCTGCTCGATCCGAAGCAGCAGGTCGCGAAAGCCTATGGAGCTCTTGTTACGCCGCATATGTATATCGTCACGCCCGACGGGACATTGGCCTATGCCGGCGCAATTGATGACAAGCCGACGGCACGCACAGGTGACATCAAGGGCGCGACCAATTATGTCGACAACGCGTTGTCCGAACTCAAGGCGGGCAAGCCGGTGTCGACCACCAATACCCGGGCCTATGGCTGTGTGGTGAAATACAGCTCGTAAGCTTGCCGGCACCTGTTCCGATCAGCATGTGCCCGCCTTGCGCGGGCACATTGCGTTTTACATCGCACGCCTTTTCAGGCCGTCCGTACCGGCCGGACCAGACCCTTCACGGTCTTCCATATCGGTGTGATCGCATAGCCCGTGATGGGGATCAGCACGGCGCCGATCGCCAGGCCGACGACGCCCGCGCCCGCAGCGCCGACGATCCATTCGATGGCGCCCTGCGCGAACGGCATGACATGCGCGATCGCCTCCGCCGCGTGATGAATGGCGTGCCCGACCGATGTGTATCCGTAGGTCTCCAGCCCATGCACGATGATGCCGCCGCCGACCCAGATCATCGCGGCAGTGCCGACGACGCTCAGAATCTTCAGGAAGTACGGCATGCCGTAGACGAGTCCGCGCCCGACAACGCGGCTCAGGCCGCCGAGCACGGAATTGCTTCGATTGCTGGCCAGCGAAAGGCCGACATCGTCGGCCTTCACGATGATCGCCACCGCGCCGTAAACGGCAACGGTAATGCCAATTGCGACGACTGCGAGGACCACGGCCTGCATCCAGAAACTGCTTTCCGGAAGGACGGATAGTGCGATCGCCATGATCTCGGCGGACAGGATAAAATCGGTCTTGATCGCGCTCGCGACCTTCTGGTCCTCAAGGGTCTTGGGATCGATGGCGATCGGTTCGAGCGCCTTCTCATGCGCATGGGCCTTGTGCGGGAAGGCTGCCTCGAAAACCTTCTCCGCGCCCTCGTAACAGAGATACGCGCCGCCGAGCATCAACAGCGGCGTAATCGCTCCGGGCAGGAAATAGCTGAGCGCCAGTGCCGCCGGCAGCAGGATCAGAAGCTTGTTACGTAGCGAGCCGATCGCGATCTTGCGGACGATCGGGATTTCGCGCACCGCGGCAAAGCCCATCATGTAGCGCGGGGTCACAGCAGCGTCATCGATGACTACGCCGGCGGCCTTGGCGCCCGCCTTTGCCGCCTGGGTGGCGATGTCATCGAGTTGTGCCGCGGCCACCTTGGCGATGGCGGCGACATCATCGAGAAGGGCGAGTAGACCGACGCTCACGACCGGATCGTTCCTAGCGAAGGACGGTCCAACGCGGTGCCGGCCCGTTGGTTCCGTTCAGCGCGCAATCACACCGCGCCGCGCCATCTGGGCGATGACCTGTTCGGCCATCTCCTCCGGCGAACCTTGCTCGGTATGCAGCCTGATTTCGGGCTCGAGCGGCGGCTCGTAGGGGGAGTCGATGCCGGTGACGTGAAACGCCTTGCCGGCCCGCGCCTTGGCGTAGAGCCCCTTGGGATCGCGCTCCTCGCAGATGGCGAGCGGGGTATCGACGAAAACCTCGAGGAATTCACCCGGCTCGTGACGCTCGCGCACGGATTGCCGTTCATTGCGGAACGGCGAGACGAAGGCACACAGCACCACCAGACCCGCATCCACCATGAGACGGGCGACTTCGCCGGCGCGGCGCACATTTTCCACGCGGTCGGCTTCGGTGAAGCCGAGATCGCGGTTCAGCCCGAGCCGCATATTGTCACCGTCGAGCGCGTAGGTGTGGATGCCCCGCAGGCTGAGTTTCTGTTCGACGATATTGAGAATCGTGGATTTCCCCGCACTCGGCAATCCGGTGAACCAGACGGTCGCCGGGCGCTGGGCCTTCATCTTGGCGCGGAACGCCTTGTCGATTTCGTAGCTCTGCTTGACCAGGTTGCTGGCGCGGTAGAGCGCAAAATCGGCCATGCCCGCGCCCGCAGTGGCGCCGGTCTGCCGGTCGATCAGAATGAACGCGCCGGTCTCGCGATTCGTGATGTAGGGGTCGAATGCGATCGGCTCGGTGGTAGCGATGTTGCAATAGCCGATGTCGTTGATGTTGAGTGTCGTCACCGCCGCGTGTTCGCCGGTTTCGATATCGGTGCCGTGCTTCAGCGCGGTGATGGTTGCGGCCACCGTGTGGGTGCCGATCCGGAGCGAATAGGTGCGACCGGGCAGCATCGGATTCTCGTTCAACCACACCAGATGCGCGGAGAACTGGTCGGCAACCTGGGGCGCGGCATCCACCGGAGTCAAAATATCTCCACGCGACACGTCGACCTGGTCGGCAAGCTCGATGGTCGCCGCCTGACCGGTTTCGACGCTGTCGACGGTGTCGGGATAGATGTAGATTTCCCTGATCGTGGACGGGCGCAGCGAGCGTCCGACGATGATGCTGTCGCCACGGTTGAGCACGCCTGACGACATGTAGCCGGCATAGCCGCGCCCGCCGGACTGCGTCCGCACCACCGATTGCACATGAAAGCGCGCCGGCTGCTCGTGCTGGTGCGTCGAGATCGGCACGGTCTCGAGATGCTGCAGCACGGTCGGCCCCTTGTACCAGGGCATGCGCTCGCTGCGGCGCACGATATTTTCGCCGTCGCGCGCGACGATCGGGATCGCCTCGACATGCTCGAAGGCAAGCTGCCCCGCGAACACCTGATACTCGTCGCGGATGGCGTTGAACGGCGCCTCCCGGCAATCGACCAGATCCATCTTGTTGACGACCAGCAGAACCCGCCGGATGCCGAGCAACGACAGAATGCGGCTATGGCGGAGCGTCTGCCGGGTCAGGCCGGCCTTGGCGTCGACCAGCAGCAGCGCGAACTCGGCGTTGGAGGCGCCGGTCACCATATTGCGGGTATATTGCTCGTGGCCCGGTGTGTCGGCGACGATGAAAGCGCGCTTCGGCGTGCCGAAATAGCGATAGGCGACGTCGATGGTGATGCCTTGTTCGCGCTCGGCCTCCAGGCCGTCGAGCAGCAAGGCGTAGTCGAGGTCGTCGCCGGTGGTTCCGAATTTCTTCGACAGGTGAACGAGGTTTGCCATCTGGTCGTCCGGCACCGAGCCGGTTTCCACCATCAAGCGGCCGATCAGGGTCGACTTGCCATCGTCCACCGCGCCGCAGGCGAGGAAGCGCAGATGATCGCGTTCGCTGACAGGGGCGCGCATCAGAAGTAACCCTCGCGCTTCTTGCGTTCCATCGACGACACCTCGTCGGCATCGATCAGGCGGCCGGCGCGCTCCGACTGTCGCGTCGTCCGCAATTCCTCGACGATGTCGGAGACGCTTGCGGCCTCCGACAACACCGCTGCGGATAGCGGATAGCAGCCGAGCGAGCGGAAGCGGATCAAGACCTCCCGGCTCTGCTCTCCCGGCAGCATTTCAAACCTGTGGTCGTCCACCATGATTAGGCTGCCGCCGCGTTCGACCACCGGGCGTTTCTCGGCGAAATACAGCGGCACCACGGGGATGTCTTCTGCGAGGATGTATTCCCACACGTCGAGTTCGGTCCAGTTCGAGAGCGGGAACACCCGCATGGTCTCGTCGTCGGCGATCTGCGGATTGTACAGATGCCAGAGTTCTGGCCGCTGCCGCCGCGGATCCCAGGAATGGTTCGGTCCGCGCACCGAGAAGATGCGCTCCTTGGAACGGCTCGGCTCCTCGTCACGCCGCGCACCGCCGATGGCGGCGTCGAACTTGTACGCGTCGAGCGCTTCGCGGAGCGCGACGGTCTTCATCTCCCGGGTCCAGACGGACGATCCCGAGCGGATCGGATGGACGCCGTTCTCGAGCGCTTTTTTGTTGGTGTGGACGATCAGGTTCAGATCGAGTTCCGACTTCATGCGCTCGCGATGGGTGATCATGTCCCGGAATTTCCAGGTGGTATCGATATGCAGCGCGGTGAACGGGATCTTTGCCGGGTGGAAGGCCTTGCGGCACAGATGCAGGAGGACGCTCGAATCCTTGCCGATCGAATACATCAGCACCGGGCGTTCGAACGCTGCCGCGGTCTCGCGCAGGATGACGATAGCTTCCGTCTCAAGACTGGACAGATGGCGGGAGAGATTGCGGGTCATGATGGCCGTTTGGGGAAAAAAATTCCATGCGGGGCTTCGGGCCGGTCGGGAAATTCTACCTTTCGGCCCGATAGTTAGCAGCCAAGGGGTGCTTTCGGACGGCGCTATTTAGCGGCGCGGCAGGGGCCTGTCGAGGTTTGATTCAACACCCGAACCGAGCCTTTCGGCTAGGCCAGCTGTCAGCGCCTTTAGTGTCGCCGTACGATCGGCATGTCCGCATAGACCTTGTAGGACTGCGATTTCGGCTTCGCCTTGTCCTCTTCGTTGACATACTGGATCGAGCTCTTCCCGAGCAGCGCTTGCGGCAGGATCATCACCCGGATGAAGCGGCTCGGCCGGTCGAGTGCGGCTTGGGCAAAGACCGGTTCGGATCCGGATTCGAACCACGCACCACCCGGGCCGTAACTGGTCGATCGGCCGTGCGTATCGATGCGGATGCCGCCTTCGATCAGGCATCGGATCCCTGGGCCCTGGTGCCTGTGCAGATAGGCCACTCCCCCCGGTGGAAAGGCGACGCTGTCGCCGCGAAGCAGCAGATCACCGGCCGGCAGATATTCGAGTGGAGCGGCAAGCCTGGTACGCGACGCAACGCCGTTTGCGATCACCACATCGTCGCCTGCCGATTGCGACAGTTCGTAACGCCAGCACATCGCCCCGCCGGGGCCGGCGACAATCCTGGCGGCGCCGTCGCCGTGCCAGGTTTCGCCGTCGATCGCCGACACCCCCGCGACCGATATCGCACCGTGCAGGACGAAAATCATGCGCGGCTCGGCCGCGAGCGTCATCACGGCGCCGTCGCTGAAAACGTCCTCAACCAAACGCAGGATCGGGTTCATGTTCTCTGACTTGGCTTCTGGTTAGAGGATTTCGAACACGCTGTAGACCGGGCCGGTCGCCAGCCGGTGGCCATAGGCGACCGAAGCGATCAGGTTGAGAAAATTGTATTTCTCCGATGCGGTCTCGAAATAGGGCGTGGCGCGCATGTAGTAGAGCGAAGGATTGACGACTTCGCCCTTGGCGATGCGGTCGAGCACATCCTTCGGTCCGTGGCGGATGCCGCGATAGGTCATTCCGATCAGGGCGCCGTCGTCGGTCTCCATCACGCAGCGCACGTCAAGCATCCAGGCGCCGTCGGCGCGCACCGCCTGCCAGTCGCTGCCGCCCGACAGAATTTTGCCACGCAGTCTTTCGCCCTCGAAGCGGCCGCCGGTGATTTCGCCGACGCGGCGGTCAACCCCCGGGGTTTTGCCGATGACGCTGGCGGGCTTCACCGCCAGTTCGAACAGGAATAACGGCCGCAGCCGCAGCTCCGTCATTTCGCGCGGCAGGATCGACGCAAGAGATGCGCGATCGACCATGGCATTTCCCCCATTACCACTTTTTTCGCAGCCTAGACGCATGGCAGCGCGCGGTCGAGGGCGTTCTGTCAGCTCAGGAGCACCGCCACCTTGACGTGGCCCTCGTTGCGCAAAAGACGGATGGCGACGCCTGTGTCCTGTCGATGGATGGCAAGGTCGACGCTCAGCGCGCCGACACGGAGGTCGCGCAAAACAATCTCATCGAGAAACGGCGGAAGTGCCGGGTCGCGCAGGCTGATCTCGTTTCGCTCGGGATCGAATTCGATTCCGAGGGCGGCCTGGATCATCAAAAACGGCGCGCCGGCCGCCCAGGCCTGCGGCGCGCAGGCCACCGGATACAGGGTCGGGCCGCGGCCGCGCGAGCGCTGAAATCCGCAATAGAGTTCGGGAAGCCGCCGCAGATCCATATAGACTGCCGCATCGAACATTGCCCGGAATACGCGCATGACTGCGTTCTTGTGGCCGTAATGCGCAAAGCCCGCGGCAATCAGCGAATTGTCGTGCGGCCAGACTGACCCATTGTGATAGGACATCGGATTGTAGCGCGGCTCCTCGCGCGCGAGCGTCCGGATTCCCCAGCCGGAGAAGAATGTCGGCTGCAAGAGTTGCTGCGCCACCAGGGCGGCACGTTCCGCCGATGCGATGCCGCTGAACAGCACCTGTCCGGCATTCGAACTGCGCACCCGGCAAGGCCGCTTGCGCCCGTCCAGCGCAAGCGCGTAACTGCCGATATCCTCGCACCAGAACGCGTCTTCGAACCGCAATCGCAGCTCTTCAGCGGAGCGCGCCAGCCGGTCGGCCGTGTCGCGATGCCCGAGTCGACGCGCGATCTTTGCTGCGTTCGCCTTGGCTGCATAAACATAGCCTTGCACCTCGCACAACGCGATCGGTCCGGCAGCGGTGGTGCCATCGGAATGGAAAATCGAATCGTGGGAGTCCTTCCAGCCCTGATTGATCAGCCCATCGTCATTGGCACGGTGATATTCGACGAAGCCATCGCCGTCAGGATCGCCCGGTCCATCGATCCAGCTGATGGCGCGCTCGATATTCGGCCAGAGTTCGTTTAGCAGGCCGACATCGCCGGTGCGATCGAGATACAGACCCGCCAGCAGTACGAACAACGGCGTGGAATCAACGCTGCCATAATAGCGGCGGAACGGTACCTCGCCCAAATGCGCCATTTCCCCGTTTCGCATTTCGTGCAGAATCTTGCCGGGTTCGGCGTCGGCAGCCCGATCGAATGTATCTGCCTGCAACGCCGCAAGGTGGCGCAACACGCCGCGCGCGATCTCGGGCCGGCACCACAGCATCTGGATTGCCGTGATGATGCCGTCGCGGCCGAACGCGGTCGAGTACCAGGGAATGCCGGCATAGGGATAGGGGCCATGCTCGGTCACGGTCAGCAGCATTGCGAGATCGGACGTGCAGCGGCACAGCATCTCGTTGAAGATCGCGTTCGATGTTGTGATCGCGGTCTGGCCGCGGCTCGCGGCTTTTCGTGCCTGAAGGGCCGAGCGCATGCTGCGCCGGAACGGCGGTGGTAAGGATGCGCGCGCGTCCTCGCGACATTGCACGGCGAGATCGATTATCTCGAATTTCCCGGGTGCCAGCGCGAGATTATATGTGGCCATGCCGGTCGACAGCTGGTCAGGGGGCGGTTCGAAAGTCAGCGCGGTACACCGCAGGGTGTCGTCGAGTCCGCAATATTTCATCTGGACCTGACCGGACGTAATAATTTCGGTCGTGGCCCGGCCTCGACGCTCGCGCCGCATACCGCGGACCTCGAACAGATCCGCAAAATCGCTCGAAAAGGAAAGGCCGAGAACGCTGCTGACCGCGCGGTCTCCGTGATTCTGGACCCGCAGCCGCTGATAGGCGGTGTTATTCCAAAGAAAGACCGTCCGGATGATGTGAAGTGTGTCCTTCGGCAGCACGAGCTTCTGCTCGAAGTAAATGTCGGGATTGGTCAGATCGACGGTCAGCAGCGCATTGTCGTCGCGCACATTGGAACCGAGCGACAGCAGTTGAGTGCCGTTGAGTTGCAGTTCAAGAAGCCCGAGAAAACGCGTGTCGCGGCAATACAGGCCGTCAGCGCCTCCGGGCGTGGCGCCGATGTCGCCGTGGCTGTCGAAAATTGCAAAGCAGTCATCGTGTTTGAGATTCCGGCGAGGACGCGTGGATGGACCCGTCGCCGGAATGTAGAAGGGCACCTCGGCAATCTGCTCGATCAGTTGCGCTGTCGGCTCCTGCTGTTTCGGCCGTTGCAAAGCCAAAACCTATAGTCCGGACGCGATGACTTGAGGCGGCGCCATGTCCGGTTTCACAAATGAAGCGGGACTGTTTCCGGCTGCTTGCAGGGCGCGGTAAACGGCGACATAGTCCATGGCCATTCGGGTGGCGGAGAATCGTTGCTCGAACCGCCTCCTGATCTTCCGCCGGTCGAGTCCGATGACACCCGGCAATGCGGCCACCGCCTGGTCGACGCTGTCGACAACCGCGCCGGTGATGCCGTCCTCCACGATCTCAGGCACCGACCCGCAGCCGAAAGCGAGGACCGGCGTACCGCAGGCCATCGCCTCGATCATGACGAGGCCGAACGGCTCCGGCCAATCAATCGGGAATAGCAGCGCACTGGCTTCACCGAGAAAATCGCTCTTCTGGCGCTCGTTGATCTCGCCGATGAACTCGATTCCGTCGCTCTCATTGATGAGGGGTGCGATCTGCTCGCGAAAATAGGCTTCATCGACCCGATCGATCTTGGCGGCGATCTTCAACTTCGCGCCGGTTGCCCGCGCAATCGCGATAGCACGATCCGGCCGCTTTTCAGGAGCGATGCGCCCGAGAAAGGCGAGGTAGCCCCCACGCGGATTATCGATGGCTCGATGCAGGTCCGTCGGCAGCCCGTGAGGCACGTTGGCTGCGAAATTGGCAATTGGGATCGGTTGGCGCTGAGCCTTCGAGATCGACACCAGCGGCATCTCCGGGAAGCCGAGATAAAGCGGCATCAGGTCGGGCAGGTCCTGACGCCCATGCAACGTCGTCAGGGTCCGTCCCGCAATCGACCGGAACAGCGGGAAGTGAAACTGATCGATATGGAAATGCAGGATGTCAAATTCGTCGGCCCGGCGCGCCACCCGATCCAGCATCAGCATGTAGTAAGGAATGACATCGCGAATATTCTTTTCGAGCCGGAGAGCGCGGGGAACGCAGGGCACGAGTTCGGCGGCCGTGATTGAATCGCCGCTGGCAAACAGCGTCACATCGTGTCCGAGCCGGACCAGTTCCTCGGTAAGGTAGTGCACGATGCGTTCAGTCCCGCCGTAGGTTTTCGGGGGAACGCCTTCAATAAGAGGCGCGATTTGGGCGATGCGCATCGGAGGCCCTTTGGGTTCTCCCAACGGAAAGGCCTTTGGGTTCGCTTCACAACGTCTCGCAGCGCAATAAGTTGCGCGTGTCCCCAATATCGTTTGACGGGACGCCCGCCGCGAAGGCTCCAGGGCCGACCTACGGGTTGGGCAAAGCGGGACATACGGCCACGGACGGCCCACAATTCAGCAATTGTCCCACCGGCATGGTTGAAGGTATCGTCGCGGCAGAAACAAGTTTCTTCCGGAGGGAATGGGAATGGCCAAATTCGGCATCGGGCAAGCGGTCAAGCGGGTCGAGGACCAGCGTTTTCTGACCGGCAAAGGGCGGTATGTCGACGATATCAACCTGCCGAACCAGGCTTATGCGGTCGCCGTGGCGTCTCCCTACGCCAACGCCCGGGTCAAGCGCATTGATACCTCGAAAGCCAAGGCCTCACCGGGCGTGCTGCTGGTCCTGACCGGCGCCGATGCCAAGGCGGACAAACTCGGCGAATTGACCGCGCATCCGATGCCGGAAGAGGTTGGCGCGCCGGCCGGCTTCCGCACCTGGCTGCCGCTGATCTGCGACGACCGTGTCCGCTATGTCGGCGACCGCGTCGCTTTCGTGATTGCCGAAACCCAGATGCAGGCCCGCGATGCCGCCGATCTGGTTGAGGTCGAGTATGAGGAATTGCCGGCGGTCACCGATCTCGAGGACGCCGCCAGGGAGGGCGCGCCCAAGGTCTGGGAAGCCAACGAGAAGGGCAACTGGGCGTTCGGCCTGATGTTCGGCGACCAGGCCGCGACCGATGCCGCTTTTGCCAAGGCCAAACGTGTCGTCAAGGCGCGCATCGAGCACAATCGTCTCGCACCCAATGCGATGGAGCCGCGGGTCGCCATCGGCGATTACGACGAGGCCGACGACCAGTACACGCTCTATACCTGTTCGCAGAACCCGCATGGCGTGCGCATGGAATTGTCGCACATCTTCCACTGCGCCGAGAGCCAGATCCGCGTGGTGTCGCCCGATGTCGGCGGCGGCTTCGGTCTGAAGGGCAGCCCGTTCCCGGACGATTGCGTGACGTTGTGGGCGTCGAAGAAACTCGGCCGTCCGGTCAAATGGCTCGCCACCCGCACCGAGAGCCTGCTCACCGACCGGCACGGGCGCGAGATGGTGATGTACGGCGAAATGGCGCTGGACGAGAGCGGCAAGATTCTCGGCCTGCGCATGAAGGCGCTGTATCAGGTCGGTGCCTATTTCGTCGGCCCGGGCCTCGTGCCGGCGGCCTTTGCGCTGCGGTTCTCGCCGGAGGCCTACGACATCCAGGCGCTGCATGTGATGGTGCAGGGCCTGCTGACCAATACGTCGCCAGTCGGTCCCTATCGCGGCGCCGGACGCCCGGAAGCGGCGTATTTCACCGAGCGCATGATCGAGCAGGCCGCACGCGAGATGGGGATTGCGTCGGATGAAATCCGCCGCCGCAATCTCATTCCGGAAAGCAAGCTGCCCTACACGACACCGACCTTCTGGGTCTACGATTCCGGCGAATTCCATCGCGTGATGGACAAGTGCCTCGATGTCAGCGACTGGAAGGGCTACGAGGCGCGCAAGAAGAAGTCGGAGAGCGAAGGCAAGCTGCGCGGCCGGGCCGTGACTTTCTATATCGAGCAGGGCGGCATCTTCAACGATCGCATGGACCTGCGCTTCGATCCGTCGGGCTCGGTGTCGATCATCGCCGGTACGCATTCGCACGGGCAGGGGCACGCCACGGTGTTCGCGCAACTGGTGCACGAATGGCTCGGCGTGCCGTTCGAGACCATCCGTTACATCCAGGGCGACACCGCATCGGTGCCGTTCGGCCGTGGCACTTACGCCGCCCGCTCGTCGCTGGTCGGTGGCAACGCGCTCAAGGTTGCGTCGAATGCCATCATCGACAAGGCCAAACCGATGGCGGCCGCGCTGATGGAAGCCGCTGAAGGCGACCTCGAATTCAAGGATGGGTCGTTCCGGGTGGTCGGCACCGACAAGACCATTCCGCTGACGGAAGTGGCCAAGGCGTTTTATGCCCCGATGGGTCCTCTCACCGAGAAGATGGGCGTCGGCCTCGAAGCGCAGGGCACCTATTCGACCAATCCGCCGAACCATCCGAACGGATCGCATGTCGCCGAGGTCGAGGTCGATCCGGAGACCGGCGAGGTGCGTGTCGACCGCTATTATGTGGTCGACGATCTTGGCGTGGTGCTCAATCCGATGATCGTGCGCGGGCAGATCCATGGCGGCATCGCACAAGGCATCGGCCAGGCGCTGATGGAGCATGCGGTCTACGACAAGGAGTCGGGCCAGATGCTGTCCGCCACCTTCATGGATTACGGCATGCCGCGCGCCGACCTGTTCCCGGAGATCGAGACCCATCTCGAAGAGGTGCCGTCGAAGACCAATCCGCTCGGCGTCAAGGGCATCGGCGAAAGCGGCACGATCGGCGCGCCGCCGACCGTGATCAACGCGATCCTCGATGCGCTGAAACCGCTGGGCGTGAAGGAGCTCGATATGCCCGCCACGCCGGCGCGGGTCTGGGATGCGATGAGCAAGGCGCGCGCGGCGTAAGCCCGAGCGTCAACCGGCGGCGCGTGCGTCCTGCGGCCATGACTGGTACGGCCGCAGCACCAGCGCGCCGTTGTAATAGTCCGGCTGGCCGGTGATCTCGGCGCCGACCCAGTCCGGCACCGCGAATTGCTGCAACTCGTCGCGCAATTCGATTTCCGCGATGACGAGGCCCTCGTTCTCGCCGGCAAAGACGTCGACTTCAAAGGTAAGGTCGCCGTGCGGCACGAGGTGGCGCACCTTTTCGATCACCGCGCCGTGCCGCAATCCGATCATCGCCTCGGCCTCGATCACCGGCACCGGATATTCCAGCTCCAGCCGCCGCAGAGTCGTCGAGCGCGACTTGACGCTGAGCGTCGCCTCGAGGTTGTCGCGGATACGCACGCGCACCGACGCATTGCCTTCGGTTGCGAGATAGGCCTGCCGGATTGCGATGCGTTTGCTGACCTCGCCGCGCCATGCGTCGCTGCGCACCAGGAACTTGCGTTCGATTTCGAAAGCCATCGGTTACCACACCTTCCGCAACAATCCGTACCTGCCCGATACCGGTTCGCACCGCGACCGGCTCACCCGCGATACTCCGCCGGCAGAGAGAACGATACCGTCTGCCCGCTCAGCCGGTCTTTGACTGCAAGCGAAAAGTCGTGATCGCTGTCGGACAATCCGCCATCTGCCGTTTGCCGGACCACGAAAACAAGCTCGCGGCGCAGGCTCTGGCGCGGCGCGAGCATGATCGGACCGCGAAACACCGCGTCGGCGGCCAGGCCGCGCCGGGCGATGGCGATGAGATCGTCGCGCGTCGGCATTGCGGTTTGCGGAACCGCACGTGCCCGATCGCGCGGCGTGACCAGCAGCGACAGATCGAGATCGAGGCTCCGGTATCGCGAGCGGTTGCACATCGTCACTTCGCCGAAACTCGCGCAATGCGACCGCAATCCATCGCCGCCGGAATAATTTGCGAAATAGCGCCGCTGCACGGTGGAGATAGACAGCGGCAATTGCCCGGTCCTGACGCTGATGTGGCGCGACTGGTGGCTGAACGGCCAGCCATTCGAGCCGATCAGGATCAGCCCCGCCATGAGCGAGGCTGTGCCGCCGATTGCCAGCACCCATCCGAGCACGACCCACCGCTCCGCATCGCTGTCGTAGCTGACCGTGCGTCGCCCCCGCTGCCACTGCATCAGCAGCGCCAACGTTAGCGCGATCAGGGCGATGGCCGCCACCGCAATGATGACTGGATCTTGGATAAACGGATATTGCGTAAACGCATGATAACGCGACGTTGCCGGCACCAGCCGCGGCAAGATCGGGCACAGACCCGCGATTGAGTGCGCGCCACCAATGAGCGCCGCCAGCAACGCGGCGCCGAGCAGCGCGGGAACGAGCCGGAGGAGATGGCGCATGCGCGCAGGCTAGCACGCCATACGCGGACGCCTTAGCCCGATCGCGCCTGTCCGTCCACATATGTCGAGAAACGTCTCGTGGAAGTTACGCGCCGGTTACCGCGTTTGCACGATCGCTCCGGACCTTTTCGCGCTTTTCGCTCGATGCACTGACGCGCTTGCCGGCGGCTTTAGGGGCGGGCTCCGAATCGGCCTGCGCCGCTTCCGTTTCGGCGTCGCGCTGCAGGCGGGCTGCGCGCAGCTTTTCGATCCGGTCGATCGCGGCCTGATGGGCCTTGCGATAATCGTCCGCGGCCTTGGCGCGTTCGGCGATAACTTCGGGAAGGAGAGGTTTTGTTGCCATGGCCTGGACAACGCGCAGGCACCTTTTTGGTTCCATTCCTGAGGTTCGCCTCCAAGACCAAGCCGACCCGCTTGCCGCGCCGGGTCGCGGTTCTGCGACGCACGGCTTCACCCTGAGCCACGCGGCCTGGACGCAATCGCGAGACCAGGCTGTTGCCCCGCGAACGCGGGACCCCATACGCGCTGGCCATCGGTTCTCGCGCCCGGCAACGGCCCGGTGCGCGCATTCGCATATCCACCTATCCACATGCGCGCTGAACGTTTCGCGAACGGCGCCGCGGACGACCGCGACGCGCGGCTTTGCATCGCCGGTCTTGGATCGCCCGCCTTAAATCTTAAGATTTTTTCGTCGCGCCGCCTCACCGGGCTTGCGCTGGCTCAATACCGGCCGCCCGCCGAGCGTTAGAATTCACAAGCTTCGTCGGGCCAACGAAGCCGGCGGCCTGAGCCGAATGGCGAAGATCCACTCCGGTTCAGGTCGCTCTGTCATGCGCGGGGCGATCCGCCCGAGACGATCAGCCCGCGGGCGCGCCAATCTTTGCCGTTCTCACCGGCAGTCGTGAGGGTTGCGGCGCCTGAATCAGGCCAGAACCCAAAATCGAGCTGAGAAAAAGGCCGCCGACTGAGGCAGCCTCTTTAGTGGACAGTGAGAAACTGGATCAGAACACCGGGCAGGTCTGGATGGCGGTGCAGCCGCCGAGCGTATAATTCACCGATGCCTCGCCACCGGCAGCGCTTTCCAGCGTGTCGTCCGAGACGTCGAAGCTGAGGATGTCCTCTTCCGACTGATTTGGTCTTGTCGCCTGCTTCATCGCACGATCCCTCCATGGTTGGGGCCGTCACCATAGCATGTCACGGGATCACCGCCGTCTGTGACGAATGTCTCAGGCACACGAAATAAGGCCACTCCCGAAATCTAAACCGGCCACTCTCGGTCAAAACAGGCCAGTACCCGTACCCGCAAAAAGAACATATTGCGAACTTAGAACAAATGGTGTACATTGAGTCTTGTTCGGTCGAAACAGCCCGAACGGTCCGAAACCAGCCGAGCGGAGAAGCGGGCGAGAGCCGCGCGTATACGCCGCCCGAATCGTCAGTCATAAGGAGCGACAATGGCCCAGGCCGCCCTGCGTTTGGTTGAAGGTTCCTCCATGGACAAGTCGAAGGCTCTTGACGCCGCGGTCTCCCAGATCGAACGCGCGTTCGGCAAGGGCTCGATCATGCGGCTCGGCAAGAACGACAAGGCGATGGATATCGCCACCGTGTCGACCGGGTCGCTCGGGCTCGACATCGCGCTCGGCGTCGGCGGTCTGCCGCGCGGCCGGGTGATCGAAATCTACGGGCCGGAATCCTCCGGCAAGACCACGCTGGCGCTGCACACCGTGGCCGAAGCGCAGAAGAAGGGCGGCATCTGCGCCTTCGTCGATGCCGAACACGCGCTCGACCCGGTCTATGCGCGCAAGCTCGGCGTCAATGTCGACGACCTCCTGATCTCGCAGCCCGATGCCGGCGAGCAGGCGCTGGAAATCACCGATACGCTGGTGCGTTCCGGCGCGGTCGACGTGGTGGTGGTGGATTCGGTCGCGGCGCTTGTGCCGAAGGCCGAACTCGACGGCGAGATGGGCGATTCGCTGCCCGGTTTGCAGGCCCGGCTGATGAGCCAGGCGTTGCGCAAGCTCACCGCCTCGATCAACAAGTCCAAGACCATGGTGATCTTCATCAACCAGATCCGGATGAAGATCGGCGTGATGTATGGCTCGCCGGAAACCACCACCGGTGGCAATGCGCTGAAATTCTATGCCTCGATCCGGCTCGATATCCGCCGCATCGGCGCGATCAAGGATCGCGACGAGGTGGTCGGCAACCAGACCCGCGTCAAGGTGGTGAAGAACAAGCTGGCGCCGCCGTTCAAGCAGGTCGAGTTCGACATCATGTATGGCGAGGGCGTGTCGAAGATGGGCGAGCTGATCGACCTCGGCGTCAAGGCCGGCGTGGTGGAGAAGTCCGGTGCCTGGTTCTCCTATGACTCACAGCGGATCGGGCAGGGGCGCGAGAACGCCAAGACCTTCCTGCGCAACAATCCCGACATGGCTGCGTCGATCGAGGCTGCCGTGCGGCAGAATTCAGGGCTGATCGCCGACAAGATCCTGGCCGGCGAGGAAGAGACCGACGACGACGGCGAGGACGACGCCAAGGAATAATCCGGACTGCCCTCCATCCGCGTCGCCGCGCGGGCCGGGTGAGGGGACCGCTTGCCTCGCGGTCCGCTCCCCGGCGTTTTTTTGAGCGGCTTCCGTAGGTCGGACCTGCCTAGGCAGTGCGGTGGCCTGTTCGCGCGGGCACCGAGCGCGGGCCCCAACGGGCTGACGGGCCGGCGATGACCGCCGTTGCCGCCCGGCCTGTCATCTCCTGGCGCCTGTCATCTCCTCAAGTCGCCATCTGCTCGCGTGTCCGGCGGCTCCTCGCCTCTGGCAGACCCGAACGGCCCGCAAGCGCCGGAAATCGGTCCGTTTCTGGACTTGGCCGGGCGGCGTCGCTACATATCCCCCGAAACATCAATCCGATCCGGGCCTTCAACCCCGGCGCAGACAGGGGCCGCGGACAGGCTGCCGCGGCGGCAAATCTTTCATGAGCGGCGTCAACGATATCCGGGCTGGGTTCATCGACTACTTCGCGCGCAACGGCCATGAGCCGCTGGCGTCCTCGCCGCTGGTGCCGCGCAACGATCCGACCCTGATGTTCACCAATGCGGGCATGGTGCAGTTCAAGAACGTTTTCACTGGCCTTGAGAAGCGCCCCTATGCGCGGGCGGTGACTTCGCAGAAATGCGTCCGCGCCGGCGGCAAGCATAACGATCTCGACAATGTCGGCTACACCGCGCGCCACCACACTTTCTTCGAGATGCTCGGCAACTTCTCGTTCGGCGATTATTTCAAGGATCACGCGATCGAGCTGGCCTGGAATCTGGTCACCAAGGATTTCGGCCTGCCGAAGGACAAGCTCACCGCCACCGTCTATATCGACGACGATGTTGCCTTCGACCTGTGGAAGAAGATCGCGGGCCTGCCCGAGAGCCGCATCATCCGCATCGCCGGCTCCGACAATTTCTGGGCGATGGGCGATACCGGGCCGTGCGGTCCGTGCTCGGAAATCTTCTATGATCACGGCGACAAGATCCCGGGCGGTCCTCCCGGCTCGCCGGACCAGGACGGCGATCGCTTCATCGAGATCTGGAATCTCGTCTTCATGCAATACGAGGCGCTGCCCGATGGCAGCCGCCTCGATCTGCCGAAGCCGTCGATCGACACCGGCATGGGGCTCGAGCGCATCGCCGCGGTGCTGCAGGGCACTCACGACAATTACAGCATCGATCTGTTCCGCGCGATCATCCAGGTGATCGCCGAATTGACCAAGGTGTCAGCCGAAGGCCCGCAGAAGGCGTCGCATCGCGTGATCGCCGATCACCTGCGTGCCTCGTCGTTCCTGATCGCCGATGGCGTGTTGCCGTCGAACGAGGGCCGTGGCTATGTGCTGCGCCGGATCATGCGGCGCGCCATGCGCCACGCGCAATTGCTGGGCGCGCGTGACCCGCTGATGTGGCGGCTGGTTCCGGTGCTGGTGCGCGAGATGGGTCAGGCTTATCCGGAACTGCATCGGGCCGAGGCGCTGATTACCGAAACGCTGAAGCTCGAGGAGACGCGCTTCCGCAAGACGCTGGAGCGCGGGCTGTCGATCCTGGAAGACGAGTCGAAAGGGCTGAAGCAGGGCGACGCGCTAAAGGGCGAGACCGCGTTCACGCTCTACGACACCTATGGCTTTCCGCTCGATCTGACCCAGGATGCGCTGCGCCCGCGCGGCATCGGGGTCGACCTCGATGCCTTCAATGCGGCGATGGATAAGCAGCGCGAAAAGGCACGCGAATCGTGGAAGGGCTCCGGCGATGCCGCGGCCGAGACAGTTTATTTCGGGCTGCGCGAAAAGCTCGGCGCCACCGAATTTCTCGGCTACGAAACCGAAAGCGCCGAAGGCGTGGTGATGGCGCTCTTGCGCGACGGCGCGCGCACTGCCGAGTTGAATGCGGGCGAAACCGGCGCGGTGATCGTCAACCAGACGCCGTTCTATGGCGAGTCGGGCGGCCAGGTCGGCGATACCGGCGTGATGACCGCGGACGGCGTGCGCTTCCGTGTCACCGAAACCCAGAAGAAGGCCGGCGACCTGTTCGTGCATACCGGCGTGGTGGAGGAGGGCAGCCTGAAGGACGGCCTCGCGCTGCAGCTCGACGTCGAGCACGGCCGCCGCTCCGCGATCCGCGCCAACCATTCGGCGACGCATCTCCTGCACGAGGCGCTGCGCCAGATCCTCGGCGATCATGTCGCGCAGAAGGGCTCGCTGGTCGCGGAAGAGCGGCTGCGCTTCGACTTCTCGCATCCGAAGCCGATGACGCCCGAGGAGATCGAGAAGGTCGAGGACCTTGCCAACGATTTCGTCACCCAGAATTCCGAAGTCACCACGCGGCTGATGGGGCTCGACGAGGCGCGCGCGTCCGGCGCCCGGGCGCTGTTCGGCGAGAAATACGGCGATGAGGTGCGGGTGGTGGCGATGGGCGAAAAGCCCGGCTCCAATACGCTCGGCTGGTCGGTCGAATTGTGCGGCGGCACCCATGTCAAGCGCACCGGCGATATCGGGTTGATCTCGATCGTGGCCGATCAGGGCGTCGCCGCCGGCGTGCGGCGTCTTGAGGCGCTGACCGGCCGCTCCGCCCGCAAGGCCGCGAATGCAACCATGCAGGCGGCGCAATCGGTGGCGACGGATCTCCTGCGTGTGTCGGTCGCCGACATGCCCTCGCGCATCACCCAGTTGCTCGACGAGCGCAAGAAGCTCGAGCGCGATCTGGCAGACGCGAAAAAGAAACTCGCCATGGGCGGCGGTGGCGCCAAGGCGGGCGGCGACGACGGCGTAAGGACCGTCGGCGACATCAAGCTCCTGGCGCGCGCCGTGACCGGCATCGACATCAAGGATCTCAAGGGTCTAGCCGACGAGGGCAAGAAGCAGGTCGGCTCCGGTGTGGTCGCGTTGGTCGCAACCAGCGACGACGGCAAGGGCAGCATCGTGGTCGGGGTCACCCCCGATCTCGTCTCGCGCTTCTCGGCTGTCGACCTGGTGCGCAAGGCGTCCGAGGTGCTGGGCGGCAAGGGTGGCGGCGGCAAGCCCGACATGGCCCAGGCCGGGGGGCCGGACGGCTCCAAGGCGGACGCGGCACTGAAGGCGATTGAGGCAGCGATCGGCGGCAGCTAGCGTCGCCGGAGCGGCTTGTCGCCTGACGGTCTTCCCGCGACATCGGCAAGCCACCTGCAGGCCCTGTCTGCAGGTTCTTGATACAGCATATTGGCTCGCCCGTTGCATGGGGCGCCGATGACGGGCTCGCGCCCGATCGCGTTTTAGGGGACGAAGACCTTTGCTTCACGCCGAACATCTGAAAAGCGTCCTGATCTTTCTCGTCGCCGCCGGGATCCTGGTGCCGCTGCTGCACCGGTTTCTCGGCACGGTGCTCGGCTTCCTCCTGATCGGCCTGGTGCTCGGCCCCTTCGGCATCGGCTATCTCGACGATTTTTACCCCTTCCTGCAGTACGTCACGCTGGAGGATCCGAAAGCGGCGGAGCCGCTCGCCGAACTCGGCGTCGTGTTTCTGTTGTTTCTGCTCGGCATGGAATTGTCGCTGCCGCGGCTGTGGCAATTGCGGCGCTATGTGCTCGGCGTCGGGCTCGTGCAGGTGGCGATCTGCATTGTGGTGATCGGGACCACCATCCGCATGAGCGGGATCACGCCGCCCACCGGCCTTATTCTCGGCATGTGCTTCGCGCTGTCCTCGACGGCGATCGTGATGCAGCTTCTGATCGATCAGCACCGGGCCGCGACACCGGTCGGGCGCGTGGCGCTGTCGGTCCTGCTGTTTCAGGATCTGATGGTGGTGCCGGTGCTGTTCGCGATCGGCATCCTGGAAGCGCGCAATGCCGGCGACAAGTCGCTGGTCGACCTGCTGTTGCCATTCGGCCAGGCTTTCGTCGCGGTCGGCGTCATCATGGTGGTCGGCCGCTATGTGGTCACACCGCTGATGCGCTCGGCGGCGCGCACCGGCTCGCGTGAACTGATCATGGCGATCACCCTGACCATCGTGGTCGGCATCTCGGCGGCGACCGGGGCATCGGGCCTTTCGGTGGCGCTCGGCGCGTTCCTCGCCGGGCTGCTGCTCAGCGACAGCGAGTACCGTCATCAGATCGAGGTCGATCTCGACCCGTTCAAGGGCCTGCTACTCGGCATCTTCTTCGTCACCGTCGGCATGGTGATCGACCTCAAGGTGGTCTGGAACCATATCGGATGGATTTTGCTCGCGCTGGTCGGCCTGATCGCGGTCAAAGCGAGCGCGCTGTATTTCGCGGCGCGGCTATTCAAGGTGGCGCGGCCGGTTGCAGCCGAAGTCGCGCTGCTGCTGGCGCAAGGCGGCGAATTTGCCTTCATCGTGATCGGCCTTGCGAGCGGCAAGGGGCTGCTCGACCAGGAGATTGCAACCTCGGCAATCGCCGTCGCGGGCTTGAGCATGATGGTGACGCCGTTACTGGCGAGCGTTGCGCGCCGGATTGCGGAGCGGCTCGACACAATGGATCATGAACATCACACGCCCGAAGCCGGTACGGCCGAGCTGCGCGATCATGTGGTGATCGGCGGCTTCGGACGCGTCGGACAGACGGTGGCGCGCGTGCTCGACAGCGAAAACGTGCCCTGGATTGCGTTCGATACCAACGGCGCGCTGGTGACCGAGCAGCGCGAACAGGATCGGCCGGTCTATTTCGGCGACGCCAGCCGGCACGAGATTCTGCACCATGCCGGCATCAGGAAGGCGCGGGCGTTCATCGTCACGCTCGGAAGCGCGGAAGCGACCGAGCGCATGGTGGCCGAGATCATCAAATTGCGGCCGAAGGCGATGGTGCTCGCGCGCGCCAAGGATTCCGAACACGCGTTGCGGTTGACCAAGCTTGGCGCGGCCGACGCCATTCCCGAGGCGGTCGAGGCCAGCCTGCAACTGGCCGGGCGCCTGCTGGAGAATCTCGATTTCCCCGAAGAGGTCGCCGATCGGCGCATCGCCGATATCCGCAACCTCGAGGTCGTCGCCGTGCAGCGCGCCGCGAAGAAAGCGCGCAAGGCGGAGAGGGCAGCCTCAAAGGCGAGCGAAGCGCCTGCGGCCGAGTAGGCCCGGAGGCGCGCCGTTCGTTCATGAACCCGTTATTCTGAAGTCCGAGCGAAGCGCGCCTCTAAGGATGACGGCCGCAGTCCTTCGAGACTCGGCTGCTGCGCAGTCTCGCATCGCAGGACGACGGCGAACTCAAGCCATCGCCTTTTTCAGGTTCTCGTCGATCTTGTCGAGGAAGCCGGTGGTCGATAGCCACTTCTGCTCGGGGCCGACAAGGAGGGCCAGGTCCTTCGTCATGAAGCCCGACTCGACCGTGTCGATGCAGACCCTCTCCAGCGTGGCCGCGAATTTCGCCAGCGCGGCATTGTCGTCGAGCTTGGCGCGATGCGCGAGGCCGCGGGTCCAGGCGAAGATTGAGGCGATCGAGTTCGTCGAGGTCTCTTTGCCTTTCTGATGTTCGCGATAGTGGCGCGTCACCGTGCCATGCGCGGCTTCCGCTTCCACCACCTTGCCATCCGGCGTCATCAGCACCGAGGTCATCAACCCGAGCGAGCCGAAGCCCTGCGCCACCGTGTCGGACTGCACATCGCCGTCGTAATTCTTGCAGGCCCAGACATAGCCGCCGGACCATTTCAGCGCCGAGGCGACCATGTCGTCGATCAGGCGGTGTTGATAGACGATGTTGCGCTTGTCGAACTCGGCCTTGAAGTCCTTGTCGAACACCTCCTGGAACAGCTCCATGAAGCGGCCGTCATATTGCTTCAGGATGGTGTTCTTGGTGGACAGATAGACCGAGTAATTGCGCGAGAGGCCGTAATTGAACGAGGCATAGGCAAAGTCTCGGATGGAATCGTCGAGATTGTACATCGCCATGGTGACGCCGGAGCCGGGCGCCTTGAACACTTCCTTCTCGATGACCTGGCCGTCGTCGCCGGTGAACTTGATCGTCAGCGTGCCCTTGCCGGGGAACTTGAAGTCGGTGGCGCGATACTGATCGCCGAATGCGTGGCGGCCGATGATGATCGGCTGGGTCCAGCCCGGCACCAGGCGCGGCACGTTCTTGCAGATAATCGGCTCGCGAAAGATGGTGCCGCCGAGAATGTTGCGGATGGTGCCGTTCGGCGACCGCCACATTTCCTTCAGACCGAATTCCTTCACCCGGCCTTCGTCAGGGGTAATGGTGGCGCATTTCACCGCGACGCCGACCTCCCTGGTCTTGTTGGCTGCGTCGATGGTGATCTGGTCGTTGGTCTCATCGCGCTTCTGGACGCTGAGATCGTAATAGAGCAGGTCGATATCGAGATAGGGGTGGATCAGCTTGTCCTTGATGAACTGCCAGATAATCCGGGTCATCTCGTCGCCGTCCATCTCGACAACGGGATTCGTCACCTTGATCTTCGCCATTTCAGGGAGCTACCTTTTGAATCCTCGGCAATCTTCGTCGGCCGACGGGAGAATCGGCACGCCGCATCGCACAGTCCGGCCACTGCAACGGCCCTATAGCATGCCACCGGCGGCCAGGCGAAGCAGGCCAGAAGTAGCATGGTGGCTTGGCCGATGCGTGCTTGAGGCGATTGCGACCGCCGGCAGGGAATATGAAATCCGTTCCGCGGTTTGCCATGGTGCGACCCCCGAACGATCGTCGTGCGTTCACAGAACTGTCATGGCGGTTCGCCGGGTTTGCTGGACTGGCATTTGGTCGCAACCGGGTAGATTCGCGGCGTTCCGCGTCTAACTGGAGTTATCGGATGTCGACCGGAGGAACACACATGCCGACCGCCTTGCTCAACCGCCGCGCACTTCTGGCCGCCGGTGGTTCCGTCCTTGCCAGCTCCGTGCTGGCAACCGGCGTGTCCGTAGCGCCCGGATTCGTGGTGCCGGCGCGCGCGCAAGGTCTCGCACCGACCCAAACGATGCGGGGCGGAGCAAATAACTACATCAAGGGTGCGGCGATCGTCGATCGGATCGGCAAGGGCGGCTTCTGGATGAGCGGCACGGTGCGCCGGGCCGGCGACGGGGCGCCGCTGGCCGGGCAGCGGATCCAGATCTGGGCGCACACGGTCGAAGGCCAGGAGCACGAGCCGCAAAGCCACGGCGCCACCCTCACTGACAAGAACGGGGTGTTCCGGCTGGAGATGCCGCAGATCGTTCCGATCTTCGGCCAGCCGCACGGCCACCTCGCCTATGACAGCGGTGAGTTCAAGACCGTGTTCCTGCGTCCGCTCATGCGCAGCGCCAAGGACAAGAGCCTCGAAGCGCATTTCGTGTTGGAACCGGTCTGAGTCGGCCTGAGCGGGTCGGACGCCGCGCATGAGGCTGGTCCGCGCGACCCTGATCTGGGCGGTCGTGCTCGCGGCCATTCTTGTCCCGCTCGCGCTCGCGGGGACCAGCGAACTGCTCGCCTATCGCGGTCCGGTCTATATCCTTGCCTGCTTTGCGGGGATCGTTGCGCTGGCTCTGGTGCTGGTTCAGCCTTTGCTGATCGCCGGATATTTGCCGGGCCTGTCGGGTTATCTCGGACGGCGTGCCCATGTCTGGATCGGCGGCGCGCTGGTTGCAGCGGTCGCGGTCCATGTCGGCGGCCTCTGGATCGCGAATCCGCCGGACATGGTCGACGCGCTGCTGTTGATGTCGCCGACGCTGTTCTCTCCCTTCGGCGTGATCGCGATGTGGACGATCTTCGCGACAGCGCTGATGGCTGCGTTCCGCCGCCGCTTGGGACTCGCGCCGCGAACGTGGCGCACCGCGCATATGTCTCTGGCGGTTGTCATCGTTATCGGCAGCGTGGCGCACAGCCTGCTCATCGAGGGGACGATGGAGACGATGTCGAAAGCCGTGCTTTGCGCTCTGGTTGCCGGCGCGGCAGCGAAAGTCATCGCGGATAGGGTGTGGCGAAAGCGGGCGCCGGTACGCCAAGTGAGCCCGGCGCGTTCGCGTTAGCGGTCTCGCGCGCTGCGTTGAGGCAACACGCGCATTCGTCATTGCGAGGACTGCGAGGCGAAGCCGAAGCAGGACGAGGCAATCCAATCTGTTGCAAAAGGGATTGCTTCGCCTGACGGCTCGCAATGACGGCGACCGCAAATGCGGGCGTCACCCGCCTCAGAGCGCGTCGAGTGCCGCGTTCAGCGTGGCGCTCGGCCGCATCGCCGCCGACGTCTTGGCGTTGTCCGGCAGATAATAACCGCCGGTATCGACCGGCTTGCCCTGCGCTGCGATCAATTCGGCATTGATCTTGGCCTCGTTCTTCTCGAGCGTCTCGGCCAGCGGCTTGAAGCGGGCGGCGAGGGCGGAGCTGTTGTCGCGCCGCGCCAGCGCCTTGGCCCAATAAAGCGCCAGGTAGAAATGGCTGCCGCGGTTATCCAACTCGCCCACGGCGCGCGCCGGCGAGCGATTATGCTCGAGAATCTCGCCATTGGCTTCGTCGAGGGTCTCGGCGAGGACCTTCACGTCCTCGTTGCCGCTGACCTGCGCCAGATGCTCAAGCGAGGCACCCAGCGCCAGGAATTCGCCGAGCGAATCCCAGCGCAGATAACCTTCGCCCTTGAACTGTTCGACATGCTTGGGAGCGGAGCCGCCGGCGCCGGTCTCGAACAGCCCGCCGCCCTGGAGCAGCGGCACGATCGACAGCATCTTGGCGGAAGTACCGAGCTCCATGATCGGGAACAGGTCGGTCAGGTAATCGCGCAGCACGTTGCCGGTGACCGAGATGGTGTCCAGGCCCTTGCGGATGCGTTCGAGCGAGAATTTGATGGCCTCGACCGGCGGCATGATGCGGATGTCGAGTCCTGACGTGTCCTCGTTCTTGAGGTACTTCTCGACCTTGGCAATGAGTTGGGCGTCGTGCGCGCGGTTCTTGTCGAGCCAGAACACTGCGGGCGTGTTGGTGAGCCGCGCGCGGCGCACGCCAAGCTTGACCCAATCCTGGATCGGCGCGTCCTTGACCTGGCACATGCGGAAGATGTCGCCGGTCTCGACCTTCTGGGACATCAGCACCGTGCCGTCCGCCGCAACCACGTTGACCGTGCCGTCCGCGGGGATGCGGAAGGTCTTGTCGTGCGAGCCGTATTCCTCCGCCGCCTGCGCCATCAGGCCGACATTCGGCACGGTCCCCATCGTCTTCGGATCGAACGCTCCGTTGGCCTTGCAGTCGTCGATGACGGCCTGAAACAACGTCGAATAGCAGCGATCGGGAATCGCGGCGATGACGTCGTGCAGTTTGCCGTCGGCCCCCCACATCTTGCCGGACTCGCGGATCATCGCCGGCATCGAAGCGTCGATGATCACGTCGCTCGGCACGTGCAGATTGGTGATGCCCTTGTCCGAATTGACCATCGCGAGGCCGGGGCGCTTTTTGTATTCGGCGTCGATGTCCGCCTTGATCGCAGCCTTCTCGGTGTCGGGCAGGGTTTCGATCTTGGCCAGCATTTCGCCGAAGCCTGTGTCGGGATTGACACCGAGCTTGGCCAGCGTGGCGCCATGCTTCTCGAACACGTCGGCGAAGAACACCTTGATGCAATGACCGAACAGGATCGGATCGGAGATCTTCATCATCGTGGTCTTGACGTGCAGCGAGAACAGGATGCCATCCTTCTTCGCCGCTTCGATCGCATCGGCGTAGAATGCGTCCAACGCCTTGGCGTTCATCACCGCGCAATCGATGACCTCGCCGGCCTGAACCGGCACCTTCTCCTTCAGCACGGTCGTCTTGCCGCCAGCCTCGACCAACTCGATGCGGGCGTTGGTCGCTGCCGCAACGGTGGTCGCGACTTCCGAACCGTAGAAATCCTTGCCGGTCATGTGCGCGACGCGGGTCTTTGAGTCCTTGCTCCACGCACCCATCTTGTGCGGATGGCTGCGCGCATAGGCCTTCACAGCGCCGGCGGCGCGGCGGTCGGAGTTGCCTTCGCGCAGGACCGGGTTGACGGCGCTGCCCAGGACCTTGCCGTAGCGGGCCTTGATGTCCTTCTCGGCGTCGGTTGTGGGATTCTCGGGATAATCGGGAACCGCATAGCCCTTGCTCTGTAATTCCTTGATCGCGGCCTTGAGCTGCGGGATCGACGCGGAAATATTGGGCAGCTTGATGATGTTCGCTTCCGGCTTGACCGCGAGCTTGCCGAGTTCGGCCAGTTCGTCGTTGATCTTCTGTTCCGGCTTCAGCTTGTCGGGGAAGTTGGCGATGATCCGACCGGTCAGCGATATGTCCTTCAGCTTCATCTTGACGCCGGCCGTGGCCACGAATGCCTCGACGATCGGCAGGAGGGAATAGGTCGCAAGCGCCGGGGCTTCATCGACTTTTGTCCACACAATTTCGAGATCTGGCATGCTCGCACCTTTAGGTCGCCATACGTGTTGGGCCGACCGGAAACTGACCATCTACGGGCGGAGGGAATCTTCTCCCCCAAGCCTTCAAATGAATTGTTCTCGGCGGATACCGTCAACCGGGGATCCGACTGACGGAAGTTGGGCGCGCGCCCTATAGCATCCGGACCCCGCCGGTAAAAGCCTTGTCCGCAGGCACAGGAAACGGGCCGCCGGCCGGTCAGCCCCGCACGTACAGGGCCTGATCGGTCACCACGAAATCGATCCGGCCGTCGGTCAGCGCCCGGGCGCACTCGGCGGGCGTGTTCACGATAGGCTCCTCGTGGACGTTGAACGAGGTATTGACCAGTGCGGCAAGCCCGGTGGCGCTTTCGAATGCCGTGAGGATGTCGTGGTAGAGCGGATTGTCGGCGCGCTCGATCACCTGCGGGCGCGCCGACTGGTCGACATGCACCACCGCGGCGATCCGCTTGCGCCAGTCCGGGCGAACGTCGGTTGCGATCGTCATGTAGCGGCAGGCGCGGCGGTTCACGTTGGTGATGTCGAAAACCGCAGCTGCGCGTTCGGCGGTGGCGACCGGTGCGAACGGCATGAACTCGGATCGTGATAGCCGCTGGTTCAGGAGGTCATGGGTGTCCCGGCGGGCGGGATTGGCGAGGATGGTGCGGTTGCCTAGCGCACGGGGGCCATATTCCATCCGGCCGGTATAGATCGCGCCGAGTTGTCCGGCTTCGAGCCGCTGCACCGCGCCCGCGACCGGCGCCTCGTCGGTGCGCTTCACGTTGGGGATGCCAGCGAGGGCGGCATCGACGGTCGCAGTGAAGTCGCGGCCGAGATAGACCGGGCCGAGGTCTCGGCGATTGTCGAGCCAGGTGGCGAGGCCGTCACGGCGCAAAAGCCATGCAAGCGCTCCGCCGACCGGGAGACCATCGTCGCCCATGGCTGGGAAGACGAAGACCTCGTCGAGCCCGAATTTTTCGGCCAGCAGCCGGTTGAGCTTCACATTGGCGAATACGCCGCCCGACACGCCGATATGCTTTGCGGGATATTTGGCCAGCAGCCGCTCGAACGACAGCTGCATGGTGTCTTCCAGCACCTGCTGCACGCTCGCCGCATAATCTTCCTTGCTGAGGCCCTTGAGCAGCGCCTGCATGAAGGCGTTGATCTCGCGGTCGGAGCGGAGCGTGGAATGCACGCGCCCGTTGGCGTCGACAGAGAATTTTGCCGCGAGCTCCGCAGCGCGCACGGGCTTGCCCATGGCCGCGAGGCCGGTGACCTTCCCCTCGTGGCGCACACGCCGGAAGCCGAGCGCGCGGGTGGCGGCGCCATACATCTTGCCGAGCGAGTCTTCGACCGCGGGTGTCAGGATCGTGTCTTCGCCGCCATAGATGTCGGTCAGGGTGCCGTTGGCGAAATGCCGATGGCTGTAATGCACATTGTCGCCGCCGCCGTCGGCGGTGACGAGGAGCGCATCGTCCCAGCCGGGGCTGTAGAACAGCGCGGGCAGCGCATGCGCCTCATGGTGATTGTAGAAAAAGGATTGCGTACCGTCGCGGAAGCCCTTGTCACGCAGGAGCGCGGCAGAATCGTAGAAGCGTTCGACGTCGGCGCTGCCGTGGCGGACGATCTCGGGCATCATCTGCCGGCGCGGCTTGCCCCGCAGATGCGTGCGGTATTGCTCCTTGATCCGGTCGAATAACGAAAGGTCGCGGAAATACCGGGTCGGCATCAGGGTGCGGCTGTGGCAGACCACCTCCACATCCTTGCGGGTCGCGCCGGCGATCGAGAGCACCTCATCGATGGCGAGGTCGGGATAGGCGCCATCGCCCTTGTTGCGGGTCAGACGTTCGAGCGACACCGCGGCTTTCAGCGCGTAGCCGTCGAACAGGGCCGCCGCGGCGTCATGAGAGCCGGAGTGAACACCGAGAATGAGTTGGGACATCAGGAGGATCGACTGCCTTTAGGGCGCGCTGTTTAGCCCGATTTGGGGCAGGGGACAATCGCCCCGCCACCGAGGCGCTATATCCGGCCGTGTTGCAACCTAGCGAGATAATTGCCGACGAATTTCTGGGGTCCGACATGAGCGATCGTTTCGGTCGCCACCGCCCAGATCTCGCCGCCACAGCCCTCGACCCAGCGGCGGCAGAATGCAGTGTCTTCGCCGGCGTAAACACCGTGTTCGTTCGGCAGGGGCTGGAAGCACTGCAACAGGCCGCCTTTAAGGCCAAATTTGTCGTAGAAACCCGCCGCCGCCTGGCACCACAAATCCGGATAACGCTCCTTCATGCGCTCGAAGACGTAACGTTTGATCAACATCACGCCGGTGCCGATGTCCCGCACCCGGATGCATGGGCCGTCAATCACGAGGCTGGTACCGGGGCTGACGTCGCCGTCCTTCGTCGTGCTCCCCACGACATCCACGCCTGATGCATTGACGTATTCGATCGCCACCAGTCTGGCGATGGCCGGGTCGGCGATCTCGTCATGCAATGCGTAGAACGCATTGAGATCGAGCTGACGGAAAGGTGACATGACACCGACCACCGGCTTGTCGGCGGCTATCATTTTTTCAATCAGCGAAGGGGCGAAGCCCATATCTGCGTCGATAAACAGAAGATGGGTGAAGCTCTCGTCGTCCAGGACGATGCTCGCATAGACGGCGCGCATGAACGCCAGCAGCGACAGCGACATGAACTTTTGCTCGAAGCGAATATGCGGATGCCTGTCGCGGAAATGCGCGCGCAGCGCGATCAGCGACTCGCAATAGGCGGTGGTCAGCTCCCCGCCATAGGCCGGTGTCGCGATCAGGACTTTCATCGGCTACATCCGTTCGTGCTGCAGCTTGGTCAGGAAATTGCCGACGAACTTCTCGGTCCCGACATGAATGATGGTCTCGGTCACGACCGCCCAGACCTCGCCGCCACAGCCCTGCACCCAGCGCCGGCAGAACGACGTGTCCTCGCCGCAATAATGGCCATGCTCGTCGGGCATCGGCTCGAAGCATTGCAGGACGCCGCCTGTCAGGCCGAACTTGCCATAGGTATGTTCGACCGCCTCACACCATAATTGCGGATAGCTCGCCTTGATCCTGTCGAAGACGTCGCGCCTGACCAGCATGATGCCGGCGCCGACATCGCGAACGCGGACGCAGCGGCCGTCGATCACCAGATTGCTGGCGGAGCGGGGCTCGCCGTTTCCGGACGCGCCATCGACGAGTTCGACCGAGCCGGCATAGTCGATTGCCACCAGCCGGGCGACGGCGGGGTCCGCAATCTCGCGATGCAACGCATAGAATGTCGCAAGGTCAAAGCGGCGATGCGGATAGATCGCGCCGACCACCGGCTTGTCGGCAGCTATCATGTGTTCGATCAGCGAAGGGGCGAAGCCCATATCGGCATCGACGAACAGAAGATGAGTGAAGCTCTCGTCCTGCATGATCAGGTTCGCATAGACGTTGCGCATGAAGGGCAGCAGCGAAAGCGACAGGAACTTGTGTTCGAACCGGATATGCGGGTGCTTGTCCGCAAAGTGGTCGATCAGTGCGGTCACGGCTTCGCAATAGGTCGTGGTCACCTTGCCGCCATAGGCCGGTGTCGCCAGCAATATCTTCATGGCCGCTACTGTCCCGAATCCGAAGTCTGCGTCAATCGGCGCCCCTGCGGCGGTCATGCCACGATCGCTGTCGCGCGCGGGCAAATCCGGTAGCCACCGTCGCCGGTCGCGCGATATAGAGCGCGCGGAGGACTGCCAATGCCGGGCGCGGGTACGGACAAGACCAGGAACTGGGTGGCGGAGCCTGCACCGGTGATGATTCTTGTCGAGTCGCAGCTCGGCCAGAATATCGGCGCCGCCGCCCGCGCCATGGCGAATTTCGGCCTGTCGGAGCTGCGTCTCGTCAATCCGCGCTGCGGCTGGCCGAGCCGGGAGGCGGCGATCATGGCGGCCGGCGCCGACCGGGTCCTGGACGCTGCAACGGTTTACGAAACCCTCGCTGACGCGATTGCCGATTGCAATTTCGTGATCGCCGCGACGGCGCGTTCGCACGATCAGGCCAAGCCGGTCATTGCCGCGGATGAGGCCGCGCGGCTCGCGCGTCCCCGCATTGCCGCGGGCGAGAAGGTGGCGCTTGTCTTCGGCCGGGAGCGCAACGGCCTAGAAAACGACGAGGTCGGCCTCGCCGATGCGATCCTGACGCTGCCGGTCAACCCGGCCTTCGCGTCGCTCAATCTGGCGCAGGCGGTCGTGATCGCGGGGTACGAATGGTTCAAGCTGAGCACGGCCGGCGATCTGCCATTTGCAACGCCAGAGAAGTCGCCGCCGGCGCCGAAGCAGCAATTGCTCGCCTTCTTCAACGATCTCGAACGCGAACTGGAGCGCATCGAATATTTCCGGCCGCATGAGAAACGCGGCACCATGACCGTGAACATGCGCAACATCTTCACACGCATGCAGCCGACCCAGCAGGACATCCGCACGCTGCATGGTGTTGTCATGGCGCTGGTCGAGGGCCGCAAGGGTCCAGCGCGCGGCGGCCTGCTCGACGGACCGGAAGCCGAGATGCTGCGCAACCTTCTTGCCCAACACGGCAAGGCGGAAATCGTGCGTTCGGACTCGCCGGTGCGCGGGCTGGCGCGACTCCTGCGCCGCAATCCGACCGACGCGGAGCGGGCGCTGTGGACCGCGATGACCGGCGACCGGCGTTTCGCCGAGCTTGGCTTCAAGCGGCAGACGCCGATCGGACCGCATGTCGCCGACCTGGTGTCGTTCCCACTCCGCATCGTGGTCGATGTGGTGCCGGACAGCGAGGATGCGAAAGCAGCCGAAGCGCGGCGGCAGAAACTCGACTGGATGCGCGAGCGCGATTACCGGATCGTCGAAGTGAGGGCGGACGCGGTCATGGCGGATGTGGACGCGGTGCTCGACCGCATCCTCGCGGTCACCGCGCTAGAGCCGCCGGACGGTGGGACGACGTGACGCGCTATCGGTTCAACACCTTAAGCTGAGCGGCGGTCCCGGCGCGCAGGAAGATGAGGTCGCTGCCCACTGTCAGGAATTTGAACCCGGCTGCCGCCTTTTCCAATGCGCGCTCGGCATCGCGGCAGAACAGCCCTGGGATTTTCTTGTGGCGGTCGCAGGCGGCGAGCACTTGCTCTAGCGCCTTGTCGACCGCCGCCGAATGCGGGTCGAGCGTCGCGCCGTTCGAGAGGCTGAAAGAAAGATCGGCGGGGCCGACGAACAGCACGTCGATACCGGGCATCGCCGCGATCAGGTCAAGACTGTCGAGTGCGGCCCGGGTTTCGATCATCGCGAAGGTCAGGGTCGTGTCGTTGGCGTCGGCGATATAGAGCTTCTGATCCGGTACGCCTGCGATCATCGCCGCGCGATGCGCGCCGATCGAGCGTTCGCCGACTGGCGGATACTTCGCAGCCTGCACGAAAGCGTGCGCTTCGGCCTCTCCGTTGATCATCGGCGCAATGATGCCTTCGGCACCCCAGTCGAGCATGCGGCTGACCAGCGAGTTATGCCAAAGCGGCACGCGGACGACCGGAGCCGCACCAGCGAGATGCACATGTGCAACCGCCTGCAGTGCGGACGGCTCGTCCCACATGCCATGTTGCATGTCGACAACGACGGCGGCGAAGCCCTCCCGTGCAATCGCTTCGCAGATCAGCGGCTCGGGCAGGCTGCACCACGCCGAATAGACGGTTTCGCCTGCGCGCAGGCGGCGGGCAAGCGTGAAGGCGGGGGAGGACATGTCTGGTTTCCCGGCGGGGGCCGCTACAGCTTGGCGATCGCGACCTGATAATCGTTGTGGACCATACGATACTGGCCCTCGATCGACGCCAGGAAGGCATCGACGCCGGGCTTCGGATTGTCCATCGGGTCGGGCATCTCGGCCCATAGATAATCGTCCAAGATCACAAGCCCGCCCGGCGCCATCAGCGGCCAGGTCAGCGCGCTGTCGGCATAGACTTCACGCGCCCGATGGCCGCCATCGATATAGGCGATGTCGAAGCGGCGATCGGCGAGGCCGAGCTGGATCAGGCCGTCCACTGACGGCGCCTTGAGCTTTTCAAGGCGCCCGGAGAAGGCGCCGGTATTGGCGTCGAAACGCGATTCGACGCCAGCCAGCATCTCGGCTTCTTCCGCGGTTCGCGCGGCCGCCTCCTGGTGTTCCTGGCCGCCGGCGAAGGTGTCGATGCAGGTCAATTTCACCTGCGGCAGATAATTCAGGAAGAAGATCGCCGAGCGGCCTTCCCAGGAGCCGATTTCGAGCATCCGCGCCGGACGGTCGCGAAACGGTGCAAGCAACGTCATCCAGTTCGGGAAATGCCACGACGTCCAGTCGGTGCGAAACTGCTTCCCGTCATACCAGCGGGCGGTCTCCTCGATGGAGACCGGTGAGAGCGAATGAGATGCCTGCATGACGATTGTAATGCTCTATGTGCCGGCCTGAATCTGCCTGACGGCTTCCGCCAGCAATTCCGTCATCTTGGCGCGGACCTGACCCTCTGTCACGCCCTTGGCGGCGAGATCCGCGACAACCTTGCGCACCACATCATCGTCGCCGGGTTCGTCGAAGTCTGCGGCGACGACTTCTTTGGCATAGGCGGCGGCCTCGTCGGCGGTCTTGCCGAGTTCGGCGGCGGCCCACAGGCCGAGCAGCTTGTTGCGGCGGGCCGTGGCCTTGAATTTCAACTCCTCATCATGCGCAAACTTCTTCTCGAAGCCTTCTTCGCGCTTGTCGAACGTCGTCATCGATTCCTCACTGCCAGTTGGTATCGCGGGACATAGGGTGCAGGCGCCGCCGGATCAACGGAACTCAGCAATTGTGGTTCACCAGGTAGCGGATATCGTACAGCGTGCCTTCCATTCGCCCGCCGGCCGAAGCGGCGGCAGAGATGCCGACCACTTCCAAAAGCGCTGCATACCGGCCCCGATCGTGCGAAGTCCAGTATAGCGGGCCAGGCCGTGCGAAGTGAAGGATTGCCTCCCGCACCGCAGACCGGAAGCTCGGCTGGCTTGCATATCGGCCGAATCGCGTCAAGGCGAGGCCGATTCGATGGTGCGGCGACATTGCCGTGTGGATGCGCGCCCCTATCTGATTTGTGCTTCTGATCCCAATCGGCTAGGTTCGCGGCGACTGGAACGGCCGCGCCGCGCTCGCCGCAGGTCGTGCCGTTCGCCTCCGCCGCGGACTTCAAGAACACCAACAGGAACCCCGGCATTCGATGGACTTCCACAACACACGGTATATTCCGATGAGCCGCCGTCGCCGCATCTATGAAGGCAAAGCCAAAGTCCTGTACGAGGGCCCGGAGCCGGGCACCCTCATCCAGCATTTCAAGGACGACGCCACCGCCTTCAATGCCAAGAAACATGAAGTGATCGAAGGCAAGGGCGTGCTGAACAACCGGATTTCGGAATATATTTTCCAGAATCTGAACGATATCGGCGTGCCGACCCACTTCATCCGCCGGCTCAACATGCGTGAGCAGCTCATCCGCGAGGTGGAAATCATTCCGCTCGAGGTGGTGGTGCGCAACGTTGCCGCAGGCTCGCTGTCGACCCGACTCGGCATCGAGGAGGGGACGCAGCTTCCGCGCTCGATCATCGAGTTTTATTACAAGAACGATCAGCTCGGCGATCCGATGGTGTCGGAAGAGCACATCACTGCGTTTGGCTGGGCCAATCCGCAGGAGATCGACGACATCATGGCGCTCGCCATTCGCGTCAACGATTTCCTGTCCGGCCTGTTCCTCGGAGTCGGCATCCGTCTGGTCGACTTCAAGATGGAATGCGGGCGGCTGTGGGAAAACGACATGATGCGGATCGTCGTCGCCGACGAGATCTCGCCGGATTCATGCCGGCTGTGGGACATCAAGTCGAACGAGAAGCTCGACAAGGACCGCTTCCGCCGCGATCTCGGCGGGCTGCTGGAGGCCTATACCGAGGTCGCCAAGCGTCTCGGCATCATGAATGAGGGCGAGCCGCCGCGCGGCACGGGTCCGGTCCTCGTCAAGGGCTGAGGCATGTCGCGCTACGACCGGATTGAAACGGGAGCCGTCGGCTCCCGTTTCCATGTCAGGCGCATGCTGACGGGCGGATGTGTTGCGGCGATCATTCTGCTCGGACGCACATTCGCATTCGGTGCGGAATACGCAGATTCAGTGGGCACATTCACGCTGCCCTATGACGAGACCCTGTGGAGCATTACCGGAGACGGGGACGGCGATTTCTCGGTCGCGTGCCGACCCGAAGCCTGCCGCGGTGTGGTCGCCGCATGTTCCGGCAGCAGGGTCTGGGTGCCGGTGGCGTCGGTCCGCCGCCTGATATCGGGATTCGACGCCGAGGACACCGCGCGTGCGGTTATTGAAGGCTTGGCCGCGGAGAAGGCTTCCAGCGAGAAGGAGCGCGCGCAATCAGGCGCCGCAAGCGATGCCGCGGATGTCCCGCCGGAGGCAGTGAAGCCTTATACGCTTGCCCGGACCCGCAGCGGCCACCCGTTCTACGAGTCCGAATACCGGGTCTCGTTCAACGGCCGGGTGACCCGTTTCCTGTCGTTTTCCACGGGCGCGCGCAGCCATTCGATTGCCATCGTCTGCCATGTCCCGGAGGACCAACTCGCGACATGGCGTCCCCATTTCGACGCATTGATAGGCGGCTTCAAGCCTGCGCCGGACCCGTTTTGGCTGCGCTGGCTCGCCTATATCGGGCTGTGACGGCGGCATAGGCGCATTGAGGGGGACCGCGAAGGGTGCTAGGTCGAAACCTCAACCGGCCCCGAATCTGCGATTGTCCTCATGAAAGCGCGCGTCACCGTCACCTTGAAATCGGGCATTCTCGATCCTCAGGGCAAGGCGATCGAGGGAGCCCTGAAATCGCTGGGCGTGTCGGGAGTCGCCAGCGTCCGCCAAGGCAAGGTGTTCGATATCGAACTCGAGGGCACCGACAAGGCTGCGGCCGAAGCCGCGCTGAAAAATGCGGCGGACAAGCTCCTGGCGAATACGGTGATCGAGAATTATCGCATCGAGGTCCTCTGAACCCATATCAGCGCCATGAAATCCGCCGTCCTCGTCTTCCCCGGAATCAATCGCGAGCGCGACATGGCGCGTACGCTGAAACTCGTCTCCGGCGTCGAACCGGCGATGGTCTGGCACGCCGAGACTGAACTGCCCGCGGGCACCGATCTGGTCGTGGTGCCGGGCGGCTTTTCCTATGGCGATTATCTGCGCTGCGGCGCGATCGCGGCGCGGGCGCCGATCATGGATGCCGTGCGCGCCTTCGCGGCGAAGGGCGGGCTGGTGCTCGGCGTCTGCAACGGCTTCCAGATTCTGTGCGAGTCCGGCCTCCTGCCCGGCGTCCTGATGCGCAACGCGCAACTGAAATTCATTTGCCGCGACGTGCATCTCAAGGTCGAGCGGTCGGATACGCCGTTCACCCGCGGTTACAATGCGGGGCAGGTGATCCGCGTCCCGGTCGCGCATGGCGAAGGCAACTGGATCGCCGATGCGCAGACCGTTCAGCGGATCGAGGACGAGGGGCGGGTGCTGTTTCGATATTGCGCGCCGGATGGTTCGCTCGATCCGCAGGCCAACATCAACGGTGCGATCAATGCCATCGCCGGGATCCTCAACGAGGGCGGCAATGTCGCCGGCATGATGCCGCATCCGGAAAACCATGTCGAAAGTATCATTGGCTGCACCCACGGCCGCGGCCTGTTCGCAGGCCTCGTGGACCAGTTTCGCCAGGCGGCGTGAACGCCGCGATCTGACCAGGCGGCGTGAGCCGCTGCGGGTAGACAAGGTGACGTGAGGTTGCGGCGCAGGGGAGGGAGTGCGAATGACCGACACAGCCCCGATAACGCAAGGCCCCAAGCCGGCCGCCATCTGGAAACGGGTCGTCGCCTCTATTCTGGATTTTCTGACGGTGTTTCTGGTCGGCGGCTATGTCATCGGCGTCTTGACCGGCAACACCACGTCCGAAGGTTTTCAGCTGTCGGGCTGGCCGGCGCTGGTGCTGTTCGCCATCATTGTTGTCTATTTCTATGTCGGCCGTCGTCGCCTTGGCGGCACCTTGTGGGACCGCATTTTCGCAATATCTCGCCCGCAGCCGACGTGACTTCCCGGTCCGTCACGGCACTCATGCTCACAATCAGACCGGATCCCCGCGGTCAGGCGGCGTTGATCTCTTTCAGGAGCGTACTCACCTCCTGCTCCAGCCGCACCGCCTGATCCTTCAGCGATCCGACGACATTGGATGCCGATTGGCTCGCCTCGTGGGTGCGCCTGATGCCATCGTTGATGCCGATCACCCCGCGTGAGAGGGCCTCCACGTTCTGCGCCGAGACGGTGACGCCGCCGCTGATTTCGTGGGTCGCGGCGTTCTGCTGGCGCACCGCTTCGGTGATCGCGCCGACCGCCTGGTTGAGGTCTGCGATTGCCGCATCGAATGTCTGGATGACGCCGACGGCGTCGCGCGCGGCGCTCTGCACCGTCGCGATCTGCCGCTGGATGTCGCCGGTTGCGGTCGAGGTTTGCTGGGCCAGCGTTTTGACTTCGCCCGCCACCACGCTGAAACCGCGCCCGGCGTCGCCGGCGCGCGCGGATTCGATAGTGGCATTCAACGCCAGCAGGTTGGTCTGTTCGGCGATGGCGTTGATCAGCGCCACCACCTCGCCGATCTTGGTGACCGCGCCATCCAGCTGATCCACGGTGTGAGAGGCTGTCTCCGCATTGCGTGCGGCCGCGGCCGCGGTTGCCGATGAGCGCGCGGTTTGCTGAAAGATGGCGGACGCGGTCGCCTGCAATTGTTCTGTTGCCGTCGCGATCGATTGTGCATTGGCCGCAGCGACATTCGCGGAGCCAGCCAGGATTTGAGATTCCCGGGTCGAGGTGGCGGCGAGCGCCCGGAGTGCATCCGCCACCTCCACCACCTGTGCGATCGAGCGATGCAGGTTGGCGATGCAATCGCGGATCGCCTGTTCGAACCGTCCGGTCGCACGCTGGACGCGCTCCGCGCGCGCGATGCGCTGCAGGTCGTTTTGATGCTCACGTTCCTGGATCGCGCGCATCTGGTTCAGGCTATGCCGGAAATTCTCGGTCGAGCGAGCGATAGAGCCGATTTCGTCGCCCCGAGCGGTTTCGCTGATCGGCCGTTCCAGATCGCCCTGGGCCATCCGGTCGAGGCTCATCCTAAGCGCGCTGAGCGGCCGCAGGATGGTGCGGGAGGCGACCACCCAGGCTGCAATCAACGCCGCGATCAGCCCGAGCCCGCCGATCAGAAACAGTAGCGTGATCGCGCTACGCTGGTAGTCGGCAATCTCGCTCATCACCCGGCGGACATCATCCTCGCCGTAAAGGTCGCCGATTGTTTGAAGATGAGCGTTCAATTGCTGACGATCGTTGCGATTGGTTTCGCCGACCTCACGGGCCGCGTCCGGACCCTTTTCAAAGGCGGTAGCGACGAGGTTGCGGCGAAGGTCGGAAAAGGTCTTCAGGCTGTCGGCCAACGCTTCGATTTGCTGACGACGCTCCGGGGTCGCGATCGCGCGCCATTGCGTCATCGTATGGTCGATCTGGTCGAGATGGCGGATCAGCCCGTCGGCGAAATACCGGATTTCGGCCGGATCGCGGGCGGCGTAGATCCCGCGCGAATCCATCACCACCATGGCGACGAGCCGGTTGACGCGCTCTGCGTAGACCGCTTTCAGGGCCGCCTTTTGCAGGAGCTCGGTCCGGGAGCGCAGGCCGTCCATCGACAGGATAGCGGCGCCCACCAAGGCGGCCGCGACCAGACCAAGGCCCATGACGGTCGCGACCACGCGCGCCGAAATCGAATTGTGGAAAGCCTGCATGGGGCTAGTCTTTCAGAGTCCGCAGCGGAGTTCCAACCTCGCTGATTCCAGCACTTTCCACAACTTTGTCGTGGTATTTACTGTGGACCCTCGGCACCGGCGGCGGTGGCGTTCCGTATTCTGCCCCTGTATGGGATTGCCGTGCCGCCGCATCCGGCGCTGTCCCGCGCCCATACCTTGACCTGAGCCGACGTGATCCCGAACAGCATCCGCATCACTCCCGAACTCGTCGCCGAACACGGGCTCAAGCCCGACGAGTACCAGCGCGTCCTCGACCTGATCGGGCGCGAGCCGACGCTGACCGAGCTGGGCATCTTCTCGGCGATGTGGAACGAGCATTGCTCCTACAAGTCGTCGAAGGTGCATCTGCGCGGGCTGCCGACCGAGGCGCCATGGGTGATCCAGGGACCGGGCGAGAATGCCGGGGTGATCGATATCGGCGACGGGCTCGCGGTGGTCTTCAAGATGGAGAGCCACAATCACCCGAGCTATATCGAGCCCTATCAGGGCGCGACCACCGGCGTCGGCGGCATCCTGCGCGACGTCTTCACCATGGGCGCGCGGCCGATTGCCTGCCTGAACGCGCTGTCGTTCGGCGACCCCAGGCATCCAAAGACGCGGCACCTCGTCTCCGGCGTGGTCGCCGGTGTCGGCGGTTACGGCAATTCCTTCGGCGTGCCGACGGTCGGCGGGCAGACCCGCTTCCACACACGCTATGACGGCAACATCCTGGTCAACGCGATGGCGGTCGGCCTCGCGCGTGCGGATTCGATCTTCTATGCGGCGGCGTCCGGCGTGGGCATGCCGATCGTCTATCTCGGCTCCAAGACCGGTCGCGACGGCATCCACGGCGCGTCGATGGCGTCGGCGGAGTTCGATGACGATTCCGAGGAGAAGCGTCCGACTGTGCAGGTCGGCGATCCGTTCGCCGAGAAGCTGCTGCTCGAGGCCTGTCTCGAGATCATGCAGAAGGGCTGCGTGATCGCGATCCAGGATATGGGCGCGGCGGGGCTCACCTGCTCCGCGGTCGAGATGGGCGCCAAGGGCGATCTCGGCGTCACGCTCGATCTCGAGAAGGTGCCGACGCGCGAGACCGGCATGAGCGGCTACGAGATGATGCTCTCGGAAAGCCAGGAGCGCATGCTCATGGTGCTCAAGCCGGAGAAGGAAAAGGAAGCCGAAGCGATCTTCCGCAAATGGGGACTGGACTTCGCCATCGTCGGCGAGACCACGCCGACCAAGCGTTTTCTCATTCGTCACCATGGAGAGACGCTCGCCGATCTGCCGATCAAGGAGCTGGGCGACGAGGCGCCGGTCTATAACCGGCCGTTCGTCGAGACGCCGAAGAAGCCGGTGATCGCTGCCGCCGCTGTGAAGCCGCCGCTGTCGAATGCCGATGCTTTGCTCAAGCTGATCGGCTCGCCCGATCTCTGCTCAAAGCGCTGGGTGTGGGAGCAATACGACCACATCATTCTCGGCAACACCGTGCAGCGGCCGGGCGGCGATGCCGCGGTGGTGCGCATCGAGGACGGCCCGAAGGGCCTTGCCATGACCTGCGACGTGACGCCCCGCTATTGCGAGGCCGATCCGTTCGAGGGCGGGAAGCAGGCGGTGGCGGAAGCCTATCGCAATCTCTCCGCCGTCGGTGCGACGCCGCTCGCGATCACCGACAATCTGAATTTCGGCAATCCAGAGCGGCCCGAGATCATGGGCCAGTTCGTCGGCTGCGTGCGCGGCATCGCAGCCGCGTGCAAGACGCTCGACTTCCCGGTCGTGTCCGGCAACGTGTCGCTCTACAATGAGACCAACGGTCGCGCGATCCTGCCGACGCCGTCCATCGGCGGTGTCGGCGTGCTGTCGGATTTCACGACGTCCGCGAGCCTTGCCTTCAAGAACGATGGCGATGCCATTATACTCATCGGTGACACCGCAGGCTGGCTCGGCCAGTCGATGTATCTACGCGAAATCTGCGGGCGCGAGGAGGGGGCTCCGCCGCCGGTCGATCTCGCTGTCGAGAAACGTCACGGCGAATTCGTGCGCAAGCTGATCGCCGATGGCCGCGTCACCGCGGTCCATGACCTTTCAGACGGCGGTCTTGCCGTTGCGCTGGCCGAGATGGCCATGGCATCGGGGCTTGGTGCGACGCTCGAAGCCCCGCAGGGCGTCGCGGCGCACGCCTTCTGGTTCGGCGAGGATCAGGGGCGTTACATCGTGACCGCGACGCAGGCACAGCTTGCGGCTTTGGTCGAAGCCGCGCAGGTGGCGGGTGTTGCGGTGAAGCGGATCGGCACGGTCGGCGGCCAGTCGCTCACCCTCGGCAGCGAGACGCCTGTGGCCGTCGCCGATCTCACGACCCGCTTCGAAGCCTGGCTGCCCGACTACATGGCCGGCAAAGTCGACGGCTAAGGCCGCAACTCACCCGTCTGGGCCATTGCCTGGCGGCAACCGGGCGACAGCGCCGGGGCATTGTTGGCGAGGCACTGGATTGCCCGGCCCTGGCCCAGCGGCACGCCTTTGCACAGCACCCGGAAATCGGTAGTGCAGAACCGCCGGATCAGGATCGCCTCGCCGAGCCGGGGTTGGCTCGGGGCAGCGGCTGGAGGCGGCGCCACCGGGACGGCGGCAGGTGCTGCAGCCTGCGGCACCACCGGAGGCGCGGGACGCGCCGGGGTGGCGACGGCTTTGGGTGCGGGCTTTGGTTTGGCGCGAGGCTCGGTCGGGGCCGTTGCCGTCGGGGATTGCGGCGGTGGCGGCGCTGCCTGAGTCGGTGCCGTCTGGGCCGGTGCGGCGGCCGCTGCCGGCGGTTCGGCTCTCGGCACGGCCGCCTGCGGTTCAGGCTTGGCGGGCTTGGCTGCCGCGGGCGCCGGTGCTGCGATCGCGTTCAGCGCGCCCTGGCAGCCGGCGGAAACCTTGGCCTTGTTCTGCATCAGGCATTCCAGCGCCTCGCGGCCGCCGCGGGGAACGCTGGAGCAATTGCGCATGAAGTCGGAGCGGCAATTGCTTCGGATGGCGTCCTGCTGCGCCTTGTCGGGCGTCTGGGCCTGCCCCAGCACCGTCCCGAACGAAAGCAGGGCGGCGCCGGCCAGCGCATAGGCGCACCAGGGTCTCATCTCGGCAACTCCTCAGGTGTTGGTGATTATGGGGGCGTCGCCGCCGCGGAAATCGCGCCGGCACGGCCATTCACAGGCAGAAAGCGATCAGCGCTTGGCCAGCGCCTTCCTGCAATTGTTGGTCAGCGACGAGTGATGCGACAGCAGGCATCGCAACACCCGGCTCTGTCCGAAGGTCACGCCCTGGCACAGCAGCGAGTGATCTTCCCTGCAATAGCGGTTCACCCAGCGCGCCTCCTGGGTCGGGCGCATCGCCGGCAGCTTGAGGTCGGGGGCGTCCGCTTCCTTCGCGCCCTCGGGCCGGGTGATGCGGTCGGTGGATACGACGCGCGGCGAGTCAGTGGTGCCGGCGGGCTGGGTCGAGGTATTTGCCGAACGTGCGGGGGCCGGTCCCGCCGCCGCGAAAGCCTTGCTGAGGGCCGCCTGACAGGGCGGCGTATGCACCGCGAAATTCGGGCGCAGGCATTGCACAGATTCGGTGCTGCCGGGGGCGACGCCCGCGCAGGTGCTCCTAATCTCGGCGCCGCAGGCGTTGCGCACCTCGGGGAAGGGCACGGCGGCGGTTGCGGGTGGTGCCTTCTGCGCCGGATCGCTGGCCTTTTGCTGCTGTGGCTGAGTCTTGCGAGCGGGAGCCTGCGCCGGCTGGCTCGGCCGGGTTTGCTGGCTCGGCCGCGACTGCTGCGGCGGAGGTGGCGGCGCCGGCTGCTGTTGCGGTTGCTGCTGCTGGAAAAACGGGAAAAACTGCGCCCGCGCGTCGTCTGCGGCCATGATGAGCGCGGCCGCGCCGATCCCACATCCCAGCATTCTCGCCAGCGTTCCTGTAATCAAAGCCACGCCTCGCTTCCTTCTGTCTGGCCTCGTCCCTATTGTCGCACAATAGTCGGACCTTCGCCCCGCGTCAGCCACAACGATGCCCGGCAGATGCGTTTGTCAGCCACCACAAATCACCCTATTTCTACTCCGGTCGGCGCCCCGATGTGGCGTAAGCTGGTGCCGCCCGATGAATCGAGGAGTTTCCCCAATGCCCATGGATGCCGCCGAGATCGAGCGGCTGATCAAGACCCATATCCCGGATGCCGAGGTCCAGATCCGCGATCTCGCTGGCGACGGAGACCATTACGCCGCCACAGTGCTGGCGGAAAGTTTCCGTGGCAAATCCCGGGTACAGCAGCACCAACTCGTCTATCAGGCGCTTCAGGGCCAGATGGGCGGGGCGCTGCACGCGCTCGCTCTGCAGACCGGGGTTCCGGAGAATTGACCCTGAATGGCCTGGTTCGACTGTTGCGGCGCATCGGGCCCGTCTATATTTGACCAGACAAGCCGGATCGCCGGACGTGACCCGAAGAGATCGGATATTCCATGAGCATCAATCAGTTCATCGACAGCCAGGTAAAATCCAACGACGTCGTCCTTTTCATGAAAGGTACGCCGCAATTCCCGCAATGCGGGTTTTCCGGCCAGGTCGTGCAGATCCTCGATTATCTGCAGGTGCCGTATAAAGGCGTAAACGTGCTCGAATCCGGCGAATTGCGCGACGGCATCAAGGCCTATTCGCAGTGGCCGACCATTCCGCAGCTCTACATCAAGGGCGAGTTTGTCGGCGGTTGCGATATCGTACGTGAGATGTTTCAGGCCGGCGAATTGCAGAACCTGATGATCGAAAAGGGTCTCGCGGTTCAGGGCAAGGCCATCGCCTGAGCTGCCAATCAATCGTCGTTAGAGGCCCGCCGCGTGCGGGCCTTTTGCGTTTCGGGCGTCGCCGATGATCGGTCGGGCGTTTTGTGGCGGCTGGCTCCAAATGGCAATGGGTTGCGTCTAGGCTGGAGATATAGAACCGGCGATGCCACCGGCGGCAACAGAATGTCCGGATGAACTCCGTTTCCGTCATCGGTTTAAAGGGCGAGGGCCCGATATGCGCAAATACCTGATCATCGCTGCAGCAGCGGCTTCGATGACAATCTCGAGTGCGAACGCTCAGGTCGATCTCAGCACATATGCGGATGCCGAGGGCTTTCTCAATGTTCAGGCCCTGACCTGCGCCCAGCTTGCAAATACGTGGCAGGAGGACGCAGACCGTCTCGCGACCTGGTACAGCGGCTGGTACAACGGCCTAGCCAAGAAACACTACATGGACATCCGCAAGGGCAAGGAAGTCGAGCATGAGGTGATCGTCTATTGCAAGGCGAACCCTCAATTGCGGATCATCGAGGCGATGGACATTGTGATCAAGAGCATGCGCGAGCGCCTGGGCATTCAGGTGAAGTAGCGCGTTTTGAATTGCGGTGGTGCGGCCATGCGCGATCGTGGCGCTCGTGATCGTTGATCACGATGGCCGGAAAGGTCCGCACTTCGCCTTCGTGCCAAAGCGTTGATCGAAATCCAGCGTGCCGCCCGTCATCGGAATGCTGGTGGGCTTCAGTCCTTTGCGGGTGAACTGGTCGATGCCGATGGACTTGTTGTCCTTACTCGAGCGCAGCCGAACCGGCTCGATGACCTTGCCTTTGCCTGCATCCGTCAGATCGAGCGCATAAAGCCCGTTCACTGTGCCGCCGAGGCCCTGCCTTTCGATATTGCGCTTGGCAAGCACCGATTGCGGGGCATAGATCTCGAACCGCGCGTCCGGTCCTTCGCACACGAAGACGCGGGTCATCGGGACGTCCAGGAACACACCGCCGGCGAGGCTCGGCGATGCCGCGGACAGCAAGAGCAGCGACACCAGCGTCGTAAGGATGTGTGTGCGGGGCATGCCGCCGCTCCGGTGATGTGGTTTTCTTCACACTAGGCGAGAGCGATCGGACGTTCCACGGCCTGGCCATCACGCATGCGTGTGCCCACGCAAAAGGGCCGCCCAATGGGCGGCCCTTGCTATGTCGTCGTGTTGAGAACGATCAGCGCGAATAGAATTCGACCACCAGGTTCGGTTCCATCTGGACCGGGTAGGGGACTTCGCTGAGCGTCGGGATGCGCAGAAATTTCGCGGTCTTCTTGCTCTCGTCGACCTCGATATAGTCGGGGATGTCGCGCTCGGCGAGCGACAGCGCCTCGATCACGAGCGCCATCTCCTTCGACTTGTCCTTCACCTCGATCACGTCGCCGACCTTGACCTTGTAGCTCGGGATGTTGACCCGGCGGCCGTTCACCTTGACGTGCCCATGGTTCACGAACTGGCGGGCGGCGAAGATCGTCGGCACGAACTTGCAGCGATAGACCACCGCGTCGAGACGGCGCTCCAGCAGGCCGATCAGGTTGGCGCCGGAATCGCCGCGCAGGCGGATCGCCTCGGTATAGACGGCGCGGAACTGCTTCTCGGACAGGTCGCCGTAATAGCCCTTGAGCTTCTGCTTGGCGCGCAGTTGCACGCCGTAGTCCGAGAGCTTGCCCTTGCGGCGCTGGCCGTGCTGGCCGGGGCCGTATTCACGCCGGTTCACGGGGCTCTTCGGGCGGCCCCAGATATTCTGCCCCATACGGCGGTCGAGCTTGTATTTTGCTTCAGTGCGCTTGGTCATCGCGTCCTCTTGAAAAGACCGTGGATTGAGGAAACGCGCCCTCCTCTGTGCCGGGGTCTAGCCCGGTACCGACAGGTTCCAACTGGCCAAAGCGGATGGCCGGAACCACGGGTCGCGAAACGGGGAACGGCCCCGAAGGGGGCCGAACCGCGAAGCTGTCTAGTGTTTCGGCCGCCGAATGTCAAACCTGGCCCGGCCACCCTGGCCGTCTCGCGCGATGAAACCGCCCGGCGTCCAGGCCGTAGGTCAAATGAGCCAACGTCAAGGGGCGATCCCGGATGAGCGCTTTTTTCTACTATGCCATGCTGGTGATTGAATCCGCTCTGAACGTGGTCGGCGTCAGGATCTACGAGGAACCCCGATACGTGGTGGTCGAGCGGCTTTCGGACGGCGTGGAAATCCGCCGCTATGGGCCGCGACTGGCAGCGGAGGTCCAGACAAAGCAGGACGGGCAGGCCGGCAGGAGCGAGGCGTTCCGCCTGCTGTTCGAATACATCGCCGGTGCTAACCGCTCGAAGGACGCCAGCAGCGAGCGCATTGCCATGACCACGCCGGTTGCGACGCAATCGGCGCGGGTGTCGATGACGGCGCCGGTCGCAACCACGGACGTGCCGGAGGGGCTGCGCATGCGCTTCTTTCTGCCGGCCAAACTCACGCGCGAGACCGCGCCGAAGCCGCTCGACCCGCGGGTCCGCCTTGTCGACGTCCCGCCGGAGGACATGGCGGTCCTGCGCTATTCCGGAAACGGCAAAGATTACCCGGCCCGCGCGGCCGCGTTGCTTTCGGTATTGTCGCCGTCGCGCTGGCGTCCCAGCGGAGAGCCGCAGTCGATGAACTATGACGCGCCGTTCGTCCCGCCATTCCTCAGGCGCAACGAAGCGGCAGTAACGGTCACGCAGCGCTAGCGGGATTGCGTCACGTCCGGTCGACGAATGAACGGCTGATCAGGCCGCAGTCTTCGTCACCCGGCATGACGACGAAACGGTCTTTGCCGAGAGGATTTCGATCCGCTGCTTGGTCGTCTGCGACGTGGTGTCGACACCGCGTCCGGCGCCTTCCTCCTTCGACAACGGAGCATCGACGCTGCAGGTCAGGCCGCCGGGCGTCCGCTTGAACGAGAGCGTGATCTTGCGGCCCCCTTTATTGAAGGTCTGAAGCCTGATCAGGCTGTCGTTCTCGAACACGAACACCATCTCTCCATGCTGCCATTTCGTCGGCTTGTTCAATTCGGCCTTGATGCGTCCGGTGAAACCGCCGACATCGCGCCCGTTCGGCGCCACGATCTGGATCCTGTATTGCTGATCGATGCGCCCGTCCGCATGAAGCGCAAGAGTGATGGTCTGCCGGTTCTCGTTGTTGACGGTGCGGCCCTGATCGAGCACTCGCACGGTTTGCGCGTAGACGAAGTTCGCCGTCACCGTATGGTTTGCGAGATCGGCAAATGTCACAGGCTGAGCCTCGCCTGGGGAAGACATCGCCAGGATACTGGCCAGCACGCCGCAGGCTGCGAAAACAATCCGCCCCATCATGATGCGCTCCCCTCAGCCGAACCTTGAAAACACGGCCTCCAGCGCAGGTGCGGGCTTCTGACCCGACGTGAATACGAATTGCGCTCCAGCCTTCCCGGCCGAGGCTGGCACGGCCGGGCCAAGCAAGTCCAGAACCCGGCGCGCGATCGCCGGCGCCGGATCGACATAGGTGACCGGCCACGGCGCAAGACGCCTCAGCTGGATATCCAGCAGCGGATAGTGCGTGCAGGCCAGCACCACCGTGTCGGTGCGCAGGCCGTCGCGTTCGACGAAGCACGGCATGATCTCGTCGGCGATGTCGGCGTCGTCTACCGCCTCACCGCGGAGCAGCGCCTCTGCCAGAACCGCCAGCCGCCGCGAGCCGACCAGGGTCACGTCGCAGCCCTGGCCGAAATCGGCGATCAGCTTCTTGGTGTATTCGCGCACGACCGTGGCTTCGGTCCCCAGCACCGAAACCAGCCTGGTCTGCGAGGCTGCGCAGGCCGGCTTGATGGCGGGGACAGTGCCGACGAACGGCACGCTGAAATGCTGGCGCAGATCCGCCAGCACCAGTGTCGAGGCGGTGTTGCAGGCGATTACGACCAAGTCGGGCCGGTACGTGTCGATCAGCGTGCCCATCACCGAGACCACGCGCTCGCTCAGTTCGCGCTCCGACAGACGGCCGTACGGAAAACCGGCATCGTCCGCGGCATAGACGAAGCGCGCGTCGGGGCGCAGTGGCACGATCTCGCGGAAGACTGTCAGTCCGCCAAGTCCGGAATCGAAGACGAGGATGCTGGGAGATTGCACGGTCAGACAGAGGCCTTGCGGTCAGGTCCCGACGCTGAGCGGCGCACCGAGCTTGCGCAAGGCTGCGAGCACTGACAGCGCCACGATCCTCCCGGTCTTGGGATTTTCGGATGGCACATTCTCGATCGACATCCGCAAGCGCGCCGAATCCGCCTCGACCTCGATGTCGTGGCAATTGCGCGTGACGGCAGGGTCGGCCCAGATATCGATCTGGGTGCGGTCCGGGCCGATCCCGGCGAGCGACAGAGCCGCCGCGACATTCACATTCGCCGGAAAGCCGGCCGCGGCTTCGCGCGCGCTGCCGGAAAAGACACGCTTGGCCTCCGTGAGGCCATCCACCGAGATGCCATGCTGTTCGAGATAGGGGGCGCCCTTCAGCCCGCCCGGCGGCTTGCGGGTGGTCATGCGCACGGAGGAGATGTCGCCCTCGGCGGCGGCCACCACCGCATCGAGACCGAGCAGGGCGCCGGTCGGAACGATGATCCGGCCTCCCTTGGCCTTGGCCAGTTCCAGCAGTTCGGGACGCGGCAGCAGCGCGCCGCAGCTCAGCACGATCACCGATTTGCCGGCTTCGAGCATCGGTCGGCAGATGTCCTCGATGATCGCCGCCGGCGCGCATTCGACCGCGATGTCGGCATGCTCCGGAAACGCGTTCAGTGGCACGATCGGGCAGGCGATGCCTTTCGCGTCGAGAAAGGCCTGCGCCTTGGCGCGGTCGCCTGCGGCGGCGCAGGCCAGCGTCAGGCCGGGCAGGCCGGCGCTCAGTTTGCGAGCCAGCATGCGGCCGATGGCTCCCAGTCCTCCGATAGCGACGCGAATATCAGGCATTTTAACCGTGTTCTCCTTTGTCAGGCTGCTGTTTACGTGTGCGCCATCATGCCCACAAGGTCCGGCTTGACCCCAGGCGGCGCCGTGGGCAAGTCTGCTGGAAAGTTAAGGGAGGATTTCATGTTCAAAAAGTTGCTGCTGGCGGGTCTTTCCGCCAGCGTTCTGTCCGCGGGTCTGATGGTCTCCGGTGGGCCCGCCTCGGCGCAGGATTTCCCGACCCGTCCGATGACCATGATCGTCCCGTTTGCCGCGGGCGGCCCGACCGACGTGCTCGGGCGGGTGGTGGCGGCGCGGATGAGCGAGATCCTCGGCCAGCAGGTGGTGGTCGAGAATGTCGGCGGAGCCGGCGGCCAGACAGGATCCAAGCGAGTCGCCGATGCCAAGCCCGACGGCTACACTTTCGTGCTCGGCACCGTCGGCACCCATGCGCAGAGCCAGACCCTGAGCAAGAAACCGCTCTACAATGCAGCGGACGATTTCACGCCGGTGGCGCTGATCGCCGAAGTGCCGATCGCTCTGATCGCGCGCAAGGATTTCCCGGCCAATAACCTGAAGGAGTTCGTCGACTATTCGAAGGCCAATGCCTCGAAGATGCAGTTCGGTTCGGCCGGTGCGGGGTCTGCGACCCATCTGGGCTGCGTGGTTGCCAACATGGTGATGGGCACCGACATCGTGCACGTGCCTTACAAGGGCACCGGTCCGGCGATGCAGGATCTGCAGGGCGGACGCATCGACTTCCTGTGCGAAATTATTTCCACCGCAAAACCGCAGGTCGATGGCGGCACCGTGAAGGCGATCGCGATCATGACCAAGGAGCGCTCGCCGGCGCTGCCGAACCTGCCGACCGCCGAAGAGCAGGGAACCAAGGGTATGGAAGCCTATACGTGGAACGCGATTTTCCTGCCCAAGGACACGCCCGAGGCGATCGTCAAGAAGCTTGCGGACGCCGCCAACCAGGCGATGGAGACCCCGGGGGTGAAGGAAAAGCTGGCGGGGCTCGGCGCGACGATCGTCGCACCGGACCGCCGCTCGCCGCAATATCTGCAGAAATTCGTGAAGGACGAGATCACGAAATGGCGGGAGCCGATCCTCAAGAGCGGCGCCCAGACCAATTAAGGGCGAATTCGAAGCGAGACATCAGCGGCGGGCCGTCCGGTCCGCCGCTGTTTTTTGAACACCGGTTCCACATGATGTAACAATCCGGTTCTTCCGAATGGACCGGGAATCGGTCGCGAGACCGACAACCGAAAGCCCCACCTTTCGGGGCATTGTCAGACAGGTTTTAAGAGCGAGGGGACATGAGTTCGGGCCGGGTGCTCGTTGTCGAAGACGAGGTGCTGATCCGTATGCTTGCCGTCGATATGCTGCTCGATCTCGGGCGCGAGGCGGACGAAGCGGGGACAGCCGCGGAGGCGATTGAGCTGCTGCGCGCGCCGGGCGCGGATTACGCGCTCGTGTTGCTTGATCTCGGCCTTCCGGACCGGCGCGGCGACGACCTCGTGCGCGACATCCGGCAATCGCACGCGGCTTTACCCCTGATCGTTGCCAGCGGCGAGGATCAGACCGAAGTTTCAGCGCGATTGAAGGAATTCAAACCGATCGGCTTTCTCGGCAAGCCGTTCGATCTCGACGGGCTGCAAAAAGCGATCGACGAAATTGCGCCCTGAATGGCGGAGCACTTTCGCCTTTACTCGAAGCGCGAAGAGATTCTGGTTTCCTGCGCCGGCGCGTTTTCTTGACGCGAACCGGTACCGGCGTCTCTCGAAAATGCCTTAGACGGCCAGCACCGTCACCACCACCAGCGTGCAACTGACAAGCGCCGCCGCCACGCACAGCGTCATCAGGCGCGCGGCGTTCTGGTCGAACAGCGGTCGGGACAGAGGCAGCATGTCCAATCCTGGCGAGACATTTCGACTGCCGCCATGAATCGCGATTCTGCCCCTGCAGGGCGAGTCATTTATCTGCGGCGCTCAGCTTGACTCGATGCGACTCGGATCGATCAGCGCCGCGTGTTTTCCGCCAAAGTGAAGCCGAGTTCGCGCAAGCCTTCTTTCGCGCGCGGCGTTGCCTGACCCGAAATCAGCAATTCGGGGCGGCCGAGCCGATTGGAGCGGATCGCGCTTGCGGCATTGCTCATGGCGCGGCTGGTGCCGCTGGTCCACGAGATGGCGTCGACCGGCCAGATGCCGACGACCGTACCATTGGCGGTCTGGTTGAAAGGAAATTCTGCCGCCGACACGAAGCTCACGATCGACCGGTTCTTCAGATGATAATCCGCCACCATCTCGGTGTAGCGGCGGTTGAACACCGCGGCGTCGCGCCGCTTGACGGCGACGGCGCGGCGCAGGAATTCGTCGCGGCCAGCGACCGCCACGACTTCCAGCGATGACACCATCGACGTCATGTCGAGCGGCGTGTAGTTGCGGTTCTGCAGCAGCGCGTCCGCGGCGGCGCGGTCGAGCCCCATCGCCAGCATCTTCTCGCGATTCATGTCCATGAGCTGGGCGGCGGTGCGATCGCGCAGCGAATCCTTGACCCGGCCCGAGGTCGCCGTGTTCGACACCACGATGCCGACGGCGCCGGGGATCGCCATCATCGCGCCGGACACCACAAGACCGCCGGCCGCGGCGGCTTGCGAAAGCTTCTGCAGTCGCGCCTGCAGCGGCTCGTAATCGGTATAGGGATCGACGCCGAGCTTGGCCGCGAGTTCGCGCCGCTTCTGGTCGGCGCCGAAGCCGCCGAAAGCCTGGTCCTGCGACTTGCCGGCGTTGTGGATGCCGGAGCCGATCTGCCCGATCTGGTTGCCGATGCCGGCCAGCGTGTTGCCCAGCGCCTCGACCGGATTGACCAGCAACTCGCCAGCGAACTTCACAGGAGCGAGGCCAGCCTGGCCGAGCGCATTGTTGAACTCGGTCGACTCCGTGAGCTTGTCGAGTTCCGCCACCGCCGCGAGTTCGCGGATGCGCATCTGCATCATCGCATCGCTGATGACGCTGAAGTCGCCATAGGGAGAGCGCACGTTGTAAATGCGCAGAAAGCCGTCGCTGCGGACCGGGCTCAGGATCGTGTAATTGGGGCCGGACGGTTTGATCCCGGAAATCTTGCCGGGGCTGAACGAAGCGGGGCCTTCGATTTCCGCACCCCACGCGCCGAACGACCCGAAGATAAAAGCCGCCATCGCGACCGCACCAACACCCGCACAAGACCGCGCGCGCATCTTACCCCCCGCTACTGGTACCAGGAGGCCATTTGACCGCGAATGCGGTGCCGCCGCAAGCCGCGTCTGCAGCGCCGATCAGCCGGCGGGCCTGCTGTTTGGCGTGGCAGCGGCGATCTCATCCTCCGACAATCCCGCCTCGCGCAAAACATCGGCGGTGTGCTCGCCAAGATTGGGCGGCAGGCTGCGGACCGACGGCTGTGAGCCGGACCATGTGCCCGGCACGCCGGTCATCCGCAGGCGCCCCTCGGTCGGATGCTCGACGACACGGACGAAGCCGGCATCGTTCAGATGCGGATCGTCGAGCAGGCTCGCGATGTCATGCAACGGCGCCGCCGGAATGTCGGCGGCCTCGAGCAGGGCCAGCCATTCCGCCGTGGTCCTTTCCTTCAGGGTGTCGGCAACGAAGGCATAGACCGCGTCGATATTGTCGGCGCGCCCGCCATGGGTGGAAAAGCGCGGGTCCTGCAGCAGGTCTTCGCGTACAATCGCCTTGAAGAAGTTCTTCCAGTGCGTGTCGGTATAGACCAGCACGCAGACGTAACCGTCCTTGGTCGCGTATGGCTTGCGATGCTTTGAAACAAGCCGCGGATAATATTGTGGGCCCTCCGGCGGGTCGAAGGTCAGGCCCGACAGGTGATCGCCCAGCACATATTCGACGAACACTTCGAACATCGGAATTTCGATCGCCTGGCCTTCGCCCGAGCGCTCGCGATGAAAGAGCGCGGCAGAGATCGCATTGGCGAGATAGAGCCCGGTGGTGCGGTCGGCGATCGCGAGCGGCATGTAGCGCGGCTCGTCGCCCCACGCGTCGGGCGCGATGGCCGCGATCCCCGAGAGACCCTGAATCAGGTCGTCATAGGCGGGCTTGCCGGCATAGCGGCCGCCGGCGCCGAAGCCGGTGGCGCTGGCATAGACGATGCGCGGATTGATGGCACGGATGTCGTCGTAGCCGAGCCCCAGCCGCGCCATCGCCGCCGGCCGCACATTGGTGACGAACACATCCGCGGTGGCTGCCAGCTTGCGCAGCGCATCGCGTGCGGGCTCCTGCTTCAGGTCGAGTGCGATCGAACGCTTGTTGCGGTTGAGGTTGAGATAGATGTGGCCCATGGCCTTGTTCCGCATCGGACCGACATGGCGCATGATGTCGCCTGCGGGCGACTCGACCTTGATCACGTCGGCGCCGAAATCGGCCAGGATTTGCGTGGCATAGGGCCCCAGAATGACGCTGGTCAGGTCGAGAATGCGGATGCCGGCGAGGGGGCCGGTGGGAGCGGGGCGTTCGGTCATGCGCAAAGCATTAGCGCGCGTTGCATACGTGCCGCAACTGCAGCCCGCTCAGATGGCCGCCGCTTCGCGCACCGGTGCGCCATGCGTCTGCGGTATCTTGTCGGCATAGGTCTTCACGAAATCCGACATCGGCGCGTTGTGGCCGGCCGGCGGGTCGAGCGCGTGATCGGTATATTTGCCGGCATCCGGATCCGAATAAACCTTCTTCAGGATCTTGCGATATTTCCTCACCAGCTTGACCCACCGCACCGCCGTCCGGGTGAAATCGTAGGCGCGCCACGGATAGAAGATCAGCGGGTTGACGATCGCCATGCCGTAACGGCGCTGCGTCCTGATCTTACGGCGCACGAAACCGAATTGCAGCGGATGCACGCCCTCGATCCGAGAGGCGCCGGAAAACAGCGTGATGCCGTCCATCACCTTGGTCTTGTTGAGGCCGGTGGCGGCCGCGCGGCGCATGATGGTCTCGACATGTTCGTCGCTGTAATAGCGCGTCCAGGCGCTGCGATAGACCTCCTCCCAGGTCTCTTTCGACATGATCGGGTGCGCGGTGCAGGCGTGCTCGAGGTCGTATTTGTTGAGGTCCGGATCGACCGGCACGCCCTTCAGGTGCAGGACCTTGTGATCCTCGGAGCCGGGCAGGGGCGTCAGATAGAAGAACTCGAGGATATCGACCGGCAATTCCTTCTTGATGATCTCGATGTCGTGCGCGATCGAGTCCGGCGTGTCGGTCGGGAAGCCGAGAATGTATCCGGCAAAGGTCATCACCTTGGCCTTGCGCCAGGCGTGGAACATCTCCTGATATTCCCAGATCTTGTTCTGCCGCTTCTTGGCTCCGGCGAGCGATTGCGGATTGATGTTCTCCAGCCCGATGAAGACCGCGGTACATCCGGCGCGCGCCGCCTTCTCGATGAAGCCCGGAATCTTGTGGCACAGCGTGTCGACCTGCAGCAGCAGCCGGATCTTGAAGCCTTCCTTTTCCCGCAGTTCGATCAGGCGGTCGAGGATTGGCTCCCAGTTCTTGTTGCGCGCGTAATTGTCGTCGGTGATGAAGAAGCGGGTGATGTTCTGCTTGGCATTGGCGCGCACGATGCCTTCGACATCGTCAGCGGTGCGGTAACGTGACTTGCGGCCCTGCACATTGATGATGGTGCAGAAGCTGCACTGGAACGGGCAGCCGCGGCCGGCATCGAAGCTCGCATAATGTCCGGCCACCCGCGTCACCACCTCGCGCGGCAGGATCGGGTAGGTCGCCGCTTCCATGCCGGGCTGGTCTTTCAGATAATTGTAGATGCCGGTCGCCTCGCCCGAGGCCATGTCGCGCAGGAAATTCGCCATCCGGCCTTCGGCCTCGCCGGCATAGAGCACCACGCCCAGATCGAGCGCTTCCTGCAATTCCGGCGTCAGCTTCGGCAGCATCGAGATTACGCCGCTGACATGGAAGCCGCCGATGGCGACCTTGATCTCCTGCTTGCGGAAGATGCGCGCGAGATCGAGGGCGCGGGGATACTGGTTCGACTGCACGCCGACCAGCGCCACGAACCCGCCGCCTGCATTGCGGATGTCGCGCACGATGCGTTTGGTGTCGATGACGGTATTGCACTCGTCATAGGCCTCGATGTCGATCCCGACATCGGCGCCCAGCGCGTGGTCCTCGGCGCATTCGCGCAGCAGGCCGTAGACGCTGGCTAGACTGTTGGAGGGAATGGTCGAGCGCCACCACTGGATGACATAGCCGTCCGCGTCGTAATGCGACGGCTTGATCAGGACGATTTTGAAGCGGCGCGACGGGGCACCAGCTAACGGCAGTGGCGCCGTGGCCGTTTCGCGGTCGTCCGCAATGATGCCCGAAGTCCCCATCCGGGTAGTGGACATGGTTTCCGTCGAAATCGCAAGACGCCAAAAGTCTGCAAGAAAGCCCGCGGAGGCCCGGAAAACACGTCGATACCGGCCTGCTCAGAAGCCGGGATGGAAGATGTCGTCGAAATTGGTGCCGCTTTCGTCGTTCATCTCGGTCTGCATCTCGTTTTCGAGATTGACGCCGCCGGTGTCCCGTCCAACGTCGCCAACGCCCGGCAAAAAGCCCCTGCCGGACGGCGCTACCATGTCGCGATAGGCCTTCATCGCGTTGTCGTCACCGACAAAGGCGCAACGGCAGGCGGGATCGGCATAGACGTAATAGCGCGCCCCGTTCTTGCGGTGTGGCACGAACTTGTAGGGCGGAATCGAATTGAGCCGCGCCATCTTCTGCGGCGTGTTGGCTTCGCGCATCTTGAAGCCGGCATCCTCGAGCTTCATGTCCTTGCCGAGCTGGGATTGCGCGGCAAGCGATGTCGCCCCTAGCAAGGCGACAACAAGTCCAAACACGATCGCACGTATCGTCATCCTGTCCCCGCTCCTCACTGACGGACACCCTCACCGACGATGGCGAAGGCGCCCCAATATCCCGGATAAGCCTGCTCCAGCTTCGACTGGTCGCTCAGATAGGCGACCATCGCGCGCCGCATCGCCTCCGCGCGGCCGAGTTTCGCATCGGTTTTGAGATTCGCGAAGGTGGTTGTGGCGATGGTCGTGGTCGCGGCCGAGTCCACGGCCCAATGTGTGACCAGCAGCGCCCGGGTGCCGGCATAGAAGAATGCACGCGCGAGGCCCGACAACGCTTCCGCGCCCGGCTTGTCGCCGGCGATGGTGTTGCACGCCGACAGCACCACGAAATCGGCATTGAGCTTGAGCTGCGCGATCTCGCTCGCGGTGACAAGGCCGTCATCCTCCGGTGTGGGCGTGCGCGGAATGCTGAGCGCGAGCGATGGCTCGGCCAATCCCTTCACGTCGCCAGCAACGAGCCCGTGGGTGGCGAAATAGACGATCCGATAGTCCGACAGCGGCAGCGATTTGAGCTTTGCCTCGCTCGCGGCGTGGCCGAGAAAGATATCGTTGTCGGCCGCCCCGAGCCGCTTGGCGACATCGCGTATCTCGTCGGCGGTGTCCGGGAGTGGCGATAGCGCCTGTCCGAGCAGCGCCGGATCGACACTCGCGCCCTGCCAGAAATCCGCATAGGAGCGCGTCTTGCCCGGCACCGCCCGGGATGCGGTCTTGACCGGTTTTGCTGCGCTTGCGGTCTTGGCCGGATTGCCTTTGGCCGCGCGCGCTCCGGCCGGGGCCGGCGCCGCACCGGGATCGAAAACCGGATCGCCGAATCCGACGATCGGCTTCGCCGCCTGATCCTTGGCTGCGAACACCCGCAACGCCTTGAGCGCCGAGACAGACGGCACGACCGTCACCGCATTCTGCTTCACCAGCCACGCCGCATCGCGATATGCGGCGAGATCGCCCGACGCCACGGCCGGTGGCGTTGTCACCAGCAACTGGAAGGGCAGGGCGGTCAGCGCCCCGGTCGGGACGACCAGAAGATTACGTTTGCGCTTGAGCACGCCGTCAATTGGAGCCAGCAGGTCTTTGTAGAAGGCATGGGCGACGGCGAGGTCGAACTGCTCGGACGCCGCGGCGCTTGCCGCGTCGACGCTGAGCCCGCGCCGGAAGACCGCGACCTTTTGCGTCAACTCTTCGGATTTGATCGGCAGGGTATGCCAGTCGGCGCTGTCGCGGGTGATCGCGAACAACTCCGTCCTGTCCTCCGATGTGATCCACAGGATCAGCGCCTCGTCGGGTCCGAGCAGCGCCTGCGCGTCCTTGATCGCGAGCGGCTTCGGGCTGGTCAACGCCACGAAGTCCGGAAACTGCTTGTCCAGCCGCGCGCCGACATCGGCGAGCCTGGCGCGAATATCGGCAAGAGCCTGCCGGGTCTGCGCGATCGCAGTTGCATCCTGCTGGCCGGCCGGCCGTGAGATTGCAGCGACCAGCGCCTTGTCGCGCTCGCGTGCGGCTGCGATCAGATCCTGGTTCTCCCGCACCAGTGCGGCCAGCGCGCCGGTACCGGCGGCAAAGCGCAGGCCCATCTGCTGGAGTGCGGCCGCGGCCGCGGAATGGTTCGCCCATTGTGCCATTTCGAAGGCTTCGCTTGCTGAGGTCGTGCTTCGCTTTGCACCGGCAGAGGCGGCGATGGCTGCGATCCGCGTGGTGAATGCGCCGGACAGGTTTTCCACCAGGCAGCCCTGGCCCCCCTGGTCGTTCGCCGTCGCGGCCGCCGCTGCTTTCAGCAATCCATCGGTGGCCTTGCGCGACAGGTCGAGCGCGGCCTTCGGATTGCCGCGCAGCAGCTCGAGCCGCGCGCGGTTGTTGGCGACGCGTGCCGTTTCCGCATGATCGGAACCGACCGTGCCGGCATAGATTGCCGAAGCCCGTTCGAACAGGGCATTCGCCTCATCATATTTCTTCTGCGAGACCAGCGCGTTTCCGAAATTGTTGAGCGAACCCGCAAGCTCGGGATGGTTTGCACCGAATGCCTTTTCGCGGATCGCGACGGTGCGTCGATAATAGGCTTCGGCCTCGTCGTTGCGCTGCTGCGCCTCCGCCGCGTAGCCGAGATTGTGCAGCGTGTAGGAAACGTTGGGGTGCTCGCTGCCGAGCGCGCGCTCCTGCAGCGTCAGCGCGCGCTTGTAGAGCGGTTCTCCGTCCGCGAATTTCTTCTGCAGCACATAGATATTGGCGAGGTTGTTGAGCAGCGCCGCGACATCGGGATGGTCGCGCCCCAAAGCCTTTTCCCGGATCGATAGCGAGCGCAGCGCCAGATTCGCGGCCTCGTCGTAGCGGCATTGCGACTTCAGCACCGCGGCAAGATTTTGCAGCGGCTCGGCCACCATCGGGTGGCTGGGTCCAAGCACCTGCTCCTCGATGGTCAGCGCGCGCTTGAAGCTGACCTCCGCATCGGACTGCTTTCCGACGGCGAATTGCATGATGCCGAGATTGTTGTAGGTGCGGGCAGCCGCGACGAGGTCCATCCCCGGCCGCTCCTGGACCGCGAGCGTGCGCCTGAACAGCGGCTCGGCTTCGCCGTAGCGGCCCATGGCCTGGTAAAGGGTCGCGAGCTTGCCGATTGCGTCGGCCGTGTCCGGATGGTCCGGTCCCTGCGACTGTTCATAGACGCTGACAACATGTTTGCGGACCTTTTCCGCATCGGCGAATTTACCCTGGGCCTGATAGACCACGCCAAGATTGTTCAGCACGAACACGAACTCGCGGGAGTTGTTGCCCTTGAGCTGCTGCTGGATGCCGGCCGCGCGGGCCATGTAATCCTCGGCCTCGGCATACTGTCCCTGCCGCAGCTTCGCATTGCCGATGTTGTTCAGGGAATCGGCGGCCTGCGCGCTGGTGGGGCCGTACATTCGCTCCCGGATCGCGAGCACCCGCTCATGGGCCTCGACCGCTTCCGCATACTGGCCCATGCCGTTGAGCGAATTGCCGACGAATTCCAGCACCAGCGGATAATTCGGATGGTTCGTGCCGCCAAGCCTGCGCACGGCCTGTTCGAGCTTGCGGGCCTCGACCAGCGCCGCGCCGTAATTGCCGCTGGCATAGAGCCGCTGATAGCGCTTGTTGGTGGCCTCGATGTCGATGCGCTGGGCGAAGGCTGGAAGAACGGCGAGGAACGAGAGCGAAACGACGATGGAAAAGCCGAGAGCCTTGATGGACACCGATCGATCCTCTGACGCACAAGCCGCAATCGTCACTCCCTATAATAATGCGAGGCTGCATGCGATAGAAATTGCGGGCGGTTTGCCGGCGAACGGTCGCGTCCTGCAGGCGCCGGGTTGGTGCACCGCGAAAGCCGCGTTACAGTCCCGGTGATCGCACGCGGAACCGGCCATGTACTACGCGACACTCGGAGCACGCCGCTATGTCTTCGCCGATCTCAAGACCCTGATGGCCCGGGCCACGCCGCCGCGTTCGGGCGACCGGCTGGCGGGCGTGGCGGCAGAGAGCGGTGAGGAGCGGGTGGCGGCGCAATTCGCGCTCGCCGATCTGCCGCTGTCCACTTTTCTCAATGAAGCGGTGGTGCCTTACGAGCACGACGAGGTCACGCGGCTGATCGTCGACACCCATGACCGCGCAGCCTTCGCGGCGGTGTCGCATCTCACCGTCGGCGGCTTGCGCGACTTTCTGTTATCCGACGAGGCGACAACAACGGTGCTCACCGCGCTTGCGCCCGGGCTGACTCCGGAAATGGTGGCGGCTGTGGCGAAGCTCAGCCGGCTGCAGGATCTGATGGTGATCGCGGCGAAATGCTCTGTGGTCACGCGCTTCCGCAACACCATCGGATCGCCCGGCACGCTGTCGGTGCGGCTGCAGCCCAATCATCCGACCGACGATCCGCGGGGCATTGCCGCCAGCATCCTCGACGGCCTGCTGCTCGGCGCGGGCGATGCTGTGATCGGCATCAATCCGGCGACCGACAGTCCTGAGCGCGCGCATGCGCTGCTATCGATGCTGGATGACATCCGTGTGAAGCTCGACGTCCCCACCCAGTCCTGCGTGCTGGCGCATGTCACGACCACGCTCGACCTGATCCGCAGGGGCTCGCCGGTCGATCTGGTGTTTCAGTCGATCGCCGGAACGCAAGGCGCCAACACCAGCTTCGGAGTGGACCTCGCTCTGCTTGCAGAAGCCCGCGACGCGGCGTTGTCACTTCACCGCGGCAGCATCGGCGACAATGTCATGTATTTCGAGACCGGGCAGGGCTCGGCGCTCTCGGCCAACGCGCATCATGGTGTCGACCAGCAGACGCTGGAAGCGCGGGCCTATGCGGTGGCGCGGCATTTCAAGCCGCTGCTGGTCAATTCCGTGGTCGGCTTCATCGGTCCTGAATATCTCTATGACGGCAAGGAGATTGCGCGCGCTGGACTCGAGGATCATTGCTGCGGCAAGCTGCTCGGCCTGCCGATGGGCGTCGACGTCTGTTACACCAATCATGCCGATGCCGATCAGGACGACGCCGACGCGCTGCTGGCGCTGCTCACCTCCGCGGGCGTCACCTTCGTCATGGGTGTGCCTGGCGCCGACGACATCATGCTCGGCTACCAGAGCACGTCGTTTCATGACGCGCTGGCGATGCGCGAACTGTACGGCAAGCGGCCGGCGCCGGAATTCGCCGATTGGCTGCAGCGGCAGGGCTTGATGGACCGGGCCGATCGTATCCGGCCGGATGCGTTGCCCGGCCGCTTCCGCGCGTTGTTGCCGGCATGAGCGACGATCTGGCACCGAAGGGAGCCGGCGCGCTGTGGCGCGATCTGCGAAGCTTGACCGCAGCCCGCATCGGGCTTGACCGGACCGGCGCTTCGATCGCGACCAATCCGCTGCTTGAATTCAAGCTGGCGCACGCCCGCGCCCGCGACGCCGTGAATGAGGAACTCGATGCGGAGAGGCTGCGTGCCGAACTCGCGCCACTCGGCCTGCCGGTGCTTGTGGTCGACAGCGCGGTGGGCGCGCGGCGCGATTATCTGATGCGGCCCGATCTTGGGCGAAAGCTCTCCGCGGACGCGCAGTCGGCGCTCACGCCCTATGCCGGCCGCTACGACGTGGCGTTCGTCATCGCCGACGGGCTGTCCGCCCGGGCGGTGCAGACCCACGCGGCGCCAGTGCTGGCGGCTTTGCTGCCGATCCTCCGCGAGCGGGGGCTTTCGTTCGCGCCGCTGGTCATCGCGCGCAATGGCCGGGTTGCGATCGGTGACGCCGTCGCGGAGATTTTAGGTGCCAGCGCGGTCGCGATTTTGATCGGCGAGCGGCCGGGCCTGTCCGCGCCGGACTCCATGGGGGCCTATCTGACCTGGCAGCCTGGCCCTGCCACCACCGACGCCGACCGCAACTGCATCTCCAACATCCGGCCCGAGGGTATCGGCACCGCCGACGCCGTGCGCACGATCGCGCACCTTCTGCACGCGATGCGGACCCGCGGAGTCTCAGGGGTCCGGCTGAAAGACGAGTCCGGGCGGCTGCCGGAGGGTGGTTGAGCGAAGGCCGGTTGGTTTCCGGCCAAAGCTGACGCTCAGGACGAAATGTCTCGCCCTGGAACGCCCGGCGGACCAACGCGTTGGGCCGCGCAATGACAAAAAAGACTAAGCGGCCAACGATGTTCGGGTTCCTGTGTGCCGGCTGTGGCCGCTGTCTGGAGGAGTTGCCAGCCTGGCAACTCGGTGCCGAACGGTTCTATTGCGGGATTTTCTGCCGCGAAGTGGATGAGCGGCTGCTGGAGCAGCCATCGCCGCCCCGCCGCAACTCCGCCGCGGCCTGATGCATTCTGAGCATTTGAAATGCCGGGCGGGTCCGTATATCTAGGGCCCGACTCTGGTCCCGGCAGCGCCCCGCGCGGCCTGTTGGGGGATGGTGAAATGGTATCACGACAGACTCTGACTCTGTTTTTCTAGGTTCGAATCCTAGTCCCCCAGCCAATTCTGACCGACGATTTTATCATTTAAAATCAATGGCTTGAATTATCCTCCGCCGACGGACGCGGCTCGATGCAGCGCCACCGTGCCGGCGGATCGGGCAACACCCGCATTGGTTCGTGCCTACACGAGTGCACCTGCGGCGCGGCTGCCAAGACGATGCCGAGTATGGAGCTTGAGCATCCAGACAGCCGCGCGGACCATGCTGTCTCGTCCGTCGTCCAGTGATGTCATAGCGACCGATCGCCCGGTGGCGGCTTGAACCGGAGCGTCGTTGACAACATCCACATGAAGTGGCGTTGAGCGATGAAACCAGCAGCCTTCGTGCTGCCGTTTGGTCGTTGTTAACATTGAATGGCAAAAGGTCCGCAACCGGCCGCATCCGGTTCGGCCGCAGGCTTACGCTAATGCGGCACGGAAATCGCATGTGCGTCGGTCGTCGTAACGTCGTCGTCACAGGAGCCCGATCCGAATGATCGCGCGCTGGTTCCACCTCTGCGGTCTGCTGATTGTTGGTTGCCTCATTTGCGGCACGGCATCCTCGCAGCCGCTGGTCGTCGCTTTGGGCGACAGCAACACCGCTGGCTACGGCGTTGGTCAGGGCAATGCATTTCCGGCCCAGCTCAGCACGATGCTGCAGCGTCGCGGCTACAACGCCCGGATCGCCAACGCCGGCATTTCCGGCGACACCTTTGGCGGCATGCTGAACAGGCTCGATACCAGTGTGCCGGCGGGTACGCGACTGGTGATCGTGCAAGGCGGCTATAACGATCTGATCCGCGGCACGCCCCGCGATGTCATCATTGCCCGGATGCAGGGCATCCTGCAGCAGCTCCGCGCGCGGCGGGTATCGGCGATCCTGTGCGGATTCTTCTTTCCGGAATGGGATGCCGTCGGCCGTAAGCTTGCGGCGCAATACGGCGCCCGGTTCGTGCCAGGAAGTACCTGTTATTCGCCGAGCCACACCGGGCCCGACCGGCTGCATATGTCGGCGCAGGGACATACGGTGGTGGCACAGCGGCTGGTGCCGGTGGTCGCGAGCGCGTTGAGCGCCTCCAGAACGCAACCCGCAAAGCGCGTTGCCGCGAAGAAACCGGCGGGCCGCTGATCGCGCGACCTGAGATGTGCGATTAAGGCCGCAGATTGAGCAGCTTGATCGCGTTTTCCTTCAGGATCAGCGGACGGACTTCCGGCTTGATGTCGATTTTTTCGAAATCCGCCAGCCAGCGGTCCGGCGTGATCGCCGGAAAATCCGAGCCGAACAGCACCTTGTGTTTCAGCAGCGAGTTCGCGTAGCGCACCAGGATCGGCGGGAAATATTTCGGCGACCACCCGGACAGGTCGATATAGACATTCGGCTTGTGCTGCGCGACCGCCAGCGCTTCCTCCTGCCAGGGGAAGGACGGGTGCGCCATCACGATCTTCATGTCGGGGAAGTCGATCGCGACCTGATCGAGATGGATCGGGTTTGAATATTCGAGCTTGATCCCGTAGCCGCCGCGCATGCCGGAGCCGACGCCGGTCTGGCCGGTATGAAACAGCGCCGGCTTGCCGCTGGCCTGAATCTCTTCATAGAGCGGATACGCCATGCGGTCGTGCGGATAGAAGCCCTGCGAGGACGGGTGAAACTTGAATCCCTGTACGCCGAAATCCTCGACCAGCCGGCGTGCTTCGCGAACGCCGAGCTTGCCCTTGTGCGGATCGATCGAGGCGAACGGGATCATGACATCGGAATTTTCGTTGGCGAGCCGCGCCACCTCTTCGTTTGCGTAGCGCCGGATACCGAGATGGTGTTCGCAATCGACATGGAAGATCACGAGCGCCAGCTTTCGCTGACGATAATAGTCGGCGATCTCCGAAATGGTCGGCTCCCAGAGGTCCTGCTTGAAATAGGCCTTCATGCCCTCGCGAAGCTCGGCGCCGTCCTCGAAGGCGTGGGTGCCGCAGGGGCCCTCCGCATGGGTGTGGATGTCGATGGCAACGATGTTGTCGAGATCAATCATGGGAATGGCAGTTCGTCCGGTTGTCGGGTCAATTTAACGTCGTGTTTCAGCGTCTGAACAGCATCACGGAATTCTCCGGCGCGTCGCTATAAAGCGTCTCGATCAGGGCCGTCCTCCGCGCGATGATCCGGCGCTGGTTGAGATAGCCCTTGTCGGTAATTTCGCCGGCATCGATGTCCGGTGGTTCGGTCATGATAATGGCGCGCGCGATCCGTCGGCTGGAGCCGCTTTCACCTGCATTATAGGCTTCGATCTTCTGCCGCAATGCGTCGCGGTACGCGCGGCTGTCCGGTGCCGCGGGTGCATTGGGACTGGGAATGACAAGAAGGCCGATGTCGCTGCGGTTCTCTCCGGCAACGACGACGTCCTGCACGTAAGGTTCGCAGGCCTTGATCAGGTCGAGGCGCAGCAGGCCGACGACCACGAAAATCCCGGTGGTGAGCTTGAAATTCTCGGACAGTCGTCCGTGATAGGCGAGACCCGCCGCAATGTTCTGCGGATCGGAGAAGCGCACGGCGTCGCCGATGCGCAGGAAGCCTTCTTCGTCGAAAGCCTCTCGCGTTGCCTCCGGCTGCCCCCAATAGCCGGGTGTGATGCCGATGCCGCGGAAGCGCACTTCCATGTCTTCGTCATTCACCTTGATCAGCTTGGCCTCGATGCCGGGGATCGGCAGACCGAGCGAGCCGGACACGCCGGTGCCCCACCATCCGAGCGTTGCGGGGGAGGCGGTTTCCGTTGAGCCGAGTGAAGAGACAATGGGAATGCGCGCGCCGCGTACCTTAATCGACAAGTGTTCGAGCCGGTCCCACAGGTTCTGCGGCAGGCCTGCCGCGGCATAGAGCAAAAGATCCATGTTCGAGAGAAGATGCCTTGCGAAGTCCGGATCCTGCTCCATCTGCGGGATCACGGCATCGTAGGCGCTCGGGACATTGAACATCAGCGTCGGCGCGACCGAACGCAGGTTCTCGACCGAGCGGCCGATGCCGCCGGGCGTCGGTTTCCCGTCGTCGATATAGAGTGCGCCGCCCGCGCGCAGCATCAGGTTGAAGGAGCCGTTGGCGCCGGCGGTGTGATTCCAGGGCAGCCAGTCGACCATCACCGGAGGCCGGTCGAGCAGAAACGGCCAGACCGTAACGAAGCCTTCGGCGACCGCCAGCATCATCCGCTGCGTCACCATCACGCCCTTCGGATCGCCGGTCGATCCGGATGTCAGCATGATGCGGGCGACGCTGTCCGGTGACACCGCGGAGAAGCGCGCTTCGACCTCCGGCCCCGGCACGGTGGATGTCAGGTCATCGAACGCGACGGCGTATGCGAATGGCCCGGATGAGGCTCCCGCAATCAACCGCCCGTCGAGGCCCGCGAGACGGCTCAGCGCCCCAGCAAACGGCTGCGTGTCTTCGACGAACACATGACTGGGATCGAACCTTTCGATCAGGCCGATCAGCTTGCGGTGATCCTTCGAGACCAGAGAATAGGCCGGCGACAGCGCCAGCACCGGCACGCCGATCTGCATCGCGGCGAGTTGCAGGATAGCGTTCCGGATCGAGTTGTGGCTCAGGATCGCGACCGGCCGCGTGCCGTCGGCGCCGTGATCGATCAGCCATTGCGACGCCGCATCGACATCGCGGCGGATGCTGCCATAGGAGCGGCGGTCCCAGGCAACGCTGTCGCCGCTCTTCTGCCGCTCCGCGAGGAAGATCGCATCCGGACTGTGCTCGGCGTGTCGGCGCAGGAAAACGCCGGTCTGAGCCACGCGCAGATCCGGGGCGATCGCGTTTCCGAGGATGATCGTGCCGTCGTCGCGATACGTCACGAGCGGCGAACGGTCGGCAAAACGGGTGGGAACGAACGGCGATTGCTTGGGATCGAGGGGCATGTCGACAATGCCCTGACTGTAGCGCATATGGCCCTGCATTCTGCTCCGCGTCACGCGGCAGCAAGCGAATATACGCAGCGCCGGCGCTTTTCAAATGCCGGACGCGCGTATCAGGGTCTCAAATACGGCACCCCGCCGGCGCAATCGAGCTTACGCCGGATGCCCGTCGTCGGGATCGACCGGCATGTTCTTTTTCTGCTGCGGCGTCATGCGCGCGGGATCGGGCTCGCCCGGCACGCCGCGCGGTCCGAGATGCTCGCGCTGCATCTCGTCCTCGGTCTTCAGGTGATCGCGGTTTTCGGAGAGGGGGCGTGGCTCTTTGGGGGGATCGGCGGTCATCACGATTCTCCTGCGAGAAGCGAAAACGTATCACGCCCCGGCTTCGTTCCCTATAACGCCCGGTCGCGCCGCCACCGCGACTTACCCCTTAGAGCGGCGGCAGCGCGTGCGCGAGCGGGGCGCTCGGGATCATGAGCAGTCCCGAAAAAGGACTTCCAAGCTCGAGGATGAGATAAATCGCGCCGGTCGCCGATAGAGCGAAAATCCCGAGTGTCCCGATCATCACCGGACCGGGCCGGGCGAACATGCTGAAGCTTGCAAAGAGCATGGTCAACCAGAACACCAGGATTGCGAGAAATGGCAGCGGGATCGGACTCTGCCCCTGGGTGAACATGAGAACGCGCGTCTGCGCCGTGTCGGAAATCAGTTGAAGCGCGCGGGCCTGCAAAAAGCGCTGCGCGTCAGTGGCCGGTTTCAGCCCCTGGGTCAGTTCGTAGAGTGCCAGACCTTCCGGACTGACTTCGAATCTCTCATGTGATCTGCGGTTGTCCGTCCATACCCGGTCGACCAGCGACGCCGTTTGTTTTCGCAATGCACGGCGGGCGTCCGTCGTCTCCGGCCCGTATTCCTTCAGGAACACGTCGAGCAGCATGATATTGGCTGTGATCTGGCGGATCTGTCCGGTCTGCGTATCGAACGAACTTTTGGCCGACGCGATCAGCAGGCCAAGAACCAGTGCGGCGATCGTGCCGATCAGGCCGGTGCCGAGCCTGATCGCTTCCTTGGTATCGGAATTGAGTTTGTCGCCCGGGAGAAGGCTGCCGAGCACGATGCCGGCGACGATGCAGCCGAACGTCAGGAGAGACAGCTCAACGGAATTCATCGTCGCCTCCGGCAAAGCGTAGCGGGTGAGGTCAAGCCTTTTCGAGCGCGAGCGACAGATCCTCGATGATGTCGTCGGGATGTTCCAGCCCGACTGACAATCGCAAGAACCCGTCGGTGATACCGAGATCCGCGCGCGCCTGCTGCGTGATCCGCTGATGCGTGGTCGTCGCCGGATGCGTGATCAGGCTCTTGGCGTCGCCGAGATTGTTGGAAATGCGCACGACCTGCAGCGCGTCCTGCACCGCGAAGGCGGCTTTCTTGCCGCCCTTGACCTCGAACGCGACCAGGTTCGAGCCGCCCTTCATCTGGCGCTTGATCACGTCTGCCTGCGGATGGTCGGCACGGCCGGGATAGATCAGCCGCGTGACCTTGGGATGGTCGGCAAGAAAATCCGCGACCTTGGCAGCGGACTCGGTCTGCTGGCGCACGCGCAGCGGCAGCGTCTCCAGTCCTTTCAGCATCACCCAGGCATTGAAGGGCGACATCGACGGGCCGGTCTGCCGGTGCAGGTTGTGGATGTTGTCCTGGATGAATTTCGCCGATCCGAGCACGATGCCGCCAAGGCAGCGGCCCTGGCCGTCAATGTGCTTGGTGGTCGAATACACCACGCAATCGGCGCCGAGCGCGAGCGGGCTCTGCCACAGCGGCGTCGAGAACACGTTGTCGACGGTCACGGTGGCGCCGGCATCGTGCGCGATCTTCGAGACCGCTTCGATGTCGATCACCTCGAGCGTAGGATTGGATGGCGTCTCCATGAAGAAGGTCTTGGTGTTGGGACGCACCGCGTTCTTCCACTGAGCGAGATCGGTCCCATCGACCAGCGTGGAGGCGACGCCGAAGCGCGGCAGCAATTCCTCGACCACATAGAGACACGAGCCGAACAGCGCGCGCGACGACACGATGTGGTCGCCGGCCTTGACCTGACCCATCAGCGCCAGCGTCACCGCCGCCATGCCGGTCGCGGTCGCGCGTCCGTCCTCGGCGCCCTCGAAATCCGCCATCCGGGTCTCGAACATCCGCACCGTCGGATTGGCAAAGCGCGAATATTGAAAGCCGGGGCTCTCGCCCTTGAAGCGCGCCTCGGCCTGCGCCGCGTTCTCGTAGACATAGCCTTGGGTCAGAAACAGCGCTTCCGACGTTTCAGCAAATTGCGAGCGCAAAATCCCATGATGGACAAGGCGCGTCTCGGGCCGAAAATTGCGTTGTGGCGACTTTGCATCCGACGACTTTGAATCAGACGACATGGGATACTTCCTTCGTGCTTTTCTGCCCGAGCCTGCGCGGCATGCTCGAGGCACAAAAAATCCCGGCCGAAATTCGAGCCGGGCACACGTGTCCCCGGCCTTTTAGCGATTTGTTTTACGTGGCTGCAAGCCGGCCGGCTCAAATGACCACGGATCGGATTTGGTCTTACGATGCGGGGAGAGGGCGCGTCAAGGCGCTACGCCGCCTTCGCTTGCTTCGCCGCCTGGATCGCCGCCCACACCCGGGCAGGGGACGCGGGCATGTCGATATGGCGGATGCCATAGACCGACAGCGCATCCACGATCGCATTCATCACGCAAACCAGCGCGCCGGCACAGCCGGCCTCGCCGCAGCCCTTGGTGCCGAGCGGATTGGTGGTCGCGGGCGACGGATGGCTGACAAAGCCGATATCGGGGAAAGAGTGCGCGCGCGGCATCGCGTAATCCTGGAACGAGCCGGTCAGCAATTGGCCGTCCTCGTCATAGACCGCGTTCTCCATCAGCGCCTGGCCGATGCCCTGGATCACGCCGCCATGCACCTGGCCCTGGACCAGCAGCGGATTGACGATGGTGCCAAAATCGTTGACCGAGGAATAGCGCACGACCTCGACCTCGCCGGTATCGGGATCGATCTCGACCTCGGCAACGTGACAGCCATTCGGGAAGCTCGACGGCACGCCCTCGTTGACGATGCTGGCATCGAGCTTGGCGGGGGTATCGCCGGGCAGCTTCAGCCCGGCGCGCAGCTTGTCGGCCAGGTCCATGATGCCGATGGCGCGGTCGGTGCCGGCAATCGTGAAGCGCCCGTTGGCGAATTCGATATCCGCGACGGCCGCTTCCAGCACATGCGAGGCGATCGCCTTGCCGTTCTCGATCACCTTGTCAGATGCTTCGAGGATCGCAGCCCCACTTGCGGTGATCGAGCGCGAGCCGCCGGTGCCGCCGCCGGCGATCAGCTGATCGCTGTCGCCTTGCACAAGGCGGATGCGCTCGAACGGAATGCCGAGCGCGCGCGACAGCACCTGCGCAAACGGCGCCGCGTGGCCCTGGCCGTAATCGAGCGTGCCGGTGATGATGGTGACGTCGCCGTTGTCTTCGAACCGGATGCCGCCCATTTCCTTGCCGGGAGGCGCGGTGACTTCCAGGAACGAACCGATGCCGAGACCGCGCAATTTGCCGCGCGCTTCGCTCTCGCGCTTGCGGGCGGCGAAGCCTGCGAAGTCGGCGCCGGCGAGGGCTTCCTCGAACAAAGCGGTGAAGTCGCCGGAATCGTATTTCATGCCCGAAGAGGCCGCGAACGGGATCTGCGACGGCGCGATATGATTGCGGCGTCGCAATTCAAGCCGGTCGATCCCCATCTCGGCGGCGGCATTGTCGATCAGCCGCTCCATGTAATAATTGCCCTCGGGGCGGCCGGCGCCGCGATAGGCCGAGACCTGCGTGGTGTTGGTGAACATGCATTTGACGGCGACCTCGAGCAGTGGCGTGCGGTAGACGCTGGGCGTATTCTTCACCGCATTGAGGGTGCCGGGCAGCGGCGCCACCATTGCGAGGAAGGCGCCCATATTGGCGTAGCCCGTCAGCCGCACCGCGAGGAAATGCCCGTCCTTGTCGAGCGCAAGCTCGGCGGTGATCTCGTGGTCGCGCCCATGCGAGTCGGACACGAAGGCACCGGAGCGGTCGTCGGTCCATTTCACCGGACGTCCGAGCAGGCGCGCCGCGTGCAGGATGCAGACATATTCGGAATAGGCCTGCCCCTTCATGCCGAACGAGCCACCGACATTAGGGGTCACGACGCGTACCTTGTCGGGTTTGACCCCCATCAGGTCGACGATCTGGCCCTTCATGCCGAACGCGCCCTGGCTCTGCGCATGGAGTGTGAAATGTTCGGCCGCAGGATCATACTCGGCGACCGCCGCACGTGGCTCCATCGCCGCCACCACGAGCCGCGTATTGCGCAGCGACAGCCGCGAGACATGCGCGGCTTGCGCGAATGCGGCCGCGACCTTGTCGGCATCGCCATAATGATAGTCGAGCGCGAGATTGCCCGGCGCGTCGTCGTAGATTTGCGGCGCGTCCGCCGCCGCAGCCTCGCTAGCGAGCGTCACCGCCGGCAGCGCCTCGATGTCGAGCACCACCGCCTCCGCCGCATCGCGCGCCTGCAATGCGGTCTCCGCCACCACGAAAGCGACCGGATCGCCGGCGAAGCGCACCTTGCCTTCCGCCAGCGCAAACCGCTGCGGCTTCCGCATCTCGGTGCCGTCGCTGTTCTTGAACGGCACGATGCATTTGAAGGTGCCGTAGCCCGCCAGATCCTTCGCGGTATAGACGCCGAGCACGCCCGGCATCGTGGCCGCCTCGGTGGTGTCGATGCCGTTGATCACACCATGCGCGTAGGGAGAGCGCACCATCACCGCATAGGCCTGGCCGGGCAGGGCGATGTCGTCGGTATAATGGCCCTTGCCCTGGATCAGGGTCGGATCCTCGGTCCGCGGGACCGGCTGACCGACACCGAATTTCGCAACGGCCCAGTCGTCGGTGTTGGAGACGTCTTCGCGGATATTCATGCGGGCCTTTGCGAGGTTAGCGCTGCGTCCGATCCGACATAGCGGCGGCAACCGGGCGCGGCAAGGTTGGGCAGCGGCATGCCAGTTTCCCTGCGGAAGCAGGGCGACGTTCGCTTTCGGGACGCGAAGCGGCCTGTGGGCAGACCCGGTTTCCCACGGACGGAAAACCACGCTAGACTTTGCCTGATCTTTGGACACAGGCGCCGCGGAACCCGCGAGGGTGCGGCAGGACAAGTTTGATGAGCGACGAGGTTCGGGCGACCGGCCTCGATCCCGCGCGTGACCGCGCTCAGGCCGAACCGCCCCAACAAGCGGGAGACGGAGCGGCAGGGGGGGTGCGGTCCGGATACGAGGGGGGTCGAGGCTCGCCCAGATATCCCTCGCAGGAGGGCAAGGCGCAGGATGAACCGGCGCCTCATGAGCATGCGCGCCGCGAGGTTCGCGTCGACTCTTCGGCATTGGGCACCGACCTTTACGGGCCGACCTATGCAGCGCTCGATCTCGGGACCAACAATTGCCGCCTCCTGGTGGCGCGCGCCACCCATGACGGGTTCCGCGTCATCGATGCGTTCTCCCGAATCATCCGGCTGGGAGAGGGCATCACCGCCTCGGGCCGGCTTGGGGAACCTGCGATCGGGCGCGCGATCGAGGTGCTTGGCATCTGCCGCGACAAGATGCGCAATCGCGGCGTCACCCGTTCGCGCCTGATCGCCACCGAAGCCTGCCGGCTTGCGGAAAACGGTGATGAATTCCTCGACCGGGTCCGTGCCGAGGTCGGCATCTCCCTCGAAGTGGTCGACCGCGAGACCGAGGCGATGCTCGCGGCGACCGGTTGTACCCCGCTGGTCGATCCCGATGCCGAGGGGGCGATCCTGTTCGATATCGGCGGCGGCTCCTCGGAAATCGCAAGCCTCGGCCCTTCGAAGCCCAGCCGGCGCGGGCCGCCGGAGCCCGCGATGCAGGGCTGGACCTCGCTGCCGCTCGGTGTGGTGACGCTGGCGGAGCGCCATGGCGGCATCACCGTGACGCGTGAGATCTTCGAGGCGATGGTCGCGGAAGCGGCAGGGCATATCGCGCCCTTCGCGCGCGCGCACACGCCGCATGCGGCCACCATGCATCTGCTCGGCACATCGGGCACCGTGACCACCATTGCCGGCGTCCATCTCGGGCTGCGGCGCTACGACCGCAGGCGGGTCGATGGCTGCTGGATGATGGACCACGAGGTGACCGAGGTGATGCAGCGGCTGCTGGCGATGTCCTATGACGAGCGCGTCTGCAATGCCTGTATCGGCGCCGAACGCGCCGACCTCGTGCTGGCGGGCTGTGCGATCCTGGAAGCGATCCGCCGGGCGTTCCCGGCCGGACGGCTGCGCGTCGCCGATCGCGGCCTGCGTGAGGGCATGCTGGTGCAGATGATGCGTGCCGACGGCGTCTGGCGCGAGGCGGGCGTTTCGTGAAAACAACACGCGGTAGTGGCGGGCGCGAACTCAAGACTCGCGTCAAGACCGGCAAGAGCCGTTCGCTCTCGTCCAAGCTCTGGCTCGAGCGCCAGCTCAACGATCCGTATGTGGCGCGTGCGAAGCGCGAGGGTTATCGCGCCCGCGCGGTCTACAAGCTGTCCGAAATCGACGACAAGGCCAAATTCCTCAAGCCCGGCGCGCGGGTTGTCGATCTTGGCGCCGCACCCGGAGGCTGGAGCCAGCTGGCGGCGCAGCGCGTGCGGGCTGCCGACGGCAAAGGGCGCGTGGTGGCGATCGACCTGCTCGACATGGATCCGGTGGCGGGCGTCGATTTCATGCAGATCGACTTTCTCGATCCGGCGGCGCCCGACATCCTGAAGGAGAAACTCGGCGGGCCGGCCGATGTGGTCCTGTCCGACATGGCCGCGAACGCCACCGGGCACCGCAAGACCGATCACCTCAAGATCGTTGCGCTCGTGGAAGCGGCGGCCGCCTTCGGCGCGGAGGTGCTGAAGCCCGGCGGCACGTTTCTCGCCAAGGTGATTCAGGGTGGCACCGAGGGCGACCTGCTCGCCATGCTCAAGCGCGACTTTGCCAGCGTGAAACACGTCAAGCCGGCGGCGAGCCGTCAGGATTCGGCGGAGCTTTACGTGTTGGCGACCGGCTTTCGCGGCGGCGACAGTAAAACCTGACCGCGCGCTACTTCTTCTTCGCCAGGCACTGATCGAGCGCGTAGCTGGTGTTGCAGAGCCTGCCCGCGGTCTCCGCGCTGGCGCCCTTGACCGCTTGCTGTAACTTGCATTCGGCGACCGACACATTGGTTTGCAGATAGCGCATCTGGCAGGAGTCCCGCCGGTTCTTCGCACGCATCCCCTTGCGCACAATCGCCTGATAGCGCTTGCGATATTCGGGATCTTTCGTCGTGATCGCAGCCAGCGCCTTCTCGTAATCGCCCTGCGCCGAGAATGGTGCAGCATACAGGCCGAGCGCGACCAGCGCTTCGAACGCCTTGCGGCCCTGTTTCGGTGGCGGCGGGTTGTCGCGAAAGGCCGCGGCAAGCGCGAGGCTCTCCCGGCTCAAGGCCTCGCCGCGGGCTTTCTGATCGGCATTGCCGATCTCGATCTTGCGCAGCTCATCCCGCAATGTCATCGCCTTGTCACAGACCGCGCAATCCGTCTGTGCGAACGCCGTGGCCGCTGTCATCAGCAGAAAAACAAGAGCGAGCTTTGTCATGCGACCTCTGTTCGCGGCTTTTCGACAGCCTTGATAAGGCTATCACTATCAGGGTGAAAGGGCCTCGCGATCGTGCCGCCAGCATGCGCCGTTCGCAGAAATGCCGTGTTTACGGGCGCTTTTGGCCCCTCATTGTCCGGCAAGCCTGATTTATCGACATTTTTTGCATGTCCGATGTGCGCTTTCCCTTCGCAAGACACCGCGAATCTCCTATGCGGGGGCTCTTGCGCACACCGCGCATCTTAGAGGGCATTCTCATGGCGGCAAAAGCCAAAGCAAAATCAAAGGCAAAACCGGCGGCAGCGAAGCCGGCAGCAAAGAAGTCGGCGGCGCCGAAGGCCGCCACTGCGAACCGGGTCACACTGAAGCATCTGGCTGCGGCGCTGGCCGAAGACCATCAGATGACCAAGAAGCAGGGCGAGGCGATGCTGAACGATCTCGTCGCGCTGATCACCAAGCATCTGAAGAAGGGCGAGCGCATCCGCATCGCGGGCCTCGGCATCCTTCAGGTGCGCAAGCGCGCAGCCCGCATGGGCCGCAATCCTGCGACCGGCGAGGCGATCAAGATCAAGGCGTCAAAGAAGGTCGCGTTCCGCCCGGCCAAGGAACTCAAAGAAGCCGTCTAAGGCGGCCCCCGTTCGCTCATTTCCGCTCAAGCGGAAATGCGGAGCATGTAGCCTCCAGAACTTCATTGCTCCGGGTCCCCGCCTGCATGGCGGGGACGAGCGGGGCATTGCTTGTTTGAGAGTCAGCCGAGGCGCCGGTCGGATGTTTCCGATGCGGCGATCGGTTCGGCGGTGGCTTCGACCGGCTCGGTCTTGACCGGAACGCGGCCGGACATTTCCGCACCGGCATCGGCCGGCAGTCTCCAGAACCAGATCGCCGACGACGCCGAGATGGCGGCGACCACCAGGAAGGCGGGCGTGAAGTCCGCCGCCGTGAAGGCGCTCGCGCCGCGCCAGCCGAGCGACATCTCGACCATCAGCGCGCCGACCGCGACACCGGCCGAAATCGACAATTGCTGGCCGACGGACGCGAGCGCGGTGGCGCGGCTCATCCGCCGTTCCTCGACCTCGGCATAGGCGATGGTGTTGACCGCGGTGAATTCCAGCGCACGGAAGAATCCGCCGACCAGCAGGATCGTGATCAGGATCGAGACCGGCATGCCGGGGCGGAAGATGGCGACCGCGGCCAGCAGCGAGGCGCTGATCAGCGCATTCGCGATCAGGACGCGCCGGAAGCCGAAGCGATTGATGGTGCGCGCGGCCACCGTCTTCATGCCGATGGCGCCGAGCGCACCGGCAAAGGTCACCATGCCGGACTGGAACGGCGTCATGCCAAAGCCGGTCTGCAGCATCAGCGGAAGCAGGAACGGGAGCGCGCCGATGCCGAGCCTGAACATGAAGCCGCCGACCACACTCGCGCGAAAGGTGGCATAGCGGAGAAGCGAGAAATCGAGGATCGGCGCCGGCACCCTCCTTGCGTGGAAGAGGTACGCCGTCATCGACACCGCACCGCCCGCGACCAGCGCCACGATGACCTGCCACGGCAACATGTCGAGGCCCGCGACCGACAATCCGAAGGCAAGGCCGGCGACGCCCAATCCGGCGAGCAGCATGCCGGTGCCGTCGAACGGCTCCTGATGCTCGGCCGGTACCGGATCGATATAGATCAGCACCAGCACGATGCCGACGATGCCGATCGGAATGTTGATCAGGAAAATCCAGTGCCACGATGCGTAGGTGGTGATGAAGCCGCCGACCGGTGGTCCGATCACCGGGCCGATCAGCGCCGGTATCGTGACCCAGGCCATGGCGCTGACGAGTTCGCGCTTCTCGATGGTGCGCACCAGCACCAGCCGTCCGACCGGCGTCATCATCGCGCCGCCCATGCCCTGCACGATGCGCGCGGCGACGAAGCCTTCGAGCGAACTCGCCAGAGCGCAGCCGATCGAGCCCAGCATGAAGACGAAGATCGCCGCGGCGAAAACGCGGCGCGCGCCGAAACGGTCGGCAGTCCAGCCGCTGGCCGGAATGAACACGGCGAGCGACAGCAGATACGAGGTAACCGCGAGTTTCAGCGCCAGCGGGTTGGCGCCGATATCGGCGGCGATCGCCGGCAGCGAGGTGGCGATCACGGTCGAGTCGAGATTTTCCATGAACAGCGCGCATGCCACGATCAGTGGCACGAGGCGCGGGTGGTGCTGCATCGGGGTTCCGGCAGACGACAAACGTGTTGGCGGGCGTTCTAGCATTTCGTTGTTGTGCCGGCGCGGGAAGTCTTGCGTGGGGGTCTGCCCTTCCTACATGGAATGGCTGCGAAGGCCGCGCTGTCTCGGCCGGGAGGGCTCTGGAAAATGATCTATGTTCTGGCGTTCTTTCTGCCGCCTCTGGCGCTGCTGCTGAACGGGCAGATTTTCGCGGCGATCTTCAACGCCGTGCTCTTCGTCCTGTTCCTTGTGGTCGGCTTGCTGACGTTGTCGCCCTATCTGTGGCTGATCGCGCCGGCGCACGCCATGATCGCGATCTATTCGCGGCGTGAGGATCGCAAGCATCGCGAACTGGTCGAGGCGATCGAGCGGCACGGTCCGCCGGCGAACTGGCGGCCGTAATCGCATTGTCATTCCGGTTCGCGGGCGAACGCCCGCGAACGCGGAAGCCGACGCGCCGCTACCGCGGTAATGCCCCTGTGCGTTCGCTGACGATGCAGCAGGCCGAGGTCCAGCCCGAATGGCCGCGCCACGTCACCTCGCACCAGGAATGCGAACTGCGGCGATCGAGCGGCGGACGACACTGTCCAACGGTCAGCCCGGTCGCGCCGGCCGGGATTGACACCACCAGCGGGAAATTGGTGCCCGGTCCTTTGCGCACATTGTGGATGCCCTGCGAGACATTGCCGAGCACGCGATAGGTCTCTCGCGGCAGCGCTGCGACCTGCGGCGGAGGTGACGGCGCTGGCTGCGGCGCGGCAATCGCGGGCGGCGGTGCGACCGCGGCCGGAGGCGCTGGGGGCGGCGGCGTCGGCTGAGCACGCGGTGGCTGCGGTGCGTCGGCATTGGTACGCGCGAGAAAGATCCGGCCCGGGATCTGGTCGTAATAGGCCGGCAATTGCTCGTGCCCGACACTGGCCGCGAGCTTCGGCACTTCGATCTGCAATTCCTTGGCGACATCGATCAGATCGAGGTCGGGCCGCTTCACCAGATCGATGAACAGGCGCGTGAACACCGAGTTGGGATGGGTGTCGTTTTCGCCCAGCCGGTCGAGCGCTTCCTGTCCGGCGCCGGCAGAGAACATCACGAACATGCCGCGCCGGGTATCCATGCGCGACAGCCCGCGTGATTGCCCGATCGAGCGGCCGGGTCCAGCCTTGAACGGATTGTTGCGGCAGGCATCGAGGATCATCACCGTGGTGGCAGCGCCGCGATCGCGCAGCCGTTCGGAGATGTCGTCGGCGAGAAAGCCCTCGGTGCGCAGAAGGTTGCGCTGACCTTCGGTGACATTCGGGACGTCGGTCGGCATCAGGTAATTGCCGCCGTCGAGCGCGACGCCATGCCCGGCAAAGAAAAACAGCGCCGTATCGCCCGGTGCGACCCGGGTCTCGAAATCGACCAGCGCGCGCGCCATGCGCTGGCGGTTGGCGTCGAGCAGGGTGATGACGCTGAAGCCGAGCCCTTGCAGTGTTGCGGAAATCGCCTGCGCGTCGCCGGTGGCCTTTTCGAGCTTCGACACTTCGCTATAGGCGTTGTTGCCGATCACCAGCGCGACGCGCTTGGCCGCCTGCGCCGCGCCGTGCGGCGCACAGCAGAACAGGATGGTGGCGAGTGCGAGGAGATAGGCGCGCAAAGGTCCGTTCCGTCGTGGGCTGGACGGGAGGATAGTGGATGCGGCGCGCGCGGCCAATAGAGCAACGCGCCGCATCGCCGGACGGGCCCATCTCTCAAATGGCGCAATGCTGACCGAGACGCTTCAGCCCGATCCATTGCAGTAGAGCGAAGGCGCCGACTGTTGTGGCCTGCGCGATCACGAATGCGGCACCGAGCAGGGTCGGGTTCACGAAGCCGCTTGCGAGCAGGACCACGCTGTCGATCGCCCACAGCGCGTTGTAGGCGATGATCGCCACCACTGCCGCGCGGGGCGGGTTGGCGCGCAGGCCAATCATGAGCACGATGGCGGCGAAGGGTAGGAGACTCATCCCGACATAGCGCATCAGCGCAACCGGAAGGCCGAGCAGATCGGTGAGGTGTTGCGCGCCGAGGGCGATCAGAAGCCCGGTGGCGGCGCTGGCGGCGGCGTCGGCAAGCAGCGCGCGGCGCAGGAACATCGCGTCGTAGGATTGGCGGATCAGGGCTTTCATGTCTCGCTCCGTGGTTGGACCGGACCGTCGCGGCCGGCGTTGCAGCGAAGATGGAGCGGACGTCCGCGCGGGTCGATTACCTCGCAGGTCATGGAAGCCGTTATAGTCGTCCGGTACACATCGGGCATGAGCATGATGGGGCAATCGCAAACTCAATTCGGTGCGCATTTGCGCGAATGGCGACAGCGCCGCCGCATGAGCCAGCTCGATCTCGCGCTGGAGGCGGAGATTTCGGCACGTCATCTGAGTTTCGTCGAAACCGGAAAGTCTCAGCCGTCGCGCGAGATGGTGCTGCGGCTCGCCGAACAGCTCGACGTGCCGCTGCGCGAGCGTAACGTGCTGCTCAGCGCTGCCGGGTTTGCACCGGTGTTTCCGGAACGGACACTCGACGATCCGCAGATGCAGAATGCCAGGCGTGCGGTCGAGCTCGTGCTGAAAGGGCACGAGCCTTATCCCGCGCTCGCGATCGACCGGCACTGGACCATGATTGCCGCGAATGCGGCGGTGTCGCCGCTGCTCGCCGGTATTCCGGCCGCCCTCGTGACGCCGCCGGTCAACGTGCTGCGGCTCAGCCTGCATCCTGACGGACTCAGCGGACGGATCGTGAACCTCCCGCAATGGCGTGCGCATCTGCTGGAGCGGGTGCGGCGGCAGACCGAGCTCACCGCCGATCCGGTGCTGGTCGACCTGCTGCGCGAACTCGAGAGCTATCCGGCCCCCCGTTCGGCGGGACCGGCGTCGAAGTCGGACTATGCCGATGTGATCGTGCCGCTGCGGCTGAAGGCGGGAGATGCGGTCCTGTCTTTTATTTCGACCACGACGGTGTTCGGCACCCCGCAGGACATCACCCTGTCCGAACTGGCGCTGGAGACGTTTTTTCCGGCGGATCCGCAGACCGCTGAAATATTGCGCGGGATGACGGCCGCGGCCCGGTGACGGCGCCGCCCGGCCGTGCTATCCGCCCACGCCAACCGGATTTTCCGACCGCTTTTCGCCCGCCTTGCGGGAGCCCGAATCCGTCGCTAGGTATGGCAATGGCAAACCCCAATTCGCATAATTTGAACGGCGCCCCGCGAGAGGCGCTGACCTTCGACGACGTCCTGCTTCAGCCGGGACTGTCGGACGTGCTGCCGTCCGAAGTCGACATCCGCTCGCGCATCACCCGCGACATCTCCCTGAACATCCCGATCGTGGCCTCGGCCATGGATACCGTCACCGAGGCGCGGATGGCGATCGCCATGGCGCAGGCTGGCGGCATCGGGGTGATCCACCGCAATCTCGATCCGGACGAGCAGGCCGCCCAGGTGCGCCAGGTCAAGAAGTTCGAATCCGGCATGGTGGTCAATCCTCTGACCATCGCACCCGACGCCACGCTCGCCGACGCCTTCGCGCTGATGAACGAGAACGGCATCTCCGGCATCCCGGTGGTGGAGGGCGGCGGACGCAACGGAAAGGCCGGCAAGTTGGTCGGCATCCTGACCAACCGCGACGTGCGCTTTGCCACCGATCCGTCGCAGAAAGTGTCGGAGTTGATGACCCATGAGGGGCTCATCACCGTGCGCGAGAATGTCGGCCAGGACGAGGCCAAGCGGCTGCTGCATCAGCACCGCATCGAGAAGCTGCTGGTAGTCGATACCGATTATCGCTGCGTCGGCCTGATCACCGTGAAGGATATCGAGAAGGCCGTCGCCAATCCGAATGCCTGCAAGGACGAGCAGGGGCGTCTGCGCGTCGCTGCCGCCACTACGGTCGGCGACAAGGGCTTCGACCGTACCGAACGGCTGATGGCGGCGGGCGTCGATCTAGTCGTGGTCGACACCGCGCACGGCCATTCGCGGCATGTGCTGGAGGCGGTGAACCGCATCAAGCGGCAATCCAACAAGGTTCAGGTGGTCGCGGGCAATGTCGCAACCGCTGACGGCGCCAAGGCGCTGATCGATTCCGGCGCGGATTCGATCAAGGTCGGCATCGGGCCGGGCTCGATCTGCACGACGCGGATCGTGGCGGGCGTCGGCGTGCCGCAGCTCACCGCGATCATGGATGCGGTCGAGGCGGCGCGAAAGACCGGCACGCCGGTGATCGCCGATGGCGGCATCAAGTATTCGGGCGATCTTGCAAAGGCGATCGCGGCCGGAGCCGATTGCGCCATGGTCGGATCGCTGCTCGCCGGCACCGACGAGACCCCGGGCGAAGTGTTCCTGTATCAGGGCCGCTCCTACAAGACCTATCGCGGCATGGGCTCGGTCAGCGCGATGGCGCGCGGCTCCGCCGACCGCTATTTCCAGCAGGACATCAAGGATACGCTGAAGCTGGTGCCGGAAGGCGTCGAAGGGCAGGTGCCTTACAAGGGCGCGACCGCAACCGTACTGCATCAACTGGCGGGCGGGCTTCGCGCGGCGATGGGCTATGTCGGTGCCGCGACCGTCGACGAGCTCCACAACAAGGCGACCTTCGTGAAGATCACCAGCGCGGGCCTGCGCGAGAGCCATGTCCACGATGTGACCATCACCCGCGAGAGCCCCAATTATCCGGGACGGGCGTAGGCTGTCTTATCCCTCTCCTGAGGGGAGGATGACCTCACGCGCGGCGCCATCCAAAGGATCACATCCAGCCCGTCGGGTCGTCGATCGGTTCGCCGTTCAGCGCGCGGACCAGGCCGCGCAGGCAGCGAAACAGCAGCCAGGCCGCGACCGCGACGACGATCGGAATGCCGATACTGAAAAAGCTGAGATAGAAACCGATCAGGCCAACCGACGCGCCAATCCAGAAGGTATAGATCGCCGACGTCATGTGCGAGGCGTAGGGCGAGCCGCCGCACTGGACGCGCTTCAGATAGGCGAGGCCGAGTCCGAGGAAAAACGTGAACAGCGTGAAGCAGCCGGCAAGGTAAAGCAGCCACACGGCGATGGCCGCATTGCGCTCCTCACAGGGTTTCACCGGGTTCTGGGCCGTCATCGTGCCTCCGCGCGAGATCGCGTCGCAGCCCGCGCCAACGCCCGCCCATGCAGGCGGTCTGTCGAAGGGCGAGCCTCATGTATCAGCATGTGGCAGAACCGCCAGTGCCCGAATGTGACATTTCCGCGAGCGCACGATCACCGATCCGCTCACAACCACCCGGTCGGATTGTCGATCGGCTGGCCGTTGATGGCCCGGACCAGCCCGCGCACGCATCGGAAAATTGTCCAGATGACGAGCCCGATCAGGATGAAAATGCCGACCCCGACAATAACGAGAAGGATCCCGACCAGCCCGACCACAAGGCTGATCCAGAACGTCCGGATCGCCGAGACCATGTGCGATTGATAGGGCGTGCCCGCAAAGGCGTCACGCTTCATGTAGGCGATGATCAGGCCCGCGATGACCGTCACCACGGTGATGTGGCCGCCGAGATAAAGCAGCCAGACCGCCATGGTCCAGTTGCGCTGTTCCGTAGACGGGACCGGCTCCGGAAACTGTTGTTGAGGCGGCTCCTGGACCGACATGTCATTTCCTCGCGGCAAGGCACGTTCGAGGCTAACGGCCACGGAACGCAGTGTCTATCGGAGCGACGCGACGTTCACATGTATCGGCGGACGCGATAGCGGATGAGGTATTCGCCCGCGGGTAGCGGCATGACACCCTCGCGCGGCGAGGGCAGGAATTCGATCCGTTGCCAGGGGCCGAATTGCGTCTCGAGCGCCGAATCGCCCGTATAGGGGATGCGCCAGCGGGATTCGACATTCGGTGCCCAACCAAGCGCCATGTCGGAGCCCTTGCTGTGGCGGTCGATCGCAAAGTCGCCTGCAATCTGCGCTCGTCCGTCGACAATTCCGGTCCGGTCGATATAAATGCCGTGCCCTGATTTGCCTTGCCATTGTGCCAGCCGTATTTCACCGACAGGCGGTAGCGCGACGCCGGGCGGCAGCCGCAGTTCATAGCGTACGACCGGGTGGCCTGTGCTTTTTGGCCAGTCATAAGCCGCAACCATCATGGCGCTTCCGCCCAGGACCGAGATCACGAGGACCGCGAGCGCGCTGCGCTGGACCCAGCGCTGGATCGGGGCGAGTGCCACTGTGATCCAGAAGCCTGCGGCGGCGCCGATGGCCAGTCCGGCGATCGCGCTCGAGATCAGCATGTCCTTTAGTTCGGCAATGTCGTGGTCGGTCAGCCAGGCGATCGCGTAGCTCAGCGATTGTCCGAGTTGCATGCCACCAACGCCCCCGGCGGTGGCGACGATCATCGCAAGCAGCAGGATCGCGATGGTGCGCGGGATGCCCGCTTCGGTCATGGCATTATCGTCCGGTCAGCAATGAATGCTGGAACCATTGGTCGCTTTGACCTTCGCAACGGTTCAATTTCAATTCTATCGGACATGGTCTAAAGAGCGCGTCCGGAGATCACCATGCCCGATCAGGCTCGCCGATTCGTCCTTGCTTCGCGCCCTTTGGGCGAACCGAAGGAAGCGGACCTGCGGCTGGAGACCTTTGCCGTTCCTGCGCCCGGCGCCGGCGAGGTGCTGCTGCGCACGCTCTATCTCTCGCTCGACCCCTATATGCGCGGACGCATGAGCGACGCGAAATCCTACGCCGCCCCGGTTCCCGTCGGCGGGGTGATGGAGGGTGGCACCGTCAGCGAAGTCGTCGCATCCAGCAATCCGGCTTTCAGCGTCGGCGACATCGTGCTCGGCCGCACCGGCTGGCAGACCCATGCGGTGTCGGACGGCGCATCGCTGCGCAAGGTCGATCCGGATCTGGCGCCGATTTCAACCGCCGTTGGCGTGCTCGGCATGCCGGGCATGACCGCCTATGCCGGCCTGCTCGAAGTCGGCCAGCCGAAGGCGGGCGAAACGCTCGTGGTCGCGGCGGCATCCGGAGCGGTCGGCTCGGTGGTCGGACAGATTGCGAAGATCAAGGGCCTGCGCGCGGTCGGCATCGCCGGCGGCGCGGACAAATGCCGCTACGTGAAGGACGTGCTCGGCTTCGACGATTGCATCGACCATCGCGCGCCGGATCTGCCGGGCCGGCTTGCTGCGGCCTGTCCCAACGGCATCGATGTCTATTTCGAGAATGTTGCCGGTCCCGTGCTCGACGCGGTGCTGCCGCTGCTGAATACATTCGCCCGCATCCCGGTTTGCGGAACCATCGCGCATTACAACGACACCGCGCCGCCGCCGGGTCCCGACAAGCTGCCCGCGGTGTGGCGGATGATCCTGACCAAGCGGCTGACGGTGCGCGGTCTCCTGGTGACCGACTTCGCCGCATTGCATGGCGACTTCTTGCGCGACATGGGGCAATGGGTGAAAGAGGGCCGGGTGAAATATCGCGAGGACATCGTCGACGGCTTCGAGAACGCGCCGCGTGCGCTGATCGGGCTCCTGCGCGGCGAGAATTTTGGCAAGCTAGTGGTCCGATGCTAACATTCGCACCCCTTCTCAGCGAACTTTTTTGCGAATGTTTGCATCAAAGGACCACTAGCAAGCATTGAATTCTAGTGGAGCTTTGGATTTGACATTCGCTTGCGAGCCCGCCGCCGGGTTGGTGCGAATGTCAAATCCGCTCCACTAGTGGTGCGTGTCGCGGAACGGAGCAAGTAGATGTCGGTTCAGATGATACTGTTGCCGCTGTTCGTGCAGGTGCTGCTCACGATCGCGCTTGGCGTGCATCTCGCAGTCAGACGCCGGATCGCTTTCGCCGAGGGCACGCGCTGGCAGGACATTGCGGCGCGCGAGCCGAACTGGCCGAAGCACGCCATCGTCGCGCACAATGCCTATCTCAATCAGTTCGAGATCCCGGTGCTGTTCTATGTGCTGACGATTCTGGCGCTGATCACCAAGCAGGCCGACCTGCTGTTCGTGATGATGGCGTGGATCTTCGTCGTCATGCGCATTCTGCAGGCGGGTGTGTTCGTGACCTCCAATCACGTGCCGATCCGCGGCGCCTTCTTCGGCATCGGTGTCATCATCCTCTTTATCATGTGGATCATCTACATCGTCCGCATCCTCACGCTGTGATGGTATTGATGCGGAACGTAACGACATGATCCCCGCTGCGCGCATTTCAGCCTCGATCGAGGTTCTGGCCGATATCGAGATCAAGCGCCGGCCCGCCAACGATGCCTTGAAGGAATGGGGGCAGATGCACCGGTTCGCCGGCTCGGGGGACCGCGCGGCGATTGCCGGCCTGGTTTATGATGCGCTGCGTCGCAAGGCGTCGAGCGCCTATGTGATGGGTGAGGCCACACCGCGCGCGGTCATGCTCGGCATGCTGCGGCTGGAGCGTGAGCTTGGCGTGGATGCGGTCGCGTCGTTGTTCAGCGGCGCGCGCTTCGCGCCGGAGCCGCTGAGCGATGGCGAGCGGCAGAGGCTGTCTGCGGCCAGTCTCCAGGATGCGCCGGCGCATGTCGCGGGCGACTATCCGGACTGGCTGGATACAAGCTTCGTCACCATATTCGGCGAGGCGCGGGCCGAGGAATTGTCGGCGCTGGCATCGCGCGCGCCGATCGACCTGCGGGTCAACCCGATCAAGGCCGACCGTGACAGAGCGTCTGCAGAACTCGGCGAGTATAACCCCGAGCAAACCAGCTGGTCGCCGTGGGGCTTGCGCATTCCCGTTGCGCCGGACGCCAAAAGTCCGGCGATCCAGTCCGATCCGGCCTTCATCAAGGGCCATGTCGAAATCCAGGACGAAGGCTCTCAGCTTGCTGCGCTTTTGTCCGGCGCCAAGCCCGGCGAACAGGTCGTGGACCTGTGCGCCGGGGCAGGGGGTAAGACGCTGGCTCTGGCCGCGATGATGGAGAATTCCGGCCAGATCTACGCCACCGATACCGACAAGCGCCGCCTTGCTCCGATCCACGCCCGGCTGGAGCGCGCCGGCGTCCGTAATGTTCAGGTTCGCACCCCGCGCGGAGCCACTGAAATCCTTGATGATTTGGCGGGCAAGGTCGACCTCGTTCTGATTGATGCGCCGTGCACCGGCACCGGCTCGTGGCGGCGTAATCCGGATGCCAAATGGCGGCTGCGCCCCGGTGCGCTGGAGATCCGCCGCCGCGATCAGGTCGCCGCGCTCGACCGCGCCGTACCGCCGCTTAAAGCCAATGGTCGCATCGCCTACGTCACCTGTTCGGTGCTGGATGAGGAAAATGGCGCGCAGATTAGGGATTTTCTGGCGCGGCATCCGGATTTCGTCGTGGAGAAGCCCGAGCAGGTCGCGGCGGCACTCGGCGAGCGCAGTTTTCTGTTTCTCAAGGCGGCGCTGGTCTCTGAGACAGGAATTCTCATGACCCCCCGCCGCACCGGCACCGACGGCTTTTTCATCTCGGTGCTGCGGCGAAGCTGAAGCGTTTTCAAGCGGGCGCCGACTTCGCGCGAAGAAAACGCGTCGACGCAAGAGACTTTAACCCACGTCGAATTTTACCCCCTGTGCCAGCGGCAATGTCCGGCCGTAATTGATGGTGTTGGTGGCGCGCCGCATATAGGCCTTCCAGGAATCCGAGCCGGATTCCCGGCCGCCGCCGGTCTCCTTCTCGCCGCCAAACGCGCCGCCGATCTCCGCGCCGGACGGACCGATATTCACATTGGCGATCCCGCAATCCGACCCGCGCGCGGACAGGAACAGCTCCGCCTCGCGCAGATCGTTGGTGAAGATCGAGGAGGCAAGGCCCTGCGGCACCGCGTTGTGCAGATCGAGCGCGGATTCGAGATCGCTGTAGCGCATGACCCAGAGCAGCGGCGCAAACGTCTCGTGCTTCACAAGATCGGTTTGCTCTGTGGTTTCGGCAAGCGCGGGGCGCACATAATAGGCATCCTTCCATCCGCCGACATCGACGCGCTCCCCGCCGGTCACGACAGCGCCGCCAGCTTTCGCGTCCGCCAGCATGGTCTGCATGGCGTCGAATGCACCGCGGTCAATCAGCGGGCCGACGAGGGTGCCGGCCTCAAGCGGATTGCCGACAGCGACCGATTCATAGGCGCTTTTCAGCCGTGGCAGGAAGCGGTCATAGATTGAGTCATGCACGAACAGGCGTCGGAGCGTGGTGCAGCGCTGGCCCGCCGTGCCCATCGCCGCGAAAGCGACGCCGCGCAGCGTCAGGTCGAGATCGGCCGATGGGCAAACGATGGCGGCGTTGTTGCCGCCGAGTTCGAGGATCGCGCGCGCGAAGCGCTGCGCCAGACGCGGCGCAACCTGACGGCCCATCGCGGTCGAGCCGGTCGCCGACACCAGCGGCACCTTCGGATGGTCGGCGAGCATTTCGCCAAGTGCGCGTCCGCCGATCAGCACCGCGGACAACCCCTCCGGCGCGGTGCCGCCCTCGGCCTTGAAACGTCCGAGCGCGCGCTCGAACAGCGCCTGCGTCGCCAGCGCGGTCAGTGGCGTCTTCTCCGATGGCTTCCAGACGATGCTGTTGCCGCAGACCAATGCGAGCGCGGCATTCCACGACCACACTGCGACCGGGAAGTTGAACGCCGAAATGATGCCCGTGACGCCGAGCGGATGCCAGGTCTCCATCATGCGGTGTTCGGGGCGTTCGGTCGCAATAGTCAGGCCGTAGAGCTGACGCGACAGGCCGACCGCGAAGTCGCAGATGTCGATCATCTCCTGCACTTCGCCGAGACCCTCCGACACGATCTTGCCGGCTTCGATCGACACCAGCCGGCCGAGCGCGGCCTTGTTCGCCCGCAATTCCTCGCCGAGCAGCCGCACCAGTTCGCCGCGCTTGGGTGCCGGAACGTTGCGCCAGACGAGGAAGGCCGCGTGCGCGCGTTCGATGGCGTCCCGGGCAGCGTCGGGGGAGGTCTCGGCAAGCTCGGCAATGGTTTCGCCCGTGATCGGCGAACGGGCCTTCAGCGTCCCATGGTGGCAGTCGAAAGGCACGCCCAGCCTGGCCAGGAGGGCTGCGGCGTCGTCGGCAAGGCTTCGAGGTTTTGCAGCGGTCATGGTCCCGGTCCCGGTGCGGTCGTGAGAGTGCGACTTGCAGCATAATGGGCCGCGAATGTCATCGGTCCCCTGTTCTGAGCGGAGATGGCGGCAGGTGCCGCTGGCAAAGCCTCCGCCGATCCTATATTTGCGTGGATATCGTCCGGAAATGGCTCGTTTTGCAGGCGATTGGCGCTACCCCTTGAACGGCCGGACGCCACAAAGGCGGTCTCAAACCTTGATTCACGCGTCTCGACAGCACCCGAATCCGTCTCTAGAACCCGCCATGGCGCACGCACCCCAGCACGACAAGCTCCTCATCGTCGATTTCGGTTCGCAGGTCACCCAGCTCATTGCGAGGCGGGTGCGCGAGGAAGGCGTTTATTCCGAGATCGTCCCGTTCCAGAAAGCCGAAGAGGCCTTCCGCGCGATGAAGCCGAAGGCCGTGATCCTGTCCGGCGGACCGGCCTCGGTCCACGAGCAGGGCGCGCCACTCGCACCGCCCGCAATCTACGAGGCCGGCGTACCGGTGCTCGGCATCTGCTATGGCGAGCAGGCGATGGCGCAGCAGCTCGGCGGCAAGGTCGAGGGCGGGCATCACCGCGAATTCGGCCGCGCCGAGGTCACCGTGACCGACGATACGCCGCTGTTCGAGGGCGTGTGGGAGAAGGGCCAGAGCTATCCGGTGTGGATGAGCCACGGCGACCGCGTGACCGTGCCGCCGGCGGGCTTCCGCACGGTCGCGACCTCGCCGAATGCACCGATCGCCGCGATCGCCGACGACGCGCGGAAATTCTACGCCACCCAGTTTCACCTCGAAGTGATGCACACCCCGCATGGCGCGGCGCTGATCCGCAACTTCGTGCGCAAGATCGCGGGCTTCACCGGCGACTGGACCATGCGCGCCTTCAAGGACGAGGCGATCGAGAAGATCCGCAAGCAGGTCGGCAACGGCAAGGTGATCTGCGGGCTGTCCGGCGGCGTCGATTCGTCGGTCGCCGCGGTGCTGATCCATGAGGCGATCGGCGACCAGCTCACCTGCGTGTTTGTCGATCACGGGCTGCTGCGGCTCGGCGAGGCGGAGAAAGTCGTCGCGCTGTTTCGCGGCTCCTACAACATCCCGCTGATCCATGTCGAAGCCGAAGAGATGTTTCTGAAGGAGCTTGACGGCGTCGACGACCCCGAGACCAAGCGCAAGATCATCGGCCGGCTGTTCATCGATGTGTTCGATGCGGAGGCGAAGAAGCTCGGCGGCGCCGATTTTCTCGCGCAGGGCACGCTGTATCCGGACGTGATCGAGAGCGTGTCGTTCACCGGCGGACCCTCGGTCACGATCAAGTCGCACCACAATGTCGGCGGCCTGCCCGAGCGCATGAAGATGAAGCTCGTGGAGCCGCTGCGCGAATTGTTCAAGGACGAGGTGCGCGCACTCGGCCGCGAGCTTGGGCTGCCGGATGTGTTCGTCGGCCGCCATCCGTTTCCGGGACCGGGGCTTGCGATCCGCTGCCCCGGCGTCATCACGCGCGAGAAGCTCGATATCCTGCGCTACGCCGACGACATCTATATCGAGGAAATCCGCCGTCACGGGCTCTACGACGATATCTGGCAGGCCTTTGCGGTGATCCTGCCGGTGAAGACCGTCGGCGTGATGGGCGACGGCCGCACCTATGATTTCGTGGTCGGCCTGCGCGCCGTCACCTCGACCGACGGCATGACCGCGGATTTCTATCCGTTCGACATGAAGTTTCTCGGCCACGTCGCGACGCGCATCATCAACGAGGTGAAGGGCGTCAACCGCGTGGTTTATGATGTGACCAGCAAGCCGCCGGGTACGATCGAGTGGGAATGAGAACGGTGCCAACGGCTCGATCCTGAGCGCCGTATTGGCCGCTATCTGCGCGAACCGGCCCTGCCTCGCCATTGCAGAAGCGTCGCAGCCAGCGTAAGTACGGCGCCAACGAGGCAGAGTGCGTTCCATCCGCCGAAGGACCAGGCCGCGCTTGCAGCCGCCGATCCTGCCGCGCCGCCCACGAACATCGATCCCATGAACAACGTGTTGATGCGCGCACGCGCTTCCGGCCGTAGCGCGAAGATGATGTGCTGATTGGATACGAGCGCGCCTTGTACGGCGAGATCGAGAACGATCACGCCGACGATCAGGCCTGCAATCGATGTCCACAGACCGAAGATCGCCCAGGATAGAAATGCCAGTGCGCCGCTCGTGACTACGACGCGTCGTGGACCGTGCCGATCGGAGATCCGCCCGGCGATTGGCGCGGCCACAATGCCGACGGCGCCGACAATGCCAAACACACCGGCGACTTCGGCGCCCAGCCCAAAATCGGGTTGTTCAAGTCGCAAGGCCAGAATAGTCCAGAAGGCCGTAAACGCTCCGAACAGCAGGGCCTGCGTCACGGCTGCAAGACGCAATGCGGAAAACTCGTGCCAAAGATGGCGTAGCGACGCGAGTAACGTGCGATAGCCGATGCGCGCCTCGGGTGCGATTGCCGGAAGACACAGCATTGCCCACGCGCCGACCGCCAGCGCGAGCGGTGCGCTGAGCCAGAACATTTCGCGCCAGCCTGCGTGGACCGCGACGAATCCGGCCACCGTTCGACTCAGTAGAATTCCGCTCAGCAGCCCTGCCATGACGGTTCCGACGATAGCTCCGCGCCGCTCCGGCGGTGCGATATGTGCAGCGAAGGGAACGATCTGTTGAGCCGCTGTCGACAGAATGCCGACGAAGATCGAGGCGACGACGAGAAGCCACGCGCTGGGTGCAAACCCCGCGCCGACGAGCGCGAGCGCCAGGAGCGAAAACTGCATCGCTATCAACTTGCGCCGCTCGATGACGTCGCCGAGCGGCACCAGCAGGAACAGGCCGGCGGCGTAGCCGAGTTGTGTTGCGGTCGGGATCAGCCCGGCGGTTGCGCCTGGAAAGTCACGCTCGATCACCCCTAGCATCGGTTGATTGTAATAGATGTTGGCGATGGCGAGCCCGGCCGCACAAGCCATTGCAAAGGTCAGAAGGCGCCCGGGACCAACACCGGGTCTGACGAACGAATGACTGCGATCGAAGAGCGTGGACATGCAACCCTCCTGAGACAGGAGCCATGTGCTCGCCAGCGCTGCAAACGGCAATCATATCATGGTGTTAGCCGCCAATACGTTATGGCTGTATGTCCGCGATGTGACGAGCCGCGCCCGGGACGATAGGGTGTCAGTGAGGTCAGCAACAATCCAGCCGCCATGAGCACCGCACCGCATTTCGACATCGACATGGCTGCGCTCTGGCGCGATCCGTATCCGGCCTACGCGAAATTGCGCGAGGAAGCGCCGATCGCCTTCGTGCCGCAGCTCGGCGGCACGGTGTTCGCATGCCGTGACGACATCTTTGTGTGCGAAAAGCAGATCGAGATTTTCAGTTCGCACCAGCCCGGCGGCCTGATGAACACGCTGATGGGCGTCAACCTGATGCGCAAGGATGGCGACGCGCATCTGGCGGAGCGCAAGGCGATCTTTCCCGCAGTCTCGCCGAAAACCGTCAAGGCGCACTGGACCGCGCAATTCCAGGCGCATGCGGACCGTATTCTGGACGCGCTCGAGCCGGGGCGCGAGACCGATTTTTGCGCCGGCTTCGCGCTGCCGTTCTCTGCCGAATGTCTAAAATCGATCACCGGCCTGACCAACATGCGCTACCAGGACATGGATGCGTGGTCGCAGGCCATGATCGACGGCATCGCCAATTATACCGGCGTGCCCGAGATCGCGGCGCGCTGCCATGGCGCGACCGCCGGCATCGATGCGGCGATCGACGACATGCTTCCCGTCGTGAAGAGGGCGCCGGACCAGAGCCTGCTCAGCGTGATGCTGCAATCCGGTATGCCCATGGACAGCATGCGCGCCAACATCAAGCTTGCGATCAGCGGCGGGCAGAACGAACCGCGCGATGCGATCGCCGGGACGGTGTGGGCGCTGCTGACGCATCCTGACCAACTGGGGCTGGTGCGGTCGGGACAGGTCTCCTGGCTGCAGGCCTTCGAGGAATATGCGCGCTGGATTTCACCGATCGGCATGTCGCCGCGCCGGATCGCCAGGCAGCACCGCTTTCGCGACATCGAATTTGAACCTGATGACCGGATTTTCTTTCTCTACGGATCGGCCAACCGCGACGAAGCGCATTTCGACAAGCCCGATCGGTTCGATGTACGGCGCGATACCTCGAAGAGCATCGCCTTCGGCGCAGGCCCGCATTTCTGTGCCGGCGCCTTCGCCTCGCGCGCCATGATCGCCGATGTGGCGCTGCCGACGATTTTTTCCAGGCTGTCTCATCTGCGTCTTGCCGGTGACGCGGAGGTGCGCTTCGGGGGCTGGGCGTTCCGCGGGCTTGCCCGGCTGCCGGTGACATGGGAACGATCCGGTCATCACTGACGTCGCAATCGGACCTGTGGCATGCCCCGCTTTCTCAAGATCATTCTCGCCTTTCTCGCCGGCTTGATCGTCGGCTGGGCGATTCCGGTCGTCTGGTACATCGCAGCCACCAACTATTTCGGTCTTCACGATCGCGACGGCGGCGGCGCGATGGGGGCCATATTCATCATGGGGCCGATCGCCGCGCTTCTGCTCGCAACCATCGCCGCGATCGTGACGATCAGACGAACCGCTTGAGGCTGCTCTCCGTCCGGATGAACACCCTTTCCTTTCGTATGATTGGCGGACCTTGCGCAGGGGCCTAACTGACTCATGTCAATTTTGCCAAGCGCAAGGGAAACAGAGCCATGCCGACGATCACCACCAAGGACGGAGTGCAGATCTTCTACAAGGACTGGGGCAAGGGACAGCCGATCGTGTTCAGCCACGGCTGGCCGCTCTCAGCGGACGACTGGGACGCGCAGATGCTGTTTTTCATCGGCAAGGGCTATCGCGTCATCGCGCATGATCGCCGTGGACATGGCCGCTCCAGCCAGGTCGCGGATGGTCACGACATGGATCACTATGCCGACGACCTCGCGGCTGTGGTCGAGCATCTCGATCTCAAGGATGCCATTCACGTCGGGCATTCGACCGGTGGCGGTGAGGTAGTCCATTATCTCGCGCGTCATGGCGAGAAGCGCGTGGCGAAAGCGGCGATCATCTCCGCCGTGCCGCCGCTGATGCTGAAAACGGCGGCCAATCCGAACGGACTGCCGAAGGAGGTGTTCGACGATCTGCAGGCGCAGCTCGCCGCCAGCCGCGCGAAATTCTACTACGATCTGCCGGCCGGGCCGTTCTACGGCTTCAACCGACCGGGCGTCGAGAAACTGGAGCCGGTGATCCGGAACTGGTGGCGTCAGGGGATGATGGGTGGCGCGAAGGCGCACTACGACGGGATTGTCGCGTTCTCGCAGACCGATTTCACCGACGATCTGAAGAAGATCAACGTGCCGGTGCTGGTGATGCACAGCGAAGACGACCAGATCGTGCCGTATGTCGCCGCCGGGCCGCTCTCGGCCAAGCTTCTGAAGAACGGCACGCTGAAGACCTACAAGGATTATCCGCACGGCATGCCGACCACGCATGCGGATGTGATCAACGTTGACCTGCTCGCTTTCTTCAAAGCCTGAGACAGGATGGCCTGCGATGGAGGGCGCAAGCTGGCACCCTCCATAGCGCCTGCGCTGTGGAGGCTGTCCGCGGTATCGCCGCGGACATAGCTCAAGCTGCCGGTACTAGGGACTGCCGACCTGCGCGTCGGCGTTCCGCCCGGCGAGATCGAGGATTATGTTCGCGGTCCGGTCGTCATCGGCGGCGCAAGGTCACCGGCTGCGAGTCGGCTCATGTCCGGCCTCACTCCTGCGGCAGCAGAAAGGCGAGCCGTTGGTCGGCCTTCGACGGCGCGATCTCATCCCGGATAGAAGAAGGGAGTGCCCGCGACGGCGCAGCCGCGGGCCATGTCCCGGTCACCCCATCGCTGCGAAATTCGCCGCGATCCGCTGCTGCAGGAAGTCATGCGCGGTCACCGGCGGATAGACCTTGCCGGGTCCCTGCACGAAGGCGTTGCAATTTGCCTGGCAGAAGAACGGCAGCGAATAGCGCGAGCCGAGATATTCATGCGCATGCGGCATGCGCACGCGGTGCAGCGTCGACTGAAGCTTGTCGTCGCTCCAGCGCTTCAGCATGTCGCCGATATTGCAAGTGACAACACCGTCCTCCGGCTCGACATCGGTCCAGGCCAGTTCGCCGGCTTCCTTGCCGGGGCAAAGCTGCAGTCCGCCCTGGCCCTTGCGCTGATGCAGAAGCGTGAGACATGCATAGTCGGTATGCGCGCCGGCGCGCCAGCCGGTGAAGTCTTCCGGCTTGGCGTCCACCATCGGCAGGTAATGCAGCAGTCGCAGCGTGCTCTGATACTCTGGCGATTGCGGATCATGTGCGTCAGTGAAGAAATCCGGCGCGAAGCCGAGCTTCAGCGCGAAGCAGGACAGCACTTTCATGCCCAGCGCCCAGTTGGCGCGCTCGAACGCCAGCATGGTGGCGTGGAAACCCGGCAGGTTGTCGCCGCCTGGCCACAGATTCAACGGGCCCATGCGCGGCACCGTGATCTGGTAGCTCTCCTTGTTGTCGGCCGTGCCGGTGGAAGGCCGCACCTGGCTCTTGTACTCCCACCCCGAGTTGGTCCCCTTTTGCAGCGGCAGCTTCGCCTTCACCTCATGCGGCAGGTCGAAGAAGCGCGCCGTCATCTCGAAGGCCTCGTCGATCTGCGCCTGCGGGATGTCGTGGTTGACGAGCTGGAAGAAGCCGATTTCGGTCGAGGCATTCCAGAGTTGGTCGGCGATCTCGTGCTTGCGCTTTTCGAAATTGCTCAGATCGATGCGCGGCACATCGCGCTGCTTGGTGGTGCCGATGCCGCCGAAGGTGGTCTCAAGATTGAGTTCGGGCAGGTCGTAGGTCGCTGCGGTTGCGGATTTGGTCATGACATTCTCCACGGAAGGTCCGGCGCGTCAGGCCGAGGTTGCGGGGAGCAAGGATCGTTGCGGAGCATGCGCTGCCCAATTTCTGAGCCGCACCGAAGCCGTAATCCGGGCACGCCGAAGCGCTCGACGCGCAAAGGTGAAACCCGGACCAAGGATGCGGATAGACTCAGATGAAGCATCTTTCGCGCGGCTCCAGAACGATAAAATCGATCCTTGCCGAGCAATGTCCCGGGCGCTTGGGCCCTGACCGCTTCTACTCGCAGGCGAAGTCTAGCAGGAGCGGGCGGCGCGCCGAAGCCTGAAAAGTCGGCAATGAACGTGGGCAGGGGGCACCTGTGCGCATCACCGCAAGATCGCACAAGAGAGGGCAGGGAATGACGCTGCCGGCGCGATCGTACGGAGGTTAGCTGAACGTCGCGCCACCAAGCGCCGCCGAAAAACAATCGGGAGGTTCCAGATGCTCAGCCGTCGTAACGTTTCTGCAGCACTTGCAGGCGGCATGGCCGCCGCGTTACTCGCACGTTTCTCACATGCACAGGACAATCCGGCACGCCCCGCGACGCCGGGGGCCGCGACGTCCTTCCGCGCCCTGAAGCAGATCCGGGCCGGCGTCCTGGATGTTGGCTACGCGGAAGACGGCCCCGCCGATGGACCGGCGGTCATTCTGCTGCATGGCTGGCCCTACGACATCTACAGCTATGTCGATGTGGTGCCGTTGCTGGCTCAGGCCGGATACCGCGTGATCGTGCCGTATCTGCGCGGCTACGGCTCGACGCGTTTCCTGTCGGAGGCGACGTTACGCAACGGTCAGCAGGCCGCTCTCGCCGTCGACGTCATCGCGCTGATGGATGCGCTCCGGATCGGGAAGGCCATCATCGCAGGATATGACTGGGGTGCGCGCACCGCCGACATTGTCGCCGCGCTATGGCCGCAGCGCTGCACGGGGCTGGTATCGGTGAGCGGCTATCTGATTGGAAGCCAGGCGGCCAACGCGATGCCGCTGCCGCCGAAGGCCGAACTCGAATGGTGGTACCAATATTACTTCGCCACCGAGCGCGGACGCGCCGGCTATGACAAATATCGGCGCGATTTCGCAAAGCTGATCTGGCGGCTGGCGTCACCCGAGTGGCGATTCGACGAAGCGACCTTCGCCCGCAGCGCCGCTGCCTTCGACAATCCCGATCACGTCGCGATCGTGATCCACAATTATCGCTGGCGGCTTGGCCTGGCGGAGGGTGAGGCGCAATACGACGATCTGGAAAAGCGCCTCAGTGCTTTTCCGGTCATTTCCGTGCCGACCATCACGCTTGAAGGCGATGCCAACGGCGCGCCGCATCCGGACGCCTCGACCTATGCCGCGAAGTTCTTCGGCCCCTACCTGCACCGGGTAATCGATGGCGGGGTCGGCCACAATCTGCCGCAGGAAGCGCCGCGCGCTTTTGCCGATGCCGTGATCGATGTCGATCGCGCCTGATGCCGGGAGGTCAGAGTGTCGCGCACCACAGCATTGGCGCTGGCGGCCGGCGCCGCCGCCGCGCTGACGATCCTTTCGCTGTCGCCTGCCGATAGCGGGGCCGGCGCGCGGCCCGCGTCACCGATTTTCGGTGTCACGGTTCCGGACAGCTACCGGCAAAGGGAGTTGATCGCGCCGGCCCAGGAGGGCGAGCCGCTGAATGAATTGCGCGCCGTGCTCGGCAATGCGGTCGCGATCAGGGCTTATCGCGAGGGCACGATCCCGTTTCCGGATGGGACCATCCTGGTCAAGCTGGCCTGGAAGCAGGAGCGGTCGTCGGACTTCAAGTCCGCGTCCATTCCCGGGGCAGCGACGACGATCCAGATCATGGTCAAGGACTCTAAAAGATTTGCGTCCACCGGCGGCTGGGGTTTCGGCCGCTTCACGGGCGGCGAGCCGGCCGACGAGGCACAGCATAAGACCTGCTTCGCCTGCCACGACGCGCGAGCGCCGAAGGACCACGATTACGTTTTCACCCGCTACGCGCCGTAGCCCAGCGATAGCGCTGCTGTTGCGGCTGCAACGCGGACCATCAGCCCTGTCGAGGCGGGGTGACGTTGGACGCCTGACAGGTGTTTGGGAAAAAAAGATCACAAGGCATGTCACATCTGCGCGGTCCGGCTCGTCATGCCATCAGATCAACCGATGGAGCTGACCCCATGCAACCCCGACTGAACGCCTTCGCCGCCGCGCCTGCACCGATGAAGGCCTGGCTCGACTGGAGCCAGGAACACCTGAAGAGCGGACTCGAGCCGAGCCTGATGGAACTCGTCAAGATCCGGGCCTCGCAGATCAATGGCTGCGGCTATTGCCTGCATATGCATACCGCCGAGGCACGGAAGAAAGGCGAGACCGAAGAGCGGCTCTATCTGCTGGATGCCTGGCGGGAATCTCCGCTTTATAACGAGCGGGAAAGGGCCGCGTTGGCCTGGACCGAGGCACTCACCCGCGTCGCCCAGGCGCCCGTCGACGATGCCGTCTATGATGCCTTGCGCGCGCAATTTTCGGAGGAGGAGCAGGTGAAGCTCACGCTGCTGGTGGTCGCAATCAATGGCTGGAACCGGATTCAGGTCGGCTTCCGCGCCATCCATCCGGTCAAGCAGCGCGACACCGCCTGATCGCCATGTCGCGACCGAAATCCGAAGCCGCCGATGCGATCGCGCAATTCGACCCGCTGCGTCCCGTGCTGATCCGCGTCGCGTACCGGATGCTGGGTTCGGTCGCGGACGCCGAGGACATCGTGCAGGAGGCGTTTCTGCGCTGGCTCAACACCGATCGCGAGCAGGTGCGTGAGCCGGCGGCCTTTCTGCGGCGCGTGGTGACGCGTCTGTGTCTCGATCAGTTGAAGTCGGCCCGCCACCGCCGCGAAAGCTATATCGGGCCGTGGCTGCCGGACCCCGTGGTCGAGAGCGAGGAGGATGCTGCCGACGACGTGACCTTGCCGCTGCTGCTTGCCCTGGAGCGATTGTCGCCGCTCGAGCGTGCTGCGTTTCTCCTCCACGATGTGTTCGGCGCGAGTTTCAAGGACGTTGCCGAAACCATCGGTCGCGAGCCGGCGACTTGCCGTCAGCTCGCGACCCGCGCGCGCCTGCATGTGCGGTCTGCGCGGCCCCGCTTCGCCATGCCGAAGGAGCGCGGGCTTGAGATCGCCAGCGCTTTCTTTGCCGCCTCACGCTCGGGCGACATGAAGACGCTGCAATCGATGCTGGCCGACGATGTCGTGATTTACTCCGACGGCGGCGGCAAGAAGCGGGCCGCGCTGCGCCCGCTTACCGGACTTGATGACGTCATGAAGCTGCACACCGCGCTGGCCCGCGCCTTTGCGCGGGAGATGTCGCAACTGCTCGAATATGGCGTCATCAACGGGCTGCCGGGTTTCGTCACGCGCGAGGCGGGCGACACCTTGCAGACCACGGCGCTTCAAATCGACAACGGCAAGATCACCGCGATCTATGTCATGCGCAATCCGGACAAGCTGCGCCATCTGGCGCGCGAGGCGCTGCACTGAGGGAGGGAGCCAGCGATGAAACCTGTCCGCCCGCCATTGCGCGCGCCTGAACGGGCGCGGTAATTCGTCCGCAGCTCATCAGTGGCTTTTGATTTGCGCGTCTGTCCCGGTCTTGCAAGACTGCCCACCGGCTGAAGCGACCAGCGGCAGATTCGGGAGCGGCGCGCGGATGAATGACGAGTGGATCGATATCGGCGACGCCGCAACGTTATCCGCGCAACCGCTTCAGCGGCACAAGGCCGGCACGATCGAGATTGCGCTGTCCTGCAAGGGCGGACAATTCGGGGCCATTCATAACGCCTGCAATCATGTCGGCGGTCCGCTCGGCGAGGGGACGCTCGACAGCGATTATGTGGTCTGTCCGTGGCATCAATGGAAATTCCATAGGGTCACCGGCTTGGGCGAGCCGGGCTTCGAGGACGATCGCGTACCGTCCTATCCGGTCAAGGTCGAGGCCGGGCGTGTCCTCGTCAACGTGACGGCCGGCACTCAGCGCCATCGTGCCCCGCATAAACCGCATCCGCTGGCGCGGTCGATCGTTCGCGCCGACGGGCCGGTGCGGGTCGCCGGCATTTCGACTACGGCCATGGATTCGAAGGCGCCGCGCTATTCGGGGTCCGACGATTTGCTGGCGTCGTCGCTGGCGGCAGCGGCGGAGCGGGGCTGTGAGACGCAGCTCATCAAGCTCAACGAGCTGAAGTTTCATGCCTGCGAAGGCTATTATTCCAAAGCGGCGCGCGCCTGCACCTGGCCATGCTCGATCACCCAGATGCACCCGAAGGACGAACTGACGCCGGTCTACGAGGCACTGGTACACTGGGCCGATGTCATTATCGTGGGAACGCCGATCCGCTGGGGGCAGGCGAGTTCGCTCTATTTCAAGATGGCGGAGCGGCTGAACTGCATCCAAAACCAGGTCACCACCCATAATCGCGTGATGATCCGCAACAAGGTTGCGGCCTTCATCATCGTCGGCGGGCAGGACAATGTGCAGGGCGTCGCCGGGCAGATGCTCGGTTTCTTCGCCGAGCTTGGCTTTCAATTCCCGCAATTTCCCTACATCGCGCACAGCCGCGGCTGGTCGGCCGAGGACATGGAGAATAATGTCCGCGATGTCAGGAATTCAAAGGACCTGCACGAGGGCGCGGCGGAACTGGCCCGCCGCTCGATCGAATTGTCGGAGCGATTGCTGCAGACGATCCCGGCGGAAAAACTCGAACGCGGCGGCCGCAAGGCGCACGCCGACCGGCATCGTGCCGGCTGACGCGCACCCTTCGGCTTAACCCCAGAGCTGCTTGCTCGCGAGTTTCGCACCTTCGGCGAGGCTTTCGAATTTCGCCCACATCACCTGCGGATGCACGCGCTGCGTGGTCTCGCCCTGCGCGAAGCCGCAATCCGTTCCGGCAATCAGGTTCTCCTTGCCGATCGCGCCGGCGAAATTGATGATGCGCTCGGCGACCAGCTCGGGATGCTCCACCGTCGTGGTGTGATGGGTGATCACGCCCGGGATCAGGATCTTGCCGGCCGGCAGCTTCTTGGTCTTCCACAGCTTCCATTCGTGCTCGTGGCGCACATTGGCGGCCTCGATCGAATAGGCGCCGGCCTTCACCGACAACATCAGGTCGGCGATGTCGGATAGCTTGGCGTCGGCGACATGCGGCACATGCCAGCTGCCGAAGCAGATATGATAGCGGATGCGATCCTCGGGAATGCCTTCCAGCGCCTGGTTCAGTGCGGCGACCCGCAATTCGGCCCAGGCGTAGTATTTTTTCGGATCGTCCTGGGTAAGATGGTCGAACATGTTGGCGAGCACCGCGTCGTCGACCTGCAGCACAAAGCCGGCCTTGATGATTTCGAGATATTCCTCGCGCAACGCGTTGGCGATCGCGAAAACGTAGTCCTCTTCGTTCTTGTAATACTCGTTCTCGGCATCGTAGCCGACGCTTGCCGGCGCGACGGCGGTGAAGAACACGTCTTCGACCTTGGTCTTGTCGAGAGCGGCCTTGAGTGCCGCGATGTTGCCGCGGATCGCATCCTGCCCGGTATAGGTGATGGGCCCGACGCAAGCGTGCCCGGGAGATCCGGTCACGGCGCGCGGGAACTGCTCCTTCATGAATTCGCTGAAGCGGATGCGGTCGCGGCCGACCCAAACCGCTTCATACATCTTGTCGGGGCGGGACTCGAAACCGCTCAGACGCGCGAGTATGTAATTCGCCCAGCCCGACTTGCCGTATTCGCCGTCATTGACCACGTCGATGCCAGCCTTGGCCTGACGCGCAACGATGTCCGTCACCTCCGCCTCGAGTTTCTTCTGGTCGTGATTTCTGACGGCGTCGATCGCGGCCTGCGATCGGACGAGGCTGCCCACATGCGTGGTCAGGATGCGGTTTTCGCTACGCTTCATTGTCTTGCCTGTTGAGGTTTCTTGGACGGTAAGTCCGGGAGGGAGAAAAAAGAGGCGCGGCGATTTTGCCGCGCCTCGTCGCCTTGCCAATAGTCTAGTAGGCCGAATTGCGCTTCTTGACGGTCGCCTTCAGGTCGTCGAGCACGGCCTTCGGATCCTGGCCGGTCTTCTTCACGTCGGCTTCCCAGTTGGCGACAATCGGCTCGGCCGATTTGCGCCATTCGGCGAGTTGCTCGGGAGTGAGCGGATAGACCTCGTGGCCGGGCAGCGCCTTGATCTTCGCGTTGCCGCCCGACTCATAATCCGCCCAGGGGGTAGCGATCTTCAGCGCCCAGTCGCTGGAGCAATGATCGTCCATCACCTTCTTCTGGGCGGGAGAGAGCTTGGCATAGGTTGCCGGGTTCAGCACCCAGACCTGTTCGGAGACGTAGATCGGCGCATCGATGTGATACTTCGTCACCTTGTCGATGCCGAACAGCAGGACCGAGCCCCACGGCGCGCCCGCGCCTTCCGCCACGCCCTTGTCCAGCACGTCGCGGATTTCCGGCGCCGAGGCCTGCACGTTGCTGGCGCCGAGCGAACGCATCCAGTTGGCGATTACCGCGTTGGCGGGGCGGAATTTCATGCCGTTCATGTCGGTCGGGACCTGCACCTTCTTCTTGGTGAAGTGGAAGGTGCCGGGGTCGTGCGCGAACATCAGACAGTATTTGACGTCCTTCATCTCCTTGTCGGCATATTTGCGATACCACTCGTCCATCGCAGCGCTGCCTTCCTTCGAATTATTGAAGATGAAGGGCAGTTCGACCGCTGCGACGATCGGGAAACGGCCGGGCTCATAGCCAGGATTCACATGGGAGATATCGACAATGCCGTCGCGCGCCATGTTGTAATGGTCGAAGGCCTTGCCGAGCTGCTGCGACGGATAGATCGTGACCTTGATCGTTCCGTTCGACGCCTTGCTGATTGATTCTGCCCAGGCGACCGCCGCGGCATGCATCGGATGCTGCGGAGGCACCCAGTGCGAGAAGCGCATTTCGACCGGCTTGTCCTGGGCCGCGGCAGGCACAGTGGCGAGGCCGATCACCGACAGTGCCGTCAAACACAATAACGCATTCCTCATATCGCATTCCTCCGATGTTGTTTTCGTTGAAGTGGGAAGGCACTCATACAGCAACCTTGGTCTTGAATCGAATGAGCGGCGACCCGGGCACGAGGTCACGGGTCAGGTGGTTTCGCAACGCGAGCTCGAGGTTCCGGCGCGCCAGCCGCGCATGTTCGCGCATCAGAAATTCGGCGCGCTCGCCTTCGCCGTCCTCGATCGCGCGGGCGATGCAGCGGTGATGATCCTGCGCCACCGTAAACAGGATCAGCGTTTCTGGCAGTCTCGCCTGTACGTTGACGAATGCCGAGGCCGACGCGAATGGGAGCGAGACCGCGCGCGTGATCTGCCGCTTCAGCACCGCGCTGTCGGCGAGATCGATCACCAGTTGGTGGAAGCGCTCGTTCAGCGCGACATAGTGGGAGAAATTGTCGGAGGTTACGCCGCGCCCAAGCACGAGTTCGTCGAGTGCGGCAAGACAATCCTTCAGCGCGGTCAGGTCGGCTGGCGCCAGGCGGCGCTCGCCGGCGAGGCGGGCGGCCAGGCCCTCGAGCGTGCCGCGGATCTCGATCGCGGCATGGATGTCCTGTTCGCTGAAAGCCGAGACCGCAAACCCCCCGGTCGGGATCGAATGCGTCAGGCCCTCCTGTTCGAGGCGCATCATCGCGGTGCGGATGGGAGTGCGCGATACGCCGAGGCGTTCGACCAGCGCAAGCTCCGACAGCCGCTCGCCGGCCTTGACGTCGCCGCTCAGGATCAGCTCGCGCAACTTCAGCAACGCGGTCAGATTTTGCGAGGAGGGCGCTTCCATTGATTGATTTGTTTGGACGTTTCCTGTTGCGCAGGCTGTATACAATCCTTGGCGATGTCAACTGCAAAGCGGCCGTAGTAGCGATGGTGCGACCTCGCGGCGTGGCTGCGATTGTATGCAGCCCACCCGGTCATGACCGGCGCGGTTTGGGCGAACGAACGAAAAATCCGGCCCTTTAGAGCCGGATTCGGTGGCGTGCCGAGCTCGTGGCTTTGAGGCGCCTACATCGACGTTTTGATATACGCCACCATCTGGTCGACGACCGTGCCCCAACCGTCATGGAATCCCATGTCCTCGTGCTGCTTGCGGCCGTCCGGGTCGCGATGAATCGCGGTCGCGACATAGCGCGTGCCCTTGCCCTGTTCGAACAATTGCAGGGTCGCGGTGAAGAACGGCTTTTCGGACGGCCGATAGCCCGGCAGCAGGGCGTCGGTGAACACCAGCAATTCGTTCGGGATGATGTCGAGATAACACCCGACATTCGGAAACTCCTCGCCTTCGGGCGAGCGCATGACGGTGCGGAAAATGCCGCCACGGCGCAGGTCGATCTCGCATTCGGTCACCGACCATGGCTTCGGACAGAACCAGTGCTTGAGATGCTCCGGCGTGGTCCACGCTTTCCAGACCAGTTCGCGCGGCACGTCGACGACCCGCTCGAGGACAAGGTCGAGTTTCGGGTCGGGCTTTATCAGGGCACTCACTTCTCTTTCTCCTTTATGTTGAGCAGATAGGCGTCGAGTTGATCGAGGCGCCGCTCCCACAGGCTGCGCTGGCGCGAGAGCCAGTCTTCCGCGAGTTTCAGCCGCTTCGGCGAGAGTTCGTAGGTCCGGACCCGTCCTGTCTTGTGGGATTTGACGAGGCCGGATTCCTCGAGGATGCGCAGGTGCTGCAAAAAGGAGGGCAGCGCCATTTCGAACGGCTCGGCCAATTCGCTGACCGAAGCGGAACTGCGGCTCAGCCGCTCCAGGACATGCCGGCGCGTGGGGTCGGATAATGCTCGGAACACATTGTCCACCGGGGGTGCATCGGAGGTCGCGAGCGAAGATGGCATGAGCGTTCAATGCTCGGTTGGGCGGCGGGTTCGCAATGACGCCGGAGGTCATAGCGGCCGAAAATAGTTAGGTCAACGCCTAACTATTGAATGTGCCCGCATGTTGTCCACACAGGCGCCGCATCGTCTTGTTCGGGCGGAGGCCGGCGGCGTGATAGACAATTGCGGCGAGGGAGCTTCCGCATGACCGTTACGATCTATGGCATCAAGAATTGCGACACGATGAAGAAGGCGCGGGCCTGGCTCGACAAGGCCGGCGTCGAGTATGTGTTCCATGACTACAAGAGCGCGGGCATCGACAAGGCGCATCTCGAGCGCTGGAGCAAGGCGGTCGGCTGGGAGACGCTGCTCAACCGCGCCGGAACGACCTTCCGCAAGTTGCCGGACACCGACAAGGAAGGCTTGACCGGGGCCAAGGCGATCAAGCTGATGCTGGAGCAGCCGTCGATGATCAAGCGGCCGGTGCTTGAAACCGGCAAGGCCTTGCTGGTCGGGTTCAAGCCCGATGACTACAAGGCGGCGTTCGGGAAGTAGCCTGAATTAAGCGAAACGAAATTCGGGGCCGACAGTCTCGCGTTTCGCTGCACTCGACGCGCCGGCCGCCACCCTTACTTCGGCGACGGAATCGTCTCTCCCCACATCCGCCGCCACAACCATGACAATCCGCTCCGCACGTCATGCTGTTCGCGGAAGCGCGCCGGTGCAATAGCGGCGATGGTCGGGCTCTGCCGCTGTCCGACCACGAAGTTGAAACTGTAATATGGCTCCTGACCCATGCGCAGGTCGGAGACGATCACCTTGCCGTCGCGTTCGCCGACCTTGAATAGCCCTTGCGTGAACCACGCGATCCTTGCGACCGAAGGATAATCGCGCACAGCGTCATACAGTTTTTCGCCACGTGGATAAGCCTCGAACGTCATGTGCGGATCGCGGTCAAGGAACGAGCGGAAACCTTCGAGATAGCCGTCCGGCGTCACCGCGACCACGCGCCATAGCACCGTGTTGAACGGAGTCGGGGTGACCAGCAGGCGCTCGACCTTTTTCCCGTCGGCGCGCAGCGACGCTTCGGCGATCGCTGTCACCTGCGCCTGCGCGAACACGCCCCAGCCGAGATAAAGCGTGCTCAGCACGAGTCCCGCGATATTCCAGCGCCAGCCGCGTTCGTTGCGTAACATCAACGCGGCCGCGATCCCGATCAGCAGCGGCAGCGTATAGAGCGGATCGATGATGAAGATGCTGCCGACCGCATAGGGGAAGTCGGTGAACGGCCGCAGGATCTGCGTGCCGTAGACCGTGAACCAGTCGAGGATCGGATGCGTCACCAGCGCCAGCCAGACCGCCAGCCACCAGCGCATGTAATTTTCACGCTCGCGCGACGCCACCGCGGCGATGAAGGCGATCACCGGCGAGGCCAGCGTCAGCCAGAACAGCGCATGGCTGTTGGCGCGATGCAGTGTCACATTCGAGACCGGATCGCCGTGATCGTAGAAGGCGTCGAGATCGGGCAGGGTGGCGACGAGCCCGCCGATTAGCGCGGCCTTCCACGGCCGGGTCCGGCGATGCATGACCGCAACACCGATGGCGGCGCCGAGCGCAAATTGAGAGAGCGAATCCATTGAGTCTCAGCGCCGCGGGGACAGTTCACGGGGCACTGGACTGTCCGGGCAGGCGGCAACGCCGCAGATGGCCAGTGCGGACAGCATATTGGCGGTCGTTCGCCCGATCGCAAGACAGGTCGGGTACGCGATACCGGTTAGTTGATCTTCACGTCGCCGGCCTTGATAACCGGGGACCAGCGGGTGATCTCGCCATCGATCACCGCACGGAATTCGGCCGGCGAATTGCCGACCGGTTCCATGTATTGGGTGGCAAGCTTGTCGCGGACGGCGCGCGTCCCGAGCGCTTCGGTGACGTCCTTGTTGATCGCGGCGATCAGCGTGGGCGGTGTGCCGCCGGGTGCGATCAGACCCATCCAGGTGTCGGCTTCGACGTCGACGCCCGATTCCTTCAGCGTCGGAATGTTGGACAGATAGGGTGAGCGCTTCGGCAGCGAGACCGCGAGGATGTTGACCTTGCCGACATCGGCTTGCGGCGTCACGGCGATGGCCGGAAGTACCGCCATGTGCACGTCGCCGCGCACCAGCGCGGTCATCGCCGCGGGCGATGACGCGTAGGGGATATGAACCATCTTGGCGCCGCTCTTCTGAGCGATCGCTTCCATCGTCAGGTGCGAGAGCGAACCGTTTCCGATCGAGCCGAAATTGTATTTGCCCGGTTCCTTCTTCAGGAGCGCGATCAGATCCGCCACGGTCTTGACGCCAAGATCGGGATGTACCGCCAGTGCGCTCGGCATGGTGACGAGCTGCGTCACCGGCGCGATGTCCTTCTGCGGGTCGTAGGGCAATTTGGAAAACAGCAGCGTGTTGATCGCGAGCGGTCCGCCGATCGAGACGCCGATGGTCGTGCCGTCCGGCGCGGCCTTCGCGACCGCGTCGGTCCCGGTATTGCCGCCCGCGCCGGTCTTGTTCTCGATCACAAAGGCAGAGCCGGGATATTTGGCCTGCAATTGCTCGCTGAGGAGCCGGGCCACGATATCGGGCGTGGATCCGGGACCGAACGGCACGACGATTCGCACTGTCTTGGCCGGCCAGTCCTGGGCCTGCGCGGGCGCGAAGGCCGCAAGGATGGCAGCGAGGGCCAGAGCTGTACGCGTCATGAGCTTCCCTTTCCCGGCAAGGCGCGGCTTTTCCCCGCAGCTATTGTCCCGGTGCCAAATCGGCCGGACGATATCTATCCAGCCCACCGATTGTTTCTGCAAGACGTTTTACCCTTGGAATGCCGCGGCGCAATGGGAATGGACTTTCATCCGGCCAAAGTGTCTTCCCAGGCCTCGCATCCCCAAAGCGTATCCCCAAGGCGCATCCATGAGTCGCCTCTGCTTCCGCGGTATGCGCGGACTTGCAAGCGGCGTCCGGCTGGCCTTAAGTGGAAGCGTTCCAGATTGGCACCTCCACCGGGCGTCCCATGGGTCTCACTCTTCTCATCCTCGGACTGATCGTGTTTTTCGCACCGCATGTGTTCGTCACCCGGCGAGAAGCGCGGGCGCGGCTGATCGCGCGGATCGGCGAGGCACCCTACAAGATCGCGTTCTCGGTGATTTCCGTGATCGGTATCGTGCTGATCGCATATGGTTTTGCGCGCTATCGCGCCGGCGGATGGATCGATCTCTGGTATCCGCCGGTCTGGACGAGGCATCTCGCGCTGTTGCTGAACTGGGTGGCGCTTGTCTGCGTCGTCGCCGCCTACATCCCCGGCAATATCAAGCGCGTGCTGAAGCACCCCATGCTGGTCGGCGTGAAGCTCTGGGCCGTCGCGCATCTGATGTCGAACGGCGACCTCGGATCGATCATCCTGTTCGGTTCGTTTCTCGCCTGGGCGGTTTTCGACCGCATCGCGGTGAAGCGCCGCACCGATCCCGCTGCGCCCAATGTCAGGACGGGCGGCTGGACGGGCGATGTGGCGGTGCTCGTGGTCGGCACGGTCGCCTATGCGGCGGTGATCTTCTGGTTCCACCCGGACGTGATCGGTGTGCCGGTGATTCCCCGTTAGACGCGATCTATCCGGAAGACGTCGTACCCTTACGCGAACTGAACCTGCACGTTCTTTTCGCGGGCATTGGTGACGGTGCATGCCCGGGAGAAATTGTCGGCGCCGATCTGCAGCTTGAAACGCTGCGGAATGCCGGCGGTGCTGGCGACGTCGAGGCTTGCGCCGGTATCGGACAGACCACGCACGGTGCAGTCGATGGTCGAGTGGCCGGCATTGAAACTGATCCGCCCGGCCTTGAAGACCCGCCGCAGCAGGTTAGGCGGGGCGGCGTCCGGCGTCTTCCAGAGCGAGCAGGTGTTGCGACCGGCCGCTTTTGCCGCGTAAAGCGCCTGGTCGGCATGTTCGAGCAGTTCGGCAATGTCGCGGACCGTGCCGTCGATCGATGCGACACCGAAACTCGCGGTGAACCGCACCGGACTGAACTTGCCCGGAACGAATATCTGTCCGATGGCAGCACGAATCTTCTGCGCCACGTTCATCGCCGCGTCGCCCGCGACATGCGGCAACACGATCGCGAATTCCTCGCCGCCCATCCGGCCAACCAGATCGCTGGTGCGCAGTTGCTGATGGCAGACCTCGACGCAAGCCTTGAGCACCAGATCGCCGACGGCATGACCATTCTCGTCATTGACCGCTTTGAAATGGTCGAGATCGAAAACGATGCAGCTCAGCGAATGCGCGTGGCGACGGGCAAGCGAAAAGGCCCGCTCGGCTTCCTGCCGGAAGGCTTGCCGGGCCAGCGCCCCGGTCATGCCATCGCGCAGCACCAGCGTGCGCAATTCGAGTTCGCTCATCACTATCGCGGCGAGATCGGACAGGGTCCTTGCGTCTTCGTCGCCGAAAGCACGTGGCTGCGTATCCATCGCACACAGCGTGCCGACGGCGGTCCCGTCGGTGGTGCGCAACTGCATGCCGGCATAGAAGCGCAGATAGGGCGGACCGACGACGAACGGATTGTCGCTGAAGCGGTCGTCGATATGCGTATCGGGGACGATCAGCGGGTCGCCGCTCTGGACCGCCAGATTGCAGAAGGCCGGTCCCTTTTCGGTCTCGCAGGCGTCCACGCCCTGCCGCGCCTTGAACCACTGACGATGCCCGTCAAGGAATGTCACCGTCGACATCGGAACATTGAAGATGCGTGCGGTCAGCCGCGTGATCCGGTCGAACGCCTCTTCCGGTGGCGTGTCGAGAATGTCGTATTTGGCGAGCGCGGAAAGACGGGCGTCTTCCGCGAGGTCAGTGTCGGCCTGCATGACCTGAAATCCCGGCGGCAGATATCCAGCGCGAACCGCCGCAATATGGACGGAAGTCGTTGAGGAACCATGTCCGGATGTGGTTGATGCCCGGTATATCGCCTCGCGGCGAAGCGCCAGGATGCTAGGCGGCTCGCGCGAGATAGCGCTTCTCCAGCATCACATGCACGCCCTTGCTGCCATTGACCACCTGGGTGATGCGCAGATCGGCGGCGAGGCTGCAGAGCGTATAGGCGTCCTCGCGCGACAATCCGGTGCGCAAGCAGATCGCGGCGATCATGTCGCGCAGCGCGATGGTCACGCAGACATCAAGATCGGGGTCGAAGGCCATCGTGATCAGATGCGTCGGCGTCTCCGCATAGGGCCAGTCGAGCGCAGGGCCCTTGTGCAGGTGCAGTTCGAATGTCCCGGTCAGTCCGGTCTCGATCGCGGTCAGGCAGACCTCGCCATCGCCCTGGGCGCCATGTCCGTCGCCGACCGAGAACAATGCGCCATCCACATGCACCGGCAGATACAGCGTCGCGCCCGGCACCAGTTCCTTGTTGTCGATATTGCCGCCATGGCGTCCCGGCGGCACCGACGAGACGGTGCCCGCGGACGGCGCAGGGGCGACACCCATCACGCCGAAAAACGGCCGCAGCGGGAGTTCGAGACCCCAGGGCAGGCGGCCCATCATCCTTTGGGCATCGAGCCCGATATGGATGACGCGTTCCCGCGTGAAATCGTCGGGCAGCGCGCCCGCGCCGGGCCGGATCATGTTGTAGCCCCAGTCGTCGGCGAGCCTGATCGACTTAATCCGCACCTCCAGCGTATCGCCAGGCCTGGCGCCGCGGATTGCGACAGGTCCGGTGCAGATATGCGGGCCCATCTTGCGCGCGGCGCCGGCATGGATCGCGCGCAGCGCCGGCGCCACCGTGTAACCGCTCGTCGCGTCCGGCAATTGCTCCGGCAAGCCGGACACCGATGTCATCGTAATGGTGTCGCCGCTCTCGATCGTGAGCGCCGGCTTGAGCGCGGCGTCGAAATGGCCCCAATGAACAGTGGCAGGCGACGGGTCGAGACGGTGCTGGGTCATTGCGGCAGCTCTCGGAATGCGTTCGCCATCGCGTGTGCAAGGACGAAATGGCGCGGGAGACGCACCATACCCGCGATGCCGGCATGCGCAAGGAATCGCGGCGAACCCGCCGCAGCGAGGCCGGAGCGATGCCAATCTGACCCGAGGTCGCGCGTTCGCGGCGCGACCTCGGACCCACACGCTAGGGCGTATCGGACTCGTAGAACGCATCCTCGTTCGGCAGAGCCATCGGCGCTTCCGGCCTGGACTGGTATGCCTTGAATGTCGCCGTGAGGAACAGCGACTTCGCCATCTCGCCGGACAAGCCGAGGATTCGCTTTTGCAGGTCGGCAACCAAAGCCGGATTCTGTTCGGCCAGATTGTTCTTCTCCGACGGGTCCTTGGCGAGATCGTAAAGCTCGATCCTGGATGGAAGCGTCGTGCGCCAGAACAGCTTCCAGTCGCCCTGGCGTACCGCGCCGCGGAACATCTCGATATTGTAGACGACTTCCCGGCGCGGAGACGGTTTGCCTTCGGACAGCGTTGGCCACATGTCGAGTCCGTCCAGCGGCAAGCCGCCATCCGGTTTGGCGCCGGCGAGCGCCGTCAGCGTCGGAAACCAGTCCACCACATGCATCGGCTGATTGCTGACGCCGGGCTTGATGCGGGCAGGCCAGTTCACCAGCGCGGCGACACGCGTGCCGCCTTCGTAAAGAGATCCCTTGCCGTCGCGGAACGGGCCGTTGTCGGCGGGGAGCGCGCCCTTGGTTTCGATCTGGCCGGCGAACAATGCGGAGCGGGTGCCGCCATTGTCGCTGTGGAAGACGATGATGGTGTTGTCGCGCATGCCGCGCTTCTCCAGCGCCTGCACAACATTGCCGATCTGGTCGTCCATCGCCGTGATCATGGCCGAATAGGCGCGGCGCTGCGGATCGGCGACCGATTTGTATTTGTCTAGATAAGCCTGCGGCGCCTGATACGGCGTATGCGGCGCCGTGAACGCCAGATACATGAAGAGCGGCTTCTGCGTGTCGTGCTTGTCGATCAGCCGCACCGCATCCTGCCCGAGCAGGGTTGTGACGTAGCCCTTCTCCTTCAGCGGCTGGTTGTTGCGGTACCAGTCGCGCTGCCCGTGCATTTCATGCGTGAAATAGTCGATCTCCCCGATCAGCGGGCCGTAGTGATAATCGAAGCCGCGCTGTCGTGGCCAATATTCACGCTTGGCGTGACCGATATGCCATTTGCCGACGATCGCCGTGCTGTAGCCGCTCTCTTTCAGCGCCTGCGGCAACAGGCGCTCGGTGGTCGGCAGGCCGTAGGTCTGATCCGGCAGGATGACAAGCGTCTGCAGTCCGTATCGCATCGGATATCGGCCGGTCAGCAGCGCCGCGCGGGTCGGCGTACACATCGGCTGTGCGTAGAATTGCTCGAGCCGGACGCCGGTCTCGGCGAGCCGGTCGATATTCGGCGTCCTGATGTCGGAGCCGTGGAAGCCGACATCCTTCCATCCGAGATCGTCGGCCAGAATATAGACGATATTCGGCTTGCTGCCCGGCTGCGCGAACGCCGCGACGGGTGCGGCCGCGATCGATGCTGCGGTCAGAAGCCATAAAGCGGGTCGTTGCATGGGGTTCTCCCGGTCCTTTGACCGACGGCTATCCAACCAGGCCGCGTCCGGCTACTCAAATTGCGCAACGGACCGATCGCAGAGCCAGGAAAACTGCGTCATATCAATTGCTTGTGAAATCGGCGCGCTGCGGCTCCAAATCGGCTAGCGTCCGGCCGCACTCTTCCGATCCGCCGCCCCCGCGAACCATGCGCCGAACTGTCGCCCACGCTCCGGCCACCGCGCCCCTGGACGCCTTCCCGCTGATCCGCGCGGATGCGGTCGATACGTTCTGCGACGGCATCACCCGGCTGTTCGCCGATTCCAGCTTCGACGTGTCGGTCGACCGCAAGTCGCATCAGCCTTTTCACGCCAGCGTCAATTTCCGCCGCTTCGGACGTGTCGGACTGATGCACGCGTCCTACGGCGCGCGCATCCGCGCACAATTTTCCGATGTGAAATTCTACACCCAGGGACTTCCGGTGGCCGGTGTGGGAGAACAGGCGACGGCCGGCCGTGCCCATAGCGTTGGCAGCAAGATTGGCGGGGTCTTGTCGCCCGATACGATGATCGGACTCGTTTTCGATGCCGGCTTTGAGCATTACGCCTTCCTGATCGATCCGGATGCCGTGGTCGCAACGCTGACTGCCTTGACCGGTCAGCGCGTCGATACGCCGCCCCGGTTCAGTGGCGTGACCGATTTCCGGACTCCGGCGGCGCGGCGCCTGCGCGAACTCGGTGCGCAATTTGCGCGCCGATCGCACAATGCCGCCGCCATTCCGCTTATCATCTCCGAACTGGAGCAGCGAACGATCGTGATGTTCCTGTTCGCGAACGTCCATGATCATTCGCACCTGCTCGACACCGAACCGCCGGCGGCCGCGCCCTGGCAGGTTCGCCGCGCGGAGGATCATATCGAAGCCAACTGGCACCGACCGATTGCGATCGAGACGTTGAGCGCGCTGTGCGAATGCAGCATGCGCAGCCTGTTCCATCAATTCAGACGCAGCCGTGGCTATTCGCCGATGGAATTCCTGCGCCATGTGCGGCTGCATCGTGCCCGCTTGATGCTGTCGCGTCCCGACGACACCACGTCCGTGACCGATGTCGCTTTTGCATGCGGCTTCGGCAATCTTGGCCACTTCTCGAAATATTTTCGCCATGCGTTCGGCGAGAAGCCATCGGAAACGCTGGCTCGGGGGCGCGGCGGTGACGCTCGCCTGGGTGAGCGAGGCTAGCGCTGGACGGCCGCCGCTTCTGTCACGCGCACGCGGCTGTGGCGCAAGCTATACAGGAAGTAGACGCCAAGACCGATCGCGCCCCAGATCACCAGGCGCAGCCAGGTCGCGCCCGGCAGTCCCAGCATCAGCGCCACCGACGTGATCGCGCCCGCGGGTGCTACGAACCAGATCGCCGGCACTTTGAACGCCCGCGGCATGTCGGGCTGGCGCACCCGCAGCACCAGCACGCCGATGCAGACGATGGCGAATGCCATCAGCGTGCCGATGGAGACCAGTTGCGCCACCATGTTGATCGGCAACGTTCCCGCCAGCGTCATGACGATGGCCGCGATCAACAGCGAACTGACATAGGGCGTACGGAAGCGCGGATGGATCCGCGCGCCCCAGGCCGGCAGCAGCCCGTCGCGCGCCATGGTGAAAAAGATGCGCGCCTGACCGAGCAGCAGGACGAGGATCGCAGAGGTCAGGCCCAGCACGGCGCCGAGCTTCACAAGCGGCTCGAGCCAGGTCAGCCCGGTCGCGTCGATGCCGACGGCGATGGGGTCGGCGACGTTGAGCTTGTCGTAGGGCACGATCCCGGTCAGCACCGCGCTGACCATCACATAGAGGATTGCGCAGATCAGCAGCGATCCGAGAATGCCGATCGGCATGTCGCGGCGCGGATTGGTCGCCTCCTGCGCCGCGGTCGAGATCGCGTCGAAACCGATATAGGCGAAGAACACGATCGCCGCGCCGCGCAGGACGCCGCTCCAGCCGAACACGCCGGGCGCTTCGTTCGGCGGAATGAAATGGCCCTCGGGATTGCCCGCCGTCACCCAGTTGCCGGTGTCGAAATAGAAGGCGCCGGCAACGATGAACAGCACCACGATCGTGACCTTGATCGCGACGATGATATTGTTGACGCGGGAGGATTCGCTGGTGCCGACGATGAGCAAGGCCGTCATCGCGGCAATGATCAGCATGGCCGGGAGATTGACCAGCGCGCCGGTGAAGGACCAGAGTCCGGTCGCCGCATCATAGGCTAGCGGCGAAGCGGCCAGTCGCGGTGAGATCGGCAGGCCGATGTCCTGCATGAAGCTCACGACATAGCCGGACCACCCGATCGCGACCGCGGTGGCGCCGAACGCATATTCGAGGATGAGGTCCCAGCCGATGATCCAGGCGATGAGTTCACCGAGGGTGGCATAGGCATACGTGTAGGCGCTGCCGGCGACCGGCACGCTCGACGCCATCTCGGCGTAGCACAATCCGGCCAGCGCGCAGACGACGGCGCTCATCAGAAACGACAGCGAAGCCGCTGGGCCGGCATTGGTGGCGGCGGCATTGCCGGTCAGGACGAAGATGCCGGCGCCGATGATGCAGCCGACACCGAGCGCGACCAGGCTCGACGCGGACAGCGTGCGCTTCAGTCCGTCGCGGCGGTCGGTGCTCTCGGCCTCGCGTTTCAGCTCGGCAAAGGACTTCGTGGCGAAAAAATCGGTCACGCGGCAACTCCACCCGGCAGCGATGCGAGGCGGCCGCTGCGGCGAAATCGCCTGCGGCCGTCCTATGCGCCCGGTGCGGAACCTATAACCGCCCGCCGTTAATGGGTTCTGGCTGAGCCCTGTCCTCCGACGCACCCTCCTGCATGCATGGCTAACACTTCCCAACTCCGGTCCAATCCGCTACCTCGCTGCCGATAGGGCCAACCCTGCCGGGAGTGCAACCAGTGTCCGTCCAGCAAGAGATCAGGCGCCTGACCGCGCCGGATATTCGCGCCCGCAAGAACGGCGAGCCGATCGTGATGCTGACCTCGTATCACGCCCATACCGCCAGCCTCGTTGATCGGTATTGCGACGTGATCCTGGTCGGAGACTCGCTCGGCATGGTGATGCACGGGCTTGAGACCACCATTCCGGTGACGCTTGACATGATGATCCTGCAGGGTCACGCGGTGATGCGCGGGTCCAAGCGGTCGCTGGTCGTGGTCGACATGCCGTTCGGCAGTTACGAACAATCGAAGGAGCAGGCTTTCGCCTCCTGCGCACGCGTGCTGAAGGAAACCACCTGCGGCGCGATCAAGCTCGAAGGCGGCGTGCGCATGGCCGAGACCATCCGCTTTCTGGCCGAGCGCGGTGTTCCGGTGATGGCGCATGTCGGCATGACGCCGCAATCGATCAACACGCTGGGCTCGTTCCGCGCGCAGGGTCGCGAGGAAGCCGACTGGGCTCCGATCGAAGCGGATGCGAGGGCGGTGGCGGAGGCGGGGGCGTTCTCGGTGGTGATCGAGGCGGTGGCGGAGCCGCTCGCGCGCAAGATCACGAGCGAGATTGCGATCCCGACCATCGGCATCGGCGCGAGCCCGGCCTGTGACGGTCAGGTGCTGGTGCTGGAGGACATGCTCGGCCTGTCGCCGCGCGTGCCGAAATTCGTCAAGCGCTACGGCGATCTCGGCCCCGGCATCGAAGCCGCGATCAAGGGCTATGCGGATGAGGTGCGAAGCCGCGCCTTTCCCGGTCCGGATCATGTCTACGGGATGAAGAAGAAGGGGTAAGGATCGTAGGGCGCAAGACGCGGAGCGGATTGCGCCATGGACAATATGTAAGGAGAGTTGTCGCGCATGCTCGACTTGCCGCAGACTGCCAACCGAAGCGCTCGGGAAACACTGATGCTGCGCCTCTCTTCGTGTCTGGCGCCCTGCGCGTTCTTAGTCGCAGCATGTATGTTGCCGATAGCGCTCCACGCCCAGGACGCCACCACCGTCCGCAGCGCCGTCGATCGCGCCATCCTGCCTTTAATGAAGGAGCATGATGTGCCCGGCCTCGCTGTCGGCGTCACCGCTGGCGGCAAGCAGCACCTCTTCTATTTCGGCGTCGCATCGAAGGACACCGGTGCGCCGGTCAATGCCGATACGCTGTTCGAGATCGGCTCGATCTCGAAAATGTTCACCGCGACGCTGGCCGGCTTCGCGCAGGCGCAGGGCAAGCTGTCGCTCACTGACCATCCCGGCCGATACATGCCGGCTCTGCGCGGCAGCGCGCTCGACAAAGCGAGCCTGATCAATCTCGGCACCTATTCCGCCGGCCTGCCGCTGCATCTGCCGAACGCCATCAAGACTTTCGCGGAAGCCGAAGCTTTCATGCAAAACCTGAAGATCAAGGCCGGGCCGGGCGCGGTGCGGCTCTATTCCAACCCAAGCATCGGGCTGGTCGGTCACATCGCCGCGCTCGCCATGCAGGGCAACTTCCCCGACCTGATGGAAACGCAATTGCTGCCGAAGCTCGGCGTCAGCGGCTGCTTCATCCGCATTCCGTCGTCGCGGGCGCAGGATTATGCGCAGGGCTACAAGGGCAACACGCCGCGGCGGATGGGGCAGGCGGTGCTCGATGCCGAGGCCTACGGGCTGAAATGCAATGCGTCCGGGCTGCTTAAATTCGTAGAGGACAATATCCGTCCCGACACGCTCGAGCCCGCGCTGCGGCGCGCGGTCGAGGCCACCCATGTCGGCTATTTCCGCATCGGCGGCATGGTGCAGGGATTCGGCTGGGAGCAATATCCTTACGCGGTGCCGCTGAAGCAGCTGCTTGCGGGCAATTCAAACGACATGGTCTTCAAGCCAAATGCCGCGACGCTACTCGATCCGCCGCGCGCGCCGTCCGGGCCGGCGCTGTTCAACAAGACCGGCGGTACGGCCGGCTTCAGCGCCTATGCGGCCTTCGTCCCGGCGCAGCGGGTCGGCATCGTCATTCTGGTGAACAAAAGCATCCCCGCGCCGGCGCGCATCACAGCAGCTCTATCGGTTTTGGACGCGCTGGCGCAGGACCGTAGGGCGCAATAGGCGAAGTGCGTTGCGGCGATCGCATCGGCGTCCGATCGGGGCCTGTGTCAGGTCATAAGCTTGTGTTCGCGCAACACCTCGGCTGCGATCCGGTGGGCTTCATTGGCGGCGGGAATGCCGCAATAGAGCGTCAGCAGCAGCAGCACCTCCTGAATCTCTTCGAGCGAGCAACCGTTCTTCACCGCCCCGTTGAGATGGACGCGCAATTCGTTCATGTGGCCGGACGCCGCCATCATCGCGACCATGACCAGCGACTTCATCTCCGGCTTCAGTGCGGTCCGGCTCCACACGTCACCGTACGAATAGGCGTTGATGATATGTTGCAGCGGCTTGCCCAGTTCGCCGAAGGCCGCCATGCGCTTCTCGACGGCGTCGCGGCCGAACATCTCGGTGCGCAGTTTAAGGCCGCGTTGGTATTGCTCGTCGCCGTCCATGTCCGTTCCTTGCTCGCGGTTGATCCGATCGCCGGACACTGCGTATAGAAAGGCTGCGACTTTTACCACATCCCCGGCGTACCGACGCGAGTCCTGCCATGATCAATGCCGCCATCATCGGCCTCGGACGCTGGGGCCGCAACATCGTCGAGTCCGTTCAGGGGAAAAGTCGGCGGTTGCGGTTCGTGCGTGGCGTCGACAGCAATCCGGATGCCGTTGCCGATTTCGCCAGAGCCAACCGCCTGACCTTGTCGCGCGACTTTGCCGACGTCGTCGGTGACCCCGGCATCGATGCGATTTTTCTCGCCACACCGCATTCGCTTCATGTCGAGCAAGTCGAGGCGGTGGCGGCTGCGGGCAAACCGGTCTGGTCCGAAAAGCCGCTGGCGCTCCCCGGGCGCGCGGCCGCGCGCGCAATTTTGGCCTGCTCCAAGGCCGGCGTTCCGTTTGCGCTGGGCAACAACAAGCGCTGCTTTCCCGCCATGCTGGAGCTCAAGACGCTGGTCGCGACCGGCGCGCTGGGCGACGTCCTGCATGTCGAAGGCCATTTCACCAACGAACATTCGACCCGCGTCACCGGCGGATGGCGCGACGATCCGGATGTCTCGCCCGGTGGCGGGATGACCGGCGCCGGACTGCATGTGATCGATGCGCTGGTCAATCTCGCGGGGCCCATCGCCACCGTCGACGCCAAATTATTTTCACGCAAACCGCCGCCGGATCCGCGCGATGTCGCCGCCGCCTTCGTTGAGTTCGAAAGCGGTGCGACCGGACAGGTCGCGACGGTGCGTGCCGGTCCGATGTTCTGGCGCGTTCATGTCTTCGGGACCGGCGGCTGGGCCGAGGCGCGCGGCGAAACGACGATCACCGTCGCGCCGATCGGGCAACAGCCGGTGACCCGAGAGCTTCCGGCAGCCGACTCGCTCGGGGTCCTGATCGAGGCATTTGCCGACACGATCGAGACCGGATCGCCGTTTCCGGTGCCGACCGGAGAGATGCTCGACGTGGCCGGCGCGTTCGAGGCGACTATTCAATCAATCAGGACCGGTGCACCCGTGTCGGTGACCAGAAGCTAGCGCGACGTTACTGTTGCTGAATGCCTGCGGCCTCGCGGGTCTTTGCGAAGCTTTGGTATTGATTGGTCAGGAACGTACCGAACTCCGCCGGTGTCGAGCTTTTGACGACGACGCCCGCGCGTTCGAGCCGTACCTTCACATCCGGATCCGCAAGCGCCTCGTTGAGCACCGCATTCAACTTGGCGACGATTGGGGCAGGGATGCCTTTCGGCCCGAACATGCCGTACCAGGTGGTGACGTCATAGCCGGGCACGAGCCCGGATTCGACCGCGGTCGGCACTTTCGGCATGGCCGGGAAGCGTTCCGCGCCGGTCACGGCCAGGGCTTTGAGCTGGCCGGACTCAACCTGCTGCAACACCGCCGATACCGTATCGAAAAGAATATCGGCATGTTTGCCGACCACGGCATTCATTGCCTCCGGTGTGGTCTTGAACGGCACGTGCAGCAGTTCGACCCCTGCGGCCTGTTTGAACATCTCGCCGGCGAAATGCTGGGTTGCGGCAAAGCCCGGGCTCGCGAAAACCACCTTGTTCGGGTCGGCCTTGGCGACGGCAATCAGCTCCTTCACGTTGTTCGCTGGAAAGTCGGGCCGGGCGACGATGGCAAGGCTCGCGGTCGCGACCATGCCGATCGGCGTGAAGGCGGTCAGAGTGTCATAGCGCATCTGCTTGCGCGTCACCGCGGCGATGACCTGTCCGGCGGTCATCAGGGCGATCGTGTATCCGTCCGGCGCGGCATTCGCGACGAATTCGTTGCCGAGAATGCCTCCGGCGCCCGGCTTGTTCTCGACCACCACCGGCTTGCCAAGCTTCTTCTGCATGTACTCGGCAAGGATGCGTCCGACGATGTCGGTGCCGCCGCCCGGACCGAACGGGATGATCATTTTAATTGGCTGGGTCGGAAAATCCTGCGCAGCCGCGGGCGCGGAAAAACCGAAGACGCACAGCATCGCTGCAAAGAGAGCGCGATTGAGCATGGATCCTCCTCGCGCCTCGTTCCGGTCGAGGGTTTATCCCTTGCTACCGCGACGGCGCACTTCGTTGATGATCGCGCTGTTGTCCATCTCGGCTTCTCCGGCCCGCACGCAGGCTTCGAGAACGCCAGCATGGACTTCCAGCATCGACAATGTTTGCCCGGCGGACGCCGCCTGGTCCAGCATTAAATGGCAGTCCTTCAGCGTCTGTTTCACGCGGCCCTCGGGTGAGAAGTCGCCGCGCAACATCTTTGGTCCCTTCGTCTCCATCACCTGCGAATAGGAGGCCCAACCTTTGGCCACCTCCAGAAACGCTTCGGGATCGAGACCGAGTTTTTCGGCAAAGACCAGGCCCTCGGCCAGTGCAAGCCGATTCAGCCCGAGAATGAGATTGACCGCCAGTTTGGCGCGGCCGCCATCGCCGGCTTTGCCGATATGAAAGCTGCGCGCGAACAGCGCTTCGAGAATGTCGGCGAGAGCGGCAGCGATGTCGGGGTCGCCGCCGATCAGCGCGACGCCGTCGCCCCGCCTGACCTGTTCGCTGGTGCCGGAAACCGGCACGTCGAGAAAGCGGATGCCGTGTTTGGCAACCCGCGCCGCGAGCGCAGCGATGCGATCGGGATCGGCTGTGGTCGTGCAGACGATGGTCACATCCGGTGTCTGCTCGCGGACCGGAAGAATGTACGTGTCGACGACATCCTCGACCTGGTCTGTCGAAAATACAGCGAGCAGGATACAGCGGGATGGCGTGGCCAGCATTGCCGCGATGTTGTCTTCGGAAACGCCGCCGATCTCCTCAAGCCGTGTCCGGCGGGCCGGGTCGATGTCGAAGCCCCGGACCGGAATGCCTGCGGCGATGAGGCGCGCGGCATAGACCTCGCCCATCAGCCCAAAACCGATGATTGAAACGGGGAGGGATGTCATCTGGATGCTTTCCCGAATGCGGCTCTTGCGACCGTGAGTTCTTTAGCGCGGATCGAACGGCGCCGCACTTTCCATTCGTCGTCCAGTTTGATACGCGCTGTGGTGTAGGGATCGCGGTCCCGTGCCGGAGTGGAGAAGCGTGAAGCCCGCCAACACCGTTATCATCATGTCCGATGAGCATCAGGCGCGGGCGATGGGTTGTGCCGGACATCCCTTCGTGCGAACTCCAAATCTGGATCGACTGGCTGCCCGCGGCACGCGCTTTACCAATGCCGTCACGCCGAGCCCGATCTGCGTTCCCGCCCGCGCGGCGTTTGCGACCGGGCAGTACGTGAACCGCACCGGTTACTGGGACAATTCCATCGCCTACGATGGCCGTGTGCGTGGCTGGGGGCACGCGCTCCAGGAAGCGTCAATTCCGGTCGAGTCGATCGGCAAGCTCCATTATCAGAAAGCTGACCTGCCGACAGGATTCGATCGCGAACACATTCCGATGCATCTTTACAAGGGTGTCGGAATGGTCTGGGCATCGATCCGCGACCCGCTGCCGACCAGGCGCCCTACCAACAAGCGAATGCTCGGAGACTATATAGGGCCGGGAGAATCCGATTATACGCGCTACGACGGCGCAGTGACCGATCTCGCGATCGACTGGCTCACGAACAGGGGCGCGACCATGCATCAGCCGTGGTGCCTCTATGTCGGTCTCGTTGCACCGCATTTTCCGCTCGTTGCGCCGCAGGAATTCTTCGATCTCTATCCGCCGGATACCATGCCCGGGGCGAAGCTGCTCCCGCGCAACGGCCATGCGCTTCATCCGTGGATACAGGATCACGAGAGGTTCTGGAGTCAGGACGAGACGTTGAAGGATGACGCGGAGCGGCGCACCGCCATGTCGGCCTATTACGGCCTCGTCTCATGGCTCGATTCGAATGTCGGGCGAGTGATTGGCGCGATCGAGCGAGCCGGGCTGCTGGATGAAACGCGCGTGATCTATGCCTCAGACCACGGCGACAACCTCGGCGCTCGCGGACAATGGGGAAAGTCCAATCTCTATCGCGAATCCGTTGACGTGCCTTTGATCATGGCAGGACCGGGGATTGGTTCTGGCGTCTGCGAGACGCCAGTCAGTCTCATCGATCTGTCGGTGACAATCATCGATTCCGTAGGCCTCAACCCGGCGCAGGCGGTTCCAGACGCTCAGGGCCGCTCGCTATTCCAGATTGCCTCAAAGCCTGCTGATCCCGAACGCGTGGTCTTCAGTGAATATCATGCCGTTGGATCGAACACAGCCGCTTTCATGGTGCGAAAGGGGCGATGGAAGTATCATCATTACGTTCGCCACGCGCCGGAGTTGTTCGATCTCGACACTGATCCGGAGGAGACGACCAATCTCGCGCCGCTGGCTCGATATTCCGAAATCGTTGCGGACATGAAACGGCAGCTAGCTGCGATTTGCGATCCTGATGATGTTGACCGTAGGGCCAAGCGGGATCAAGCTGCCTTGATTGACCGTCTTGGTGGTCCGGACGCTGTGTTCGAACTTGGTAAGGGGGCTGCGAGCGGAACGCCGGCCCCGAATGGCGCAGCGGCTGGTCAACCGCGCGCGTGAGGAGTTGTTGCGTATGAAACGCCGGGATTTTCTGAAAGGCGCCATCGCCGGTTCATCGATCATTGCGTCGCCGGCGCTTCGGTCGCACGCGTTCGCGCAGGAGAGCAATTGGCCGAAAGAACGAACGATCAGATGGCTGATTGGGCTCCCGCCCGCCGGCACGACCGACCCGTTGACGCGAGCGATCGCGGCGCAACTGTCCGAGCGGCTCGGCCAGAAGATCGTGATCGAGAACAAGACCGGTGGTCTGCAAACGATTGCGACACGTGAGGTCACCAATTCGTCCGCGGATGGTTACACACTTCTCAGTCTTGGCGGGCCTCAGGTTTATGCCGACAAGACGGTGCCCGTTATCGGCCGTGGCCTCGATCCGGTCATCAGGATGGTGACGCAGCCGATGATCATTGCGGGAATTGCGAGCCGTCCGACACCTGACCTGAAAGCTGTGATAGCGGCAGCCAAGGCGAAGCCTGAGGATTGGAGCTACGCAACCGCGGGCTACGGTTCATCGCATCATGTGGCGGGGGAACTGCTCAATGCGGTCGCCGGGACCAAGATCCTGCACGTCGCATACCGCGGCGGTGGCGCCGCGATTCAGGATGCGATGGCGGGCCACGTGCCATTAATCGTCATCGGGGCGGGCCCGGTTATCCCGCATATAGCCGCTGGGAAAATGCGGGGTTACGCATTGACCACGTCCAAACGCATATCTTCCCTTCCGGACGTTCCGACGATGCAGGAGTTGGGCTTCGCGGACTTCGACCTCGCGCAATGGCATGGCGTAGCTATCAAGGCGGGCACGCCGCGTGCCATTACCGAACGGTTCAATTCGGAGATGAAGGCGATCCTCGCGACCCCTGAACTGGGAAAGCTGATGGATTCGCTTGGCGCCGAGAATGGGGCCGGTTCGCCCGAAGACTGGGGCGCGTTTTACGCGGCTGACATCGCAAAATACGAAACCCTGATGAAAAAGCTCGATATCAAGATTGAGTAAACTTGAATCGTGCATTTTGCTGTCGCGGCGGGGATGCTCGCCAACTATGGCGCGCGATATCGCCCGACAGCGTTTTGAGCGCGCATCGTGGTGAGATATGCTGGCGGGAATCACAGCATCACGATTCATCCCGTATCCGGACGCCCATGACCTTCATCGCCGATTACATGAAAGCGATCGATATTCTTGCGGTTGTCGCCGTGGTGGCGATCGGTGCGGCGTCGTTCGCGCGGACCGGCGTGGTCTGGCTTTTGGGTACGGCGATCGTTCTGGGGATCTGGTGCGCGAGCCGGATTTTCGGATGGTTTCCGTGATCGGCGACGCGTTGATGCAAGCCGGGCTGTCGTTTCGAGATGATGTGCGACACAAGGAAGTGAGAATGACGACAATGCGAAAAGCTGTACTCGCCGCGGTGGTGTCATCGATTGTCGCTTGCGGATCGACAGCTGCGTCCGCTGCGTTTGTCTGCCCGGTCAAAACACCCGGCGCCAACGCCGCTCAGGATCAGATGATCGCCAAGGCGATACCGGCAGGCGATGCGCTCGACGAGGTGACCAAGCTGAATGCCGCAGTCGGCGACCTGCGTGCGAAGGGCATCTCCAGTGCGATTGTCGTCGACAGCCTGATCGCGTCCTATTGTCCCACGGTCGCGCGCAACACTGCCCTGAGCGATGACCAGAAGCGCGCGCGCGTGGCGCGCTTTGCGTCCCGGATCGTGCGGGTCGTCTATGCCCTCGACAGCGCCGACGCGGTGATCCTCGACGTGCCGTTCCGGCCGGCGGCGATCGATGCGATCAATGCGAAGGCGGCGGCCGAGCGGATCTCCCCGGAAGCCTGGGTGGCGAACGCCATCGATCGCGACCTGAAGGTGGCGCGATAGCGGCCGGGCGGCGGCGGACTTAAGGAGCCGCGCGTTAGACCGGCGAGCATGTGGGGACAGGCCGCTCGGCGGTGCTCCGGCCATGCTCGCGGCCGAGGAACCATGTTTTTACGAAGGTTAACGGCCGGGGCGTGCGGATTTTGCCTTGCCCGCGCCATATCGCTGATTTACGCGACTGCGGTCGAGCCGGTATAGAAGCGGGCTCAATGACGCCCCGGGGGCAAGCGCTTGGCCGATATCTTTAACGAAGTCGATGAGGAAGTCCGCCGCGAACGGATGAAACGGATGTGGGACCAATATGGTCTCTACATCCTCATCCTGGTGGTTTTGTTCGTGGCCGGCATCGCCGGCTGGCGCGGCTGGGAATACTATCAAAATCAAAGGGCTGCGGAGTTCGGCGCACAATTCGAAGCAGCGTCCGCGCTGGCCGAGGCGGGGAAGCTCGCCGAAGCCGAGAAGGATTTCGCCCGGATTTCCGCGGACGGCAACCGCGGCTATCGCGTGCTCGCCCGCCTGCGCGAGGCCGAAGCCATCAGCGCCCGCGACCGCTCCGCCGCCGTCTCCCAATTCGACGCGATTGCCGCCGATACCAGCTTCGATCAGCGGTTCCGCGACCTCGCGGCAATCCGGTCCGGGCTGCTGCTGGTCGACACCGCGTCGCTCCCAGATATGGAAAGGCGTCTCGAAGCCGTCGCTGCAACAGGCCGCCCGTTCCGCCATACCGCGCGTGAATTGCTGGCTCTTTCGGCCTTCCGGGCCGGTGACCCGAAGGCTCTGCAGCGCTGGGCTGACCTGATCGCCGGCGATGCGGAAAGCCCGGCACAGATGCGCGCGCGGGTCGAGTCGCTGACGCTTCTGTCAGGCCTCGCGAAGGGGTAGCGCGATGGCCGCTCCGCGCCGATGCATGCTCGTACTGGCCGCGATCGGTTTCGCGTTCGGCCTGTCCGGCTGTGCGAGTGGCGAGCTGGAACTGGACCCCGCATACTGGTTCCCGGACGGGAAGAAGAAGCTTCCCGGCGAGCGCCGTGAGGTGTTCCCGGGCGGCGTGCCGGGCGTAACGCAAGGCGTTCCGCCGGAATTGATCCGGGGGAATCCCGACAATCCGACCAATCTGCCCGAACAGGCGCTGGCGCCGGCTCAGCAGCAGCAGCCCGCGGCGCAGGAAAAGCCGCGTCCGCAGCCAAAGAAAGTCGCGCGGCCGAGGCCTGTTCCGCCGCCCGAGCCGGAAGCGGACGCACAGCCGGCCCCTCGAACGGCCGCGCCGCGCCCAGCGCAGCAGCCGCAACAACAGCAGCCGTCCGGGGTCTGGCCGGCGCCGCAGGCTCAGCAGCAGCAACCCCAGCAACAACAGGCTCCCGCTGCCGGCGCATGGCCGGCACCGCCGGCCTCGGGGACCTTCACGCGGTAAAGAAAGCGCGCATGCACGTGCGTGCGCCGCTAAGATCGTCCCATGATTCCAAAAGTCGTGATTGTCGGCCGGCCCAATGTCGGCAAATCGACGCTGTTCAACCGGCTGGTCGGGCGGCGGCTCGCGCTCGTCGATGATCAGCCCGGCGTCACCCGCGACCGCCGTGAAGGCCTTGGCCGGCTTGGAGATTTGGACTTCACCCTGGTCGATACCGCGGGCCTGGAAGACGCCGCGCCGCAAAGCCTGTCCGGGCGCATGCAGGCGCAGACCCGCACCGCGATCGCCGAAGCCGACGCGATCCTCTTCATCATCGATTCCCGCGCCGGATTATTGCCGGCGGATCAGGCCTTTGCCGAGGTGGTCCGGCGATCCGGCAAGCCCGCGATCCTGGTCGCCAACAAGGCCGAGGGCAAGGCCGGCGCCGCCGGCGCGCTGGAAGCCTATGAACTCGGCTTCGGCGAACCGGTCGCGGTATCGGCCGAACACGGCGAAGGTCTGTCTGATCTGTACGATGCGCTGCAGACCGTCTTGGATGATTGGCATTCTTCGGCCGGGACGGATGGCGCCGACGCTGACGACGACCAGTCTCTCGCCCGCCCGGTCCGGGTCGCGGTGGTCGGCCGGCCGAATGCCGGCAAGTCGACCCTGGTGAACCGGCTGCTCGGCGAGGAGCGCCTGCTCACCGGACCGGAAGCCGGTATCACCCGCGACACCATCTCTGTGCCTCTCACCTGGGAAGGGCATCACTTTCTTTTTCACGACACCGCCGGCATGCGGCGGAAGTCGCGGATCGACGAGAAGGTCGAGAAGCTCGCGGTGTCCGATGCGCTGGAGGCGATCCGCTTCGCCGAGGTGGTGATCGTGCTGATGGATGCGGAGCGTCCGTTCGAGGAGCAGGACATGCGCATCGCCGACCTGGTCGAGCGCGAGGGCCGCGCGCTGGTCATCGGCATGAACAAGTGGGACCTGAAGGGCGCCGCGCGCGGCTCCGCCGGCAAGCTGCGGTCGGAAGTCGATCATTGGCTGCCGCAGGTGAAGGGCGTGCCGATCGTTGCGCTGTCGGGACAGAGCGGCGAGGGCATCGACCGGCTGATGCGTGCGGTGCTCGATGCGTATGCGGTCTGGAACAAGCGCGTGCCGACCGCCGCGCTCAATCGCTGGTTCGAGGACACCATCGCCTCGCATCCGCCGCCCGCGGTGTCGGGCCGCCGCCTGAAACTCAACTACATCACCCAGACCAAAGCTCGCCCGCCGAGCTTCGTGATCTTCTGCACCCGCGCCGACGCGGTGCCTGAGCAATATCTGCGTTATCTCACCAACGGCCTGCGCGAAGCCTTCGATCTGCCCGGCACGCCGATCCGGATCACGCTGCGCGAGAAGGTCAATCCGTATGCGGGGCGGAAGACACGGCAGAGGTGAGGGGGAAGAAATCTTCGTCGACTTGTTCAGCCGACGCAGAGGCGAGGCTCAGACGGGCTAGTCGCGGTTTATCGTTCCTTCGAGCAAGCAGAACGGAGTCGTTGTCGATGTGACGGAATCCAACCGGAAGCCCGCAGCGGCAAAGATCGATGAGAACTCGTCGCGTGTGCGTTCCCGACCGCCATTCATCACCATCATTGTCAGGTCCATCAACGCTCCGTCCGGCGAGGCTTCGGTATCAAGGACATACTCCGCAACAAGCAGGCGGCTCTCCCGCTTCATCGCCCTGCGGCACGATTTCAGGATCTCAATCGAAGCCGTGTCGCTCCAATCGTGCAGGATCCACTTCAACAGATAGGCATCGCCGCCTTCCGGCACGCTGTTGAAGAAATCGCCCGCCACAAGCTGACATCGGTTTGCTATCTGCGGATCGGGCGGTCCGGAGCGGGCAATAACGTGCGGCTGATCGAAAAGGGTGCCGCGAATTGCCGGATGGCGTTCCAGAATTTTCGTAAGGAAGATGCCGTCACCCCCGCCGACGTCGACGACACGTTCGAAGCGTCCGAAATCGTATGCATCGAGTACGGCTTGAGCGAACCGACCGGTGCCGGATGCCATGGCGCGGTCAAAAACGCCGGCCTCTTCCGGATGCCGGGACCGGTATTCCCAGACGCTGCAGCCGTGCACATGATCGAATGCCGTATCGCCGGTTCGGATGGTATGAAGAAGGTCTCCCCAGGCCTGCCAGACATTCGGCCGGCCGAACAATTCAGCCATCGGTGCGCAGGTCCCGCTAACGTCCCGGCGGAGAAGCTCACCCATCGCGGTCAGCACAAAACGACCTGCACCGGCGTTCTGCACCACACCTATGCTGGCCAGCACGCGCATCAGCCTGCCGAGCGCATCGGGATGGGCTCCGACGGCGCGCGCGATCTCGGCCGTGCCGGCAGGCCGATCGCGAAGCTGATCCGCAAGCCCCAGCGCCGCCGCGACGGAAATCGCCTGGCTGGCTTGGAAACCGTGGATCAGTCGCACGAGTTGGGCTCTGTGGTTCATGGCGGCAATGTTCCCGGGAAGAGGAGCGCCTGCTTTCTCTTCACCTCACTCGGCTCCGGTCAGCGCCCTTCCAGGTCCTTCACCAGCGGCAGCCAAATCGCGCGTTGCTGGTCGACGAACGCGGTTGCCTGCGCCGGCGAAACGATGCTGATCGGCACACCGAGTTCGGCGAAACGTTGCTTCACCGCCGGGGAAGCCAGCGCCTGATTGAGGCTCTCATTCAGCCGCCGCACGATCGGTTCGGGTGTCTTCGCTGGCGCGGCAAGACTCATGAAGCCGATGGCAGTCAAGCCCGGCAGCGTCTCCGCGACGGCTGGCACGTCGGGAAAATCAGGATCGCGCTCCGTGGACATCACGCCGATGAGTTGCAGATCGCCGGATTGCAACGGACCGCGCAGACCGAATGCGGCTTCAATGGTCGCGTTGACGCGGCCACCCATGATATCGCCGACAACCGCCGGCGTACCGCCCTTGTTGTATGGCACGAGTGTGAAAGGCAATCCGCCCTTTTTCTGCAGCAGCAAGCCGGCATAGTGCGGAAGCGTGCCGGCGCCGTTGGTGCCGATCACGATCTCGCCCGGCTTCGATTTCATCCGGGCGACCAATTCCGGGAACGACTTGATGCCGAGCTTGGGCGGCACTGCCAGGAACATCACGCCACGGCCGACGATCATTCCGACATGGGTAAAATCGCGGCCCATATCGAGCGGCAGCTTGTCCATTTGCGCAGGCAGAATCGTAAAGATGCCCGCAGCGCCGCCAAGCAGCGTGTAACCGTCGGCCGGTGCCTCCGCCACCGCCTGCGCTGCAAGCAACCCGCCGGCTCCGGGCCGTGGCTCGACCAGAATCTGTTGGCCGAGACTGCTTGACATCTGATCGGCAATCACACGCGTGACGACATCTAGGGCGGTACCGGGAGGCACCGGCAGGACGATCTTGATCGGTCTGGTGGGATAGTCGGCTTGCGCGGCTGAAGGGTCCGCAGCGAGCGACGTTGCGAGCAGCATTGTGATAACGGCCGTGCCGGCGAGGCGGAGTCTGGTCACGTCTTCCTCCTTCTGAGGACAGCAGGATGATTCTGTTCGCCTTTTTGTTCGTGTACTTGCCGGAGTTGGCTGAGGCCCCGACCTTCAGCCCAATTCAGCATAGCCGGTTTGACTTGACCTGAAGGATGGCTGAAATTTCTCTCAAAAAGTGCCCAAACGAGACGGCATCGACCTTCCAAGCTGTGATCAACGGGAAACCCATGTCCGGGCCGCGCTATACGTTTGACCGATGGACGCTCGATTGCGTTCGCGGAACGCTGGTCGGCGAAGCAGGAGACATCTTTCTACGACCCAAGAGCTTCGAAGTGCTGCGGTATCTGATCGAGAACGCGGGCCGCCTGGTTTCGCGCGAAGACGTGCTCGGTACGGTGTGGGCAGATGTGACCGTGTCCGAAGAGTCGCTGACGCAGTGCGTAAGCGAGGTGCGGCAAGCGCTCGGAGATTCGGACCAACGTGTCATCAAGACCGTGCCAAGGCGTGGCTATTTGTTCGCAATTGCGGTCAATGGCGCCGGTGATGCCGAAGCCGCCAATCAAGGTGCGCCGCCGGAGACCGCGAACGACGCAGTTCTGCCGCCGCGTCCCGGCCATCACATGATCGAAGGGCCGTCTATTGCCGTGCTGCCGTTTGCGAACCTGAGCGGCGACCCGACCCAGGATTATCTGAGCGACGGCATCACCGAGGATGTGATCAGCGGTCTGTCGCGATTTTCCGATCTGTCTGTCATCGCGCGAAATTCGTCGTTCAGCTATAAGGGCCGGCCTGTCGATGTGCGGGAGGCCGGTCGCCAGCTTGGCGTGCGATATCTTGTCGAAGGCAGCGTACGCCGCTTCGATGACCGGATCAGGATCACGGCGCAGCTTGTCGACGCGCAATCCGGCGTGCAGCGGTGGGGCGAACGCTTCGATCGCGCACTCGGTGACGTATTCGCCGTCCAGGACGAAATCACGCGATCGATTGTCGCGATCGTCGTCGCCCATCTCGGCAATGCAGAGATAGATCGGGTCTCGCGCAAGCCAGCCGGTTCGTGGACGGCGTACGATCTGACTTTGCGCGGCGACCAGGCGCAAACCTTGGCAGAACAATATTGGGACGCGAAGTTCGTCTATGAAGCGCGCCGGCTTTATGCGGAAGCCCTCAGAATCGATCCGGAGAATTCCAAGATTTGCGCCAAGCTCGGACATACTTATGTCCGGGCCTATGCCGATCCGACGTCTCCCGATCTGGGCAATCAAAACGACCTCGCGCACGGCGTCGATCTTGCACGCCGGGCTGTCGGTTTCGATCCGAACATGCCGCTTGCACGCGCGCAACTTGGCTGGGCCTATGCCTGGCTGCGCCAGCCGGATGCCGCTATCGCGGAATTCGAGAAGGCGCTCGCTCTCAACTCAAGCTTCGTCGATTATCGTTTCCCGCTCATTCTCACCTTCGCCGGTGAGCCGGAACGAGCGCTGGATGTCACACGCGACTATGTCCGCCTTGACCCGTTTTATGGATCGATGCTTCCGGTCATCCGCGGCATCGCGCTCTACATGCAGGAGCGCTACCCCGAAGCTTTGGCCGCGCTTCGCGAGTGCAGAGGCCGCGCACCCCATGTGCCGGGTCAGGCGGTACTGGCGGCTACGTTGCACAGGCTCGGGCAACATAATCAAGCGAAGGTGGTGGTCGCAGACATCCTGAAACGGCTGCCCCAACTCACCTCTGCGCGCTGGCCGATGTCCTCCGTTTTCAGCAATTCGCGCGACGCAGAGAGTTTGTTCGAACCGTTGCGTCAGAGCGGGTTTCCATAAGAGGCGCAGGGCGAGGTTCGCTTGCGTCGGAGGCGCAGGCTTGGGTGCGTCAAACCCAGACGGCGCCGGCGCCGAGCGCGGCTCCGCGGGCAAGCCTCGGCCGGAAGTCGATCACCATGCGGGGCGGAAAACGAGGCGGTGAGACGGGTCGTGCACGAGCAAGCGTCAGCGCGGACGCGAGCGTCTCGCATCGGACCCTAACGATTACGCGTCCTCGCAGGCCGGCGTGCGCGGACGGCCGGAGCAGTTTTCGCGGATCCGCGCTCTCGCAAATCCGGGACCGTCACGCCCGCGTTCGCAACCTCACGGATCAGTTGCATCACCGTCTGACAGGCGAGCGTGGTCTTGCCGCGGGGAGACATCGCAAGCGCGACATGACGGGTGACGGTCGGCGCGACAATGCGCGACGCCTGCAAGGGCAGGGTGCGCGAAGCGCCGGCAACCGCAAGCGGCCCGAGCAATGCATAGACGCCGCCCTGCGCGACGATGTTCGTCTGCATGCTGAGCGAATCCGCTTCCAGCACCACGTTCAGCGAGACCTGCCGCTCCAGCGCAAGCTCCTCCAGCTGATTGCGCCAAGCGCTCGGGCGGCAGAACGAGACCAGCGGCAATTCGTGCAGCGACGAAAACTCGACGCTGGCCTGCGCCGTCAGCTTGTCGCCAGCGGCGCTGACCAGATAGGTCGGCGCAGCAAACAGATAAGTGTCGCCGTTTTTCGGCACCGGGCTGGTGCGGAAGAGGATGGCGAGATCGACACTGCCTTCGTCGAGCCAGGTTTCGAGTTGCGCGCCCTGACCTTCGCGCACCGCGACCTGGACTTGCGGATATTGCCTTTTCAGCCGGGCGAACACCGTGGTGAGCAAGGGATGCGCGGTGGAGGGCAGGCTGCCGATCCGGACGCGGCCGATCGGCGTTCCCGCGGCCGTGCGAATGTCGCTGGCCAGTTCGTCCGTCGTGGCAATCCATGCGCGGATACGCGGCGCGATGCGCTCGCCCAATTCAGTCAGCTGCACGCCGCGGCCGGTCCGCCGGAACAGGCGGCCGCCGCATTCCTGTTCGAGCTCACCGATGAGTCGGCTGATTTGTGGCTGGCTGGTGCCATACGTCGCCGCGACCTTGCTGAGGCTACCGAACTCGGCCGCATCGATGAAAATCTTCCAGGTCGCCGGGTCCATTGCGCCGCTCCAGAAATACAAAATCAGTATATCTGAAAGAATGGATTTGCGTCTTCTGGAATATCGAATTGGGCCGTAGGGTTTCTTCGCAAGCCGCCGCACGGCCGGGACGGCAACCAGCCCGGTCAAGGCGCCAACCAATTCGCAACAGGAGGAACCGCCATGAAAGCACTCGACCTGAGAGGCCTTGTCCCCGCGCCTGTCACCCCGTTCACCCGCGATGGCGCGGTGGATCATGTCGCGATCAAGCGGCTCGGTGCCTGGCTCGGCAGCTTCAAGGACGTGAAGGGGCTCACTGTTCTCGGCCATGCCGGCGAGGGCACGTTCATGACGCAGGACGAGCAGGCCGCCGTCATCGAGAGCTTTGTCCAGTCCACCAACGGCCGTGTACCGGTGATCGCCGGTATCACGCTCGAAGGCACCAAGGTCGCGGCTGCGGAAGCCAAGCGCGCGGTGAAGGCAGGCGCGCAGGCTGGGCTCGTCTATCCGTCACACGGCTGGCTGCGTTTCGGCTACCAGAAGGGCGCGCCGCAGGATCGCTATCGCGCGATCTATGAAGAGAGCGGCCTTCCTCTGATCCTGTTCCAGTATCCCGACGCCACCAAGGCCACCTACAATCTCGAAACGCAGCTCGATATCGCTGCGCAGCCGGGCGTGTTTGCGATGAAGAACGGCGTGCGCAACATGCGCCGCTGGGATACCGAAATCCCGGTGATCCGCAGGGAGCGTCCGGACCTCCAGATCCTCACCTGCCACGACGAGTATCTGTTGCACACCATGTTCGATGTGGACGGAGCGCTGGTCGGATACGGCAGCCTGACGCCGGAGCCGCTGATCGAGATGATCCATGCGGGCAAGGTCAAAGATTACAAGCGCGCCCGCGCAATCCACGACCAGCTCCTCCCGGTCACCCGCACGGTCTATCATCGAGGATCGCATATGGAGGGTACGGTGGCGCTCAAGCACGGGCTGGTCACGCGCGGCATTCTCGAACACGCGACCGTTCGTTCGCCGTTGCTGCCGCTCGAGCCCGGCGCGGAAATCGAAATCGCCGACGCGCTTCGTTCGGCGGGACTTGTTACCGACAAGGCGGCCTGAAGACGACTCCAAGGCGCCGCAAAGAGCGCCGGTACGGATCTCGCTGGCATGGCGTCCATGGATGCCGTGCCGGCAACTCCGATCCCACAATAATTTTCACAAGGGAGGACAGCATGATTTCACGCCGAAACTTTCTGTGCGCAACCGCAGCTTTCGCCGGCACGACTGCGATCGGCCCGACGGTGCTGGCGCAGCCCGACAAATTTCCAAGCCGCCCGATCCGGATCATCGTTCCGTTCGCCGCGGGTGGAGGCGTCGACGTGTACGCCCGCCTGCTGGCAGAAAAGATGGCGCAGCAGACCGGGGCGGTGTTCGTGATCGACAACCGGCCGGGCGGCAATGCGACCATTGGCGGCAATGCCGTCAAGACCGCAGCGGCCGATGGGTATACCATGCTGTTCTCCGCTGCCACGCATGTGATGGCGCGTCACGTCCTCAAGAATGCTCCGTACGATCCGCTGTCGGATTTTGCCGCGATCGCCCGTGTCGGGGAGGCGCCGATGCTTCTGGTCATGGCACCGGACCGTAAGCCCGCAACCGTCGGCGAACTGATCGCCGCCATCAAGAAAGATCAGCGTCAATGGACCTTCGGCACCGCCAATCTCGGTGCGCCGGGACATCTGGCGACACTCGCCTTCAATCAGTCGGCCGGACTCGACACGCAAATCGTGGCGTATCGCGGAACGGCACCAGCACTTAACGATGTCGCAGGCGGCCATATCCAGCTTCTGATCGATCCGGTGCTGGCGTTGCTGCCGATGGCCCGCGACAAGAAGGTCACCGGTCTTGCGGTGACATCGGGCAAGCGTACGCGGCTCGCTCCGGACATTCCGACGATTGCGGAAAGCGGCCTTGCCGGTTTCGATCACGCTTCATGGTACGGGCTGTGGGGGCCGAAGGACATGCCGCCCGAGCTTGTTGCAACCATCAACCGGATGGCGAACAACGCAGTGAAGCAGCTTGATTCGGACGGGCGTCTCGCGCAACTTGGGATCGAGCCGGTCATCGAGCAGCCACAGCAGTTCGGGGACTATGCCGCGAAGTATGTTGCTAGGAATTCCGAGTTGCTGGCGAAAGCCAGGTTCGAGCCGGTTTGAGCCAAGCCGGCGAAAGCCTATCGTGAGATGCCGGGCCGGGCCGCATGCAGGGCCCGGCCTTTTCATTTCTGGACGCCTTCAATTCCCCAGTCCTTTCACGCGCCGCCTTGCAACCCAAAGTGCGCCTGATCCCGGCACCGCGCGCGGCGCGCCGCGACAATGGTAAGCTTTGCAGGCCGCGTCCCGCATGCGATCATTCGGCCAGACCCGGCGCAGAACCGGGTGCCGGAGGAGCGATCCAGGGCTCAAAACAAAAGAGATCACCGGAGTTACGCATGTCATTTCTGAAGCGCCCGCTTGGCCACAGTCTTCCCATCGCCCTTTCGGCAGCCTTTCTGTTCGGGGCCGCGGCTGCGGGCCCGGCGCTGGCGCAGGGCTATCCGGAGCGCCCGGTGCACCTTTATGTGCCCTATCCGGCGGGCGGCCCGAACGACGTGATCGCACGGCTGCTGGGGCAGGAACTGTCAAAGTCGCTCGGCCAGCAGATCGTCATCGAGAATCGCGCCGGCGGTAGCGGCAATATTGCGATCGAGGCGCTTGGCCGCGCGCCGGCCGACGGCTATGCGATCGCGCTCCCGGCGATGGCCTACGCCACGAATCCGTCGCTGTTCTCGAAAGTCGGTTATTCCTTCGATCAGTTCGCGCCGGTCTCGATCGTCACCAAGGGCCCGCTGGTGCTGGTGGTGCATCCCTCGCTCGGCGTGAAGTCGGTGAAGGAACTGATCGACCTCGCCAAGTCCAAGCCCGGCAAGCTGGACTACGGCTCCGGCGGCAATGGCTCGTCGCTGCATCTGGCGGCGGAAATGTTCAAGCAGCAGGCCGGGGTCGACATCCAGCATATTCCCTACAAGGGCACCAACGACCTGATATCCGATCTGCTCACCGGACGGGTGCCGATCGCATTCATGTCGCCGCTGATTGCGCAGACCCATGTCAAGGACGGCAAATTGCTCGCGCTCGGCGTGACCTCGCCGCAGCGCTCGCCGAGCTGGCCGGATACGCCCACGGTCGCTGAAGCGGGCGTGCCCGGCTATGCGGTCGAGGCGTGGTATGCTGTGATTGCGCCGAAGGATACGCCGAAGGACGTGGTCGAGAAGCTGAGCCAGGAGATCGCCAAGGCGGTGCAATCGCCAGCAGTGAAAGAGAAGTTCGCAGCGCTCGGCAATGAATCCGTCGGCAGCAGCAGTGCCGAGGCGCAGAAATATATCGCCGAGGAAGCCGACCGCTGGGGCAAGGTGCTGAAGGCGGCGGGCATCCGCGCGGACTGATTGCTCATTCCAGCTGGAGACGTATCGCGCCAAATGTGTGATCGCCCGCGAAAGCGGGCGATCCAGTCTATGACGTAGCTTTCACGGCTGACTGGAGGCCCCGCCTTCGCGGGGCATGACCGAAGCCCGGTTTTCTGTTGTGGAGATGATCCGACGTGACTTCCGATATTCTGATCAGGGGCGGCCTGGTATTCGACGGCGCCGACAATCCCGGCGTCAAGGCCGACGTGCTCGTGCGCGACGGCGTCATCGCGAAGATCGCACCCTCGATTGCGGCGAATGCCGCGCGCGTGATCGATGCCGAGGGTCTGGCGGTGGCGCCGGGCTTCATCGACATCAAGACGCATTCGGATTTCACGCTGCCGATCAACCCGAAGGCCGAAAGCAAGCTGCGGCAGGGCGTCACCACCGAGATCATCGGCCATTGCGGATTCTCGGTCGCGCCGGTGCTCCCCGGTAAGGTCGAATTGCTGCGCGACTATTTAAGTCCGTCGGCGCCGTGGCTACCGTTCCGCGAACTCTCGTTTCCCGATTATCTCGATACGTTTCCGGCGACCGCGCTCAATCCCGGCATGCTTGTCGGGCACAACACGTTGCGGTTGATGGTCATGGGCATGGACCAGCGCGCGCCGACGGCTGATGAACTGGCGGCGATGATCGCGCTGCTGGAAGACGGGCTGAAGGCTGGCGCGTTGGGTCTGTCGTCGGGCCTGTTCACGTCGCCCGGATCGTATGCCGCGCCGGACGAGATGATCGCGCTGTGCAACGTGGTGAAGCGCTACAACGGCGGTTACTTCACCCATATCCGCGACGAGTCGAACCATGTGATCGAAGCGGTGGAAGAGGCGATCCACATCGCCGAGACGTGCAAGATCCATGTCGAGATCGTGCATTTCAAATGCTCCGGCATGGACAATTGGGGCAAGGCGCAGCGGTGCCTGCAGATGATCGCCGACGCCAAGGCGCGCGGCGTCGATGTCGATTGCGACTCGCATCCCTATACGGCCGGATCGAACCCGCTGAAAAACCTGATGCCGCAATGGGTGCAGGCTGGCGGCGTCCCGGCGATGCTGGAGCGGCTGCAGCTGAAGGAGACCCGCGACCGCATCCGCGCCGATATCGAGCGCGATGGATTGAACAACTGGGGCCGGATTCCGGACTGGGATTGCGTGCAGATCTCGATCACGCCGAACCTGCCGCAATATGCCGGGCGCACCATCGCCGATCTGGCGAAGGAACGCGGCCACGATCCGATCGACGTGGTCTGCGACTACATGATCGAGGACAAGGGCGCGACCCGCGTGCTGGTGATCTCGATTTCGGAAGACGATATCCGCGCCATCGTGAAATCGCCGCAGGCGTTGGTCGGCTCCGACGGCAATTGCGTCGCCGACTACGGCATTACCAGCCAGGGCATGCCGCATCCGCGCTTCTACGGCACGTTCCCGCGCATCCTGGGGCATTATGTGCACGAACTCGGTGTCATTCCGATCGAGCGCGCGATCCACAAGATGACCGGTCTCACAGCGAAGGCGCTGCGGCTGAAGGATCGCGGCCTGCTGAAGGAAGGCTATCGCGCCGACATCGTGCTGTTCGATCCGGCGGACTTCAAGGATCAGGCGACCTATGCCGATCCGCATCGCTACCCCACCGGCACACGGACCACGGTGCTGGTCAACGGCGAGGTCGTGATCGAGAACACCAAGCATACCGGCGCGCTGCCCGGCAAGGTGTTGCGGCGTGACGAAGCTGGGGCGGTTGGCTGACCGCGTGTCTGCGAGACTGTGATCGGGCGGTAGCGGCGTCCGGCCGGTCCGCCGCAATGCTCGCCTGAAATAATCTGCTAGAAAAAATGACTCGTTCTGTCCGAGGCCAATCGACGCGATCGGCGTTGTCGGGGCATGAGCCAATACGCCTTTTCGAGCGATTCCGCGCTACCGCATTCCGGCACCTCCATTGCGCTGATCGACGATGATGCGCTGCTGCGCAACGCCCTTGCGCGGCTGCTCGAAATGACCGGGATGACGGTCGAGCAATACGAGTCGGGGGAGCAATTTCTCGCTCACGCCGAAACCACCAGTACCGATTGCGTTGTCATCGACGTGCAGCTTGGCGACATGAATGGTATCGAGGTGGCGCGGCACCTTCAGGACGCAGAACCGGATTTTCCGATCGTGTTCATCACCGGCTCGATCGATCCGGTATTCGAGCAGCAGGCCGACGAAATCAACGGCGCCGCGTTTTTGCGCAAGCCCTTCCTGCGCGACACGCTGATCGACGCGATCATGGCGTCTATGGCGGCCCGGCAGAAGGCGGCTCGGGACGGCGGGCTGTAGGCAGCCGGCGCGCTCTCGGCTGGCGCGCGCTCAGTCGGCCAATTCCACATACATCCGCCGCCACGGCTGGTCGTCGATCAACCGCCAGCGATGACCGGTGCCGGTCGTGTCTTCTGCCAGCAGCACATCACCGGGTTTCAGCACGAAGGTTTCGCCGTCGCGGGTGGTGAGTTCCAGCGTGCCGGAAAGGGTGACGACATATTGCCGGCAAGGCGCAACATGCCAGTCGAGGGCTGAGCCCGCAGCGGTTTCCTCGACATGCACAGCCTTTGAAGCCTGCAAGGCGCCTGTTGCCAGCGTGATGGGCTCGACATGGGAGCGGCCGTCCGGACCGGTGAACAGGCGGATGCAACGGATCATGACCCAATCCATTTCTCGATGAGACGTGGGAGCGTCCCGTTCTCGCGCAGCCGCGCCTGAGCGGTGTCGATCGCCTGTCTCAGCGTCTCGTTGCCGAGACCGGTCGCGATCGCGAGATCCTCGCTGGTGATCCCTTTCTGTACCACGCGCAGATGCGGGCGGTCTTTCACAAACCAGTTCATCACCGGCGCCAGCTTCATCACCGCCGCGATCCTGCCGGCATCGAGATCGTCCAGCATGGTTGCGATGTCGTGATAGGCGTAAACCCGCACATCGCCCACGCGGCCTTCATCTTTCAGGCGCTGCGCCACCGGTTGCGACGTGTTCCCGTCCTGCACCGCGAGCACGAGACCGCGGAGATCGTCGATCGAGCGAAGGTGTGGTGTGGCCGCGATGTTGCAGACCAGGCTCTGGCCTGAATGAATGTATGGCTCGCAGAACAGGGCCTTGCGTTCGCGGCCGGGTGTAACGGTCGTGCCTGAGGCGATGCAATCCATGCGCCCGTCGGCGAGGCCATCGAAGATGTCGTTGAAATTGCTCCCTTGAAAGACCACCAGCCGCCATTGCAAGCCGAGCTCCGCGGCGATCGCCTGCATCAGTTCGATATCGAAACCGCTATCCTTGCCGTCGCTGACGAATTCAAACGGCGGGTCCGGCAGGGCCGATCCCACGCGCAGCACCCCTGGTGTAATGGTCGGTGCCGTCATGCCATGGAGCGCTATTGCGGTTCCTGAAAGGTCAGGAACCGCTTCTTCGGATACGCATAAACTTTGCCGCTGTCGGTGCAGGACGGCAGGCAAAGCGCGACGATTTTTTCAGCGACCTGTTCAGGCGTTTCGAGCGACATCGGGTCCTCGCCAGGCATCGCCTGTGCGCGCATCCGGGTGCGGATCGGCCCGGGCGTGAACAGGTTGACGCGAAGATTGGTCTTGACGGTTTCGGCTGCCCAGGTCTGGACCATGGTATTGAGCGCGGCCTTCGACACTGCATAGGGCCCCCAATAGGCGCGCGCCATCCACGACACCCCGGATGAGAGGAACACCGCGCGTCCCGCGTCGCTCTTGAGCAGCAGCGGCTCCATGCAGCGGATCAGGTGCCAGTTGGCGGTGACATTCACCGCCATCACATCGTCCCAAGCCTTCGGCTCGACATGAGAGAGCGGCGACAACGGACCGAGAATGCCGGCATTGCCGACCAGCACATCGAGCGTCTGGAAGCGCTCGAACAGCGCGCCGCCGAGCCGCGCGATGCCCTCGTAATCCTTCAGGTCGAGCGGTACCAGCGTGGCGCTGCCGCCGGCAGTCTTGATCTCGTCGTCGAGCTCTTCCAGTCCGCCGACGGTACGGGCGACCGCGATGACATGCGCGCCGGACTGCGCGAGCGCGAGCGCCACCGCGCGGCCAATGCCGCGCGAGGCGCCGGTGACGAGAGCTGTGCGGCCGGAGAGGGGCGGGGTCAAGGCAGGTTCCGCTATCTGTGGAATTGGGAGGCCGCATCCATAGTAGAGACATTCACAAAACACAAACCAGTGACATGGGAGGACAAGGCGGGCGAGGGCGCTTGTTGCCCCCGCCGCGTTCATGGAGGGGAGCGCCAATGTATGTGACCACCACGGGGACACCGGTCGACGAGTTGCGCAACGGACCCGGTGTGTCGCATATCGATCCCGCAGACCCGGCCGCCCCCTATTACGATCTCCTGAACCGGCTGCGGCACCCGCTGACGCTACGCGAATTGATGATCCAACCGGTTCGCACCGGCTATATCGGCGGCCCCAAGCTCGATCCGGCGACGCTGCCGCCGAGTGCCGCAAGCCTTTATCCGCAGGTCGCCGTGACCGAACGGATGATCCCCTCGGCGATGGGCCCGGTGCGCTGCCAGGTCTATACGCCGCCCCTATCCGGCGCGCCGATGCCGATGTGCCTCTACATCCATGGCGGTGGCTTCACCGTCGGCAGTTCGGATGACACCGCCTACATCACCAGCCGGCTGGCGATGGAGAACGGGCTCGTGGTGCTCAGTGTCAATTACAGGCTGGCGCCTGAATGGCCGTTTCCCGCCGGCCTCGACGATTGCCTCGCCGCGCTCACCTGGATGCAGAGCGATGGCGCTGCGGTCAATGGCGATCCCTCTCGCATCGCGGTGGCCGGCGATTCCGCAGGCGGCAATCTCGCGGCTGCGCTGCCTCTGAAGGCGCGCGACGAAGGCGGTGTGGCGCCGCAGGCGGTCCTGCTGCTATGCCCGATCACCGACTTCGAATGCGAGCAATTCGAGTCCTTCGAACGGCTGGCGCCGCTCGGGATCGTCTATGACACGGCGTTTGTCGGCTATGTCCGCGGGGCCTATGTCGTGTCACGCCGTAACCGCGACCATCCGCATGTCAGCCCCGCACGCGGCGATCTGCAGGGCTATCCGCCGGCACTGATCGTGTCCGGCGATGCCGATCCGATGATCGACGACAACACCGCTTTCGCCGCCAACCTCGCAACGGCCGGGGTCGCGGTCGAGCATCTCATCCGTCCGCGCATGCCGCACGGCTTCTATTTCTTTCCGCATCTGCTGCCGGATGGAGAGATCGCGTTCGAGGCCGCGCGCGCGTTCCTGACGCGGCATTTCGGCGGCTAACGGGCTACCGCGACGCATCGCGGCCTGAAGCATCGTGGTTCTGCATCATAGCGCCGACATCGCGCGCCTGCGGATCGAACGAAGCGGACAGCGCGGCGGCGACTGCGGCGCGGTCGGCCTCGCTGCGGTTCTGGCTCAGTTTCAGCTTGCCTTCAAGCGCTTCGATGCTGAACCGGAGGCCGACGATGCCCTTGAGCTGGCGCTCCATGTAATCGGCCGGCGCGTCGCCGACATGCCAGGGCTCAGGGAAGCCGGCCTCGTGCCGGTCCGACAATTCGCCGACATGTGCATGAAGCGCGTCGCGTTCGTCGAACACCTCGATATGCCCGCGGGCGCAGATCGCGACATAGTTCCAGGTCGGCACCGCCTTGCCGTGCTCCGCCTTGGACGGATACCAGGACGGCGAAACATATGCGTCCGGTCCCATGAAGATGGCGAGCGCGGGTTTCGAGAAGTCGCTGTCGCGCCATTGTGGGTTGGCGCGCGCGACATGGCAGCGCAACTGTCCGAGCGGCCCGGCCGATGTGTCGAGCATGACCGGAACATGGCTGACGATGGGCCCATCTGCGCCGATCGTGGTGAGGCTGCAAAAGCCGATCCGCCGGATTTCGTCCTGCAGGATCGCGGGATCGGTCTCGCGGAAGGCCGGCGGGATGTAGAGCATCGCGTGGCCTGTTCAGTCCATCGTCACGCCCGGCAGGTCGACGCCGAGTCCGGCTGCGACCGCAAAAATCTGCTCGGTGCGGTAAGGTTTCTGGATGAATTCGCTGCGCGGCAGCAATTCCTGACGCTCGGCATTGCCGCTGGCATAAATCACCGGTGCATCCGGCTTCAGCGCCCGCACCTTGCTTGCGAGCGACCACCCGTCCATGCCCGGCAGTCGGATGTCGGTGAACAGCAGATCGAGCACGCCGATATCGTTCAGGCGCAGCAACGCTTCCTCGGCGCTGCCGGCATCGACCACCTGAAAGCCCGACATCTCGAACTCGAACGCGATCATCTCCCGGAGCAGGGCTTCATCCTCGACCACGAGGACAAGTGGGCGGCGGTCCGGACTCATGACATGGTTTGACTCAGGTGAGGGAGGGCTGTGGCGCCCGAGGGAGCAGAGCATACCTCCATTGAGGCAGAGGTGTAAGCCCGGTCACGTGAGAGCGAAGCCCCTGCCGCCGCGGGATTCGCTCGTTCCGGCTTCACGAATTCGTGCGGCCGGGGCGTCAGCTGGCCTCGGCCAGCAGCGACAATTGCCGCGGCGTGTGCGCCGCCGCACTCAAGTCGGTCAGCGGCGTCGGATATTCGCCGGTGAAGCAATGGTCGGTGAATTGCGGTCGCAGTGGATCGCGGCTCTCGTAGCCCATCGAGCGATAAATGCCTTCGACCGACAGGAAGGCGAGCGAATCCGCGCCGATGAACTGACGCATCTCTTCCAGCGTGTGGGTGGCAGCGAGCAGCTTGTCGCGGTCCGGCGTATCGATGCCGTAATAGTCCGGATGCGTGATCGGCGGCGAGGCGATGCGGAAATGCACTTCGATGGCGCCGGCATCGCGCATCATCTGAACGATCTTGGTCGAGGTGGTGCCGCGCACGATCGAATCGTCGACCAGCACGATGCGCTTGCCGGCCACGACCGCGCGGTTCGCATTGTGCTTCAGCCTCACGCCGAGCTGACGGATCTGCTGCGTCGGCTCGATGAAGGTACGGCCGACATAGTGATTGCGGATGATGCCGAGATCGAACGGGATGCCGGATTGCTGCGAATAGCCGAGTGCGGCCGGCACGCCGGAATCCGGGACCGGCACGATCACGTCGGCGTCGGTGGGCGCCTCGCGCGCCAGCTCGCCGCCCATGGTCTTGCGCACTTCATAGACGGACCGGCCACCGATGAAGGAGTCCGGCCGCGAGAAATAGATGTATTCGAAGATACAGGGGCGCGGCGCGGTCGGCGGGAACGGCTTGTGCGAATGCGCGCCCCTGTCGTCGAACACGATGACTTCGCCATTCTCGATGTCGCGGACATACTTGGCGCCGATGATGTCGAGCGCGACCGTCTCCGAGGTGAGGATCGGGCAGCCATCGAGCGTGCCCAGCACCAGCGGCCGGATGCCGAGTGGATCGCGGGCGCCGACCAACTTCTTGTTGGTGAGACCGACGAACGAATAGGCGCCTTCCAGCGCCCGCAGGCCGTCGATGAAACGGTCGACGAAGCGGGCCTTGCGCGAACGTGCCACCAGATGAAGGATCACCTCGGTGTCGGTGGTCGACTGCATGATCGCGCCCTCGTGGACGAGTTCGCGGCGCAGCGTCAGTCCGTTGGTCAGGTTGCCGTTATGGCCGATGGCGAGGCCAAACGGATCGAGTTCGGCGAAAAGCGGCTGCACGTTGCGCAGCAGCGTCTCACCGGTGGTCGAGTAGCGCACATGGCCCACGGCCGACATGCCCGGCAGGCGGTCGATCACGTCCCGCTTCGAGAAATGGTCTCCGACGAGCCCGAGCCGCCGCTCCGAATGGAACCGGTGGCCGTCGAAGGAAACGATACCCGCGGCTTCCTGGCCGCGATGCTGGAGCGCGTGCAGTCCCAGCGCGGTGATGGCAGCGGCGTCGGGATGGCCGAAAATTCCGAACACGCCGCATTCCTCGCGCAGGCGGTCGGCATTCATGTCTAGGGCCAGGGAACGGTCTGGGGCAGGGCCGGTATCCGTTGAGACTGTCATCGCGCGGTCCAAACCCTTCATCTCCCGCTAACGCGCGGGCGCGGCCCTCGTTTCGATCAACTGACGCATGTCCGTACGGTCGGTACGGGCATAGCCTTCCCCGGAATTCCTGGCCGGCCCGGGAACGGTCGAATCGGACTTCTGTCCGGGCGCCGCCGGTTCCTCGCCGCCTTCACCATCCTTGGGACGCTTCAGCCGCTTCAAGATGGTGCTTTCAGGGTCATCCGGCAACATCGACTTAAGCCAATCCCCGGTGCCAGCCAGCATGACCCGCGATTTTGCATCGGTTACCCATGTCGGTTGCGACTTCTGCGGAACCAGCCAGTCGAAAAACAGGTAGGCGACGACCACGATGACCAGTCCACGGCCGAGCCCGAACAGAAAACCCAGCGTCCGGTCGAGCGCACCGATTCGGCTGTCCAGGATCATGTCCGAAATCCGCACAGTGATGATCGACACGATCAGCAGGGTGCCCAGAAACAGGCCGCCGATGACGACGCCGGCGGCGACATACTGGTTGTTGAAATAGCTTTCCGCGAACGGCATCAGCCGCTTGTAGAAATACAGCGTCGCCCCGGCGGCCGCGATCCACGCCGCGATCGACAGGATTTCGCGCATGAAGCCGCGAATCATGGCGAGCAGCCCGGAGATCAGCATCACGGACAGTAAGATGATGTCGAGCAGCGTGATCGGCATGGTTTTGCAGGCTTCTGGTCCGGGGCGGACGGGCGCGCCTGTATAGCCGCCCGCCTGAGCCACGTCACCCGTCTTTCTGCCCCGATTCCGTCATGAACCACAGCGCGTTTTCGCGTCACTGATGAAATGGCGGTGTGTGATTTCGCTTACGCCCCGAGGGTTTCGCGGCCGGGTCGGTTCGGCCACAATGATCGCGGCTCGGGGCTCCGCCCCGGACCGGGTGGAGGATGCGATGACGGGCAGGCATTTGGCAGGCTGGATCGGGGTGTTGCCGGCATTGTCGCTTGCACTCACGGCCGCGCCGGCGGCGTCGCAAGGCGATGTCCGCGCACTCACCCAGGCTTACAACCGGTCGGGTCAGGACCTGTTTCGGGCGCTGGCGGCCACGCCGGGAAATGTCGTGATGTCTCCGCTGTCGATCGGTACGGCGATGGCCATGGTGCTCGCGGGGGCGCGCGGCGAGACCGAGGCGGAGATGCGCCAGGTGCTGCGCCATACGCTCGAGGGCCCGTCCATCGGCGACGCCAATGCGAAGGCGCTCGCAACCTTGCTGGCAACCGGCGCTCCATCCTGCCCGGACGGATTCAAGCTCGACGGGCGGCTGTGCCAGGCACCCGCGCCGAAGGACGAAGGCCAGCCATGTCCGCACGATGCCAGTCGCAACGGGGCACTTTGCGTCACGGATGCCAAAGACCCCAAGGCCACGCTGCGGATCGCCAATGCGCTGATGCTGGTCAATCCGTCAGCGACCGTCGCTGACGCTTTTCGCGAGGCGATCCGGACAAAATTCGCAGCCGAGACTTTTCCGGGCGCCGACCTCGCCACCGTCAATGACTGGGTGAAGGAGAAGACCGCGGGCAAGATCCCGACCATCCTCGACAAGCTCAGTCCGAACGATTCCCATGTGCTGCTGAACGCGGTCTATTTCAACGCGCCCTGGGCGCATGCTTTTGCGAAGACCGCGACGCGTGACCGGGACTTCCACCTGACCGCGACCGAAAAGGTCGATGTGCCGACCATGCTGCAGAGCGCCGCCTTCGCCATCGAAAAAGGCGACGGCTTCCAGGCGATAAGGTTGCCTTACGCGCAGGACGGCCTGTCGATGATCGTGCTGCGGCCGGACGAGATCGACGGGCTCGACAAGGTGATCGCGGGCTTCGATGCAGCAAAGCTCGACGCCCTGATGGAGGGGATGCGCGCGGCTCAGGCGCGGCCTGTCGTGCTGTCGCTGCCGAAGTTCAGGTTTGAATTTTCCGCCGAACTGATTCCGCCTTTCAAGGCGCTCGGCATGCGCAAGGTGTTCGACCCGGCGCACTCCGATCTGTCCGGCCTGACCGGGCTGCCGCGCGACAAGGCGCAATCGACCATCGACCAGATCGCGCATCGCGCTGTGATCGAGGTGGCGGAGGCGGGGACCGAAGCCGCGGCCGCGACGGCCGTCGTTGTCACCACCCGCACCATGGCGCCCACCCAGCAGCAGGAGCGGTTTACGGTCGACCGGCCGTTCATGTTCCTGATTGCCGACGACAAGACCGGCGCGGTCCTGTTCGTGGGGCGGGTCAGCGATCCGCGGAAGTAAGCGCCGTCATCCTGAGGCGCGAGCGAAGCGAGCCACGAAGGATGGACGGCCGACGCGGCGCTTCCTTTGTCGTCGCGTCCTGACCGTTGCCCTTCGAGGGCCGCCTATGCGCGGCCTCCACCATGGTGACGATTCAGAGACAGCGGCTCCGCTTCACGCCACCTCGATCTCCGTCAGATCCTCGCCGATCACGATCCTGCCGGAAAAGTCGCGCGCGACTTCCTCGGCGAGAAGCTGCAACGCGCTCTCGTCCTTGCGCGGCAGATGATGCGTGAGAACGAGCGTCTTCACGCCCGCAGCGGCAGCGACCTTTCCGACGCTGTCGCCCGCAGCCAGCGTGTATTGCGCCACGCGCCGGAAATGCTCGTTCTTGATTTCGGCCGTGGCCATGTAGCAGCACTGCACCAGCACGTCGGCGCCCTGCGCGATGCGCCGGAGGCCCGCACAATCGACCGTGTCTCCCGAAATCGCTATCACCTTGCCTCGGGCCTCGAAGCGGTAGCCGTAGCAGGTCCAGCGCCGCAGGAACGCTTCAGGGAATCCGAGTCCGTTGCCGTGCTCGACCAGATCGGCGCTGACGCGCCAGCGCCCGGTGTCGAGGACGAGCCCGGTGCTCACGTCCTCGGCGATCACCGGCTTCCAGCCGCCGAAGGTCGGCTCGCCCATCGAGCGCCATTGCCAGTCCTTGTCGAACACCTGCGTGAGCATGGCGTCGGAGATGCGCAGCGTATCCGGTGGACCATAAATGTGGAGCGGGCCTTTGCGGCCGTGCATCCAGGTCGCGAGCATCACGTCGTAAAGATCGCCGATGTGGTCGTAATGATGATGCGTGATGAAGACCGGACCCAGCGTGTCGAGCGGCACGCCGGCCTTCACCGCCTGGAGCACCACGCCGCGGCCGGCATCGAAGAGAATATTCTCCTCGCCGAGGCGGATCAGCGTCGTGGTTGCGTTACGCCTCGGATCGGGACGTGGACCACCGGTCCCGAGCAACACCACCTTGAACATGTGCGAACGCTATTGGTCGAGTGAGAAGCCGGTCGATTTGATGATCTCGCCCCAGAGCTTGTAATCGTTGGCGATGACTTTTGCGAATTCCTCGGGGGTATCGGTCACGACCTGAATGTCGAGATTGGTGATCTTCTCCCGGATCTGCGGATTTTTCAGCGCCGCCACGATCTGCGCGTTAAGCTTTGCGATCAGCGGCGCCGGCGTTTTGCCCGGCGCGAGGAAGCCGTACCAGAGTTCGGCATCTTCCATCGGGCCGAGATTGAGGTTCAGTTCCTTGAAGGTCGGCACGTCCGGCAGCGAGGGAGAACGCGCACTGCCGGTGACGGCGAGCAGGTTGATCTTGCCGCCCTTGAACAACTCCATGGTCGCGACGGTGGTGTTGAAGGTCGCCTGGATCTGTCCGGCCTGCAGGTCGATATTCACGGGTGCCGAGCCCTTGTAGGGGATATGCTGCATGTCGGTGCCAGTGGCGCGGTTGAACATCTCACCGAGGAAATGCGAGGGCGTACCGGCCGACAGCGAGCCGTAATTCACCTTGCCCGGATTGGCGCGCACCCAGGCGATGAAATCCTTCACCGATTTCGCCGGAACATCGTTGTTGGTCGCGAGTGCAAACTGGAAATTGCCGAGCCGGGTGATCGGCGCGAGATCCTTCATCGGATCGAAATTCAGCTTCTTGTAGACGAAGGGTGTGAACGCGGTGGTGACGATCGGTGCCGACAGGATGGTCTTGCCGTCGGGCTCCGCCTTGGCGACATATTCGGCGGCAATGCGCCCACCGCCGCCGGGGCGATTGTCGACAACGATGGGCATGCCGGTGTCGACGCGCACCTGTTCGGCGATAAGCCGCGTCAGCACATCAAGGCCTGAGCCAGCCGGAAAGCCAATCACGATTTTCAGTGGCTCCTGCGCTTGCGCAGCCGTGACGTGTGCGATCCCGAGCGACAGTGCGAGAGTCAGCGGGGCGAGAAGCCGGGCGCGGCGGAAGCGGATCATCGCTTGCTCCATGGTTGCAATTCGCAAATAACAATGAAAGGCGATGATCCGTAAGTAAAGCCGCAACGGGGTGCAGCCCCGGCGGACTGAGGCTAGTTTTACGTCAGGCCTCGCGCTTCAGGCGATTGCCGTTGCCGCGCGCGGCGATGTCGGCGACCAGCGACGCAAGGTTGCCGTGGGTGCTGAGCGCAAGCCCCGCATCGGCCGGGGCATCGGCGCGGCCGGGATCGGGCAGGAAGGCGCGTTGGAAGCCGAGCTTGGCGGCTTCCTTCATCCGCGCCGGGCCCTGCGCCACCGGACGCAACGCGCCAGACAGCGAGACTTCGCCGAAATAGACCGCATCGGCGGGCAGGGGAGCGCCCGCGAGCGACGATACCAGCGCCGCAGCTGCAGCGAGATCGGCGGCGGGTTCGTTGATGCGAAGTCCGCCGGCGACGTTGAGATAGACGTCGTGGGTGCCGAGTCGGACGCCGCAATGCGCTTCCAGCACCGCGATCACCATGGAGAGGCGGCTCGGATCCCAGCCGACCACTGCGCGGCGCGGGGTGCCGAGCGATGTCGGTGCGACCAGCGCCTGGATTTCGACCAACACCGGACGCGTCCCCTCGATGCCCGCGAACACCGCGGTGCCGGGCGAGCCGAGGTCGCGTTCTGAGAGAAATAACTCGGACGGGTTCTGCACTTCGCGAAGACCCAGACCCGTCATCTCGAACACGCCGATCTCATCGGTCGGGCCGAAACGATTCTTCACCGCGCGCAGGATGCGAAATTGGTGCGAGCCTTCGCCCTCGAACGACATCACCGCATCGACCATGTGCTCGACCACGCGGGGGCCGGCGATCTGGCCGTCCTTGGTGACGTGCCCGACCAGGATCACGCAGGCGCCCGAGCGCTTGGCAAAACGGATCAGCATCTGCGCGGAGGCGCGCACCTGCGTCACCGAGCCTGGCGCGGATTCGACGCTGTTGGTCCACATGGTCTGGATCGAGTCGATCACCACCAGGCGGGGCAATTCGCCCTGCGACAGCGTCGCGATGATGTCCTCGACCGACGTCTCCGAGGCGAGTTCGACCGCGGCATCGGACAGCGCCAGCCGCTCCGCGCGCAGCCGCACCTGCGCCACCGCCTCTTCGCCCGAAATATAGACCGAGCGGTGCTTGAGGCGCGCCATCGCGGCTGCGACCTGAACCAAAAGGGTGGATTTGCCGATGCCCGGATCGCCGCCAACGAGCAGGACCGAACCGCGCACGAGCCCGCCGCCAGTGACACGGTCAAACTCGCCAATGCCGGTCGCAAGCCGCGGTGCGTCATCGCTCGCGCCTGACAGCGGCTGCAGTTGGAAGGCGCGTCCGCGGCCGGACAGCCGTGCGCCGGCCTTGCCGACGGGAGCCTCGGCGGATTCCTCGGCGATGGTATTCCACTCGCCGCAGGACTCGCACTTGCCCTGCCAGCGCGAATAGGCCGCGCCGCAATTCTGGCAGATGAAGGAGAGGCCCTTGCGACTCATGAGGACTATCGGTGGCGGCAGGGCCCGCGCATGTCAACCGGACAGCCGGGACAGAACGATTTGACCGCGGCCGCGCAGTCCATCACAGGAAGCGGCCCACCACCGTAGCGCCGGTAATGTAAATAGGCTTCGAATTGCCATGACTGTCTCCGATCGGACGTCGCCCAGTCTCGTTTTCATTCTGGGCTCCCTGAGCGCGATTCCGCCTCTGGCAATCGACATGTATCTCCCGGCGCTGCCGGTCATCGCCCGCGGTCTCGGCTCCGACGAAGGTGCGATCCAGTTCAGCCTGATGGCGTTTTTTGCGGGACTGATGCTCGGACAGCTTTTCTACGGACCGCTGGCCGACAGGTACGGCCGCAAGCCGCTGCTTTACTTCGGCCTGACGGTATTCGTGGCTGCCTCTTTGGGGTGCAGCTTCGCTGCCAACGCGCGCGAGTTCACCATGCTGCGGTTCGTTCAGGGCCTGGGCGGGTCCGTCGGCATGGTCATGGCCTTCGCGATCGTCCGCGACCTCTACACCGGCTTGAAGGCGAGCCATCTGCTATCGCTCGTCGTCATGGTGCTCGGCGTCACCCCGATCGTCGCGCCGCTGTTCGGCAGCGCGATCATTGCGATTGCCTCCTGGCAGGTCATCTTCCTTGTGCAGGGCGCATTGGCCGCGATCCTGATGGTGTTCGTGTCGCGCCATCTGCCGGAAACCCGGTCTGTCGAATTGCGCCAGAATGCCCATCCGGCGTCCACGTTGCGAAACTACGCATCGCTCCTGGTCAACAGGCGCTATATCCCTTTCGTCCTCGTCGTCAGCATCGCGCAGGCCGGTTTCTTTGCTTATCTGTCGGCGTCCGCGCCGCTCTTTATCGAAACCTTCGGACTATCGCCCTTCGCATACAGTGTCGCCTTCGCGCTGAATGCTTTCGGCATGATGGCGGGTGCGCGCGCGAGTGCGTTCGCGGCGCGAAAGGTCCGCGCCGAGCATGTCGTTCGCATCGCGCTCGCGGTCTACCTCATGTCTGCGCTGCTGCTGCTTGGAATGAGCGTGGCAGGGATCGCATCGCTGATTCCGTCGGCAGCGGCCCTGTTCGTCATTATCACGATGCTTGGATTCCTCATGCCGCTCACCGGCATGCTGGCCATGGAATCGGTGGGTGCGATTGCGGGAACCGCCGCGGCGCTGATGGGCGCCTTTCAGTTCGGAGCCGGCGCCGTGTCGAGTGCGGCCATGGGCGCGCTCTCGGACGGTTCCACATTGCCGCTGGCGCTCTGCATTTTCGTGTGCGGGCTTGTTGCAACCTTGCTTTCGCTGCTGGCTTTCCCGAAACATCCAGCCTGAAAGGATGCCGGATAAGAACGCGGCACAGGTTCGCCGGCTCGAAACCAAGAAGCGGGACTATTCACCCGCCCTTGTAGACGCGCGCATAGCGCCGTCCGAGGCCGGTCAGCACCTCGTAGCCGATGGTGCCCAGCATCTCGCCGACAGCGTCGACGTCGCGCCTCTCGCCGATGACGCTTGCGAAATCGCCGCGCTTGACGCTACCGGCCGGCAGGTCCGTGACGTCGAGTGCGATCAGATCCATCGAGATGCGGCCGACGATCGGGCAGGGCTTCCCATTGACGAGCAAGCTACCGCCGGCCTTCTGGTCGCTGCCGCTTTGGCCGCGCGAGAAGCCGTCGGCATAGCCCATGGTTACGATCGCAATGCGCGAGGGCCTGCGCGCGGTCCAGGTCGCGTCATAGCCCACGGTCTCGCCGAAGCCGATATCGCGCAGCTTGACGATTCGGACCTTCAGGTCGACCACCGGCTTCATCGGATTGGATTTGCCGGGTGTCGGATTGACGCCGTACAGCGCCGCGCCTGGCCGCACCAGGTCGAGATGCGCGGAGCCGCCCAGGAAAATCCCGGACGAATTCGCGATCGAGGCCGGGATGCCGCGGAACAGCGCGCGCACATTGCGGAAGGCCAGCATCTGCTCGGCATTGCGCTGGCTCTCGACGAATTGCGCCGCCACGAAGTGGCTCATGATGAGCTTGATGCCGTGGTGTTCGGTGTTGATGCGCGGCGCGATCGCCGCGGCTTCCTCCACCGATATGCCAAGCCGGTTCATGCCGGTATCGACATGGAGCGCGAATCCGCCCTCCCACCGGGCATTGCCGGAGAAGGCATCCCACTCGGCAAGTTCCGCGGTCGAGCCGATGACGGGACGGAGATTATGGTCGGCGAAGACCTGCCCGGTGCCCTGCGGCAATCCGTTGAGAATGTAGATGGTTGCCCGCGGCGCGGCCTTGCGCAGCCGTTTGCCCTCGGCCAGATCGGCGACGAAAAAGGTGTGACAGCCTACGTCCACAAGCTGCTTCGCGACGGGCTCGAGGCCCAGCCCGTAGCCGTCGGCCTTCACCACCGCCGCACATTCAGCCGGCACCGCGGTCGATCGCAGCGTCTTGTAGTTTGCCGCGAGCGCCGACAGGTCGACGGTCAGGATGCCGCCGGCCTCATCGGCGGGCGGTCCCGCAGTGATGACCGGGTCGGACAGCTGGGACGCGGGCGTCGGTGACAGCATCGGGTCGTTCTGCCGCAAGTTGTGGAATCTGGCTGAGGTCAATAAGCCAGCACGCCCGCGAAAGCAAAATTATGGCAATCAGTCCCCGATACGATCGGGCAGCCGGTCCTCCGGCGCGAGATCGCTGAAGCGGGTGACGCTGCCGTCGAATTGCAGTTGTACGGTTCCGGTCGGGCCGTGGCGCTGCTTGCCGATGATCACCTCGGCCTTACCGTGCATCATCTGCATTTCGACCATCCACTTGGCGTGCTCTTCGGTGCCCGGCCGTGGCTCCTTGTTCTGCAGATAATATTCCTCGCGGTAGACGAACAGCACGACGTCGGCGTCCTGTTCGATCGAGCCGGATTCACGCAGGTCCGACAGTTGCGGCCGCTTGTCGTCGCGGCTTTCGACCTGTCGCGACAATTGCGAAAGCGCGATCACCGGCACGCTCAGCTCTTTGGCGAGGGCCTTCAGGCTGGTGGTGATCTCGGTGATTTCCTGGACACGATTTTCCTGTCCGCGCTTGCCCGAGCCCTGCAGCAGCTGGATGTAGTCGATCACCAGCAGGTCGAGGCCGCGCTGGCGCTTCAGCCGGCGTGCGCGAGCGACCAGTTGCGCGATCGACAGGCCGCCGGTCTCGTCGACGAAAAACTTCATGTTTTGCAATTCGAGCGAGACGTCGCGGATGACCTCGAAATCCTGCTCGCTGATGCCGCCGCGCCGGATCGTGCTGGACGGAATGCCGGTGCGCTCGGCGATGATACGGGTGGCGAGCTGTTCGGCCGACATTTCCAGCGAGAAGAAGCCGACGATGCCGCCATTGACGGTGGTGATATGGCCGTCCGGCCGCACCTCGCCCTGCCAGGCCTTGGCGACGTTATAGGCGATGTTGGTCGCGAGCGCGGTCTTGCCCATGCCGGGACGGCCGGCGACGATGATCAGGTCGGAATGCTGCAGGCCGCCCATCTTGGCGTCGAGGTCATTCATCCCGGTGGCGATGCCCGACAATTTCCCGTCACGCTGATAGGCCTTCGCGGCCATGTCGACGGCGGTGGTCAGCGCCTGTGAAAAGGCCTGGAAGCCACCCTCGTAGCGGCCGCTTTCGGCGACTTCGTAGAGCCGGCGTTCGGCCTCCTCGATCTGCTTGGCGGGCTCGAAGTCGACGGGCGCGTCATAGGCCTCGTTGACCATGTCCTCGCCGATCACGATCAGCGCGCGCCGCACCGACAGATCGTAGATCGTGCGTCCGTAATCCTGTGCGTTGATGACCGTGGTCGCTTCGGCGGCGAGGCGTGCGAGATACTGGCTGACGGTGAGCCCACCGATATCGACGTCACCCGGCAGGAACGTCTTCAGCGTAACCGGGCTTGCGACCTTTCCGGCGCGCACCAGTTGCGACGACAGGTCGTAGATTTTCTGATGGACCGGCTCGTAGAAGTGCCGCGCCTCCAGAAAGTCCGAGACGCGATAAAACGCTTCGTTGTTGACGAGGATCGCGCCCAGCAAAGCCTGCTCGGCCTCGAGATTGTGCGGGGCGGCGCGATAGAGCGGTGTCTGATCCGTGGCCAGTCGGCGCGCGGTCGAATCCAAAGGTGCCATCGGTCCAGCAAGGGTTTGTTATCAGTGAGTCTTTTTAGTCGGCCCAAATTTCGGCACGCATCGCAACGAACACACGCTTATGCACTGCTCTACTATACGCGGCACCTCCGAGATTGCAGCGAACCCCGACGGCATTGCTGTAGCACCGTGCTTGCGGCGCGTCTGCGGCAATTGCGGATGTCCCCATAACTCACCTGCGGCGGCGCGTCGGAGTCAAAATCTCTTGACGGGGCGGTCGGGACTGCGCAGCGGCATACCGTCATTCGCCGGCCATGCGCAGGGGCGGCAGACTCTTTCGCTCGCGCCCACGCAGGCGTTCTTCCTCGCGCTCGATATAGTTGCGGGTGATCGGAACTGCATCGATGCGTTTTCCGAGCTGGATCTGGAACACCGTCAACCCCTGATGGCGGAACGCCATCTCGGAGGCGGCCAGGTAGAATTCCCACATCCTGACGAAGCGGTCGTCGTAGAGCCGCCTGGCTTCCTCGGCGCGGGCCATGAACCGTTCCCGCCAGTGCCTGAGGGTCTCGGCGTAATGCAGGCGCAGAATTTCGATGTCGCTCACGATCAGCCCGGCTCGCTCGATCGCGGGCAGGACCTCCGACAAGGCCGGGATATAGCCGCCGGGAAATATATATTTGTCGATCCAGGGATTGGTGACGTTCGGGCCCTCCGACCGCCCGATCGAGTGCAGCACCATGATTCCGTCATCCGAGAGCAGCTTCGCGCACTGATTGAAGAAGGTACGATAATGTCCGATGCCGACATGCTCGAACATGCCGACCGAGACGATTCGGTCGAAGCGCTCGGACAGGTCGCGATAATCCTGTAAACGAAACTCAACCAGATCCGCCAGCCGCGCTTCGGCGGCGCGGCCCTGCGCGAGCTTGAGCTGCTCCTGCGACAAGGTCACGCCGGTGACCCTGGCGCCGCAATGTTCGGCGAGGTAGAGGCCAAGCCCACCCCAGCCGGACCCGATATCGAGCACCCGGTGGCCGTCCTCGATCAGGAGTTTCGCAGCGAGGTGCCGCTTCTTGGCGAGCTGCGCATCGTCGAGCGGCTGGTTGGGGGTCTCGAAATAGGCGCAGCTGTATTGCCGGTCGGCGTCGAGGAACAGCGAATAGAGCCGGCCGTCGAGGTCGTAGTGATGCGCGACATTCTGCCTCGCGCGCCGGCGATGGTTGAACTGCTTCAGCCGCCGGCGGCTGTAACGCAGGGCGGCCTGGGGCCGCACGAAATAGGGGGTGGCTGAGTGCGGCGTTTGCGACATCAGCAGCGAGAGCAGGTCGGCGATAGTGCCATCCTCCAGCACGAAACCGCCGTCCATATAGGCTTCGCCGAGCCGCAATTCCGGATCGAGAAAGATCTTGGTCAGCGTACGGGGGCTCTCGAACCGCAGCGCGATTAGCTTTCCCGTGCCATCGCCGAACTGTAACGATTTTCCGCCGCGGACAGACAGGCGCAGGTTGCCGGTGCGCAGGAACCGTGTCAGAGCAATTTGAAGCAACCGTTCCATCGGCCGCCTCCATCCATGTTGACGAAGCCGTCCTTTCGACCGGCTATATCCCCGGGAACCTTTCGATTAGACCAAAGTCTGGCCGCTCTCGCAATGCGGTGATAACTGTTCGCCGCGCAGGGCATCCGCTTCGAAAATGGGCCACATTCCCCTATTAAGCGCCCGGTATTCCCTGTTCGGGTTCAGTCTGTGCGTGGGTGGCATGGCTGGTGTACGGCCGGCGGCGGCGGGAGCATGATGTTGCGACAGAGGGGCTGGCTGATTGGATTTGCTGCGCTGCTGGTGGTGGCCATGGCGCCTGGCGCCGTCGCCCAGCAGCGCGGAGCGCCAGTGCGCCCTGCGGCTCAGGGACCGGCCCTGCCGCCGACTGGACACCAGAGCGAGCCCGTCGATCTGAACGAAGGCAAGTCGCCGGCCGAATTATTCAATGCCGGCTGCGCGGTCTGCCATCAAAGCGCTGTCGGACTGGCGAAGGGCATGCGGGAACGCGAACTCGCCAACTTCCTGCGGCAGCATTACACGTCCAGCATGCAGCACGCCGGCGCGCTCGCGAATTTTCTTGCTGCGCGGGGTGGTCCGGCTGCGGCGCCATCGCGGCCGGCCGCAGTGGAGCGGCCGCAGGCTCCTGTGGGCCGGCGTCCGCCGGATGAGGACCGCAAGCCGCAGGAAGCCGCGCGGCCTCCCGAGCGTGAACCTGCCAGCAAGCGCAAACCGCCGGCGGCCGCCGCCGCCCCCGCCCGTACGCAACCGTCGCCGGCCCCTGCGGCGGCTGCCGCTTCAGCGGAGCCGGCTGTCGAGGCCGCCGCCGATGCCGCCGCGGACGCCAGCGCCCCGGCCAGCCCTGCGCCGGTCGAGGAAAAGCCGGCCGCGCCCCAGATCCCGCTCTGAATATCCTTCATGCCCGGCGGAATGCCGGGCATGATTCGTTCGAACCGGCGACTCAGGCCTTCTGGCCGGCTTCCGTCTCCGCGCCCTCGTCGGCGCTTTCCTCTTCGGCGTCGAGCGCCTCCGGATCGAAAAAGGACTGTGCCGCAACCAATGCCTGTTCGCGCTCGACTTCGGCATCCTCGCGCCGCACCGTCACGTCCTCACCGCGCTTGATCCGCTCGGCTTCCTCGGGATTACGCGCGACGATGATCGTGACCTTGACCTCGACCTCCGGATGCAGCGAGATCTCGACCTTGTGCTGGCCGATCATCTTGATCGGGGCATTGAGCGCGACCTGACTGCGCGCAACCGAGAAGCCGCCCTCGGTGACGAGCTCGGCAACGTCGCGGGCCGAGACCGAGCCGTAAAGCTGACCGCCTTCGGAAGCCTGGCGGATCGCGGTGAAGGTCTGGCCGTCGAGCTTGTCGGCGATCTTCTGGGCCTCGCCGCGGTTAGCCAGATTCTGGGTCTCCAGCTCCTTGCGCATGCCTTCGAAGCGTTCCTTGTTGGCCTTGGTGGCGCGCAGGGCCTTGCCTTTGGGCAACAGGAAATTGCGGGCGAAGCCGTCCTTCACGCGCACCGTCTCGCCCATCTGGCCAAGCTTTGCGACGCGTTCGAGCAGGATCACTTCCATGTCAGTCACTCCTTCAAGGGTTTTTCGGTTGTTACTCAGATGACGGCCGGGGGCGTGCCGCCGGGGGCGGACTTCCGGAAATCGAAGATGGAATCGGCGACGCCGAAGACCGCGAGCAGCACGCTGGCGGGCCAGAAAACCATCAGGATCAGGTAGATTGCGGACAGGATGAAAACGCGGTCACCAAGCGATCGCGTGACATCGTGCAGGATCGCGAGGCCCAGCAGGGCGTAGGCGATGATGAGCGCGCCGGAGACGATGCCGCCGATCATGCCGATCGCACCCGGCATGAACCAGACAAGCAGTGCGATCGCAAAAGCGGTGGGGGTGTGTTTCGGGAAGCGCAAAGCGGGCAGGTCGGGCCATGGCCGTTTCAGGCGGCCGGACACCATCGCGACGCGGCCCGCGATGTAGAGGTTCAGCGCATAGGCCATGGTGATCATGGCCGCAGAGAGCGGCGGCACGAAGCTCATGATCAATTCGCCGGCACGCTTGACGTCGATCTTGGTGAAATCGGGCGCGGCGCTTCCGTATTCCTTCGCCATGCGATCGAGCGTGAGCTTGAGCGCGGCCTCGAATTGCTGCTCGTCGATGCGGACATTCCACATCACGATCGCAACGATCACCGAGGCGACAATTGTGCACCAGACGACGAGCCGGCCAGCCGGGTACCATTCGACGCTGCCGTCTTCGTTGCCGCGCGCGAGCAAGGCGAGGTAGCCGAGCCACCAGGCCGGAAGACCCGCGCCGACCAGATAGATCGGAATCCAGAGCGGTTCGCCGAAGGCCAAAGCCAGCGCTGCTGCGGCCATGGCCACGGCGACCAGCGCGGTCCAGTGCGACCAGCCGAGCGCCGCAATCATCACCGGCAGCGGCGCGAGCAGCACCAGCAGGAGCGACAGCGGCGAGCGCGAAGCCATGGTCGCCATCAGCAATGCTGACGCCGCACCCGCTCCAAGACCCATCAAGGCTGTCGGTACCATCACGAGCTGTCCCGCTTGTTCAGCGGTTAGAGGCAAGTCACTCGTCGTGAGTTCGGCTTGCCCCAACCATCGGCGCCCGGATCGCTCCGGCCGCCTCGTTCATCGCTTGGCGTCGTTCCTATTTGAGCGGGAACGAGTGCCAGTCTTCAAAGACTTACTTGATCACGTAAGGCAGCAGGCCGAGGAAGCGCGCGCGCTTGATCGCCTGGGCGAGTTCGCGCTGCTTCTTGGCCGACACCGCAGTGATGCGGCTCGGCACGATCTTGCCGCGCTCGGAGACGTAACGCTGCAACAGCTTCACGTCCTTGTAGTCGATCTTCGGCGCGTTGGCGCCGGTGAACGGGCAGGTCTTGCGACGACGGAAGAAGGGGCGGCGTCCACCGCCGGAATTTTGCATCGACATGATTATTGCTCCGTCGCAGCAGGAGTTTCGCTGGCGTCGCGCGGGGCGCGATCGTCGCGGTCACGGCGCGGGCCACGGTCACGATCGCCGAAGCGTCCACCGCCTCCGCCACCACCGCCGAAGCCGCCACCAAAGCCACCGCCGAAGCCGCGGCCGTCGCGTTCACGATCATCGCGCTCGACCTTGCGCATCATCGCCGACGGGCCTTCCTCGTGTTCGTCGACGCGGATGGTGATGTAGCGCAGCACTTCTTCCGACAGGCGTTCCTGCCGCTCGATCTCTGCGATCGCCGCCGGCGGCGCTTCGAGATTCATCAGCGTGAAATGCGCCTTGCGGTTCTTGTTCATGCGATAGGACAGGGACTTCACGCCCCAATACTCGGTCTTCGCAACCTTGCCGCCGGCGCCTTCGACGATCGCCTTGAACTGGTTGGTGAGGTCGTCGACCTGCTGGCTGCTCGCGTCCTGACGCGCGAGAAATACGTGCTCGTATAACGGCATCATGCCTTCCTTCTGTTGGCGCTGTCCGGCGCAAAGCCCAAACGAGACTTCGAAAAGGTGCGGACCTTGAGGGGACGACCTTCGGAAAGCTCGATGCTCTGGTTGGCGGGGACACGGGACGACGGACCGACTGGTCCTGCCGCAGGCTCCCAGGGGGGCGCGCGGCCGTCCGTTCAGCCCCCGGCCGGGACGAGCGGAAGCGGGGGTTATAGGGGTTTTGGGCCGGATGGCAAGGCGGCTGTCCCCGCCCACGCTTGACTTGCCTGTCCTTGCATTGTCTTTCGGCCCGGATTTCGGGCGGGCGGGCCCGCGGAGGGAGCTTTTCGTGGCAGCGGCATTCGTATTTCCGGGGCAGGGCAGCCAGGCTGTCGGTATGGGAAAGGCGCTGGCGGACGGGTTTCCGGCGGCACGCGCCGTGTTCGACGAGGTCGATGCCGCGCTGAACGAAAAGCTGTCGGCGGTGATCTGGGAAGGGCCGGCCGAGCGGCTGACGCTGACCGAGAATGCGCAGCCGGCGCTGATGGCGGTGTCGCTCGCGGCCATGCGGGTGCTGGAGACCGAGGCCGGGCTCGATCTGGGCCGTGACGCCGCATTTGTCGCCGGTCATTCGCTTGGCGAATATTCCGCGCTTGCCGCTGCCGGCGCCTTCACCATCGGTGATGCGGCCCGGCTGCTGCGGATCCGCGGCAATGCCATGCAGAAGGCGGTTCCGGTCGGCGAGGGGGCGATGGCGGCCCTGCTGGGACTGTCTTTCGAGGAGGCGACGGCTGCGGCCGCCGAAGCGGCGCAAGGCCAGGTCTGCCAGACCGCCAACGACAATGGCGGCGGGCAGGTCGTGGTGTCGGGCAACAAGGCGGCGGTCGAGCGCGCGATCGAGATCGCCAAGGCCAAGGGCGCCAAGCGCGCGATGCTGCTGCCGGTCTCCGCTCCGTTCCATTGCGCGCTGATGCAGCCGGCCGCGGACGCCATGGCCGAGGCGCTGGCCAGCATCGAGGTGAAGAAGCCGGTGGTGCCGGTGGTGGCCAATGTGCTTGCCGCACCGATCGACGATCCGGCAGAGATCAAGCGCCGGCTGGTCGAGCAGGTGACCGGCACGGTGCGCTGGCGCGAATGCGTGGAGGCGATGGCCGCATCCGGAGTCACGCAGTTCTACGAAGTCGGCGCCGGCAAGGTGCTGACCGGATTGTTGAAGCGGATCGCTTCCGGGGCCACCGGTTCCGCCATCGGAACGCCGGACGATGTGGAAGCGTTCAAGGCCGCGCGTCGGAGCTGAACGATCAGTGAGCGCCGATTTTCGAATCGGGCATGCGACAACGAAAGACGAGAGGTTCACAATGTTCGACCTGACCGGGAAGACCGCTCTGGTGACTGGCGCGACCGGCGGAATCGGCGGCGCGGTTGCGCGCGCGCTGCACAAACAGGGCGCGACGGTCGCCATCTCAGGCACCCGCAGGGAGGTCCTCGATCAGATCGCGGGCGAGATGAAAGAGCGCGTGCAGGTGCTGCCGTGCGATCTTTCCGACAAGGACCAGGTCGAGGCGCTGGTGCCGCAGGCCGAAGAGGCGATGGGCAAGCTCGATATCCTGGTCGCCAATGCCGGCATCACCCGCGACAATCTTTTCGTGCAGTTGCGCGACGAAGACTGGGACACCGTCATCAACGTCAACCTGACCGCGACCTTCCGGCTGTCGCGCGCGGCGATCAAGACCATGATGCGCCGCCGGTTCGGGCGGATCGTCGGCATCACCTCGGTTGTGGGCGTCACCGGCAATCCGGGCCAGGGTAATTACACCGCCGCCAAGGCCGGCATGATCGGCATGATGAAATCGATCGGCAAGGAATATGCGAGGCGCGGCGTCACCGCCAATTGCGTCGCGCCCGGCTTTATCGCCACGCCGATGACCGACAAGCTGAACGAGAAGCAGCGCGAGTCGATCCTGCAAATGGTGCCGTCCGGCCGGCTCGGAACGCCGGACGATATCGCGGCTGCGGTGGTCTATCTGGCGTCGGACGAAGCGTCCTATGTCACCGGCCAGACCCTGCACGTGAATGGTGGAATGGCGATGATCTAAGTGGCGCTACGCACAGGATTTTCGCCGCGGCCGGGGCCTGCTGGCCTTGGCATTTGAAGTATGGTAGCCCGTTTGGGCCGGGGTTGGGGGCAGCTTCCGGGTGTGGGCTTGACGCAAAGTCTGCGACCCAATACACGCCGCCGTCATCTTGGTTTAGGGAATGGCCATGGGGGGCCTCGCGCTTGAGATGATCAAGCCGCTTGATCCGGTCAAGGGGTCGTGCCACGACACCTTCGATCGCGCCGCCGATTGAGCCCATCATTGGAAGCAAAGGTTCGAACAGATGAGTGACATCTCCGAGCGAGTGAAGAAGATCGTGGTGGAGCACCTCGGCGTCGAGCCGGACAAGGTCACCGAGCAGGCCAGCTTCATCGACGATCTCGGGGCCGACTCCCTCGACACGGTCGAACTCGTGATGGCGTTCGAAGAGGAATTCGGCTGCGAAATTCCCGACGACGCGGCCGAGACGATCCTCACCGTCGGCGACGCGGTGAAGTTCCTCGAAAAGAACGCCAAGAGCTGATCGCGGTCCGTCCGAATGTCCTGCGGCGCCGTCCGATGAGGACCGTGCGCCGAAGCGGCCGAAGTCTCACCAAGCCGGGACGGGGCAGAGCGGACGCGGCAGGAGCCGGATCATGAGGCGTGTCGTTGTCACAGGCATGGGAATGGTGACGCCGCTTGGTTGCGGCGTCGACGTCTCGTGGCAGCGTATCCTCGAAGGCCGCAGTGGGGCTCGCCAGATCGACACATTCGAAACGTCTGACCTTCCGTGCAGGATTGCCTGCATGGTCCCGCGAGGCGACGGCTCCGACGGCACCTTCAATCCCGATCAGTGGATGGAGCCGAAGGAGCAGCGCAAGGTCGACCCTTTCATCATGTACGCGCTGAGCGCTGCACGGCAGGCGCTCGACGATGCCGGCTGGAAGCCGTCGACGCCGGACGAGCAATTCGCGACTGGGGTGATGATCGGCTCAGGCATCGGCGGTGTCGGCGGCATCGCCGAGGGCGCGATCCTGGTCAAGGAGCGCGGGCCGCGCAAGCTGTCGCCATTCTTCATTCCCGGCCGCATCATCAATCTCGCCTCCGGCTATGTGTCGATCGAGTTCGGCCTTAAAGGCCCGAATTCTGCGGTGGTCACGGCATGCTCCACCGGCTCGCATGCGATCGGCGATGCGGGGCGCATGATCGCGCTGGGCGACGCCGATGTGATGGTCGCCGGCGGCGCGGAATCTCCGGTGGACCGGCTGTCGCTCGCGGGCTTTGCCGCCTGCCGCGCGCTGTCGACATCCTTCAACGACACGCCAACACGCGCCTCGCGTCCCTATGACCGTGACCGCGACGGCTTCGTGATGGGCGAGGGCGCCGGCGCGCTCGTGCTCGAGGAATACGAACATGCCAAACGGCGCGGCGCCAGGATCTATGCCGAGCTGATCGGCTATGGAATGTCCGGCGACGCCTTTCACATCACCGCGCCGTCTCCCGATGGCGAAGGCGCATTCCGCTGCATGAGCGCGGCGATCAAGCGCGCGGGCATTTCGCCGGGCGACATCGACTACATCAACGCGCATGGCACCTCGACCATGGCGGATGGGATCGAGCTTGCCGCGGTCGAGCGGGTCGTCGGCAATGCCGGCGCCAAGATTTCGATGTCGTCCACCAAGTCGTCGATCGGCCATCTGCTCGGAGCCGCCGGCGCTGTGGAAGCGATATTCTCGATCCTTGCGATCCGCGATCAGATCGCGCCGCCGACGATCAACCTGGACAATCCGGCGGTGGAAACGCCGATTGACCTGGTTCCGCATCAGCCCCGCAAGCGCGAGATCAAGGTTGCGCTGTCCAACTCGTTCGGCTTCGGCGGCACAAATGCATCGCTGGTGATGCGCGCGGTCGATTGAACCGCCTGGTTGCGGGCCTTCCCGGCATTGTCGGCCGAAAAGCGGGCAGAGGCTAACGTGCCCGCATGCCCCGCCGCGGACATGCGGCACCTCGCCGCCTTCATGACGCTATGGAGTTTTTTCACTATGGCGGGCCGCTTTGCCGTGCCACAGCAACGCCATACCGCGGGTATAACGAATCGCCGATAAGCTAGGGAAATGCATGCCCCGTGTCTGGACACCCGCCACCGCCGCCGAATAGTGATACGTTGCTGACTGGCTTTCGCGGAACAGGATCGGTCCTCGGTGCCAGCGTCTGCAATGTTTCAGACGGCCGCGCCGGTCCCGATAGACTTCGTCGGACGCACCTCACCACAATTCCGGACGTCGACTGCGATGGATGAGAACAGGCCAGCCCCGCGTTCAGCCCGCGCCGCCCTCGAGCCGGAGCGGCTTGCAACTCCGAAATCGCGTTCGCGCCGCGCGCGTCATCCGATCGTCATTGTCGGCAATGCGATCTTCACCTTCGTGCTGCTGCTCGCGGTCGTCCTCGGAGCTGCGGCCTATTGGGGCAACCTGCGGTTCCAGGAGCCGGGACCGCTGACCGAAGAAAAGCTGGTCAACATTCCGCGCGGGGCGGGAATTCGTGACATCGGAGAGATTCTGGCCCGCGAAGGCGTGATCCGCGATCCCTGGATCTTCATCGCCGGCGCCGCGGCAATGAAGGCGCGCGGCGCCGATCTCAAGTTCGGCGAATATCAGTTCGCGAAGGGCGCGAGCCCGCGCGACGTCGCCGAGACCCTTATCGAAGGCAAGGTGGTGCAACACCAGTTCACCGTCGCCGAGGGGCTGACCTCGGAGCAGATCGTTGCGCGTCTTCTGGAGAACGACAAGCTCATCGGCAATGTCCGCGAAGTACCGCGTGAAGGTTCGTTGCTGCCCGACGGGTATCGCTTCACGCGCGGGACTGCGCGCGACGACATCATCAAACGGATGCAGGCGGCCCAGGCGCGCGTGCTGAAGGAAGCTTGGGACCGCCGCGCGTCCGATTTGCCCGTCAACAGCCCCGAACAACTGCTGGTGCTTGCCTCGATCATCGAGAAGGAAACCGGAAAGTCGGAAGAACGCACCCGCGTCGCGGCGGTCTTCGTCAACCGGCTGAAGAGCAAGATGAAGCTGCAATCCGATCCGACCATTATTTACGGTCTGGTCGGCGGCAAGGGATCGCTTGGCCGGGGCATTCTCAAGAGCGAAATTACTCAGCCGACGCCCTACAACACCTATGTGATCGAGGGGCTCCCGCCCGGACCGATCGCCAACCCGGGACGCGCCTCGATTGAGGCTGCCGCCAACCCGGCGCGGACGCGGGAATTGTTCTTCGTCGCCGACGGCACCGGCGGGCACGCGTTTTCGGAGACCTACGACCAGCACCAGAAGCACGTCGCAAAATTGCGTGGTATCGAAAGGGATGCGCGCGAGGCCTCCGGGGCGGCTGCGAATCCTGCCGCGCAGAGCCCGGCGCCGACAAACGCGCCGGCCGCCCAACGTCCGGCGGCGGCTCCGCCTTCACCTCGGCCGGGTCCCACCGCGCAGCCGCAACGAAATCCCCAACAAGGGGCTGCGCAGCGCGGGCAGGCCGCGCCTGTCCCCAACACTCCGCGGACGCAATAGCGCGGCCGCGCCCGGCCTTGTAAGGTCTGGCGACCCGATTCCACCGCGCCCAAGAGTTCCGATGACGCTGTCGAGCATGACCGGATTCGCCCGCAGCCATGGCGCGAGCGGCAGCTATGCCTGGTCGTGGGAAATCAAGTCGGTCAATGCCAAGGGGCTCGAATTGAGGCTGCGTCTGCCGCCGGGTTTCGACGCGGTGGAGATTCCAGTCCGCACGCGGGGAGCGGAGACGCTCTCGCGCGGTAACGTCTACGCCACGCTCACTGTCAACCGGGAAGGCATAGCCCCGGTGGTGCGCATCAACGAACCGGTGCTGAACGCCATCATCAATGCGGTCGGTGCCCTGTCCGGAAAGGTCGATGCGGAAAAGCCGCGGCTCGACGGGCTGCTCGGGCTGCGCGGCGTGATCGACGTCGCCGATGCCGAAGAGTCCGAGGAAGAGAAGGCGGCGGCTGAAGACGCGATCGTCAAGGGCTTCGTGCAGGCGCTCAAGGGCCTTACCGAAATGCGCAGGCATGAGGGCGACGCGATCGGGCGCGTTCTGTCTGCGCGGCTCGACGAGATGGCGGCGCTCTCCGCACGCGCCGAGGCGGCACCTGGCCGCCAGCCCGAGGCGGTGAAGAAGAAGCTCGCCGATCAGATTGCCGTGCTGCTAGATGCGTCGAGCCGCTTCGATCCAGATCGTCTGCACCAGGAGGCAGTCCTGCTCGCCGGCAAGGCCGATATTCGCGAGGAACTCGACCGGCTTGCGGCCCATATCGCGCAGGCGCGAAAACTGATGGCCGGCGGCGGCGCGATCGGACGAAGGCTTGATTTCCTGTCGCAGGAGCTCAACCGCGAGACCAATACGTTGTGTGCGAAATCGAACGACGTGGAACTGACCAATATCGGGCTCGAACTGAAGAGCGTGGTCGAACAGTTCCGCGAACAGGTGCAGAATCTCGAATGAGCGAGAACATCGAGATTGCCCGCCGCGGCATCATGCTGATCGTGTCCTCGCCCTCCGGTGCGGGCAAGACAACGCTGACGCGTAACCTGCTCGCCGAAGAGAACAAGGAAAAGAAAGACAGCGTTACGCTGTCAGTTTCCGTGACGACGCGTACGCGCCGCCCCAGCGAAATCGATGGTGTCCACTACAAATTTGTAAGCCGTCGTCAATTCGAACTGATGCGTGACGGCAGCGAGTTGCTGGAATGGGCTGAAGTGCACGGCAACTTCTACGGCACCCCGCGGGAGCCGGTGGAGACGGCTCTGAACGAGGGCCGCGACGTTCTGTTCGACATCGACTGGCAGGGAACGCAGCAGCTTTATGCCTCGATGCGCTCCGACGTGGTGAGCGTGTTCGTGCTGCCTCCCACCGCCGAGGAACTGAAGCTCAGGCTGGAGCGGCGGGCCGAAGACAATCCCGATATCATTTCGCGGCGGCTGAAGAATGCCGCCGAGGAAATCCCGCATTGGGAGGAATACGATTACGTGCTCGTCAATCGCGATCTCGACAAGAGTTTCATGCGGCTGCGCGGCATCCTCACCGCCGAACGGCTGAAGCGCGTGCACCGAGACGATATCCAGGGCTTCGTCGATACGCTGCTGTCGGACCTGAAAGCCCTTACGCCGTAGGACTACGCCTGCGCGGAATAGGCCCGCGCCAGCCGCACGAAGCCCTCGACCGGAATATCCTCGGCGCGATCGGTCGGCGCAATGCCAGCCGCTTCCAGCACCGGCAGGGGATCGGGGACCAGCGATTTCAGACTTTGGCGCAGCATCTTGCGCCGCTGGCCGAACGCTGCCTCGGCAACCCGCCGCAATGCGATCCGGTCACAGGGGTCGGGCTCGCTGCGCGGGATCAGTTCGACCACCGACGACGTGACCTTCGGCGGCGGCACAAAGGCGGAGGGGGCAATGTCGAACAGGATTCTCGGCTGCGTTCGCCATTGTGCGAGCACCGACAGGCGCCCATAGGCCTTGGTGTTCGGTGCCGCGACGATCCGCTCGGCGACCTCGCGCTGGAACATCAGAACCAGGCGATCGTAGAAGGGCGGCCAATCCTCGATTTCGAGCCAGCCCGTCAGCAGCACGGTGGCGATATTGTAGGGAAGGTTGGCGACGATGCGGACCGGACCTTGACCGATATGAGGGCGTGGGTCGAAGGCAAGCGCGTCGGCTTCGACTGCTACCAGCCGGCCTGGGTAATGCGCGGCGATTTCCTGCAATGCGCCGATGGCCCGTGCGTCACGTTCGATCGCGATCACACGGGCGGCGTCGTGGTCCAGAAGGGCGCGTGTCAGCCCGCCCGGCCCGGGCCCGATCTCGATGACCGTCACGCCCGCGAGCGGCCCCGCCGCGCGCGCGATCCGGCCCGTTAAGTTGAGATCCAGAAGGAAATTCTGGCCGAGCGATTTCTTGGCGGTCAGGTCGTATTTGCGAATGACGTCGCGGAGCGGCGGCAGTCCGTCGATCGCGATCATCATGCGGCCGAGAGCGAAGCGGGCTGATGCGCCGCAAGCCGTGCCGCGAGTGTGAGCGCCCCCATCAGGCTTTCAGGATTGGCGCGTCCTGTCCCTGCAATGTCGAACGCGGTGCCGTGGTCGGGCGAGGTGCGCACGAAAGGCAGTCCCAGCGTCACGTTCACGGCCTCGTCGAAGGCGAGTGTCTTGATCGCTACAAGGGCCTGATCGTGGTACATGCACAACGCCGCGTCATAGCCGCGGCGCGCCGCCGCGTGGAAGAGCGTATCCGCAGGCAGCGGGCCGCGTGCATCGATTCCCAGTTCGACGAGCCGTTCGATCGCCGGGCGGATGGTCCGCTTTTCCTCGTCACCGATCAGTCCGTCTTCGCCGGCATGCGGATTGAGGCCGGCGATCGCGAGGCGCGGCGCCTTTATGGCGAAGCGATGGATCAGATCGTGCGCCACGATCCGGCCGGTCTCCACGATCAGGTCCGTCGTCAGCAGGTCGGGAACCGCGCGCAACGGCACATGGATCGTTACCGGAACCACGGCCAGGTCTTGGCACCAGAGCATCATCACCGGGGTCGCGACGACGCCCATCATCTCGTTGGCGAGCCGGGCCAGATACTCGGTGTGGCCGGGATCCGGGAAGCCCGCCCGGTAGAGCACCGCTTTTGCAATCGGATTGGTCACGATGGCCGAGGCGCGTCCGTCGATCACGTCCCGCACAGCCCGCCGTATCGAGGCGAGCGAAACCGTTGCGCTGGTATCGTCGGGCCGGCCGGGGAGCGCCGTGGCGCGTTGCTCGAGCGGCACCACCGGCAAGGCGGTGTCGAAACGAGCATGGGCCTGCTCCGGAGTGACGGTTTCCAGCGGAACCGTGATCCCGATCTGTTGGGCCCTCGCTGCGACATGATCGGGGTCGGCGATCAGGTAGAAGGCGGGGAGATTGTGCTCGCGCCGCATCGTCCAGGCGGCGAGCGCGATGTCGCAGCCGATGCCGGCCGGCTCGCCGATGGTCAGCGCAAGTGCGCGCATCTCAATCTTGCTTGTATTCGATCATGGCCTGCGACCGTAATTCTTTCAGATAGGCATCGGCGCGGCTCTGAAATCGCTGCTGAAAGATTTCGTCGCGCACCTTCCGTTTGGTCGGGGAGTCCGAATTGGTCTCCTTCTTCTGACACAAAGCGAAAACCTCGACGCCGCCTTCGGTAACCTCGGGCGGTGTCACCTTGCCGACCTCGACTTTGGCGAGAACCTCGCGCAGGGCCGGGCTCAGATCCGCGGAGTTGCGCCGCACCGGTGCCCTCACCACGACCTCGCGCAAGGCGCGCGCGAAAGAAAGTCCGGTATTGCAGGCCTGGAAGCGCTGCCGCAGCGCTTCAGCCTCTCGCCTGCGCGCTTCGACTACACCGGCGGGCGAGCCACGCGGGACCACAAAGGTGATGGGGTGCAAGGTGTATTCGACTCCGGCTTCCTTCTGGTCGCTCTTCATTTCCGCTTCGAAGATATCCTTCTCCGACGGGTTGAGCGACTTTCCGAACCTGCCACGCACCATCTGGCTCCATGTCATGTCGGCCTTCAGCCGCGCCTTGAGCGTGTTCGGATTGACACCGCGGCCTTCCAGCATCTTGCTGAATTGTTCGGTGGTGGTTCCGGCATTGCGCGCGATACCGGCGTAAGCGGTGTCCACCTCGGCTTGACTCATTTCAAAATTGAAGCGCTTGGCCGCCGAGACCTTGATCCGGTCGTCGATCAGTTCGTCGATGACCTCCTTGCGGGATTTGGGCTTGCCGCCGAGGCCAATCAGCTTGCTGCGTTGTTCGATATCGTAAGCTGTAATCGGCTGACCCGTGACATAGAGGACGATCTGCGCCTGTGCAGGTGCCGGGATCGCGATCGTGAGGGCCGTCGCCACCAGCGCGCCCAGGATCGCATGCACGGCCACTGGTCTTGCTTGTCTGTTTTGCATCATCGAATCGTCCAGGTTAATCGCGGCGCGCTCCGTCGCGCCCCAGCTGGTGTCCCGAATCCGAAGACCGCTCCAATCAGCGGTCCATTGTGAGCGGACGCCGGAGCCGGACCCTTACAGCCCGCCGACGCCCGGAACCCCGGTCGAGCCCGCGGTGGTTCCGAGGGTTCGCAGGCTCAGTTGCAGCATCAGCTTATGGTCCTTCGTCGGATTGCCGCTGTATGTGTAACTCGTGATGTAATTCAGGGCCAAGATAAGGCAATCGTCGATATAACCCAGTCCAAGGCGGGTCTGGTCGAAACTGGAAGCGTCAATGTCGTAGCGCGCGGCCGCCAGCACGGCCCAATTCTGGTTGAGCTTATAGGACACGCCGCCGAGGATTCCCTCGCGCCGCGTCAGGAAGCCGAGCTCTGGCTGCTTGTCGTAATTTCCGTACAGCGCCTGGAGCGACAGCCGGTCGAAGTTGGCGCGACCTTCCAGCTCGAAGCGACGCATTTCGAAATTCTGCTCGTCGAAGCGGTACCGCGTCGTGAAGGTGAAGATGCGGTCGGGCTGATAGGCGATGCGTGCCACATAATCCGAGCGGCGGGTGTCGAGGCCGCTGTTCAGGCCGGTATTGGTCGCGTCACCGACCGCGAAGGAATTGGTGCCGAACAGCTGGTAGGACTGGCCGAACAGGATGTTGACGTAGCCGCCCTGATTGAACTGGGTGGTGGTCTGCACACCGTAATTGACGCGACCGCCGCCTTCGACGCGATCCCAGCCCGAAAACTTGTCGACCCGGAACAGGTTGCCGTCGTCGAATACGAAGCTCTGTGCGTCCTCGTTGGGAAGCTTTCCGATTTTGCTTTCGTCCGGCCGCGCGATCACCTGCGCAATCGGCTCGACGATCGTCGTACCCCAGGATTGCACGTTGATGAGCGGATAGCGGTATTCCAAACCGGCAACCGGCATGCCGCGGAATTGACCGGTGTCGTTGGTCTGGATGAAGTTGGACACGCCCGGCTCATTCGAGAGATTGACCGAAGCCAGGTCGGCGCGCAGCGAGAAGAACGGCGTGAAGACCTGCCCGAACGGGTCGGTGATCGACCGCTTCCAGTTGGCTTCAGCCGAGAAGCGCGAGTAGCTGCCGGGCGCTCCACGCAACACGCAGTTATTGGTGTTCTTGATGGCGGGGTCCGCCGTGTTGAAGCCGCAATAGCCCAGCTCCGAAGCTTTCGTATTGATCGGATCGAAATCGGCGGTCTCGCGGGACACGCTGGTGAAGTTGAACCGGAAGCCGAGTTCGCCTCCGAGCACCGGTTGAGCGACCGTGTACTTGTAATCGATCACCGGATGGATGATCGGCAATTGCTTCTGATTGTCGAATTCGGAGAAGCCGTAATAGTAGATGGTGCGCGCGTCGAAATAGGAACGATTGCCGCGACCGACCAGGTAGAGTTGCGACACGCCTTCCATCTGGTTGTTCTGGAACGGACTGCGCGCATCCTTGGTAAACGTCTGGACCTGATAGTCCTGATAGAAAGTCTTGTCCGAGATCAGCAGCGCATCCCAGCCCCAGACCCAGCGCCGGTTGAGGCCGAACTGGCCATTCGATTCGATCGCGCCGCGCCAGTCGCGATACCCGGGCGTCGGCTCGCCATTGGTGTGGATGAACTCGTCCTTGTCGAACTGCCGGATGCCGGCAGCGCGGATCGCGTAGGCGCCGTTCATCAGCCGATGTCGGAATTCGGCCTGCATGAACGGACCCTGCTTGGTCGACACGCTTGGGATGAGCGTCAGGTCGTAGTTCGGCGCCAGCGCCCAGAAATAGGGAGCCTCCATCACGAAGCCGAGCTTGGTCGTGGTGGAGAATACCGGCATCAGCCAGCCGCTCTTGCGCTTCACCGTCGGGTCGGGGGTCGAGAAATAGGGGAAATAGGCGATCGGGGTTCCGAGCAACTCGAATGAGCCTTGCTCGAAATGGATCATCTTCTCCTGCTCGTCATGGATGATGCGAGCGCCCTTGACCTGCCAGAGCGGCGGCTTGCGCGGGTCGGTCTTGCAGGCTTCGCAGGCGGTGTAGACGCCGCTCTGCAGAACCGAATAACGCCCCTCGCTGCGGTCGACGCGGGCGGCGGCAAAACGCGTCTGATCGGGTGTCTCCACCCGCAGCGAATCGACGAAGCCATCGCGGTAGTCGTCGTTCAGTTCGAGAATTTCGCCATAGGTGATGTTACCGCCCGGTTCGGTGAGGCGCACATTGCCTTCGGCCCGCAGCCGCTTGGTCCTCTGATTATAGATGACCTTGTCGGCTTCGACGGTCGAGCCACCGTAGTAGATCTGCACGTTGCCGATCGCGTTCACACGCTCATTGACGTGGTCGTACTGGACCTCGGTGGCCTGCACCATCATCTGCTTGTCGCCCGCCGCTTTCGGAGCGGTGATCGGGGACGGCTTTTTTGCGGACTGCGGACGCGGCTCGAACCGGAAAAAGTCCGTTTGTGCCGACGCAGGCAGAACCGTCGCGGACCCGATCAGGGCCACGGCAATAGTTATCGACGCCGCGGCAAGCATGGCGCGGCCGAACGATCCGGGACGGGGCGGATTACGCAACGCCATCACCCGTCTTCCTGATAAAGCAGCACCAAAAACCCCGTCAGACCCCCAACCAGAACTGGCGCCCAAGCCGCCGTCACCGGCGACAATAGCTCAGTCTTGGTCATGTCCTCGGTGATTTTCGAGAGAACATAAAGGAAAAAACCTGACAGCACGCCGCCCAGCACCATTTTTTGTACGCCGCCCATACGGGCAAAGCGAAGACTGAATGCGGCGGCCAAAAGCACCATCGACGCGAGCAGGAAGGGCCGAGACAGCAACTTTTGGTATTGCAGCCGGTAACCTGCCGCAGCGAGGCCGGCATTCTCCGCGAGTCGGATATATTCCGGCAACTCCCAAACCGTCAAAGTTTCCGGTGTTGCGAAATTCTCACGCACCTGTTCGCGCGAAATATTGGTCTTGAGCGCGTAACTCTCGTGCACCGTCGGGGGTGCGTTGCTCGGATAGACGCGCGCCGCGCTCAGATCCCATGCGCCATCGCGCAGGACCGCGGAGCGTGCCTCGATCCGGTCCTGATAGCGGCCCTGGTCGTCGAAGGTAAAAATCGTGACGCCTTCAAGCCGCAAGCCCTGTTCCCGACTCTTCTGCGCATTGATGATGGACTGACCGTCCGAACTCTTCTGACGGACCCAGAAACCGGATTCCTGCAGCCCGAACTCGCGTTGACCGAAGATTTCGACCTCGTAGCGCTTCGATCGCTCCTGGAGGTTCGCGGCGACCGGGTTGTAGACCATGGTGGCAAACACCCCGAGCAGAAGTGCCACAACCACCGCGGGGGCGGTGAATTCCCAGGCCGAAACGCCCGCCGCCCGCGCCACCACGAGTTCGTTACGCCGCGACAGGCTGAGGTAGCAGGACATCGCGCCGATCAGGACGCAGAACGGCATGATGCGCTCGGCGATGATCGGCACCCGGAAGAACGACAGCTTGATGACCGCGAATGCGGTGGCGTTCTCATTGTTCGCGGTGCGGCGCATCAGTTCGACCGAATCGAGCAGGGCGACCAGAAAGATCACGCCGCCGAAGACGGCGAGTGCGGTGACCAGGAACCGCATCCCGAAATAGCGCCCGAGTGTCAGCGAAACGCGCACAGCCAGGCCCCCGTCAGGTTGCCGGCGAAGCGGATCGGCCAAGGCGCGAGAATTTCTCGCCAATGGCGCTGATCGCATCGGTGACGAAGGCGGGCGGCTCGATCTCGAGCCCGCGGTGGATCGCATACAGCCCCAGTCCGGTCGCTATGGCCAAAAGCAGGTACTGAAGTGCCAGGACCCAAGGGTAGCGCACGCACAGGACGATCGCGACGAAGCCCATCAGCCGAATTACGGCGATGACGATCGAGGCGCCGGCTACCGACATGGCGCGGCCCTGCCGGGTGGTTCTCGGCGCGCCAAGATAGGCAAAGGTGATGATGGTGAAGACGATCGGATAGATCGGAGCGAAGATCCGGTCGTGTAACTCGGCGCGGACCTGGCCCGGCTGCAGTTTGGACTGCTCGGGATCGTTATTGAGCAATTCCCAGAAGAAACGGTCTCTCGCGGAGGTGCGCTGGACTGGCTGGCCGCTATTGCTCTGCTCGAGGTCGAGCGCATAACGCTCGAATTTCACGATGGTCGGATCTTTCTGTGGGGGCGGGCCCTTTTGCCCTTTCTGGCGCTGAACGATTTCCAGTCTCTGCACGCTGCCGGTTTCCAGCACGAGGAAGGTGCCGCGGTCGTCCTTCACGATGGTTCCCTGCTCGGCAAGGAAGGTCGCGCGTTCCTTGGGATTGCGGCGATCGTCGACGAAAACACCCAGCAGAACGCCGTTCGCCTGGCGTTCGCGGACGTGGAAAACCAGCCCACGCTCGAACCCGTTGAAGCGGCCCGGCTGCACCACGTTAGTGACGAGATCGGCACGGACTTCGTTTGCCCAGCTGTTCAGAGTCTGCAGCCCGAGCGGCCCGAGCCAGCTTCCGATCACCGTCATGACCGCGCTGACCCCGACCGCCATGATGAGGAAGGGCCGAAACAGCGCCCACGGGGACATGCCCGCGGCATTCATGACGATCAGTTCCGAATCGTTTGAAAGCCGGCCGATGGAATGCATGACGGCGATCATCAGCGCGATCGGCGCGATGACCAGCACCAGCATCGGAATCACTAGGCCGGTAATCCCGAGAAAGACCAGGACGGTCTGGCCGCGGCTGGTCATGAGGTCGATGTCGCGCAGCGCCTGCGTGATCCAGATCACGGAGGTGAGGCTGAAGAGGACGATAGCGAAAGCGCCGAATGTGGTGCTGAAAATGTAGCGATTGATCGCGCCGAAGCCCGGTATTTGCGGCAGGCCGACGCTAAAACGCGGCCAGCCGACCGGCATACGCGGCAAGCGCGGCCGGAACGGCAGCCTCAGCAATCCAGACCCAAGCGAAGCCATGCGCTCCGACATTCCCCCTGATACCGTCCGCGGGTCCGGCTGGACCTTTGGCGCCTGCGGCGAACGGCTTCCCCCGCCATTCCCCGCAGAACTTTCATGATCGATTCATAAAGTGGCCCAGCCAAGGCAAAGCTGTTGAAAATGCATCGAAAAAAGTTAACCCGGCAGCAAGATTTACGCTCCTGTGGCTTCCGTATCACGATCCTTCTGCGGTCAGGTTCCGTTATGGTTAAGGACCCCTGACCGGGGCCGCCCGGCCGCGGGGGTCCGATCGGTCCGAGGCCGGGACGGTGGCCACGAATTTCATTTCCTGAGTCCCGGTTCGGGGTCATAAAGATGGCCCGCTCGAACCAGATGACAGGACACGAAAGCTATGGCCGGCGCCCTCAAGACCGGATTTTCGTCTTACGCAGCGCCGGACAAGGGCGTGCTGATCGTTTTCGCCGGCCCCGACCTGAAATTCGGCCCGGAAACCCGCCGACTTCTCGCGCCGGCCGGGGATCTGGTTGCGCGTGCCGCCGCGACCGACGGCTTCAAGGGCAAGAGCGGCTCAGCGCTCGACCTGATCGCGCCCGCCGGACTGAAGGTTTCGCGGCTTCTGGTCATCGGAGTGGGCGCCAAGTCCGACGAAAAGACCGAGGATATGGTGAAAATCGGCGGCGGAGCGTTCGGGCGCGCGCCTGGCTCGGCGGCCGAGGTCGCGATTCTGGCCGAGTTTCCGGACGGGTCGCTTTCCGCGGACCAGGCGGCCGATCTGGCGCTCGGGGCGACGCTGCGGTCCTATTCGTTCGACCGCTACAAGACGAAAAAGAAGGATGGCGATGATGCCCCGAAGCAGCGGCGGCTCACCATCGAGACGGCTTCGCCGGACAAGGCCCGCAAGGCGTTTGCGGCACGCGAGGCCATCGCCGACGGCGTGATGATGGCTCGGGACCTCGTCAACGAGCCCGCCAACATCCTGTTTCCGGAGGAATTCGCGAGGCGCGCCAGTGCCTTGCGCAAGGTCGGGTGTGAGGTCGAGATTCTCGGCGAGAAGGAGCTGGCCCGGCTGAAGATGAACGCGCTGCTTGGCGTCGGCCAGGGATCGATCCGTGAAAGCCGGGTCGTGATCATGCGCTGGAACGGCGGCAAGAAGGGCGCCAAGCCATTGGCATTCATAGGGAAAGGCGTGACCTTCGACACCGGCGGCATCTCCATCAAGCCGGCGGCCGGCATGGAGGACATGAAGGGCGATATGGCCGGGGCCGCCTGCGTGGTCGGCCTGATGCATGCGCTGGCCGCGCGCAAGGCCAAGGTGAACGCCATCGGCGCCATCGGTCTGGTCGAGAACATGCCCGACGGCAACGCCCAAAGGCCGGGCGATATCGTTACCTCGATGTCGGGCCAAACCATTGAAATCATTAACACAGATGCCGAAGGCCGGCTCGTTCTGGCCGATGTGCTCTGGTATGTCGGAAAGACCTACAAGCCCGAATTCATGGTCGACCTGGCGACGCTGACGGGCGCCATCATCGTCTCGCTCGGGCACGAATATGCCGGGCTGTTCTCCAACAACGACAAGCTCGCGGAAAGGCTCGTAGAAGCCGGGAAGCTCAGCGGCGAGCGTCTGTGGAGGATGCCGCTCGGGCCGGAATACGACAAGCAGATCGATTCGAAGTTCGCCGACATGAAGAATACCGGCGGCCGCATGGGCGGCGCGATCACCGCCGCGCAATTCCTGCAGCGCTTCGTCGACAAGACGCCCTGGGCGCATCTCGACATCGCCGGCACGGGGATGGGGTCGCCGCAAAGCGACATCAACAAGAGCTGGGGATCCGGCTTCGGCGTGCGGCTGCTCGATCGGCTGGTGGCCGATTCCTACGAGAAATAGCCGCATGCGGATCGCGCCGCGATGAGGTTGGCAGCCGCGGCCGTCGCTGTGACTTTGGCGCTGCCGCTGCCGCTGCCGTTGCAGGCGCAGCCCGCCGAACCGCCGGTCACGGAGCGGATCGCCGTGCGCGGCGAGAATGGACGCGTCGATGCGGAGACCGGCGTCGTCGCCTTCACGCGCGCACCGATGCAGGGCAGCGTTCGTCCGGTGGCTTTCGTCATCGGTGGCGGACCCGGCACCTCGTCGGCCTATCTCAATCTCGGCGCGCTCGGTCCGTCGCGGATCGCATTCGAGGGCGCGGCGTCCGCATTGCGGCCGCTGCTCGCCAACGATGAAAGCTGGCTCGCCTTTACCGATCTGGTCTTCCTCGATCCACCCGGCGCCGGCCAGGGGCGCCTCGTTCGCAACGACGCCAAAACAAAGGAACGCGTATGGTCGGTTGACGGCGACATCGAGCTTTTGTCCGACGCGATCGCGACCTGGCTGCGCCAGCACGATCGCGCCAATGCGCCGAAGGTCATTGTCGGCCAGAGCTATGGCGGCCTGCGGGCGCCGCGCATTGCCGACGCCTTGCATCGCAGGCATGGCGTCGCGCTCAATGGGCTGATCCTGGTGTCGCCGGTGCTGGATTATGGCTGGCGCTATCATGCGCGCGGGTCGCCGGTGTCGTACATGACGCTGTTGCCGTCGTTTGCGGCGGCGCGCATGGAAAGCGAAGGTGCATTCGACGCGCAGAAGCTTAGCGCCGTACAGGATTATGCGAGAACCGCGTTCGTCGACGATTATCTCAAGGGCCCGCGCGACCGCGAGGCGCTACAGCGCATGGTCATTCGCGTCACCGCGATTACCGGGTTGCCGAAAGCGGTGGTTGAAGCCGCAAGGGGACGGATCGACGAAACCCTGTTCGTGCGCGAGGCGGCGCGGCGCGACGGCAAGGTCATCTCGTCCTACGATCCGGCGGTTGCCGCCGACGATCCCGATCCATCGACGCCGCGTCCCGATTTTGCCGATCCGTTTCTCGCGGCATTAAAGCCGCCGTTGACCACGGCCATGGGAAATCTGCTTCGCAACAACGGCAAGCCGCCGCCGCTCCCTTATGTCGTGTCGAACGATGTCGTCTTCGAGAACTGGCGCTGGAGCGACGGGCACGGCATGCCGGAAGCCGTCACCGCGTTGCGCAGGATGCTGTCGCTGGACCGGGGCCTGCGCGTTCTGGTGGCGCACGGCTATTCCGATCTGCAGACGCCGTATTTCGAAAGCATGCTGATCCTCGCGCAGCTTCCGGATTTCGGCGGACGCATCGAGCAGCGCAACTATCGTGGCGGGCATATGTTCTACAGCCGCGACGAGTCCCGCATCCAGTTCAGGCGCGACGCGGAATCGTTCTTCGGCCATATGCTGAAACAGCCATGACTGAAATCCGGTTTTATCATCTGCTCGAGCAGCGGCTGGAACGGGTGCTGCCGCAACTGCTCGAAATTTCGATCGAGCGCGGATGGCGCGTCGTGGTGCAGGCCACGTCCGGTGAGCGTATCGAGGCGCTTGACGCGCATCTGTGGACGTATCGCGACGACAGCTTTCTGCCGCATGGCGTGTCGGGCAATCCCGATGCCGCCGATCAGCCGGTTCTGCTCACCGCCGACGAGAGCAACTTGAACAACGCCACCGTCCGTTTCCTGATCGACGGCGCGCCTCTGCCCGCCGATCTGTCGCAATACGAACGGCTGGTGCTGATCTTCGACGGCACCGACGACGATCTGGTCGCGCGCGCGCGCGAGCAATGGACGCAGGCCAAGGCCGGCGGCCATGACGCCAGCTATTGGCAACCCGACGACAGCGGCCGCTGGGTGCAGAAGGCGTGAGGGGGCAGCCCATTTCCGCGTGGCCGGAGCCGACATCCCCGGTTGCCGCACTGCGAACCAAGCGGCTCTGTAAGTCATTATAAAAGTTACGGTTTTCGAAGAGAAAATCGGGCCGGACGGCGGCCAAGTTAACGAGCCCGGCAGGTTTTCGGCGCCGGTGCGTTGATCATCGCCATGTTGCTGACTAACAATCCGGGTTCGGTCGATTGGGGATGATCCTGAGCCGGGGGCCTGTTGTGCGAGATGGCGTGAGAACAAGGCGTGTGGCGTGGACGGCGGTGCCGTTTGCAGCGCTGCTGCTGCTGTCCGCCTGTGCGAGTACTGAGGCCCCGCAACCCACCGCAAAGGTGTCTGATGTATTCGCGACGCCCGAATGGGCGAAGGGGAACCAGGCGCGGGCCCGGACCTCACGCGCTGTGACCCAGAACGATCTGATCAATCCGGATGGATCCTGTGCCCTTGCGGCCGCGACCGACGGTGTAGCTCCGCCGGCAGATGCGGGTGAGGCGCTGGCCGGGCAGGGGCCGTTGCCGGCGGTTCAGGGCGGTGTCGCGCTCGGGATGACCGAATGCGAGATCCTGCAGCGGACCGGCGCACCCGATACGTTCAATATCTCCGCCGAGGGTACCGACCGCGTCACCACGGTGACGGTCATGCGCGGCTCCTGGCCCGGACTGTACCGTTTCCGCGGCGGACGCCTGGTCTCGATCGAACGCGTCGATGTGCCGGCGGCGAAACCGGTGCGATCGTCCAGACCGAAAAAAGCGTCCTCTACGTCGCAGCAGATGCCGCTTCGCGGCGCGCAGCAATAACCTCGTCACGTTGCATCCTGCGCTGCAGGCACAACCTGTGGCAGTGCCGGCGGTTCGAATGCCGCCAGATCGTTCCTATCGATAATCACGTCGCGCTTACTCTTGCGAGACGCTTGATGTCAGGCCCGGATACCGGCCTACTGCTTCTCGCCATGCGACAGCGATATCGGCCATGGCCCGGGACTTGCTTTTGTGCTCTGCATAATTCTTGCGACTGCCGCGTCTGAAAGGAATTGAGATGAAGTCGATCTTGCGTGCTGCATTCATCGCGACCGCGTTGCTGTTAGCCAGCGCCGCCGGCGCGCAAAGTCAGGGCGGCAGCACGCCCGACGGCAATTACCCCAACCGTCCGGTGAAGATCCTGCTGCCGTTTCCTCCGGGCGGTGTTGCGGACGTCGTCGGTCGCTTGCTGGCGCAGAAACTGTCGGAGAATACCGGGCAGAATTTCTTCGTCGAGAATCGCGGCGGGGCGGCCGGAAATATCGGCGCCGCCATGGTGCAGGGGACTGCGCCCGACGGCTATACGATCCTGCTCACCAGTTCGAGCTTCCTGATCAATCCTGGTTTGCAGAAGGTCCCGTACGATCCGGTCGGAGGCTTCGAACCGATCACCATCATCAGCGCGTCGCCGAGCATTCTTGCGGTCCATCCCGGACAGCCGATCACGTCGGTGAAGGATCTGATCGAACTGGTCAAAAAGGAGCCGGGCAAGCATAGCTACGCGTCCGCCGGGGTCGGTTCGACCCCGCATCTGCAAGGCGAGATGTTCAAGCAAGCCTACGGACTCGACATGGTGCATGTGCCGTTCGCCGGCGGTGGGCCCGCGCTGCAATCCGCAGTCGGCGGTCACACGCCGATCGTGTTTGCGGCGCTGCCGCCCGCCATTCCGCTGGTCAAGGGCGGAAGCCTGCGCGCGCTCGCGATCGTCGGCCCGAAGCGAACGTCGGAATTGCCGGACGTGCCGACCATGACGGAAGCTGGTCTGCCCGGTCAGGAGGCGGAAACCATTCTTCTCGCTCTTGCCCCGGCCGGCACGCCGAAGCCGATCGTCGACATGCTGCAGCGAGAGATCGTCAAGGCGGTGCAGAACCCGGAAGTGGTGCAAAAGCTCGACGCTTTCGGCTTTTCTCCGCTCGGGACCACGCCGGCTGAAGCCAAAGCGCGGATTGGCGCCGAACTGGACATGTGGGCCAAGGTCATCAAGGACGCGAAAATCCAGCAATAGGTCTCAGCGCCACGCGTTGGGCCAAGCCCTGAACCTGAGCTGGACGGCATTGGAATGGCGTGCCTTCGGCACGCCATTCGTCACAGCGAGGCCGTTTCGAGTTCCGCGCTGGCGTTCAGCCATTCCTCCTCGGCGGCAGCAAGTTGCGCTGCTGCCTCGGTGCGGGTCTTCGCAAGCTGCGCCGCCTTGACCGGATCGCTCGCGAACAGATCGGCGAGCTTCGCGTCCATGGTCTCGATGTCCCTGGACAGTTTCTTCGTCAGTTGCTCGGCCGCGGAAATCCGCTTGCGCAACGCCGCAAGCTCGGCGCGCTTCTCCCCCGACGCCTTGCGAATCTCGGCGCCGGGCTTCTGGCCGCCGGCAGCGGACGCATTGTTGCGCGTGTCGCTGGACTTTCCGGACAGGATCAGCCGGCGATAATCGTCGAGATCGCCGTCGTAACTCGCGACGCCGCCATTCTGCACGATCCAGAGCCGGTCGACGCTGGCTTCCAGCAGATAGCGGTCGTGCGACACCAGGATCACCGCGCCCGGATAATCGTTGATGGCTTCGATCAACGCCGCGCGGCTGTCGATATCGAGATGGTTGGTGGGCTCGTCGAGAATGATCAGATGCGGCCCGCCGAACGTGGCCAGCCCCAGCATCAGCCGCGCCTTCTCGCCGCCGGACAGGGTTTCGACTGCCGCATCCGCTCGCTGGGCTGAGAAGCCGATGGCGCCCGCCTTGGCCCGCACCTTCGCTTCCGGATCGTCGGGCATCAGCCGGCGGACGTGATCGTAGACACTGTCCTTGGGCCGCAATTCGTCGAGCTGGTGCTGGGCGAAATAGGCGATCCGCAGCTTGTCGGCGCGGGTGATGCGGCCGTTCATCGGGGCCAGGCGATTGGCCAGCAGCTTGACCAGCGTCGACTTGCCGTTGCCGTTGGCGCCGAGCAGCGCGATGCGGTCGTCGTCGTCGATGCGCAGCGACAGGTTGCGCAGCACCGGCTTGCCCGGCTCGTAACCGACCGACACGCTGTCGAGCGCGAGGATCGGCGGCGACAGCGTTTTTTCCGGCGCCGGCAACACGATCGGGCGCACGTCGTCGTTCACCATGGCGGCCGGCGGCTCGAGCCGCGCCAGCATCTTCAGCCGCGACTGCGCCTGCCGCGCCTTGGTGGCCTTGGCGCGGAAACGGTCGACGAACGCCTGCAGGTGCTTCCTCTGCGCTTCCTGCTTCTTGGCGAATTTCGCGTCCTGCATCTGGCGCTCGCGGCGCTGCCGCTCGAACGACGAATAGCCGCCGCGGTAGAAGGTGAGCTTGCCGTTCTCCAGATGCAGGATGGAATCCACCGCATTGTCCAGCAGGTCGCGGTCATGGCTGATGACGATGACGGTGTGCGGGTAGCGGGCAAGGTGGTCTTCGAGCCAGAGCGTGCCTTCGAGATCGAGATAGTTGGTTGGCTCGTCGAGCAGGAGGAGATCGGGGGCGGCGAACAACGTGGCGGCGAGGGCGACCCGCATCCGCCAGCCGCCGGAAAATTCCGAGACAGCGCGGGCCTGGTCCGCGGTCGAGAAGCCCAGACCGGACAGGATCGCCGCCGCCCGCGCCGGGGCAGAATGCGCATCGATATCGGCGAGCCGGGTGTGGATCTCGGCAATGCGGTCCGGATCGGTGGCGTGTTCGGCCTCGGCCAGCAGCGCAGACCGCTCCAGGTCTGCGGCCAGCACGACATCGATCAGGCTGTCCGGGCCGCTCGGCGCTTCCTGCAGCAGGCGACCGACCCGGGCGCGCTGGCGCACGGTCAGGCTGCCGGATTCAGGTGCCAGGTCGCCGGTGATGACGTTGAAGAGCGTGGTCTTGCCGGTGCCGTTGCGGCCGACAAGGCCGGTGCGGCTGCCGGCGGGGACCCGCACCGTGGCTTCGTCGATCAGTAGGCGCCCGGCGACGCGGACGGAAAGGTTTTCGATGGTCAGCATGCTGCGCGCCTTGTGGCGAATACCCGGCGAGAGATCAACGGGTCAGCAGGCGGCCGCCGGCGGCCGGTGGGATGGCCGGTTCGCGGCGATTCCCGTCACGGTCCATGCCAAAACGCCATTTCGATGAGGAAAAGAAATGCGGGGATGACTCAAGACATATCGATGACAGTGACTCTTTTCGCGAATCACTGGAGATTGCTGCGGGGCTAGCCCTCCGGCTGCTCGAGTGGCGTATCACCTCAAACCGAAAGAGGACGCTATGGCGAAAAAGGCCAAGAAGAAAAAAGCTGCGAAGAAGAAAAAGAAGTAACCGTCTACTTCAGAGTTTTACATCGGCCCGGGCAGACACACTCTTCCCGGGCCGAATGCTGTCTAGGGCTTCGAGATCTGCTGCCGTCGCCGCCGGACGTTGCCGGCGGGCCCCAAATCACAGCGGCGGCAAGGTCCAGTCCGGCTTGACGGTCTCTGACGTCAGCATCGTGCGGCCGGCGGTGATGGTGGCGATCACCCTGACGTCCTTGATGGTCCTGGCGCTGACCTCCTGCGGGTCCTTGTCGAGGACCACGAAGTCGGCAAACTTGCCGGCCTCAATGCTGCCGACGCGGTCGTCGACGCCGAGCGTATAGGCCGCGTCGATCGTCACCATCCGCATCGCGCGCTCGACATTGCGTACCCGCTCGGCCGGCGCATGAACTTTTCCCGACAATTCGCCGATCCGGTTCACCGCGGTCCAGACCTCATAGAGCGGACTGGGCACGCCGACCGGGGTGTCGGAATGCAGCGACAGGACGATATTTTCCTTGAGGACGGTGTTCATCCGCGCGGCCAGGGAGGCGCGATCGGTGCCGATATAGTCGGCATTCAGATCGGCGCGCTCCGACACGTAATAGGGATTGGTCGAGATCACTGCGCCCAGCGCCTTGACCTGGCGAACCTGTGCGGTGCTCGAAATCCCGAAATGCTCGAACGAGAAGCGGTGGTCGAAGCGCGGGGTCTCGGCCTGCAGGGCGGCCAGCGCATCGAGCGTGATCTGGTTGCCGCCGGAGCCGTTGGAATGGACGTGGATCTGGAAGCCGGCATTCCACCACGGCCGCATCGCGTTCAGGAACGCCTCTTTCGAGGAATACATGAACAGGCCCTTGAACCGGTCGTTGTTGATGTAACCGGGATATTGCAGCTCCATGCCCAGCGAGACGAAGGCATCGTCGGCGTAGAATTTCACGCCGTTGAAGATCAGCCGCTCGTTGCTGGTATAGCGCAGCTTGGTGACTTCCTCGACGGCTCGGTCGCCGAACAATTCCTGGAAAGTGGCGCCGTCGGCGACATGCACGATCCGGGCGATGGAATTGGGCCGGCCGAAATAGTCCCGGGTCAGCATGTTCTCCAGTTCGAGATTAACGCCGCCATAGAACAGGTCGCCGGTGGTGGTGATGCCCGCCTGCTGCATCAGCGCACCGAGATAGCGCAGCCGGCGCATGCCTTCTTCCGGGGTGAGAACCTCGGCCAGCGGCTTCAGCATGATGATCTTGGCGGCCTCGGTGCCGAGGAACTGCCCGTTCGAGGAGCCGTCCGGATTTTTTCCGGCGCCGATGGTCTTGGCCACCAGTTCGTTGGTGATGCCGTATTTCTCGATCGCCGGAGTGTTGGCGAAGACGTAATGCTCCGACGCATCCCAGACGATGATCGGCTGGGTCTTGGAAATCGCGTCGAGCTGGTCGCGATCGGGCATCTCGCCGCCCATCGCCACCACGTCATAGCCCCAGGTCAGCACCGTCGAGCCGGGCTTGGCCTCCTTGACGTATTTTCGGAGCGCCTTGATTGCGTCGTCGCGGGTCTTCACGCCCGGAAAATCCGGTCCGTAAGGATTGCGCAGCGGAAAATAGGTCAGCGGCGGCAGGCTGATCGCGACCGAGCCCATCACCGGATGGCCGTGCGCCTCGACGAAGCCCGGATAGATCACCTGCTTGGCGAAGCGCTTGTCGATCTCATACGGGAAGCGCTTCATCCAGGGCTGCATGTCGTCCAGCGTGCCGACCGACAGGATGCGGCCGTCCTTCACCGCCACCGCGGTGGCGGTCGGCCAGCCCGGATCCATGGTGACGATCTTGCGCGCGACAAAGATCGTCATCTTCTCGGTGGTTTCCTGCGGCTTGGCCGATAGCGAGGGCGGCAGCGGCTGCAGCAGCGGGATGTTCGACGGCTGCGGCGTCACCTTCTGGGCGGGCACCGGAAACATCGGTTTGATATTCACACTGCCTGCGGGCTGGCTTTTTGCGGCCACGGGCGCGCTCGAATTTACGGCAGGAGTCAAAGCCGGAGCCATTGCAGGCGGCGTCGACTGGTTCGCCTGCGCCAGTTGAATCGCTTCCCGGAACAGCGGCGCAAGTTCGGTGATGCAATAGGTGCCCCAGGTCTCGGGCGCGCCGCTCGGGGTCTTGTGGCTTGCGCCAATGCGCGGACGGTGATGCGTGCCGTGGGCGTCGGCAGTAGACCGAATGTCGCTCAGCAGCATGGCCATGCAGGCAAGTGCGGCGACAAGGCCGAGCTTCGGTTTGTTCGGCACGGACATGCTCCCTGCAAGACCTCGCGGTACGTGACAGGGGTAGCCTGATTCTTGAGGGGAGATCATACGCGGGGCCTGTCCGTCCGTGCTGCGTGTTGCCGCATGTCCGGAGAGGCACGGGACAGCAATGGCCGCCCGCAATGCGTCGTTATCCAAGCGAGACGTCGGCGCGTGGAACGATGTCTGTTTCTATTTCTGCGTCGCCTTGACGATATCTTCCCACGCCTTCACCTCGGCGCGGACGAAGACTGGGAATTCATCCTTGCGCATCGGGGAGATGTCGAGCCCAAGTCTGTCCAGCCGGACTTTCAGGTCAGGATCGGTCAGCGCCTCGAGCACCGCGGTTTCGAGCTTCTGTTCGATCTCGGGCGGCGTGCCCTTGCGTACGAAAATCCCCATCCATGACTTCAGATTGAAGTCCTTGAAGCCGGCTTCGGCGATGGTCGGGAGGTCCGGTTGCGATGACGGGCGTTTGGACGAGAAGGCCGCGAGCGCGATCGCCTGCTTGGCATCGAGGAATGGTGTCGCGGCGCCGAGACCGGATGCGATGACCTGCACTTCACCCGCGACCAGGGCTGCGTAAGCCGGTGCCGCGCCCTTGTAGGGCACGGCGACGATGTCGATGCCCGCATTGCGCTTGAACCATTCCATCTTGAAGAAGTGCGGACTGCCCGGTCCGAGATGGCCGTAATTCAGTTTGCCCGGATTGGCTTTTGCATATTTGACGAATTCATCGACGCTGCGGGCCGGCACCGACGGGTGCACCATCAGAGCGAAGGGTAGCTCGATCACCCGAGCGATAGGCGAAATGTCGCGATCGAGATCGAACCGGCGGTTGGGGACGAGGGTCTCGTTGATCGCGATCGCATTCGACAAAATGCCGATGGTCTGCCCGTCCGGTTCCGAACGCGCGATGGCTTCGGTAACGATCATTTCCGACCCGCCGGGGCGGTTGTCGATCACGACCGGACGGCCGATGCGTTCCTGCAGTTTCTGACCAATAAGACGGGCGACGATGTCGGCGCTGCCACCCGCCGCGTAGGGGACGAGGAACGTCACATTGCCGGTGGGCCAGGACTGAGCGAAGCCCGGGACGATGCCGAGCGCCAGCATCCACAAGGTCACGACGGAACGACGGATGATGAGCATCGCTTTCCTCTGTTCTGTCCGGAGCAACGATACTTTTGAGTATCGCCTGACGCAAGCAGGATAGGCTTGTCATCCCCCGCGGCGGGCGCGATCCTGAGACGTGCCAATCAGGAGCGGAGCCAATGTGCGTTCCAGGATGTGAGGAAGCGGTGCGTGTGGCGTTGACCCGCCGCGGATTTTTCGCGGGCGCGGCGGTGACGGCTTTTGCCGCAACAGCAGTTGTGCCTTCGCCCGCGCTGGCGCAGGAGCGCAAGTTCAGCCGCGCGATCGACCTCACGCACACGATGTCGCCCGCTTTCCCGACTTTCTTCGGGGTGCCCGGCATCGAAATGAAGCGGCAGGCGGAGCTGAAGAAGGACGGCTTCAACTCGTATGTATGGCAGCTCATGGAGCATGCCGGCACGCATCTCGATGCGCCGATTCACTTTTCGGAGAATGGCGCGACCGCCGACCGCATCGACATCGCATCCCTTGTGGTGCCGCTCGCGGTGGTTGATGTATCGGAACAGGCGGCGAAGCACGCCGATTACCAGATGACGCGCGACGACCTGGAGGCTTATGAGAAAAAGCACGGCCGCATTCCCGACAATGCCTGCGTCGCGATGCATTCCGGCTGGGCGCGATACGTCACCGATGAGGCGAAGTTCACCGGCAAGGACGCGGCGGGCAGCTTTCATTTTCCTGGCGTGTCGCCCGATGCCGCGCAATGGCTGATGACCGAGCGCAAGGCGGCGGGGCTCGCAGTCGACACGCTGTCGCTCGACCATGGCGCGTCAAAGGATTTCAAAACGCATTATCTGTGGCTGCCGTCCGGCAGATGGGGACTGGAAAATGTCGCCGGTCTCGATCAGGTGCCCGCCGCCGGAGCGACGCTGGTTGTCGGTGCGCCGAAGGTGAAGGATGCGACCGGCGGACCGGTGCGGCTGATCGCACTGGTGTGAATGTTCTGCTCCACGTTCGCTGCGACCTGCGCAAGCGTTGCGAAGAAGAAGCCCCGGTCCCGTTCAGGGATCCGGGGCTCTCTGCCTCCCGGCAGGATCGTCCGAACTGAGCGTGATCAGTAGCAGACGTTGATGCGCTTCCAGAACCCGCCGTGATAGGTGTTGACCCACACGCGGCGCCAGCAGCTGTGATAGACCGGGCGGACGTGAATGTGATGGCCATGCCAGTGGCGATGATGCGGGCCCTTCCAGCCGTGAGCTTCGGCCGAGGACGGAGTCGCGAGCGAGGCAATGCCGACGGTGGCAAGAGCGGCGAGCGCGATGGCGGTGGTGCGAAGCATTGTGTTCTCTCCTTTGGGATGGATGCTTGATTGCATCCCGTGAAGATCAGTCGCGCGCGGAGAGAGCTGCGTTCGGCCGTGCCGATTAAACTTGCGCAATGATGACTGCGACATGTTGTGCAAGGTGGACGTCAGGGCGGGCAGGGTGCGTTGGCGGCGTGCGTCGCTTTCGCATGCAAGCCCGTTGCTCTTACGTGACGCGTTCTCAAAAGCGGTCGTCGTCAGCGAGAGAAACAAAAAAACCCGGCCTCGCATGGAGGCCGGGTCAGCACGGCGCCACGAGGCGCGTCGTGCTTAGTAGTAACGGTAGTACGAACGATAGCCGTAGTACGGCTTGTACGAACGATAGCCGTAATAGGGCTTGTAGTAGTTGTTGTAGCCGCCGTAATAGCCGTAGCTCTTGTAGCCGTAATAGTGGGCGGACGCGGCAGTCGGGGCGAGCGCGGCAGTCACGAGCGCGGCACCGGCAGCCAGTCCAAGGATGGTCTTGCGGAACATGGGGGTCTCTCCTGTGATGGATGTGTTGTCACATCCTGATCGTCAGTCGCGCCCTGTCCGGAAAAGGTTCGAAGCCGGTCCTGCGGTGGAAAGCGCCGCGAATTCATAGGCTTGCGCCGCGTCCCGGTGCGGCCGCTCGCCGCAGACCCCGCCTTGCCGTGGCACAGAGGCATGGCTATAAGCCGCTCGCGCCCATTCCGGGCTTCATTTTCCAGTATCCTTAGAGGACGTCATCCATGGCGATCGAGCGCACCTTTTCGATTCTCAAGCCGGACGCCACTGCGCGCAACCTGACCGGCGCGATCAACGCCGTGATCGAGAAGGCGGGTCTGCGCATCATTGCGCAAAAGCGCATCCGGATGTCGAAGACCGAGGCCGAGACCTTCTACGGTGTGCATCGCGCGCGGCCGTTCTTCGGCGAGCTGGTCGAATTCATGACCTCGGCGCCGGTGGTGGTGCAGGTGCTGGAAGGCGACAACGCCATCGCGAAATACCGTGAGATCATGGGCGCGACCGATCCGGCCAAGGCGGCCGACGGCACCATCCGCAAGCTATTCGCGAAGTCGGTGGGCGAGAATTCGGTTCACGGTTCGGACGCGGCGGACACTGCCGCCCAGGAAATCGCCCAGTTCTTCTCCGGAAACGAGATCGTCGGCTGATAGGAGTTTCCTATCGGTCGAGACGACACAGGGAGTTGCCCTCGTAGATATACAGTCGTAGATACCCACAAGCTCGTTTTCGCAAAAGGGGTATCTGGGTGGGATCGCTGTGGGCGGACATGCTGTCGCCGGCCTTCTGGGTGGCCGCAGGACAGATCATCGGAATCAACATCATTCTGTCGGGCGACAACGCGGTGGTGATCGCGCTCGCCTGCCGGATGCTGCCGCCGAAAGAGCGGTTCTGGGGCATGGTCCTCGGCGCCGGCGTCGCGGTGCTGCTGCGCATTGTCTTCACCCTCGTGGTGGCGCAGGCGATGGGCTACCCGTTCCTCAAACTCGTGGGCGGCATCCTGCTGGTCTGGGTCGCGGTCAAGCTGGTGGTTCCGGAGGAGGATCACGGTGACGGCAAGATCGCCGCGGCCGACAATCTCTGGCGCGCGGTACGGATCGTGGCCATCGCCGATATCGTGATGAGCCTCGACAACGTGATCGCGATCGCGGCAGCGGCGGAAACCGCCGGCATCCGGGTCGACCCGGCGCATGCCGAGCAGATCAAGACCGCGCTGATCATTTTCGGTCTGGTGACCTCGGTCCCGCTTATCGTCGCGGGTTCGGCCTTGCTGATGTCACTGCTCGACCGGTTCCCGATCCTGGTCTGGGCCGGCGCCGCCTTGCTGGGCTGGGTCGCGGGCGACATCATGGCCAAGGATCCCGCGCTGGAGCGCATTCTGACACCGGACCAGATGCACAGCCTGCATTACTGGGCGGCGGCGACAGGTGCCCTGTTCGTGCTCGCGTTCGGTTACTGGCTGCGCCAATACCAGCACAAGAGGCTGCTGGAGGCACCGCTGGTGGTCGACCCGCCCGGGCCGGAGGAGTTTCCGCACAAGCGTTAGTCAACCGATGGCGCGCAATCGGTTTTGATAAAACGCGCGCATTAAACTAGAACGAGAGGCAGGATGAACATTCACCCTGCCTCTCTTGCTGTCCGGGCTTCGGCCTGTCCGCACGACTGCCCGTCGACCTGCGCGCTGGAGGTCGAGGTGCATGACGGCGCGCGCATCGGACGCGTGCGCGGCGCCGACGAGAATGCCTACACCGCCGGCGTCATCTGCGCGAAGGTCGCGCGCTATGCCGACCGCATCCATCATCCCGACCGGTTGACCAGGCCGCTGCGCCGGAAGGGTGCGAAAGGCGAGGGCGCATTTGAGCCGATCGGCTGGGACGACGCGCTCGACATAACCGCCGAGCAATTCCTGAAGGCGGAGGCGCGCTACGGCTCCGAGACCGTGTGGCCGTATTTCTATGCCGGCACCATGGGTCTTGTGATGCGCGACGGCATCAACCGGCTGCGCCACGCCAAGAAATATTCCGGCTTCCAGACCACGATCTGCGTCAACCCGGCCTGGACCGGGTTCATCGCCGGCACCGGCAGACTCGCAGGCGCCGATCCGCGCGAGATGGCAAAGTCCGACCTGATCGTGATCTGGGGCACCAATCCGGTGTCCACGCAGGTCAACGTGATGACGCATGCGACGCGGGCGCGCAAAGAGCGCGGCGCCAAGATCGTCGCCATCGACATCTACATGAACGGCACCATGGAGCAGGCCGACCTGCCGGTGCTGGTGAAGCCCGGCACCGACGGCGCGCTCGCCTGCGCGATCATGCATTGCCTGTTCCGCGATGGAGCGGCCGACTGGGATTATCTGAACCGCTACAGCGACGCACCGCGCGAACTGCAAGCGCATGTGAAGACGCGCACGCCGCAATGGGCGTCGGAAATCACCGGCTGTCCGGTCGAGACCATCGAGGAATTCGCGCGGCTGGTGAAGGAGAACAGGCGGGCGTTCTTCCGGCTCGGCTACGGCTTCTCGCGTTCGCGCAACGGCGCGGTCAACATGCACGCGGCGAGCTGCATTCCGGTGGTGACCGGCGCCTGGCAATACGAGGGCGGCGGCGCGTTCCACAATAACGGCGCGATCTATCACTGGAACAAGGACATGATCGAGGCGCCGGAGCTCACCGATCCGTCGGTGCGCATGCTCGATCAGTCGAAGATCGGCGCGATCCTCGACGGCGAACCCGATGCGCTGTTCGGCGGCCCGCCGGTGACGGCGCTGCTCATCCAGAACACCAATCCGGTCTCGGTCGCGCCCGACCAGAATGTGGTCAAGCGCGGGTTTGCGCGCGACGACCTGTTCACCTGCGTGCACGAGCAGTTCATGACCGAGACCGCGGCGATGGCCGACATCGTGCTGCCGGCGACCATGTTCATGGAGCACGACGACGTCTACCAGGCCGGCGGCAGCCAATACATCCTGCTCGGTCCGAAGCTGGTCGATGCGCCGGGCGAATGCCGCAGCAACCATGACGTCATCACCGGACTGGCGCAGCGGCTGGGCGTCACGCATCAAGGCTTCGATCTCACGCCGCGCGAGATCATCGACTGGACGCTGAAGAAGTCCGGCTGGGGCGATCTCGAAAAGCTGGAGCGCGAGCGCTGGATCGATTGCCAGCCGCCATTCGAGAAGGCGCATTATCTGGATGGCTTCAAATGGCCGGACGGCAAGTTCCGCTTCAAGCCGGACTGGCCGACGGTGCCGTTCAAGTCGCCCTGGACCGCGGGGCCGGTGGCGCAGATGCCGGTACTCCCGGATCACTGGGAGGTGACGGAGAGCGCGGATGCCGAGCATCCGTTCCGGCTCGCGACGTCGCCGGCGCGGCAGTTCCTCAACTCGACCTTCAACGAGACGCCGGTGTCGGTGAAGCGGGAAGGGCGGCCGACGCTGATGATGCATCCTGACGATGCCGCGGCTCATGGCATCGCCGATGGCGACAAGATCGCGGTGGGCAACAGGCGGGGCACCGTCAAGCTGCACGCGAAACTGTTCGAGGGCGTGCGGCGCGGCGTGGTGATTGCGGAATCGATCTGGCCGAATACGGCCTACGAAGACGGCTGCGGCATCAACTCGCTGACCGGCGCGGATTCGATCGCGCCCTATGGCGGCGCCGCGTTCCACGACAACAAGGTGTGGGTTCGTTTGTCGCAGGCCTGATTTGAGGCGCATCAATCCGCCACTGTGAGGAGCCAATAAAGGCACGGTTCATGACCCGGACAGTTTCCCCGAGGATCGATGACCGAAACCTCCGAGATCAAACCGCATAATATGTCTGTTCCGTCCAAACAGGACGGGTCATTCGCGTGGCATGCCGCGTCGGCCGAGGATTGTCTGCGCCGTCTGGATGCACAGGCCGACGGGCTGACATCGGCTGAAGCCGCCAGGCGGCTGGCGGCATTCGGGCGCAACCGGTTGCCGACCTCGAAGCCGCGCTCGGCGTTGATGCGCTTGCTGGCGCAATTCCACAATCTCCTGATCTACGTCCTCATGGCCGCCGGTGTCATGGCGGGGCTGCTCGGCCATTGGGTCGATGCCGCTGTCATCTTCGCTGTGGTGTTGCTGAACGCGGCAATCGGATTCGTGCAGGAGGGGCGCGCCGAACAGGCGCTCGACGCCATCCGCGCGATGATCATGGCGCACGCCTCCGTGCTGCGTGATGGAAATCGCACCACGGTCAGCGCCGAAGACATCGTCCCGGGCGACATCGTGCTGATCGAGGCCGGAGACCGTGTCCCGGCGGATATCCGGCTGATCCGTGCGCGCAATCTGACGGTGGAAGAGGCGATCCTGACCGGCGAGTCGGTCCCAGTGGAGAAAAGCGTGGCGCCAGTCGATGCCAATGCCACGCTGGGGGACCGGACGCCGATAGGCTATTCCGGCACGTTCGTTGCCGCAGGGCAGGGCCTCGGCGTAATCATTGCAACGGGATTGCAGACCGAACTCGGCCGCATCAGCGCCATGCTCGGCGCGGTCGAAACCCTGACCACGCCGCTGGTGCGGCAGATGGACCAGTTCGCGCGGCAACTGACCGCCGTCATCCTGGCGGTGTCCGCGATCATGTTCGTGTTCGCGGTTTACGTTCGCGGCTACGCCTGGGCCGACGCCTTCATGGCGATGGTGGGCCTCGCGGTCGCGGCCATTCCCGAAGGCCTGCCGGCGGTGATGACGATCACGCTGGCCATCGGCGTGCAGCGCATGGCGGCGCGCAACGCCATCATCCGCCAGTTGCCAGCGGTCGAGACGCTCGGCTCGGTGTCGATCATCTGCTCCGACAAGACCGGCACGCTCACGCGCAACGAGATGATGGTGCAATCGGTCGTCACCGCGTCCGGCGAAGTCGATGTGACCGGAAATGGCTATGAGCCAAAGGGCGCGTTCGCGCACGAGGGGAAGGAGATCGATCCGCAGGACGACATAGTCCTGAACGAACTCGCGCGCGCAGCCTTGCTGTGCAACGACGCGACGCTGCGCCGGGGCGAGAGCGCCTGGATCGTCGACGGCGATCCGATGGAAGGCGCGTTTGTCAGCTTCGCCGCCAAGGCCGGATACGACGTGCCGCTGACGCGCAAGCAATATCCGCGCACCGACGAAATTCCGTTCGATGCGCGCCATCGCTTCATGGCGACGTTGCATCACGGCCATGAGGGCGGCGCCGTCCTGTATCTCAAGGGTGCGCCGGAGAGCGTGATCGGCATGTGCAAGCGCGTGCTGGGCGCGCGGGGGACAGAGCCAGTCGACATTGACCAATGGCTCGCGCGGGTTGAGATGCTGGCGTCGCGCGGGCAGCGCGTACTCGCGCTGGCGATGAAAGCGATGCCGGACGGCAGTCGCGATCTCACCTTCAAGGATGTCGAGGACGGGCTCGTCCTGCTCGGCATCACTGGCCTGATCGATCCGCCGCGAGAGGAAGCGATCGCGGCGATCGGCGAATGCGTCAATGCCGGTATTTCCGTCAAAGTCATTACCGGAGACCACGCGGCCACAGCTCGCGCCATTGCCGGGCAACTCGGTCTGCCCAACCACCGCGCGGTGATGACCGGCGAGGTGCTCGAGCGTCTCGACGAGCTGCACTTTCGCGAGGCGGCGCGTAGTACCACGGTGTTTGCGCGCGCAACCCCCGAACACAAGCTGCATCTGGTCGAGGCGCTGCAGGCGGACGGCGCCGTCATTGCAATGACCGGAGACGGGGTCAACGATGCGCCTGCGCTCAAGCGCGCCGATGTCGGCATCGCGATGGGCCGCAAGGGCACGGAAGCGGCGAAGGAAGCGGCCGAAATCGTGCTCGCCGATGACAATTTCGCGTCGATCGTGGCTGCCGTGCGCGAAGGCCGCACGGTCTACGACAATCTGACCAAGGTGATCGGCTGGACGCTCCCCACCAATGGCGGCGAGGCCATGGCGATCGTCGTCGCGATCCTGTTCGGCGTTGCGCTGCCGATAACGCCGGTGCAGATCCTGTGGATCAACATGGTGACCGCGGTCGCGCTTGGGCTGACGCTCGCCTTCGAGCCTACCGAGCCGGATGCGATGCGGCGTCCGCCGCGTGCGCCCGGCCAGCCGTTTCTTTCGGGTCTGTTGATCTGGCGGGTGGCGCTCGTTTCGGTGCTGTTCGTGATCGGCGCCTTCGGCATGTTCTTCTGGGCCCAGGCGCGCGGTCTGCCGATCGAAGAAGCGCGCACCATCGTGGTCAATACGATCGTGGTGATGGAAATCTTCTATCTGTTCAGCGTGCGTTACCTGCATGCGACCTCGGTGACGTGGACCGGTATCCTTGGTACGCCCGCGGTCCTGATCGGCGTCGCGCTGGTGACGGTTGCCCAAATGGTATTCACCTATGCGCCGTTCATGCAGACGGTGTTCACCACGCGGCCGGTTTCATTTGCCGACGGTGTTTCCGTCGTGCTGATCGGCGCTGTCTTTTTAGGGATTCTGGAGATCGAAAAGCTGGTGCGGCGGCGCTTCCGGATTCTGCCCGACTAACATCGCGGGTGGCGCCGCGCCGAACGCAATTTTCCGACAGTTTCGTTCAAATCGTCCGCAGACCGTGCGTGCAGCCGTCCGCGGGGGCGCATCACGCGTCTTGCTTCAGCCGCATTTTCCGCGTTCGATTGCCATGCAATCTGACTTTGGTTCCTTCGCTTCCCGCTCCGCCTCGTCGCGACGTGATCGCTCGGATTCCCCAAAAGATTAGGTTGTGGCGCCGATGCGAAGGCGATGCGGGCGTCATCTTTGACTGACAGACCAGGAGACAGACGATGCCGAAGGGTACCGTCAAATGGTTCAACCCGACCAAAGGCTACGGGTTCATCCAGCCGAGTGGCGGCGACAAGGACGTGTTCGTGCACATTTCGGCTGTCGAGCGGGCAGGGCTCTCGACCCTGAACGAGGGACAGACCGTGGAGTTCGAACTCGTCACAAACCGCGGCAAGGCGTCCGCGGAAAATCTGAAGGTGGGTTAGTCTATCCGAAACGTGAGACGCTCTCGCCGACCTGTTGTGAAGCCCCGGGCCGTCCCCCGGGGTTTTTTAATGCGCCGTGATATGACCCGGTAGGTACGCCGCGTCGTCTGCATCGACCGGACCGTCGACCACGCACTCACCGCCGACCACGCGCACGCGATTCGCTGCCACGAGCTTCAGCGCCAGCGGATAGATCCGATGCTCGACGCTCAGAACGCGCGCGGCGAGCGTCGCTTCCGTCTCATCCGGCAGCACCGGAACTGCGCCCTGCGCGATGACGGGACCTGAATCCATTTCCGGCACGACAAAGTGGACGGTGGCGCCGTGCTCCGTCACACCGGCCTCGATGGCGCGCCGATGCGTATCAAGTCCCTTGAAGGCTGGCAGCAGCGCCGGATGGATATTCAGCATCCGGTTCGGCCATTGGCCGACGAACCACGCCATCAGCAGCCGCATGAAGCCGGCGAGGCAGACGATCTCGATGCGGTGCTGCAGCAGCACGTCCTGCAAGGCGCGCTCGAAGGCTTCCCGGTCCTTGCGGTAACGCGTGTGATCGACCACCGCGGTCGCGATGCCGGCGTCCGCCGCGCGCTGAAGTCCGGCCGCGTCCGGCCGGTTCGAAACGACGAGGCAGATCTGCGCAGGATAATGTTCGTCGCGGGCCGCTTCGATCAGCGCAGTCATGTTGGAGCCGCGACCCGAGATCAGAATGGCGGTCCGCTTGCGATCCATGGAGTTCTACAGCGACAGATCGAGCGTGCCGCGATAGCTCACGCGCTCGCCGCCATCGGCCGGCACCACGTCTCCGATCCGCATCGCCCGCTCGCCCTGGTCGCGCAACACAGAAAGCAACGCATCGGCCTTGTCCGACGCAACGATCGCGATCATGCCGATCCCGCAATTGAAGGTGCGCAGCATTTCCGGCACGGCGACGTCCCCGGTCTGCGCCAGCCAGCGGAAGACCGGCAGGGCGTCGACCGCGGACAGATCGACGGTCACGCCCAGCGATTTCGGCAGGGCGCGCGGGATATTGTCGGTAAATCCGCCGCCGGTGATATGCGCCAGCGCCTTCACCGCACCGGTCTGCCGGATCGCGGCAAGGCATGACTTCACGTAGAGCCGGGTCGGCGTCAGCAGCGCCTCGCCGAGACTTTTGCCCGGCTCGAACGGCGCCGGCGCCTCGAAGCCGAGCCCGGACCGCTCCACGATTTTTCGCACCAGCGAGAAGCCGTTGGAGTGGACACCCGACGAGGCGATCCCGACCAGGACATCGCCCGCGGCAATATCGGCGCGCGGCAGGATCGTCCCGCGCTCGGCCGCCCCGACCGCAAATCCGGCAAGATCGTAATCGCCGGGTTGATACAGTCCCGGCATCTCGGCGGTCTCCCCGCCGATCAGCGCACAGCCGGACAGCCGGCAGCCTTCCGCTATACCGGACACCACCTGCGCCCCGGTCTCGGGATCGAGCTTGGAGCAGGCGAAGTAATCGAGAAAGAACAGGGGTTCGGCGCCCTGGACGACCAGGTCATTGACCGACATCGCGACCAGATCGATCCCAATCGTGTCGTGCCGGCCGGTTTCGATCGCGATCTTGACCTTGGTGCCGACGCCGTCCGTTGCAGCGATGAGAACCGGATCCTTGAACCCGGCCCGGGCGAGATCGAACAGCCCGCCGAAGCCGCCGATTTCGGCATCTGCTCCCGGACGCGCGGTGGCGCGGACAAGCGGCTTGATCATGTCCACCATCCGGTTCCCGGCATCGATATCGACCCCGGCATCGCCATAGGTCAAACCGCGTTTCTCGCCGGACATGATGACTGAGCCCTCGTCACGCCGTTGCGGCGCGTCTGGCCGCGTGGTAGCGCGGAAATCGCATTAGGTGCAATGCCTTGTGCGCGGTTATACTCTATTGGCTGGCCGGCAGAACCGGCCGATTCTGCCGGGACTCTTACACCTTGAATCTGCCCAATCTGATTACCACCGCGCGCATTCTCTGCGTGCCCCTGATCGTATGGGCGATCACGGCCGGTCACATGTTGCCGGCCTTTCTGCTGTTTCTGGTGGCCGGGATCAGCGACGCGGTGGACGGTTTCCTCGCCAAGCGCTTCAACATGGCGACCGAGCTCGGGGCGCTTCTGGACCCGATCGCCGACAAGGCGTTGATCGTGTCGATCTACGTGGCGCTCGGCTTTACCGAGGCGGTGCCCCGCTGGCTGGTGATTCTTGTGGTGTCCCGGGACATCCTGATCGTGGGCGGCTTCCTCGTGGCGATGCTGATGGCCCGGCCGATGCCGGTCCGGCCGCATCCGGTGTCGAAGCTGAATACGGTGGCGCAGATCGTGCTGGCGGGCACGGTCCTGGGGTCGCTCGGGCTGAATTTCGACGCCGGCTGGGCCTTGCCCGCGCTGATCGGGCTTGTCACGATCTTGACCTTGCTTTCGATCGGCTTCTATGTCGCGGAATGGATCCGCCATTTCGGCACCAACGGGGCCGCGCATTAGCGGACAGGGCAGGGACGGCAATCGTATGAACACCATGACGACGGGTCCGGCCGATGGTCCGCCGCTACCGGTCACGCCGCTATCGTTGCGCCGCCAGCTCATCTTCTGGACCGGCGCACTGGTGGTTTTCGTCGCGCTGCTGTGGCTGCTCGGCGACGTGCTGCTGCCATTCGTGGCCGGCATGGTGCTCGCGTATCTGCTCGATCCGATCGTGCGCAAACTCCAGAAACTTGGGCTAAGCCGGCCGATCGCGTCGGTCCTGATCGTGGTGATTGCGATCGCGGTGATCGCGTTTGCGCTGATCACGCTGCTGCCGCTCCTCGGGGAGCAGATATCGGGCTTTATTCAGCGCCTGCCGGAATATGTCGAGCGCATCCGTCAGTTGATCCAGGAGCAAAGCAACGGCTGGCTGGGCCGGGTGATCGGCGAGCGGCTGCCCGATGCGGAAAAGCAATTGGGCGGCGTGGCCGCCGGCGCCGCGGGCTGGGCCGCGGGTTTTCTTGGATCGCTGGCTTCGGGCGGGAAGGCGCTGATTTCCGTCCTGTCCATTTTCGTGATCGCGCCGATCGTCGCCTTCTATCTCCTGCTCGACTGGGAGCGGATGATCGAAGCCGTCGATTCATGGGTGCCGGTGCCCTATCGCGAGACCGTGCGCGGCCTCGCGCGCGAAATGAATGCGGCTATTTCGGGCTTCGTTCGCGGCCAGGCGATCGTGTGCCTGATCCTCGGCACCTTCTATTCCATCGCGCTGATCGCGATCGGGCTTCACTTCGGATTGCTCGTCGGTATCGTCGCGGCGGTGCTCGGTTTCGCGCCCTATGTCGGCACCATCACCGGCTTCATGCTGGCGGTCGGCATTGCCATCGCGCAGTTCTGGCCGGACTGGACCATGCCGGCGCTCGCTGCCGCCATCTTCCTCACCGGGCAGTTCGTCGAGGGCAACATCCTGCAGCCGTTCCTTGTCGGCAAGGAGGTCGGATTGCATCCGGTCTGGCTGATGTTCGCGCTACTCGCCTTCGCCTATCTGTTCGGCTTTGTCGGATTGCTGGTGGCGGTGCCGACCGCGGCTGCGATCGGCGTGCTGGTGCGCTTCCTGCTGCGCCAATATCTTGCCAGCTCTTATTACACGGGCGGCCAGCCGGGCTGAGATGGCGTCTCCGCCGCGGCAGCTTGCCCTTGCGCTCGATCACGCCGAGAAGCTGTCGCGTGAGGATTTTCTGCCGGGGCCGTCGAACGAGGCGGCATTGTCCATGGTCGAGCGCTGGCCGGACTGGCCGTCGCATACGATCGCGATAACCGGCCCCGAGGGCAGCGGCAAAAGCCACCTCGCATCGATCTGGGCACAGAATTCCGGCGCACGGGTGCTGTCGGCCCGCGCCCTGAACACCGCGATGCTACCTGAGGCGCTGACGACCGGTGCGCTGGTCCTCGAGAATTGCGGCGAAGGTGCGCTCGACGAGCGCGCGTTTTTTCATCTGCTCAATCTGGTGCGCGAGCAGGAGGCCCATCTTCTCCTGACCGCACGATCGGCTCCGGTGCTGTGGGGCGTGGCGCTGCCTGATCTGGAATCGCGGCTACGCGCGGTGCCAGCCATCGCCCTGTCGATGCCCGACGATGCGCTGCTGCGTGCGGTGACGGTGAAACTGTTCGCGGACCGGCAGCTTGCGGTCGACGAGAATCTGGTGACGTACCTGCTGGCCCGGGTTGGCCGGTCTTTCGCGGCGTTGCAGGAGGCGGTGCGGACGCTCGACCGCGAAGCACTGCAACGCAAAAGACCGGTGAACCGTGCACTGGCCTCCGAATTGTTTCGGGACGGCCCGGCGTAAAGCGTCGGTTCGGACTTGTCCCGCCGGGGATTGAGGTCAATTCTCCGGTGTCCGTCACGGGCTGGTCACGAATTTGTCGTACGGTCTGACTTTCTGGAACAATACCATGCAAGATCGTGCCGAAGCCGTTGTTTTAAAAGAAGAAAGTTCGGGGGCTGGGCGGTCTCAGGAGACCCGTCAGCCGAACCTGATGGACAGCCCGGAACGCTTCATCAACCGCGAATTATCGTGGCTGCATTTCAACCGGCGGGTTCTAGACGAGTCCGCGAACCCGAACCATCCGCTGCTGGAGAGGCTGCGGTTCCTGTCGATCTCCGCGAACAATCTCGACGAATTCTTCATGGTGCGCGTGGCCGCGCTCAAGGGTCAGGTGCGCGAAGGCGTCACCGATCGTTCCCCAGACGGATTGACCCCGTCCGAGCAACTGGCCCGGATTGCCGAAGTGGTCGCAGTGCTGGCGAGTGACCAGCAGGCGCGGTGGCGCGAACTTCGCGCTGCGCTTGGCACGAACGATATCGTCATTGTCGACGCGCAAGGCGTGACCAAGCAGGAACATGACTGGCTGGAAGAGCAATTCCTGTCCGCCATTTTTCCGGTGCTGACCCCGCTCGCCATCGATCCGGCGCATCCGTTTCCGTTCATTCCCAATCTGGGCTTCACGCTCGCGTTGCAATTGTCGCGCATCAGCGACGGCAAGGCGATGAATGCGCTCATCCGCGTGCCGCACAAGATCGAACGTTTCGTGCATCTGCCGCGCGGCGCCGACGGCGCGCGTCGCCTGATCATGCTCGAACAGGTCGCGTGCCTGTATATCGGCCAGTTGTTCCCCGGCTATGCGATGAACGGGGTCGGCGCCTTTCGTGTGATCCGCGATTCCGAAATCGAAATCGAGGAAGAATCCGAAGATCTGGTTCGCTCGTTCGAGAGCGTGCTGAAGCGGCGCCGCCGCGGTTCGGTGATCCGCCTCGAACTCGAACAGGCAATGCCCGAAGACCTCCGCCGGTTCGTGCGACGGGCGATGGCGGTGAGCGAAGACGAGACATTTCTCGTCGACGGCATGCTTGCGCTCAACGACCTGAAGGAAGTGGTGTCGATCGATCGTCCCGACCTTTTGTTCGCGCCCTACAATCCCCGCTTTCCGGAACGCATTCGCGATCATGGCGGCGACTGCTTCGCGGCGATCCGCCAGAAGGACTTCGTGGTCCAGCATCCCTATGAATCGTTCGACGTCGTGGTGCAGTTCCTGCAGCAGGCGGCGCGCGATCCGGACGTGATCGCGATCAAGCAGACGCTGTACCGGACCTCGGCGGAATCGCCGATCGTCAAGGCGCTGGCGGAAGCGGCGGAAGCCGGAAAGTCCGTCACCGCGCTGGTCGAACTGAAGGCGCGTTTCGACGAAGAGGCCAATATCCGCTGGGCGCGCGATCTCGAACGCGCGGGCGTGCAGGTGGTGTTCGGCTTCATCGAACTGAAGACCCACGGCAAGCTCTCGCTTGTGGTGCGGCGCGAGAGCGGCAAGCTCGCGACTTATGTCCATGTCGCGACCGGCAATTATCATCCGATCACGGCGCGCATCTATACCGACCTGTCCTATTTCACTGATGACCCGGTGATCGCGCGCGACGCAGGACGCATCTTCAACTTCATCACCGGCTACGCCGAGCCTGCCGAACTCGAAGTGATGGCGGTGTCGCCGGTGTCACTGCGCAAGCGGCTGGTCGAACACATCGATGCCGAGATCGAGCATGCCAAGGCTGGGCGGCCCGCGGCGATCTGGCTGAAAATGAACTCGCTGGTCGATCCGGGGATTATTGACAAGCTGTATCAGGCCTCGCAGGCCGGAGTTTCCATCGACATCGTGGTCCGTGGTATTTGCTGCCTGCGGCCGGAACTTCCGGGCCTCTCGGACAATATCCGGGTCAAGTCGATCGTCGGCCGGTTCCTCGAACATTCGCGCATCTATTGCTTCGGCGCCGGACACGGCCTGCCGCATCCGAAGGCGGTCGTTTACATCTCGTCGGCCGACATGATGCCGCGCAATCTGGACCGCCGGGTCGAGGTTTTGTGCCCGATTACCAATCCGACCGTCCACGAGCAGGTGCTCGACCAGATCATGGTGGTTAATTTCAACGATAACGAACAAAGCTGGAAAGTCTTGCCTGACGGCACCGCAACCCGCATAAGGCCCGCGAAAGGCGAGGAGCCTTTCAACGCGCAGAATTACTTCATGACCAATCCGAGCCTGTCGGGACGTGGGAAATCGCTCAAAGAATCAACGCCGCGCCGCCTCAGCCGCCGTCAGGACCGCAGATAGCGGGCGCATCGATTCAATCGGCACCAAGAGCCGCAAAACCGGGCGCAAACCGTCAGGATCAAGTGTCGGGAAAGCGATGCCGCCGGAGGCAGCGCAGGGCCGCCTCGATCACGGGCCTGCGGTGGCAGTCATCGATATCGGTTCCAACTCGGTGCGCCTCGTGGTCTATGAGGGCCAGACGCGCAGTCCGACGCCGATTTTCAACGAGAAGGTCCTCGCCGGGCTCGGCCGCGAAGTTCAGTCCACCGGTCTTCTCGCGCCCGACGCCGTGACCGAGGCTTTGCTGGCGCTGCGGCGCTTCCGCGCGCTGTGCGACAACCTTCAGGTCGGCCACGTCTTCGGTATTGCGACCGCCGCCTGCCGGGACGCAGAAAACGGACCCGCCTTCATTGCGGAGGCCCAGCGCATCTGCCGGGTCAAGATCGATGTTCTGTCCGGCCGCCGCGAAGCGGAACTGGCCGCGCTCGGTGTGGTGTCTGGCATTTATGAGCCGGATGGAATTGCCGGAGACCTTGGCGGCGGATCGCTGGAACTCATCGATGTGCGTGGCAGCAAGATTCGGCGCGGCGTCACCGTTCCGCTGGGCGGTCTGACGCTGAAAGATGCCGCCGACCAGTCGCTGAAGCGCGCCGACCGGATTGCCGACAAGGAATTGTCGGATGTGCCGTTCCTGAAGGCGGGCAAGGGCCGCACTTTCTACGCCGTCGGGGGTGCCTGGCGCTCGCTGGCCAGTCTGCACATGGCGCAAACCGGTTATCCGCTCCACGTCATGCATGGCTATACGCTGCAGGCGCGCGAGGCGCTCGAATTCTGCGAACTGGTTCAGCGCGTCGATCCCGAGACGCTGTCGAATATCGAAGTGGTATCGGCGGCGCGCCGTCCGCTCCTGGGCTACGCCGCGGTGGTACTCGGCCGGCTGATCCGCAAGATCCGGCCTGAGACCGTGGTGATCTCGGCGCTCGGCGTGCGCGAGGGGCTGCTTTATTCGATGCTGAGCGAGCGCGAACGCAAGAAGGATGCGCTGATCGCCGCCGCCCGAAATCTCAATCTGCTGCGTTCGCGCTCGCCGCAACATGGCGAGCAACTGGTGGACTGGACCGACCGCCTGATGGATTCGAGCGGCATCGACGAGAGTGCTGCGGAACGAAGATTGCGCCATGCCGCGTGCCTGGTGGCGGATGTGGGATGGCGGACCCATCCGGACTATCGCGGCGAACAGTCGCTGAACTTGATCGCGCATGCCGATTTCGTGTCGCTCGACCATGCCGGCCGCGCCTATCTCGCGCTGGCGGTCTATTTCCGGCATGTCGGGGTCACGCATGACGACGATCTGTCGCCGCGGCTGCGCGAACTTGCGTCGACACGCATGCTGGATCGCGCGCGCATCCTGGGCGCGGCCATGCGCGTCGCCTACATGGTCTCTGCTTCGATGCCGGGGGTGCTGCCGAAGACTCCGCTCCGCGTCGAGCGCGGTAAGCTGGTGCTGCGCCTGCCCGGCGCGCAGGCGGCGCTGAACGGCGAGCGCGTCATGAACCGCATGCGAACTCTGGCGCGGCTGATCGGACGCGAAGCGGTTGTGATGGAGGAATAGGGCGGCGTCAGGCCAGGTGAAATTCGACGGCAACCTGGCCGCTGCCGCTCGAAGGGAAATACTCGCAGAGTTGTTCGGCCTTGCCCTTGAACCCGTCCCAGCCGAGCGCGCCGAACAGCATCACGGTATCGACCATCAGCGCTTCACCGCTGCACTTGCGGGTATAATCCGGAAGCATCGCACAGAATTCCGCGAACCGTCCCTCGCGCCATAATTCCAGAACGCGCAGATCCATTTGCCGGTTGAACTCGGTCGAGATCCTGTTCCAGGCGTCCGGTCCGAGCTTGGAATTTTCGAACAGCTGATGCGACAGCGAGCCGCTCGCTAGGATCGCGGCCTTGTGGCCGGAGCGCGTGATGGCACGATGCACGGCGGCACCGAACCGGCGATTCTCGTCGACGGAGGCGAAGACCGGAGAGGCGATCGGCACCACCGACATCGCCTTGTCGCCATTCATGTAATGCATCGGGACGATGGTGCCGTATTCGACCGGCATGGTCTTGACCCGATGCGCCAGCGCCAGCGGCCCGTCCTTTGCGGTCTCCTCGGCAATGAGATCGGCCAGATCGGGATTGCCCGGGAAGTCATAGGTCACGTCGTTGATCATGTGCGGCGCTTCGGGGCTCGTATAAGTGCCGCGATGCCAGACATTGGCGTTGATGTGGAAGCCGAAATTCGAAATCCAGTGGGTGTCGAAGACGACGAAGGTATCGGCCCCGCGCTCCCGCGCGCGCTGGCCGATCAGCTTCAGGGCGTTGATCGGGCCGTCGCGCGTGCCTTTCAGCGGTTCGATATGCTCGGAGAGCATGAGCGAGGGCACATGCGTGATCTTGGCAGCCAGAACCAGTTCGCCCATGTGGCGGCGCTCCCCGAAGGCAAATTTCGCGGGAGCTTAGGAAGCGTGGTCGCCCACACTCTTGCGCTAGGTCAAAGGCAGACGATGAGAACGCGGTGGGCCGCGTTCAGGACGAAGTGCTGGCTTTGTCCGGAACCTGCGTGAGGAAAAAAACGAATTCCTCCGCGGCCTCCTCCAGCGCGGTGTAGCGGCCGGATTTGCCGCCGTGGCCGGCACCCATATTGGTCTTGAGCAGGAGGATATTGTCGTCGGTCCGGGTGGCACGAAGCTTCGCCACCCACTTGGCCGGCTCCCAATAGGTGACGCGCGGATCGTTCAGTCCGGCGGTGACCAGCATGGCCGGGCAGGCTTGCGCGCGCACATTGTCGTAGGGGCTGTAGCTCAGGATGTATTCGAACGCCGCCTTGTCGGTGATCGGATTGCCCCATTCCGACCATTCACCGGGGGTGAGCGGCAGCGTGTCGTCGAGCATGGTGTTCAGCACGTCGACGAACGGCACATGCGCGGCAATGGCGCCGTAGAGCTCCGGCGCTTCGTTGACGATCGCGCCCATCAATTCGCCGCCCGCAGAGCCGCCGGCTGCGGTGACGCGGCCCTCCGAGGCGAAGCCCTGGGCCACCAGATAGCGGGTCACGTCGACGAAATCGTTGAAGGTATTGGTGCGCTTGAACAGCTTGCCGTCGAGATACCACTGGTATCCGAGATCGTCGCCGCCACGGATATGCGCGATCGCGCAGGCAAAGCCGCGATCGAGCAGCGACAGCCGGTTGGTCGAGAAGCCGGGCGGAATGGCGTGTCCGTAGGCGCCATAGCCATAGACATGCAGGCGGCCCTTGCCGTTCTTGATGAAGTCGCGGCGATAGACCACCGACACCGGCACCATGACGCCGTCGCGGGCGGGCGCCACCAGCCGCTCGGTGACATATTGAGACGCGTCGTACCCGCTCGGGATTTCGCGGACCTTCAATATCTCCAGCCGGCCATCGGCGAGGTGATAGTCATAGACCGTGTTGGGCGTGACCATCGATTGATAGTTGAGGCGCAGCCGGTCGACCTCGTATTCGCGATTGCCGCCGAGGCCGGCGACATAGCTCGCCTCCGGGAAGCCGATGTAATGCTCGGCGCCGTCGGCATAGTCGCGCAGCCGGATTTGCGACAGGCCGTCGATGCGCTCCTCGATCACCATGAGATTGCGGAAAGTGGTGAGGCCGAGGATGTAATGTCGGTCGCTGCCGGCGATGATTTCGCTCCATCGCCCGGGAGCGGAGACCGGCGCGGTCACCACGCGGAAGTTCAGATGGTTGTCGTTGGTGCGGATGTAGAGGACGCCTTCGCGCTCATCGAGATCGTAAAGCCGATCGGTGACGCGCGGCGAGACCAGCACGGGCTCCGAAGAGAAGTCGGAAAGCGGGACGAGATAGATTTCGTTGGTGGAGTGATCGCCGGTCGAGAACGTCGCGAAGCGCCGCGATTGCGTGCGGCCGAGACTCACGCCGAATTTCGGATCGTGCTCGCGATAGATTTCCCGGTCGGCGCTCTGCGGATCGCCGAGCCGGTGGTGCCACACCGCTTTCGACCGCCAGTTCTCGTCCGCATCGGTATACAGGAAGCTTTTTGAATCCGCGGCCCAGATCAGCCCGTAACGCCAGTTCTCGATCACGTCAGGCAGGTCCGCGCCGGTCGCAAGCTCTCGCACCTTGAGCACGAAACGCTCCGACCCGTCGGTGTCGACCGCATAGGCCAGGAGCCGCCCGTCCGGGCTGACCGCATGACCGCCGAGCCGGAAATAATCGTGGCCGGCAGCCAGAGCCGGTTCGTCGAGGACGACGTCGTCACGGCCGCCGGTGATGCTGCGGCGATACCATTTCGGATATTCGGCGCCGGAGTCGTAGGCGTACCAGTAAAGCCAGTCGCCATCCTGTTGCGGCACGCTCGAATCGTCGTCCTTGATGCGCCCCTTCATCTCCGCGACGATGGTATCGAGCAGGGCGCGATGCGGTGTCATCGCGGCTTCGAAGTAAGCGTTCTCCGCGTTGAGATAGCCGAGAATGTCGGCGTCCTTGACCTCGGGATAGCCGGGGTCGCGGAGCCAGGCATAGGGATCTTCGACGGTGATGCCGTGATGGGTGACGGCGTGCGGCACGCGCTTGGCGACGGGGGGCGTATTGGTCATCTGATTGCGCCTGTCGCTACCGCTCGATCGCCGAGACTCGACCCTTCTCGATCGCGAGCGCAAGCTTGCCGGACTTCAACGCGAGCGCCTTCTCGCCGAACAATTCCCGGCGCCAGCCGCGCAGCGCCGGAATATCGGCGTGATCGTCGCCTGCGATGCGTTCGAGATCGTCGACGGTCGCGATCACCTTGGCGGCAACGGCGTGTTTCTCGGCGGTCATGCGCAGCAGGACCTTGAGCAATTCGACGATTGCCGACCCGTTCTGCATCGGCTTGACCCGCTCGATCGACGGCAGCGTCTTCGGGTCGCGCTCGAGTCCGCGCTTCACCACGTCCGGGATTTCGAGGCCCCAGCGCGAGCGTTCGAAGCCCTTCGGCAGGGAGCGGAGCGAGGACAGCCGCTCGATCGTGGTCGGCGCCTGGATCGCAATGTCGGCGACGAGATCGTCCTTCAGCACGCGGCCGCGCGGCACGTCGCGCGCCTTGGCTTCGCGTTCACGCCATGCCGCAACCTCGATCAGGACCGCCAGCTCCTTCGGCTTGCGCACCCGGGTGCGCAGCCGCTGCCAGGCGTTGTCCGGATCCATGCGGTAGGTTTCGGGCGAGGTCAGGACGCTCATCTCCTCGCTCAGCCATTCGGTGCGACCGCGCTTTTCGAGGTCGCCCTTGAGCTTGCGATAGACGTCGCGCAAATGGGTCACGTCGGAGATCGCGTATTCGACCTGCGACTTGCTCAACGGGCGGCGGGTCCAGTCGGTGAAGCGTGAGGATTTGTCGAGGGTATCGCCGGTGATGCGCTGCACCAACTGGTCGTAGGACACTGAATCGCCGTGACCCAGCACCATGGCTGCGATCTGGGTATCGAAGATCGGATTGGGGATCAGGTTGGCGCGATGCCAGACGATTTCGATATCCTGGCGGGCGGCGTGGAAAACCTTCACCACCTTCTCATTGCCCATCAGGTCGAAGAATGGCTGCAAGTCGATGCCGGGGGCCAGCGCATCCACCACCACGGCTTCGTCCGAACTCGCAAGCTGCGCGACGCAGAGCTGCGGATAATAGGTCGACTCGCGCAGGAATTCGGTATCGACGGTGACAAAGGGATGCGCGGCGAGACGTTCGCAGGCATCGACGAGATCATTGGTGGTTGTAATCAAATCCATGGTGCGTGGATCAACCTCGCACGCGTGGCATCATGATGAATTCCCAGGGGCTGGGCATGGCCTCGACCGGCATGTCGATCAGGGTCGGGCCGCCTCTGCGCTTGAAGCCGCGCTTGAGCGCGGCGCGCAACTCCGCCGGTGTCTCGACGCGTTCCGCTGCTGCGCCGAAGGCCTCGGCGAATTTCACGAAATCCGGATTGGTCAGGTCGCTGGCGATCGTGCGCCCGCCATACCATTCCTGCTGAATGAGCTTCACATTTCCGAACGACTTGTTGTTGAAAACGACGCTGACCAGCGGGATCTTGTGGCGGACTGCGGAGGCCATCTCGTTTGCGGTGTAGAGAAAGCCGCCGTCGCCGGAAATCGACAGCACCGGCTTGTCGCGCATCGCGTCTTGGACGCCGAGCGCGGTGGCAAATCCCCAGCCGAGATTGTCCTGATAGCCCGGCGAGATGAAGGTGCGGGGCTTGTAGACCGGCATCGCAAGTCTTGCGGCAAAGCCGATCTGCGTCACTTCGTCGACGAAAATGCCGTCCTCCGGCAATTCGGCGCGGATCGCGTCGAGAATGGCCATCTGCGGCACCAGCTTGGCCATGCGCTTTGCAAGCCTGGCCTGGCGTTCTTCCATTTCCGCCTTGCGCGACTTCCGCTTGGCATTGTGTGCGGGCAGGGCGGCGAGCAATTTGCGCAGCACCGGTGCGGAGTCGCCCAGCAGCGCGACATCGGGCTTGCCGGCGCGCTCGGGCTCGTCCGGATCGGCCTCGACCCGGATCACCTTCAGGTCCTTGTCCGAACCCCAGACGGTCAGCTGCTGAAGCAGGCGGGTGCCGATCCCGATCACCACGTCGACCTCGCGCCACATGTCGTGCGCCAGCGGTAGGGTGATCGAGAGCGGATCGCGGCTGTCGAGGATGCCGCGGCCGCGCCGATAACCCAGCACCGGCGCCTGCAGCATGGCCGACAGGCGCTGCACCTCCTTGGAGGCCTCCTGCGCGCCGCCGCCGCAGACGATCATCGGGTTTTTCGCCGCTCCCAGGAGCTTGGCCGCAGCAGTGATGGCATCGTCGTCGATCGGCGGCTCGAAGGCTGCGAGTGGGGCGTGGTCGATCACTGGCTCGCTGCGGCCCCAGACATCCATCGCGCATTCCAGCGCGGCCGGACCCGGCCGATCCGCAAACATGGACTGGACCGCTTGAGCGACCATGCGCGGGGCATCGGCGGCGCGGGGAATGCGGGCCGAATGATCCACCAGCCGCTCGATGATGCCGGCCTGGTCGCGGATTTCGTGCAACTGGCCGAGATCGCGGCGGATGGTGCTCTGTGGGATCTGGCCGATCAGGGCCAGCACCGGGGCATTCATCGAATAGGCGGTCAGAAGCGCCGCCCCGGTATTCAGGAGCCCCGGTCCCGGGACCACGCAATAGGTCTGCGGCTTGCCGGTCGCGAGCGCCGCGCCCAGCGCCATATAGGCGCAACCCTGCTCATGGCGGGTATGAACCACCCGCACCCGGTTTCCGGCCTTGTAGAGGGCGTCGAAGAAATGGTCGTTATGGACCCCCGGCAGCGCGTAAACGGTATCGATCCCGTGTCCGAGCAAGGCATTGACCACGGCCTGCCCGGTGGTCATCCGGACGGCCTGAGCGCTGGACTTGCCGTTCGCGGCGGCCTTTTTCGATTGTTTTGGCATTGATTCCGTCGACGATGTTTCCACCCCCAGAATGCAGATCGAGGCGGCTCTGTCGAGGCATTCCCTTGCCTTGACAAAGCACGACCCCCATGCGCTTTTCCCGCGCTTCCAGCCCACTTTTTACGAATCCGCCCAGCGAAAGACCCGCCATGCATCGTTATCGCTCCCACACCTGCGGTGCTCTCCGCGAGAGCGACATCGGCGCCGAAGTGCGCCTGTCTGGGTGGGTCCACCGGGTCCGCGACCATGGCGGGGTGCTGTTCATCGATCTGCGCGACCATTACGGGCTGACCCAGGTCGTCGCCGATCCCGACAGCCCCGCCTTCAAGGACGCCGAAAAGCTGCGCTCCGAATGGGTGGTGCGGGTGGACGGCAAGGTCCGCAAGCGGCCGGCCGGGACCGAGAATCCGGACCTGCCCACCGGCATGGTCGAGGTATTCGCGACCGAGATCGAGGTGCTGGGCCCGGCGGGCGAACTGCCGATGCCGGTGTTCGGCGACCAGGAATATCCGGAGGATATTCGCCTCCGTTACCGCTTCCTCGATCTGCGCCGCGAGCGACTGCACGCCAACATCATGAAGCGCGGCGCGATCATCGATTCGATCCGCAGCCGGATGAAGGCGGGTGGCTTCTTCGAATTCCAGACCCCGATCCTGACCGCATCATCGCCGGAAGGCGCGCGCGACTATCTCGTGCCCTCGCGCATCCATCCCGGCAAGTTCTACGCGCTGCCGCAGGCGCCACAGCAATTCAAACAGCTGATCATGGTGTCGGGCTTCGACCGCTATTTCCAGATCGCGGCCTGTTTCCGCGACGAGGATGCGCGCGCCGATCGTTCGCCCGGCGAGTTCTACCAGCTCGATATAGAGATGAGCTTCGTCACCCAGGACGATGTCTTCAATGCGGTCGAACCGGTGCTGCGCGGCGTGTTCGAGGAATTCGGCGGCGGCAAGCCGGTGACGCAGAAATTTCCGCACATCGCCTATGCCGATGCGATGCGGCTCTACGGTTCGGACAAGCCGGACCTGCGCAACCCGATCAAGATGGCGAATGTCACCGACGCGTTCCGCGGTTCGGGCTTCAAGATTTTCGCCAACATGATCGCGAACGATCCCACGGTCGAAGTGTGGGCGATCCCGGCGAAGACCGGCGGTAACCGTGCTTTCGCGGATCGGATGAATTCCTGGGCGCAAAGCGAGGGCCAGCCGGGCCTCGGTTATATCTTCTGGCGTGAAGGCGAGGAGGGCGGAGCCGGTCCGCTCGCCAAAAATATTGGTCCGGAACGTACCAAGCAGATTGCGGATCAGCTTTCGCTTGGCGTCGGCGATGCCTGCTTCTTCGTCGCCGGCAAGCCTAAGGACTTCGCCAAATTCGCCGGGCTTGCGCGCACCCGCGTCGGCGAAGAGCTGAAGCTGATTGACACCGATCGTTTCGAGTTCTGCTGGATCGTCGACTTCCCGATGTATGAATGGAGCGAGGAAGAGAAGAAGATCGACTTCTCACACAATCCGTTCTCGATGCCGAACATGCCGGTCGAGGAATTCCTGGCGCTCGATCCGAACGATCACGAGAAGATCCTCGGCATGAAGGCATTCCAGTACGACATCGTCTGCAACGGCACCGAGCTCTCTTCGGGTGCGATCCGGAACCATCGTCCCGATGTGATGAGGAAGGCGTTCGCGCTCGCCGGCTATGACGAGAGCGTGCTGGAAGCGAAGTTCGGCGGCATGCTGCGCGCGCTCTCGCTCGGCGCACCTCCGCATGGCGGCATCGCGCCCGGCATCGATCGCATCGTCATGTTGCTTTGCGGGGAGGACAATCTCCGCGAGGTGGTGCTGTTCCCAATGAACCAGCGCGCAGAGGATCTGTTGATGGGCGCGCCGTCCGAGGTAACGCCGAAGCAGCTCAAGGAGCTGCACATCCGGTTGAATTTGCCGCAGAAATAACTCGCGTCAGCCGCGTGCGGCTTGCGGGATGCGGCTTTCGAGTGCCGCGAGGTCGTCCGGCTCCGGCAACGACCGTCGGCCGGCGCGCAGGATCATGTCGAGATGGCGGCGGATGTGCTTGCGCTGTTGCTCGTCGGCCAGCGCGTCAAGGTCGCTCAGCCGCTCGGCGAGGCGGATCAGCACAGCGGCGCTGCCGTCGCCATATTGCCGGAGCATGTTGAAGCTGGCGTCGAGCAGGCCGTCGAAATGCGAGTTCGGCATGATCAGCCGCAACCGGCCTTCCTCGTCGCACCATTGCTCCTGCGGCGCGCCCCGCTCCATGATCCGCGCAAGGGAGAGAGACAGGCGGTCGATCGTCACCAGCGCCGTATAGGGATCGTTGACGCCCGGCGACAACGCGCGCACCCCGATCTCGACCATCTGCCGGATCGAGAATTCCAGGTCCTGCACGGGTGTCCGCTCGCTGCCCACGATGAGCCCGCCCTCGACCTCTTTCATGAATGATCCGGTCGCGGCCTCCGCCGGCCAGACACGTCCGGCCGCGATCCCGGCGATCATCAAATGACCGGATCGCGCGCTGAGTTCGATCACGGCGTCCGCCTCGCAGGCCGTCTTCACGATGCGCGCGTGATCGACGGCCTGAATGTAACCCTCGCATTTGAGGATCAGTTCGCGTCCCGGTCCCGCAGGCCGCGCCGCGTCGGAGGGCGCGCCGTCATCCTTCCGGGGAAGCAGCCTGCGCGCGCCGCCGTCGATCTCGGCGCCGACATCGTCGATCACATTGTCGGCGATGATCGAGCGGGCCAGATGGTGGACGAACAGCAGCAGGACGATGATGCTCAGAAGCACGAGCGTCGTGCCGATGGTCACCGCCAGATTGGGCACGCTGTCGCCATAGACGCTGCGCATCACCAGCACGAGATAGACCACCGTTGCCACGAACAGACCGAGCATGATCTGGGTGCGCAGGTCGCTCATGAAGAGGCGAATCAGGCGCGGCCCGAGTTGCTGCGCGGCCAGTGTCAGCACGACCATCGTGATGGAAATTGCGAGCGTCGCCAGCGTGATCGTGGCGGTCACCAGATTGGACAGGAAGCCCGGCGCGTCCTTGGCCTCGCCGCTATACAGAAACCAGACCGGGTCCTTTCCGACTTCGATCGAAATTCCGGTTGCGGAAACGGCCGCCACGGCTGCGATCGCCATCATGGCGAGCGGGAGGGCCCAAAGGCTGGTGCGGACATTTTCCCAGATCGTCAAGAGGCGCGGCAGCATGGTATCTCTCCCGCTGAATCGCAGCGTCCCAACTAACATTCGCATTCGCGGGATAAGTTCCATAGAAAGTTCGTGGGCGCCCCATTGCGTCGGGACGCCGGAGGAATTCTGAATGCCGTCCGTGATGTCCAACCTGTCCGATGACCTCAAGAATCAGGCGCTCGCCTATCACCGCTTTCCGAAGCCCGGAAAGCTGGAGATCGCCGCCACCAAGCCGCTCGGTACCCAGCACGATCTGGCGCTGGCCTATTCGCCGGGCGTCGCCGCGGCCTGCGAGGCGATCGCCGCCGATCCTCGGGAGGCCGCCGAACTCACCGCCCGGCAGAATCTGGTGGCCGTGATTTCCAACGGCAGCGCGGTGCTGGGCCTCGGAAATATCGGGCCGCTGGCTTCGAAGCCGGTGATGGAAGGCAAGGCGGTCCTGTTCAAGAAATTTGCCGGCATCGATGTGTTCGACATCGAGATCGATGCGCCGGACGTCGCGCGCATGGTCGACGTGGTGTCGGCGCTGGAGCCGACCTTCGGCGGCATCAACCTGGAGGACATCAAGGCGCCGGAATGCTTCGACGTCGAAGCGCAGCTGAAAGAGCAGATGAAAATCCCGGTCTTTCACGACGACCAGCACGGCACCGCCATCATCGTCGCGGCCGCCGTGACGAACGCGCTCTATCTGGCGAAAAAGAAAATCGGCGACGTGAAGATCGTTGCGTCCGGCGCCGGCGCCGCGGCGCTGGCCTGTCTCAATCTGCTGGTCGAACTCGGCGCCAGGCGCGAGAACATCTTCATCTCCGACATCGAAGGCGTGGTCTACAAGGGCCGTCCCAAGCTGATGGACCGCTGGAAAGACGTTTACGCGCAGGACACCGATGCGCGGACGCTCGGCGACATCATTGGCGGCGCCGATATCTTCCTCGGCGTATCGGCGGGCGGTGTGCTGAAGCCAGACATGGTCAAGCGCATGGCCGACCGGCCTCTCATCATGGCGCTCGCCAATCCGACCCCGGAAATCATGCCGGACGAGGCGAGGGCGGTGCGGCCCGATGCCATGATCTGTACCGGACGCTCGGACTATCCGAACCAGGTCAACAACGTCCTGTGTTTCCCCTACATCTTCCGTGGCGCGCTGGATGTCGGCGCCACCACCATCAACGAGCCGATGAAGCGCGCTGCGGTGGAAGCGATCGCCGCGCTCGCACGCGAAGCGCCATCGGAGGTCGCGGCACGCGCCTATGGCGGCGAGGCGCCGACATTCGGAACAGGATCGCTGATCCCCAATCCGTTCGATCCCCGGCTGATCCTGCGGATCGCGCCGGCGGTGGCGCGTGCGGCGATCGAATCCGGCGCGGCAACGCGTCCGTTCGGCGACTTTGACGCCTATCACGAGCGGCTGAATCGCTTCGTGTTCCGCTCCGGCTTCATCATGAAGCCGGTCTTCACGCGCGCCAAGGAAGACCGCAAGCGGGTCATCTATGCCGAGGGTGAGGACGAGCGCGTGCTGCGCGCAACTCAGGTCGTGGTGGAAGAGGGACTGGCGCAGCCGCTCCTGATCGGTCGTCCCGGCGTGATCGAAACGCGACTGGAGCGTTACGGCCTGTCGATCCGGCCGGGCCGCGACTTCACGCTGATCAATCCGGACGACGACCCGCGCTATCGCGAATACGTGCAGGCCTATGTCGAGGCCGCCGGCCGGCGCGGCATTACGCCGGATGCCGCGCGGACCATCGTGCGGACCAACGCCACGGTGATCGCCGCGCTCGCGGTGCGGCTGAAACTTGCCGACGCCATGATCTGCGGGCTGGAAGGCCGCTACATGGCGCACCTGAAGAACATTCGCGACGTGATCGGGCTTGCGCCGGGAGTCAACGAGTTCTCGGCGCTATCGCTGGTCATCACCAACAAGGGCGCTTACTTCATGGCCGACACTCAGGTGACGCCGGAGCCCAGCGTTGAAGCGGTGGCGGAGATGGCGGTGCTGGCCGCGGCGCATGTGCGGCGTTTCGGACTGGAGCCGAAGATCGCGCTGCTGTCGCATTCCGATTTCGGATCGTTCGACAGTGCGTCCGCCGCCAAGATGCGCGCGGCGATGCGGCTCTTGCAGGAACGGCATCCCGAGCTTGAAGCCGAAGGCGAGATGAACGGCGACACCGCGCTAAACCCCGCGATCCGCGAACGGGTATTCCCGCACTCGCGGCTGAAAGGCGAGGCCAATGTGCTGATCATGCCGAATCTCGACGCGGCCAACATCGCCTACCAGATGACCAAGGTGCTGGCCGATGCGCTCGCCGTCGGACCGATCCTGATCGGGGCGGCGATGCCGGCGCATATCCTGACGCCATCGGTGACGGCACGCGGCGTCATCAACATGACGGCGCTTGCCGCAGTGGAGGCGCAGGGGGCGCGGAGCTAGAACTGGTTCGCCAGAAACGTCTCGAGCGTGACCGGATCGGCCTTCAGCAACGGCTCGGCCGGCGTCACGCCTTCGAAAAGAGTTGCCTCGAAGAACCAGGCGCGCGTGGCCGGCAGTCCCCACAATTGCGACCGGCTGGTATTGGTGAGGTCCCAGCGGATCGGCGGGACGTCCGGGTCGATCGCTTGGTAGTGCGTATTGAACAGCTCGATCCGATGTCCGTCGGGATCGCGGAAATACACGAACAACGCGTTGCCGATACCGTGCCGTCCGGGCCCGCGCTCCATCCGGGTGGCATAGCCCATGCTGGCCGCGACATCGCAGGCATGGATCAGGTCTCGCACTTCCGGAACGGTATAGGCGAAATGATGCAGCCGGGGCCCGCGCCCGTTGCTGAACACGATGTCGTGCGGATTGCCTTTTCGTGCGAGCCAGATGCCCCACAATTCGTCGGTGCCGTCGCGTGCCGTGTATTCCGTCAGCCTGAAACCCAGCGCGGCATAGAAATCGAACGCGCTCTGGATGTCGGAGGCCGCCACCTGCACATGATCGAGATGTTGCGGCGAGCCGCCGTGAAACTTGTCGAAGGATTGCATCAGCCGCGGAACGATTTCCATCTTGGCGCAGAGTTCGATCGGCGTGCCCGACGCATCCGCATAACGCAGCGTGCGGCCCTGATAGGGAGCCTCGGCCCATGTGCTCGCGACACCACGGTGGTCGAGCCAGTCCTTCGCCTTGTCGAGATCGGCGTCGGTCAGCACGCGAAAGCCGATGGCCTGGCACACCGGTTCATCGCTCGATTTGCGGATCACCAGGGAATGGTGGCCGGCCTCTTCCAGACCGCGCAGATAGAGCGCATCGCTGTCCACGTCGCTCACCACGAGGCCAAGTACATCGCTGTAGAACTTGCGGCTGGCGTCGAGGTCGCGGCTGGTCAGGATCACATGGCTGATGCGTGTGATGTTGAAAGGCGGGTCCAGAACGGGCGCGGGCAGGGACATGATGCAGACTTTGGGTGGGAGCGTTGACTGGTCCGGCGGACGAGGGGCGCACCTTATTTGCCGCGACAGTCCGTTTCAATCGCGGCGGCGATCGCTCGTCGCATTGCCGTCATGGTTGGGTATAGATTGTGCGATGCCCAAGATGAGTTGGGCATGAGCAGTGGGACCGAGCGCGCATGAGCTTTTTTCCAGGTGAGGATCCGGCACCGGGTGACCGCAAGTCCTGCGATGCGCTGGAACGTGTAATCGTGCCGCGGACCACCGATCTCGGCGATTTCGAGGTGCGTCGCGCATTGCCTTCGGCGCAGCGACGCATGGTCGGTCCGTTCGTCTTTCTCGACGAGATGGGGCCTGCGACCTTCAGCGCCGGCACCGGTGTCGATGTGCGGCCGCATCCGCATATCGGGCTCGCCACAGTAACGTATCTCTTCGACGGTGAGATCACCCATCGCGACAGTCTCGGCACCTTCGTTGCGATCCGGCCCGGCGAGGTGAACTGGATGACCGCCGGCCGCGGCATCGTGCATTCGGAGCGCACCGCACCGGAGCGGCGGGTCAACGGCGACGCCCTGCACGGCCTGCAATGCTGGGTGGCGCTGCCGGCCGACAAGGAGGAGATCGACCCATCCTTCTTCCATCGGAGCGCGGATGATCTGCCGCTGGTGAACGACACTGGCTTCACCGCACGCGTGGTGGCCGGTCAGGCCTTCGGCGCGCGCTCACCGGTCGTCACCGCGTCGGACACCGTGTTCGCCGACATCAAAATGGCAGCAGGTGCCACGATCCCGCTCGACCCGGATTACGAAGAGCGCGCGATCTATATCGTCACCGGCGAGATCGAAATCGCGGGCGACCGTTTCACCGGGCCACGCCTTCTGGTGTTCCGGCCGGGTGACCGGATCGCGGTGCGGGCGCTGTCGGAGAGTCGGATCGCGATCCTCGGCGGTGCGGCGCTCGAAGGCCCGCGGCACATATGGTGGAATTTCGTGTCGTCGCGCAAGGAGCGCATCGAACAGGCCAAGGAAGACTGGAAGTCCGCGCGCTTTGACATCGTGCCGGGCGACGAGACCGAGTTCATCCCGCTGCCGCCGCGGTAACTGGCGCCGCTGGCTCGGCCCGCGGCCATTTTCATTTCTGCTTAACCATACGGGCCATCCGCCCGCGCGCAGGTCTGCGGGTCGGCAAGCTGAGCCTCTATGCTTAATCCCGCCTTTACGGGAACCGGTCAGTTTGACGTGCGGTATATTGTGGGGGCGTCCTTCCTTGTCGTCGAAATTCGGAAAACTGATCGCGATCGCGGTCGGCATCCTGCTTGCGGGTGCGCCCATGGTGGGCCTGAATTTCTGGGTCGACGGGCTGATGGTCCGTCAAAGCGCGAGCGATGCCGAGACCTTTGCCCGGCGCTCGATCCACGTCGCCGATGCCCGACTCAGTGCGATCCTGACCTCGCTTCAGACCCTGGCGGCGCGCGGGGTCGACGGCTGCCGTCCGGATCAGGTCGAGGCGCTGAAAAGCGCGAGCCTGCCGGTTGCATGGGTCAAGCAGATTGCAGTGCTGGGAGCTGCCGGACAGCCGCTTTGCGGCGATCTCGTCCTGCCCGGACTGGTCAAGGTGATTGCGCAGCGCGAAGTCCGGGGAAGCAATGCCGAGATCGAGGTGGTGCAACTCGGCGATCGACCCGGGCGGATGGTGCGGCTGCGTCTGCCGGTGGGACCGGGAGGCACCACAAGCCTTGCCGCTCTCATACTTCCGGATGTTCTGATCACCAGCCTCGGTATCAGCAGCGCATCGGCATCCGAATACGCGCAGCTTGCGCTTGTCGACGGGACCGTCATTACCGAATTGGGCGCTCGTCCCGCCGACAGCGAGGCGCTGTCGGCGGTGAGCCGCAACGCGCGCGTCAACGATCGCTTCGGTTTGCGGGTCGCGACCTCGCACCCGCAGATCGAAGGTGAGGTCTCGCTCGACGAATTGCGCAAGATCGCAATCGCTATGACCGGCATCCTGGCGCTGGCACTGGTCGCTTTCGCGCTTATCCTGCGCCTGCGTCAGCGTGACAACCCGGTGACCGAGCTCGAGCGTGCGCTGCGCCGCGGCGACTTCGTGCCCTATTATCAGCCGATCGTCGACATCACCAACGGCCGCCTGCGCGGGGCCGAGGTGCTGATGCGTTGGAGAAAAAGCGACGGCACCGTGGTGCCGCCCGCAGCGTTCATTCCGCTGGCGGAATCCAGCGGTTTGATCGTGGCGATGACGCGGAGCATGATGCGCCATGTAGTCGCGGAGATGGGTCCGGCCTTTGCAGTCCGTCCGAAGCTGAAGCTCGGGTTCAACATGACCGCCGAGCATTTTGCGAACGACACCATCGTGCGCGACATCCGCACCATCTTCGAACGTTCACCCATTCGCTATTCGCAAATCTTTCTCGAAGTGACCGAACGGCAGCCGCTCGAAAATCTGGGCCGGACCCGCCGCGTGATTGCGACGCTGCAGGATCTCGGGGTCCGCATTGCCATCGACGACGTCGGCGCCGGCCATGGCGGTCTTTCCTATATCCTGAAGCTCGGTGCCGACGTCATCAAGATCGACAAGATGTTTGTCGACGCGCTCGGCAGCGACAACCATTCGAGTATCATCGTCGAAACCCTGGTCGACCTCGCGGAGTCCATGCGCATGGACGTCATTGCCGAAGGCGTCGAGACCTTCGAACAGGTGGTCGCCCTGCGCGAGCGCGGCGTTCGCACCGCCCAGGGCTATGTGTTCGCGCCGCCGCTTCCCGGTTCCTCGTATCTGAAACTGGTCGAGGCGATCGAGCCGTCCTCGGCTGCCGAACCCAATGCAGCCAGGGGCAGGCTCTACGGCGCCGGCATGTTCGAGACGTCGTCGGCTGCCTGACGCCGTTTGAAGGCCTGCGGTGTCAGGTGGTATGATGGTTCCGATCTCGAACGAGGGAGGACGACCATGATTCGCAGGATGACCGGTACGACCTGTCTGACGCTCGCGCTCGCCATCCCCCTGGTTTTCGCCACACCCGTACAGCCGGCGGGGGCGCAGGACGGGCTCATCGGCGGAGCCATTTTCGGTGGCGCCGCAGGCGCCATCATTGGCGGAGCGGCCGGCGGTCGGGGCGGTGCCGCAACCGGTGCGATTATCGGAGCGGCGACTGGCGCAGCACTTGGCGCGGAGATGGAGCGGCGGCGAACCGGCTATTATTGGTACAATGGCCGTTGCTGGCGCCGCGACGCGCGCGCCAATTATCATCTGGTGTCGCGCAACTTCTGCGGTTGACCCGCCGGATTTTCAGGGGGCTGCTGGGCAGGCGCGTTTTTGTGCCTCAGGATTGCCATCGCGCCCGCGCAGGACGTAGATTGCAATCCACTTTGGCATCCCACATTCCCATGAAAATCGTCTGTCTTGCCCTCGCGCTCACGATCCTGCCGTTGTCATCGGGGGTCGCGCAGAATGCTGCACCCAAGTCGCTGCTTGAAAATGAGCAGATCAAGGTCCGCGAGATCAAGCTCGCGCCCGGAGAAAAACAGCCCGCGGTTCAGCGCCCCAACACCTTTCTGTATGCGCTGACCGACGGGTCGATCGTATTCACGCCTCCGGGACGCAAGGGCTATGAGTTGACGTTCAGGGCAGGCGAGGCGCTCTGGCTGCCGTCGCAGGAGACCGCCACGTCGAATGAGAGCGACAAGGAGGTCCGGGTCCTGGTTGTCGAGATCAGGGCGCGCCCGCCTGCCGCCGCGAAGGGCAAGACGTCCAAGGGAAGCAAGGGAGCGAAGGGTTCGAAGAAGGGCGCGAAGAAATAGGCGCCGCATCGCGGAAGCATTTAGGATTGGCGGTTCCGATCGGCGGCGGTGTCGGACCTTTAGGAGATTTCGCCATGCAGGTGATGTTGGTTCTCGGACGCATCCTTTTCGTTCTGGTTTTCATTCTCTCCGGCGCGCAGAAACTGATGGATATTCCGGGAACCGCGGGCACGATCGGTGCCAAGGTGGCGTTGCCCGATGTGCTGGCTGCGTATACGCCCCAGCTCGAAGCGATGTCCGGGATGACCACGCCGACGATGCTTGCTATCCTGGTCGGTGTGGTGGAGATCGGGGCGGCGCTGATGATCGCGGCGAATATCGGCGCGCGCGCAGGCGCCGTGCTGTTGATTCTGTTTACAATCGCGGCGACCTGGTACTTCCATCCATTCTGGGCCATGTCCGGTGCGGAACGCGAGGCGAACATGATCCAGGCCTTGAAGAACCTGTCACTGATCGGTGGCCTTCTCGTGATATTCGTGATCGGATCCTGGCGTCCGGGATATGATCGCTATTCCGAATCCGCCGCCGAGCGTATGTGAGGCACCGGGGAGTTTGAAGACATGCGGCTTATGACGACTGGTTTGGCGCTCGCAGCGACCGCTATGTTCGCGCTTTTTGTACCGGCGACCACCGCTTCGGCGAGGAGCTACGTTTACAGCACGGAGTATTGCGCCCGGGACTATGACGGTGCGATGGATTGCTCCTATTTCACGCTGCGGCAATGCCGCGAGGCTGTCTCGGCGACCGGCGGCGATTGTGCTGTGAACCCGCGCTATTCCGGTGAGCCTGCGCCGCGATACCGGCGGGCGCCGCGCCCGCGCTGAATTCCGCAGCGGGGCCTGATTGTCCGGACAGTCCGTACTGAAAATTCCGACCTGGAAATAAAGAGGGCGGCCAAGTGAGCCGCCCCAAGGTTGTTACGCCACGCGGGAGGAACCTCTGCGGGATCGGCCCCCTCAACCGCCGGTCCCGCGTGACTGAAGAATCGAATCAATGCTCGATTACAAGTCTGCCTGAATATTCAGCGCCGTCACCCATATTCTTCTACCGCGGCGCAAAATTGCCCAAACCGTTGTCACGGAAGCACACGCGCATCGCTTGGGGAGGGCATCTGCGCCCGCTCTCAACATCAGGCGGCGCCGTGTCAAAAAAAATCGCCGGGCGGAGCCCGGCGATCTGAACCGAAACCTCAATAACGCGCCGCCTAATCGACGGTCCGAACAACGCTCGCAGTCGGACGCTGGTCGACGGTTGGAAGCTTGGCCTCCTTCTTCATCATCTCGTCGTACTTCGCCATCGACTGAACCGTGCCCTTGGCCCGCATGTGCACGACCTTGTAGCCGCCGTCCTTGAGCTGCTTGAGCAGTTCCGGCAGCGCGTCGGCAGTCTGGGTCTGGAAATCGTGCATCAGAACGATCCCCTTGCCGTGCTTCTTGAGTTTGTTCATCACCGCATTCACGACTTGCTCCGGACGGCGCGCCTTGAAGTCGAAGGAGTCCAGGTCGGTCGAGAAAATCGCGATGTTGCGCTCGCCAAGATAGGTCACGAGTTCCGGCGGATGACGGAGCGCGACGAAACGAAAGAAGGGCGCGGACTGGGCGCCAAGCGACATGTTGACCGCGCTGATGCCTTTCTCGATTTCTTCCTTGGCCTGTTCCGGGTTGATGTTCTTGCGGCCGAGATCGGCGTGGCTCCAGGTGTGGGAGCCGATCGTGTGACCGCCTTCAGCCACCTGCTTCAAGATTTCCGGGTAGTAGGTTGCGTGCTTACCGATGATGAAGAATGTCGCCTTCACGCATTGATCGGCAAGTGCCGCCAGCACCTTCGGGGTGGTCGGCCAGGGGCCGTCGTCGAAGGTGAGCAGAACCTCCTTGTCGCGCAGGAAGTCGTGCTGCTTGAAATGTTCGAAGCCGAAACCGGGACCGCCGGTGGTATCGATTTCAACCGTGCGGGAGACCCCGAGGGCACCCGGATTGGCACACTTGGCCGCACCGGCGGCTCCGGCACCCGGAGCCTGCGCGAAAGCCGCACCGCTCGCCAGCGATGCGGAAACCAGGATAGCGCACGCGAACGAGTGGCGCATGGTGGACCCCCTCATGAGAGCGGACCCAGGCGGCCCGCATGGCAAAGCTATGGCATGAAAAACGTGACATGCCACAAGAGTCAACGAATCCCCCCGTCGATACCGGTGAGGAACGGGGATTATAGTTATTTGTGATGGGTTCGACACGGCCAATGGCCGTGTCGTTAACGATTGCGTCGGGAAATGGACAAATTCCGGACCAACCGCCACGCTCTCGAAAAGGCCTTAGCCGGTCAGGCGGGCCCGAGCTCGCGCTCGAGCGCCGCGACCAGGTGAGGGGCGGTCGGCTCAATCGCGGAGCCGAAAGAGGCGGCAAGCGTGCCGTTCCGCGCAACCAGGTACTTGTGAAAGTTCCAGCGGGGTGTCTCGCTCGGCCGCTGGATCGCCGCCCAGCGATAAAACGGGTGCGCCGCCTCGCCCTTCACCGCGACCTTTTCGGTCAATGGGAAGGTCACGCCGTGACGATGGGCGGTGCCGTGAATTTCCGATTGCCCACCGGGTTCCTGCCCGCCGAAGTCGTTTGAGGGCACGCCGAGAACCAGCAGCCCGCGATCGCGGTACCGGCTCCATAACGTCTCCAGGCCCGAATATTGCGGCGTGTAGCCACACAGCGATGCGGTATTGACGATCAGAACCGGGCGTCCGGTCTGTTCCGACAGAAGAATCTCTTTCCCGTCCAGCGCCCTGAAAGAGAAGGCGAAGGCCGTGGCGCGACTCATGGCGGTTTGCGCGCTCCCGCGCCGGGACATAAATGGCAGCACGGCAGCGCCGCCGATCGCGTTGAGGATGGTTCGCCGCGAGATCATGTCAGTTGCTCCACCGCGGCCAGTCTACAGCAGCCGGATCGCATGCGAACCCACATGCGCGTGAAGCTCCGTTTTGCTTACCCGGTGGGAACCAAGGCCCATGCGTGTCGTTCACAATCGACAGCATTTGGGGCCGATATGAAAAGCTTCAATCCGTTTCGTATGTCGTTCGACCGTCCGCTGAGGCCGGTGGAACGGACGCGCGCGCGCGTGACCGCGACAATCGTTGGCGGGGCCGCCATTTTTCTGGGGATTTCGAGTGTCGGCGTACTCCTAAACGCCAGTTCCGAGGCGATCGGCAACTGGACGAATGCCGAGCCGCCACCTGAAGCCAGGATCCTCGCGACAGCGGCCGAAGATCCCACCGGCAAGAGCTGCGAGGAGCAGACCTGGCCTTATCTGGAAGCGCGGTGCCTGAAATCCGCCGATACGGAGGCGTCGCCGCGCTCCACGCCGAAACACGGCCTCGGATCGCAACAGGTCTCGTTACCCGACGCGCCGGCCACCAAAGCAGCGTCGCCAACCAGCCCGGCCGTGGAACGGGGTACGACCGGCTCCGCGGCGTATGATGACAAGCCAGTACCGACGCCGCGTGGCGCATCCGGCGCGACAGGCGAAGCTGCCGTTCCTCTCCCGGTTCCGGCACCCGCGCCTTCTGTTGTTGCACCGGCCGCGTCCGAGTCGGGACGCGTCTTGAAACAGGACGCTACGCAAAATCGGAGCAAGGCTAAACGGCAATTGTCCCGACGCGAGCAGCGCCGAATGGAACGGCAGGAGCGGAGAATGTTGCAGCGTGAGCGCCGTGAGGAAGTGCGCAGGCTGCGCCACGAGCGGTGGCGGGCGCGGCAGGAAGCACGCCGCGACGAATTCTTCATCTTTCGCTGACCATCGCCGGCTTGAGCCGGCTCCGTGAAACTGAAACAGAAAAAACCGGCCGCATCGCTGCGGCCGGCTTTTTGTCTGGAGGCCGGTTAGTGGCAGTTGCGCTTGCCGTAACCGCCATATCCACCATGGCCGTAGGACACCTTGCGGACCGGAGGCGCAAACTTCGGCTCAACGAATTTCGGTTCGGCGACGATGACCTTGGGCGCGAATTTCGGCGCGGCCAGTCTGGGCGCGGGTTCGGGGGCAGCGTCCTCGGCCGGAGCGGCTTCGGCACCCTGGGCTTCGACCGCGGGGGCCTGGCCGTCGACCTTGGCCGGCGCCTGGTCGGCAACCGGGGCGGGCGCCAGAGCGACCTTGTTGGGGGCAGGAAGGATCTGGATTTGACGGGTCGGACCCTGCTGGGCCTGGGCGGACACGGCCATAACGGCCAGGATCGCGGCGGCGAGGGCGGTTTTCGTGATGGTCATGGCCTTGTTTCCTTGAGTGAGCGATTGGTTGATGCCCATTCGTCGCGCGGCCCTGAAAGGCGGTTCAAACCGCGGTTGGAAAATTCGCTCGCTCATTCCGCCGCCAGCCGGCACGGCATGAAACCGGTTTTCGCCGACTGCGTTGAGACAGAAGTAACCAGCCTCGCCATATAGGCCGAACCGGCGTCCAGTTTGCCCGACTGACCCTGAAAGGTGCGTTCGAAGGGCTGGCCGATGCCTAAGACGGAACGATTTGTCCGGATGACTTGTTACTGGCGCTTGTGGGCAGTCTGGCGCTGTGCGGACTTTCCTATGGTACCGTTCGAACCGGGTCTGCTGTGAGCGCGACCAATGTCTACTGTGTTTCGGTATGGCCGGCGAGCGGGCCCAGTCGTTATTAGTCTCCGGGCTTGTCGCCGCGCTTAAGAGACCGGAGTTGGAGAACCGAAAATGAAACTTCTCGCTGCTGCCGCCGTCATCGGCGCAACGTTGCTGACAGGCGCAACCCCATCGTCGGCGCAAGTCGAATATCCCTGGTGCATCATCACCGGGGGGCGTGACGGTGGCGCCATGAGCTGCGGTTACGTCAGCCTCGCGCAATGCATGCAAACCCGTATCGGGACTGACATGTGCGTGATCAACCCGCGCTATAACGTGCCGCGCTCGCGCGGCTAGCGAAGATAGCGGCGTCTGATGGAACCGGTCATCGCGTTTCGGCGTCTGAATGCCTATGTGTGCAGCGCCGAAATATCCATGAGGATGACCGATGGTTCGCAGCCTCGCGATCGCGATAGCCGCGTTGTGGGTGATGTCCGCCCACGCGGCGGATGAACCCGACCTGATCTTCAAGCGCTCCACCGTGTTCAAGTGGATGTCGCCGAACGACAAGCTCGCCACCTATGGCCTCGACGATCCCGAGGTTGACGGTGTTGCGTGCCACTTCACCGTACCGGAGCGCGGGGGATTCAAGGGCTGGCTCGGCCTTGCCGAGGAAGTGTCCGACATTTCGCTGGCCTGCCGGCAGATCGGTCCGATTCATTTCAAGACCAAGTTCGAGCAGGGCGAGGACGTGTTCCGAACCCGCCGCTCGCTCTTCTTCAAGAAGATGCAGATCGTCCGCGGCTGTGACGTCAAACGCAATGTGCTGGTCTACATGGTATTTTCGGATCGCATCATCGAAGGCTCGCCCAAAAACTCGACTTCGAGTGTCCCGATCATGCCATGGGGCGCGCAAACCGATGTCCCCAAATGCGCTGACTACATCGAGAAGTGAACGTGGCCGACGCATCGGCTGAACAAACAGACGCGGCGCCGTCCGGGGACGGCGCCGCGTCTAATCTCAGGTCTGCCGTTTCTCAGTAGCGACCGTAGCCGCCGCCACCATAGCCGCCGCCACCGTAACCACCGCCGCCGTAGCCGCCGCCACCGTAACCGCCGTAGCCGCCACCGTAGCCGCCACCGTAACCGCCGCGATCATAATAACGCGGGCGCTGGTACTCGCCGTAATAGCGCGGCTTGGGTTTGTGCCTGACGACCGGCTTCTTCTCCAGCACCGGTCCTTCCTTCACGAACTTCTGCGGCGCGCCCTTGCCCGGAGGTGGCGGGGGAGCGGCGTCACCGGGAGGTGGTGTGCCGGCCGTGGAGTCCTGTGCCGGAGGAGCCGCGTCTGGCGCCGGAGCGGCCTGCTGCAACGGCCGGCCCGGCCGGCGTCGTTGCGGCGCGGCTTGTTCGGGCGGTCCCGCATTGGCATTGGCGTCTGGTCCGGGACCCTGATCCGGCGCATTGGCAGGACCGGCGGCCGCCGGCGCGCCTTCGCCACCCGGGGCGGGCAAGACCTGGATCTGCCGGGTCTGCCCTTGCTGAGCGGAAGCGACGCCCAGTGCAGCTGCCATGATGGCGGCCGCGAGGGCGCACGTAAGCGATTTCGACATAACCTTCTCCATGGTCGGAAAGACGGTTCTTGTCAGTCGCAGTCGGGCGAGCGTGCGTTCGATCCGGCGCGCATCAAGCTCGGGCAAATCGCGCTCTTCTTGGCCGGCAGTCTCCGACCGGATCGGACAAAGCGCAACGCATTTCTGTTCAATGGGACGTGATAGCGGGGCCGGAATTGCGACGATTCCCTTGCGGATACTTCCCTTGCAAATAGAGCAGACCGAACCCGATCGCCGGAACCAGGATATCGGTCCAGAAGATGATCCCCGCATTGCCGGGCGCGAAATTCCGCGCCGCGATCATCTGGTAGATGTGGCCGCCTGCGGCGCCGAGAAGGAACAGCGACGGGCCGACCACGGCGGCGATGCGCAATCCGCGATCGCCCCGGAACGCGAGAAAGCCGACTGCCGCGAATCCCAGGCTCGCGAAGCCGACCTCAGTCTGGAACGGGCTGTCGGCCCAGCCGATGAAGCGCGCGGCCATGTCGCCGAAAAACACGTGCATCACGAAATTATAGAGAAGGCTCATGCCGATGGAAAACAGGAGGAAGTACGAGAACAGCGCCTCGACCAGTTGGGCACGGCTGCGCGGTTTTGGCTTCGAGAGGTAGGCCACGGCCGATGCGATCAACCCCAGGACCAGGAGCGTGAGGGTGAAGTTGGACAGCACGAAGCGGATGAGAGATTCGATCATAATTTTCCGTGGGGCGGGGGACGTCCCGCGTGGGGTTGCGGCTCCGGTTGTGGACTTGGCAGACGCCGGGACAGGGACCATATTTGCCGCATGAGCGACACCCTGACCAAGACCTATCCCGTCACCCGCACCGACGCCGAGTGGCGCGCCCTGCTGAGCCCCGAACAATATTACATCATGCGCGAGCATGGCACCGAGCGGCCTGGCAGTTGCGCACTGAATTACGAGAAGCGCGCCGGCACCTTCGAATGTGCCGGCTGCGGGCAGCCGCTGTTCAAGTCAGGCCGCAAGTTCGAGAGTGGCACCGGCTGGCCGAGCTTCAACGATCCGGAGCCCGGCGCGGTCGAAACCACCGAGGACAGGGCTTTCGGCATGGTCCGCACCGAGGTGCATTGCAGCCGCTGCGGCAGCCATCTGGGCCATGTATTCCCCGACGGCCCGCCGCCCACCGGCCTTCGCTATTGCATCAATGGCGTGGCGATGAATTTCCAGCCGGCCTGACGCGTTCCAATTTCCGTGAGGCGCGCTATCCTGCACTCCGCAACCCTGCGGAGACTGGGATATGCCGGACACCGCGACCCGCGAGATCGGCCGCGTCTATGCGGCGCGCGGCCCATGGATGGACGGAGTCATGCCCGGCGATCCGGCCGACGATGTCCATTTCGAAAGCCGGCCGATCCCGGAAGAGGCCTGGACTGCGTTCGAGACTTCAGACCTGTGCGAGCATATGCATGGTCTGCCGCATGAGGGCATCATCGGATCCTACGAGGAATTCTGGTTCAAGGCCGAGCAGCTTGCCGCGCTGGTTGCGCTGATCGAAACCGAGGCGCCGAAGGCGCCGGCTGCGGCGCGCGCCTGGCTTGCGGATGTCGTGCGGTTTTCGCGGCGCGCGCAGGAACGCGGCGTCGGCGTCACTTTCATTGTCGGAGGGTGAGCAGGCGGACGGGATCACGCGAAACCGTGATCGGATCGCGGCTGCCATGCCTGCAATCCTGACATATCATGCCGACAGTGCCCGTGCCGCCCGAGGCTGCGATGCCCGACCCCAACGTCAAGACCCGCACCAAAACGAAGACCAAGACCGCGCGGCCGCCGCTATACAAGGTAATCCTGCTCAACGACGACTACACGCCGCGCGAATTTGTCGTGCAGGTATTGAAGGCTGTCTTCCGCATGGGCGTGGAGCGCGCGCAGGCGGTGATGATGACGGCGCATCGGCGCGGCGCCTGCGTGATCGCGGTCTATACCCGCGACGTTGCCGAAACCAAGGCGAAGGAAGCCACCGATCTCGGCAAGCAGAACGGCTATCCGCTGTTCTTCACCACCGAGCCGGAAACCTGAGCGGTCTGTCCGACCACAAATTTGGCTGATCGATTGTCGCGCGACAGGGTGCCCCGTACTCGGAACGAGACGTCGCGCGTTAGCATTTTGATCGCCAACGCGGAGATTTGCCATGACGGACATCACGCGCAATGAGGACGCGCTCGAACTGCGCTCCGGCGGCACCACGCTGACGCTCGACAAGAGCGACGGCAAGGCCGTGCTGCAGCGCAAATTCCTCTTCGTGAAGATGAAGCCGGCCGAGATGAGTCTGTCGGACATTGCCGACGTGACGCTCGATATTGCCTTCGACGGCGCCTCGGGCATCGAAATGTGCAACGCGATGCTGGTGTCGCGGGAAGGCGCGGCCTTTGCCGTCCCCGCGTCCGACAAGGCGGACGCGGAAAAATCCGCGACCGCGATGCGGGAATTTCTCGGGCTGCACTGACGCCGCTGAGGCATTGGTGCCGACCTTGTCCGTCCGGCGCTTGACGCGCCGGACGGATAATGCGTGCGCGTCTATCAGCGCCCGCGCGCGTAGGCGCGGCGCGCTTTCGCACTGACGTTGTAATTGCGATAGCCGCCGGTATCGAAATGGATGTGTCCCGACGGATAGGTGATGACGGCGCCGCCGGAATTCGCGCGCAGCCAGGCCAGCATCGCGCCGCGTTGTCCGGACCGCGGAACGAAATCGACCGCCTTGCCGTAGCGATGCTGCGAGGGGCGGCCGGAGCCTGCGATCACCGCCCCGGGGCGGCAGGTGGAAATCACCTTCACCGCGCCGAACCGCGCCTCGAGGCGTGACAACACTCCGCGGGTCTGGCCGGTGAGGCAGCCGCGCGCAGCGCTGGCGCCACGACGCGATGAATATTCGGTCTGCGCGGTCCGGAACGGACCGAAAGCCTCGAACTGCGATGCGGCATCGGCATCCTGTGCATGGACGGGGAGGGCGGGAAGAATGGTTGCAGCCATCAGGACGGCAAACGACGTTGCGATACGCATTGAACCTCGAACTCGTTAGTGTGGATTGATTGCTACGCTTGCGAGGTCCGCATGAACGACGATGTCGCTCAGACCGTCACAGGCTGATGCCGCGCGCCAAACGCAACGCGACCGCGGGAACCGCGTGATCCCGCTTTAGCCGATCGGATGGGGCTATTCCATGACGGAAAGGCGGCGAATACCCCTTGTGCGTCAAGCACATAGCGCCAACTAAGGTTTTGCCGCAGATCGGGACAGATTCCGCCAAATTGTCCCGGTTCAAGCCATACTCAACGCGATTTCCGCGGCTGCGCGCGGCGCTTGCCGCGCCTGCGGCCTGGTTTGGACGGCTTCGTTAACGCGTCTTTGCGCTGGCGTCGCTGCCCTGTAATCTCAACCCGGGTTTTCGCCGGAGCCGTGAGATCGATGCTTGTGAAGGGGATGGCCGCCGCGGCGCTGATGACGGTCGCAATCGCGCTTGCGGTGCCGGCCCTTGGCTGCAACGCCATGAGCGGCAGTGCGGGGTGCGACGGGCCTTACGGCTATCTTCCCGGATATCGCGATGGCCCGTCCGGCAGCACGCGCGGCAGCGGCGCGCTGCCGCCGATGAGTACGCTCGGCGGCGACCTGACCGGCAGCTTCGAACGACCGGGGACCATCGGGGCTGTGACCTTCGGCAGCGGTGGCCGCAAATGCAGCGGCATGTTCCGGTCGGTGAATTGCTGAACCGCCGAACGATTTATCAGGGAAAACGATCATGCGTGGTTCGAGCCTCGCCGCTGTCACCATCGTTGCCATGCTGGCCGCCGCAACGGCGCAGGCGCAGGACAGGAAGCCGGACGCGGGCGACCGCAGCGTCGCGCAATATACCTGCAAGGATGTGATGCGCGAGAGCGGCGGCAATCGCGACGTCGCCATCGCCTTCCTGCACGGCTTCCTGCTCGGACAATCGGGCGGCAGCACGTTCAATGTCGAGACGCTGCGCAAGCAGACCGACGCCTTCATCGAGCGCTGTCTCGACAATCCCGGCCTGCGCGCCGCCGACGTGATGGGCGAGATCCGCAAGTAGCGGACGCGGCGCTATTTCTTCTCGATCGAGATGCCGCCGGGGCCGACATTGATCTGCATGCCCTCGGGCTGCTTCTTCGCCTGGTACAGGTTCCAGGCGAGGATCGCGGCGACGACGGCCAGCGCGCCGACGAGAAGATAGAGCATGTTGTTGCGGGTCATGGGAATCGCGGGCCTCTGATGATGGCTGCGCTGTAGCGCATTCGGATTGCGGATGGAAACGCGGCAGCGCGGGGCAGGGGGACTCCAGAGCGTCCAGGCAAAGCTCCGCCATCCCTTATTCTTTAGCCGGCGCGGGCGCGCCCGTCGTCCAACTCGCATTCCTTGGAAGAACCAAGGGCGCGCGGAACGCCGGGCTTTCAGCCAAGCCCATGGCCCCATGCGCGAAGTGAGTATGCGCATGAGATTGTAGTCACCACGGACCGCCGAAAGGCATCGGCGTTCCGCGCGCGGTGTGAGTGGCTTGCTCTGCGACAACCCCGGAGGACAGACACCGTTGACCGGCATCGCCGGGCGGACTTTCTTGATATCCTCCGCTGGTGACCCACGGCCGGTGAGCCGGATCATCGCAGCTTGGGCCTCCGCTGAAGACCGCACGTCTTGCGCCCTGCAACGGCCACCGCATCCCGCCCCGCGTCTCATGACGCTGATCAGACGCCCCTTGGACGGGACGGGATGCGGAGACTTAGATCAGGGGAAGATGGCGGAAATAATGAATACGGTCCTATCTGTTGAAATTCCGATCTTTAGACGCGGATTTTTTTGATTTAGCCGCAAATCAAGTATACTCGCATACGTTGTAACCCCTTCCCTGTTTCGAAGTTGATAATGACGATCTTGCGAGATGTCGATCTCACTTTCGCGAAGGAGCATCTCAGTCGTTTTGCGGACTCTGATTTCTTCCCGCCACTCTATGAGTTTGAGGCTGTTTGGCAGGGTTGGGACGAGTTCTGCAGCGAAGTTAAGAAGACAAATGTCGAAAGACTAAGCTTCCCAACGCCTCTCCAGTTACCTGCGCCAAAGCCAAATCAGACTTTCCGGATTGTTCATCAACTCGATCCGCTATCGTGTATCGTCTACACCGCTTTAGCGCATGCGGTTTGCTCCGATCTGGAAGCGAAACGAATCGATAAATCTAAGAAAATCTCTTGCTCATATCGGACGAAGCCGGAAGGCGGTTCATTCTTCTCCGAGGGGACTGGTTATCAAGACTTCTTGGATCAAACGCGCGCCCTTTGCGAGGCAAACAAATTCATCCTCGCCACCGACATTGCTGACTTCTACAATCAAATATATTCGCATCGCGTACGAAATTCTATTGCTGGCCTTGGTCCTTCGTTTGTGGATATCGCAAAAGACGTCGAGTCCGTGATTCATTCGCTGAGTTCTCAGTCTTCGAAGGGCGTACCAACAGGGCCGAATGCTAGTATCATTTTTTCAGAAGCCATTCTGTTGGATGTGGACGGCCTTCTTATGAGCCGGGGTGTTGCGTTTTGTCGTTTTGCTGATGATTTTCGAATTTTTGCTGATCGCGAGGCGGACCTTAGAAAGATTTCCGAGTTCCTGTCAGAGTATCTTTTTGATCACCATAGACTTCATCTCAGCGCGGCTAAGACGTATATTTCGGAAACGTCCGAATTTTTGCAGCGAGAATTTTTCAATCACTATCGCATTGAGGTTCAAGAAGCCTTTGATCTGCTCGGCTCCATGACATACGGCGGCGTCGCATCTTACGTTGATGCTGAAGAAGATGAAGAGAGCGAGAGGATTCCATTCGGCGTTCTAGTGGCGACCGAGGACGTCTCCCCTGAGAAGGGCTTGGCGCAGATCGTAGACCAAGTTGCAAAAACGATTGAAAAAACAGGTCGCGCAGATTTGAATCTACTCAAGGCTCTACTGCGGCGCTGTCGAATTACAAACAGCGATGCGTTCTTTCCGCTGCTTGAAGATAGCACAGAGGTGTTTTTACCAGTGTTTCATGACTTAATGAAGACGATGCGGCAATTGTATGCTCAGGGTCATCGCGAAACAGTGGTGAGTTTTCTTAAGGGCATTTATGAAAGCAATGTAATAAACCTGAAATTTATTCGGTTTTGGGCGGATTGGTTAGCATCGCAAGATCGCTTGTTGTTAGAGTCGTCGGGTGCCCTCCCGCTTATACGGGCCAATGGCGACTTGCGTCACCAAGCGAACATGGCGGTCGTGACGCGCGACTTTGCGTGGGTGCGAAGCTTCCGAGCCAATGTAGACCAACTAGGTGACTGGGACCGCAGGGCGGTGGTGGGGGCATCACGCATTTTGAGCAAAGATGAAAGAGGCCCATTTCTGGCTAATGTGCGTAAAAGAGCCAACTCGAACGTTGTCGACAAGCTGCTTTTCGATCACGTCATGTCACACTAACAAGCACGCGTCGCTCCGCGCGCCACCGCGATGATGCGCGGGTGATCGAACGCCACGAAGCGTCCCGTCATAACGCGGCGTGCGGCTGTCGATGATGCCTGAACGCGCGCAAAATCCGCTGGATCGTCCGCGCCCAAGCGTATAGACGGGCGCTCCATTTGCGGACGCCACGATGTCATCCTGCGGACTTGATTTCGGAACCTCGAACACCACGCTCGGGCATATGGTCGATCATGTGCCGGTGCTGGTGCCGCTGGAGGCGGAGCACGTCACGATTCCGAGCGCGATCTTCTTCGAGCGCAACGGCGGCGTCTTTATCGGCCGGCGCGCGATCGACACCTATGTGGATGGCACCAATGGTCGGCTGATGCGCAGCCTGAAGTCGCTGCTTGGGACGTCGCTGATCAACGAGACCACGCAGCTCGGTCGCGAGCGCAAAACCTTCCGCGACGTCATCGCCTCTTATGTCGGCGCGGTGAAGCGGCGCGCGGAGCAGGCGGCGGGCGTCACGTTCCGCAGCGTCGTGCACGGGCGCCCGGTGCATTTCGTCGACAACGCGCCGGATGCCGACGCCAGGGCCGAGGACACGCTGCGCGAGATCGCGCGCGGGCTCGGCTTCGACGAGATCACCTTCCAGTTCGAACCGATCGCGGCCGCGCTCGATTACGAGCGCGAGATATCCGGCGAGCAGATCGCGCTGATCGCCGATATCGGCGGCGGCACGTCCGACTTCTCCATCGTGCGCCTCAGTCCGCGCCGGCATCGCGTGGCGGACCGTACCGGCGATATCCTCGCCAACGATGGCGTGCGGATCGGCGGAACGGATTTCGACCGGCGCGTCAGCCTCGGCGAGGTCATGCCGCTGCTCGGCTATGGCAGCGCGATGAAGCGGGATGGGCTCAACGCGCCGACCAGCTATTTCCACGATCTGGCGACCTGGTCGAACATCAACCGCATGTACGAGCGCGGCGTCGCACAGGATATCCGCAATGTGCGCCGCGAGGCGAGAGAGCCGGAGCTGTTCGATCGGCTGCTGCGGGTGCTGGACGATCAGCGCGGCCATACGCTGGCGATGGATGTCGAACGATCGAAGATCGCGCTGTCGGACGCGCCGCGCTCAGGCTTTGCGCTGGACTGGATCGAGCCGGGCCTGACGGTCGAGATCGCGTGCGGCGATCTGGTGCGGCATACGTCGGCACTGGCGGAGGGCATTGCTGCGCGGATCGGGCGCTGTCTCACAGAGGCCGGTCTCGGCGCCGGCGATATCGATGCACTGTTCCTGACCGGCGGTTCGGTGCAGCTCGCGCATGTGCGGCGCGCGATTACCGCCTGCGTGCCCAACGCCCGCGTTGTCGAAGGCGATACCTTCGGCGCGGTCGGCAAGGGGCTGACGATCGAAGCCGAGCGGCGCTATGGGCCGGTCGCAGTGGGGTGAAGCACGGGTCCAAAGCGGTTTGCTGTACCGCTGCGTCCGGCGCGGTCAAAATATCAAGATCGAGCGACGGGGCGGTAACCGAGCGCCCGGAATGCGGTTGCCACGTGGCTACTTCGCCCGGCCGCGCAGCGCCACACCCGCTTCGCGCGCCTCCGCGACGATGCGCGGGTGATCGAACGCCGTGAAGCGGCCGCCGCGACGCAGCACCCGGCCGTCGATGATGACCGTGTCGACATTCGCCGGCATCGCCAGCGATACGATCGCCTCATAGGGATCGCCGACAGGCGCCATGTTGGTGTCAGTGGTTCGCACCAGCACGAGGTCGGCGCGCTTGCCCGGCGTGATCGAGCCGGTGCGGTCGGCGATGCCGAGATCGACGGCGCCGTCGAGGGTCGCGAGCTGTAACAGGCGCTTCAGCGTCAGCGGCACGCTTGCGCCGATGCGATGCTGGTGAAGTGCGAACAGAATGCGCATCGACGAGAAGGGGTCGGCGCTGATCGAGGCGATGTGATCGGTCGAGAGACTGACCTTGACGCCGGCGTCCAGCAATTCACCGAGCTGGATGACGCCGAGCTTGGAGCTCCGGCGGGCCTCGAGTTGCGGCGACGTCGAATAGCTGACGCCGCGCGCCTTCATGATCGCCCGCTCCTCGGGCGTGGTCAGCAGCGGATGGACGAGCTGCACGTCGGTCCCCAGCATGCCGGCCTTTTCGAGGTCGGTGATCGGGCTCGCGCCCGAGGTATGCATGGTGATCGGCAACCCAAGCGCGCGCGCTGTGTCCCAGTCGCGCTTCAGTTGCTCCACCGTCAGAACGCCGCGGGACGCCGCGGCAGCCGAGCCGCCGATGGTCAGGGCGCCGAGATTGCGCGAAGAGATGCCGAGCATAAGCATGCCGTCCTTGTCCGGCATCCAGTCCTTCTGCACGCGGGCAAGGCCCGCGGCATCCATCGGCGCATCGTCGGCGAGGCCGACCGGGGTGCCGTAGGCGAGGCGACCGCGCAGGCCCATGTCGCGCATGGCCGACAGCTCGGCATCGGCGTGCTCGGGGCTGCGGGTGTTGTGCGCCCAGTTGTGAATTGTGGTGATGCCGGCTGAGATGGCGTCAATCGCACCGAGGCGAACGGCGCGGTAGCTGTCCTCCGGGGTCATCAGCGGGCCAAGGCGGGCGGTGGTCGGGAAATAGCCGAGCGCGGGCATGTCGGCGCGCACGAACGGGCGCAGCAGGCTCGCCCACAGATGGAAATGGGTATCGACGAAGCCCGGAATCACGATCATGCCGGCGCCATCGATGACCTGGGCACCCGGCGCATCGATGCGCTCGGCCACCGCGACGATGGCGCCATTGCGGACATGCACGTCGCCCGAGGCGAGATCGGGCACGGCCGGATCCATGGTGAGCAAGGTCGCGCCGCGGATGAGGATTTCGCCGCGCTCCGGCAGCGTTGCGGCGGGTGCCGAAGCATTGCGCGCCGTTTGCGCCAGCAGCCTGCGCGGCGCCATTACCGCAGCGGATCCCAGCACGGCGGCGCCAGCGAGAAGCCGCCGGCGGGTGAAGTCGTGGCCCTGCATGTCGTCTCCCCAAAGTTTTTCTTGTGTCTTTCAAAACCGGCCGACTATGGCACACGGCGTGAGGCGGTCCAAAAAAGAAGGGCGGCCTTGCGGGCCGCCCTGTCTGGTCGCAACGCCTGTGCGGCGGAACTATTTCAGCGTCAGCGCCATGCCGTTGAGATCGAGGTTCACCATCAACCCGGTCTGGGTGCCGGCGAGTTGCATCACCGCGCCGCGCTGGTTGGTCAGCACCACGGCCTGCGGTCCGCGGATGATGGCGGCGCCAGCCGAGCCCGCGCCATAGACGCCCTCGACATCGCGCGGCGAATTGATGTTGCGCACGGTGCCGCGCAGGTTGATCGCGGCGCCGCCGAAGGTGAGGCCCCAGCTTAAGCCCCCGATGGCCAGCGGATAGCGGCGGCCGCGGAAGGTCAGCGTGCCTTCGCCGATGGTGCCGCCGATCACCCAGCCGCCCTTGAGAAAGCGGATATGCACGGTGCCCTGGTCGGCGCGGGCGGTGGAGGTGAAGCCGATCGCGAGCACGGCGATGAGGGATAGCGCGAAGATGCGAAGGCGCGTGATGGTCGTCATGGAGTGTCCCCGGGTTTATGCGGTCGGCGATGCTGGGGCGTCCCCCGGCCAACGCGATGACGCGAGCGCTATCAGTACCTGATTCGCACAAAGGGCCGCGCTGAGCGCGGCCCTTTTCGATCTCCGTTTGGCGGGCACGAGCGGATTGGTGCTCGGCTACAGCTTACGAACACCCCGTGGTGCTGCCGCAGGTGTCGCACTTCATGCAGGTGCCGTTGCGCACCAGCGTGAAGTTCTGGCACTCGCCGCAGGCCTCGCCCTCGTAGCCGCGGGCCTTGGCTTCTGCTCTCCGTTCGGAGATCGCCGCTTTCGGCTGCGCGCTGGGTTGAACCTTCGGTTCCTCCAGCATCGCCCGCATGCGCTCTGCGACCGGATTGAGATCGAGCGCGGGCGCCGATTTCAGCGCGGTGGCGCCGGCGGAATGAAACGCGGTGACGTTGGTGGCGGCCTGCTGCGAGCCCGCCGACACCGCCGGAGACGCATGCGACGAGAACACCCCGAGCTTGTCGCTGCGCGAGCGGGTGATGCCCTTCGACAGGTATTTCGCGGCCGGCGACTGCACCTCCGGCGCCTTGCCTTCTTCCACGCCCTTGCCGAGCGCGTCGAAGCCGGTCTCCGACGGATCGACATGCGCGAGGTCGAAGCGGCTCATATAGCTCACCGCCAGTTCGCGGAACACGTAGTCGAGGATCGAGGTCGCGAACTTGATCGAGTCGTTGCCCTGCACGGGGCCGGACGGCTCGAACCGCGTGAAGGTGAAGGCGTCGACATATTCCTCCAGCGGCACGCCATATTGCAGGCCGAGCGAGACCGCGATCGCGAAATTGTTGATGAAGGAGCGAAGCGCCGCGCCTTCCTTGTGCATGTCGATGAAGATCTCGCCGATCCGGCCGTCATCGTATTCGCCGGTGCGCAGATAGACCTTGTGACCGCCGACCACCGCCTTCTGGGTGTAGCCCTTGCGGCGATCCGGGAGCTTCTCGCGCTCGCGGATCACGGTGATGCGCTCGACCACTTTTTCGATCACGCGCTCGGCCAGCTGGCTGGTGCGCGCGGCATTGGGCTTGTCGATGAAGGCTTCGAGCTCGTCGTCGTCCTCGTCTTCATCGGCGATGAGCTGCGAATTCAGCGGCTGCGACAGCTTCGAGCCATCGCGATAGAGCGCGTTGGCCTTCAGCGCCAGCTTCCACGAGAGCATATACGCGCTCTTGCAGTCGTCGACCGAGGCCTCGTTCGGCATGTTGATGGTCTTGGAGATGGCGCCGGAGATGAACGGCTGCGCCGCCGCCATCATGCGGATGTGGCTTTCGACCGAGAGATAGCGCTTGCCGGTGCGGCCGCATGGATTGGCGCAGTCGAACACCGCGTAATGCGCGGGCTTCAGGTGCGGCGCACCTTCCACCGTCATCGCGCCGCAGACATGGATGTTGGCGGCTTCGATCTCGCGCTTGGTGAAACCGAGATGCGCGAGCAGGTCAAACGTAGGATTGGCGAGATCGGCCGGCGAGACGCCGAGCGCATCGCGGCAGAACTGCTCGCCCAGCGTCCATTTGTTGAAGGCGAACTTGATGTCGAAGGCGGTTGGTAGCGCCTTCTCGATCAGTTCGATGGCCTCGCTGGTGAAGCCCTTGGCCTTCAGCGTCGAGTGGTTGATCGCCGGCGCATTGGCGAGGTTGCCGTGACCCACCGCATAGGCCTCGATCTCGGCGATCTCGGCTTCGCTGTAGCCCAGCGTGCGCAGCGCTTCCGGCACCGCGCGGTTGATGATCTTGAAATAGCCGCCGCCGGCGAGCTTCTTGAACTTCACCAGCGCGAAGTCGGGCTCGATGCCGGTGGTGTCGCAATCCATGACGAGGCCGATGGTGCCGGTCGGCGCGATCACGGTCGCCTGGGCGTTGCGATAGCCGTGCTGTTCGCCGAGCGCGATCGCCTTGTCCCAGGCGAGCTTGGCGTGATTCACCAGCGTCTGGTCCGGGCAATGCGAGGCCTCGATCGGCACCGGATTGGTGCCGAGCTGCTCGTAGCCCGATGCTTCGCCGTAAGCCGCGCGACGATGGTTGCGCATCACCCGCAGCATGTGCTCGCGGTTCCTGGCAAAGCCCGGGAAGGCGCCGAGTTCGGCCGCCATCTCCGCCGAGGTGGCATACGAGATGCCGGTCATGATCGCGGTCAGCGCGGCGCCGATGGCGCGGCCGGAATCGGAGTCATAGGGGATGCCGGACGACATCAGGAGACCGCCGATATTGGCGTAGCCCAGTCCCAGCGTGCGATATTCGTAGGACAATTGCGCGATTTCCTTCGACGGGAACTGCGCCATCATCACCGAGATTTCGAGCACCACGGTCCACAGCCGCACCGCATGTTCGTAGGACGCGACGTCGAACACCTTGGTGTTCTTGTCGCGGAAGGTGAGCAGGTTCAGCGACGCCAGATTGCAGGCGGTGTCGTCGAGGAACATGTATTCCGAGCACGGGTTCGAGGCGCGGATTTCGCCCGAGGCCGGGCAGGTGTGCCAGTCGTTGACCGTGGTGTGGAATTGCAGGCCGGGATCGGCGCAGGCCCAGGCGGCATGGCCGATCTTCTCCCACAGGTCGCGCGCCTTCAGCGACTTCGCCACCTTTCCGGTCTTGCGCCAGGTCAGATCGAAATTGCCGTCGGTCTCGACGCTCTTCAGGAAGTCGTCGGTGACGCGCACCGAGTTGTTGGAGTTCTGGCCGGAGACGGTGAGGTAGGCTTCGCTATCCCAGTCGGTGTCGTAGATCGGGAAATCGATGTCGGTGTAGCCCTGGCGCGCGAATTGAATCACGCGCTTGATCATGTTGTCGGGCACGAACGCCTTGCGGGCGAGCTTGATCTCGCGCTTCAGCGCCGGATTCTTGTCGGGCGAGAAGCAGTCGTCGCCGGAGCCTTCGCAATTGACGCAGGCCTTCAGCACCGCGCGCAGATGCTTCTGATTGATCTTGGAACCGGTGACGAGAGCGGCGACCTTCTGCTCCTCCTTCACCTTCCAGTCGATATATTGCTCGATATCCGGATGGTCGGCATCGACCACCACCATCTTGGCCGCTCGGCGCGTGGTGCCGCCCGACTTGATCGCGCCCGCCGCGCGGTCGCCGATCTTGAGGAACGACATCAGGCCGGACGACTTGCCGCCGCCGGACAGCTTTTCGTTCTCCGCGCGAAGCGCCGAGAAGTTCGATCCGGTGCCGGAGCCGTATTTGAACAGGCGCGCCTCGCGCACCCACAAGTCCATAATACCGCCCTCGTTGACGAGGTCGTCGGAGATCGACTGGATGAAGCAGGCATGCGGCTGCGGATGCTCGTAGGCGCTCTCAGACTTGCGCAATTCGCCGCTCTGGTGATCGACGTAGTAATGGCCCTGCGACGGACCGTCGATGCCATAGGCCCAGTGCAGGCCGGTGTTGAACCATTGCGGCGAGTTCGGCGCGCACATCTGCATCGCCAGCATGTAACGGTGCTCGTCGAAGAAGGCCTGGGCATCGGTCTCGGTGTCGAAATAGCCGCCTTTCCAGCCCCAATAGGTCCAGGTGCCGGCCAGGCGATCGAATACCTGGCGGGCGGAATGCTCGCCGACGCTGCGCTCGGCTTCAGGCAGCAAGGCCAGCGCGGCATGGTCGGCGACCGAGCGCCACAGGAAGGAGGGAACCGAATTCTCCTCGACCTTCTTCAGCGCCGCAGGCACGCCGGCCTTGCGGAAATACTTCTGGGCGAGAACGTCGGACGCCACCTGCGACCAGAATTCCGGCACTTCCACATTGTCGAGCCGGAACACGACCGAACCGTCCGGATTCTTGATCTCGCTTGTGGTCAGGCGGAAGTCGATCCCCGCATAGGGAGACTGTCCGTCCGTGGTGAAGCGCCGTTCGATCCGCATTCGTCTTGCCCCGTTCTTGTCTTGCCGGCGGCATTGCGCCGGTCTGTTCCGTGACGACGGCCCGTCCCGCCATCGTCATTCGGCTCTGTTCTTGTTCGACGCCCGTTCACTTTAACTCAGCAGGTGCTGGTTTGGCCGCACCCGTTTTCGGCCCCGGCAGAGACGCGAAACCCACCCCCGCCAAGGGCTTAGTCTGGGCGGGTGCCTGCCTCGCAAACGCTGTCGGAGGAGCCGGCGGAGACGACAAACACACCCGCGCCGGACTTGAGACTCAACCTATGAAGACTTGCCCGGCCCGTCAAGCTATAGTGGCTCAGTTCCTACCAAACCCTAAAGCTTGTGTCCCCTGTTGAGAATTGCGGGGATTACTCACGAACCAGTGAATGCAGTTTGGGAGCGCTGGGGGGATTCGCCAAGCGGAAATCCACCTGCGGCGAAACGCCCAGGTCATGGTCCCGTCGCACGCGCCGAAATAGGCTCAAACACAGAGATTCGCTGTCAAGCGTCACACGGGAGGACGCGCAAGGGAGGGTCGCGAAGCGGTGCCCAGGCACCTCACGCGACCCTCCCAATAAACTCAAAACGCAGCGATTCTCCGTTTGACCCCAAGCAGATAGCGCTACCCTGCAGGTCTGTCCTTGGGATAGTCGCGTTCCGGATCGCGCTTCGGCGGCGGTTTTTGCTCCGGCTGCTGAGACGACTCGCCTGCAAGTTTCCACGGCTCGTCGGTTTCGCTGCTGCTCCGGTCCTTGCCGCTCATCGCGCGTTCTCCGCCGTTCCGGGTTTCGCCTTCTTGGTATGCTGTCGCGCCAGCGTCTCGGCGGGCAGGATGTGCGCCAGCGCCGCCTGCATCTTGTTCTGGAAGCCGCTGACCACACCGCCGTCGCCCGCCATCATCGACTTGAAGCCATCCTTCGCCACATCGATCGGGCTGGCTTTTTCCTGGGTCGCGAACTCGGTGTCGAGCAGGCCGGCGCGACGGAAGAAGTCCGCTTCCGTCGGACCCGGCATCAGGCAGGTCACGGTGACGCCCGTATCCTTCATTTCCTCACGCAGGGCGTAAGAGAACGAATCCACGAACGCCTTGGTGGCGTTGTAAACCGCATGGTAGGCGCCGGGCATAAAGCCCGCGATCGACCCGGTGATCAGGATCTTGCCCTCGCCACGGGCGCGCATGTCACGAGCGACTTTGTGGATCAGATACAACGTGCCGGTGATATTGGTGTCGATCACATAGCGGATATCGTTGAAATCCTGATCGAGAAAACCCTTGCCTAGTCCGCGGCCGGCGTTGGCGAGCAGGGCGGCTACCGGCCGGCCCCCGATCGCCTGATGGAGCTTCTTGTTGCCGTCGATGGTTGCGAGATCGGCCTGCACCGCCTCCACCTTGCCATTGCCGAGGCGCAGTTCGTCGGCGGCCTTCTCGATCTCTGGCTCGTTGGCTGCGATGATGAGATCGAAGCCATGCTCGGCGCATTGCCGCGCGAGCTGCAAGCCGATGCCGGTGGACGCACCGGTCACGACCGCCAGCGGCCGGTCTGTCTTATCAAGCATGGACCGACTCCTTGCGGCTCTCGAGCGGACGTTCCGGCATGCCGGGCTTGAGCACGACCTTGATGCAGCCATCCTTCTTGTCGCGGAAGGTCTCGTACAGCTCCGGTCCCTGTTCGAGCGGAGCGACATGGGTGATCACCTCGGTTGGATCAATCTTGCCCTCGTCGATGAGCGCCAGAAGCTTCGGCAGGTAGCGCTGCACCGGTGTCTGCGCCATGCGGAAGGTGAGGCCGCGATTGATTGCAGAGCCCATCGGGATCTTGTCGAGGAAGCCGCCATAGACGCCGATGACCGACACCGTGCCGAAGTTGCGGCAGCAATGGATGGCCTGACGCAGGACATGCGGCCGGTCGGTGCCCATGAACGCTGCGACCTTGATGCGGTCCCAGCGCGCCATCAGACTGGAGGAGGGCTCGGCCTCGGTGCCGACAGCGTCGATGCAGGCATCGGCACCGCGACCTTCGGTCTTGTCCATAATGACCTCGTAGACGTCCTCGTCGAGGAAATCGATGGTCTCCGCGCCAGCGACACGCGCCAGCGCCAATCGCTCCGGGACTGTGTCGATGGCGATGACGCGTTCGGCGCCGAGCAGGAATGCCGAGCGGATCGCAAACTGTCCGACCGGACCGCAGCCCCAGATCGCGACCGTTTCGCCGCCTTTCAGGTCACAGAATTCCGCGCCCATATAGCCAGTCGGGAAGATGTCGGAGAGGAAGAGCACCTGCTCGTCGCTCAGATGGTCCGGCACCTTGATGGGCCCGACATCGGCGTAGGGGACGCGCAGATATTCGGCCTGGCCGCCGGCATACCCGCCGAGCAGATGCGAATAGCCGAACAGGCCGCCGGGCGCGTTGCCCCACAGCTTCGCGGCCTTGTCGCGATCCGGGTTGGTGCGCTCGCAGCCTGAGAAGAATCCGTTGCGGCAGAAGAAGCATTCTCCGCAGGAAATGGTGAAGGGCACGACGATGCGGTCGCCGGGCTTGAGCGCCTTGTTGCCGCTGCCGACCTCGACGACTTCGCCCATGGTTTCATGGCCGATGACGTCGCCACTCTGCATCTGCGGGATGATGCCGGCATGGATATGCAGGTCGGAACCGCAGATGGCACAGGCCGTCACCTTGATGATCGCGTCCTGCCGATGCTCGATCCGGGGATCGGGAACTTCCTCGCAGCGGATGTCGCCTTTGCCGTGCCATGCCAGAGCTTTCATTCGATGTTCCTTCGCGCGCGACCGGCCGGGGACATCCGGCATCCGAGAGCCAACGAAGGCGGAGACGTGAAAGTTCAGGCGCGGACCCGGATAATTGCCGAAGCTGGCACAATGCCGCGCGGAACACCCTGACATCCGCCGAGGGTGTCCGATATCCGGCATTTGACTCAAATCGCCAGCGTTTCGGCACCGGCTCTTTAGACCCCGGCGCGCTAGCCTCCGCCGTTTGTGGAGGCTCCCATGCGCAGACTGGTGTCGTTTGTGTTCGTGGCGGTCGTCGGCGTCGCGTCGTCGGCGTCAGCGCAAAGCATCGTCGATTTCAGCCAGCCGCAGACCGGCAAGTCGCGGTTTGTGCTCAATGCCGACATGACTCCAGCCGATCTTGGTGCCGCATCCGAACCAGCCAAGCCGGTGGCCGTGGCGCCGCGCGTGCCGGCCTGCGGCGAAGGCTGCAAGCTGGAGCAGCCGGTGATGCCCCGCGAGAAGGCCTATGGGTACCGCGACGAACCCGGTTCTTCCGGCTCGCGCAGTGGCACGGGCTCGCGCGTCATCGTCGTCAACAACGCAAACGGCAATCAGGCGCAACAGGCCGCGAAGCCCGCCCCCGCGCAGCGCAGCGGCTTCCGCATGCGCCGGCGCTGAGAACGGCTTCGCGACCCGCTTCGCAATCGCGCAGCGCGTTCAGTCCTGCAGGATGAACGTCACCTTCAGATTGACGCGGTACTCGTCGATCTTGCCTTTCTTGATGACGCATTTCTGGCCTTCGACCCAGACGCCTTCGACATTTTTCAGCGTCTTCACGGCGCGGGCCACGCCGTTCTGGATGGCGTCTTCGAAACTCTTCTTGGAAGCGGAAATCAGTTCGGTCACGCGAGCGACAGCCATTGCGATCCTCCCTTGATTTTGCAGAGCCGGATCGGTGCGGCTCCGCGTCCAAGCGTAGGGGGTGGGGCGGGGCGGTCAAGCCGTCCCGATGGCTGGTCGGACGCAGGGGCCGCGCCCTCCGTTGCCGGCATTCAGCGGCAATTTACCTCCGGACGGTAAGTATCTTTTCAGGACCGCGAACAGACCGGAGCAAATGTGATGATTGGGGCAGCCACGCTATCGTCGCGTGCCAGTTTCCAAGACATGGTGATTTGGCTTGCCTCGGTCGGCGCTGTGATCCTGTTTGCCTACGAATACAGCTTCTTCGAACATTCCGACGCGATGACCTCGCATGAGAAGCGTGTCACGACCGGAGAGTTTTTCGTAGTCTCCGGCGTCTTCATTGTTGGACTCATCATCTTCGCGTTTCGCCGGGGCCAGCAGGAGAAGCGCGAAATGGCTTTGCGGCTTGCCGCAGAATTTGCGGCAAACCGGGCCCGCGACGAGGCGCTGCACGATCCGCTCACGAACATGCCGAACCGTCGCGCTTTGTCGGAGGCCGTGTCGGCGGCGCTGAGCCAACCCGATCCGGCGCATACGTCACACGCCCTGGTGATGTTCGATCTGAATGGATTCAAGTCGGTCAACGACCATTACGGTCATCCGGTCGGCGACCGCGTGCTGCAGGAGATCGCGGGCCGGCTCGAAGCCGCCGCCGGTCCTGCAAAAATTTCGGCGCGTATCGGGGGAGACGAATTCGCGATCTTCTGTCCCTCGGTGCGGCAGGCCGCCGATGTCGAGCAATTCATTCGCTCGACGGTCAAGACGATCGAGGCGCCGATTATCGTGGACGGGATCGAGCATCGTGTCGGCGCGGGTGCTGGTATCGCGCTCTATCCGCGTGACGCGCGTACCGAACAGGATCTGTTCCGGCGCGCCGACGAGGCGCTCTATCGCGCGAAGGCCGAGCCGCGCTCCGCGGTCTGCACCTACAGTTAGACATCCGATCGCGACTATCCCGGCCCTCACAACGAACCGATGCGCTGACGAAACGCGCGCGGCGACTGGCCGGTGGCCTGGGTGAAGGTGCGGGTGAAATAGGCCGGATCGTCGAAGCGCAGCGCATAGGCAATCTGCGAGATCGACAGATTGGTGTAGACCAGATGCCGCCTGGCTTCGCGCACCATGCGGTCGCGGATCATCTGCGTCGCCGGGCAACCATAGGCCTCGCGCACGACGCGGGTGAGGTGGGTCGGGGTGACGTTCAGCGCCTCCGCATAGCGCGCGACGGGCCAATGCTCCAGGAAATGCGCGTCCAGCAAGTCTTCGAACCGCCGCAGGAGATCGGCGCCGGGCGTGCGTGCGGCCGGGCTGTGCTCGGCGGCAAGCGCGCGCGCCACCAGACCGAGCAGCATGCCGGACAGCGATCGCAGCAGGTGTGCGCGTGCATAATCGCGCGCGCCGAATTCGGCGAAGATCCCGGTCGCGATCTTGCGCATCTCGCCGGTGCCGGCGATCACGGCGGCCTTGCCGAGAACGCGCGCGAGTCCCTCCGACGGCACCAGCACCTGATCGAGGAATTCCGAAACGACGGTCACCACCCAGCCATCGGTGCCGGGCCTGAACGAGAAGCCATGCACCTGGCCGGTCGGCACGTTGACGAGAGACATCGGCCGCAGGCGATGGCGCTGCCCTTCTAGCGTGACCGCGCCGCCGCCACGCGATACCAGCAGCACCTGATGCAGGCGCGCATGGCGATGCGGCTCCAGTTCCCAGTCATGCAGCACCGAGCGCGCCACGATTGTCTCGCAATGGACGACGTCGGGGACGTCGCTGGTCTCGCCGAACAGATTATAAGACCGAATGGCCGAGCTGGCGGAGGCGCGCATGTTCGATTTGTACAAGAAATCGTGCGCTTGATCCATGTCCTTTCGGCGCCGGCGACCCTAGGTCAAGATACAGGATCAGGGAGGACGCGGCCATGAAAACACAGGTCTGCATCATCGGTGGCGGCCCGTCCGGGTTGCTTCTGTCACAGCTTCTGCACCTGCGCGGGATCGACACCATCCTGCTCGAAAAGCACAGCCGCGAATATGTGCTGAGCCGGATCAGGGCCGGCGTGTTGGAGCACGGCTTCGCCAAGCTGATGCGGGAGGCGCAATGCGGCGAGCGCATGGACCGCGAGGGCGAGATCCACGAAGGCTTTTACATCGCCCATGACGGCAAGCTCGACCGTGTCGATCTGCACAAATATTCCGGCGGCAATTCGGTGATCGTCTATGGTCAGACGGAGTTGACGCGCGACCTTTACGAGGCGCGCGAGCGCATGAAGGGCAATGTCATCCACAATGTCGAGGACGTGCATCTCAATGACATCACCTCGGACGCGCCCTATGTGAGCTATCGCGACGGCGACCGGATCGTGCGCATCGATTGCGACTACATCGTCGGTGCCGACGGCTTCCATGGCGTCAGCCGCAAGGCGATCCCGAAAGGCGTGTTGCGCGAATACGAGCGCATCTATCCGTTCGGCTGGCTCGGCGTGCTGTCGCGCACAAAGCCGGTCTCGCCGGAACTGATCTATGCGAAGCACGAGCGCGGCTTCGCGCTCTGTTCTCTTCGGTCGCAGGTGCTGAGCCGCTATTACATCCAGGTGCCGCTGGAAGACACGGTCGAGGACTGGTCCGACGATGCATTCTGGGCGGAGCTGAAGCGCCGCCTGCCGGACGAGGTGGCCGAGCAATTGCAGACCGGTCCGGCGATCGAAAAGAGCATCGCGCCGCTACGCAGCTTTGTCGCCGAACCGATGCGCTACGGCCGATTGTTTCTCGCCGGCGACGCCGCCCATATCGTGCCGCCGACCGGCGCGCGCGGGCTCAACTCGGCGGCGTCGGATATCTATTATCTCTATCACGGGCTGGTGGATCATTATCAGAACGGCGACGATGCCAAGCTCGACGGCTATTCCGACAAGGCGCTGGCGCGGGTGTGGAAGGCGCAGCGCTTCTCGTGGTGGATGACCACGCTGCTGCATCGCTTTCCGGCCAACAGCCCGTATGAGAACAAGCTGCAGGAGACCGACCTGCAATATCTGTTCTCGTCGGAACTGGCGAAAGGATCACTGGCGGAGAATTATGTCGGGTTGCCGTTCTGAACGTTCGCCCTACAGCACGACGATCCCGGCATGCTTGGCCTTGTCGTCGGGCTCGACATGGATCGAGATCAGCGCATCCTGCATTTCGGCCTTGATCGCGCGCTCCAGCCGGTCGCAGATTTCGTGGGCCTCGGTGACGGTCATCGTGCCTTTCACCACCAGATGGAAATCGACAAAGGTCATAAGTCCGGCGTGGCGGGTGCGCAGGTCATGCGCCTCGATCGCGCCGTCGGCATTGGCGGCAATGACCGCGCGGATGCGGGCCAGTTCGCCGTCGGGTATGGCTTCGTCGAGCAGGCCGCCGACGGATTCCTTCATCACCCGCCAGCCCGCCCACAACACGTTGACGCCGACCAGCGCGGCCATAATCGGATCGAGGATCACATAGCCGGTGAGGGCGGCGAGCGACACGCCGCACAGCACACCCATCGACGATACGACATCGGTGAACAGGTGCCGGCCATCGGCCACGAGGGCGGGTGACTTGCGCTTGCGTCCCTGCGTGATCAGGACATAGCACCAGACCGCGTTGATCGCCGTGGCGCCACCGTTTACCGCGAGCCCGATCCAGGGCGCGTCGACGATGCGGGGCGCGCGCAGTGCTCCATAGGCTTCGTGGAAGATCGCGATCGCCGCGACAATGATCAGCGCGCCTTCGATCACGGCGGAAATATATTCGGCCTTGTGGTGCCCGTAAGGGTGATTGGCATCGGCCGGCTGCGCGGCGAAGCGAATCGCGATCAGCGCGGCGATGGCGGTCGCGACATTGACGATGCTCTCGATCGCGTCCGACAGCAGCGCGACGCTGCCGGTCAGGTGCCAGGCGAGATATTTCAGAGCAAGGACGACAAGACCCACCGCGATGCTGCCTGCGGCGAGAATCTGAACCCGTTTCATTGGCGACCGCTGGTGGATGAACGGGCGATCTAGGCCGGCGGCGGCGGCGGCGCAAGCATTGTGTTTTCAAATGCAAATCGGTTGCAAATGCAGACGATCTGGACTTCCCGGAGCCGCGGTGGCATGAGGGGCGTGCACCTCACGGAACGCGCGGCGGCAATGAAAAACTTCTTTATCCGCTTCTTTACCTGGTGGAACGGCCAGACGCTGAACACCCAGCTCTGGACCTGGCTCTATGGCGAGCTTGTCGGCGAGGACGAGCTTGGAAACCGCTATTTCCGGACCAAGGGCGGCAAGATCGATCCGGTGCTCGGCTTCGAGCGGCGCTGGGTGATCTATAACGGCTATGCCGAGGCGTCGACCATTTCCCCGGCCTGGCACGGCTGGATGCACCACACCGTCGACACGCCGCCGACCGAGGAGAAGTACAAGGCGCGGCCCTGGCAGAAGCCGCACCGCCCGAATCTGACGGGCACGCCCGGCGCCTACCGGCCCTCGGGCTCGACGCTGGCGCAAGGCCGCCGGCCGAAAGCCACCGGCGACTACAAGGCCTGGACTCCGGGGCGGTAAAGTCGTCGGACTTTCAGTTCAGTCATGCGCGGTCTCGATCCGCGCATCCATCATAAGACCCGCATTCGAAAAGGGATGGATTGCCGGGGCGAGCCCGGCAATCACACCCGCGAGTGCTACATTGATCCTTCCAGCCCGAGTTTGCGCACCAGCGTGCCCCACTTTTCGCGCTCGCTGGTGAAGTATTGCTGGATGCCGTCAACCGACGGCGTATCGACCGGGATCAGGCCGATATTGCTGGCCAGTTTCTTCATCTCCGGATCGCCCATGATCTTCTTCATTTCGGCATGCAGACGATCGACGACCGGCTTAGGCGTCGCTGCCGGCGCCAGCAGCGCGTGCCACGACACAGCCTCGAAATCCGGCGCCTTGGCGGCTTCGGCGAAGGTCGGTACGTCGGGCAGCGACGGCAGGCGATCCTGCGACGAGACCGCAAGCGCACGCAGGCGGCCGTCCTTGATCAAGGGCAGCGAAGCGCCGGCTTCGGCAAACGCCATTGAGACGTGACCCGCGGCAATGTCGGCCACGGCCTGCGGCGACGACTTGTACGGCACATGGGTGATGTCGAGCCCGAAGCGCTGCTTCATGTATTCCGACGACAGATGCAGCGCGGTGCCGGCGCCCGGAGACGAATAGGTCAGCGGCGTCTTGCTCTCCTTGGCATACTTGATCAGATCGGGGACCGAGTTGACCGGCAGTTTCGGATCGACCACGAGGATGAAGGGCGACTTCACATAGAGCGAGATCGGGACGAAGTCCTTCTCGGGATTATAGTTGAGCTTCTTGTAGAGCACCTGGTTGATGGCCATTGGCGCGCTGGTCGAAACGAGCAGCGTGTAACCGTCAGCGGGCGCGGTCGCGACCGCGGTCGCCGCCAGCATCAATGCTGCGCCGGGCCGGTTTTCGACGACCACCGGTTTGCCGAGTGAGGTCTGCAGCTTGTCTGCATAAAGCCGGACCAGCGAGTCCATTCCGGTCCCGGCGGCCAGCGGAACCACGATGGACACCGGGCGTGTGGGATAATCCTGAGCGAATGACGCGGCAGGGTGCAGAAGGGCGCATGCGGCGAGGGCGAGCAGCGCCCCGCGGCCGGTGACAAACGACATGAAAATATCCTCCCTCGAACCGGCGCCTTTGCGGCGCTCTGGTTCCATCACCATGCAGCCCCACGGCGAGATCGGCAAGCGGGTGCGACACGCCGCCAGGTGCCGGGCCACATTACCGCTGATCGCCCTTTCGCCGCCGCAATCGGCATGTTAACCGGAGAATTGCATAATCGCAGGGCGGGCGAGGGTGCTCAGTTTGGGGCCTGGATGAAGGTCGTTTCGATCCGACGGCGTGCTGCCGGGCTCGTCGCTGCGGCGGCGGGCAGCGCTTTGATATGCCTTTCTCCGGTCGATGCCGTGGCCCAGTTCGGATCGATATTCGGCGATCCGCCGCCGCGGCCGCCGAGCAACGTTCCGGGCGGACGTCAGCCGCAGCAACAGCAACAGCCCCAATTCCAGCAGCAACCGCAATTCCCTGACAGGCTGCCGCCCGGGCCGCCGCCGAGTTCGCGCCGTCCGCAGCAGCAGATCCAGACCGAGCCGCTGCCACCGCCACAGGGCGGTAGCCGCCAGCAGGCATTGCCGCCGAATATCCGTCCGCCGCGCGGGACCGCGGCCCCCGCCAATACGACGCCGCAGCCCGGCGACGAGGTGGTGGCCGCCCCGCCGACCCAGAAGATTCCGAACCAGACCGCCGTGTTCTCCGGACTGGACAAGATCACCGGACGGATCATCACCTTCGATGTGGCGCTCGGGGAAACGGTGCAGTTCGGTGCACTGCAGGTGGTGCCGCGTGTCTGCTACACCCGGCCTCCGACAGAGGCTGCGGCGACCGACGCCTTTGTCGAGGTCAGCGAAGTCACGCTGCAGGGCGAAGTGCGCCGAATCTTCTCAGGCTGGATGTTTGCCGCCAGCCCGGGTCTGAATGCGGTCGAGCATCCGATCTATGACGTCTGGCTCAATGACTGCAAACAACCGACCATGAATGTGGCGGAGCAACCCGCGCCGCCGCAACTCGGATTGCAGGGGCCGTCCGAGGTGATCCCGGAGGTCGAATCGGAAGAGGCCGACCAGGCGCAGCAGCAGGACCAGGCGCCGCGCACGCGTCCGCAACAGGCGCAGCAGCCCGCACGCGCCCAGCAGCAGCCACAACCGGCGCGGCCGCGTCCGCAGCAGCAGCAAGCACCGCAGCAGCAACCGCAGCGGAGCGGCGGCGGTGGCGGCAACCCGTTCCCAACGCCGATCCGCTGATTATCCGAGGCTCTGGCCGAGTGCTGCGAGCGCGGCTGTGCCCGGCAGCGGGTCCGGGTCCAGCGCGAAGAAATCCGCTTCCCCTTCAAGTGCGCGTTCGAGCAGGCGATTATAGTGCCGCTTGCTGACCTCGACGGCGCCGAAGCTGGTGAGATGCGAGGTTACGAACTGCGTATCGAGCAGCGCAAATCCGCCCGCCCGCAATCGCGCCACCAGATGAACCAGCGCGACCTTGGATGCGTCGCGCTCGCGATGGAACATGCTCTCGCCGAAAAACGCGCGGCCGAGCCTGACGCCGTAGAGCCCGCCGACGAGCTTTCCGTCGCTCCAGGCTTCCACCGAGTGGCAATGTCCGATCTCATGCAGCTTGCAATACAGCGACCGGATGCGCTGGTTGATCCAGGTCCGCGACCGCCCGGCCTGCGGTTCGGCACAGGCATCGATCACCGCCTCGAAGTCGCGATCGATGTAAATCTCGAAACGGTCCGATCGTACCGTGCGCGCGAGCCTTTTCGGCAAGTGGAACCCGTCCAGCGGTATCAGGCCCCGCATATCGGGCTCGAACCAGTACAGCGAGGGATCGTCGGCATTTTCCGCCATCGGGAAAATGCCACAGGCATAGGCTTTCAGGAGCACCTCGGGGGTGATCTCCACAAAGCCTGTTTCCCGTGCCGAATCCTTGCTGGCCATGACCCTAACTTAACGTCGCGTTATCCCTCAGCCCGTTAAATTTTCGACACTTTGCGAACAAATCAGCGAGCCAAGGTTTAGCCGCCCGCATGTGATGCGTAACGAGGGGTGGAGCATGACGCAGAAGTCCTCAAAACGGAAGTCCGTCCGCAAGGCTGTGACGGCGGCGGTTGAAAAGCCGGTCGCGCGTGAACAGACCTGCGTCCTCCTGGTCGAGGATGAAGCGCTGATCGCCGAGATCATCGGCGAGGCCTTAAGTGAATCCGGTCATGCGGTCCATGCCGTCGCCAATGCGCAGGAGGCGATCGCGCATCTGTCGAATGGCGGGCGGGTCGACCTGCTGTTCACCGACATCAACCTGCCTGGCGAGCTTGACGGCGTCGGCCTTGCCGAGCAGGTGCGTGCCGCCAATCCGCAATTGCCGATCCTGTTCGCGTCCGGCCGCTGGTGGCGGCTGGAGGAATTGCAGAAGCTTCCCAACGCGGCGACGCTGCGCAAGCCATACAGTCCGGCGCGCGCCTGCGAAGCGGTCGAGATGCTGCTTGCGGAGCAGGTGTCCGGCGCCGACGACGCCGCGAGCAACGCGGAAGCAGCGTTAGCTCTTTAGCTTGCTCAAGAGGTCCATCGGCAGCGGTAGCACGATGGTCGACGCGCGCTCGCCGGCAATGTTCTGCAGCGCGGTGAGATAGCGAAGCTGCATCGCTTCCGGGCGCTCGGCGAAGATCGCGCCGGCATCGGCGAGCCGCTGCGCCGCCTGGAATTCTCCTTCCGCGTCGATCACCTTGGCGCGGCGGATGCGCTCCGCCTCCGCCTGTTTGGCGATCGCGCGGATCATGGTCTCGTTGATATCAACCTGCTTGATTTCCACGTTGGCGACCTTGACGCCCCAGGCGTCGGTCTGTTCGTCGAGGATCTTCTGAATATCGGAATTGAGCTTGGTGCGCTCCGACAGCATCTCATCGAGATCGTGGTGGCCGAGCACCGAGCGCAGCGTGGTCTGTGCGAGCTGGCTCGTCGCCTCGCTGAAATGCTCGACCTGAACGATCGCCTTTTCCGGATCGATCACGCGGTAATAGACGATCGCATTGACACGGACCGAGACGTTGTCGCGCGAGATCACGTCCTGCGGCTCGACGTCGAGCACGCGCGTGCGCAGGTCGACGCGCACCATCTGCTGAATGAAGGGGATGATGAGGATCAGGCCGGGGCCTTTCACCTTCCACAGCCGGCCCAGCATAAACACAACACCGCGCTCATATTCGCGGGTGATGCGGAAGGAATTGAACAAAATAAAGAGAGCGACGATGGCCGGGATCAGCAACGCCGCATAGGCCGGCAGATATCCAACCATGTTCGTTCTCCAGCTAGATGGGTTCGACAACCAGCACGAGGCCGTCGCGTTTCGTGACCCGGACGGTGTCACCCGGCATCAGCGGACGCGTGCCGCGCGCCGCCCACACCTCACCATGGATCCGGATATTGCCGTGGTCTCCGGACCAGTCGATGACGGTGCCGTGTTCGCTCAGCAATTGCTCGGCGCCGGTGGCCGTCGGCCGCTTGCGCGCCTGTACCGCTGCGCCCACCACGAAGAAGATCAAACCGGCGCTGGCGAGCGAGGCGCCGACCAGAAGCGGCATCGACACCCGCATCTCGATCTGGCCGGGAGGCGCATCGAACAGGAAATAGGCGCCCGCCACGAAGGCGACGAATCCGAGCAGCCCCAGCAGGCCGAACCCGGGTGTGAACGCTTCCGCCGTCATCAATGCGATGCCCGCGACCAGCAAGGCCAGCGCGCCATATTGAACAGGCAGCGCGGACAAGGCGAGGGCGGCCAGCGCCAGACTGACGATGCCGACGATGCCGGGCAGGACCGTGCCGGGATTGGCGAATTCCAGAAGCAGCGCGTAGATGCCGACCAGCAGCAGCACGAACGCCGCGTCGGGATTGGCGATGGTGGCGAGCAAGGAATCGCGACTGTCGGCGAAGGTGGATGCCGCATCAGCGGGCAGGGCCGACAGGAGCACGAGTGCCAACCCGGCCGACAGACCGCGACCCGCAACGGGGACGAATGCCGCAAGTGTCATAAGGCCGAGATATGCAGGATTCGGCCAACCTGCAATGGATCGCGGCGAGGCCGCGTTCCGGTCAGGCCGCCGCAGGTGGAGCGGCGCACTCGAAGGTGATGACCACGCGGGTGCCGCTATGGGCGGGATCGTACACCACATCGGCCCCGAGCCGTGTCGCCATCGCGCCCACGATCGAGCGGCCGAGCCCGGTCGATCGCGGCAGCGTCTTGATGTCGTGGCCAATACCGTCGTCTTCCACGCTCAGCATGGCGCGCTTGCCGTTGACCCGCTTCAGCCCGATCCGGATCGGCCCCTTTTCGTCGGGATAGGCGTATTTCATCGCGTTGAGCACAAGCTCGTTGACGATCACGCCGATCGCGACGGCGCGGTCGGGATCGAGATCGAGCGGCTCGGCGGCGAGACTGAGGGCGGTTGTGTCCGACGCATCGGTCTTGGCGAGATCGTCCACGAGTGCCGCGAGATACTGGTCGACGGAGACCGACTGGACGTCGTCCGACGTGTACAGCCGCTTGTGCACCTGGGCGACCGCCATCACGCGGCGGGTGGCGTCCGTCAGCGCGACCTTGACCTGTGCGTTCTTGGACGAACCACCCTGCAACTGCAGGAAGGCCGCGATCAGTTGCAGCGAATTGCCGACGCGGTGATTGACCTCGCGCAGCAGCATCGCGCGCTCGACCGCCAGCTTCTCGAAGCGGTCGCGCTGCTCGCGCAGTTCGGCTTCGGCGGCTTCATGGGCGCGGCGCAGCCGCATGGCGTCGGCGGCGCTGGTGAGCGCTGCGAGCAGCAGCGGGACAAACTGGCCGGACGCATCTTTCAGCACATAATCGAAGGCGCCAGCCTTGAGGGCGGCGACCGCCACGGTGGAATCCTGTTCGCCGGTGACGATGATCACCGGAGGATGGTTCGGCACCTGATGGATGCGCTCCAGCGCGCCAAGCCCGTCAAGGCGCGGCATATGATGGTCGAGCGCGACGACGTCGAACTGCTCCTCCTGCAGCCGTTCGACCGCCGCAAGACCGTCCTCCACCGTGACCACGCGAATGCCCTGCGCGCCGAGCCCGCGCTCCACCAGCCGGCGGATCCCCGGGTCGTCATCGGCATAAAGGACGCTCTTCGGCATGCGTATGGCTCAGTCCGTCGCCGGCACCTGGATCACCGAGAAGAACAAGCCGAGCTGACGAATAGCGTTGGCGAAGCTTTCGTAGTTCACCGGCTTGGTAATGTAGACATTGGCGCCGAGATCGTAGCAGCGCTTGATCTCGCGCTCGTCGTCGGTGGTGGTCAGCACCACGACCGGCGTCAGCTTCAAATGCTCGTTCTCTTTCACCCGCTTCAGAATATCGACGCCGCTCATATCGGGAAGATTGAGGTCGAGCAGGATCAGCAATGCGCGGCCGCTATTGGCGCTGCCTGAGCCGTCGGGGCCAAACAGAAAGTGCACGGCGTCGGTGCCGTTCTTGAACGGCAGGATGTTGTTGGTGACGCCGGCCCTGCGGATGTTGCGCTCGATCAGTAGCGCGTGGCCCTCGTCGTCCTCGATCATAACGATGGTAACGTGTTCGCTCATGCGGCTTGTCTTTCGTCCTCTTGCATGCGGCGCGGCAACGTCACGATAAACGTCGAGCCTTCGCCGAGCACCGATTTCAGCGTCATGTAGCCGCCCAGCCGGCGGACCAATGCGCGGGTATGGGCAAGGCCGATGCCTTCACCTTTCTGATCCTGCACGCCGGCGCGGCGAAACAGGTCGAAGACGCGCTGATGATCCTCGGGCGCGATCCCGCGACCGTTATCCTCAACCTCGTAAACAACCTGTGCATTGTCGACGCGCCCGCGAATTCTGATCCGGCCCGGGCGGTCAGCGCGCGAATATTTCAGTGCATTGTCAACCAGATTGGAAAAAATCTGTTCCAGCGCCAGCCGGTCGCTCTTGAGCGGTGGAAGCGGCTCGACCGTGATTTCGGCGTCCTTTTCCGCAGCCTGGTGTGCGACCGCATCGGTCAGCGTTTTGATCAACTGGTCCATGCTCACATATTCAGGCTTGAAGGTCCGTTGCCCCTCGCGGGACAGTTTCAGGATCGAGTTTATCAGCCGGTCCATCTTGCCGATCGAGCTTTTGATGAAAACCAGTGATTCATCAAAGTCTTTTGACAATTCTAGTGTCTTCCGCTCCGCTTCGGTATCTTTTTCCTGCATGGCGGAAAGCTGCTCGAATGTGTCTTTTTTAATAGACTCAATCTCTGTTGTGAATCCCATGATATTGACCAGCGGCGACCGCAGATCGTGGCTGACGATATAGGCGAAACGCTGAATTTCGTCGTTGGCTTCGCGCAGGTCGGCGGTGCGTTCGGCGACCGTGTTTTCCAGATTTTCGTTGGCCTCGATCAGGGCGCGCCGGGCCTGTTCGCGCTGGCGGCTGTTGCGCTGGACCAGGTAGACGGATATCGCGCCGATCAGCAGGATGATGCCGGTGCCGGCGAGGTTGGCGGCGAGCAGAAACTTGCTGGTTCTGGCGGAATCGTTTCGTCTGCTGTCGAGCAGGCGGCGCTCATCGGCAATCATGTCGAGCACGCGGGTGCGGATGTCCTCCATCAGGTCGCGGCCTTCGCCGCCGCGCACGCGTGTTTGCGCCTCTGCGAAATCTCCCTTGTCATAAAGGGCGATCGCGTTTTCCATCTCGGTCAGCTTGCTGGCGGCAAGTGCCGCGACGGTTGCCAGATCGCGCGACTGGTCCTCGTTATCGATGATCGCGTCGCGGGCGCTCTGCAGCGCAGGCAGGGTATTCTTGACGGCCTGCTCGTACTCTGTGCGATACGGCGACTGGCCGGTGAGAAGAAAGCCGCGCTGCGCCGATTCCGCACGCCGCAGGTTTAGCAGGATCAGGGAAAGCCGGTTCTGCACGTCCATCGTGTGAATGACGAGGTCGGATTCCGTGCGCGAGCGTTCGGTCAAAAAGATCGACGCTGCGCTGATCAGAATGAGGATAACAAAGCCCAGCGCGAGCAGGATCGGCTGGGCACCGGGCGACCGGGCAGGACCGGCCGTCTCAACGGAACTCATGGCGGGAAGGCGCTCCTCGTGGAGTCGATAACCTGACCAAACGCCGGCCGACGCATTTTGTTCCGGCCCGCGCCCCGCTTTCTCAGCCGTCCATGCCGCCCTGGGCCAGGAATTTTTCCAGCCAGTGGATCGAGTAATTGCCGTCGATGATGTCCGGATTGCGCACCAGCGTCCGGAACAGCGGCAGGGTGGTCTCGACCCCGTCGACCACGAATTCGTCGAGCGCACGCTTCAGCCGCATCAGGCATTCCTGCCGGGTCTTGCCGTGCACGATCAGCTTGCCGACCATGGAGTCGTAATAGGGCGGGATGGTGTAGCCCTGATAGGCGGCGGAATCGACCCGAACGCCGAGCCCGCCGGGCGGGTGATAATGCAGAATTTTCCCCGGCGACGGCCGGAAGTTGACCGGGCTTTCCGCGTTCACCCGGCATTCGATGGCGTGACCATGGAAACGCAGGTCCTCTTGCCGGCACGGCAATTCGCCGCCGGCCGCGACGCGGATCTGCTCCAGTACCAGATCTATGTCGGTGATCATTTCGGTCACCGGATGCTCGACCTGGATGCGGGTATTCATCTCGATGAAATAGAACTCGCCGTCCTCATAGAGAAACTCGACGGTGCCGGCGCCGAGATATTTCATCTCCCGCATCGCATTGGCGCAGATCTCGCCGATCCGGTCGCGCTGTGCGGTGTTGAGTGCGGGCGAGGGGCTTTCCTCCAGCACCTTCTGGTGCCGGCGCTGCAGCGAGCAGTCGCGTTCGCCGAGATGGATGGCGCCGCCGCGTCCGTCGCCGAGAATCTGGATTTCGATATGCCGCGGCCGCTGCAGATATCGTTCCAAATAAACCGCGTCGTCGCCGAATGCCGCTTTGGCTTCCGAGCGCGCGGTGGAGAGCGCGAGGCTCATCTCCTCTTCGGTCAGGGCGACCTTCATGCCGCGCCCGCCGCCGCCGGAGGCAGCCTTCACCAGCAGCGGATAGCCGATTTCGCGGCCGATCCGGAATGCCTCCTCGTCGGAGGTGACGCCGCCTTCGGAGCCGGGCACCACGGGAATGCCGAGCTTCTTCGCGGTCCGCTTGGCCTCGATCTTGTCGCCCATGGTGCGGATATGCTCCGCCTTGGGACCGATGAAGCCGATATTGTGCTCGGCGAGAATTTCGGCGAAGCGCGCATTCTCCGACAGAAAGCCGTAGCCCGGATGCACGGCATCGGCGCCGGTGATCTCGCAGGCCGCGAGCAGCGACGGCACGTTGAGATAGCTGTCGCGGGCCGGCGGCGGCCCGATGCAGACGCTTTCGTCGGCAAGCCGGACATGCATGGCGTCGGCGTCGGCGGTGGAATGCACCGCGACCGTCAGGATGCCGAGCTCCTTGCAGGCGCGCAGCACCCGCAACGCGATCTCGCCGCGATTGGCGATGAGGATTTTTTCAAACATGTCGGTCTCGCGTCCCGGGCGCGGTGCAGCGCGTTAGCGATGCGCCGCAGAACCGGGACCCTTAAGCCTTGGACGGATGGACCCCGGGTCTGCAGCGCAACACTGCGTATCGCCCTGCGCCCGGGGAACGGAGTTGAGAGACATGCGTGTCACTCGATAATCATCATCGGTTCGCCGAACTCGACCGGCTGGCCGTCCTCGACGAGAATTTGCGTCACGACGCCACTGCGCGGCGCCGGAATCTGATTCATCGTCTTCATCGCTTCGATGATGAGGACGGTGTCGCCGGCCTTCACGCTCTGGCCGATGTCGACGAATGGCTTGGCGCCGGGCGAGGGCGCGAGATAGGCGGTGCCGACCATGGGCGAGGGCAGCATGCCCGGATGTTTGGCGAGATCGGCGCCGGCCGCCGGTGCTGCGGCCGCGGGACCTGCGGCTGGGGCAAGCACGGGTGCACTGACGCTGACCGCGCGCGCGGCGCGTCCGATCCGGATGCGCTGGCCGTCGCGTTCGATCTCGATCTCGGTCAGCCCGGTCTCGTCGAGCAGTTTCGCCAGCCCGCGGATGGTGTCTTCGTCGTAAGCGGCGGGATGCTGGGCCGCCCGGCCCGGTTTCTTGTCTTTGTCAGACGCCACGTGTCAGCCCTTCGATGGTGTGAGCATGGCCGCGAGTCCGTCGATCGCGAGCACATAGCCGTTGACGCCGAAACCGCAGATCACGGCCCTGGCGGCAGGAGAGATATAGGAATGCCTGCGGAATGAGTCGCGGGCATGGACGTTGCTGATATGCACCTCGATGGCCGGGATGCCGGATGCCAGCAGCGCATCCAGGATCGCGACCGAGGTGTGGGTATAGGCGGCCGGGTTGATGACGATGCCGGACGCCTGCTGTTGGCGCGCCTCCTGGATCCAGTCCACCAGCGCACCCTCGTGGTTGGACTGGTGGAATACGATCGAAAAGCCATGCCGCCGGCCGGCGTCGTGGCACATGGCCTCGACGTCCTTCAGGGTGGTGCGGCCGTAGATCTCCGGCTCGCGGGTGCCGAGCAGGTTCAGGTTCGGGCCGTTCAGGACATAGACCGTCGTCGCCATCGGGCCAAAGTCGCGCCGTCACTGGATGCGGAAAAACAGGGCGCGGGCGCCCCGGCGGGCCTTCTTATAGGCGGGTCGACCGGGGAGGAAAAGCCCGCTCGCGGCCGAGGCGCGAGGCCCCGGCCGGCCGGGCCGGCGCCTCAGCAGGTGGCCTTGCCGCAGCGCGCGTTGTTGATCTTGGCCTGCAATTCCTTGACGCCGACGGCGCCGACCACGGCCTCGTTGCCGACCACGTAGGACGGCGTGCCCTGGAACCCGAGCGCCTCGGCCAGCGCGAAGCTCTCCTGCAAAGCGGCCTTGACCTCGGCGCCGTTCATGTCCTTTTCGATCCTGGCCATGTCGGCGCCGACTTCCTTGGCGACCGCGAGCGCGCGAGCCTTGTCGACCTGTCCGCGCCCCGAGAGAAGCTTCTGGTGGAAGTCCAGATAGCGCTTGCCGCTCTTGTCCTGCATCGCGACCGCGACCGCGACCTGGGCCGCGTCCATGCTGCCCTGGCTCAGCACCGGCATCTCCTTCAGCACGACCCGCAGGTTCGGATCGGCCTTGATCAGGGTCATCATGTCGTCGAGTGCGCGCTTGCAGTAGCCGCAATTGTAATCGAAGAACTCGACCATCGTGACGTCGCCGTTCGGATTGCCGAGCGTCACCTGGCGCGGTGAGTTGAACAGCGTCTGCTTGTTCTCGACGATCGCGCGCTTGAGCTTCTCGCTCTGCGCCAGCGCCTGCAGTTCTTCGATCATTTCCGGATGCTTGATGAAATAATCGCGGATGATCGTTTCGATTTCGCTGCGTTGTTGCGGCGTAAAGCTCTGCGCCGTTGCGGCGCCGGCCGTGAACAGGGGTACCGCCACGGCGATTGCGGCGAGCAGGCGGGAGAGGATGATCATCGAAAAGGGTCCTTGTGACAGGGTCAGTTCGGGCGATTGCCCGCCGTCGGTACTTTGGCAGCAACGATATCGTCGGCGCGGACCCATGCGGGCGAGCCCACCGGGAGGCGGATCTTTGCGCGCGCGGCCAATTCGCGTGCGGTCTTGATGTCGCCGCGGGCGAATGCAGCCTGCGCGGAGGCGAGATCGGCCTGGGCGAGATCGCCCTTGCGGCCATAGGCCATCGCCAGTTGCTGATAGCCTTGCGGCGTATCGGGCTCGCGGGCGAGGCCGTTGCGCAGGATCGTGATCGCTTCATCGGCATGCGCCGGATTGTTGGTGGCGACCAGCGCCTGACCGAGCATGATCTGGATCAGCGTGGGATCCGGAGCGAGCGACACCGCACGGCGCAGCGGCGCAACCGCCTCGGCGGCGCGGCCGCTTTCGAGCAGGGCCTGCCCCTTCAGTTCATGGAAATACGGATTGTTGGGCTGCACCGCGATCAGGGCGTCGATCTGGGCGACGGCGGAGCGGATGTCGGAATGACGATAGGTCGCGATCGCGCGCGCATAGCGCGCCGGCAGCGAGGTGTCGCTCAACGGATAGCGGCGCGCCACCGTTTGCGGCGCCTCCATGAAGCCCGACAGCTTGGCGCGCATCATGTCATGGCGCGCCTGCAATTCCGGCGGGTCCTTCTTGTCCCAAAGCGGGCTGGTGCGCGCGATCTCGGTCAGGGCTGCAATACGCTCGGTCGGCATCGGATGCGATTGCGCATAAGGGTCGGCGAAACGCGCAGTGAACATCGACTGGTCGGCGAAGCGCTTGAAGGTCTCGTACATGCCCTTCGCGGACTGGCCGGTCGCAGCCAGGAACTTCACCGCCGCCCGGTCGGCGGCCTCCTCATGCGCGCGCTGGTAGGACAGCAGCGTGCGTTGCGCGACATGCTGGCTGCCCATGATGGCCGCCATGCCGGCCTGACCCGCGCCGTCGGCGGCGCCGCCGCCTGCCGCGCTTCCGGCCGCAATGGCGGCTGCGCCGATAAGCATGCCGATCAGGGCGGCGGTCTGCACATTCGCCAGTTCCTGGCGCAGCTTGGAGAGATGGCCGCCGGCGATATGGCCGGTCTCGTGCGCCATCACGCCGATGATCTGATTCGGCGTCGTCGATTCGGCCAGCGCGCCGGTGTTGACGAAGATACGGCGGCCGTCGACCACGAAGGCGTTGAAAGACTTGTCGTTGATCAGCACGATCTTGACATTGGCCTTGCCAAGGCCGGCGGCGCGCAGGATCGGCTGGGTGTAGTCGCGCAGCAATTGTTCGATCTCGGCGTCGCGGATCAGCGGGATGCCGCCGCCGCGCTTCTGCGCGGCGGCCGGGAGCGGCGGAACAGCCAGCGCCAGCGCCGTCAGCGCCACGAGCAGGCGCGAGACTGGCTTCGCGGTCACCGTCCTGCTAGTCCTGTGCGGGGTTGCGGCTGGTGTCATAACGCTCTGATTTGTCTTGCTAACGACGCGAACCTAATCAGCCCGCCGGAGGCGGTCAAATCACGCCGAGGTCATGGTTCGGAACGGTGGCAAAGCAATCCCGCGAATGCGGCAGGAGCGGGGCATATGCCCGGACGTAAGCCGAAAACAGGCGCCTGAAAGAGATGCTGGAACGCGCTCGCCAGATTTTGTCGCCCTCCGCGCGCAGCGATGTTCCTCCCTTCATGGTGATGGACGTGATCGCTGCGGCGACGCGCGTCGAGGCCGCGGGTCATCATGTGATTCACATGGAGGTCGGTCAGCCGGCAGCGCCCGCGCCGCGGACCGCGATTCTCGCTGCGAAGCAGGCGCTGGACGGTCCGCTGCGCTACACCGAAGCCCTCGGCATCGGCTCGCTGCGGTCCCGGATCGCGCGCCATTACGCCGAGTCGTATAATGTCGATCTCGATCCCGCCCGGGTGATCGTCACCACCGGCTCCTCGGCCGGTTTCATTCTGGCTTTTCTGGCGATGTTCGAGCCGGGCGACCGGGTCGGCATCGCCAATCCCGGCTATCCGCCCTACCGCCACATCCTCAAGGCGCTCGGCTGCGAGCCGGTGCTGATCGAAACCGGCGACGCCACGCGCTGGGCGGTGACTCCTGAAGCGGTGCTGGCCGAACATCGCAAGCAGAAACTTGCCGGATTGCTGGTGGCGAGCCCGGCCAATCCGACCGGCACGATGATGCGGCCCGAGGCGCTTGCCGCCCTGATCCGGGTGACCGGGGAGGCGGGCATCCGCTTCATCTCGGACGAAATCTATCACGGACTCGATTATGCATTTCCGTCCGAGACCGCGTTGCGGATCTCGGATCATGCGCTGGTGATCAACTCGTTCTCGAAATATTTCTGCATGACCGGCTGGCGCATCGGCTGGATCGTCGCGCCCGAACCGCTGGTGCGGCCGATCGAACGGCTGCAGGGCAATCTCGCGATCAGCGTGCCGACGCTGTCGCAGATCGCGGCCGAGGCTGCTTTCGACGGCCGCGACGAGATGGACGCCGTCAAGCACGGCTATGAGGACAACCGCCGCATCCTGATCGACGGCCTGCCGACGGCGGGGCTCGAAACCTTCCTGCCGGTCGACGGCGCCTTCTATCTGTATGCAAACGTGGCACGTTTCTCCGACGACTCGTACGCGTTTGCCAAACGCATGCTGGAAGAGGCGCATGTCGCGGCAACGCCCGGCGTCGATTTCGATCCGGTCGACGGGAGGCATTACCTGCGCTTCTGCTATGCGCAATCGCAGGCCGACATGCACGAGGCGGTCGCGCGCATCGGCGCGTGGCTGCGCAAGCGATGAGCGCGGTGAGTGGACCCGCACCGCTGCCACGGGCGGTGCCGCCGCTGCTCAGTCTCGTCGCCGGCTATGTCGACAGCATCACCTTTCTCGCGCTGTTCGGATTCTTCGCCGCGCAGGTGACCGGCAGCTTCGTGGTGGCGGCGGCCGAACTCGTGGTCGACGATCGCGGCGTTGCGGCAAAGATGCTGGCGATCCCGGCCTTCATGCTGGGCGCCGGCACCGCCGCTGCGATCATCATCGTGCGCCGCGGGAGCAAGCGCTCCTCGCTGCCGCTGGTGTTCGCGCTGGAAGCGCTCTTGCTCGCCGGCTTCGTTGCGCTCATGCTCTATTCATGGCCAATCACCGATCCGGACGCGTGGCTGGGAGCCATTGCCGGCCTGTTGTCCGCGGCGGCGATGGGCGTGCAATCGGCGCTGGTGCGTCTTTTGTTGCGCGGCGTGCCGCAGACCAATGTGATGACCGGCAATTCCACCCAGCTTGCGATCGACGCGACCGAACTGCTCTATGCCCGCCTGCGGCCAGCGCGGGTTGCCGCCGATGCGGATCTCGCGGCGCAGGTGGCGGAGGCGCGCAAGCGCTTCGCCATGGTGTTCGCGGTGCTGATGGGTTTTCTGATCGGCGCGCTCGGCGGCGCTCTGGCCTATGCCGCGGGCGGACCCTGGAGCGCGTGCCTGGCCATCGTGGTGGTCGCCGGTCTGATCGCGTGGTCGGCGAAGCGCGGCGGCACTGATCCGATGTGAGGGCGGTGTCGTAGCACGACTCTTGCACGGGAAAGATGGGTAAGGCAGAGACGGGGTCATGAACAAGCTCGGCGATACGTTTGGGAATTGATCATGCTTGCAACGCTGCATGAAGGCTGGTCGATCTTCGAGCCGTTCATCAAGACCTATGGCGCGTTCGCGATCTTCGCCATGATCTATCTGGAATCGATGGGCTCTCCGGTGCCGGGCGAGACCGGCGTGATCGCGGCCAGCCTGCTGGCGGCTCAGGGCGAACTCTCGATCGTGTCAGTGTATGTCGCGGTGCTGGCGGGCGCGATCCTTGGCGACTCGACCGGCTTTCTGGTCGGCCGGCTTGGCGGCAACACGCTGTTGCGGCGGTTCGGGCCGCGGATCGGACTGACCGAGGAAAGGCTGGACAATATCGAACAGCGCTTCACCAAGGGTGGAGTCTGGATCGTGGTGGTGGCGCGCTTCATTCCCCTGATGCGCCAGGTCAACGGTCTGCTGGCGGGGTCGCTGGCAATGCCGTTTCCGCGCTTCCTGCTGGCGCAGTCATGCGGCGCCTTCCTGTGGACGAGCCTCTATACGCTCGGGCCATACTTCTTCACCGAGGCGTTCAAGCACCTGCGGTGACGGGTCAAGCGCGCTCCCTTTAACTTTCCCGCGCCACGCCTATATCTGCCGACACCCCAACAGCGCGGCCACGGAATGGCGCCCGTAGACCGATCTGCGGCCGCGCGCGTACATGTTTGTGAGAGCGTGCCATGCTCGACGTCACCAATACGTCCGTGTTCGACACCGACCTGTCTCAGCCCCATATCGAGAGCGCCGCGCAGGATGCGGCCCTGCTCGATGCTTATTCCCATGCTGTGATCGGCGTCGCCGATCGAGTCGGTCCCGCGGTGGTGCGGGTCGAGACCCGCAAGACCGACGGCAAGGGCCGCCCTGCCGGCGGCGTCGGCTCCGGCGTCATCATCGCGCCGGACGGCCTCGTGCTCACCAACAGTCACGTTGTCGATGGCGCGCGGGAGGTCCGCCTCACGGATTCGGAAGGGCGGGTGATGGATGCGCGCTTGCTCGGCGAAGACCCCGACACCGATCTGGCGCTATTGCGCGCGGACTCGGTGCGCAACCTGCCGGCCGCACCGCTCGGCGATTCCAAGGCGCTGCGGCGCGGACAGCTCGTGGTCGCGATCGGCAATCCGCTCGGATTTGAATCGACCGTGACCGCGGGCGTGATCTCCGCGCTCGGCCGCTCGCTGCGCGCGCAGACCGGACGCCTGATCGAGGATGTGATCCAGACCGATGCCGCGCTCAATCCCGGCAATTCCGGTGGACCGCTGGTCACGTCGCATGGCGAGGTGATCGGCATCAATACGGCGATCATCATGGGCGCGCAGGGCATCTGTTTTGCGGTCGCAAGCAACACCGCGCAGATCGTGTTGAGCGAACTGATCCGCCATGGCCGGGTCCGGCGCGGATTCATCGGCATCGCCGGCCAGACCGTCGCGGTGCCGCGCCGTCATGCGCGTGCGGCCGACATCGACAATGCGTCGGGCGCGATGATCACCACCATCGAGCAGGGCGCGCCTGCCGATACCGGCGGGCTGATGACTCTCGACGTCATTGTCAAGGTCGATGGCCAGACGGTCACCGGCGTCGACGATCTGATCCGTCTGCTCAATGCCGACCGGATCGGCCGCAAGGTGACGTTCGATGTGCTGCGGCGCGGCATGCTGCGCCAGTTCGATGTCACGCCGTCCGAGCGCGTTGCGGCGCGGGAGTGAGTCCGGCATGCCGGGTGGGTGGATGCAGCAAGACACGCTTGTCTTGCTGCATAAAATCATCTGATTAAATATCAAAATTAATGTTTATGCCAATTTTGCTTCAGCAAATTTTGCGCGCCAAACTGGTTTCCGTCGTGCCGGGTTGACGCTCGGGTAGCATGACTCCTGTGCAACGCAAACGAAATGCAATCGCGTATGAAAAAACGCAGATCGCTTGAGAATCCGCAAAAGATGAATGTAATTAGTGCCATTGTAATGTGTGGCTCGTCGGTTGGCGTTGAACAACCTGGTGCCGAGACAATGGGTCGTGTCGCGTTTGTCCCGGGCCTCAACATGAAGCGACCCAAATGGTTTTGCGATCCGAGGTCATTCCAAGCGAACTCCTCCGCACATTCCTGCTGATTGAAAAAACCGGAAGCTACACTGACGCGGCCGATATCCTCGGCCTCAGTCAGCCGGCAATCAGTTCGCACATGAAGCGACTGCAGCAGATGGTCGGCGGAGAGCTCTTCGATAAAAGTCATGGCGGATTTTCGCTCACAAGCCGGGGCGAAACCGTTAAGCAATATGCGACGCGCATTCTCAATCTGAACTGGCAGATGCTGAGGCTGTGCGGAGCCGGGGAGGGAAAGCGGACCTTTAGAATTGGAGTTCAGAGCGTGTTCGCAGCGACTCATCTCGCGAGCATGCAGCAAAACATCGCCCGCAAGCTGCCAAATCACCGCACGGTCATCACATGGGGAACGGGCGCGGAAATCCACGACGACCTCAAGGCAGGTTATCTCGACGCGGCGTATATCGTTCGCGACGGAACTGATGAGCGCGGCCAGGGCTGGGACGAAACAATGTGCTGGGTCAGTTGTCCCGGCTTTGTTGTCGGCGAAGGGCGTCCGATTCCGTTCTTGAGCTGGCCAGACAGCCTGTCCGACAGGCTCGCGATCGCGTCGCTGTCGCAGAGCGAAACGCCTTATACCGTCGTGCTGGTAGCGTACGATCTGGCGACGCTTCTGTCCGCGATACGCGCGGGAATCGGGGTTTGCGTGTTGCCGCAGCGGCTGGTGCCGAAAGACCTCAGGACGGCCGAGCACCACTTCCTGCCGCCGTTGCCGCTCGCGCGTTCGCGCATCTACGTCAACGAAGGTCTGCCGCAACAGCAAGCGCAGCTTCTGCGGGAGGCGATCGAAGAGGTTATGCCTCCGAACGCGCAATGTGGCCCTGAGGCCCGAAGCCGCTTGCCGGAACCGGCATTGATCTAGATCATTTTCGTTTGCGGATTTTGGTCGCGACGGCTGCTTTTCGCCGACGCGTGATGCCGTATGTCCGGTCAAGTGTGGTCGCGCTGATCCCGCATTCAAAAATCTTATTGCCGCAGAAAGCGCCCATTAATTGAGCGAGGCTATCGTCCAGACAGATGCAAGGCAAAGACGCGCGAATCTTTTGCGCGGTTCGGGGGATACGCTGCACCATGTCTATCAACGACAATTCGTCATTGAACACTCGTCTCGACTTCATGGGGATGGACGAGAAGTCGAAACAGAATCTCAAGGCCCTGAAGCCGCTCATAGACAAGTCGCTTCCGGGCATCCTTGACGACTTTTACAAGAAGCTTGGAACGGTCCCTGACGTGGCGCGCTTCTTCACGGAATCGAGCCGTGCGTCGCAAGCCAAGAACGGTCAGGTTCGCCATTGGGCGCGCATCAGCTCGGCTGAGTTCAGCGAGGACTATCTCAAGAGCTCGCGCGTCATCGGACAGACGCACGCCCGGATCGGACTTGAACCGCGCTGGTACATCGGCGGATATGCGCTGATCTCGGCCGGGCTTATCCATGCGGCATTGAACGAAATGTGGCCGAAGGGATTCCTGAAGGGCAACAAGGGACACGAGCAGGCGGCGGACGCGATATCGGCGATGGTCAAGGCCGTGCTCCTCGATATGGATCTGGCGATCTCGACCTACATCGACGCCGCTGAAGAGGCGCGAAAGGCCGCCGAGGAAGCCAACGCACGGGCGGCGAAACAGCAGGCCCAGGTCGTCGAGCTGCTGAGCCGGAACCTGTCGCTGCTCGCTCAGGGCGATCTGACATGCCAGCTTCCGGACGTGCCCGAGCAATATCAGCAGTTGAAAGACGATTTCGACAGCGCCGTGAACAAGCTCAACGAGGCGATCGGCGCGATTGCCGTTGTCGCTCAGGAGGTGACCGGCGCGTCGCAGGAGATTTCCAGCGCCACCACCGATTTCTCAGGCCGCACCGAAGAGCAGGCCGCGAGCCTGGAAGAGACTTCGTCGTCGATGGAAGAAATCGCGGCCACGGTGAAAAACAATGCCGATAACGCGAAGCGGGCCAACGATCTGGCACAGGGTACGCGCGAGATCGCCAATCGCGGCGGCGAGGTCGTCTCCGAGGCGGTGACGGCGATGGCGCGGATCGAGGAATCGTCGCGCAAGATAGCCGACATCATTTCCGTCATCGACGAAATCGCGCGGCAGACCAATCTGCTCGCGCTGAATGCGGCGGTCGAGGCGGCACGGGCCGGCGAGGCGGGTCGCGGGTTTGCGGTGGTCGCGTCCGAAGTCCGCAGCCTGGCGCAGCGCTCTTCGCAGGCAGCGAAGGACATCAAGGATCTGATTTTGAATTCCACCGGCCAGGTCAAGGACGGTGTCGAACTCGTCAACCGCACCGGTTCGACCCTCAGCGAGATCGTCGAATCCATCAAGAGCGTCGCCCAGATCGTCTCGGAGATCGCAACCGCCAGCGCGGAGCAGTCGAGCGGGATCGAGCAGGTCAACAAGACGCTCACGCAGATCGACGAGATGACCCAGCAGAATTCGGCGATGGTCGAAGAGAATGCAGCCGCGGCCCGCACGCTGGACCAGCAGGCCGAAGCGATGGTGGAACGACTGGCTGCGTTCACGCTCGCAGGCCACGCCGCTCCGGAACAGAAGCGGTCGAAGGTCACGCCGATCGCGCCGCGCCAGCCGGCGAAAAAGCAGGCCGTGGCGGGTGGCCCGGCGCGCAGGATGCAGGCCGCACTGGCGACCGCGGTCAAGACGGATACCTGGGAGGAGTTCTGATCTCTCGGTAAGCGCCACGCGGCGGACTCGTGTCCGCCGCGTTATCGTTTGGAATTGACGTGATCTGCCCGGCCGGCGGGGTGTGCTGTCAGGTCTCTCCCCAGGCGTCTTGCCAAGCGCGTCCCGATATGGCCTTTGCGTCCGCAGCAAAGGATCAATCGGGAGAACGCTCGTGCGCCGCGTCGTCAAAATTGCAAGTGTGTGTTCCGCGCTCGCTGCGTTTGCCGCAACACCGTCCGCGCAGGCGCAGGACTATCCGAACAAGCCGGTGAAACTGCTGGTGGCCTTCGCGCCCGGGGGGCCGGCGGATTCGATCGCCCGCATCATCGGGCAGAAGCTCAACGACCGCTGGAAGCAGAGTGTGGTAGTCGAGAACCGCGGCGGCGCCGGCGGCAATATTGCCGCGATGCAGGCGGCCAAGGCGGATGCCGACGGCTATACGATTCTGGTCACCACTTCGGCCTTCGCGGTCAACCAGACGCTGACGAAGAATCCGGGTTATGTGCCGGGCGATTTCAAGGCGGCGGGGATCGTCGCGACTACGCCGAACCTGATCATCGGCGCGCCGACGCTCAAGGCGAACGATCTGAAAGAAGCGATCGAGGCCGCGAAGACCGAGAAGATGACCTACGGCACTGCCGGCGCCGGCACCACGCCGCATCTGTCGGCGGAGCGCATCTTCAAGCTCGAGGGCAAGGTCGACATTCCGCATGCGCCGTTCACCGGCGCGGGTCCGGCGACGCAGGCCGTGCTCGGCTCGCATATTCCGCTGGCCAGCGTTGCGCTGTCGGCGGCGGTGCAGAATGTGCAGGCCGGGCAGGTTAAGGGACTGGCCGTGACCAGTAAGGACCGCGTCAAGGCATTGCCGAACGTGCCGACCGCGCGCGAGCTTGGCCTCGGCGAGGCCGACGACACCACCTGGGTGGTGTTCTTCGTACCGGCGAAGACGCCGGACGCCGTCATTCAGAAGATCAATGCCGACGTCAATGCCATCCTGGCGGACAAGGACACCGAGGCGCAGCTCGAGAAGATCGGCTTCATGCCGGTCGGCGGCTCGGTGAAGGACGCCGACACTTACGTGCAATCCGAAACCAGCCGCTGGGGCGATATCATCCGCCGCGTCGGCCTGGAGCCGAAATAGCCATCTGTCATTCCGGGGCGCGAGCGAAGCTCGCGAGCCCGGAATCCAGAACCGCACATGCGGTATTTGCAACGCTGTCCGGGCCCGCGCGTCCCGGTTACAACAATCAACGACATCTCGCGATAGAGGTTTTGCAATGCAGGTTCGCCGCGTCGTCACCGGCCACAAGAAAGACGGAAAGGCCACCGTCCTGATCGACGAGATCTCGACGGACGTGATCAATCCGCGCCAGGGCTGCACCTTCTTCAATATCTGGTCGACGCCGCTGCCCGCCAACAACGAGGGCGACAGCGACGGCGCCAAGGAGATCGTTGGGACCGCGATGAAGGATCGTGCGGTGTTCCGCGTGATCGAATACGCGCCGGGTGTTGCGCCGCGCAATCACCGCACCAATTCGATCGACTACGCAGTGGTGCTGTCGGGTGAAATCGACATGACGCTCGACGACGAGATCGTGCATCTGAAGGCGGGCGATGTGCTGGTGCAGCGCGGCACCATCCATGACTGGATCAACAATGGCGACAAGCCTTGCGTGATCGCGTTCGTGCTGATCACCGCCGATCCGGTCGGCGCGCTTCAGGCGGTGGGGTAGGGCACAATCGTTGAACTGTGACCGTCACCCTGACGTGCCCGGCCGAAGGCCGGCCCTCGAAGAGCGATGGCCCCTGAAACGTTCCGTGCTGTTCATCCTTGGAGCCTTGCTACTCGCTCGCTCCTCAGGATGACGGATCGAGTGCGCCGTTATGGCGCTACCCCCCGATCTTCACATTGGCTTCCTTGATCACCTTGTTCCAGCGCGCGACCTCGTCGCTCAGATATTTCGCGGTTTCCGCAGTCGAGCCGCCGACCACTTCGGCCGAAAACGTCTTCAGCTTTTCCTGAATTGCAGGATCGCGCAGCGCCTCGTTGATGTCGGCGTTGATCTTCTCGGTGATCGCCTTGGGTGTCTTGGGCGGAGCCACGACCGCATACCACGCAACGGATTCAAATCCCGGCAGCGTCTCGGCAATGGTCGGCACGTTCGGCAGCGATGACATGCGCTTCGGTGTCGCAACGCCGAGCAGCTTCAGCTTTCCGCTCTGTACCAGCGGCAGCGATACGCCGAGATTGTCGCACATGAAATCAACATTGCCGGCGATCAGGTCCTGCAGCGCCGGCGCAGTGCCACGATAGGGGATGTGCTGCACCTTCACGTCGCCCATCATCTGCAGCATCTCGGAGGTGAGATGCGATGTGGTGCCGTTACCCTGCGTAGCTGATGTGACCTTGCCGGGATTGGCTTTCAGATGCGCGATGAATTCCGGCACCGTGGTGGCCGCGATCTTCGACGGATTGACCATAATGCCGTTCGGCACCTGCGCCATCACGATGATCGGTTCGAATTTCGACGCATCGAAATTCAGGTTCTTGTACAAATTCTGGTTGATGACGAGCGGCGGCGGCGGCGCCGACAGCAGCGTGTAGCCGTCGGGCTCGGCGCGATAGGCTTGCTCGGAGCCGATATTGCCGGCCGCGCCGGTCGGGTTTTCGATGATCACCGGCTGGCCCCATTTCCTCGACAGCCAGTCCGCGACCAGCCGCGGCACAGCATCGGCGGTTCCGCCGGCCGGGAACGGCACGATGATCTTCACCGGACGGTTCGGGAAATCCTGCGCAAAGGCAGAGGTGCCTGCCGACAGAACGACAAGGGCCGCGAGCGCTGCGCGCATAGCGCCGGTTTTCAGCATGGACGTCTCCCGGATTTTCTGTTCTGCAGGCTTGCCGCACACATACTTGAAACCTGCGGATATCCGAAGCATTTTCATGTCGCAGGGGGACAGGAGTGATGGAGATGGCAGCGTTGCGTCCTAATCTGGCCGGCCCAAGCGTTGCGATTGTTGGCGGCGGCATTGGCGGGCTGTTTGCCGCCAATGCGCTGCTTGCACATCGCCTGCAGGTGACGGTCTACGAGCAGGCGCCGGCGCTCGGTGAAATCGGCGCCGGTGTTTTCATCACGCCGAACAGCGTGCGCCAACTCGAGCGCGTCGGATTGGGGCCTGCGGTCGAAAAATGGGGCGCCCGCGTCGGTGCTGGCTCGCATTATTTTCGCGATGATGGAAGTCCGATCGCGCCGGTGCAGGTGACCGATTCCGCAGGCTGGAACGCCACCTTCGGCATGCATCGCGCCGATCTGGTGAACTTTCTCGCCGCCGCATTGCCGGCTGGCGTGGTGAAATGCGGGCACCGCGCCACCGGATTTGTGCAGGACGAAACCTCAGCGCGGGTGACGTTCGAGAATGGCGCGGTGGCGGAGGCCGACATCGTGATCGGCTGCGACGGCATTCATTCCGAATTGCGGCCGTATGTGTTTCCGCCATCGAGGGCGGTGTTTTCGGGCACGGTCGCCTATCGCGGACTGGTGCCGCATGCGGACGTGCCGCACTGGCCGACGGATGTGTGGCAAATGTGGCTCGGGCGCGGCAAGCATTTCCTGGTGTTCCCGGTGCGCGCTGGCACGATCATCAATTATGTCGGCTTCGTTCCGGCCGATGCGGAGATGAAGGAATCCTGGACCGCGAAAGGCGACCCTGACGCGTTGCGCGCGGAATTCGCCGGCTGGGATCCGCGCATCGAAGGATTGCTGAGCAAGGTCGACTCCACCTTCAAATGGGCGCTATATGATCGCGAACCGCTGCCGACCTGGACCAAGGGACGGCTGACGCTGCTCGGCGATGCCGCGCATCCGATGCTGCCGCATCTCGGGCAGGGCGCCAACCAGTCGATCGAGGACGGCATGGCGCTCGCCACCATTCTCTCCCGCACCGACCGCGTCGGGGCACCGGCCGCACTCGTCGCGTATGAAAAGCTGCGCCGCGAACGCGTCGCCGGTGTGCAGCGCGGCGCGCGCGAGAACGGCTTGCGCTACGACACGATGCACGGCGACGTCGCGAAGCGGGACGCCGAAATTGTCGCGCATGCGTCGTTCCGCAAGACGATCTACGACCACGACGTGGTGGTCGGCGCAAAGGAGATCGCGGAGGCGCTGTAGAACCGGTCGGCTTGTAGCCCGCATTGAACGGCAGCGACATGCGGGGCGATGGGTCCCGGGTTTCGCTTGCGCTCAACCCGGGCTACGGTTTTCAGCTGACGCGGAGAGTGCCTTCCGGTCCAGACCGTCCTCCGGGATCGTCCATTGCCGCCGCAACGTGCGCAGCGGCGTCTCGACATAGGCCCAGAAATCCCAGCCCGGCGCGAAGGTGTCGATGGTCGCGGTCTTGCCGCCGGCATAGGCATGCCAGAATTCGACCAGGTCGAGTCCGCCCGCGGCGTCCTTCGCCACCGGATTGATCTCGACATCGAGATGCCAGGAGAAAATCACCGGCAGGATGTGGCCCGCCATCGGATAATGCGGATGCATGGCCGCGGTGAAGGTCGAGGCCAGAAGTTCGCCGCGTGGTGTGGTGCCGTAGCCTGAGACGACATGTACGGTGTCGTGCGGCAATGCGAAGCCGGCATTCAGGCCGTTGGCTTTGCCCGGGAAATCATACTTGTTGCTGGTATAATGCATATAGAACGCATAGCCGAAGCTGTCCCGCGGCAGCTGGCCCAGCGCCTCGCACCGTGCGGCGAGGGCAGGGTCCGGCGCTTTCGCATAGGGCATCAGCCAGCCGGTCGCGTCCGCATCCGTCCAGGTTTTTCCGGTAATGCTCACCATGTTGGCGCGCGTCATGTCGGCGAGCGCTTCCTTGACATGGCCGGCCGCGGCTTCGGCGATTTCGTCGATGAAGCGCTCGTGCAATCCGAGCGCTTTGGCATAAGCGAGCACGGCCGCGATCTTTGCCCTGTCGAGTGTGCCATCGACAAAGGCCATCACCGTCATGAACCGCAGTGCATCCTCGCGCAAAGCCGGATCGGCGATCGCGTCTTGGAGCGCCGCTGGCTCGACCGGCGTCAGCGCCGCGACATCGAGCGGCATTGTCTGTCCGAACATGTAGAGCGAAGCCGCCGCCAGCGCGCGTGCATCGGCGTCGCTCAGGGCGCCCCCGGTTTGCGCAACGTTGCGCATCGCACCGAGGATCGTGGCGATCTGTGCGGAGGTCGCGCCGGTTACGAACGGATTGACATCGAGTTGTGGCGGCATGCGTATCCTCCGTTTGTGAAGACCCGCATCATCCAATAACCCGGCACGATTGCGAAGCCGCCGCGATCGTTATCCGGTGGCATGGTTGTCGAACCATTTGAAACGGTGCAGCGCGACATTGTCGCGCGCACTAGAATTCAACGTCGAGTTCTTCCACCTCGTCGGGCTCTTCCTTCGCCACCTCGATCCATTCCTGCATCAGCGGCATCGCCATGATGGTCTTGCAATAGGCAGCACTCGCCTTGTCGAGCTTGACGTCATAGGTGATGAAGCGTGTGCAGACCGGCGCGTACATGGCATCCGCCATGCTCGGGACCGCGCCGAACAGGAACGGCCCGCCATAGCTGCTCAGGCATTCGTTCCAGATCGTGATGATGCGGTCGATATCGGCTTGTGCGCCGGCCCAGACCTTGAAGCCCGGATAATGCGCCTTGAGATTCATCGGCAGCGCCGAGCGCATGTTCGAGAAGCCGGAATGCATCTCGCCCGACACCGCGCGGCAATGGGCGCGGGCCACGCGCTCTCTCGGCAGCAGCCCGGCATCGGGATTGAGTTCGTTCAGATAGCCGCCGATAGCGAGGGTGTCCCAAACCTTGATGCCGTCATGCGTCAGCATCGGCACCAGGAAGGAGGGCGACAGCAGCAGCAATTCGGCACGCACCGACGGATCGTCGCTGTTCACCATCACGGTCTCGAAATCGATCCCGGCGAACTTGCACAACAGCCATCCCCGCAGCGACCAGGACCCGTAATTGCGGCTACTGATGGTCAAAGTGGCTTGCGCCATCCGAAAATCCCCCGATCGGGCATGCCGGGCGCCCGCCCCCTATCCACCGGCGTGCAAATTATCTCGCAGTGGCAAAAAAAATGCACTAGTCTTTTGCACTGCAACAGGGGCGGCGGGGGCCGCGGGGTGGATGCTGTACCAGGCTTATCAGGCGAGTGCCGACATGATGGTGCCGGTGCGAGCCCTTGCCGGCTTTGCATTGTCTGCGCATGCAGCCATGCCCCATATGAACGGACATGCCGTCCGGAATCTAACCGCAGCCTACGAACTGATTTCGCGCGCCCGGCTGACCCATACCCGCCCGGATTACGGCATCAAGAGCGTGACGGTCGGCAATCGGGAGGTGGAGGTCATCGAAGAGGTGACCCATGTCACCCCATTTGGAACGCTGCTTCGCTTCCGCAAGGACGTCGACACCGCGCAGCCGCGGGTGCTGATCGTGGCCCCGCTGTCGGGGCATTTCGCAACGCTGCTGCGCGGGACCGTGCGCACCATGCTGCCGGAGCATGACGTCTATATCACTGACTGGCACAATGCCCGCGACGTTCCGTTGTCGGCCGGCCGTTTCGGTTTCGACGATTACGTCACCCACCTGATCGAGTTTCTCGAGGCGATCGGGCCGGGCGCGCATGTCATCGCGGTGTGCCAGCCCTGCGTTGCGGCGCTGGTGGCGGCGGCCGTGATGGCGCAGGGCGATCATCCGGCGCAGCCGCGCTCGATGACGCTGATGGCCGGGCCGATCGATACGCGGGTGAATCCGACCAAGGTCAACGAGCTTGCCAAGAGCAAGCCGATGTCATGGTTCGAGAAGAACCTGATCGCGCGGGTGCCGTTCCGCTACGACGGCGCATTCCGGAAGGTCTATCCGGGCTTCGTCCAGCTCGCCGCCTTCCTCAGCATGAACATGGACCGCCACACCAAGGCGCATCGCGAGCTCTACGACAATCTCGCCAAGGGCGAATTGGAAAAGGCCCGGATCACCAAGGATTTTTACGACGAGTATTTTGCAGTGCTCGATCTCACCGCCGAATTCTATCTCGAGACTGTGCGCCTGGTGTTTCAGGAGCACACCTTGCCGCTCGGCCAGCTCGACTATGAGGGCCGCCGGGTCGATCCGTCCGCCATCCGTCGCACCATGCTGCTCACGGTCGAGGGCGAGCGCGACGACATCTGCGCGGTTGGGCAGACGCTGGCGGCGCATGACCTTTGTTCGGGACTGCGTCCGTATCGCAAACGCCATCACATGCAGCCGGGCGTCGGGCATTACGGTGTGTTCAGCGGGAAGAAATGGGAAAGCCAGATTTATCCGCTGGTTAAAAACGTGATCCTTGCCTCGGACTGATCCACAAATGTTTGCTGCATAACGGCGAAAGCCCATCAATTTTAATACTGAATTAAATGAATTGATCGAGTGTAATTTACGTTGAACCCGAGTTGAATTTCACCCGGCGCCCAAACGACGTTTCGAAGCCCCTTCTCAGAAATCCAAGACAGCATCCGAAGCGGCCTCGGTCGCGCGCCTTTGCGCGCGCGGGCCCGACTGCGAGGTCAGCAAATGTCCGACGGTTCATCCAGTGTTGAAGCCGAGGCCGTGATGTCACGGGCCGCCGCCGGCCCGGACAATGGCCCCAGCACCGAACTGATCTCATTCGCGATCGGCGACGAGCAATACGGCGTCGATATCATGGCGGTGCGCGAGATCAAGGGCTGGACGGATATCACCCACCTCCCGCGCCAGCCGGATTACGTTCGCGGCGTGCTCAATCTGCGCGGCGTCATGGTGCCGATCATCGATCTGCGATGCCGGCTCGGCGGCGGGCTGACCGATGCGACCGCGTTGCATGTCGTGATCATCGTGCAGGTTCAGCAGCGCCAGGTCGGATTGCTGGCGGATCGCGTGCTCGACATCGTGGCCTTCGAGGCTGCGCGGGTGCAGCCGGTCCCGCGCGTCGCAGGCCGTGCCGGCAACGATTGCCTGTCAGGCCTGGTCAATGCGGAGGCCGGCATGATCGCGCTGATGGATCTCGAAAAACTGCTCGCAACCGATAGCGACGAAACACCGGTTCAGGCCGCCGCCTGATCCGCCAACAAACATCCCCACACATCTGATCTAGCCGGAGAACACCAATGTCCTTTTTTGGTTCATCGAAGTCCCAGACATCCGGACGTAGTCTCAGCTCGTCCGAGATGGCGTCGCAGATTGCAGCCATCAACCGGTCGCAAGCCGTGATCGAGTTTTCGCCGGATGGAAAGATCCTGCACGCGAACCCGAATTTCCTGCAGGCGCTCGGTTACACGCTGGACGAGGTCAAGGGCAAGCATCACAGCATGTTCGTCGACCCGGCCTATCGCAACAGCCCCGACTACACGGCCTTCTGGCAGAAGCTCGGCCGCGGCGAATTCGACGCCGCCCAGTACAAGCGCATCCGCAAGGACGGCAAGGAAATCTGGATTCAGGCCAGCTATAACCCGCTGCTCGACCGTTCCGGAAAAGTCGTCGGCGTGATCAAGTTCGCAACCGACATCACCGCCGAGAAGCTGCGGAACGCCGATTTCGAAGGCCAGATGGCCGCCATTCACAAGGCCCAGGCCGTCATCGAGTTCAATCTCGACGGCACCATCATCACCGCCAACGACAACTTCCTGAACACGCTTGGCTACAGCCTGCAGGAGGTCAAGGGCCATCACCACAGCATGTTCGTCGAGCCGGGCTATCGGCAGAGCGTGGAATACAAGCATTTCTGGGAGAAGCTCGGACGCGGCGAATTCGACGCGGCGCAATACAAGCGGATCGGCAAGGGCGGCAAGGAGGTCTGGATCCAGGCCAGCTACAACCCGATCATGGATGCCAGCGGGAGGCCGTTCAAGGTCGTCAAGTTCGCCTCCGACATCACCGCGATGCGCATGGCCGTCGAGCAGACCCGCGATGCCGTGACCGCCGCCAAGAACAAGGATCTGAGCCAGCGGATTCCGATGGTCGGCAAGACCGGCGAACTGGAATTGCTGTGCGGCGGCGTCAACGAGTTGCTCGACAGCATGGCGGAGGTCATGAGCGAGATCAAAACCACGTCGCAGGAAGTGTCGAGCGCGGCCGCTGAAATCTCCACCGCCACGACCGACCTGTCGCAGCGCACCGAGGAACAGGCCGCCAGCCTGGAAGAGACCTCGGCCTCGATGGAGCAGATCGCGGCGACCGTGAAGAAGAACGCCGAGAATGCGAAACACGCCAACGACCTGACCCGCGGCACCCATGAGGTCGCCGACCGTGGCGGCGAAGTGGTGGCCGAGGCGGTCTCGGCCATGGCGCGGATCGAGGAATCGTCGCGCAAGATCGCCGACATCATTTCGGTGATCGACGAAATCGCGCGCCAGACCAATCTGCTGGCGCTCAATGCCGCGGTCGAAGCGGCGCGCGCCGGCGAAGCGGGACGCGGCTTTGCGGTGGTTGCGTCCGAAGTGCGCAGCCTCGCGCAGCGCTCCTCGCAGGCGGCCAAGGACATCAAGGACCTGATCACGAACTCCTCGACCCTGGTCCAGGATGGCGTGGAGCTCGTCAACCGGACTGGTACCTCGCTGAAGGAGATTTTGGCCTCGATCAAGCAGGTCGCCGACATCGTGGCCGACATCTCGACGGCCTCCAACGAACAGGCCGGCGGGATCGAGCAGATCAACAAGGCGCTGACCCAGATGGACGAGGTGACGCAGCAGAACTCGGCGATGGTCGAGGAGAATGCTGCGACAGCGCGGACGCTGGAACAGCAGGCCGGCGCGATGGACGAGCGGATCGGCGCCTACAAGCTGAGCAGCTCGGACTCCTCCAGGGTCGTGACCCCGCTGCACAAGCGCCCGGCGCAGTCCAAGCCTGCCGCACCTGTCCGCAAGCCGGCCGCGCGCGCGGTTGTCCGCTCGGGCGCGGCGACTGCCGTCGCCAAGGACGAGTGGGAAGAGTTCTGAGTTCTGACGGGGCGCGGTCACGCACCGCGCCCCGGTTCCGCCAGATTGCATTATTCAATTGAGGTCAGGAAATTCAGATGTTCAAGAAATTGGCACTGGATGTTGCGATCAGCACCAAGATCGCCATCTCATCCGTGATTGCTGTCCTGCTCGTTGCGGCGATTGGGTGTTCTCAACTGATTGGGGACAGCAGAGTTCAGGGGAGCAAGGCGCATGTTGATCGCGAACAGGCGGTCGTCGCTGATGTTATTGACGCGAAGGCTTCGATCCGTGGCATGCAGATCGGTATTCGTGATCTGCGTCTGGCCGCAACGGCGGAAGACTTGAAGCGCGCGGCTGATTATCTTGAGGCACGGCGAAAGAGTGCGGAATACTTCGCTATTCGCGCGCTTGAAAATGTTCGTGCCTCAGGCCGGACAGGTGAGAATGTCGAACGGCTGAAGGGCATGGTCGAGAGCTACTCGGTTGGCGGCAAAGAGATCGCCGCGATCCGGTCGGAGGCGATTGCTGCGCAGGCGAACGGCGAAGCGGAGCGAGCCGGCACTCTTGACCGGCAGGCAGCAACAATAGCACGCGAACGCACATTGCCGCTGGCCGCCGAGATGGAGAAGTTGTCTTCGACCGTCGTGGATGTCGCCCGCGCTCAGGTAAAGGCCGAAAACGAGGCGTTTGTTGGCACGATGGAGTTTTCTGAGCACGTCAACGAACTCCTGGCTGGCCTCGTGGCGGCGATGCTTATCGCCACCGCCATCTTCATGTTCTTCACCGTGATCAAGCCGCTGCGTGCCTTGACCGGCGGCATGCGTGAACTGGCCGCGGGCAATTTCGATGTCGTGCTGCCCGGCGTCGGCCGCAAGGACGAAATCGGCGGCATTGCCGGTGCGGTCGACGAGTTCAAGATGCGGCTGGCCGAGAAGATGCGGATGGAGGCCGAGCGCGAAGCCGAGATCGCGCGCCGCGAACAGGCCGAGCGCGATGAGCGTGCGCGACTCGAGGCCGAGCAGGCCCGCATCGTGGCGGAGGTCGTGGCCGAACTCGGCCAAGGCCTGGAGAATCTCGCCAAGGGCAACCTGACCTATCGCGTGTCGAAGGAGTTCACTGCCGAGTACAAGAAGATCCAGAGCGACTTCAACGGCGCCATCGAACAATTGCAGGACACGGTGCAACGCATCGCATCGTCCTCGATGGAAATCCAGAACGCCGCGGCCGAAATCGCGACCGCGACCACCGATCTGTCGCAGCGCACCGAGGAGCAGGCCGCGAGCCTGGAAGAGACCTCGGCCTCGATGGAGGAAATCGCCGCGACCGTGAAGCAGAATGCCGAGAACGCGCAGCGGGCCAACGAACTGACCCGCGAAACCCGCGAGGTCGCGGGCCGCGGCGAAGCGGTGGTCGCCGAGGCGGTCACCGCGATGGCGGGCATCGAGGAATCCTCACGCAAAATCTCTGACATCATCTCGGTCATCGACGAGATCGCACGCCAGACCAATCTGCTGGCGCTGAATGCGGCTGTCGAAGCCGCACGCGCGGGTGAAGCCGGCCGTGGCTTCGCGGTGGTCGCGTCCGAAGTCCGCAGCCTTGCCCAGCGCTCGTCGCAGGCGGCCAAGGACATCAAGGATCTGATCGTCAATTCGTCGGGTCAGGTCGAGCAAGGCGTGCAGCTCGTCAACCGCGCCGGCGACTCGCTGAAGGACATCCTGCAGTCGATCCGCTCGGTTGCCGATATCGTCGCCGATATCGCCAATGCGAGTTCGGAACAGGCGGCCGGCATCGACCAGATCAACAAGGCGCTGGCGCAGATGGATGAGGTCACGCAGCAGAACTCGGCGCTGGTCGAGGAGAATGCGGCGACGGCCAAGACCCTGGAAGACCAGTCGAGTGCGCTCGATGGCCGGGTTGCGGTGTTCCAGCTCGACACGGCCGGACGGACCATGGCTGCGGTTGCACCGAAAGCGGTTGCGGTTCGCCGTGCGGCGCCGGTGCGCGGCACCGCCCGCCAGATGCAATCGGCGCTGGCGACTGCGGTCGCCCGAGACCAGGACTTCTGATCGCAACCCTTTCTTAAGCGTTCATGCGCGCCGGCGTGGCAACACGCCGGCGCCATGCGTTTGGGACTGCGATGGAACCATTTAGCGTGAAATTAAGACTTGTCTGGCAGCTTGCTGCGGCGAATTTCGCGCGGAACGTCTGTCCGCGCGGGCAGGCCTTCACCGGCCTGCGCGGCACGGACCGGTGCATCGCATGCACCCGCATTTGAGGATGATGGGAAATTCAATGACGCAAGCCATGAATGACTCCGCGAGCAAGGCGTCACAAGCTGTCGCCGCGCGGCAAAGTGAATCGGTCAGCGCCGAACTGATCAGCTTCGCCATTGGCGAGGAGCAATACGGCGTGGACATTATGGCGGTTCGCGAGATCAAGGGCTGGTCCGAAATCAGCCACTTGCCGGGACAGCCGGATTACGTGCGCGGCGTGCTGAACCTGCGCGGCGTGATGGTGCCGATCATCGACCTGCGCTGCCGGTTCGGCGGCGGATTGACCGAGGCGACGGCCCTGCATGTCGTTATCATCGTGCAGATCCAGGATCAGCAGATCGGCCTTCTCGCTGATCGCGTGCTCGACATTGTCGCCTTCGAGGGCGAGCAGGTGCAGCCGGTTCCGACTGTGGTTCGCAATGGTCGCACCGAATTCCTCTCCGGCCTGATCACGGTCGAGGCGGGCATGATCGCGATGATCGATCTCAATCATCTGCTTGACGACCGCTACGAAGCGCAGGCCGCCTGACTGACTGCTTGACCGGGATGCAATTTCTGCGCGCGCAGATGCAACGTTAGGGAGGTATTTACCGCGGGCGTTTATGGTCGATCACAATTCGCGAGGCCGGTTGCCACGCATCCTAGAACGGGGTGTCCATGCGGTACGTGATAGCGCTTGCGGTAAGTTCGCTCCTTGCGGTTGGTCTCGATACTGCCAAAGCCGAGAACGGCGTCTCCTCAAACGCGATCGTATTCGGCCAGGCCGCGGTTCTGCAGGGTCCGGCGTCGGCGCTCGGTCTTGGCATGAAGGCGGGGCTGCTCGCGGCATTCAGCGAAGCGAACCGCAAAGGCGGCGTGCACGGGCGCCAGATCAAACTGATCAGCGTCGACGATGGATACGAGCCATCCAAGGCGATCGCAGCCACCCGCAAGCTCATCGAGGACGACAAGGTTTTCGCGCTGATCGGTCCGGTCGGTACGCCAACCGCGGTTGCCGCGCAGCCGATTGCCGCTGCCGCCAAAGTGCCATTCATCGGCGCGTTCACGGGCGCGATGTTCCTGCGCAATCCGAAGCTCGACACCGTCATCAATATCCGCGCGAGCTATGATGCGGAAACCGAAGCCTGGGTCAGACATCTGACCGAGGATCTGAAGATCAACAGCATCGCGATCCTCTATCAGGATGACGCCTTCGGCCGCGCCGGGCTATCGGGCTTTGAAAAGGCCATGAAGAAGCGCGGCCTGCCGATTGTCGCCGAAGGCACCTACGAACGTAATACGACCGCGATCAAGACCGCGTTGCTCACTCTGCGCAAGGCAGAGCCCGAAGCCGTGGTGATGGTCGGCGCCTATCAGCCCAGCGCGGCATTCATCAAGCTCGCCCGCAAGATCGAATTCAATCCGGTCTTCGTCAATATCTCCTTCGTCGGCGCCTCTGCGCTGGCGCAGGAGCTTGGCAACGAGGGCGCGGGCGTGATCGTCAGCCAGGTGGTGCCGTTTCCATGGGACGCATCGATCAAGGTCGTTGCCGACTATCAGGCGGCGATCAAGGCGGCGGATCCGAAGGCGCAGCCGGAATTCGTTTCGCTCGAAGGCTATCTGGTCGGGCGGCTTGCGATTGCAGCGCTCGAGCGGGCAGGGCCCGAGCCCACGCGCGCGGATCTGCTCAAGGCGATCAAGGAGGGCGGTGCCTTCGACATCGGCGGACTGACGATGACATTCGGTCCGGAGGATAACGAGGGTCTGGACAGGGTGTTCATGACGGTGATCCAGCCGGACGGTTCGTTCAAGGCCGTCGACCGGCTGATCCGGATGTCCGCCAACTAACGCACGTCGACACAATATCAGGGCGGGCCGGGAGCCCGCCATACTGCCGGCTTGGCCGGACGGGGGAAACAGAGATGCGTCTTGGTAACGTGTTCGGCCGGCTGAATCCCGCAAATCTGGCCAGGGCCGGCATCGGGCTGAAGCTGCAACTGGCCTTCGGCGCGGTCGCATTGATGACGGTGGTCGCGTCCGCGGTTGCGATCCTGTCCTTCCGCTCGGCCGAGCACAGCGTCGAACACATTGCCGAACGCGAGGTGCCGCTGATGACCGAGGCGCTCCGGCTGTCGGTGATGTCGGGCGAGATCTCAGCCGGTGCCGCACGCTTCGTCAGCGCCGACAATATCCGCGATCAGCGCCAGATTGCCGCGCAGATCGAGGACCGCTCGATGCAGCTGCGCATGATGATCGACAAGGTGCGTGCCGGCTCGAGCAATCAGGCCTTCGGCGGCGTGGACGTGGCGGCACGGCTGCTGGAAAACAACCTGTCCGATCTCGACACCGTGATCCAGGCTCGCACCAGCCTGCGCGCATTGCTCGACCGCAAGCTCGACACGCTGCACAAGCTGCACAACAAGATCACCGAAGATCTGACGCCGATCGTCAACGCATCCTATGTCAGCGCCGTGAACAAGGCCGAGGATATCGGCAAGACCGGCGACCGCACCATCAAGTCGCTGGTCGAAGACGGCGTCCAGCGCATGCAGACCGTGATCCAGATCGGGACCGAGACCAATCTCGCCACCGGCCTCCTGACCGCGGGCGCGCTGACCACATCTCCGGCGATCCTGGCGATGCTGGAAGACCGGTTTACGGCCTCGGCGCGCCGGGCCGAGAAGCATCTCGCGTCGCTGCCCAAGGTCGATCGTTACAACAGCCTGCGCGAGCGCTCAGCCAACCTGCTGAAGCTTGCCGATTTCCGCAAGGTCGCCGCCACTGATAACGAGGCTGCACGCCTGCAGAATGTGTTCCGCGCCCATGAGGGCCTGGCCAATGTCCTGATCACCCTGATCGACGACCTGAATTTCGATACCGTGATGGAGGGCGAGCAGGCGGTGAAACGAACCGGCACGCTGGTGCGCGAACTCATCGACAACCAACTCGTCAACTTCCGCAATGCGCTGGAGCTGAAGATCCAGACCCATCTGATCGCCAGCCTCGTCAGCGAGGGCGCGGTCGCCAAGAGCGCGGAGCAATTGAAGCCGATCGTGGAGCGGTTCTCGTATTCGGCCAACACCCTGATGCTCGCGGCCCAGAGCATCGAGAACGAAGGGATCCGCAAGGATATCGACGCGCTGCTGGAACTCGGCCAGGGCAGCGACGGTGTGTTCACGATGCGTCAGCAGGAGCTGAGCGCAAACGCAGGTGCGTCGCGCGTCATCAACGAGAACCAGAAGATCCAGAAGCAGCTCGACGATGCGGTCTCGGTGCTGGTCAAGGAAACCGAAACCGGAATGAAGGGCGGCACCGCCGCGCTGCTGTCCGAACTCGCGAACAGCCGCCTGATGCTGATCGTGGTGGCGATCGCCTCACTGCTGGCGGCCGGCCTGATCGCCTTCTTCTATGTCCAGCGCAATCTGGTCCGCCGCTTGAGCACGACCTGCGACAGCATGCGGCGCCTGGCAGCGGGGGACAATGACGTCGCCATTACCGGGGTTCGGGACAGCGACGAGATCGGCGAGATGGCGCGCGCATTGACCGTGTTCCGCGAGGCCGCGGTTCAGAAGGAGCGCCTGGAGGCGCAGGCGGCGCAGGACCGTCAGGCGGCGGAGGAGGAGCGAGCCCGCAGCGATGCGGCGCGCGCCGAGGCCGCACGTCAGGTTGCGCAGGTGGTCGATGGTCTCGGCCGCGGACTGGAAAGGCTGGCCGAGGGCGATCTGACCTATCGCGTCCGTGAGGGCTGGGCCAGCGAGTACACGAAGATCCAGGACGATTTCAACGGCGCCATCGACCAGTTGCAGGAGACGCTGACCGCGATCGTGGAATCGACCCGCGAAGTGTCGAGCGCGTCGCTGGAGATTTCGTCGAGCACGACCGACCTGTCGCAGCGCACCGAAGAACAGGCCGCCAATCTCGAACAGACCTCCGCCTCGATGGAGGAAATCTCGGCGACCGTGAAGAAGAATGCCGAAAGCGCCCAGCATGCCAATAGCCTGATGCAGGGCACCCGCGACGTCGCCGGGCGTGGCGGCGAGGTGGTGTCGCAGGCGGTTTCGGCGATGTCGCGCATCGAGGATTCATCGCGCAAGATTTCCGACATCATCTCGGTGATCGACGAGATCGCGCGCCAGACCAATCTGCTTGCGCTCAATGCGGCGGTGGAAGCCGCCCGCGCCGGTGAGGCCGGACGCGGCTTTGCCGTCGTTGCCGCCGAAGTGCGCAACCTTGCCCAGCGTTCGTCCCAGGCGGCGAAGGACATCAAGAACCTGATCACGAATTCGTCGAGCGCGGTCGGGGAGGGTGTGCAACTCGTCAATCGCGCCGGCGAGTCGCTGCAAGAGATCCTCAAGAGCATCAACGAGGTTGCGGGCATCGTCGCCGACATCGCCAATGCCAGCGCCGAGCAGGCGACGGGTATCGATCAGGTCAACAAGGCGCTGAGCCAGATGGACGAGGTGACGCAGCAGAACTCGGCGCTGGTCGAGGAAAATGCCGCCACCGCGAAGACGCTGGAGCATCAGTCGCAGGCGCTCGACGGCCGGGTCGCCGCTTTCCGGCTGTTCGAGGATGGCGCGGAGGTGCAACTCCCGGCGGCATCGGTACAGACGCGCACGCCGCAATCAGCCGTCCGCAAGCCCGTAGCGGTGCGCGGCACCGCTCGGCAGATGCAGACGGCGCTCGCAAGCGCCGTTGCCAAGGATCAATGGGAAGAGTTCTAGAACTCCGCGGATGCCGAAGCCGCGAGTCATCGGATTTGATTGAGGAGCGGGCGCCGGCTCGGCGTGCCGGCGCCCTGACGGTGGCGATTGTGGCCGCCGTATTGACGGATCGTTAACGGGTTGTCGCAGGGGAGGCCAAGCTCTCGTTTTCCAGTCAGCCAAATTTTCTGAAATTCACAGAAATTCCCCATTAAATTTGATGGAACTTTTACTGGCCCACCTTAGGACTACGGCGTTCGAGGCCAAGGAAAGTTCGAATCATGAAGGTCAAGTCGGCAATCTTTGCATTTGGCGCCACCATTGCAGTCGGAATTACTGTTGTCGCCATCATCGGTGCTATCACCGTGTCCCGGATCAAGGTCGGTGGGCCGATCTACGATCAGATCGTGCAGGGCAAGGATCTCGTCGCAGATATCCTGCCGCCGCCGCTCTATGTCGTTGAATCGTATCTCGAGGCCACGCTGGCGGAGAACCGGGCCAAGCCATTGGCCGAAAGCGTTGCGCGCCTCAAGGAGCTTCGCACTCAGTTCGATGACCGGCAGAAATACTGGCTGTCTTCCAATCTGCCGTCTGCGATCAAGACGACCCTGACCGAAGAATCCTACCGGCACGCGCAGGACTTCTGGACGCGGATCGAAAGCGAATTGCTGCCGGCGCTGGCGCGCAACGATGCCGCAGCCGCGAAGCAAAGCTACGAACATGTCAGCTCCGCCTATCAGCAGCACCGCGCTGTGATCGACCGTATCGTCGCCGACGCCGAGAAGATGAACAAGGACACCGAGGTCAGCGCCGGCCACGAGGAGCGGTCGGCCTATCTCTGGCTCGGCGGTGTGATCGCGCTTCTGTCCCTGATCCTGGTGGCCGGCATCGCCGCGATCAACGCCTTTGTCATCCGTCCGCTGACGAAGCTGACATCCGACATGCAGGTCCTGTCCGCCGGCAATTTCGCCGTCGACGTGAAGTCGGTCGAGCGCGGCGACGAAATCGGCGAGATGGCGCGCGCCGTCAATGTCTTCAAGGAAAACGCCATCGCGCTCGAACGCTCGAAAGAGGCCGCGACCGAACAGGATCGCCAGATTGCCGAGCAGCGCGAGCGCGCACGCCAGCAGGAGCTGGACGCCGCCAAACGCGTTGCCGATGTGGTCGAGGGCCTCAGCCGCGGACTGGAGCGGCTCGCGCAGGGCGACCTGACCTATCGCGTCAACGACGCGTGGTCTGAGGAATACCGGAAGGTCCAGCAGGACTTCAACGTGGCGATCGATCAGCTGCAGGGGACGCTATCGTCGATCCTCGACTCGACCCGCGAAGTGGCAAATGCGTCGGCTGAAATATCGGCAAGCACGTCGAGCCTCTCGCAGCGTACCGAGGAACAGGCCGCGAGCCTGGAGGAAACCTCGGCGTCGATGGAACAGATTGCCGCCACCGTGCGGAAGAATTCCGAAAGTGCGCAACATGCCAATAGCCTGATGCGCGGTACGCGCGACGTCGCCGGCCGCGGTGGCGAGGTGGTGTCTCAGGCGGTCTCGGCGATGTCGCGGATCGAGGAATCCTCGCGGAGAATTTCCGACATCATTTCGGTGATCGACGAGATCGCCCGCCAGACCAATCTTCTGGCCCTCAACGCGGCGGTGGAGGCCGCGCGAGCCGGCGAGGCCGGACGCGGTTTCGCCGTCGTGGCGTCGGAGGTGCGCAATCTTGCGCAGCGCTCCTCGCAGGCGGCGAAGGACATCAAGGATCTGATCCAGAATTCCTCGAACGAGGTCGGGCAGGGCGTGCAGCTCGTCAACCGCACCGGAGACTCGCTGAACGAGATTCTGCAATCCATCAACGAGGTCGCGGAGATCGTGGCCGACATCGCGAATGCCAGTGCCGAACAGACTGCGGGCATCGACCAGATCAACAAGGCGCTCAGCCAGATGGACGAACTGACGCAGCAGAACTCGGCGCTGGTCGAGGAAAATGCCGCGACCGCGAAAACTTTGGAGAACCAGTCACAGGCCCTGGATGGCCGCGTCGCCGCGTTCCAGCTGGGCGATACGCTGCAGCGGGCGTCCGCGCCGGTGCAGAAGCGCGCGCCTCAATCCGTCGGCAAGACGGTGCGCGGCACCGCCCGCCAGATGCAGACCGCGCTCGCCCGCGCGGTGGTCCGCGACGAATGGGAGGAGTTCTAGGTTTCCGGAACGAAGGTCTCTTCGCGACCCTTCCTGATCGCCGGCAGCAGCGTCGATCCCAGGAGCAGGGCCGCGAGCAGGAGCAGAAGAGCGCTCAGCGGCTCGGTGACCAGCACTGTGGCGCTGCCTTCCGACAGTGTGAGCGCACGCCGCAGATATTCTTCCATCGGCGGACCGAGTATGAACCCGAGCAGCATTGGCGTGGGCTCGCAGCCGAGCTTGTGGAAGACGTAGCCAATGAAGCCGAACAGAGCCAGCAGATAGACGTCGAAGGTCGTGTTGCTGATCGAGAACACGCCGATGACGCTGAATACGACGATGGCGGGATAGAGCAGGTGGTAGGGGACGGTGATCATCCGCACCCACAGGCCGATCAGCGGCAAGTTGAGGATCAGCAGAAACACGTTGCCGATCCACATCGATACAATGACGCCCCAGAACAGCGTTGCCTGCTCGGTCACGATCGTCGGTCCGGGCTGGATACCCTGGATCATTAGCGCGCCGATCATCAGCGCCATGACCGGATTGGCCGGGATTCCGAGCGTGAGCATCGGGATGAACGACGTTTGCGCACCGGCATTGTTCGCCGCCTCGGGCCCCGCGACGCCCTCGACCGCACCTTGCCCGAACCGCTCCGGCGTCTTGGACAGCCGCTTCTCGAGTGAGTAGGACGCGAACGACGCCAGGATCGCGCCGCCACCGGGCAGAATTCCGAGCGCGGAGCCGATCACGGTGCCGCGCAGGATCGGGCCGAGGATGCGCCGCCATTCGTCCCGCGTGGGCAGGAGGCCCTTGACGCGCTTCACAATTGCCGTTCGGTTCGCCTCGTTTTCGAGATTGGAAACGATTTCAGCCAGTCCGAACACGCCCATCGCCAGAACGACAAAGCCCAGTCCGTCCGAGAGTTGCGGAAAGCCGAGGCTGTAGCGCGCGACACCCGAATTCACGTCGGTGCCGATAAGCCCGAGGACCAGGCCAACCACCGCCATGGACAGCGCGTGAAGCAGCGAGCCGCTCGCCAGGACGACGGACGCAACGAGGCCAAGCACCATCAGCGAGAAATATTCGGCCGGCCCAAATCTCAGCGCGACCTCCGCCAGCGGCGGCGCGAACAATGCGACCAGGACCGTCGCGATGGTCCCCGCGATGAACGAGCCGATGGCCGCCGTTGCGAGCGCGAGCCCCGCCTTGCCTTGTCGCGCCAGCTTGTAGCCGTCCAGCGCCGTGACCACCGACGCGGATTCGCCCGGCAGATTGATCAGGATCGCAGTGGTCGAGCCGCCATATTGCGCGCCGTAATAGATGCCGGACAGCATGATCAAAGCCGAGACGGGCGGCAGGCCGAAAGTGATCGGCAGCAGCATCGCGATAGTTGCGATCGGCCCGATCCCGGGCAGCACGCCGACCGCGGTACCGAGAAACACGCCGATCAGGCAATACATCAGGTTCGAGAGGCTCATCGCCGTCTCGAACCCGGTGGCCAGATTGGCGAGCATGTTCATGTCAGCCGCCCAGCCAGGCGCCGATCAGTGGCATCGGCATTCCGAGCCCCTTGATGAAGACCAGTACGCAGAATGCAGTCATGCCAATGAGAGCAGCCACCGATGTGGCATCGGGGCGCGAGTAGCGGCTTGCCATGGCTGCGATCAGGATCAGGATGGGCAGGGCGATCAATGCCCCGAGGCCGTGCACGAGCAGCCCGAATGCCACGACCGAGCCGAGGACCAGCAGCAGCGGCCGCCAGGCGAATGGCGTGATTGGCTCTCCTGCACGCACGAAGGACCGCGCGACCGATGCCGCACCGAACACGGCGAGCAGCAGGCCGAGAGCGATAGGAAAGTAGCCTGGGCCCATGCGCGCACTGGACCCGAGTGGATAAGCCCGACCGATCCACAGCACCGCGACCGCGAGCGCGAGATAGATGGTGCCGGCCCAGAAGTCGCGGGGATTTCGGATCGTCATCCAGAGTTCGCCCGTTGCGTATCGACTGGGCGCGGCCGATAGAGCCGCGCGCAATCGCCGATTCTATCAGTTGAGTTTCGCGCCGGACGCCTTGACCGGTTCTGCCCAGCCTTCAACTTGCTTTTTTACGAAATCCGCGAAAGCCGGTTGTGGCATCTTCTGCACCGTTAGTCCCAGATCGCGCAGTCGCGCGACCAGCGCCGGATCGTCGAGAGCGGTCTGGATCGCGCTGTGCAGCTTGCCAAGCACGGGAGCGGGCAGGTTCGCGGGAGCCGAGACGCCAATGAAGTTTTCGGCGACCAGATAGGGCATGCCGGCTTCCAGCACCGTCTGGATATCCGGCGCGACATGCGAGCGCTCGCGCGACGTGACCGCGAGCGGGCGCAGCTTTTCGGCTTTGATGTGCGGTACATTCTGCGGCAGGGTGTCGAACGAGAAGCTCAACCGGCCCGCGATCAGGTCGGTGATCATCGGCGCACTGCCGCGATAACCGACGTGCTCGATGTTGAGTCCGGTCTGCTTTTTGAAAGTCTCGCCGAGGATGTGACCGATCGAGCCGACACCGCCCGAGCCGTAAAAGACTTTTTTGTTCTGGCTCTTTACCCAGTCGACCAGCTCGGCGAGGTTCTTCGCCGGCACCGAAGGATGCACCATCACCACGTCTGGCACGGTTGCAACCAGACTGACATGGGTGAAGTCGTTGACCGAGTCGTAGGGTGCCGGATCGAGCATGAATGGCGCAAGCGAGATCGGCGTCGTGTTCGACATCATGAGATTGTAGCCATCGGGTGCAGCGCGGAAGATTTCCGTACCGGCGATAGTGCCGCCGGCCCCCGGTTTGTTGTCGACCACGACCGGCTGGCCCAGCGCTTTCTGCAGCGGGACCGACAAGGCGCGTGCGGTGACGTCACTCGATCCGCCGGGCGGGAAGGTGACAACGATGCGGACGGGCTTGGTCGGATAGTCCTGTGCCAAGGCAGGCGCGGCGCCAAGGCCGAGCGCCAGTATCAATGGCGCGATATACCGACATGTTTTCATTGCTTCACCCTCCCTGTCGTCTGCTTCAAAGAAGCCGTAGGCCGATCCAATGTGCAGTCATCTATACAAGACTCATCTATGCAAGATGCAGGCCGGGCGATACGAGCGGGTGACCGCCGGAGCCGGCGTCCGGACGATCCTACGCTCCGCCGCGAAAGCAGGAATAGCCCCACGGGGTGCATTTCATCGGCAGGTGATAATGCGCCTGCGGATCGGCAATCCCGAAGCGGTAGCTGATGACATCGAGGAACGGTACCGTGGCGCTTACGCCGGTCGCGGACCGGTAGAAGTCTGCAACATGGAAGCGGGCCTCGTAGAAGCCGGCTTCGAACCGGCGGTCGAGCGCGGCATCGGCGAGCACGCCGGTACCCGACAATAAGCCGGATGCGATCAGTCGCGGTGACGCCTGGTCATCAATGGCGAACAACTCGACGCGCATGCCTTCGGCAACGACGCCACGCGAGACATCGACGACATGGATTGAAACTCCCGGCATGCGTCAGTCGCCCCCTGCCTACCATACTTCATGGCGCACTTACCGTAATCCTGTTTCGCTTGCCGAAGAAGAGCCATCCTGAAGGGCCGAGGCAATGTTCGGAGACTTACGTCGCGGCCTGCTCCTGCAGGAACGCCGCCAGCAGCACGCCGGTCTGCCGGATGTGTTGGTTGAGCAATGCCGCGGCGGCGTCCGCGTTTCGCATCTCGCAGGCCGACAGGATGGCGCGATGCTCGCGTTCGGCCCGCCCGCGGTAATTGGCGTTGGCGATCAGCACCCGGATATAGCGATCCGTCGGGTAGGAGACCTGCCGGATCAGGTCGAGCAGGCGCTTGCGCCCGGCCGGTCTGTAGAGCGTGGCGTGGAATTCCCAGTTGAGGTCGCTCCACCGATCCAGGGCTTCGGTCTCCTCGGCCTGATCGAGGATGCGCGCCGCGTGGGCGATTTCGGCATCCGTCAGACGGGGCATGGCGATCCGCACCGTCTCGCATTCGAGCACCGCACGGATTTCCAGAATCTCCTCGGCCTCCTGCGGGCTGAGCTGCGAGACCGTAAACCCGCGATTGGGATGGGCCGTGACCAAGCCCTCGGCGGCCAGCTGAAGCAACGCCTCACGAACCGGGATTTTGCTGACGCCGTGCCGGGCCGCGATTTCGTCCTGGCGCAGCGGCGAACCCGGGCCGACCTCGCCGCGCAGGATCTCGTGCCGCAGACGCGAAAGCAAGCTATCCGGCTTTGCCTCCAAAAGCGGCTGACCGCCGTTCCTTTCGGCAGGGGAGGCAGAGCTGCGTGGCACGTTCATGCTCCAAACCCAGGCAAAATCGTATAATTCTTCCACGCCCGGTCTCAAGATCAGGATAGCGGCGTCTTGGGTTTTGTCCATATTGTTGGAAGAATGGGCCGTGTGGACGAGGTGAGCGAGAGGCGTTCCGAGCCGCGGTAAAAAATCGTATACGAACTGGCATGGGCCGTGCAGGGCTGCCTGCAACCGGCCAGCCGCGTACAGGAAAGGACGTCCGGATGATCACTGCGATTGTTCGCTACCAGTTGCCCGCTTCCATCAAGCGCGCCGATTGCCTGGCTCATTTTCACAAGATCGCGCCGGGCTTCGGCGGGGTGAAGGGGCTGATCCGCAAACAATTCATCTGGGCCGAGAACGGCATTGCCGGCGGCGTCTATCAATGGGAGTCGATCGAGGACGCGCGCGCCTTTTATACCGGCCCGTGGCTCGACGGCATCGTCGAGCGCTACGGCGAGTATCCCGACATCGAATACTTCACCACCTTCGCGGTCTGCGACGCACAGACCGGCGAGGTGGTCTACCCCGAGCCGAAGGCCGCTCCGAAAGCCAACGCCGCTTAACCCGGCACGTCGCCGCGTGCGCCGGCGCGCGGCTGCTTGCCTGTCTTTATGTCAGGAGTTGTAACGATGACGAAGCCGACCGTTTCGAACAAGGTCGATCGCCGCAGAATGCTTGCGGGTCTCGCCGCCGGCGCGGCCGGGGCGACCACGCTTGCTGCGCCTGCCATCGCGCAGGGCAAGATGGAATGGCGCATGGTCACCGCATGGCCGAAGGGCCTGCCGGGGCTCGGCACCGGCGCAGAGCGGCTGGCGCAGCGCATCACCCAGATGTCCGACGGCAAATTGTCGGTGAAGGTCTTCGCCGCCGGCGAACTAGTACCCGGCCTGCAGACCTTCGAAGCGGTGCAGAACGGCACCGCGGAAATGTCGCATGACACCCCGGGCTTCCATCTCGGCAAGAACCGCGCGTTCGGTTACTTCTTCTCCGTGCCGTTCGGCATGACCTATGTCGAACACATCGCCTGGCTCGATTACGGCGGTGGACAGGCGATGTGGGACGAGCTGACAGCCAATTTCGGGCTCAAGGCGTTCGCCGTCGGCAATATCGATACGCCGCCGTTCGGCTGGTTCAAGAAGGAGATCAAGAGCGTCGACGACCTCAAGGGCGTGAAGATGCGCATGCCCGGTCTCGGCGCCGAGATGATCCGGAAAGTGGGTGCGGTGCCGACCGTGATGGCGCCGGGCGACGTGTTCGCCGCTTTGCAATCCGGCGCGCTCGATGCGACCGACTTCACCGGCCCCGCCAATGACATGGCGCTCGGCTTCCATCAGGTCTGCAAATATTATTACTGGCCCGGCGTGCACAAGCAGGGCGCGATCCAGCAGATGCTGGTGAGCAAGGCGAAATACGACGCGTTGCCCGACTCGCTGAAGCGGGTGATCGCCGTCGCCGCGCAGGCCAGCCATCAGGACATGACCGCGGAATATAACTGGCTCAACGCCAATGCGCTCAACACGCTGAAGTCCAAGCATGGCGTTGAGGCCCGCAAGCTGCCGGATGAAGTGCTGGTGGCGCTGGGCACGGCAGCCGGTCAGCTTCTCAGGGAAGAGCGCGAGAAGCTCGACGCGTTCGGCAAGAAGGTCTGGGACTCGCATTTCGCCGCACGCAAAACCATGATCCAGCTCACCGATCTGTCCAACCGTGCGCTGGCTAATGCGCGTGGCCTCGACTTCCCTTATGTCTGATTTGCCTGCCGGTCCTTCCTCTGCCGGCAATGGTCCGCGATGGCTCAATGCTGTCGCGGACCGCATCGATCAGGTGACCGCCGCCATCGGCAAGGTCGTGGCCTGGCTCACGCTGGCCACCGTGGTGATCTGCTTCGCCACCGTCTATCTGCGCTACGCCATGCATGTCGGGCTGATCTGGCTACAGGAGCTTTATGCCTGGACCCATGTCATCGCCATCACCATGGGCGCGGGCTATGTGCTCCTGAAGGGCGGCTTCGTGCGGGTCGACATGGTCTATGCGCGGTTGTCGAAGCGCGGCCGGGCCTGGGTCGATCTGCTGGGCACGATTTTCCTGATGGCGCCGTTTCTTTACATGATGGCGGTGGCCGGCTGGTCGTTCTTTCGTACCTCGATGATGATGAACGAGGCCTCGCAGCAGGATACCGGGCTGCCGTGGCTGTGGCTTCTGAAAGGCACGTTGCTGGTCTTCGTGTTCGCGGTCGGATTGCAAGGTGTGAGCATGCTCGCCCGCTCGCTCGCCACCATTCTGTCGCCCGCCACGGATGACGGACGGGCGCCGGACGCAGCGGGCGGCGCCTGATGGAAGCCTTGCTGATCGGCGAGATCCTGAGCATCGTCATGTTCGTCGCGGTGATCGCGGCGCTGATGATGGGCTATCCGGTCGTGTTCACTTTGGCCGGTACCGGCTTCGCCTTCGGTGTCATCGGCCATTGGTTCGGCGCGTTCGACCTCAGCTATTTCAACGCGCTGCCGCTGCGCTATTGGGGCATCCTCAACAATGAGGTGCTGATCGCGGTGCCGCTCTTCATCTATATGGGCGTGATGCTCGAGCGGTCGGGGATCGCCGAGGATCTCCTGCGTACCCTGGGTGAATTGTTCGGCCGCCTCCCGGGCGGACTGGCTTTCGCGGTGATCGCGGTCGGCGCCTTGCTGGCCGCCTCCACCGGCATTGTCGGCGCCACCGTCACCACCATGGCGCTGATATCGCTGCCGGCGATGCTGCGCACCGGATACGACAAGCAACTCGCTTCCGGACTGATCTGTGCGACCGGGACGTTGGCGCAGATCATTCCGCCGTCCACCGTGCTGGTCTTCCTCGCGGTCATCATGCAGACCGCCAACAGCCAGGTGCAACTGGCCAAGGGCAATTTCGTCCCCGCGACCCTGTCGGTCGGCGACCTGTTTGCCGGGGCTTTCATTCCGGGGCTGATCCTCACCGGTCTTTATGCGCTGTGGGTCATCGTCATGATCATCCTGCGCCCCAATTCCGCGCCGCCGATGGTGGTCGCTCGTTCACCCGGCCTCTATCGCAAGGTGGTGGTGGCGCTGGCGCCCACGCTGCTGCTGATCGTCGCCGTGCTGGGTTCGATCATCGCAGGCGTCGCCACACCGACCGAGGCGGCATCGGTCGGCGCGATGGGCGCGATCCTGCTCACCATGGTGCGGATGATCGGTAATTCCTTCGCGCAGCGGCTGCCCGAGGAGCGCGTCGAGCGCGCCCTGTTCTGGTACTGGATCGGAACCGTGGCGCTACTGGTGATCCTGGCCTTGCTGTCGGGGGCGAAGGGGGTGCTGACCGGCTCAATGCTGCTGATGGCGGGCACGCTTCTGTCGATCCTGCTCGCGCGCGACACACGTCGTGAATTTCTTCGCGTTCTGACCGGGGTCGCTCAGCAGTCGCTCAATCTTACGGTCATGGTGTTCGTGATCTTCCTTGGCGCCACCGTGTTCTCGCTGGTGTTTACCCGGCTCGGTGGCGAGGCGATTGTCGCGGAGTTTCTAGCCGCAATGCCGGGCGGCGCGCATGGCGCCGTCTTCATCGTGATGGCGATCGTGTTCGTCCTTGGCATGTTCCTCGACACGTTCGAGATCCTGTTCATCGTGGTGCCAATCTCGGCGCCAGTGCTGCTGAACATGGACGTCGATCCGGTCTGGCTGTCGATCATGCTCGCGGTCAATCTGCAGACCAGCTATCTGACCCCGCCATTCGGATTTTCGCTATTCTTCCTGCGCGGCGTCGCCCCGCCGGAGGTGACGACGGCACACATCTATCGTGGCATCGTGCCCTTCGTCGGCCTGCAGATCGTTTGCCTCGCGATCCTCTGGGCGTTCCCGCAGTTCGCCACCTGGCTTCCCGGCGTGATCTACGGGAAATAACCGGGGACCCGCGTCAGAAAAACGCCAGCGTCCTGATCTCGATGCTTTCGCGCGGCCGCGCATCCGGTGCTGCGGTCGGATCGTCGAAGGCGGTATGGGCGCTCCAGCGCGCGCGCCCGTCCTTCAGCGAGTCATAGACCTTGAACACGATCGCTTCCTCGCGCCGCTGCTGCGGAAACCAGAACCATTGATGATCGGGATTGTAGCTGATGGAATAGGTCTGGCCGATGCGGTTCGGATGACGCCGTTCGGTGACGATCAGATCGTCCGGGGAAATCGTCTGTGCATCGCACAGCGCCAGCGGAAATGTCTCGACCGGATAGCGGATCGGCCGCCACACCTGGATGATGGCGAAGTGCCCGGCCAGCAGTTTGTCGGCTTCGTCGGGTAACAGATCGCGCACGCGGTCCGGTCCGGACCATTCGGTATAATCGTTATGCACGCGCGGCACGACTTCGCGGATCTTGCGGGCGGCGCGGTCGGACTCGTCGGCGGTACGCAGCGTATGATCGAACACCACGACGCGCTTCGCGCCGCTCTGTTTCTTGATGAGATCGATCATCTCCCGATAATACACGTCGCGAACCTGCGCTTCGTCGAAGAAATCCGTCACCGCGGTCTCATGCCAGGCGAGCAGAAAGCCTTCGCCGTCCAGCGACGTCTCGAACTTCCGGCCGTTGCGGATGAGAACGGAATGTGGGTCGAGCGTGCCGAGTGTCTTCATCTCGGTCGAGCCGCCGCCGACCGGTTCGACCACGATCTTCTGACCGTCGTTCTTGATGTAATTCAGTGTCGCCTCGATCGAGGGGATTTCTGCGGGCCGCGTTGCAAGTTGCGTCATGATTGTCATCCCGGCGGTGTGTCAGCATCAATTTAGGCGGCGATGAGGTTTCGCGAAAGAGCAGAACCGTCCAATCTCGAGGCTGATTGGTGCCGATTGTTCCCGCACCCGGCGGATCGCCGGAAAAACTTATCGCAGCGCCGCAGCGATATTGCCGCCATCGACCGTGGTCACGTCGGCGGTGGTCTTCAGCGCCAGTGCCTGATGCAGGAACGCCTGTGCCACGTCCTCGGCGGTGACCTCGCGGCGCAGCAGGTTGCCCGCCATGTAATCCGCTTCGCTCACACCGCGCGCGGCCGAGCGCTCCTTGATGAAGTCGCCGGTCAAGAGGCCCGACCGGATGCGGTCGGCATTGACCGCGTTCGAGCGGATGCCGTCGGCGCCGTGGTCGAGTGCATATTGCCGCGCCAGAAACAGTGTCGCCGCCTTCGGTAAGCCGTAGGGGCCGAAATCCGGTCCGGGATTGATCGCCTGTTTCGAGGCGTTGAACAGCAGGCACCCGCCGGTGCCCTGTGCCAGCATGATGCGCACCGCATTCTGCGCCACCCGCTGATGCGAGAAGAAATTGAGCTCGAAGCTCTGGCGCAGCGTTGCATCGTCGACCAACCCGATGCGCCCCTGAAACGCCGCGCCCGCATTCGACACCAGGATGTCGACGCCGCCGAAGGTCTCCACAATCCGGTCGAAGGCGCTGCGCACCGAGGCATCGTCGGTGACATCGCAGCGCACCGAGAGCGCCGTGCCGCCGAATGCCTTGGCCGCCTCGACCAGTGCGGCGCCGTCGACATCGAGCAGCGCGATTTCGGCGCCGGCTGCGGCGAAGGCTTTTGCGGTCGCAAAGCCGATCGCGCCGGCGGCGCCGGTGATGACGGCGATCTGCCCGGCCAGCGGCAATTCTTTCGCGCCGCCGAGCTTGGCCTGTTCGAGCGACCAGTATTCGACGTCGAACATGTCGGCTTCGCCGATCGGCGAGAAGCGGCCGATCGCTTCGGCTTCGGTGATGGCCTCGACCGCGGCTTCGGCCAGATCGGCGGCGACGCGGGCGTCTTTCCGCGTTCGGCCCAGTCCGAACAATCCCAGGCCCGGCACCAAAACGACGCGCGGCGCCGGATCGAGCATGGTTTTCGTTCCGCGGACGCGGTCGTTGTTGCGTTCGAAATACGCGCGGTAGCGGTCGGCGAAATCGGATGCGGCCTGACGCGTTCGGTCGCCAAACTCGGCAAGCCGGTCGGCATCCGGTGCGGGCGCGATCATCGGCCAGTTCTTGGTGCGGATGGTGTGATCCGGCGTGATCACGCCCGCGCGGGCATAGCGCGCGACATCGGCACCATTGACGAATTTCTCGATCGCATCGCTGGTCCGGAATTCGAGGATCAGCCGCTTCCATGCACCGGCAGCGTTGGGGTCGGGGAGGGCTACAGCGCCGCGCAGGATCGGCGCGACCTCGGACAGCGTGCCGGCGCGCTGCGGCAACGGCGCGCGCACGAACACCGTCCTGCGGTCCTTGCGCAGCCGCTCCTCCGCGAGCGTGACCATCTCGATCATGCGCTCATAGGCCTCGCGTGCGGTGTCACCGAAGGTGAACAGCCCGTGCTTGTCGAGGATCAGTCCCTCAACGCTCGGGTCGGCGTCGAATACGTCGGCCGCTTCCTTTGCAAGCGCGAAGCCGGGCATGATGTAGCGCACGAAGCCCATGCGCGCGCCATAGACCTCCGCGCACAGCTCGCGGCTGTTGGCCTGATCGACCAGACCGAGCACCGCGGTGGCATGGGTATGGTCGACGAATGTGTGGGGCAGGAAGGCGTGCAGCAATGTCTCGACCGATGGATTGGGCGCCATCGGATCGATCAGGTTGGCGCGCTGGATGCGCACCATGTCCTCGTCGGACATCGCGTCGCGGGATCGGGTCTTGCGCAGATTGTCGAGTCGGACGGCGGGCAGACCCGCCGGCTCGATCCGCCCCATGTCCCAGCCGGAGCCCTTGACGCACAGGACATCGACGCGCTCGCCGTTGAGATCGGTGAGCGTTGTCTTGACCGAGGTATTGCCGCCGCCATGCAGCACGAGCTTCGGATCGCAGCCGAGCAGGCGCGTCGTGTAGACGCGCAGTGCAAGGTCGGCCGCGATACCGTTCGCCTGGTAACGCGCGACCAGGGCCTGCGCGTCGGAATCAGCCCACGCGCTTTTCATGTGCCGCTCCGCGTTCGCGATCCGGGTCCGAGATCCGCTTCCGGGATCAGCCGCGCAACGACCACCAGCCCCGGCGCCGCGGCTTGTCGGCCTCAGCCTCGGTTGGCGCCGGCTCCGCCGCTGCGACCGGCGGTGCCGGCGGAGGAGGCGGGGTCTGCGGCGTATAGGCCGGGTCGTCGATCGAGGTGTAGGCCGGTGGCGCTTCGCGCACGGTCGACCGGCGGCGTGGCGTCGCTTCGGCGGCCGGTTCGGGCGAGGCCGCAGGTTGCGCGGGCGCAGCGCTGGCCGCCGCAACCGGAGCAGGCTTGGTTTCCGGCGGCGCGGCTTCGTTCACGACGATGGGCTGCGGCTTGTCCTGACCGCGATCGTCGCGGCCGCTGTCGTCCCGGCCGCCTTCGTCAGAGCCGTTCACATCCTGTCGCGCCACGATCGCGTCGCCTTCGACCGCGTGCCCGCCATCGGACGTTGCGATCTCGTCGCCGTCGTCCTCGCGGCCCCTGCGATTGCGGCGTCCGCCGCGGCGTCCGCGCCGCCTGCGGCGCTTGTCGCCATCGCCGTTCGCAGACACCGTTTCGGTATCGCCGTCGCTGTCGTCGGATTCCGCATCGCCGGATTCGGCTGCGTCGTCGGAGTCGGGGCCGGCGGCAGCGAGATCCGGACTCTCGACCTGCTCGCGCGGCTCGCCATCGCGACCGCGCCCGCGCCGTCCGCGCCGCCGCTTCCGGCGGCCGCGGCCCTCCTCGCTGACTTCGGCGGCGTCGGCGGTCTCGCCGGACGAAACCTCCTCGCCCTCGGCTTCAATCTCGTCGAGCAGGTCGTCACCCATGTCTTCCGGCGACTCGCCCTCATAGGCCGGGATCGTGTCCGGACGGATGGTGGCGGCGATCGCCCTGGCCTGATCGATCGACATGATCTGCTCGCCGCGATCGATGGCGAAGGCAGGATGCCCGGTCAAAGTCGGGTCGACATTCACGGCAATCGAAATCTTGAACCGCTCCTCGAGCATGCGCAGATGGGCGCGCTTGTGGTTGAGCACGTAGATCGCGACCTCGGATCGCGAGCGGACGATCAGGTTGTGCGTGGCGCCCTTCAGCAGGGTTTCTTCCACTGCGCGAACGAGCTGCAGCGCCACCGACGATACCGAGCGAACATGCCCGGTGCCGCCGCAATGCGAGCAGACCTCGGTCGAGCTTTCCAGCACCGACGAGCGGATGCGCTGGCGCGACATTTCGAGCAGGCCGAAATGCGAGATGCGGCCGACCTGGATGCGAGCGCGGTCGCTCTTCAGGGCTTCCTTCATCTTGCGTTCGACCGCACGATTGTTGCGGCCTTCTTCCATGTCGATGAAGTCGATCACGATCAGGCCGGCCAGATCGCGCAGCCGGAGCTGGCGGGCGATTTCCGCCGCGGCCTCGCTGTTGGTCTTGGTCGCGGTCTCCTCGATCGAATGTTCTCTGGTCGCGCGGCCCGAGTTCACGTCGATCGCGACCAGCGCTTCGGTCTGGTTGATCACGACATAGCCGCCGGACTTGAGCTGCACCGTCGGCTGGAACATCGCATCGAGCTGTGACTCGATGCCGTAGCGGGTGAAGATCGGCTGCGCGTCGCTGTATGACAGCACGTTCTTGACCGCGCTCGGCATCAGCATGCGCATGAAGTCTTTCGCTTCGCGATAGGCGCCTTCGCCCTCGACCACGATCTCCTCGATGTCCTTGTGATAGAGATCGCGGATGGCCCGCTTCACCAGCGAGCCTTCCTCGTAGACGAGGGTCGGAGCACTCGATTTCAGTGTGAGATCGCGCACCGTCTCCCACAGTCGCAGCAGATATTCGAAGTCGCGCTTGACCTCGAGCTTGGTCCGCGAGGCGCCTGCGGTGCGCAGGATCACGCCCATGCCCTCCGGCACCTCGAGTTCCTCGGCAATCTCCTTCATGTTGCGGCGGTCTTCCGCATTGGTGACCTTGCGGGAGATGCCCCCGCCGCGCGCGGTGTTCGGCATCAGCACCGAATAGCGGCCGGCGAGCGACAGATAGGTGGTGAGCGCCGCACCCTTGGTGCCGCGTTCTTCCTTTACGACCTGCACCAGCATGACCTGGCGCCGCTTGATCACTTCCTGGATCTTGTAGTGGCGGCGATAGCGCGGTGCGCGCTCCATCACCTCCTCGATGGCGTCGCCGCCGACCGACTCGACGATCTCTTCTTCCTCTTCCTCGTCGTCGTCGGCTTCGTCGGAATCCTCTTCGCCGACATCGTCGCTGGCCGCTTGTCCGTTGCCGTCGCCGGACCGATTTTCGTCCGGCTGGGTGGCGTCGTCGTGATGAGCGGCGTCCTGATCGGTGACGTCGTCCCGATGCGCAGCCAGGTCCTGCGGCTCGGCTTCGGCAATCGCTTCCACCAGATCGGAAGAGGCGGACCTTGTCTCGACCACCGGCTCGGGGTCAGCCGGGCTCTCGACCTTGGCCTCGACCGGATTCGCCGCGGCTTGCTCGCCGGCCGCGTCAGCGGCGTCGCCGCCCATGGCCGCGGCTTCGTCGGCGGTCTCGTGGCCGCGCGCTTCATGGTCGCTCGGGGCATGGTCGCCATGCAGATGCTCGGCCGGAGCTTGCGCGATCGACTGGTTGACCTCGTCTGTCGCGGATTGCGGCGTGTCGCCGTCCTCGGGGGAGGCGACCACATCGCTTTTTACGACATCGCGACCGCGGTTGCGGCCTGCGCCGCGTCCGCGATTGCGTCCGCCGCGCCGTCCGCCGCCGCGGCGCTGCTCGCCGCCATTGTCGTCTTCGTCACGATGCGCACGCTTCTCGTCATCGAGCAGCGCTTGCCGGTCGGCGACCGGGATCTGGTAATAATCCGGATGGATTTCCGAAAAGGCGAGAAAGCCGTGCCGGTTGCCGCCGTAATCGACGAAGGCAGCCTGCAGTGACGGCTCTACGCGCGTGACCTTGGCCAGATAGATATTGCCGCGAAGCTGTTTGCGGCTTGCGCTCTCAAAGTCGAATTCCTCGACACGATTGCCGCGCAGGACGACCACCCGGGTCTCTTCCGGATGGGTCGCGTCGATCAGCATTTTGTTGGACATCGAATGTTCTCTTGACCCCGGGCGGCGCTGCGTCCGTCAGGCGGAATTCGCGCGTCGAAACGCGGCGCGAGCATCCGGGGAATGGTGTGCGTGAATGAGTGGGTCTTGCGACCATGCGCGGACCGGTCTCGTGATCGCGGACGGATCCGCGTCTCGGAGAACTGCCCCTGGCTTCCACCTGCGCCATCACTTCAAAACCCGTGGCGGGCGGCCGCTCTTGTCGGTGCGGCCGCAATTCGTTGTTCTCGCTTGCGCTTTCGCATGGCGCCCAAAATGAACTGGCACCGGTTTCCGCCGTCCTTGCGATCCCATCGCCAACGTCTGCGCTGGGTCCCAAGACACACAAAACTCGCTGACACCAGCTGATCGGGCCGTCCGCCGCCTGCGCGTGGCAGTGGGTCGGGTTGAGCCCTTACGCCCACCAGCTCTGCGTCCGGACCCTCATGCCGGCGCGGTCTTCGAGGTGAGCGTGCCGGTGCCTGAACGCGGCACGGCCGAAACGGTGCGAACCGTAAGCAATGACCTTATTAAGGCGCTGATGAACGGATAGCAAGCGAGCAATCGCAGATACGCTTTGGTAGTCCCTCGTTAACCTGTTCAATTCGCTGACTTATTTCAGCGATCAAGAGTTCCGTGCGGGCGAACCGTAAGATAGCACCATTGCCGCGCGACTATCCGTCATCGGGCCTTCAATGTCTCGTTACACAACAATTTCAGCGTCCCATTTCGGCGACTCGGACGAAAATTGCCACTAGAGTGCCGCCGGTCCCTGGAGCGCTTGCTCGATGAGAACACGGTGTTCGGTAGGCGACGTGCAAGCAGGAGGAAGTAGATGAGCATTTTCGGAAAAATCTTGTCGGCCATTGGACTTGGATCGAGCCCGGCGGCGGGTAGCGGCTCGGCGGCCGTGCCGGCTGGCGGCGGCGCGGGCATGGCCCAGGTCGACGTGGATAAGGTGGTGTCGGGTCTGGCCGCCCAGAAGAAAGAGAAGCTCGACTGGAAGAAGTCGATCGTCGACCTGATGAAGGTTCTCGACCTCGATTCGAGCCTCAAGAACCGTCAGGAGCTGGCCAAGGAGCTTGGCTATACCGGCGACATGAACGACTCCGCCAAGATGAATATCTGGCTGCACAAGCAGGTCATGACCAAGCTGGCCGAAAACGGCGGCAAGGTTCCCGACAGCCTGAAGGCCTGAATTCCACTGAATGCTGCGGCCCCCGGCGCGACGATCGCCCGGGGGCTTTTCATTTCATCTTTCGCTTTTGCAGATCATCTTGCGCGTTTGCCGACCTCCGCATTTTTGAACCTTTTGGCTGCTTGCTGAGACGAGACCGAAGGGAGTGAAAGGATGCGGCGATGGCTTTGCGCGATGTTTGGACTGTTTGTCCTTACCGGGGCCGCGCATGCCGACCGGATCGCCCTGGTGATCGGCAACGATTCCTACCCCAATCTCGGCGCCGACCAGCAACTGGGAAAAGCCGTCAATGACGCGCGCACCATGGGTGAGGCGCTGGAAGCGATCGGCTTCTCGGTCATTCTCGGAGAGAATCTCGATCGTCAGAGCATGATCGACCGCATTTTCGCTTTCACACAGCGCATCAAGCCCGGCGACACTGCGCTTTTGTTCTACGCAGGCCATGGCGTTGCGATCGGTGGCGGCAATTATCTTCTGCCATCCGACGTGCGCACCGCGAATCCCGGCGAGGAGGCGCGCGTGTGGGCGATGGCGATCGGCGAGGCCGATATCATCGCCGATATCCAGGATCGCAAGGCGAGGGTCGCGGTGCTGATGCTGGATGCCTGCCGCGACAATCCATTCAGGCAGCCGGGGCTGACGCGATCGGCCGGATCGGCGAAGGGGCTCGCACGCAGCGCCGAGGCCGAAGGTGTGTTCGCGATCTACAGCGCCGGGTTCGGTCAGACAGCGCTCGATTCGCTGGGCGGCAACGACGCGTCGCCCAACTCCGTCTTCACCCGCGCCATGGCGCCCGCGCTGAAGCGCAAGGGCGTGCATCTCGCCGATCTCGTCATCGATGTCCGGCAGGAAGTCGCCGGGCTGGCGGAGACCATCAATCACCAGCAGAATCCGGCCTATTACGATCAGACGCGCGGTGGCCGCATCTATCTTGTTCCGGGTGAAGGCGGCGGCGGGGGCGGGCCGGCGAAAAGCGAGCCGGTGCAGCAGGCGATCATGGTGGCGCCGGCGGCACCGGCTATCGCGCCTGCCGATCGCAAGGGTTCGGTCGGTCGCGTCTGGGTGGTGCAGGAGAATGATAAATGGCGCGGTGTCTGGACCCGTCGCGGCACCAGCGACACCTTCGACGCCATCAGCGGAAACGACATGGATACGACGCGGGGGCCGCAGGCGACGAACGGTCTTCAGGTCGATATCTCGACGGCGGAAATGGAAATCCGCGACGGCCGCATCCTGGTCCGGCGAAAATTCCCGCATGTCGTCTGCATCTATGAGGGGCAGCTTGCCGCCGACGGGTTGAGCGCGGCCGGGACCTATGAATGTAATCATGTCGGCGGACGTTACCGATGGAGCGCCAGGATCAGCGACAGCTTGCCGGCCGGTCCGCGCAACGACTGGCGCGGCCAGGTCTGGCAATCGAACGAAGGCGGCGAGGACTGGAAGGGCATCTGGCAGCGGCGCGGCCGTTCGAATCTGTTCGATGCCGAATGGCGCGACGTCAATAACGGCGGCTACGATTCCTCGCAGCTCTATATCTCGATCGATGGCGACAACGTCACCGTCTTCCGCCATCAGGAGAAGGGGCGATGTGTCTATAGCGGGCGCCTGCAGAAGGACCGCAAGACCATCATCGGCAACGTGACCTGCAACTGGGTGCGCAATGCGCCCTGGCGGGCGTCGCTGATCAACTGATCGCACGCCGTCGCGGACTGCTCTTCGTTTCGGTCGAGATGGGCGTGATCGAGACGCGTAACGCGTCTCGTGCGGGAACCTTGGCCGTAGTTCAGAGTTCCTTGCCGCGCAGCGGCTCCCGATCGCGGCGCTGCCGGCGAACAGGATAAGGAGACATCATGGCCAAGCAATCGAGCAACGCATTGTCACGACTTGCCTCGCAGATCATGGCGGGTGCCGAGGCGACGCGGCAGGATATCATGAAGCTTGCGGCCTCCGTGCTCAGCCAGGATGAGACCAAGGGCACGCGCCAAGCGAAGACGCGCACGACAAAGACCGTCAAGAAAGCCGCGAAGAAGCGCAAGGCGACGAAACGCAAATAGCGTTGCCCGACTCAATGGGGCTTGCAGCGAATCCATTTGGCTCAAGCCGTCCCTGGCGGGCGCAGATCACCTGCCAGCGGACAATCCGGATTTGGCCGCTATAAATTTCACGCCCGCCGAGCGGCCGCGCCGCCAGCGCAACTCGCAACGCGGCCCGGTCCGCGAGGAGCGTGAGAAGATCAGCCGGAACGATTTCGGCAGCCGCTCCGCTTCGTCCAACTCAAGGCGCGCACCTTCGTCGGAGAGGTCGATCACCTTGCACGGGCGCAACGCGAAGCTGTCGTCGGCCATCAGCCAGGCCTCCTGACTGCGCCTGGTCCGCGGTGCGCGCGATTTTCGTCCGATCAATGCCATGACGTGATGCCCCCCGCGCACCTAATCCACAGTGCGGGATAGTCCATAACCGATCGCTGCGAAACGGGCAGAGCGCGCCGGAATGGTTACCCGATCGCTAACGGGCGGCGGCATCTGGATGCCGCGCGTCGCCCGCGCGCCACACCGCCACGCGAACCGTCCGCGCGCGCTTAACAAGTCGTTAACTCGCCACTCCGTAAGGGGTATGGATCGGGCGGGGGAGGGCGACTGATTGGCCGGCCGCTTTGCGACAGCCATCTGCGCGGGGCTTGTGACGCTGGCGGCCATGTCCGCGGCGGCAGCCCAAAGCCGTGCGACTGCGCCTGCCGGATTCCCCGTCGCGACTGATATCCGTCTGGCCGGTGACGAGCGCGGCACCCGCCTGGTCATGGACGTGACCGCCACCATCGGAGTTCGCGCCTTCACGCTCGCCGATCCCTACCGGGTGGTGCTCGATCTGCCGCAGACAGTGTTCCAGTTGCCTGCGAAATCCGGTGAAAGTGGGCGCGGGCTGATCAAGGCCTATCGCTATGGCCTGGTGATGGCCGGCGGTTCGCGGATCGTCATCGATGTCGCCAAGCCGGTGCGGATCGAAAAGACGACGGTGCTGGAGGCGCGCGGCGGCGAGCCGGCGCGGCTGGTGCTCGACCTCACCGCCACCGATCGCGAGGCGTTCCTGCGGCAGCTGGCGCTGGACCGTCCGGCGCCACCGCAGGGGTCGACGACGTCGTCCCTGGCGCGGCCGCAGGACCAGCGCTCCGGCGATCCGCGGCCGCTGATCGTGATCGATCCAGGCCATGGCGGTCTCGATACCGGCACCAAGGCTGGCGGCGGCGAGATCCTGGAAAAGAATGTGGTGCTCGATTTCTCGATCGCCCTGCGCGACCAGCTCGAAAGGACCGGCCGCTACCGGGTGACGATGACCCGCACCGACGACACCTTCATTCCGCTGGCCGAGCGCGTGAAATTCGCCCGCCAGCGCCAGGCCGAGCTGTTCATCTCGGTGCATGCCGACGCGCTGCCCAAATCGGAAGGGGATGTGCAGGGGGCGACGATCTACACCCTGTCCGATACCGCCTCCGACGCCGAGGCCGCCAAGCTCGCCGAGGACGAAAACCGCTCCGACGTGATCGCGGGCATCGACCTGACCAACGAGCCCGACGATGTCGCCGACATCCTGCTCGATCTCGCGCATCGCGAAACCAAGACCTTCTCCCATGCCTTCGCGCGGCTGCTGGTCGGCGAGATGCGGAACACGGTGCGGCTGCACAAGAAGCCGCTGAAATCGGCCGGCTTCGTGGTGCTCAAGGCGCCGGACGTGCCATCGGTGCTGATCGAACTGGGCTACATGACCAACCGCTCCGACCTGAAGCTGCTGACCTCCGAGGCCTGGCGCGCCAAGACCGCGAAGACCATGGTCCAGGCCGTCGAGCAGTTTTTCCGCACCCGGATTGCGGGCGCCGAGGCCTCGGCCGGCCCGCGATAGAGCGTGTTCGAGCGAAGCGGATACCGCTTCGCGTGAAGGAAACGGGTCAATGAAAAGGCGTCGGATGTCACCGCGATCCGCAACCCGATCCGCCGCTCACCACCGATATCGGACGGCGCCCTTGCCGGCATAGCTTTCGGTGTTGCCGGAGAACTCGCCCTCGAACGAGCCGGCGATCGAGAAGCCGTTCAGGAAGGCGAATTCGGCGCCGGCCGCGAGCAGCAGCGAGTTGGCATCCGGCCGCGCGCCGTACACGGTGAAGGCGGTGCCGGGCAGCGCGAGGAAGCCGGCATTGGCGATGCGGTCGGTGTCGTAATCGTGCGCCCAGGCGGCGCGGCCGCGGAGCGTCATCAGCGCTGCCTGGATCGGCATCGCGTAATCGAAGCGTGCGCCGAACTCGCTCCGGGTCTGCGTATCGGTGCGGCCGGCATAGGACAGGACGAAGGCGTTGCCACCCGACGTCGCGCGCTCGGTGTAGCCGGGCAGATCGAGGCTCGTCACCTGCAAGGCCGCGTAAGGGGTGATGCCCGCCATCGGGCCGCCGAAGCGCCAGCCGCCTTCGGCCCGACCGGCGAGGGTGCTGGCGTTGAAGTCGGCTGTGAGCTTGTCGGTGCCGGCGATGCTGACCGTGCGGTTGAGCGTGAAGTCCTGCCAGCCGTAACCCAACGCGCCCATGAGGTAGGCCGCACCCCAGTTCTGCCGTGCATAGACCGAGGCCTGGAACATGTCGGACGTGCCGCCGCCCAGTCCCTGATCGAGACCGAACGATGTGCCGCCGCCGGCCAGCGCGAAGCCGATCAGCGTGTCGGGTGCAAGCCAGTGGTCCGCGCCGGCGGCGAACCCGTATGCCCGCGAGGTCGTGTCATGCGATCCGGTCTGCGCGTTGCCGTCGGTGGTGGCTGAGCCGCCATAGCCGCCGCCCCAGACGCGCCAGCGCGCGGCGAACGGATCGGCGAGGGCAGGGGCCTCAGGCGCTTTCGTGACAATGCCGCTCTTGAGATCGCCGCGTGGTGACACCCCGGCATAGGCGAGGCGGATCTCGTCGGACTGCGTATCGGCCGTTGATGCGAATGGCATCGCGTTTGCGCCGTCGCCGAAGCCGCCGCGGTTCTGCGCGAACGGATCGAAGATCATGTTGAAGAACGAATTCCACGCCATGAAGGTCGCGGTGGACACCGATGCGCTGGGCTCGCCCGAGACTTGGCCTAATCCATGGCGCAAGCTCTCGCCGGTCAGCCCGAACAGCGTCATGAATTGGGGCGGCAGTGCGCCGCCAGTGTTGAAATAGCTGTTGAGCGTCGTCGCGACATTCTGCTGGCTGGTGGCGAGAGAGCTCGCGCCGAAGCCGAGCTGCGCTGTCAGGATCAGCGACACGTCATTGCCTTCATAGTCGAGCACCGTTGCGAACCCAGCCGGGTTGCCCGTGACGCCAGCGAACTGCGTGCCGCCCAGTCCGCCGCTTGCGGTCAGGATGGTGTATTGCCGCGCGACATAACTGCCGGGAGCAAATTGGGCCTGCACCACCCCGTTCGACAGCGTGGCGGCGCCATTGACGATGGCGGACGACACGGTGGCGGGATCAAGACGCACGCGATAGATGCCGCCGCCGGAGAAGTCGAGATTGCCGTTCACTGTCATCTGCGAACCGGGCGTGGCGCTGCCCGGCGCGAATACGCCGCCATTGACGGTGACATTCTGTACGACACCGGTGCCGCCAAACGTGCCGCCGGCATTCACGAATGTGTTGGACTGCGTCAGCGTCGTGTTCACCAGCAGCGAGCCGCCATTCACATTGGTGTCGCCGCTATAGGTCTTGCCGGTGCCGTCGAAAGTCTGCGTGCCGGTGCCGGTCTTGGTAAAGCCGATGGTACCGGCGCCATCCTGCAGCGTGCCGCTGAAAGCGGTGCTGGTATTGTCCCCACCGGCCGTCAGCGTCACCGCGCCCGCGACGCTCGATGTGACCGTTCCTGTCCCGGCGAGCGAGCCGACGCTCTGGTTGAAACCGCCGAGATCCAGGGTCCCGCCCGTCGCGATGACATGCGCGCTGACGGCCGAGAAGGCGTTGGCCGCGCCGCCGAGCAGCGTGTTGCCGGCCCGGATATTGGTCGCACCGGTATAGGTGTTGAGCCCGGTCCCGCTGAGGGTGAGCGTGCCGTCAACGGCGGTCGCCACATCGGTGACATTGATCCCGCCCGCGCCGGTAATGCCGCCGGCGAACGTGCCGCTGCCGATATTCAGAACGCTGGCGGAGTTGGATCCGATATTCACTGTGCCGGCGCCAAGAAGATTTCGCACGCCTCCGGAGGACGCCGTCGTGGTGTCGTTGAAGTCGAGAACCGCCCCCGCATTTACGGTGGTGGATGCGGCGGTGAAGGTGAGGGAGGACAGCCGAGTCTCGCCGGTCGCTGCCTGCAATGTGCCACCGCCGACGGCGATGTCAGCCGTCGTTGAGATCGTGAACGAGCCCGGACCGACGACGACCGTTCCGGTATCGGTCGCGGTACCGAACTGGGCCGTATTGCCGTCCCCGAATTCGAGGCGGGATCCCAGCGTCAGCGTGGTACCCGCGGCCGCCGACAGCATCGACGTGCCTGCACCGGAAAAGTTGACTTGGTTGCCCAGATCTCCGGTCACTGTGCTGCGCAATGCGCCGCCGGCGTTGATGACCGCGGTGCCGGTCCCAAGCGCATCGATGTTGTCGATCTGCAGCACGCCGGAACTGATATTGGTCAGGCCGGTATAGGTGTTGGTCCCCGACATCACGAGCGTGCCGGCACCAACCTTGTTGATTCCGAACAGGCCGGTCGATGAGATGACGCCCGCATGCGTTCCGGTCGCGGCCGCATCGACATTGATGTCGAGATCGGCCTGCAGGCTGGTCGCGTTCGAAATCGTGACGCCATTCGCAATATCGAGCGCCGCGCCGAGGACGGTGAAGGTGCCGGTGCCGAGCGCGTTGTTATGGCCGGTTCTGATCGTGCCGCCATTGACGGTGACGCCGCCGGTAAAGCTGTTGTTGCCGTTGAGGACGAGCGTGCCGGTGCCGGTCTTGTTCAGCGCCCAGGAGCCGGCGCCGGAATAGCCCGCGCATCCGACTCCGATGGTGCAGGTCGGACCGCCGGCGGCGAAATTCGGTGCCCCCGGGATCGAGCCGTTTTGATCGGCGATGACGTTGCCAATGATCTGGGTCTGCAGCGCGCCCGGATCGAAGGTCAGGGTGCCGCTGCCCTGCATGAACAGGCCGGAGCCGAAGGCGGAGCCTGCGGTCCCGCTGGTGCCGCCCGTGCCGCCAGCGCCGGCTGCCACGGTGTTTCCGTTGATGCTGAGGTTGCCCTGCAGGTTCAGGGTGCCGCCCTCGACCACGAAGATCGCGCCGCCCATGCCGGCGCCGCCGCCGCCGCCATACGTAGCCGAAGCGAAGTTTCCGCCCGCGCCACCGCCGAAGCCGCCGGAGCCACCCGTCGCGCCGCCGCCGCCACCAAAGCCCCCGAGCGCGCCGTCACCGCCGCCGCCGCCGAACCCTCCTACGCCGCCAACGGCACCGCCGCCGCCGCCGAATCCGCCATTCCCTCCACCGCCCACGCCGCCGCCGCCGCCGGACGCGGCACCCTGGCCGCCGCCGCCGCCGTTAGCGCCTCCGGCGGTGGCGTTCAGCCCGGAACCCGGCCCGCCTCCCGGAGCACCGGTGACGATGCCCGCCGCTCCGGCTCCGCCGCCGCTGCCACCCGTGGCGCTGCGGCCGATGCCGCCGCCGCCACCCGAAGCCGGGGCGTTGCCGCCATCGCCGCCGAGGCCGCCGCCACCGCCGCCCTGGCCGCCGCTACCCCCATTCCCGCCAGTTCCGCCCGATGCGGCGTTGCCGGTCAGGCTCACATTCTCGACCGTGACCGTGGCGCCGGCGTTGACGAACAGCGCGCCACCCAGACCGGCGCCGCCGCCGCCGCCACCGGATTGACCGTTGCCGCCGTTGCCGCCTTTCGCAACGGCATTGGTGATGGTCAGATCCTGGACGGTCGCACTGCCAGAATAGACGAAAAGGCCGCGAAACTGGCCGGAGCCATTAATCGAGAAGGCGTTGCCGGTGGACGAGCGGAGCACAGTGGCGGTCCCCTGCAGTGCGGGGAGGTCCTGTGTCAGCGCGATATTGGCGGAGAGGACGATCTCGGTGTTCGGCGTGGTGCGGGCGGTCTCGATCGCCGCGCGCAACTCGGTCTCTGTCGCGACGTCGATCGCGAATGCCGACGGGGAAAACAGGACAATAGCGGCAGCGGTCGCTGCGAGATGCGTCTTGTGCCAACGCAGCACCGACGGCACCCCCGATCGGGCGTCCGGAACACTCACACGCTACTCCCAAACACAAAAGGGGGGGAGACGCACGTCCCCTCTGCTCGCCAGACCGAGAATCACCCGATGGAGTAACCATTGGACCCAGTTCCAATGCGTTTGAGTAAAATTTGAGGGGTTGTGGTAAATACTTCGAAACCATGCTGATCGGCGTGCCCAGGGCCGGCGGCGGTAACCCTGATCCGCGAAAAGCCTCAGTTTCGACATGAAAAACCGTCACCAGATTGGTGTCGGGCCCCTGTAAAATCAGCAGAAAATCCGACATATTGTGCCGATTAAGGTGTAGTCTGTGCGTATCGGCGCGCGACCGGTGGCCGGTTCGATTCGCGCCGATGTAATTGCGTTATGATCTGCCCTCCGATGTCACGTCGTGGAATGGTTGAACCGTCATGAGACTGATGCTGCGATTTTTCGGCTTCCTGTTCGCGGCGGGGACGATCCTGTTTCTGGTCGGGGTCGCCGGTGTCGCCGGCCTGATGTGGCATTACTCGAAGGACCTGCCGGATTATTCGCAGCTGCAGGATTACGAGCCGCCGGTGATGACGCGGGTACATGCCACCGACGGCTCGCTGGTCGCTGAATATGCGCGCGAGCGGCGCTTGTATCTGCCGATCCAGGCGGTGCCGAAGAGGGTGATCCACGCCTTCCTCTCGGCCGAGGACAAGAACTTCTACGAGCATGGCGGTCTCGATTTCACGGGCATGGCCCGCGCCGGCCTGCTGTACGCGCAGAATTACGGCACCGGCCGCCGTCCCCAGGGCGCCTCCACGATCACGCAGCAGGTGGCGAAGAACTTCCTGCTGACCAACGAGGTGTCGTTCACCCGCAAGATCACCGAAGCGCTACTGTCGATGAAGATCGAGCGCGCCTATACCAAGGACAAGATTCTCGAGCTGTATCTGAACGAGATCTATCTCGGCTTCTCCGCATACGGAATCGCGGCTGCCTCGCTTTTGTATTTCGACAAGTCCGTGCACGAGCTGACGATTGCAGAGGCGGCCTATCTCGCCGCGCTGCCGAAGGCGCCGTCGACCCTGCATCCGTTCCGCCAGCGTGAGCGCGCCACAGAACGCCGCAACTACGTCATCGATCGCATGGTCGAGAATGGCTACGTCAAGGCCGAGGACGGCGAAGCCGCGAAGAAGACGCCGCTTGCGGTGACGGCACGCACCACCGGCTCGCATATCTTTGCCGGCGAGTTTTTCGCCGAAGAGGTGCGCCGCGAAATCTACGACCGCTACGGAGAGAAGAAGCTCTACGAGGGCGGATTGTCGGTGCGCACCACGCTCGATCCGAAGCTGCAGCAGCTCGCCCGCAAGGCGCTGGTCGACGGCATGATCCGCTATGACGAGCGCGCCGGTTATCGCGGCGCGGTGCAGAAGCTCGACATTTCGGGCGACTGGGGCGTCAAGCTGTCCGACATCAAGGCGCTTTCCGACATCGGCTGGAAGCTCGCTGTCGTGCTGGAAACGTCCGACCAGTCCGCGCGCATCGGCTTCCAGCCACCACGGGAGCCGGGCGGGGCAGTTGTGCGTGAGCGCCGCGTCGGCATCGTGCCGCTGGAGGGCGTGAAGTGGGCGAAGGCCGCCGCCGGCCCGCAGCGCGGCAAGGTACCTGCCAAGGTCAACCAGGTGCTGGAAGCCGGCGACGTGATCTATGTCGAGCCGCTCGACGCCAAGAACGGTCAGGAAGCGCAATATCGCCTGCGCCAGATCCCGGAAATCTCCGGCGCCATCACCGTGATGGACCCGTGGACCGGCCGCGTGCTCGCGATGGTCGGTGGCTTCTCGTTCGACCAGAGCCAGTTCAACCGCGCGACGCAGGCGTTGCGCCAGCCGGGTTCGTCGTTCAAGCCGTTCGTCTACGCGGCGGCCCTCGACAACGGCTACACGCCGTCGACGGTGGTGATGGATTCGCCGATCTCGATCAATCAGGGCCCCGGCGCGGGTGTGTGGACGCCGCAGAACTATTCCGCCGGCAAGTTCTACGGTCCGCAAACCCTGCGTTTCGGGATCGAGCATTCGCGGAACGTGATGACGGTGCGCCTCGCGCAGGATGTCGGCATGCCGCTGATTGCCGAATATTCCAAGCGGTTCGGGGTCTATGACGATCTGCCGCCGTATCTGTCCTTCGCGCTCGGCGCGGGCGAGACCACGACCCTTCGCATGACCGCGGCCTATTCGATGTTTGCGAATGGCGGACGCCGCATCAAGCCGACCCTGATCGACCGCATTCAGGACCGTTACGGACATACGATCTACAAGCACGACCAGCGTGAATGCCGCGGTTGCGATGCCGACCGCTGGGCCAACCAGCCGGAGCCGACCCTGATCGACAAGCGCGAACAGGTCATCGATCCGATGACCGCCTACCAGATCACCTCGATGATGGAAGGCGTGGTCCAGCGCGGCACCGCCACGACGCTCCGCGAAGTCGGCAAGCCGATTGCAGGCAAGACCGGCACCACCAACGACGAGAAGGATGCCTGGTTCGTCGGCTTCTCACCGGATCTCGCGGTCGGCGTTTATCTCGGCTTCGACAAGCCCAGGCCGATGGGACGCGGCTCAACCGGCGGCCAGATGGCGGCGCCGGTCGTGCGCGACTTCATGAAGGCAGCTCTGGCCGACAAGCCCGCGGTTCCGTTCCGCGTGCCGGCCGGCATCAAGCTCATTCGTATCGACCCGAAGAGCGGCATGCGTGCTGGCCCGGGCTCAGAGCGCGTGATCCTTGAGGCGTTCAAGCCCGGCACTGCGCCGCCGGATTCGTATTCGGTCGTCGGCTATTCGGATTCGGGCGAGCGCTCGTTCGAGCCGTCGGGCGGACCGGCCCCGCAAGCGGCGCCGCCGCCACCGCAATCGATGAATCCGTTCGAGCGGCTGTTCCGGCCGGGGCTCGGCGGGCTGCACTGAGGCGGCACGCCCCCCGCATCGCCTTCGGCAATTGTCGGGGACCGGTTGCATGACGGCCGGTCACGGTCTAAATGCGCTGACACTTTCGTGGCAGAGAAAATGCGCGCAGAAATCGAAAATCTCGTCGAGGAAATCAAGCGGTCGGTCGGGCTGCTGAGGAGGCATCTTTGACTTCGATGCGTCCAATGCCCGCCTCGCCGAACTGAACCAGATCTCCGAAGATCCGACGCTTTGGGACGATCCGCAGCGCGCTTCCAAGGTCATGCAGGAGCGCAACGCGCTCGAGGACCAGCTCTCGGCGATCGGCCGGATCGAGCAGGAGGTGGAGGATCAGGTCGGCCTGATCGAACTCGGTGAAGCCGAGAAGGATCAATCCGTCATTGCCGACGCGGAAGCCGTGCTTCGGAATCTGAAAGCCGAGGTGGCCCGGCGCGAGCTGGAAGCGCTTCTGTCAGGCGAGGCCGACGCCAACGACGCGTTCGTCGAAGTGCATGCGGGTGCCGGCGGCACCGAGAGCCAGGACTGGGCGAACATGCTTCTGCGCATGTTCGTGCGCTGGGCCGAGCAGCACGACTACAAGGTCGAGTATCTCGAAGAATCGGAAGGCGAAGAGGCCGGCATCAAGTCCGCGACCGTCAAGGTCGTCGGCCACAATGCCTATGGCTGGCTGAAATCGGAAAACGGGGTGCATCGTCTGGTGCGCATCTCGCCGTTCGATTCCAATGCGCGCCGACACACCTCGTTCGCAAACGCGCGAATTTACCCGGTGGTCGACGACCGCATCGTCATCGACATCAAGGAATCCGATGTCCGCGTCGACACCATGCGCGCCCAAGGCGCCGGTGGACAGCACGTCAACAAGACCGACTCCGCGGTCCGGCTCACTCACATCCCGACCAACACCGTCGTCGCCTGTCAGGCCGATCGTTCGCAGCACAAGAATCGTGCGCAGGCGTGGAACATGTTGCGGGCGAAACTGTACGAGGCCGAATTGAAGCGGCGCGAAGAAAAGGCCGCCGCTGAAAACGCCCTGAAAACCGACATCGGTTGGGGCCATCAGATCCGCTCATATGTGTTGCAGCCGTATCAGATGGTGAAGGATCTTCGCACCGGTGTTGCGACGTCGGACACAGGCGGCGTGCTTAATGGCGACCTTGATCAGTTCATGGCCGCAGCGCTCGCGCAAAAGGCCTTTGGCGGCGGGCCGGAGCAGGTCGAAGACGTCGATTGAAGCCGTCAGTATTGACGCGGTCAGTATTGGAGCCGGCAGCAATATGCCGATCGCGGCGAGGTTCGCAGCTTCAGCCGACGTCGGATTCGTATGACGAGCGGTTTCGCCCCAGCACTGCCCAAACAGCGCGGAAAGCCGCGCATTCACTCGGTCGCCTGCGATACCGAACAAGAGAAGCATCACCGGGGCGGGCCAAGGCGGGGCATTGCCTGACTGATGCTGCCCCTGAGGCCCGCGCCGGCAACCCGTCCGTGTTTTGTTTCGCCGCTACGCTGCCGGCCGAACGATTCCGACGGCGATCATCGCGGCGTCCTGCATCGGTGGTTCCATTACGACCTCCGTGCTCGTTTCGTTACAGTCGCGAGCCTGAATTATCTGCGTCCGAAGTCAAGTCACGAAACGTCGCAATGTGGATGACTGATTGATTCGGATCCGACCAGGAGCTCAATGCAGGCCCAGCCGGATGCCGGCGCGCAAAAATTTCTGCGGGTCGACCGCGTCGCCATCGACACGTGTTTCGTAATGCAAATGCGGTCCGGTCGAGCGTCCGGTCGAGCCGAGTTTTCCGATGATCTGTCCGATCTTCACGGATTGGCCGACCTTTACATCGATGGCTGACAGATGCGCGTAGCGCGTCGACAACCCGTTCCTGTGTTCCAGCTCGACCATCTTGCCGTAGCCGCCATTGGTTCCCGCCATCGTTACGGTCCCATTCGCGGTCGCGCGCACCGGATCGCCGGTATCGCCGCGCATGTCGAGGCCGGTATGCATCGCAGGCGAGCGCAGAAACGGATCCATGCGCGTGCCAAAGCCCGAGGACATGTCGATCTCGCCGCTGACAGGTTTGCGCACGGGCACGTCGAGCAGCGTGCGAGTCAGCCGATCGACCTGCGTCCGCGACAGATGGATGCGATAAAGCTGGCGTTCAAAGGATTTTTCTTCGGTGCCCAGGTTCGCGGGAACGAAGGGGCCGCCGACGCCGGCGGGCGGAGGTGGCGCGGGCTGGGCCTTGCCGGGATTGATTCCAAGATCCGAGAGCACAGAGCGCATGCGTCTTGCGCGCGCCTCGAAGCTCTCTTCGAGAACTGCGAGCGACTGGGATTGCTTGGCTTCGATCCGTTCGAGCGATTCCTGCATGCGGGCGAGGGCGCCTTCGACGCCGCCGCGTGTCTTTGCAGCGTTGCGCAGGTTCAGCGCCGGCGCTGAGCGGGATTCGAGCCGTGCTTCGCGATCCGGCGGCGCCTGGAAAATCACGGTGTCGTTGATCGGTGAGGGCTTTGGCGTGCCGCGCCCGGTGTCGCTGCCCCGCGCGGGCTTCGGGATCGAGCCGGTCGTGGTGAGGTCGGGAAGCGAGTTGAGTGTGGCCGCGCGCTGCTCGAGCGTGGATTGCTTGCGCACCAGCGTTTCGAGCTTCTGTTCGAATTGCTCCTGGTCCAGCAACTGGCGGCTGGTGATGCGGTCGACCTGCGCGCGCAATTCCGCGATCCGGTCCTCGTAGGCGTATTGCATCTCCGCCTGACGGGCGATCAGGCGCTTCAGGACATCGTCGTGAAATGCGAAATAGGTGCCCGTCACCACCGACCAGCCGGCCATCACCACCAGGCTGCCGACCACGATCCAGAATGCGACCGGTCCGAGACGAACCTGACGGCCTGCATGCACCAGGGTGTAGTCGGTGGACCAGCCGCTGCGGCGCGCCTTTTGGGTCTGACCGGAAGGGTGCGCGGGCGCTTGCGGGCGCGGCTTGGCCGCATGCATCGGACGGCCATCGCCCTGATGGCCTGCCGGATATTCATAGGCCCAGCGATCCGCAGATTGGCTCGGATTGGGATGGTGTGAATGCGGCCTGTAGGACATGGACACTCCCCGCCAGACCCGCCGGGCGGGCCCACGCTGAACAGCGTCGATTTCAGTCCCGTATGGTTAATTTTCCGCAAATGATTGGCTGATAGAGCGATTATAATGCCTTCGCAGCTGCCAGGACCTCTTCCGCATGCCCGGGTACTTTGACGTTGTGCCACAGTTTGGCGATCCGGCCGTCCGGGCCGATGAGGACGGTGGTGCGCTTCACGCCCATGAAGGTCCGGCCGTACATGCTCTTCTCGCCCCAGACGCCATAGGCCTCCAGCATGGCGTGCCGTTCGTCGGACAGGAGCGGCACGCTGAGGTCATGTTTTTGCCGGAAGCGGACCAGCTTCCCGACCGGATCGGCGGATACACCGAGCACGGCGGTTCCGGCTTTGGCGAAGCTCTTTGCAAGCTTCGAAAAATCCATGGCCTCCTTCGTGCATCCCGGGGTATCCGCCTTCGGATAAAAATAGAGGACGAGCTTTTGTCCGGCGAAATCAGCCAGCGATACGTCGTCGCCATTTTGGTCGGGGAGCTTGAAGGCGGGGGCTTTCCCACCCTCGGCCAATCCGTTTGTCATATGCCTTCCTTTCGACGTTTTCGGCGGCTCAATCTGCCGTTAACCCACCCTGGGGCGAGGGCGGGCGAACACCCGCACGGGTCCGTTCAGCGCAACCAGGTGAACCTGTCTGGCGACGTTAGCGGCGCCGGCGACACGGACAAGGGGATGTCCGACCCGGCATGAAAAAACCGGCTCCGCGTCTTCATGGATTGCGTGTTCTCGAAGACACCCTTCGCGAGCATCGCGATTCGTGCGGCCATGATCTGAAATCCCGAGCCCGGCGAATCTGGTGGCGGATGCGTCGGCTGGCGCGGCGGCCGCTGGTGCGCCGCATCGGATACGGCGTCGGCAGCGCCGCAGCGGTTGTACTCGTTCTCTTCATCGGTCTTTGGTTGCGGCTCGGTGCCGGGCCGATCGAAATCAATTTCGCATCGCCCTGGCTCGCATCGGCAATCGAACAGAATATCGGCAAGTCGCACCGGGTTGTGATCGGCGGGACCCAGATCGAGCGCGACGATGCCGGCCGCACCGCGGTCCGCATCCGCGACATGCAGATCCGCGACACCGACGGTGTCGTGGTCGCCAGCGCTCCCAAGGCCGAGGTGGCCATGTCGGGCGAGAGTTTGCTACGTGGCGAACTCCGTGCGCGCCGGGTCAGTCTGGTCGGCGCCGAACTTTCGGTTCGCATCGAGGAGGACGGTCAGGTCACGATCTCGACCGGCGCTGAGAAACGTCCTCTTGCGGTGACGCCTGCGATCATCAGGCCGGCGCCTGCCGGCGCCGAAAAGCCTGCCGCAGACCGGGCGCAGAACGAGCCCACCGGCGCCGAGCGATTCGCCGGACTGATCGGCTGGCTGGATCGGATTTCGTCGCTCGGACTCGACGGACAAGGGCTGGGCGAGATCGGCCTGAAGAACGGGACTCTCAAGGTAGACGACCTGCGTACCGACAAGCACTGGATCTTCGAGCAGATCAATTTCAGCGTGAACCGGCCGGGTAACGGAATCAGTATTCGCCTGAGTTCGGAGGACGAAACACGGCCATGGGCAATGGCGGCGTCGATCCGGCCGGCCGGCACTCAGCGCCGGCTTCTCAGCCTCGACCTGAGACAGGTCTCGACCAAAGATCTGTTCCTGGCGACTCGAATCGGCAGCGGTCAATTCCAGGCCGACATTCCGCTGTCCGGAGTGATCCGTGCGGAGATCGGGCCGGATTCGCTGCCCCGAATACTCGAAGGCAAGATTGTCGCTGGCGCGGGCCTGATCGGTGACCCGGCCGATGTCGACGGACATTTCAGGATCGACCACGCCGAATTGACGCTCGATTGGGATTCGCAGCGCCGCAATCTCACCATGCCGTTCCAGATCCTGTCGGGGGCGAACCGGTTCACATTGCTGAGCCGGTTCGAGACGCCGTCCCAGCCGGGAGAGCCCTGGCGCGCGATGGTGACGGGCGGCTCGGTGGTGTTGAGCGAAGGCGTCAACGATCCGAGTCCGGTGGTTCTCAACAAGGTGATGCTGCGCGCCAATGTCGACATTGCGCGCAAGCGGATTGAACTGGTCCAGGGCGATGTTGCCGGTGCGGGCATCGCCGGCTTCCTGAATGGCAGCGTGGATTTTTCAGGCGAACCGCGGCTTGCGGCCGGCCTCGCCGTGACGCCGATGTCGGCGCAGATGGCGAAGAAGGTGTGGCCGGTTTTCGTCGCCTCGAAGGTGCGCAGCTGGGTGGTCGAGAACCTGACCAGCGGCGATATCGAGCGCATCGATGTCGCCACCAATTCTCCGATCGAAAACCTGCAGGAAGACGGACCGCCGATTCCGCAGGATGGCCTGTCTGTCGATGTGACCGTTCGCAATGCCACCATCCGGCCGGTCACGGGCATGCCGCCGATCACAGAGGCTGACCTGAAAACCAGCATCAAGGGCAGGCGCGTTCTGGTGACAGTCGATCGCGGATTTGTCGATCTCGGTGGCGGGCGAAAGCTCACTGTCAGCAACGGTACGTTCGAGGTTCCGGACACTCATCCGAAGGCGCCGCCGGCGCGTGCGCAGTTCCGCATCGACGGGCCGGTGCCGGCTGCGCTCGAATTGCTGGCCAGCGAACGGCTTCGCGGTCAGGCATCGGTGCCGATGGAATCCGGCAATAGCCGCGGCAATCTCAGCGGACAGGTCAGTGTGGATTTGCCGATCACCAAGAATCCTGCGCCAGGCGCGACCCAATATACGATCGCCCTCGATGTGGCAGGCTTCGCCGCCGACAACATGGTGATGGGACAGAAGATCGAGGCGCAGGCGCTGAAAGTGAGCGCCGACAATCGCGGCTTCCAGATCAAGGGCGATGTCCGGATCAATGGCACGCCGGCGGTGCTGGACTATCGCAAGCTTGCGGACAGCCCTGATGCCGATGTGCAGGTCCGTGCGACACTCGACGAGGCGGCGCGCGCGCGGTTCGGTTTCGGTACCGGGCCCTCGCTTGCGGGGCCGGTGCCGGTGAAAATCTCCGGCAAGATCGCCGAGAACAAGGATGTCCGGCTGACCGTCGAGGCGGACCTGACGCCGGCGAGGATCGACAATCTGCTGCCGGGCTGGGTGAAGCCTTCCGGCCGTTCGAACCGCGCCACCTTTACCGTGCTGACTCGCGACAAGAGCACCCGCTTCGACGATGTCGCGGTCGACGGATCGGGCGTGACGGTGCGCGGATCTGTCGAACTCGACGACAAGGGCGCTCTCGCTGCTGCACACTTCCCGGTCTTCGCATTGTCGGACGGCGACAAGACCAGCGTGAAGGCAGAGCGCGGCACAGACAATGCGCTGCGGGTGTCGCTGCGCGGCGATGTCTATGACGGGCGCAGCTTCATCAAGGCGTTCTTCGGAGGCGGTGAGCAAGGCGACAGACCGCGGACCGAGAAGCCCAAAAACGAGCCGATCGATCTCGATTTCGATATGCGGCTCGGTGTCATTGCGGGGCATAACGGCGAAGCGTTGCGCGGCGTGGAAATGCGGATGGTCCGGCGCAACGGAGAGATCAGAACCTTTGCCCTGAGTTCGAAAATCGGACAGACCGCGACTCTGACGGGGGAAATGCGCGCCTCCTCGCAGCGCCGTAACGCGCTGCATTTCGAGACCCCCGATGCCGGCGCCTTGATGCGCTTTACCGACACGTATCCGAAGATTCAGGGCGGCCAGATGTCGGTCGCGATGGAAGTACCGACCGCGGATCAGGCCCCGCAGGAGGGCATCGTCAACATCCAGAACTTCGCGGTGCGCGGCGAGCCGAAACTGAACGGCGTCGTCGGCGGCGCCCAGAACGAGGCGCGCGGCGTCGACTTCACCCGCATGCGGGTGGATTTCACCCGCACGCCCGGCCGGCTGCAGATCAAGGAAGGCATTGTCCAGGGTCCGGTGATCGGCGCCACGATCGAAGGCAATATCGATTTCGCCAGGAACGACGTGCGGATGCGCGGCACCATCGTGCCGCTCTACGGCATCAACAATCCGCTCGGACAGATCCCGCTGGTCGGGCTCGTTCTCGGCGGCCCGAAGGAAGGATTGTTCGGCTTCACCTATCAGGTGGTCGGCCCGCCGAGCGCGCCGACGCTCAACGTGAACCCGGCATCGGGACTGGTCCCGGGCTTCCTGCGCAAGTTCTTCGAATATCCGACCGCGCGACCGCTGGAGCCGGCGGAACTGGCGCCGATCCCGCCGATGCCGATCCGGTAACGCTGAGACGCGTCAGCCCGGCCTGACCAGCACGTGTTTCTTGCGGCCGAGCGACAGCTTGATCACCGATTGCGGGGTCAGGTTCGCGGCGCTGAGCGTCATCTTCTCGTCGGTCACGGTCTCGTCGTTGACCTTCAGTCCGCCGCCCTTGATCTGCCGCCGTGCTTCGCTGGTCGAGGCGACAAGACCCGCCTGCACGAAGGCACTGAGCACGCCGAGCCCGTTGTCGAGTTCGCCGGACGGGATTGTCACCGTCGGCAGGTCTTCCGCCAGCGCGCCTTCCTCGAAGGTGCGCCGCGCGGTGCCTGCGGCCTGCTCGGCAGCGTCGCGGCCATGCAGGAGCGCGGTCGCTTCGGTCGCCAGCGTCTTCTTGGCCTCGTTGATCTCCTGACCCTGCAGTGCGGCCAGCCGCGCGATCTCGTCGAGCGGCAGCACCGTGAACAACTTCAGAAAGCGCTCGACGTCGCCGTCTTCGGTGTTGCGCCAGTATTGCCAATAGTCATAGGGGCTCAGCATCTGGGCATTGAGCCACACCGCGCCGGCCGCGGTTTTTCCCATCTTTGCGCCGGACGACGTAGTGATCAGCGGCGAGGTGAGCGCGAACAGTTGCGCATTCATCAGCCGGCGGCCGAGATCGATGCCGTTGATGATGTTGCCCCATTGATCCGAGCCGCCCATCTGCAGCACGCAGCCGTAACGCTTCTGCAGTTCCACGAAATCGTAGGCCTGCAGGATCATGTAGTTGAATTCGAGGAAGGATAATTCCTGCTGGCGTTCAAGGCGCAGCTTAACCGAATCGAACGACAGCATCCGGTTGATCGAGAAATGCTTGCCGACGTCGCGCAGGAAATCGATGTAGTTGAGGGTGTTCAGCCAGTCGGCATTGTTCGCCATGATGGCGCTGGAGGGGCCGTCGCCGAAGGTAAGGAATTTCGAGAAGGTGGCGCGAATGCTGCGCAGGTTCTCGTTGATCAATTCCTCGGTCAGGATCTTGCGGCTCTCGTCCTTGCCGGAGGGATCGCCGACGCGGGTGGTGCCGCCGCCCATCAGCGCGATCGGCCGGTGGCCGGTCTGCTGCATCCAGTACAGCATCATGGTCGGCAGCAAATGGCCGACATGCAGCGACGGCGCGGTGCAGTCGTAACCGATATAGGCGGTTATCGGCTGCGAGGCGGCCAGCGCATCGAGCTGGTCGGGTTCCGACACCTGATGGATGAAGCCGCGCTCCGACAGAACGCGTAGAAAGTCCGATTTGAATTGGCTCATGGTAAGACCGTATTCGCCCGCGGCGCGGACGTGGTGTATCAGGTCCGGCAGGGGATTGAAACGGGGCGGCGGACGTGCGGACCTATCGGGCGATCGGGCTGATGAGCGGCACGTCGATGGACGGGATCGACGTCGCGGCGCTCGAAACCGACGGCGAGACCATATCCCGCTTCGGCCCGACCGCACTGCATGCCTATCGCGAGGACGAGGTCGCATTGTTGCGGCAGGCGCTGGACGAGGCGCGCGGCCTGACCCATCGCTGCGCGCGACCGGGCGCGGTCGGCGAGGCCGAGCGCATGATCACGGCTCTGCATGCCGCCGCGGTTCGCACATTTCTCGATGTCAACGGCATCGATCCCGCCAGCGTCGATGCGATCGGCTTCCATGGCCAGACCGTGCTGCACCGGCCCGACGACAGGCTGACGATCCAGATCGGCGACGGCCAGGTGCTGGCCGACGAGACCGGCATTCGCGTGGTCTACGATTTGCGCGCCGCCGACGTCGCGGCCGGAGGGCAGGGCGCGCCGCTGGTGCCGGTCTATCATCGCGCGCTGGCCGCCATGCTCGACCGGCCACATCCAATCGCGGTGCTGAATATCGGCGGCGTCGCCAATGTCACCTTCATCAACGGCGTGCCGGACCCCTATGCCTGCGATACCGGACCGGGCAATGCGCTCATCGACGACTTCATGCGCGCGCGCAACGGCTGTGCCCGCGACGAGAATGGCGGCGCAGCGGCGCGCGGACGCGTCGACGAGGCGGCGGTCGCGCGTGTGCTCAGGCACTCGTTCTTTGCGTTGAAGCCGCCGAAATCGCTCGACCGCAATGCCTTCCGCGAGTGGGTGGCCGACCGTGCGCAACTGGCGGACAAGAGCCTCGAGGACGGCGCGGCGACGCTTGCGGCGATCACGGCGGCTTCGGTCGCGACCATCGTTGCGCATTTGCCGGAGGCGCCAAGGAGCTGGATCGTCTGCGGCGGCGGCGCCAGCAACGCGACCTTGATGCGCATGCTCGGCGAGCGGCTGGCGCCCGCCCATGTCGAAACCGCGAATGATGCCGGCTGGAATGGCGATGCGATCGAGGCGCAGGCCTTCGCCTACATGGCCGTGCGCTCCTTGAGAGGATTGCCGATCACGTTTCCGACGACAACAGGGGTCCCGGAGCCGATGAGCGGCGGGGTGATAGCCGAGCCGCGCGTTGCGGAGCTATTGCGGATGAGCTTATAAAATCGGCCTTTCCGCGCCGGTGTTTCACATGAAAATAGTCCTATCGCCGATTGCGCTGTTCTTTTCATGCTCCTAGAAGTGTCGACCCTCACCGCCTGATACCCGGCCGTGCGCCGGGATCGCCGCGATGCTCGCTTGCGACGATCTCACGCCGCTCTGTCAGCCGGACCGCCACGCATCAGCAGCCGCTGGATCAGCCGTGGCTGTCCGGGCGGACGCACCAGCAGAATGTCGCTGACCAGCTTGGCGCCGCCGCGCTTGCGTTCCAGCGTCAGCTTCCGGGAATGGAACCGCTCGAGCTCGGGGCGATGGCCGACACTCAGGATGGTCAGGCCTTCCATGTCCTCCGACAGGATTTTCATCAGGTCGTCCTGACTCTTCGGATCGAGCGCCGCCGTGGCCTCGTCGAGCACGATGATGTCGGGCCGGTGCAATAGCACGCGGGCGATGGTCAGCCGCTGCTTTTCGCCGCCCGACAGGGTCTGGTCCCAGGGCTGATCGTCCTCGATGCGATCCTTCAGATGGCCCAGGCCGACCCGCTCCAGCGCCTCGCCGATGGTCTCGATATCCCAATCCTCCGCAGCGCCCGGGTAGGCCACCGCGCGGCGCAGCGTTCCGGTCGGGACATAGGGACGTTGCGGCAGCAGGAACAGGCGCGCGTCCTTCTGCACGTCGACTTCGCCGCCGCCCCAGGGCCAAAGTCCGGATATGGCGCGCACCAGCGTGCTCTTGCCGCTGCCCGACGAGCCTGCGATCAGCACGCGCTCGCCCTTCTTGATGACGACATCGGTGTCGTCCACCACCGCCTTGCCGCTGTCGAGCGAGACGCTGAAATCCTTCAGCCGCAGCGCCGCATCGGTGGTCTCGCCGCGCTTGATGCGGTTGAGGCCTTCGCCGGTTTCGGCGCGCTCCAGCGCGTCGAGGGACACCATCAGCGAGGAGACGCGGCGCGCGCCCGCACTCCATTCGGCCAGACGCGGGTAATTGTCGACCAGCCAGTTGAAAGCCGCTTGCACGATCGTGAAGGCGGACGCGGCCTGCATCACCTCGCCAAGCGACATGGTCCCGTCGAGAAATTTCGGCGCGCACAGGATGATCGGCAACACCGGCGCGATGATGCCGGATCCCTGCGAGACGATCGTGGTGCGCATATGCTGGCCGCATAGCGCGCGCCAGCGCCGCAGCACGGTGACCAATGCGCGGTTGAGACCGGCGCGTTCTTCGCCTTCGCCGCCAAGGAGCGCGATGCTCTCGCCATTCTCGCGGACGCGGGTGAGCTGATAGCGGTAATCGGCTTCGGCCTGGTTCTTGGATTCCGAGACGGCGACGAAGCGCTTTCCGACGATGGTCATGGTGCCGCTGGCGATCACCGCGTAAAGCACCGCCGCGATCACGAGGAAGCCGGGGATGGTGACCACCGTGTCGCCGAGCGGGATGCTCAGTGCCCCGCCGATGGTCCAGAGCACATAGATGAAGGTGATCGCGGACAGGGAGGCGGTGGTCACGCCGACCGCGAAATCAACCGGTGCATCGGTCGAGATCCGCAGGTCGTCGGTGAGACGGCCTTCCGGATTCTGGTGATCGCCGCTCACGAGGTTGAGCTGGTAATAGCGACCGTTCTTCAGCCAGTTATCCAGCAAATGATCGCTGAGCCAGGCCCGCCAGCGGCGTTGCGTGGACATACGGGCATAGACGCTCACCACCCCGACGCAGACGCTCGCTGCCGCCAGCGGGAAGAAAATCGCTGCGAGCCAGAACACCCGCGGCGCCTCCTTTTTCTCAAGGGCGTCGAAGATCGCCCGGTTCCAGACGTTGACGCCGTATTGCGCCGCGACCGTCAGCAGCACCAGAATGAGCAGGCCGATCGTCAGCGGCCATGCCAGACGGTCGCCGCTGCGTCCCCAGAAGCCGGACGCCGACGACCAGAAGCGGCTGCGCAACGCGCGCCGGCGCTCGTGCTCCTTTCGCGCTTCCGCCTCGGGATCAATCTTTGGATCGAGCGGAGGAAGCTCCTCCGGTTCGGCGGCGGTATCGTCGAGTGACGGCTCCGGTTCGTCTGTTGTGGCGGCTTCTGCGGGCGCGTCCTGCTGCGCAGAGGCGCGTTCGCCAGCCGTTGTCTTGTCTGACGCGTTTTCGCTCGCACTGCGTGTGCTTGCGGGATCGTCAGCCGCCGCGGATTCCGGCCTCAGCGAGGCGGACTTCTCGTCCGACGGCTTTGCATCGGCACCATTGTTGTCTCGTGAAGTGCCGACGCCGTCCATTTTGTTCGCCCCGTGACATAGCAACGCAGGCAAACGCTCATGTGGAACTCCGGTTCCACACTATTACTGGCGTAGTAAGGCCGGGAGTATTGGCGTCGTTACGCCGCGCTCGGCTTCTTGCTGGTGGTGCCGAGGCGCTTGTCCAGATAGTCGTTCACCGACAGCATCAGCGTGTCGATCTTCTGGTCGAAGAAGTGGTTGGCGCCGGTGACGACCTTCTGCTCGATCACGATGCCCTTCTGCGTCTTCAGCTTGTCGACCAGCGTGGTGACGTCCCGGTGCGGCACCACCGCATCCTTGTCGCCATGGATGATCAGGCCGGAAGAGGGGCAGGGCGCAAGGAACGAAAAGTCATAAAGGTTCGCGGGCGGCGCGATCGAGATGAAGCCCTCGATCTCCGGACGGCGCATCAGGAGCTGCATGCCGATCCAGGCGCCGAAGGAGAAGCCGGCGATCCAGCAGGACCGGGCTTCCGGATTGATGGTCTGCGCCCAGTCGAGAGCGGAGGCCGCATCCGACAATTCGCCGACCCCGTGATCGAAAGACCCCTGGCTGCGACCGACGCCGCGGAAATTGAACCGCACAACCGAGAAATTGCGGTGCACGAACGCATAATACAGCTGGTAGACGATCTGATGGTTCATGGTCCCGCCGAATTGCGGGTGCGGATGCAGGATCAGCGCGAGCGGCGCATTTTTTTGCGCGGCGGGGTGATAGCGGCCTTCGATGCGTCCCGCAGGACCGGTAAAGATGACCTCAGGCATGGAGAAACCTCGGCTGAAACCGCGGGGGCAAACGCCCTGCCGCATGGGCTCTAGTGGTCCGGAACGTTCGCGCCACCAGGTGCGCTTGACGGATGGATCGGGCGCACGTAGTTTTTAGAATAATTCTAAGCTTGGTCTTCAAGCGGCTGAAGCCGTGAGGACTGGTTCCGTTTGGATGTGACGGGCGGTTTCTACCATAAGGCCAGGGGCCAAATGCAAGCTTTCTCGTTCCCTGTGCTAGGACATTCGCAAGTCCGCCCGGGACGGTAACAAGGTATCCATGACGGAGCGTACCTATCTCGACTGGAATGCGACCGCGCCGCTGCGGCCGTCGGCGCGTGCCACCATGATCGAGGCGCTCGACAAGGCGGGCAATCCGTCCTCGGTTCATGCCGAGGGCCGGGTCGCGCGGCAGATCGTCGAGCGGGCCCGTGCGCAGGTCGCGGCCCTGGCCGGGGCCGATCCGGGTCAGGTCACTTTCACCTCGGGCGCGACCGAAGCCAATGTGATGGCGCTGTCGCCGGGCTGGTCGGGCAGGCCCGGACGCCCCTCGCTCGAGCGTTTGCTGGTATCGGCCGTGGAGCACCCTTCGGTGCTCGGAGGCGGGCGCTTCGGACCGGATCGCACGCATGCCGTTGCCGTGGATGCGGACGGCGTGATCGCCGGCGACACGTTGCGGGCTTTGCTTCGCGGGGTGCCGGCGATGGTTTCCGTGATGCTGGCCAACAACGAGACCGGAGTTGTTCAACCGATCCGCGAGATCGCTGAGGTGGTTCACGAGGCCGGTGGTCTCCTGCATGTGGATGCGGTTCAGGCTCCGGGGCGGATCACGTTTGATTTCAATGATCTGGATGCCGATCTTATGACGCTGTCTTCGCACAAGATCGGCGGGCCGAAAGGTGTCGGCGCCCTGATCGCGAAGGCGGGCCTGCACCTGCACGAGCCGCTGATCGCCGGCGGCGGGCAGGAGCGCGGTCTGCGCGGCGGGACCGAGAATGTCGCAGGAATTGCAGGCTTCGGCGCGGCTGCGGCTGACATCGCCAGCCAGCGGGCGACGGAAGCTGCGCATCTTCTGCGGCTGCGCGAACGGCTGGAGGCCGGACTGCGCGCCGTGACACCTGAAGTCATCATTTTCGGCGAGCGCGCCGAACGGTTGCCGAATACCACGGCGTTCAGCCATCCGGGCCTGCGGGCCGAGACCGCGGTGATCGCCTTCGACCTGGCGGGACCGGCGGTATCATCCGGCGCGGCCTGTTCATCGGGCAAGGTGCAGCCTTCGACCGTGCTGTCCGCAATGGGCGTCGATCCGGCCCTGGCGCGAGGCGCGATCCGGGTCTCGACCGGGCATTCGACCAAGGATCAGGACATCGAACGCTTTCTAAGTGCTTGGACAAAGCTCTCTGAATCACTACTTAAGGGGCGAAACGTCATCGCCGCTTGAGCGGCTTCGCGGAGGGAAACCGACGCAGGGCTGACCCACCATCACCGACACATCCGCTGCGGTCCTTGAAACCGCGAGGGGAGACCAGAATGCCGGCCGTACAAGAGACCGTCGAACAGGTTCGCCGTATCGACGTTGATCAATACAAGTATGGGTTCGAGACGCTGATCGAATCCGACAAGGCCCCGAAGGGCCTGTCCGAGGACACCGTCCGCTTCATTTCGGCGAAGAAGAATGAGCCGCAATGGATGCTCGACTGGCGGCTCGACGCCTACCGGCGATGGCTGACCATGCGCGAGCCGAGCTGGGCGCGTGTGTCCTATCCGAAGATCGATTTCCAGGATTACTACTACTACGCCGCGCCGAAGAAGCGCCCGGAGCTGGGCTCCCTCGACGAGGTCGATCCGGAAATCCTGCGCACCTATGAGAAGCTTGGCATTCCGCTGCGTGAGCAGGAGATGCTGGCGGGCGTGGTGCGCCGGGATTCCGAAGGCAACGAACTGGGCGAGCGCCGTGTTGCCGTCGACGCCGTGTTCGACTCGGTCTCGGTCGCGACCACCTTCCAGGCCGAACTGAAAAAGGCCGGCGTGATCTTCATGCCGATCTCGGAAGCGATCCGCGAGCATCCCGAGTTGGTGCAGAAGTATCTGGGTTCGGTGGTGCCGGTGACCGACAATTTCTATGCGACGCTGAACTCGGCGGTGTTCTCCGACGGCTCGTTCGTCTACGTGCCGCCGGGCGTGCGCTGCCCCATGGAATTGTCGACCTATTTCCGCATCAACGAAAAGAATACCGGACAGTTCGAGCGCACGCTGATCATCGCCGACAAGGGCGCCTATGTCAGCTATCTCGAAGGCTGCACCGCGCCGATGCGCGACGAGAATCAGCTGCATGCGGCGGTGGTCGAACTCGTCACCCACGACGACGCTGAGATCAAATACTCGACCGTGCAGAACTGGTATCCGGGCGACTCGGAAGGCCGCGGCGGCATCTATAACTTCGTCACCAAGCGTGGCGATTGCCGCGGCAGGAATTCCAAGATTTCTTGGACCCAGGTCGAGACCGGCTCGGCCATCACCTGGAAATATCCGAGCTGCATCCTGCGTGGCGACGGTTCGCGCGGCGAGTTCTACTCGATCGCGATCTCGAACGGCATGCAGCAGGTCGATTCCGGCACCAAGATGATTCATCTCGGCAAGAACACGACCAGCCGGATCATCTCCAAGGGCATCTCGGCCGGGCGTTCGCAGAACACCTATCGTGGTCTTGTTACTGCGCATCGCAAGGCGACCGGCGCGCGCAACTTTACCAATTGCGACTCGCTTCTGGTCGGCGACAAATGCGGCGCGCATACCGTGCCGTATCTGGAGGCCAAGAATTCCTCCACCGTGTTCGAGCACGAAGCAACCACCTCGAAGATTTCCGAGGACATGCTGTTCTATTGCCGCCAGCGCGGGCTGTCGGCGGAGGAGGCGACCGCACTTGTGGTCAACGGCTTCGTCAAGGACGTGCTGCAGCAGCTGCCGATGGAATTCGCGGTGGAAGCCCAGAAGCTGATTTCGATCTCGCTCGAAGGAAGCGTGGGATGAGCACCGATCAATTCAGAACTGCGGCCATGGCCTGCCTCGGCGCGAACAAGCCGGCGGGCGATCTGGTGGATTGCATCGCCGAGCACTTTCCCGAGGTCGAGGCGTTCCGCGAGAATGACGACCTGATCGTCAAGGGCGGCGGCCGCTTCCTGGTGGTGCGCCGCGATGGGCCGGATACGTTCCGGGTCACCGATAACGTCGCCGTGCCCTCGACCAACACGGTCGATCAGGGCGGCGGCACCAAGCGAACACTGAACGAGCTGATCGACGATATCGTCACGCTCGACGACTGACTGGATAGAACCAATGCCATTGCTGGAAGTTAAAAACCTGCACGTCGAAGTCGCAGACAAGAAAATCCTGAACGGCCTCGATCTGACGGTCGAGAAGGGCAAGGTGCATGCGATCATGGGCCCGAACGGTTCGGGCAAATCGACGCTGTCCTATGTGCTGGCCGGCAAGTCCGGTTACGAAATCACCGCCGGCGAAATCCTGTTCAACGGCGAGAACATCGTCGACATGGAGCCGGATGAGCGCGCGGCCAAGGGGCTGTTCCTCGCCTTCCAGTATCCGATCGAAATCCCCGGCGTTGCCACCATGACGTTCCTGCGCACCGCGGTGAATGCGCAACGCAAGGCGCGTGGCGAAACGGAACTGTCGACACCCGACTTCATGAAGAAGGTGCGCGAAGCCGCGGGCGAACTCGGCATCAGCCAGGACATGCTGCGGCGCGCGGTCAATGTCGGATTTTCCGGCGGCGAGAAGAAGCGCAACGAAATCCTGCAGATGGCCATGCTGCAGCCGCGCCTGGCGGTGCTGGACGAAACCGATTCCGGACTCGATATCGACGCGCTGAAGATCGTGGCCGACGGCGTCAACGCGCTGCGTTCGCCGGAGCGCTCCTTCATCGTCATCACCCATTACCAGCGGCTGCTCGATTACATCGTGCCGGACGTCGTGCATGTGCTGTCGAAGGGCCGCATCGTGCGCACCGGCGGCAAGGAGCTGGCGCTCGAACTGGAAGAGAAGGGCTACGCCCAGTACCAGGACGAGGCCGCGTAAGCTGACATGGCCGAACTCACGATCATACGCTCCACCGCAGAGGATGCGATCCAGAGCCGCTTTGCCGATTACGCCGCCGGGCAGTCGCATTGGGGCGGGCCGGCCATTGCGCGCCGCCGGCAGGACGCCTTCGAGACGCTGAAGGCGACCGGACTGCCGACGCGGCGCGTGGAAGAGTGGAAGTACACCGACCTGCGCGCCTTCATGCGCGATCTGCCGCCGCTTGCCGGTGTTCCGGATCGCGCGGATGTCGAGGTCGCGGAAAAGACCAAGCCGCTGCTGGCGCTTGCCGATGTCTGCCGGTTCCTGTTCGTGAACGGCCGCGATTTCTCCGCCGCCAAGGTGGACGGTGTCGCGTGGTATCGGCTCGGCAACGACGACGAACTGCCCGATAGCGTTCTGGCGGCGCTGAACCGCGAACGATCCTATGCGGCGAATACGGCCGTGGCGCTGAACACGGCCTTCATGCACGACACCACCATCTTGCATGTGCCGCCGGGCGTGACCGTCGCAGCGCCGTTGTATCTGGATTTCCAGACCGTGGCGAACGCTCCGCTCGCAACGTTCGGCCGCGTGCTGATCGTGGTGGAAGAGGGCGCCTCGGCCACAATCGTCGAAACGCATCGCGGACCGGACGGTGTCGCCTATCAGGCCAACACCCTGGTCGAGCTCGATGTGTTCGACGGCGCGTCGCTCAATCACATCCGTTGCAATGCTGCCGGCGATGCGGCCTTGTCGCTGTCCACGCTGGGCCTGCAGACCGGCCATAAGGCGAAGGTCAGCAGTTTCGCGATGACCTATGGCGGCGCCATGGCGCGGCACCAGATCTTCGCAACCTTGTCGGGCGAGGGCACCGAACTCATCCTGAATGGCGCGACGATGTTGCGCGCGCGGCAGCATGCCGACACCACGATGGTGATGAACCATGCGGTCGGGCATTGCGACAGCCGCGAATTGTTCAAGTCGGTGCTGGACGGTGAAAGCCGCTCGGTGTTCCAGGGCAAGATCGTGGTGCAACCGCACGCGCAGAAGACCGACGCGAAGATGGCGGCGCATGCGCTGCTGCTCTCCGAAGATGCCGAGGCCGACGCCAAGCCGGAACTGGAAATCTTCGCCGATGACGTGGTCTGCGGCCATGGCGCGACCGCGGGGTCGCTCGACGACGACCTGCTGTTCTATCTGAAGGCGCGCGGCATTCCGCAGAAGGAGGCGGAAGCCTTGATGGTGGAAGCCTTCATTGGCGAGACGGTGGAATCGGTCGGAAACGAGGCCGTGCGCGAGTCGCTGATGGACATCGCGCGGGCCTGGTTGAAGGCAAGGGCCTGACCATGCATCCCGCGGTCAGCAACGGCTCCTACGACGTCGCCCGCATCCGCGAGGATTTTCCCGCGCTGGCGATGCAGGTTTATGGCAAGCCGCTGGTCTATCTCGATAACGCGGCGTCGGCACAGAAGCCGAAGGCGGTGCTGGACCGTATCCAGCACGCCTATACCCACGAATATGCTAACGTGCATCGCGGCCTGCATTATCTCGCCAATGCCGCGACCGACGCCTATGAGGGTGCGCGCGAAACGGTAGCTAAATTCCTCAACGCGCCGAACAAGGACGAGGTGATCTTCACCCGCAACGCCACCGAGGCGATCAACCTGGTCGCCTACACCTTCGGCCGCGAGCACCTGAAAGAGGGCGACGAGATCGTGCTCTCGATCATGGAGCACCATTCCAACATCGTGCCCTGGCATTTCCTGCGCGAGCGGCAGGGCGCCGTGATCAAATGGGCGCCGATCGACGACGACGGCAATTTCCTGATCGACGAGTTCGAGAAGCTTTTGACCCCGCGCACCAAGATGGTCGCGATCACGCATATGTCGAATGCGCTCGGCACCTACGTCCCGGTCAAGGAGGTGGTGCGGCTGGCGCATGCGCGCGGCATTCCGGTGCTGGTCGACGGCAGCCAGGCGGCGGTGCACATGCCGATCAACGTGCAGGACATCGGCTGCGATTTCTATGTCTTCACCGGCCACAAGATCTACGGTCCGTCCGGCATCGGTGTGCTGTGGGCGAAGTACCAGCACCTCGAAGCGATGCCGCCGTTCAATGGCGGCGGCGAGATGATCCGCGACGTGTTCGAGGACCGCGTCACCTATGGCGATCCGCCGCACAAGTTCGAGGCCGGCACGCCGCCGATCGTACAGGCGATCGGGCTCGGCGCCGCCATCGACTATGTGAATTCGATCGGCAAGGATCGCATCCAGGCGCACGAGACCGACTTGCTGCGCTATGCGCAGGACCGGCTGCGCGAGATCAATTCACTGAAGATCATCGGGCAGGCGAAAGAGAAGGGCGCGGTGGTGTCGTTCGAGATGCGTGGCGCGCATCCGCATGATATCGCCACCATCATCGACCGCTCCGGGGTCGCGGTGCGGGCGGGAACCCATTGCGTGATGCCGCTGTTGAACCGGATCGGCGTCACCGCCACCTGCCGGGCTTCGTTCGGGCTCTACAATACCAGGGACGAGGTCGACAGCCTTGCGACCGCCCTTATCAAGGCCCAGGATTTCTTCGCATGACCGACGATACCAAATCCGAAGAGACCAAAGTGGCATCCGAAGAGACCAAAGTGGCGCCGGCTGGCGAGGCTGCGGTGGCCGCGCCGGAATCCGCGCTGCCGCAGGAAGAGATCGCGCGCATGACCGACGATATCGTGGCGGCGCTGAAGACCGTCTATGACCCGGAAATTCCGGCCGACATCTATGAGCTCGGCCTGATCTACAAGGTCGACATCCAGGACGACCGCGGGGTCAATGTCGACATGACGCTGACCACGCCCAATTGTCCGGCCGCCGCCGAACTGCCGATGATGGTGGAGAATGCCGTCGCCAGCGTCGCCGGCGTGGGCCCGGTGAAGGTGGAAATCGTGTGGGATCCGCCCTGGGATCCAAGCCGCATGTCCGACGAGGCGCGCCTCGTCCTGAATATGTGGTGATGGCTGCGCCGCCCAAGCTTGGCCGTGTGCTTGAGACGGCGCTCTACGTCGACGACCTCGAACGCGCCGCGACCTTCTACGAGCAGGCGCTTGGGCTCGCCTCCGTCAGCAAGGATTCGCGCTTCCACGCCTATGACGTCGGTGGAGTCAGCGTGCTGCTGCTGTTCAAGCGCGGCGCGACGCTCGAGACAGTCCGCCTGCCGGGCGGCACCATCCCGCCGCATGACGGACATGGACCGATCCACATGGCGTTTGCCGTCGGTGCCAGCGACCTGCCGGCCTGGGAGCGGCAGCTGGAAGAGCAGGGCGTCCCGATTGAAGGCCGGACCGACTGGCCGCGCGGCGGCCACAGCATCTATTTCCGCGACCCGGACGGGCATCTTCTGGAACTGGTGACCCCCGGTGTGTGGCCGACCTATTGAAGACTTTGAGCCCCGGGCTGGAGCAAATCCAGTTTTCGGGGCTTCACAGCAGGGATTTCGTTGCTACCTTAAAGGGCAAGCGAGTCCCGCACCGGACCTTGAATCCGGCGACAGGAGAAACGATTGATGGCTACCGCCCGTCCGAGGCCCCAGGTGATGCGGCTGACCGAAGCCGCCGCCGATCGCATCAAGGAATTGATGGCGTCGTCGGAGCGCCCGATCGCGGGGTTGCGCGTCGGCGTTCGCAACGGCGGTTGCGCGGGCATGGCCTACACGATGGAATATGCCGGCGAGGTCGCGGCGAATGACGAGGTGATCGAGGACAAGGGCGTTCGCCTGCTGATCGATCCCAAGGCGGTGCTGTTTCTGCTCGGCACCGAGATGGACTACAAGATCGACAAGCTGTCCTCGCAATTCGTGTTCAACAATCCGAACCAGACCTCCGCCTGCGGCTGCGGTGAATCCGTGCAACTGACGCCGGCTCAGGACGAAGGCGCCGAGGCCGCCGCGCATTGAGGCACCTCGTTCATCAGCCGCGTGCTGAGGAATCGCAGGACTATGTCGTTGAAGGCTGACGGATTGTCCCGGTGGACCCCGTGGCCGCTCTCCGGAACGCGCAACTGCTTTGCCTGTGGCATTAACTCGCACAAGCTGCTGAAGATCGTGCTGTGAATTGGCTGAGTGTTCTGCCCCGATAACAGAAGGGTCTGCACTGCGAGCGCGCGAAGCTTCCCGATGTCCAGCGCCGGATAGGCGCATGAGGACACCGACAACGCGCGCATGGCCTCTGCATTCCGCAATCGGCGAGCCAGTCCATCGGCCGATGTGGCTTCGCCGGCGGCGCCGCCGTTAATTCCCGTCGTCAGGAGTCTGACGGCTCGTTCGGTCGCGCCGCTGAGAAAGGCCTCATTCGCCGGATGCAGTATCTCTTCTTCGAAAGCGATCCGCGTCGCACGGCCGCCCGGAACCAGGTCAGCGAGGGGAAGGACCGGCGGTTCGGTCAGCACCATCGCGCCGATCTTGCGGTGTGACGTCAACGCCATTTGCAGGATGGTGTAGGCGCCATACGACGTGCCGACCAAGATCGGCGCATCAGCTTTCCAGACGTCCAGCAAAGCCTCCAGATCGCGCGCCTCGGCGATGACCGAATGATCCGTCTCCGTACTACGATTGCCGTTCGGCGTGCTGTAGCGGCGGCTGTAAGTGATACAACGGAAGTGCGGGACGAAGGCCGGCCATTGCGGCGCCCAGGACAGCCAGTCGCCGAAGCCGCCATGAACGAACACGAGAGGACTGCCGTGGCCGGCCTCGGCAAAATGAATATCGATGTCGCCTGCGATCCGCGTTCGCCGGATTTGAACGTCTTCTAGTTTCATCGCTTATTCGGCTTTGACCGCGGAAACGATCGGCTTCATCCGCGCCTCTTCGCTCTCGACGAATGTCTTGAACGACGCGGCCGGAGCGAAGTCGGCCACTACGCTGCCTGCCCGGAATTCGGCGTCCCGGTAGGCCTGGTCAGCCATCATGTCGCGGAGCGCAGCCGACAGTCGATTGACAATCGGCTCGGGCAGGTTGGGTGGGGCGAACAGGCCGGTCCACAGATCGACTTCAACCCCTTTGACTAAATGCCCTTCGTTGACTGTCGGAATATCCGTCGCGGTAGGATCCCTGCGTGCGGAGATCACTCCCAGCGCCTTGAGCTTTCCGCTCCGGATAAAGGGCAAAGCCGACGGCAGCGCGACGGTCCCGAACTGCACCTGTCCGGCCACGAGATCGTTGAGGAGAGGAGCGCCGCCCTTGTAGATGACGTTTTCGATCTTGAAACCGCCGGCGTCGGCCAGCAGCATCCCGCCGATCGTTTGCATCATTGCGACGCCTGCCGCGCCTGCGAGCAGGGGCTTCTCCGACTTGCGTCCGAGCGCCACCAATTCGTCGACGGAACTCGCAGGGAAGTCGGGATGTGCGACCAGGACCGTGGTGTTGAGCGAGAGCTTGGCGATCGGAGTGAACTCGCCTGTGGTGTAGCCAGCCTTCATCGCGATCGGTGCGACGACCGTGTCATTCGCTGTCCCCAGGAGAAGCGTGTAGCCGTCGGTAGGCGCGCGCACCACGCGCCTACCGGCGAGCGTGCCCGATGCGCCGCCGATATTTTCGACAATGACCGATTGGCCGAGCCGTTTGCTGAGTTCGTTTCCAACGCCGCGTGCAAGGCGATCGGTCGCTGCACCGGCCGGGAACGGGACCACCAGGGTGATCGCCCTGTCCGGATAAGATTGGCTCGAGGCGGGGGAGGAAAGAGCAATCACGAAAAGCGCGGCGAGCAAGTGCCGGAGTGACGATGTCAGCGTCATGTTCCGTCTCCTTTGAGAAGCTCGGATCAATGTCACCGATCACGAAATAGGCGTCCAATCGATTGTTGGTCTTTGCTATAAGAAATGCCAATATCGGCGAGGCATCCATCACGCCGGCAGGTGTCATGCAGATCAACGCAACGGTCTTGCGCAACCGCCTTCTCAGCCGCGCCAAGTTGCGCCACCTTCAGGTATTCGTGAAGACAGCGGAGCTGGGCTCGGTGAAAGGGGCGGCCGAGGCCGTCGGACTGTCTCAGCCGTCGGCGACGCAGGTGCTCGCAGACCTGGAGCTCCTCTTGGAATGTCGGCTGTTCCTGCGCCATTCCAGGGGGATGACGCTGACCTCAATTGGGGACGGTCTGTTGCCGCTGGCCCGCCGTTTCGTCGGGCTCGTCGATGAGAGCGCCACGCAGGTCGCTGCCCTTGCGGGACATGCCGGCAGCGTCGTGCGCATCGCCGCTATTACCGCCGGTGTCGCCGGATTGCTGGCCGAGGCGATCCCTGCATTCATCAGGGCCCATCCCGCTATTCGCGTACACTTGCAGGAGGTGGACGCGGCACGGCAGGCCGCCCTGGTTGCGAATGGCGACGTGGACTGCGCGATCTCGCGAACACCGGCTGTTATTCCCGAAGGCTGGGAGTTCATCCCGTTGCTGCGAGACCGCTTCGCCGTGATTGCCGGACCGCATCATCCGCTCGCGCAGAAGCGTGTCCTGACATTGGAGGATCTTGTCGGTGCGACCTGGCTGAGTATGCCGGTTTCTGTTCCCGCAAGAGGCGTCCTCGATGCGCTGTTTGCGGAGTCATCAACGCAACCCACACTTTTCAACGCGATCACCGCGTCGCCGGGCATGATCTGGGCGCTGTTGAGTCAGGAGCGGCTTCTCGCTTTGTTACCGCTGAGCGTCGTGAAACAACTGCTCGATGCGCGACTGCTCGTGGAGCTTCCCATCGCTCAAAAGATACCGTTTGACGAGATCGGTCTCCTGATGCCACGCGAGAGCAGGGGCGAGGCCGTGGACACGCTCTGTACGTTTATGAAGTGCTTCGCAGGACCAGACATGGGTCAGCGCGTTCACGAAAAGCAGAGCGCGCGACCGCGCGCGACTCAAGGTCGCCGGCGTGCGAAAAGCGGCTAGTGCGCCATGGACCCCGACTATCTCCGCGATCTGTTCGCCTCGTTTCGCCCGGTGACGGTGCGGCGAATGTTCGGCGGCGCCGGACTCTATGCCGATGGCGTGATGTTCGCGCTGCGGTCGTCGGGCGGGACGCTTTACCTCAAGGTCGACGAGAACAACGAGCCGGACTTTGTGCGCGAAGGGCTGCCCTCATTCGCCCCGGTGATGAAAAGCGGCAAGCACGCCGTCATGCCCTATCGTCAAATGCCGGAGCGCCTCTACGACGATCCCGACGAACTGGCGCAATGGGCCGCGCGTGCGCTCGCCGCAGCGCACCGCCGGAAACGCGAACCGTCGCGTCCGCGGCGTGCAACGAAAAAATCGAAACCGAAAACCGGAATGAAGGTGTAGCCGGTTAGGCCACCGCGGCGGCCTGGGCGCCGGCGGTGAATTCCGGATCGCTCTCGCAAACCACGCGGTTGCGGCCCGCGCGCTTGGCCGCGTAAAGGCAGGCATCGGCGCGTCCGATCAGCGCCTGCGTCGTGTCGCCGGGCTTGAGCGTCGCGACGCCGATCGAAATGGTGATGCGGCCGAGATGCTCACCGGTCGAACGCTTCATCAATTCCTTGCTCATGACGGCGCGGCGGATGTGGTCGCCGACCGTGACGGCCGATCGCAGCACCGTGTTGGGCAGGATGACCACAAATTCCTCGCCGCCATAGCGCGCGGCGATATCGCGTCCCTTGACGTTCTGTTTCACCGAAAGCGCCGCCAGCCGCAGCACCTGATCGCCGGTCAGGTGACCGTAGGTGTCGTTGAAGGCCTTGAAGTGATCGATATCCGTCATCAGGAGCGACAGCGGCTCCTTCTCGGCAAGTGCTTCGGCGACGGCCTTGTCGAGGGATTCGTCGAAGGATTTGCGGTTCGAGAGAGAGGTCAGCGGGTCGGTGAGGCTCTCGTTGCGCACGACTTCGAGATGCCGCTGCAACTGGTTGATCTCGAGCTTCGACGCCGTCAGCCGCTCCTCGAGCCTTTGGTTCATCTGCTCCATTTCTTTGGCAGTGTGAACCAGGCTCTCGACGATGGTGCGCAGATCGTTGCGGTCGGCGGCCGGTAGGTCGCGCGATACGCCGGCCAGATTCTGCGAGCAGGTGCTGGTCGAACCGATGGCGACATCGACCATGGCCATGACCTGATCGATCTCGTCGACCACGCGGCTGCCGACATGATCGATGCGCTCGCTCAGCCGGGTCGGCGACAGGAACGTGCTGCAGATCCGCTCGACATCGGCTTCGGTCAGGTGCCCGCGGCGCGACAGTATCTCGTTGATGACTTCATTGAGGGTGGGGTGATAGCCGGTCGCGTAGGAATACCAGACTTCGAAATTGCGAGGCGTAGCGGGCTGGCGAAGGGCCTTGATCTGCCCGATGGCGATTTCGGCGAACGCCATGGTTCGCTCGTGTTCGTCGCCGCTCGTCCCCATCCCCGGCTCCCCGAAAGCCACGCAATCAATGTCAGCCGCACCGGTCCCGGAAACGGCTGATTTCAATGACGTTGACTCTATTTCACAGTGGTGAATGAGGGGTAAACAAGGTTCTGAAACGGCCGTCCAGCAGCCCGTAAGGCCGCAGCTTTACGCCTTTCTCCGCGGAAAAAATACGCTCTGATCAGGCCTTCACGCGCACCGGCCGCAGCAGGAAGGCGGGTAGGTGGGAATGATCGGGTTCCAGATCGGCCTCGGGTTGCGGCCGTCGGCGCGGCGCCTCCAGGCGCGTGACCGGAGCAGGCGCTTCGCCGCTTGCGGACTCTCCGCGCGGACCGGGCTGGCTGCGGTTCGAACCGCCGCGGTTGCGTTCGCCGCGCCCGCGTTCGCCGCGGCCGCCACGTTGGCGCTCGCGCGGCCGCTCTGTGCGCACGGGCTCGCTTGCGCCTTCGGCTTGCTCCGGCACAACGATGTCGGAGGCATAGGGGATCGTCGTGCCGATCAGCTTCTCGATCGCGGCCACCGCCTTGCTGTCGGCGGAGGTGACGACCGTGTAGGCGGTGCCGGTCTTGCCGGCGCGGCCGGTCCGGCCGATGCGGTGGACATAATCATCGGCATGGAAGGGGACGTCGAAATTCAGCACATGGCTGACATCGGGGATGTCGAGACCGCGTGCGGCGACGTCGGAGGCGATCAGCAAATCCGCCTCGCCCTTGCGGAACTTGTCCAGTGCCGCGGTGCGCGACGGCTGATCCATGTCGCCATGCAGCGCGACCGCGTTGAAGCCGTGCTTGACGAGCGAGCGATGCAGCAGCGCGACCTCGCGCTTGCGATTGCAGAAGATAATGGCGTTCTTGAAATTCTCGGTGGTGTTACGGATCAAACGGCGCAGCGTCTCGCGCTTCTCGTGAGGCTCGCGGCCGCATTTCACCAGCTGTTGCGTGATGGTCGTTGCAGCGGTCGCCGGCTTTGACACCTCGACCTTGACCGGGTTGGAGAGGAATTGCTCGGTGATGCGCCGAATTTCCGTCGGCATCGTTGCGGTGAAAAACAGCGTCTGGCGGGTGAAGGGGACGAGCTTGCAGATGCGTTCGATGTCCGGGATGAAGCCCATGTCGAGCATGCGGTCGGCTTCGTCTATCACCAGCAATTCGACGCCGGTGAGAAGCAGGCGGCCGCGCTCGAAATGGTCGAGCAGCCGGCCCGGCGTTGCGATCAGCACGTCGACGCCGCGCATCAGCTTGGCGTCCTGTTCGTCGAAGGAAACGCCGCCGATAATCAGTGCAACGTTCAGCTTCTGGCCGACGCCGTATTTGTCGAAGTTTTCCTGCACCTGGGCTGCGAGTTCGCGCGTCGGTTCGAGGATGAGCGTGCGCGGCATCCGGGCGCGGGCGCGGCCGGTTTCGAGCATCGTGATCATCGGCAGCGTGAAGGCCGCGGTCTTGCCGGTGCCGGTCTGCGCAATGCCGAGCACGTCGCGGCGCGCGAGAACGTGCGGAATGGCTTCGGACTGAATGGGAGTTGGTGTGGTGTAACCGGCAGCCTGCACGGCCGCTAAAACTTTATCGGACAAGCCGAGTTGGGAAAAGGACATAGAACCTCTGAACGGCGCCGCCCACCAATGGGTTCGCGCCGGACCACAAATCATGACATTTTGCGCGAGGGGCGGTCGAATCTGTCTGTCTGACCGTTGCCGGGAACATAGACCCCGGGGGCCGAAAGTCAATGCTCGAACGGTCGTTAAGTTAAATAAATACAAGCGTTTTTGGCTCTCAAGCGATGACGGGACGATGACATGACGAGTGCTGCCAGCCTGCCGATCCTGCTGATTCCGGGCCTCGGATGTACCGCCCGCCTCTATACCGAGCAGTTGCCCGATTTGTGGACCTGTGGCCCGGTCACGGTCGCCGATCACCGCCGGGCCGACAGCATGGACGCGATTGCGCGCCAGATCCTCGAGACGGCGCCGCCCCGGTTCGCGCTCGCCGGGCTTTCGATGGGCGGCTATATCGCGCTGGCGATCATGCGGATCGCGCCGGAGCGCGTCGCGAAACTGGCGCTGCTCGACACCGGATCGCGCGCCGATACGCCGGAAGCGGCCGAAAAGCGCAAGGCCTCGATCGCACTCGCACAGGCCGGCAAGCTCGACGAGATCAACGCCATGCTGTGGCCCGTGCTGGTCCACAAGGACAGGGTGGGGGATTCCGCGCTTCGGAAGATCGCGGGCGGCATGTTGCTGGCGGCAGGCGCCGACGCCGTCGTACGGCAGCAGACCGCGATCCTGACTCGGCCGGACTCGCGCTCTGGACTTGCCGCGATCAAGTGCCCGACACTGGTGCTGGTCGGCGACGGCGATCAGCTCACGCCACCCGCCTTGTCGGACGAGATGGCGGGGCTCATCCCGAACAGCAAGCTCGTGATGATTCCGGATTGCGGCCATCTGTCCACGCTGGAGCGGCCCGAGCCGGTGACGCAGGCGCTGGTTGAGTGGATCTTGGGGTAGTTTTCGTTTGATGCGCTTTCGTAACACGAACCGGCACCCACTCGCTAAGGCGCATCGGATCACGCCGCAAGCGTCTGTGGGTTCTCCAGGACGCCGTCGCGCAGCGCGTAGATGTAATCGAAGCGGTTGAAGATCTTCTCGTCATGCGTGACGACGATCACAGCGGATCCCTGCTCGTGGGCGACCTTGCGCAACAGATCCATGACCGTTCCGGCCCGATGGGAGTCGAGCGCCGCGGTCGGCTCGTCGGCGAGGATGATGCGCGGATCGTTGGCGAGGGCGCGGGCGATCGCGATGCGCTGGGCCTCGCCCCCCGATAACTGGCCCGGCATGGCGTCACTGCGTTTCTCCACGCCCAGATAGGCGAGTAGTTCCATTGCACGCTTGCGCGCCGCGTTACGTCCGGTGCCTGCGAGGATCAGTGCCACCGCAACATTTTCCCATGCGTTCAGAAACGGCAGGAGATTGTGCGATTGGAAGATAAAGCCGATCTTCTCAAGCCGGAGGTGGCGCAAATCCCGTCGCAGCCATTTCTGGTCGTAAACCAGCTCGCCGTTCAGTGTCAGCCGTCCGGAATCCGGCTCAAGGATACAGCCGATGACATTCAGTAATGTGCTCTTGCCGGACCCACTCGGCCCACGCAGCCCGATCACCGTGCCACCATGAATGTCGAGCGATATGTCGCGCAATGCGTCGACGCGCGCGGTGCCTTCGCCAAAATGTTTTGAAATGTTTCTGATCTGGACGACAGCGGTCATGCGCATCAACCAGCCAGCGCCGAGGCAGGATCGATCTTCATCGCAGTTCTCACGCCCAGCGCGCTTGCAACCAGGCACACCACCAGCACGATGCCGAACAGCAGCGCCGCGTCGTCCGGTTCCAGTACGACACGGCGGGGAAAGTAGCCCTTTGCCGCATTGATCAGTGCCGCGCCCACCACAAAGCTGATCACGCCCATCGCCAGCGCCTGCTGCACGATCAAGCCGATGATCCGGCGATCGGGCGCGCCGATTAGCTTGAGAGTGGCAATCGACTTCTTCTTGTCGAGGGTCATGGTGTAGATGATCAGGCCGATGACTACCGTCGAGACGATCAGCAGCAGAGTCGTAAACAATCCAATTTGCCGGCGCGCCCGTTCGATCACGGACCGTGACAGGATCGCTTCCTGCTGCTCCTGCGTCAGGGCGCCAAGGTGCTTCCAGCGGATCGCCTCTGCCGCAAATTGATCCGGCGTGATCCCCGGCCGCAATTGAACGAGCACGGCGTTGGCGGTGTCGATTGACCCCGCCGCGCCAAGATTTCGCGCGAGCTCGCGCCGGGACGCCGCCGGGGTGAGGTCGAATTGCAGCTTCTGCGCGTCACGGAGAGTCATGAACACAACCGGGTCGCCGCCCGATGCCACCAGGTTTTTTGTCAGCCCGACGATCGTGAACGTGTCACGGCCAAGTTTGATTTGCTCACCGATCGACAGGCCTGCGCCGACATCGGCGACTGCCTCGTAGCGATTGCGGCTGATCGGCCGGCCCTCCACGATATGCGGCGGACCGCCGATGCGACCGATCTCGGATCCCACGATCATCAGACGACGGCTGGTTCCGCGATGCTGTAACTCGGCATTCTGATACGCGACCGCGCCTGCGGCGGCGACCCCCCATTGCGCCGCGATGATCTCGCGGACATCGGCCGGCAGACGCGACGCCTCTGCGAAGGGGCCACGGGTGCCGCCTTCCACGATCCAGACATCGGCCTTGGCGGCGCGCAGCAACCCAAGCGATTCCTCGACCAGGCCGCGATAAATGCCGACCATAGCCAACACGATGCCCAGCAGGAGGCTCAAGCCCAGACAAGTGAGCAGGAAGCGGCCAAGATTGTGCCGGATGTCGCGCAACGCCAGATTCACTTGCCTTGCTCCGATGGATTGCTCGCTTTCGCCGCTCGTCCCTCACGCAGGCCGGCGGGATCGCTGGCGACGATCGCCGCGCCGGCGGGGATGTCGCTCGCAATCCGGATACGGCCGTCGAGCAGGCGGTCTGCGAACTGCACGTGTCGCTTGGTCAGCCGGTTGCCGTGAATGAGCCAGATCGTGCCGGAGCGGCCGTCATATCCCTCGACGAATTTCAAGGGAATGAAATAACCGGATGCAACCACGCCCTTGACGATCTCGACCTCCGCCTGTTCGCCGAGAAAACGGATTTGATGTTGAGGACCGCATTCGCGGCAGCGCAGATAGACCCTGCGCTCCTCGGTGACGCGATCGTTCTCCTGATCGATACGAACGACCTCGGTGTCGAAGACGCTGAGTGACTCGGAGCGGAGCCGCACCTTCGCCTTCTGGCCCAGCTGCAATCCGCCGGCCGAGGTTTCGTCGATGAAGGCGCGGATCCAGATCGAATTTGGCTCAATCAGGGTGAAGACCGCTTCGCCCGCACTCACGACCGAGCCAAGCTCCTTGTGACGTGCGACCACACGTGCATCGAATGGAGCCCGCAATTCATGTTGCTCAACCAGAACGGTATCGATCCGCCGTTGTGCCTCGGCGTCATCCTGCAGGACCTTGGCGACGGCCACTTCGGCGTCGGCAAGCCTGAGATCGCCGCGGGCAATCTCCTCGGCGGCTTGTGTATCCTCGGCGGCCTCCTGTGAGACCGCGCCGCGCCCCACCAGCGTTTGCCGGCGCGCATTGACATTTTTCTTCTGATTATAGGACACGTCGGCACGATCACGCTGCGCCTGTGCCTTCAAAATGCCAGCAGCGGCCTGACGAACAGTCGCTTCACTTTTCATCAGCTTGGCACGCTGCGAGTCGTCATCGAGCGTTGCGAGCAGCGTGCCGGACTTCACGACGTCACCTTGATCGGCGCTGAGGGACCGGATCTTTCCGGCCAGGTGAAAGCCGACCTTCGAGACGACCTGAGCTTCGACAGTGCCGATCCCGAACACGCGCACTTCGACGTTCTGCTCCGGCGACAGCACCGGCATCGCAATTTCGCGGCTCCTCGACCACACGAATGCGCTCGCGCCGATCGCGAGGACCGCGACAACGATCAGGCCGCGTTTGAACACAGGGCGCATGAGTATTTCCGTTCGGTCCTGGACAATAACCAACAAGGATAACGTCCGGAGCGGCAAGTCGATATGACTTCGATCATATGCCTCTCGGGATGGTCAGCGGTGGACGCTGTCCAGTGGCGCGTTGCCTACAGCAGTCGGCAGCGTCCGGGATTGCGATTGATCAATAATTCACGGCGTCAGTGAACGCGTCGTGTCGTAATCCATCCAACGATCCGTCCGTCGATCACCAGCAAGGCCGCACCGATCACCAATGCGCCGACTGTCTCGCGCAGGCCCAGTGTTTCGCCGAGCGCAAAATGCGCCAGCACGATCGTGCTGACCGGCATCAGCAGGGTCACCAGCATGACATTGGTGGCACCGGAACGCGCAAGGATCCGGTAGAAAACGAGATAGGCGATGCTGGTCGCGAAGATGCCAAGGCCGACAAGCGAGAGCCAGACCGGCGCGCTCGGCATGGAGAAGGTCCAGGGACGGTCGATCGCGATCATCATCACCAGCAAGATCGCGCTCGACGACACGGTCTGACAAAACGCCGACGTCAGCGGCGGGACGCCCTTCATCCTGCGGCGGCCCCACAGCGCCGAAAACCCGTAGGACAGCGCGCCGCCGAGGCAGAGCAGGATGCCGATGGTCTGCGCCGACGACACGTCCAGACCTGCGCCGCGCAGGATCGCGACCCCGGCAAATCCCATCACTACGCCGGCGACCTTGTGTCCCGTCAGCCTTTCCTCGCCGAAGGCCGATGTCACCATCACCGTGAACAGCGGCGTGGTCGCATTGATGACAGATGCCAGCCCACTCGTGATGTATGTTTGTCCGGCCGCGACCAGTGCAAACGGGATCACGTTGTTGAGCAGGCCCATGACCGCGAAGGGCATCCAGCCGGAGAGCCCGCGCGGCAGCGTCGACCGGAAATACAGCACCAGCGGCAGCAGAAACATCGCGCCGAACGCCACCCGCCCGAATACGACCGTGACCGGCGGCAACTCGCGAAGCGCGAGCCCGGCCATGACGAAGCCGCCGCCCCACAGGAGCGACAGGAAGACGAGCAAAGCGGCGTCGGTCCGGTCGATCTGGCCGGGCTTGTCAGTCATGGGGTCGGCTGCCGTTGTCCTTAACGTAGATGACACCATGCCCGCGTCGTGATGCGGGCGCCACCCGAATTGCGGGTTGTCTCGAGCGGGACGAAGGCGAACAACAGGGCTCAGCGCGCCTTGGTACGCGAGCGCTGGATGCCGAGCGCGACAATGCGCCGGACCATTTCGGAATATGTCATCCCGTCATAGGCCGCGGCTTCGGCGAAGACTTCGTGCCGCGCGATCTCGGGGTTCGGATTGGCTTCCAGAAAATAGGGAATGCCGTCGGCCGACAGGCGGAAGTCGACGCGGGCATAGCCGTCGAGTTCGAGCGTGCGGCAGATGCGCCGCGTCAGATTCTGGATGCGCTTGTAGATTTCAGGCGGCAGATCCGCGGCCGGACCCTGCAGGATGCCGCGCTCTTCCTGATACTTGACGTCGAACTTCACCTTGGCGGTCGCGATCTTGCTCGCGGCGTCGCCGAAATACAGTTCCCAGATCGGCAGCACGCGCATGCGGTCGTTACCGATCACGCCGACATATAATTCGCGGCCGTCGATATATTGTTCGGCGATTGCCGCGGTGCCGATCTTTTCGTGAATGAAGGTGACGCGTTCCTGCAGCTTGTCGTCGCTGTCGACGATCGATTTCTGTGCGATGCCGAGTGAGGCGTCTTCCGACAGGCTCTTGATGATCAGCGGGAACGGCAGCCGGGCGGGGCGCTGAACCTTCTTGCGCATCGGGAAGACCGCGAATGCCGGAACCGGAATGCGGTGATAGTGCAGAAGCTTCTTTGACAGATCCTTGCCGCGCGACAGCATCAAGCCGCGCGGATTGCAGCCCGTATAGGGAATACGGATCAGTTCGAGATAGCTCGCGACATTCTGGTCGTAGGCCGGTTCGCCGTGAAATTCCTCGAGCAGATTGAAGACAATGTCCGGCTGGAAGGAATCGATTTCGGCGCGGATCGGCCGCAACTCATGCTGCACGCCGAGCACGCGGACTTCGTGGCGTGCCTTGCGCAACGTATTGACGATGTCATAGCCGGTCTTGAAGGCGAGAATATCCTGCTCGCTGTAACCCTTGATGGAATCGGGTGGCACTTGTTCCGGATGCAGCAGCACCAGAACGCGGGTTTTCTTCATAGAGCGAACCATTGTCGGCGCGACGGACTATACAGCGAGTGCACCGTCTTGGCCGTTAACAACACAGTGAAATCTGTCAGCATCTGACGCTCCGGGCCTGGCGCCCGCAGCTTCAACTCGCGGCAGCGATCGATCATATCATCAAGCAGCGAGTCAAGCGTCAGCTGGTATTCGCCGGTCCAGCGCGCAACGGTCTGCCGAAAATATGAACGGTGCCGGCGAATGAACGAGGCCGCGGTGGGCGATGTCCGGTGCTTCGGATCGGCCGAGAAGATACGGTGCAGTTCTGGGTCATAAGTGCGCGGCGTGTTGACTGCATAGAACGCCTGCTTCTTGCGGTAATGCGCCGCCAGCGTGGTGTCGATCTGGCTGAGTGGATGGACGGCGGCGCCGCGCGGCAATTGCGAGCGCTGGCCCGCGATCTCGTTCATCACTTCATCGACATATTCGAGTTTGCGCAAAGCGGGCCATCCCGCATAGCGCTTCCTCCAGTCCGAACGGGGCTTGAGCCAGACTGCGAAGGTTTCCGCGAAGTCTTCGTCGGGATGGCTTTGCGCATACCAGAGGCGAAGATGCTGCACGTAATTCTTGCTGGCCGGATTGGGACGATAGAAGCGCGGATAATGGGTCGAGGAACGGCCGAACAATTCCTGCCAGCGGCGGCGGCGCTGCAGCCGGAACGCATTCTGCACCACGTGTCCGGTCTCGTGGCGGAGAATGCGCATGCATTCGTGGCGCGTGCCGCCTTCCACGTCGATGATCATCTTGCGTTCGAGCCGCATCAGGCGCGGATGCGCAAGGTAGAACGGGATTGCGATGCCGGGCGTGGTGTCGGGGCTGAACCACTCGTCCGACAGCCAGGCATGCGGGCGGATGCGCAGGTCGCGTTCTTCAAGCTCCTCCTGCAGGTCGTCGAGGCAACCTTCCAGCCAGGTGTCCTCGACCGTAAGCTTCAGGTCCCTGAGCCTGAGCTTCAGGAGCTTGTCATCCGGCAACGACGCCCATGCGTGTTTTCGGCGCATCTCGCTAGTTGTTCGGTTTGAGATCCAGGGCCTTCGCAATATGCGCGGTCAAGGCCGACTGTTCCTTGATAGTGGCGGCGAGGACATCGGGACCACCCGTCCGCACCACCTGTCCGGTGGCAAGCAGTTTGTCGGTGATCGCCTTGTCGGAGAAGGCCTCGATCACGTCGCGCGCGATCTGTTCGCGCAGCGGCAGCGGCATGTCCTTCGGACCGTAAAGCCCGGCGGTGGTCTCGACCGCAAGTCCGCCCCAGCCGAGTTCGTGCACGGTGGGAATGTCCGGCGCAAATGACGCGCGGTCGCGGCTGGTCACCGCGAGGATACGGATCTTGCCGGCTTCGGTGAGCGGCCGCACGATCGCGGCCGAAGTCAGCAGAAAGTCGATCTGGTTGCCGGCCAGCGCGGTTGCGGCTTCGACGATATTCTTGAACGGGATTTTCTGGACCTTCAGGCCACGCGTCTTGATGAAATAGTCGAGTGTGAAGTCCGGCACGCCCGGTGCGCCGGTGACATTGAGCTTGCCCGGCCGGGCCATCGCCTCGGCGACGAACTCGCCGAGCGTCTTGATCGGGGAGGAAGCGGGAACGTTGACGGTCAGCACCGTGTCGGTGACCTGCGCGATCGGCGTCATGTCGCGCGCGAAGTCGTAGGTCAGTTTCGCCTGGGTGTAGGGATGCGCCATGAACGAGGCGCTGGATGAATAGAGCAGGGTATGGTCGTCATTGGCCTGCAGGAAGGCATTGATGGCCAGAAGCCCGTCGGCGCCGGGGCGGTTCTCGATCACCACCGGTTGGCCCCATTTCGCCTGCAGCTTTTCGGCCATCAGGCGGGCGGCGACGTCGGTCGCACTGCCGGCCCCGAAGGGCAGGACGAATTTCACCGTCCGCTGTGGCCAGGCCAGTGTCTGGGCGTTGGCCGGGGCCAGGCCGGCCAGCACCGGCAGCGCGAGCCACAGCGCAGCGAGGACGATACCGGCGACGCGCTGCACCTCATTCGATCCCGCCAGCATGTCATTCCTCCCGCCTTCGTGACTTCACATCATCACGTTGCCATTGATAGCTGCGATTCCGCACGGTCACAATTCTTGCGACGCGGGGCGGTCCGGTTCGGAAATTGAACCCGGCCCGCGGTTCGTGCGACAATGGCTGACCGGCGCGGCCGGAACCGGAAGGCCGGCGTTCCGTCGGGGAGCTGAGATGACGAAACGGATCGTTTTTCTTGCCGCCATCTGTCTGATGCTCGGGCTCGCGCCGTCACCCGCCGCCGCCCAGAAGCGCGTCGCGCTGGTGATCGGCAACGACAGCTATCAGCATGTCACGCCGCTGCGGAAGGCGGCCAACGATGCCGACCGGATGGCAAAGACCCTGAAGGGCCTGGGCTTCCAGGTGATCGCCGCGACCAATCAGGACCGCCGCGGCATGAGCAACAGCCTGTCCGCCTTCGAGCGCGCGCTTGGCCCCGGCGACACCGCGTTCTTTTTCTTCGCGGGCCATGGCTTCCAGATCAAGGGCGAGAATTACCTGCTGCCGACCGACGTGCCGCTCGCTCTCGCGGGCGAGGAGGAGAAGGTCCACGAGAATTCGTTCCTCGCGCGCCGGATCATGGAGCGGGTCAAGAGCAAGGGCGCGCGCACCACGGTGGTGGTGCTGGATGCCTGCCGCAACAATCCGTTCGAGCGGGCCGGGACCCGTAGCGTCGGCGGCGCCGGTGGGCTAGCCGCGATGAGCGAAGAGGGCGCGTTCGTCATCTATTCGGCGTCGGAGAACCAGACCGCGCTCGATTATGTGTCCGACGACGACAAGGATCCGAATTCGGTCTTCACCCGTTTCTTCGTCAAGGAACTGGAGACGCCAGGCCTGTCGCTGGTGCAGGTTGCCAAGCGCACCCAGGCGAGCGTCACGGCGCTGGCGCGGAAAGTGAAGCATAACCAGCGGCCGGCCTATTACGACGAGATCGTCGGCGACGTGGTGCTGAACGGCACGCTCGACCCGGCCAAGGCCAAGGAGACCATCCCGCAGCAGGTCGCCGCGGTGACGCCGGTGCAACCCTCGCCCTTGCCGCAGCGGAGCGAGCCGGAACAGCTCAACGCGCCGCTGGCGAGCTTCATGCGCCACAACGGTGGTTGGTCGGTGACGCTGTCCTTTGCCGATCCGGTGACCGCGATTTCCTGGCGGTTCGGGGAGAGCGGCAGTTTCAGGGAGACCGGGCATCTCAACACGCTCGATCCGCGGACCCGCAAGCGCATGCCCAATCCGTCGATCCAGCTCGATGCCGATACGCCGGAGGGCACGCTGTATGTCCGTTACGCCGATGCCCGCGGCGAATGGGCGGAGCCGTTCCCGGTCAAATTCGATCCGGGAGGTGCGCTCGAGCGCAGCCAGCGCGAGATCCTGGAAATGACGTCGGGAAGCTGGCTGTCGTTCCGGCAGTTCAACGGCCTGATGGTCTATTACACCCATCTGGTCTCCCATCGCTGTGGCATCCGCGAGGTGAAGATCGGCATCGATTCCACCGTGCCGGACCAGAAGCTGGCGATGCCGCCCTGCGACCCGCGCGATCCCTCGGCGATCCCGTCCAGCGCGCAGCCCTACATGAAGCTGCCGCCCAATACCAAGGTGATGTCCGTGGAATTGACCTATCGCGACGGGACGACGTCCGAGGTCAAGACGTTCCGCGCCGATCCGCGCAACAACCGCTGAGAACTCGGTCGTCCCCGCGCAGGCGCGGACGACGTCGAATCTGGCGGCGTCGATCATGCCATCGCTTCCGGAAAAATGACCTTTGCCGCGGGGGCGAACCCGCGCTAACACCCGCGCATCATTTTTGTAAGGAACGGCGCGGCTATGCGGACCAAGGTTGGAATCATCGGTGCGGGGCCCGCCGGCCTGATGCTGTCGCATCTGCTGCATCTTCAGGGCATCGACTCGATCGTGATCGAAAACCGCAGCCGCGACTATATCGAGCAGCGCATCCGCGCCGGCCTGATCGAGCAATGGGCCACCGACATGCTCACCGAGACCGGTGTCGGCGAGCGGATGGCGCGCGAGGCGATGTTCCATGACGGGAACTACCTCTGCGTCAACGGCGAGGCCCACCACCTGAATTTCCGCAAACTGGTCGGCAAGGGCATCACCATCTACGGGCAGCAGGAGGTGGTGAAGGATCTGGTGGCGCGGCGGCTCGCCGATGGCGGACAGATTCTGTTCGAGGTCGAGGACACCGCGATCCACGATTTCGGCACCGACAAGCCGTCGATCACCTTCCGCCACGATGGGAAGGACCAGCGCATCGATTGCGATTTCATCGCCGGCTGCGACGGCTTCCACGGCATCTGCCGCCCCGGCTTTCCGGCCGGCGAACTGACATTCTACGATCGTGAATATCCATTCGGCTGGCTCGGCATTCTGTCGGAATCGCCGCCGCCCGATCACGAACTGATGTACGCCTATCACGATCGCGGCTTTGCGCTTTACACGATGCGCTCGCCGACACTGGCGCGGCTCTACATCCAGGTCGCCTATGACGAAGACGTCAGCAACTGGCCGGACCACCGCATCTGGGAAGAACTGCACCTCCGCCTCGGCGGCACGCGCAAGCTGCAGGAAGGCAAGATCCTGCAGAAGGGCGTGACGTCGATGCGCAGCTTCGTCTGCGAGCCGATGCAGACCGGCCGGCTGTTCCTCGCAGGCGACTCCGCACATATCGTGCCGCCGACCGGCGCGAAGGGCATGAACCTCGCGCTCGCCGATGTGCGCATGCTCGCGCGTGCGCTGGATGCCTTCTACAAGAAGAACGACAACGATTTGCTGGCTGGTTACTCGCGGACCTGTCTTGAGCGGGTCTGGAAGGCGCAGCGCTTCTCGTGGTGGATGACGCAGATTTTCCACGTCTTCCCCGACGAAGTGCCGTTCGATCGCCGTCGTCAGCTTGCGGAACTCGATTATATCGCGCACTCGACGGCGGCCCAGACCTCGCTCGCCGAACAATATACCGGCCTGCCCATCGTGTGACGGTGGGCAGCTCCGCCGTGGCGGAACTTGCGCGGTCGACAGTCGCAACGCTATGGTGAGATTCGAAAGGCCGCCCGGCATTCCCGCCGGAGACAAGGCCGCAAACGGGAGGTTCGCATGACAACAGGGTGGGGCCTTCGGGCGTCGCTTGGGATCATGGCGCTTGCGTTTTCCGCGGGGATTGCACCTGCGCAGGATCCGGCGGCATCGTTTCCAACCAAGCCTATCCGCATGGTGGTCGGATTCGCCGCAGGCGGTGGCAACGACATTTTCGCACGGCTGATCCAGAGCGAATTGCAGAAGCGCACCGGTTGGACCGTGGTGGTCGAAAACAAGCCGGGAGCCGGTGGCCGCACGGCGGCCGAGTTTGTGGCGCGCGAGCCGGCCGACGGTTATACCATCCTGGTCGGCGCGAGCGGCGCGATGGCGATCGGTCCGCTGATCTACAAGACCGACTACGACACGTTGAAAAGCTTCACGCCGGTCACCATGATTGGCGATTTCCCGCTATTCCTTGCGGTCTCTGCCGAGAATCCGGCGAAGACGGCCAAGGAACTGGTCGAATGGACCAAGACCAATTCCGGGCAGGCGAATTACGCGACATCGTCGCCCGCCTTCACGCTGCCGTCCGAATTGTTCAAGATGAAGTCGGGCGCCAACGGCACCGCCATTCCCTATAAGAGCTCGGGCGAATCCATTCTGGCGGTGATCGCCGGCAACGCCGCGATGACGATCGTCGATCCGCCGCCGATGGTGCCGCAGGTGAAGGGTGGCAAGCTGAAGGCGCTGGCGGTCCTTGCAAAAGAGCGGTTTCCCGATCTTCCGGATGTGCCGACAATGACCGAGGCAGGCTTCCCCGACGTCAATGTCAGTCTGTGGAGCGGGTTCTTCGTGCCGGCCGCCACCCCGAAGCCGATCGTCGAGAAGCTGCACAAGGAACTGAGTGCGGTCATCACGCAAGGCGAAGCGCGCGACAAGCTGCGTGCAATGGCCGTCCGGACGACGGGGACGGGTACGGCGGAATTCTCCAAGATCATTGCCGACGAACAGAAGCTGTGGGCCGACGTGATCAAGGCCGGCAATCTGAAATTCGGCAATTAGGCAGACAACGAAAAGGGCGGTGCCGGGATAACGGCAAGAAAAGAAAGTGCCGCTAACACTGACGCGGGCGAGCAATCGCCCGCGTTTTTTATTGAGACTGCGCTGAAACGCCGCCGCCGCTCGCCGCGAGCTGCAACAACGCGGCGATCGCATGTTCGGTGGCCGCGAGATGCGCGTCCATGACCTGTGTCGCGTGCGCCGGATCGCGCGACAGGACCGCGTCCATGATCGCTCGGTGATCGCCGACCGCATCGCGCACCTTGGCAGCGGTCTCCTTGCGCCGCAGCAGACGCAGCTTGCGATAGCGTTCGGAATGGTCTGTCAGCGTGGTCCAGAAGCGCAGCCGCCACGGCGATCCGCAGGCGGACACCAGCGCGAAATGGAAATTGCGATGCCGCACCTCCCACAGTTCGGCCGCCTTACGGTCGCTGGCACCCTTCGGCAGCGAGGTTCGCGCAAGCTGAGTCATCGCGTCGGCGATGCGTTGCTCCCAGTCCGCGTCGCCGCGTTCGATCGCCTGCGTCAGGCAACTGCGCTCAAGTTCGCGTCGCGCCGACATCAGGTCATGCCATTCTTCCGGTGAGACGCCGCGTGCACGAAAACCGCGCTGCGACTCTCCCTGCACCAGCCCGTCGACCGCGAGCCGCATCAAGGCTTCGCGTATCGGGGTCAGTCCAAGTGCGTGGCGCTGCTGCAAGATCTGCGGCCGCAAGCGTTCGTTCGGCAGCCATTCGCCATTCAGAAGCTCGCGCCGCAACACCAGATAGGCGCGCTCGGCTTCGGAGCGCGGCTCGACAGCGAATGGGAGCATCGGGTCCTGCATCTGCGGCCGTTCCGGGTTCGGGTTTGACAGAATTTATAAATCTTGCTCCACTCGATTTTATAAATTCTGGATCACCCGATGGCAACAGGGGCCGATGCCGTGAACTGGTCGCTGGCAACCGTGATGCTCGACGCACCTGTCGGCTGCATCGAAGTCGATGGCGCGCTGTATCGGCTCGAGCCGTCGCTGGCCCGTGTCGGCCTCACCGGCGTGGCGGCCGTGATCGATCTGTTTCCCGACTGGGAGCGTTCACGCGCGGCGCTCGATCGCGCCGCCAATCAGGTGAGCGCCGAAGACCGCGTCGCTGCGGGCGCGCCGCGGCTCGCGCCGCTGCTCTATCCCGGCAAGGTGCTGTGCGCGGGCGCCAATTATTACGATCACATCAAGGAGATGGGCGTTCCCGATACGCGCAAGGAAGCGCAGCGGCTGTTCTTCTTCTTCAAGCCGTCGCGTAACGCGGTGGTGGGCGAGGGCGCCACCGTGCATATGCCGATCGGGACCAAGGCATTCGACTGGGAGGTCGAACTGGCCGCCGTGATCGGCCGCAAGGCGCGAGCGGTGAAGGCTGCCGATGCGCTGTCGTATGTCGCGGGATACACCGTCGCCATCGATTTCTCCGCCCGCGACCACAACCGCGCGCCGGAGACCTTCTACAAGCTCGACTGGGTTGCGGGAAAAGCGCACGACACCTGCGGCCCGATGGGGCCGCGCTTCGTTCCCGCTTCCGCCATCGCCGACCCACAGAATATCGGTCTGAAGCTCTTGGTGAACGGCGAGGTCAAGCAGGACGGCCGCACCACCGACATGATCTTCTCGATCGCCGAGCAGATCGAAATTCTCTCGGCGATCATGACGCTCGATCCGGGCGACGTGGTGATGACCGGCACGCCGGCCGGGGTCGGCGCGCCGAAACAGACATTTCTTTCGGTCGGGGACCGCGTCGACGCGCAGATCGAGGGGATCGGCAAGCTATCGGTGACGATTCAGGAGCCGCTGATCGGGTGAACGGCGCAACACAGGGGAGTGTCGACATGATCACCAGACGGACCATGATAGCGGCTGCTGCCGCGTTTACGCTTTCGATGCCGGGCCTGGCGTTCGCGCAGAGCCAACCGATCCAGTTCCGGATCTCTACCGCGGGCGCCGAACAGGATTGGCTGGCGCGCTCTCTCTATCAGTTCAAGGAAAACGTGGAAAAGGATCTGCCTGGGCAGATCGCCGTCTCCGTGCATCCGAACTCCTCGCTGTTCCGGCAGGGCACCGAATTGCCGGCGATCCAGCGCGGCAATCTCGAAATGAGCACGATGACGACGTTCGAGATCGAGCAGCAGCTTCCCGAATACGGAGTCTTTTCGGGCGGTTACGTGTTCCGCGACTACGATCATATGCGCAAGGTCATGGATGGCCCGATCGGCAAGGAATACATCGCCGCGGTCGCATCGAAGATGGGAATTCAGATCATCGATTTCATCTATCTCGGCACGCGACAGGTCAACCTGCGGCAATTCCGCGAGGTGAAGACTCCGGCCGATCTCGCCGGGGTCAAGCTGCGCATGCCCGCCGGCGGCAACTGGAATGCCATCGGTCGCGGCCTCGGCGTGACGCCGACACCGATGGCGATGCCGGAAGTCTATCTCGCGATGAAGAGCGGGGCGATCGACGGGCAGGAAAATCCGATCGCGCTTGCGCGCTACAACAATCTCCACGAAGTGTCGCAGCAATTCGTGATGACCAACCATCTGGTCCAGCCGGTCGCCTTCGCGATCGCCAAACCGGTCTGGGACAAGCTGACCCCGGCGCAGCAGGACGTGATGCGCAAGCACGCGCGCACTGCCGCCGAGTTCAACGACAAGGGGCGGCGGCAGGACGAGGTTGAAATCGTCGAGTTCTTCAAGAAGGCCGGATTGAAGATTACCGAACCCGATCTCGCTGCCTTCAAGGCCTCGGTCGACAAGCATTATGCGGATGCCGGGTTGTCGCAGAAGTGGCAGCCGGGCCTGCTGCAACGCATCGCCGACACGAAGTAGGCGGCGTGGCCGCCCGGTTCGAAACCTTCGTCACCCGCTTCCGCACTGTCGCGGAGTGGGTGACGACGGCGATGTTCTTCGCGATCTTCGCGATCTATCTCGCGGGCATCGCCGCGCGTTACCTGTTCTCCGCGCCGATCGCCTGGTCCGATGAACTCGCGATGATCGTGTTCATCTGGTGCATGTTCCTGACCGACGCCTTCGTCAACCGCGACAGCGATCATGTCGGCTTCGACATTCTGTGGGAGAGGCTCGGTCCGGGCGGACGCCGCGTCACCGGCTTGCTGCAGACCGGCCTGTTCGGGATCCTCTTCGCACTCGCATTCCCGACCATCGTCGATTACGTGATGTTCCTGTGGCGGGAGCAGACCGCGGCGCTGCAATGGCGGCTGGACGTCGTCTATACGTGTTTTGTCATCTATTTTGCGATGATGATCGTCAGGCTTGCGGCCAAGTTCATCACCCTTGCGGGGCCGGGCTGGCGCAGCGCTGTCGAGGATGACGTGCCCGCCACATCAGATGTGGTCGGCTGAGATGGCGACAGTCCAGCGATGACCGCACGATGAGCTGGCCCTTCATCTCGTTGCTGAGTGTATTCGTGGTCGCCGCCGCCCTGAGGCTGTCGATCGTCTTGTCGATGTTTGCGGCCGGCATCGTCTATCTGTGGGCCAGCAAGCAGGACATCGGCCTTCTGGTCGACCAGACTCTCAACAGCACCATCACGCTCAATATTCTGCTCGCCATTCCGCTGTTCATCCTGACCGCGAACATCATGAACGCCTCGACGATTTCCGAGCGGTTGTGGTCGTTTGCCAATGCCGTGGTCGGCCGGCTGCCGGGCGGGCACGGTCATGTCACCGTGCTGACGAATTTGATCATGTCCTCCATGACCGGCTCCGCGGCGTCCGACGCGGCGGGCGCTGGCATGGTCGCGATCGGCATGATGCGAAAGCAGGGGCATTATCCGGGCGGGCTGGCCGTGGCGGTTGCCGCGGCCTCGTCGCTGCTGGGCCCGCTAATCCCGCCATCGATCCCGATGGTGCTGTACGCGCTGATTTCTGGCGCCTCGGTCGGCGCACTGTTTCTGGCCGGCATCGTCCCCGGGCTGCTGATGGCGCTGTCGATTTCGATCCTGATCCTGCTGATCGCGAAGCGGCGCAATCTGCCGCGCGGCGAGCCGGTGCCGCTGCGGCTGTTGCCGGAAGCGTTCGGGCGCGCCGTCGTGCCGCTGACTTTGCCGGCGGTCCTGCTCGGCGGAATCTGGGGCGGCGTCTTTACTCCGACCGAGGCGGCCGCCGCGGCAGCATTCTGGGCGATCATGATCGGCGCCGTCTGGTACCGGACGCTCTCCCTGGCGGGATTGTACGAGGCGTTCCGCGAATCGTCGCGCCAATCCTCGGTGGTGATGCTGCTGCTGATCTCGTCGTTCATCGTGAACTATGCCATCACTAATGAAGGGCTCGGCGAAGGCCTGTCGCGCTGGATCGCGGCGCTGAACCTGTCGCCGTTTGCGTTCCTGCTGCTGGTCAACGTGATGTTTCTCCTGCTGGGCACGGTGCTCGACGCCGCGGTCATGCTGCTGGTGTTCGTCCCGGTGCTGCTGCCGACGGTGAAGGCGCTCGGCATCGACCTGGTTCACTTCGGGGTGGTGGTGATCGTCAATTTCATGATTGCGATCATCTCGCCGCCCTACGGACTGATCCTGTTCGTGCTGTCGTCGCTGACCAAGGTGCCGATGCGCCAGATCAATCGGGAGATCTGGCTGTTCATCCTGCCGCTGGCGATCGTGCTGCTGCTGCTGATCGCGTTTCCGCAGATCACATTGTTCGTGCCGCAGCTATTCGGACTGATCGGCTAAACTAGACGTCCAGCAAATCCTCGCTTGCGAATTCGGCCTTCTCCTGAATGAAGGCGAAGCGCGCTTCCGGCTTGGTACCCATCAGCTGGTCGACCGATTTCGCCGTGGCGGCGCGGGCTGCGTCTTCGAGCCTGACCCGCAGGAGCGTGCGCTTCTTCGGATCCATCGTCGTTTCCTTGAGCTGGGTGGCCATCATCTCGCCCAGGCCCTTGAACCGGCCGATCTCGACCTTGGCGTTGGCGTGGAATTCCTTCTTGAGCAGTTCGTCCCTGTGCTTCTCGTCGCGCGCATAGAAGGTTTTGCCGCTATGCGAAAGACGGTAGAGCGGGGGCACCGCGAGATAGAGGTGGCCGTCGTCGATCAGCTTCGGCATCTGCCGGTAGAAAAAGGTGATCAGCAGTGACGCGATATGCGCGCCGTCAACGTCGGCGTCGGTCATCACGATGATCTTGTCGTAGCGCAGATCCTGCTCGCGGTAATGGCTGCCGTAGCCGCAGCCGAGCGCCTGGATCAGATCGGCAAGCTGCTGGTTCTGGGCGAGCTTGTCCTTGCCGGCGGAGGCGACGTTGAGGATCTTGCCGCGCAGCGGCAGTACCGCCTGCGACGCGCGGTCGCGCGCCTGCTTCGCCGAGCCGCCGGCGCTGTCGCCCTCGACGATGAAGAGTTCGGAGCCCTGCGCCGCGGTATTGGTGCAGTCGGCAAGCTTGCCGGGGAGGCGAAGCTTGCGCACCGCGCTCTTGCGCGAGACTTCCTTTTCCTGCCGCCGCCGCAAGCGTTCGTCGGCGCGCTCAATGACGAAGTCCAGGAGCTTGTTGGCCTGGGTCGGATTGCCGGCCAGCCAGTGATCGAACGGATCGCGGATCGCCTGTTCGACGACGCGTGCGGCTTCCGGGGTCGCCAGCCGGTCCTTGGTCTGGCCCTGGAATTCCGGCTCGCGGATGAAGACCGAAATCATGGCGCAGGCACCGGCCATGACGTCGTCGGCGGTGATCACGGCCGCGCGCTTTTCCTGGTTGGTGCGGGCGGCGTGATCGCGCAGTCCCTTGAAAAGAGCGGTGCGAAGTCCGCTTTCGTGGGTACCGCCGTCGCGCGTCGGGATCGTGTTGCAATAGGAGGAGACGAAGGGGTCGATGTCCGCCACAAAGGCGATGGCCCATTCCGCCGAACCGTGCCCGGCTTTCTTTTCCGAGCCGCCGGCGAAGATGTCCGGATGAACCCGGGTCGCGCTCTCGATCGAGGCTGATAGGTAGTCCTGCAATCCGCCCGGGAAATGCAGCACGGCTTCCGCGGGCGTGTCGTCCTTGATCAGGGACGGATCGCAGGACCAGCGAATCTCGACGCCGCCGAACAGATAGGCCTTGGCGCGCGTCATTCTGAACAGCCGCGCTGGATCGAACTTCGCCTTGTCGCCGAAAATCTGCGGATCGGGTTTGAAGCGTATGCTGGTACCGCGCCGGTTGTTGACCTTGCCCAGCTTCTCGAGGGCGCCTTTCGGGACGCCGCGGGCGAAGGTCATCTTGTAGAGCTGCTGGCCGCGCGCGACCTCCACCTCCATCTTTTCCGACAAGGCGTTCACCACCGATACGCCCACGCCGTGCAGGCCGCCCGAGGTCTCGTAGACCTGCGAGTCGAACTTTCCGCCCGCATGGAGCGTGCACATGATGACTTCGAGGGCGGACTTTTTCGGGAATTTCGGGTGCGGGTCCACCGGAATGCCGCGCCCGTTATCGGTGATCTGAAGCCAGCCGTCTGCGCGAAGCTGCACCTCGATGAAGGTGGCATGGCCCGCCAGCGCCTCATCCATCGAATTGTCGATCACCTCGGCGAAGAGGTGGTGGAGCGCCTTTTCGTCGGTGCCGCCGATATACATGCCGGGGCGGCGGCGAACCGGCTCGAGCCCCTCCAGAACCTCGATATGGTGCGCGGTGTAGCCGCTTTCGGCGCCGCCTCGCGCGACACTGCCGCGGGCAGCCCCGCGCTTGCGCGCCGCCGGCGACGCCTCGAACAGATCACCGGATTTCTGGGCCTTTTTGTCCGTCTGGCCGGGCTTGTTCACGTTTCGGACGGGCTTGTTCATTTTTGCCATGCGGTTCTTGCAATCCGGGCTGGGTGCGATTCGGAGTGCGCCCACTATGCCACGCGCATGGCAAATCCTTGATAGCGCCAGTGCCCGTTCATAATTTTACCGCGCGCCCGCTGGAACATTGGGAAGCGTCGGGCTAGACCATGGCCCCCGCCGGGTCTTTCACCGAAGTGATGCAAGAATACTCCCAGATCGTCATCGAATTCGTGCGCCAGAATCACTGGTGGGCATTGCCGATCGTATTCGTGCTCGCTTTCGGCGAGTCGCTGGCCTTTCTCTCCCTCTTCATCCCGGCCTGGGCGCTGCTGGTGGCGATCGGGGCGCTGATCAACGCTTCCGGACTGGTGTTCTGGCCGATCTGGCTCGCCGCGGCCGCGGGTGCGGCCGTCGGGGATTGGGTTTCCTACTGGTTCGGATTTCATTTCAAGGATCGCATCGCCCATATGTGGCCGCTGTCGCGACATCCCGACATGCTGCCGCGCGGGCATGCCTTTATGGAGAAATGGGGCATTCCCGGCATTTTCATCGGCCGCTTTTTCGGCCCGCTCCGCGCGACCGTGCCGCTGATCGCCGGTATCCTGGAAATGGATTACTGGAAGTTCCAGATCGCCAATGTGGTGTCGGCGATGCTGTGGGCCTATGTGCTGCTCGCTTTCGGCGATTACGGGATGGGAATTGCCAAATGGTTCGGTCTGACCGGCTCATGGTTCCAGTGAACGGGGCGCGCTGAACCGATGACCGTCCGCACCTTCCGCCATCCGATCGGAGCGGCCGAACGCAAGGCGCGGCATGTCTACGACACCGTCATGCGTTCACTCGGTCGTGTGCCATATGTCGCACGCGCGCAAGGCGCTCGCTTTGTTGTCGACACCACCGATCTGATCGACCGTGAGCTCGCGATCAATGCGATCTGGGAAGCTGAGCAGCTCGAGGATTTCGCGACGATCTGCCGGACGCGGAACGTCGATCGCTTTCTCGATATCGGCGCCAATGCCGGCGTCTATTCAATCATGCTGGCGGCGAAGGGACTGGGCGGGGAGATCACAGCCTTCGAGCCGGATCCGGGAAACCGGGCGCGGCTTGTTGCCAACATCGCCGCCAATGGCATGCAGGATCGTATCCGTGTCGTCCCCTATGCGGTCGGCGACAAGGCGTCGACGGTCACGCTGATGGAAGCCGGCAGCCATAACCGCGGTGAATCCTGGATCGCACATCCGGACAAGCCGCCGGAAGAGGCGCCCGGGGTCGCCAGTCACGAGGTCCGGCAGATCCGCTTCGATGACGAATTCGCCATCGCCGGCGAGACGTTGCTGATCAAGATGGATGTGGAGGGGTCGGAGTTTCACGCCCTGGTCGGCATGGAGCGGACGCTGCGCGACAACCTGTGCTATCTTCAAGTTGAGCTGTATTCGGACCGTTTTGACGAGCTGAAAGCCCTGTTCGCCCGACTTGGCTATCGCTACCTCAAGACCAGTTATATCGATCACTACTTCACGAATATTCAGGACGTGGCCTGACCCGTCGGCGCCCCGCGCGCCCGCGCAGCTGTGCTGCGACCGGGTCGCACAGGACGACGGCAGCGGCGTGGAATATCTCCGACCGCCCGGTGTTCGTCGATCGTTGCAACAATGATCGGGTTTCGGGCCTCTCGCGGCTGGGCTATGGTCGCGGCCGGCGTTCTGAACGGGCAGCAAAAACCGGACAACGAAAGCCGCGCCGATCCAAGGAGGGATAAGCATGAGTGATGTGACACGCCGTAATGTGATGGCCGTAACGGCCGGTGTTTCTGCCGCCGCCATGTTTGGCGGCATCCCGTTTTCGAGACCGGCTGCTGCCCAGGCGGCGGCGTCCGCGCCGGGCGGACAGGCGCCTGGATGGTACCGCTACAAGGTCGGCGATATCGAAGTCACGGCAGTCACTGACGGGATCAATCGGTTCAAGTTTCCGGACGGCTTCGTCGCCAACGTGAAACGCGACGACGTCAACAAGGCGCTCACCGCCGCCTTCCTCGAACCGGACCAGATGGCGATTCCCTACACGCCGATCGTCGTTCGCAATGGCGGCAAGACCACCGTGATCGACACCGGCACGGGTGAAGCCAGTTTCGAAAGCAGCAAGGGCTCGGCCGGTCAGTTCACCCGTAATCTTGCGGCGGCAGGTATCGACCGCAAGGATGTGTCGACCGTCATCATCTCGCATTTTCATGGCGACCACGTGAACGGGCTGCTGATGCCCGACGGCTCACTGACCTATGCCAATGCCGAAATCCTGGTGCCGGACGCCGAGTACAAGTTCTGGATGGACGATGGCGAAATGAGCAAGGCTGCCGGCAACCAGAGAATGGAAGGCCTGTTCAAGAACAATCGCCGCGTGTTCGGTAACGAGAATGTCAAGAAGCAGGTGAAGCCTTATGCGGCCGGCAAGGAGCTCGTGCCGGGCGTCACCGCGGTGGCGACGCCGGGGCATTCAGTCGGGCACACCTCGCATATGATTTCGTCCGGCGGCAAGAGCGTGTTCGTACAGGCCGATATCACCAACGTGCCGTTCCTGTTCGTGCGCAATCCCGGCTGGCACCTGATGTTCGACCAGATCCCGGATCAGGCCGAAGCGACCCGTCGCATGACCTACGACATGCTCGCGACCGACCGGACGATGGTGCAGGGTTTCCATTTTCCGTTCCCGGCCGTCGCCTATATCGAGAAGACCGGCAACGGATTCCGCGAGATAGCGGTGCCGTGGAGCCCGACGCTCTAAGGATCGATTACATGCAAGGCCGCCCGTGAGGGCGGCCTTGTTGCTGCTGGGCATCGTTTTTCGGGAGAGGTGGCATGACCGATTTGACGCGACGACATATGTTGGGTGGCGCAGCGGCGCTCTCTATTGCGGGTGGCTTCGACATGCGGCTTGCGCTTGCGCAGAGTCCGCAGCCTGCGGCCGAAGGTGTGCATCGCTTCAAGGTCGGGGATATTGAAATCGTGTCGATCCTCGACGGCGTGCGCAACGTGCCGCTGAAGGCCAGTCCGACCCGGAGCGCGAGCCTTGCCGAGTTTCAGGAGGCGCTCGCGTTGGATGGGTTGTCGCGCGACGAGATCAATTCGGTTTTCCATCCGCTGCTGGTGCGGACCGGCGGGCGCCTCGTGATGATCGACACCGGCAATGGGCCGCGCAGCCTGTCCGCGGGAACAGGACTGACCGCGCAGCGGCTTGCGGCGCTCGGCGTCGATCCGAAACAGATCGAGACGGTGCTGATATCGCATTTCCACGGCGACCATATCGGCGGGCTCGTCACGATGGAGGGCGCGCCGGCCTTTCCCAATGCCGAGATCAAGGTGCCGCTCGACGAATGGAATTACTGGCTCGATGACGCCAACATGAACAAGTCGGCGGAGGGCTCGAACCTGCGAAATGCACACGGCAATGTGCGGCGTGTATTCGGTGCAATCCCCGGCAAGAGCCTGACGAAATATGAAACCGGTAAGGAGGTGGCGCCCGGCATCGTTGCGATGGCGACGCCCGGCCATACGCCGGGACATTCCTCCTTCATCATCGCGTCAGGTCCAGACAAGCTCTTGGTGCAGGCCGACGTGACGTCCGGCATCGCGTCGGTGTTCGTGCGCCACCCGGACTGGTTCGGCGGCGGCGACATGGACGGCCCGACAGCGGTCGCAACCCGGCGCAAGCTGTACGACATGGTGACAGCCGAGAAGATGCTGATGACCGGCTATCACCTGCCATCTCCCGCCGTCGGTCGCCTCGAGAAGAGCGGCGCGGGCTACCGCTTCATGCCGGCGGCCTGACGCAGACACCGATTCACGGTCCGGATGCCCGAGGCCGCCTGGCACATGCGCCAGGCGGTCTCGATTTTCCACGTGCCTATTTTGCGTTCTGCTTGAGCCAGCCCTGCATCAGCGCGATCTCGCTTTCCTGCGCCTTGATGATTTCCTCGGCCAGTTTGCGGATCTGCGGGTCCTTGCCGAAAGCGAGCACCGTCTTCGCCATGTCGACCGCGCCCTGATGATGCGGGATCATGCCCCGCACGAAGTCGATATCGGCATTACCGGTGAAGGTAATGTCCATGCCCTCGTGCATCTTGGCGTTGATCGCGTGATAGGCGAGGCTCGAGGGGCCGGTATCGCCTTTCGGCTTGGCGCTGCCGTGCGCGGAATGGTCGACAGCTGCGGGCGTTTGATGCGAGCCATGACCGTGGTGGTGCTGTTGCGCGAGGGCGAGCGCGGTGCCGAGCGCCAGGGTGCCGGCCGTGAGGCCAACGATGAGTTTCCGTTTCATTATTGTCTCCAAAGCTGGAATGACGCGCGCAGCCGTAACGGCGCGCGGATTGTGGATCGTCGAGGGTCAGCTTCGGACGCGGGGAGGGGGCAGCGCCGGCGGCGTTTGCAGCGGATCGAGTGCCGGTACCGGTGCCGCGGCCATGATCGTGAACAGGATCGGATGGGGCGGACGCGCTATCGCCGACAGCGGCTCGACCGCGATGAAACAGGCGAAGGCATTGCACTGGCCATGTCGCGGCGCGGGCGCCTGGTCGTCATGGCAGTCCGGTACGGCATGATGCAAGGCGTGATCGGACGGTGCGGGATGCTGACGCTCCGCGGGTGCGGATGCGTGCGCGGGCGAGAATGTCATGACCGGCCCGTGCATCAGGCTCATCGCTCCGTACAGGAGAACGAAGCTCAGACGCAGAAGGGTCATGGCTGCCATCATATGACGTCCGTACGACAGGGCGGGGGCAACCGGAAGCCCGGTGCACCACGGAATTGACCCCAAGACTGCCGCAGCCTATATGGCCGCATCATGACGACTGGAACCATACCTCTGCGCCGCCGCGCGACCGCTTTCGCGGCCGGGCCGGGTTCGTTCGTCTGATCCCAACCTGCCGTGTGCCCTGGAGCCGCGGCGTTTCCTTAAAAATCCCCGCTTTCCAAGGTGCATCCGGCAACTTAAGTACCCGGCGGCGAAATCGGCCGCCTTGCGGAGACTGACATGGCGACTAAAGCGAAAATCGGCATTCTGGGAGCCTCGGGCTATACCGGCTCAGAGCTGGTGCGTCTGCTTATGCGCCATCCGCGCGCCGAGATCGCGCTGCTCACCGCCGACCGGAAGGCCGGGCAGGCGATGCGTGATGTGTTTCCGCAATTCTCGCCATTTGACTTGCCGACGCTCGTTTCCATCGAGGGGCTCGACTGGAAGGCGCAGGCGCTCGATCTTGTGTTCTGCGCGCTGCCGCATGCGACGACGCAGAAGGTGCTGAAGCAATTGCTGGCCGATGCGCCGAACACCAAAGTCGTCGATCTGTCCGCGGATTTCCGGCTCAGCGATGTTTCGGCCTATGCGCGCTGGTACGGGCACGAGCATCACGCGCCGGAATTGCAGACCGAAGCGGTCTATGGCCTTGCCGAAATCCACAAGCGCGAGATCAGGAAAGCGCGGCTGGTCGCCAATCCCGGCTGCTACACCACCTGCGCCCAGCTGCCGCTGGTGCCGCTCCTGAAGAACAAGGCGATCGAGACCGAGGGCATCGTGATCGACGCCAAGTCCGGTATGACGGGAGCGGGGCGTTCGGCCAAGGAGGCCATGCTGTTCTCGGAAGTGTCGGAAGGTTTCCACGCCTATGGCGTCGGCGGCCACCGGCATATGGCCGAGCTCGATCAGGAATTTTCGGCGGCCGCCGGCAAGGAGGTGATCGTCAGCTTCACGCCGCACCTGGTGCCGATGAACCGCGGCATCCTGTCGACGATCTATGTGCAGGGGCGGCGCGGCCGGACCCCGGAAGAGCTTCACGAGATACTGTTAAAGTTCTACGAGAAGGCGGACTTCGTCCATGTGCTGCCATTCGGCGAGACGCCGCAGACGCGGCACGTACGCGGATCGAACTGGACCTTCATCGGGGTTGCGAAAGATCGGGTGCCCGGCCGCGCCATCATCGTCTCGGCGCTGGACAATCTGGTGAAGGGTGCGTCGGGCCAGGCGATCCAGAACATGAACCTGATGATGGGCTATCCCGAGACGATGGGCATCGATCAGGTCGCGCTGTTTCCGTGATTGCCTAATAGGCCGAGCGCAGCAGCGATGTGGTTACGACATAAAGACCGGTGGCGATCACGACTGCGGAGAACACATAGGTGAGGGCGCGCTTCTGGCCCGCGAGCTCGCGCGCCAGCATGAGACCGATGATGCCGCCCGCAGTGCCGCCCAGCACGAACAGGCCGGCGATCCGCCATTCGACGAGGCCGGCAAATGCGTAGCTCGTTGCGGTGGTGGCGCCGAACAACGTGACCGACACCAGAGAGGAGCCGATTGCCTCCAGCATCGGCATGGCGGTGGTGCCGATCAGGCCGGGCACGATCAGAAAGCCGCCGCCGATTCCAAAAAAGCCGGACAGAAGTCCGACGCAGAACCCGGTCGCGGCGAGCAGGGGAAGCAGGCGCGGCGCGGTCGCGCGGTCAAGCCTGACGCCAGCATCATCGCCGCCCTTGCGCGGCCGCAGCATCAGCGCGCCGACCACGATCATCAGTGCGCCGAACAATGCCAGCAGCCTCGCGCCATCCATCATCTTGCCGAGCTGCGCCCCGGCCGCGGCTCCGGCAATGCCGGCCAAGGCGAACGCGATCGCGCAGGGCCAACGGACATTGTTCGCACGCGCATGTCCGATCAGGCTGATCGCAGCGCTGGCCGCGACCGCGACCGCACTGGTGCCGATCGCCGCATGCACCGACGGCATGCCGACCACGTAGATCAGCAGGGGTACGGCCAGGATCGAGCCGCCGCCACCGATCAGGCCGAGCGACAGGCCGACAAGGCTGCCGGAGGCGATCGCGGCGATGGGCTGAATCATCTGCTTTCCAGAAAAGGTGAGCGGGTTCAGACGGCAGATGAAGTCGGCTGCCGGTTCCACGGCATCAGTGCGAGTAGATTTGCCATGCCGCAGAATCCGGTGACACCGGCGTAGACCAGCCCCACGCCGACAAACCCGGCGAGCAGATAGAAGCCGGGCGACACCGTGGCGCCGAGCAGGGTGCCCAGAACCACGAGACTGCCAGCTCCGATCTGAACCTGACGCATGATCGGAAGCGGCGCTTTGCGATCCACCGTGACGGGGAGGCCGGCCTTCTTCCAGGCCTCGATGCCGCCGTCGAGGAGATAGGTCTTGACCCCCGCCGGGACGGAGCCTGCGAGTTGCGTCGCGTTCTGCGTGGTGCGGGCGCCGGAGCGGCAGTGGAAGATCAGCACGTCGTCGCCCGGCCGGGCCGGATTCTCGCGGTCGAGGACCGTCAGCGCGTGATGGCGTGCGCCTTCGATGCGCTCGCGGGCATGTTCGTCGCGCTCGCGGATATCGACGAGAACGGCGCCTTCGCGCATCAGTTCGGCGGCGCGTTCGGGAGAGATCGGTTTCACGGCGGTCATGGTCGGTTTCCTTTTGATGTGTCGCTTTGCGTTGGCTCAACGCCGCGATCACGCATCGTGGCAATAAATATCCTTCAGCACCGCGATGACGCGGGCCACGTTCCGGTCCGCGATGCGGTAGTGGATGGTCTGGCCGTCGCGGCGGGTGGTGACGAGATTGTCGTCGCGCAACTTCGCCAGATGCTGCGAGACCGCCGATTGGCCAATCCCCGCCGCGGCGACGATTGCATTGACGGACATTTCGCCCGTGGCGACCAGGCGGCACAGGATGAGCAGGCGGGTCTCGTTGGCGAGCAGCTTTAACAGCTGCGCCGCTTCACCTGCGCGCTGTTCGAGAATGTCCATTGCCAAAACGGCCATCGGTGAGCCTTGGGTTTCGCTTTGTGTATATTACGTATTGCTAAATTAGAATTTATGAATATGTTTGTCAAGGCAGCGATGATTTTAAACCCATCAGGGAGACTTTGGAGCCATGAGAACCATGCCGGACATCAAGGCTTTCTTCGACGAGCCCACCAATACCGTGAGCTATCTCGTGGCCGACCCGCAGACCAAGCAGGCTGCGGTGATCGACCCGGTCCTCGATTACGACCACAAGAGCGGCAAGGCCCACGTCCGCTCTGCTGATGCGATCCTGAAATACGCCGCCGATCATGGCTTCACCATCGCCTGGGTGCTGGAGACCCACGCCCATGCCGACCATTTGTCAGGGGCGCCCTACATCAAGGCCAAGACCGGCGCCAAGGTCGCCATCGGCGAGCACATCAAGGATGTGCAGCGCATCTTCCGTCCGGTCTTCAATGCCGATGACGTGTCGGGCGACGGCAGCGAATTCGACAAGCTGCTGGCAGATGGCGAGAGCTTGAACATCGGCAATCTCGTGGTTGAGGCGATCTACACGCCAGGCCACACCCCGGCCTGCATGTCCTACAAGATCGCCGACGCGGTGTTCGTGGGCGATACGCTATTCATGCCGGACTATGGCACCGCACGCGCCGATTTCCCCGGCGGCGATGCCCGCACGCTGTACCGGTCGATCCAGAAGCTCCTGGCGCTGCCGCCGGAAACGCGCCTGTTCATGTGCCATGACTACAAGGCGCCGGGCCGTGAAAATTATGCGTGGGAAACGACGGTCGGCGAAGAGCGCGCCCGCAACGTGCATGTCGGCAAGGGGGTGAGCGAGGACGACTTCGTCGCCATGCGGGAAAAGCGCGACGCGACGCTGGCTGCGCCGGTCCTGCTGCTGCCTTCGATCCAGGTCAATATCCGCGCCGGCAAGTTTCCGCCGGCGGAGTCGAATGGTGTCCGTTACCTGAAGGTTCCGATCAAGCTGGCCTCGTAACGTCCGGGGGCATGCGCCAACAGCGCATGCCCCTTCCGGTTTCAGACGATACGGAAGATCGCAAGGACCAGAACGGCTTGCGCGAGGAAGCTGACAAAAAAGGCCAGTGTGCGGAAGACCGGCAGACCGGCGCCGTACACGATCGCATGGGCGAGCCGGGACCAGAAATAGACCGCACAGGCAAGCGCCGTGGTCCGGGTCGAGATGTCGAGGGTGTTCAGGATCAGCACCAGCGGGGCGAAGGTCACCAGGTTGTCGACCGCATTGGTGTGCGCGAAATACAGCCGGTGCGCCCAGGGCGATTGCGGCTTGTCCTTGGGCGAGGGATTGTCGAGCGTGCCCCAGAGGCCCCGGACCTTGATGCGGTCGAGCGTGTAGGGGATCCAGATGACCAGCGTCAGGATGCAGGTCATCGTCAGCCAGAACAATTCCTTCGAAAGCTGCCCCGTCATTTCGCCCAGCACGATCGCCTCCATTCGATTCCCGAAACGTCCCAGTTATATCGCGCGGCCGATGCGATGCGATAGCCCGCGCCCGCTTGCGGAAATCCGGGGGAGCAGGAGGGTAGGGTGACGGATGCTGGCCGGGATCTGCGACGTGGCAGACGGAGAGGTCGATCTCGGCGCTCGCGCGTGACGCCGACAGGACGACGTCAGGACTTCACTTTCACATAGCTTCCCGGCGCGTCCTCGATCGGGGCGAGCTTGCCGCCGCCCGGCTCGCGGGCAGGCACGGTCTCGTCCGAATGCGACTTGATCCAGGTCAGCCAGTCCGGCCACCACGATCCGGGATGCTCCTTGGCCTTTTTCATCCAGGCCTCGACGTCGGAGCCGGCCGGCTTCGGTCCGGTCCAGTACTGGTATTTGTTCTTGGAGACCGGATTGACCACGCCAGCGATATGGCCCGAACCCGACATGACGAACCGCACCGGCCCGCCGAAATATCTCGATCCGAGAAACACCGACTTGGCCGGCGCGATATGGTCCTCGCGCGTCGCAAGGTTATAGATCGGCGCTTTCACCTTCTTCAGGTCGAGCGCGACATTGGCCACGGTCATCTTGCCGGCCGTCAGCGCGTTGTTGAGATAGCAGTTGCGCAGATAGAAGGAATGATTGGCGGCCGGCATGCGGGTCGCGTCAGAATTCCAATACAGCAGGTCGAACGGGAAGGGCGTCTTGCCGCGCAGGTAATTGTTGACGATGTAGGGCCAGATCAGGTCGTTCGAACGCAGCATGTTGAAGGCGGTCGCCATTTTCGTGCCTTCGAGATAGCCCTGTTCGCGCATGCGCTGTTCGAGCGTTTCGAGTTGCTCCTCGTCGACGAACACCTTGAGATCGCCGGCATGGCGGAAATCGACCTGCGTCGCAAAGAAGGTCGCCGACTTGATGCGGGTATCCTGCTGAGCCGCCATATAGGCCAGTGTGACCGCCAGCAGCGTACCACCGACGCAATAGCCGGCCGCGTGCACTTCTTTTTCGCCGGTGACCTGCTCGATGACGTCCAGCGCCGTCAGCGGACCTTCGCGCATGTATTCGGCGAAGCCCTTCTGTGCGAGCCGTGCGTCAGGATTGACCCAGGAAATCACGAAGACGGTGAGGCCCTGATCGACGCACCATTTGATGTAGGACTTCTCCGGCGTGAGATCGAGAATGTAGAATTTGTTGATCCAGGGCGGCACGATGAGGAATGGCGTCTTCAAGACGCTTTCCGTTGACGGCGCGTACTGGATGAGCTGCATCAGCTCGTTCTGGAAAATCACCTTGCCAGGCGTCAGCGCGAGATTACGCCCGACTTCGAACATTCTCGGGTCGGACTGGCGGATCTTGAAATTGCCCCGCTCGTCGATGTCCTCGCTCAGCATGGTCATGCCGCGCACGAGATTCTCGGCATTGGACGACAACGTCTCGCGCAGCAATTCCGGATTGGTCAGAAGGAAATTGGACGGCGAGATCGCGTTCGCGATCTGACGGATATAGAACTCGGCTTTCTGCCGGGTGTGAGGGTCGAGCGATTGCGCCTCGGCGACCAGTTGCTCCGCCCAATGCGTCGACAGCAGATAGAGCTGCTTGAGGAAATCGAAGAACTGGTTGCTCGACCATTCCGGATCGGAGAACCGCTTGTCCTTGGGATCGGCGGCGGCCACCGGAGCGGCGTCCTGTCCGGCCATCCGTTTGACCGCGCTGCCCCAGAGTTCGAGATAGGCGCTGCCCAGCCGGCGTTGCAATTCGACGGCGCGCTGCGGGTCGGACAGCCAGTATTCCAGAACCTGCCCGAGGGTCTTGACCGCGTCCCTGACCTGATCGGGGAAGTCGATGGTGGCCGCGCCTTGTTCGCGCGGCTTCATGTAGGCTGCGAGCGCCTTGCCGCCCTGTTCGACCATGCGCGCAACGTTGAAAGCGAGGCGTTCGATATCGACGCTCCCCACTTCGGCGACCGCGACCGGCCGATCCGGCAGTTTGTTCATCGCCTCGCTCAAACGTTTCCCTCAGGGCCAGATGGCGCCCGCATTCTCCGCCTGCAAGGTGACCACCGTTGGACGGTGCCTGAGATGGCTTGGGCGTTAACCGCCGATTCTTTCATCCTTGCTTTCGTCATATTAGACCGATACTCGCGCAAATTCCCCTCGGAACAATGCCCGCAGATGCCAAATCGACGCACGCATGGCCGCAGGAATGGGCGGACGAATGCTTCTCCAATGCCCGCATATGCTGCGCTTGCACGACTTGTGCCGCGGCGCGGCGTCGGCCGACCCGGTTTGGGCCGGGCCGTGCTGTCGCTGGTGGCGTTGGCGGTGTTGGTATCGGGCTGCTCGACGGCCCAGATTGACAGCATCCCGCAGGCAATAGGGGGATTGCCGGCGGGCGCGCCCGCCCGTCCAGCCCAGGCACCCGACTTTCCGGCGGTCCATGACATGCCGCCGCCGCGGCCGGCGGTCCTTGATGCAGAGCAGCAAAAAAAACTCGAGGCCGACCTGATCGCCGTTCGCAACCGGCAGCCCAACCAGCAGAAGAACATCGCGCGGGAAAAGGCGAAGGCGGAAAAGGCTGCGAAAGCCAAGGCTGCGCAGGAAAACAAGGCCAAGTCCGGCCGGGGGAAGAAGAAGTCACCGAGCGGCGAGGTGGCCGGACAACCCGCATCCCAGGGCGTGGCGACCGGCCAGGCGCCTGCGGGTACGCCTCCCTGGCCATTGCCTTCCCAGACCACTGGCGGAAGCCCGCGCCCGTGATAAAAGCGTGGCATTCGCCGGCCAATTGAATCGACCGAAATCCCCTGACACCGGCTCGGGGAGGCCTGCGGGCCGCGAGAGAGCTTTGGCGCCAAGGACACGTTTCCATGGAAGAATTTTACCGAGTCCGCCGTCTGCCCCCGTATGTGTTCGAGCAGGTCAACCGCGCCAAGGCCGCCGCTCGTAACGCCGGGGCCGATATCGTCGATCTCGGGATGGGCAACCCGGACCTGCCGGCGCCCGCGCATGTCATCGACAAGCTGAAGGAAACGCTCGGCAAGCCGCGGACCGACCGCTATTCGGCCTCGAAGGGGATTGCGGGGCTGCGGCGCGCGCAGGCCGGCTATTACGCGCGCCGTTTCGGCGTGAAGCTCAATCCCGATACGCAGATCGTTGCCACGCTTGGCTCCAAGGAAGGCTTCGCCAACGTCGCGCAGGCGATCACGTCGCCCGGCGATGTGGTGCTGGTGCCCAATCCGAGCTACCCGATCCACGCCTTCGGCTTCCTGATGGCGGGTGGCGTCATCCGATCGGTGCCGGCGGAGCCCAATCCGGATTTCTTCGCGGCCCTGGAACGAGCGCTGCAGCATTCGATCCCAAAGCCGATTGCGGTGATCGCCTGTTATCCGGCCAATCCCACGGCTTGCGTGGCGAGCCTCGATTTCTATCGCGATCTCGTCGCCTTCGCGAAAAAGCACGAGATCATCATCCTGTCCGATCTGGCTTATGCCGAGGTCTATTTCGACAACAACCCGCCGCCGTCGGTGCTGCAGGTGCCGGGCGCGATGGACGTGACGGTCGAGTTCACTTCGATGTCGAAGACGTTTTCGATGCCAGGCTGGCGCATGGGCTTCGCGGTCGGCAACGAGCGCGTGATTGCGGCGCTCGGCCGCGTCAAGTCGTATCTGGATTATGGCGCCTTCACCCCGGTACAGGTGGCGGCGACAGCCGCACTCAACGGACCTGACGATTGCATTCGCGAGATGCGCGAGATCTATCGCAAGCGCCGTGACGTGCTGGTCGACAGTTTCGGACGCGCCGGCTGGTCGATTCCGTCGCCCACGGCGTCGATGTTCGCCTGGGCAAAGTTGCCGGAGCCGTTCCGGCAGATGGGTTCGATCGAATTCGCGAAACTCCTGGTCGAAAAGGCCGACGTCGCTGTCGCGCCCGGCATCGGCTTCGGCGAGCATGGCGATGATCATGTCCGCATCGCGCTGGTCGAGAACGAACAACGCATCCGTCAGGCGGCGCGCAACATCCGCCGCTTCCTCGAAACCGGAATCGACAAGCTGCACAACGTCGTTCCGCTGGCAACGCGGCGCTGACGCGCCGCTTCCTTCTCTCTCCCGGATCAGAAGAATGCTCGCGCCCCTGAAGGTGGGTCTTGCCGGCTTAGGCACCGTCGGCTCATCGGTCGTCCGGCTGATTGCCGAAGGTCAGCTTGCCGCGCGCTGCGGACGTTCTGTCGAGGTCGTCGCAGTGACCGCGCGCGACAAGGCGAAGGACCGCGGCGTCGACCTGTCGGGCGTTCGCTGGTTCGACGATCCGGTGGCACTTGCCTCCGATCCCGGGATCGACGTATTCATCGAACTGATCGGCGGCGAGGACGATCCGGCCAAGGCTGCGATCGAGACGGCGCTGGCGGCGGGCAAATCCGTCGTCACGGCGAACAAGGCCTTGCTCGCGAAACACGGACTTGCGCTGGCGCAGCTCGCGGAGGCGAACGGCGTCGCCCTGAATTTCGAGGCGGCGGTGGCCGGCGGCATCCCGATCATCAAGACCTTGCGGGAGGGCTTTGCCGGCAATTCCTTCGCCCGCATCTACGGCATCCTGAACGGCACCTGCAATTACATCCTGACCCGCATGGAGCAGGAGAAGCTCTCCTTTGCCGAATGCCTGAAGGATGCCCAGCGGCTGGGCTATGCGGAGGCTGATCCGACCTTCGACGTGGAAGGCTTCGATACCGCGCAGAAGCTCGCGATCCTTGCCTCGATCGCGTTCGGCACGAAGGTCGATTCCGAGTCCATCTATGTCGAGGGCATCTCCTCGATCGCGCCGGCCGATCTCCTGGCGGCGGACGAACTGGGTTATCGCATCAAGCTGCTTGGCGTTGCGGTGAAAACCGAGGCCGGAATTGAGCAGCGTGTCCATCCGACGATGGTGCCGAAGGATTCCGCGATCGCGCAGGTGATGGGTGTGCTGAATGCGGTCACCGTTGATGCCGAAGGCATCGCACCGATCACGCTGGTCGGGCCGGGGGCAGGCGGGCTTGCGACCGCGTCGGCGGTCGTTGCGGATATCGGCGACATTGCGCGTGGTGCGCGCGTTGCACCGTTCGGACGCACGACGGACAACCTGACCGTGGCTGGCAAGGCGCCGATGCAGAAACACGAGGGCGGCTATTACATCCGCCTGCTCGCCGTCGACAAACCGGGGACGGCGGCCACCATCGCGACCCGGCTGGCGGAACAGGACATTTCTCTCGAATCGATTGTGCAGCGCCACCTGGTCACGCCGAATTCCGGCCCCCAGGGCGGCAAGGACGCAAGGGCGGCCACGGGCCCGGTTCCCGTGATCCTGATCACCTACGCGACGACGGAAGATGCCGTCCGTCGCGCGCTTGCGGCCGTAAAGGCGGACAAGGTGATTTCCGAGGAGCCGCAATTGATCCGCATCGAGAAAAACCGATAGAACACGGCGGGCTATAGAAGTCGGCGGCTGTGCCGGCGGGAAAAGGGGCAGCGATATGGCGTCGACGATCACTGTGGCACCCAATCAGGTGCTGGAGCGCGTTCTCTCGCTTGAGATCGTGCGCGTGACCGAGCGCGCGGCGGTGTCGGCGGCGCGTCTGCGCGGGCATGGCCGGGACAAGGCCTCGGACCAGGCAGCGGTTGACGCCATGCGCCGGGAACTCAACAAGCTGCCGATCGACGGCACGGTGGTGATCGGCGAGGGCGAGATGGATGAAGCGCCGATGCTGTTCATCGGCGAGAAGGTCGGAAACAAGGGCGGGTTCAAGGTCGATATCGCCGTCGACCCGCTGGAAGGCACGGTCTTGTGCGCCAAGAACATGCCGGGCGCGATCGCGACGCTGGCGATGGCCGACGCCGGCACGCTGCTGCATGCGCCGGATTGCTACATGGACAAGATCGCGATCGGGCCAGGCTACCCGAAAGGCACCATCGACCTTGACGCGCCCCCGGAAGAAAACATCCTCAATCTCGCCAAGGCCAAGGGCGTAAAGCCGTCCGAGATCACAGCGATCCTGCTCGACCGGTCCCGGCATGCCGACATCATCGCCGCCGTGCGCAAGACCGGTGCGGCGGTCAGCCTGATAACCGATGGCGATGTCGCGGGCGTGATCCACTGCGCCGAGCCCAGGACCGGCATCGACATTTATCTCGGAACCGGCGGCGCGCCGGAGGGCGTGCTCGCGGCCGCGGCATTGCGCTGTATCGGCGGCCAGATGCAGACCCGGCTTGTGATCGATTCCGAGGCGTTGCGCGAGCGCACGCTGAAGATGGGCATCAAGGACCCGAAGAAGAAATACGAAATCGATGACATGGTGAAGGGCGACTGCCTGTTCGCCGCGACCGGTGTCACGTCGGGGGCGATGCTGTCGGGCGTGAAATTCGGCAAGGAGATCATCGAGACCGAAACGGTGGTGATGCGCTCCGTGACCGGCACTGTGCGTCGCATCTTCGGCGAGCACCGCCAGCTCGACAAGTTCCATCTGGACTGAGAACATCCGGCGCTGCGCATCGATCGGCAATATAGGCCGGGTTGGGGGGCCGGTCGCCGCAACCCGCTCCGCTGGCGGATCGTTGGCGTTTCCGCCACTATCGCCACGGCCCTCACTCTCGAATCGGTCCGATGTCCGCTGCCTTGCCAGCTCTTGCCGCAATGCCGGAAACGCCGCGTTTTTTTCTCGGCGTGGCGAAATCCGCACGTGGCCGCGCCTGGCGCGACCGGCTCGACGCGCGCGGGACGGCAGGGGCGCTGGCCATCACCCAACGCCATGGCGTGCCTGACATGCTGGCGCGCATTCTCGCCGGCCGTGGCGTTGGCGTCGCCGATGCGGAAAGCTATCTCGATCCGGCGGTGAAGCGGCTGATGCCCGATCCGGAGACGCTGACCGGGATGCGGGAGGCGGCGGCGCGCCTCGCCGATGCGATCCAGCGATTCGAGAACGTAGCGATCTTCGGCGACTACGACGTGGACGGCGCAACGTCATCGGCGTTGCTGGCGCGCTATCTGCGTCATTTCGGACTGAACCCCGCCATCCACATCCCGGACCGTTTGTTCGAAGGCTACGGTCCCAATGTCGATGCGATCCGGGCGCTGGCCGGGCGCGGCGCGACCTTGTTGGTCACGGTCGATTGCGGGACGACATCGATCGAGCCGCTGACCGAGGCGAAGAAGCTCGGTCTCGATACGGTCGTCATCGATCATCACCAATGCGACCCGGTGCTTCCGCCGGCTCTGGCGATCGTCAATCCGAACCGGCTCGACGATCTGTCGGGGCTCAACCATCTCGCCGCGGTTGGCCTCGTGTTCATGACGCTGGTTGCGGTGAACCGCGAATTGCGCCGCCGCGGCGTGTTCGACGGAACGCTGCGGGAGCCGGATCTGCTGTCGTCGCTCGATCTGGTCGCGCTCGGTACGGTGGCGGACGTGGTGCCGCTCAAGGGTCTCAACCGCGCCTTTGTCTCGAAGGGACTGATCTCGCTGCGGCGGCGGGAGAATGTGGGCCTGACCGCATTGATGGATGCGGCGCGCCTCGACGGACCGCCGGAGCCGTATCATCTCGGATTTCTGCTCGGGCCCCGCATCAACGCCGGGGGCCGCATCGGCCGCGCCGATCTCGGCGCCAATCTGCTGCTGGAGGAGGACGCCAGCGAAGCCGGGCGGATAGCGGCCGAATTGGACCGGCTGAACCAAGAACGGCGGGCGATGGAGCAGCACATGCTCGCGGAAGCTGAGGCGGAGGCTCTGGCCGCACTCGGACTGGAAGAGAAGGGAGCCGTGGTCGTGACGGCGTCGGAAGGCTGGCATCCCGGTATCGTCGGACTCGTTGCGGCGCGGCTAAAGGAGAAGTTCGGCCGCCCCGCTTTTGCGATTGCGCTTGGCGTGGGCGGCATCGGCACCGGGTCGGGCCGTTCGATTGCAGGTGTCGATCTCGGCCGCGCGGTGCGTCAGGCCGTGGCGGAAGGTCTGTTGGTCAAGGGTGGCGGACACGCCATGGCGGCGGGCGTCACCATCCGCCGCGAGCGGCTTGCCGAATTCCGCGCCTATCTGGAGGCGGCACTCACCGATGCGGTGGAGGCTGCGCGCCGTGACGACGCGCTGCTGATCGATGGCGCGCTTAGCGCGGCCGCTGCCAGTCTCGATTTCTGCGCGTCGATGATGCGCGCAGGGCCGTTCGGCGCCGGCAATCCCGATCCGGTATTTGCTTTGCCGGCGCACACCATCGCCTTCGCGGACATCGTCGGCGGCCAGCATATCCGCGCCCGGCTGCGCAGTCCGGATGGCGCGTTTGTTAACGCGGTGGCGTTTCGATCCGCCGACACCGATCTCGGCCGCGCGCTGATCGAGGGACGCGGGCAGGCAGTGCATGCCGCTGGGCAGTTGTCGATCGACCGCTGGCAGGGCGCTGAGCGCGTGCAGATGCGGTTGCTCGATGTGGCGCAGACGTCGTAGCAGTCGGGTTGCAACCCTCCGATGTCTTGCCCGCTCTTGTGCCGGGCATCCACGGCTTTATGAATAGCCGGGTGGCCGGGAGGGACCCGCCATGACAAGAACAGGCCACCAACCAAGGTGAGGAATGCCCAAACTCAATCTCTCCGTCGCCATCGGCGATTATGATCGAAACCGCCCGCTGATTGATGGGGCCGTGCAGATGGACGGCGTCGATCCGGTATTCATGACGTTGTCGCCGGAAGAGATCTTCTTTCGCGCTTTCAAGACCACCGATTTCGACATCTGCGAATTGTCGCTGTCGAGCTCGACGGTAAAGACGGCCGATGGCAATTTTCCTTATGTCGGCGTGCCCGCATTTCTGTCGCGCTGTTTCCGTCACACCTCAATTTATGTGCGCACCGATCGCATCAAGAAGCCGCAGGACCTGAAGGGCAAACGCATCGGCCTGCCGGAATATCAGCTCACCGCGGTGGTCTGGGCGCGGGCGCTGCTGGAGGATGAGTTCGGCGTGAAGCCGTCGGACGTCACCTGGGTGCGCGGCGGCATCGCGCATGCGGGCCGACCGGAAAAGATCAAGCTCAACCTGCCCGAGAATGTACGTTTGGAAAACGCACCGGAAGGCAAGACCATTTCCGGCATGCTCGCGTCCGGCGAGATCGACGCCTTCATGGCGCCGCGCGCACCGGCTCTGCCCGCGGATACGCCGAATGTCGGCTGGTTGTTTCCCGATCCGGAAGCGGCGGCGAAGGATTATTACGCGCGGACCAAGATCTTTCCGATCATGCATATCGTCGGGGTGCGAAAGACGCTGGCCGAGAAGCATCCGTGGCTGCCTGCGGCGGTGCTGAAGGCATTCGAACAGTCGAAGGCGATTGCGATGGAGAATCTCGCCGATGTATCGGCGGTCAAGGTGACGCTGCCCTTCATCGAGGAGCGCATCATGGAAGCGCGCGTGCTGATGGGCGACGATTACTGGTCCTATGGCGTGCCGGCCAATCGGCATGTGCTGGAGACGTTCTTCCGCCATCATCACGCGCAGGGCCTGTCGTCGCGGCTGGTCACGCCGGAGGATCTGTTCCATCCGGCGACGCTGGACAGCGTGAAGATCTGAGCCTGTGGTTGCGGGGCGCGCGCGGCGCGCTCCGCATTCTGCCCTAGAACCGCTTGATGCTGTTGAGCCCGCCGAGCCGTCCGACAATGGCGTTGGCGCCGATCGAGAGCACGAACAGCACGATCAGCATCGCGTACATCCGTGGCATGTCGAACAGGCTGTAAGCCTGGATGATCAGAAACCCAATGCCACGATTTGACAGCTTGGTCTCGGCGAGCAGCGTGCCGATCAGCGCCACGCCAAGTCCCAGCCGGACGCCGTTGATGATCGGGTGGCGCATCGCCGGCAGATAGACCTTGGTGGCCATCTGCCAGCTATTGGCGCGGAAGCTTTGTCCGACCCGGATCAGAACGGGTTCGATCTGCCGCATGCCGGCTGCGACCGACAACGCGATCGGGAAGAAGCACGACAAGGTGCCGAGCGCGATCTTGGAGGGCGGGCCGACCCCGAACCACATGATCATGATCGGGAAGAAGATGATCTTCGGCGTCGGGCCGAGATAGTAGAGATACGGCTCGTAGGCGCGGCTGAGGAACTTGTTTCCGCCAAGGACCAGGCCGACGATGATCGCGCTCAGGCCACCGATGAGGAGGGCGACGCCGACTTCATAAGCCGTCACGCCGAGATGCCAGTAATAATTGGGATCGACCAAAAGGCCGACGATCGCCTTGCCAATCGCAAACAGCGACGGCACCACGTCGCGATAAAGCAGGCCGGATTGCGCGAGCGCTTCCCAGCCGGCCAGGATCGCAACAATGATGACAATGCGAACCAGCGTCACCGGGCTGACCGCCGGCGAACGCATGTTGGTTGCCCGTGTCAGGTGGACCGCGTCAGCCATCGCTCAAACCACTCCACCACGACAAAGAAACAGACGCTCACCAGGATCACGAAGCAGATCGCGGCATAGGTCCCGGCGAGATCGTAGCGCTCGGCAAGATCGTTGATAAGCTGACCGAGCCCGCCGAAATTGATCAGGAATTCCACGCCGACGACATTGATCAGGGCGAAGATCAGACCGAGCTTGAAGCCGGTGAAAATCGTCGGCAGGGCCGAGGGAAACTGGATCTTCCAGAACATCTGCCACGGCGTGAGCTTGAATGTTCGCCCGACATTCATCAGCACGCGCTTGGTGCCGGACAGCCCCTCGATGGTCTTCAGAATGACCGCGGGCAGGCCGGCGACGAAGCCCATGATGATGATGGTGGTCGCGGAGCGGCCGAAGATGACCATGAACAGGGGGTACATCAGCACGGTCGGGGCCGATGCCGCGGCCGCAACCCAGGTTTCGGTCGCTTGCCGCAGGATGTTGACCTTGTAGAGCAGTGTTCCGATCGAAATCCCGAATACGGCCAGGAGGGCAGCCGCCGACACGCATTCCTGCATGGTGAGCAGGAATCGGTCGAGGATATGCTCCTCCACGATCACGCGCTCGAAGGCGAGAAACACATCGGACGGCGGGGGGACGATAAACCTGTTGAGGACGCCGAACTGTACCAGCGCCTGCATCAGGCCGATGGCTGCAACCAAAGTGCCGAAACCGACCAGAGCCGACGCGTAGCGCTGACGGGTGAAGTCCGTGAGCGTCATTTGCGGCGCGTCCCGGTGGCACGGGCTCGGGATTCGTCGTCGCTCATGCCGCGGCTTGCCTCCTCGCGCAGGTCAGCCCAGATTTGCGCCACATAATGGCCGAAGGCATCGCTGCCGACTACTTCGGAGGTGCGCGGGCGCGGCAGGTCGATATCGACCACGCGTTTGATCTTGCCGGGCCGGTAGGTCATCACCAGGATGCGGTCGGACAGCTGCACCGCTTCGGTGATGTTGTGGGTGATGAGCAGGGTGGTCTGTTTCAGTTCCTGCTGGATCTGCAGCACCTTGTCACCCAGCAGGAGCCGCGTCTGCTCGTCGAGCGCAGCGAAGGGCTCGTCCATCAATAGAATCTTCGGCTCGGACGCGAGTGTCCGCGCCAGGGAGACGCGCTGGCGCATGCCGCCCGACAATTCGTTCGGATAACGGTTCTCGAAGCCGTCGAGGCCAACCATCTTGATGAAGTGGCGCGCCTTGTCGTGCCGCTTTGCTTTCGGCATGCCCTCGATCTCGAGCGGGAACGAGACGTTTTCGATCACGGTGCGCCAGGGAAAGGTCGACTCCTCCTGGAACACCATGCCGACCGACGCGTGCGGACCGGTGATCCGTTCGCCGCCGACGGTGACCTCGCCCTCATAATCGCCGAGCAATCCGCCGACCACGTTGAATAACGTCGACTTGCCGCAGCCGGACGGACCGATCACGGCCAGGAATTCACCCTGCCTGACGCTGAGGGAGACTTTATCGACAGCCGTCACCACGCCATCGGGCGTGCGGAAATGCTTGGTCACGTCGTTGACGACAAGGATGCCGTCCGCGCCGGATGGCGCGGAGGCGGGGCGGATGGCGGTTACCGGTGCAGCAGACATTTCTTCCCCAAGGTGATCTCCGAGTTTTACTCGGCTTTTCTTGTCATCATCGCCGTCATCGACGGAGCATAGCCCGGTTCGACACGAACATCGACCACGGCGACTGCGCCGCCCTCGACCGCAGCAATGGCTGCGTCCAGCGCCGCAGATAGTTCGCTTCCGGTCCGCACAGGTCCGAAGCCGTCCGCGCCCTGCGCGCGCGCCATTGCCGCAAGATCGATATCGGGATCGGAGATGCGCTGCCCGATCCAGCGGTTCTCCACCGGCCGATGGCGCATGCGGGCGACGCGTTCCTGATGCAGTTCGTCGTTGAAGAACGATCGATTGTTGGCGATCAATACCAGCAGCGGAATGCGGTAATGCGCCGCTGTCCAGAGTGCGGTGACGCCCATGAGGTAGTCGCCGTCGCCGCAGATCGCGACCGGCAGCCGCCCCGAGCCTTTCAGCGCAAGGGCGGCACCCACCGAGATGCCGGGCCCGCCGCCGATGCCCCCGCCGCTATCCGAGCCGAGGAAGTCCAGTGGATGGCGGAACGGCCACCACGCGCCGTTCCAGGACAGCGGCAGATGGGTGAGGGACACATCGCGTGTTTCGACGGCGTGGCGCACGGCAAACGCAAGATCCTCGACCGTGAGCTTTTCGCCCGGAGCGGGCTTTGTCATCGCGCGTGGGGCGGCAGGAAGGGTTACGGGTTTTGCCGGCGCTCCGATTGCACGCGACAGCGCGATCGCCACCTCGTCGGGATCGGCGGCGATCAGCAGGTCGATCGGCGGCAGCGCCTGGTGATCCATGCTCCAGCCATTGTGGATGTTCTGGTCAAGCGAGGCCGAGATCACGACGGCATGGGATTTGGCCGCTTTCATTGCGCCGCCAAGATCGACCCAGTCGAGGCTCAGGATCACGTCGGCCTCGGCGAGCGCGGCAAGTCCGTCTGCATCGGGGAGCAGCATCCCTGGTGCTCCGAGATGCAGCGGATGATCGGTCGGGAATGACGCGCCGATCTTCAGATCGCTCAGGACGCGGGCATTCAACGACTCTGCGAGCGCGACGCGGGCGTCCCATGCGTCGCGCCGGCGTGAGGCTCGGCCGGCGAGGATGACGGGACGTTTCGCCTGACGCAGCCGATCCGCGGCTTCCTTCACCGTTTCCGGATCGGGTGCGGCTGCGATGCGCGGGCGGTAGCGCGCCACATCGATCGGCGGCAGCGGCTCGGGAAGCTTTGTTTCCTGCATCTCGGCGTCGAGATTCACATAAACCGGCCCCTGCGGCAGCGCATTGGCGATATTGGCGGCGCGGATCAGCGCCTCGCGCGCGGCGGCGGGGGAGGCGGGCTGGTCGTCCCATTTGACATAGCCGCGAACCAGCGCGCCCTGATCCCGCGCGGTATGGATCCAGTCGATCCAGGGGCGGCGCTTATCGGCATCGACCGGGCCGGTGGCGCCCAGCACCACGACCGGCATGCGGTCGCACCAGGCATTGAAGATCGCCATGGTGGCGTGCATCAGCCCGACATTGGAATGCACGATCGCACCCATCGCGCGTCCAGTCACCTTGGCATAGCCCTGTGCAATTGCGACGGCGCTTTCCTCATGCAGGCAGAGCAGCATCTGCGGCCGCTCGTTGCCGAGATAATTGACGAGCGAATCGTGCAGCCCGCGATAGCTGGCGCCCGGATTGAGCGCGACATAGGGAATGTCGAGGTCGCGTAGCGTCTCGGCAACAACATCGCTGCCGAATGCTGGCGCGTTAATTCCCGCGGGCACGGGTGTTTCCACCTGCGCAGCGCCTGTTTCCGGCGTCGCACGTTTGTTCATTGCAAAGTCCAGTCGAAGCGGCTCGCGCTCACGGTGTCCGTCCCTGTTAAGCCGAGCTTTCGCGCCCGTGTTGGGATCATCCTAGCACTTTGACATTCGCTCATAGAAGCCGATAAATGCGAACGTCATTGTTGCATGTGAGTGAACAATTACGATGGATCGCTTCCGCTGTATGGAAACGTTTGTGCGCGTGGCCCGATCCGGCAGCTTTACGACCGCTGCGAACCAGCTCGGGCTCTCTCGCGCATTGATCTCGCGCCATGTCGCCATGCTCGAGGATCGGCTCGGTGTCCATCTCCTGCATCGCACCACGCGCTCGCTCAGTCTGACCGACGAGGGCCGCTCCTATCTTGCGTTCTGCGAGCGGCTGTTTCGCGACATCGAAGGGCAGGAACGGGCGCTGATCGAGACACCGGCCGAGCCGTCCGGAACGTTGCGCATCGCGGCGCCGAAATCGTTCGGCGCGCTGCATCTCGCCGATGCGATCATTGCCTTCGCGCGCGTCCAGCCAAAGCTGCATGTGCAGGTCATTCTGGAGAATGTATCGTTTCAGCCGAGCGATTTCGGCAAGCGCGGGTTCGATCTGGTGCTGCAGTTTTCGCCGTCGCGGAATGCGTCGCTGGTCGAAGCGCCGGTCGCGCCCATGGATTGGCTGGTCTGTGCGGCGCCGTCGCTCCTGATCCGGGAGGGGCGGCCGACCGCGCCTACCGATCTGGCGCGGTTTCCCTGTCTGCTGCACGAGACTGCGCTGCCGAACGACCGGCTCTGGCGCTTTGAGGGGCCGCGCGGCGCTTCGACCGTTAAGGTGACGGGGGTCTTTTCATCGAACAGCGCTCTTGCCCTGCGTAAGGCGGTGATTGCCGGCCTCGGGGCGGCGTTGTTGCCGCGTTACGTCGTCGCCGACGATATCGCCTCCGGAAATCTGGTGCCGCTGTTTCCACGTCACCGTGTGGCAGCGCGTCCGCTAATCGCGGTCTATCCGCGGGTGCCGGAAACGCCGCTGAAGGTGAGGGCGTTCGTCGCATTCCTGACGGAGTGGATTACGTCGCGCGGCGTCAATCTCATCTCGTCGCGGATTCCGTCCTCCGCCAATATGCGTTGAATGTCGGCGTCGTTTCTCACTGCGCGCTAACCGGCCTGTCTTAACCGGGCGAGCAATTTTACGCCGGCATAACCGTCCGGTTGCATGTTGACCTTGCGCTGGAAATTCGCCACCGCGCGCATGGTCTGCAGTCCGACGCGCCCATCGGTGCCGCCGGTATCGAAGCCAAGCCGCGTGAGCCTCGTCTGAATTTCCTGCACCTCGGCAAGCGTCGGCGCCCGTTCGCTGTTCGGAAAGGCCTGCACGAAAGAAGGATCTGCACCCATCACGCAATCGCCGAGGTGGCAGATCGCGAGCGCGTAATTCATCGACGGATTGTAGCTCTTCACCGCATCGAAATTGGCGCCGATCAGGAATTTCGGGCCGCCAGCCACCGGCACCCAGCCACGTGCGCGTGCGCCAGGCACAGTAAAGGGCTTGCCGTCGGCGCGTGTGATTCCGGCCTTTTCCCATTCGGCATAGCTGCGCGACCCCGAGGGGGCGGGACCCTTTACCTCATAGCCCCAGGGTTCGCCGCGCCGGTAATTGCCGCGCTGGATCAGATAGCGGCAGGTCCCGGCGAGCGCGTCGTCCGGGCGGCCGAACGGATAGGGGCGGCCGTCGCCGTCATAATCGGCCCCGATATTGAGCCAAACTTCCGGCATCCATTGCGTATGCCCCATCGCGCCGGCCCAGGAGCCGCGCATTTCCGATGGCGTGCCCCAGCCGCGCTCGACAATGCGCAGAGCGTTGATCAGTTCGGTTTCCCAATAGGTCCGACGCCGCGGCTCGCCCCAGGCGAGTGCGGCAAGGCACGGGAAGATCGGGCGCATGTGATTTTGAAATACGACCGGATCGCCATAGGCGGTCTCCATGCCCCACAACCCAAGCAGCGTGACGCGCGACACGCCGAAATCCTTTTCCATTCTGTCGAACAACGGGGCATATTGCTTCGCGCGTTCGCGGCCGGTGACGATGCGCCACTCCGAAACCCGGCGGTTGAGATATTGCCAGAGTTGCTCCTTGAATTCCGGTTGCGAACGCTGCAGCGCGAATACGTCCATGTCTGGTTTGAGCCCGGCCATCACGCGGTCGTAAGTGGAGCCGGAAATTCCGCGCGCCAGCGCTTTGGCGCGGAACGCCGTGACCCATTGCTCGAAAGGTTGCGCGGCGCTTTGCGCCAACAGCTCCCCAGGTAGGACGACTGCAGCCGATGACATGATCGCGCCTTGCAGCAGGCGCCGGCGTGTGAACATCGAATCGCGCATCAGGGTCATGCCCGATTCTATCGGATGCGACCTTGTCCGCAATCCGGCGGGACAAGCGTGATGTGGCAGGGCGGGTGCGCCTTAACGTCGCTTGCGGGCGTCCAGCCGCTCGGGCCGGGTCTTGGACCTGCTCAACGCCTTGGTGCGCGGCTTCTTTCGCGCATCGCGGGACATTACTTGTGCCGGCAAAGCGGCGGTGGCCGAGACAGCGAGCGCAGCTTCGCTCGCCGCGATGCCGGCTTCGGCGCCGCCGGACGGGTGCGGATCGCTCACCTCGCTGCCGCGGGCGCCGATCAGATGCTCGTAAGCCGCAACAAGCGTCATATACGGGTTGACCCGCACGTATCCGTCGCGGGTCGGGACCTGGATTTCGAAATGCAGATGCGTCGTGGTCATGCCGGGCCGGCGGTTGAAATTGCCGATGGTGCCGAGCCGCTCGCCCTCCTTCACCAGCCGCCCGCTGGAGATGCCATCCTCGTCAAGCGTGCGCGGATGCATGTGCAGATGTCGGAAACGCAGCCGCTCGCCCGGCGCATTGGTGACGAGAAAGAATGAGTCGTTCCAGGATTCGCGCAGGATCATGCCCTCCCGCGCGGCGACCACCGCGTCGCGATTGGCGGGGCAATCGCGTTTGCGGGGCCCCGGCTCACAGGTCACGCCCAGAATGTCCTGGCCCTGATGGCCACGCCCGGACGGACATTGACCGACGGCGAAGTCGCGCCGCTCGCAGAAATTATCGCGCCAGACATAAGGCTTGTCCGGCTTGCCATCATCGCCGCTGACGGCGGCGGGGGCCCAGGCGACCACCAGACCATTGCGCCGGCGGAACGCCTGGGTGGTGACATAGGCGGGGGCCGCGGCGGCGGGGAAGCGAATGCGAGCGTAGACCGTGGTGTCGGTATTGCCGGCCGGCGCGCGCATCGCTGTCCCGGTGACCAGCTTGCCCACCGGCTGATAATGGAACCTGTCGGATCGCGTTGCCGGCCGCTCGGCCGCGGGCGGTGGCGTGGTGGTGAAGGCAATCACGGGATTGCCGCCGACCATGCGCAAGGCGCGCAGGAAGTGCAGCGCGATGCGATCGGCATTGCGGCAGGAGAGGCGGGTGCGGCGCTGCGGCCCGTCGAAACACTGGATCGACACCACATAGGGAATGCCGAACCGCTCGAAACTGTAGCGCAGGGTGTGTTCCAGGATCTGCCGGGCGATACCGGGAAAGTCCTTGGCGATGTCGCCCGGCGGCTGGATTGCAGCGCCCTTGGCGGCCGGCAATTCGTAAAGCAGATTGAATGCCGAAATCTGCACCACCACCGGGTCGCGATAGTCGATATCGGAAAACGCCGGGACGTCGCGGGTGCGCAGCGCGAAGGTCGCATCGTATCCGGTCGGTCCCGCCTGAAAAAATCGGGTCGGCTCGAAGCCCGACATATAGCTCTCGACCGGATTGATATCGTCGGCCGCGCGATCGTGGATGTCGTCGCCGATGGCAAAGGGCAAGAGAACCGGTACCGGACTGCCCGCGATTGCCGGAAACCGCTCGGCGGCAAACGACGTGACCGCGGTGAGGCGGTCGCTGGGCGGCTCCAAGCGTGGGATGACAGGCAACGTCGCGCGCGCCGCCGCCCAGTCGGCGGCGAATGACAACGTGCGCGGCAGCGGCCATGATTCGGCGGAGGCTGCCGCCAAACCGGCCAGGATCATCAGGATGGCGACGGCCGCACGGCGCACGGGCTTGCTCCACACTTGCAGAGCGATCTAACGGCTTCGCGCCGTGGACGAAACCGAAAACTGAGCGCAGCGCAGCAAATGGGCCGCGGTGATGTCAATCCGCGGCCCGCTGTTGCAAACTGGTACAGGTTATCTGGCGCCCTGTCAGGCTGTGTCCCGACTCTGCAGTCCGGATTCAACCTTGGGCGTGCGATCAACCCTTGGGCTTGGGCTGATCGGCATCCTGCGCACAATCGGTTCGGGCCTCGACCGCCTTTCCGTCGCGCTGCACAGTCGGCGCCGCCGATTGTTCGTGTCCCTCGGCTGACGGAAGGATTGCGCTCTTCTCGACCGCCTGAGCATCCTCCGATGCAGTACCGGTGGTCTGTCCGGCGCTTGCAGGCGGGCAATTGGTCAGGTCTTTGTTGCCGTTTCCGGGACCATCGAGTTTCTGCGCAAGCGCTGTACTTCCCGCGAAAGCGATGACCGCCGCGGCCAAGGCAATTCTTTTCATCCGTGTTCTCCTGTTGAAGCGTGGATGCAAATTGCGTGTCACACGAGACTTGCCAGCGCCGCCGCGATGACAACGCCGATGGTGACCGTAAGCATGACGGTTGGATCGGAGCGATCGGCTCGTCTCCAGTCGTGTTCGACAGACGTGCGCATGCCGCCTCGCGCCCAGTTGTTGAATGAACTGTCGTGGTTTAAATGACTGGCGCTACAACGCGCTGTTACCTCGGAAGTTCCAGCTGCCCCAAGACTGACAAGCTTGAGCCGCAAACGGGCAGGTTTTCGGAACTCCGGCATAGCAGCGGTGCACCTGAGATCGGAACCTTCCGAAGTATCCGTGGTTGACGCACCGAGCGTGCCGCCGGCACCGCGCAGCAAGGAGATCACCATGTCCGACTTCGATCCCACGCGGGTGGACCCGAAACGGCCGGCCGTGAACGAGGCTGGCTACGCCGCGGATCGCGGCTTCAACTGGAGCTGGATCATCGGCGGCATTGCGGCCATCGTTGTTTTGTTCGTCGCCTTGAGCTTCCTGGGTGGCGATGACCGCACGGCCGAAACGACCCCGCCGCCCGCCACCACGGGCCAGTCTTCACCGATGAGCCCGGCGCCGACAGCGACGCCAAACGCAACACCGGCACCGGCCAATCCGTCGCCCGCGGAGCGCACCGCACCGCCGCCGGCTACCAATCAGAACTGATCATCGAACGTGCGTTGAAAGCCCCGGCCTCGGCCGGGGCTTTTTTGTTGCGTCCGCGACTCGAAACGGCTCGCGTCGGCTTATCCGCGCAACAGCATGGCCTTTCTTCGCCGCAGCCGTTTGACAGAGGCAATTTCCAACTTCGCATTCAACTTCGGGAGAACATTTTGCGCGCGCGGTGCCATATATGGCGTCACGACAAGTGTCTGGCACGCAAGCGCGAATGGAGCCGCAATGCGTTTCCTCCCGTTGTTTTTCGATCTCGGCAAAGGTCCGGTCATCCTCGTCGGCACGGGCAAGGAGGCGCTCGCGAAACTGCGCATCCTCAAGGCGGCCGGCGCGCAAATTCGTTGGTATGTGCTGGCACGAGATGATGTCGACGACGGTGATGCGCAGGATGTCGACCTTCGGATCGGGCTGCCTGCCGAAGAGGATTTCCTCGGCGTCATTGCGTTGGTTGCTTCCGCCGGCACGGAGTTCGACGAGCAACTTGCAGCGCGTGCGCGCGCCATGAATGTGCCGGTCAATATCGTCGACCGGCCGGACCTCTCAACCTTCATCTTTCCGTCGATCGTCGACCGCGGCGATGTGGTCGTCGCGATCGGCACCGGCGGGACGTCGCCGGTGCTGGCAAGGCGGTTGCGGGAAAAGATCGAGCAGCTTCTGCCCGAGCGCATCGGTGAATTTGCCGGCCTGATGGGCAGATATCGCGAGCGGCTCCACGCCTTGCGCCATCGTGGCTTTTCCACCCGTCACTTCTGGGAGCGGGTGATCGACGGACCGATCGGCGCGCTGTTTCTGGCGGGGCGCACCGCCAAGGCGGAAGCGGCCCTCATCATCGAAATTGAACGCGCTGGGCAGGAAGCGCCGCGGCCAGGCCAGGTGCAGATCGTCGGTGCCGGCCCGGGCGATCCCGACCTGCTGACGCTGAAAGCGTTCCATGCTCTGCAATCGGCGGACATTGTTCTGACAGACGATCTGGTGTCGTCGGAGATCCTCGGCCGCGTCAGGCGCGATGCCGAGATCGTCCATGTCGGCAAGCGCAAGGGCCATATAGGCATCGGCCAGGACGCCATCAATCGCCGCCTGATCGCGGAAGCGAAAGCCGGGCGCTATGTGGTGCGCCTGAAGGGCGGCGATCCTTTCATCTTTGGACGCGGCGGCGAGGAGCGCGAAGCGCTGGAAGCCGAGGGCATCGCCGTGACCGTCGTTCCCGGCATCACCGCGGCGCTGGGCTGCGCGGCGGAAGCGGGCGTGCCGCTCACTTTCCGCAAGGAAGCCACACGCCTGTCGATCGTCACCGCCAACACTGCCGATGGCGCCGACAAGATCGACTGGACCGGGCTTGCCGACCGCACCACCACGGTCGCGATCTATATGGGACTGACCGCCGCGGCATCCGTTCGCAACGGATTGGTGTCAGCCGGACGCGATCCGCAAACACCGGTCGCGGTGCTGGCACGCGGCACGCGTCCGGACTCGCGCAGCCTCACAGGCACGCTGTCGCAATTGCCCGCGCTTGCGGCCGGGGCAGGCGAGGGGCCCGCGCTGATCGTGGTCGGCGATGTGGTCACGCATTCGCGCGCGTGGAAAGACGCGGTCGAACTTTTAGAGGCCGCCGAATGACCGCGCCGCAACAGCAGAAGCTTAAAGTCAAAGGCCCGGTGGTTATCACCGGCAACCGTCTCGGCGACGGCGCGGTGGTGTATCGCACCGCGACGCGCGGCTGGTCGACGTCTCTCAGCGAAGCAATCGTGACGACAACAGCCGATGAGGCGACGCGGCTCTTGAAGGACGCGAATGCCAGCGACATCGAGGCGGTCGGCGCCTATGTCGCGCCGGTGATCCTCGAGGGCGATGACATCAGGCCGGGCAACCTGCGCGAACGAATCCGCGTCGCTGGACCGACCTTTGCGCTTCCGGGCAGTGAGGCGGCCTGAGTCATGTATCTCTACGATGAATACGATCGCACTCTGGTTGCCGAACGGGTCGAAGAGTTTCGCGACCAGGTCGAACGGCGGCTGTCGGGTGCGCTGAGCGAGGACGAGTTCAAGCCGCTGCGGCTGATGAACGGCGTCTATCTGCAACTGCACGCCTACATGTTGCGGGTCGCAATCCCGTATGGCTCGCTCTCATCCGACCAGATGCGCACGCTGGCGCATGTCGCGCGGCGCTATGACCGCGGCTACGGCCATTTCACCACACGCCAGAATATCCAGTTCAACTGGATCAAGCTCGACGACATGCCCGAAGTGCTCGCGGTCCTGGCCGAGACCCATCTGCATGCGATGCAGACCAGCGGCAATTGCATTCGCAATGTCACCAGCGATCAATGGGCGGGCGTCGCGCCGGACGAGGTCGAGGACCCGCGCGTCTATGCCGAGATTCTGCGCCAGCACTCGACCATGCATCCGGAATTCTCGTTCCTGCCGCGCAAGTTCAAGATCGCGGTGACCGCGGCCGAGCACGACCGCGCCGCCATCCGCGTGCACGATATCGGACTGCGCCTGCACAGGAACGATGCTGGCGAGACCGGCTTCGAGGTCGTGGTCGGCGGCGGGCTGGGGCGGACGCCATTCATCGGCAAGACCATCAAGTCGTTCCTGCCCAAGCGCGACCTGCTCAGCTATATCGAGGCGGTGCTGCGCGTCTACAATCTCTATGGGCGCCGCGACAACATCTACAAGGCGCGGATCAAGATCCTGGTCCATGAACTCGGCGCGGAGAAGTTTGCCGCCGCGGTCGAGGAGGAATGGCGTGCGATCAGGGACTCTGCGCTTGCGCTCGACGACGCAATCATCGCCGACATCGCCTCGCGCTTCCGTTATCCGGCATACGACGCGTTGGCCGACACAACCGACATCCTGAAAACCGAGCGGGCAGCCGATCGCGCTTTCGATACCTGGTATGGCAATTCGGTCGCCGCGCACAAAGTGCCCGGCCATGCGATCGTCACGGTGTCGCTGAAACCGGTCGGCGCGCCGCCCGGAGACGCCACCGCCGACCAGATGGACGCGATTGCCGATCTCGCCGACCGCTATTCGGCTGGAGAGATCCGGGTGGGGCATGAGCAGAACCTGGTGCTGCCGCATGTGCGCCAGCGCGATCTGCCGGCGCTGTTCCGCGCACTCGACGCCGTCGGATTGGCGACCCCGAATGTCGGCCTCGTGTCCGACATTATCGCGTGCCCGGGCCTCGATTATTGCAGCCTCGCCAATACCCGTTCGATTCCGGTGGCGCAGGAGCTGACCCGCCGCTTCCGCAACATTGAGTCGGCGCACAATATCGGCCGTCTGCACATCAACATTTCCGGCTGCATCAATGCCTGCGGACACCACCATGTCGGCCATATCGGCATTCTGGGCGTGGAGAAGAACGGCGAGGAATTCTTCCAGGTCACGCTCGGCGGCCGTGCCGACGAAAATGCCGAGCTTGGCACGCTGCTCGGGCCTGCGGTGCCCTACGAGCAGGTCGCCGATGTGATCGAGGACGTGGTCGCAGCCTATATCGAATTGCGGGCGCGCCCGGATGAATTGTTCGTCGAGACCGTCAGGCGGCTCGGCGTCGAACCTTTCAGGGAACGCGTCTATGCCACTCATTGAAGACGGCGAAGTGGTCCAGGACCGCTATGTGCGGATCGCCGACGATAGTCCGGTGCCTGAGGAAGGTCCGGTCCTGCTGTCGGCGGCGCGCTTTCTCGCCGACGCCGAACGCATCGCTGGCCGTCCCGGGGCCACCGGCGTGCTCTGGCCGAACGATCGCGACATTGCCGAACTCGCGCCGTATCTCGGCCGGCTGTCGCTCATCGCGCTGGTGTTCCCGACCTTCAAGGACGGCCGCGCCTACAGCCAGGCGCGCACGTTGCGTGAACGCTACCGGTTCGCGGGCGAATTGCGGGCCACTGGCGATGTCCTGCGCGACCAGTTCCTGTTCCTGCATCGCGCGGGGTTCAATGCATACGAGTTGAAGAAGGCCGCCGACGCGCCAGCTTTCTGCGATGCGCTGCGGCGCTACATCGCCTTCTATCAACCGGCTGCTGACGGGGCAGTCAGCGTGTTGCGCCAGCGGCTGAAGGCTTCCTCGCAGCGGCAGCTTCCCGCGACCGAGCACGCCTGAATGAACGCAATGGAAACCCTCAGCGCCCGCACCAACCGGCTGAACAAGGCGCTCGCTGCCGCGTCGCCCGCGGCAGTGATCGAAAAGGCGGTCGAAACGATACCGGCCGGCCGGATTGCCATCGTGTCGTCGTTCGGAACGGAATCGGCCGTGCTCCTCAAATATGTGGCCGATGTCGATCCGGGCCTGCCGGTGCTGTTCCTCGATACCGGCATGCTGTTCGACGAGACGCTCGATTATCGCGACCGGCTGATCGACTTTTTCGGGCTGACCGACGTGCGCTCGCTCAAGCCGCAGATCGACCTGGTGGAGCGCCGCGATCCCGGCCGTGATCTTTGGATGAGCGACACCGACAGCTGCTGCCATATCCGCAAGGTCCGGCCATTGTCCGACGCGCTCGGCGCCTTCGACGGCTGGATCAACGGACGCAAGCGCTTCCATGGCGATGTCCGCGCCAACATCGTTCATGTCGAAACCGATGGCCGGTTGCTGAAGTTCAATCCACTGGCGGCGCTGTCGCGCAAGGAGGTTGCGCAGGTGTTCGAGGCCGAGGGCCTGCCGCGCCATCCGCTGGAAAGGCTTGGCTTCGCTTCGGTCGGTTGCATGCCTTGCACCAGCCGCACCCGCGAGGGCGAATCCCCGCGCGCCGGACGCTGGCGCAATCAGAACCGCAGCGAATGCGGCATCCACCGCGTCGGGCTGCCGGCCGGCGCCGGCTGCGGTTGTTAACGGAGCGGCAACCGCGTTTCGAAAAATGCGGCGCTGCCCGCCCGCGCCCGCGCCACACATAGACGTTGATTAAAGTTTTCTGCCTTAACCCGGTACCCGAGCGCAGCCTTGTCTTGCTGTGCGGCTTGCCCGTTGGTGAGGTGATGAAAACAATCGCTCTTGCAGGCCTGCTGGGTGCGGCCATTATCGGCGCCGGTGGCTATCTGTTTGCTTCGACAGACGACGCAACGATCAAGACCGGAAGCGTCAAGACCGCGGCTCCGGTTCTGGCGACCGATCCACGGACCGCGATGAATGTGGTCAAGGTGGACTGGCGCCGCGACGGCTTCGGTTATACGGCGGTGGCCGATGTGTCGGTCCGCAACAACAACAGCTATTCGGTTCGCGTCGATCGCATCAGTTGCCGCTTCCGGGGTCCCGACGGTGCCATGGAAGATCATGCGCAGGGCGTCTACGACATCGTCCAGCCGCGCACCGAACGCACGATCCGCAACGTCTCGCTCGGCTTCGTCAGCAGCGAAGCGAAGGGGATCGATTGCAGCGTTGCCGGCGCGCGGAAGGAATTCTGAGCGGCGGCTGACTGAGCCTACGGCGTTGCGGCCAGCACGCGGTCGATCTCGGCCAGGGCCTTTTCCTTCTCGTCCTCGCCCATCAGCGAAGCGTGGAAACCGTTGCGCACGATCGCCACGATCTCGTCGCGGCTGAGCGTCAGCGCCTCGGATACCGCGCGGTAATTCTGGTTCACATAGCCGCCGAAATAGGCGGGATCGTCGGAATTGACGGTGACCACCAGCCCCTTGTCCATCATCCGCCGCAACGGATGGTGCCGCAGGTCGTCGACCACCCGCAGCCGCAGGTTCGACAGCGGGCAGACCGTGAGCGCCATTTTCTCCCGCGCCAGCCGTCCGACCAGTGCGTCGTCGTCCATCGCGTGGTTGCCGTGATCGACCCGCATCACGCCGAGGATATCGAGCGCCTCCCAGACATAGCTCGCCGGCCCTTCCTCGCCGGCATGGGCGGTGAGAAAGAAACCGGCGTCGCGGGCGCGCGCATAGACGCGGGCGAATTTGCCGGGCGGGTTGCCGCGTTCGGCCGAGTCGAGCCCGATGCCCATGATGCGGTCGCGGAACGGCATGGCGGCATCGAGCGTCTTCTGCGCACTGGTCTCGTCGAGATCGCGCAGGAAGCACATGATCAGGCTCGCGGACACGCCGAGTGTTTGCCTCGCATCGGCGATCGCGCGCGACAATCCGTTGATCACGGTCTCGAAGGTAATGCCGCGATCGGTATGGCCCTGCGGATCGAAGAACATCTCGACATGCCGCACATTGTCGGCCTGCGCGCGCTGCAGATAGGCGAAGGCAAGATCGTAGAAATCCTGCTCGGTGATCAGGACCGACATCCCCAGATAATAGACGTTGAGGAAATCCTGCAGGTTGTTGAAGCGGTAGGCGGCGTGGATGTCCTCGACCGAGGCATAGGGCAGGGCGATGCCGTTCCGCCGCGCCAGCGCGAACATCATCTCCGGCTCGAGGCTGCCCTCGATATGGATGTGGAGTTCGCATTTTGGCAGGCTTTTGATCAGGGTGTCAGTCGTGGCGGCCATATCGTTGCACCTTGTGCCGGAGCTTCCGGTCGGCAATCGCGGATGCCGCGCCGATGTGCCGGATGCTTCGCCGTCCCGGCCTGAACGCGGCGTCGAGCTGGTTTTGTCGGCGACCGCCGACGGATGATCGAACGGCGCAAGAAGCTGGAAGATAACCCGATCGAGCGGGCCGGTCAGCTTCGAAGTCGCGACGGTTGATGATTGCTCGGCGCGCGCCATGTCGATGGCGGGTGCTTGTCTGAGATATCTGTGTCGACCGATCCTGCCGGAGATCGAGAGCCCCCAGCGCTGGGGGCGACATGGGCGCTGGGGGCTTCGCACTATTCGCGACAATGAGGGGGTCGCGATCTGCAAGCAGCAGATATTCCGTTTCTTGCATGTACATAGCCGGCACGCCAGCATCAATGCCTGTAAACCTTAAGAGTGCGTACGGCGTCCACGCAGCGAGCGCCCGGACAGGTGCGAAACAGACACCATCGATTGTGCCGCTGGCGTGCTGAACCAGTCGAACGACATTCTGACAGGGGGATGTGTGGGCGATGTCGCGCCGGTGATGGCGCGCCCAAGGGGAATCGAACCCCTGTTTTCGCCGTGAAAGGGCGACGTCCTGGACCGCTAGACGATGGGCGCTGACCGGCCGCTAAGGCCGGGGCGTTGTATAGTCAGGGATTGGCGGGGAGGCAAGGCACCGTATGCCCCGATCGGCAAAAACCGGCCGCGGCCGCCTTTACCAATGGCCGGTATTCGGCATCGAGGCCCAAGGCTCCTCCGGCGGCAGGGCATTGCCCTTCTGCAGGAGTTCGATCGACTGGCGGTCCGGCGAGCGGATGAAGGCCATCTGGCCGTCGCGCGGGGGCCGGTTGATGGTCACGCCGGCTTTCATCAGCCGCTCGCAGGTCTCGTAGATATTGTCGACCTCGAAGGCGAGGTGGCCGAAATGCCGCGCTTCGCTGTAATCCTCGGTGTCCCAATTGTGGGTGAGTTCCAGGAGTGGGCCCGGCCGGCCCTGCCGCTTCGATTGCTCGACAATGGTCTCGTCATCCGGCGCCATCAGGAACACGAGGGTGAAACGGCCCTTCGGATCCTCGCGGCGGAAGGATTCCTTCAGCCCGAGCTTGTTGCAGTAGAAATCCAGCGCGGCGTCGAGGTCGCGCACCCGCAGCATGGTGTGGAGATAGCGCATGGGCCCGGGTTCCCTCTCAAAGATGCCGTGAAGATGCCTGACGTAGTGGGCAGGCGCGGCGAGCGCAAGCCGTTGCGCATCGCGGCCGCCTCACGCCATATTCGGCCGCATCGATACGCCCGCACCGTGAGAGCCTGAAGGAATGATCGCGCCCGATCTTGAAACCGCGACCGCTTCGCTGCGCGAGATGATCGACGCGTCGGAACGCATAGTGCCGTTCACCGGCGCCGGCATCTCGACCGAAAGCGGTATTCCGGATTTTCGTTCGCCCGGCGGATTGTGGACCAAGACGCAACCGATTCCATTCGATCAGTTCCTCGCGAGCCGCGAGATGCGCGACGAAGCGTGGCGACGCCGCTTCGCGATGGAAGAGTATTTCGGCCGCGCAAAACCCACACGCGGACACCTCGCGCTGGCATCGCTGTATCGGATCGGCAAGTCGCCGGGCGTGATCACGCAGAATATCGACAATCTGCACCAGGCCGCGGGCGTGCCGCCGGAACATGTGATCGAGTTGCATGGCAACACCACATTCGCGACCTGCCTCGACTGCGCGAAGCGGTACGAATTGACACACATCAAGGAAAAATTCGATTCGGCGGGCGGTCGTGCGCCGGATTGCGATTGCGGCGGCTATATCAAGAGCGCAACAATCTCGTTCGGACAGGCGATGCCGGAACAGGCGATGCTGCGGGCGCAGGAGTGGGCGCAGGATTGCGACCTGTTCGTCGCGATCGGCTCGTCGCTCGTGGTATGGCCGGCGGCGGGCTTTCCGTTGCAGGCGAAAAAGAACGGTTCGCGTCTCGTGATTATCAACAGAGAGCCGACCGAGTTCGATTCGATCGCGGATCTGGTCATTCGCCACGATATTGGCGATACGCTGGCGCCTCTGATCGCTCACTGATTCGTGTCAAGATACTTTTGCACAGGGCCTCTGTAATCGTTTGCGGCCTTCATTTTCCCCTTTTACAAACACCGGTCAGTGTTACTCTTGAGACGAAGAGATTCGTCTCAAGCGTTCGGAAGAGACGCTAACAGAAGCGGCGGCGCGGCGGTCATGGCGTCCGGCGAGATGGGGACAAAGTTGTCCGGTGCAGGTTACGATCTGGGGCCAGATCGTCACACAGGGGTGGCGGATGAAACCGCTACAGACCTGGTTGAAATCTCAGGCACCATAAAATGGTTCGACGTGTCGAAGGGCTTCGGCTTCATCGTCCCTGACGATGGTTCCGCCGATGTCCTGCTGCACGTGACGTGCTTGCGCCGGGACGGTTTCCAGACCGCCTATGAAGGTGCACGCGTGGTCTGCGAAGTGCTGAACCGTCCCAAGGGGGCTCAGGCCTTTCGCATTCTCTCGATGGATGAGAGCACCGCGATCCATCCGGCGCAGATGCCGGCACCGCGCACGCATGTCACGGTGACACCGACGTCGGGACTCGAGCGCGTCATCGTCAAGTGGTTCAATCGCTTGCGAGGCTTCGGCTTCGTGACCCGCGGCGACGGAACTCCGGACATCTTCGTCCATATGGAAACGCTCCGCCGCTACGGCATGACCGAGCTGCGTCCCGGCCAGACCGTGCTGGTCCGCTTCGGCCCCGGCCCCAAGGGCCTGATGGCTGCGGAAGTGCATCCCGACGGTGGATCTCTCGGGCCGTCCTCACATTAGTCTGACGTCCTGAGTCAGTCTCCGAGAGCAGCGTCCCGTCAGCCGAAGCGTTGCGGCCCTCGCAGGATCGTGAATCCAGGCTCGATCAAAACGCCCACTTTGCCATTTGTCCTCAAAAGCGAGCGCTTGTAAAAGCGACCGCGGCAAGTGGATGAATGCGGTGGGCCGGATTGACCTGGAACATCGGGGAAACTCGGACCATCTGGACACCCGGAACGTGATCGCCGCTGACAGCATGTCTCGCGCGACCGATTCCACGGCAAGGCGGTTGGCGTAATGTCTTTGCAATCTGCATCATTGGCTTTCGTGCCGGCGCAGCGGTGCCTGCAGGCGGCGCTTGTGTTCGTGCTGGTGTTGCTCGCGGGCCAGCAGGCGGCGCGCGCCGCCGACGACACGACGCTCGAGATCGTCACCCAGAATGGCGTGCACGTGTTCACCGTGGAAATGGCCAGGACCGACGAGGAGCGGCAGAAGGGTCTGATGTTCCGCAAGGAAATGCCGGAAGGCACCGGCATGCTGTTCGACTTCAAGCCCGATCAGAACGTCTCGATGTGGATGCGCAACACCTACATCCCGCTCGACATGCTCTTCATCAATGGCGACGGCACGATCCGGCGCATCGCGGAAAACACCGAGCCCATGTCCGAGCGGACCATTCCGTCGGGGGGGCCGGTTCGCGGCGTGTTCGAGGTGATCGCCGGCACCGCGAAGAAGCTCGGCATCAAGGCTGGCGACAAGGTCGCCCATCCGCTGTTTTCCGACCGGTAACGCCGGACCGGCGGCACCGCCGCCGGGATTTCTTGCGGGCCCGGTCGTCCGCCATGCCGGTCTGCTTGCGGCGCCGCCGCAAAGTCCCTATTCATGCTCCGACGTCGGCCCGGATCGGGGCATAGCGCAGCCTGGTAGCGCATCTGCTTTGGGAGCAGAGGGTCGCAGGTTCGAATCCTGCTGCCCCGACCAACCGTTCCGCCGGCACGTGAGGGGATTTGCGAGCCACATGACCGCACGCATCTACAAGCCGGCCCGGACCGCGATGCAGTCCGGTACCGCCAAGACCAAGGCCTGGGTGCTGGATTTCGAGCCGGAAGCGCCGCGCGTAGTGGAGCCGCTGATGGGCTGGACCTCATCGACCGACATGAAGAGCCAGGTCCGGCTGCGGTTCGCAAGTCGCGAAGAGGCTGTGGCGTATTGCGAGCGGGAAGGGATCGCCTACCAGGTGTTCGAGCCGAAAGAGCCTGTCCGCCGCGCCATTGCCTATGCCGACAATTTCGCGTTCCAGCGGCGCGGTCTCTGGACGCACTGACGGACGCCTCCGGCGCGGCCGACTGATCCGCCGCAAACCGGACGGCGCTCCGGGTTCCGGATAACCGTCTCCCTCTCTCTCTCTCTGCCCGGGCCATTGCCTGTCACGGCGCGTGTGCGCGATAAGGGGACAGCCGATCTCCACAAAGCCGGGAGTGCGCTGTGGCAAAACCGCGTTTCCTCAATCCGCCGACGCTCTACAAGCCGCCGGGCTACAGCCATGTCGTCGAGGTCAGGGGCCCGGGGCGCGTCGTCTATATTGCGGGCCAGCTTGGATTCGATGCGCAGGGTAACCTGGTCGGCGCGCCCGGCGACTTTCGCGCGCAGGCAATGCAGGCCTTCGAAAACCTGAAGCTTGCTCTGGCCGCTGTCGGCGCCGGCTTCGGTGACGTGGTCAAGCTCAACAATTATCTGACCGACATGTCGCATTTGCCGGTGTTTCGCGAGGTGCGCGATCACTATCTCAATGTCTCGGCGCCGCCGGCTTCGACTACGATCGAAATTTCGAAATTCGCGCGCGACGGTGCGTTGATCGAAATCGAAGCGGTGGTGATGCTGGCGGACTAGACGATGGCCGCCGCAGCACGCGGGTTCGGTGTTCGGGCTGCAGCGGTCCTGCTGCTGATCGCAGTGTCGGTTGGCGCCGGCTCGTCGCAGAACCGGGATGCCCAGGCCGATGCGCCGGCCAAGGTCGATGTGGTGCGGGAACTGCAACGCGCGGTGCGCGAGAATGACCGGGCGTGGCTTGCGGCGCGCATTCGTTACCCGCTGCGCTATCACGGCCGGACCATCGCGGTGATCCGCAATCGCGACGACTTCCTGCGCGGCTATGACAGTTTCGTCTCCGACCGGCTGCGCCGCGCGATCCTTGGCCAGGACCCCGAGCGGGTGTTCGAGAACTGGCAGGGCATGATGGTCGGCGAGGGCGCCCACAATATGTGGTTGCGCGAAAGCGGGGAGGGCAACGCGGCCCGCTACGAGATCGTGACGATCAACGATTCACGATAGACTGGCCGGTGTTGCGGGCCGCGATCCGGCCGGTTCGGCGATGGCGACCCCGGGATGACTCGAACATCCAACCGCCGGATTAGAAATCCGATGCTCTATCCAGTTGAGCTACGGGGCCTTGGTCTGCCTTGCCCTGGCGTGGCAAATCTGCCGGACCCAGAGCAGGGCCCATATAGCTTCGTTCGGCCGGGCCTTCAAACGCCGCCCTGACGCTGCCCGCGCTTTTTTACCGGTTCGGCATGGTGCGCCGGACGCCGCGGGGCGCTAGGGTGATGTGGGGCAGAGTGGCGGCGGCTGGCTTCGGAGATCGCACGATGGCGATGATCGCTGAGACACGGATACCGGTCGACGCCGACGACCGGCTGCGCGGCATGATCCGAATCGAGGGTGGCACGTTCCACATGGGCTCGGACCGGCATTACCCGGAAGAGGCGCCGGTGCACCGCGTCAGCGTCGACGGTTTCTGGATCGACCGCACGCCTGTGACCAACCGGCAATTCAAGGACTTCGTCAAAGCCACCGGCCATGTGACCTTCGCGGAAATCCCCCCCGACCCGAAGGACTACCCGAACGCGCTGCCGCACATGCTCTATGCCGGATCGCTGGTGTTCACACCGCCGGCGGGGCCTGTCGATCTGCGCAACTGGGGCCAGTGGTGGACCTTTCTCAAAGGAGCGGACTGGCGTCATCCATACGGCCCGAAGAGCAACATCAACGGGCTCGACAATCATCCGGTCGTCCATGTCGCCTATTCCGACGCGCTCGCTTATGCGCGCTGGGCCGGCAAGGATCTGCCGACCGAAGCGGAGTGGGAATTCGCCGCGCGCGGCGGGTTGGACGGCGCCGAATACGCATGGGGCGACGAACTCACGCCGGGCGGCGAACATCGCGCCAATACCTGGCAGGGCAATTTTCCGCATGAGAATCTGGCGCGCGACGGGTTCACGCGCACGTCCCCGGTGACGGCGTTTCCGCCGAACGGCTACGGCGTCCACGACATGATCGGCAATACCTGGGAATGGACGTCGGACTGGTATGCGCCGAAACACGAAGCCGATGCCGCGAAGGCTTGCTGCGTGCCGGAAAATCCGCGCGGCGCGCGCGAGGATGCAAGCTACGATCCCTGCCAGCCGGAGATCAAAATCCCGCGCAAGGTCTTGAAGGGCGGCTCGCATCTGTGCGCGCCAAATTACTGCCGGCGTTATCGCCCCGCCGCGCGTCATCCCGAGCCGGTCGATACCTCGACCAGCCATGTCAGCTTCCGCTGCGTGGTGCGAAAGGCTGAGCCCGCCTGAAACGCAAGCTGGCCGGGCAATTCGATCTTGCCGGAACGATTAGTTCGCCGCGAGGCGATTGGCCTTTTGCAGGCTCGCCATCAGTGGCTCGACGATTTCGTCTATCGCCCCGTGCCGCCGCATAAAGTCTGCTGGATCTCGTCCCACCGGTTCGTCCCGGGCCAACCGTTCCAAGGCGCGCTGGGCGTCCTGCGGCTTTCCGAGCTCGGTGTTTGCGACCGCGAGCAACAGCTGGCTGAAGCCGGTATCACCGAGTGCAGCCCGCTCGGACACTTCCAGCATTCCGGCGTAATCGTGCTTGAGATACAGATCGACCGCGACCAGGTGATAGTACCAACTCGGCGGATTCACGGTGCGCTCGATCGCGCGCTTGAGGATCGGGATGCCTTCCTCGAACTTGCCGCGCACGGCGAGACGCCAGCCCAGCTGCGCCAGCACCTCCGGGTCGTTGGGATTGAGCGCGGCAGCCTGGCGGGCGATGCGCTCGCTGTCATCGTAGCGCCCGAGATAGTGAAACGTCGCGGCGAGTGCCTTGAGCGCCAGCGGGTTTTTGGGCTGCAGGGTTGCGGCGCGTGAGGTTGCCTGAAGCGCCTTCTCGTATTCCTTCGCTCGTTCGCTATCGCCGGTATAGCCAAGGCGTCCGGCGTCCACGTGAAGCCATCCAAGCATCGCCCAGGCATCGCTGTAATCCGGGTCGCGCCTCACGGCCTGTTCAAGACACTGCAATGCGGGACCGAACTCCGTCCTGTTGAAGCTACGCCGATAGCTGTAGGCGCGGAGCACACAGACATAGCTCTGCATGCTCGACACCATCGGCGTCGCCCGTTGGGTGCCAATATCGTTCCTGACCGCGCCATAAGGCTGGCCGATCGCGGTCGCGATTTCCGCGGCCATGTCGCTCTGGACCCCTATGATAGCCTGCGGATCGGATGGACGCCTGAACGCTCCGGTCCAGATCACCTGTCCGGTCTGAGCGCTCACCACCTGGGCTGCGACAAGGATCTCTTCGGGATCGGTGCGGACGCTGCCGTGAACGACATAGGTCACGCCGAGATTTCGGCCCAGCTCGGCAGGGTCGCCCTTCATCTGGGTTTCGGCGGCTGCCGGCAAAGAATAGACGCGAAATCCGGGAAACCGGAACAGGTTGTTGACCAACTCGATCCTGATGCCCTGGGCGAGGTAGGACGTGTTTTGCGTCGAGCCGAGCGCCTCGAAAGGCAGGATGACGAGGGCGGGTTCGCGTGCGGCGGCGGCCGAGGGGACCTGTGTTCGTCCAGCGAACAAGAACCAGCCAATGGGAACGACTGCAATCATCGTTGCGATCAGGGCGCCGGCGGCAAGGACATTCCGAAAATTCCGACCGCTTGCCGCAACGGCCTCCGGTTCGATGATGCTGTCCGCAACAGCGCTGACGTCCGCCGCGCGATCGCCATCGTCGGTCGAGCGCGCCTCCGGCTTGTGCTGCCATTCGATGCTGGGTGCGTAGGAGCCCTTGGGGATGGAGATGCGGACCGGATCGTTGACGCCGGCATGAACGTAATAGCTGTCGAGATCGCGTCGCAGCCGCCTTGCCTCCAGGCGCACCACGGGGTCCGCGTTGGGGTCGAAGGTATCGTCGCGGCCAAACACCGCCAGCGCGACGGAATACCCTTTCAGCCTGTCGGCTCTCCCGGCCAATGCCTCTTCAACGATGTATCGCAGGAATTCACGCCGCTTTTGACTCGCGGGAAAGTGCTGGCTTGACAGTATACGGTCGAGTTCGCGGCGCGCGTCGTCCGGCGGTACGCTCGTGAGCTCCTGCTCCGGCTTGGTGACGATAGGATGTTGCACTGCGGCACGTCCTGCTGAGGACAGACAGACTATTTCAAACGAAACAACCCGCGATAGTCACAACGCGGTGTTGGCCAACCGATTGACATTCATCCCACAATCTCGCGCTCCTTCCGAACGGATTGCCAGCGCCAGGTCATCGCTTCAACCCCGATCCCGGACGATCGCAGCGCCCCTCAAAATTCGTCGGGGTACCGAAATAGGGGGTGCGAACATGTTCGCACCTTCTGTGCACACGGCCATGACGCTATCAGCGGTCGGGATGAAAGACAGTCAACGCTTCTGACGCGATGTTTCTGACTCGGCGCGGCCGAAATCCGGACCTCTGCAATGGAGCAGATTTTAACAATCATCGATCGATTTCCGCGCCGCGAATTCGAGATTCGTCAACGCTGCGCCAACGATCAGCAATTTCGCTCCGTATGCGAGGACTATGAAGAAGCCTCGGCGGCGCTGCGTCATTGGGAGAAGGCGGCGCGAGAAGGAGATCGCCGGGTCGAGGAGTACCGTTTGTTTCTGACCGAACTGGAAGCCGAGGTCCTGGCGCAACTGGACAGGCCGCGCCGGAACGCGGGGTAACGATGCGGATCCCGGGAAGAGGGATCGGTCGAACACGAGATTGCACGTCCTTGAGGTCCGTCAGAATGACGTCCGATACTCCGTCTCGCCTGGCGTTGACGTTCACGTGGTTCGTTGTCGCGTTGTGCGTCGGTTTGCTCGCCATCGGCATCGTCTGGCACGGACTTTCGCTCGAGGTTCAGCAACGGTTCTGGACCAACATCTTCGACCGCTTCAGCGGGCCAATGACTTTCCGCGTCTTCCTGCAGCCGACGATGGCGTTCATCGCCGCCCTGCATGACGGGCTCAAGGATGCCCGCGGGGTGCACAAGTCTTTCTTCTGGTCGGCGTGGTTCGATCGCTCGCTCCCGACCGGGCGCCTGCGCGAGGGACTGATCTCGGTTGCACGGGTCCTGTTTCTCGGAATGAGCATGGATTTCATCTACCAGCTCAGGGAGCTGGATGCGTTCTACCCAGCGGAAGCCGCCGTGATCGCGATCCTGCTGGCCGTGATCCCGTATTTCATCTTCCGCTGGATCGTCGAAGTCGTCGCGCGCCGGTGGTTCGCGCGCCATCCGAAGTCGCAATCGCAGGAATAACGGAATGGACCCGGTCCATATCAAGTCGCCGACGGACGACCCTTCGGTCGAATTGGCCTCGCGCCGAACCGGCATGTCGTTCCAGCGCACCCGCATGAGCGCGGACCGTACGTTGATGTCGGTCATCCGCACGTCGCTGTCGCTGATCGGCTTCGGATTCACGATCTTCCAGTTTTTCGAGAAGTTGAAAGAAGCGGGAACGCTCGCTCATGCGGGTGCGCCGCGCAATTTCGGCATCGCGCTGGTTGCGCTGGGCATCGTCATGCTTGTCGGAGGGATCATCTACCACGTGCAGTTCATGCTGCATCTGCGTCATCAGCGTGAAGCGATGATTGCCGAGGGGCTGGTGCATGGCGAGAGCAAGTTTCCGGTCTCGCTGACGCTCCTGACTGCCGTCATCCTGCTGCTGATCGGCGTCACCGCGATAACCAGCATGCTGTTCAATATCGGGCCGTTCGGATGAGGCGAATGGAGAAAAACAAAGGAGACGAAGTCTAGGAGGCCGGCGCGAACGCGCCCATCAAAGTGCGGCAAGTTGGCTTTTCAATTCAAGAACACTCAAACGTCACTGGGAAAGGGATAACGCTATGGCGAAGAAACCTAATTTTCTAATTCTATGGGGCGACGATATCGGCCAGTCGAACCTGAGTATCTACACCCGCGGCCTGATGGGCTACCGGACGCCCAATATCGACAAGATCGGGGAGCAGGGCGCGCTGTTCACCGACTATTACGGCGAGCAAAGCTGCACGGCCGGCCGCGCCTCGTTCATCACCGGTCAATCAGGGTTGCGTACCGGTCTGACCAAGGTCGGGTTGCCGGGCGCAGACCTCGGCATGCGTGCGGAGGATCCGAACATCCCCGAACTGCTGAAGCCGCTCGGCTATGCCACCGGCCAGTTCGGCAAGAACCATTTCGGCGACAAGGACGAGCACTTGCCGACGATGCACGGGTTCGACGAGTTCTTCGGCAACCTCTACCACCTCAATGCCGAGGAAGAACCTGAGCTTCCTGACTATCCAAACGAGAAGGACTTCCCGGATTTCAAGAAGAAGTTCGGTCCGCGCGGCGTGCTGCACTCCTGGGCGGATGGCAAGGGTGGCCAGAAGATAGAGAATACCGGCCCGCTCACCAAGAAGCGCATGGAAACCTGCGACATCGAATTCCTCGAAGCCGCGCAGAAATTCATCAGGCAGGCGGTCAAGGACGACAAGCCGTTCTTCGTCTGGTTCAACACCACGCACATGCATTTCCGCACCCATATCGAGGATCGCATCCGCGGTCAGTCGGGGCGCTGGCAGTCGGAATACCATGACTGCATGATCGAGCATGACAGGCATATCGGCATGATGCTCGACCTGCTTGACGAGCTCGGCGTGACCGACAACACCATGGTCATGTATTCGACCGACAACGGGCCGCACATGAATTCGTGGCCGGATGCCGGCATGACGCCGTTCCGCAACGAAAAGAACTCGAACTGGGAGGGCGCCTACCGTGTACCGTGTCTGGTGCGCTGGCCGGGCGTGATCAAGCCCGGCACGGTCGTCAACGACATCGTCGCCCATCTCGACTGGCTGCCGACCATCGTCGACGCCGCCGGCGATCCCAATATCAAGGAGAAGTTGAAGAAAGGCGGCGTCGAGGCGAACGGCAAGAAGTTCAAGGTCCATCTCGATGGCTTCAGCCTGATGCCGTTCTTTACCGGCAAGGCGAAGAAACCAGACCGAAAGGGCTTTTTCTACTTCACCGACGACGGCGATCTTGCCTGTCTGCGCTACGACAACTGGAAGGTCGTTTTCATGGAGCAGCGCGTCCGCGGCACATTGCAGATCTGGGCGGAGCCCTTCATAACGCTGCGCGTTCCGAAGATGTTCAATCTGCGAACCGATCCGTACGAGCGCGCGGACGTGACATCCAACACTTACTATGACTGGCTGCTCGACCACGTCTTCCTTCTTGTTCCCGCTCAGGTGGGCGTGGCTGAATTCCTGGGCACGTTCAAGGAATTCCCGCCACGGCAGAAGGCGGCAAGCTTCGGCATCGATCAGGTGATGGAGAAGATGACGGAAGCCGCCGCAGGCGGGCATCGCTAGCCTTTCCAAAAGCGCGAGACTTGGGCGGCGGGAGCCATCCCGCCGCCCGTCATGACAGCCGGGGATATCGCGCATGCTGAAGGAATGGCTGGTCGTCATCACCGAGCAGGCCGTGGTCGTCATCGACTTCATGGCGCTGATCGTGATCCTGATCGGCACCTTCGAGGCTTTCATCCGCGGTGGCTGGGTCCTTGTGTCCTCGCGGTCCGGGCATGAGCGGCGCGATGTGTGGCTCCGATACGCGCGCTGGCTGGTGGCGGGGCTGACGTTCCAGCTCGCCGCCGATATCATCGAGACATCGATCACGCCCTCCTGGGAGGAGCTTGCCAAGGTTGGCGCGATCGCGGTGATCCGGACGTTCCTGAATTTCTTTCTCGAACGCGATCTGAACGAAGTAAGAGAACGCGAACGCGAAGCAGCGGAAGCGCGATAGGAGAATTGAATGGCGTGGCGAAATGCGCTGAGATCGCTGACGCTGGCGGGCGCGATCCTGCTCGCCACGCTGGCAGCGGTATCGGCCCAGACCGATCCGCTGCCCTCATGGAACGAGGGCGCGGTGAAAAAGGCGATCACCGATTTCGTCACCCGGGTGACGACGCCGGGTTCACCTGATTTCGTGCCGGAGCCCGAACGGATCGCGACTTTCGACAATGACGGCACGCTGTGGTGCGAAATGCCGTTCTATTTCCAGATGGCGTTTGCGTTCGACCGCCTCAGGGCGATGGCGCCCCAGCATCCGGAATGGAAAACCAAAGAGCCGTTCCGTTCGCTGCTGAAGGGCGATGTCGCCACCGCGGCGAAAGCCGGCGAGAAGGGGCTGCTGGCCGTGGTGGCGGCCACGCATTCCGGCATGACGGTGCCGCAGTTCGAAGTGCTGGTTAGCGACTGGATCAAGACCGCGCGGCATCCGCGGTTCAAGCGGCCCTATAACGAACTGGTCTACCAGCCAATGCTGGAGGTGCTCGCCTATCTGCGCGCCAACGGCTTCAGGACCTTCATCGTCTCCGGTGGCGGCATGGACTTCATGCGCCCTTGGGCGCCGGCGGCCTACGGCATCCCGCCGCAGCAGATCGTCGGATCGTCCGGCGTCACGCAATTCCGGCTCAACAAGAACGGCAAGGGCGAATTGGTCAAGACCGCGAAGGTGGATTTCATCGACGACGGTCCGGGCAAGCCGGTTGGCATCAACCGCAATATCGGGCGTCAGCCGATCATCGCATTCGGCAATTCCGACGGCGACCTGCAGATGCTGCAATACACGACGTCGGGCACCGGCGCGCGGCTTGGTGTCTATGTGCACCACGACGATGCGGTGCGGGAATATGCCTATGACCGCAAGTCGCAAATCGGCAAGCTCGACAAGGGACTGGACCAAGCGCCGAAATGGGGCTGGCCGGTGATCTCGATGAAGAACGACTGGAAAGTCATTTTCCCATTCGAGATGAAGTAGGCGGGGGATCGCCCTGGCCTGGCCCCGGCACGATCCTTGGATGCAGCGATGTGGATACGAGTGGCGTGACGGCCGGTCCGAAGCGGATGGGCATTTTCCAGCGCAACGGAAGTTGCAATAGTTCATGAGTTGAGGTCGTGCGAGTCGGGGGGCGTCCGTGACCGGGATAAAGTTACGTGCGGGTTTACGCGGTTACATGGTGGCGGCTGTCGTGGCGGGAGCCATGGCGCCATGCCAGGCGCTCGCCGATCAGGGCGGCGTCAGCTTCTATGTCCCGGGATTGTTCGGCAGCTTCGCCGCATCACCGCTGGTGCCGGGCTGGAGCCTCGCGACCATCTACTACCACACCTCGGTGGAGGCCAGCGGCGCGCTCGCGGCGGCCAAGCAGGTGGAAATCGGCCGGCTAAACCCGCGCAACGTGCCGGTCAATCTCAGTCTCGATCTCAATCTCACCGGTCGCGCCGATATTGTCTTCGCCTCGCCGCAATATGTCTTCGAGCAGAAGATCCTGGGTGGCCAGTTCGCGCTCAGCATGCTGGCCGCCTATGGCCGCAATGCCGCGACGCTCGACGGCACGCTTACCGCATCCGCCGGTCCGTTGACCGTCACGCGGCAAGGATCGATCTCGGATTCGGTCACGGCTTTCACCGACGTGTTTCCGCAGGCCAGCCTGCGCTGGAATGCCGGCGTGCATAATCTTATGGTCTACACCACGACCAATGTCCGGGTCGGCAGCTACGAACGGACACGGCTCGCCAACACCGGGCTCGGCTTCAATGGCTGGGACAGCGGCCTGGGCTATACCTATCTCGATCCCGCCAAGGGCCACGAATTCTCGGCGACCTTCGGGGTGACCTACAACAACGTCAATCACGACACCGGCTACCAGAACGGGGTCGATTATCATCTCGATGTCGCTGCGGCGCAGTTCCTGAACAAGCAGTTCTATGTTGGCGCGGTGGGTTATGCCTACAACCAGTTCACCGACGACAAGGGCGCGCCTGCCTTCGTGCAAGACCCGAAGTCGCGCGTCTTCGGCATTGGGCCGCAGCTGGGTTACCTGTTCGAGGCGGCGCCTGGTGTCGCCGGACTGTTGGCGGTGAAGGGCTATTACGAGTTCGAGAGCCATTACCGTGCTGAAGGCTGGAACGTCTGGCTGACGCTCAATCTCTCGCCGGCGGCGCCGACCGAGCAGAAGTCGGCGCCGGCGCGCCGTCCGCAATGGAAGTAAGCCGCGCGAAGCCAACCGGATTCTACGGACAATGGACGCTGATTTCGCGCTTGTGATCGGCGGCGATATTGACGCGGTATAAAAGGTCACGAACTCGACACCTTTTGTCGATGACCTGAAGCAGTCCCGCCGGAATCGTTCGCCGCCGGGGAGGAGGATCCCGCCCATGTTCGCGTCCATCCGCGCTGGCCTGTTTGCCGCGCTGCTCGCCTGCGCCTTCTCCGTGTCCGCCATTCCGCCCGCCGCAGCCCAGACGCCAGATGCGGAAAAGCCATTCTCGCGCAGCGATCTCGATGACGCCGCGGTGCGGCTCGAAGCGCAGATCAAGACCGATTCCGGACAGGTCACCAAGCCGGCGGGCCAGCTCCGCCGCGAGATGGACGAGGCCTTCAAGAAGAACGATTTCCGCGCCGGCCTGCAATTGCTTGGGCAGATCGTTTCGGTGGAGCCGGACGATGCCACCAGCTGGCTGCGCCTGGCACGCAGCGTGGCGCAGATCCGCCCGGCCAATGCGAAGGAGCGCACCCTGCTGCTGGAGCGCTCGGCGACTGCGGGCTACATCGCCTATGAGCGGTCCGACGACCCGGCGGAGCAGGCCGAGGCGCTGCGGATCATCGGCAATTCCTTTGCCGAGCGCCGCGTATGGCGACCGGCGCTCGACGCGCTGCGCTACTCGCTCGAGCTGCGCGAGGTGGCCGACATCCGCGCGCAGTTCGAACGGCTGCGAGAAGAACACGGCTTCCGGCTGCTCGACTACACCGTCGATGCCGATGCGTCCTCGCCGCGCGCCTGCTTCCAGTTCTCCGAGACCCTGCCGGGCAAGCGCACCGACTTCCTGCCGTTTATCTCGGTGCCGGGCATCGACCGCCCGGCGGTCACCGCCGACGAGAAGCAGCTTTGCGTCGAGGGCCTGAAGCACGGCGAGCGTTACACCATCACGCTGCGCGCCGGCTTGCCGTCGACCGCCGAGCCGCTGGCGCGTGCCGCCGACTTCACCATCTATGTCCGCGACCGCCGGCCGCAGATCCGCTTTACGGGAAAGTCCTATGTGCTGCCGCGCACCGGTCAGCAGGGCATTCCGCTGGTTGCCGTGAACAGTAAGGTGGCCAAGGTCGACATCTATCGCGTCGGCGACCGCAACCTGATCGACACCGTGCTCGGCAGCGATTTCCAGCGCGCACTCTCCCGCTACGATGCCGAACAGCTACGCGACGAGCGCGGCCAGCAGGTCTGGACCGGCGAACTCGCGCTTGAGTATTCGCTCAATAACGAAGTCACCACCGCGTTTCCGATTGACCAGGCGCTGGGCGAACTGAAGCCCGGCGTGTATGCGATGGTTGCGGCCCCCAAGGATGCCGATCCGGGCGACGATTTTTCCACGCTGGCCACGCAATGGTTCATCGTCTCCGATCTCGGCCTGGCGGCGTTCTCCGGCAATGACGGGATCCATGCCACGGTCAATTCGCTGGCCACGACCGCACCGGTCAGCGGCATGGAGGTGCGGCTGTTGTCGCGCAGCAACGAGGTGCTGGCAATCCGGCGCACCGATGCCAATGGACAGGTGCAGTTCGAGTCCAATCTGACCCGCGGCGAGGGCGGTCTGTCGCCGGCGCTGATCGTCGCCAGTGCCGCCGCGGACTACGCCTTCCTCAGTCTGAAAACGCCGGCCTTCGATCTGTCGGATCGCGGGGTGGCCGGGCGCAAGGCGCCGGATGGCCTCGATGCGTTTGTCGTGACCGAGCGCGGCGTCTATCGCACCGGCGAGACGGTGCACATCACGGCATTGCTGCGCGACGCAGCGTCGATCGCAGCACCGGGCGGTGTGCCGCTCACGCTCGTGGTCGAGCGGCCGGATGGCGTCGAATACCGGCGCATGGTGCTGAAGGACGAAGGGCAGGGCGGCCGTTCGCTGTCGATGCCGATCGCCCAGACCGCCTCGACCGGCACCTGGCGTGTGAAAGCCTTCACCGATCCGAAGCGCCCCGCAATCGGCGAAGCCACCTTCATGGTGGAAGATTATGTGCCGGATCGCCTCGAATTCGAACTGGCGTCGCCCACCGGCAAGATCGCGCCGGATGCGCCGGCCGAGGTCACGCTGAACGGCCGCTTCCTCTACGGCGCGCCCGCGGCCAATCTCGAGATCGAAGGCGAGTTGCTCGTCAGCGCCGCAAAGGAACGGCCCGGCTTCCCCGGCTATCAGTTCGGCACCGGCGAACGGGTGGATGCCGAACAGCAGCCGCTGAACGACCTGTCCGCCACCGATGAAAACGGCAAGGCCACCTTCGAGGTTTCGCTCGACAAGCTGCCGACCACCGAGCGTCTGCTCGAAGCGCGCATTACGATCCGGCTGGCCGAGTCCGGCGGACGCGCGGTGGAACGCAAGCTGACGCTGCCGGTCACGCCGGCGGGCGACATGATCGGCGTGCGGCCGCTGTTCAACGGCCGTTCGCTTGGCGAGAGCGACAACGCCAGCTTCGACGTGATCATGGTCGATCCGGACGGCAAGCGGATCGTGAAATCCGGGCTGCGCTACGAATTGCTGCGGATCGAGAGCCGCTACCAATGGTACCGGCAGAACGGCTACTGGAATTACGAGCCGGTGAAGTCGTCGCGGCGGATCGCCGATGGCAGCATCGATGCCACGGACGGTCAGCCGGCGCGTATTTCGCTGCCGGTGACCTGGGGGCGCTACCGCCTCGATGTGTCCGATGACAGCGGCGCGCTGACCCAGGTGTCGTTCGACGCCGGCTTCTATGCCGAGGCTGGCTCCGATACGCCCGACCTGCTCGAAATCGCGCTGGACAAGCCCGAATACCGGGCCGGCGACACCATGAATGTTGCAGTCACCGCCCGCAGCAACGGTCGCGTGACCCTCAACGTGGTCGGCGACCGCATGCTCTCGACAGTCACCGCCGATGTGAAGACCGGTATCAACCAGCTTTCGGTACCGGTCGGCAAGGACTGGGGCAACGGCGCGTATGTGGTCGCGACGCTGCGCCGCCCGCTGGATGCGGCGGCGAAGCGGATGCCGGGCCGCGCCATCGGTGTGCAATGGTTCTTCGTCGACAAGGCGACCCGCACGCTCGGCATGGACATGACCTTGCCGCAGGTGATCCGGCCCAACACCACGCTGCGGGTGCCGGTGAAACTGACCGGGCTCACGCCCGGCGAAGATGCGCGCATTGTCGTTGCCGCGGTCGATGTCGGCATCCTCAATCTCACCAATTACAAGCCGCCGGCTCCGGATGAGTATTTCCTCGGCCAGCGCCGCCTGAGTGCGGAGGTGCGTGACCTTTACGGACAACTGATCGACGGCATGCAGGGCACCCGCGGCGCGATCCGCACCGGTGGCGACGATGGCGGCGGCGCGATGGAAGGCTCGCCCCCGGCGCAGAAGCCGCTCGCGCTCTATTCCGGTATCGTGCAGGTGAAGCCGGACGGCACCGCGGAGGTCGCGTTCGAGATTCCGGCGTTTGCCGGCACCGCGCGCGTCATGGGCATGGCATGGAGCCGCGGGCGCGTCGGCAAGGCCGTGGGCGACGTTATCATCCGCGATCCGGTGGTGGTGACGGCGACGTTGCCGCGCTTCCTCAATACTGGCGACAGGTCGACGCTCCATCTCGACCTCGACAATGTCGAAGGGCAGGCGGGCGACTACGCGGTCACGATCGCCGCGCAGGGTGCCTCCGGCGCCGCGGCCAAAATCGAAGACAAGATCACGCTGCGCCAAAAGCAGCGTCAGGCCGTGTCGTTTCCGCTGGAGGTCTCGACCGCCGGCGCCGCCAAAATCACCGTCAAGGTGAGTGGACCCGGCGGCTTCGCACTCGAACGCGACTATGCGCTGACCGTGCGGCCGGCCAACCAGTTGCTCACCCGACGGACGGTGCGCCAGATCGCCAAGGGCGAAAGCATCACGCTGTCGAACGATCTGTTCGCCGATCTTGTCCCGGGCACCGGCAGCGTCGCGCTGTCGGTCGGGCCGTCGACCGCGCTGGATGCGGCGGCAATTCTCAAGTCGCTCGACCGCTATCCGTTCGGCTGCTCCGAACAGATCGCGAGCCGCGCCATGCCGCTTCTGTACGTGAATGACCTTGCGGCGTCGGCCCAGCTCGCGCTGGATACCGATGCCGACCAGCGCATCCGCGACTCGATCGACCGGCTTCTGGCGCGGCAGGGAAGCAACGGCTCGTTCGGCCTGTGGTCGACCGGTGGCGACGATCCCTGGCTCGATGCCTATGTCACCGACTTCCTGACCCGGGCGCGCGAGCGTGGCTTCGCGGTCCCGGATGCGGGCTTCCGGCTCGCGATCGACCGGCTGCGCAACAACATTTCGGTGGCGCCCGAACCCTCCAAGGATGGCGGCCGTCAGCTTGCCTATGCGCTCTATGTTCTGGCGCGCAACGGCTCGGCGCCGGTCGGCGATCTGCGCTATCTCGCCGATACCAAGCTTGCGGCGCTCGCCACCCCGATCGCGAAGGCGCAACTCGCGGCCGCGCTCGGACTGCTGGGCGACAAGTTGCGTGCCGATCGCGTGTTCCAGGCGGCGCTGGACCAGCTTTCGCCGCAGCCGAAACTGGAATTCGGCCGCGAGGATTATGGCTCGGCGTTGCGGGATTCGGCGGCGCTGGTGACGCTTGCCTCCGAGAGCAATGCGCCACGGCCGACGGTTGCGGCCGGTATCTCCCGGATCGAGGCGGCGCGGCAGTTGTCGGTCGTAACCTCGACGCAGGAGAATGCATGGCTGGTGCTGGCGGCACGGGCGATCGCCAAGGACGCAACGGGCGTGGCGCTGTCCGTGAACGGAGCCAGGCGGCAGGGCGCGCTATATCGCAGCATCAACGCCGCTGCCTTGCAGACCGCGCCGCTCATCGTCGCCAATAACGGCGAGGAGACGGTGCAGGCGGTGGTGTCGGTGACCGGCGCGCCGATTGTGCCGGAACCTGCCGCGGAGAGTGGCTTCAAGATCGAGCGCAACTATTTCACGCTCGATGGCGAGGCGGTCGATATCGCGACGGCGAAACAGAATGACCGCTATGCGGTGGTGCTGAAGATCACCGAAGCGCAGCCGCAATTCGGCCGGATCATCGTCGCCGATTATCTGCCGGCCGGTTTCGAGATCGACAATCCGCGTCTGGTCTCGTCCGGCGATACCGGCACGCTCGGCTGGATCCAGCTCGCCAAGGCGCCGGAGCATGCCGAGTTCCGCGACGATCGTTTCACTGCGGCGTTCAATCGCGACGCCAAGGACCCGGCGATCTTCACGGTGGCCTATGTGGTGCGGGCGGTGGCGCCCGGCAGCTATGTCCATCCGCAGGCTTTCGTCGAGGACATGTACCGGCCCGACCGTTTCGGCCGCACCGCGACCGGCAAGATCGAGGTGACGAAAGGCAAATGAGGCGGGCGCTCGCCATTGCCCTGTCCGGCACGACGCTGCTCGCAGGCGGCGCCCTTGCGGCAGGATTGTGGGTGCGGGCGTTGCCGCCTTTGCCGCAGCCGGCCGCCTTGTCTTACTCGGTCGAAGTGGTGGACCGGGACGGCCGGTTGCTGCGGCCCTATGCGACGGAGCAGGGCCGCTGGCGGCTGAAAGCGGATGTCGAGGACGTCGACCCGCGTTATCTGGCGATGCTGATCGCCTACGAGGACAAGCGTTTCAGATCCCATGGCGGGGTTGACCCAGTCGCCATCACCAGGGCCGCCTGGCAATGGGCGCTCCATCGCGAGATCGTATCTGGGGCATCCACCATCACCATGCAGGTCGCGCGCCTGCTCGAACCGCGCAACGAACGCACGCTCGGCGCCAAGCTGCGGCAGATGGTGCGCGCGATCCAGCTCGAACGCGCGATGAGCAAGGAGGAGATCCTGTCGCTCTATCTGTCGCTTGCGCCCTATGGCGGCAATCTCGAGGGCGTGCGTGCGGCGTCGCTTGCCTATTTCGGCAAGGAGCCGAAACGGCTGTCGCGCGCCGAAGCCGCACTCCTCGTGGCGCTGCCGCAATCGCCGGAAGCGCGGCGTCCCGACCGCTCGCCAGAGCGCGCCAGACAGGCGCGCGCGCGTGTGCTCGATCGGGTCGCAGATGCGAGCGGCGTTCCTGCCGACGAGGTTGCGGCCGCCAAAACCGGTCCGATGCCGTTGCAGCGCCAAGCGATGCCGGCGCTCGCACCCCATGCCGCCGATCAGGCGGTCGTCGCAACGCCGGACAGCCGGCGGATCGAACTCACGCTCGATGGGCGTTTGCAGCAGGCGCTTGAGATGCTGGCGCGCGAGCGCGCGGATGCGCTGGGGACCGAAATTTCAGTCGCGATCGTTGCAGTGGATCACGCCAGCGGTGAAATCCTGGCCCGCGTCGCCTCGCCGGATTTTTTCGACAAGGGGCGGGCCGGGCAGGTCGACCTGACACGTGCCTTGCGTTCTCCGGGTTCGGCGCTCAAGCCCTTTATCTATGGTCTCGCCTTCGAGGACGGACTGGCGCATCCGGAAACCCTGATCGACGATCGTCCGGCCCGCTACGGCAGCTACGCGCCGGAGAATTTCGATCTGACCTTCCAGGGCACGGTGCCGGTGCGCAAGGCGCTGCAATTGTCGCTGAACGTGCCGGCGGTGGCGCTACTTGATCGGGTCGGCGCCGCGCGCCTGACCGCGCGGCTGTCGCAGGCCGGTGGCGACATGGTGTTCCCCAAGGGCGAAGTGCCCGGCCTCGCCATGGGACTGGGCGGCGTCGGCGTGACGCTCACCGACCTCACCATGCTGTATGCCGGGCTGGCGCGGCAGGGCATGACCATTCCGCTGGTCGAGCGGCGCAGCGAGACCGCGCTGGCGCGTCCGCCGCGGCGGCTGCTCGACCCGGTCGCGGCCTGGTATGTCGGCAATGTGCTGATCGGCAGCCCGCCGCCGGAGAACGCGGCCCGCAACCGCATCGCCTTCAAGACCGGCACGTCGTATGGCTATCGCGATGCCTGGGCGGTTGGATTCGACGGCCGGCGCACCATCGGCGTCTGGGTCGGACGGCCGGACGGCGCGCCGGTGCCGGGCATCCTCGGGCGCACGGCGGCGGCCCCGATCCTGTTCGACGCCTTTGCGCGCTCCGGCGAGCTTCCCGCGCCGCTCCCGCCGGCGCCGAAAGGAGCGATCCTGGCTGTCAACGGCAAGCTGCCGCTCCCGCTCCAGCGCTTCGATTCCGACGGCCCGGCGACCCGTCAGGGCGAGCGCGTCCGCATCATGTTCCCGCCGCATGGCGCCCGGCTCGAACTCGCCTCGGTCGATGGCAAGCCGGAGCCGGTGGCGCTGAAGATTGCCGGCGGTGTTGCGCCGCTGACGGTGCTGGTTAACGGCGTGCCGCAGGAGCGCGGCTCCGGGCGCACCATTTTCTTCGATCCGAAGGGCCCGGGCTTCGTCCGGCTGACCGTTGTTGACGGAAAAGGCACAGCCGACAGCGTCATGGTGCGGTTGCAGTAACCGGTTCTTCCCGGCCCCTGCCTTTTTCCCTATGGTCCGCCCGCATGGCGACCGGTTGGAATGAGAACAGCTTCACCAAACGCAGTCCGCGCGACACCTGGCAACGGGGGCTCGGCGGTCTGCTCGACTTTGCGTCCGCGACCGATACCCGCGCGATCGTCGTCGTCCTGATCTTTTCGCTGCTGGCGTTTCTGCCGGGGCAGTCCAAAATCCCGCCGATCGATCGCGATGAGGCGCGTTTCGCACAGGCCACCAAGCAGATGGTCGCCACCGGCGACTATATCGACATCCGTTTCCAGAACGACGTCCGCTACAAGAAGCCGGTCGGGATCTACTGGCTGCAGGCGGCCGCTTTGCAGGCAGCGGAATTCGTCGCCCGGCGCGACATGGACACGCGGATCTACGTCTATCGCATTCCATCGGTGATCGGCGCGATCGGCGCGGTGCTCGCGACCCTGTGGGTTGCCGGCATGTTCGTGAGCCGGCGCGCGGCCGTGCTGGCGGCGCTGATGATGGCGGCGTCGATCATGCTCGGGGTCGAGGCGCGTCTCGCCAAGACCGATGCAATGCTGCTCTTCGCGGTCGTCTTGTGCATGGGCGTACTCGCGCGCGCGTACCTGCCGCGTCCCGACGGCGAGCGCGAGAACCCGGCCTTGCCGTTCGTGTTCTGGATCTCGCTTGCGGCGGGCGTGCTGCTGAAGGGCCCGCTGATCCTGATGTTCATCGGGTTGCCGGTGGTGACGCTGATCGCAATCGACCGGTCGGCGTCCTGGCTGAAGGCGCTGCGCCCGCTGATCGGCATACCGATCTTTCTGCTGGCGGTGGCGCCGTGGTTCGTCGCAATCCTGATGCGCACGGGCTCGACATTCTTCTCCGACTCCATGGGCGAAGACATGCTGAGCAAGGTCTATAGCGGGCAGGAGGGACATGGCGCCGCGCCTGGCTACTACGTCGTACTCTTCTTCCTGACCTTCTGGCCGGCCTCATTGCTGGCCGGCATGGCGGTACCCGGCGTGTGGCGGGAGAAATGGGAGACGCCGGTCAAGTTCCTGCTGGCCTGGCTGGTGCCGGCGTGGCTCGTGTTCGAAATCGTCATCACCAAGTTGCCGCATTACGTGCTGCCGCTCTATCCCGCGATAGCCATCCTGCTCGCGCGTGCGATCGAGACCGGGCAGATGTCGCCCACGAAATGGATGGAGTGGGGGACGTTCTGGTGGTTCGCGGTTCCGGTGGTGATCTTTGTCGGATCGCTGGTCCTGCTGGTGCATTATGAGGGCGACCTCGGCTGGCGCGCATGGCCATTCCTCGCGGCGGCGATCGTGTTCGGCTTTCGCGCGTGGTGGCTCTACGACATCGACGGAATCGAGCGCTCGCTGTTGCGCGCGTCGGTCACCACCCTGTTGCTGTCGATTGCGGTCTATTGGTCCGTCATTCCGGCGCTTGCCGCGGTGTTTCCGAGCGTTGCAATTCAGCGCACGATCCATGCCACCGGTTGTGCAAATCCGAGGATCGCGGCCGCCGGCTATCACGAGCCGAGCATGGTGTTTCTATCCGGAACCGACACCGCATTGACGAACGCCGCCCGGTCTGCGGATTTTCTGAAGGGCGGCGATGAATGTCGCTTTGCTGTCATCGAGACCTCGCTCGAGCGAACTTTTGCACGGCGGGCGGAGGCCATTGGCTTGCGTTACGGGCAGGTGGGACGTTTTGACGGCTACAGCCTCGGAAGCGGCGGGCGGGTTTCGCTGAAAATCTATCGCTCGCGCGGAGATCAGTGAGCGCTGCGGCGGTCTTGGGCAGCGGTGTAGAAATCGTCACGGCGGTGTCACCTAAAGCTGCTGTTCCAGTCGGGGGACTGGGAGCACAGCGTGTCGAAAAACCGGACCATCGTCGCAACTGCTGTCGCGTCAGCGTTTCAGAGGCCGCGGCGTTTGTCCGGGACCGGACCGTTCTGGCCGGCTGTCAACGTTACCGTCACCGCAGCGCTTGCCTTCGTGGCGTTATTTCTTGCCGCCAAGCTTCTGCTGGATGTGTGGAGCATCACCGAGGCGCGGCATCTCCCACGCTCCATCATCGATGTGTCGGGACGGATTTCGGCCTACGGCAAGTCGGGCTGGCTGCTCTGGTCGATGGCGGGGCTTCTTGTGCTCAGCATTGTTGCCGGTCTTCGGGCAGCAAGACGGCCTGATCGTCTGGTCTTCGCCAGCGTGTCGCTTCGGCTCGCATTCCTGATTTCGGCGATCGGGTTGCCCGGATTGCTGTCGGCGATCCTGAAACCGCTGATCGGGCGCGCGCGCCCTTATTTGACCGGCGAGCCCGACGCGTTCTTCTATGCGCCATTCGCGTATTTTCGCGAAGTGTTCGTGGGGACCATTCCGTTTCCCGAATACGCCTTCGGCAGCATGCCGTCCGGCCATGCCACCACGGCAGTTGCGCTTGCGGTGGCGTTCAGCGCGCTTTGGCCGCGACTTTGGCCGCTGGTGTGGGGCTTCGCCGTCATCATATGCATGACCCGACTCACTATCGCCGTACATCATCCGACCGACGTCATGGTAGGCGCCGCAATCGGTGGTCTCGGCGCACTCGCGATCCGAAATTATTTCGCCGCACGCCGCTGGGTCTTCGCCGTCGACGCACAGGGCAGGGTCGAGGCGATGCCCGGGCCGACACCTCGGCGGCTGGTCCGCGCTTGCATGCGGTTGTGGAGTCGCTCATGACCGGCCGCAGATTTGCCTCGCCGATGCATGGCATCGACATTTCGTTGGTGGTGCCGGTTCACAATGAAGCCGGCAATGTCGCCGAACTCGCGGCCGAAATCGTCACGGCGCTGCGAGGGCGGGCGTCTTTCGAAATGGTGTTTGTCGACGATGGTTCGACCGATGGGACGGGCGCCGAACTGGCCCGGCTCGCAGCGCTCTATCCCGAGATGCGGCCGATCGCCCATGATAGAAAAAGCGGGCAGTCCATCGCCGTGGTGAGCGGCGCGCGGGCGGCGCGCGGTTCGACGGTCGTGACCATCGACGGTGACGGCCAGAACGATCCGAAATTCATCCTCGATCTGGCGGAGACTCTGTTGGCAGGCTGGCCGGACATCGGCCTGGTCGCCGGACGGCGAACCGGCCGCAAGGCGACCCGCTTCAAGAAGCTGCAATCGCGGATCGCGAATACCGTACGCGGCGCGATTTTGCGTGACGGCACGACCGATACCGGTTGCGGGCTGAAGGCGATTCCGCGCGATCTGCTTTTGCGGCTGCCCGTATTCGACGGCCTGCATCGCTTCCTGCCCGCGCTGGTTCGCCGCGAAGGCTATGCGGTGGTTCAGGTCGACGTGGTCGATCGCGACCGACGGCAGGGCATTTCCAAATACGGCATGTGGGACCGGCTGTGGGTTGGCCTGTTCGATCTGATGGGAGTGTGGTGGCTGATCCGCCGCCGCAAAACGGTTCCGAAGGTGAGGGAGTTGGGATGCGATGCTGATCGATCTGTCGCGGATGGTCGGGAGCTATTTGCAGGACGTGTTCGTTACTAACCTGGACTGGTGGGTGCTGGCCGGGTTCGTCGCGCAAGCCTTCTTCACCGCGCGTTTTGTCGTGCAATGGATCGCGTCGGAGCGCGCCGGCCGCAGCGTGATCCCAGTCGCATTCTGGTTTCTCTCGCTGGTCGGCGGCGTGATGCTTCTGGTCTATGCCTTGTATCGCAAGGACCCGGTTTTCATCGCCGGCCAATCGTTCGGCGTATTCGTCTATATGCGCAACCTCACCTTCGTGATCCGCGAGCAGAAAGCGGAGGTTGCGCCGGCTCAGGCGCGCGCCGCCTCGTGAAGCGCGGCGAAGCCGCCTTCGAGATCGGCAATCAGGTCCCGGGTATCCTCAAGCCCGATATGGAAGCGCAGGCAGGGGCCGCCCGGCTCCCACGGGGTGGCGGTGCGATAGTCCTTGCAGTCGAACAGGATCACCAGGCTCTCATAGCCGCCCCAGGAAAAGCCCATGCCGAACAGCGACAGCGCATCGCAAAAGGCATAGAGCGCCGTTTCCGAGACCGGCTTCAGTACGATGCTGAACAGCCCCGACGCGCCGGTGAAGTCGCGCTTCCAGATCGCATGCCCGGGATGCGACGACAGGGCCGGGTGAAGGACGTTCAGCACCTCCGGCCGCTGCTCGAACCAGCGTGCGATCTCGAGCGCTGAACGCTGGTGGCGCTCCAGCCGCACCGACAAAGTGCGAAGTCCGCGCTGCGCGAGATAGATGTCGTCGGGGCCAGCACAAAGCCCGAAATTTCCGACCATCTCGTTGAGCATCGGCCAGGTCGCCTCATTGGCCGAGACCGTGCCGAACATGATGTCGGAATGACCGCCGATATATTTGGTACCGGCCTGGATCGAGAGGTCGACGCCATGCGCGAACGCTGAATAGTAGAGTGGGGTCGCCCAGGTATTGTCCATCAGCACGAGCGCGCCGTTGTCATGGGCGACGCGCGCGATTGCCGGCACATCCTGCATTTCGAAGGTTTGTGATCCGGGCGCTTCGACGAACACGGCGCGGGTATTGGGCTTAAACAAGGCTGCGATGCCGGCGCCGATCAGCGGGTCGTAGTAGCTCGTCTCCACCCCGTACCGGTTCAGGATCGTGTCAGCAAAAGTACGGGTCGGGCGATAGACGCTGTCCGTGATCAGCAGATGGTCGCCCGCCGACAATACCGACATCAGCGCGGTGGAAACGGCGGCCGCCCCGGACGGCAGCAGCGCAACTCCCGCGCATTGCGGACCTTCGATCTCGCGCAGTGCGTTTTCCAGTGCTTCCGAGGTGGGGGTACCACGCCGGCCGTAGCGGTAGCGCGCCCGGTGCGCCACCATGTCGGCGGCGGTCGGATAGAGCATGGTCGAGGCGTGATAGACCGGCGGGTTGACGAATCCGTGATACTCCCGCGGCGTGCGCCCGCCGGTGACGAGCCGGGTGTCGGGCTTCAGGTCGCGGGGCTCGTTCGGTTTGCTCATGGGGCTTTCCTCGAGAGGTCTTGAAGGTACCGGCGGATGATTCCGGGCCGGTTTGAAGGGCGGGAGTGGCTGCGCGGGTATCGCCTGACCGAATTGCAGGCAAACCGGCGACCGCCAGTCAAGCCCTTGACCTGTCTGTGCAATCGTTCTCAGATGGCGTCAATCGCGGGATGGTCATGGTGATCCGGGCTTGAAGTCTTGTGCGGCTTTTGGCGCGAGCGGGCAGGCTTGCGCCGGAAGGGTCAAGTGCCGTACGGCTTTTAGTGCGATGCACCTTGGTTCGGGTCGGATATCCTGTCATCACCGCCGGTGGAGTATTGGGGACATATCATGAAGCGCAGCATTTTCACCTTCGCCCTTGCAACCCTGGTTGGTCTCGCGGCCGCGGAGGCGCAGACGCTGAAGCAGGTCCAAAGCCGCGGCGTCCTCAATTGCGGCGCCAACGGAAATCTCGCCGGCTTCGGCCTACCTGATGCGCAGGGCAACTGGACCGGCTTCGACGTGGATTATTGCCGCGCCATCGCAGCCGCCATCTTCAACGATCCGACCAAGGTCAAGTTCGTCCCGCTCACCGCCAAGGACCGCTTCACCGCCCTGCAATCGGGCGAGGTCGATGTGCTGATCCGCAACACCACCTGGACCTCGTCGCGCGATACCACCAACGGTCTGAACTTCACCGGCATCAACTATTATGACGGGCAGGGCTTCCTGGTGCGCAAGGCGCTGAAGGTCAATTCCGCGCTTGAACTGAACGACGCCGCGGTCTGCGTGCAGCAGGGCACCACCACCGAACTGAACCTCGCCGACTTCTTCCGCACCAACAACATGAAACTGAAGACCGTGACCTTCGCCACCTCCGACGAGGCGGTGAAGGCCTACGACGCCGGACGCTGCGATGCCTACACCACCGACGCATCCGCGCTCTACGCCGAGCGCCTGCGTACCGCCGCGCCCGACGACCACGTCGTGTTGCCGGATATCATCTCCAAGGAGCCGCTCGGACCGTCGGTCCGCCATGGTGACGATCAATGGTTCGACATCGTGCGCTGGGTGAATTTCTGGCTGATCAATGCCGAAGAGCTCGGCGTCACCAAGGCCAACGTCGACGCGCAGATGAAATCGGACAACCCCGAAATCAAGCGTCTGCTCGGCTCGGAAGGCAAGTTCGGCGAGGCCTTCGGACTGGCCAACGACTTCGGCGCGAACATGATCAAGCATGTCGGCAATTACGGCGAGATTTTCGAAAAGAATCTTGGCCAGGGTTCGCGGTTGAAGATTTCGCGCGGCCTGAATGCGCTGTGGACGAAAGGCGGCTTGCAATACGCACCTCCGGTGCGCTGATCATTGCGGCGGCGCGTGATGGCGCAGGCCGCACCGCCAAAGGTCTCTCCTCTCTACGATCCGCGCTGGCGCAGCATCGCGTTCCAGTTGCTGCTCTGCGCGGCGATCGTCTGGCTTGCCTATAGCGCGGTCAACAACGCGGCGGAGAACCTGGCGCGTGCGCGCATCGCGACCGGCTTCGGCTTCTGGAACTCGACCGCCGGCTTCGACATCAGCCAGCACCTGATCCCGTATACGACCCAATCGACCTATGGGCGCGCCTTCTGGGTCGGGCTCCTGAACACGCTACTGGTTTCGATACTCGGAATCATCCTTGCAACGATCATCGGCTTCACAATCGGCGTCCTGCAATTGTCGAAGAACGTGCTGGTGGCGAAACTGGCGCGCGGTTATGTCGAAGTGATCCGCAACCTGCCGCTGCTGCTGCAATTGCTGTTCTGGTACAATGCGGTGCTGAAGGCGCTGCCGGTCCTGCGCGACAGCATTTCGATTCCCGGCGGCATGTTCCTGAACAATCGCGGACTGTTCCTGCCAAAGCCGATCTTCGCGCCGGGTTTCGAGGCGGTGCCGGTGGCGTTGCTGCTCGGCATTGCCGCGGCGATTGCGTTCCGAATATGGGCCAAGCGGCGGCAGGCCATCACCGGACAACAGGCGCCGGTGTTTACGATCGGGTCGCTGCTGATCCTGGCCCCACCGCTGCTGGCTCTGGCGCTCACCGGTTTTCCGGTGTCCTTCGACTTTCCCGAAATGGGCCGGTTTAACATCCGCGGCGGCATCGAGATCCTGCCGGAATTTGCAGCGCTCCTGTTCGGCTTGTCGATCTACACCGCCGCATTCATCGCCGAGGTCGTTCGTGCGGGCATCCAGGCGGTGTCGCACGGCCAGACCGAAGCGGCGTATTCGCTGGGATTGCGGCCGGGTCCGACGCTGCGGCTGATTGTGATCCCGCAGGCCATGCGCGTGATCGTGCCGCCGTTGACCAACCAGTATCTGAACCTCACCAAGAACTCATCGCTCGCGGTGGCGATCGGCTATCCGGATCTGGTGCAGATCTTCACCGGCACGGTGCTCAACCAGACCGGTCAGGCTGTCGAGGTCGTAACCATCACCATGGCGGTCTATCTGACCATCAGCCTCGTCACGTCCGGGCTGATGAATCTTTATAACCGTCGTATCGCGCTGGTGGAGCGATGACCGTTCGCGCGCCAGCCTTCGTTCGCACTGAAGCGGTGCCGGCAATGCCGCCGCCATTGCGCGATCGTGGGATCGTTGGATGGCTGCGCGAGCATCTGTTGACCGGCCCGCTCAACGTCGTGCTGACGTTGCTGTCCATCCTGTTCCTGTGGTGGCTGGTTCCCTCGCTGCTGAATTTCCTGGTCTTCGATGCGACCTGGGTGGGCGACGACCGCCTCGCCTGTGTTGCTTCACCCGAGCGGCCACGGGTCGGGGCCTGCTGGCCATTCGTGAGCGAGCGCATCAATTTCTTCATCTACGGCTTCTATCCGATCCAGGAGCGCTGGCGGGTCGACGTCTTTTTCGCTCTGCTTGCGATCGGCATCGTCTGGCTGCTCGCGTCCTTCGCACCGAACAAGCGGCTCGCCGCAATCTACTTCTTCATCGTTCTGCCGGTCGTGTCGGTGATGCTGCTGCTCGGCTTTCCGCCGCTCGGGCTGTCCTACGTGTCGACGTCATTGTGGGGCGGGGCTCTGGTGACGGTGGTGGTGTCGGCCGTGGGCATCGTGTTCTCGCTGCCGCTTGGTGTGATCCTTGCTCTCGGCCGCCGCTCGACCATGCCGGCGGTGCGACTGTTTTCGGTCGTTTTCATCGAATTCGTACGCGGGGTGCCACTCATCACCGTGCTGTTCATGGCGAGCGTGATGCTGCCGCTGTTCGTTCCGGAATCATGGTCGCCCGACAAGCTGTTGCGGGCGTTGATCGGTGTTGCGCTGTTCGCCGCGGCTTACATGGCCGAGGTGGTGAGGGCGGGCTTGCAGGCGGTCCCGCGCGGACAATACGAGGGCGCGCAGGCGCTGGGGCTTAGCTACTGGAAGATGATGGGGCTGATCATCCTGCCGCAGGCGCTGCGGATCACGATCCCGAATATCGTCAACAGCAATATCGCGCTGTTCAAGGATACCACGCTGGTCTTCATTGTCGGCATATTTGATTTTCTGCGCACCATCGAGGTCGCCCGCATCGATCCGAAATGGGCGACGCCGGTGACATCGACCACGGGCTATGCCTTTGCCGCCATTTTCTATTTCGTATGCTGCTGGATGATGTCGCGCTACGCGCAGGGCGTCGAGCGGCGCCTCGCGACCGGGTACAAGCGATGAATGACGCATCCGACGAGCGCCCCGCAGTCGACGATATTCCGGCGGTCGACATTTCCGGCATGCACAAATGGTTTGGCGATTTTCATGTTTTGCGCGACATCAACCTCACGGTGGCGCGTGGCGAGCGCATCGTGGTCTGCGGCCCGTCCGGCTCCGGCAAATCGACCATGATCCGCTGCATCAACCGGCTCGAGGATTACCAGCAAGGCCGGGTGGTGGTGGACGGTGTGCTGCTGACCAACGATCTCAAGCGCATCGACGAGGTTCGGCGCGAAGTCGGCATGGTGTTCCAGCACTTCAACCTGTTCCCCCATCTCACGGTGATGGAAAACCTGACGCTGGCACCGATCTGGGTGCGCAAGCTGCCGAAGAAGCAGGCCGAAGAGATCGCACATCAATATCTCGCGCGGGTGCGCATTCCCGAGCAGGCGCACAAATATCCCGGCCAGTTGTCTGGCGGCCAGCAACAGCGCGTCGCGATTGCACGCGCGCTTTGCATGAATCCGAAGATAATGCTGTTCGACGAGCCGACCTCCGCGCTCGATCCGGAAATGGTCAAGGAGGTGCTGGAGACCATGGTCGAACTGGCCGAAAGCGGCATGACCATGCTGGTCGTCACCCATGAAATGGGCTTTGCCCGGCAGGTGGCCGACCGCGTCGTGTTCATGGACGAGGGGCAGATCGTCGAGATCAACGCGCCGGAGCAGTTCTTCTCTCATCCGCAGCACGAGCGAACCAAGCTGTTCCTGAGCCAGATCCTGAACTGACCGCCCGGCATTTTTTCCCGGCCGCACTCGTTCAAAACGTGGGCGGCGCCGCGGCAAGGGCCTGTCCGGAAATCCGATTGGTCGGGTTCCCGAAAAGCGCTAGCGTTCGATGCCTGCAATAATGGATTCGCATCCTGTCGCCGGGTCGTCGCAGGCTTGCTGATAGGGATGCGGTTGCCGGCTTTTGGGGAGACATGAGATGAGCACACAGGCTCAGCCCGGCCCGCTTGCGGGTCCCGCGATGTTGCAGGCTCTGGCGGATCACTGGTGGGTGCTGCTGCTGCGCGGCGCCGCCGCCCTGATTTTCGGATTTCTGACCTTCCTGTGGCCGGGTATCACCCTGCTAACGCTAACGCTGTTCTGGGGTGCGTTCGCGCTGGTCGACGGCGTGCTGGCTCTGTGGACCGCGTTTTTCGGCAAGGGCGGCACGGTCGCGCCGCGCTGGTGGCTGGCGATCGTAGGCGTCGCCGGCATTGCCGCAGGCATCCTCGCCTTCGCGTGGCCGGTCAAGACCGCGTTCATCCTGCTGCTGTTCATCGCCTGCTGGGCGATCGTGGCCGGCATCATGGAGATCTGGGGCGCGATCAAGCTGCGCAAGGAGATCGAGGGCGAATGGCTGCTCGGGCTCGGCGGGCTCTTGACGGTGATTTTCGGCGTGATCCTGATTGCACGCCCGGCGGTCGGTGCGCTCGCTGTCGCCTGGATCATCGGCTGGTTCGCGATGCTGCTTGGCGTCACCTGGATCGCGCTGGCCTTCCGGCTGAGGAAGCACAAGTCGGCCTGACCGGTCCGTCGTTTTGCTCGCCGGCGTCGAGCCGGCGGGCCATCGTCAGAACGCGTTCAGCGGTATCTTCAGATAGCTGCGGTCGTTGTCTTCCGGCTCCGGCAATTGTCCGCCCCGCAAATTGACCTGCAGGGCGGCGAGCATCAATTCGGGCAATGGCAGCGTTTTGTCGCGCGCCTCGCGCAGCTTGATGTAGGACGCCCGGTCGCGTCCGCTGCCGACATGGGTATTGTGCGCCTTCTGCTGCGCGACGGTCGATTGCCATTGCGCCGCCCGGCCGTCCGGCTTGTAGTCGTGACCGGTAAACAGCCGCGTGTCGTCCGGAAGCACGAGAATCCGCTGGATCGAATCGTAAAGCGCAGCCGCGCTGCCGCCGGGGAAGTCGGCACGCGCCGTGCCGGAATCGGGCTGAAACAGCGTGTCGTGAATGAAAGCCGCATCGCCGATGACGTAGGTGACCGACGCAAGCGTATGTCCCGCGCACAGCATCACGCGCGCATCCAGCGAACCCACCTTGAAGGTATCGCCGTCCTTGAACAGGCGGTCCCAATATTGTGTGGTGTAAGGCGGCAGGTTGTAGATCGTCTGCCAGAGCTTCTGGATGTCGGCGACCTTTTCGCCGATGGCCATCGGCGCGCCGAGCTTGTCCTTCATGTAGGCTGCGGCCGACAGATGATCCGCATGCGGATGGGTATCGAGGATCCAGTCGATGGTGAGCTTGCGCGATGCGATCGTGTCCAGCATCCGGTCGGCGGATGTCGTCGACACGCGTCCTGCACGGAGATCGAAATCGAGAACCGGATCGATGACGGCGCCATGCCCGGTTGCAGGATCCACGACGAGATACGCAATGCTACCGGTCTTCTCATGGTAGAAGCCAGTCACTTCGGGTGACACGGCATGCATCGCTGCCGGCTTTGGCGGTGAGGACGTATTCATGGTCATGCAGGCGTCTATCACGCGAAAGCGCGCTTCGCCAACCGCCGGCTGGTGCGATGCAAAAAAGCTGGCGGGCCTGCGCGACGACGAAAAACCTAAGCCTTCGTCTCGATCGGCAGATCGCCGCGCGAGGCCCATTCGGTCCACGAGCCGTCGTAAAGCGCCTTCGGCTCCTTGCCGAGCGCGTCCAGCGCGAACCAAAGGACCGCCGCGGTGACGCCCGAACCGCAGCTTGTCACCACCGGCTTGTCGAGATTGACGCCGGCCGCCTCGAATTTCTCCCTGATCTTCTCCGGGGCAATCAGCCGGCCGTCTTCGAGCAGCGTGTCATATGGCAGGTTGAGCGCCCCCGGCATATGGCCGGATTTCAGACCCGGCCGCGGCTCGGGCGCGGTACCGGCAAAACGTCCGGCGCTGCGCGCGTCGACCACTTGAATGTCGGGATGGGCGAGCGCTTTCTTCACGTCGTCGACGTCGGCGACGGCGCCGCGATTGAAGCGCGAGGTGAAATGACGCGGCGTGCGTCTCACTTCGCCGAAATCAAGTGCACGGCCTTCGGTCTTCCATTTCGGCAGGCCGCCATCGAGGATGTAGACGTCGCGCACTCCGAAGGTGCGAAAGGTCCACCAGACGCGTGGCGCCGAAAACAGGCCGATTCCGTCATAGACGACGATGGTAATGCCATCGCCGATTCCCATGCTGCGCATCGCCGACGAAAACGCCTCCGGCGACGGCAACATATGCGGCAGGTCGCTGGAATGGTCCGAGATCGCGTCGATGTCGAAATAGACCGCGCCCGGGATGTGGCCGGAGAGATATTCCTCGCGGGCATTGCGCTTCATCGCCGGCAAGTAATACGAGCCATCCACTACGACAATATCGGGCGCATCGAGATGGTCCTGCAGCCATTGTGTGCTGACGAGCGCGCTGCTCGCGGGCTTTGCTTCGGCGGTCATTGTCTCACTCACACAAATGGCGGCTTGATATTGCTCGTCTGCGTCAGCCAGGCTGGCACCGGCAGGTTCTTCGAGCGCAGGAAGTCCGGGTTGAACAATTTGGACTGGTAGCGCGTGCCGTAATCGCACAGCACGGTGACGATGGTCGCGCCCTTGCCGAGATCCTTGGCCAGACGGATTGCGCCGGCGATATTGATGCCGGACGATCCGCCGAGGCACAGCCCTTCGAGTTCGAGGATGTCGAATACCAGCGGGATCGCTTCCTCATCCGGGATCAGATAGGGGTGATCGACCTTGATGTCCTCGATGATCGGTGTGATGCGGGCGAGGCCGATCCCTTCGGTGATCGAGCCGCCTTCGGTCACGGTCGGCTTGCCGTCCTTGAAGAGGTGATACATCGCGGCGCCGCGTGGATCGGCGACGCCGATCGCGATGTCCGGCTTCTGCTCGCGCAAATAGGTCGAGACCCCGGCCAGCGTGCCGCCGGTGCCGACCGAGCAGATGAAGCCATCGATCTTGCCCGCGGTATCGCGCCAGATTTCCGGGCCGGTCGAAACGTAATGCGCCTTGCGGTTATCGAGATTGTTCCACTGGTCGGCGAACAACACGCCGTTCTTCTCGGTCTTGCGCAGTTCCTCGGCGAGCCTGCGCCCGACATGCTGGTAGTTGTTGGGATTGGCATAGGGCAGGGCGGGCACCTCGACCAGTTCGGCGCCGCACAGCCGCAGCATATCCTTCTTTTCCTGGCTCTGCGTTTCCGGGATCACGATCAGCGTGCGATAGCCGCGCGCGTTCGCGACCAGAGCCAACCCGATGCCGGTATTGCCCGCGGTACTTTCCACCACCAGGCCGCCGGGCTTGAGATCGCCCCGCTTCTCGGCTTCCAGGATCATCTGCCGGCCGGCGCGATCCTTGACCGACTGGCCAGGATTCATGAACTCGGCCTTGCCGAGGATCGTGCAGCCGGTGAGTTCGGATGCGTTCTTGAGCTTGATCAGGGGCGTGTTGCCGATCGCGTCGACCACGCCGTCTTTGACGTTCATGTTTGAAAACCCGGCACCAATTGTTGGGCCGAACCTATCGGGGCTGGCCCGATGTCACAAGCGGGCAGGCGGAGGGCTCGGTTGCTCGGGGCACATGGGCCAAGCCGGACGGGGAAACATGTTCTCCCGCATTACTGCCCGCGAGTAAAAACCATCTGCCGGACATCGATATTGCGGGACAGGAACCCGGCCTCGCAATAGGCGAGATAATACTCCCAGAGCCTGCGGAACCGCTCGTCGAATCCGAGCGGGGTGATCTGCGGCCAGGCGGCGCGGAAGCGCTCACGCCATTCCGCAAGCGTGCGCGCGTAATCCTCGCCGAAAATGCGCTCGGTCCGGAAAGGCACGCCGAATCGCTCGCCGAGCGATTTCAGGGTCGACGGTGTCGGCAACATGCCGCCGGGAAAGACATAGCGGCGAATGAAGTCGATCTCGCGCTTGTAATTGTCGAAGAAGCGCTCCTGGATCGTGATGGTTTGAATGCCGGCGGCGCCGCCTGGTTTCAGGCGGTCGCGCAACTGGGCGAAATAGGCCGGCCAGAATTGCTCGCCGACCGCCTCCAGCATTTCGATCGAGGCGATCCGGTCGTAGCGTCCGCGCTCGTCGCGATAATCCTGCAACTTGATGTCGACCTTTTCGGCGAGGCCCGCCTCGAATACGCGGCGGCGCGCGAAGTCGTATTGCTCGCGGCTGATGGTCAGACCGACCACGCGCGCGTCGTAGGTCTTGGCGGCGAATTCGGCGAAGCCGCCCCAGCCGCAGCCGATCTCGAGCACGCTTTGATCGCGTTTCAGGTCGATCGACTGCGCCAGGCTCTGGTATTTGCGCAATTGCCCGGCGGCGAGGTCGTTGCTGCCGGCGTCGAACAGCGCCGACGAATACGTCATGCTCGGGTCGAGCCAGGCCGAATAGAAGTCATTGCCGAGATCGTAATGCGCGTGGATATTCTTGCGTGCCTGCCGCTTGGTGTTGCGGTTGAGCCAGTGACCGAGAACCTGCAGCCAGCGCACGATTGCGTTGCCGCCGAGCACCCGCTCCATCATCTCGCGGTTGATGCAGAAGAGATAGAGGAAGCCGGTGAGGTCCGGGGTTTCCCATTCGCCGCGCAGATAGGATTCGGCCACGCCGATATCGCCGGAGCGCAGCGTTCGCCAGGCGAAGCGATAGTCTTTCACGATCATGCTGGCGGAGGGGCCCGATTGCGGCCCGCGGAAGATCAGCGTCCGGCCGTTCGGGAGCGTGACCTCAAGCGTTCCGCAGCGGATGTTTTCCGCAAGTGCGAAGGCGAGCCTCGCGGTTCCCGGCAGGCCTGCCAATGCAGCCTTTCTCGTGTCCGGGGTTACGAGGATCGAAGCAGACATCGGTTCGGTTCCTGGTCTTATCCCGCGCCATCGGAGACCGTGTGAACCTGACTGGTGGGAGGAGGGTCGGAGCCATGCTGCGGACGGGGAACCAGACGCGCCCCCTTTAGCCACAGCCGCGCGGCCTCGTAATGAATGCCCCCAATCACCTTCAGCGTCACGAACGGCAGTGACCAGAATGCAGCAAGCAGGTGGGGGCTCGTCAAGGGGTGTCTGCGACCATGGAATGTCGCAGCCAGCAGCGGGCCTTCGGCGTCGGTCTCCAGAATGCGGAACTTCAACTCATCGCCCGGCGGAGTCAGGCGGAAATGGTACCGCATCTGCATCCCGATAAACGGAGAGACGTAGAACCGCTTGTTGCGAGCCTGCCGGATGCCGCCGGCGCTGACCTCATCCGGAAGCACCGGGCAGACGTAGCTGTGATGCTCACCGAAAGTGTTGCGGACCTCGTAGACCAGAAGCGCGAGTGTTCCGTCGGCGCGATAGCCGTAATAGACCGACAGCGGATTGAATGCGTAGCCAAGCAGACGCGGATAGCACAGCAGCTGGATGCGTCCGTCCGACAGGTCGACACCGGCATGGGCTGCAAGCGCACGCACGTAAGCCGCGAGAGGAGAGCCGTCACGCGGGCCGTGATCGCGCTCATGGAAGCTGTAGAATGCGCGCCGATTAACCCCGAAAAGACGCGATTGCCGGTCGGCCTCGCCGAGGCGGTCAAGGTCTATCAACAGATTGAGCACGCGATAGACGAAACGATGCGACATCGGCTTCAGCCGCGCATGCATGACGTCGCCGCGGTAGAGAAAGGCCGCAGAGTCCGTTTGCTGCGGCCGTGTCTCGCTCACTCGGCTGCCTCCGCAAAGACCGGATTGACGCCGCGCCAGGGAACGCTGCCGCCGAGCCGTTCTGCGATGTCGAGGCCCGAACGCAAGCCGTCTTCATGAAAGCCGTAGCCGGTCCATGCGCCGCAGAACCATATCCGATCCGCGCCCTGGATGTCGTCGAGCCGGGCCTGGGCGGCAAAGGCCGCCGCATCGAATTGCGGATGGTCGCAGGCAAACCGGCTGAAGGTCAGGGCGGGGTCCGGTTCGAATGGCGGATTCAGGCTGACGAACAGCGGTTTACTGGCGTCGATATGTTGCAGCGCATTCATCCAGTAAGTCACAGCCACGTCGCCATCGGCTTCGCCGCGCCCGTTCCCGCGCAGGAAATTCCACGCCCCCCAGGCTCGCCTGCGTTTCGGCATCAGGCGGGTGTCGCGGTGCAGATAGACAGCATTCGACCGGTACCGAATGGCGCCCAGCACGACGCGCTCGTCTTCGCTCGGGTTGCGCAGCATGGCGAGCGCCTGGTCGGAATGGGCAGCGATGATTACCTGATCGTAGTTGTCGCTGTGGCCGAGGCTGTCGGTTACGACAACGCCTGTCGGCGTCCGTTCGATCCCGGTCACCGCGGCCCCCAGCCGGATCCGGTCTCGAAAAGGGCGGGTCAGCGCCTCCACGTAGCGCCGGCTGCCGCCGCGGACGGTGCGCCAGACTGGCCGGTCATCATGCAGCAGCCGATGGTTGTTGAAGAAGGCGACAAAGTTCTCGGCCGGAAAGTCCATCATCTGCCGGGCCGGCGTCGACCAGATCGCAGCACCCATCGGCACGAGATAGTCCCGCAGTAGACGCAGTGAATAACCGCGCATCCGGACATATTCGCCAAGCGTCAAACCGGCCAGACGGCCGGCTTCGCGGTCGAGGAGGCATTGGCGGTTGAAGCGCGTGACGTCCCGCAGCATGGTCCAGTAGGGGAGCGACAGCAGGTTTTTGCGTTGGGCGAAAACCCCGTTCAGGACCTCGCCCAGCCGGCGTCCACCTCCCAGCCATTCAAGCTGTCCGCCATTGGCCGACACCGCGAAACTCATGTCGGTCGGCAGGGTCTCGACCCCGAAATGGCCAAACAGGGCCGTCAAATCTGGGTAGTTCAATTCGTTATAGACGATAAATCCGGTATCCACCGCGATTGGGGTGCCGTGATAGTCGATATCGACCGTATGGCTGTGTCCGCCGGGCCTGAGCTCGCGCTCATAGACCGTGAGGTGGTGTCGGCCCGCCAGGGCATATGCGGCTGCGTTTCCCGCAATGCCCGTCCCCACCACCGCAATCCGCATTACCAGCCCCGTCCTCACCCAATCATAACGACATACGGCTCGAATGGCATCCGGTTTCAGCGCGGCGCAACAATTGCGGAAAATGCTCTCGATGCCGGAAAGGATGTCGAAACCATCCCGCCTGCGTTGCACCATTCCCGGGCCGGACTTCACCACTTCTTTGACGAGTCCAGATATTACAGCTCGGCGGAGCGGGCCCGTGCAGACGCCGTCGCCCGTCCTCTCGGTACCTAGGCAATGAACCTCGACGTCAACACGCTGTTTCTTGTCACGATCTATGTCGAGGCGATGCTCGGCCTGTTGCTGCTGTTCGCCTGGGTCCAGAATTCGGCAATCACGGCGGTCGCATGGTGGGGCTCGGCGCATTTGTTGCGTGCCGCGTCGGTCGTGCTGTTCGGTATGTACGAATCGGCTCCCGACTGGATCACCATCGATCTGTCGAACGCGATTCTGCTGACGTCATTTGCCGCGACTTGGACCGGCGCGCGCATCTTCGACGGTCGTTCGCCAAGCTATATCGGGCTGTTCGGCGGCGCCTTGATTTGGCTTGCCGTCTGCCGCATCCCGGCGGTTTCGCAGTCGATGGAAGCGCGGGTCCTGATCTCGTCCTTCATCGTCACCAGCTATACGTGGGCGGCGGCCTATGAGTTCTGGCGCGGTCGCAGCGAGCCACTGGTGTCGCGCTGGCCCGCAATATTCATGCTGTTCGCGCACGGATCGCTGTTTTTGCTGCGAACGCCACTGTCCACCATGATGCCATGGATTCCGGACACGCAGGTGTTCGAAAGCGTTTGGCTGACGGTCCTGAGCTTCGAGGCGCTGTTGTTCACGATTGCCATCGCATTCATCCTGCTTGCCATGGCCAAGGAGCGCACCGAGCTGCTGCACAAGACGGCGGCGCTGGTCGATCCGTTGACCGGAATTCCGAATCGCCGCGCCTTTCTCGAAGGCGCCGAAGCCATGTCGCAGCGGATCGACGCCGATCCGCGGCCGGCGGCTGTGCTCCTCGCTGATCTCGATCACTTCAAGACGATCAACGATTCGTACGGGCACGCGCTGGGTGACCGGGTTCTGCGGCTCTTTGCCGAAACCGCAGGTGCGAAGATTTCGCCCGCCGATCTCCTCGGCCGTTTGGGTGGCGAAGAATTCGCAATCGCGCTCTACGACGTCGATCGCGTGCGTGCGAAGGAGGTCGCGGAAACAATCCGCCGATCGTTCGCGGAGGCCGCATCCGAGGTCGACGGCCATCCGGTTCGCGCGACCTGCAGCATCGGCATCGCGGTCAGCGAGAAGGGGCCGCTCGAGATGTCCGAACTTCTCGCGCAGGCGGACGAAGCGCTCTATTCCGCCAAGGAACGCGGTCGCAACCGTTGCGAAATCGCCTCTACCGAACTCGTCCTGCGTCTCGATGCGTCGACTCCGTCGCTGCGCATCCGCGACATCCACACGAAGTCGGCTGCCGCCTGATCTGCCGGTTTTCGGGTTGGCGCGCGTTGACACCGACGGCCGGCGACATGCATTATAGTGCATGTCGTCTGGGAGGACGCCGTGAATTCGACGATGTCAAAGTCGGTGCAAGCCGCCGGCAAGCCGCCATTTCGTTCTATCAACTTCGCCGAGCCGACGGTTTTGCGCGAGAGCCTGGCCGACGGTTCGACCGTCCTGCGGGCGGCGCAGCCGCTTCGCGCATATGAGCCGAACCTGGCGCGCCTGTTCCGCCGGGCGGTCGAAACCCACCCGGACAGACTGCTCATGGCCGAGCGGGACTCTGCTGGGGCTTGGGCCGGCGTCACCTATGCGCAAGCGCGCCGCAAGGCCGACGCCATCGCACAGGCGCTGATCGATCGCGGTCTCAATGCCGAGCGGCCGGTCATGGCGCTATCGGGCAATGCGGTCGAGCACGGCATTCTGACATTGGCTTGCTACACGGCGGGGATTCCGATTGCGCCGATCTCGGTGGCCTATTCGCTGCAGAGTCAGGATCACGCCAAGCTGAAATACATCAATGAATTGCTGACGCCGGGACTGGTCTATGTCAACGACACCGCACCCTTTGCGAAAGCTTTGGCGCATGTCACCGCGCCGATCCTTGCCGGAAAGAACGGCGCCAACCTGCCGAACGTCACGCTGTTTGCGGGCCTGGAAAAAACCGTGCCCGGTCCTGCGGTCGAGCAGGCGGTCGCCGCGATCCGCCCGGACACGATCGCGAAATTCCTTTTCACCTCGGGCTCGACCAGCCTGCCAAAGGGGGTGATCAACACTCATGGCATGCTGACCGCGAACCAGCAGCAATCGGTGCAAACCTGGCCGTTCATCGAAGACGCGCCGATGGTGTTGATCGATTGGCTGCCCTGGAATCACACCTTCGGCAGCAATTACAATTTCAATCTGATCCTGCAGCAGGCCGGTACGCTCTATATCGATGGCGGCAAGCCGGTGCCGGCGCTGGTCGGGCAGACGGTCGAGAATCTGCGCGACATTGCGCCGACCATCTATTTCAACGTGCCGGCCGGGTATGGCGCGCTGCTGCCATTTCTCGAGAGCGATGACGCACTGGCGCGGCATTTCTTTTCGCGCGTACGTCTGTTGTTCTACGCCGGCGCGTCGCTGCCGCAGGACATGTGGGACCGGCTCGAGGCACTTGCGATCCGCATCACCGGCACCCGCATTCCGATGACGTCGGCCTGGGGAACGACCGAAACATCGCCGCTCGCGACATCGGCTCACACGCTGCTCGAGAAGGCCGGCAATGTCGGCGTGCCCGTTCCGGGTGTCGATGTGAAGCTCGTACCCGTCGGCAGCAAGCTTGAGATCCGGGTGCGCGGCCCGAACATCACGCCCGGCTATTGGCGCAGGCCCGACCTCACGAAGGCGATGTTCGACGACGAAGGCTATTATCTGCCCGGAGACGCGGTGCGTTTCGCTGACCCGGAGAACCCGAACCAGGGGCTGATCTTCGACGGCCGCACCGCCGAGGATTTCAAGCTGACCAACGGCACATGGGTCGCGGTCGGCGCGTTGCGTGTTGGAGCGATCGCCGCCGCCACACCGGTTTTGCAGGACGCGATCGTGTGCGGGGAGGGGCGCGACCGGGTCGGCCTCGTCGCCTGGCTAAATGCCGCGGGCTGCAGGCAGGTCACCGGTGAGGACGGCGACCTGGCATTCTATGCAAAACACCCGAAGGTGCACGACCATCTGCGCAAGGCATTCGCGCAATGGAACACGGTCAATACCGGTGCGACCATGCGCGTCGCCCGCGTCCTGCTGCTTCCCGACATGCCCTCGATCGACAGAAATGAAATCACCGACAAGGGCTACATCAATCAGCGCGTCGCGCTGGAATGCCGCAATGCGGACGTGCAACGTCTTTTTGACGGGAGTTCGCACCAGGATGTGGTCGTGATCGGCTGATTTCCATACTGTGAAACAGCGTGGTTGAGCGAAGAATTGCGGCGGCACGCCGCGTGCTCTATCAATCGAACAACAACAAAACAGGGAGGATGATGATGTTGCACCGGCACACGCTTGGGATTGCCACAGCTCTTGCCATATTCGCGTCGCCGTTTGCCGCGCAGGCGCAGGATTATCCGGCGCGTCCGGTGAAAATCGTCGTGCCCTTCGGCGCCGGCGGACCGGCCGACGTCTACGCTCGTGTTCTTGCGCAGCACCTCGGTGAAGCGCTGAAGCAGCCTTTTGTTGTCGAGAATCGTCCCGGCGCGGGTTCGATTATCGGAACCGACGCGGTCGCTAAGTCGGATCCCGACGGTTACACGCTGCTCCTGATGTCAAATACCCATACGGTCAACGAGACGCTGACACCCAACAAGCCGTTCAAGTTGATGGACGACTTCGTCGCGGTGGCGCCGATAAACTATTCAGACCTGATGATGGTGATTCACCCTTCGGTCCAGGCCAAGGATGTGAAGGAGTTTATTGCGCTGGCGAAATCGAAGCCGGGCGGACTCAATTATGCATCGTCAGGGCCGGGGACGCCGTATCACATGGCCGGAGAATTGTTCAAGGCGATGAGCGGAACCGACATCGTGCATGTGCCGCATAAAGCTTCGGGAGAGGCCCGGAACAGCGTTCTCGGTGGCCACGTGCAGATGATGTTCGACGCGGTGACGACGATGTCCACTAATGCCAAGGCCGGTCAGGTCAAGGCACTCGCGACCACCGGAGAGAAGCGCTCCGAACTCACCCCCGACGTGCCGACCGTGTCGGAATCTGGCGTGCCGGGTTACGAGGCGACCATCTGGCTTGGCGTGATGGCGCCGGCCAAGACCCCGCAGGCGGTTGTCGACAAGCTGAATGCCGAGATCAGCAAGATCGTCAATCGCCCGGATGTGCGCGCGAACTGGGGCAAGCAGGGCGCGGTACCGATGACCATGTCGGTGAAGGAATTCGATGCCTATCTGCGCAAGGACATCGACAAATGGGCCGATGTCGTGAAGAAAACCGGCGCCAAGGCCAACTGAGCGCGCCGTTGATCTGACCAGGGCTGCCGGGGGCGAAGCTCCGTCAAACGAATATCACCTGTGTCATGGCCGGGCTTGTCCCGGCCATCGACGTCTTTTAGTGCTGTCCGTTCTTCAGGCGTGGGTTTGCGGCAAACGCGGGCATCACGAGGGCAGGATTGGCGCGGAGAGCGGGAAATGCGGTATTGCAGGTTCGACAATGATCGGCTCGGCATCGTGCGGGGCGATCAGGTTCACGACGTCACCTCAATCCTCGACAAGCTCCCGGCGGTGCGCTGGCCCCTGCCGGCCTATGATCCGCTGGTTGCGGCGCTACCAGCGTTGCGCGGCGAGATGGAAGCGGCTGCCGACCGCGTCGCCGGCGTGCCGATCGCCTCGGTCAAGCTCTTGAACCCGGTGCCCAATCCCTCGAAGGTCATCGGCGCACCGGTCAATTATCACGCCCATATCGACGAGGCGAATGCCGACGCCCAGATCAACTTCGGCAAGACCATCAAGACCATCGACCATTACGGCGTGTTCCTGAAATCGAACTCGTCGCTGTCGGGTCCATCCGAGCCGGTGCCGGTGGTGGAGAAGGACCGACGGACCGACCACGAGGTCGAACTCGCCGCCATCATCGGTGAGACCTGCTTCGACGTGCCGGAAGAGGGTGCGCTGAAATATATCGCCGGCTACGCGATCGGGCTCGACATGACGATCCGCGGTCCGGAAGAGCGGTCCCTGCGCAAGTCGCTCGACCGCTTTTCGGTGGTCGGGCCATATTTCGTGACTGCCGATGAGATTCCCGATCCGGAAAATCTCGATCTCGAAATCCTCGTCAACGGCCAGGTCCGGCAGAAATCGAATACCTCGCGGCTGATCTTCAGCGTCGCGAAACTGATTTCGTATTGCTCGAATTTCTACACGCTCTATCCCGGCGACATCATCATGACGGGCACGCCCGAAGGCGTCGGCCCGGTTCAGGCCGGCGACGTGATGCATGCGAAGATCGAGAAGGTCGGCGAGATGACGGTCGCGATCACGCGGCGGACGCAGGCGTTGCCGCCGCCCGCGCCAGCCTCGTAATTCTTCAACCGGCCTTCGCGCGGCCGGCGGTTATTTCTTCCGCCGAGCCAGCACGTCGATATTGAGCTCGACGTCGTCGCCGACGATCTTGGTGTCGCGCCATTCGTCGCGGCCGACGCCGAACTTGGTGCGGCTGATGGTCAGCGCGCCGGTCATGCGCGCAACCAGTTGACCCGGATCGGCCGGGTCCGGACCGATTTCGAGTTTGAAAGGCAGCACGACGTCTGCGGTGACGTCGCGAATCGTCAGCTTGGCTGCCGCTTCATACTCGCCTTTGCCGCCGGCCTCCTGGCCCTTTGCGCGAAACGCCGTGGTCACGAAGCGCACTGTCGGGAAGCGTGCGACATCGAACCATTTCGGCTGTTTGAGCTCCTTGTCGATGTCCGGATTTCCGGCATCGGCGCTTGCCGCATCGACGGTCACCTCGACGGCGCTGCCCGCAAGATCGCCGGGATCGAAAGTGACCTTGGCGGTAAAGCTTTTGAAGCGCCCCTTGCTGGGCACGCCCATCTGACGGCCGGTAAAGCCGATGCTGCTCTTGGCCGGATCAACGGTCCATTCGGGTGCATCGGCCGCCGCAGGCTTGGCATCGGCAAGCAGCATGAGGCCCGCGATGAACGCTGCCGCGCCGCAGATAAACCGCCTCGCAATGTCCGTCATTGTCCGTCCCTTAAAGTTCCCGGCTCGGTTACCGCAAGCGCGTTGACCAAGGCAGCATGCGCCGCAGTACATCGTCACGCAGAACAAGGTGATGATAAAGCGCGGCCAGCGCATGGATGGTCACCAGCACAAGCAACGCCACCGCCAGAGACAGATGCACGACTTTCATCGTCTCGCCGAGCGCCCGGTCGACGCCGAACGGGCTCGGGATGTGGATGAGGCCGAGATACACCACCGGCAGGTTGAGCGCAGAGCTCATGATCCATCCGGTAATCGGCATGACGATCAGGATCGCGTAGAGCGCGGCATGCGACAGCCCGGCGAGGCGTTGCTGCCATGGCGGCGTGTCCGGCGACTGCTGCGGCACCGGATTGGCGAGGCGCCATCCAAGCCGCAGCAGCACCACCAGGAAGATCGTTACGCCCACCCATTTGTGCCACGAATAGAATTCGAGCTTCCGCGGGCTGAAGGGCATATTGACCATACTGATCGCGAGCGTGAACGATCCAACCAGAAGCAGCAGCGTCAGCCAGTGCAGCGTCCTGGCTACGAGGCCGAACCGCTCCGCAGTGTTGCGTATCAGCATGATCGAAACGCGCGGGCCTGACGTTGCAATATTTTCAGGTCGGGTCGTTCGGGCGCTTGGATTCGAGTTGGATCACGAATTCGACTTCCTCGCCGATCCAGGGAATGAAAGCCTTCATGCCGAAGTCGGTCCGCTTCAGCTTGCCCTTCGCGGTGAAGCCGTCGATCGTGTATTTTTTCGACAGATGCAGACCGCTCTTGTTGTACGTCACGTCCATGGTGACCGGATGGGTGACGCCATGCATGGTCAGGTTGCCGGTCATCTTGCCGGTGTTCTCGCCGGTCTTCTCGATCTTGGTGCTCTCGAAGGTGATCGTCCGGTGCTTCCAGACGTCGAGTTCGGCCTCGGAGCGGATCCAGTTGTCGCGATAGGCATGGTTTGAGTCGATGCTCGCGGCTTCGATCTCGACATTGATCTTGCTGTTGGCCGGATCCTTGCGGTCGAAGGTCATCTCGGCCTTGTTGATCTGCCGGAACTGACCCATCACCGACGAGAAGCCGCCGTGCGAAATCGACCAGGTGACGGCGACATGTTCGAGGTCGACGTCGACCTTCTGCGGCTCCGCCGAAGCGGGCGCTGCGATTAGCAGTCCAAGACCAAGCGCCGCCGCCATGAACGTAGCGGCCTTCGATGGCACGCGCCGGAAACTACCGAACAACATTGTTGAAATCCTCCCGTGTCGGCCGGCTCTGCACCGATCCGATCTGATTTTGTTTGGAGCGAGGCCGGCACGGCTCATGCGTTCGGCCGTGCCGGCTTTAAAGTCAGATTTCCTTCTTCATCCTGGCGTCGACGGAGTAGGGGCCGCCGCCACGGATCACCAGCATCAGGGCCACCGCTGCAAACAGCAATGGATATTCGTTGCCGCGCGACGTCCAGAAGAAGCCACCGACGCCGAGATGGAACCGGGCGGCTTCCAGCATGAAGATCAGCACCAGCAGAGCAACCGGCCGCGTAAACAGACCAATGATCAGCAGAATGCCGCCGCCGAATTCCAGGAGCGCGATCATCCAGCCCCATAGATCGGCCATCGGATAGCCGACCTTGCGCAGGGTGCCGATGAATCCGGCCATGCCCGGACCGCCAAATGCGCCGAACAGTTTCTGCATGCCGTGCGGGATGAGGAGCGCGCCGGCTGCGATGCGGACAATCAGATAAGCCCATTCCTCCATGCCGGAATAGACCCTCGAAAGGGCGGGAACATAATGCTGAGATGGTTGTCTGGTGGCCATGATGTGTCTCCCCGTCGTGAGGCGCGAATTGTAAGCGGCCCGATTCGGCACCGGCTCCCCGCGCGTGAACGCGCGCCTCTGCGCGGGGCGCGACTTAAGTCTAAAATGAGGAGTTGTTTTCGCCTAGCGCGCGTTTGAGATTTCGACCGGAATTCAATGCGCTGGCAGGAGCTGACACCCGCGGAGGTTGGGCCGGCGCGGACAGACACCGCGCCGGCCGGCACCTCAATAGAGCGCGTTGCGCTTCTTCAGCTCGTCCTGCAGGTCCTTGTAGATCGCATCGGGATCGCCGCCGGCCTTCTTGACCTGCGCTTCCCATTCCTTCTTCAGCGGCTCGGCCGCCTTGCGCCATTCGGCCAGCTGAGCCGGGGTAATGGTGTAGACCTCCTTGCCCGCTTGCGCCTTGATCTTGTCGCGGCCGGCGGATTCCATCGTCGCCCAGGGCGTCGCGATCTTCTCGGCCCATTCCGGCGTGCAGTGATCGTCGATGACCTTGCGTTGCGCCGGCGACAGCGAATTGTACTTGTCCTTGTTCATCACGAAGGTCTGTTCGGTGACATAGAGCTGCGCGTCGAGGTGATATTTCGTCACCTTGTCGATGCCGAACAGCACGATCGATCCCCAGGGGAAGGTGATGCCTTCGGCCACGCCCTTCTCGAGGAGGTCCCGCGATTCCGGTGCCGAAGCCGGCACATTGGTGCCGCCAAGGAGCGAGACGAAGCGGCTGATGGTGGCGTTGGCGGGACGGATCTTCATGCCCTTCACGTCACCGGGCACCGTCACCTTCTTGTTGGTGGTGTGGAAAGTCGCCGGATCATGCGCGAAGGTGATGCAGTACTTGACGTCCTTCATCTCCTTGTCCGCGTATTTGCGGTACCACGCATCGAGCGCGGCGGAACCTTCCTTCGAATTGGCGAAGATGAAGGGAAGTTCCGACAAGCCCATGATCGGGAAACGGCCCGGCTCATAGCCCGGATTCACATGCGCGAAATCGGCGATGCCGTCCCGCGCCATGTTGTAGTGGTCGAACGCCTTGCCGAGCTGCTGCGCCGGAAAGATCTTCATGGTGATGGTGCCGTTCGACGCCTGCTTGATCGACTCGGCCCAGGCTTCCACCGCCGGGTGCATCGGATGGCCCGGCGGCACCCAATGGCTGAAACGCAGTTCGACCGGCTTGTCCTGCGCCAGCGCAGGGCCGGCAAGGGCGGCGGCGAGCAGGCTCGCTGCCAGGGGAATGGCAATGCGTTTCATCGATAGTCCTCCCATAGTCGCCTGTTGGCGGCGATCCGAAGGGACAAGCTATCGTCGGCGCCGGTTTCACGCCAGCGCCGACATTGCCGCGTCCTGCGGATCGAGCTTGGGGCCAGCCCGTTACTCGGCGGCGGAAGGCAGCGCCCGTTTCTCCCAATGCACGGCCGCACGGGTGTGATCCTGCTCGCCGCCCAACGCGTCGCGGGCGTCTGCCCACAAATCGCGGGTGAGCCGTCCGACCGGTGCATCGACCCCGATCTGCTCGGCAAGGTCAGCTGCGATCTTCACGTCCTTGGCGAGCAGGCCGAGGGCGAAGCCGGTCCCGAAGGTCCCGCTCAGCAGGTGCTGTTTGATCAGCATCTCCGAGGCGAAGCTGCGTCCGGTCGAGACATTGACCACGTCGGCAATGACCTCGGGGTCCAACCCGAATTTGCGGCCGACCGTGACCGCTTCCGCGGCCGCGGCGAAGCTGGTCGCGGCGAGGAAATTGTTGAGGCACTTCATCGCGTGCCCGCAGCCGAGACTGCCGACTTCGAACAGCTTTGAGCCCATGCAGGCGAGCACCGGCTGCACCGCCGCGACCGACGCCGCATCGCCGCCGATCATGATCGCAAGCGAGCCATCCCGGGCGCGCGGCACGCCGCCGGAAACCGGCGCGTCCACGAGCTTCAGATTACGGGCGGCGAGATCCTTGCCGAGCGTGCGGGTGCCGACTGGGTCAGCCGAACTCATGTCGATGACGATCGCGCCGGGCTTCATGTTCGCGGCCAGCGCGCCGTCCTGCATGCTGAACAGGGCCTCGCGCACCTCCTTGCCGGTCGGCAGCATGGTGACGATCGCATCGCAGGCCTTGCCGAGTTCGGCGAGTTGATCCGTGGCGCGCGCTCCGTGTTCCTGCGCCCATTTCTTTGCGCGTGCCGGATCGAGGTCGAACGCCACCACCTCGAAGCCGCCGCGCTTTACGTTGGCGGCCATCGGCGCGCCCATATTGCCGATGCCGATGAATCCGACTGTCTTGATATCCATTGCTGTGCTCATACCGGTTACGCGAGACCCATTTGCTTCAGCTTTTCTTCCGCTGCACGGAAGCCTTCGACGCCGCGCGGAACGCCGGCATAGACCATGGCGTGCAGCAGGATTTCCTGAATCTCGTCCTTGCTGACGCCATTGGCGATGGCGCCCTCGATATGCACCTTCAGTTCATTGGGCCGCGCCATCGCGACCAGCATTGCGAGCGTGATCATCGAGCGGGCCTTCCGCGACAGCTTCGGGCGCGTCCAGGTCTGTCCGAAGCAATAGGTGGTCACGACCTCCTGCAGCGGCCAGATGAAGTCACCGGCGGCATTGATCTGTCCTTCCGCGCCGTCATGGCCCCACATCGCGCGGCGGACATCGAGGCCGCGGGCGAAGTCCGGATTCTTCGACGCACGCTTCGCCCGGGTCTTCTTGCCGTCGGGTTTCTTCGCGGATTTGGTTTTCTTTGCCTTGGCCATCTGAAAATCTGTCCTCCCTCGCATGCTTTGTGTTGATACATCAGACGTCGCACGATCATGTCGCGTTTGGCCGATCCGCGATAGAGCGTTCGGCGCGCGTCGTCATGCGTTGCGGCAAATTGCCGGTAGAACGTGGATCGCTTATAGGCAAGGTCGAAACGACAAATCGCGCGATGCCCATCGCCCACTGAAAGCGTGGGAGCTGAGGTGTTGGCCCCGTCCCAAAGCAACTGGAACCTCATGAAGATCGTTCGCGTCACCGCTACCCCACTCAATGTTCCGCTCCATGTCACGGTGATGGGGCTCGACAAGAAGACATCGCTGGCGGCCTGTTACGTCGAGGTCGAGACCGATACCGGCATCGTCGGCCATGGCCTGACATCGATCACCGAGGAAGACGTGGTGGCGCAGGTGGTCAACGGCGTCATGGCGCCGAACCTGATCGGTGACGATCCGCTGCTGACCGAACGGATCTGGGAAAAGATGTACTGGACGACGATGCCGCGTGGCCAGACCGGTTATGCGGCCCATGCGCTCGCGGCGGTCGATCTCGCGCTCTGGGACATCAAGGGCAAGGCCCTCAATCTCCCGGTCTGGAAGCTGCTGGGCGGCGCACGGGCGCGCGTGCCGGTTTATGCGACTTTCGGCTTCGGCTTTTTCGATCGCGAGCAGCTTGCCGCGGCGGCGAAGAAATGGGTCGCCGACGGCTTCCACAGGCTGAAGATGACGGTCGCGAGCGAAGCGCTCAAGCACAAGGACGAGCGCCCGGTCATGGACGCGATCCGCGAGGATGCGAAACGCGTGCAGGCGGTCCGAGAGGCGGTCGGCCCCGACGTCGAAATTTTCATCGACGCCAATTGCAATCTCGATCTCTACCACGCGACCAAGCTGGTGGAGATGATCCGGCCCTGCAACATTTCCTTCTTCGAGGAGCCGCTCACCCAGAACGACGTCCCCGGCATGGCCCAGCTTCGCCGCAATACTGGCGTCGCACTGGCCTGCGGGCAGAACGAGGGTCTGCTCTATCGTTTCCGCGACCTGCTGGCCGCACAGGCGATCGATTACGCGCAGCCCAATGTCTGCATCACCGGCGGCTTCACCCAATGCGTCAAGATCGCGGGGCTTGCCGCGTCATACAACGTATCGGTCGCGAATGGCGGCGCCTGGTCCTATCACAACATGCATCTGCAGGCCGGCGTCGCCAACGGCTCGCTGGTCGAGCATCACTATCTCGCGGTCGAACTCTACAAGACGCTGTTCACCGGCCTGATCATGCCGGCCGATGGCTGGCTTGCGCTACCGGACAAGCCGGGCCTCGGCTTCGAGCCGAACAATGACGCCATTCGCGAGATTGCGAAGCTCCCGCTCTCTGCGGGGCGCGCCAAGGGCTGAGTGAAGAACGCCGCCTCGCGGTTACGGCCGCGTGCCGCGCGAGGTGTAGTCGCCCCAGAGGAGGGTGGCGGCGAAGATCACGAAGGCCAGAACGATCAGGCTGACAACAAGCAGATTGGCCATGGGCATCTCACGTCTCCTTCCCTGAGTTGGTCGGGAGACGGTGTCACCGGGGCAGGCGAGGGGCTTTGCGATAGCTCAAATCGTCTCGCTTGCGGCCGCGGATTGCGATTAACGCGCCCTTAAGAATTTCGGTCGCAATTTCCGAATCAGTTCTTTTTTCGCGGGGGATCACGATGGCGGTCTACAGCCTGAACTCTTCAGACGAAGCGTGCCCGATTCCGGAAGGCCTGTTCGGCCAGTTGTTCCGCTCGCACCCGCAGGGGTTGCCCGAGCTGGTAGCGAGCATCCCCTCGCAGACGCGGGCGATGCTGGCGCTGTTCTGTTACCGCCGCGCGCATCTGCATCCGCTCAGCCTCGCCATTGCCTCGACCTGCAGCGAGACCGATCTGATCGAAGCCGGCGGTCGGCCTGGCGCTGCGTTGTACGAATTGTCCCGTCAGCCCGAAGCGCCAGCGGCGACGCACAACGAAAATGGCCGGCGCAAGATCTCGCTGGCAAAGGGCCCGCTCTGGCAACCCGCGCCGCTCGAAGACGATTTCGAAGACTGAGCGGCCGCGCGGCATCTGCTGAATTTTTTGCGCTCCAAGCAGCCCTCTTCCAGGGCACCTTGGAGCGATCCCGCTGGTCGAAATCCCGGGAACGCTAATTGCGCGGCCGGTGATCCTGCTATCCGACGTGCTGAAGCTCGGGTCCGATGCGGCCCTCTGCACGCGCCCGATTTCCCTTATTCAAGTCCACGCCATTGGCCGCGAACCGCAACCGCGCGGTGGACAATCTCGGCCGGCTCCAGTCGGGCGGCGATTGCGATGTGAGGACGGCGGTCCGCTCAGGCGAGCATGAAAAGCGCCAGCAGCGTGAGGATCACGGCGGCATTGCGGACGAAGAAGGCGGCGGTCACCAGGGCGGGAAAGGCGGTCGCGTCGCGAAGTGTCTGAGTGGTCATTTGTTCTATCTCCCCCGTTTCGACGGGTACGAGTCCCATATGGGGCCCGTCGGAGGATCGGGCAGGGGCTTTCCGGTCGGCCTCACGCGGATGTGTTGCGCTGCGGCATCGGCCGCTGACCGAAACGGCGCGGCTCTGTGATCCTGTTTATTTTGCTGGTTCTTTTGCGGCTGCCGTCGCGGCATCGCGGTCCTTCGGACGCACGATTTGCGGTTCGGTCAGCGGTTAGCGTTCGTCGCCTGCCGCTCAGCGGCGATGTGCTCAGTTCGCAACCCATCGAACGCCCAGAACGGCCGGGTCGCCTCATGCAATACGGATTGTGGAATTTGGCTCCCCGGGCCGGAATATTAGTTCATTGAATTTGCTACGCAAAATCGCATTTTCGGCGGCCAGCCCCCGGCGCTACCCCAGTCGCGGCGCGCATGTTTTCACCCGGTCCAGGGTCTTACCCTCCACTTGCTGCGTGCGTGCCATCCGCTGCTACAATCCGTCGTTGTGCTGATTCTCGGGGGGAGGGCATGGCCAAGGCGATCAGCAGACGCCCGCGACGTTTGAAGCGGGAGGCATTGGTCTTTGCCCACCTTGAGCGGGTGTCTAAAGACCTTCTGGTCAAGCACCCTGACGTGGTGCGCCAATTCATCGGTCGCAACACGGGCATCTATGCCCTCTACCGTCGTGGAAAACTTTACTACGTGGGGTTGGCGACAGCTCTTCGGCACCGGTTGACGGCCCACGGCAAGAATCAACACGGGAAGCAGTGGGATCAATTTTCGATCTATCTGACCATTAAGGATCAGCACCTCAGAGAGATTGAAGCTCTGCTGCTGCGAATCGCGAAGCCGCCCGGAGCGAAGCAGACGGGAAAGCTGGCCCAGTCTCGGGATATGCGGCGGCAGATCAGCCGAGCGATTCGTCAAAAGCAATTCAAGGAGGTCTCGTCGCTGTTTGGACGTGGTGTTCAAGAAGACGCTGTAACGAAGGTTACCCGGGGCGATCCACAGCTCGTTCGGTTTTTCCCGTCCGGCGCACGACTTCGCGGATACCACAAGGGAAAGGCCTTCAGCGCTCGCGCTAGGCGCGATGGACAGGTTCGCTTCGACGGCAAAGTTTATTCCTCCCTCACTCTGGCGGCTAAAGCTGCGGTCAAGCGACCCATCAATGGATGGTGGTTCTGGCACGTTGAACGGGGGAAGGGGAATTGGATACGCTTGACCAAAATGCGGAAGGCGGGGACGCCGCTGCTCCTCCGCTAGCGGCGCCGTGAAGCTGCTCCTGAATGGCGCGGAGCCTTGCTCGCCGGTTCTCCGGTGCGAATTTTCAATTCTTCAGCCGGCTACGTTGCGTCAAATCCCCGATCCGACATGAGGCGCCAGACGCCTCCCGAAACTCGTCATTCGCCGTTATTAGCCAAATGCGCGGCATATCGGCATTTCGGCTACGCGTTGCGCGTAGATTTGAGGGCAATCAATCAATTCCGTGACTGACGTCGTGATTTGAGGGGCTTAAAGGGGGGCAAGGATGGGGGAAGCGGCTGCTGACCCAAATAGCGCTGTCGCGAAAATAACACACAAGCCCGTCAAGGGCAGCGCGAGCCTATGACCAAAGGAGGCCCAAAACCACTTGGACTTGAGGCTCTGTAACGGTCCGCCGCAGTAAGGGGGATATAATTCTGTGACGAATCGGTGCCGCCGGTTGGTCTGCTCGTCCCTAGGCGCTAGGGTCCCGCAATAGCGCCGTAACGAGGTTTCATGGCAACCGCTAACCAAGAGGACAGCATTCCGGACGTGCCGAAGCTCAGCTTGAGCCCGGCCGATATCGTGGATCGCCTGTTTACCGGACATGCCGCCCGGGTGATGGAGTCTTTTCCGAAGGCGTCCGTTGATTTGATCGTGACCTCACCGCCTTACTGGACCGCGGTCGAATACGATCAGGGTGAAAACCCTTGGCCAACATATGAGGCCTACCTCGCGGACATGCAATCCGTGTGGAACGAATGTGCTCGCGTCTTGAGACCGAATGGCAAGCTCTGCATCAACGCGCCCATAATGCCAATACCAAAGGCCGTGATTGAACAGCACACGCGCCACCTCAAGAACATCGCATTCGACATGGAGGCGCGGATTCTCCGTGACACGGACCTTGAACGATACAGCCTCTTTGTCTGGCAAAAGCAGACATCTAAAATGATGTTCGGCAGCTATCCGCATCCGGGCAACATCATCGAAAACAACACTATCGAATTCATCAATGTTTATGTGAAGCCGGGCAAGCCGCCGAAATTTGACGCTGACACAAAGGAAGCCAATGAGCTGACTCGTACCGAGTGGCTCGACCTCGCGCAGCAGGTTTGGTTCATGTACCCGGAAGATGTGAAGCGCGACGGCGATCATCCGGCGCCGTTTCCTCAAAAGCTGCCGGCCAGACTGATGCGGCTCTACACTTACGGCGCAGTTGGCCGATTTCCCGGAGAAATCGTACTCGATCCTTTCGTTGGTACCGGTACAACCTGTGCCGTCGCAAAGACAATGGGCAGGCGCTACGTCGGGATCGACATCAATCCCGCATACATTAAGCTTGCGCAGGATCGAATCAGGAGTGCTGCGTCAACGGAACCACTTTTGCTTGTGGGACGGGCAAAGTATCCTGGGAAGGAAGAACTTGCGGAGATGGCCGCCGCTGACGCCGCTGGGTCCAACGGCAAAGATGCGGGCGAAAAGAAGCATAAACGCAAGACGTACGGGCGTAGGATTGAAATAAAAGCTGACGAGCAGCTCAAGCTCGTCTGATTTCGCCGGCGTGCTCTCGCCGGCCGAGCGGCCGGGGGGCCCGAGGGCATGGCGAAGGCTAAAAAGCTAGCACTCCCAAAACCGTGGAAATTTTTTGTCGCTAGGTACGGCGCTGATCGCGCGTATTGGTATGTGCCCAAGGGACTCGCTGCCAGCACAGACGCCCTAAAGGCCCGTCTAACTTTGCTGAAAGAGTTTGAGCACGGCAAGACTTGGAGAGAGTGCCAGCAGGCATACATCCAGCGTCTAAACGATGAAGGTATTTCTGACGCCGAGACCGACTGGGAAGACGGCGGAGCTCCGCTCGCAAGGATGCTTAAGCAGGTTTTCGTAATGCTCGGGCTTGCCTGGGTCGACACTGGCGATCACGTCGAAATCACTTCGGCCGGCGACAAGTTTCTTATCGACAGCGACCCGGATGGAGTGCTCTCAGACCAGATGTCGCGATATCAGTTTTCTAACCCCAGCGTTGCGTCCACCGCGCATCAAGCCATCAAGCTGCATCCTATCCCGTTTATCGGAGAGGTTCTTCGCAGTCTCAATGGCCACAGCTTTAGCGGTACGGAGTACTCGCTCTTTGTTTCCAGAGCAAAAACGTTTGCGGATGTGGATTTGATCGTTGACCAAATCGAGAGATTCCGTGAGCTGGAGCCAGAACTGCAAAACTTGGTGGTGGAGAGCTGCGACGCCTACAAGCTGCCGGGCATTCGACGGTCGAGTATGTACAACACTATCCGGCTTAATCGCTCGTACGCGTTAAGGATGTTTGCGCTTTCACGCCTTGTCGAGACAAACAACGCAAGTGGCCTTTCAATTCGAAAAGGCGCGCTCAAAGGCTATCGTGAATATCTCTCTCGGTATGGGCGCGACGGTGCGTACATAGAATTTGCTAACGAAAAGGATTGGGTTGCTTATTTTGGCGACACGAAAGCGTTGCCCACTGTTGACACAGCGCTGGAATATTACGTCAGCAAGGGCAATGTCGCCGCCGCCATCTCAACGAAGAAGAGGACCGCGACATCAGCCCGAGAGCTAGCTGAATTTCGGGTCATGATTGTCTCGGAGAAGCAGGTTGAGGATTATTTGGAACACCATCTCGATGTCGTTGGATCGAAGATCGGGCGGAATCTGAAGCTAGTCGACGGCGGCCGACAATACAGCACGACTGTTGGGCCCATAGATTTGCTGGCCATCGACAGCAAGACAGGCGACTACGTTGTCATTGAGTTGAAGAAGGGGCGTAGCGCAGACAAGGTATTCGGTCAGTGTTCACGCTATATGGGCTGGGTCCGTAAGAACCTCGCTACGGCCGGCGAAAAGGTGCATGGCGTTATTGTCGCACGAGAGATCGACGACAAGCTCAAGTCGGCACGCGACGCCCATGATACAAAGGTCGATCTAATCGAGTTCGAGATGAAGATTGGCGCCAAAGCGGTGTAGGAGACAGCTGTGGCGTTGTCAGTCTTCTGGGAGGAATTTGTTGCAGACTACTGCGCCGATGGCGTCTTTTGGTATTTTCCTAAAGGCGGGACTGCCGATACAGATGATTTCCGAGAGCGGTTCAGGATTTTCTCACAGTTTGAGGGCGAAGTTTGGACGCCGCTACTGCAGCGCGAAATCCTTCAGGCTCTCCACAAGGCGAAGCTAACCGTCGGCACTACTACAGCCCTCATCCGAATTACCAAGAGGGTTTATGAAAACCTCGGCATCGCGTGGGTTGCTGCGGCTTCGCCCGTCCGCATAACGCCCGCTGGGCGCGAGTATTTAAAGGAAAAGGGTCCGAGCAAAGTCCTCGACTCGCACGTCTGGCGCTACCAATTTCCGAATCCTCTAAATGATATCGAAGTAACTAAAGGCATTTCTCTGTTTCCGCACCACGTGCTTGTCGAGTTGATTCTGGCTTGCGATCACCGGGTGACTAAGGACGAATTTGTGCTGTTCGTCGCTCGGATGAAGCAATCTGCGGAAATTCCGAGAAGTATAGAGCGCATCAAGGCCTGGCGGCTGGCGTCCTCGGCGACGCAAGCCGAAATAAAGCAACGGCTGCAGCACAGCAAATACAAAACCGTTGATGACGACGCCGGGTATCCGATGGCTTTCCATCGCTGCGATTTGCTCCTCGACAGACGCACGGACCAATTGTCGGTGTCGCCGGACAATGTTGCTGACCTACAGGCGATGCTTGATCTTTATAAGGGTGAGGCGGAGCCGATTGAATTCAATGACGAGCCGGACACTGTCGCGTTCTACGGCGACCCGGAGCGGGTGCCCACCAAGCTTGAAGCTCTCGACTATTACGTCGATATATCGGATGTCGCCAAAGCAGTAGAAGCATTTCGGAAGCTCCCGGAAGACGTGCGCGGGGAGCAAACTCCGGAAGAGTTCGAGAAAGAGCAGTTTCTTGAAAAGGACTTGGAGGAACATCTTGAAAAGCACCTCGACAAGATCGAGGCTGGCCTGAAGATAATCGGTCGGCAGCACAAGACAGAGGTGGGGCCAATCGACCTCTACGCACGTGCTACCAATGGCGATCTCGTAGTAATTGAGTTGAAGAAGGGCCGAGCTGCCGACAAAGTTTTCGGCCAAATCTGCCGCTACATCGGCTGCATCAAGGAAGATCATGCAGAGGATGGCGAAAACGTTCGGGGGTACATAATAGGTAGGCAAGTCGACGAAAAACTCAGGTATGCCACCAAGGCTGTCCCGCCCGGGCTCGTCGCGCTACAAGTATTCGATTTCGGAGACGAGAAGGGGAAAGAGGGTTGGATCCAAGTTGCCGATGCCTAAAAAAGTCCTGCCTTTCAGTTCCTATGTAGTTGAGTTGTTCTTTGCAAGGCGCGGTCTGCGACTGCGCTTGCTAGCGAAAGCCCATTCAAGGTTCATTGCGCGTGCTCGGGCTGTGCGGAGCGTCCAACATATCCATAGCGATTATGATGTGATCGGAAGGCGTCCATGGTGCAATTGAACCCCGGAATTCTCGCGTTGGCCTAGCAGATATTGGGGCAGCGCCGGGGGCTGAATGCAATGTTCAAGGCAAATGCTTATGTCTTGGCGGCTTCGCACTAGCTGTTGGATTCCAATCTCTGGAACATAACGGCATCAAATTCGCGAAATGATGCGGGTGAGTCAGTCCCAATTTTACGTCAAAGATAACCTCACCCTTTCGGAGCGTTCTTGACCATGCTCGTTATGTGATCCAGTGCGTTGGTTGCGACGTTGCGAGCAGTCTCGCGCATGAAGGTGTTTACCTCGTCGTGCGCGTCACCCGTAGCTGGCCTGCCCATGTTTAGGGATTCGTCGATTTATCTGTTCATCTGCTCGAGCAGCTTTTCACGATGTTCGGGTGGCACGACCATCAGCGCTGTTTGAAGTGCGGACATAGCAAGCAGATTTGCGGCCATAGCTTCACCGCGAGCAGTTGCTAAATTTTTCTCAAGAGCGTTCATCGTTCCCTTCCAAATTGCTGTCGTTGCTGCGAGCCTTTGTGATTGTTTGGGTTCTTATCATGCTGCCCTTCCGAGCGTAACCGGCTGACGTTCTCGCTAACGCTTTTGATAGCTCGGATTCCAAGAACGTGTTTGCGATTAGCAAGGCTCGCACGGCCGCACGCGCGTCGCCGCACGCTTCGATGACGGCATTTGTGTCGAGCTCTAGGTCGCTGTTCTCATCATGCGGCTGTGCGGAGGCGTTCATACGCGCGCGACGCCGTGGCCGACCGTAAGGGATCAGTCGAGCCTGCACCAACTGTACACCACGGCAGGGCGGATTTTCTAAGGCTTTGGGAAGTCAGCCGATGTTCCGGCACGGTCATCGGACGGTGTTCGTCACCGTCAACGGTGACCCCTGCAACGTGACGTTAGAAACCCTGAGAGAACGGGCAATTCTGACTTGGGGCTGGGCTAACCCTCCACGTCGCCCAAGGCGAAACTGAATGCGTAGGAAGTACCTTGACCGGGATGAGCAGTCAGCTCGCACGTCGCTCCGATCTGCTTCGCGAGATCACGAACCAAACGGGTTCCCACACCTTGGCGCGTCGAGCTCAGGTCCAGACCTCGACCATTGTCGCTTATGGTTACCGTTGCGCTTTGGCCGCTTACGCTGAAACGCACGACGATGCGGCCGACCGCATTCGCCTCGAAGGCATACTTGATCGCGTTGGTGATCAGCTCGTTCACGATGAGACCGACCGGCACCGCCTGATCGACGTGAATAACTGCCGGCTCTAGTTGGCTGTCGATGACGATCTTGGTTTCAATCAACATTGACTGCTGGAGCTGTTCGCAAATCTCACCAAGGTATGCCTGAGCGTCTACCGCAGTTAGGTCGTTAGCGCGATAAAGCTGCTGGTGAAGATGCGCAAGGGTCGCGACGCGATCTATTGCGCGTGCAAAATCTTCCTTCGCCTGCGGGTCGCTTTGCCGTGCCCCCTTCAACCGAAGCAATCCCATAATCATGGCAAGGTGGTTCTTCACGCGATGACTGAGTTCGTTAAGGAGGAGCGTCTGCCGCCTGAGCGCCTCATCGCGCTCCTCCTGAGCACGCCGCTGCTCGGTTACGTCCATACATGCCCCCAACATGTATGCAGCGCTGCCATCGGGGTTTCTGACGAGGGCGCTACGGTCGTAAATCCACCGAACAGTCCCTCCGACAACCGCGCGAAACTGGTAGTCAGCATCTTGTCCGGTCTCGATGCAGGTGCTCACCGCACGCCAAGCCGTCTCACGATCATCTGGGTGGATGAGAGCGATGAAATCCTCCGACGTTCGCGGAGCCTTCTCTCGGGCAAGCCCATACACATCGCAAAGAGCGTCATCCCACTCCACCACGTCGTCAGCGATGTTCCAGCTCCAAGTGCCCGCCCGTGAAGCTTTGAGTGCCGCGATCAGTCGCTCTCGCTCGGAGTGGGCAAAATCGAAGGCCTCTTGGGAAACGTGACGCGAGGCGAGTTCCACTTTCGAAATCCTTCTACCCGGCTTACCGAGCTTGCATCAAGCCGTACGCCGGCCGTCTCCAGCGCACCGTATACAGTGCCGCGACCGATACCTATTCCTTTGCGATGTGAGCCACGCGCTGTTCCTCGAAGCCGGCGCCAGTGGCATCGATCGCATCTGTCAAAGTTGACAGGGTCGGTGTAAAGCCGACCGGCATGCATGCTTTTAACGAACAAGCTTCAGCTGAGGCTTTGGCGGTTTGCTACTGCCGCTCGACCGTAACCCTTAGCTAGCGGGGCGATACGGTGGCCTAGTCGAATTGGTCGATTTCCACTGTCGTCTCAGTTTGACAGTCCTCGCACCAATAGCCAGCGACGGCCGGCAATTCGTCGGTAGGTGGCAAGTAGGCTCGCACCTGCAGCCGGGTCTTGCACTTCGGGCACTCCATGGACGGAACGGCGTCGATACACTCCATTGAACTTCTCCGATGGGAGCAATCGTGTGCCTGAGTCGGCCTGTCACGGCTTTGTCAAAAGACGCTGTCTTGGCGGTTTCGCCGGCCCGGCCGACCTGAACCGGCGCCACGGGATAATTTGCAAAGGGGTGGAACGTCTTCGGGCGACGTAGGTTCTATTGGCACGCCGCCGCTTCTAAACCCCATCCCCCGGAGCGGCAGCGAATAAAGCCCGGTTCCCCCGACCGGGCTTTTTCTTTGCTTTATACGGTCCTGTGATCTGCGGCTGTTTCCGATGACGAACCCGGATTGGTCCCGCCAACTGATAACCCCAATCCATCTTTCTGACGGCACGGTTCTGCGCACCCTTGGCGACGCGGCCGACCGAGTGGTGAGACTGAGACCAACACCCTCAGCTCAGGTGGCGGCAGAGCGGATCATTGAGGCGGCGACTAAGGGCGGGAATATGTTTTCGACGCACGCAGCCATCCGGCTGGCATTACTGAAGGGGTCGGCATCAGAGCACGAGTGACCCGCAACTGCCGCGCATTGGAATCAACCTAGCCGCGCCAGCACCCCGCAAAGGCCCGCTTCGCCGCATCCTTAGTTCCTGCATTGTCGTAGAACGGCCGGCGGCCCTTCGCCCCAAAGAAATCGAGTCCCCAGAACCACTCGTTCTGATTTCCTGGCGCTACGGTCTGGCGGAAAATGCGGCCCACCTTCTTGCCGGTATCGACCAGCACCACGTCAAAGTCGTCTGACGACCATGGGCCGCCGGTGCGGTTGTCATTGGCGGGGATCAGTTTGAGCGCGGACATATCACACCAGACCGGTGTCTCCTGATTACATGTTGAGGAACAGGCGACAACGCCCTGCGTTGCTCCGAAAACGGGAGCATCAGATGCGCATTTGCACCATCGCTGCTTTGATTGTTGTCGGACTCGCTGCCGCTGCCCAGGCTCAGTCTGGTGGTGGCGGCGGCGGAGGCTCTGGCGGAAGCGGTGGCGCGGGTTCGAGTGGCAGCAGCGCGGGCGGAGCTAGTCCCGGCGGAACCGGCCCCGGCACGACAAGTCCAGGCGCGGCAATCAGTCCCTCGGTCTCGCCTTCGAATCCCGCACCCAGCACGACTGGCTCAGGTTCCTCACAACTCGGTACGAACAACCCGCAAGGCGGCGGCATCCCGGGTGCTGTAAGCCCTGCAAACCCTAACGCCGCGTCACGGCCTCAAGTACCGAACATCAGCGGCGCGCCGATCATCATGAACGATCCGAACCTCAAGCCGGACTGTTCAAGCGGCTCGGCCGGCGGACGTAGCGGATGTTGATCCGCGATGGTTGGGAGTCTCGGGCGCAGTGGTAAGGGGAGGGCTGAAATCGTAGCTCTACGTTAGGCGACTTGATCTGAAAGACTAAAGTGAAGCGGCCTGCCGGCGACAATCGGTGATTCTCAGAGCGTTACGACTACGATTTAGCCAAGGCGCGATAGACAGAAGCGCGAGCGATTTTAAGTTGGTCGGCGATGGCTGTGGGCCCCGAGCCCGCTCGCGTGAAGTTGAATTATTTTCGCTTGATCGATGGACGGTCTACGCCCCTTGTAGACCCCGCGCGCTTTAGCTTGAGCGATGCCCTCTAGTTGTCGCTCCCGGCGCAAGTTGGTCTCAAACTCCGCGAAGACGCCCAGCATATGCACGGCGTCCAGCCAGTTCACGAAGCTCTCCCATTAGCTTACGGTTCATCCCGAGCGCGTTGCTCAGCGCGAGCCGGATATCGCCACCGGCCTCTGCAACGATCATCTCCAAAATATCTTCGTGCGACGGGCGGGGGCTGACTGGCATGGGGACGACTCCGGCAATGACTTGTTCTCTATTTGTTCTAAAGATAGGAATGGAGTCAAGAGGGTTCGTCGGGTGCCGCCGTGGTTTTTGTCGTCCGTCACTTTTCCCGTGTGCAGATGGTGGAGTTGGCAGAGCGGATCAATCAGCGGGCGCGTAAGGGCCGTATTATTCACTTAACACCCGAAACGGCAGAACTCGTATCGCGAGCGCTCGGGCTTTCAGCTATCAGCCCGTTGCGGTCGAACTCGTCCCGATCATCTGCGGCCGAGAGACCTGTCCATCGCGCGCCAATTGCTACAGCTGCCGGGCTAGAGCGAACATGATCGTGAATATCCTGCAGAACATTGAGCCCATGTGACGACCAGCCCGTTGATGTTCTCCGTTCTGCTGGCGAATGAAGCGGCTGACAGGGCCATTCTGGGCCCAAGACCGTGGCGAAGCCCGAAACCTCGTCAGCGCCCGTCAAAACGCCTCTGAAGCGGGGGTCGCCTAACCCCTTGGACGTAAAGGATTCCTGAAATGCTCCCACTCGCGGCATCGAAGAGCGCGCAGGCATCACTCACTGCGCCTGCACTTCCGGGGTGCGAACCTCTTCGAAGTCGTCACAGAGCAAGCCGTTCTTGGTTAGATATCGCAGCACCTTTCGAGTGTTGGAAATAACGGTTGAGCATAATGCTGGCGAAGCGTTCGCGCCGGCTGCTTCAAGGATCGCGCGTGCTCACACCGGTGTGATGTCTTGTTCCCGAGCGGCAAGTCGCTGTAGGAGGTCGAGCGCATTTCTCGGAGCGGTCTCAGACAACACCAACTTTGTCGGCCTCAGCTGCATCTTTGCGCATGGCGTCAACCTTCTAAATCTGAGTTGGAACGCCCTACTGAGTGCAGAGATTTCCCCTTTAAAGCTTCACGAGCACACGCACAAACCCGGCAACTGATCCGATCCCGATTTGCGCGAAGCGCTTATGAGAAACGATATTGATCCTTCCATTCTGTGAGAGCTTTGCCTATCGCATGTTTCTTGTTCATGAGGGTCATTGAAAACAAAAGATATTTTTCTGGAAAAGGATATGTTTGATATTTAACACCCCAAGCCATCCTGAAAGCTAAGTGTCTCTGGTATCCGCAAGAGAGAAAGATCAATTGGCTTCATCGGCAGTTTGAAATAGCGATGATACTCCGCAGCCCTATCGTTCGGGCACAAATGCCGCACATAGTCGACCATGCGCCGCGGGATTGCGACCCGATACCGCTCTCGAAATGATAGCTTGGTGGTGCGGGGCTCAATCTTGGCGCCCCGCCGATCGTCTCGGACCGCGTGGCGTTGCAGGCTGCGGATCAAATTGTTGCGCAGGTTCTCGAAAGGTTCGACCAATCGGAAATGGCGCTTGAGAAACGACGCCGGGTTGAGGGCTAGGATGTCGCTGGGTATGTTCACACCTTGTCGCCGCACGGAGGTTGTCCCGAACGCGCGCATTTCCAAGTGGCATCCCTTTGGGGATCGTCGGCGTAGATTACCAGGCCGCGCGGCGTCTGCAGACCGCCGCGACCGACGAGGCTGACCCAGTACACGCCATGCTGCTCGTCATGCATCGCGCGGCTGCGGTTCCAGAGCAGGATGCCGTGCCGGGTGAAGTAATCAGCGAGGGCTTCGCGCTCGGCGGCGGTATCGGTGAAGAAATTATAGGCGAAATCGAACCGACTGACCGTCGCATTGCGCGTCCAGACAAATTCGTCGAGGAGCGGAAATGCTTCGCGGGCCGGCGAATTGATCGGCAAGCGATGGCCCCACACGCTGCCGTCTGCCCGCTCACAGCGCTTGAATTCGATCCACTGGCCGCGATGCATGCGGCGCAACTTGTCGAGCTTTGGCAGAGCCGCCGCGAAATGAAGCTCGACGGTGTGGCAAACGACTTCGACACGCGTCACCTTCGCCATCAGCGCGGCTATGCCGCCGCTATCGGCGCCGGAGCTTCGCTGGTTGTTGCTCGGTGTTGACGATGATATATTGGGAGCGAGCACGGCCTCTGTTCCTAATGCGCAGGCTGTGGCTAAGGCCCGTCAGCGCTGCGAACGCTGGCGGGCCATTTGATTATAATTTCCTTCACGTCAAAAATCGACCGGCTGCTTTTTAGCCACCGTCACCAGTCATCGTCATCGTCATCGTCGTCACCACCGGTGGCAAGGTGATCTCGCATGCTGGCCCAACGAAAGGCCAGGTATTGCTTTTCCGGCTTCTTGTACAACCAGCCGTCCAGATAACGATGGGTCTTGTCGAGAAGGTTGACAATCGTGTGCTGGTTCTCCTGAGGGAGTAATTCGAAGTCGACACACATCAACTTAGGCAAGAGGTCGCCGATGAGCTTGTCATAGTTAAAAAGCGCGTTCTCGGTTCCCGCCGCCCGGTGCATATCGTGAATCGTTTTGCGGATTCGCTGTTCCTCCTGACGGGCTCGGCGCTTGGCTTCTTCAGCCAATTCTTTTTCGGCCTGTCGGCGGCGCTGTTCTTGCTCCCAAGCGTCCTCTTCTGCATCCACTTCAGCTTGCTCAGCAGCACGTCGCTCTCGATCGGCGGCGCGCTCGATCCCACGCCGATACTCATTCAAATCTTCGGTTTCATCGGGCGGTAGGCGGGGAGGCGGGGACACCGCCTCCTCGTCTTCGTCGCTCGGCACGTCCGGCTCGAACAGTGCCGGCCGTTGCCGCTTGCGCCCGACGCCTTTCTTTTTCTTGCCGGGCGGTTGGTCCGACGCCTCCCGGCGCCGGACCCACTCTTCGAACTTGACCATTTCAGGCTTCGCGCAAACGCCGGTAGTGTTTAATCGCTTCGGGCGTCAGCCTTACCCGCTTGATCTTCCGACGCTGTGGCGGCAAGACCGGGTCGGTAACAGGCCTTTGCGCAACGCGCTGCTGATGCTCAATCAGCTCATCTTCGAACCATGCCAACGCACGACCACCCTCCGTCAGGCGATAAAGCGGCGGAAGTGCGCCTTCCGCAACCTTCTTCATCGCGTATTCGGGCGATGAATAGCCGTGATAGGGAGCGCCGTCTCTCGGCCGGATCATGCGCCGCAGTGTGCGCGGCGCGGTCTGATCAGTCATGTTATCGTCTCCATCGCGTGATTGCGATGGGACAGATGGTAGATTTGATCGGGGCTTAAATCGTCCAATCTAAACCGAGTTCGGATTGGACGCGCGGGCGTTCTTCGATTTCGATTTACTCCGCAGGTTACTAATGATCCCGTCAAAATTAGGGGCGTGCAAACCGGGATATTCGTCGGCCACGCTCTCCCAAACTGACGCGACCGTAGCGTCGTACCCTCCGGCGGGAACTTTGCCGCCGTTCTGCTTTCTTAATCGGTCAAGTGCGACCTGCGAGAGGTTGAATACTCGATTATACATTTCCTCTACTGAGCGCGGCAACACCACACGCTTGCGTCTTGGCTTCGGTTTCTGAATTCTCAAATAAATGAGGTCGGCTAGATGGTTCCAATCTGCACTATTGAGGGCGGGACCAGAGCGAAGCAATCCGCAAAGCTGTTTTGTGTCGCCGGTGTAAGCCGCCACGACTGCTTTGCTGAACTTACTCACCGCAATTCTTCGCGTGGCGTTGTTACTGGCGCGCCTCGCATCGTAGGAAAACTTTGGTTTGGTCTTTGCTTTCATGCGGGTGCCCGCAGCGGCACGACCGTCGCATCAGTGAGGATGGCTTTGCCGTCACAATAGTTGGCCCAATCCGCCATTAGGCGCTTCCGTTTTTCTAGCAGTGGGCCGCGACGATATGCTTTTTCGACCGACGACGAAATGGAGTGGGCAAGAGCCATCTCAGAAACTTCGTTGGGATAGGCGGTGCACTCGCTGGCCCAATCCTTGAATGTCGAACGGAAACCGTGAACCGTGGCGTCCACCTTCAGCCGCTTTTGCAGCAGGTTAGACATCGACATGTTGCTCAAACCTTGACCCTTCTTCATCCCGACAAAGACTACGGCATCTTCGCGAGGCAGCTCTCGCAGTAGAGTCACGGCCTGATCGGACAACGGGACGGTGTGCGGCTTGTCGGCCTTCATTCGATCCGCCGGGATTGTCCAGAGCTTACCGTCCAGGTCGATTTCGTCCCAACGAGCGCCGAGAACTTCACTAGTACGGCAGGCCGTCAGAATCAGAAACTCAAGCGCCCGGGCTGCCGATCCCTGCCGCTTGCGAAGCTCCTGTATGAACGCTGGCAATTGCGCAAAGGGTAGGGCCGCGTGGTTCTTGACCGTCACCTTGGTGGCCAGGGCGGAGAGTGGCATCTTGAGGCCAGCCCAGCGTGCGACGTTTGCGCCTTCGCGGAGACCCTGGCTCTCAGCCCAGTCAAGAACACGCTCGATCCCTGAACGGATGCGCTGTGCTGTCTCGCGCCGCGCGTTCCAGATTGGCGTCAAGGTCTGTAAGACCTGCTGGCGGTCGATTTGACCGACCGGTATCGTCCCGAGGGTCGGGAACGCATGGCGGCGCATGGACGAGATGAACTGGTCCGAGGTCGCGGCAGCCTCCTTGTCCTTGCGCTCCTCGTGGAACCGAACGGTGGCAGCCTCGAACGTGACGGCCCGCGCGCGTTCCAACTTGGCCTTGTGTTGCGCCTCGCGTTTCTCGGCGAGTGGGTTGACGCCGAGGGACAGCTTTTCGCGTGCGGCACGAGCACGGCGGCGGGCTTCCTCTAGCGGGACATCATGGAGGCTGCCGAGTCCGAGTTGGTGTTCTCGACCGTGCAGCTGGAACCTCAAAATCCACGAGGCAGCAGCGGGCCGGTCCTTCGATTCCAGCCGTACGATTTGCAGATAGAGGCCGCGAACTTCCGCGTCGCGGTGGTGCCCAAGTTGACCTTGCTTGGCTGACACCAAACGCTCGATGCGCTTGGCGGTCATCGTCAACGCCTTACTCATCACGCAATACTCCAAACCGGTCCTACCCCCGGCGAAGCTGCCAAATTTATAGCCCGCGAGAACGCGCCTCAACCAGGCACGAACTCATGCGCGAAGTCAAATATAGTAGCGTTAACAGTAGGATGGCGGGGATTTTTGGTTAGGCTTAAATTGCCTCGAAGGACCTTATGTCCGGATATGCTGGCTCCCCGGGCCGGATTCGAACCAGCGACCAACCGGTTAACAGCCGGTTGCTCTACCACTGAGCTACCGGGGAACGCAGCGCGGCTATAACAAAGCCTCGCCCGATTGCAAGCATTTCAGGCCAGTCCAGGCAGGATGCCCCGGAATGATGCCTGAAAAGTGGAGGCGACGACCGGAATTGAACCGGTGTAAACGGTTTTGCAGACCGCTGCGTAACCACTCCGCCACGTCGCCATAAGCCTTGCGCCATGAACACCAGGGCTCGTGCACCAAGTCATGCGCGTGCTGTGTCATGAGCACCGCCCACTGGGCTTGCTCATATAGGAGCGCCGGGGAGCGGGCAACCGGCCAGCATGTTGCGGTCCCGGCGATGCTCGTGATCTTGCGTTTTTCGCTCCGCTGCCGCAGAAGCAGCCGGAACCTCTTCCGGGCAAGGTCATGGCCGATTTCGCAACGCTGCGCCGTATGATGGTGGACGGTCAGGTCCGAACCGCCGATGTCACTCAATGGCCTCTGATCCAGGCCATGCTCGACACCCCGCGCGAACATTTCGTTCCGGACTCACAGACCGGACTTGCCTATCTCGATATCGATCTGCCCCTCGGCCATGGTGACCGTCGTCTGCTGAAGCCGATGGTGCTCGCCAGGATGCTCCAGGCGCTGGATATCACCGCGGATACGAGCGTACTGGATGTCGGATGCGGGACCGGGTATGCCGCGGCGCTGCTGGCGCGGCTGGGCGCGTCAGTGGTGGCGCTGGAGGAACAGCCGGAACTGGCTGCAAAAGCGCGGGCGAATCTGGCCGGTCATGCCAATGTCGAGGTGGTCGAGGGTGCGCTCGCGAAGGGCTATCGGTCCCGGGCGCCCTATGCCGCGATCCTGGTCGAGGGCGCGATCGAACTCGGCCCCGACGAGCTTTGCAAGCAGCTGGCCGATGGCGGCCGGCTGATCTGCATTCGGGGGACCGGGCCGGCTGGAAAAGCCGTGGTTTACAGCAAGAGCGCCGCGGATATTACGCCGCGGACCATTTTCGATGCCGCTGGGCCGACTTTGCCGGGCTTTGCGAAGCCGCTCGCCTTCGCCTTCTGACCCAATCCGGGGCACCTGTAACCTGAAATACTCAGGTCCGTGTTCTTTTGCCTATGGATGAGGAGCAGGGCTTCAAACCCCTGAGCTTAAGGATATAGTTACCAAGTTGTTGCCCGAGTCTCGCGAATCCCGGACAGGGGGTTTGCGGACTACGGGCGTACGGGGGTTTTCTGAATGCCGCTTGTGCGTGCGGGATCGTTGTTGCTTGCCGCCGCGCTCACGGTGGCCAGTGCGACTGGTTTTGCCGCCGATCGCAGTGTCGACGCCTCCCGCGCCGGCAATGGCGGCGGCTCGACCAATCTCGAGCAGGCGCTCGTTCAAGCCTACCAGAACAATCCACAGATCAATGCGCAGCGCGCGCTGGTCCGAGCGACCGACGAAGCCGTGCCGCAGGCCCTGTCCGGCTACCGTCCCCGCATCAGCGCGACCGCGTCGACCGCGGTCCAGTGGACGGATAACGTGACCGAACAGCGGGTGACCGTCCCGCAAACCGGTGAAACGGTCGGCCAGCGGACCACCAACTCGAATCGCCATTACCCCAACACCTATGGGGCAACGCTAACGCAGAATGTCTTCAACGGCTTCCAGACCGGCAATCGCACCCGGCAGGCCGAGGCGCAGGTCTTTGCCGCTCGCGAAACCCTGCGGGTGATCGAGCAGACGGTGCTGCTCGATGCCGCGACCGTCTATATGAACGTCCTGCGCGATACCGCCGTGCTCGAATTGCAGCGGCGCAACGTCGAAGTCATCCAGGAGCAATTGCGGCAGACCCGCGACCGCTTCAATGTCGGCGAGGTGACGCGCACCGACGTCGCACAGGCCGAGTCCCGTGTGGCGGCCGCGCAATCTCAGTTTCTGACCGCCCAGGCCAACCTGACCACCTCGCGCGCTGCCTATCGCCGCGTGATCGGTCTCGATCCGGGCCGGCTTGCCAACGGCACGCCCGTCGATCGGTTCGTCCCGCGCACGCTCGACCTCGCGGTAGCGCAGGGGCAGTCCGAGAACCCGTCGGTCGGCGCCGCCGAATTCGGCGTCGATGTTGCGCAGCTTCAGGTGAAGGTGAACGAGGGGTCGCTGTACCCGACCGTCAACGTCACTGCCTCGGCCCAGCGAAGCCATTGGCCGAGCGAGAACAGTGTGCAGAACTTCACGGGCTCGGTCGTCGGTCAGATCACGGTGCCGATCTATCAGGGCGGGCAGGAATATTCGTTGATCCGTCAGGCCAAGGAGACGGTCGGGCAGCGGCGTCTCGAACTCGCGCTGAACCGCGATCAGGCCCGCGCCAATGTCGTCCAGTCCTGGGGCCAGCTGGATGCCGCCAAGGCGCAGATCGACGCGACGCGTTCGCAGGTGACGGCGGCCGAGATCGCATTGAACGGCGTGCGCGAAGAAGCGCGGGTCGGACAGCGCACCACGCTCGACGTCCTTAACGCGACACAGGAATTGCTGAATGCGCGGGTCGCGCTGGTCACCGCACAACGCGACCGCGTCGTTGCATCCTACACGCTGCTGTCGGCGGTCGGCCGCCTGGCCATTCCGGTGCTCGGTTTGCAGGTCCCGCTCTACGACCCGATGATCCATTACCAGCAGGTGCGTGACGCCTGGATCGGCATCCGGACACCGGACGGCCGCTAGACGCTGGTCGCCGCATGCGGAGTGCGGCGGCCTTCCATCCAAATGTCGAAATGCCTTCGGATTACGGTTCGAAGTTCGCGTGCGATACTCCCCAAGCCCGGCAAAAACAGCGATAGTGATGCGTTGATTCGGCGTTGTGCGATACGGACCTTCGGCGTCGCTGTCGCACCGGAAATTGACGAATTTCGCAGAAGCGTGACGAGGCGGGATGAACCAGCCGGCAAAATCGCATGAACCGTCAATGGAGGAGATTCTCGCCTCCATCCGTCGCATCATCGCAGACGATGACGCCAAAACGCCTCAGCCAGCCGCATTTGCCGAACCGCCTCCGGCGCCGGCTCCGAGCCCGGTGGTCGCAGCCGCACCGGCACCGATGCCGGCGATGGCGCCATCTCCGGTCGAATTCCTGAGCGAGATTCCGGCGGCCGCACCGCCTGCGCCAGAGATGCGGCAGGAGGCACCCGATATCCTTGATCTGACCGAGGATATGCGCGCGCCCGAACCGGTATCATCGGCTCCGTCCTTCACGACGATCGATGCACAGGCCGATGTCGTGTTCGCCGACAGTCTTCCGCCACGCGTCGAACCGGAGCCGGAGCCCGAGATGCCCGCGTTCGCCATGCAGGACGAGACGCCGGCATACGATCCCCTGGAAGCGGCGCGGCAAACGCTCGCGGAGCAGGTCGAGATGGACCGGCCATTGCTCTCGCGGTCGGCAACGGCCGCGGTCGATTCCGCCTTCGCATCGTTGACGCACACCGTGCTGAGCCAGAACGCGCGAACGCTCGACGACCTGGTCAAGGACATGCTGCGTCCGATGTTGAAATCATGGCTCGACGACAATCTCCCCAGCCTCGTTGAACGGCTGGTGCGTGCCGAGATCGAGCGGGTCTCGCGCGGCCGCTAGACGACAGGCGAGGGCGGCTGCGCTTCGGCCCGCCGCTGCTTCATCAGACCGCGCGCGAATATCGCGCAGAGCAACGGAAATCCGACCGCCGAGGTCAGAAAGACCGGCACTGCTGTGAACCGGTCGACGATAGGCGCCGCCGCTGCCACGCCCGCGGTAATGCCCATGTAAAGCGCCGACGAGAAGATTGCGAGCGCGGTGCCGCGTGCCTGCGGCGACATCTGGGTTGCGTTGGTCTGGAAGGTGTTGTGCACCATGTAGAAGCCCAGCCCGATCAGCGTGGTCGCGAGCGGTGCGAACCACCACACGGGCTGGAATGACAGCGTCAGGAAACCGATCGAGACCAGGGCGCCGCCGGTGATCACGAGCCCGATCTGACCCAGACGGTTGACCAGGATGCGAACGGCGAATGTGTAGATCAGGCCGCCGATGGCGAAACAGCCCACCACCAGTCCGACCATCGTGAAGCTGAGGTCGAATCGCAGATGCAAGTCGGCGCCCACAAAGGACAGCACCGCATAGAGCAGCGCCGCCTCGACGAAGACGCAGATCGTAATGAACCGCGCCCAGGGCGAGCTGAGCACGACCTTGTATTCCGCGATCAGGCCGCCCTTGCGCTCCGGACGGGCGCTCGAAGCGCGGGTGGCCGGGTTGAACGCGAGCTCTGCGATCAGGGCCGCCGCCGCGAGCGCGAATATCCCGCCCAGAATAAAGAACACGTTGCGCCAGCCGAACATGTCGCCGAGCACGCCGCCCGCGACCTGACCGAACAGCAATCCGGAGATCTGGCCGGTGAGGTAGCGGCCGAGGATCTGCTGGCGCTGATCGTAGGGAACCACGTCGCCGATATAGGCCATGGCCAGCGGGATGATGCATCCCGCCGCCAGACCGCACAGGAGCCGGTAGGCGACGAGTTCGGAGAGCGAGAACGCCAGCCCACACAGGACCGTGGCCGCGGCCGCGATCGCGCTCAAGCCGGCGACGGAATAATACTTGCCGAAACGGTCGCCGATTTCGCCTGCGAATAACTGCACCGCGCCGTGCGCGAGCCCGTAGGCAATCACCACGATCGACGCCGCGCCGATGGTGACGGCGAGGTCGGTCGCAATCTGCGGCAGCAGCGAGTCCGAGACCCGCACCATCGCCTGGCTGGCAAAGCCGGCAAGCGACAGGAGAAAAATGGCCCGGTTCGGGCTCGAGACGGCAGCGGGATTGGCCACGATTTTAACGTTTCACCGCAATACGAAGGTTCGCGCGATTGTTGACAGTTTACATGGCGGCGGGCTTTGTAGCCCGCGCGTGCCAAACGCAGAAACCCCGAATTCCCAGATGATCGACAAGACCTATCAGCCGTCCGACGTTGAGCCGCGCATTTCACAGGCGTGGGAGAATGCCCTGGCTTTCCGTGCCGGCCGGCCGGACCGCGCCGATGCGAAGCCGTATTGTATCGTCATTCCGCCGCCGAATGTGACCGGCTCGCTGCATATGGGCCATGCGCTCAACAATACCTTGCAGGACATCCTGTGCCGGTTCGAGCGCATGCGCGGGAAGGACGTGCTCTGGCAAGTCGGCACCGACCATGCGGGCATCGCCACCCAGATGGTGGTCGAGCGGCAGTTGATGGAGCGCCAGCAGCCCGACCGCCGCAGCATGGGACGCGAGAAGTTCCTCGAGCGAGTGTGGGAGTGGAAGGCCGAATCCGGCGGCACCATCATCAACCAGCTCAAGCGGCTCGGCGCCTCCTGCGATTGGTCGCGCGAACGCTTCACCATGGATGAGGGGTTGTCGAAGGCCGTGCTCAAGGTCTTCGTCGAACTGTACCGGCAGGGGCTGATCTACAAGGACAAGCGGCTGGTCAACTGGGACCCGAAGTTGCTCACCGCGATCTCCGACCTCGAAGTGCAGCAGGTCGAGGTCAAGGGCAATCTCTGGCACCTCAAATATCCGATCGAAGGCATTCCCGGCGAGTTCATCGTGGTTGCGACCACGCGGCCGGAAACCATGCTAGGCGATACCGCGGTCGCGGTGCATCCCGAAAACGAGAAGCTGAAGCATCTGATCGGGCGTAACGCGATCCTGCCGCTGGTCGGCCGCCGTATCCCGATCGTCGGGGACGATTATGCCGATCCCGAAAAGGGCACCGGCGCAGTAAAGATCACGCCGGCGCATGACTTCAACGACTTCGAGGTCGGCCGACGGCACGATCTTCCGATGGTGAATGTCCTCGACGTCGAAGCGAAGCTGAATCTCAAGGACAACGAAGACTTTCTTGCGGGCCTCGACGCATCGGCCGATCTCGACGAAACGCTTGCGATGCACGGCATGGATCGCTTCGCCGCGCGCAAGGCGATCGTTGCGCGCATGGAAGAGAAGGGCCTGCTCGACACCATCGAGCCCAACACGCACATGGTGCCGCATGGCGACCGGTCCGGCGTGGTGATCGAACCGTTCCTGACCGATCAATGGTACGTCGACGCCAAGACCCTGGCGCAACCTGCGATCGCCGCGGTGCGCGATGGCCGCACCGCATTCGTGCCGAAGAACTGGGAAAAGACCTATTACGACTGGATGGAAAACATCCAGCCGTGGTGCGTGTCGCGCCAGCTCTGGTGGGGCCACCAGATCCCGGCCTGGTACGGCGCCGATGGCCGCGTCTATGTCGCCGAGAGTGAGGACGAGGCGGTGGCGGAGGCGCTGGGCTTCGACACCATGAATGGCAACATCACCGAGGAAGAGGCGAAAGCCATCGCGCAGGATGCGGGCCGCCGCGCGGCCTATCTGACGCGCGACGAGGACGTGCTCGACACCTGGTTCTCTTCCGCCCTGTGGCCGTTTTCGACGCTGGGCTGGCCGGAGGAGACGCCCGAACTCAAGCGCTATTATCCGACCGATGTCCTGGTGACGGGGTTCGACATCATCTTCTTCTGGGTCGCGCGGATGATGATGATGGGGCTGCATTTCAGGGAGCAGATCCCGTTCCACACCGTCTATATCCACGCGCTCGTCCGCGACGAGAAGGGCGCCAAGATGTCGAAGTCGAAGGGCAACGTGATGGACCCGCTCGACCTGATCGACCAGTACGGCGCCGATTCGCTCCGCTTCACGCTGGCCGCGATGGCGGCGCAGGGCCGGGACATCAAGCTGTCGGCGCAGCGCGTCGAGGGTTATCGCAACTTCACCACCAAGCTCTGGAACGCCGCGCGCTTCGCCGAGATGAATGGCTGCGTCACCGTGCCGGAATTCTCGCCGCGCAACGCCAAACAGGTGCTGAATCGCTGGATCGCCCACGAGACCGCGAAGGCCACGCGCGAGATCACCGCGGCGATCGAGGCCTATCGCTTCAACGAGGCGGCGGGCGCAGCCTACCGCTTCGTCTGGAACATCTATTGCGACTGGTATCTCGAACTGGTGAAGCCGGTGCTGACCGGACCGGACGGCGATGCAAAGGTCGAGACCCGCGCCACTGTCGCCTGGGCGCGCGACGAGATCGTCAAGCTGCTGCATCCGTTCATGCCATTCGTCACCGAAGAACTGTGGTGGGTGACGGGGCCGGTTCCGGTCGAGCCGGAACGCATGACCGGCAGCGAGGTCGAATTGTCGCGCAAGGGCGACGAACGCGCCGACATGCTCGCGCTCACCGCCTGGCCTTCGCATGACGGCCTCGACGATGCGGCGGCCGAAGCAGAGGTCGGCTGGGTGGTCGATCTCGTATCGTCGGTGCGCTCGCTGCGCTCGGAGATGAACATTCCGCCCGCCACCATGATGCCGTTGGTTCTGGTCGGCGTGTCGGACGAGACCCGTGCGCGCGCCGGCCGCTGGCTTGATCTGGTGAAGCGGATGGCGCGCATCTCCGAACTGGTCTTTACCGAGACGGCGCCGGATGGCGCGGTCCAACTCCTGGTGCGCGGAGAAGTGGCCGCTCTGCCGCTCAAGGGCGTGATCGACCTCAACGCCGAGCGCGCCCGGCTGCAGAAGGAATTGGCGAAGGCCGACTCCGATATCGCCCGCGTCGACCAGAAGCTCAACAATCCGAAATTCGTCGCCAATGCCGCCGAGGAGGTGGTGGAGGGCGAGAAGGAGAAGCGCGAGGAAGCCGAAGCGCGAAAGTCCAAGATCCTGGAGGCGCTGGAGCGGCTGCAGGGAGCGGCGTAACGCATGCGTCGGCTGATCCGCGGCATCGGATACGGCTTGTCGGCGATCGCCCTTGCAGTCATCGTGCTGGCTGGCGCCACCGCGCGCCAGGCCGATCCGGCGCTATGGCCGCCGAAGCCGGGCGAACCTTCAGCCGACATCTTTGTCGTCAGCCACGGCTACCATTCCGGCATTGCGGTTTCGACCGCGCAGCTTGCGGCGGCGGCGCAACGCTCCGGCGATGTCGCGCTGATCCTGGTCGCCGAACGGTTCGGCGGCTATCCCTTCATCGAATTCGGCTGGGGCGAGCAGGACTTCTATGCGGCCGTGCCGACCGTGGCCGACCTCGACATCGGCCTTGCGGTGAAGGCGCTGTTCTCACCGAACAACAAGTCGGTGGTGCATGTGGTTGGGCTACCGGATACGCCGCGTCAGGTCTTTGGGTCTGCCGATATCGTTCGTGTCGCACTGAGCGATGCCGGTTTCACGCGCATGCTGTCCGCGCTCAATGCCAGTGTGGAATTGAGCGGCGATCCCCCGGCGTTGCAGGTCCTCGGCCGCGGCCTGTATGGACCGAGCCTGTTCTTTCGTGCGACCGGCGCCTTCCACATTTTCAACGTCTGCAATCACTGGGTTTCCGACATGCTGGCCGCGGGCGGCTTGCCGGTGACGCCGGTGCTCGACACTGTGCCGCCCGGTCTGCTGCTCGACCTGAAAATGCGTGCGGGGCTCGATCGCATGCCGGGTTTGACGCCATGAAAGTTTTTCTCGCAGGTGCCACCGGCGTGGTCGGCCGCCGCCTGACCGTGTTGCTGCGTCGCGCGGGCCACGAGGTTGCGGGCACAACCCGTTCGGAGGCGAAAGCCGCGGCGCTGCGGGCGATCGGCGCCGTCCCGGTGCTGGTCGACGCCTATGATGCCGACAAGCTGAAGCTTGCCGTCTATGCGGTTCAGCCCGATGTCATCATCCATCAGCTCACCGACCTGCCGCAGACCATCGACACGACGTCTTTGCCGAGGGCGCTCGAAGCCAATGCGCGGCTGCGCATCGCCGGCACGCGCAATCTCGTCGACGCCGCTTTGACTAACAATGTGAAGCGGGTGATTGCGCAGAGCATCGCGTTCGCTTATGCGCCGGGGCAGGGTCCGCTGACCGAGGACAGCCCGATCGACCCGGCCCAGACCGGCGTGATCGCGCTGGAGCAGGCCGTAACTGGCACGCCCGGCATTGCGGGCATTGTCCTGCGTTACGGCCGCCTCTACGGTCCGGGCACATGGTCGGATGAGCCGAACGGTGCGGCACCGCTGCATGTCGACGCGGCGGCACAGGCTGCGTTGCTGGCGCTGTCGAAGGGCCGGCCGGGCATCTACAATGTTGCCGAAGATGATGGCGCAGTCTCGAGCGAGAAAGCCAGGCGCGGACTCGACTTCGACCCCTCCTTCCGGATGAACCCGTGAGTCGGTAAGCCATGATTGTCGATCCCAACAACCGGCCGGGGGGCGCCCGGCTTGTCGTCACCTGCAAGACTGCCAATAGGGTGCAGTTTTTCGACGCGGCCAGTCTGGCGATGACCGGCGAGATCGAGATGCCGGCCTCGACCCACGAGATGGTGCTGACGGGTGACGGCCGCGGCGTCTTCGCCTCGGTGTATGGTGGCGGCATCTTTGGCAAGAACGCCAATCCCGATCGCCGCATCGCGCTGATCGACCTCGACCGCAAGGCGATCCTGCGGATGATCGATGCGGGTGCCGATGTCGCGCCGCATGGCGTGATGCTGGACCGCGACGGCAAGTTGTGGTGTACGGCCGAACTGGACAACGCCGCGCTGGTCATCGATCCGGCGACCGGCGGCGTGGAGCGGATCGACACCGGAAAGGCGGCGCATTGGCTTGCGATCAGCCATGCCGCGGACAAGGTGTTTGCGTCCTGCAAGACCTCAGACTTCGTGGCGATGATTGACCGCACGACGCGCAAGGTGACTGCGCATCTGCCAATTCCCGATCTGGCCGAAGGACTGTGCGTCAGCCCGGATGGCGGGACTCTGTTTGTCTGCGCACACCGGACGCCGACGCTTTATGTCTTCGATGCGGCGAACGGAGGTCTGCGCCACACTATCACGATCACCGGCGGGGAGGGCAGGCCGAACCAGCTCAAGCGCGTGCGCGTTTCGCCGGATGGCCGCTTCGTCTGCGTGTCGTCGCTGCTCGACCATCACGCCGCGATCTTTGAGGCGGCTTCGCTTCGGCAGATTGCCTCGATCACCACGCGCAAGGCGCCGATGGGATTCGGATTCGCACAAGATGCGCGACACGCCTATCTCTGCTGCCACGACGACGCTGTGGTGCTGGAATTCGAGCTGGCCACAGGGCGCGTGACGCGGGAATTCGCGACTGCCTCGGGGTGCGAATACATTATCGCCTATCAATAGGGATGATCGGCGCGCGGATGTGCGAGTCATGATTCGCGAAGTTTGTCATCCATCCACGTTGCACGATGTTCGCGGTCATCAGTTGCCGCAAATCGATGCATTGGATTAACTGACGCGCACGGTGTTCGATTCGTCGCTTGCGTGGTTCCTTCCGTTGACCTGACCAAGAGCAATCATGGCAAACCATCAGACGTCCAAGGTGACATCACAGGCTCGTTCGGCTGTTCTCGCTGCGCCGTTGCCGGTCGCAGGCTTCGATGGAATTCGCGAGTTGCTGCTCAGCCTCCGCAGCCGCATCGGCCCGTCGCAGATTATTCCCCTGGCCGCCGCGCTGCTGTTTGCCGTCGGCTGTACGCTCTGGGCGATCCAGGAGGGCGTATCCGTGCCGCTCGCGCTGATGGGCGGCTATTGCACGATCGTGGCCGGCATCATTCTTTGCGTCGCGCAACTGATGCTGACGCAGGTCAATACCAGCGCCACCGTTGTGGCGCACACGCCGCGCAAGCCCAATTACGCCGCATGGAAGTTGGTCAACAAGCTGAACGTCTCGAACGCATCGCGGCTGTGGTGCGAGATCGAACCGGGCCATCCCTATACGCAGGAATCGGCGGCCTGGACCGCGGCGCTTCTCGACGCCATTAAATCGGGTGCCTTGCCGATCAGTCCGAAGGCGCATGCCACCAAGGAAATGATCGCGCAGGAGCGGGCCAATCCGGGTTGGAATACCGAGGTCACGCGCGACGACTTGAAGGCATGGGCAAAGGCGCACGGCCATTGCCCGACATTCCTGAACGATTGAGGGACGGCCGGAGCGTTCGGCACGAGGATCTGGACCGGTCTGCCCGGAGCCCCCGGACGGTTGCGGCTTTGCCGGAGGGTTCAGTGCCACGTGCCGGTCTGCGGGGTTGAATCCTCAGGGCCAGTCATTACAACGCCCCCATGACCATGCCCGCCCGCGCCGAAGCGCAGACGCCACAATCGCCACTCGCGGCCGAGATCGAGCGGCGGCGCACCTTCGCCATCATCTCGCATCCGGACGCCGGCAAGACCACGCTGACCGAGAAGCTGCTGCTGTTCGGCGGCGCGATCCAGCTCGCCGGGCAGGTCAAGGCCAAGCGCAACCGCAAGACCACGCAATCCGACTGGATGGCGATCGAGAAGGAGCGCGGCATTTCAGTCGTCACCTCGGTGATGACGTTCGAATACGGCGACCATGTTTTCAATCTGCTGGACACGCCGGGCCACGAGGACTTTTCGGAGGACACCTACCGCACGCTTACCGCGGTCGATTCCGCGGTGATGGTGATCGACGCCGCGAAGGGCATCGAAGCGCGCACCCGCAAGCTGTTCGAGGTCTGCCGGCTGCGCGATATCCCGATCCTGACCTTCATCAACAAGATGGACCGCGAGAGCCGCGATCCGTTTGAAATCCTCGACGAGATCGAGAAGACGCTGGCGCTGGATACGACTCCGATCAACTGGCCGATCGGGCAGGGGCGTGACTTCACCGGGACGATAGAGGTCGAAAGCGGCGGCGTGCGGCTGCTCGAGGGCGATGCCGGCAAGGCGGGCACCTTGCGCGAGATGAGCATTCGTGACGTCGCCGCGCTGAATCCCAATCTCGATGCGTCGGCGATCGAGGCCGAATTCGAACTGGTGCGCGAGGCCTGCCGCGGTTTCGACATGCAGGCCTTTCGGGAAGGCCATCTGTCGCCGGTCTTCTTCGGCTCCGCGCTTAGGAATTTCGGCGTTGGCGATCTGCTTGATGCGTTGGGGCGTGTTGCGCCGCCGCCGCGCGATCAGAAGGCCGACAAGCGGATGGTGGAAGCGGAAGAGCCGCGGATGTCGGCCTTTGTGTTCAAGATCCAGGCCAATATGGACCCCAACCATCGGGATCGTATAGCATTTGCAAGGCTTTGCTCAGGAAAGCTCACGCGTGGCATGAAGGTCAAGCAGGTCCGCACCGGCAAGCAGATCGCACTCAACGCCCCGCAATTCTTCTTTGCCAAGGACCGCTCGGTGGCGGACGAAGCTTACGCCGGCGACGTGGTCGGCATCCCCAATCATGGCTCGGTGCGGATCGGCGACACGCTGACTGAGGGGGAGGACATCAACTTCCTCGGGGTGCCGAGTTTCGCGCCTGAAATCCTGCGTCGTGTGCGGCTGCCGGATGCGATGAAGGCCAAGAAGCTCAAAGAGGCGCTGCAGCAGCTCGCGGAAGAGGGCGTGGTGCAGGTGTTCCGGCCGCATGACGGCTCGCCGGCGCTGGTTGGGGTGGTCGGTCCGCTGCAGCTCGACGTGTTGCGGGTGCGGCTGATGGATGAATACGGCCTGGAGGTGAGCTGGGACCAGAGCGAGTTTACGCTGGCGCGCTGGATCGCATCCGACGGCAAGGGTGACCCCAAGGAGGCCGCCAAGGCCTTCGACACCTTCGTGCGCAACAACGGTTCAAGCGTGGCCGACGATCTCGACGGCGATCCGGTCTTCCTCGCCCGTAATCAGTTCAATCTCGATTACACGCGCGAGCGCGCACCGGGCGTCGTCTTCACCGACATCAAGGACGTAAAAAGCGGAGGGCCCGCGAAGGGCTGACGCGTCGGTCGCTTCACGGCTGGCGGAACGGTTTGCTGAGATACCGCGAGCCTTTCAGCCCGTAGCGCCACGGCAATTCAGCCGCCTTGGTGATGCCGATGCGCCGACCTTTCACGATGTCGACATCCGCTGCGCGCGCGCGCAGTTCGAAAGGCTGACGGTTCAGCGGAAGGCCATTCTCGGCGCCTGTGATCGCCAGTGCTTCGCACAAGCGTCCCGGTCCTGAACACAGCAGCCGCTCGTCCTCAAGTCCACGCCTGCGCCGCATCGCGGCAACGCCTTGCGTGGGCTGCAGCGCGCGTATCAGAACCGCGCTGGCGGAGCCTTCCGCCTCGCACACGACATTGACGCACCAGTGGATGCCGTAGGAGCGGTAGACATAGGCAATGCCCGGCGGTCCGAACATCACCGCGTTGCGAGCGGTCATGCCGCCAAATGAATGTGCCGCCGGATCGGTGTGATGATAGGCCTCGACCTCGACGATCGGTCCGCCCGCGCCATCGAACAGGAACGTCGCGCCGATCAGGTCGGGCGCGACCTCATGCACGGAGCGGTCGAAGAAGGAGCGGGTCAGCGTTGGGGCCACGCGGTTTGTTTACCGTGCCGGCGGCGCCAAAGGCGAGGGCTCTGACGTCCCGCAATCGTGATTCAGCCTTGTGGGAACGGACTTGCTGATTCGTCCGTTGGCGGCTCAATCGGAGCAGGTGCGATGCAAACCAACAAGCAGAAGCGCAAATCCTTTCCGGCAAGCGAGGCGGAGCGCGCCTCAATCCGGGCGTTGAAGAACTGGCTGCTGGCCACCCCTGGAGAGAGCCCGTTCGAGGATCAGCTGGTCCGCCTGCGGATCGCGGCGGCGATCGCTTCGGTGTCCTCGTCCGCCAAAGCGCGTCACGCTGTCGGCCTGATCGGACACCGGTAGATCGTATCGTTTTGTCTTCGCCCGGACTGGATATGGGTCCTGGCGGCGTTTCTCATGACATTTGCGGACGCGTCACGCGTGCCGCTAGGCCTGCGGCCCAGTTGCCCGTGGCTTCTCCGCCACACATTAGAGACATTTTGGTCTCACTGCCCCGATGCCGCGATTTGGCCATAGGCCTCACCCACAGGAAGCGTCAGAAATAGCGGCGTGACAGAGGTTTGTTACGTGAGGCGTGGCGGGGAGCGCGAACGAGTCCAAATGGATGCCAAGACCAATCTGAAGAGCAAGTTGCCCAGCCGCCACGTCACCGAAGGGCCCGAACGGGCCCCGCACCGCTCCTACCTCTATGCGATGGGCCTGACGACCGCCCAGATCCATCAGCCCCTGGTCGGAGTGGCCTCCTGCTGGAACGAGGCAGCGCCTTGCAACATCTCGCTGATGCGTCAGGCACAGGCGGTCAAGAAAGGCGTCTCAGCCGCCGGCGGCACCCCCCGCGAATTCTGCACCATTACCGTGACCGACGGCATTGCCATGGGCCATGGCGGCATGAGGGCGTCGCTGCCGTCGCGCGAGGTGATTGCGGACTCGGTCGAGTTGACCATGCGCGGCCACGCCTATGACGCGCTGGTGGGTCTGGCCGGTTGCGACAAGTCGCTTCCGGGCATGATGATGGCGATGGTGCGGCTGAATGTGCCGTCGATCTTCATCTATGGCGGATCGATCCTGCCCGGCACCTTCAAGGGCCAGCAGGTCACGGTTCAGGATGTGTTCGAGGCGGTCGGCAAGCATTCGGTCGGCGCCATGAGCGACGAGGATCTGTTCGGGCTCGAGCAGGTGGCGTGTCCTTCGGCCGGTGCGTGCGGTGCACAATTCACCGCCAACACCATGGCCATGGTGTCGGAGGCGATCGGCCTGGCTTTGCCCTATTCCGCCGGTGCTCCCGCGCCCTACGAGATGCGCGACCAGTTCTGCATGACCGCCGGCGAAAAGGTCATGGACCTCATTTTCTCCGGTCTGCGTCCACGCGACATCGTCACGCGGCAGTCATTGGAGAACGCGGCCGCCACCGTCGCGGCCTCCGGCGGCTCGACCAATGCCGCACTGCATCTGCCCGCGATTGCCAACGAGGCGGGCATCGACTTCACGCTGTTTGACGTCGCCGAAGTCTTCAAAAGGACACCATATATCGCGGATTTGAAACCGGGCGGCCGTTATGTTGCCAAGGATTTGTTTGAAGCAGGCGGCATTCCGCTGGTCATGAAAGCTCTGCTCGACGGCGGCTATCTCCACGGCGATTGCATGACTGTGACCGGGCGCACCATTGCTGAGAACCTGAAATCCGTGAAATGGAATCCGGATCAGGATGTCGTGCGCCCAGCCTCGAAGCCGCTGCTGGCGACCGGTGGCGTGGTCGGCCTCAAGGGCAATCTGGCGCCCGAGGGTGCGATCGTCAAAGTCGCCGGCATGCACAATCTCAAGTTCACCGGCCCGGCGCGCTGCTTCGACGGCGAAGAGGCCTGCTTCGAGGCGGTTAAGAACCGCACCTACAAGGAAGGCGAGGTCCTGGTCATCCGCTACGAGGGTCCGCGCGGCGGTCCGGGCATGCGCGAGATGCTGTCGACCACGGCGGCGCTCTATGGCCAGGGCATGGGCGACAAGGTCGCCTTGATCACCGACGGGCGTTTCTCCGGTGCGACCCGCGGCTTCTGCGTCGGCCATGTCGGCCCCGAAGCGGCGATCGGTGGCCCGATCGGGCTGCTGCGTGACGGCGACATCATCGAGCTGGATGCCGAGAACGGCACGCTGAACGTCAAGCTGTCCGACGAGGAATTGGCGAAGCGCCGGACGACGTGGGCGCCACGCGATAACGGCCACGGCTCCGGTTATCTCTGGAAATACGCGCAGCAGGTTGGACCCGCCGTCAGCGGCGCGATCACCCATCCGGGCGCGAAGGCTGAGAAGATCAGCTATGCGGATGAATAATCTCGCACGGATCAGCACTCTGACCTGCGCGCTCTGGCTCGCGCCGGCTTTCGCGTTCGACGGCACCACCACGCCGGCCAATACCAGGCCGGATGTGACCCCGATCGAGGCTTTCCGGTCCGGTGCGGCGTCGCTGAAGGCCGGCGAGAACGACAAGGCTCTGTCGTCGCTGCAATACGCGGCCGATCACGGATACGCGCTCGCGCAATGGAAGCTCGGCCGCATGTATGCCGTCGGTGACGGCGTTCCCCGCAACGAGTTGCGGGCGTTTCAGTTTTTCAGCCGGATCGCCAACACCCATGCCGAGGAGGCGCCGCATCTGCCGCAGGCCCGCTTCGTCGCCAATGCCTTCGTTCAGCTCGGCCATTACTATCTCGACGGCATCGCCGATACTGAGGTGAAGGCCGATCCGGCGCGCGCGCGCGAAATGTATTCCTATGCCGCCTCGTATTTCGGGGATCCGGATGCCCAATATTCACTGGCCCGGCTGTTTCTCGACGGCAAGGGGGTCGCGAAGGATCCGCGCCAGGCTCTGCGCTGGCTGAATCTGGCCGCCAACAAGGGGCAGGGGCGTGCCCAGGCGCTGCTTGGCCACCTGATCTTCAAGGGCGACGTGGTTCCGCGCCAGGCGGCGCGTGGCTTGATGTGGCTCACTCTCGCGCGCGAGAGTGCCGCGAGCGAGAAGTGGGTCGTCGAGATGTATGACGCGGCCTTCAAGCAGGCCACCGACGGCGAGCGCCAGATGGCGGTGCTGTATCTCGAAAATTACATGCGGGGCCGGCGGGACTGAGTGCGAGGCCGTCCTGCCGATGCGGGTTGCCCCGGAGCGGCACCCTATTTCGCCGTTAAATTGAGGTCGATCCAGACCGGCACGTGGTCGGACGGCTTTTCCCAATTGCGTACATGCTTGTCGATGCCCGCGGCGGTGAGCCGATCGGCGGCCCGCGGCGACAGCAGCAGATGGTCGATCCGGATGCCCCAGTTCTTCTGCCAGGCACCCGCCTGATAATCCCAGAATGTATAGAGCCCCGGAGCGTCGGTCACCGCACGGATGGCGTCGGTCAGGCCGAGATGGGTCAGCGCGCGGAATTTCTCGCGAGTTGGCGGACGAAACAGGGCATCCTCGGCCCAGGCGGCAGGATTGTGGACGTCCTCGGGGGCCGGAATCACGTTGTAATCGCCTGCAAGGACAAGCTCCTCCTCCAGCTTAAGGCGTTCGCGCGCGTAGTCATAAAGCCGGTCCATCCAGTTCATCTTGTAGGGATATTTCTCGCTGGCGACCGGGTTGCCGTTGGGCAGATAGATTGACGCGACGCGAACCGCGCCGTCCGGGTGCGCGATCACGGCCTCGACGAAGCGCGCATGATCGTCGGACGGGTCTCCGGGCAGGCCGATCGTGACCTCGTCGAGCGGGTATTTCGACAGGATCGCGACGCCGTTGAAGGTTTTCTGACCATGCACGGCGAGATTGTAGCCCAGCTCCTCGAGCCGATCGCGCGGGAAGGCCTCGTCGGTGATCTTGGTTTCCTGCAGGCAGACGACGTCCGGCTGGCGCTCACTGAGCCAGGCGGAGAGATTGTCCATCCGCTGCCGAATCGAATTGACGTTCCAGGTGGCGATACGCATCGGGGGTGATTGCCAAAAGTTAATGGAAAAGACCGGCGTCCGCCGTCCGGCCGTGTATAGAATTCGCGGTGGCGGTGTTTACCGCACATTGGCGGGATGGGTGCGGTTCTTGCATGGATATGGTACGAGGTTTTGACGGCCCGATCACTCCCGGGCGCGTCAACGCTGTACAAAACTTGAGGGAAACCCTGCGGGAGAATTCGCGCCGGGTCGAGAATTATCCATGAGCGCTCGGAAATGGTCCGTCACGCTGGCCGCGCTGGTTGCCGTGGGCGTTGCCGCCTATGCGGTGCAGCCGTCGCTGTTCGACGGGGTGACCGGTCCGGTCTCGCGGCTGTGGAATTCCGAAGGCGCGACAGCGGAGAAGAAGGGGCCCCCGCCCAGGGTCATCCCGGTCGAGGTGGTCACCGCGACCTTGCGCGAGGTCCCTGTCAGGCTCGAAGCGCTCGGGACCGTGACGCCGATTGCAAGCGTCGCGATCAAGGCGCGGCTCGAAAGCGTGATCACTGCGGTGCATTTCCAGGACGGCGCCATGGTGAATGCCGGCGACCTCCTGTTCTCCCTCGATAACCGCCAGCTCGATGCCGAGATCAAGCGGGTCGAGGCGGTGATTGCGGGGGCTGTCGCCCAGCAGGAGCAGGCGCAGCGCGACGTGGAGCGCTACAACGAACTGGTCAAGAAGAACGCGGTGACCCAGGTCACGCTCAACAATGCCCAGACCCAGGTCAATATCGCGAGCGCGCTTGCCGCTTCGAACCGTGCGACCCTCGAAAATCTCAGGGTGCAGTTGTCCTGGACAGCGATCCGCGCACCGATCACCGGCCGTATCAGCGCGGCCAATGTGAAGGTCGGCAATTTCGTGCGCCCTGCGGACACCGCGCCGCTTGCGACCATCAATCAGATCAAACCGGTTTACGTGACCTTCGGGCTGCCGCAGCGGCAATTGCCCGACCTTCGCAAGGCGCTGGCGGCCGAGACCGCGACCGTCGAGGCGCTGCCGCCGGGCGAGAGCCGCGCCGCACCCGGTCAGGTGACGATGATCGAGAATACGGTCGATCCGTCGACCGGTATGGTCCTGGTTCGCGCGACCATGGACAACACCGACGAGTTGCTGTGGCCGGGCACGCTGGTGAATACGCAGGTGGTCCTGCGCAACGAGAAAGCCGTGGTGGTTCCATCCCCGGTGGTGCAGGTCAGTCAGGCCGGACCGTTCGTATTCGTGGTCGAGAACGGCGTTGCCAAGGTGCGCAACGTGACTGTCGGGCGCACCATCGACATGCAATCCGTGATCACCAAGGGACTGGAGGGAGGCGAGACAGTCGTGCTCGACGGTCAGCTGCAACTCGTCGATGGCTCGCGGGTCGCTCCGCGCAGCAAGGGGAAGCCTGGAGCCTGAGATGAACCTATCCGAGGCCTGTATACGCCGGCCGGTGATGACGACCCTCATCACCGCATCCTTTATAGTGTTCGGATTTTTCGCCTATAAATTGCTGTCGGTCTCCGCGTTGCCCCGCGTCGACTTTCCGACCATCGAAATCACCGCAACCCTGCCGGGAGCGAGCCCGGAAACCATGGCGGCCTCGATCGCGTCTCCGATCGAACGCCAGCTGACCACCATCGCCGGCATTTCGTCGATGTCGTCGTCGTCCTCGCTGGGCACGACCCGCATCACCATCCAGTTCGATCTCACCCGCAACATCGATGCCGCAGCGCTCGACGTGCAGACCGCGCTCACCATCGCGCAGCGGCGTCTGCCGGTCGAGATGACCACCCCGCCGAGCTTCCGCAAGGTGAACCCGTCCGACTTCCCGGTCCTGTTCATCGCGGTGCGGTCCGGTACCTTGCCATTGTCGGCCGTTCACGAATTTGCCGACACCGTCATTGCGCAGTCGATTTCGCAGCTGCAGGGCGTGGCGCAGGTGCTGGTCTATGGCGCTCAGAAATTCGCGGTGCGGGTTCAGGTCGACCCGGAAAAGGCGGCTGCGCGCGGACTTTCGCTCGACGACGTCCGCCAGGCGGTGTCCAAGGTCAATTCGTCGGTCCCGGTCGGCACCATGTCGGGGCCGCAGCAGAACATCACGCTGCAGGCGCCGCCTCAGCTCGACAAGGCCGCCGACTACGAGAACGTGGTGGTCGCCTGGCGCAACGGCGTGCCGGTCAAGCTGAACGAAGTCGCGACCGTGTTCGACAGCGTGGAGAACAACAAGGTCGCAAGCTGGTTCAACGGCGAACGTTCGATCGTCCTCGCGATCCAGCGGCAACCGGACGCCAACACGGTGGCCGTGGTCGATGCGATCAAGGACCGGCTGCCGTCCTTGCGGGCGGCGATCCCCGCTTCGGTCGAGGTCGAGATGCTGATGGACCGCTCGCTGTCGGTTCGCCAGGCCGTCGCCGACGTCCAGGGGCACATGTTCATCGCGCTGGTGCTCGTGCTTCTGGTGATCTTCCTGTTCCTGCGCAAGCTGTCGGCGACCATCATTCCCGGCCTGGCGGTGCCGATCTCGATCGTCGGCACCTTCGCCGTCATGTATGTGCTCGATTACTCGATCAACAACATGACGCTGCTGGCGTTGACGCTGTGCATCGGCTTCGTGGTCGACGACGCCATCGTGATGCTGGAGAATATCGTCCGCCATATCGAGGGCGGCATGCGTCCGTTCGAGGCGGCGTTGAAGGGTTCGCGCGAGATCGGATTCACGATCGTTTCGATTACGCTGTCGCTGATCGCGGTGTTCATCCCGGTCCTTCTGATGGGCGGAATCGTCGGCCGCGTCTTCCGCGAGTTCGCGATGACGATCTCGATCGCGATCATTATTTCCGGCTTCGTGTCGCTGACGCTGACGCCGATGCTGTGCGCCCGCATGCTCAAGGGGCATGACCCGCACGAAGCCGAGAAGAAGCCGTTCTTCCTGCTGCGCTGGTTCGAGTCGATGTTCAACAGCTGGCTGCGCGGCTATGAATGGACGCTCGACAAGGCGATCAAGTACAAGCCGGTCACGCTGGTGATCACCGTCGCCACGCTTCTCGGCACGGTCTGGCTCTATTACATCTATCCGAAAGGTCTGTTCCCGACCGAAGACACCGGCTTCATGATCGTCGTGACCGAGGCTGCGACCGACACATCGTTCGAAGCCATGGTGGTGCGGCAGGCGAAGATCGCCGAGATCATCAAGCAGGACAAGGCGGTCGAGTATATCAACTCGACGGTCGGCGCGAGCGGACCGAATTCAACCGCCAATTCCGGCCGTATGTTCGTCGTGCTGAAGCCAAAGAACGAGCGCGAGCCGATGCGTGCGGTGATCGGACGCCTGATGCGTGCGACGGCGGGCGTGCCCGGCATCCAGGTGTTCCCGCGGCCGATCCAGAACATCAATATCGGCGGGCGCATCTCCAAGAGCGAATACCAATACACATTGCAGAGCGGCGACACGAATGTGCTCTACAAGGTGGCGCCCGAGCTCGAGCGCAGGTTCGCGCAGCTGCCCGAATTGCGCGATGTCACGACCGACCTCTACATCAAGAATCCGCAGTTGCTGGTCGACATCGACCGCGAGAAGGCCGCCGTCTACGGCATCACCGTCGACCAGATCCGGCAGGAATTGTTCAACGCCTTCGGCTCGCGGCAGGTGTCGACGATCTATACGCCGTCGAACGACTACCAAGTCATCATGGAAACGCTTCCGAAATTCCAGGAAGACCCGGCCTATCTGTCGAAGCTGCGCATCAAGACGTCGACCGGCCAGACCATCCCGATCGAGTCGGTCGCAAAACTGGTGCCGACCGTCGGACCGCTGCAGGTCAACCACCAGGGCCAGCAGCCGTCGGTCACCATCTCCTACAATGTCGCGCCTGGCTTCTCGATCGGGCAGGCCAACGAGGCGATCAAGCGGGTCGAGAGCGAAGCCAATCTGCCCGCCACGGTCACGTCGAGCTGGCAGGGTGCGACGCAGGTGTTCGAAGACGTGAAGAAGGGGCAGGGCCTGCTGATTCTCGCAGCCGTGTTCGCCGCCTATGTGGTGCTCGGCATCCTGTATGAAAGCTTCATTCACCCGATCACCATCATTTCGGGTCTGCCGTCCGCCGGCATCGGCGCGATCCTGACGCTGTGGCTGTTCGGCATGGACCTGTCGGTGATTGCGATCATCGGCATCATCATGCTGGTCGGTATCGTGAAGAAGAACGCGATCATGATGATCGACTTCGCGATCGATCGGCGGCGCGTCGGACTTTCAGCCGAAGCCGCGATCCGCGAAGCCGCGCTGCTGCGTTTTCGTCCGATCATGATGACGACACTGGCCGCGATTTTCGGCGCGCTGCCGATTGCGCTCGGCGCCGGCGCCGGTGCGGAGCTTCGTCAGCCGCTCGGCATCGCGGTGGTCGGCGGACTGTGCCTGTCGCAATTGCTGACGCTCTACATCACGCCGGTGATCTACATCTATCTCGACCGCTTCGACCGCATGCTCAAGCATCGGCTGGAGCCGCAACTGGTCGAGGTGCCCGACGTGGAGCGACCGCGCGCGGTCGCCGCGGAGTAGGCCGCGCGATCGTCGTCGGCTCGTTGTTGACCCGCGCAATGCGGGCGCGACGGCATGGTTCTTGCTGTCATGTCTCCGAACCCTTCGGAGACAATGCATGCGTCGCTATCCGCTTTTTGCCCTGCTCATTTTGCTGGCAGCACCGCCCTCGGCCTTTGCAGATTCGTGGCCGTCGAAGCCGATCAAGGCGGTGGTGCCGTTCGGCGCCGGCTCCGCGACCGATATCATCCCGCGCATCGTGTTCGAACAATTGCAGGCCCAGCTCGGCCAGTCGATCGTGGTGGAGAACCGCGGCGGGGCCGGCGGCACCATCGGCGCGGCGCAGGTCGTGAAGTCAGACCCCGACGGCTATACGTGGCTGGTGCACTCCTCGGCGCATACCGTTGCGCCCGCGCTTTACCCCAATCTGCCGTTCAAGGCGGACAGCGATCTCGTTCCGATGTCGATGATCGGCAGCGTGCCCAATGTGCTGATCATCTCGCCTGAAAAGGGCATCAAGACGATTCAGGACTTCGTCGCCTACGGCAAAGCCAATCCGGGCAAGCTGAACTTCGCCTCGCTGGGCGTCGGCTCGGCCGTTCACATGAGCGCGGAGCGTTTCCGCGCCAGTGCGGGCTATGACGCCGTGCATATTCCGTTCAAGGGGGGCGCCGAGGCGCTGTCAGAGGTAATCGCCGGTCGGGTCGATTACTATTTCTGCCCGATTGCGACGGCGCTGCCGCACATCCAGTCGGGCAAGCTGCTCGCGTTGGCGGTGAGCTCCAAGTCGCGTGCCCCGCTGTTGCCCGACGTGCCCACGACGCTTGAAGCCGGTTTTCCCGATTCGGATTACACGCTGTGGGTTGGCATTCTCGGACCGACCGGCACCCCGAAGGGCGTGACCGAGAAGCTGAATGGCGAAATGACGAAGGCGCTGGCTGCGCCCGCCTTGCGCGAGAAGCTCGACAAGATCGGTGTGCAGACGATGCCGATGTCTCCGGAAGAGTTCGGAGCCCTGATCAACGCGGAGATAAAGACCTACGGTGACTTCGTGAAGAAAAGCGGGATCAAGGTGAACTGAGGTGTCTTCATCCGGGCGCGCCTGACCGGCGCGGCCCGGACCCGCTACAGCGAGAAGCTGGTGCCGCAACCGCAGGACGACTTGGCGTTCGGATTGTTAATCTTGAACGCGGCGCCGATCAGGTCGTCGACGAAATCGATCTCCGAGCCGGCCAGAAACCCGACCGAAACAGGGTCGATCAGGATCGTCGCATTCTCCCGCCCGAGCGCGAGATCGTCGTCGGCGCGCTCGCGCTCGACGTCGAACTTGTACTGAAAGCCCGAACAGCCGCCGCCCTCGACGCTGACTCGCAACATCGCGCCCGCCGGTTCCTTCGACAGGATCTTTGCGATCTTCGAAACGGCGCGTTCGGTGACGGAGACGCTTCCAGCGGTCATGGTGGCTTCGGTCATACCCGATAGTTAGGTGCGCCGGCCGGTTCCGTCAATTCGCGCAAGGCTGCTCCAGCCGGGCGCCGGGCCGTAACGGGGATGGGCCTTGCGCCCGGCGCATGCGGGCGTAAACCAGCCGCATGGCGATCCAGTCCGCTCCGCGTGCGCACTATGCCTCCGACCCGGCGTTGAGCCGGGGCCGGATCGTCGCGGAGCCGTCGAGCCCCAGCCGTAACGATTTCCGGCGAGATTGCGACCGCATCATTCATTCCGCCGCCTTCCGCCGGCTGAAATACAAGACCCAGGTGTTCGTGTTCCACGAGGGCGACCATTACCGCACCCGGCTCACCCACACCCTGGAAGTGCAGCAGATTGCCCGCTCGCTGGCCCGGGTGCTCGGTCTCGACGAGGATCTCGCCGAGGCGCTGTCGCTCGCCCATGACCTCGGCCATCCGCCATTCGGGCATATCGGCGAACGTGCGCTGGATGAAGAGCTCGCGCCCTATGGCGGCTTCGACCACAACGCGCAGGCGCTGCGGATCGTGACCGCGTTGGAGCGCCGCTATGCCGATTTCGACGGCCTCAATCTCACCTGGGAAACGCTGGAGGGCTTGGTCAAGCATAACGGCCCGCTGACCGACCGCAGCGGCAAGGCGACCGGCCGCTATCGCGAGCGGGGCGTGCCGCAAACGATCCGAGATTTCCAGGCGATCTGTGACCTGCAACTGTGGAGCTATGCCAGCGCCGAGGCGCAGGTCGCCGCCATCTCCGACGACATCGCCTATGACGCCCACGACATCGACGACGGCCTGCGGGCCGGCCTGTTCACGATCGACGACCTCGATCAGGTGCCGTTCGCCGGCGGCATCGTGCGCGAGATTCGCAGGCTTTATCCGGGACTGGAACCGGCGCGCTTCGCGCATGAACTGATCCGCCGGCTGATCACCTGGATGATCGAGGACGTCGCGGCGGAATCCGCGCGCCGGCTGGACGCACTGGCGCCGATGTCCGCCGACGACCTCCGCAACGCGCCGGATGCCGTCATCGCCTTTTCCGCCGCGATGGCCGAGGCCGAACGCGGGATCAAGGATTTCCTGTTCCCGCGCATGTATCGTCATGAGCGGGTCATGCGGGTCATGGATGAGGCCGCGATCGTCGTGCGCGACCTGTTCCGGCATTTCACGGAGCGGCCGGGCGACATGCCGGACGAATGGCGCAGCGGACTTGCCGGGGCTGACGCGGCTGTGCGCGCGCGTCGCGTCGGCGACTTCATCGCCGGCATGACCGACCGCTTCGCGCTTCAGGAGCACCGGCGCTTCTTTGACTTGACCCCGGAACTGCGTTAGTCCGCGCCCGCTCATCCGACCCTTGCGTCGGTCCGACCTTTGCGAAAGCCGATGGCGAACCACATCCATTACGACAATCTGTTTGCCACCATGCTTGGCCGCGTCGTTGCCGCGAACGAGGCGTTGATCGCGGCCGGCGTATTGCCCGGCGGCATTGACCTCTCGCGCATCGCGGTCGAACCGCCGCGCGATCCGAGCCATGGCGACATGGCGACTAACGCAGCGATGGTGCTGGCCAAGGATGCCGGCCGGAAGCCACGCGAACTCGCCGACGCGCTGGCCGAAAAGCTGCGCGTCGATCCGCTGATCGAGAAGGTCGACATCGCGGGGCCCGGCTTCATCAACATGACCTTGAAGCATGCGACCTGGCTCGGCGCGTTGCGCGCGGCGATCGCGGCCGGCACCGATTTCGGCCAGAGCCGCATCGGTCGGCGCAACAAGGTCAACGTGGAATATGTGTCGGCCAATCCAACCGGGCCGATGCATGTCGGTCATTGCCGGGGCGCGGTATTTGGCGACGCGCTGGCGAGCCTGCTGGCCTTTGCCGAATACGACGTCACCCGCGAATTCTACATCAACGATGCCGGCGCGCAGGTCGATGTGCTCGCGCGCTCCGCTTATCTCCGTTACCGCGAGGCGCTGGGCGAAGACATCGGCGCGATCCCGGAGGGGCTTTATCCGGGTGACTATCTGAAGCCGGTCGGCGTGGCGCTCGCCGAAACATACGGTCGCGATCTCAACCAGAAACCGGAAAGCGATTGGCTGCCGATCGTGCGCCAGACCGCGATCGACATGATGATGACGATGATCCGGGAGGATCTCGCGGCGCTGAACGTCAAGCACGACGTGTTCTTCTCGGAGCGCTCGCTCATCACCGGTGAAGACAAGGTCGGCGCCGTCATCGCGCAGTTGCAAAGCGAAGGCGAAGTCTATGAAGGCCGGCTGCCGCCGCCGAAAGGCGCACCCGCCGACGATTACGAAGACCGCGAACAGACGTTGTTCCGCTCCACCGATTTCGGCGACGACGTCGATCGTCCGCTGAAGAAATCGGACGGCAGCTACACCTATTTCGCCTCCGACATTGCCTATCACAAATCCAAGTTCGACCGCGGCTTCCGCGACATGATCGACGTCTGGGGCGCCGATCATGGCGGCTATATCAAGCGCATGCAGGCGGCGGTAAAGGCGATCAGCAAGGGCGAGGCGGCGCTCGACGTCAAGATCGTGCAACTGGTGAAGCTGTTGCGCGGCGGCGAGCCCGTGAAAATGTCCAAGCGCTCGGGCGAGTTCGTGACCTTGCGGGAAGTCGTGGACGAGGTCGGCTCCGACGCCGTGCGCTTCATGATGCTCTATCGCAAGAACGACGCCCCGCTCGATTTCGACATGGCCAAGGTCAAGGAACAGTCGAAGGACAATCCGGTCTTCTATGTGCAGTACGGCCATGCCCGCGGACATTCGATCTTCCGCCAGGCGCGCGAGGCGTTCCCGACCCTGCCCGACAACGCCGAGGGGCGGCTGGCGCTGCTCTCGGGTGCAGCGATCGAGCGGCTGACCGATGCCGGGGAAATGTCGATCATCCGCAAGATCGCGCTCTATCCGCGGCTGATCGAAACCGCCGCCCAAGCCCATGAGCCGCACCGAATCGCTTTCTATCTTTATGAATTGGCAAGCGATTTCCATGCCCATTTTACCCAGGGAAAAGGCTTGCCTCATTTACGCTTCATTAGACAAGATGATGAACAGTTAACCGTGGCGCGTCTGGCATTGGTCCAGGCCGTCATCACCGTGTTTGCCTCGGGTCTCGGACTGCTTGGCGTGGGGGCGCCGGAGGAGATGCGGTGAGGTCGCGTGTTGCGGCGGGTTCTTGTGGGGCAATCGCTTTTTGATTGAGAGCCTCGTGGGGCGTGCCGCTGTGTAACGTCGAAGTGGATGCAGCTAGAGGGACGGCTGCATCGAACCGGCCCGGTCGAAGAAGGTCGCAGAATGGCGGATAACGATCGTACGCGCGGTTATCGCGACAACGAAACAATCCGACGGCCGAGGCCGTCATCGGATCAGCCGGCAGGCGATCCGCTCGCCGAACTCGCGCGGCTGATCGGTCAGCAGAACGAGTCGGACCCGTATCCACAGCAGACGCGCGCGCCTGCGCCCCAGGTCGGACGGCCAGTCTCCGATCAGGATTTCGCCGCGCCGGATCCGTATGAGCATCAGCCGAACCAGCGTGCTCCGCACTGGCGTCCGTCCTATGCGGCGGATCAGGGCGGGACAGCCGTGGTCTATGGCGACAGCCGCTACGATCCGCGCCGCGCTACCGGTGCGCAACAGGCCCAACCGTCGGCCGAGGCCTATTCGTCGGATCAGGCCTATCCGTCCGATCAACCTTATTCGCCCGACCTCGATGCCGCGTCCTATGCCGATCCGCGTCAGGCGACGACAGCCTATCCGGGTCAGTACGACGATCCACGCTACGGCGATCAGCCTTACGCGGCCGATCCTCGCTATGCCGAACCCGATTATGACGACCCGCGCTACGCAGCGCCGCGCTATGGCGATCAGTCATATGGCGCCGCTCAGGGCTATTCCGATCGAGGCTATACCGATCAGGATTATGGCGATGCGCGTTACGCCAACGGGGCCGGGCACGGCTATGCCGATCCGCGTTATCCCGATCCGCATTTCGGGGCGCAGGATCATGCGCCGTCCTATCCGAAGGCCCCGGATGGATATGCGCCATTCGCCGCCGATCAGGGCTATCCGGCTTACGCCGATCGGGCCGGCGGGCTGCCCCACGGCCAGCCTTATGCCAATGCCCATTTCGGTGCGCCGCCTCCGCCCGCTGCCATGGCGGAAGCCGGTAGCGGTTATTCGCGGGCGAAGCGGCACGGCGGGATGGTCACCGTTCTGGCTGTGCTGGCGCTGGCGGTGGTCGGAACTGCCGCTGCCTTTGGCTATCGGGCGGTGTTCAGCGGGGCGGGCAATGTGGCTCCGCCGCCGGTGATCAAGGCCGATGTCCGGCCCTCGAAAGTGGTTCCGGCGACCGATCCGAACAACAAGCCGATCCAGGACCGGATCGGCGTGAAGACCGAAAAGATCGTTCCGCGTCAGGAAGAGCCGGTGCAGCAGGCCGCGCCCGGACAGCCCCGTGTCATCTCCCCGTTCCTGGCCGGTCAGAACCCGCAGGCTTTCCCGCCGGCGAGTGCGAATGTGGCGCCGACCGGCGGTACCGCGCCCTCCGGCGCCGAGCCCAAGCGGATCCGTACGGTGCCGATCAAGCCGCAGCAGGGCAGCGAAGCGCCCGCGCAGCGCAACACCCGTAGCGCCAGCCCGGCGGCTCAGCAGGATACCGCGGATCAGGCGCCGATGGCGCTCGCCCCCACGGGTTCGGTGTCGCCGCAGCGCCCGGGCGCGCGGGAGGCCCATGCGGCCCTGACCCCGCGCGATACTGGAGCCAGCGGCGGATCGCCGTTCCCGACGCCCTTGCCGGGCAGTCCGGCCAGCGCGCCGGCTAGCGGTCCTTTTGCCGTGCAGGTGACGTCCCAGCGCAGTGAGGCCGATGCGCAGGCTTCCTTCAAGTCGCTGCAGCAGCAATTCCCCTCCGTCCTGGGCAATCGTCAGCCTCTGATCCGGCGGGCCGATCTGGGCGATCGCGGAACTTATTACCGGGCTCAGATCCCGTTCTCGAGCCAGAGTGCGGCCAACGAATTCTGCTCGAGCCTGAAGGCGGCCGGCGGCCAGTGCGTCGTCGCACGGAACTAAATCTCCATTGGATAGCGGCCGTCTGCCGGACGAAGAGCCAGGTGGTTGCTTGACCCCTGAGTCCCGCAGCGGCTAAGCCGCGCCGATGACCGCGCGCGCATTCATTTCCGGCCTGGCCGGCACGGCGATCGGCGCCGATGAGATCGAATTCTTCCGGGAGGCCAGCCCGTGGGGATTGATCCTGTTCAAGCGCAACATCGACAACCCGGCTCAAGTCAAAGCGCTGACCGCTCATTTCCGGGATATCGTCGGTTGGGACGCTCCTGTTCTGGTGGATCAGGAGGGTGGCCGTGTACAGCGACTGGGACCGCCGCATTGGCCGGTTTATCCGCCCGGCGCCGCCTATGCGGCGCTCTATGAACGCGACCGGGCCACTGGCCTTGAGGGCGCGCGGTTGGGCGGCCGGCTGATCGCCGAGGATCTCGTGGCGCTTGGCATCGACGTCGATTGTGTGCCGGTTGCCGATGTTCCGGTCGCCGGCGCTGACCGGGTGATTGGCGATCGGGCCTTCGGCGATACGCCGGAGCAGGTCGCAACGCTTGCGGGCGCACAGGCCGAGGGGCTGATGGCCGCAGGCGTGTTGCCGGTGCTGAAGCATCTGCCGGGCCATGGGCGCGCAACCGCCGACAGCCATCTCGACCTGCCGGTGGTGCATACCGATCGCGCCACGCTGGAAGCGACCGACTTTGCGGCTTTCAGGCCGCTGTCAAGGCTCCCCCTTGGCATGACCGCACATGTTGTGTTCAGCGCCATCGACAAGGCCCAACCGGCGACCACATCGGCGATAATGATCGGCAACGTGATTCGCGGATGGATCGGTTTCGAAGGACTGCTGATGAGCGACGATGTGTCGATGGGAGCCTTGTCCGGCAGCCTGGCCGAACGCAGCCATGCTGCGCTCGCGGCCGGCTGCGATCTCGTGCTTCACTGCAACGGCAATCTCGACGAGATGCGGCAGGTGGCCGGCGCCTCTCGGTTGCTTGAAGGCGAAGCCGCCGCGCGAGCGGATCGCGCACTGGCGCTGCGGCGCAATCGTGTCGACATCGATGTTGCCGCGGCGCGGGCGCGCTTTGCCGAACTCATGAACCAGCCTGCGGCGGGAGCGATTGTCTGATGACCGCCGAGATCATTCCCTTCAATCCCGACCTCGCCGAACGCGCGCCCGACGAGCCCGCGCTGGTGGTCGATGTCGAGGGCTTCGAAGGCCCGCTCGATCTACTGCTCACGCTCGCCCGCCAGCAGAAGGTCGATCTCGCGAAGATTTCCATTCTGGCGCTGGCCGACCAGTATCTCACCTTCATCGAACACGCCCGCAAGCTTCGGCTCGAGCTGGCGGCCGATTATCTGGTGATGGCGGCATGGCTCGCCTATCTAAAGTCGCGCCTGCTGCTGCCGGACGAGAAACAGACCGAAGGCCAGAGCGCCGAGGACATGGCGACCGCGCTGGCCTTCCGGCTGAAGCGGCTTGAGGCATTCCGTGTGGTGGCGCAGAAGCTGATGGATCTGCCGCAGCTTGAGCGCGACACCTTCAGCCGCGGTGCGCCCGAGCCGATCAAGAACGTCAAGCATCCGCAATGGACCGCAAGCCTCTACGATCTGCTGTCGGCTTACTCCGTGCAGCGTCAGAAGACCGCGCTGAACCAGGTCCGGTTCAAGAAGCGGCAGGTCTGGACATTGGCCGAGGCGCGGCAACAGATCGAGCGCCTGATCGGCACGACCGAGGACTGGAGCAGGCTCGATCAGTTCCTGATTTCCTATCTGGTCGAACCGTCCATGGTCGCGACTGTCACGGCGTCGAGTTTTGCCTCCGCGCTCGAACTGGTGCGCGAAGGCGCAATCGAATTGCAGCAGCACGCAGCCTTTGCGCCGCTCTATATCCGCAAGAGCAAGGGCAAGGCTCCGGAGAATTCCGGCGCGGCGGCGCATTAGCGTCCGCGCCTGATGGTGATGGTCCCGGGAATGCCCCGGACAAGGCAGACAGGCTTTTCTATCGAACGGTTCTCCGGTCGGAGAGGGGAGTGACAGAAGGATGCAAGGCTTGGCCCGCAAACTGATGGACGACGAGGAGGAGACTCCCGAGGCGATCCGCCAGCCGCAAGTACGGCCGGACGAATTGCGCATTCTCGAAGCGCTGCTGTTCGCCTCCAAGGAGCCGCTCGACGAGAAGACGCTGGCGGAGCGCATGCCGGAGGGCGTCGACCTCGCGCAGACGCTGGCGATGCTCAAGGACGAATACGCGCCGCGCGGCGTCAATCTGGTGAAGGTCAACGGCAAATGGACCTTCCGCACCGCCAATGACCTGGCCTGGCTGCTCACCCGCGAAGCGATCCAGCCGCGCAAGCTGTCGCGCGCGGCGATCGAGACGCTGGCGGTCATCGCCTATCACCAGCCGGTCACGCGCGCCGAGGTGGAAGACATCCGCGGCGTCACCATGTCGAAGGGCACCATCGACGTGCTGCTCGAAACCGGTTGGATCCGGCCGCGCGGACGCCGCAAGGTGCCGGGCCGCCCGATCACCTACGGGACCACGGAGGCCTTCATCTCGCATTTCGGGCTCGAGCAATTGACCGACCTGCCGGGCCTCGATGAACTGAAGGGCTCCGGCATGCTGGACGGGCATCTGCCGCCGAATTTCTCGGTGCCGATCCCGAGCGACGATCCGGCGTTGCGCGAGGACGAGGACCCGCTGGAGCCGGGCGATCTTGACCTGGGGCTCGCGCCGCGTGCTGAATCCGAGCAGACACAGGAGCAGCCGGCAGACTCTTCGGCTGACGTCCCCGCCGGGGAGCCTGAGGGCCGGCCAGAGGAGTAGATGGCGGCACCCGCCAGTGAGCGTATAGACGCCGGCAGCACGCCAGCCTCGATTGCGGCAAAGCTGTCCTTCGATCATGTGACGCATCGCTACGGCGATGTCGTCGCCGTGCGCGATGTCTCGCTGGACGTCGAGCCGGGCGAGATCATGTGCCTGCTCGGGCGTTCCGGCTGCGGCAAGACCACGCTGCTGCGGCTTGCCGCCGGCGTCGAGGAGCCAAGCCAGGGCCGCATCCTGATCAACGATCGTCCGGTCTCGGAAGGCCCGACTTTCCTGCCGCCCGAGCGTCGCGGCGTCGGCCTGATGTTCCAGGATTTCGCGCTATTCCCGCATCTCACCAATCTCGCCAATGTCATGTTCGGCCTCAAATCGCTCAAGCGGTCGGAGGCCGAGCGGGAGGCGATGCGCGCGCTCGACCGCGTCGGGCTTGCCGCACACGCAGCGTCCTATCCGCACATGCTGTCGGGCGGCGAACAGCAGCGCGTCGCGTTGGCGCGCGCCGTTGCGCCACGGCCGAGCGTGCTGCTGATGGACGAGCCGTTTTCGGGCCTTGATCGCAGGCTGCGCGACGAGGTGCGCGACGACACCATGAATGTGCTGCGCGAAGCCCGTGTCACCTGCATCGTCGTCACCCACGATCCGGAAGAGGCGTTGCGGATGGGCGACCGGATCGCGCTGATGAACCGGGGATCGGTGGTCCAGAGCGGCAGCCCGGAACAGCTCTACACGCAGCCGCGGGACCTGTTCGTCGCGCGCTTCTTCTGCGAATTGAACGAGATTGCCGGAATTGTGCGCGGCGGGATGGTCGAGACCCAGGTCGGTCGCTTTGCCGCACCGGGTCTGGCCGAGGGTTCGGCTGCGGCGGTGGCGATCCGGCCGCAGGCCTTGCGCCTCAGGGCTGGTGGGGCGGGGGCGAGGGCGCGCATCCAGCATCGCCAGTTTCTGGGCCATGTTGACCTGGTTGAAGTGGCGGTTGAGGGGCTTGATTTTCCGCTCAAGGGCCGTCTTTTGCGCGATGCCATCCCGCAGATTAACGATGATCTGCGTCTGGAATGCGACCCAGCCGAAGTCCTTGTTTTTGCCGCCTCTCAAGCCTAGTTTCCGGACATGTCCCGGCGCGTCCCGCCTTGTTGCGGAACAAGGCGCGCCTTCCGGCGATCACGCGGAGGTTTCGCGCTATGGGTTCACTCAGCATCTGGCACTGGATCGTCGTCTTGGTTGTGGTGCTGCTCCTGTTCGGGCGCGGCAAGATTTCCGAATTGATGGGCGACATGGCGCAGGGCATCAAGGCCTTCAAGAAGGGCATGTCGGAGGACGACACGGTCGCCAAGACCGACGACAAGTCCGGCGAGTCGATGAAGACCATCAATGCCGGCACCGACATGAAGCAGCAGGCGGAAACCCAGAAGAAATTCGAGGGTACGGTCTAAGGCAGGACGGCACCGTCGACGCTCGCGGTGTGAAGGGGCGCCATCCGAAAGGGTTGGGCGCCCCTTGGAGTTGAAGGTCCATGTTCGACTTAAGCTGGGGCGAGCTTCTCATCATCGGCATGGTTGCGCTGATCGCCATCGGGCCAAAGGAATTGCCCGGCGTGCTGCGCGGGATCGGCCATTGGATGGGCAAGGTGCGGCGCATGGCGTCGGATTTCCAGGACCAGTTCCGGGAAGCGATGCGCGAGGCCGAGGTCGCGGATCTGAAGAAGCAATTTGACGAGGCCAGCGCCAAGGCGACGTCGGCTTTCACCAACCCGCTTGAGACGGCTCACAAAGAGGTTGAAGCCGCGCTCGGCAGCGAACCCAAAGCCACTGACCGCGCCGCCGTATCGTCATCGGTCTCGACCGCCGACCCCGGCGCCATCGAGCCTTCGGCCAGTACGCCGGCGCCTGAGCCGGATCGTCCATCCATTCAAGACCTCGCGATCCCCGAGCCGGCAGCGGCCGCAGCCGACGCGCGACCCTTGGACATCACGCCAGACAGCGCAAAGCCCGGCGGTGCCGCATGAGCAACCGCGAGCCCGAGGACGAAGACGAGATCGAGCAGAGCAAGGCCCCGCTGCTCGACCATCTGATCGAATTGCGCTCGCGCCTGATCAAGGCGGTGATCGCTTTCGCCATTGCGTTCGTCTTCTGCTTCGCCTTCGCCAAGCAGATCTACAACATCCTGGTCTGGCCGTTCGTCTGGGTAGCCGGCGTCGAGAATTCGAAATTCATCTACACGGCGCTGCTCGAATACTTCCTGACCCAGCTCAAGATCGCGATGTTCGGTGCGGCGTTCATCGCCTTCCCGGTGATCGCCACGCAGATTTACATGTTCGTCGCGCCCGGCCTTTACCGCAACGAGCGCCAGGCCTTCGTGCCGTATCTGATTGCGACCCCGATCTTCTTCTTCCTCGGCTCGATGGTCGTCTACTTTGTCGTGATGCCGCTCTTGGTGCGGTTCTCGCTTGGCATGCAGCAGACCGGAGAGGGGCAGGCCGAGATCGCGCTATTGCCCAAGGTCGGCGAATATCTGTCGCTGATGATGACGCTGGTATTTGCTTTCGGCGCCGCCTTCCAGTTGCCGGTCATCCTGACCCTGCTGGCACGCATCGGCGTCATCACCTCGCAGCAGTTGCGCGAGAAGCGCCGCTATTTCATTGTCGGCGCCTTCGTACTCGCAGCGGTGCTGACGCCGCCCGACGTGATCAGCCAGCTCTCGCTCGCGATCCCGCTGATGCTGCTCTACGAGGGCGCGATCTGGTCGTCGCGGCTGGTGGAGAGGAAGGCGCAGCCGCCGCAGGCAGCCGCCGAGGCGACACCGGCCGAAGGCGCGGGCGGGTAGGCAGTCATATGCGCGGCGTGTTGGCGAACAGCCTGAATTAATGATACGCCGCAGTCTTTCCACCGTCATGGCCTGGCTTGACCCGGCCATCCACGTCTTCTTCGATGAAGCTCCGCAAGACGTGGATGCCCGGCACAAGGCCGGGCATGATGAATCGAGATAACGGTTCGCCATGCACGACATCAAATGGATCCGCGACAACCCGGCCGAGTTCGACCGGCGTCTGATGCGCCGGAACACCGACTTCAAGGGCACGGCGCAACGCCTGATCGATCTTGACGAAACGCGCCGCAAAGCCATCACCGACGCCGAGACCGCGCAGGCCCGGCGCAATGCGGCGTCCAAGGAGATCGGCGGCGCCAAGAAGGCCGGCCGCAACGACATTGCCGATGCGCTGATGGCCGAGGTCAACGCGCTGAAGGAGACGCAGCCGAAGCTCGAGGCCGACGCCAAGGCCGCCGACGAGGCGCTGCAGAAGGCGCTGGCCGAACTGCCGAACCTGCCGCTGGACGAAGCGCCGGACGGCGCCGACGAGCACGGCAATGTCGAGCATCATAAATTCGGAGCCAAACGCGACTACAGGGACTCGCAGGGCAACGACTTCACGCCGAAGCAGCATTTCGAACTGGGCGAAGCGCTCGGCATGATGGATTTCGAACTGGCCGCCAAGCTCTCAGGCGCGCGCTTCGTGGTGCTGACCGGCGGCCTTGCGCGCCTTGAGCGCGCTTTGGGTCAGTTCATGCTCGATCTGCACACCCAGGAACATGGCTATACCGAGGTCAATCCGCCGATCCTGGTGCGCGACGAAGCGATGTTCGGCACGGCGCAGTTGCCGAAGTTTGCGGACGACCAGTTTGCTGTGTACGCGGGCCTTGCGGGTAGGCATCTCAAGCAAGGGATGACACTGACTGACGAAGAGGCAATCAGCGGAAACTTATGGTTGGTACCGACCGCCGAAGTCCCGCTGACCAATCTCGTCCGCGAGGACATCACCGACGAAGCGAAACTGCCGATGCGGCTCACCGCCTGCACGCCTTGCTTCCGCGCCGAAGCGGGAGCGGCGGGACGCGACACCCGCGGCATGATCCGCCAGCATCAATTCACCAAGGTCGAACTCGTCTCCATCACCACGCCCGAACAGGCGATGGACGAACACGAGCGCATGACCGCATCGGCGGAGGAAGTGCTGCGCCGGCTCGGCCTGCATTATCGCGTGGTCACGCTCTGCACCGGCGACATGGGCTTCGCCTCGCAGAAGACCTACGACATCGAGGTCTGGCTGCCGGGCCAGAACATGTTCCGCGAAATCTCGTCCTGCTCGGTCTGCGGCGACTTCCAGGCGCGGCGCATGAACGCGCGCTACAAGGGCGCGGACGGCAAGTCGAAGGGTTTCGTCGCGACGCTGAACGGTTCCGGCGTCGCGGTCGGCCGCGCGCTGATTGCGGTGATGGAAACCTACCAGCAGGCCGACGGCTCGATTGTGGTGCCGGACGCGCTCAAGCCCTATATGGGCGGCATGACAGTCATTGAGAAGAAATAGGGACGGGGCAGGTCTGGAATGAGAATCCTCGTCACCAACGACGACGGCATCCATGCCGAAGGGCTGAAAGTCTGCGAGGACATCGCCCGCGCGCTGTCCGAAGATGTCTGGGTGGTCGCGCCCGAAACCGACAATTCCGGCGTCTCGCATTCGCTGTCGCTGAACGATCCGCTGCGGCTGCGCGAGGTGGGTCCGCGGCATTTCGCGGTCAAGGGCACGCCGACCGATTGTGTGATCATGGCGGTCCGCCACATCATCGCCGACCACAAGCCGGATCTGATCCTGTCCGGCGTCAATCGCGGCCAGAATGTCGCGGAGGATGTGGGCTATTCCGGCACCGTCGCCGGCGCGCTGGAAGGCACCGTGCTCAACATCCCGTCGATCGCGCTGTCGCAGGCCTACGGCCCTGGCAATCGCGACAATCTTCACTGGAACACCGGCCGCAAATTCGGGCCGGACGTGGTGCGGAAGATCCTGGCGACCGGTATCCCGAAGGGTTCGCTGGTCAACGTGAATTTCCCCGATTGCCACGCCGACAGCGTGCAGGGGCTCTCGGTGACCGCGCAGGGCCGTCGCGACCAGGAATTGCTGAGGATCGAGCCGCGCTTCGATGGCCGCACCAATCCGTATTTCTGGATCGCGTTTGCGCGCAAGGGCAAACCGGTGCCTGTCGACGGCACCGACCTCTCGGCGCTCGATCAGAACCGTATTTCGGTGACGCCGCTGCGGCTCGACCAGACCGACACGGCGTTCATGACGAAGCTTGCGGAAGAGTTTGACTAAGACGCTTTACGTTTGCGGCGCGTCGCCACACTCTATCCGCCGCGAAAGCGGGGACCCAGAGCCACGGACGCTGGATTCCCGCTTCGCGGGAATGGAGCGGCGGAGAGAGATGGGTCATGTGGCCATCGAAGAACAAGAATATCGATCGCATGGAATTCCTGCTGACGCTGCGGCGTCGCGGAATTACCGACGGCGCGGTGCTGCGCGCGATGGACGAGGTGCCGCGCGAGATGTTCGTGTCCGAGGACACCAAGGCGCAGGCCTATCAGGATCACGCGCTGCCGATCGAGTGCGGCCAGACCATCAGCCAGCCCTATGTCGTCGCCTATATGACCGAGTTGCTGGAACTGGCCTCGCACCATCGCGTGCTGGAGATCGGCACCGGCTCCGGCTATCAGGCGGCGGTGCTGTCGCGGATCGCCGCCCATGTGGTGTCGATCGAACGCTACCGCACGCTGGCGGAGAAGGCGCGCAAGGCCTTCGACCGTATCGGCTACACCAATATCGATGTTATCCTCGGCGACGGCTTCGAAGGCGCGCCGCAGCTTGCACCGTTCGACCGCATCATCGTCACCGCCGCCGCCGAAACGATCCCCGACGCGCTGGTCGGACAACTGGCCGATGGCGGCGTCATGGTGCTGCCGGTCGGACCGCGCAACGCGCCGCAGCATATCGTACGGCTGCGCAAGAGCGGCGAGGGGATCGAGCGCGAGGACCTGATCGCGGTGCGCTTCGTCCCGCTGGTGGAAGGGCAGGCGAAGGAATTGTGACGACAAGTAATTGGTAACGCTGTTTGTTCACCGCGGATCGTGCGGTCCATTAAGGTTTACGCATACCCTTCGCTTAAAGCCTTATTTACCCCGTGGGTGTTTAACTCAACTCGCTGTTCCGTTGCGTTCGAGTGAGTTGTAAACATGCGTTTTGCTGAGCCCGTTCGCTCGCCCGCCGTGTCGCGTCTGGCTGTCTGCGCAGCTCTCGCCCTTGCGACCGCCGCGTGCTCGAGCGATGCCAATCGCATCGATCAGCCGTTCACCAATCCGTTCACGCCGACGCCGACAACCACCGGATCGGTCGCTCCGCAGCAGCCTGCGCCCGCTCCGGCCTATGGCCAGGTCCAGAGCCAGCCGCTGCCGCCGCAATATTCGCAAGCCTCCCCGCAATATCAGCAGCCGTCGCAGCCTTATCGGCCGGCGCCCGCCTATCAGGCGCCGCAGGCCGCCGTGCAGCCGGCCGCCTATCGTCCGCAGACCGATGCGACCGCTTCATCGTCGCAGAAGAACTGGGACTGGAACGGCGGTACGCCGATCACGGTCGGGCAGAATGAGACGATCCAGACGGTGTCGCGCCGCTATGGCGTTCCGGCGATCGTGATCGCCGAAGCCAACGGCATGACGACCGGCACGCCGATCTATCCGGGCCAGCGCCTTGTCATCCCGAAATACGGCGATGCAGGCCGTTCGGCGCCGCAAGTCGCGGCTGCTCCCGCCGTCACCGGCAGCGTCCGGCAATCGCCGCCCACGCGACCGCTCGCGACACAGGGGCAGGTGCATACCGTCGGTCCGGGCGAGACCATGTTCAGCATCGGCCGGCGGTATAATGTCAGCCCGCTCACGCTGGCTCAGGCCAACCAGCTGCCGCCACACCACAAGCTGCGGATGGGCGAGCGACTCACCATCCCGGGGACGGTCGCGCGCACGCAGCCTCAACCGCAGATCCCGTCGCAGCCGCAGCGTTCGGCGCAGGTCGCGCAGAACCCGGCACCGGCTCCTGTCATGGCGCCGGCTCCTGCGATGGCGCCGGCCCAGCGCGTCGCCGAGGCCCATTCCCAGCCGATGCCGAGCGCTCGCGCCATTACGCCGGCAAAGGAGACTCCGAGCCCAATCGAGCAGGCCAAGGAGGACAAGGAAGAGCAGGTTGCGTCCAACAATGCCGCCGGCTTCCGCTGGCCGGTGCGTGGCCGCATCATCGCCGGTTTCGGCCCGAAGCCGACCGGGCAGCAGAATGACGGCATCAATATCGCGGTTCCGGAAGGCACCCCGGTCAGGGCGTCGGACGACGGCGTCGTCGCCTATTCGGGCAACGAGCTGAAGGGATACGGCAATCTCGTCCTGGTGCGCCATGCCAATGGCCATGTCACGGCCTATGCGCATGCGAGCGAATTGCTGGTGAAGCGCGGCGATACCGTCAAGCGCGGGCAGACGATCGCCAAGTCCGGCCAGACCGGCAACGTGTCCTCGCCACAGCTGCATTTCGAAATCCGCAAGGGCGCGACCCCGGTCGACCCGATGCAGTTCCTGACCGGCGCGAGCTGAGTCCCGTCGGTCCGGCCGGCTGCCAGCGAAGGAGCGTCAGGACAACCTGACGCCTTTCCGTCCGGCGTAATCCTGGATGAACTGCCAGGCCACCCGGCCCGAGCGCGAGCCGCGGGTGGTCGACCATTCCAGCGCCTCGCGCCGCAGGTCCTCGGGATCGCCGGGGACGTCGAAGTGCTTCACATAGCCTTCCACCATCGCCAGGAACTCGTCCTGGCTGCACTTGTGGAAGCCGAGCCAGAGTCCGAACCGGTCCGACAGCGAGACCTTCTCCTCGACCGCTTCGCCCGGATTGATGGCGGTGGAACGCTCGTTCTCCATCATGTCGCGCGACATCAGGTGGCGGCGGTTGGAGGTGGCGTAGAGGATCACGTTCTCGGGCCGCCCCTCGATACCGCCCTCGAGTACCGCCTTGAGCGATTTGTAGGTGGTATCGTCGCCATCGAAGGAGAGGTCGTCGCAGAAGACGATGAAGCGGTAGGGCGCCTCGCGCAGCATCGCCATCAGGACCGGCAGGCTTTCGATATCCTCGCGGTGGATTTCGATCAGCTTAAGCTGGCCGCGCTTGCCGGACGCAGCGTTCACATCCGCATGGGCGGCTTTGACCAGTGAGGACTTTCCCATCCCGCGCGCGCCCCAGAGCAGGGCATTGTTGGCCGGCAGCCCCTTCGCAAATCGCTCGGTATTCTCGATCAGGGTATCGCGCATCCGGTCGATCCCCTTGAGCAGGCCGAGATCGACGCGATTGACCCGCTTCACCGGCACCAGAACGCCGCCGCGATCGGCATGCCAGACGAACGCGTCGGCTGCGCCGAAATCGGGTTTTGCGCCTGCGGCCGGCGACAGCCGCTCGAGTGCCGCGGCGATTCGGTCGAGCGTATCGGGGGCAGCTGCGGCGGTCTGCCGACGTGCCGGCGCGGCGGCGGGCCGCTTGACGCGTTTGGCGGGCTTTCTGACGTTGCGCATGCGGTCGCGCGTCCTCTTGCATTGACTTGCCGCACCCCTTAGCTGGGCCTAAAAAGGCCTGCAAGGCCAGTGATTTGCCGGCGGCTTGCGGCATCTTGGCTTAAACTGGCCGCAACATTGCAATTGGGCGGGCGGCAGCTATAGTCCGCGCCGTTTTGGGCGCGGTGTTCGCGCCGGACGACACGCTCAAAGAGGCCGTTCGATGCTGATTTCGCCCGCTTATGCGCAGGCCGCCGGTGGTGATGCCAACTCGATGCTGGTGTCCCTCCTGCCGTTCGTTTTGATTTTTGTGATCATGTATTTTCTGATCCTTCGCCCGCAGCAGAAGCGGGTGAAGATGCATCAGGAGATGGTCAAGAACGTACGCCGCGGCGATACCGTCGTCACCTCGGGCGGGCTGATCGGGAAGGTGACCAAGGTCATCGATGACGACCAGCTCGAGGTCGAGCTTGCCGATGGCGTCCGTATCCGGCAGGTGCGCCAGATGATCAGCGACGTGCGCGCCAAAGGCGAACCGGTGAAGGACGAGAGCTGAAGGCAGTTTCCGGCGTACAGGGGCGCGCCTGACTATTCCGCCACAACGACGCCATAACGGACCAGGTTGATGCTTTACATTTCGCGCTGGAAGATGCTGGCGATCATCGTGATTACGCTGATCGTATGCAGCTTCGCGATTCCCAATTTCTTCCCGAAGGACGTCGTCGAGTCCTGGCCGAAATGGGCGCAGCGGCACATCGTGCTCGGGCTCGATCTGCAGGGCGGCTCGCACATCCTGCTCGAGGTCGATGCCGGCGCCGTGCGCAAGGAAAAGGTGGAAGCGCTGCGTGACGATGTCCGGCGCGTGGTGCGCGAGAACCGTCTGGGCAGCCCGGCGTCGGTGACGGTGCGCGGCAACACGGTTGAGTTCCGCGTGCGCGACGGCGCCGATCAGAAAGTTGCAGCGCAGAAGTTCCAGGAATTGTCGCAGCCGCTCGGCGGACTGCTTCAGGCGACCGGCCAGCGCAGCATCGACGTGGTCGATGCCGGCGGCGGTCTGTTCCGCCTGACCGTGACCGAGCCCGCCATGCTCGAGCGCATCCGCCAGTCGGTCGATCAGTCGATCCAGATCATCGAGCGGCGCGTCAATGAACTCGGAACGGTCGAGCCTTCGATCGCCCGCCAGGGCGTCGACCGGGTGCTGGTCCAGGTACCGGGCCTGCAGGATCCGCAGCGCCTGAAGGACCTGCTCGGCAAGACCGCCAAGCTCTCGTTCCGGATGGTCGACATGACCACCACGCCGGATCAGGCCGAGACCGGCAAGCTTCCGCCCGATTCCGAATTGTTGCGCGGCAGCCAGAGCGAGAACAGGCAGCCTTATGTCATTGAGAAGCGCGTCGTGGTCTCGGGCGAAGACCTGGTCGATGCGCAGCCCGGCTTCGATCAGCGCACCAGCGAGCCGGTCGTCAATTTCCGCTTCAACAACAACGGCGCCCGGCGCTTCGCGGAAGCGACGCAGGCCAATGTCGGGCGGCCGTTCGCGATCGTGCTCGACAACGAGGTGATCTCGGCGCCGGTGATCCGCGAGCCGATCATCGGTGGCTCGGGCCAGATCTCCGGCAGCTTCACGGTGCAGGCGGCGAACGATCTCGCGATCCTGCTGCGCGCCGGCGCGCTGCCGGCGCCACTCACCATCATCGAGGAACGCACCGTCGGTCCCGGCCTGGGTCAGGATTCGATTGAAAACGGGGTGCGCGCGGCCTGGATCGGCTCGCTCGCCGTCGTGGTCTTCATGTTCGCGACTTACGGGCTGTTCGGGCTGTTCGCCAATATCGCGGTGGCGATCAACGTCGCGATGATCTTCGGCATCCTGTCGCTGCTCAATGCCACCCTGACGCTGCCCGGCATCTGCGGCATCGTGCTGACCGTCGGCATCGCGGTAGATTCGAACGTGCTGATCTATGAACGCATCCGCGAGGAGGTGAGGGCGGGACGCTCCGCGCTGAACGCGCTCGATGCCGGCTTCACCCGCGCGCTCGCGACCATCCTCGATTCCAACATCACGACCTTCATTGCCGCCGCCGTGCTGTTCTATATCGGAACCGGACCGGTGCGCGGTTTCGCGGTGACGCTCGGCATCGGCATCATGACGACCGTTTTCACCGCCTTCACCCTGACCCGATTGATGGTGGCTCTGTGGGTGCGCTGGTTCCGCCCCCGCACCGTCCCGATCTGAGCTTTAGAGAAACCCCGTGCGCATTCCTCTTCTCCGTATCGTTCCCGACGATACCAAGTTCGACTTCATGCGCTTCCGGCGCATCAGCTTTCCGATTTCGGCCGTGCTGTCGATCGCGGCGATCCTGCTGTTCTTCTTGAACGGTCTCAATCTCGGCGTCGACTTCGTTGGCGGCACGCTGATCGAGGTGCAGTCGAAGTCCGGACCGGCCGATATTTCGAAGATGCGCGCGACGGTCGGGTCGCTCAATCTCGGTGAGGCGCAGCTTCAGCAATTCGGTGCTGCGACTGACGTCCTGATCCGCATTCCGCAACAGCCCGGCGGCGAACTTGCGCAGCAGGAAGCGGCGCAAAAGGTCCGTGCAGCGCTCGGCAACGAGGTCGAAGTCCGTCGTATCGAGGTGGTCGGACCGCGCGTGTCGACCGAACTTCTGGCCTACGGCATGCTGGGTCTGCTGCTCGCGATCTGCGGCATCTTCATTTACCTCTGGTTCCGGTTCGAATGGCAGTTCGCCCTCGGCGCCATGATCGCCAACGTCCACGACCTCGTGCTGACGATCGGCTTTCTGTCGCTGATGCAGATCGATTTCGATCTGAACGGCATTGCCGCGTTGATGACCATTTTGGGTTATTCGCTGAACGATACGGTCGTGATCTACGACCGTATCCGCGAAATGCTGCGGCGCTACAAGAAGATGCCGATGGACGACCTGCTGAACATTTCGGTCAATTCGACCTTGTCGCGCTCGGTCATCACCCACGTCACCGTGACCCTTGCGCTGCTCGCGCTGTTCTTCTTCGGCGGTCATGCGATCCACGCCTTCACCGCGACCATGCTGTTCGGCGTCGTGCTGGTCGGCACCTACACCTCGATTTTCATCGCGGCGCCGATCCTGATCTATCTGGGCGTCGGTCTCGGCCGGCAGGAGGCTGACGAGCCTACGCCGGCGAAATTCGAGCCGGAAGCTGCTGCCAAGGTTGCGACCGGCAAGTCCTCAGCAAAGATAGCTGCGGCGAAGCCCGCCGCCGCCAAGCGCTGAGCTTGGACCGGCCGGCCGGAACGCCTCATTACCCGCGGCCGGCGCCGATCGAAACCTATGGACGCGGCGGTTTCCGCTTTGCAGGGATGTCGCATCGCGGATCGCTGCTGCTGCTGCCGAGCGGGATCTGGGTCTGGCCAGTGACCGAACCCGCGGCAATTACGGCGGAAGCGCTCGCTCCGGTGATGGCGGAGTCCGACCGGATCGGTCTGCTTCTGATCGGAACCGGTTCGGCGCGCTGGCCGTTGCCGATTGAACTGATGCAGCTATGCGCCGCGCATGGGATTTCAGCGGAGACCAGCCGGACCGGTCAGGCTGCCAACACCTATAATCTGCTTCTGGATGAGGGACGCCGCGTCGCCGCGGCACTGATCGCGGTCGATTGAAGCGATCCTACGGTCCAACACGCATGACCGACGAGAGCGATTATTGCGAGAGCCTGGTGCGAGAGGCCGACAAGGATCGCTTCCTTGCGACCCTGTTCGCGCCGGCTTCCTGTCGGTCGGACCTGCTGACCCTCTATGCTTTCGATGTTGAAACGGCCGCGGTGGCGCATCGCGTGCGCGATCCGGTGGCGGGGGAAATCAGGTTGCAATGGTGGCACGACGCGCTGTCCCGGGACGGCGGCGCAGCGGGGCACCCGGTCGTCGATGCCCTGTCGGCGCTTTTGCATCGTCATGACATCGACCGCGGCATCGTTCTCGAACTGATCGATGCACGGCGACGCGCCCTGTATGCCGATGGGGAGATCACCGAGGCCGAGTTCGAACTTGCGGCCTCGGGAAGTGCCGGTGCGGTCGTCCAGCTCGCGGCACAGATACTAGATGGTCCGCCGGTCGACGCGACGCGACTTGCCGCGCATCATGCCGGGGTGGCTGCGACGGCAGCCCAGGTTGCGCCAGATGCGGTCGGGTTCGATGTGCAGGCAATGTCGGATCGGCATCGCGATGCAGTCAGGGCGCTGATCCCGAAATTGCCGGGCGCGGTGCTGCCAGCCTTGTTGCCGCTCACGCTCGTGGTGGATGGCCGCATGTCGCTGCCGCAATGGCGCAAGCAATGGATTTTGTGGCGGGCATCGAAACGTCTGGCGCGCTGGGTTTGAACCGAGCCGCTTGGGCAGGTGTTGTCAGAACGCGAAGCGGTCCCGCAGATTTTGCCGGCCGGCGACGATACGGGCGACCACTTCCTTCTCGGTTTCGCTCGCCAGCAGAGGGTCGATCAGATCGATCTGATTCATCGCCACCAGTTGCAGAATATCGAGTCGGACCGCGCCGGAGCTGTCGCGCGGCAGGCGCTCGACCACCTGCAGGCGTTCCGGCGCGGTGACACGCTGCGGGTTGTCGGTGACAAAGCGAACGAGATCGCTTTCGGCCACGCGCTCGCCTTCGACAAAGGCATAGAGACCGGTGCCGGTGCGCCGGTCCGGAAACGCCACGATCACGGCGTCGCGCACGCCGTCATATTGCTTGAGCCTCGCGGTGAGTCGGGGCGCATCGTTGACGAAACGCGGGCCGGAGCCTTCGCGATCGGTGAAATTGAGCAGGCCGCGCGTGATCCAGTAATAGACCTTCTTGCCGGTCGCCATCCAGATCCGCGTCGGCAGGGTTTTGCGTGCAAGGATCCGCTTTTCGGTGGCGGTCAGGGACGCGCCAGCATAGCGGCGCTTGTGCTTGAGCATGTGCCGCAGGTCTTCATAGGCGGCCATGCGATAGAGCCGTCCACGCCGGCTGAAATGGGTCGCAAGCTGAAAGTCGGTGAGCGAGGCATACCCGGTCGGCGTCCGCAGCCAGTTCTGTTCCTTGGCCAGGTCGTTATGGGTCAGGCCTTCGCGATGGATGGCGCGCAGCGCCCGGCGTGCCGAGCGGAAGAAATTGAGGTCGCCTTCCGGCTTGGCAAGTTGCAACGGCAAGCCGTCGATCCAGCTGCGGACCAGCACCTTGTTGCCGAGATAGAGCAGGGTCGGGGCGATCCCGATCGAGCCTGCGATCGCAAGCCCGCGCGCTTCTCGCTTCAGGAAGTGCCGCGCGATGCCGTAGCTCCACCAGGGAACGACATCGATCCGGCGCAGCACCGCCTCGACATCGCCGTTGGGCGTCACGAAGGTGCCGCGCTCGACGGTGGAGAACACGTCCTGCTTCAGAATGACCCGGCTGCGAAAGCGGCCGGTGAGTTCGGAGGGGGTGGAATCGTGATCGGTCATCGTTCGGGCTGCTGGTCGCGCGGCAGGACTTCTAGCACGGGATCGGGTTGCAGGGGCCGGTCATGCTGCGGCCGTCGCCGCGTTGCGCGCCCACCCGTCGAGGTCTGACAGCGCGCGGGCGGTGAGGGCGCGCTTTTTTGCCTGGGTCTTGGCGGGCCCGCGCAGCCGTTCCCCGGTTTCCGATCGCGTCGGCGCCTGCTGCAGCGGTGGAAACAGGCCGAAATTGATGTTCATTGGCTGGAAACTGCGCGGGCCGGCATCGATGGTTTCGATATGGCCGCCGGTGATGTGGCCCAGCAGCGCGCCGTGCGCCGTGGTGGGCGGCGGCGGCATCGCCTGAATTCCAATCCGCTCGGCGGCGGCAAAGCGGCCGGCAAGCAGGCCGATCGCTGCGGATTCGACATAGCCTTCGCAGCCGGTGATCTGTCCGGCGAAGCGCAGACGCGGCATCGCGCGCAGCCGCAATTGCGGGTCGAGAAGCACCGGTGAATTCAGATAAGTATTGCGGTGCAGCCCGCCCAGCCGGGCGAATTCGGCGCCCTCGAGCCCGGGGATGGTCCGGAACAGCCGCACCTGCTCGCCGTGTTTCAGTTTGGTCTGGAAACCGACCATATTGAAGAGGGTGCCGAGCTTATTGTCCTGCCGCAGCTGGACCACGGCATAGGCCTTGCGATCCGGGGCGTGCGGATTGGTCAGCCCGAATGGCTTCATCGGACCGTGCCGCAGCGTCTCCCGTCCGCGCTCCGCCATCACCTCGATCGGCAGGCAGCCGTCGAAATAAGGCGTCGAGGCCTCCCACTCGTGAAACGAGACCTTTTCGGCAGCCGCCAGCGCATCGACGAAGGCATCGTATTGCGCGCGGTCCAGCGGGCAATTGACGTAATCGGCGCCCGAGCCGCCGGGGCCCGGCTTGTCGTAGCGCGATTGTAGCCACGCAACCGACATGTCGATGCTCTCGCGATGCACGATCGGCGCAATCGCGTCGAAGAAGGCGAGCGATTTTTCGCCGGTGAGATTGCGGATCGACTCGGCCATCGCGGGAGATGTGAGGGGGCCGGTGGCGATGATGACGTTGTCCCAGTCCGCGGGCGGGATGCCGTCGATCTCCTGACGGTCCACCTCAATCAACGGATGGGCTTCGATCGCCCGCGTGACCGCCGCGGAAAAGCCGTTGCGGTCGACCGCGAGCGCACCGCCGGCCGGCACCTGGTTTTCGTCCGCTGCGCGCATGATCAGCGAACCGACGCGCCGCATCTCCTCATGCAACACACCGATCGCGCTGGTTTCGCGATCGTCGGAGCGGAAGGAATTGGAGCAGACCAGTTCGGCCAGGCCGTCGGTGTGATGCGCCGCGGTTTTTCGGACGGGCCGCATTTCGTGCAGCACCACGGGGACGCCCTGGGCTGCGATTTGCCAGGCGGCTTCGCACCCGGCGAGACCGCCGCCGACGACATGGACAGGGTTGGAACGCGACATGGCGCCTCCCTAGGGGAAGCGGAGCGCCTCGGCAATAAGAAGCCGGTCAGGCCGCACGGGCGACCGGGAGTCTTTGCTTGGCTGTGCCTCAAAAGGCGACGCCCAGCCTTGGCAGGCTGGGCGTTGGCTTCAGGTTGTCCTGACTAAGGTCTCAATCAGGCCGCGCGCTCGGCATTGTCCCAGGCGATGCGCGGGATGTCGGAACGGCTGATTCCGATGTCGGCGAGCTCGCGGTCGCCGAGGCGGGACAGCTCCTGGAGGCTGTTCCCATAAGCGCGCCACTGGCGCAGGAAACGGACGAAGTGAGAGAGGAACATGGCTGGCATCCCTTTGAAAGATCAGATGAACCGCAACTGATTCTGAAAACCAAAATAGTGATCTATGGTGCGGTGCAACAGGTTTTATGTTGCGATGCAGCTATGCGGTGTTTGCATAATGCGGGTCATATTTCGTTAAAGTCTGATGCAAATTGAGCGTGGCTTGGGCGAATTGCTCGGTAATGCAGCGTTTGAGTGTCTGGAATTTTGCATAGGTCCAATGGCTCGAAGGGCCTGAAGCGCCGCTGCGTCGCGGGCGACAGGGGCTTGGCTCGTGGAAGCGGCCGAGTCAGGCAGGGCGGACGCCTGGCCGGCCGCTGGGTGGGAACAGGAACTCGACCCCACCCGCTTCGAGGGCCGCCTGAAGCGGTTTGAGCGAGTCCTCCCGTCCCGGCGGAGGCCCATTCATTTCCTCGAGCCGCCGGATGGTCGAGCTCGACACGCTTGCCGCTTGTGAGAGTTCGCGAACCGACCAGTTGAGGATCCCGCGCGCGGCGCGCAATTGTGCGCCGGTCAGCACGGAATTCGCCGTGTCCAGCGATGCCGGCCAGACCTTGCGGTCATGGATGTCCGACGACAGTCCGACCCATTCGCGCACGGCGCCGGTTTCGAGCACGATCGGCGCGGCGCGCGACAGCATCCACCGGTATTCGCCATCCGGCTGCTGGACGCGATGCTCGACCGCGTAGTCCCGTTTTGTTGCCAGTGCCTCGGACCACGCCTGAAGTGTTTGTTCGCGATCGTCCGGATGCACGAGGTCGATCCAGCGCAGGCCCAGCAAGCCGGCCGGATTTTCACCGCGAAGCTCTCGCCAGTTGCGGATGTCGAGAATCTTGCCGTCGGAATCCGCCGTCCAGACGAAGGCGTTGGTGGCCGACACCAGCGCCCGGAAGCGCGAATCCACGGCCTCCTTGGCGAGAGCCAATTCACGCTGCGAGGTGACGTCGAGCATGACGCCGAACGCCCGCGTCGGTTTGCCTGACTTGTTGAGATGCACTTCGGTGCGGCTGGACAGCCATCGCAGCTTCCCGTTCGGCTGGATGATCCGCAATTCGCGATCGAGGGGCAGGCCTTCGTTGACGATCCGGTCGAACTCGCCGGACGGGCGGCGATCGTCCGGATGCATCAATTCGACGATCGCCTCGTACGATGGCTCGATGGAACCGGGCTGCAGTCCGAGCAGCTCATAAAATCCGTCGGACCAGGACATTTTGCCTGTGGCGAAGTCGACGCTCCAGACTCCAGCGTGACTTTTCTTTTCGAGGAAACTCAGGGTTTCCTGTGCGCCGAAGTCATCAAACCTCGGGACCATTACACCCTCCATCAAACGGGAAATGGGCAGGCACTGGCAGGACGAAAATTTCAGGCTCCGGCAGCGTATCACTGAAAAATTTGTGTGGGCAACTGCTATTAACGATAAATTGTGCGGTGGGCTGACCGCTTCGGAGTAGCCACTTGTGGTCTCCGCCTGATTACGCTCAGAGGTAGGTATGGGCGAAGTGAAAGCGCTGTTTTTCGATATCTTCGGTACGGTCGTGGACTGGCGCAGTGGGGTCGCCCGCGAAGCCGAGACCATCCTCCGGCCGGCCGGCTACGAACGCGACTGGATCGCCTTCGCCGATGCGTGGCGGGCGGAGTATCAGCCCGCAATGGAAGAGGTGCGGACCGGCCGCGTCGCGTTCAGCAAGCTCGACAGTCTGCACCGGCGCAATCTCGACCGGATCCGGCCGCGCTTCGGTCTCTCGGACCTGAGCGAGGACCTTTGCGGCACGCTCAACACCGCCTGGCATCGTCTTCCGGCCTGGCCCGATGTGGGGCAGGGCCTCAAACTGCTGAGCGAGCGGTTTCTGCTGGCGCCAGTCTCGAACGGCAATATCGGCATGATGGTTCGTCTCGCGCGCCATAACGGGTTTCCGTGGGACGCGATTCTCGGCGCCGAAATCGCCGGCGACTACAAGCCGAAGCCGCGTGTCTACGAATCCGCCTGCGCCGCCCTCGATCTGTCGCCCGGCGAATGCATGATGGTGGCTGCGCACAGTTCCGATCTCGCCGCCGCTGCGGCTTGCGGGTTGCGGACCGCCCATGTCGCGCGTCCCGACGAATATGGACCGTCCACCGGCGAGCCCGGCCCAACTGTTCCAGTCAATGTGGCCGCGCGCGACTTCATCGAACTCGCGCGCCTGCTCAAGTGAACCCGCACCCGGCGCAACGGCTCCGCCCACGCGGCCCGCTTCCGTTGCTTGCGCAAAGCGGCCTCTGCTATAGCTCGGTTCCAGACAGCCGCATGGAGTGAATGCATGTCGGTCGACGCTTCGACCGTTCGCCGGATTGCCCATCTGTCCCGGATCGCCGTGGCGGACGGGGAGGTCGAGCATTTGCGCGGTGAACTGAACGCGATCCTGGCTTTCGTCGAGCAACTCGGCGAGGTCAATGTGGAGGGCGTGGAGCCGATGACCTCGGTGACGCCGATGGTGATGAAGAAGCGCGAGGACAAGGTGACCGATGGCGGGATCGTGGACGACATTCTCCGCAACGCGCCGCTGACCGAAGGTCACTATTTCGCCGTGCCCAAGGTGGTCGAGTGAAGGTTATCGCCTGATGTGCCTCGCCTGCGAAGAAGCCGACATGTATTACCGCTGGCAGCTCATCCAGCAGATCGCCAAGGGCGAGATGCCGGAGGGGCACAGCGAAGACGAATTGTGCGCGATGGGGCTTCCGCTTCCCGGCGAAATCGAAGTGGTCGAGGAGCCGGACGGTACCAAGGTTGTTCGCCAGAAGGCGCCGGACAACAAATCGCCTGACAACAAGGCGCAGGCCTTTGCCTGCGACAGTCCCGACGCATGAGCGACCTTACGGCCCTGACGATTGCTGCGGCGCGCGACGGACTTAAATCGAAGAGCTTCAGCGCAGCGGAACTGACCGAAGCGCATGTCGCCGCGCTCGAGAAGGCGCGCGCGCTGAATGCTTATGTGCTGGAAACGCCGGATCACGCCCGCCAGCGGGCCAAAGAGGCCGACGCCCGTATCGCGTCCGGCGATGCCGGCCCGCTCGAAGGCATCCCGATTGGCGTCAAGGACCTGTTCTGCACGCGTGATGTGCGAACGACCGCATGCTCGAACATCCTCGGCAACTTCAACCCGCCCTATGAGTCGACGGTGACCGCGCAGCTCTGGCGCGACGGCGCCGTCATGCTGGGCAAAACCAATAACGACGAATTCGCCATGGGCTCGTCCAACGAGACCTCGGCCTTCGGTCCGGTGACGTCGCCATGGCGGCGCAAGGGCTCGAATACGCCATTGGTGCCTGGCGGGTCGTCCGGCGGTTCGGCGGCTGCTGTCGCCGCGCGGCTTTGTCTCGGCGCAACCGGCACCGATACCGGCGGCTCGATCCGCCAGCCCGCCGCTTTCACCGGCATCGTCGGCATCAAGCCGACCTATGGCCGCTGTTCGCGCTGGGGGATCGTCGCCTTCGCTTCATCGCTCGATCAGGCCGGCCCATTCACGCGCACCGTTCGCGATAACGCCATCCTGCTCCGCTCGATGGCGGGGCACGATCCCAAGGACACCACCAGCGCCGATATCGCCGTGCCGGATTACGAGGCGGCGGTCGGCCAGTCGGTGAAAGGCATGCGTATCGGCATTCCAAAGGAATACCGGATCGACGGCATGCCGCCGGAAATCGAGACGCTGTGGGAGCAGGGCGCGGCCTGGCTGAAGAATGCCGGCGCCGAGATGGTCGACATCTCCCTGCCGCACACCAAATACGCGCTGCCGGCCTATTACATCGTGGCGCCGGCGGAAGCCTCTTCCAATCTCGCGCGCTATGACGGCGTGCGCTACGGCTTGCGGGAACAAGGCCGCGACGTCACCGGAATGTACGAGGCGACGCGTGCGGCGGGCTTCGGCGCCGAAGTGCGACGCCGCGTGATGATCGGCACTTATGTTCTGTCAGCCGGTTACTACGACGCTTATTATTTGCGGGCGCAGAAGGTGCGAACGCTGATCAAGCGGGACTTTGAGAATGTCTTCGCGGCGGGCGTGGATGCGATCCTGACCCCGGCGACTCCGTCAGCCGCCTTCGGCATCGGCGAGAAGAGCGGCGCCGACCCGATCGAGATGTACCTCAACGACGTCTTCACGGTCACGGTGAACATGGCCGGGCTGCCGGGCATCGCCGTTCCGGCCGGGCTGTCGACGGAAGGGCTGCCGCTTGGCCTGCAACTCATCGGCCGCCCGTTCGACGAGGCGACGCTGTTTTCGCTGGGCGAGGTGATCGAAAAGGCGGCCGGGCATTATCCGGTCGAGGCGTGGTGGTGATGGCGACACCAGCGAAAAGCCCGAACCTGATCCGTGGTGCCACCGGCGATTGGGAAGTCGTCATCGGCATGGAGGTGCATGCGCAGGTTACCTCGGAGTCCAAACTGTTCTCCGGCGCTGCGACCGCGTTCGGCGGCGAACCCAATTCGCACGTCTCGCTGGTCGACGCGGCGATGCCCGGCATGCTTCCGGTCATCAACGAGGAATGCGTGCGGCAGGCGATCCGTACCGGTCTCGGACTGAAGGCACAGATCAACAAGCGATCGGTGTTCGACCGCAAGAACTATTTTTATCCCGATTTGCCGCAGGGCTACCAGATCAGCCAGTACAAGTCGCCGATCGTGGGCGAGGGCGTGGTGAGCGTCGATTTGCCGGACGGCAGCGGCATCGATGTCAGGATCGAACGCGTCCATCTCGAACAGGATGCTGGCAAGAGCATCCACGATCAGCATCCCACCTTGTCGCTGGTGGACCTGAACCGTTCCGGTGTCGCCCTGATGGAGATCGTGTCGAAGCCGGACATCCGCTCGTCCGAGCAGGCCAAGGCCTTTGTGACCAAGCTGCGGTCCATCCTTCGTTACCTCGGCACCTGCGATGGCGACATGGAGAAGGGCAACCTTCGCGCCGACGTTAACGTGTCCGTACGCCGGCCGGGCGACGAACTCGGCACGCGCTGCGAGATCAAGAACGTCAATTCGATCCGCTTCATCGGCCAGGCGATCGAATACGAGGCGCGCCGCCAGATCGAGATCGTCGAGGACGGCGGCGCGATCGTGCAGGAAACGCGGCTGTTCGATCCCGGAAAGGGCGAGACCCGGTCGATGCGCTCCAAGGAAGAGGCGCATGACTACCGCTATTTCCCCGATCCCGACCTGTTGCCGCTGGAATTCGACGACGCCTATGTCGATGCGCTCAAGGCGAGCCTTCCGGAACTGCCGGACGAAAAGAAGAAGAGGTTCGTGTCGGCCTACGGGCTGCAGGCCTATGACGCCGAGGTTCTGATCGCGGAAAAGGAGAGCGCCGACTATTTCGAGGCGGTTGCGAAGGGGCGTGACGCCAAGTCCGCCGCCAATTGGGTGATCAATGAACTCGCCGGCCGTCTCAACAAGGAAGGCAAGGGCATCGCGGCATCACCGGTATCGGCTGGACAACTCGCTGCGATCCTCGACCTGATCGGCGAAAAGACAATTTCCGGCAAGATCGCCAAGGATCTGTTCGAGATCGTCTGGAACGAAGGCGGCGATCCGCGCGCCATCGTCGAGCAGCGCGGCATGAAGCAGGTCACCGACACCGGTGCGATCGAAAAAGTGGTCGACGAGATCGTTGCCGCGAACCCGGACAAGGTTGCGGATGCGAAGACAAATCCGAAAGCGATCGGCTGGTTTGTCGGCCAGGTGATGAAATCGTCCGGCGGCAAGGCCAATCCGCAGACCGTGAACGAGATCCTGAAGGCAAAGCTCGGCCTTTGACCGACCAGGCGACCGCGATCGAAGCCGTCTTCTACTCCGTTTGAAGTCTACCGGCGCCCGCGCGGCGCGTTTGCGGCAAATGTCGTCCCGTTTTGGGGCAGAGCAACATCGCATTGCGAGCGCGACGCGTTCTTGCGAGCGGTGCATCCCGGATCATGCGCAACGGGTTCCGCACCGCGGTCAAAATGCTCCGTCGCGGCTATGCATGGCGGCTTCGGACGATCATTCGAGGCGTGAGATGCCTTCACCGAAGTCGGCGCGTCGCGAATCGCCGACGCCGATTCGTGCGGTTTGCGATCCAATCCGGCGTCGACCAACCCGTTTTTGCATCATCCCCAAAAAAAATATTTGACCGCCGGCGCGGCAACAAGCTTGACAGCGCAAGCGTTGGAATTGCGCGACTGATGATCGCGAGCGCGATGCGATACGGTTTGAATCGCATGCGCGCGACCAACGAATCGTCCTTATTTTATCGATACAAGTTGAATGGCACCGATGTGTGCACGTTGCGATGAATTGCATCGTTCGCTCGACGATGCATTCGGCGATCGCATGTTGCGTTCGGCATCGCTCGATGCAGCCGATGACGTGTGCGAGTACACGTTTCGTTAAGTGGAGTCGCTGTTTCTTGCATTCTGGTGTAATCGGAATGCCGTGCATGTCGATTCGCGACGGCACATTTTCGATAGCGCCATCTCTAACTTGGAGGGCACAATGGCGAAACGTAAGAAGGCAGCGCCGAAGAAGGCAAAGGCTGCGAAGAAGACGAAGCGCGCTAAGAAGCGGAAGTAGGCGCGAGACGTTTTCGATCCACGTTACAAAGCCGGCGACGTCGATACGCGCGATCACAATCGTGCATGACATCGCCGGCTCTCGTAACGACGGAGGGCGTCGGCGAGACGATAATAAGTCTCTCCGACGCCCTCGGTCTGTCTGGGCCCTGGTTTCTCTGATCTCGTTCTTCCCGTCCCGCTTTTGTCGCTTCCCGGATTTGTCCGTCTGAAGCGGTGTCGGGACCTTAGCCTGCCTTTGCCTTCAGGCGCGTATTGCACGCACTCCAGAATTTCGGCCAGGTCATGCTCTTCTCGACTGTCCCGGCCTTGCGCGCCTCGCGCCATTCCGCACCGCATTGCTTCTGACGATCCCTGACCGCGGCGCGTGCGGCTGACGCCTTCGCCTTTTTCTCGGCACGGGACTTCTTTGCTTCCGCGCGCTTGGCCTTTCGCTCTTCGGCCTTCTTTGTCTTGGACGTGTCGTTGTCGGTCGTTTCCTTTGCCGCGGGCGCCTGCGCCTGCGCCGGTGCGCCCTGCAGCACCGTGCATGTCAACGCCGCCGCGACCGTCGCAGCCAATATTGCCTTGCTCATTTTGACTTTGCTGACCTTGCTGACCTTGCTCATCGCTACGCTCCCTTGCACAACCCTGCGTGCCTTGGCGGAAACACTATGCCCTGGCGGTGGGGCGGTCCATATGGCGAGGTTGCGACTGCGGCGCCGCCGCCTTAGGTGTCGACCGTCGATCGTGACATGCAGGAGAAAGCGATGACGCGCAGACCGGCCAAGAAGGCAAAGGCGAAATCAGCGGGCAGGGCGCGGACCGTTGCTCCCAAGCGCAGCTCGTCCGCAAAGTCCGGTACGAGCCCGAAGCGCAAGGCGACGCCGGCAAAGCGCAAGGCCCCGGCGGCAAAGCGGCAACGCCCGATCGAACTCCATTACTGGCCGACGCCGAATGGCTGGAAAATCTCGATCATGCTCGAGGAGTGCCGGCTGCCTTACGTCATGAAGCCGGTCAACATCTCCACCGGCGACCAGTTCAAGCCGGAATTTCTGGCGATCTCTCCAAACAATCGCATGCCGGCGATCGTCGATCCCGACGGGCCCGGCGGCCGGCCGATCTCGGTCTTCGAGTCGGGTGCGATCCTGCAGTATCTCGGCCGCAAGACCGGGAAATTCTATCCGGCGGACGAGCGTGCGCGGACCGCGGTGGATGAGTGGCTGTTCTGGCAGATGGGCGGGCTTGGGCCGATGTCGGGGCAGGCGCATCACTTCCGGATCTATGCACCGGAAAAGCTGCAATATGCCATCGACCGATACACCAACGAGGTGCATCGCCTGTTCGGGGTCATGAATATCCGGCTCAAGGATCGCCCGTTCCTGGCCGGCAAGTATTCGATCGCCGACATGGCTTGCGTCGGCTGGGTGTCGCGCTGGGAACGGCAGGGGCAGGACATCAATGAGTTTCCGCATCTGAAGCGATGGCTGGAAACGCTGATGGCGCGGCCGGCGGTCGAGCGCGGCATCAAGCTGCGTGTGGAAGAGGCGTCGCAGGTCGACATGAAGGATCCGAACGTCCAGGCGCTCCTGTTCCGGCAGCGGGCACGCAGCGGCTAACGTCCGACTTCGGTTTTGGCTGAAGCGGCACTGCGCACCCAGCGCGCTCTCTCTTTCGAAGAGAGAGACGACCGGAGATTGCTGCCGCTTCTACATGTCAGCGAACCGCTCCGAGGAGAACCGCGCCTTCAGGACGGCGCGGCTCTCCAGAGATCTCCTGATACAGCGGCATGCTGAATTGGTTAGGGCCGCGACAAGATTGAAGGTTTTCGAACCGTAACCGCGATTGCAGAAACCCCTGATTTTAGCTGCGAATCGCATTCTCGCGCCGGCTCACTCCGATCGCGGCTTAACGCTCGATTCATCGCGACGCTTAAACTGCCATTCAAATTTTCCGCGACATCATCGCCATCGTCCGAATGGGGGACGTTATCCGCCGGCTACAGGCGGAACAGATGACAGGGGAATGATGATGGCGCGTTTTGAATTGGCTTCACCCGACATCGTGGCGTCGGGGCAGGGATCGGCGAGTGCGGATCTGTTCTACGATCTGGGCATCCGCTACTCGGTCGGCACCTGCGTGCCGGCCGATCTGGTCGCCGCGCATAAATGGTTCAACATCGCCGCGCTGAAAGGATGCAGCGACGCGATCCGGTTGCGCCAGGAAATCGCGGCCAACATGTCTCCGTCCGAGATCGCCGCGGCCCAGCGCGCGGCCCGCGACTGGCTGACCTCGCACTAATTTATGGGCGGGGGCTGGGTTCCCGGTTGCTTGCGGGGGCGGTCTTGGGCATATCCAGTGGTACCGGAGACGTGGCCGAGTGGCTGAAGGCACTCGTTTGCTAAATGAGCATACCCCAAAAGGGTATCGAGGGTTCGAATCCCTCCGTCTCCGCCACTCACGTCTCAGCCAATGACCGATTCTCGTTTTTGGGCGGTTTTGACCGGTCCAAGGGCCGACCCGACCGGGTTCCAGCCGCATGGCTTTTTTCGCGGCACGTCCGGATGGAGGTTCGGCGGAACGATGTCCATGGTCCGTTGCGATCGAAAATGTTATTCATTGTCAGATGCTTATCTGGCATTATGAAGTTCCGCGAGGTGGTCCCGAAGCGCGTGCCATTTGTGCAACAGGGGCTTGAAAACATTCAAAACTGCCTGTGCATGAGGCGTTTCCGGATTGCACGGTGAGGGACGTACGATAATCTGCACTGGCGACGGAGGGGGCGTCCCCAAGTCGTGCTGCTGGGTTGTCTCTCGGGGGTTTCGAAAGAGAGCCAAGCAGTTCGCGGGGAATAGGGGAACCTCATTGGGTGGCTTTCACCCAGCGGAGTTTGAGCCCTCCCTAAAGCAAACTTGGAGGTTCAACATGAAGATGGTGAAAAGCCTTCTCCTCGGCTCCGCTGCCGGTTTGATTGCAGTGGCTGGGGCGCAGGCGGCCGATCTTCCCGTAAAGGCCAAAGCGGTCGAATACGTGAAGATCTGCAGCCTGTACGGCGTCGGCTATTATTATATCCCGGGTACCGATACCTGCATCAAGATCGGCGGCTATGTCCGTCTTGAAGCCTATCACAACGCCGCGGGTGGTCTCTACTCGGAAGGCACCCCGCAGGGTGCATTCACTCGTCATACGTCGGACTTCGCCATGCAGGCTCGTTTCCGCATGTCGGCTGACGTTCGCACCCAGACCGAATACGGCACGCTGCGTTCGTATTTCGCCTTCGGTCTGAACTTCTTGAACAGCGTCGGTGGCGCTTACGAAACCACCGGCCCGGGCAACTCGGTGGCGATGGAACGCGCCTTCATCCAGTTCGCCGGCTTCACGCTCGGCCGCTCGGATACCTTCTTCGCGTTCTATAACGGCGCGGCTTACGGCCTGGTGCCGTTCGGCTTCGACGGTTCGTCCGGCCCGTCCGGCCTGAACGTGGCTGCCTATACCTGGCAGTTCGGCAACGGCCTGTCGGCGACCTTCTCGGTTGAAGATCAGATCGGCCACTCTGCCGGCGTGATCGACCTCAACACCAACGGGTTGATGGGTGGCGCTTCTGTCGGTGGCGGCAACATCTTCCAACCAAACGGCGGTGGGGACCAGCAGGGCGGACACATCCCTGACCTCGTTGCCAACCTGCGTGTCGACCAGGCTTGGGGTTCTGCCCAGATCATGGGTGCCCTGCACAACGTGGGTGCTCGCTACAACACAACCCTGCCTGCTGACGCGACCTGCGCTACCGGCGGTCCCAACACCAACCTCTGCGGCTATCCCAGCAACGAGTGGGGCTGGGCGGTCGGTGCCGGCATGACCCTGAAGATGCCTTGGGATGCCAAGGACACCCTCTCCGGTCAGATCGCTTATGCCGAAGGCGCGAGCAGGTATGTTGCCTTCACCTACGGCAACCGCAGCCTGCATCGTGACGAAGGTGTTTCCATCGGCGCCTTCAACGATGCCGTGTTCGCCAGCGGTAATGCTCAGACGGCCGGTGTCGGCAACACTCTCGAGCTGACCAAGACCTGGGGCGGCACGCTCGCCTTCGAGCATTACTGGACCCCGACCCTGCGTACCTCCTGGGTCGCCGGTTACCTCGAAGTCGAATATTCCGACGCTGCGAAGCAACTGCTGGTTAATCGCGGTTCTGCTTCCTGTGCCGGAAACGGTGTGGCGCTGACAAACAACGGCGCTGCTGCGGCCAACGCGCGCTGCGCGGATGCTGATTGGTCGATGTGGCGCCTTGCCTCTCGCACCATGTGGAACCCCGTGCAGAACCTCGATGTGGGTCTCGAAGTGGCCTACACCCAGGTCAACACGGCGTTCGGCGGTGAGGCTACACTTGCTGCCAACCAAGGTGGGTCCGGCTTGTCGGGCGGTCGCTACACCCTCGACGACAACGCTTACTGGACTGCCACGTTCCGCGTGCAGCGCAACTTCTGGCCATGAGCCAGGACTGGCTGTGATCTGACGATCATTGCCTGACCTAAACGGAGCCCCCGGTCGCAAGACCGGGGGCTCTGCTTTTGTGGACACGGTCTGCTTCCGGCGCACGCACTTTGTCACTTCCCTGTGAGAGCCTCTCGTACGCGGCTTGAAACCTTATAGGCTTCAGACAGTCGTCATGCTGATCGCGGCCTGTCGCACCGCGATCGCCAGCGTGCTCAATTGTGCTCCCTGGAGCGAATCGCGATCCGAGCAGAGGAATCCTCATGAACAGACGCCAAAGCCTGAAATTGATCGCGAGTGCCGCCGGCGTTGCGGCCGCAGGCAGCCTGCTGAGCAGGCCGGCTGCCCTCGCGCAGACTGCGCCCGCATCCGGCCCCTTCAAGCTACCGCCGCTCGGATATGCGTACGATGCGCTCGAGCCCAATATCGACGCGCAGACCATGACCATCCATCATCAGCGGCATCACGGCGCCTTCATCGCCAATCTCAACGGGCTGGTGGGGAAATATCCCGAGCTCGCGAATTTCGTCGAAAATCCCGCAGCGCTGCTCAGTGACCTGTCGAAGGTCCCGCTCGATGTCCGTACGCCGGTTCGCAACAATCTCGGCGGGCATTGGAATCACACATTTTTCTGGGAATTGATGACGCCGGGCGGTGCCAAGGAACCCACCGGAGATCTGAAAGCGGCCATCGACCGCGACCTGAAGTCCAGCAACGAGATGACCGACAGGCTCAACGCCGCGGGACTCGGCCGCTTCGGGTCCGGCTGGGCCTGGCTGGTCGTGACCAAGGACAAGAAGCTCGATATCGTCAACACGCCGTACCAGGACACGCCACATATGGAGCTGGCGGCGAAGCCGGTGCTGGGCGTCGACGTGTGGGAACACGCCTATTATCTGAAATACCAGAACCGCCGCGCCGACTATCTCAAGGCCTGGTGGAACACCGTGAACTGGGACAAGGCCGGCGACAATTTCAAGAAAGCGATGGGCTGATTCAGCTGCGCGTCCAGACCCGCGGTTGCCGAAACGCGCCGCGGGTCACGCGTGACCTCAGCCCTTGGCGCGGAGCAGGCGGCCGCGCTCGCGATCCCAGCTTCGCTTTTTCAGAGTATCGCGCTTGTCGTGCAGCTTCTTGCCGCGTGCGAGCGCGATCTCGACCTTTGCGCGCCCCTTCTCGTTGAAATAGAGCTTCAGCGGTACGACCGTGAAGCCCTGCCGGTCGACCGCGCCGATCAGCTTGTTGATCTGGCGCTTGTGCAGCAGGAGTTTGCGCGGCCGCTTCGGCGCATGGTTGTCGCGGCCGGCCTGCGAATATTCCGTGATGGTGGAGTTGATCAGCCAGAGCTCGCCGTCGCGTGAATCCGCATAGGATTCCGCAATCGTCGCCTTGCCGGCGCGGAGCGATTTGACCTCGCTACCGGTCAGCGCGACGCCGGCCTCGAAGGTTTCGCCGATCTCGTAATTGAAGCGCGCCTTGCGGTTGTCGGCGACGATCTTGAGCGGACGCTCTTTTGCCTGAGCCATTCGCTTCGCTAGTTCAACAGGCCCGCATGCACCATCGCATCGCGGATCGCGGCCTTGGTGCCGGACGTCACCGGCAGGAGCGGCAACCGCACCTCTTCATTGCCGCGCCCGAGCAGCGACAGGCCGCATTTCGCACCCGCCAGTCCGGGCTCCATGAAGATCGCGTGGTGCAGCGGCACAAGGCGGTCCTGCACCGTCAGGCCTTGCCGATAATCACCCGCCAGCGTCGTGTCCTGCAGCTGCTTGCACAAGGCCGGCGCCACGTTCGACACCACCGAGATGCAGCCATGGCCGCCCGCGGCGTTGAAGGCCAGCGCGGTCATGTCCTCGCCGGAGAGCTGGATGAAGTCGTCGCCCATGGCCTGCCGTTGCAGCGACACACGCGCGAGGTTGCCGGTCGCGTCCTTCACGCCGGCGATGTTCTTCAGCTCGAACAAGCGCTTCATCGTATCGACCGACATGTCGACCACCGAGCGCGGCGGGATATTGTAGATGATGATCGGGATGCCGATCGCATCGTTCACGGCCTTGAAATGGTGGACCATGCCCTCCTGGGTGGGCTTGTTGTAATAGGGCGTCACCACAAGAACGGCGTCGGCGCCGGCCTTCTCGCCGTGCTTCGCAAGTGCGACCGCTTCCGAGGTCGAGTTGGAGCCGGCGCCGGCAATCACAGGCACGCGGCCTCGCGCCTGGTCGACGCACCATTCCACCACCTTGTGATGCTCAGGATGCGACAGCGTCGGACTCTCGCCCGTGGTCCCGCACGGAACCAGGCCGTCGGTGCCCTCGGCAATCTGCCACTCGACCAGGTCGCGGAAGGCTTTTTCGTCAAGCTGGCCGTCGCGAAACGGCGTCACCAGAGCGGTGAACGACCCCCGGAACTTTCCGCTAGCTGTCATGTCTGAACCCCGGACGGCATCATTTCGAGTGGATCATGCGACCCTGATCGCCACGGTTACCCGGGCGCAGGAATTGCGATCAATAGCGGGTCGCCCCGGGGCTTGAAAGCGAATGTTCTTGACGAAACGGATCGCGGTTGGTGATGCCGTCCCCATGCCGCGGTGTCGCCGCTTTCCGGTGGCAGTCACGCCTTGTGAATCGGTAAACGGTTCCTCAGCATATTCAAGGCAATAGCAAACCTGCACCATCCGATTCGGAAGGCGAGGGCTTCGATTTGACACGCAAAGGCTCGTTCACGGCCGTTATGGCCGGCTTTGCCGCATTGCTGGCCGCCGCGGCCGTCGTACAGGCGGCGCCTAAAACGAAGACAGACGAGGCGACGGCCGCCAAGGCCCGGACGGGGGCGGAAAAAAAGGCGCCGTCGAAGAAGGCCGCCGAGAAAAAGCCCGCGAAGAAGGCTGCCAAGGACAGTCCGGCGAAAAAGAACGCGGCCAAACCCGGTGCCAAGTCCGCATCGAAGTCGGCCGCCAAAGCCCCGGTGCCTCTGCCCAAGCGCCGTCCCGCCGAAAGCGCGACGGCCGCCGGCGCATTCCCCACTCCGATCGGCACGGCGCCGATCCTGCCGTCGGGCCTGGTGCCGGCCGTCACTGCGAGCGCACCGGCATTGGTGGCGCCGCAGCGCGAAGCGGCGCTGACGCCTCCCACGTCCCGGTTTCCCTCGGCGCTCGTTCCCGCCGCGCCGATTTCGGCCGATACCCTGGCTGCGGTGAAGAAGGCGGTCGAGTTGACCCGGCGCCGTCGCAACAGCGAGGCAACGGCGGTCGCGTCAACAGTGACCGACCCGGTCGCGGTCAAGCTGATCGAATGGCTGGTCCTGCGTGCCGAAAACGACGATTTCGACTTCCAGCGCTATGCGGGTTTTGCCACCGAGAATCCGACCTGGCCGAACATCAATCAGTTCCGGCGCAAGGCCGAGGCCGCGTTATTCCAGAACGGCGTGAACGATGCTGTCATCCGTCGCTATTTCGCCATCACCACACCGCTGACGGCGAAAGGCAAGCTGGCCTTGGCGCGCGCTCTGCTGTCGCAAGGCGACCGGGCCCAGGCGCAGCAACTCGTGCGCGAGACCTGGCGCACCGATGCCCTGAGCGCCGACATGGAACGTCAGGTGCTCGACAATTTCGGGTCGCTGCTGTCGGGCGGCGATCACAAGGTCCGGATGGATCGGCGCCTCTATGCCGACGACGAAGGCGCGGCCCTGCGCGCAGCTCAGCGGCTCGGAGCAGCGCAGGTCGCGATCGTGCGGGCATATGCAGCCTTGTCCGACAAGTCGCCGAAGGCGAAGGCGTTGCTCGACGCCGTTCCCAGCGAGGTGCGCGGCGATACGGCCTACCTGTTCGCCCGGGCGCGCTATCTGCGGCGCGCGGACCAGATCGACGAGGCCGCCAAAGCCGTGCTTGCGGCTTCGTCTGCGGCCAGCGCCGTGCACGATCCAGACGAATGGTGGGAAGAGCGGCGGTTGCTGGCGCGCAAGCTGCTCGATGCCGGCGAGCACCGCACCGCGTTCCGGGTCGCGCGGGAGGCCGCAATGCCCGAAAAGGAAGGGTCGCGGGTCGAGCATCTGTTCACGGCGGGCTGGATCGCGTTCCGTTTCCTCAACGACCCGGCAACCGCAAAGCCGCTCTTTGCAGCAACCATCCAGGTCGCCGAGCATCCGGCATCGCGGTCCCGCGGCCATTACTGGCATGCCAGAGCCTCCGAAGCGCTCGGTCAGACCGCCGAAGCGCGCACCCATTACGAGCGCGCGGCGCAGTTTTCGAGCACCTATTACGGCCAGATCGCGCATGCGCGTCTGGGCGGCTCCGAATTGCGGCTGCCGCCGCCGCCGCAGGCGCATCCGCAGGCCCACCGGCTCGAAATCGTCCGCGCGATGGAAATGCTTTACGCGATCGACGAGCGCGATCTGGTGGCGTCCGCGGCCGTCGACATGGCCGACCGCGCGGTCGATCCGGCCGGACTTGCCAGCGTCGCCGCGCTGGCGGAGCGCAAAGCCGACGCGCGCACCCTGGTCCTGCTCGGACGCACCGCCGTGAGCCGCAACCTGCCGTTCGAATATTACGCCTATCCCACCGCAGGCCTGCCGAAGTTCACGCCGATCGGCCCGCCGGTCGAACCGCATGTCGCCTACGCGATCGCGCGCCAGGAAAGCGGCTTCAACCCGCGCGCCCGATCGAGCGCGAATGCGCAGGGGCTGATGCAGGTGCTGCCGGGGACCGCGAAGCTGGTCGCCAAGCGCAACGGCATCCCGTTCGACCCGAAAAAGCTCTACGATCCGATCTACAACGTGCAGATCGGCGCCGCCGAACTCGGCCACGCCATCGGAAATTATCGTGGCTCCTACATTCTCACCTTCGTTGCCTACAATGCCGGACCGGGCCGCGTCCGCGAATGGGTCGAACGTTTCGGCGATCCCCGCGATCCCAAGATTGATCCGATCGACTGGGTGGAGCGAATTCCGTTCTCGGAAACGCGCAACTACGTCCAGCGGGTGATGGAGAACATGCAGGTCTATCGCGTGCGGTTCGGCGCGTCCCGGAACCTGATGATCGAAGCCGACCTGCGGCGCGGCATGGCGGCAAACTGACGACGGGATCGTTTGCCGTCGGCGTCGTGGGCATTAGACTGACCGGATGCCGGATCCAGCAGCCTCGTTGACTGTCGACAGCCGTTTCATCTCGGCGGCGGATGGCCTGTCGCTGCATGTGCGCTGCTATGAGCCGGCAGCGGCTTCCACCTACATGCCGGTGCTGTGCCTGCCGGGCCTCACGCGCAACGAGGCCGACTTCACTCCATTGGCGACGTATCTGGCCACGGATCGCACCTTTCCGCGCCGGGTGTTTGCGCTCGATTCGCGGGGCCGCGGCCGGTCCGCCTACGATCCGGACTGGCGCAATTACAATCCGGCGGTCGAACTTGCGGACGTGCTCGCGGTGATCGCCGCGCTTGGCCTTCACCGCGCCGCGTTCGTCGGGACGTCGAGGGGCGGGATTTTGACCATGTTGCTGGCGGCGGTGCGGCCGGAATTGATCGCAGGCGCCGTGCTGAACGATATCGGGCCGGTAATCGAACCGGCCGGCCTCGAACGTATCAAGCGCTATGCCGGGAAAATCCAGCAGCCGCGCGACTTTGCCGAGGGCGCGAGCCTGCTGCGGGACCTGTTCGGCGCGCAATTTCCGCGCCTCGACCAGGCCGCGTGGGTCGCCTGGGCGCATCGCAGCTGGCGGCAGGACAAGGGGGAGCTCATCGGCCGATACGATCAGGCGCTTGCCAACACCCTCGACGGCGTCACACCGGATCAGCCGATGCCGGATCTGTGGGCGCAGTTCGATGCGTTGCCGCCGGTCCCGCTGATGGTGGTACGCGGTGGCTTGTCTGACATTTTGTCAGCGGAGACGGTCGAGGCAATGCGGGCGCGCCGGCCGGATATCGAGGTGCTCGAGGTGCCGGACCAGGGCCACGCGCCGCTGCTGGCGGAGCCCGAGATCATGTCACGGATATCGACGTTCCTCGCGCGCTGCGACAAGCCTGCCTCGCGATAGGGTCTGATGGCGCAACTGGCGCCGTTCTTCATCGCTGCGGTTCGTAGCCGCAACAGCAATCGCCCTTCACGTCCGAGCGACCTGCGCTTCGAGCCCGCTTGCACATCAAGTGCTCGCCGGAGCGAGCTCTGAAAAGCAGTCCCCGAAAAGCAGAACCCCCGGTCTTGCGACCGGGGGCTCCATTTCAGATCAGGCAATGATCGTCAGATCACAGCCGGTCGTGGCTCATGGCCAGAAGTTGCGCTGCACGCGGAACGTGGCAGTCCAGTACGAGTTGTCGTCGATGTTGTAGGTACCGCCCGACAGGCCCGAACCACCCTGGTTCGGATTGAGGACAGCGGTACCGCCGAAGGCCGTGTTGACGTTGGTATAGGCAACTTCAACACCCACATCGAGGTTCTGCACCGGATTCCACATCGTGCGCGAGGCAAGGCGCCACATCGACCAGTCGGGATTGCTGCACTGGGCGTTGTTTGCCAGGGTGATGCCGTTACCAGCGCAGGCCCCAGCGCCGCGGTTGACGAGCAGCTGCTTCGCATTGTCGCTGTACTCGACTTCCAGGTAACCGGCGACCCAGGAGGTACGCAGGCTCGGGGTCCAGTAATGCTCGAAGGCGAGCGTGCCGCCCCAGGTCTTGGTCAACTCGAGAGAGTTGCCGACACCGGCCGTCGCCGCATTGCCGCTGGCAAACACGGCGTCGTTGAAGGCGCCGATGGAGACGCCATCGTCACGATGCAGGCTGCGATTGTTGTAGGTGAAGGCAACGTACTTGCTCGCACCTTCGGCGAAGGCGATCTGACCAGAGAGGGTGTCCTTGGGATCCCAAGGCATCTTCAGGGTCATGCCGGCGCCGACCGCCCATCCCCACTTGTCGTCGGGATAGCCGCAGAGGTTGGTGTTGCCACCGCCGCCAGCGCAGGTCGCGTCAGCAGGCAGGGTGGTGTTGTAGCGCGCACCGACCTGATGCAGGGCACCCATGATCTGGGCCGAACCCCAAGCCTGGTCGACACGGAGGTTGGCGACCAGATCAGGCATCTTGGCGCCCGCTTGATCGCCGCCGCCGTTCGGCAGGAACAAGTTGCCGCCACCGACGGTTCCACCGCCCATCAACCCGTTGGTGTTGAGTTCGATTACGCCGGCAGAGTGAGCGATCGCGTCTTCGACCGAGAAGGTCGCCGACAGGCCGTTGCCGAACTGCCAGGTATAAGCCGCCACGTTCAGGCCGGACGGGCCGGACGAACCGTCGAAGCCGAACGGCACCAGGCCGTAGGCCGCGCCGTTATAGAACGCGAAGAAGGTATCCGAGCGGCCGAGCGTGAAGCCGGCGAACTGGATGAAGGCGCGTTCCATCGCCACAGCGAGGGTCGGACCTGAGGTCTCGTAGGCGCCGCCCGCGCTGTTGAGTGCATTCAGACCGAAGGCGAAATACGAACGCAGCGTGCCGTATTCGGTCTGGGTGCGAACGTCAGCCGACATGCGGAAACGAGCCTGCATGGCGTAGGTCGAGCCATGACGCGTGAAGGAGCCCTGCGGGGTGCCTTCCGCATACAGACCGCCGGCATCGTTGTGGTAGGCCTCGAGACGGACATAGCCGCCGATCTTGATGCAGGTGTCGGTACCCGGGATGTAGTAGTAGCCGACGCCATACAAGCTACAGATCTTCACGTATTCTACTGATCTCTCCTGTCCGGCAAAAAAGTACGAGTGATTTCAGGCGTTTAGCCGCATGCCTGCCGGGCTGTCCCGGTCAAAATGCGGAGGCCGCACAGGGGATGGACTGGGTGCAGAAACGCACGGCCGGCATCGGAATCGATTTTATTCCTGCAGGCATATTGTCGCAGGGGGCGGAGTCGTGCTGCGGAGCCGATCGGCGTTCTAGGTATGGCCTAGGTGGGCGCATTTTTCGGCGCAACGAAGCCGCATGGCGCGCACGAGGCCTCGCCACGCCCAGAGGCCGACGGGAGCCTTTAGGCGAACAATTCGATTGCTTCTCGGATGAGTTGATAGCGCGACAATTCGCGCGGGGGTGCGCACACGGCCATCGGGCCGGCGCAGAAAAGCTAAATGATGAAGAGCTGGGCCGGTTAGGCCGTGGCCTGCTCGAGCGGCTGAACGGTTGCGGCGATCTCGATGGGCGCCGCCGGAGCTTTGACCGCACCAGCGATCACATTGGCCACGACCTCGGCCGCACTGTTCAGCGTGTCCTGCGCCAGATGCGCATAGCGCTGCGTGGTGCGCGGCTGCGTGTGCCCGAGAAGCCCTTGTACGACGTAAAGCGACACGCCTTCATTCACGAGAAAGCTCGCAAAGGAATGCCTCAGGTCGTGCAGCCTGAGGTCGTCGAGAATGGCTCGCTGCTTGATCCGGGTCCACGGAAAGTGGAGCGACGGGCAGGGGCGGCCGGTGATCGGCGAGGGGAAGATGTAGGGATTGCCATCCACGCGAGGGATCGCTCGCAACAGCGCCATGGCCTGGCCGTTCAATGCGATCACGCGCGGCTTGCCGGATTTGGAGACGGGCACCAGCAGGGTGCGCCGCTCCCAGTCGATGTAGTCCCACTTCGCGTGCGAGACCTCGTTACGACGGGCACCGGTGAGCAGCAGCATCATGATGGTGTGCGCGGCGCTGCGGTTCTCGTCGATATTGATCGAAGCGATCAGACGCTTCGTTTCCTCAGGCGTGAGGAAGCGGTCGCGCTGCACGTCCGGAGCGGTATTGAGCCCCGCGGTCGGATTTTCGCGAACGCCTGCGATCTTCCACTTGCGCGCCAGGTTGAAGATGAAGCGGATCAGGATCAGCACCCGATTGGTCGTGCCGCTCGCATAACCCTTGTCGCGCATCTGCTGGATGAGATCGGCAATCGCATCGCCGGAGATTTCGTCGATCGGTTTGGAGCCGAGCAGCGGCAGGATGTGGACGCGAAAGACGGTCTCGTCGGTGCGCCAGCTTCGCTTGTAGGCCTTCACATGCGGCAGGTAGCGGTCGCGCACCAGTTGGGCCAGCGTCGGGATTTCCCGCAACTCCCGTCGGCGAGCCTGCGGATCGGCGCCGAGCAGGGCCTGGGCCAGGATCAGACGCGCCTTCTTCCGCGCCTGATCGAGCGAAAGGACATCGGCCGGACCGATCTTGAATTGCCGCTCGCGACCGCGCTCGTCGGCATAGCGCTGATAGAACGTCTTCCCGCCCGAACGTCTGACCTCCAGCATGAAGCCCCGTTGATCGGAATCGAAATAGTCGATCTTGGCTTTGGCCGGATCGCAGTTCGCGTTCTCGATGAAGGTTTTGGACAGGGCGACTTTGGGCATGGGACCCTTAAACGCAACTTTAATGAAGCGGATGTCACACCAGATGACATTCCCTCGTCAAGTCATTGGAAAACAAAAGATATTTTGAGCGACAGGGATGTCAGGTGTGACGAATTGCGCGTCGTTATTCGTGAGTTATGTGTCATAAGAAATGACATGCGCGGAGGGCCGCAATGATCGGCGACAATCGGCGCAAGAAATTCTCGGTCGTGCTGAACATGGCTGCAATGAACGAAGAGCGCCGCGAATTTGCGTCCAAGGTCCGTGCGGCGCGCGCGTTGTTGGGCTGGAGCCAGGCCGAGCTCGGTCAGCGGGTGGGCGTCACGCAGCGCTCGATCAATCGGCTGGAGCAGGCCGGTGTGGATGTGCGTCGTTCGACTGCGGTTGCGATCGAGGGCGTGCTGCGAGACGAGGGAATTTCCTTCGAGATGGTGCCGTCCGGCGGCTTTCGCATCATGGTGCAGCCGCGGCGAAAGCGAAGCCCGATCGACTGAGCAATCCTTCGGCGGGATTCTCTACGCGCTGTGTGGCAGAGCGCTGTCGACAAAGGCGCGCGTCGCTGCAAACACCGCCCTGAACATGTCGGGCGTAAGCACACCGGTATTGGTGTTGTAACGTGAGCAGTGATAGCTGTCGAAAAGCGTGATGCGTCCGATCGCGTTCGCTGCGCCATGACCGAATTTCACCGCAGACTTGCGCGCGCCCAGCGCGGTGACCGCGGCATCATGCGCGATCCGTCCAAGCGCAACGATCGCCCGTAAATCCGCCATCTCCGCGATCGTGGCTTCCAGAAACGAGCGGCAGGTCAGAATCTCTGCCGGCAGAGGCTTGTTCTCGGGCGGAACGCAGCGCACCGCATTGGTGATGCGTGCATCGATGAGTTCGAGATTATCGTCGACGCGCGCACCGAACTGTCCGCGGGCGAAGCCGTATTCGACCAGCGTTGCGTAGAGCAGGTCGCCGGCATAATCGCCGGTAAAGGGGCGGCCGGTCCGGTTCGCGCCCTGCAATCCGGGCGCGAGACCGACGATCAGGAGGCGAGCGGAGAGGGGTCCGAACGAGGCGACTGGCGCATTGAACCAGCCCGGCTCGCGATCGCGCCATTGCGACCGGAACGCGACCAGCCGCGGACAGAGCGGGCAGTCCCGGCCCGGTTTACCGCTGTCGCGAATGTAGGCCGGATTCTCAGTCCTCGAAGTCGTCGCCATCGGGGCCGATATTGGCGCGTTGCGTCGGCCGCTGCAAAAATTGCGGGGTATGTTGGCGTGGCTCGCGGCCCTCGCGCGGCTCCCGGGCTGGACGCTCGGACGGGTCGCGGCCGATCTTGGATTGGAGGGTGATGATGTCGACGAACTCATCGGCCTGACGGCGCAATTCGTCGGCGATCATGGGCGGCTGCGACGACATGGTGGAGACCACCGTGACCCGCACGCCGCGCCGCTGCACCGCCTCGATCAGCGAACGGAAATCGCCGTCGCCCGAAAACAGCACCATGTGGTCGATCGAACCCGCCAGTTCCATGGCGTCGACCGCCAGTTCGATATCCATGTTGCCCTTGACCTTGCGTCGGCCGGTCTGGTCGACGAACTCCTTGGTCGCCTTGGTCACGACGGTGTAGCCATTGTAGTCGAGCCAGTCGATCAACGGGCGAATCGATGAATATTCCTGATCTTCGATCACCGCCGTGTAATAGAACGCCCGCAAAAGATACCCGCGCGACTGGAATTCACGCAGCAGGCGCTTGTAGTCGATGTCGAAATTCAAAGATCGCGCGGTCGCGTAAAGGTTGGCACCGTCAATAAAAAGCGCTGTCTTTTCGAGATTCGATCCCATTGCGTAGTCTGATCCTTGTTAATCCGCCGGAGCGGCTTGCCGCCCGGATGGCGTTGGTCACGTAATGCGTCGGGTTGGCGGCAAATGATGGCCGTTTTGAGCGGCGCGAGACGCGGGAAAACCATGCGAGGACGCAGCGAAATTTGAGTGTCCTTACCAATATTCTGAAGCCGTCCGTTTGGTTCCGGCGCGGTCGTTAGCAGACGCCGGGTGGGCGGTCCAAGGCAAAACGGCCAGATGGTTCAGCGTAATTTACTTCTTGCGATTCCGGGGGCATGGGGGTACCAACGCCCACAATTCCCAGTGAAAACCCCGCTTAGGAGTGACAAGCCCATGGCCCGTGTCACCGTCGAAGACTGCATTGACAAGGTTGAGAACCGCTTCGAACTCGTGCTTCTCGCGAGCCACCGCGCCCGCATGGTGTCGTCCGGTGCGCAGATCACGGTCGATCGCGACAACGACAAGAACCCGGTCGTGGCGTTGCGCGAGATCGCCGAGACCACGATCTCGCCCGGCGATCTGAAGGAAGACCTGATCCACTCCCTGCAGAAATATGTCGAGGTCGATGAGCCCGAGCCCGAAGCGCCGCTGATCGGAACCTCCGGGTCGGTCGATGCCGACGACACCGACGTCGCCATGGAGCACATGAGCGAGGAAGAGTTGCTGAAGGGCCTGGAAGGGCTGACCCCGCCCGAGGCCCAGCCCGAAGAAGAAGAATAGAGCCGCCGGTTCAGGCTCCCGCAACGAGGCCCGGCATTTGCCGGGCCTTTTTGTTTCTTAACCCTTCGCCATGACCTTGCGGGTTCGACGAAGGGCCGTGATATGATTTTCTAGGCCGCATCGTCGGCCGGAGCGAGTTATGGCGCGGTCGAACCCTCAATTGCCACGGATGCAGAACCAGGCGCGGACCCGCGCGCCACTGGAACTCAGCGCATCTGCCCTGGTATCCGCGCCCGAAAAGCCGAAGCCCGCAGCCAAGCCGCAAATGATGCGGCAATACGAACTGGTCGAACGGGTCCGCAGATACAATCCGGAGACCGACGAGGCGCTGCTCAACCGCGCCTATGTCTATGCGATGAAGGCCCATGGCGAGCAGAAGCGCGCGTCGGGTGATCCCTATTTCTCGCATCCTCTGGAAGTCGCCGCGATCCTGACCGACCTCAAGCTCGATGACGCGACGGTTGCGGCCGCCTTGCTGCACGACACCATCGAGGACACGCCGGCGACCCGGGTCGAGATCGACGAGTTGTTCGGCAAGGAAATCGGCGTCCTGGTCGAGGGCCTGACCAAGCTGAAGAAACTCGACCTCGTGACCAAGGAGGCGAAGCAGGCCGAAAACCTGCGCAAGCTGCTGCTTGCCATCGCCGACGATGTCCGCGTGCTGCTGGTCAAGCTTGCGGACCGGCTGCACAACATGCGCACGCTGCATCATGTCCCGGTCGAGACCAGGCGGCGGATGGCGGAGGAAACTCTCGACATCTACGCGCCGCTCGCCGGCCGCATGGGCATGCAGGAGATGCGCGAGGAGCTCGAGGACCTGTCGTTCCGCGAGCTCTATCCGGACGCCTATCAGGTTGTGACCGAGCGCCTGCTGACGCTTGGCCTTCGCAACAAGGACCTGATCATCGACATCGAGCAGCAGCTCACCCGCAAGCTCGCGGATCGCGGGATTGCCGCCAAGGTGAGGGGAAGGCAGAAGCGCGCCTATTCGATCTGGCGCAAGATGGAGCGCAAGTCGGTCGGCTTCGAGCAATTGTCGGATATCTTCGCCTTCCGTCTGATCGTGAACGCGGCCGCGGAATGCTATCAGGCGCTCGGTGTGGTCCACACCACATGGCCGGTCGTGCCCGGCCGGTTCAAGGATTACATCTCGACGCCGAAGCAGAACGACTATCGCTCGATCCACACCACGGTGATCGGGCCCGGCAAGCAGCGCGTCGAGTTGCAGATCCGCACCCAGGAAATGGACGACATCGCCGAATACGGCATCGCGGCGCACGCGCTCTACAAGGATGCGAGCGTGTCGCCGTCCGATATGCTGTCGCGCGAGTCGAACGCCTATGCGTGGCTGCGACGCACCATCGAATTGCTTTCGGAAGGATCCAATTCCGAAGAATTCCTCGAACATACCAAGCTCGAGCTATTCCACGACCAGGTGTTCTGCTTCACCCCGAAGGGCAAGCTGATCGCATTGCCGCGTCATGCGACGCCGATCGACTTTGCCTATGCGGTCCATACCGATGTCGGCAACATGGCGGTCGGCGCCAAGATCAACGGCAAGATCGCGCCGCTTGCATCCGAATTGCAGAATGGCGACGAGGTCGAGATCATGACCTCCAAGGCGCAAAAGGCGCCGCCCGCTGCGTGGGAGTCGATTGTCGTCACCGGCAAGGCGCGCGCCTCGATCCGCCGCGCCACGCGCGTCGCGGTGCGCGACCAATATGCCGGGCTTGGCCGCCGCATCGTCGAGCGGCTGTTTCATCGCGCCAAGAAGGATTATTCGGACGAGAAGCTGCAGGGCGCGTTGCCGCGGCTCGCGCGGTCGTCGATCGAGGAGGTCATGGCGGCTGTCGGCCGCGGCGAGATGAAGGCATCCGATGTCGCGCGCGCGATGTATCCGGATTATCTCGAAGAGCGCGCGGCACTTGCAACGCCCAAGGGCGACAGTTCGTGGCTCGGTTTGCGCCGCGCGAAATCGGTGAAAGCCAAGGTGCCGGCCGCCGACAGCGCGACGGCCATTCCGGTGCGTGGCATCAACAGCGATCTTCCGGTGCGGTTCGCGCCGAATGGCGGTGCGGTGCCGGGCGACCGCATCGTCGGCATTCTCACACCCGGCGAGGGTATTACCATCTACCCGATCCAGTCGCCGTCGCTGCAGGAATTCGAGGACCGGCCGGAGCAATGGCTCGACCTGCGCTGGGATGTCGACGAGCGCGAACCGCAACGGTTCCCGGCCCAGATCGTCGTCAAGTCGGTCAACGAGCCGGGTTCGCTGGTGCAACTTGCCCAGGTCATCGCCGAGAATGACGGCAATATCGACAATATTCGGATGGAACGTCAGTCTCCCGATTTCACCACGTTGACCATCGACCTCGAGGTCTACGATCTGAAGCATCTGACGGCGATCATCGCGCAGTTGCGGGCGAAGGCCGTGGTCGCGAGCGTGGCGCGCGTCAACGGTTGAGTGCGAGGGATTCATGCAGGCACCGTATCTGAGGCTCGGCGTCAACATCGACCATGTCGCCACCATCCGGAATGCACGCGGCGGCCGGCATCCTGATCCGGTGCGTGCTGCGAAGCTTGCGGTGGCAGCGGGCGCGGACGGGATCACTGCTCATCTGCGGGAGGATCGCCGGCACATTCGCGACGACGACATCGCGCGGCTCAAGGCCGAGATCGACAAGCCGCTGAATTTCGAAATGGCGGCGACCGAGGACATGATCGCGATTGCGCTTCGGACGCGTCCGCATGCGGCCTGTCTGGTGCCGGAACGGCGCGCCGAACGGACCACGGAAGGCGGCCTCGACGTGGTCGGTCAGCGCAACCATGTCGAGGATGCAGTCCGCTCGCTTGGCGGCGCCGGTATCCGCGTGTCGCTGTTCATCGCGGCGGACAAGGACCAGGTCGAGGCTGCGAAAGCGGTCGGCGCGCCGGTGATCGAACTCCATACCGGAGCCTGGTGCGACGCGCTCGCAGCGGGCGAGGACGATGTCGCGGCGCGCGAGTTCGAGCGCCTCCGGATCGCGGCTGGCCTGGCTAAATCGATCGGCCTCGAAGTGCATGCGGGGCATGGCCTCGATTATGCGAGCGCCGAGACCATCGCGTCGTTCCCGGAGATTGTGGAACTCAATATCGGGCATTTTCTGGTCGGGGAGGCGGTCTTCGAAGGACTGGACAATGCGATCCGGACCATGCGCGGTGCCATGGATCGCGGGCGCCGCAGCGTGAAAGCGGCATGATCCCGACATGATCCTGGGCCTCGGTTCCGACCTCGTCGATATCCGCCGCATCGAGAAGGTGCTGGCGCGGCACGGCGACCGCTTCATCCAGCGCATCTTCACGCCGGTCGAAGTGGCGAAGGCCGAACGGCGCGCCACCCGCATCGACACCTATGCGAAACGCTTCGCGGCCAAGGAGGCCTGCTCCAAGGCGCTCGGCACCGGGTTCCGCAAGGGCGTGTTCTTTCGCGACCTGGGGGTGGTGAACCTGCCGTCCGGCCGGCCGACCATGGCGCTGACCGGCGGCGCGCTGAAACGGTTGAAGGAAATCACCCCGGAAGGCTATGAAGCCCGGATCGATATCAGCCTGACCGACGAATATCCGCTCGCACAAGCAATCGTGATCATTTCGGCGGTCCCTCTAAATGTCGCGAAAGACCACCTGCCAGTCTCGATTATCTGAGCTATTTCTGATAGATGGCGGCATTCGCGCGTTCGTTGCGAAGCGCCGGTCCACCCGCTACAACGGCGCGCCAGCGCACAATCTCTCCCGGACATGAGGCCCATGAGCGTGACCAGCACCAAGCGCAAGGAAAGCGGATTCGGCGAAACCGTCCGCGTCGTCGTCCATGCGCTGATCATTGCTCTCGTGATCCGCACCTTTCTGTTCCAGCCCTTCAACATTCCTTCGGGATCGATGAAGGAGACGCTGCTGGTCGGCGACTATCTGTTCGTGTCGAAATTCTCCTACGGCTACAGCTCGTATTCGTTTCCGTTCTCACCGCCGCTATTCTCAGGCCGCATTTTCGGCTCGCCGCCCACTCGCGGCGATGTCGCTGTGTTCCGCCTGCCGAAGGATGACTCCACCGACTATATCAAGCGGGTGATCGGACTGCCCGGCGACCGCATCCAGATGAAGCAGGGCCTGCTCTTCATCAACGGCGATCCGGTGAAGCGCGAGCGGATGGACGATTATATCGAGACCGAGGAGGGGGACCGTGCGATCCGCGTGAAGCGCTGGCGCGAGACCTTGCCCAACGGCGTGAGCTATACGACGCTCGATCTGCAGGACAACGGCTTCTACGACAACACGCAGGAATACGTGGTGCCGGCCGGCCATTACTTCATGATGGGCGACAACCGCGATAACTCCACCGACAGCCGCGTGTTGAGCCAGGTCGGCTATGTTCCGTTCAGCCATCTGATCGGGCGGGCGCAGATCATCTTCTTCTCGGTCGCCGACGGCGAGCGGGCCTGGCAGGTCTGGCGCTGGCCATGGTCGGTCCGCTGGAACCGGATTTTCATGTTGGTGCGATGACCCGCGCCGCCGACAGCGCAGCGACCGCAACCGATACGCCGGTCAAGCGCAAGGCCGCCGCGGCGAAGCGGAAGTCTGCGCCGGCTGCTGCTTCTGCTGCGGACGGCGTCGCGGCCGAACGCGAAGCCGGTGCCCAGCCGGAGCCGAAGAAGCGCAAGGTCCAGCGCGCATCGCCGCTCGAGACCACCATCGGCTACCGGTTCCGTGACAAGGTGCTGCTCGAGCGCGCGCTGACCCATATTTCGGCGCTGAAGGGGCAGGGCCGCGTCGGGAGCTATCAGCGGCTCGAATTCCTCGGCGACCACGTGCTTGGCCTCGCGGTATCGGAAATGCTGTTCGAGGCCTTTCCGAAGGCGGAAGAAGGAGAGCTGTCGCGGCGTCTGGCCGATCTGGTGCGGCGCGAATCCTGCGCCGATGTCGCGCGCGCGATCGATCTCGGCGCGTCGCTGCGGCTGGGCGCGTCCGAAGTGCGCGCCGGCGGCCGCTCGCGCATCGCGATCCTGGCCGATGTCTGCGAATCCCTGATCGGCGCGGTGTTTCTCGATGGCGGCTACAAGGCGGCCAAGGCGCTGGTGTTGCGCTATTGGTCCGACCGGATGCGCAAGCCGGCGCGGCCGCTGCGCGATCCGAAGACCGTGCTGCAGGAATGGGCGCAGGCCCGCGGGCTGCCGACGCCGTCCTATCGCGAGGTGGAAAGAACCGGGCCGCATCACGATCCGGTTTTCCGGATCGCGGTGGTGCTGCCCGAACGCGACCCGGCCGAAGGCCGCGGCCGCTCCAAAAGAGCCGCGGAACAGGCCGCGGCTGCGGCGCTGCTGGCGCGCGAAGGTGTAGGGGCCGATGGCTGAAGACGTACCGGCACCGCCGGCACAGGACACCCGTTGCGGCTTTGTCGCGCTGATCGGAGCGCCCAATGCCGGCAAGTCGACCCTTATCAATGCGCTGGTGCGCAGCAAGGTCTCGATCGTCAGCCACAAGGTGCAGACCACGCGCATGCCGGTGCGCGGCATCATCATCGAAGGGGCATCTCAGCTCATCTTCGTCGACACGCCGGGCATTTTCGCGCCGAAGCGCCGGCTTGATCGCGCGATGGTGACGAGCGCCTGGGCCGGCGCGAAGGATGCCGACCTGACCGGCCTGCTGATCGATGCGCGCAAGGGCATGGACGCCGAGGCCGAGGCGATCGTGAAGCATTTGTCCGGCACCGGGGGCCGCAAATTCCTCGTTCTCAACAAGGTCGACGTGACCGAGAAGCCCGCTTTGCTCGCGTTGGCCACGGCGCTGAACGAACGGGTCAAATTCCAGGCGACCTTCATGGTGTCGGCGCTGACCGGCGACGGTGTCGACGACATGCGGTCCTGGCTTGCCGGCGAGGTGCCGCCGGGGCCGTGGCTTTATCCGGAAGATCAGATGTCGGACGCGCCGCTGCGGCAGCTCGCGGCCGAAATCACCCGCGAGAAGATGTTCAACCGCCTGCACCAGGAATTGCCCTACCAGTCCACCGTCGAGACAGAGGCCTGGGAGGAGAAGAAGGACGGCTCGGTACGGATCGAGCAGACCATCTTTGTCGAACGCGAAAGCCAGAAGAAGATCGTGATCGGCAAGGGCGGCCAGACGCTGAAGGCGATCGGCGCCGAGGCCCGCAAGGAGCTGGCCGGGATCGTCGAAGCGCCGGTGCATCTGTTCCTGTTCGTCAAGGTGCGCGAGGGCTGGGGCGACGATCCTGAACGCTATCGCGAGATGGGACTGGACTTTCCGCGGGACAGCTGAGCTGCCGGTCGAGGGCGCGGGTGAAGATCGCAACCTTCAACATCAACAACGTCAACCGCCGCCTGCCCAATCTCCTGCAATGGTTGAAGCGGACGAGGCCGGACATCGTCGGCCTGCAGGAACTCAAATGCACCGACGCGGATTTTCCTGCGGCGGCTCTGCGCAAGGCCGGCTATTCCTCGGTGTGGCGGGGGCAGAAAACCTGGAACGGCGTCGCCATCCTGTCCCGCATCGGCGAGCCGGTTGTGACCCGGATGGCGCTGCCGGGCGACCGCGACGACCTGCAAAGCCGCTATATCGAGGCTGCGGTCGACGGCATCCTGATCGGCTGCCTGTATCTGCCGAATGGCAATCCGCAGCCCGGACCCAAGTTCGACTACAAGCTGAAGTGGTTCGGCCGGCTATCGACGCATGCTCGCAAGCTATTGAAAGCCAATGTGCCCGTGGCGCTGATCGGCGACTACAACGTGGCGCCGACAGAGCTCGACATCTACCCGACCAAATCATGGGACAACGACGCGCTGGTGCAGCCGCAGAGCCGCGCTGCCTACGCCCGGCTGCTGAAACAGGGCTGGACCGATGCCCTGCGGGAAACCCATCCTGACGAGCGCATCTATACGTTCTGGGACTACAAGCGAAACCGCTGGCCGCGCGATGCCGGATTGCGGCTCGACCACATCCTGCTTGGGCCGATCCTCGGAAAGCGGTTGGAGGCCGCCGGTGTTGACCGCGTGGAGCGGGGCCGCGAGGGCGCCAGCGACCACGCCCCGGCCTGGGTGGAACTTGGCTAGCGTCCGGGCAACTCGACTTTCCGCCTCGGATCGGGTGAGGTCGCGCCATGCAATGGAGTGACGACGGATTCGTCCTCGGCATCAGGCGGCATGGCGAGACCAGTGCCATTCTGGAACTGATGACCCGGGAGCATGGGCGCCATCTCGGGCTGGTCCGGGGCGGAGCGGGCAGCCGCATGCGGCCCGTGCTGCAGCCGGCGAATGCGGTGCGGGCGCAATGGCGCGCACGTCTCGACGATCAGCTGGGGACTTACACCATCGAGCCGATGGCGTTGCGTGCCGGCGCGCTGTTTGCCGACTCGCATGCGCTGTTCGCGGTGACCCATCTTGCCGCGCTGGCGCGGCTGCTTCCGGAACGCGATCCGCATGAAATCGTGTTCGACGGTCTGGAATCGATCGTATCGCATCTGCATGACCCTGCGCTCTGCGCCGCGCTGATCGTGCGGTTCGAATTGCTGATGCTGACCGAACTCGGTTTCGGCCTCGATCTGGAGTCCTGCGCCTCGACCGGCGCGCGCTCCGAGCTGATTTATGTGTCGCCAAAATCCGGCCGCGCGGTGTCGCGTGAGGCGGGCGCGCCGTGGCGCGAACGGCTGCTGTCGCTGCCGGCCTTCGTCACCGGCGATGTCGAGCGCGTCGGCGCCAGGGACATCACCGATGGCTTTGCGCTGACATCGTTCTTTCTTGCACGGCATGTTCTGGAGCCGCGCGGGATTACGCTGCCGGATGCGCGGGCCCATTTTATCGCCGCGATATGCCGGCGGCTGCCGGACGCCGCGTAGCCAGTCCGGAAAAGAAAAAGGCCGGCCCTGACGGACCGGCCCGATCTTGGATCGTCTGCGAAATGCCGATTAGCGGCAGACGCGTTCGCGCCAGCAGCGCTGATAGGGGTAGTAGCCGGAGCAACGGCGCTCGTACCAGCAATGTTGACGATAGCCGTAGCCACCGCCGCCGTAACCGCCGCCATAGCCGCCACCGTAGTACTGGGCCGGTGTGAACTGACCCTGCACATGCAACTGGTTGCCAGTTGCACTGAGCGGTGCGGCAGAGGCCGCGCCGGCGCCGAGGCCAAGCCCTGCTGCAACGATCAGGGCGGTAACAAACTTCTTCATGAGCTGATCTCCATCAATCGACGACGCGCAGCGGTGTCCACTGCGCATTGACCGGCAGCGAAAGCCACCGGACGCGTGATCCGCGACCCGAACGTGAATAGGCGCGGTTTGAAGCCACCCTGCCGCAAAATTGATCCCCTCCGCGGCCGCGCCACATAATTACCATAAAATTTGGCGGGCAGCGCACGTTTTTCGCTGCCCGCCAATAACGCATGCGTGACAAGGATGCTGTCAGCCTGGGTGCCTATCAGTAGCGGTAGTAGCGGTACGGCCGGTAGTAAGGCCGATAGGGCCGATAATACGGGCGGTAATAACGCGGCGCGGTATAGAAGCAGCGACGCTTGCAACCATAGGGGCCGCACCAGCGGCGGCAGACATAGGCGGTCGCTTCAGCCTGACTGCCGATGACGTCGGCCATCGCAGCCGGTGCCGTCAGGGTCATGGCTTCCGCCCGGTTCGGCGCGAGAGACCCGAACGAAAGGATCGCGGCGGCGGCCGCGATGACGAACATCAGTTTTCTCATGTTTCACTCCGGATGATGGGTCGCCCGGACGATATCGTATGTCGCCGCGGCGCTTCGTCCCCGTCGTGAATTAAGTCATAGAATCAATGAACTGCGTGGGTCTGCGATGTTCAGCGGCGGTTCATTGCGAGCCGGTGGCGAAACCCCGAGTTTCGCCGCACCATTAATGTCGACGCCTCGCCGGCGAGCCGTCTTCTTGTCGCGTCAATAGCGGTAACCCCGGTAGAGACGGTCTGCACCCATCCCCTGCGACGCTAGCGTCATCGCCTGCGCGGGTTTTGGTGAAACGATGCTGGTCAGACGGCGTCGGAGAGGCGCCCGCTCGCGCGTGCGTCACTTGTTCGCGACGGCGATGCGCGGTACCGAAACTCATGGGTACCAGGCTGATTCCTCCGCCGGACAAGGACGTCCAGGACATTGCGCTGCAAGACGCGCTCGAAGAGCGTTATCTGGCTTATGCGCTGTCGACCATCATGCATCGCGCGCTTCCCGACGCGCGCGACGGGCTGAAGCCGGTCCATCGCCGCATTTTGCATGGCATGAATCTGTTGCGGCTTGATCCGGGTTCTACGCCGAAGAAATCCGCCAAGATCGTCGGCGACGTCATGGGTAACTTCCACCCGCATGGCGACCAGGCGATCTATGACGCGCTGGTGCGGCTGGCGCAGGACTTCTCCTCCCGCTATCCGCTGATCGACGGGCAGGGAAACTTTGGCAATATCGACGGCGATAACGCCGCCGCCTACCGCTACACCGAAGCGCGCATGACCGAGGTCGCGCGGTTGCTGCTTGAGGGCATCAACGAGAACGCGGTCGACTTCCGTCCGAACTATGACGGGCTCACGGAAGAGCCGGTGGTTCTGCCGGGCGCGTTCCCCAATCTCCTGGCCAACGGTTCGCAGGGCATCGCCGTCGGCATGGCGACCTCGATCCCGCCGCACAATGCAGCCGAACTCTGCGACGCCGCATTGTTCATGATCGACAACCCGAACGCGCGCAGCAAGACGCTGCTGAAATACGTTCCGGGGCCGGATTTTCCGACCGGCGGCGTGGTAGTCGATTCGAAAGAGGCGATCGCCGAGGCCTATACGACCGGGCGCGGCTCCCTCCGGGTGCGGGCGCGCTGGAGCAAGGAAGACACCGGCCGTGGCGGCTACCAGATCGTGGTCACGCAGATTCCCTACCTGGTGCAGAAGTCACGGCTGGTGGAGCGCATCGCCGAACTGCTCAACGAGCGCAAGCTTGCGCTGGTGGCCGACATCCGCGACGAATCCGCAGCCGATATCCGTCTTGTGATCGAGCCGAAGTCGCGCACCGTCGATCCGGTGCTGCTGATGGAATCGCTGTTCAAGGTGAGCGAGCTGGAAAGCCGCGTGCCGATGAACATGAATGTGCTGGTCAAGGGCCGGGTGCCGAAGGTGCTGGGCCTCGCGGAGGCGTTGCGCGAATGGCTCGATCATCGCCGCGACGTCCTGGTGCGACGTAGCCAGCACCGGCTGGAAGCGATCGAGCATCGCCTCGAAGTGCTGGGCGGCTACCTGATCGCCTATCTGAACCTCGACAAGGTGATCAAGATCATCCGCACCGAGGACGAGCCGAAGCCGGTATTGATCCGCACCTTCAAGCTCACCGACGTCCAGGCCGACGCCATCCTCAACATGCGGCTGCGCAACTTGCGCAAGCTCGAGGAAATGGAGATCCGCAGCGAGGACAAGAATTTACGCGACGAACTGAAGAAGCTGAAGGCGCTGCTTAAATCCGAAGATGAGCAGTGGAAGACGGTTGCCAGCGAAATCCGGAAGGTGCGCGAGACCTTCGGGCCCAAGACCGAGCTCGGCAAGCGCCGCACCAGCTTCGGGCAGGTGCAGGACGTCGAGCAGGAACTCGCCGAAATGCTGGTCGAGCGCGAGCCGGTCACGGTCGTGGTGTCGGAGAAGGGCTGGGTGCGGGCGTTGCGCGGTCATGTCACCGACCTGTCGGCCGTTGCGTTCAAGTCCGACGATTCGCTGCAATTCCATTTCCACGCCGAGACCACGTCGAAATGCGTGTTCTTCGCCTCGAACGGAAAGTTCTACACCATCGATGCATCGAAGCTTCCGGGCGGCCGCGGCCACGGCGAGCCGGTGCGGCTGTTCTTCGATCTCGAACAGGACGCGTCGATCGTTGACGCCTTCAAGCACCAGGGCGGACGCAAATTCCTGCTCGCGTCGGCCGAGGGCAAGGGCTTCGTGGTGCCGGAGGATGAGTGCCTCGCCAACACCCGCAAGGGCAAGCAGGTGCTGAACGTCAAGGCGCCGGACAAGGCGGTGGCGATCACGTTGGTCGAGGGCGATCTGGTCGTTGCCATCGGCGAGAACCGCAAGATGATCGTTTTTCCGATCAACCAGGTGCCGGAGATGACGCGCGGCGCCGGCGTGCGGTTGCAGCGCTACAAGGACGGCGCCCTGAGCGACATCATGACGTTCGAGTCCAAGGGCGATGGCATGAACTGGTTCGACTCAGCCGGCCGCGCGCAGCTGACGTCGTTGAAGGACCTAGCGGAATGGCGGGGCAATCGCGGCGATGCCGGACGGGTCAGGCCGAACGGATTTCCGAAGACCAACAGGTTCGGCAAGACGATCGGCCAGGGCTGACCGGGTGAGCCAGTAGGGCTTTGCGTTTGTCTCGCGTCGCCTTGTTTGCGTAGCTGCATCTGCTGGGGCGCGGACAGCAGTTCATCTGGTCTTCGTTGCGCGAAGTGGGATGCGCGGCTGCAACTGCCGCGTTGGCGCGCTGTCACCTTGAGGGGCTTATGAAAAATTTCGGGCTGATTTTGTCGGCGCTCGCGGCGGGTTTCGTCGTCGGCGGCGCGGGGATGGCGCGGGCGCAATCCGCCGATCCATCCGGGTCCGGTATGCCGCGATCCGCGTTTTATGTTGGCGCCGGCGCCGGCTATGCTTTCGGCCAATTCGGTACGCAATCGTACTACAACAAGGGATATTCAGAAACCTATCAGGGTGGGGTGCTGGTTGCGACAGGAACGGCGGGCGGCCCGCCGGTTCCTGTTTCCCTTGGCAGCGACTCCAGCCTCACTCCCGGGGTTCAATTCGGATATTACCAGCATCTCGGCAATACGGACTGGCTGCTTGGCGTGAAGGCCTCGTACAATTATCTCGGTTTGAAACGCTCGATGTCGGATGTGAACGTGCCGCAATACGGCACGTCAACCCAGAACGGCGGCTCGACATTCGACGGCAATGCAGTCACGAATTCGTACTCCGTCGAGGTCCGGCACCAGTTCGCATCGCTGCTTTATGCGGGGCGCTCCTTCGGCAACGGGTTCGTCTATGCCGGCGGCGGCTTGTCGTTTTCGCAGATGAAGTTGCAGGTGGACGATGTCGTCGGCTACGCGACGCTCAACGGTGTGCTCACCAATGTCTCCGGCGCGCCGCAGAGTTTTTCCGATACGGACTGGCGGGTGGGTGGCGCCGTGACGGCCGGCATGACCTATTTCGTCACGCCATCGTGGTTCGTCGATGTCGCCTATCTGGTCAGTTTTCCCGCATCCCGCACGTTCGACATAAGATCGCCATTCAACAATCCCGGCAATCCGGACACGTTCAAGGGCTTGCTGACGGGGACGGCGACGTCGAACGTCGAAAATGTCCAGACCATTACGCTGTCGCTGAACAAGGCGTTCTGACGCTTCGCGCGTGAGCGCGGAGCCTCACATCTCCGCGCGCACCCAACCCTGCGACATCAGCCGCTCCTGCGGCAGGAAGCGGCTCTTGTAGTCCATCTTGCGAGAGCCGCGTACCCAATAGCCGAGATAGACGTAGGGCAGCCCCATGCGCTTCGCCCGCTCGATGTGATCGAGGATCATCAGCGTGCCGAGCGAGCGGTCCTCGTGGTCGGGATCGAAGAACGAATAGACCATCGACAGCCCGTCGCCGAGCACGTCGGTCAGCGCCACCGCGATCAGTTCGCCGCTGCGGCGGCCGGCGGGCTGCTTCGGCGTGACGCGGTATTCGACCATGCGGGTCTCGACATGCGAATCCTCGACCATCATCGCGTAATCGAGCACGGTCATGTCGGCCATGCCGCCATCGCGGTGACGCTCGTCGAGATAGCCGCGAAACACCGAATATTGCTCCGAGCTCGGCACCGCCGCGCGCATTTCGCCGGAAACATCCGCGTTGCGCTGGGCGATCCGGCGCATCGAGCGGCTGGGGACGAAATCGTCCGCCACCACCCGCACCGACACGCAGGCGCGGCAGGTCTCGCAGGCCGGGCGGTAGGCGATCGACTGGCTGCGCCGGAAACCGCCATGGGTGAGCAGATCGTTCAGGCCCGGCGCGCGGTCGCCGACCAGATGGGTGAATACCTTCCGCTCCTCCTTCCCGGCGAGATACGGGCAGGGCGAGGGCGCCGTCAGGTAGAATTGCGGCGTATCGCGGGAATGCTGGGTCACGGTCCGGTCAGTTGCTCCGAAACAGAGTCTGACCCGGCAAGGGCGCTCTCGTCAAACGGTACCACGATCCGGTCCTTCCGGACGCACGGTCGCGGCGCGGCCGGTGTTGTTGACCACCACCGTGCCGACGAGGAAATCGTGCATCAGGCGTCCGCGCTTGTTGAAGAAGCAGACCAGCAGGATCAGCGGCGTCAGCACGCTGGTGGAGACCCAGAACAGGCCGGCATGGATCACCGCCAGCACGAAATAGGATGCGCCGCCGTCGGCGGTGCGCATCTCGATATCCAGGGCGCGCATGCCGATCGTGGCAGAACGCGGGCCACCGAGAGTGGTGCCGTAATAGAACGCCGCCCAGATCAGGGTAATCAACGGCATCAGCGCGAACAGGCCGAAGCCCAGGCCCAGCGTCACGATCCCGATGGCGAAAAAGAACAGCCAGACCAGGATCAGCGGAATCGCCATGATCACCAGGTCGATGATGAAGGCGAGCACCCGCCGCGCCGGCACGCCGTCGAACAATTCCGGATGGATGTCCGGGTCATAGACGTGCGGCTTCGCGTTGTAACCGACGCCGGCCCGGTCGCGTTCGTCCGTCATCATGTCCCTCGAACCTGTCGATCACGGCTCCCGAAGAGTCTAACGCATCGCCACTCGCGCGCCTATAGTACGGCCGGAGAGGCGGACGAGGATCCATGATCAGGCTGAGCGACATCGAGGATGCCCAGACAATTCTCGACAGGCGGATTTTGCGCACACCGATGCTGCCGGCGCCGCGGCTGTCGGAACTGACCGGCGCGGAGGTCTTCGTCAAATACGAGAACCTGCAGGTCACCAATTCGTTCAAGGAGCGCGGCGCGCTCAACAAGCTTGCGAGCCTCTCGGCCGCCGACCGCGCCCGCGGCGTGATCGCGATGTCAGCCGGCAATCATGCGCAGGCGGTCGCCTATCATGCGGCCAAGCTCGACATCGCCGCGACCATCGTGATGCCGGTGACGACGCCCGCAGTGAAGGTCGCGGCGACCCGGGCCTATGGCGGGACCGTGGTGCTGCATGGCGAGACCATTGCCGAAGCGCAGGCGCGCGCCGAGGAACTGCAGACGCGGAACGGGCTCGTGTTCATTCACCCCTATGACGACCCGCGCATCATCGCCGGGCAGGGCACCATCGCAATCGAGATGCTGGAAGAGCGCCCCGATCTCGATTGCCTGATCGTGCCGATCGGCGGTGGCGGCCTCATTTCCGGCAATGCCATCGCCGCCAAGGCGATCAATCCGGCAATCGACGTGGTCGGCGTCGAGGCCGAGCTCTATCCGTCGATGTGGAATGCGCTGCACGGCGAGAGCAGGCCGTGCGGTGGCGCGACGCTCGCCGAAGGCATCGCGGTGAAGAATGTCGGCAAGCTGACCCTGCCAATCATCCGCGACCTCGTGTCCGACGTCGTGCTGGTGAGCGAGACGCATCTCGAGCGCGCGGTGAATGCCTATCTCACCTTGCAGAAGGCGATGGCGGAGGGCGCGGGCGCGGCGGGACTTGCGGCGATGCTGAAGGAGCCCGCGCGGTTTGCGGGCAAACGCGTCGGCCTGATCCTGTGCGGCGGCAATATCGATCCGCGCATCCTGGCGTCGATCATGGTGCGCGAACTGGAACGCGGCGAGCAGATCGTGTCGTTCCGCCTCACCATTCCCGACCGGCCCGGCGTGCTCGGTCAGATCGCGAGCCGGCTGGGCGACCTCGGCGCCAACATTCTCGAAGTCGACCACAAGCGGCTGTTTCTCGACGTGCCGGCAAAGGGCGCGCGGCTCGACGTCACGGTAGAGACCCGCGACCATGCGCATGCCGAGGAGATCATCGCCGCGCTGGCGGCGGAGGGCTTCCACCCGGTGCGCATTCACGCAAGCGACGTGATGGAGTAATCGGGAACGCTCGCTCCAGGTCGTCGTTTCCGCGATGGCGGGGACCCGTAGCCACCGCTCTGGGATATAGGTCCCCGCTTTCGCGGGGACGACGACGTTGCTTGATAGCTGAGATTGTTATTTCCGCAGCATCTCGGCGGCTTTCGGCGCGAAATAGGTCAGGATGCCATCCGCGCCAGCACGCTTGAACGCGAACAGGCTTTCCAGCATCGCCTTGTCGCCATCGAGCCAGCCATTCTGCACGGCGGCGGTGATCATCGAATATTCGCCCGAGACCTGATAGGCGAAGGTGGGTACGCCGAATTCGGACTTCACGCGGCGCACGATATCGAGATAGGGCAGGCCGGGCTTCACCATCACCATGTCGGCGCCTTCCTCGAGATCAAGCGCGACCTCGCGCAGCGCCTCGTCGGAATTGCCGTAATCCATCTGATAGGTGCGCTTGTCGCCGGTCAGCGTTTTGGACGAGCCGACCGCGTCGCGGAATGGCCCGTAAAAGGCCGAGGCATATTTCGCCGCATAGGCCATGATGGCGACATTCTGGTGTCCGGCATCGTCAAGCGCCATCCGGATTGCGCCCACGCGTCCGTCCATCATGTCGGACGGCGCGATGATATCGCAGCCGGCATCGGCCTGGACCAGAGCCTGTCGCGTCAGGACCTCGACCGTTTCGTCATTCAGAATCACACCGTCCTGCAGCAGCCCGTCGTGGCCGTGGCTGGTGAACGGATCGAGCGCCACATCGCAGAGGATGCCGACTTCAGGCACCGCCTGCTTGATCGCGCGCACCGCGCGGCAGACCAGGTTCTCGGGGTTGACGGCTTCGCTTCCGCCTTCGTCGCGCAATCCAGGGTCGGTATAGGGGAAGATCGCGACACAGGGGATCGCGAGTTTGGCCGCGCGTTCGACGTCGCGCACCGCTTCCTCGATCGACAGCCGGTCGACGCCCGGCATGGATGGCACCGGAGTACGCTTGGCCTTTCCGTCGACCACGAAGATCGGCCAGATCAGGTCGGATGCCGTCAGCTCGTTCTCGCGCACCATGCGGCGCAGCCACTCGGTCTGCCGCAGCCGCCGCGGCCGGTGCGACAGGTCGAGCGGCAGGTGAGGGGGCGTTTCGACCGGAACCACGCGGGTCCGGTGTTCGAGCGGGCGACCGTATTTGATTGCCATTTCTATTTGCCTTCACTCTCGGTCCGCTCGTCCCCGCGCCGGCGGGGACAAGAACTCACGCGCACTGGACTCCCGCTTTCGCGGGAATGAGCGGGCAAACATTAGCCGTTCGGACGGCAGACCGCTACCGGTCGCCACAATTGACGCCGCCCGCGGCCAAACCTATCCGTGAGTGATGGACTTCACCCTCACCGAGGACCAGCGCGCCTTCCAGGCCACCGCCCGGCAATTCGCCCGTGACGCGATGATGCCGCAGGCGGCGCATTGGGACGAGTATGAGATCTTTCCGGTCGAGACGCTGCGGGAGGCCGCCGCGCTCGGCTTCGGCGGCATTTACGTAAAGGGCGACGTCGGCGGCTCGGAGCTGACCCGGCTCGATGCCGCGATCATCTTCGAGGAACTGGCACAGGGCTGCACCTCGACCGCCGCCTATATCTCGATCCACAACATGGCGGCCTGGATGATCGACGCCTTCGGCAATGAGGCGCAGCGAAAGCGCTTCCTACCGAAGCTCTGCACGATGGAGCATTTCGCGAGCTATTGCCTGACCGAGCCGGGCGCGGGTTCGGATGCGGCAAGTCTTTCCACCCGCGCGCAACGCGACGGCGATTATTACATCCTCGACGGCTCCAAGGCCTTCATCTCCGGCGGCGGCACCTCCGACATCTATGTGTGCATGGTGCGGACCGGCGGCGCGGGGCCGAAAGGCATTTCCTGCATCGTGGTGGGGAAGGGCACGCCGGGACTGTCATTCGGCGCGCGCGAGAAGAAGCTCGGCTGGAAGTCGCAGCCGACCGCGATGGTGATGTTCGAGAATTGCCGCGTACCGGCAGAGAACCTGATCGGCAAGGAAGGCGACGGTTTCAGGATCGCGATGATGGGGCTCGACGGCGGGCGGCTGAACATCGCGGCCTGTTCGCTCGGCGGCGCGCAATTCTGTCTCGACCGCACCGTTGACTACATGCGCGACCGCAAGCAGTTCGGATCGCGGCTGTCGGATTTCCAGGCCCTGCGATTCAAGATTGCGGATTATGCGACGGAGCTGGAGGCGGCGCGGCTGATGGTGCGGCGTGCCGCGCATGCTGTGAGCGAGGGCGAGCCTGGCGCGACGCGGCTTGCGGCGATGGCGAAGCGTTTCGCAACCGATGTCGGGTTCGACGTAGTGAACGGATGTCTGCAATTGCATGGCGGCTACGGATACCTGCGCGACCATCCGATCGAGCGCGTGCTGCGCGACGTGCGCGTGCATCAGATCCTCGAAGGCACCAACGAGATCATGCGCCTGATCGTCAGCCGCGATCTGCTGGACAATTGACGTGAGCGAAACCGACGACATCCTGTTCGAGCGGCGCGGCTCTGCCGGCATCGTTATTATCAATCGGCCGAAAGCGCTGAATGCGATCACCCGTGATATGGTGCGTGCGCTGGCGGCCAAGCTGCACGACTGGGCGCAGGACGACGCGGTGACGCGCGTTATCGTCACCGCCAACGGCGAGCGCGCCTTCTCCGCGGGCGGAGACATCCGCGCGCTCTACGATCTCATCATCGCCGGCAGGCACCAGGAGGCGCTGTCATTCTTCCGCGAGGAATACACGCTCAACGCCGCGATCAAGCGCTATCCGAAGCCTTATGTCTCGCTGATCGACGGCATCGTCATGGGCGGCGGGGTTGGAATCTCGATCCACGGTTCGCATCGTGTCGCGGGTGAGAAGTATGCGTTCGCGATGCCGGAGGTGGGCATCGGCTTCTTTCCGGATGTGGGCGCGACCTATGCGTTGCCGCGGCTGGCCGGCGAGATCGGGACCTGGCTCGCGCTGACCGGCGAGCGGATGAAGGCGGCGGACGCGGTGCTGTCGGGTGCTGCAACGCATCATGTGAAGTCGCATCGCCTCGCCGATCTGAAAGAGGCCTTGTGCGGGACCGATCCGGTGAACGCGGTGCTCGCCGATTTCATGGAGAGCGCGGGACCCGGCGAAGTGATGCCGCGGCGGCGGGTGATCGATCGGACATTTTCGTGGGGCAGCGTGGATGCGATTGTCGACGCCCTGCATAGGGAGTCGCAGATCATCTCCGACCAGTCGGAATGGTCTGCAAGAACTTTGCGGGCCATCCGCGCCAAATCCCCCACAAGTCTTGTTCTGGCGCTGGCCCAGATGCGCTACGGGCGAACGCATTCCTTCGAGGCCTGCATGGCCGCCGAGTTTCGCATCGTGTCCCGGATCGTCTATGGTCCCGACATGGCCGAGGGGGTACGCGCCGTCATCGTCGACAAGGATAACGCCCCGCGCTGGTCGCCGGGCGATCTGTCCGCCTTGCCGGACGATCTGGTCGCGCGGCATTTTGCGGTTCTGCCCGCCGATGAACTGGAGCTGACATGAGCGAACCCGCTGCGACCGCACCACAGCAGCAGCCCGAGGAGCTTGCGCCGGTCCATGCCGACGACGAGAACAAGGGCGTCGGGCAATGGACGCGCTGGCTGATCTGGTTTCTGCGCGCGATGGCGGTCGTGTCGATGCTGAAGGGGCTTTATCACTGGTCCGTGGTTCTGGGCATCGGTGAAGGACCTGATTCACGCTTTTCGACGGAATCGATTCCGTGGCAGACGGCGACGGTCTATTTCGCGATCATCGATCTGGTGGCGGCCGTTGGGCTGTGGCTCGCGGCTGTCTGGGGCGCCGTGGTCTGGCTGACGGCGGTGGTCTCGATGGCGGCGGTGCAGGTGTTTTTCCCACAGATCTACGGCGGATCGTGGTTTGTGGTGGTGATAGAATTGGTCCTGCTCTGCAGCTATCTGGTGCTGGCGCTGCAATCGGCGCGCGAGCACCCGCATTGATGTCATGCTCGAAGAAGCAGGGAAGCTCGGACCGGAGGATTGGGTGAGATGGCGCAGATAGCCTTTATCGGCCTCGGGAATATGGGCGGCCCGATGGCGCAGAACCTGATCAAGGCCGGTCACGCGGTCCTGGGCTACGACATCAGCCTTGACGCGGTCGGCAAGCTCATTGCCGCCGGCGGGGTCGCTGCCGGCAAGCCGGGTGCGGCGGCGGACGAGGCCGAGGTGATCGTCACCATGCTGCCGTCGGGCGCCGAGGTGCGCGAGACCTATCTCGGACCGGATGGTCTGATCGAACGCGCCCGCGCCGGCGCGCTGCTGATCGACTGCTCGACCATCGATGTCGAGACCGCACGCGAGGTTGCAGCGGCCGCCGAAGCGAGAGGCCTGCTGATGGTCGACGCGCCGGTCTCCGGCGGGGTCGGCGGCGCGCAGGGCGGCACGCTCACCTTCATGGTCGGCGGTTCGAACGCCGCCTTCGAGGCGGCCAGGCCGATCCTCGAAGCCATGGGCAAGACCATCGTGCATGCCGGCGGCGCCGGTAACGGCCAGGCCGCGAAGATCTGCAACAACATGATCCTCGGCATTTCGATGATCGGCGTGTCGGAGGCCTTCGTGCTGGCCGAGAAGCTAGGTCTCGACGCGCAGAAGCTGTTCGACATCTCGTCGAAGTCGTCGGGCCAATGCTGGTCGATGACGAGCTATTGCCCGGTGCCGGGACCGGTACCGACCTCGCCCGCCAACCGCGACTATCAGGCCGGCTTCACCGCGAACATGATGCTGAAGGATCTGAAGCTGTCGCAGGATGCGGCGAAAGCGGCGAAGGCGCCGACCCCGCTCGGCGCCGGTGCGGCGGCGATCTATGAGCGCTATGTAGAGGCCGGCGAGGGCGCCCGCGATTTTTCCGGCATCATCCGGTACCTGCGGGGGGAGTGAGGCGGCGCAATACGCCTAGGGTGAGCTCTTCCGCTCGCCGACGCTCCGCCGCCACGTCACGACACTCGCGCCCGTCGCATCATCCAGTATTCGCCGCGGGCCGGGTGTCAGTCCATGCGCGGATAAAATCTCCTCCGGCGTCTGGTCAGGGACACCGGGAAAAACCGCGCGCCCGCCGGGGAGGCGAAGCCCCGGCAGGCGGGACAGATGGAAGATGTCGTAGTGCGGCAGGAAGCGCCCATAGACCTCGGTGCCGCCGAGAATGGCCGCCGTGCCGCTTTCGACCCCGAGCCGACTGGCGGCGTCGTCGAGCGACAGGCCGGCCGGATTCCAGTACAGGGCGTTCGGCATTCCGGCGACGGGCCCGCTGGCGACCACGCCACGGGTGGCGATCAGCCTGCGCCGCCGGAGTGACGGTGGCTGGCTTTCAAAGGAATTGCGCCCATGCACCAGGATCGCGGCGCGATCCAGGGCGGCCGACAGGAACGCCTGATCGGCATCGACCAGCAGGGCCGGCGGCATCACCCCGTTCGAATCCGCCAGCATCCCGTCGTCGGAAACGATCGCCAAGCCTTCGATTGTCAAGCCTTCGACCTGCAGCCCCATATCAATCGTCGACCGCCATAATGACTTGTTCAAAGCCTGACCTTGTTCTTATCCACCATGACAGCCACATCCGGTTCTGGCTACGTCCGCCTTCGACCTTCGCAGGCTTCTGGCCAAGCCCTCTATCTAGGCCCCTCTGGAGTAACCGATGACATCGCGTTCCGGCGCCGCCGCAATCCTGGCTGTCCTTGCCGGTACGGCGCCGGCATTCGCAATGACCGATTACAAATGGAAATACCGGCCACTGCTGGTGTTCGCCGACAGCGAGGCGAGCGGGCCGCTCTCCGATCAGCGCGGGATCGTGGCCGCCAGCCGTTCCAGCCTCACCGAGCGCAACGTGGTGGTCATCTGGGTGGTGGGAGACAAGGTCTCGGCTGAGCTCGGGCCGCATCCGCGGGAGAGCGCCAAAGCGCTTCGCGCCCGGTTCGGCGCGTCAACGTCCGGTTTCCGTGTCGTTCTGGTCGGCAAGGATGGCGGGACGAAACTGAACACCGTTTCGCCTCTCGGCACCGGCGCGCTATACGCTACCATTGATGCGATGCCGATGCGGCAAAACGAGATGCGCCGCGAATGATCAGCGTGCCGTCGTCGTGACGATCGGCAAGCCGCAAGGGTGACCATGGCTGACAGTGAAGACAAGCCGGACACGCCGGACCTCCCGGTCTCGGCGAAAATCCGGGACCGCCTGCGGCGTGCCGGCCGGCGGTTCAACGCCAACGATAACATCGCGGCCTTCATCGAGCCGGGCGAAATCGAGCGCCTGCAGGATGAGGTGGCCGCCAAGATGCGGACCGTGCTGGAAAGCCTGGTGATCGATATCGACAACGATCACAACACCCAGGACACCGCGCAACGGGTCGCGAAGATGTATCTGAACGAGGTGTTTCGCGGGCGTTATTGGCCGTCGCCCCGGGTGACAGAATTCCCCAATGTCGAGAGCCTCAACGAGTTGATGATCGTCGGCCCGGTGACGGTGCGCAGCGCCTGCAGCCATCACTTCTGTCCGATCATGGGACGATTATGGATCGGGCTGATGCCCAACCAGCATTCGAACCTGATCGGCCTGTCGAAATATGCGCGCATTGCCGAATGGATCATGACGCGGCCGCAGATCCAGGAGGAAGCAATCACGCAGGTAGCGGAACTGCTGATGGATATGGTCAGGCCGGACGGGCTGGCGGTGGTGATGGAGGCCGATCACTTCTGCATGCACTGGCGCGGCGTCAAGGACACAGCGGCCAAGATGACGAACAGCGTAATGCGCGGGTCGTTCCTGAAAGACCCGTCGCTTCGCCGGGAATTCCTGTCGCTCATCGCGATGAACAGCTGAGGGTGTGATGCTCGTTCGATGTCTCTATGCCAGCCGGCCGACGAAACCGGTACAGGCCGATCTGCTGGACCGGATTCTGGAGCAGTCGCGCCGGAACAATCCGCCGCGGGGAATTACCGGACTTCTGTGCTTCACCAGCGACGTATTCGTTCAGGTGATCGAAGGCGGACGCGACGAAGTCTGCGACTTGTACAATGCGATCGTGCGCGACCAGCGGCACGGGCATATCCGGCTGCTGTCCTATGAAGAGATCGGCGAGCGGCGCTTTTCCGGCTGGACCATGGGACAGGTCAATGTGGATACCGTCAACCGCGCGCTGCTGCTGAAATATTCCGAGAAGGCGGCGCTCGATCCATTCGGCTCGCCCGCCCAGGCGACCATGGCGCTACTGACCGAACTGGTCGCCAGCGGCTCGATCCTGACGCGCCAGGGCGTGTGATGTCTGCTGGCGATCGCTGGACCTCATCACTTCGCGCGCGTTAGATAGATATCGCGCGTCAGATCGCGTTCCGCTCCAGCCTGCGATTGTTCGAATGCCTACCGTATCCAAGAAGCGCACTGCCGCTCACAACAAGCCGGGTACCGGCGTGGTTGCCATGCCGGGCCGGCAGGTGCCGTGCGAGCATTGCCCTCTGCGCCCGATGCCGGTGTTGCGGGACTTCACGCCCGAGGAACTCGATTTCGTCCGGACCTTCAAGTCGGGCGAACTCAACATCGAGGCCGGCAGCAGCATCCTCCTGCAGGGCACCAACTCCGCCTATCTCTACACCGTTCTGGTCGGCTGGGCGTTCCGCTACAAATCGCTGCCGGACGGACGGCGCCAGATCCTCAATTTCTCGATGCCCTCGGACTTCCTTGGGCTGCAGGGGACAATCGCCGACGAGATGCAGCATTCGGTCGAAGCGCTGACCGACATGACGCTGTGCATCTTTCCGCGCGAGAAACTCTGGGGCCTGTACAGCCGGTTTCCCGCGCTGGCCTATGATGTGACCTGGCTCGCCGCGCGCGAAGAGCAGATCCTCGACGAAAGCCTGCTCAGCATCGGCCGTCGTACCGCGATCGAGCGCATGGCCTACCTGTTCCTGCATCTGTTCGTGCGTGCGAAGGAGGTGTCGCTATCCAAGGGCCACACCATCCAGTTTCCATTCACGCAGCAGCACGTCGCCGACACGCTCGGCATGTCGCTCGTCCACGCCAACAAGACGTTGAAGAAATTGTCCGCCACACGCACCATGCGCTGGAAGGGCAGGGTATTCGAAATTCTCGATCGCGAGGGCCTCGCGCGTATTGCGAATTTCGAATTCCCGGGCGAGCACAAGCGGCCGTTCATCTAAAGCGCGACAAGGCCGAGACAGGCGACGCGCCGCACGCAGCAAGGCGGCGCGGTCGCATACGGGTGTGTCAAACTTAATTCGCGATCTGTTCCGCAGCATCTAGGTTCGTCCCGAAGAGGGACAGGCTGCAACAATGGCGACAATCTATACCTCGTGTCCGAATACGGGACACGACATCTCCACCGGCATCGAAATCGAGCCGGAATGTTTCGCGGATCTGCCGGATGTGATTACCCGCGTGCATTGCCCGCATTGCGGCGAACGGCACAATTGGTCGAAATACAACGTGTTCTTGCGCGAGGGCGCGGACGTGCAATTGCCCCGTGCGACGACGGGCGAACGGTGAATCGCGAGTTACGAAAGACGCTGCAATTGCAGCTTCAATTGACCGTTCACCGCGCCAAATAAACCTTCTCTTTATGTTGTTGTTTAAGTCGATTTTAGATCATCGTCTGTAGTTTCGGTTCTTAAGCGGGGAAACAGGGCCTCGCACAAAGACTGAAAAAAACTACACAGGAAGGCGTCACATGAAAGCCGTTATGAAGCCGGCCGAGCAACCCGCGCAGAATGCGCAGCGCTTCGAGCATATCCGGCCACTCTATCTTGAAGCACTGACCTTGGTGGAGCGTCTGCACCGGCGGCTGCTCGACGTGATCAAGGACGAGTTCGATCGCCGCGGCCGCGCCGACATCAATTCGGTCCAGGCCCTTCTTCTCTACAACATCGGCGACAAGGAGCTGACGGCGGGAGAACTGCGTACGCGCGGCTATTATCTCGGCTCCAACGTGTCCTACAATCTGAAGAAGCTGGTCGAGATGGGCTTCCTCGATCACCAGCGTTCGCGTGTGGATCGCCGTTCGGTCCGCATCAAGCTGACCGACAAGGGCCGGGAGGTTCGCGACATTGTCGAGAACCTGTACCAGAAGCATGTCCGCACCGTCGAACAGGTGGGCGGCATCGCGGCCGAGGAGTTCAGCACGCTGAACAAGTCCCTGCACCGGCTCGAGCGTTTCTGGACCGACCAGATCCTGTATCGGCTCTGACGCGCACCTGTTCTCAATAAGCCAGAATGTGTCGACCTTAACTGCCCCGGCGGAAACGCCGGGGCTTTTTGCGTCGGGGACGCGCGAGGCTCGTCGCGACGGAGTCGCTACTTGGCGTAGCCCTGCGACCGAAGCCAGCCGATGCGCCGCTCGCCGTTGAGCCAGTCGTCGACATCGGCCTTGCTGGTCAGGCCCTTGATGATACGGTCTTCCACGCCCGGATATTCGGCGATGATCTGCCAGTCATCCGCGGCGATCCGCTGCATTCTGAAGTTCACTTTTGCTTTTGCCATTGCCCCTTATGCGCGGGCGGGGCGCGAAAATCGACTCCCTTGTTCAAGGCGCGGTGCACAGCCCCAGTCGGCCGGACCATCTTGATGCCGCATTGAGCGTTATCGTCGGTTCTATTCCGATTTCTCGGGCGCGGGCGCTCTCCGGCCGCGACGGATGCCGGATCCGCGGTCGATTTCCGTCAGGGCCATTGCCAATCCGGCGGCTCCGGTCTTAATTCCAGCAGTCAAGGGCTCACGGACCAGCGCATGACCGACCGGCCGGACCTCTCTCGATACTGGAACCGTCGCACGCTGCTGCGCCATCTTGGCCGCGGCGCGCTGGGGGCGGGCGCGGCGCTCGCCGCAGGCCGGGCCGAGGCCCAGGACCAGATGCTGCAACTGCTGATGGAGCAGACGCGGCGCAGCGATTTCGGCCAGACCTACGATTCGGGCATCCGCTCGGTGCGGATGCCGAAATCGTCGCTGCCGACATTGTCGCCTGCGACCGTCCAGACCACCGAGGCCGCAATCCCTCGCTATGAACAGCTGGCCTCCGAAGGCGGCTGGCCGATGGTGCCCCCGAACGAGCGGATGCGGCTCGGCAATCGGAGCAAGGCTGTGGTCGCGCTGCGTCAGCGGCTGATCGCGGGCGGCGATCTCGCGACCAGCGCCGGGGTCTCGGACGTCTTCGATTCCTATGTCGAGGCCGGGGTGAAGCGCTTCCAGGCGCGGCACGGCCTGACTGTCGACGGCCTGGCGCGCGAGGCGACGCTTGCCGCGATGAATGTTCCGGCCGAGGCGCGGGTCGCGCAGCTGAAGACCAACCTGGTCCGCCTGAAGAACTTGTCCGGCAAGCTCGGGTCGAAATTCGTGATGTGCAACATCCCGGCTGCCCAGATCGAGGCGATCGAGAACGGCGTCGCGGTGACCCGCCACACCGCAGTGGTCGGCAAGCCAGACCGCGCCTCGCCCGACATCAACAGCCGCATCGTCGAGGTGAATTTCAATCCGTTCTGGACCGTGCCGGTGTCGATCGTGCGGCGCGACCTGATCCCGAAGATGCAGGAAGAGCCTGATTACCTCACCAAGCAGCGGATCCGCATCATCGACGCGCGCGGCAACGAATTGCAGCCGACGCAGATCGACTGGAGTACAAACGAGGCGGTCAATTACAAGTTCAAGCAGGACCCGGGCGACTTCAATTCGCTCGGCGCGATCCGCATCAATTTCCCGTCGGCGCATGGCGTCTACATGCACGATACGCCGTCGCGCAATCTGTTCGGCGAGGATTTCCGCTTCCATTCGTCGGGCTGCGTGCGGGTGCAGAATGTGCGCGAACTGGTGACTTGGCTGCTGGCAGGAACGCCGGGCTGGACGCGGCAGCAGATCGACGACGTGATCCGCTCCGGCGACCGCAAGGATGCCCGGCTCAAGGCGGCAGTGCCGCTCTACTGGGTCTATGTCACCGGCTGGGCGACGCCGGACGGCGTGGTGCAGTTCCGCGACGACATCTACGGACGCGACGGTATCGGCTCACCCATCAGTCGCGGGTAGACCAGTGGCGCGGCGCAGACGGGCATGACCGAATCCCGCGAGGTGCTGTTCGAATTCACCGCCGTGGGTGCGGTGATGAAGGTTGCCGCCATCGACGCCGCGACGGGTATCGAGGTGATGGTCATGGGACCGGTCCACGCCTCGCGCGCCGATTTGCAGAAGCTGGCGCTGGCCAAGCTGCGCCGCCGGCTGCAAGGCTCGGATTCCCGCTAGATATTGCGGCTTATCGTCTGATAGAAGCTATTGCTTGGCGGCCGGCGGGCTCTCGTGGTAGTGCGCCCGTCCCGGGACGCCCGGAAACCTGAGCCCGAATTGCCTGAAGCCCAAGGAGAGCAGCATGTCGGCAACCGATGCCGCCGGCGCTGAGCGCAGCGATATGTTCACCGCCACGCTGCGCCAAAGCGACCCCGAAATCGCGGCCGCGATCGCGAGCGAACTCGGCCGCCAGCGCGACGAGATCGAGCTGATCGCCTCGGAAAATATCGTCAGCCGCGCCGTCCTCGAGGCGCAGGGTTCGGTGCTGACCAACAAATATGCCGAAGGCTATCCGGGGCGGCGCTATTACGGCGGCTGCCAGTTTGTCGATATCGCCGAGCAGCTCGCGATTGACCGCATCACCCGATTGTTCGGCTGCGCCTTCGCCAATGTGCAGCCGCATTCCGGCGCCTCGGCCAATGCGGCGGTGTTCTTCGCGCTGATGAATCCGGGCGATACCTTTCTTGGCCTGAATCTGGCTGCCGGCGGGCATCTGACCCACGGCATGAAGATCAATTATTCCGGCAAGTGGTTCAACGCGGTCGCCTATAATGTGCGGCCGGACGACCACCGCATCGACATGGACGAGCTGCGCACGCTCGCGCATCAGCACAAGCCGAAGGTCATCATCGCCGGCGGCTCGGCCTATCCGCGCATCATCGACTTCAAGCGTTTTCGCGAGGTCGCGGATGAGGTGGGGGCCTATCTGTTCGTCGACATGGCGCATTTCGCGGGGCTTGTTGCCGGCGGCGTGCATCCGTCGCCGTTCCCGCATGCCCATGTGGTAACCACCACGACCCACAAGACGCTGCGCGGACCGCGCGGCGGCGTCGTGCTGACCAACGACGAGGAGATCGCCAAGAAAATCAATTCGGCGGTGTTTCCAGGCCTGCAGGGCGGGCCGCTGATGCATGTGATCGCGGCGAAGGCCGTGGCCTTCGGCGAGGCCTTGCGGCCGTCGTTCAAGGTCTACGCGAAGAACATCGTGGAGAACGCGAAGGCGCTCGCCGAAACCTTGAAGGCGGCTGGCTATGACATCACCTCGGGCGGCACCGACACCCACCTGATGCTAGTCGATCTGCGGCCCAAGCGGCTGACCGGCAAGGTGTCGGAAGCGGCGCTCGGGCGCGCGCATATCACCTGCAACAAGAACGGGATCCCGTTCGATCCGGAAAAGCCGACGATCACCTCGGGCATCCGGCTCGGTACGCCGGCCGGCACCACGCGCGGCTTCGGCGTCGCCGAATTCAAGCAGGTCGGCGACATGATCGCGGAGGTCCTCGACGTGCTGTCGCAGAAGCAGGCGGACGAGGATTCGCTGGTCGAAGCTGCGGTCCGCGACAAGGTGAAGGCGCTGGTCCAGCGGTTTCCGATTTATCAATAGGCGAAACGCGTCATGCGCTGTCCGAGCTGCGGCAGTCTCGATACCCAGGTGAAGGACTCGCGTCCGACCGAGGATTCCAACGCGATCCGGCGCCGCCGTGTGTGTCTGACCTGCCAGTTCCGCTTCACTACCTTCGAGCGGGTGCAGTTGCGCGAACTGGTGGTGATCAAGCGCAACGGCCGGCGCGTGCCGTTCGACCGCGACAAGCTGATGCGCTCGCTGCAGATCGCGCTGCGCAAGCGCAATGTCGATCCGGAGCGGCTTGAGCAGATGGTCTCTAAAATCGTCCGCGAACTGGAAAGTCTTGGCGAAAGCGATATCTCCACCGACGCCATCGGCGAGGCGGTGATGGCGCATCTGCGCGAACTCGACGATGTGGCTTATGTCCGCTTCGCCTCGGTCTATCGCAATTTCCGCGAGCCGAAGGATTTCGAGGACGCGCTCGCCGAACTCGCCAGCGAAGAGGATGGCAAGGCCGTACCGCCGCAGCGCAAGTGAGTGCCGCACCCGACGATCTTCGCTTCACGCAACTGGCGCTGACCCTCGGGCGGCGCGGGCTTGGCAACACATGGCCCAATCCCGCGGTCGGCGCGGTGGTCGTGAAAGAAGGCGTCGTGCTCGGACGCGGCTGGACCCAACCCGGCGGGCGCCCGCATGCGGAGACCGAGGCTTTGCGGCGTGCGGGCGAACGGGCACGCGGCGCGACACTTTACGTCACGCTGGAGCCCTGTTCGCATCACGGCAAGACGCCGCCCTGCGCGGATGCGGTCGTCGCGGCCGGAATTGCGCGGGTAGTCTGTGCGCTCGGCGACCCCAATCCGAAGGTGGCCGGCGACGGTTATGCGCGGCTGCGGGAGGCCGGCATAGCGGTGACCGAAGGCGTCTGCGCTGAAGAAGCGCGACGCGACCATGCCGGTCACATCCGCCGCATTCTCGATGGCCGTCCTTATGTCATGCTGAAGCTTGCGGTCTCGGCAGACGGCAAGGCGGCGCTGCCCGGCGGCAGGCCTGTCGCGATTACCGGCGAGGCGACGCGTGCGCGCGTGCATCTGATGCGTGCGATGAGCGACGCGATCCTTGTCGGGATCGGCACGGTGCTGGCCGACGATCCGGCGCTGACCTGCCGGCTTCCCGGAATGCTGAAGGCATCGCCGGTGCGGGTGGTGCTCGATCCGGGTTTGCGCATACCGGCGCGGTCGCAGCTTGTCTCCAGCGCCAGGGAGGTTCCGGTATGGGTCTTCTGTGCGAGTGACGCGCCGGCCGAGCCCGAGCGCATGCTGACCGGTCTTGGTGTGACGGTGATCCGGAGCCCGGCCGGTGAGGGCGGTCTCGATCTTCACGCGGTGCTGCGGGCGCTGGCGGAGCGCGGGATCACGCGGCTGATGGTGGAGGGCGGTCCCAAGGTCGCGGCTTCATTCCTGCGTGCCGGCCTCATCGACGAAGCGGTGCTGCTGCACGGATCGCTGACGATTGGGCCCGATGGCGTGGATGCGCTTGACGGGCTTGCGCTCGGCGCTCTAACCGCTTCCCCTGTTCTCGTGCTGTCCGATACCCAAACGATCGGTGGCGACAAACTCGAACGATATGAGCGGCGTTAGATGTTCACCGGCATTGTCACCGATATCGGCGAAGTCGCTTCGGTCGAAGCGAAGGCCGACGGGCTGCGACGCATTGTCATCGCTTGCAACTACGACCGCGACACGATTGCGATCGGTGCATCCATCGCCTGCGCCGGGGTGTGCCTCACGGTCGTGGAGACCGGGCTGACCGGAAACCGCACCTGGTTTGCGGTCGATGCCGCGGCCGAGACGGTCCGTCTCACCAACGTGCGTGAGTGGCAGAACGGCAGCCGGATCAATCTCGAGCGCGCGCTGAAGATCGGCGACGAGCTCGGCGGGCATATCGTCACCGGCCATGTCGATGGCGTCGCCACGATCAAGTCGCGTGAAGACCTCGAAGGCCAGGTGCGGTTTGTGCTCACGGCGCCGCAGGCGCTTTCTGCGTTTATTGCAAAGAAGGGGTCGGTGGCGCTGGATGGTGTGTCCCTCACCGTGAACGAGGTCGATGGCAATGACTTCTCGGTTATGATCATCCCGCACACGCTGGCGGTAACCACGCTGGAGAACTGGCAATCCGGCACAGCGGTCCATCTCGAGGTTGACATGATGGCGCGCTATGCTGCGCGTCTGATGGAGGCGCGGAGATAGCGCCCCTGGCGCCCTTGCGGTGCGCCGCGCGGTGTAGTTAGTGGCGCCGCAACGGAGATCAGGGAATGGCCGGGCCACGTCAGGCAAAGAGCGACAAAGCGGGCACGAGCGTGGCGGGCGCGAACCTTAAGGGCGCGCGCATCCTCGTCGTCGAGGCGCGCTATTACGAGAAACTGGCCGACGAACTTCTCACAGGTGCAACCCGCGCGCTGGACGCGGCGGGTGCTGCCTTTGACGTCATCACCGTCCCCGGCGCGCTCGAAATCCCGACCGCACTCGCCATCGCGCTCGATGCCGCCGCCGCAAAGAAGAAGCCCTATGACGGCGCGGTCGCGCTCGGCTGCGTGATCCTGGGCGAGACGTTTCATTTCGAAATCGTGTCGGAACAGTCGGCGCGCGGGCTGATGGATGTGTCGATCGCACGCAAGATTCCGATCGGCAACGGCATCCTAACCGTGGATACCGAGGCGCAGGCCTGGGCGCGCGCACGGGTGAGCGAAGGTGACAAGGGCGGTGGTGCCGCGCAGGCGGCGCTGGCGCTAATCGAAATCAAGCGCGCCGTCTCCAAAACCGCTGTCTCCAAGACCGCCGCTTCCAAGACTGCCGCCTCCAAGACCGCCGTTGCGAAGGCGAAGCGATGAACGCTCCGCGCAGCGACGAACGCAAGGACGAGCGCAAGGCTAACCGGCGTGGCGCCGCGAGGCTGGCCGCGGTGCAGGCGCTCTACCAGATGGACATTGCCGGGACCGATCTGAGCGAGATCCTCGCCGAATATGAGAGTCATCGCCTCGGCGGCGAGGTCGATGGCGACAAGTATCTGCCGGCCGATGCCAACCTGTTCCGCGAGATCGTGCGCGGCGTCGTCGCCGATCAGCGCGCGCTCGATCCGGTGATCGACAACGCGCTGACCAAGGGCTGGCCGCTGAAGCGGGTGGAGGCGCTGGTGCGCGCGGTGCTGCGCGCGGGCTGTTTCGAGCTGCAAAACCGCAAGGACATTCCCGCCCGGGTGATCGTCTCGGAATATGTCGACGTCGCCAATGCCTTCGTCGACCGCGACGAAACCGGGATGGTGAATGCCGTGCTCGACATGCTGGCGCGCAGTGCGCGGGTGGACGAGTTCGGCGCGTCTCCATAACCGGTATCCGCCATGCCGTCAGGCGAAGACGAACTGATCGGACGCTATTTCAGGCCGCTGGCGACGGCGCCGGGAGCGCTCGGACTCTCTGACGACACCGCCTTCTACACCCCGCCCGACGGCCATGACCTCGTTCTCACCGCCGACGCCATCGTATCCGGGATCCATTTCCTTCCCGACGATCCGCCGGAAACGGTGGCGCGCAAGGCGCTGCGGGTGAACTTGTCCGACCTCGCCGCCAAGGGCGCGCATCCGGCCGGCTGCCTGCTGACGCTGGCCTTGCCGGCGGGCATCGCCGAGGCATGGCTGCCTGGCTTCGCATCGGGGCTGCAATCGGATTGCGATCTGTTCGGCTGTCCGCTTTATGGCGGCGACACGGTGCGAACCGAGGGACCGGTGTGGCTCTCGGTGACGGCCTTCGGCATCCTGCCGCGCGGAACCATGGTCAGGCGCGCCGGCGCCAGGCCGGGCGACCGCATCGTCGTGACCGGCACGATCGGCGATGCCGCGCTGGGCCTTCGCATGCTGCGCGAGCCGGACCTGATCGGACAATGGTCGCTCGGCGAAGACGACGCAGCGCATCTCGCGGGCCGTTACAGAGTGCCGCAGCCTCGCAACGCGCTGGCGGATGCGGTGCGTGCATTCGGCTCGGCAGCAATGGATGTATCGGACGGGCTTGCCGGCGATCTTGCCAAACTGTGCGATGTCTCCGGCGTGTCGGCGCGGATCGAGGCGGCGCGCCTGCCGCTGTCGGCTGCGGCGTGCAAGGCGCTGGCGGCAGACCCGGGTTTGATCGAGTCGATCGGAACCGGTGGCGACGATTACGAGATCCTCGCCGCCATTCCCGCCGACAGGCTCGCGGCGTTTCGCGAGCAGGCCAACGCCGCCGCGATCCCGGTGACCGAGATCGGCGAAATCGTCGACGGCCGCACACCCGTGCGGGTGATCGGTGCCGACGGCACAGAGCTGACATTCGCGCGCGGCTCGTTCAGTCACTTCTGAATGTCTGCCAGAACATGGGCGCGCTACAAGAACGCCGGGGAGAGAGACGCCATGCATGACCGCACCGCAGTAAAGGCCGCGCCGACCGGCTGGGGCGTGTCCGGCAATGCGCGCGAGGCGCAGCTGCGCCGGCGTTTTCCGACCGTCGAGGATCTGCGCAAGGCCTCCGAGCGCCGGGTCCCGTCGCTCGGTTACGAAACCGTGGCGGGCGGTAACGGCCAGAATCTCGCCGTCAAGCGCAACGCCGACGCGCTGGATGCCATCCAGATGGCGCCGCGGACCGGCGGCGACCGGGGACCGGTTGCAACCGATGTCACGCTGTTCGGCCGGCATTATGCAGCGCCGCTCGGCATCGCCCCGATGGGATTGCAGAGCGTGTTCTGGCCCGGCGCCGAACGGCATCTGGCGCGCGCAGCGCAACGCGCCCGCATCCCCTATACCGCCGGGACCGTCAGCGGCATCGCGCTGGAGGAGGCCGCCAAACTCGCGCCGGACGTGGTCTGGTTCCAGCTTTACCGGCTGGCACGCGACGATCACAAGGTCGGCTTCGATCTGGTGCGCCGCGCGCAGGCCGCCGGCGTGCATGTGCTGGTGATGACGGTCGATACCCCGGGTCGGGCCAAGCGGCCGGGCGAATTGCGCAACGGACTGACGCTGCCGTTCCGCCCCACGCTGCACACCATCATGCAGGCGGCGGTGAGGCCGAACTGGATGCGCGCGCTCGTGAGCAACGGGCAGCCAAGCTTTCCTTGTCTTGCGCCATATTGCGGCGCCAATCCGAGCAAATCGGACATCGCCTGGTTCGCCCAGAACGAGGTCGGCGGCGCCTTCACCTTCGAGGAACTCAAGCGCTATCGCGACGCCTGGAGGGGACCGATGGTGATCAAGGGCGTGATGCATCCCGCAGATGCGGAAAAGGCGATATCCATCGGGCTCGACGGCGTTCAGGTGTCCAATCATGGCGGCCGTCAGCTCGAAGCGGCGCCGGCGGCGATCGACGTGCTGCCCGCGATCGTGAATGCCGTCGGCAACAAAGGAACCGTGCTGTTCGACAGCGGCGTGCGCTCGGGGCTCGATGCCGTGCGCGCGGTGGCGCTCGGGGCGCAGGCGGCGCTGGCGGGAAGGGCATTCCTCTATGGAATCGGTGCGGCCGGCGGCGACGGCGCCAGTTACGTGACCGACATGCTGGTGGAGGAAGTCTCGGTTGCAATGCGGCAACTCGGAACCCCTGACATCGCCGCATTGCGGGCGCTGTCGATCCGCCATCCGGGTGCATGGCAGTTCTGACTTGCCGTTTTCGCGCTGGTTTATATTCAACCGGCCGGATATGTAGGGCGCCCTTGCCGGGGATTCCTTCATGTCGGTAGCCGCCCAGGGCCCGCACCATCTGATTGACGACGCGCTGGCGCGTCGCAACGCGATCGTGCTGTCGATCGCGCAGGCGATGGCCGGCGGCAACAACACCGTATTGCTTGCGACCGGCGCCATCACCGGTGCGATGCTGGCGCCCGACAAGATTCTGGCGACGGTTCCGATCACCGTTTACGTCATCGGCATGTGGCTCGGCACGCTTCCGGTCGGTGCACTGGCCCGCCGCTTCGGCCGCCGCACCGCATTCCAGATCGGCACCATCTGCGGCGTACTGACCGGGCTGATCTGCTGCGCCGGCGTTCTCCAGGGTTCGTTCTTGCTCTTCAATATCGGCGCGTTTTTCTCCGGCCTCTACGCAGCCGCGCATCAGGCCTATCGCTTCGCCGCCGCCGACACCGCGAGTGACGCGTTCCGGCCGAAGGCGATTTCATGGGTGCTGGTCGGCGGGGTAGCTGCGGCCATCGTCGGTCCGCAGGTCGTGATTGCGACCAAGGACATGCTGTCGCCTTACCTGTTCGCGGCGACCTATCTCGCACAGGCGGCGATCGCCGTGGTCGCAGGGCTCGTCCTGATGCTGCTGAAAATCCCGATGCCTTCGGCGGCGGCGCGGGCCAATGCCGGGCGCCCGCTCTCCGAGATCGCGCGGCAACCGAAATTCATCGTCGCCGTGGCCTGCGGCATCGCCAGCTATTCGATGATGAATATGGTGATGACCGCGGCCCCGCTGGCGATGATCGAATGCAATCATACGGTCACCGATGCCGCGCTCGGCCTGCAATGGCATGTGCTTGGCATGTTCGTGCCGAGCTTCTTTACCGGGTCGCTGATCGCGCGCTTCGGCGTCGAACGCGTCATCGCCGCAGGCTTCGCGATCCTGCTGGCCAGCGCGGCGATCAGCATCGCGGGCATTACGCTGTGGCATTTCTGGGTCGGTCTCGTGCTGCTGGGGATCGGCTGGAATTTCGGCTTCGTCGGCGCGACCACGCTGGTCACCCAGACGCATCGGCCGGAAGAGCGCACGCGGGTGCAGAGCTTCAACGACTTCCTCGTGTTCGGCTCGATGGCGATCGGCTCCTTCGGTTCCGGCAAGGTGCTCGCGATCTATGGCTGGGCGGCTGTGAACGAAATCGTTTTCCCGGTGGTGCTGACGGCCGCGATGCTGCTCGGCTGGCTGGCGCTGAGGCAGCGTCGCAACCCTGTCTGAGCGACGCAACTTTCGGGGCACTTGCGGCAGCCGCTTCAGCGGCGCAATCTGCATATAGCTGCCGGGCCATCGTCGAGAGAACATGCCAATGCACAATGCCGTCCGTGTTTCCATCGCAGCCGCCATCGCAGCGTCAGCCCTCTGGGTGTTCCCCGCACAGGCGCAGACCTATCCGACGAAGCCGATCACCATGATCGTGCCTTATGCTGCCGGCGGCAGCGTCGATGCGGTCGCGCGCCTCGTGTCCGACCGGCTCGCGGCGAAACTCGGTGGGACCATCATCATTGAGAATGTGCCCGGCGCCGGCGGCGTGGTCGGAACCACGAGGGCGACGCGCGCGGCACCGGACGGCTACACGCTTCTGTTCTCTGTCGAGAGCACGATTGTGATTGCCAAACTCGTCTCGCCCAAGACCGTGCAATACGACGCGCTGACCGAGTTTCAGCCGATCTCGATGGTGGGGTCGTCGCCGCTGGTGCTGCTCGGCCGCAAGGATTTCCCGGCCAACAACCTCGCCGAGCTGATGAAGCTGCTGAAGGACAATCCCGGCAAGTACAATTACGCCACCTCCGGCGTCGGCACCTCGCTGCATGTCGCGGGCGAGATGATCAATGCCGAGGGCAAGGTGAACATGGTGCACGTGCCCTACAAGACCGGCGCGCAAATCCCGACCGACCTGATGGGCAACAATATCGACCTCGCGGTGCTGCCGCTGGTGATGGCGATGCAGAACGTGAAGGCGGGCAACATCAAGGCATTCGGGATCACCGAGCCGAAGCGGTTCGAACTCACCCCGGACGTGCCGAGCCTCGCCGAACATCCCGACCTGAAGAACGTGTCGGTCACCGTCTGGTACGGGCTGTTCGCGCCGGCCAAGACCGATCCGGCGATTGTCGAGAAGCTGCACAAGGCGCTGGCCGAGGTCGTGAAGGAGCCGGGTATCGTCGAGAAGCTGACGGCATCGAACCTGATTCCGGTCGGCAATTCGCCGAAGGAATTTGCCGAATTCCTGAAGGCGGAGAACGAGAAGTTTTCCGCGCTGGTGAAGGCCGCCGGCATCAAGGCCGAATAGTCGTGTTGGAGCCGATTGCGTTCGAGGTTCGCAGGCGCGCGATCGAGGCTGCGCAGGGCAGGGCGCCGTTCGACCTGCTGCTGCGCGGTGCGCGTATTGCCGATGTCGCGACCATGGAGATCCGCGAAGCCGATATCGGCATCGTCGGCCCGATGATCGCGAGTGTGCACGCGCCGGGTGCGTTCACGGAAGCCGCGGTGACTCACGACCTGTCGGGTCTGATCGTCGCCCCGGGCTTCATCGATGCCCATGTGCATGTCGAATCCTCGCACATGCTGCCGCATCGCTATGCCGAGGTGGTGGTGCCGCAGGGCACGACAACGATCTTCTGGGACCCGCACGAACTCGCCAATGTGCTTGGCCTCGACGGCATCCGCTATGCGGTCGAAGCGTCGCGCAATCTGCCGCTTCGCTTCATCGTGCAGGCGTCGTCCTGCGTGCCGGCGGCGCCGAGCCTTGAAATATCGGGCGCCGATTTCGTTGCGGACGACATCCGCGAATTGATGTCCTGGCCGGACGTGGCCGGGCTGGCCGAAGTCATGGACATGCGCGCGGTGCTGGAAGCGCAGCCGCGGATGATGGGCATCCTCGAAGCCGCCAACGCTTCGGGCAAGATCATCGAAGGGCATGCACGCGGCCTGACCGGGCCCGGCCTGATGGCCTATCTGTCGGCCGGCATTTCCGGCGACCACGAAATCACCTCGGGCGCCGATGCGCTGGAAAAGCTGCGGGCCGGCTTCACCGTCGAGATCCGCGGTTCGCATGACTATCTGCTGCCCGACGTGGTCGCGGCCATCAACACGCTGCCGGTGATCCCGACCAGCCTGACGATCTGTACCGACGACGTGTTCCCGGATTATCTGGTCGAGCATGGGGGCATCAATGACGTGCTGCGGCGGCTGATCCGCTACGGGCTCGATCCGCTGCAGGCGATCCGCTGCGCCACCATCAACAACGCGATCCGGCTGCGCCGCGACGATCTCGGTCTGGTCGCGGCGGGCCGGCGCGCGGACCTGGTTGCTTTGTCCGATCTGACTGCGGTTGCGGTGGAAGCGGTCTATAGCGGCGGCCGCCACGTCGCTCAGGGGGGACAGCTGATCGTCCCGCTGGCGGATACGCCACCGCCGCTCGTCAACACGATGAAGGTCGGTCCGCTGACGGCCGACGACTTCCGCATTCGTGTGCCGGGCGTCACCAACGGCCCGGCGCTGATCCAGGCCATCAAGGGCGCGCGCTTCAACTCGTGGAGCGAAGTCGAGGTCGAGGTGCGGGACGGCTTCGCTTTGGTGCCGTCGGATCTCAGCGTGATGGCGATCGTGCATCGCCACGGGCGCAACGATCCGAGGCCGCAGCTCGCCATCATCGAGGGGTGGGACCGCTGGGGTGGCGCTTTCGCCACCTCCTATTCGCACGATTCCCACAACCTGATCCTGTATGGCCACGACCCGGAGGAACTCGCGCTTGCAGCCAATACCGTGATCGGCATGCAGGGCGGCATCGTGGTGGTCAGGGATGGGCAGGTGGCCGCGCAGCTCGCCTATCCGGTCGCCGGGATGCTGTCGCTGGGCGACCCGGACGACGTGGCGGCTGCCCACAAGCGCATCGTCGAGGCCGCGGGCGAAATCTGCGCCTGGCAACCGCCTTACCGGACCTTCAAGGCGCTGAGCGGCCAGTCGCTGGCCTGCAATCCGGGTCCGCATCTCACCGACCTCGGGCTGACCGACGGGACCACCAAGGACATCCGGCCGATGCTGATCCGGGCAGGTGACGTTCACTGAGCTTGTCACCGGGCGTGTCATGGAGCTAGTCGGGATGGGCCGAGGCACGACGGAAATGAGGCCGGTAGGCCAAGGCTTGCGCGCAGCGCGCAAGTCTTTGGCGAGCCCCCGAAAACCCCAAGGAAATCGGCGATTTCCCCGGTTGCTTTGCAAATTCCTTTTTGGCAATGTCCGCGCGATTTTGAGGCAGGGCGGAGGCGATTCCGCACGTCCGGCATCAATGAAGCACAGCCGGACTTGGGGAAGTTCCGGCACATTCAAGTCCAATCGAGGGTTACTATGACAGCTTTGTGGGTGATCATCGCCTGCGGTTTGCTTGCCATTGTCTATGGCATCTGGGCCACGATGTCGGTGATGAAGGCCGATGCCGGCTCGGCGAAAATGCAGGAGATCGCCGCCGCCGTCCGTGAGGGCGCGCAGGCCTATCTGAAACGCCAGTACACCACGATCGGTCTGGTCGGCGTGGTGATCTTCGTCGTCGTCGGGCTGCTGCTCGGCTGGCTGGTCGCGATCGGCTTTGCCATTGGCGCGATCCTGTCCGGCGCCGCGGGCTTCATCGGCATGAACGTGTCGGTGCGCGCCAACGTCCGCACCGCGCAGGCCGCGGTGAAGTCGCTGGCGGGTGGACTGGAGATCGCCTTCAAGGCCGGCGCCATCACCGGCATGCTGGTCGCAGGCCTCGCGCTGCTTGGCGTCGCCGTCTATTACATGATCCTGACCGGCCCGCTGGCGCTTGCGCCGAACAGCCGCGTCGTGGTCGACGCGCTGGTGGCACTCGGGTTCGGCGCCTCGCTGATTTCGATCTTCGCCCGTCTCGGCGGCGGCATCTTCACCAAGGGTGCGGACGTCGGCGGCGACCTCGTCGGCAAGGTCGAGGCCGGCATTCCCGAAGACGACCCCCGCAACCCGGCCACCATTGCCGACAACGTCGGTGACAATGTCGGCGACTGCGCCGGCATGGCGGCCGACCTGTTCGAAACCTATGCGGTGACCGCGGTCGCCACCATGGTGCTGGCCGCGATCTTCTTCGCCGGCCAGCCGGTGCTCTCTTCGATGATGATCTATCCGCTCGCGATCGGCGCGGTCTGCATCATCACCTCGATCGCAGGCACCTTCTTCGTGAAGCTCGGCGCCAACCAGTCGATCATGGGCGCCCTGTACAAGGGTCTGATCGCCACCGGCTTGCTGTCGCTCGTCGGCGTCGCGATCGTGACGCACATCATGCTTGGTTTCGGCACCGTGCTGAAGACCGGCGGCGGCGTGACCTTCACGTCGACGGCGCTGTTCATCTGCGGCGTCGTCGGACTCGCGGTCACCGGCCTGATCATCTGGATCACCGAATACTACACCGGCACCAATTTCCGTCCGGTGAAGTCGATCGCCGAAGCCTCGGTGACCGGGCATGGCACCAACGTGATCCAGGGCCTCGCCATTTCGATGGAATCGACGGCACTGCCGGCGCTGGTGATCATCGCCGGCATCCTGGTCACCTACGCGCTGGCCGGCCTGTTCGGCATCGCCATTGCGACCACCACGATGCTGGCACTAGCCGGCATGATCGTTGCGCTCGACGCCTTCGGCCCGGTCACCGACAATGCCGGCGGCATTGCCGAAATGGCCGGTCTGCCGAAGGAAGTGCGCAAGTCGACCGACGCGCTGGACGCTGTCGGCAACACCACCAAGGCGGTGACCAAGGGCTACGCGATCGGCTCCGCCGGTCTCGGCGCGCTGGTGCTGTTCGCGGCGTATAACGAAGACCTGAAATACTTCATCGCTGCGAAGAACCCGTATTTCGTTGGCGTCGCTCCGGACTTCTCGCTGAACAATCCGTATGTCGTGGTCGGCCTCCTGTTCGGCGGCTTGCTGCCGTACCTGTTCGGCGCGATGGGCATGACCGCGGTCGGCCGTGCAGCCTCCTCGATCGTCGAGGAAGTCCGCCGGCAGTTCCGCGAAAACCCTGGCATTATGAAGGGCACCAGCAAGCCGGATTACGGCCGCGCCGTCGACCTTCTGACCAAGGCTGCGATCAAGGAAATGATCATCCCGTCGCTGCTGCCGGTGCTGTCGCCGATCTTCGTCTATTTCGCCATCTACTTCATCGCGGGCGGCGGAGCGGCCGGCAAGTCGGCGGCCTTCTCGGCGGTCGGCGCGATGCTGCTCGGCGTGATCGTGACCGGCCTGTTCGTCGCGATCTCGATGACCTCGGGCGGCGGTGCCTGGGACAACGCCAAGAAGTACATCGAGGACGGCCATTTCGGCGGCAAGGGTTCCGAGGCCCACAAGGCTGCGGTGACCGGCGACACCGTCGGTGATCCCTACAAGGACACGGCCGGTCCGGCGGTTAATCCGATGATCAAGATCACAAACATCGTGGCGCTGCTGTTGCTCGCCATCCTCGCGCACTGACGCGGCGAGCAACTCTCCGAAACGTAAGAGCCCCGCGAAAGCGGGGCTCTTTTTTTGAAAAGATTGCCTCGAACTGCAAACCGTCGGTTGGGCCGTGATCCAGTCCGGGTCAGGCCGGCATCGCGTTGGATGACGCGCCGAGGGGCAGGCCGGTTGCGCGATGCGCTGCATTGGCAATCTTCGCGGCGGTCGCATCCTGAAACGGTTGCGCCAGCACAGTAATGCCGAGCGGCATCCCGTCGCTCCTGAATCCCGAAGGCACAGCGGTGCCGCACATTTCCAGCAGATTGACGAAGTTCGTGTAGATGCCGAGTCTCGCATTGAGACGGATCGGATCGGCCAGCACATCGCTTGTCCGATAAACGGTCGGCGTTGTCGGGAGCATGGCGACATCGAAATCCTCGAAGATCCGTCGCGCCTGCCGCTTCAGATCTGCAAGCTCGTGAATCGCCCGATAGACATCGACCGCCGTCCATTCCTGCGCGGTATCGAGGATGGCGCGCGTCACCGGATGGAGTTCGTCGACACGCCCGTTGACGACCTGATCGACGACGGCCTTGCGCTCGGCAAGGAACGGTCCCTCGTAGAGCATGCGCTGAACCTTGTCGAAGGGCGTGTAGTCGAATTCGATCGCCGTTCCGCCGAGGCGCTCCAGCCGGCTTACCGCTTGCTCGTACAGATCCGCAGCGTCGGTATCGCCGAAGAAATCCAACTGGCTCGCGCGTGGCACTCCGAAACGGAAGAATGTGTCGAGCGGAGTCTGATCGAGGTTGCAGGTGTCCGCCTCGCGCTTCGAAAACAGGTCGTCAGGATCGTAGCCGGAAATCAGGTCCAGAACCGACATGCCGTCAGCGACCGTCAGCGCGAAAACTGAAATCGTTTCCAGCGTCTTCGCAGTGCCGCCGCCGACCACCGAGGTATTGCTGACCAATCCCGGTGTCGGCTTCACACCCACGATATTGTTGAACGCAGCCGGGACCCGCCCGGAGCCGGCGGCGTCATTTCCCAGGGCGAATGACACCAGGCCCGCGCCAACCGCGACGCCGGAGCCGGAGCTTGAGCCGCCTGGAATGAAGTCCGGGTTGAACGGATTGCGCGCGACTCCATAGGGGCTGCGGACGCCGACCAGTCCCACAGCGAGCTGATCCATATTGGTCTTGCCGATGACGACGGCGCCGGCGGCGATGAGCCGCGCTACGGCCTGTCCGGTACCCAACGCTATGCTGCGCGCGGGCGGGAAACCGCTGGTGCTCGGCAGGTCGGGGACGTCGATATTGTCCTTGATCGCACAGGGGAGGCCCCAGAGCGGCGCATCGCGCGAGACATGCCGCTCGATGGCATCGCAGCGCGCCAGCGCTTCCTCTCGCGGGACCAGGTGGATCCAGACATGGTCGTCGCCGCGCGCGGCGATCCTGTCGTAGACCGCGTTGATGACCTCGCGCGGCGACAGCGCGCCGGAACCATACCCTTGCCGAAGTGTCGTGAAATCAAGACTGCCGTCCGCCGCCGACCAAGCCACGTCCTCACCCCTGTAATTTTTTGAATGTCGAATCCGGTGTCAGACTCGGACCAGCGATCGGTAGTCGAGCTGGCGATGGAACCAGAACCGGTATCCTGCCATGTCTTTCTTCATGGCGACGCTGAGTTCGGGCTGATACAGCGGAATCCGCGGGACTTCTTCGAAGGCGATGTCGATGAATGCCTTGGCGCTGGTGTCGTATGCGCTCATGTCGCCCTCCGCAGCCTGCGTGCGGGCTGCGTTGATGAGCTGATCCATCGCCGGATTCTTGTAGCTCATCGTGTTGAACAGCGCATTCTGGCCGTGATAGCACCAATAAAAGAAGTAATCGGCGTAATCGAGCCATCCCGAAAAGAAGTTGGAGATCATCGGCATCTCCTTTTTCAGGAGTTCGCCGCGCCAGTTGGCGCCCGGCACTTTGTTGATGCTGGCTCGGATTCCGATCTGCCCCAGCGATTCCTGAACCAGGATGGAGAGCGGCTCGTTGATCGCCGCTGCGCCGAGGTCGTAGGACAGCGTGGTCTCGAAGCCTTGCGGGTAGCCTGCTTCGACAAGCAGTTGCTTGGCCTTGGCCATATCGGTGTTGTAGCCATGCGGCTGTGGCCAGTCGCTGCTGGTGGCTTTGTTGGTCGCAGCTCCATAGAGTGGCCTTGCAATGCCGTAGAGCACCGCGTCCATGATCTTCTGGTAGGGAATGGCGTAGGCGACAGCCTGCCGGACCTTGACGTTATCGAACGGCGGCTTGGTTACGTTCATCCCGATATACTGGATGCCGTTGCTGATCGGCGTCGACACCATTTTCAGCTGATTGAGTTGCTTCAGTTCGACAAAATCCTTGGCAGGGATATCGAACGAGATGTCGGCGTCGCCTCGCTCCATTAGCGCCCGGCGCGTACCGGCGGATGGCACGATGCGCCAGATCACGCGCGCAAAATCCGGTCTCTTGCCGCTGCGCCAGCCGTCGAAGCGCTCGTAAACGACCTCCGATCCCGGCACGGCTTTGGCCACCTTGTAGGCGCCGCCGCCGGCAACGTTATTCTTGGTATATTCCAGGCCCCACGGATCCCTTTCCGTGGCGTTCTTCTTCACCTGTTCGGAATTCATGATACTTGGAACGATGGTGGCGATCACCGGCAGCGCCAGCCTGTCCTTGCGAATGAAATCGACGCGGAACGTATGGTCGTCGACCGCGACGAATTGTTCCGGCTTCTCCAGCGAGCCGACTTTCATGGTGAAGGTGGGAAAGCCGCCGACGGTGACCGCGCGATCGAACGACCATTTCACGTCCTTCGCGGTGACCGGCGTGCCGTCGTGGAATGTTGCGTCCTTGCGCAGCTTGAACGTGACCGACATCGGGCCGGCTGTCCATTCCTCGGCAAGCTCCGGCGTGAACTTGTCCTTGTCGTAGCTCTCTACGCCATTATCGAGAGTCTTGAAGCCATGCGAGATCAACCGGTCGTAACAATTCCATGCCACCTCGTAGCCGGGCCGATTGGTGCCCACGCCCTGAATGTCGAAATTGTTCGGTGCGTTTTCCGAGACCAGCACCATCGTATCGCGACGACTCTGCGCCCGGGCCGGTCCGGTCAGGCCGGACGTCGACGCGTCCGTTCCGAGCGCGACCGTGGTCGCCGTCATTGCCTTGATGAACTTGCGGCGATCCATGACCCAAACCTCTTTGCCGGAATGCGCTTCAAACAAAGCTGATCACAAACGAAATTGATCCAGAAGATCAAAATATCTTGCAGGGCGTTGCCGTTTCAGCAACGCTCGATCACGCCAGAGATTTGCTGTTCAATCATGCGGCAGCGCATGCCGCTTTCATGTTCAAATCACTCATCGCGGTTCGGAGAATTCGGAATGTCGCTTACGCATCTGCGCTACTTCGATGAGGTCGTTCGGACCGGCTCGATCCGCCTGGCAGCGGAACGCCTTCGCATCACGCCGTCGGCCATCAGTCGGCAGGTGAAGAAGATCGAAGACCAGATTGCGGCGCCGCTATTCGTCCGCAATGCGCGCGGCGTCGTGTTGACATCAGCCGGCGAATTGTACGCCAGCTATGCGCGCGCAGCGCTGGTTGAACGCGATCGCATTCATGGGGAAATCGATGACCTGAAAGGATTGCGGCGCGGCCACGTGCGCATCTGCTCGGCAGAGGGCATCGTCGACGAACTCACGGCCGCGATCGCCAGCTTTCGCGCCCGCCACCCGGGCGTCACCTTCCATCTCGTCGTCGTCGGATCCGAGCAAATCCATCAGATACTGGGCGCGGGCGATGCCGATGTCGGAATTGCCTATACCGCAACCGCGCAACCCGGCATTCGATTCGCATCGCGACGCCGGGCTCCGATCTTTGCGGTGATGACACGAGAGCATCCGCTGGCAGCCGCGCGGCGCCTTTCGCTCGCTGCGACCATGGCGCATCCGATCGCTGTGCCGGACAAGACGTTTGGTCTTCGCCGGCTGCTCGACAGTCAGTGTCAGGCGAGCCGGCTCACGCTGCGGCCGGTGATGGAGGCCAATTCGATTCAGGCGCTGCGAATGTTTGCCCGGTCTGGTGGGGGCGTCACCTTTTTGCCGTTGGTCACCATTCGGCGTGACATCGAACAGCGCGCCGTGGTGGCCGTGCCGATGACGAGCGACCGGCAATTGGATAAAGGGACGCTGGATGTCTGCGTTTCGGAAAGCCGGAAGCTTCCCAAGGTTGCAGCGACATTCGTCGCGCATCTGCAGCTATCGCTGATGGAACTCGGCGCGTCGCTGGCCTAGCCGGTTCGCATGCAGTCTGCTGCCGCGCTGCGAACCGCTAGTTCTGCAGACCGACGATCTTGAAGATGTAGGTGAGGTAGGACATCTCGCTGCCGCCGGTCGGCGTGGTCTTGCTGACGAAGTCGAAGACCTTGCCGTCCTTGATGCCGTAATCGGCCAGCCGGTTGACGCGGCGCTCCTTGTCGAAATAGACGGCGATGACCCGCTGATCGACGACCTTCTGCGGCATGAAGGCCGCGGCTTTCTCGCCCCGCTGGGAAATGTAGTAGAAGACCTCGCCGGTCACGGTCGCGACGGTGGAGGGGGTGCCGAGCACGATCAGGACCTGTTCCTGGCTCGAGCCGAGCGGGATCTGTTCGAGCGCACCTTCGGGCACCACATAGCCGCGCTGGAAGGTCTGTTCGGTGGCCCCGCAGCCGGCAAGCGCCAGCGCACAGGCCAGCGTCAGCGCAACTGCGCCGGTGCTACGGCGTCGGATGATCCGCGCCCATATACCGCTCCCGAACCTCATGTTGGCTCGATTAGCCCCCAAAGCCAGCGATTGCAACGTCTTGGCACTGGCGATACGCCCCAACCGGACCTAGAACAGGACCGATGCTGACGATATTTCGCCGGAACCCCCAAGCTCCTACCATCGAGGCGCTCTATGGCGCCATCGTGGCGCAAGCCCGCGCTCCTGTCTTCTACCGCGATCTCGGGGTCGCAGACACCGTGAATGGACGGCTCGATTTGCTGATGCTGCATCTGGGCCTCGCATTCGACCGGCTGTCGCGCGGCGAGGAACCGGCCAAAGCCGCGGGGCAGGCGGCTTTCGACCGATTTTGCCAGGATATGGACGACCATCTGCGGCAGGACGGGATCAGCGACCTGAGGGTGCCGAAGGATATGCGGCGCCTCGCGGCAGCTTTTTTTGGCCGGCAGCGGGCTTATATCTCGGCTTTGAAGGCCGGCGATCGCGACGCCTTGCGGTCGGCGCTCTGCCGGAACGTCTATGCGGACGAGGACCGGCCGGGTCTGGATGGACTGACCGCCTATGTCGAGGCGGCCGCGCGGGGCCTGGACGGTCAGGATGCGACGGCGATTGCCAGCGGCCGGATCGCCTGGCCCGACCCTGTCCCGCAAGCGGGAGGACTGCCATGACACACCCCGATCAGCCGCCATGGAGCCATCGCATTGCGCTGGCCGAGGTCCCCGACGAGGGACTGCATGTCGCGCTCGAGGCCGATGCCGATGTCCGCGCCATCCTCGCGCGCACGGCGAACCTGCGCGAGCTACCCCGTCTGGAAGCGAGTTTCGATTTGCGCCGGAAGGGCGCGGGCGTTCTTCATGTGACGGGTGAAGTGATTGCGACGGTTGGTCAGAACTGCGTGGTGACGCTTGATCCGGTTGAGCAAAATCTGCATGAGCTGGTCGACATCACGTTCTCGCCGGACGCTGCGGACACGCTGGGCGACGGCGATGGCGAGGCCAGCTTCGCCATGACGGATAGCGACGCGCCGGAACCGCTGGCGGACGGATATGTCGATCTCGGCGCCATCGCCACCGAGTATTTCCTGCTTGGAATCGATCCCTATCCGCGCAAGGACGGCGCGGTGTTCGAATCCGAGGTGGCAAGGGATCCGCGGGAAAGTCCGTTCGCGGCGCTGGCGGAACTCGCTGACCCGCAGAAAAAGCGACCGCCGGAGAGGAAATAGGCGCGGTGGTTGTATCCTCCGCGACAATGGCTATGGTCCGCGCCCGTGCCGGGTTCCGCCGCCTTCCTTTGTTCCCGGGCCACCGGCAATGGAGCCACTAGGGTCGGCAATGCCAGACAAGGTTCGCATCGCGCTCGATGCCATGGGAGGCGACCATGGCCCGTCCGTGGTCATTCCCGGCGCGGCGCTCGCGCAGGTGCGCCATCCGGATACCGAGTTTGTTTTCTTTGGCACGGCGCCCGAGATCGAGGCGGCGCTTGCCGCGCATCCGAAACTGAAAGCGGCGTCGCGCGTCATCCATACCGACGTTGCCGTGAAGATGGACGACAAGCCGAGCCAGGCGCTTCGCCAGGGGCGAGGGAAGTCGTCGATGTGGCTCGCGATCGACGCGGTGAAGCAAGGCGAGGCCGATGTGGCGGTGTCGGCTGGCAATACTGGCGCGCTGATGGCGATGGCCAAAATCCATCTGCGAACGATGGCCGGAATCGAGCGTCCGGCGATCGCGGCGATCTGGCCGACGCTACGCGGCGAATCGGTGGTGCTCGATCTCGGCGCCAATATCGGTGCCGATGCGCAGCACCTGATCGACATGGCGGTGATGGGCAGCGCGATGGCGCGCATCCTGCTCGATATCGACCGGCCGACCGTCGGGCTTCTGAATATCGGCGTTGAAGAAGTTAAGGGTCTGGATGAAGTGCGGGAGGCGGGCCGTATTTTGCGCGAGCGCGACTTGCCGCACCTCCAATATTCGGGTTTCGTCGAAGGCGACGACATCGGCAAGGGTACGGTCGACGTGGTGGTAACCGAAGGTTTCGCAGGCAATATCGCGCTCAAGGCGGCCGAAGGAACGGCGCGCCAGATCGCGGGCTATCTCAAGGCCGCGATGAAAGAGACCGTATTCACCCGGATCGGCTATCTGTTTGCCCGCGGTGCGTTCCGCAAACTCGCGGCCAAGATCGACCCGAGCCGCGCCAATGGCGGGGTCTTTGTCGGCTTGAACGGGATCGTCATCAAGAGCCACGGCGGCGCCGATGCAAACGGGTTTTCCGCCGCGGTCGATATCGGCTACCAGATGGTGCGCAACGATCTGAAGGCCAAGATCGAACAGGCGCTGGTGCCCGAAGCCCGCGTGGTGGCTGAACTGCCTGAGGCCGGAGCGGCATCGTGACATTGCGGTCCGTGATTATCGGCTCCGGCTGCTACCTGCCGGAGCGCGTCCTGACCAATGCCGAACTCGCGACCCGGGTCGACACGTCCGACGATTGGATCGTGCAGCGCACCGGCATTCGCGAACGCCATGTCGCCGCCGATGGCGAATTCACGTCCCATCTCGGCATCAAGGCGGCACTGGCGGCGCTCGCCGATGCGGGACTGGCGCCGCAGGATATCGACCTGATCGTATGCGCGACCTCGACGCCCGATAACACCTTTCCGGCAACCGCCGTGTCGATCCAGGCCGGTCTTGGCATCACCGGCGGCTTTGCCTTCGATATCCAGGCGGTCTGCTCGGGCTTTGTCTATGGCCTCGGCACCGTCGATGGATTGCTGCGGAGCGGGCTGGCCAAACGGGCTCTGCTGATCGGCGCGGAGACGTTCTCACGCATTCTCGACTGGACCGACCGCACCACCTGCGTCCTGTTCGGCGATGGCGCCGGCGCCGTCGTGATCGAGGCGCAGGAGCAACCCGGCGCCATGACCGACCGGGGAATCCTGACCACGCATCTGCGATCCGACGGCCGCCACAAGATGAAGCTGTATGTCGACGGCGGCCCGTCCTCGACCCAGACCGTCGGTCACCTGCGCATGGAAGGCAAGGAGGTCTTCAAGCATGCGGTCTCGATGATAACCGACGTGATCAAGGATGCATTCAAGGCCACCGGCTACACCGCGCACGATCTCGACTGGTTTGTGCCGCATCAGGCCAATCGCCGCATCATCGACGGATCGGTCATCAAGCTCGGGCTCGATCCGGCCAAGGTGATCATCACCGTGGACCGCCACGGAAATACCTCGGCCGCCTCGATTCCGCTCGCGTTATGCGCGGGCATTGCCGACGGTCGCATCAAAAAGGGCGATCTGGTGATGTTCGAGGCGATGGGCGGCGGCTTTACCTGGGGTGCGTCGCTGGTTCGGATGTAAAAAGTTACCCATCCGTCGATGCCGCAACGCGGCGTGAATATCCCGCATCGTGATACCCGGGTCGCCTAATCGCGGCTTGGCAGCCTTTCTTCGGTTGACCGTGGAAAAGTAAGTCCATATCGTCTTGTAAAATAACAAGGATCGCCGAGTAGGGGCTGCGGGGCGATGACGGCAAAAACAGTTACACGAGCGGATCTGTGTGAGGCGGTTTACCAGAAGGTGGGACTGTCACGGACGGAGTCTGCCACCCTGGTCGAGCAGGTCCTCAAGGAAATCACCGATTGCCTTGAGCGCGGCGAGACCGTGAAGCTTTCGTCGTTCGGCTCCTTCGTCGTGCGCAAGAAGGGACAGCGGGTCGGCCGTAATCCGAAGACCGGCAAGGAAGTTCCGATTTCCCCGCGCCGGGTCATGGTGTTCAAACCGTCCGCCATTCTCAAGCAGAAGATCAACGGCGACAGCGGTCCGGACGTCGCCGACGATACCGACAGTCACTGACGCAACTGATTGGGGGCTTGGTTGGATAAGGCGCCCGACGCATTTCGCACCATCAGCGAAGTGGCTGACGACCTGAAGGTCCCGCAGCACGTGCTGCGGTTCTGGGAAACCCGCTTCAACCAGATCAAGCCGATGAAGCGCGCGGGCGGCCGCCGCTATTACCGGCCCGATGACGTCGATCTGCTGCGCGGCATCCACCATCTGCTGTATGGCGAGGGATATACCATCCGCGGCGTGCAGCGGATCCTCAAAGACCAGGGTCTGAAATTCGTTCAGAATGTCTGGCAGCCCGGCGCCGAACAGCCGGTTCATGGTCCGGTCGACGATGACGACCATCCGGAAGAACCGGTTCCGGAGGAGACTCTTGCCCCATCGCGTCTGCAGGCAACGCCCGCCGCCATCCGTGCCCAGATGTCGCGCGAGGATCTGCGGCGGCTGCAGGCGACGCTGTTCGAACTGAGCGAGTGCCGCCGCCTGCTCGACAATGCGATGGAGAAGACGGCGTCAGACTGACTCAGGTCCGCCGATCGCAAGGCGCGGCCCGTCCGCACGGCGCTATCGTTTGAGATGCCCTACGGCGGACAGGCCCGGAGCGTGGCCGCGCCTGCTTCTCAGTCGCACCGCAATCCCCGGCGGTTCACGCGCTGGTGAGGCCGCCGGGGTTTTTTCTCAGGATGCCTTCGCGTCCGGCGCGTTCTTCGGCTCGCGTAGGTAATAATTGGCATCGCGGCCCTTCACGAGGCGGCGGATCGTACGCCGCATGGTCTCGTTGCGGCGCAACGGTTCAACCGCGGCTGACGCGGCGCGAAACGCTGCCACTTTGGCACTATCGAGCGCCGGATTCACACCCGGCGCGCTCTGTGGCATGCCGAAGCCGCGCAGCATGGCGTTGACCGCAAAGATGTCGTTCCTCCGGCGCACGGCGTCGGATTTCCAGGTCAGCGACAGCGAGATCGAATAGCTGTCGGCGGTACGCACCCAGTGCGGCCATTGATACGGCACGAAAACGCCGTCGCCAGGCTTCAGCTTGTAGGTGGTGCATTTCGCATCGAACCGCGCTTCGTAGGGCAGGTTGCGATGCTTGATCGCGCTCGATTCCAGCGCCTCCTCGGAGGCGATCGATCGATCGCGGTTGTCGTAGACGTGGAAGAATTTGTCGCCGTGAATCTGGAAGAAGAAATTCTCGTCGGCGTCGGCGTGGAACGGCGTCGTCGAATTGGCCGACGACACGAAGATGAAGCCGCGGATATCCTCGAAGCCCGCGGCCTTCAGGCTGTCATGGCCGCGGGTGCGCGCGACCTCCATCAGCGCATCCTCGATCAGCTTGCGATAGGCGGGATCCTGCTCGACCGATTTCAGCACCATCCAGGCTCCGGCGCTCTCGATGTTGCGCACGATCTCTTCCGGCGCGAGATCGACCGTTGGTGTGGTCTCGGGCGTCTGGCTGATCGCAGCCTTGCCGGAATTATATTCCAGCCGGTCGCGCGGCAGCTGGCGCACAAGCTCGGCAAGAACCGGCAGGGTCAGCAGCGGATTGCCGACAAAATGATGCTTGAGCCCGAACGGCAGGTTCGGAAAGTCGTGCGTCAATGCGGCCGTGTCGGTCGGCTCGAAGAACGTCATGGCAGCTTCTCCCTGATCCGGCGGATGGCTTTGAGGAAATCGATGGTGCGCATGCGGGCGCCAACCAGCGCCCTGATGGCGAGGGCGCTGGGTTCACGCCGCGACAGCGGTACGAACACGTCGGCGATCTCGATGCGCTCGCGCCAGATGTGATCGATCATCGGGTGTTCGCCGTCGGCGGTGGAATCGGCGAAGGCGATGGCGGGATCGGCACATAGGTGCCGGGTGAGGTCGAGCGTGAGCTGAACGCCGGGGGATGTCCGCGCCTCGCTTTCGTCCATCGCAATCTTGAAGAAGAAGGCGCGGCCGGCATCGCGCAGGATCAGGCCGGAGGCGAGGGTCTCGCCATTGCGGGTGAGGCTAACGATCTCGAACTGCCCGGTTGCGGCGAGTGCGGAAGCCGCTTCGCGGATGAAGGCGGCGTCACCGCCATGCCGCAGGAGTGCGGTGCCGCGGTTGCCTTTCCACCCTTTGTCTTCCAGCGTCAGAAATGCCTCGAGCGCGGGTCCGATGCGCTCCGGTTCCGATGCCACTTCGAACACCACCGGCCCGGTATCCTCCAGCCGGTGACGCTGACGGCGCAATTCCTTCAGCTTCTTAGCCGACAGCGCGTCGCGCAGGACCGTCTCCGCGTCCTTGCGCGCATCGAGGCCGGCCCGGCGGAAGCTGCGCAGGATCTCCGGTGTCAGGCCGCGCCGCTCCAACGCCGCGCGCATCGCGGCATAGGCCGCGCCGTCGGTCGGAATGTTCTGCAGCAGCAACGCGCGCGCGCCGGCGGCTTTCGCCCCATCGAGCAGCGCGCCGGCCGCCTCGATCGGACAATCGCGATCAAGCAGCGGCGCCGAGAACGGCGCATAGGCATTCCAGGATACCAGCAGCGGCACCGGCAACGAGAGCGCGCGGCTGGCCCAGCGCACCGGCATCAGGCCGGTCAGACGATCCGGAGCGGTGGTGTCGAACGCCGTCAGCGCCAGCGCATCGTTGCGGCCGCGTGCGTGGCGCGACACGGCCAGCGCCCAGAACGGCAGGTAACAGGCATTCGGCTCGACCGCATCCGCGGCGAGGGCTGTCCAGTCCGGGATCGAGACCGAGGCGAGCGCGGTCAGGGACGATGGCGCCGCCGGCGCCGACGTCACCGGACGGGCGTGCCTCTGCCGCGCGGCTGAAGCGGCGCCGTGAACCTGATCCACATGGATCGGGGCACTCATGCGAAAACCTGGGCCATGATCGTGATCGATGGCCGTGAGATAAGCCCGAACCGTGACCGTCGGCTTTACCCGGTGGCTTCGCGCGCGGCTTTGGCGCCGGACAGTTAACGAACCGATGCTCCGACAGATGAAAGCCGGCGGCAGGTGTTGCAGCGGGGCCGCATAACGAATTCGTAACGCTAATTGCGGCCGAAATTCCTCGCATTTACCTCAAATTCGCCCGGACCCGGCGCGATTGAACCGGCCGAGGCCCGGACGCGACCAACGGTTATCGGGCTTTTGCAAGGGAATGCCGCTATGCCGCTGACCACGTTTCAGATTTCGCAGCTCAAGACGCTTCTCACCGGCGAGATGCCGCTGAAGGTGTTCTGCGACACGATCGAGGGCGAGAAGCTGTGCTGGAGCGGCCTGGTCGGAATCCGCGCCAACGAACTTCGCTCCACCGTGACGCTCACGGAGCGGGGACGCGCCGCCATCGCCGGCCTCGACTGATCCAGCTTTGCAAGATCCAGGCGCGGTGCTGTGCCCGCGCCTGAACGTGAGATCGACTTCGCTCAGGCAAATTCCTGCTGATGCACCCAGGCCGCCTGGCGCGGCGGCTGCTTGGTGCGATCCCATTCATCCAGCATGGCAGGCGCGATCTTCTTCAATTCCTCGAGCTGACCGGGCTTCGACGTCATGTAGGTGACCTCGCAGCGGTTGCCGCTCGGGTCGAAGAAGTAGATGGACTGGAAGACCGCGTGATCGGTCGGACCAACTACCTCGCAGCCGATCGCTTCCGCATTGGCCTTGGCTTCCAGCATCGACTCGCGGTCTTTCACGCGGAACGCGATGTGCTGGACCCAGTCCGGCGTATTCGGATCGCGGCCCATCGGCGGTGATTTCGGCAATTCGAAGAAGGCGAGGATGTTGCCGTTCCCGGCGTCGAGAAAGACATGCATGTACGGGTCCGGCGACTTGGTCGACGGCGCGCGGTCTTCCGCCATCGCCATCAGGAAATCCATGCCCAGTACCTTCTGATAGAAGGCGACCGTTTCCTTCGCATTCTTGCAGCGATAGGCGACGTGGTGAATTTGTTCGACCTTCATGATGTCCTCCCGGAAAATTTGATCGATTTCACCCGGTCGCGCGCTGCGCTGCGTTGATCGAGGTCAACGGTTTCCCAGCGATCGGCCTTTCGTCCCGTCGTTACGTGCTCACGCAGCGACGATGCGCCCGCCGCGCACTGACGGGTACGATGATGCATGGCCACAGGCCTGCGCCATCACCTCACCCCAGTTTCGACCACGGTCATTCACGGCGGGACCATACTTCGATGGTTCGTTCCGTGATGGTCTTCAGACCACCGGGGGTCCTCAGAAAGAGGAGGGGTGCCATGAAGCGATTGCTGATGGTGAGCGCGAGTCTCGTGGCCTGCGCCATGTTGCTGTCGTCCGCCGCAAACGCTCAATCGATCGAATGTGCCGTGGACGTCCCGAAGCCAGCAAAGGGGCAGTGGTATTACCGCCTCATCGATGGACGGAAATGCTGGTATGAGGGCAAGCCGATGATGCCGAAATCCTCGCTGCACTGGCCGAAGCAAAAGCCGGTGGTCGAGGCCGAAGTGGCAACGCCCGCGCCCGCGCAAGAAGTCCCACTATCGACCGACGGGCGCAACGTCAGCGACGTCAGCGCCTCGCCGCCGTCGTCGGATCCCAATATCTGGCCGGCGCCGGTAAACGCCCTCGACGATACGAGCTTCGAATCGCGGTGGCAGGCCTTGAAGCCGCGGGACTAGGACGCTCACACGTTTCCTGCCTCTGCCGGCACGATGAGACGCCGGTAGAGGTGCCAGGTCGTATGTCCGAGAACCGGCAGCACCACGATCAGCCCGACAAAGAACGGCAGCGCCGCCAGGATCAGTAGCACCACGATCATCAATGCCCAGGCGAGCAGCGGAACCGGACTTTGCGCGACGGCGCGAACGCTTGTGATCATGGCGGTGACGCAATCGACGTCGCGGTCCAGCAGCAGCGGAAACGACACGACGGTCAGCGAGAACAGTACGATCGCCAGAAAAGCGCCGACCATGTTGCCGACGAGCAGGAAGATCAGGCCTTCGGTGGTGGTCAGCACCGTGGTGATGAATTGCGGAAGCGAGGAGAAGGACGCGTTCAGGCCGAAGAACAGCGCCATCAGGAAGCGCGCCTGGTACATCCACATGATGAAGATGAAGAGCGTGACGAAGGCCATCCAGCCGATTTCCGGACGGCTGGTCATCGCGGTGCGAATGTCGGAAAGACTTGCGGTCTGACCGGTCTCGCGCTTGCGGCTGATCTCGTAGAAGCCGACCGCAACGAACGGGCCGAGCAGCGCAAAGCCTGCAGCCAAAGGATAGGCGAGGTAACTCATGCCGAGCGAGGTGACGCTGAGCACGATCGCAATCCCCGCGACGCAGTACAGCGCGCCGAGCGCCATCCCGTAAAGCGGCGCCGCCTGAAAGTCGCGCAGTCCCTGGACCAGCGCCTCGACAACGTCGCCGAAGGAAATCTGCCGCACGACCGGGTCGGTTTTGCCCGAGATTGTGGTCATGGATCCTCCCCAAGATATAACATTGGGCGTTTCGCAATTCGTCGCCTTGATCGGAATCAAGGCGCTGGCGCCGCCGAAGTCTCAGATGAATGCGGAGGATCCTGTGATGTGGCGGACCATGACGCTTGCGGCGCTGTCGGCGGCTTTGGCCGGAGGCGGCGCCGCCGTCGCTCAAGACCTCGGCGATCCGGCGGCCGGGCGGCGGTTGGCCGAGGCCTGGTGCATGGAATGCCACGCCATCGGCCCGAAAACCGTGAAGGGGACAAGGCCCGGCCCGGACTTTGTTGCGGTTGCGAACCGGCCGTCAACGACGCCGCTGTCCCTCAACGTGTTTCTGCGCTCCAATCACGAGAACATGCCGAACTTCATCCTCACGCGCGGCCAGGCCGACGATATCGTGGCCTATATCCTGACACTTGCCGAGAGATAGGCGCGTCCGATCCGGGCACCGGCGTCGCGACGCCGCCGGAGCGATCCAGCCGCGTGCCGGCTCGCGAACCGCGAATACAACGTGGTTGTACCGAATCCGTCGGTCCATTAGGATTTTGGATCGCCATCGAGCGAGGGGGCCATGGCAGATCCGGCGGTGCAAATGCTCGAGATGCGCCAGGCGACGCGCCGCAAGGTGAACAAGGCCGGCCGTATCGCCATCGACGACACAAGTCAGTTGGATTGCCTTGTTCGGAACTTCTCGGACCGGGGCGCGCTCATTTCCGTCAGTCACACGAAGTATTTGCCGGACGAGATTGGCCTCACCATTCCGGACCTGAATTTCGATCGCCGAGCCCGGATCGTCTGGCGACGCGCGCACAGCATCGGCGTGACGTTCTAGACTGCCGGGTCAGCCAAACTGGCGCAATTCCCGGAGTTGCACGGAGTGGCGTGCCGCCCGCTGTCCGGTCTGCTTTGGCAGATCCAAGGCGGGAAACTAGTCCTCCTTTCGGACAACACTGCGGTTGTTGAGGAGCGTGGGGCCGGGTCAAGGAGGTTTGTTAGGCTGCCATGCGGGCGGGACTGGCTCTAGCACGGCGACTTATTCGCCCGATGGAAGGGTGGGGGGCTCGGCAAAATCAGAGGACGACCCCATGAACCGGGAGGGCCCATCGGTCGAGGAACTAGATGTCGTCCGCCGCTTATCCAACTTGCGCGGCGCTCTCCGCTGTGGCGCGAAGACGCGCGCAGGGAATGCCTGCCCAATGCCCCGCAATCCGCTAAGGTCGGCGACCCTCGAGCATTGCCCGCAAGTCGCCGTTCGCTAGATCCTCATTTGCGGGGATCGAATTTCGTAGAGAACGCTGCAGCTGGAACGGAGTCGAGATAGCCCGCCCCCATGACTTCGTTGGCCATTTCGCCGAAGCGCCGGAGGGAAGCGATGGTGGAGTCGTTCCAGGTCGTCGTGTAGTCCGCAATCACGCGATCACGAAGCAGAGCAACGGCCGCCGGTTCCAGACCATATTTCTTGCCGTAGGCTTCGAAGACCGCTGGATTTGACTTCACGAATTCAATGGCTTCGAGCCAGGCGCGGGTAAAGTTCGTCAGTGCTTCCGGGTTGCTCTTAATGAAGTCGTCGTTGGTTGAGTAACCGATCCAGAGAAAGTCATCTCCGGTACCAGCCTTGTAGGCGTCAGCGAGATTGCCGATCGACCGGTACTTGCCGGAGCCTATGAGTTTGGCTGCGATCGGATCAAACATGACCGCGGCGTCGATCTCGCCCTTGTCTAGCAAGGCCGGGAGCAGTCCGGGGCCGGCGAATTGCAGATCACCCGTCTTTCCCGGATCGAAGCCGTGGAATTTCGACGCAATGACACGGAATAACACGGTCGCGGTGCCGGCCGCTCCTGCGAACGTCCCGACCTTTTTCCCTTTGAGCTCAGCGATGCTTTTGATCGGTGACGCGGCCGGCACGACCACATCGACTGTAACACCGCGCCCGACCGGGAACACCATGGTGACCGGAAAACCCTTGCTGCGGAATTGAGCGATTGCTGTCCACCCGCCGAAGCCGACATCGACATCTTTGCCGCGGATCGCGGTGAACAGCCCGTCGAGGGTTGGGTAGGCCCGGTATTCGGCGGCGATGCCGTATTTGCGGTCGATCCCCTGATCGATCATCGCCCGGGAGGCGATTTCATTCAGGGATTGTGCGAGGTCTCCGATCTGCACTTTTACCTGCGCAGAAGCGCTACTGCAGGCGGCGAGGGTGGCGATGGCAAGGATTCCAATACGCGACAGCATGGTCATTCCTCCTCGATAATGGTCAGATTTTGAATCGGACGGCCGCACTCCGTTCGAGGCCCTCGGCCGATCTAGGCTCCGAAACTGGTTCGGCAAACCGCGTCGCCGCCTCCCGATCGATCTCATCCCCGAAAGCCCTGATGAGGTCGCGGCTAAGTTCGAAGATCGCCAGATCGTCGTAGCTCCGGGGCCGCGCGATCTGAACGCGAAGCTCCTGACGAAACGCGCCGCCCGACATCACCAGGATGCGGTCTGCAAGGAAACAGGCTTCATAAGCATTGTGTGTAACGAAGACGATTGTCTTGCGCGTCTCGTGCCATATCGACAGAAGATCGGCGCGAATACGCTGTGCCGTGATCTCATCGAGTCCGGAGAAAGGTTCGTCCATCAGGAGGATGCCGGGCTCCACGCACAACGCCCGCACCAGGGCAAGGCGTTGCGCCATGCCTCCCGAGATTTGATTGGGATAGTAATCGCGAAAGGCCGAAAGTCCCGTCATCGCCAGATAGCGTGACTTCAATTCGTTCCATCGGTTGGCGGGCACCCGGCAGTTACTAAGTGCGAAGTCGAGATTTCCTTCTGCGGTAAGCCAGGGGAGCAAGCGCGGCTCTTGGAACATATAACCCACGCGGCTGCCACTCACGCTCACCTCGCCCTCGTAGGACTTGTCGAGCCCCGCAAGCACATTGAGCAAGGTCGATTTGCCACAGCCCGAGGCGCCCAGCACGCAGAGAAATTCGCCGTCGCCGACTTCCAGGTTGAGGTCCTTCAGCACCTGACGGGAGGCACCATCGTGGCCAGGAAAACTCTTTCGAAGCGAAACGACCTCGATAGCCGGCTTCATACCGTCACCTGTGGGCGCCACGCGAAGAGACGCTTCTCGATAGGCTTGAGAATGAGCAGCTCAATTATCAGCATGATGATGGTGAACAGAAGTGTCCACGCAAGGACTTGTCGCATGTCGGCCAATTGGTACCAGTAGAAGAGCTTGAAACCGACGCCGTTCGGGCGGCCAATCAACTCCACCAGAACGGTAATCTTCCAGATGATCCCGAGCCCGAAGCGGGCGGAAGCCATGATGTAGGGAACGATTTGCGGCACAAGCACGCGGCGCAGGATGACCGGCCGCGACGCCTCGAATACCCGAGCCATCGCGATGAGTTTCGTATCGATGTTCTTTACGCCTTCCCAAATGTTGATCGCAATCGCCGGAGCGGCAGTTATCCCTATGGCGATTATCGCCGCGGTCTCATTCAACCCAAACCACATGAAGGCGACAATGGCGTAGCAGAGGCTGGGCACAGTCAGCCCGACCATGACCCACACGTCCAAGACAGCTTCGGCCCGCCTGTTGAGCCCCATCAATATTCCGACAGGAATGCCGATTATCAGCGAGAGCAGGAGGCCGCCCACGACTCGCAACATCGTCATGGCCAGATCCAACTCGACGCGACCACCCACAATCTCGCCCCACAAAACCTGTGCGGTCTCAATTGGGCCTGGGAAGATTTCCGGCGGAAGCGTCAGGGACATCAATCCCCAGACGATCAGGGCAGCGAGTATGGAAACCAGTTTAAGCATGTACAGAGATCTGGGTGTTTAGCGTCGGGAGTTTAATGCCCGCTCGCTCGGCACAGCGGCGTGCCATCCGTCCGGCTTCCACGAGGAGAGCATCTTCATCGATCGTCACGAACTTGCGGTTTTGCATGACGACCTTTCCGTCGATCACGGCATCGCGGACGTCGCTACCGCGTGCGCTGTAGACAAGCGCTTTCACCGGGTCGAGGAGCGGCGTGAGGTGCGGCTGGCGCGTTTCAACCGTGATCAGGTCAGCGCGCTTGCCAATTTCGATTGAACCGGTTTCGGGACGACCAATAGCCCGCGCGCCCTCTACGGTCGCCATCCGCAGTGCCCGCGCAGCAGTCAGCGCACGGGGATCGTTCGCGGCTGTCTTGGCCGTCGCGCAGGAATATTTCATGCTTTCGAAAATATCCTGGCCGCAATTGGCGGCGGCGCCGTTGGTCGCAACACCGCAGGTTACGCCCGCGGTCAGGAAATCTCCGATCGGTGGAAATCCGGTGCCCCAGAAGAGCCGTGTCGGTGAGTCAAACAGGACGGCGGTGCCGCTCGCGGCCAATAACTCAATCTCCCGCGGGGAAACATCCGAGCAGGCAACAGCCTGAACATCCGGGCCGAGACAACCAAACTCCTCTAGTAGCTCGACCTGTCGAATCTCGCGTCCGAAGTGACGTGAGATCATGTGGTTGAATTCAGGAGATTCGGCTACGTGCATGTGTAGCGAGAGCCTGTTTTCGCGTGCAATCCGGCGAGTCTCACGGAACCCGCGCTCGTCCATGACCCATGGGAGCAGGGGGCCGATCGAAAGGTGCAGACGGTCGTCCTCGGACCCGTGCCATTTTGCGGCAAGACGCTCAACGCGCATCGCCTGCTCGGCCGGCGTCTCGCAGAACCGTTGGTCAAAATGGCGCATTTCGGTTGCGCGCGCGACGGTACCGCGGATTCCACTATCGCGCAGTGCGCGGAACGCCGCGTCCTCGGGATCAGAGGCCGCGTGAGGCGGCATGAATATATTTTCGACAAGGCTCGTATTGCCGTTCTTGATATTCTCGACGCAACCGAGCAGCTCGGCGATGTAGAGGGCTTCCCCGTCCATCGCGGCCATGATTGGCATCAGCAATTCAAGCCATTCCAGAAGGCGCCGCTCCGGGCCGATAGTGCGGCCGAAAACCATGCAGAGATGCGTATGCGAGTTGATCAGCCCTGGCATTACAATCTTGCCCGCAGCATCGATCACCACATCGCAATCTTGCAAGGGCTCGCCGTCAGATTGCTCGACCGCGGCGATATGGCAGCCCTCGAGGACGACCCGTCCGTTCTCGATGACGCGATTGTCACGATCCATTGTAAGGATAAGCCCGTGCTCAATCGCAATACGCGTCATACGTTCAGACCAAGCTCCCGTCCGCGTGAGCAGGTTTGTCACGCACCACGCATCGCCAAACACGATGTCGATAGCGCAGCGCGATTGTTCGTCGAGGGATATGCGCTTCAGCCCCTAACAGCGCAAAAGTTTGATGTTGTTAGCAACCAAGCTTCCAGATTATCTCCCTCGGCATACTTAGTCCAATTCATGGCGATAATTCGCTGTATGAACACTGATAATGCGCCGCCGCGAATGGTCTTGTTGCGCATCATCCGTCGGGCGAAGGGGCTGCGCGTCTGCATCGGTCAGGCGAACGGTTTGTTGCCAACATTATGGACGGCCGTCGATGGTAAGGGTTTTCCTGGCGGCCGAAGTGCTGATGGAGCTCTTAAGCAGCGCTGTGCATGTTTGGCACATCCATTTGATGCCGGTGTCGTTGGCGAAGCGCATGTGGCTATGCACTTTAACTTCTATCGTGGGCAGTTCGAACGGGAGATTCAGGAGCCGGAAGTCTTTGGCCCGATGAAGGCTCAGCGCCAGCTGTCTTGGAAAGATGGCCGCCAGATCTGAATTGCGAACGATCTCAGGAGCGGTCGTAAAGTGACCGCGCACAGCGATCCGGGGACGGGCATCTTCATCGCCGAGGGATTGCTCTGCCAGCTGATAAATCGTTGATGTGGTTCTCGCGAAGAAGAACCGAAGCTTTGCGAAATTTTCTCGCGTGAGGTGAGACTCTGCGATCGGATGCTTGGAACGAACCATGCAAATATAACTGTCTGAGAACGTATCAATGCTCGTCAGATCTTTTGAGGACGAGTTCACGGCACCAATCGCCAAATCTATTTCTCCGGAGCGCATGGAGCTTGGAAGGCGGTCCGGGACCAGCGGGACGATGTCGACGCGGACAAAAGGAGAGCGGCGCGACAGTTCTCCCATGAGGCGGGGCAACATATAGGCCTCCGCGATATCCGACATGGCAACTCTGAAGGTTCGTTCTGTGACTTTCGGGTCGAAAGTCGCGCTGCTCTGTAGGGCACGGTTCAGCAGCGCAAAGGCTTGATCGAGCGGTTCATGCAACCGGACGGCGGCGTCGGTTGGAAGCATCCGATTCGCAGCTCTGATAAAAAGTGGATCCCCGAAACGGTCTCTCAAGCGCCTTAGCGCGTGGCTGATGGCGGGTTGGGTCAGACCGAGGCGATCGCCCGCTGCAGTGAGACTTCGGAGATCCCAGATAGCGAAGAAAACCCGAAGCAGATTGAGATCGATATGTTCATTACTCGGCTTCATGCAGGAAATTATAACTATGAATTTGACTTTGGGGCAACAAGGTCGCCATCCTGACAAAGATTAGAGGTGCTACCAGAAAAGCTGAGACGTGCGAGATCATGGGATGGCGTCGATCGCTCAGTCGGAGTGATAAGCGCGGAAGAGCGCAGAGCCCAGCTCTGGAGCCATTGCTGTTCGCTCGGAGCGTGCGTCGCAAGGCAGGAGATAAAAATGAGCAGTGCGGTCGCGCGGAACGCGGTTGAGAGGCCGAGTAATCTTGGCTCCGATTTCGATTACAAGAGCGCGACGCGCTCTATCCTTCCCCGCCTCGCAGCAACGACCAATGAGAGCGACCGGATGCGTCGTCTGAGCAATGACGCAGCGAACGCGCTCAGGGAATCGGGATTGTCGCGTCTGATCACGCCCAAAAAGTACGGCGGATACGAGCTTTCGCCAAGCTCACTGATTTGGACATGCGCGGAAATCGGCAACGTATGCTCGGCAGCGAGCTGGGTGCTGATGGTGTGCGTGGCGCACGACTACATCATCGGAAGGTTTCCGGAGGAATGTCAGCGGGAAGTTTACGAAGGCGACGCTGACAATCTGGTCGCCGGTTCGCTGGCGCCTGGGGGCACTTTGGAGCCGGTAGAGAACGGCTGGCGCCTCACAGGACGCTGGATGTTCGGCAGCGGGTCTGATCACTCTCCCTGGTTCATCGTCGGTGCAAAAAATGGTAGGCCCGGTGACAGCGACCCGATCATGCACCATGTCATGGTTCCGCTCGCGGATGTCGAACTGGAAGACACTTGGCATACGCTGGGAATGCGGGGATCGGGCTCGAAGGATATCATCGTAAAGAACGCCTTTGTGCCGAAGCATCGGGTGGTTCCGACGTTCCCAACATTTCTTGGCCTTAGCCCGCACACGAAGTCGCCTGTGTATCGCTTATCGGTTTACTCGGGTCTGCCCGCCATGCTGTCGAGTTCGGTTCTCGGAATGGCGGAGGGCGGATTGAGGGCGTTTGTCGATATGACGTCGACGCGGAAGAATCCTTACGGTGTTGCCAAGGCGAAGAACCCGCACATGCAGAAGCGGGTTGCCGAATCGGCAGCTGAGATCGCCGCGGCACGGCGCCTCATCAACGACATGTGCGATCGCTTCGACGCTTTTATAGTGGTCGACAAGGCGCCGATGTCTGCGGAGGATCGCATTCAAATGCGATGGGATGCCGCATACGTTGTCGAGTTGAGCAGGCGAGCGATAGAACGGCTTTATGCTGCGTCAGGCGCGCTTGGTCTTTATGAGGGCAATCCGGTTTATCGCGCGTTTCGTGACATCAGCACCGCGTGTCATCACGCGGTTGTGGACTTCGACACTGTATCGAGCCTGATGGGGCAACTCCAGCTTACGGGTGACCTCGGTGAAGACCCTCGCATGCAACCATTTGCTTGAAGTTAGATTCGTAGCGAGTGCCAAATTAGTGTGAAATCTGGTCGTGTCGTTATATCGGATGAACTCCGAGCGATGCGGCGCGACAGGGATCTGCGCGACTTCGCCGCTTCGAAGTTCGACGAGTGCGTAGTCGCGGCCGGTGAGCCGCGCTAGTCGAACAGTATTATGCCCGGTCTTGGTGGGATCGAAGACGTATCTGACGCGAAGTCGCGGCTGAGAGAAGTCGATTGCTCGCGAGCATTGCTCGGTGTTTGTGCTCGCTCGACGCCCCGAGACCGAGCAAGTTTGTCACGTCGACGAGCAATTTCCAGGCTGGTTGTAGTCTTAAACCTCTTCATCCTTCAGTGGCGGACTGCAATGAAACTCAAGCGTCAACCCCGCCGGGGGCGGTGGCGACATGTGCGACACCGCTGAGCTCACCCACGCGAACGTAGCGAAATAGAAAGCAAAAACGATTTAAAATCATAGAGTTAAATGGTCGGAGCGGCGGGATTCGAACCCACGACCCCTAGTCCCCCAGACTAGTGCGCTAACCGGGCTGCGCCACGCTCCGACCGTTTAAAACCAATGGCTAGCTTAAGCCATTGCAGTCCCAGTTGACCCGTTGGGGAAGCGGCTGGGAAGGCGCTCATCGCTGAGGCGCCCCTCGGTTGCCCGAGGCCGAAGCGGATAACCCGGCCGGACCGCGCTTGCAAGGCTCTGTCGCGACCTTGGCATCGACCTCGGGGAATAGTTTCGTCCGCACCGATCGTCCGCTGGTCGGCACGTGGCCGCTGCGGGCTGATGGCCGGCGGCCACATCACCGAGAGGTGACCAGATCTTTGTGCGAGATCAATTTGTGAAATTCCCGCTGTGCAAGGGGAGGGTCTCTGCCCGGGACCATTCCATGAAGCAGCTGACGGCAATCGAGCTCGAACGATATGCGCTGTGGTGCGCGCGCATCGCCGACGAATGCACGGCCCCAACCGTAGCCGCGGAACTCAGAAAAATGAGCCGTGAGTTGATCGATCACGCACGCCGCGAGGCGCTGCTGAGCGCTGAAGAGGATTGTCGGCCGAACGAAAAGAAAATCTCCTGATGACCGTTACGCCTTGCCCAGCGCGCCTGCCGTTTGCGCGCAGCCCGGCATCGCAGAAGGCGGATCAGGCCGGCAACTCGAGGATCGTGTTCGAACTTGCCTGGATGTCGTAAATCGCGACCTGAACCTGCTTGAACTGCTTCTTGATGATCATGCCCTGGGCCTCGGCGGCCTCGAACGTGGCGTAGGTTGCCTTGGTCTGACGGTCCACTTGCAGGCGATAGCGACCGGCTTCCTGTCGCCGCTTTTGCGAATGCGGCTCGAACACGACCTCCGCATCGCCAGGCTCTGACGTGGCGGCGGGATCCTTGGGTTTCAACGAAAGCGGAGTTTTGGCCATTTTGGCTCCTGTGATGTGAGGCGGATATGGTGATGGAGCCGCACGTTGCCAATGGCACAGTCAGACGCGCACGCCGCGCAAGCCTTCGCAGGTCATGAGGTCTTTCGCAATGGGCCGCGCAGGGCGAGCATGAAATAGGATAGCGCGCTTGCGACATAGACCGCGGTAAAGGCCTTGATGAAGCCGGTCAGATCGGCCCCGGCCACGATCGCGATTGCCGTGGCAAAGGTCGCCGCCAGACTGACCAGCACGCTCAGGCGCGCGATCACCTTGAAATAGCCGGTGTGGATCAGCAGGAAGTTCGACACGGTCTGGATCAGGTTGGCGATCAGCAGCACGATCATCAGGTGCACGATCGCCTGCGGCATGACGGCGGAATCGCCGAGCAGGATGCGGAACATCGGTTCGGAGAAAAACGCCAGCGCAATGCAGATGGCAATTCCCGGCAGGCTGGCGAGGCCGGCGGCCATCAACGTTGCGAGCACGACGGATCGCCGGTCGCCTTCGCTATGGGCGCGGGTCTGGCGCGGCAAGGCCACGTCGCTTGCCGCCGAATAGAGCACGGTCGCGCCGCGCACCACCTTGAACAGGGTGTCGAGGATGATGGTCGGCGCGCCGAGTCCGTAGGCGGCCGGCACGATCGCGTAGGCGAAATTGTAGAGATAGAATTCGTTCACCGCATAAGTGCCGCCGGAGACCACTTCCTTCCTGTTGTCCCGGAAGAACGACCGCAGGTTCCCGGCAAAGCCAGCGATCGTTGCCTGCAGCGCGCCCTTGCGCGACAGCCGCGCGATCATGACCGCAAACAGCGCGGCCCAGATCAGGTTCGCAATCACCAGGAAGGCCATCAGCGACAGGCCGATCAGCGTCGCCAGCATGAAGCCGACATGCAAAGTGCGCCGCGTGACCTCCATGCCTTCGAAGAAAATGAAATCGTCGACCGCGAGGCTGATATTACGCAACGCGAACCATACCAGCGTGATTGCGGTGAAGAGAAAGAATAACGCGAGTTCGAGCCCGCCATAGGCGCCCGCGCCCAGCAGGAGCGCACCGAAAAAGCAGGCGATCGTGCAAACGATGCCGAGCAGAAAATACAGGATCACGATCGCGGTCGCATGCGCGACGACGCTGGCGCCGGCTTCTGCGCCGCCCAGCAGCCACGCGCGCATGCGAACGAAGATGATCTTGACGAGGCCGATGTCGCTCAGCCACAGCGCGATGCCGAGCGTGCCGACCAGGATGAAGACCGAAAATCGCTCCGGGTCCAGGATGCGTGCGAACACGAAGGTCTGGACCAGGCCGCCGACCAGCCCGCCGCCGGCGGTGGTGGCGCGCAGCAGCAGATAGGGGATCGACAAGAAGCGGCCCGAAGCGCCATCCGGGGCGTCGACCGGACGGGAACCCGCCGATATTTCGGGACGGCCGTCGATCATGGAATCGGATGTGGCGGCGGACATTGTCGGTTGATCGATCCGGAGCGCCGGTCAGGAATTGGATGGCGCGCGTAAGACATCATAAAGGCCGGGGGTTTAAGGAACTCTCAAGCGCGGCCGTGTGACGGCATGCAAGGCTTGTGCGACCAGCGTTTGAGGCAGGAAGAGGCGCGCCATGCTCGACAAAACTCCGGGCGACTTTCTGATCGGACTGGACGGCGGTGGAACCCTGGCCCGCGCGTTCGCCGAACTCGGCGTTCGCAACGACCGCGACTGGGCATGGGACAATTACGAGCATGTGGTGCGGGGTCTTGCCCGCATCCTGCATGCGCATCGTCTGCTCGAAGTCGGCGGCGGCCGCGATCCGCTGTTCAAGGCCGACGAATTGTCGGCCCTCGGTCTCGACATGACGGTCAACGATATTTCGCAGACCGAACTGGATGTCCTCCCGGAGAGCTACCACAAGGCCTGTTTCGATGTGGCCGGCGACATTTCCGCCGTTGCGGATCTGCGCGACAGCATCGATCTCGCGTTCTCGCGGATGGTGTTCGAGCATGTCGCGGACGGGCAGCGCGCCTGGTCGAACTTGTACCAGTTGCTCGCGCCGGGCGGCGTGGCGCTTGCCTTCGTGCCGACGCTCTATGCGTTTCCGTTCGTGGTCAACCGGCTGCTGCCCGACGACGTCGCCGCGAAAATCGTCAAGCTGATCTATCCGCACCGGACCGACGACGAAGACCCGGTTTTTCCGGCCCGCTACAGCTGGACCTATGCCAGCGAAAGAAAGATGAAGCCGATGCTGGAGCGCATCGGCTATCGCGAGGTGGTGATCCTTCCGTTTTATGGCCACGGCTATTTCGATCGCTTTCCGATCCTGCGTGACGTGCATGCCCGCTTCACCGCGCTCGCCCGCAAGCACGACTGGCGCACCGTCGCGAGCTACGCCTATATCGCCGCGCGCAAATAGGCGCCTTCCGCAAGACGTCAGGCCGTGGGCTGCGCGATCGCGCGCCGTCTGAAATTCATGGTCGCGACCGAGAATCCCCAGACCAGCCCGAGCAGCAGATAATAATGCCGCCAGTGGTCGGTATCGATGATCAGGCCTTCGAGCGCCACGCCGGTGAACGTCGCCATCACCGGAATGAAATAGCGCTGCCAGGGCGTGGTTACGAACACCGTTCGAAGCCCAATCGCGAGCGTGATCAGAACGAGCGCCAGATAGGAGAATCCGCCGAGCCAGCCATATGAGGCGAAGGCATTCAGATACACCTGGTGCGGATCGTTGGTGTAGTGATTGCGGAATTGCAGCGGGCCAAATCCATTGGGCCGTTCGAGCAATTCGCCGACGCTTTTCTTCTGGTTGCCGAAGCGTCCGCTCTCGCCGGTGTCGTAATATTGGTTGAGCGACGCGCGCTCCTTGAAGACGGTGCCGACATTGCCGACGGCGAGCAGGCCGATCAGGAGGCCGGCCACCGCAAGACTGACCATCACCGAGAACGCAACAAGCCGGGCGCGGAACCAGCCGCTCGGCGTGGTCACAAACAACAGCGCCATCATCATCGCCGCCGAAAAAACCATGTGCGCCCAGGCGGCGCGCGAGAAGCTCAGGAACAGGCCGGCGGCCATGATCAGGAACGCAGCGAGCGATAGCACGCGCAATCCGCGTGCGAGGAAGGATTGCAGCAGGAACAGCATCGGCAGGATCATGAACGGTCCGTAGACGTTCGGATCCTTGAACGTGCCGCGTGCGCGACCATAGAGCGTGAGAATGTCGATGCCCTTGAAGTAGCCGACGATGCCGGCGAGCGCCGCGCAAACTCCGGCCAGAATATAGGCCTTGCGCAGGATTTCCCCGCGGCGCACGCAGTCGGTCGAAAAAATCATCGCGAAGATGATGGCGGTGAACGCCATGTAGAACGAAATCAGGATGAAGCGCCGTGACGGCTCGTCGCCGATCACCGGGATCAATGCGAACGCGCCGCCGAGGTTATAGAGCAGCAGCAGGATGACGAGCGGCAGCAGCTTGCGGTCGAGTGTGACGCCGGCGAGGAAGCAGGTGAACACCAGCAGCGCCGACAGCACTTCGTAAGGCGAGGGCTCGATGAAGACCAGAAAGCTGCCGAGGATCGTCAGGAACAGCGCGCCATGAAGCAGGCTGATCGCAATGGCGGGAACGCGGCGCGACGCCACTGGCGCGGCGGGCACCACCGGTTGCGCCGCACGGCGCGGCGCTGCGATCGCCGCGGCCTGGTCGAGCGTGATCAATATGCGTTCTCGCTTTTCAGCAGCGCGAACGGCGTCATCAGCACGATGTAGAGATCGAACAGGACGGACCAGTTCTCGATATAATAGAGGTCGTATTCGACGCGCTTCTGGATCTTCTCCTGGGTGTCGGTCTCACCGCGCCAGCCGTTGATCTGGGCCCAGCCGGTGACGCCCGGCTTGACCCGGTGACGCGCAAAATAGCCGTCGACGGCTTCGTCATACAGGCGCGCCTCGGCCTTGGCATTGACGGCATGCGGTCGCGGTCCGACCAGCGAGAGATTGCCCTTGAACACCACGTTGAACAGCTGCGGTAATTCGTCGAGGCTCGCCTTGCGGATGAAGCGGCCGACCCGGGTGACGCGGGGATCACCTTTGGTGACGAGCTTGTTCGCGGCCGCGTCGCATTGGTCGACATACATCGAGCGGAATTTATAGACTTCGATCAGGTCGTTGTTGAAGCCGTAGCGCTTCTGCTTGAACAGAACCGGCCCGCGGCTGTCGAGCTTGATCGCGATCGCGACTGCCGCCATGACCGGCAGCGCCGCGAGCAGGATAAGGCCGCCGACGATCTTGTCGAACAGCCATTTCATCACGACGTCCCAATCCGCGATCGGGCGGTCGGACACGTCGAGCACCGGAACGGTGCCGATATAGGAATAGGAGCGCGGCCGGAACCGCAGCTTGTTGGAATGCGCCGACAGGCGGATATCGACCGGAAGCACCCAGAGCTTCTTGAGCATCGCCAGGATGCGGTTCTCGGCGGTGATCGGCAGCGAGAAGATCACGAGGTCGATGCGGGTGCGCCGCGCGAATTCGACGAAATCGTCGACAGTGCCGAGTTTCGGCAAGCCGCCACAATGTGTCGGCGCGCGCTCGTCGTTGCGATCGTCGAACACGCCGACCACGCGCACATCGTCGTCGACCTGCGTCTTCAGCGCATCGATCAGCGCTTCGCCCGGCGCTCCGCCGCCGACGATGACGGTGCGTCGGGTGAGCCGTCCCTCGCGCATCCATTGCTTGACCAGGATGTATAGTCCGGTGCGCAAGGCCATCAGCGTCACGATGCCGACGGCCCAGAAGCTCAGCAGCCAGACACGCGACAACGGCAGATCGAGCTTGAAGAAGAACGACACCGTGATCGTCAGCAGGAACACCACCGACCAGGCGGGGATCATGCGCGCCATCTGATTGAGCGGCCGGCGGAAGGCATGGACCTGATAGACATCCACCGCCTGGAATGCGACGACCGATACCAGCGAGATGCCGGCAATCGCGAGAATGTAGGGCCAGCGGTAGCCCTCGATCGGGAACACATAGGCGTAGTAGACGAGGGTGCCGACGAACGCGATCAGCGCGGCGTCCAGCGCACGCACGAATCCGGCGAGTACGATCGGCGAGATCGCCGTGTGTGTTGCAACCGATGCTGCCGCCAGCGCTGCCGGAGACAATTGCCGCTTGTTGCGCGCGGGTGCATCCGAGCTGCCGGTTGCGGCAGTCGCAGCAGCGGGCGCGCCCAGCATCTTGTGAGCGTCCAGTTCGAACATTTGCGCCGTCCCTCGATCCGTCACGCCGAGAAAGAGACCTCGCGCGCAGACCTTGTTTTGAGGGGACAGGTCTATCGGAAAAGATTCAACAAAAGCTTATGCGTATTTTAGCTTTTGCGCGCCGCGATGGCCGCGCAATACGCATCGATTCCGCCGTCGACCATGTCGTCCAGTGAGAAGTTGGCGCGCACCCGCGCCTGCAACAAGCGGGTGGCGTCGGACATGCTTTCCGGATGGTTAACGGCAAAGGTCACGGCGCCTTCGAGCGCGATGCGGTCGTCGGGCGTGACCAGGCTTTCCGCTAGCGGACCGAACATGTCGGGGATGCCGCCGACACGGGTTGCGACCAGCGGCTTTCCGGCGGCGGCCGCCTCGAGCACGATATAGGGAAAGGATTCCGCGCGCGAGGGAACCACCATGATGCGGCCGAGCGCGAAGGCTTTCCGCGCTGGCATCGGCGCCATGAAGCGGACTGCCTCCGCGAGCCCGGACTGTTGCGCCTGCCGTTCCAGATCGTCGCGCGACGATCCGGCACCGACGATCGTTGCGGTCAGCGGCAGGCCGCGCGCGCGCAGGCTCGCCAGCGCACCGATCAGCAGGTCGACACCCTTCAGGTCTCGCAATTCGCCGATATAGAGAAGATCGGTCGCATCGTCGGCCAGCGGAACGCTCGCGAATTCGTCTTCGCCGACGCCGTTCGGCACAATCCGCGACATCGCGGCCGGCTCTCCGATCTTGTCGCGAAAGATCCGTTCGATGAAGGCGCTCTCGAACACGAACAGGTCGGTGCGGCGATTCAGCAATTGCTCCAGCCCGAGATAGAAACGTCCGCTGACGCTTGTGCGCTGGAACAGCAGGCTGCCGCCATGCGGGGTGCAGACGCGCAGCGGCCCGCCGGAGGACACGGCTAGTCTCGCATAGGCGGCGCCCTTGGCGCCGTGTCCATGGACCACATCGGGCGCGGTTTGCTGGACGCGCAGGCCGACATGGCCGATCGCCGACAGATCGCCGAAGCCGATGTCGCGGCCCATCGCAAAGCGGGTCAGGCCGAGACTCAAATGCGGTGACAACTGGCGAAGAACCTCGGTCGCGTTGTCGCCGCCGGTGGAACTGTCGCAGATCAGCCCGACCGCATGACCGCGCGCCGACTGGCCGCGAACCAGATCGGCGACGTGCCGGAACAGTCCACCGACGGGGGAACGCAGCACATGCAGGATGCGCAACCGGCGTGCAGGTTCGGTCATTGCCTGTAGGTCAGCCCGAATACGTTAAGAGACGTTAAGGCCTGCTATGAGCGCGATTCACCGCGCGCGCCAAGGACCTTGCGCTTATTCGCCACATCTTTTCCGGCCTTAACGCGGCAATAACCATAATGGGGGGAAATAGCGTCGTCGGTTGTGGCGGAGTCGGTGATGCAGTCGGTAGGGCAGGGTAGCGTTGGGGTTTCCTCGGCGGAAACCGATACCGAACTCGATCTGCGCGCGCTTGGTGCGGCCCTCTGGCGCAAGAAGTGGCTGATCCTGATTCCGACGATCCTTGTCGCTGTGGCGACGCTGATGATCGTTGACAGGATCACGCCTAAATTCCGCTCCGAAGCCAAGATCGCGATCGAGGGACGCGAGAACGTCTTCCTGCGGCCGGAGGCGGAAAAATCGATCGACCGCGCCGCAGCCGATCAGGAAGCGATCGCCACCCAGGTCCAGATCATCCAGTCGCGTGACATCGCCCGGCAGGTCATTCGCGAACTGAAACTGGGCGAGCGCCCGGAATTCGATCCGGCGCTGAACGGCACGTCCGCGATCGGAGCATTCGTGTCGGCCTTCGGGTTCGGCCACGATCGCCTGAAGATGACCCAGGAAGAGCGGGTCATGGAAATCTATTTCGAGCGGCTCACGGTGTCCGCGGTCGAGCGCTCGCGCGTCATCACCATCGAGTTTCTCAGCGAGGATCCCGAGCTCGCGGCGAAGGTCGTCAACGCCATCGTTGACGCCTATATGAAAATGCAGCAGCAGGCCAAGCTCGATCAGACCCGCAGTGCCAGTGCCTATCTCGCCAACGAGATCAAGCAGCTGCGTCAGACCGTGCAGGAGGCCGACGCCAAGGTCGACCAGTTTCGCGCCGGCGCCAACCTCTATATCGGCAACAACCAGACCAGCCTGAACACCCAGCAACTCGGCGAATTGACCTCCCAGCTTGCAACCGTGCGAGCGCAGAAGGCCGATCTCGACGCGCGGTCGCGTGCCATCCGCGACATGCTCAAGAGCGGCAAGCAGGTCGAGTCGTCCGATATCGTCAATTCCGATCTGCTGAAGCGGCTGGTCGAACAGCGCGTGTTGCTGCGGGCGCAGCTCGCCGAACAGTCTTCGACCCTGCTCGAGCGGCATCCACGAATCCAGGAACTGAATGCGCAGATCAATGCGCTGGACGCGCAGATGCGCGGTGAGCTGGAGCGGCTCGTCAACTCGATCGAGAACGATGCCCGCATTGCCGCGGTTCGCGTCGACCAGACCAACGAAGCCGTCGAGCGGATCAAGCGGCAGATCAGCGGCGCGTCGCCGCAGGATGTGCAGTTGCGGGCGCTCGAACGTGAAGCCAAGGCCCAGCGCGACTTGCTCGAGTCCTATCTGGCGCGCTACCGCGAAGCGACGGCGCGTGAGAATATCGATGCCGCTCCCGCCGAGGCCCGGGTGATCTCGCGCGCCACGGTGTCGAACGTTCCGGCTTTCCCCAAGAAGCTGCCCATCATTCTCGTGGCCACGCTGGCGGCGCTGTTCCTGTCCGCCGCGTTCGTGATCTCGTCCGAGATCATGCGACAGGGTGTACCGACACGGGCCCGCATTCGGCCGGTGCGGGATGAGGCGATGGTTCCGGCGGAACCTGTTGTCGCCGAGTCGACGGTGCCAGCGCCGTCTGCGACCCGCCGCTCCTTGCTCGCGCTGTTCAAGCGCAAGCCGCGCGCTGCTGCGGTCGCAGAGCCCAGACAGGATATCCCGGTTCCTGAAATTCCGGCTGCGGCCACCATTGCTGCGCCGAAGGCGGACCGGATCGAGACGCTTGCCAACGCCCTGACGGCCTTGACCGCCAGGGGCGAGCCGGCCGGCAGCGTGGTGGTGTTCGGGGTCGGACGCAACGTTGGCACGACCTATACCGCTCTCGCGCTGGCCCGCGCGCTGGCTGCGAAACGGGGCAAGGTGGTGCTGGCCGATCTCGCGCTCAACGCACCCAATCTATCCATCATGTCGGTCGATCCGCAGGCGCCCGGCTTTGCCGAGCTTGCACGCGGGACCGCGTCCTTCGGCGATATCATCACTCGCGACAGGTTCTCGCGGCTGCATCTGGTTTCGACTGGCCAGGTGATGGGCGATGCATCCGTCATCTTCGCGTCTCCGCGTTTGACCATAACGCTCGAGGCGCTGGCGCGCGCCTATGACCACATGGTGATGGATGGCGGCGCGATATCCGAGGCTCCGGTCGCGTTCTTTGCGGCGCTCGCGCCGCGTGCCGTTCTGGTGGCGAAGGATACGAAGGCGCAAGAGGCGCAGGACGCTCGCGCGCAGCTCACCAAAGCGGGGTTCGCGGATGTGGTCTGCATTCAGGGCGGGGCGGGGCAGTCCGCCACAGAACCGGTCGCAGCCTGAGCGGGCAGTCGTTTAACGGTCAGCGCCTGGCGAACAGCCTGGCGCGGCCCTTGCTGACCAGATCCCATAATCTGGGATTGTTCTTGATCGTACTTTTCAGCGCACGCATCGCCTTCGTTGTCATCGCGAATGCCTGTCCGCGTGCCGTCAGTCCGATGAAAGAGTCGAAGGGCTGCTCGACGGTGTCGCATAGCGCCGTCTTGTATTCAGCCGCGCCGACACCGAGATTGAGCATCCGAAACCCGCGCCGCGTGCAATCGTCGACCAGCTTCAGAAGCAGCGTCAGGCCTGGGCTCATGCGAGCGTGCCGGCTGAGCGTATAGGAGTTGAACATGGTCGAGAAACAGGTCCGGTCGTGAATCCCGGCGAACACGGCGAGGATTTCCTCGTCGCAGGTCAGTGCGTGGATCTCGACAAGCGGGCTGCCTTCGGCAAGTCCCTGGCGGCAGGAAGCCCGCAGGAAGGCATCCATGCCCGGCTCGTCGAACGCATTGGCAATGCCGCGGGCGCCCAGACGTACCGCCTTCTGCTTGAGGAATTCGGAGACACAGCGATCGGCGAGCTCCGGTGACGTGACGCGCTGATAGCGATAGCCCGGAAGCTCGGCGAGATGGCGTTCCTTGCGGCGAAGCTTGCGCCGGGTATCGGCGTTGTAGCGCCGCGCCATGATCTCGTCTGTCGTCCCGTCCAGCGACAGGCTGTAACACTTGTCGGGCGCCGATCGATGCGCAAGCAGCAGCAACGGGTTCGCGATGCCTTGCAACTGTGGCGGCTGGTTGTGCAGTGCCAGCGCATCGATGCCGCCGGCGGCAATCCGCTGCAGGATGCTCTGCAGATCCGGCTGGGTAATGGCGCGCGCAATGTCCGTGCGCCACAGCATGGTGCCGAAATTGGCATGGCGGCCGCAGAAGAAGCTCGCGACCTCGCAGCCGCCGACCGTCTTTCGGACCAGCGGCCAGACGAAAACCGGGCTTCCGGCCGGATCGCGGCCGATCACCACGAACGGCTTGTAGCCGCCCGGCGCTCCGACATGCCGGAACCACAACGCGCAAAGGTCGAAATCCTGATACGCGGTGGCAAAGCAGTCCTGCCGCAGCAGCGCACGCCACGGGCGTTCGGCGCCGTCCAGACTGTCGGCAATGTCGATGGTCCAGCCGGCGTCGGACCGGGCGTGCAGGTCCCTGATGAGAGGCGCATGCTCGATGGTCGCGTCCTCGGTTTTCACCAGCGCGAAATTCATGCCGGGCTCCTTGAAAAACCCACCGTGGCAAAGGATTCTCAACAAAGCGTTGGCAGGATTGCGCCTGTTTCACTGAAAGGCGGCATTTCGCGGTGAGTGGGCTGAAGAAAACCATCATCCGGGCAGGGCTCGAGGGGCTGTATTTCAGCGGCGCCCATGTCGCCCTGCGCCCGTTTCTGCAGGGTGTGGGGGCGATCCTGACGTTGCATCACGTCCGGCCTTCGCGCTCCGGAAGCTACCAGCCGAACCGGCTGCTGGAGGTATCGCCCGGCTTTTTCGCCGCGGTCATCCGCAAATTGCGGCGATCCGGCCTCGATATCGTCTCGCTGGACGAAATGTATCGCAGGCTGACCCAGCGGGATTTCAAGCGGCGCTTTGTCTGCCTGACCTTCGACGACGGTTATCGCGACAACCTGCAATGGGCCTATCCGATCCTGAAGAAACACGAGGTTCCGTTCGCGCTCTATGTGCCGACCAGCTTTCCCGACCGCATCGGCGAAATCTGGTGGGTGGCGCTGGAGCGGGTCGTGGCCAATAACGACCGCATCGGTCTTTATATCGACGGCCGCGAACGCCGCTTCGACTGCGAGCGCGCTGACGACAAGAGGAACATCTACGAGCAGCTTTACTGGTGGCTGCGCAGCCTCGAGACCGAAGACGAGTTGCGCGCGGTGGTGCGCGACCTGGCCGCGCGCTACGGCATCGACATGGCGGCGCTGTGCGACGAATTGTGCATGAGCTGGGAGGATATCGCCGAATTGTCCCGCGACCCGCTGGTCACCATCGGCGCGCATACCGTCAATCATTACATGCTGAAAAAGACGCCCGACCGGGTGGCCCGCTCGGAGATGGAGATGAGCCGGGCGGTCATCGAATCCGCCATCGGGATCCGTCCCGAACATTTCGCCTATCCGGTCGGCGATCCGAGTTCCGCCGGGGCGCGTGAATTCGCGATTGCGGCGGAACTGGGCTTCAAGACCGCGGTGACCACACAGCCCGGCGTCCTGTTCCGCGAACACCGAGATCACCTGACCGCGCTGCCGCGCATCTCGCTAAACGGCGAATTCCAGCAATTGCGGTATCTGCGGGTGCTGTTGTCGGGCAGCGCCACCGCGATGTGGAACGGGTTCCGCCGCACGCCGAAGGCGGCGTAGGCCCTCTACGCCTTGCGTCCGCCTTCCATCCAGCGGATCAGGGGCATCGCCGGCAGGACCCAGCCGAGGCCGGCCACCACGTAGAAGATCCAGGCGGCGACGGCGTTGGGGCTGGCAAAGGCAAATTGCGCAAAAGCCATGGCCAGCAGCGCCCAGACCGTGACCAGGACCACCAACAGGATGGCGCCAATCAGCTTTCGCTTACGGATGGGCATTGGCATGGCATGAGTTGTTCCGGACCGGAGTGCTGACTATATGGTCCACGGCAGAGCGGCAAGACACAGATGGCGACGGCGAGCGAGCAGAACAGGGGCCTTCACGCGGTCAGGACATGGCTGCTCGTCGTGGCCGCGCTGGTGGTCGCGACCCTGATCGTGGGCGGCGCAACGCGGCTCACCGAATCGGGTCTCTCGATCGTCGAATGGAAGCCGGTGACCGGCGTGTTGCCGCCGTTGACCGAGACCCACTGGGCCGCCGAATTCGAGAAATACAAGCAGATCCCGCAATATCGCGAGATCAACCGCGGCATGTCGCTGTCGGAGTTCAAGATCATCTTCTGGTGGGAGTGGGCGCACCGCATCCTCGGCCGCGTGATCGGCGCGGTCTTCCTACTGCCGTTGCTGTATTTCCTCTGGCGCGGCTGGATCGGCCGCGACTTGCGCTGGCCGCTGACCGGGCTGTTCGCGCTGGGCGGCATCCAGGGCGCGGTCGGCTGGTGGATGGTGTCGTCGGGGCTGACCGAGCGGGTCAGCGTATCGCAATACCGGCTGGCCTTTCACATGACGCTCGCCTGCGTCATCTATGCCGCGATCGTCTGGATCGTGGCGCGCCTGAAGCCGCTGCCGCCGGTTGCCATGCCGTCACGGCTTCGGCTGAGCGCCATGATGTTCGTGGTGCTGATCCTGTTGCAGATCTATCTTGGCGCGCTGGTCGCGGGACTCGATGCCGGGCTTGTCTATAACACTTGGCCGCATATCGACGGCGCGCTGATCCCCTCGAGCGAGCGGCTGCTGTTCGAGACGCCGCTATGGCGCAATTTCTTCGAGAATGCGCTGACGGTGCAGTTCAATCACCGCATGCTGGCCTACCTCATTCTGTTGTTGGCTCTCTGGCATTCCTGGGACATGAGCCGCAGCACCCAGGATCGCACCATGCGCGCCTATGCGACACTGTTCGTGCTGCTGCTGGTCATGCAGGCGATGATCGGGATTGCGACCTTGCTGTACGCGGTCCCGATCGCACTCGCGCTGCTGCATCAGGCCATGGCGATCCTGCTGCTGACGGTGGCAGTGCTGCAGGCGGCGCGGCCGGTCCACGCAACGGCGGATATTTCCGTTCTGTCGCGGGCCTGATCCGGCCGATCAGATTTTGACGCTGCGGGCGAGTGGCGCGAAAGCGTTGACCAGCGCGACATCGAGCCTGTCACCCATGTCGCGCAGCATCTGGAACGCGTCCGCTCCCGATATGGGTGACCGGTAGGCGCGCCGTTCGATCAAGGAACCGTAGATGTCGGCAATCGTCATCATCCGGGTGAGATCGGTGATTTCGCCGCCGCTGAGGCCGTGCGGATACCCCGAACCATCAAGCAACTCGTGATGGTGCAGCACCATATCCAGGATTTCGTACGGGACGCTGGCGGCATGCCGCAGGATTTCGTGACCCAGCACCGGGTGCATCTGCATCGTCGATACTTCCTGCTCGTCGAGGGCGGCGGGTTTTTCCAGGATATCGAGCGGAATTTTCGCCTTGCCGATATCGTGCAGCAGGCCGGCCAAAGCGAGCTTCTCGATGTCGTCGCGCTTGAAGCCAAGATGGCTGCCGAACGAGACCGCGACCGCCGTCACCACAAGGCAATGCTGATAGGTCTGCATATGATGCTGTCGGATGACGTCGAGATAGTCCGCCAATCCGATGTCCCTGATCCTGTCGATGATCTGCGCACCTGCAAGTTTCACGGCCTTCACATTCGGAGCCCGTCCCTTTCCGGCCGATGCGAACATCGATTGCAGCGCCCCGAGTTCGGTCGCGGGATCGCAAGTCGCATCGTGCGAAGTATGGGCGACCGGAGCGGTGACGGCGCGATGTAGCCGCGCACCGTCGAATGGCCGCGGGATCACACTGGTTGCGCCGATGGCGCAAGCCTGGGTCACCTCAAGATACGACGCCTTGTCGTCGATGCCGACGAGCACCTGCGCATTGGCGGGACGCGCCGCGAGCCAGATCTTGATCGCATGCACCTGCATCGTCTGGCGCAAGTCGATGTCCAGGATCGTGACTTGCCCTGGCCTGATGGACGGCAACGCGTCGAGCTCGACATAGTCGGCCTCGAAATGCCGAGACAGCAGCAATCTCAGCGCGGCGAGCCGGCTTTGCGATGAGGAGATGACAGCGATGCTTTGCATGGCAAGCAGACCTTGAACACGCCGGCAAAGTATCGTGGAAGTTGCACCAAATTGTAGATTAAACCCCGACTGAAACGTTAATCTTCGTTTAGCATTTGCTTCAAGTTTGCACCGTGCGCCGCTGACACGAAGGCGCGTGGTCCGCAGTCATGGATCGCGCCTCGAGCGCCCGCGCTGTTCATTTTCGATGCTGCTTTGAACGCGCTAGGCCGCGAGTTTGATCGCAGCCGGAGCGAATGCGCGGACCAGCGCAACGTCAAGCTTAGGTCCCATGTCATGCAGCACATCGAGCGCCTGCATGCCTGACATTGGCGGCTTGTACGACCGCGGCTCCACCAAGGCGCCGAACACATCGGCAATCGTCATGATGCGGTTCAGGTCCGATATCTGCGAGCCGCGCAGACCGTGCGGATAGCCGGTGCCGTCGAGATATTCGTGGTGGTGCAGAACCATGTCGTGGATGTCGTGCGAAAGTCCGGCCGTGCCACGCAGCATCTCATATCCGAGCACCGGATGGTTTCGCATGACCAGACTTTCCTGCTCGTCCAGCGCCGCAGGCTTTTCAAGGATGTCGAGCGGGATCTGTGACTTGCCGATGTCGTGCAGCAGGCCCGCCACAGCGAGCCGCTCGGTGTCGGCGCGGCTTAAGCCGAGTTGAAGTCCGAACCCGACCGCAACGGCAGTCACCGTCAGGCAGTGCGTATAGGTACGGCTATGATGATTCTGGATCGCCGCCAGATAGGCGGACAAGCCGATTTCATGAAGCCGGTCCACGATCTGGGCGCCGCAGCGGGTGGTGGCATCGAGACTGGGAGCCTGACCATTCCGGCCGAGGGCGAACATGTCGCCGATGGTGTCGAGCGCGTGGGCGGCATCGTCGAGCCTGCGTCTCGAAGTTGGCAACGGACGATCGCTGACGTCGTTCAGGAGCCGGTAAATGCGCGACGGGTCGAGAGGATGCGACAGCACGGCGCTGGCACCAAGCGCATAGGCCTGCGTCAACTGGAGATGCGAAAGCCCTCCGGCAACGCAGACGATCACCGTGCCCGCCCGCGAGCGTCCGGACAGCCAGGCCTTGACTGCCTGCACCTCCGCAGCCCGCCCAAGGTCGATATCGACGACAACGGAATGGACCGGCTTGCTGTGAGGTAGGTCTTCCAGTCGCAAGAACTCAGCCGTAAAGCCTTCTGGCAACGCCTCGCTTAACGCCGCGAGGCGCTCACGTGAAGCTGCTACGAGGTTGACGACAGTCATCGGGCGTAACCAGGCCGGACCGGAAAGGGACGGACGTGTCGCTGATAACCGAAAAATTGTTCCAAACTGTAATGAACTTGTGGCGAAGGCGGTTAACGGCCGTTAACCGCCGGCCATGTTGACCTGAAGGCTAATTGCGTGTCGTCACGCCGCCAGCGCTTGCTCCAGATCGGCGATGATGTCTTCCTTGTCCTCGAGCCCGATTGACAGACGCACGACATCGATGCCGGCGCCGGCCTGCGCCTTCTGCGCATCGGTGAGCTGGCGGTGCGTCGTTGAGGCCGGGTGGATGATCAGCGAGCGGGTGTCGCCGATATTCGCAAGATGCGAGAACAGCTTCACGTTTGAGACGAGCTTGATGCCGGCGTCGTAGCCGCCTTTCAGTCCGAAGGTGAAGACCGCGCCTGCGCCCTTTGGGCAATAGCGTTGCGCCAGTGCGTGATAACGGTCGCCCGGCAGTCCCGGGTAGCTGACCCAGGCGACCTTCGGATGTTTCGACAGCCACTCCGCAACGGCCTTGGCATTGTCGGAATGGCGCTGCATCCGCAGCGGCAGCGTTTCGACGCCGGTCAGGATCAGGAAGGCGTTGAATGGCGAGAGAGCAGGGCCGAGGTCGCGCAGGCCCAGCGCCCGGCAGGCGATCGCGAAAGCGAAGTTGCCGAACGTTTCATGCAGCACGATCCCCTGATATTCGGGCCGCGGCTCCGACAGCATCGGGTACCGGCCGTCGCGCGACCAGTTGAAGGTGCCGGCATCGACGATCATGCCGCCGATCGAATTGCCATGGCCGCCGAGAAATTTGGTCAGCGAATGCACGACGATATCGGCGCCGTAATCGATCGGCTTGCACAGGTAGGGCGTCGCCAGCGTGTTGTCGACGATCAGCGGCACCCCGGCCTTGCGTGCAATATTGGCGATGGCCTCGATGTCGGTGATGATGCCGCCGGGATTGGCGATCGACTCGATGAAGATCGCCTTGGTCTTCGGGGTGATCGCGCGCTCGAATGTGGAGATGTCGTCCGGATCGGCCCAGTTCACATTCCACCCGAAGCTCTTGAAGGCGTGGTTGAACTGATTGATCGAGCCGCCATACAGCTTTTTGGAAGCGACGAACTCCTCTCCGGGCATCATCATCGCCTGCATCACGAGGACCTGCGCGGCATGTCCCGACGCGGTCGCGAGGCCTGCTGTGCCGCCTTCAAGCGCCGCGATGCGCTCCTCGAGCACGGCGCAGGTCGGATTGCCGATGCGGGTATAAATGTTGCCGAAGGCCTGCAGTCCGAACAGCGAGGCGGCGTGGTCCACATCGTCGAACACATAGGACGTGGTCTGATAGATCGGTGTCGCGCGCGCGCCGGTGGTCGGATCGGGCTTGGCGCCGGCATGGATCGACAGCGTGGCAAAACCGGGCGTGCGTTCGGTCATCAGTCAACTCCGCTGCGTGAGGATTGCGTCCGTTTATCCGCGTGCAGCATAGCGTCAAGCCGATGCGGCTGTCCGTGGTTTTTCGGTCAAGCAATTCCGGATTTCGGCAAAGCCGGAACCTGTCCTGCTACCGCGACGCACAAGATCAGGAGTCGGTATTCCGCTCCGCACGCAGCGTCGCGTCGGTGGTGCCGCCGGCCAAGGTCTCGCGCTGCAGCGACATGCGCTGGATGCCGGTGCCGAGCGCCGCGCGCTTCGACGACAGCGTGCGCGAATTCACGCCCATCCAGGAAATCTCCGACGACAGCCGGCCGTATTCGATCTTCGGACAGCGGTTCATCACCACCGTCAGCCCGGCAGCTTCTGCGAGCTTTGCGGCGTCGTCGTTTCGCACGCCAAGCTGCATCCAGATCACCGCAGGCTTCGGATTGAGCGCCAGCGCCTCCTGCACCACGCCGAGAGCGGCATCCGCATTGCGAAAGATGTCGACCATGTCGATCGGCTCGGGGACATCCGCCAGGGTTGCGTAGATGCGCTGGCCGAGCAATTCACCGCCGGCCTGACCCGGGTTGACCGGGATCATGCGATAGCCGCGCTCGAGCAGATACTTGAACACGAAGTAACTTGGCCGCACGACCTTCGGCGATACGCCGACCACCGCAATGGTCTTTACGGTGTTGAGGACGCCCCGGATGAATCCGTCGCTGTAGCTGTCGTGATTCATGCTGCGCGGATCTTGGCCGTGCGTCGCAGCAGCACGAGGGGACCGATGGCCAGTATGCCGGCAGTGATCGACAGCGCGGTGGTCTCGACCATCTGGCCGAGGCAAATGGTGCCGCATTGATGGAACGACAGCGCGAGCAGGGCGGTCGCCACGATCAAACCCCAGGCGGTGCCCGCCGTCACCCCGCGCAATATCGTCCCGCGACCACGCTTTGGCCACGGCAGCGCGCGTGCGGTCATCAGCGATCCTCCCATGCGGGCGGGCGCTTTTCGACGAAGGCGCAGATGCCTTCACTGGCGTCGCGCGTCATCATGTTTTCGGTCATTACCTCCGACGCATAGGAATACGCATCGGCGAGACTCATCTCGGCCTGGCGGTAGAAGGCTTGCTTGCCGATCTTCACCGTTGCGGTGGATTTCGCGGCGACCTTGCGTGCCAGCGCGAAGGCGGCGTCCAGTTCGGTGCCCTTCGGCACCACGCGATTGACGAGGCCGAGCCGCGCCGCTTCATCGGCATTCACGGGTTCGCCGGTCAGCAGCATATGCATCGCAGCCTTGCGCGGGATGTTGCGGCTCAGCGCCACCATCGGCGTCGAGCAGAACAGCCCGATATCGACGCCGGGCGTCGCGAAGCGCGCGTCTTCCGACGCCACGGCGAGATCGCAGGTGGCGACCAGCTGACATCCGGCTGCGGTCGCGATGCCGGAGACGCATGCGATCACCGGTTGGGGCAGGGCGACGATGCGCTGCATCATGGTGCTGCAGGCCGTCATGATCTGGCGGAAATAGGCCTTGCCGCCGTCGGGATCGGAGCGGCGTGCGGTCAGTTGCTTCAGGTCGTGGCCGGCACTGAAGGCCGGGCCGTTGGCGGCGATGATGACAGCACGCACGGACGGATCGCCCCCGATGGCGTCCAAAGCCGTGCTGAGCGCCGCGATCAGTTCCTCCGACAGCGCGTTGCGGGCCGCCGGATTGTTCAGCGTCAGCAGCGCGAGGCCGTCGCGATCCTCGCGCAGCAGGATCGTTGCATTGTCCGGTCTCGCATGAACATTCATCGCCGAAGCCTTTGCGTTGCGCGCGGGCCATTGTATCCGTCCGCTTATGCCATGCGAAGAGCGTGGCGATGCCAGGGGTGCTCGGAATGACAAAACCGGTGATGAGCATTGCCGATCTGGAAGAGTTCCTGACCCGGGAATTTCCGCAGGCCTTCCATGCTGAAAGCGGGCTGACGATCGACAAGGTCGAGCATGGCCGCGCCGTGGTGCGGCTCGCCTATAGCGAACAATTCATCCGCCCCGGCGGCACCATTTCCGGTCCGACCATGATGATGCTGGCCGATTTCGCTCTCTATCTCGCCGTCCTGTCGGCGATCGGCCCGGTCGCGCTCGCCGTTACGATCAATTTCAACATCAATTTCCTGCGCCGGCCGGAGCAGCGCGACCTGATCGCGGATGCCCGCATGCTCAAACTCGGCAAGCGGCTGGCGGTGATGGAGGTTTCGCTGCATTCGGACGGGACGGACGAGCCGGTGGCGCACGTCACCTCGACCTATTCGATCCCACCGAAAACCGGAGCTTGGCTTAAGGTAATATAAAACCTATTTTACAAGATGCTGATATAACTAGTCTTTTTCATGCGAAATCGCATTGACGCTGGGCGGCCGATTTCCTAGAAACCGCGCAACTCAAACCCCCGGACCATCGTCATGAAAACCTATTCGGCGACGCCCGCCGACATCGAGAAGAAATGGATCGTGATCGACGCCTCCGGCCTCGTTGTGGGCCGGCTCGCCTCGATCATTGCAATGCGCCTGCGCGGCAAGCACAAGCCGAGCTTCACCCCGCATATGGACGATGGCGACAATGTCATTGTCATCAATGCGGAAAAGGTCGTCTTCACCGGCCGCAAGCGCGAGCAGAAGAACTATTACCATCACACCGGCTATATCGGCGGCATCAAGGAGCGGTCGGCGAAGTCGATCTTCGAGGGCCGCTTCCCGGAGCGGATCCTGGAGAAGGCCGTGGAGCGCATGCTCCCGCGCGGCCCGCTCGGCCGCAAGCAACTCGGCAACCTGCGCGTCTATGCCGGCGCCGAGCATCCGCATGAAGCCCAGAAGGCCGAGCCGCTCGACGTCGGCGTCCTGAACCGCAAGAACAAGGCAGCCTGATCATGGCCGAATCCGTTCAATCCCTCGAAGGCCTCTCGGCTCTTAAGTCGCAAGGCGCTCAAGCCGCCGAGCAGCCCAAGCACGTCCAGAAGCTCGATGGCCAGGGCCGTGCCTATGCCACCGGCAAGCGTAAGAACGCCGTCGCCCGCGTCTGGATCAAGCCCGGCTCCGGCAAGATCGTCGTCAATACCAAGCCGGTCGAGCAGTTCTTCGCGCGTCCGGTGCTGCGCATGATGATCCAGCAGCCGATCGTGGCGGCGAACCGCTCCGGTCAGTATGACGTCATCTGCACCGTGTCGGGTGGCGGTCTGTCCGGCCAGGCCGGCGCCGTGCGTCACGGCATCTCCAAGGCCCTGACCTATTTCGAGCCGGACCTGCGTCCGCCGCTGAAGCGCGGCGGTTTCCTGACCCGCGACTCCCGCGTGGTCGAGCGCAAGAAGTACGGCCGCGCCAAGGCCCGCCGTTCGTTCCAGTTCTCGAAGCGCTAGGCGCGCGATCTGCAAAAGTGGGAACCGGTTTTGCGGCGCAATCAAGTTTACGCAGATTGCGCAGGCTGATCTGCGGATCGCGCGCAAGACCAAGTGTCGCGAAAACGAACCGAACTTGCATCGAAAAAGGGGCCAATTGGCCCCTTTTTTATTGGCGTTTTTACCGAAAATGCGTGGGCCCCGCGAAAGCGTGCGACAACATCCGGTCGGCTATTGAGGCGACGGAAAGTTGAGATGTCGAATCCGCCGTGGATCGGCGCGTAGTGTCGCAGAATGCGGGAAGCTTCCATGCCGCTCGATATGCCGACCCTGTTCCTGGTGTCGACCTGTATCACTGCCCTTCTGGGATTGTTCCTTCTGATGTTGTGGCTGCAGGACCGGTCGGTTCGCGCGCTCGGCTATTGGGCCGCAGCCTATCTGATGGGCGGTTTCGCGGTGGCGCTCTGGAGCGTCAGCCCCGAGGTCCTGCCGGCGGCCGGCACCGATCTGGCGAGCGCCTTGCTGTTCACCTGCTGCGGTCTGATCTGGAGCGGCGCGCGCAAGTTTCACGGGCGCGAGGCGTCGGTGGGTGGCGCCATTGCCGGCGCGGTCGTCTGGCTCGTCGTCACCCGCATCCCGGAAATCATGCAATGGGACAATGCGCGCGTCGTGCTGTCGTCACTGATCATCACGGCCTACGCCGTGCTTACGGCAATCGAGTTGCGCCGTGAACGACGCAAGATCAGGAGCGGCAGCAAGGCGGCGAGGGCGCGAGCATTGTCGATTCCGCTGCTGCATGGCGCGATCTTTCTGTCGCCGATCCTGACGACGACGTTGTTTACAAATGCGGCGCCTGTCACCGGCAACGGATTCTTCCCGCTCTTTGCGTTGCTGACCCTTCTCTATGTCGTCGGCACGGCCTTTATCGTTGTGGTGATGGCGAAGGAGCATTCGGCGCTCGTCCACAAGACAGCAGCGATGAGCGATCATTTGACCGGTCTGTTCAACCGGCGCGGCTTTTTCGAAGCCGCCGAGAAGCTGCTCGAGACCCAGCGCAAGCAGGGGCAGTCGGTGACGGTCATGATGTTCGACCTCGATCATTTCAAATCGATCAACGACCGGTTTGGCCATGAGGCCGGCGACGACGCCTTGCAGGCTTTCGCGGCGACGGTGAGCACCAATATGCGATTGCACGACATCGTCGGGCGGCTCGGTGGCGAGGAATTTGCCGCGATCCTGCCCGGCGGCAGCGAGACGGCCCTGATGGTGGGTGAGCGTGTGCGAGCCGCATTCGAGGTCAGCGGCGTTGAGATTGCCGGACACGCGATGAATGCGACGGTGAGCATCGGCATCACCGAATCGCTGGCCGATGTGGCGCAAATCCAGACCATGCTGGCGCGCGCCGACCGCGCGCTTTACGCCGCAAAGGCAAAGGGGCGTAACCGCATCTGCACGGACAGCGAGGTACGCGATTTCGCACCGGCAGTGCCGAGCCTGCCGGATATGGCCTGCGCGACCGACGCCGATGTACGGCAGCCCGAAATCTCCGCGGTTCCGGCCTGAGCGATTGTGCCGGCAAGGAATTGTTTACCATGCCGGTTCTAGTCTCTGCGCATGGCAAACGCATCTCTTCATCCGGCGTTGCAGGCCCTGGCACATGACGCCGAACGTGCCGGCTCGGCGATGGGATGCCGCTATTTCTCCTCCGACGAATACGAACACGCACTGATCGCAGAGCGTCGCCAGGCCGGGGCCTATGCGCCTTCGCTGTGGCGCCAGACGCGACCCTGGATTGCCTGTCTGCTGGCAGGCGCGGCAGCTCTGATCGCGTTGCCTCTCGTCTGGTAGTTCTCACATTGCGCGTCTGCGCGGCTTGCCCTGATCGTCAGCGCCCGGACGGCCGGAGCGATGGCAGGCAGCGGTTGCCGGAAACAGGCATCGAAAACCTGATGCGTTTCGTCGCCGTCGCCGGCTCGCTGGCGTTCGCGACCGCCGGACCCTTGCAGCCGGTGCCTTCGAATGGTTGAGTCGATGAGACTCAACGCAACGATGGACTTCCGAACATGACCGCAAGAATGACCGCGCTGCTCGTCGCGGCAGGCATGACGCTTGGCAGCATTGGCGACGGCCATGCCCAGCCCAAGGACTGGCCGCAGCGTCCGGTGACCATGGTGGTCTCGGCCGCGGCCGGCGGACCGATCGACGTGTTCGGCCGGGTCATGGCCGAACGCATGGGCAAGGAACTCGGCCAGCAGGTGGTGATCGAGAATGTCCCCGGCGCCGGCGGCATGATGGGCGGCAACCGCGTCGCGCGTGCCGCGCCCGACGGTTACACCGCCATCCTCGGCACCATCGCGACCCATGCGCATTCGCAGACGCTGTACAAGACGCCGCTCTACAACGCGGTCACCGATTTCACGCCGGTGAACCTGATTGCCGAAATCCCGCTGGTGCTGATCGCGCGCAAGGATCTGCCGGTCAATTCGCTGGAGGAATTCGTGGCTTACGCGAAAGCCAATCAGGGCAAGATGAACTATGGCTCGGCTGGCGCCGGCTCCGCGACCCATCTGGGCTGCATCCTGCTCAACCAGGCGCTCGGCACCAATATCCAGCACGTTCCCTACAAGGGGACCGGCCCGGCGATGCAGGATCTGCAGGCCGGCCGCATCGACTTCCTGTGCGAGATCATCGTCACCGCTGTGCCGCAGATCGAGGCCGGCACGGTGAAGGCGATCGCGACGCTGTCGCGCGATCGCTCGCCGGTTCTGCCCGATCTGCCGACCGCCTATGAGAAAGGCTTCAAGGATATCCAGGCCTATACCTGGACCGCTCTGCTGTTTCCCAAGGACACACCGGCGCCGATCGTCGCGAAGATGCATGACGCGGCGCTCAAGACCATGTCAGACCCAGACATTCGCAGACAATTGCAGAAGCTCGGCGCGAGCATCGTCTCGTCGGACCGTACGTCGCCCGAGTATCTCGGCACGTTCGTGCAATCCGAGATCGATAAATGGGCCGGCCCGATCAAGGCCAGCGGCGCTGTCGTCGATAAATAAAAAATCAAAGGGAGGAGACAATAGGATGAAGTTACGGATGATTTTGCCGGCCGCAGCCGGCGCGTTGATCCTTGCCGTTTCAGTCACCATGGCGGGGGCTCAATCGTTCCCAAGCCAACCGATCCGGATCGTTGTGCCGCTCGCGCCCGGCGGACCGATTGATCTGCTGACGCGCGCCATGGCCGAGAATATGTCGGCATCGCTGAAGCAGCCGATCGTGGTTGAGAACAAGCCGGGAGCTGCCGGCAATATCGGTGCCGAATTCGTGGCGAAGGCCGAGCCCGACGGGCACACATTGCTTGCCGCTCTCGGCACGACGCTGTCGGTCAATCCACATGTCTATCCGAAGATGTCGATCGACATGCTGAAGGATCTCAAACCGGTCGTGAACATGGCTTCGACAAGTCAGATGCTGGTCGTGCATCCGTCGGTGCCGGCGAATTCACTCGCCGACTTCATTGCGCTCGCGAAGAAAGAACCGATGAGCTACGCGCATGCTGGCCACGGCAGCCCCGGTCATCTGGCGATGGAATATTTCCGTCTAAAGACCGGACTTCCGGTCATGACGCCGGTGCCCTATCGCGGCAATGCACCGTTGGTCACCGATCTGCTCGGCGGACAGGTGAAGGTCGGATTCGTGGCGACCGCCGGCGTCATCCAGCATGTGCGCAGCGGGCGGCTGAGAGGCTTTGCGGTGTCGTCACAGGAGCGCTCGTCGCTCGCGCCGGATCTGCCGACGATCGCGGAATCCGGCTATCCGGATTTCAACTTCGTGACCTTTTTCGTTCTGCTGGCGCCATCGGGCGTGCCGGATGCGACGCTCGCAACGCTCGAACGTGACGCGCGTCAGGCGCTGATGAATGACGACCTGCGCAAGAAGTTTGCGCCCCAGGACGTGAAGATTCTGGCGTCAGGCAGCGAGGAGACCGCCGCGTTGATCAAGGCCGAATTCGATCTGTGGTCCGGCGTGGCGAAGGCCGCGAACATGAAAGCGGAATAGCGAGCGAGCCGGACCTCATCTGCGAACCGAGAAAAAAGGGCGCCCGAAAGGGCGCCCTTTGAGTTACATCGCTTGCGCGATGTTGGGAGGAACACGCACGCTTACGCAGAATAGTACATCTCGAATTCGACCGGATGCGGGGTGTGCTCGAAACGGATCACCTCGGTCATCTTCAGCTCGATATAGGCGTCGATGAAATCGTCATCGAACACGCCGCCCGCCTTCAGGAAGGCGCGGTCCTTGTCGAGGCTTTCCAGCGCCTCGCGCAACGAGCCGCACACCGTCGGAATTTCCTTCAACTCGGCCGGCGGCAGATCGTAGAGATCCTTGTCCATCGGCTGGCCGGGATTGATCTTGTTCTTGACGCCGTCAAGGCCTGCCATCAACAGCGCCGCGAAGCCGAGATACGGATTGGCCAGCGGATCGGGGAAGCGCACTTCGACGCGCTTGGCCTTCGGGCTTTCGGTATAGGGAATGCGGCAGGACGCAGAGCGATTGCGAGCCGAATAGGCCAGCAGCACCGGCGCTTCGTAACCCGGCACGAGGCGCTTGTAGGAATTCGTGGTCGGGTTGGTGAAGGCATTGATCGCCTTGGCGTGCTTGATGACGCCGCCGATGTAATGCAGGCACATCTCCGAGAGGCCGGCATACTTGTCGCCGGCGAACATCGGCTTGCCGTCCTTCCAGATCGACTGATGGCAATGCATGCCCGAACCGTTGTCGCCGTAGATCGGCTTCGGCATGAAGGTTGCGGTCTTGCCGTAGATGTTGGCGACCTGATGGATGCAGTATTTGTAGATCTGCAGTTGGTCGGCCATGTAGGTCATCGGCGAGAATTTCAGGCCGAGTTCGTGCTGGGCCGATGCCACCTCGTGATGGTGCTTCTCGACCTTGGCGCCCATCTTCGCCATTGCGGCCAGCATTTCGCCGCGCATGTCCTGGGCCGAATCTTGCGGCGGTACCGGGAAGTAGCCCTTCTTGGTGCCGATGCGGTGACCGAGATTGCCCGACTCGTAATCGGTATCGGAATTGGTCGGCAACTCGATCGAGTCGAGGCGGAAGCCGGTATTGTAGGGCGTGGCGGAAAACTTGACGTCGTCGAACACGAAGAATTCGGCTTCGGGTCCGAAGAAGATGGTGTCGCCGATGCCCATCGACTTGACCAGCGCTTCGGCCTTCTTGGCCATGCCGCGCGGATCGCGATTGTAAGGCTCGCCGGTCGTCGGCTCGAGCACGTCGCAGACCAGGACGAGGGTGGTTTCGGCAAAGAACGGATCGATGCAGGCGGTCGCGGGATCCGGCATCAGGTTCATGTCGGATTCATTGATCGCCTTCCAGCCGGCGATCGACGAGCCGTCGAACATCTGTCCTTCGGCGAAGGTGTCTTCTTCGATCATCGATACGTCGAACGTCACGTGCTGCCACTTGCCGCGCGGATCGGTGAACCGGAAATCGACGTACTTCACGTCGTTATCCTTGATCATCTTCATTACGTCTTTGGCGGTCGTCATTTTAACGCGTTCCTTAGTTGCAAATTATACGGGTCGTGAACCAGAGCGATGTCAGATCGCGTCCAATCCGGATTCCCCCGTTCTGATCCGGATTGCTTCCTCGATATTGGAGACGAAGATCTTGCCGTCGCCGATGCGTCCGGTCTGCGCGGCCCGGCGGATCGCATCGACGGCTTTCTCGACCATGTCGTCGCCGAGCACGATCTCGATCTTCACCTTGGGGAGAAAATCCACCACGTATTCGGCACCACGATAGAGTTCCGTGTGACCCTTCTGCCGGCCAAATCCCTTAGCCTCGGTGACCGTGATGCCCTGCAGTCCTACTTCCTGTAGCGCCTCCTTCACCTCGTCGAGCTTAAAGGGCTTGATGATGGCCTCGATCTTCTTCATGCGAATCCTCTCCCGGTCCGACGGCCAGAGGCTGGCCGGCAGAGCACCCGATTGTTAGCAGGTCTTATGCCAATCGATAAAAGGGCAAAATCGGGCGCAGCGCCAATATGTTGGGCGAGCTACCACCATTGCGTGATGGCTCGGGCACCAATGCCAGCCCAAAAAATGATCAAAATGATTACTTTATGTGCTTTCGCTGTTGTCAGCCGAGGCACCCGTATGAAAGCAAGGCGTCTGCGCGATGTTTGAGCTGCTGACAAACGATCAGATGCGCCAGGCCGACTCGATCGCGGTGAGGGCTGGGGTTCCATCCCTGGAACTCATGGAGAGAGCAGGCCGGGCCGTCGCGGACAGCGTGACGGCTGCCTATCGAGGCGCGAGACCGGTGACCGTGCTGGCGGGCCCCGGGAACAATGGCGGCGATGGCTTCGTGGCCGCGAGGCTTCTGCAAGAGCGCGCGGTTACGGTTCGGGTGGTGCTGCTGGCGGAGCAGGAACGTCTGTCCGGCGATGCGGCCACCATGGCCGCACGCTATGGCGGCCCGGTGAGCCGCTGGAGCGTACAGGAATTTGATCCCAACGAGGTGGTGATCGATGCCCTGTTCGGGGCTGGCCTTTCGCGCGAGGTGGAGGGCGAGGCGGCAGACGCAATCGCCGCCGTCAATCGATCGGGCGCCCATGTGATCGCGGTCGATTTGCCCAGCGGCATTCAGGGTGATTCCGGGACCGTGATGGGGACGGCGATCCGTGCCGACGGGACCGTAACCTTTTTCCGTCGCAAGCCCGGGCACCTGCTGCTGCCGGGGCGCATGCATTGCGGACGAATAACGGTGGCCGACATCGGAATCCCGCCGACGGTTTTGCAGACGATCAAGCCGCACTTATCGGTCAACGACCCCGCCTGCTGGGGACCGAGCTTTCCGGTCCCGAACGCAGCGGATCACAAATATTCCCGGGGACATGCGGTTGTCCTGTCCGGCGAACTTCCGGGCACCGGCGCGGCGCGGCTGGCGGCGCGCGCCGCATTGCGGGCCGGGGCAGGGCTCGTCACCATTGCAAGCCCGACGAGTGCTCTGGCAGTGAACGCGGCGGCGACTCTTGCGGTGATGGTGCGCGAGGCGCAGGGTGCCGACGGCCTGTCCGCGCTCCTGGCGGATCCGCGGATCAATGCGGTTGTACTGGGACCGGGAGGCGGCGTCGGATCCGAAATGCGGGCCAAGGTAAGGGCGGCTGCGACCGGAAACCGGGCCCTAATTCTCGACGCCGACGCATTGACGAGCTTTGGGGAAAACCCGAAAGAGCTCTTTACAATCCTGGCGAATCAAAAGCTATCCACAGCAATCCTCACGCCGCACGAGGGCGAATTCTCTCGACTGTTTAATGATATACGAGGAAATTCTTCAGTTAATCAAAAACTTGAGAAGACGATTGCTGCTTCACATGAAACAGGCGCGGTCGTGGTATTGAAGGGTGCTGACACCGTTGTGGCCGCGCCCGACGGGCGAGCGTCCATCTCGAACAATGCGCCTCCGTATCTTGCAACCGCAGGTTCGGGCGATGTTCTGGCCGGCCTTATCGGCGGACTACGTGCGCAGCATATGCCGGCGTTTGACGCTGCCTGTGCGGCGGTGTGGCTGCACGGGGAGGCCGGCAACGCGGTCGGTCCTGGCCTGATCGCGGAGGACCTGAGCGAAGCGGTGCCAGCCGTCTACCGCCGTCTGTTCGCGACCTTTTCCGCGCAATGAGAGCCGCCCACCGAACGGCGAGGGCCGGCTGGTTACGTTTTGGACGCCCGTTGCACACAGGCGCGGTTGCCACCATTTTTCTCGTGCGCTTCGCAGGCACCGTGATATAAGCCGCGCCGCTCGGCCGAATATTGCCGCGCGGTGCCCAAACGCGCGGGCGTGGCGGAATTGGTAGACGCGCTGGATTTAGGTTCCAGTGACGCAAGTCGTGGGGGTTCAAATCCCTCCGCCCGCACCACGTGAGGCCGGCCGAAATTCATTCGAACGTGATCCCGAAAAGTGGGACCCGTTTCTCGGAAACGATTACGTTCAACATGTCAGCGACAGCCGTTGGCGCGGCGACGAGGAGCCTAGTCTATCCATGCAAGTGACCGAAACCCTGACCGATGGATTGCGGCGCGAATTCCGTGTCGTCATTCCCGCAACCGAACTCGACACCAAGGTCAGCGAACGCCTCGACGAGATGAAAGGGCGGGTGCGCGTCAATGGCTTCCGGCCCGGCAAGGTCCCTGCAGCGCATCTGCGCAAAATGTATGGGCGTTCGGCCATGGCGGAAGCGATCGAGACCGCTATGCGCGACGTCAATGCCAAGATCGTGGCCGACAACAATTTCCGGCTCGCCATGCAGCCGAAGGTTACGCTGCCGGAGGACGAGAAGGCGGTCGAGGCGGTGATCGAGGGCAAATCGGACCTCGCCTACACCGTGGCTATGGAAATTCTGGCGCCGATCGAGATTGTCGATTTCGGCACCGTCGAACTGACCCGGCTGACCACCGAAGCCACCGATGAAGAGGTGGATGAGGGCCTCAAGCGGATCGCCGAACAGAACCGTCCCTTCGCCGCCAAGGCCGAAGGCGCCAAGGCCGAGAAGGACGATCGCGTCACCATTTCGTTTGTCGGCACCATCGACGGCGTCCCCTTCGAGGGCGGCTCCGCCGAGGACGTTGCCGTGATGATCGGCAGCGGCACCTTTATCCCGGGTTTCGAGGACCAGCTCATCGGGATCGGCGTCGGCGAGAACCGGAAGATCACGGTGACCTTCCCGGCGAATTACCCGGCGCCGACACTCGCTGGAAAGGAAGCGGTGTTCGACGCCACGGCGAAATCGATCGAGACGCCGGGCACGGTTGCGATCGACGACGAATTTGCAAAGTCGCTCGGCCTGGATTCGCTCGACAAACTGAAGGCGGCCGTCCGCGAACGCATTCAGCGCGAGCACGATTCGGTGTCGAAGCAGCGCGTCAAGCGTTCGCTCTTCGACGCACTGGACGAGCGGCATAAATTCCCATTGCCGCCGGCGCTGGTCGAGCAGGAATTCGAAAACCTGTGGAAGACCGTCAACTCCGAAATGCAGGAAAGCGGCCGGACCTTCGAGGACGAGAACACGACCGAAGCCAAGGAGCGCGAGGAATATCGCAGGATTGCCGATCGCCGTGTCCGCCTCGGGCTCCTGCTCGACGAGATTGCGCGCAAGAATGAAATCACGGTCACCGAAGACGAAGTCCGGCGTGCGATCATGGAGCATGTTCGCCAGTATCCGGGCCGCGAGAAAGAGCTGATCGAGATGTTCCGCACGAACCCGGAAGCGATCGCCAGCATCCGCGCGCCGCTGATCGAGAACAAGGTGACCGACTACATTCTCGCGCTGGCCAAGACGACGGACAAGAAAGTGCCGCGCGAGGAATTGTACAAGAACGACGACGACAAGGCGGCCTAGCGAAATCGCTGAAGCGGTTTACCTAAGCGAAACCCGGCGGCTTCAGACTGCCGGGCCGTGCTAAGCATGCGCTGCGATTCGCGGGCGCTGGAGAATGCGATGAGAGATCCGGTCGATACCTATATGAATTATCTCGTGCCGGTGGTGGTCGAGCAAACCAACCGCGGCGAGCGATCCTACGACATCTATTCGCGGCTGTTGAAGGAACGGATCATCTTCATCACCGGTCCGGTCGAGGACGGTATGGCGACGGTCGTCGTCGCGCAGTTGCTGTTTCTGGAAGCGGAGAATCCGAAGAAGGAAATCTCGATGTACATCAACTCGCCGGGCGGCGTGGTGACATCGGGCATGGCGATCTACGACACCATGCAGTTCATCCGTCCGGCGGTGTCGACTCTGTGCATCGGACAGGCTGCGTCGATGGGGTCGCTGCTGCTGGCAGCCGGCGAGAAGGACCTGCGGTTCGCGCTCCCGAATGCGCGCATCATGGTGCATCAGCCGTCGGGTGGATTTCAGGGGCAGGCAACCGACATCATGTTGCACGCGCAGGAGATCATCAATCTGAAGAAGCGGCTGAACGAAATCTACATGAAGCATACCGGCCAGCCGCTGAAGAAGATCGAGGACGCACTTGAGCGCGATTACTTCATGACCGCGGAGGGTGCGAGGGATTTTGGCCTGGTCGACAAGGTGATCGACAAGCGGAATGAAGATCCGCTGGCGCCGAAATCTTGATCAGAGTTCAGCCGGTCGGGCAGGGTGGGCCGGCCGTTACGTGGTCCGTTTGGGCTCAGGATTGAGACCATGGTCCTAAAGAGGCCGCTGCTTTGCGATCGGAACCTTGTTTCAACAAGGCATTCAGCGGCCATCTGTCTCTCAGGCTTCACGAATCGACGCGGATCGGCACATGATTCAGGGAACAGGTGCCGGTTATCGTTAATGGATTCTTGATTGTCGTGCCGCTAGCATGCTTCGCTAGGATGTCGGAAGGGGTCTGAGGGGGAGGAGTTTCGGGCCTCGTGTGCCCAGGGTGCCACGCTTTGGCCGCCCGTCAGGTGTTAGGGTTTGTGAGTGCTGGTCGCTCACGCGGATTGATACGGAGACTGGAATGACGAAAGTCGGCGGCAGCGATTCCAAGAACACCCTTTACTGCTCGTTCTGTGGAAAGAGCCAGCACGAAGTCCGCAAGCTGATTGCGGGTCCGACGGTCTTCATCTGCGACGAATGCGTCGAACTCTGCATGGACATCATTCGCGAGGAGAACAAATCCTCGCTGGTGAAGTCGCGCGACGGAATCCCGACGCCGAAGGAAATCTGCAAGGTTCTGGACGACTACGTGATCGGCCAGCAGCACGCCAAGCGCGTGCTCTCGGTCGCGGTCCACAATCACTACAAGCGGCTCAACCACCAGACCAAGCACAACGACGTCGAACTCGCGAAGTCCAACATCCTGCTGATCGGCCCGACCGGGTCCGGCAAGACGTTGCTGGCGCAGACGCTGGCGCGCATTCTCGACGTGCCGTTCACGATGGCTGATGCCACGACCCTGACCGAAGCCGGCTATGTCGGTGAGGACGTCGAGAACATCATTCTCAAGCTGCTTCAGGCCGCCGACTACAATGTCGAGCGTGCGCAGCGCGGCATCGTCTATATCGACGAAATCGACAAGATCTCGCGCAAGTCCGACAATCCCTCGATCACCCGCGACGTGTCGGGCGAGGGCGTGCAGCAGGCGCTGCTCAAGATCATGGAAGGCACGGTTGCGTCGGTGCCGCCGCAGGGCGGCCGCAAGCATCCGCAACAGGAATTCCTGCAAGTCGACACCACCAACATCCTGTTCGTGTGCGGCGGCGCCTTTGCCGGGCTGGACAAGATCATCTCCTCGCGCGGCCGCTCGACTTCGATCGGCTTCGGCGCCACGGTGCGTGCGCCCGAGGACCGCAAGGCCGGTGAAATCTTCCGCGAGGTCGAGCCCGAGGATCTGCTGAAATACGGTCTGATCCCGGAATTCGTCGGCCGCCTGCCGGTGGTCGCGACGCTCGAGGATCTCGACGAGGCCTCGCTCAAGAAGATCCTGGTCGAACCGAAGAACGCGCTGGTGAAGCAGTATCAGCGCCTGTTCGAGATGGAGAATATCGACCTGACGCTCGCCGAGGAGGCGCTTGGCGCGATCTCCCGCAAGGCGATCGAGCGCAAGACCGGCGCGCGCGGACTCCGCTCGATCATGGAAGGCATCCTGCTGGATACCATGTTCGATCTGCCGAGCCTGGAAGGCGTCGAGGAAGTGGTGATCTCGCGCGAGGTGGTGGAGGGGACGGCGCGCCCGCTCTACATCTACGCCGATCGCTCCGACCGGACGGCCGAAAGCTCGGCTTCGGCCTGACCGGCGCGGGGCAGCCAATTCGATCCTCTGCGTCATCCGAGTTTCTGGCGCCGGGACCCTTGGCACCGGCATGCTGGCGCCTTGCGACAGCGCTGTCAGAATCGCCTAGGCTCATGCGTCCGCCGGCATGCGGTGGTGCTGTTCTTGCAGGGCTTGGGGAGAGGACTGGCGGTCCAGTTCCCTTGACAGTCCTCGGAGCGAACGCCACCTAATGCAGGCGAACGGATCGCGTACGAAGACAACAGTTCCATTCCGGGCAGGGTTCGTAGCGCCCTCGTGCATGGCCCAAGTGCTGAACCTCGCCATGCTCCCTCCCGGCCTCCCTCGGCACTCCGGACGGTTGCGCATGATGCGGGCCCACCGGAGGGGCACAAGAATAAGGAATGACGGCCAATGACAACCGCCAACAAGCCACGTCCCCCCCTGGTCGCGGGTGAAACCAAGGCTTACCCGGTTCTGCCGCTGCGCGACATCGTGGTGTTTCCGCACATGATCGTTCCGCTATTCGTCGGCCGTGAAAAGTCGATCAAGGCGCTGGAAGAGGTGATGCGTTCGGACACCTTCATCCTGCTGGCCACCCAGAAGAACGCCTCCGACGACGATCCGGCGACCGCCGACATCTTCGAGATCGGGACGCTCGCGAGCGTGCTGCAATTGCTGAAGCTGCCCGACGGCACCGTGAAGGTGCTGGTCGAGGGCGCACAGCGTGCCAAGGTTCTGAAATATACCGACCGCTCCGAATATTTCGAGGCGGATGCGGTCGTGCTCGAAGATTACCTCGGCGAGCATGTCGAAGCCGAGGCGATGGCGCGTTCGGTGGTCAACGAATTCGAAAACTACGTCAAGCTGAACAAGAAGGTCTCGCCGGAAGTGGTGGGCGTGGTTCAGCAGATCGACGATCATGCCAAGCTCGCCGACACCATCGGTTCGCATCTGCAGGTGAAGATTGCCGACAAGCAGGCGCTGCTGGAAACGGCAAGCGTGCCGCAGCGGCTGGAAAAGGTGCTCGGCCTGATGGAGAGCGAAATCTCCGTCCTGCAGGTCGAGAAGCGGATCCGTACCCGCGTGAAGCGTCAGATGGAGAAGACGCAGCGCGAGTATTATCTCAACGAGCAGATGAAGGCGATCCAGAAGGAGCTGGGCGACGAGGACGGCAAGGACGAGCTGGCCGAACTCGAAGACAAGATCAAGAAGACCAAGCTCTCCAAGGAAGCCCGCGAGAAGGCGCAGCACGAACTCAAGAAGCTCCGGCAGATGTCACCGATGTCCGCCGAGGCAACCGTCGTGCGTAACTATCTCGACTGGATGCTGTCGATCCCGTGGCAGAAGAAGACCAAGGTCAAGAAGGACCTCAAGGCTGCGCAGGATATCCTCGATGCGGATCACTATGGCCTGGAGAAGGTCAAGGATCGCATCGTCGAATATCTCGCCGTGCAGCAGCGAGCCAACAAGCTGACCGGTCCGATCCTGTGCCTGGTCGGCCCTCCGGGCGTCGGCAAGACCTCGCTTGGCAAGTCGATTGCGAAGGCAACGGGTCGCGAATTCGTTCGCGTTTCGCTCGGCGGCGTGCGTGACGAAGCCGAGATCCGCGGTCACCGGCGGACCTATATCGGTTCGATGCCCGGAAAGATCATCCAGTCGATGCGCAAGGCGAAGTCGTCGAATCCGCTATTCCTGCTGGACGAGATCGACAAGATGGGCGCGGATTTCCGCGGCGATCCGTCGTCGGCTTTGCTCGAGGTGCTGGATCCGGAGCAGAACGCCACGTTCAACGACCATTACCTGGAGGTCGATTACGACCTGTCCGGTGTGATGTTCGTGACCACGGCGAATACGCTCAACATTCCGCCGCCGCTGATGGACCGCATGGAGATCATCCGGATCGCCGGTTACACCGAGGACGAAAAGCTGCAGATTTCGCGTCGGCATCTGATCCCGCACGCGATCTCCAAGCACGGCCTCACCGACGCCGAATGGTCGATCGACGACGAGGCTCTGCTCACCGTCATCCGCCGCTACACGCGGGAGGCGGGCGTGCGTAACCTCGAGCGCGAGCTGTCGACGCTGATCCGGAAGGCCGTCAAGGAGCTGACGCTTTCGAAGAAGAAGTCGGTTGCCGTCACCGCCAAGGAGCTCGGCGACTATCTCGGCGTGCCGAAATACCGGTATGGCGAGGTGGAGGACCAGGACCAGATCGGTGTCGTTACCGGTCTTGCCTGGACCGATGTCGGCGGCGAACTCTTGACCATTGAGGGCACGCAAATGCCCGGCAAGGGCAAGATGACCGTCACCGGCAATCTGCGTGACGTCATGAAGGAGTCGATTTCGGCGGCGGCATCCTATGTCCGCTCCCGTTCGATCGCCTTCGGCATCGAGCCGCCGCTGTTCGACCGGCGCGACATCCACGTGCACGTGCCGGAAGGTGCGACGCCGAAGGATGGTCCGTCCGCAGGCGTCGCCATGGTCACGGCGATCGTCTCTGTGATGACCGGCATTCCGGTTCGCCGCGACGTTGCGATGACCGGTGAGATCACGCTGCGCGGCCGCGTGCTGCCGATCGGTGGACTGAAAGAGAAGCTGCTTGCCGCCTTGCGCGGCGGCATCAAGACGGTGCTGATCCCCGAGGAGAATGCCAAGGACCTCGCGGACATCCAGGAGAATGTGAAGAGTGGGCTTGAGATCATCCCGGTCTCCCGCATGGATGAGGTTCTGACGCACGCTCTCGTGCGCAAGCCCGAGCCGATCCAGTGGGAAGAGCCGGCGGTGAAGCCCGCTGCCGACAAGGCCGCCGACGAGGATGGTTCGGCGCTGACCGCGCACTGACGCGCCAAAAACAACGACAAGCGGCGGCCCCTGCTTTTTGCCGGGGCCGCCGTTTGATTTTCGGCAGGGTCGGGCGTATGTGAGCCCGCATCCGGAATCGCGGGCGCGCAATCTTGCGCCGGCGCTTTTTCCTGTCGGGCGGTTAGCTCAGCTGGTAGAGCATCTCGTTTACACCGAGAGGGTCGGCGGTTCGATCCCGTCACCGCCCACCAATCTCCCTAAAGACAACACCCCATCAGTCCTTTCGGTCGGGCCAGATTGCACCCTTTGGTCGCATGAAAGTTGTATTGCAACCTATGAGGTTAGTTGGTAGCGTATGACCGATCCTGGTTGTGGGGGTGGTCATGACGGTTACGGTGCAGACGGATATTCTGGCGTCGCTCCAGACGCTTCACGGCGACGTTCAGCGGCGCTTCGCGGAGCTGGATCGCTATCGCGCGTTGCAGGCCATCGAGCGAACGATCGCTGATTTTCCCGATCTCAATGACGTCACCCATTCGCTGGGTGACATTCGCGATCGCGTTCAGGTGCAACTCGACGGCACGCCGGAGTTCCGGGCGTTGCGAAGCATCGAGCGCATGCTTCCGGAATTGTCCGACGTCCTGGTGTTGCTGAATGGGACGTCGAACAGCGACGGGATTTTGGATCCTGGTGAAGCGACCTTGGCATCTGAAAGTCCCGTTCCGGAAAGCGTCTTGATTGCCGAAGCGGTCGTTGTGGCGCAGGACGCGTTGCCTGCCGGCGATCTCGACGCTGCAACGCAATCTCCGTCCGAAACGGTCGCAGTCGACATCGAAACCGTAGCGACGGCAGCGGAGCTGGAGCAGCCCCAGGAATTGGCACATACGGACGGCGATCCCGCTCACGGCACGACCGTGGACCGAACTGCGTTCGCCACGACGGACGATCGCCATCCGCCGGGACCCGAGATCGATGCGCGCGGATCCGAGCCCGTGCACGTTCCTTCTCTCGCCGACAGTGTCGCGCAACTGATGGCTCAGGCCGCCATGCCGCCTCACGATCCGCACGCGCGATCGGATTGGGGCGCAGGGACAGACGCGCCGGAACGGCCGCAATCTCCCGCGGAGAGGGCGGCCTGACCGGACGAGGTAGACGCGACAACGCCATGGCTGGGAGCAGGCAATGAACACGTATCAGTCGCCATATATCGACGGACAGGTCGTCGATGCGGGGAGTGCAACCGGCCGCAGCGACGAACCGCTGCCGGTGCCGCAAGCCGACACCAAGATCGAGGGGTGTACGAAGTCGGCGTCCGACTGCCTGCACAAGACCACCAAGCTGGCGCGTGAATTCAATCACGGCACGGTATCGGCGGCTCACCTGATCCTGGCGATGACGCTGATTCCCAATGCGAGCCGTCAGTTCGAATTGCGCAAGATGGACATCGACCGCGCCTTCCGGGCGGCGATGCAGGCGCTGATGGAGATCGAGCGGGGCAGTCCGTCCAAGAGCGGACTTCCCGGTCTCTCCGAGGAATTCAACGTCATCGTAACGCTGGCTCAGGAGCTTGCGCAGAACCGTGACAACCAGGAAGTCTCGGTCGACGACCTGCTGACGGCGCTGGACCGCCTGCCGGAGGATTCCTCTGCGGCGCAACTGATCCGCGGCGAACGGAAGAACGGCGTCGGCGCCGTGGATGTGCAGCAGGCGCTCGATCGCATGTCGCTCGCGATCAATCAGCAATTTCATGACATCCGCCACCAGATCGACGCTTTGAGATTCAGCCCGCCGGACGAGGACATCGCGCGGCTGAAGAATTACCTGCAGCAACGCGACGGCGTGCTGGAGCAGGCGATCGACAGGGGCTTTTCCGATATCGCCGCGCGGCTCGCGGTGACTGCGCCGGCATCCGCCGAACCTTCCGCGCAACCGAGCGCTGTGCGGCCTGACGGTCCGGGGGACGAAACGCTGTGGGACAGGATATTCGGTCGGAAAACGCCAGACGTTTCGGCCGCTCCGGTCGATGGATCGCCTGCGCAGCAACGGTGGGGAATGTAGCGCATCCGTGCGGGAATCTTCGCGCAAACCGCTCCGTCAACGGAAGCGGATGGCCTGAACGAAGCTTTCCTCGGGTTGCGTGATAATCGCCGGAAAGGGCGGCATGGGTTGCGCGCGCGAGATCATGGACAGCGCCTCGTCGTCCACCGCCGAGGAGCCGGACGACCGCACGATGCGGCTCGCCACGACCTTCCCGCTGCGATTGACCGTAAAACTGACGACCGCAGTCCCGCGTCCCTTGGCTGGCCGCTTGAAGCGCTGCAGATGTGCGCTGAGGGTGCTGGCATAGCTTGCCATGGCGTTGCGGGCGGCGGTGGTGCCGGCGCGCGGCGCCACCGGTTTGTCTGCGCGCTTGTCCGCCTTCGGGTTCGACGTCGGCTGCTTCACCGACTGGACCTGCTGCTGCACCGGCGCTTCGACCGGTTCCGGCGGCTTGGGCTGCGGCACCTCCTGCTTCTCGACCACCTCTTCCTTCTTGGGCGGAAGCACGAGATCGGGTTCAGGCGAGGGCACCGGCGGCAATTCGATCACCGGTTCGTCGGCCGCCTGCTCTTTGACCTCAGGCTGCATCGCCGCCTGTGAATCGAAGGTCTCCGGCCCCGGTGCAAGATCGGACTCTGTTTCCGGTGCGGCGGCTTCCGGCGCGAAATCGATCATCAGCGCCGGGACGTCTGCACCTGTTATGCCCTCGTCCGGTTTGACATACATGAATGCTGCGGCGATCGCCGCATGCGCGACCACGACGAACGCAACCGCAGCGACCCAGCGGCCCAGATGCAGCTCGTCATCCCGATCGACACCTGCGATCCAGGCGATCGCATTCATCTCGGCGTGCTTCCCGAATCCGCCGCTTGCAGGCCGACGAGGCCGATCTTCAGATAGCCCGACGAGCGCAGCGTATTCATCACCTCCATCACGTCGCCGTAGCTGACGGCCCGGTCGGCCCGCACGAAGATGCGCTCGTCGCGATTGCCTTTGGTTGCGACATCGAGCGCCGCAGGAAGACTGGCGCGCGCAACCATGTCCTCGCCGATCGCCAGCGACAGGTCGGACTTGATCGACAGGAACACCGGCTTGTCGGGCCGGCGCGTCTGCTCGGCGGTGGAGCTCGGCAATTCGACCGGAATGTCGACGGTCGCGAGCGGCGCCGCCACCATGAAAATGATCAGCAGCACCAGAATGACGTCGATGAAAGGCGTGACGTTGATCTCGTGGTTTTCGACGTCCTCGTCGTCCTTGCTGAAATGTACCGCCATGACGCTACTCCGCCGCCTGCCGCAACGTGACGCCGCCGCGATCGAGATCGCGCGAGGCGAGGCGCAACACATTGGCCGAGGCATTGCCGAGGATCAGGCGGTAGCCGCCGATCGACCGCGTGAACATGTTGTAGATCACGACCGCCGGGATCGCGGCGACCAGGCCCATGGCGGTTGCGAGCAGGGCCTCGGCGATGCCGGGGGCGACCACCGCAAGGCTGGTCGAATGCGCTTTCGAGATGCCGATGAAGCTGTTCATGATTCCCCAGACCGTTCCGAACAGGCCGACGAACGGGGAGGTCGCGCCGATGGTCGCGAGCACGCCCATGCCGTTGCTGATGCGGCGGCTCGCGGTGGCTTCCACGCGTTCGAGTTGCCAGACGATGCGTTCCTTGACGCCGTCCTTCGGCAGCATGTGGGACAATTCGACCTCATGCGCCGCTGCGCGCACCAGTCGCGCCACCGGATCCTTTTCTTTCGCGAACTTGCGCTCCGCGTCGTCCAGCGACTTCGCGTGTTCGAGCCAGCGGTTCTTGCTGCGCGCGCGGCGTTTCTCGAAACGCAATTCCAGGCTTTTTGCGAACCACACCGTCCAGGTCACGATCGATGCGATGACGAGCCCGATCATCACCGATTTCACCACGATGTCGGCGTCGAGAAACATCTGCCAGGGCGTCAGATCGTGCGGCAGCATATGCGCGGGGATCGTGCCGGGAGACGGCGACGCGGTTGCGGGTCCGGCCGGAGTCACGTCCGGGGCGGCGTTTGCGGGTGCAGCCGGCGCCGGCACTTGGGACGCGGGGGCTTGCGCCGCCGGTCCGGGCGCCGCAGGCGTGGTCGGCGGAGCGGATGGGGAGGCCGGCGCTGTTGTCGTTGCAGGCAATTTCGTTTGCGGCGCGGGTTGCGCCAGCGCCACACCCTGCGGAGCAAACAGGACCAACGACAGCGCCGCCGCCGCCAGCGATCGGAAATGCAAATTCATATCGTATCCTTCGCGCGGCATTGCCGGACGCTGATGGTGGAGCGGCGCAGTCGCATCGCCGCAAGCGATCATGTGTTCAATCGCAAATCAGAAACAGAAATCAACAACGATAGTTTTTATCCGTTCCAACCACGGTTCCGGATGGCGCGCAGACGCCGCTAAAGCACTGTCATTCGAGGTGGTGTGACCCGTGCAGCCTGAACGTCTTGCCGGTAAAAAAATTCGGCAATCGGGCCCCATAACAATGGTGGTGTGTGCGGTCACTCCCACCGGTCATTCGGACAATGGCCCAAAGCTTTGATGTGTTCTAACCAGGCGCCGCAAGCCCGCTTTGGTTCGGCAGCGCTCGCGAATAAAAAAAATGCGCATTGGCGAAGGCCAATGCGCATTTCGAAAGAGCAGCCCGTCCGTGGACGGGGAATGACCTCAGACGGCTTCCTTGAGCTCCTTGGCGGCGCGGAACGCGACCTTCTTCGACGCCTTGATCTGGATCGCCTCGCCGGTCGCCGGATTGCGGCCCATGCGCGCGGCGCGCTTGCGAACCTGCAGGATGCCGAGGCCGCCGATGCGGATGCGATCGCCCTTCTTCAGGTGCTTGGTGATGGCGGTAACCAGGTCGCCCAGCATCGCCTCGCTCTGCTTCTTGGACAACTGATGATCCTCGGCCAACTGAGCCGCGAGGTGCTTCAGGGTAACGGTCGGAGCGGTCGCCGGCTTCTTGTCAGCCATGGGTGGCCTCCTCTTGATCGGGCGCGGAAACGAAAAACTGCTGATTGTGGCGTTTAGACGATTCGGGACTCACCGGAAACGCCTTGTTTATAAGGCTCCAGAGCATTTTTAGGCGGGCGATGCAACGAGAAAAGCCCGTCCCGCAAGGGTTTCCTGCATTTTGGAACCGGCGCGGGGCTTCCGAAAGGGCTGCGGCCCCACGGCGCCAATCCTAACTATCTGATATTTCTGGATAAACCGACAAGACGCGGACACGTCAGGGACGTCCCGCTCCTCGCATGAGGCCGGACGCGCCGTGGCATCACAACGCTGTGTTGCGCCAGTCGCTGGGCGACTGGCCCACGGTTTTCTTGAACGCCCGGCTGAAGGCGGCTTCGGATTCGTAGCCGACGTCCTGGGCGATGGCGGCGATCTTGGCATTGCGCTCCGCGAGCCGCCGGGCCGCGATCTGCATCCGCCATCGGGTCAGATACTGAATCGGTGGACAGCCGATGAGGTGGGAGAACCGCTCCGACAGTGCGGAGCGTGACGCGCCGGCTTCGCTCGCCAGTTCGTCAAGAGTCCATCCATGGGCCGGCCGCGCATGCAGCAACGCCAAGGTGCGGCCGACGAGCGGATCGCGCAAACCCGCCAGCCAGCCGGCATTGTCGTTCGCCAGTTGGTCCATGTGCATGCGAACGACTTCGACGAACATCAGCTCGGAAAGTTTGTTCAGCACGCTCTGGCTGCCGGGGCGCCGGTTGTCGCTCTCGAGAGTGGCATAGCGGATGAACTGGTCGAGAAGACCGCCGCTGTCCGAAGACATCGCTCGCGTCAGCCGCATGAAACGCGGCAGCGCATTGATAAGCGGGTTGAACGGGCGAATATCGCAGCTGAAGAAACCGCAGATCAGATGTGTATCGACGTCGCCTTCGCTCCCGGTTCGCAACATGAACGGCAATGCGGAGCTGTCATCGGGGCGACGATAGATATCCATCGTCGGCCGAGCGCGCATTCCGGCAGTGCTTGACAAAGCGTGCGGGTCGCCATGCGGCATCACCGCGATGTCGCCTTCCTGCAATTGCACCGGTTCGAACGAGCCGCCGTCGACAAGGGATATCCAGCAGGAGCCGCGCGTGACCACGTGATACTCGATGGCGTGTTGCGCGCCGGGCATCACCTCATTGGCGATCGTTGCAGCCGGCGGTGCTTCGGCAACCCAGGGCGGTCTGGCGCTGACGTCGAAGAAGACCGAACCGGTCAGGCGCACCGCCGAGAGCACATCCGACAATACGTCCGTACCCATGACATCCTCGTTCGCGCAACGGCTCGTGCCGGGTGAGGAGGGAAGACGTACCTGTATCTTCCTCGAGCGATAGCAAGTCTGGACGATCGATCAACAAGCGTGGCAGCGCGATCATTTGGTCCGCGCCGGCAGCGATCTATTTGTCTCCCGCATAAGCGAAGCGATCAGCGACTGTCGTTATCGCGGGACAAGCAATTGTAACAAATTCTGAGGAAACCGACCATGACCACCATCATCGAATGCCCGCCTACGGGCGTCACCAGGCCCGGCCCAGACCTCGGTGCCGTCAAGAAGAAGCAGCAGACGGCCTGGTCCTCCGGCGACTATGCGGTCGTGGGGACCACGCTGCAGATCGTCGGCGAGCAACTGGCCGAGGCGATGGACTTGCGATCCGGCCAGACAGTACTCGACGTTGCTGCCGGCAACGGCAATGTCACTCTGGCGGCTGCGCGCCGCTGGTGTGACGTGACGTCGACCGATTATGTCGATACGCTGCTGGATCGCGGTCGCGAGCGGGCAAAGGCCGAGAGACTTTCGGTCAGGTTCAGACAGGCGGATGCCGAGTCCTTGCCGTTTCCCGATGGAGAATTCGACGCGGTCGTCTCAACCTTCGGCGTGATGTTCACGGCGGACCAGGATCGCGCTGCTGCCGAATTGCTGCGTGTGTGCAGACCGGGCGGAAAGATCGGTCTCGCCAATTGGACTCCGGCCGGATTCGTCGGACAGATGTTCAAGGTGATCGGCAAGCATTTGCCGCCGCCGGCCGGCGTCAAGTCGGCGGCGCTGTGGGGCACATCGGAGCGGCTTGAAGAAATGTTCGGCAAGGCTGCGCGCTCGATCGTCATCGAGACGCGCAACTTCAATTTTCGCTATCGCTCGCCGGAGCATTTCGTCGAGATTTTCCGCGAGTATTACGGGCCGATGCTCAAGGCGTTCGAGGCGATCGATGATGCGGGACGCGCGGCGCTTGCGCAGGACATCGTCGACCTCATCGGGCGCATGAACACGTCCGGCGATGGCACTATGGTGGTGCCGAGTGAATATCTGGAAGTCGTCATCACCCGCCGCTGAGGTTGCGGCGATCAGGGAATGTTGCGAGCGCCCGTCCGGGCGATCAGATCCCGGGCGGGCCTTCGGGCGAGTTAGCGAGCATGGTCAATGCGCGGAACTGTTCGAAGCGCGGAGTTCGTCGGGAAGGGAACCCGGGTTCTTGGATTCGCCCAGAGCGGGCGGGCTCGAGGCGTCGGAGCGCCTGCAAACCGGACATGGCCTGAAAAAGGGCCAGGTCCGAAAATCAGAAAAGTCAAGGAACTGAGCCACATACGTGGCGGGAGCGACGGGGCTCGAACCCGCGACCTCCGGCGTGACAGGCCGGCACTCTAACCAACTGAGCTACGCCCCCGGGTTGGCAGTGCGGCGGACTTAAATCTCGGTCTCGCCCAAGTCAAGCGTGGCCGAGCGGGTTTTGCCGCTGCCCCCCGAAAAAGCAGGCCGCGGGGGCCGTTGGCCAAGGTGTTCCCGCGACCGGCTCTGTTAGATCCCGCTCAGCCGGTAGGCGCTGCCATAGCGGCCGAAATCGTGGCTGGTCACGCCATGGCGGACGCAGCCCTGAAACTGCGCCGGAGGCGCCACCACGGTGACCTTCACCACCGCGCTTTCGCCGGGCTTGACCAGACCGGCATGGACGGCGGCCGGTGCCAGGGCGGAATCGCCAGTATAGACATCGGTGCCCCAGAGCGGGCCCTCGGTCTCGCCCTTGACCCGGAAATAATAGGTGGCGCCGACGCTGCTGCCGAGTTCGAGCAAGTGTGGCGGCGCATCGGCGGCGAGATAGCCCTTGTCGAGCAACTGCCGCACCTGCCGCTTCGACAATTGCCCGCGCCGGTCGAAATAGGCGACCAGTTCCTGCACCACCTTCATGGCCTGCTCCCGTCCATTGCGATGACCCGCCCGTAGGGCGGACTGAATGCGGCCGCGCGCGGCAGCACCCACAAAACGTCGTAGGGCACGGGCTCGGCCGGAAAGGCGATTTCGCCATCGGTGACGACGACGGCGGCGCGGACCAGAGGATCGTCTGCCAGCATCATCATGGCGGGGGACAGATCGCTGCCGCCGAAGCCGTGCACCGCATAGGTCGACAGGTCGTCCGGCGACACGGTCTCGTCGCTGGTGACGGCTGCGTCGCATTGCACGATGCGCACCTGATCGACACCGGCGCCGTCGCAGAAGTCCGCGATCGCGCCAAGCGCGAGCGGTATCTCATCCGTCATTGAGCCCGAGGTATCGAGCACGACATTGAGCATCCATGAGGTGCGCTTTCGGCCCGGCAGGACGATGTCGGATCGCTCGCCGCCGCGGCGTGAAGGGCGAGAGAAAGTCCGCTCGCCCGCCGACGACGACTCGATCCAGCGCTGCAGCGCCTGTTGCCAGGCCGGCCGCAAGCGGCCGCGCAGCGCCGACACCTGCGCGCTCATTCCCGAACCTGCGGATCCGCGTCCCTGCCGCGACATCGCGGCGGCAATCGCCAGCCCGCGCGCAATCGCCTCGTCAACCCTGGCCTTGGATTGCGCCTGGTCCTGCGCTTCGGCGGGAAACATCTCGCGCTCGGTCTGGTCGGCGAGCACGTCGCCGGCAGTCTCGCCGTTCGCGGCGCCGCCCTGACCCTGTCCCATGATCTGGCGAACAGAGGCGTCCTTGCCTTCCCAGACCTGGCTGCGCGAGCGCATCAGGTCGGCGTTGCGGCGCATCTCGATCACGATGTCCTCGGCCGAGCGCTGGCGCGCACCCGGCATGTCGAGGCCGCCGGCCGGGATGGTCGCGGAGCCGAGTTCCGTCCGCAGGATGTCGTTGATGATGTAGTCATGGGCGTAGTTGAACTCGAGCCGGCCGGAGCCGCGGGCACGGTCATGGGTGCGAAGCGCGAGATGAAGCAGTTCGTGGGCCAGCACAAAGACGAGCTCGTTGTCCTTGAGTCTGGCTGTGAATCCGGGATTGGCCACCAGCCGGCCGGAAGCGAAGATGCCCATGGTCGGCACCCGCCAGTCGAGATTGACGCGCACCGCCGCAGCCAATCCTGCCAGATGTGGCAGCGGCACCGTGACCATGCGCAGGCCGTTCTCGATCCGCTTCAATGTGGCGCGATCGGCGTTTCTGTCGGATGTTGCGGCGGCAGCGGTCATTGCTTTGTCACCGTGCGCAGCACCGCGAGCATCGCCTTGTCGGCGCCAAGCGCGCCCCATTGCTCGACCAGGTCGGTCAGCAGCATCAACTGGCTCTCGGTCGGCAGGCTGCGCAGGAAGCGCGCGACTGCGCGCGGCTTCACCGCGCCGAGCCGCCCGGCGGCGACATTCTGGCGGATCGAATTCAGGATGAACCAGCGCGCGGTCTCGCCCTTCGGCAGGTTTTCCGGCCGCTCGATATAGGCCTCGACCGGCGCCATGGTGCCGACGGCTTCTTCCGCCAGGGCGCAGAACACCGCGGCATCCTCGGAGGACAGGCGGCCGAAGGCGAGCGCACGTCGGGTGTCGCGGTTGAGGATGCCGGATTGCTCTGCCATGTCCAGCGCCTGCGATAGAAGTGCCCAGGCGCGCGGCGTCGAGAATGGCTGCGGGTCCTGCGGTACCTCGCGCATCAGCGCATCCGGCATGAACGAGATGTAGCTGCGGATATCGGCGCGGATGCCGCTCCGGCGCGCCCAGTCCTGCCATTCGTCGGCATCGACCCGCAGATTGAGGATGGTGACGCGGTTGACCAGCGCAGAACTCATCGCCCGCACCAGCGCGCGGTCGGTCTGCCGGTTGCCGGCGGCCACCACCCAGGTGCCGGCGGGCAGGGCGTGCTCGCCCAGACGCCGCTCCAGCAGCAGGGAGTAGAACGCCTTCTGCACGTCGGGCGCACAAGCCGGCAATTCGTCCAGAAACAGGCAGAAGGTCTGCGCGATCTCCGGCAGAAGAAGCCGCGGCGGGCAGAAGACCGAGCGCTCGCCGACGATTTTCGGCACGCCGCTGACGTCTTCCGGCGCAATCTGGGTGCCGAGCAATGATCGGCAGGGCAGGCCGGCTTCGGCCGCCGCCTGGTAGACCATCTCGGACTTGCCGACACCGGGAGGCGACAGCAGCAGGAAGCTCTGTTCGTGCGCCATGCACTGAACCAGCTTCTTGGCCTGCTTGAGGGTGATGGATTGGTTAAGGGCGCTTGCGCCTGCGTCCATTGGACGGCTCCTGGGTGAAGAACGAACGGCGTTCCCTCACCAGGAACAGCTTCAATCTAGGCGCATCGGCGGAGTCGCGCCAGCGGCGTTGCGGACTTTTTTTCGTACGCCTGCGGCAGTGACGACGCTTGTCATGACAGTTTCGTTACAGAATTATGACAAATTGAGGCGTTCGCTAGGTTTGAGCGCGGGTTGCAGCAGTCATGTCGATGTCCGGTATGTCCTTCCTTTCGCGGAGCTTTTCGGCGCTGCAGCGTACGTTATGCGGGCCGTGGCCGTCGATCTTAGCGACCGGTGCGCTGCACCTGTTCGCACTGATCCGGATTGGCCAGACCGAAATCGGGTCGTTCGGGCAAGGCTTGGCGCTTCTGACCTGGATATTGCTGAACTGCGTCTTGCTGTTGCTGCTGCGGCGGGCTGTTCTCGCGGCCGCGATCTCTCTCGGTCTGATCGAATTGCTGATCCTGGTCTCGCAGTTCAAGTTCAAGATCACCTGGATGACGGCGACCTTCCTCGACGTTCTGGTGATCGACCCCGACAGCCTGACGTTTCTGCTGTCGGTGATGCCCGGACTGCGCCTTGTTTCGATCGTAGCGGCTTTGCTCGGTGTTGTTCTGCTGGTCGTGCTGTGGAAGCTCGACCGGACCAGGATTCCGCGACTGCTCTCGGCGTTTGCGGCCGCCGCATCGCTCGCCGCCATCATTGGTCTGTCGAACGCGGTCCCCGAACAGCCGCATGAACCGTTCCAGGGCGTCAATCATGTCTCGAATTTTGCGCGCTCGACGGTGGTTTCGCTCTCGGAATTGAGCAACAGCGGCTGGCTTGATGTCGATCGCGCCGTGGCAAGCCGGGTCAAAGCTCTGCCAGCGGATGACGAATGCACGCCCGGGGGAAAGCGTCCGCACATCATTATGGTGCTCGACGAATCGAGCTTCGATATCAGGAGCGCGCCGGGCGTGAAGGTGCCCGCAGACTACGGCCGGCATTTCGCATCGGCCGACGGCAAGTCGCGTACGCTGATCACGGAGGCCGCCGGCGGACCGACCTGGTACACGGAATACAACGTGCTCACGGGGCTCTCGACCCGCTCATTCGGCCGCATGAGCTTTTACGTCACGCGGCTGGCCGCCGGCCGCATCAAGCGTGGGCTGCCGCAAGCGCTTCGCCGCTGCGGCTACAAGACCTTCACGCTCTACCCTGCCTACGGTGCCTTCCTGAGCGCACGCCGCTTCCAGAAGAGCGCCGGCATCGATCGCCTGATCGACGCGCGGGAGATGGGGGCGGGCGACGTCGAACCTGACTCGTTCTATTTCGACAAGGCCGTGCGGCTGATTGGGAAGGAGCGCGGCAACGATCCGCTGTTCCTGTTCGTCTACACCGCCGCCAATCATTTCCCCTGGGATACGCGTTACCGTCCCGAACTCACGCCGGGCTGGAAGCCGCTCAATGCCGATGCCGAGACCGACGAATATGTCCGGCGCCAGAGCATCAGCGCACGCGACTATGCCGCTTTCGTTGCCAAACTGAAGCGCGATTACCCGGACGAGGCCTTCCTGATCGTTCGGTTCGGCGATCATCCGCCAGCCATCGCACCGCGCTTGCTCGAACCCGCAATGTCGGATGAGCAGATTGCCAACGGCATCATGGCGCGCGACCAGCGCTTTTTCAGTGCCTATTACGCGATCGATGCCATCAACTTCACGCCGGTCGACCTGTCGTCGGCGCGCGACGCGCTCGATGCGCCGTATCTGCCGCTGGTGGTCCAGGAGGCGGCCGGGCTGCCACTGGACTCAACCTTTGCCGAGCAGAAGCGGATTCTGGAGCGCTGCGAGGGGATGTTTTATCCCTGTAAGGATGGCGCCGAGGCGCGGCGCTTCAACCGGCTGCTGGTGGATTCAGGCGTGATCACGGGATTCTGACCTCTACTTCTTCTCCGCCGCTTCCGCGCTTTTTACCACGCCGCCGGCGACTTCGGTCAGGGTCGGGCGCGGCAAAGCCGAGAACGGCAGTGGCCGCGTCACCTCGATCGCAGCAATGCCGAGCCGCGCGGTCAGAAGCCCGTTCAGCACGCCTTCGCCCAGGCGGGCCGACAGCTTGGCCGCAAGGCCATGTCCGATCACCTGCTGGATCAGGCTGTCGCCGGCCGCCATGCCGCCGGTGATGGTGAGATGGGTGATGACATGACGCAGCAGCCTGAACATCCCGAGCGTGCCGGGTCGCCCGCCATAGAGCAGCGCCAGCTTGCGCGCGAGCCCAAGCGTCGTGATCAGCACGAAGAAGATGTCGATCGCCGCGCGCGGTGATACGGCGGTCACGATCGAGACACGCTTGGCTGCGTTGCTGACGAGCTGACGCGCCTCGCGGTCAAGCGGCGCCATCAATTCGCGCTCGGCAAGGCGGATCAGGTCGGCGCCGTCGATGATCTCGGAGAAATGCGCCTGCAGCTTCGCCCGGCTGCGCGCCAGATGCGGCAGCTGGCTTTCGATAGCGAGCAGGTCGCGGAGGATGGCCTGACCGTCCGCACGGTTGTCGGTGGCAAGCGTTTCCGCCGCCCGCTCGCGGATGTGATCGATTTTTGCCAGCCGCGACAGCCCGGCAAACTCGCGCCAGGCGATGGCAAGCAGCGCCAGCAGCGCCAGACCTGCGAGGGCAAGGGCAAACCATCCAAGCGCCTCGAAGCGCGCGAACAGATCCTCGATCAGCTTCGTCACCGCAAGTCCGATTCCGAGCGAAATCAGACCGGTGAGCGCACCTAACAGGATCTTGCGCCAGGGAAAGCGGCGTCGCGGCGCCGTCGCCGATGCGACCGCCGGCAGGTGCGCGTCGGCGGCATCGGCCTCACGCAGGATCTCGACCAGCGGATCGTCCTTGGCCGCCGTGACCACCACGTTCGGATCGTCGGGCGAAAAGATTGCGGGCCGTCGCGGACGGGCGGTCATTTCAGACGGTCTCCGATCAGAAATTCGAGCGCCCGATCGAGACGGATATGGGGCAGGGCGGGCACGCCTGCATCGGTTCGCTCCAGGAGAGGCGGGCGAAAACGCAGGAAGCGATAATCGGCGTCGTCCGACGACACGTTGGACAATCCGCGAAACCGGGTTTCGGCTTCGAAGATCGCATCGGGATCGTTCGGCAGATCGCCCGGATAGATCACAATCTCCGAATTGCCGTCGAAGACGCGGCCACCGGCGCGCTCGCCGGCAAGCGGCGTCCCCATGATCGCATGCAGCGAGCCATGCGGTCCGCCGACATGTGCTTCACCGGTCGCGCGCACCGAGGCCATCGCAATCGCGTCGATGCGGGCGCCGGAATAATCCGCGCGTTTCGTCGCCTCGGTCACCAGCCGTTCGAGAATGCGCTCCAGCCGGTCATGCGAGGTGTGGTGCAGGAGATCAGCCTTGGTGGCGGCGAACAATATGCGGTCGATCCGTGGCGCGAACAACGCGGAGAGGATCGAGTTGCGCCCGACATTGAAGCTGTCGAGGATCGCAGCCAGCGCGCGTTCCAGATCGTTGATGGCGTCGGGGCCGGCATTCAGCGCGGTGAGAGTGTCGACCAGCACGATCTGACGGTCCAGCCGCGCGATATGCTCGCGATAGAACGGACGCACGATCGCGTCCTTGTAGGATTCGTAGCGCCGCCGCATCATCGCCCACAGCGAGCCGGACGGCGGCGATCCCTCCAGCCGGTCCAGCGGTGCGAAGGTCAGCGCCGGCGAGTCTGCGAGTTCACCCGGCATCAGGAAGCGGCCCGGCGGCAGCAAGCTGAGGGCGAAGCGCTCGTCGCGGCAATCGCGCAGATATTTGGTGAAATGTTTCGCCGCGGACTGCGCGACGGGCTCCTCGGCATGTGCCTTCGGATCGAGCGAGGCGAGATCGGCGTGCCAAGCGGCGGCAAGATGGGCGCGATCGCCCTGCCGCGACAGCCGGATGGTTTCGGCCGACCATTCCTCGTAGCTTTGCGTGAGCAGCGCCAGGTCCAGCAGCCATTCTCCGGGATAGTCGACGATGTCGAGGGTGAGCGCGCGCATCGCGCCGTTGCGCGACTGATAGTCGATGATGAGGCGCAGTTCGCTGATCTGCTTGGTCGATTCCGGCCAGTGTCGCTCTTTCAGCAATTGCTCGAGATGCGCCTCATACGCAAAGCGGGGGACGGTATCGTCAGGTTGCGGCGACAGCCGCGCACGGGCGATCCGTCCCGAGGCCATCGACTCGAAGACCGGGAAGCGGCCGCCGCGCAAGAGGCCATGCACCAGCGCGGTAATGAAAACCGTCTTGCCGGCGCGCGACAGCCCGGTCACGCCGAGACGCACGGTCGGCTCGAACAGGCTGTGGCCGTATTCGAAGAGCGCCTGGGAGGTCAGGCGCGCCTGCTCGATAATGTCCGAAAAAACGTTCGCCATCCTGCGCGCCGCCGCCATCGTCCCGCACAGTGGCGCGGGATCACGGCCGGCTAGAGATAGGGCGGCCGGGGCGCGATGCTAGCTGCCCCGTCGTTCGGCCTGCCAAACGCCCGAGCATTCGCCCTTGGAGGAGGTCCAGCGTCCCGTGCCCCCATCGCGGCTCAGCCGCCCGGTCCCGCTGGCGCTCTGGTCTCCGCGCACGACGCTCACGCGCGCGGCGCCGTTACCCGCTACGCTACCGGAAATCCTGAAGCTTGAACCGGCAGGGTCCGCATGGCCGACGCGCCCGCCCTTGATGCGAACAGCGTAGCGATAGCCGCGGTCGCAGGTGCCTTTCTCGGTAATGATGAGAACGCTCCACAAGCCGTCAAAGCCGCCACTGGCCTTCTTCGCCTTGGCTGCGGCCGAGGCCTCCGGGATGGCCGCGAGAGCCAGCAGTCCCGCGAGCGCCAATCGTGCAAGCATCATGTGTTACCCCTTGGGCAGCCGCGTTATCGGGCCACCTTCTCCGGCTGAATGGAATAGTCATTGGGTTGACGCAGGAATGGGTCGGGACCAGCGCCCCTGGCATATCCGACGTCGTACAGGGCCTTCATGTAATCCGGATCGAACGGCCCGCGTGCGGGCGCGTTGAAATCCTGGTTTACATAAGCAACATAAAAACCGATGCCACTGCGCAATGCGGTCGCATAGGCGCGGTCGATCGCATTGCGGGTCACGAACTTGATGGCGGCGCTCACGGTCCGTCCGAGAATGCTGAGCGTCGTGCGCTCGGTCAGCTGGAAGTCCGGATCAAGCTTCATGTTGGCGATAATGTAGAAGTCTGTCGCCGGCAGCTTTGCGGTCGACGTGCTGACAAGCATGGAATCGGGCGCGATATAGAATTGTCCGGCGAGCCCGCCATCGACATGCATCTCCGCGAACGGGCGGCCGTTGGCTTCCACATCGATGAAGGTGGGCGGGAATGCGCCGGGAATACTGATCGCGGCGATCATCACCTTGCGCACCAGATCGAGCGCCTGCTTGTCACCGCGCGTCGCGATCGCACCGATATCCCATGCCACCGGCCGGCCGGCGTCAAGATTGGTGGTGAGGATGAACAGACGCCGCCCGCGCGCATGCTCGGCGGCGATGTCCTTGAGCAGCTCGGGCGTGACCCGCTTTTCGATCAGCTTGTGCAACGGCCAAGTATCGAGGAAGCTCTCACCCTTGCCGCCGACCTCGAAAATATCGATCGCGCTGATCGTGGTATAGGCGTCGCGCAGCTGATCGTCGTAACGCGATCCCAGAAATGCAAAGGGCGCGATCAGCGCGCCCGTGCTCACGCCAGTCACCAGCGAGAATTCCGGACGGGTTCCGGCTTTTGACCATCCGCTCAGGAGGCCGGCGCCGAAGGCACCGTCCTCGCCTCCGGTGGACAGGATGAGCCACGGACCCGGCTTCGGCGGCAGCGCGCGCAGGTATTCGCGTTCCGAATCGGCCCAGAAGCGCGCCTCGGGCATATTGGCGACGGTCGCCGCTTTCTGGTCGGCCGCGGAGAAGGCGGTACGCGGTATCGGCCCATCCGAACCGGCGGCCGGCTTTGCGGGCTGGCTGGCTTTGCCCTTTTTAGTAGTTGCCTTCTTTTTGGACTGTGCCGAAAGCGCATAGCCATCCGCTACGCCGACGGACGGCAAAGCGATGGCAGACGGGATCGCGAACCACACCATACCCGCCGCCGCAGCGGCCGCGATCACGAAGCGAATCAGGTTTCCTGACGTCACGCGCATCCTTTAATCTTGTCGCAAGCGCCCAGGCGAAGCAATTCGGGCTGTGTCACACCGGCGGGCCTTTCATACACAACCCACGTGATTCGAATTTGACGAGAAGCTTTTCGTTCCCACGATTGTGACACCCGCGAAGATCCGACGCGCGATCGAGCGCCAGTGTGCATCGCGCGATGTCCGCCAGGTGGAACTGAAGGTCCCGACTCGGGGCCCCCGTAACTCTCCATGCTTCGGGGATGATTCGATTTTCAGACTGGTTGGACAAAGCTTTGTCTCTCCGGCGGCAATTTTGGGTCCGGAACCTGACGTTTCGGTCCTCAGTGCTAAGCGCGCGAGCAACCTTTTCCGCGCTCCGGCATCGCCCGCAATCGGCGATGCGGAGCTCCACCAAGGCTGCATTCCGGTGCGGGGAGGCTGAAAGCTAACCCGCGACGGGGCCTGCGAAATGCCGGGTGCCGCCTGCCGCGGGAGCGATTGCTAATCTCAGACTTTTCGGGCGCTTGCGGGGGCAAATGCGCTGCGCTAAGGCTGCCGCAACTTCCTTCTTGGAACGAATCTGGGCTGGGGTTTTGGAGGGCAATCCGTCGGTTCGCCGACAGATGCCCGGGGACGGCGTTTTGGCCGGGCGGATCGGCCTCGCAGCCCTGTGAGGAGACAGATGAGCGACCTGCTGCAGGCCTATCTCCCGCTCGTGGTATTCATTGCGGTTGCGCTGGGCATCGGGCTCGCCCTGCTGGTCGCGCCGTTCCTCGTCGCCTACCGCAACCCGGATCCGGAAAAGCTCTCGGCCTACGAATGCGGATTCAATGCCTTCGACGACGCGCGCATGAAATTCGACGTGCGGTTTTATCTGGTTGCCATTCTTTTCATTATTTTCGACCTCGAAGTCGCCTTCCTGTTCCCCTGGGCGGTGACGTTCGGCGAACTCGGAGTATTCGGCTTCTGGTCGATGATGGTTTTCCTTGGCGTTCTGACCATCGGCTTTATTTACGAATGGAAGAAGGGGGCGCTCGAATGGGACTAGCGAGCTGCACATGAGCGCTGTCGTATCACCCGCGCCCAAAGGGATTCTCGATCCGCGCACCGGCAAGCCGATCGGCGCGGACGACCAGTTCTTTACCGGCCTCAATGCGGAACTGGCCGACAAGGGCTTCCTTGTCACCACCGCCGACGATCTGGTCACCTGGGCGCGCACCGGCTCGCTGATGTGGATGACCTTCGGCCTTGCCTGCTGCGCGGTCGAAATGATGCAGATGTCGATGCCGCGCTATGACGCCGAGCGCTTCGGCTTCGCGCCACGGGCCTCGCCGCGCCAGTCCGATGTGATGATCGTCGCCGGAACCCTGACCAACAAGATGGCGCCCGCGCTCCGCAAGGTCTACGACCAGATGCCGGAACCGCGCTACGTCATTTCGATGGGAAGCTGCGCCAATGGCGGCGGCTATTACCATTATTCGTATTCCGTGGTGCGCGGCTGCGACCGCATCGTGCCGGTGGACATCTATGTTCCGGGCTGCCCGCCCACGGCCGAGGCGCTGCTCTATGGCGTGATGCTGCTGCAAAAGAAGATCCGCCGGGTCGGAACCATCGAGCGCTGAAATGAGCGAGAAGCTGCAGGCCATCGGCGAGGCGATCAGCACCGGGCTTCCGGGTGCCGTCATCGGCTACGAGATCGCGGTCGGCGAACTGAATGTCCGCGCGAACGCCGCCGACATCCTGTCGGTGGTGCGCTTCCTGCGCGACGATCCGAACCTGCAATTCTGGAATTTCATCGACGCAACCGCGGTCGACTTCCCGCAGCGGGAGCAGCGCTTCGACGTGGTCTACCACTTCCTGTCGCCCAAGCAGAATGCGCGCGTGCGGGTGAAAGTCGCGACCGACGAAGTGACCCCGGTGCCGTCGATCATTTCCGAGTTTCCGGGCGCCGACTGGTTCGAGCGCGAGGCTTACGATCTCTATGGCGTGCTGTTCACCGGCCATCCCGACATGCGCCGCATCCTCACCGATTATGGCTTCGAGGGCCATCCGCTGCGCAAGGACTTCCCGCTGACCGGCTTTGTCGAAGTGCGCTACGACGATGCCCAGAAGCGCGTCGTCAACGAACCGGTGCGGCTCAATCAGGAATTCCGCAATTTCGATTTTCTGTCGCCATGGGAAGGCACGGATTATCGTCTGCCCGGTGACGAGAAGGCCGGCGCCCAGGGCAACAAGCTGACCGGCGAGCCGGACAAGAAGGTGTCCTCATGAAGGATACGCTCAAGCCCGGACTCAAACACACTCTGACTTTCACCATCACCGACCGGCAGACGGTGCCGGAATTCTATCCGGATTCGCCGATGTTCCGCGCCATGCCGCGGGTGTTCGCGACCGGCTACATGGTCGGGTTGTTCGAATGGTGCTGCACCGAGATGCTCAACATGCATCTCGATGCGGGCGAGGGTTCGCTCGGCGTGCACGTCGATTTCAGCCATCTGGCCGCGACTCCGCCCGGCATGACCGTGACGGTCGAATGCGAGTGCACCGGCGTGGACGGCAAGACGGTCAGTTTCTTCGTGCGCGGCCATGACGGCGTGGATGTGATCGGCGAAGGCCGGCACCAGCGCGCCCTGGTCAACTATGACAAGTTCAATGCGCGTGTCGCCGACAAGGCGCTGAAGGCGAGGGCGGCGTAATGGCATCGGCGCAGCAACTGTCCGGCGGGTGTCTCTGCAAGGCGGTGCGCTTTACCGCGACCCCGGCCGATAACGAGGTCGGGACGTGTCACTGCAGCATGTGCCGGCGCTGGACGGCAGGTCCGTTCATGGTGCGCGACTGCGGCACCTCGCTGAAGGTCGAGGACAAGGCAAATCTGGGCGCCTATCGCTCATCGGAATGGGCGGAGCGCGGCTTCTGCAAGTCGTGCGGAACGCCGCTCTATTACCGTCTGATCGACAGGGATTCGTATTTCGTGTCGGCCGAAGCGTTCGACGACGTGACGGATATCTCGTTCACGACGCAGATCTTCATCGACGAGAAGCCGGCCTATTACGACTTCGCCAACAAGACGCACAACATGACCGGTGCGGAAGTGTTCGCGCAGTTTGCGCCGGGCGGCGACGAGGCCAAGGGATAACAAGATGGCCGAGACTTCCGGCGAACGTAATTTCACCATCAACTTCGGACCGCAGCATCCGGCCGCGCACGGTGTGCTGCGCCTCGTGCTGGAGCTCGACGGCGAGATCGTCGAGCGTGTCGATCCGCATATTGGTCTACTGCATCGCGGCACCGAGAAGCTGATCGAGCAGAAGACCTATCTACAGGCGATTCCGTATTTCGACCGGCTCGACTATGTCGCGCCGATGAACCAGGAGCATGCGTTCTGCCTCGCCGCGGAAAAGTTGCTCGGTCTTGAGGTCCCGCGTCGTGGCCAGCTTATCCGCGTGCTGTATTGCGAGATCGGCCGGATCCTGTCGCACCTTCTAAATGTCACCACCCAAGCCATGGACGTCGGTGCGCTCACTCCGCCGCTCTGGGGGTTCGAGCCGCGCGAACAATTGATGGTGTTCTACGAGCGCGCCTCCGGCTCGCGCATGCACGCGGCCTATTTCCGGGTCGGCGGCGTGCATCAGGACCTGCCGCAGAAGCTGATCGACGACATCGAGGCCTGGTGCGATCCGTTCCTGAAGACGGTCGACGACATCGACTCGCTGCTCACCGGCAACCGCATCTTCAAGCAGCGCAACGTCGATATCGGCGTGGTGTCGCTCGACGACGCGTGGAAATGGGGCTTCTCAGGCGTGATGGTGCGTGGCTCGGGCGCGGTCTGGGACCTGCGGAAGAACCAGCCCTATGAGTGCTATGCCGAGATGGATTTCGATATTCCGATCGGCAAGAACGGCGATTGCTATGACCGCTATCTGATCCGCATGGAAGAGATGCGCCAGTCCGTGCGCATCATGAAGCAATGTATCGCGCTCCTGAATGCGCCCGAAGGCAAGGGGCGGGTCTCGGCCGACGATCAGAAGGTGGTGCCGCCCAAGCGCGGCGAGATGAAGCGCTCGATGGAAGCGCTGATCCATCACTTCAAGCTCTACACCGAAGGTTTCCACGTTCCCGCGGGCGAGGTCTATGCCGCGGTGGAAGCACCGAAGGGCGAGTTCGGCGTCTATCTGGTCGCCGATGGCACCAACAAGCCCTACAAGTGCAAGATCCGCGCGCCCGGTTTCGCGCATCTGCAGGCGATGGATTTTCTCTGCAAGGGCCACATGCTGGCCGACGTCTCGGCCATTCTCGGTTCGATCGACATCGTGTTCGGGGAGGTCGACCGATAATGGCCGTTCGTCGTCTCGCCCCGAAGGAATTGCAGCCGAAGGACTTCTCCTTCACGCCCGAAAATCTCGAATGGGCGCGCGGGCAACTCGCGAAATATCCGGACGGCCGTCAGGCTTCCGCAGTCATTCCGCTGCTCTGGAAGGCGCAGGAGCAGGCCGGCGGCTGGGTGCCGGAAGCCGCGATCCGTTATGTCGCCGAGTTCCTCGACATGGCGAATATCCGCGTCATGGAGATCGCGACCTTCTACACCATGTTCAATCTGGCGCCGGTCGGACGTCATCACGTGCAGCTTTGCGGCACCACGCCATGCCGACTGCGCGGCGCCGACGATTTGATCCATGTCTGCGAGAAGCGCATCGGCCACCAGTTCGACGTGACGCCGGACGGCGCGTTGTCCTGGGTCGAGGTCGAGTGCCTTGGCGCCTGCGTGAATGCGCCGATGGCGCAGATCAATTACGACTTCTACGAGGACCTGACTCCGGAAATCCTGACGCGCATTCTCGACGATCTCGCCGCCGGGAAAGAGGTGAAGCCAGGTCCGCAGATCGACCGGCAATTCTCCGCGCCGGAAGGCGGACCGACCACGCTGCTGGAATCTCCCTCGATCAGCACTGGCAGCGCGGGCGCTCCGGCTCAGACGCCGCTAACCGATGCCGCACCGAAGAAGCCAACGGCGGATGCCAACGTTCGCGAGGCGCCGGCAGAGGTCGACACGCTGGTGAAGGCTGCGGCGAAAGAGGGCATCTCGCCGAAAGCGACCGAAAAGGCGCTGACCGAGGAGCCACCTGTCTCCGAGCAGCACAAGCCCAGCCTGCTCGACAGGGCGCGCGAAGGCATCGCAGACGACCTCAAGCTGATCCGTGGTGTCGGACCCAAGCTCGAGGCGATGCTCAACCGGATGGGAATTTTCCATTTCGATCAGGTCTCAGCCTGGACCGAGATGAACTTGCGTTGGGTCGATCAGAATCTCGAGGGCTTCAAGGGCCGCGCGGCCCGCGACAAGTGGATCGAGCAGGCAAAGAAGCTCGCGACCGGATGGCGGCCTTCGGGCGGCACAGGCGAGAAATCAGGCGACTGAACCATGCTGGCTGACAAGGACCGCATCTTCAAAAATCTGTACGGCCAGTACGACTGGGGCCTGAAGGGCGCGCGCGCACGCGGCTCATGGGATGGCACCAAGCAGATCCTCGAACGCGGCCGTGACGGCATCATCAACGAGATGAAGGCGTCGGGCCTGCGTGGCCGCGGCGGCGCTGGATTCCCGACCGGCATGAAATGGTCGTTCATGCCCAAGGAAAGCAAGGACGGCCGGCCGAGCTATCTGGTCGTGAATGCCGACGAGTCCGAGCCCGGCACCTGCAAGGACCGGGAGATCATGCGGCACGATCCGCATCTTCTCGTCGAGGGCTGCCTGATCGCAGGCTTCGCGATGGGCGCGGTTGCGGCTTACATCTATGTGCGTGGCGAATTCATTCGCGAGCGCGAGCGCCTGCAGGCCGCGGTCGATCAAGCCTATGAGGCGAAGCTGATCGGCAAGAACAACGTCAATGGTTATGACTTCGACGTCTATGTCCATCACGGCGCCGGCGCCTATATCTGCGGCGAGGAGACCGCGCTGCTTGAAAGCCTCGAAGGCAAGAAGGGCATGCCCCGGCTGAAGCCGCCATTTCCCGCCAATGTTGGTCTCTATGGCTGCCCGACCACGGTCAATAACGTCGAGTCGATTGCGGTCGCGCCCGACATCATGCGCCGCGGGGCGGCGTGGTTCTCCTCGTTCGGCGCGCCCAACAATGTCGGCACCAAGCTGTTCTGCATTTCCGGCCATGTGAACCGGCCGTGCAATGTCGAAGAGGCGATGAGCATCCCGTTCCGCGAACTGATCGACAAGCATGCCGGTGGCATTCGCGGCGGCTGGGACAATCTCAAGGCGGTGATCCCGGGCGGTTCGTCGGTGCGGATGGTGCCCGCGGCGCAGATCATGGACTGCCCGATGGATTTCGACTCGCTCGCCAAGCTGAAATCCGGTCTCGGCACCGCGGCGGTCATCGTGATGGACAAGTCGACCGATCTGATCGCTGCGATCGCGCGTCTGTCGTATTTCTACAAGCACGAAAGCTGCGGCCAGTGCACGCCGTGCCGCGAAGGCACCGGCTGGATGTGGCGGGTGATGACGCGCATGGCGCAAGGCCGCGCGCATAAGCGCGAGATCGACCAGCTGCTCGATGTGACCAAGCAGGTCGAGGGCCACACCATCTGCGCGCTGGGTGATGCCGCGGCGTGGCCGATCCAGGGCCTGATCGCGCATTTCCGTCATGAGATCGAGGAGCGCATCGACCGGTACGCGGCCAATCCGCATCCCGATCCGGTCCAGGTGGCGGCGGAGTGAACATGCATGTCCGCGCCCGTCGTTCTCTGGTGGCAGCGCTACGGCAACATCGCCCAGATCGCGTCGGCGGTATTCGCCGTGGTGGGCTTTGGCGCGGTGCTGCTTCAGCTAAGCGAGATCCGGCACAACAATCGGGCGACCGGTGCGCGGCAGGTTTATCTCGCCTATACCGATCTGAATTTCAAACACCCGGAATATGCGCTGCCCGAACTCGACAAGCTGAAGGCCGGCGACCCGGCGGTGTTCGAGCGTTACAAGACCTTCGTGTCGTATCTGCTCTATGCCTGCGACGAGGTCATGAGCGCGTTTCCAAAGCAGCAGGAATGGCGCAAGTCCTGCGCCTACGAACTCAAGGCGCATCTGCCCTTCCTGTGCGAGACGCTGTCGAACGATCCGGCTTTTCTGGAGACATTTGGCGGCCGCAGCATCGATTTCGTGACCTCCGTGATGCAGCGCAACGGCGTCACCGCGCCGGAATGCCGTCCGAAAAAGGCTTGATATGAAAGCGATGGGAATGCCGCAGGAGCTCTCACGATGACCAAGATCGTGGTTGACGGCATCGAGCTTGACGTGCCGGCGGAATACACGCTGCTGCAGGCCTGCGAGGCGGCGGGTGCGGAAATCCCGCGCTTCTGCTTTCACGAGCGGCTGTCGATCGCCGGCAATTGCCGCATGTGCCTGGTCGAGCTGAAAGGCTCACCGAAGCCGGTCGCGTCCTGCGCCTGGGCCGTGCGGGATTGTCGTCCCGGTCCGAACGGCGAACCGCCGACGGTGAATACGCGCACCGCGCTGGTTAAGAAGGCGCGCGAAGGCGTGATGGAATTCCTGCTGATCAATCATCCGCTCGATTGCCCGATCTGCGATCAGGGCGGCGAATGCGACCTGCAGGACCAAGCCATGGCCTATGGCGTCGACACCTCGCGCTACTGGGAAAACAAGCGCGCGGTCGAGGACAAGTATATCGGCGCGCTGGTCAAGACCTCGATGAACCGCTGCATCCATTGCACGCGGTGTGTTCGGTTCGCCACCGAAGTCGCCGGGGTGCCCGAGCTTGGCGCCATCGGGCGCGGCGAGGACATGGAGATCACCACCTATCTCGAACAGGCGATGACCTCGGAGCTGCAGAGCAACGTCGTCGATCTCTGCCCGGTCGGTGCGCTGACGTCGAAGCCATACGCGTTCACCGCACGGCCGTGGGAACTGAACAAGACCGAGTCCGTCGATGTGATGGATGCGGTCGGATCCGCGATCCGCATCGACACCCGCGGTCGCGAAGTCATGCGGATCCTGCCGCGCCTCAACGAGGACGTGAACGAGGAGTGGATCTCCGACAAGACGCGGCATGTCGTCGACGGTCTGCGCGCGCAGCGGCTCGACACGCCCTATATCCGCGAAAACGGCCGCCTCCGGCCCGCCACCTGGAACGAAGCGTTCGCGCTTGTGTCGCAGAAGGTGCGAGCCACGCGCCCCGACCGGATCGGCGCCATCGCCGGCGACCTGTGCGCGGTCGAGGAAATGTTCGCGCTGAAGGAACTGATGGCGCGGCTCGGGTCGCGCAATATCGATGCGCGTCAGCGCGGCTCGATGATCGATCCACGCTGGGGCCGCTCGGCTTATCTGTTCAATGCGACGATCCCGGGGATCGAGCAGGCCGATGCGTTGCTGATTGTCGGCTCCAATCCGCGCAAGGAGGCTGCGATCCTCAATGCGCGGATCCGCAAGCGCTGGCGCATGGGACATTTCCCGGTCGCGCTGATCGGCGAGCGCGTCGATCTGACGTATCCCTATCACTATCTTGGCGCCGGCCCGGACTCGCTGTCCGAACTGGCGAACGGCAGGGGCGATTACGCCGATCTGCTTTACAAGGCCGAACGGCCGATGGTGCTGGTCGGTGCCTCGGTCTTCACCCGCAATGACGCGGCACGCGTGGCGGCTTTGGCGGCACGCGTCGCGGTCGAGATCGGTGCGGTCTCGGATGTCTGGAACGGCTATTCGGTGCTGCATTATGCGGCCTCGCGCGTCGGCGCGCTCGATATCGGCTTCGTGCCGGGCGAGGGCGGGCAGGGCGCGCCGCAGATGGCCTCGGGCGGTGTGGACGTGCTGTTCTCGCTCGGCGCCGATGAGATCGACGTCGATCGCGGTCCGTTCGTTGTCTATATCGGCACCCATGGCGACGCCGGCGCGCACCGTGCCGATGTGATCCTGCCGGGCGCTGCCTATCCTGAAAAGTCGGGTCTCTATGTAAACACCGAAGGCCGCGTACAGATGGCCGCGCGGGCCTCTTTCCCGCCCGGCGATGCGCGCGAGGACTGGGCGATCATGCGGGCGCTGTCCGATCACCTGGGCGCACGGCTGCCTTACGATTCACTGGCGCAACTGCGGCAGGCGATTTTTGCGGTTCATCCGCACCTGCAGCGGATCGGGACGGTCACGCCGGGCGACGGCGCCGACCTGCGCCGGCTTGCGCAACTGCCGGGGGCGCCCGACAAGGCGCCGTTCGTCTCTGTCATCGACGACTTTTATCTCACCAATCCGATCGCGCGTGCGAGCGCGGTGATGGCCGAGTGCTCGGCCCTTGCCGAGCAGCGCACCATGACGGCGGCGGAGTAGGCGCATGGCCGATTTCTTCTGGGCTTATCTCTGGCCGCTGATCATCATCGTCGCGCAAAGCGTCCTGCTGATGGTGATCCTGCTGGTCGCCATTGCCTACATCCTGCTCGCAGATCGCAAGATCTGGGCGGCCGTGCAGATCCGCCGCGGGCCGAATGTGGTCGGCCCATACGGGATGCTGCAATCCTTCGCCGACCTGCTGAAGTTCGTCCTCAAGGAGCCGGTGATCCCGGCCGGCGCAAACAAGGGCATTTTCCTGCTCGCGCCGCTTGTTACCGTCGTTCTCTCGATTGCCGCCTGGGCGGTGATCCCGGTCAATGCCGGATGGATGATTGCCGATATCAATGTCGGCATTCTCTACATCTTTGCGATCTCGTCGCTCGGGGTCTACGGCATCATCATGGGCGGCTGGGCGTCGAACTCGAAATATCCGTTCCTCGCGTCGCTGCGGTCGGCGGCGCAGATGGTGTCCTACGAAGTGTCGATCGGCTTCGTCATCATCACCGTGCTGCTCTGCGTCGGCTCGCTGAACCTGAGCGACATCGTCAACGCGCAGAATGGCAGCTACGGGATGTTCAGCTGGTTCTGGCTGCCGCTGCTGCCGATGTTCGTGATTTTCTTCGTGTCGGCGCTGGCGGAAACCAACCGCCCGCCCTTCGATCTGGTGGAAGCCGAATCCGAACTGGTGGCCGGCTTCATGGTCGAATACGGGTCGACCCCGTACATGATGTTCATGCTGGGCGAGTATGTCGCCATCGCCACCATGTGCGCGATGGGGACCATCCTGTTCCTGGGCGGCTGGCTGCCGCCGGTGAATGTCGCACCCTTCACCTGGGTGCCGGGCGTGGTCTGGTTCACGCTCAAGTGCCTGTTCATGTTTTTCCTGTTCGCGATGGTCAAGGCGATCGTGCCGCGCTATCGCTACGACCAGTTGATGCGGCTTGGCTGGAAAGTGTTCCTGCCGCTGTCGCTCGCGATGGTCGTGATCGTCGCCGCCGTCCTTCAATTCGGAGGTCTGGCGCCCAAATGACAGAGCCGGATCATGACCCTTTCGGCAACGGCACTTGCAGGCGCTGCGATCGGAGCGGCGCTGGGTGTGGCCAGCGCTCTGCTCGTGGTGTCCGCCGTGACCGAGCGGCTGCGTGCGCTCGATCGTTCCGAGACCGCCCGGGAGCGAGCGGCCTTGGAGCGCAAGTTACTGGCTCTGCGATGGATCGTTGTTGCGGTCGAAGCGCTGGTGTTCGCGATCCTGGGCTATTGGGTTGGGTCATGGCTGTTCGAGTAGTGCCGCCGCTTGGGCGGCTGACAGGCAGAGGATAGAACCATGCGGCTCGATCAGGCAGCGAAGTCGGTGTTTCTCACCGAATTCATCCAGGCCTTCTTCCTCGGCATGCGCTATTTCTTCAAGCCGAAGCCGACGCTGAATTATCCGTTCGAGAAGGGGCCGATCTCCCCGCGCTTTCGCGGCGAACATGCCTTGCGCCGCTACCCGAACGGCGAAGAGCGCTGTATCGCCTGCAAGCTGTGCGAAGCGATCTGCCCGGCGCAGGCCATCACCATCGAAGCCGGTCCGCGACGGAACGATGGCACCCGGCGCACCACCCGTTATGACATCGACATGGTGAAGTGCATCTATTGCGGTCTGTGCCAGGAGGCCTGCCCGGTGGACGCCATCGTCGAGGGTCCGAATTTCGAATTCGCGACCGAGACCCGCGAAGAACTTTTTTACGACAAGGAGCGGCTGCTCGCGAACGGCGATCGCTGGGAGCGGGAAATCGCACAGAATATCAAGCTCGATGCGCCTTACCGGTAACGAACGATGATCGTCGCGCTCTTCTTCTATCTGTTCTCTGGCGTGTGCATCGCCTCGGCGCTGATGGTGATCGCATCGCGCAATCCGGTGCATTCGGTGCTGTTTCTGATCCTCGCCTTCGTGAACGCTGCCGGGCTGTTCCTGCTGCTGGGCGCCGAATTCCTGGCGATGATCCTGGTGGTTGTCTACGTCGGCGCGGTGGCGGTCCTGTTCCTGTTCGTGGTGATGATGCTGGATGTCGACTTCGCCGAGCTGCGCGACGGCTTCCTGCAATATCTTCCGGTCGGAGCGCTGATCGGAATCGTGTTGCTTGCGGAAATCCTGCTCGTGGTCGGAGCCTGGACCATCGGCGGTGGCACCCCGCGCGTCGCGGCCGCGCCGATAACGGCGGGCGTGTCCAACACCGAGGCCATCGGCCTCGTGCTCTATACCAAATACATCTACTACTTCCAGGCCGCGGGCCTCGTCCTGCTGGTTGCGATGATCGGCGCGATCGTTCTCACGCTGCGTCACAAGGAGGGGGTCAAGCGCCAGAACATCTCCGATCAGGTGGCGCGGACACCAGCGACCGCGATCGAGATCCGCAAGGTCCAGCCGGGGCAGGGGCTGCAATCATGATTATCGGGCTCGGTCATTATCTGCCGGTCGCCGCCATCCTGTTCACCCTCGGGATTTTCGGCATTTTCCTGAACCGTAAGAACATCATCGTCATCCTGATGTCGATCGAGCTGATCCTGCTCTCCGTCAACATCAACTTCGTCGCTTTTTCGAGTTTCATGGGCGACATATCGGGCCAGATTTTTGCGCTGCTGATTCTCACCGTGGCGGCGGCGGAAGCGGCGATCGGGCTCGCCATTCTTGTGGTGTATTTCCGCAACCGCGGCTCGATCGCGGTGGAAGACGTCAACCTGATGAAGGGCTGAACGCATGATCCCGAAACCTGGGCACCGATTTTCGGGCCAGATCATGCGCATGGAACACTGAACGATGTATCAGGCGATCGTCTTTCTCCCGCTGCTCGGTGCCTTGATCGCCGGCCTGTTCGGCCGCCTGATCGGCGCGCGGCCTGCCGAACTGATCACCACGCTGTTGCTGTTCATATCGGCGATCCTGTCATGGATCGCATTCGTGCGCGTCGGCTTCGGCCATATGGACGAGCGCATCGTGTTGTTTACCTGGATGCAGTCCGGCGACCTCAAGGTCGACTGGGCGCTGCGCATCGACGCGCTGACCGCGGTGATGCTGGTGGTGGTCACGACGGTGTCGTCGCTCGTGCATCTGTATTCCATCGGCTACATGCATGAGGACCCGCACCGGCCGCGGTTCTTTGCCTATCTTTCGCTGTTCACCTTCGCGATGCTGGCGCTGGTCACGTCCGACAACCTGGCGCAACTGTTCTTCGGCTGGGAGGGCGTGGGTCTCGCGAGCTATCTGCTGATCGGATTCTGGTATCAGAAGCCCGAGGCGAATGCCGCCGCGATCAAGGCCTTCGTGGTCAACCGCGTCGGCGATTTCGGCTTCGCGCTCGGCATCTTCGCGCTGTTCATGATGACCGGTGCGATCGATTTCGACACCGTGTTCGCGCAAGCTCCGGCGCTGACCGGCAAGACCATCCACATCTTCGGCTGGCATGCCGACGCGCTGACGCTGATCTGCCTGTTCCTGTTCATGGGAGCGATGGGCAAGTCGGCGCAATTCCTGCTGCACACCTGGCTGCCCGACGCGATGGAAGGCCCGACCCCGGTTTCGGCGCTGATCCATGCCGCGACCATGGTAACCGCCGGCGTGTTCATGGTGGCGCGGCTGTCGCCGTTGTTCGAACTGGCGCCGGTCGCGCTGATGGTGGTGACGCTGATCGGCGCCATCACCTGCATGTTCGCCGCCACCGTCGGCCTCGTGCAGAACGACATCAAGCGCATCATCGCCTATTCGACCTGCTCGCAACTCGGCTACATGTTCGTCGCCATGGGCGTCGGCGCCTATTCGGTCGGGATGTACCACCTGTTCACGCATGCCTTCTTCAAGGCGCTGCTGTTTCTCGGCTCAGGCTCGGTGATCCACGCGATGCATCACGAGCAGGACATCCGCAACATGGGCGGCCTGCGCAAGAAGATCCCGCAGACCTATTGGCTCATGGTCGTCGGCACGCTGGCGCTGACCGGATTCCCGCTCACCGCCGGGTATTTCTCCAAGGACGCGATCATCGAGGCGGCCTATTCCGGCACCAATCCGTTCGCGCCTTTCGCCTTCGCCTGCACCGTGTTCGCGGCGCTGCTGACCTCGTTCTATTCCTGGCGGCTGATCTTCAAGACCTTCTGGGGCAAGCCGCACGATCATCACCACTACGAAGCGGCGCATGAAAGCCCGCTGACGATGATGATTCCGCTCTACGTGCTGGCGGCCGGCTCGATCCTGGCCGGCTGGCCGTTCTACGAGTATTTCGCCGGCCACCATGTCGAGGAATTCTTCCGCCAGGCGCTGGCGCAGAAGCCCGCCATTATCGAGGCGATCCATCACGTGCCGCTCTGGGTGAAATGGTCGCCATTCGTGATGATGGTCGCAGGCTTCGCGGTCGCGGCGCAGTTCTACCTGCGCGACCCGTCGATGCCGGTGCGGCTCGCCCGCGACCACCAGTTGCTGTACCGCTTCCTGCTCAACAAGTGGTATTTCGACGAACTGTACGACTTCATCTTCGTGCGCCCCGCCAAATGGCTCGGCTATACGCTGTGGAAGCGCGGCGACGGCTGGCTGATCGACGGATTTGGGCCGGACGGCGTGTCCGCCCGCGTGCTCGACGTCACCCGCAACGTGGTGCGGCTGCAGACCGGCTATCTCTATCACTATGCATTCGCCATGCTGATCGGGGCGGCGCTCCTGACCACCTGGTTCATGTTCGCGGGAGTGCGCTGACATGACCACCTGGCCCGTCCTCTCCGTCACCACCTTCCTGCCGCTGGTCGGCGCGCTGTTCCTGATGGCGCTGCGCGGCGATAGCGATTCCGTCAAGCGCAACGCCCGCTGGGTCGCGCTCTGGACCACGCTGATCACCTTCGCGGTCTCCCTGGTCCTGGTCTGGCGCTTCAACCCGACGACCGCCGAATTCCAGTTCGTCGAAAAGGCGCGCTGGCTCGGCGGCTATGCGTCCTATCACATGGGCGTCGACGGCATTTCGCTGCCGCTGATCATCCTGACCACCGCGATCATGCCGATCTGCATCATCGCCAGCTGGGATTCGATCCAGCATCGCGTCAAGGAATACATGATCGCCTTCCTCGTCCTCGAGACGATGATGGTCGGCACTTTCGCAGCGCTCGATCTGGTGCTGTTCTATCTGTTCTTCGAGGCCGGCCTGATCCCGATGTTCCTGATCATCGGCATCTGGGGCGGTCCACGCCGGGTCTATGCCAGCTTCAAGTTCTTCCTCTACACGCTGCTCGGCTCGGTGCTGATGCTGCTCGCCATCATGGCGATGTACTGGAGCGCCGGCACCACCGACATCACCGTGCTGCTCAAGCACGAATTCCCGAAGCAGTTGCAGACCTGGGCGTGGCTCGCCTTCTTCGCCTCGTTCGCGGTGAAGATGCCAATGTGGCCGGTCCATACCTGGCTGCCGGACGCCCACGTCGAAGCCCCGACCGCAGGCTCGGTCGTGCTGGCGGCGATCCTGCTGAAGATGGGCGGCTACGGGTTCCTGCGGTTTTCGCTGCCGATGTTCCCGCTCGCCTCGCTGGATTTCACCCCGCTGATCTTCACGCTGTCGGTGATCGCGATCATCTACACCTCGCTGGTCGCGCTGATGCAGGAGGACGTGAAGAAGCTCATCGCCTATTCTTCCGTGGCTCATATGGGCTTCGTCACCATGGGCATTTTCGCTGCCAATGCGCAGGGGATCGGCGGCGGCATCTTCCAGATGATCTCGCACGGCATCGTCTCGGGCGCGCTCTTCCTGTGCGTCGGCGTGGTCTATGACCGCATCCATACCCGCGAGATTTCCGCCTATGGCGGTCTGGTCGAGCGCATGCCGGTCTATGCCGCGGTTTTCATGCTCTTCACCATGGCCAATGTCGGATTGCCCGGCACGTCCGGCTTTGTCGGCGAATTCCTGACGCTCTTGGGCACCTTCAAGGTCAATGTCCAGGTCGCGACACTGGCGACCCTCGGCGTGATCCTGTCGGCCTGCTATGCGCTGTGGCTTTATCGAAAGATGATCTTCGGCAAGCTCGACAAGCCAAAGCTGATGGGCATTCAGGACATGAACTATCGCGAGATCGGCATATTCGTGCCGCTCGTGGTCCTGACGCTGCTGTTCGGCTTCTGGCCGAAGCCCGTTCTCGACATGTCGTCGGCTTCGGTCGATGCGCTGGTCGCGCAGTATCAGACGGCGATCGGCAAGACCAGGCAGGCCGAAGCCGATCGGCGCATCCCGGGTGAAACGAAATGAGCGCGGTCCCCAGTCTGATTCCGGCATTGCCGGAGATCATCCTCGCGGTCGGCGCGATGGTGCTGCTGATGGTCGGCGCCTTTGGCGGCGAGCGCACCAATCTCGCTGTCAGCGCCGCGTCGATCGGGCTGCTCGTCGTGGCCTGCCTTGCGGTCGTGCTGCTACCGTCAGGCCGGCTTGCGACGTTCAATGGCAGCTTCGTGGTCGACGATTTCGCGCGCTTTGCGAAAATTCTCGCCTTCGGCGGCACCGCGATCGCAATCCTGATGTCGTTCGATTTCGTCAAGCGCGCCGGCATGCGCAAGTTCGAATATCCGATCCTCATGCTGCTCTCCGCCGTGGGCATGGGCATGCTGATTTCGGCGACGGACTTGATCGCGCTCTATCTCGGCCTCGAATTGATGAGCCTGTCTTTGTACGTGATCGCGGCGATCGACCGCGACTCGGCCAAGTCGACCGAAGCCGGATTGAAATATTTCGTCCTGGGCGCGCTGTCGTCCGGCATGCTGCTCTATGGCGCGTCGCTGATCTATGGCGCGACCGGTCATATCTCCTTTGCCGGAATTGCCCAGGCCGCGCCGCAGGGCGGGCTGGCGCTGACATTCGGTCTTGTCTTCCTGTTGGCTGGTCTGTGCTTCAAGGTCTCGGCGGTGCCGTTCCATATGTGGACGCCGGACGTCTATGAAGGCGCTCCGACGCCGGTCACCGCGTTCTTCGCTGCTGCCCCAAAGGTCGCAGCAATGGCCGTGTTCGTGCGCGCCACCATGACCGCGTTTCCGACCGTGACGCTGCAATGGCAGCAGATCATAGTGTTCGTCTCGATTGCGTCGATGGTGCTCGGATCGTTCGCGGCGATCGGCCAGACCAATATCAAGCGGCTGCTCGCTTATTCCTCGATCGGTCACATGGGTTTCGCGCTGGTCGGGCTCGCGGCCGGTACGCAGGAAGGCGTGCAGGGCGTCCTGATCTATGTCGCGATCTACGTGGTGATGACGCTCGGCACGTTCGCCTGCGTGCTGTCGATGAAGCGGCCGGGCGGCATGGTGGAGAATATCTCCGATCTCGCCGGTCTCTCACGCACCTCGCCGATGATGGCGTTCCTGCTGGCGATGCTGATGTTCTCGCTCGCGGGCATTCCGCCGCTCGCCGGCTTCTTCGCGAAATTCTACGTCTTCATTGCGGCGATCAATGCCGGCCTCTACGCACTCGCGGTCATCGGCGTGCTCGCGAGCGTGGTCGGCGCCTATTATTATCTGCTGATCGTCAAAACCATGTATTTCGACGAGCCGCACAAGAGCTTCGAGCCGATGCCGGGCGAACAGGCGGTCGTGCTTGGCGTCGCCGGCCTGCTCAACCTGTTGTTCTTCGTTTATCCGGCGCCGCTGCTCGATGCGGCAACGGTTGCGGCGAAGTCGCTGTTCTGACGGGTGGCGTGTAAGCCCGTTGGGATGATGGTGCAGCCTCATATGCCGTTCATTTCCGCGAGAGCGGGGACCCAGAAGCTGAAGGTCTGGATTCCCGCTTTCGCGGGAATGGCCGGGGAGAGGTGATGACCTTCGCGCTCGGTCCGCGCGCGACGAAGGCGGGACATCGTCTCATCGCTTACGACACACTCGACTCCACCAACAGCGAGGCGTTGCGGCTGGCGCGCGCGGGCGAGGTCGGACCTCTCTGGATCGTCGCGCGCGAGCAGACGGCCGGCCGTGGCCGGCGCGGGCGCGAATGGGTTTCGGCCACGGGCAATCTGACGGCAAGTCTGACTTTTACCGCTGCGGTAACCCCTGCGGTTGCAGCGACCCTCGGCTTCGTTGCCAGTCTCGCAGTGTGGGAGACGTGCCGTGCGCTTGCGCCGGATCTGGACCTGTCGGTGAAATGGCCCAATGACGTGCTGGCGAATGGGGGCAAGATCGCCGGGTTGTTGATGGAATCCGAAGCCCAGGGCCAGGCCCTGGCGATCGTCATCGGCTTCGGGGTCAATGTCGCATCGGCCCCCGAGGCCATGGCGTTTCCGGCCAGTTCCCTGCACGGGCTGGGGCATAGGGTGACGGCCGATGAGGTGTTTTCCAGGCTGACCGATGCATGGGTGGCCGGCGCGGACCTCTGGGATCACGGCCTGGGATTCAAGGCCGTCCGGAACGACTGGCTCGCGCAGGCCGCAGGAATCGGGCAATCGATCTCGGTGCGCATGGGTGACCGGGTGGATCGGGGTATTTTCGAAACGCTGGACGAGCAGGGCCGGCTGATCCTGCGGAAGAAAGACGGCATGGTCCGCGTCGTCAGCGCCGGCGACGTGTTTTTCGGCGATGCGGCTGGCGGAGCGACAACCTGATGGCGGCACCTGAACAACTCGTCTTTGGACCGCTTGGCGGCGTCGGCGAGATCGGCATGAACCTGTCGGTCTACGGGCTGGGCGACGAGCGGCGGCGGCAATGGATGATCGTCGATTGCGGCGTCTCGTTCGCGTCCGAGGAGCATCTGCCCGGCATCGACCTGATGTTCCCGGATATCCGCTACCTGGTCGAGGAGCGGCGCAACCTGACCGGCATCGTGCTCACCCATGCTCACGAGGATCATTTCGGCGCGCTGTTCGACCTGTGGCCCCAATTGAAGGTACCGGTGTATGCGACGCCTTTCACCGCGGCGCTGATCGAGGCGAAGCGTGAGAGCGAGCCGGGAGCGCCCGAGATCGATGTCCGGGTCGTAGCACTCGGCAGCCGTTTCAATATCGGCCCCTTCGATGTCGAACTGGTTTCGATGTCGCATTCGATACCGGAATCGAATGCGCTGGTGATCCGCACGCCGCTCGGCACTGTGCTCCATACCGGCGACTGGAAGCTCGACCAGACGCCGGGCGTCGGGCTGCCGACCGATCAGGACAAGCTGCGTCGTCTTGGCGAGGAGGGCGTCCTCGCCGTGGTAGGCGATTCCACCAACACCGTACGCGATGGACGTTCGCCCTCCGAGGCCGATGTCGCGCGCACGATCGCGGAATTGATCGCGTCGTCGCCGGCCCGGGTTGCCGTCACCACCTTCGCCTCCAATGTCGCACGCCTGCGTGCGGTGGCGGACGGCGCAAAGGCCGCCGGCCGGGAGGTCGTGGTGGTCGGGCGCGCGATGGAGCGGGTGGTGCAGGTGGCACGCGAGACCGGCTATCTCGACGGCGTGCAGGAGTTTCGCGGGCCCGATGTCTACGGCTATCTGCCGCCTGACAAGGTGGTCCTGCTTTGCACCGGCAGCCAGGGCGAGCCGCGGGCGGCGCTTGCCCGCATCGCCCGCGACGACCATCCCGACATCACATTGGCGCGCGGCGACCGGGTGCTGTTTTCCTCGCGCACCATCCCCGGCAACGAGAAGGCCGTGTCCGGCGTCATCAACGGACTGATCGACCAAGGGATCGAGGTCATCACCGACCGCACCCATCTGATCCATGTTTCGGGCCATCCGCGGATCGGCGAAGTTGAGGAATTGCTCGGCTGGGTGAAGCCGAAAGTCCTGATCCCGGTGCATGGTGAAGCGCTGCATCTGTCCGAACATGCGGCGCTCGGCCGGCGGCTCGGAATTCCCGGGGTGGTCAGTTGCCGCAACGGCGATCTGGTGCAGATTGCACCCGGCACGCCTGGGGTCATCGACGAGTTGCCGCATGGCCGCGTCTACAAGGACGGCACGGTGCTGATCGGTGCCGACAGCCGCACCATCGCCGACCGCAGGCGCTTGAGCTTCGTCGGCATGGTCACGGTGGCGCTGGCGCTGACCGAAAAGGGCGCGCTGGCCGCCGATCCCGAGGTTGAATTGCTCGGCATTCCCGAACGCGGCAGGGACGGCAAGGCGCTCGCCGATGTCGCGCTGGATGCGGTGGAGGATACCGTCGAAAGCCTGCCCCGGCAGAAGCGCCGCGATCCGGACGCCGTCGCCGAGGCGGTGAAGCGAGCGGTGAGGGGGGCGATTGCCCAGCAATGGGGCAAGAAACCGATCTGTTACGTTCACGTTCTCGCTGTATAATCGCCGCATGATCGGACGCTTGAACCATGTGGCGATTGCCGTTCGCGATATCGCGAAGGCGTCGGACGTCTACCGCACGACACTCGGCGCGCAGGTGTCGGACAAGGTGCCGCAGCATGACCATGGCGTCTCCACGGTCTTCATCACGCTGCCCAACACCAAGATCGAACTGCTGGAGCCGCTGGGTGCGGATTCGCCGATCGCGAAATTTCTCGAGCGCAACCCGGACGGCGGTATCCACCACATCTGCTACGAGGTCGACGACATCATCGCGGCGCGCGATGCGCTGAAGGCAAAGGGCGCGCGGGTGCTGGGCGATGGCCAGCCGAAAATCGGCGCGCACGGCAAGCCGGTGCTGTTCCTGCACCCGAAGGACTTCTTCGGAACGCTGGTCGAACTTGAACAGGTCTGAACAGGGATCCTCGGCGTATATCGGTTGACGAGGATCACTCCTCCCACGCACTTCTTCGAGCATGGCGTCGGGCGTTGACCCGCACCACATGCATCACCTGACCTGCCCCAGACCTGACCCGTTGACTTGGATCCCATGACCTGGACCACCGGCTTCGCGATATATTTCCTGATCTGGTGGCTGACGCTGTTCGCGGTTTTGCCATTCGGGATCACATCGCAGCATGAGACCGAGACCGAACCTGGGACCGACCCCGGCGCCCCCGTGCTGCCCCGCATCGTCTCCAAGCTGATCTGGACGACGCTGGTGTCGACGATAATTTTTTCTTTGATTACAATCGTTTACGTGTATCGCCTGATCGGGCTCGACGACATTCCCGGGCTGCCGCGGCCGCTCCCCACGTCCTGAATTTTGGCGCTGTATGCAGCGCAAGGCGGAACGCCTGCGCGCGCCAGCGATTGTCCGGGACGCGACCCGAACGATTGGGGATACGAGATGCCACATTCGCGCTATTTCATCGTTGAAGCCGCCGACGGCTGGATGATCCAGTTTGCGGGCGGCGTTTTCGGGCCGTATCAAACCCGGCAGGAAGCGCTGATGTTCGCCGTGGACGCGGCCCAGCGATTGGGCGAAGGCCGGGGCGAGAACGCCGAGGTTTGCCTCGTCGGCGAGAACGGGCATTTCCGACCGGAATGGATTTTCGGCCGCAACGCATATCCGCCGCGACTGTAAAACTCGGGTTTTTCCACAGCTTGGGCTCGTAAAGCGAGTCTTGACGGCTCAGTATCGGCGTCCGGCGTACTTGGACGAGTGTCGACGGGCCAACATAGAGGCCCCGAACGAAAAAGAGCAGGGCAATCGCCCTGCTCAAAAATTATGCAAACGCTTCCGGCGTGAAATTATTGTTATATTTGAAGCGTCGGCGGCGCCTTTGGCGCTCGCGATCCTCCCAAGACTTGGACCGGTTGGGCAGCGTCTGCCCAACGCGAAGGCGATCAGCTATAGCATCTTTCTGTCACACGGCAAGTCCCTGCTAATCGCCGATCATGGGCCTGCCCAAGCTTTGAGCTTGCCTTGAATTTTCGGCCGCGATCCGGTTTCAGTGCTCCGAGCGCCGATCCGGCCGATTCCCCGAAAGCAAACGATGCGATTGTCGCGGTACTTCCTTCCGATCCTGCGCGAAACCCCGAAAGAGGCGGAGATCGTGTCGCACCGGCTCATGCTCCGGGCCGGCATGATGCGGCAGGAGTCGGCGGGCATTTATGCGTTTTTGCCGCTCGGCCTGCGCGTTCTCGACAGGATCTGCGACATCGTGCGCGAAGAGCAGAACAGAGCCGGCGCAATCGAACTTCTGATGCCGACGATACAGAGCGCCGAGCTGTGGCGGGAGAGCGGACGTTACGACGCCTACGGCAAGGAAATGCTGCGAATCAAGGACCGTCATACTCGTGAAATGCTGTATGGTCCGACCAACGAGGAGATGATCACCGACATCTTCCGCGCTTACGTGCGCTCCTATCGCGAGCTTCCGCTCAATCTCTATCATATCCAGTGGAAGTTCCGCGACGAGGTCCGCCCGCGCTTCGGATTGATGCGCGGACGCGAATTTCTGATGAAGGACGCTTATTCCTTCGACATCGACCAGGCCGGCGCACGGCATTCCTACAACAAGATGTTCGTCGCCTATCTGCGCACCTTCGCCCGCATGGGTCTGAAGGCTATTCCGATGGTCGCGGAGACCGGCCCGATCGGCGGCAATCTGAGCCACGAATTCATCATCCTCGCCTCGACCGGTGAGAGCGAAGTGTTCTGCCATCGCGATTATCTCGGTTTCAACGTTCCCGGTGAGACTGTCGATTTCGACGACATTGCCGGCCTGCAGGCGACGGTCGACCACTGGACCGCTCTCTATGCGGCGACATCCGAGAAGCATGACGCCGCGGCGTTCGATGCGTTGCCCGAGGCGTCGCGCGTGTCGGCACGCGGTATCGAGGTCGGCCACATCTTCTATTTCGGCACCAAATATTCCGAGCCGATGAAGGCGCTGGTGAAGGGCCCGGACGGCAACGACCACCCGGTTCACATGGGGTCCTACGGCATCGGGCCGTCGCGCCTTGTGGCCGCCATTATCGAGGCGTCTCACGACGATGCCGGTATCATCTGGCCCGAAAGCGTAGCCCCGTTCAGGGTTGCGATCCTGAATCTGAAACAGGGAGATGCGGCAACCGACGCCGCTTGTGAAAAACTGTATGCCGAACTGCAGGCGCGGGGTGTGGATACGCTCTATCACGACCTCGACGAACGGCCCGGCTCGAAATTCGCAACCGCCGATCTGATCGGAATACCGTGGCAGGTCGTGATTGGTCCGAAAGGTCTTGCCGCCGGGCAGTTCGAGGTCAAGCGGCGGGCGGACGGGAGCCGGGAGATGCTGAGTCCCGACGAGGTGCTGAACCGGTTCGGATGATCGAACGCGGCGCTACCGCATCGCGGGCGGTATTTTGCTGACGAGCTGTCCCCATGAATGTGTGTATGTCACTGTCTGGACAGTATTTGGCGGTGGCCTGGATCGGACAGAATCTGATGAAATCCGCAGGTTCAGGAGCCTGAATGAGCGAACCCACCGCGACGCGGCCCTTTGCCCCATTCGAGTGGATGCTGTCGCTGCGCTACCTGCGGGCGCGGCGCAAGGAAGGATTCATTTCCGTCATCGCCAGCATCTCGTTTCTCGGAATCATGCTCGGCGTCGCGACGCTGATCATCGTGATGGCGGTGATGAACGGCTTCCGCAAGGAATTGCTCGACAAGATTCTCGGCATGAACGGACACCTGCTGGTGCAGCCGCTCGAGTCGCCGCTGACCGACTGGAAGGAACTCGCAACCCGCCTCAGCGGGGTGCCGGGCGTCCGTCTTGCGGCGCCGATGGTGGATGGCCAGGCGCTGATTTCTTCTCCGTTCCATTCGACCGGCGTCGGGGTTCGCGGCATGCGCGCGGCGGACATCGACAAGCAGGCCTCGATCTCCGCGAATCTGCGGCAGGGTTCGCTTGAAGGGTTCGACGAGGGGCAGGGGATCATCATCGGCAAGCGGCTGGCCGATGCCTTGTCGGTGCGCGCCGGCGACAGCGCGACGCTGGTTGCGCCACGCGGAGCGGTTACGCCGATGGGCACGACGCCGCGGATCAAGACCTACAAGGTGGTCGGCGTCTACGAGATCGGGATGTCGGAATACGATTCCAATTTCGTGTTCATGCCGCTGGCGGAGTCTCAGGCTTATTTCAATCGCGCCAACGACGTCACCGCGATCGAGGTCTATATCGACTCTCCCGACCGCTACCGCGAATTCCGGACGCTGCTGACCCAAGCCGCCGCACGGCCGATCTTCATCACCGACTGGACCCAGCGCAACGCCACCTTCTTCAACGCGCTTCAGGTCGAGCGCAACGTGATGGCGCTGATCCTCTCCATGATCGTGCTGGTCGCGGTGATGAACATCATTTCCGGCCTGTTCATGCTGGTGAAGGACAAGGGGCGCGACATCGCGATCCTGCGCACGATGGGGGCGACCCAGGGTGCGATCATGCGCGTCTTCCTGATCACCGGCGCCTCGATCGGCGTCGTCGGGACCACGCTCGGATTCATCGTCGGCGTGGTGGTCTGCGCCAATATCGAGTCGCTGCGGCAGTTCGTGTCGTGGCTGACTGCGCGTGAGGTATTTGCGCCGGAGCTCTACTTCCTGTCGCGTTTGCCGGCCGAGATCGATGCGGGCGAAACCACTGCCGTCATTGTCATCGCGCTGGCGATGTCGCTCGCCGCGACGATCTACCCCTCATGGCGCGCGGCACGGCTCGATCCGGTCGAGGCGCTCCGCTATGAATGAGCGCGTGATGGCGGACGACCAGGCAGCCGCTGCGCGGCCGGCGACCGGGCCGGTGCTCTACCTCAACGCAGTCCAGCGGCGCTATCAGCAGGGCGAGGCCGAACTGATGATCCTGCGCGGCGCCGAGCTCGGTTGCTGGCTCGGTCAGTCGATCGCGCTGATCGCGCCGTCCGGCGCCGGCAAGTCGACACTCCTGCACATCGCGGGATTGCTGGAACATCCCGACGGCGGTGAAGTGTTCGTCGACGGCAAGCCGACCGCCGCCCTGTCCGACGCCGAGCGAACCGAAATCCGGCGGGTCGAAATGGGCTTCGTCTATCAGGCGCATCACCTGCTGCCGGAATTCTCCGCCGTCGAGAACGTGATGCTGCCGCAGATGATCCGTGGCCTGTCGCGTGCGGAAGCGCGCAAGCGGGCGAGCGAGCTGCTCAGTTATCTTGGGCTGAAGGCCCGGCTGGAGCACCGGCCTGCCGAACTGTCGGGCGGCGAACAGCAACGCGTTGCCATCGCGCGTGCCGTAGCGAATGCGCCGCGGATCCTGCTGGCCGACGAGCCGACCGGCAATCTCGATCCGCACACCGCAGACCACGTCTTCGATACGCTACGGCAGCTCGTCAGCGCGTCGGGACTGGCCGCGATCATCGCGACCCACAATCTCGAACTGGCGCGCCGGATGGACCGGCGGGTGACCATACGCGACGGCGTGGTGGTCGAGCTGGATTGAGGCGGCGGCCGCGCTCTTGAGCGCAGGTATCTCGGCTGGGCCGACAAAATCCCGAAAACGATCCCGTGGTCCCTGGCGCTCAAACAGGGCATTTCGCGTGCAGGTGGACGATTCCATCCCGCTTTAACGGCAGGCTTGACTGAGAACAAAAACAGAACTATGTTCCCCTTACGTTCTGTCCAATATTGGACTTTCAGGCAGGGGGCCCGTCATGTTTCGCGCCGTCGTCGAGGAGGCCGCCGCACTGGCCTCGCTGTCGCTGTTTCTGGGGATGATCGCCATCTGGGCGCAGGTGCTCGGCGGCCTATGACGGTTTTTGTTCGCCTGTGAGTAGCGTCATGCGTTTGTTGCGTCCGCGGGAGAAAAGGACGCGGTTTCGGCCGGGCGCCCATCCTGGATTTCGTTCTGCGTAGGCGGGCGCCCGGCTGCTTCCATAGTCCGGTCGGGCCGTGGCCTTCTTCGCCGCTCGGCTTGAGCTGAACAGCGATCCGGCCCCTCGGTAATCGCCCCTTGGGGAAAACGGGTGCGCGTGGCCGCCCCGCGGGATTGGGTATGGACTTGGCCGTCCGGTCTCCGCACGATTGCAGCTGACCAATCAGATTCGTGAGGCCTCGGTGTCGGATGCACCCTTCGTGCACCTGCATGTGCACTCTTCCTATTCGCTGCTCGAAGGAGCGCTGAAGATCGGCAAGCTGGCGGACCTCGCCAAGGCCGACCGCCAGCCGGCGCTCGCACTCACCGATACCGACAACATGTTCGGGGCGCTGGAGTTTTCCGAGAAGCTCGCGTCCTCGGGAATCCAGCCCATCGTCGGCTGCTGCTTTTCGATCGATTTCGGCGACCAGCCGCGCGACCCGCGCAATCCGGCGCACAACACGTCATTTCCGCGCATCGTGCTTCTGGCCGCGCGCGAGGACGGCTACCAGCGCCTGATGCGGCTGTCGTCGCGCGCCTTTCTTGAGACATCCGGCACCGAGCGGTCGCATATCCGGGCCGATTGGCTCGCCGAAGGCACCGACGGTCTGATCGCTTTGACCGGCGGACCGGGCGGGGCGTTTGATCAGGCGATTGCCGCCGGGCAGCTCGATCTCGCGCAGGCCCGCGCGGCCACGCTGCGCGGGCTGTTCGGCGACCGGCTTTATGTCGAATTGCAGCGTCACGGACTTGCCGAGGAGCGTGCGACCGAACCGCATCTGATCGACATCGCCTATGCGCAATCGCTGCCGCTGGTCGCGACCAACGAACCGTTCTTCGCCGCACCCGACGACTACGAGTCGCACGATGCGCTGATCTGCATCGCGGAAGGACGGCTCATTGCCGAAACCGACCGGCGGCAGCTGACGCCCGAGCATTGCTTCAAGAGCCGCTCGGAAATGACCGAATTGTTTGCCGACCTGCCCGAGGCGATCGCCAACACGGTCGAGATTGCTCAGCGCTGTTCGTACCGCCCACGCACCCTGAAGCCGATCCTGCCGCGCTTCACATCGGGCGACGCCGATGAAGGCGTGGAATTGAGGGAGCGCGCGAAGGCCGGGCTCGAGCGGCGCATCGCGCTGCATGGTCTGGCTCCCGGCGTGACGCGTGAAGAATATGACGAGAGGCTTGCGTTCGAAATCGATGTGATCGAGCGCATGAAATATCCGGGCTATTTCCTGATCGTCGCGGACTTCATTCAATGGGCGAAGGGCGAGGGCATTCCGGTGGGGCCCGGCCGCGGCTCGGGAGCGGGATCTCTGGTCGCCTATGCGCTCACCATCACCGATCTCGATCCGATCCGCTTCGGGCTGCTGTTCGAACGCTTCCTCAATCCGGAGCGCGTGTCGATGCCGGACTTCGACATCGATTTCTGCCAGGACCGCCGCGACGAGGTGATCAAATACGTGCAGCGGCGCTACGGCCGCGATCAGGTGGCGCAGATCATCACCTTCGGTACGCTGCAGGCGCGCGGCGTGCTTCGCGACGTCGGCCGCGTGCTGGAGATGCCGTACGGTCAGGTCGACAAGCTGTGCAAGCTGGTGCCGCAGAATCCGGCCAATCCGGTGACGCTGGCGCGGGCGATCGAGGATGAACCAAAGCTGCAGGCCGAGCGCGATTCCAACCCCACGGTGCGGCGCGCCTTCGACATCGCCCGCAAGCTCGAGGGGCTGACGCGCCATGCGTCCACCCACGCCGCCGGCATCGTGATCGGTGATCGGCCGCTGGCGGAACTGGTGCCGCTGTATCGCGATCCGAAATCCGACATGCCGGTCACCCAGTTCAATATGAAATGGGTAGAGCCGGCGGGTCTCGTGAAGTTCGACTTCCTCGGCCTGAAGACGCTCACGGTGCTGAAGACCGCGGTCGATCTGCTGAAGGCCCGCAAGATCGATATCGACCTCTCCGCGATCCCGCTCGACGACACGAAGACCTACGAACTCCTCGGTCGGGCGGAAGCGGTCGGCATCTTCCAGCTGGAAAGTCAGGGCATGCGCCGGGCGCTGCTCGACATGAAGCCTGACCGGTTTGAGGACATCATCGCGCTGGTCGCGCTGTACCGGCCGGGTCCGATGGCGAATATCCCGACCTATTGCGCGCGCAAGCACGGCGACGAGGAGCCGGATTACATCCATCCGAAGCTCGAGGAGGTGCTGAAAGAGACCTTCGGCGTCATCGTCTACCAGGAACAGGTGATGCAGGCCGCCCAGCTTCTGGCCGGCTATTCGCTCGGGCAGGCGGATCTGTTGCGCCGCGCCATGGGCAAGAAGATCCGCAGCGAGATGCAGGCGCAGCGGCAGGGTTTCGTGAAAGGGGCCGTCGAGCGCGGCGTGCAAAAATCTCAGGCCGATGCGATCTTCGATCTGCTCGAACGCTTCGCTGAATACGGCTTCAACAAGAGCCACGCCGCGGCCTATGCGCTGGTCGCCTACCAGACCGCGTGGATGAAGGCGAATTATCCAGTCGAGTTTCTGGCCGCGTCGATGACGCTCGATATGGGCAATACCGACAAGCTCGCGGAATTCCGCAACGAAGCGGAGCGGCTCGGGATCAAGCTGATGCCTCCGTCGATCAACCGGTCGGGCCGCGCCTTCGAGGTCGAGGGCAACACGATCTATTATTCGCTTGCCGCACTGAAGGGCGTCGGCGCGCAGGCGGTGGACCTGATCGTGGCCGCGCGCAAGGACCGTCCGTTCCGCGATCTCACCGATTTCGCGTCCCGCATCAATCCGCGGGCGGTCAACAAGCGCGTGCTGGAAAGCCTTGCCGCCGCCGGCGCCTTCGACCAGCTCGAAGCCAATCGCGCCAGCGTCCATGCCGCGGTCGAGACCATCCTTGCCACCGCGCAGCGCTCCCACGATGCGGCCGAGAGCGGGCAGAACGAATTGTTCGGCGGACCGTCGCATCGCGAGCCGCTGCGGCTGCCGAATGTCGAACCGTGGGCGCCGGCGGATCGTCTGCAACGCGAATACGAGGCAATCGGCTTCTTCCTCACCGGCCATCCGCTCGACGATTATGCAAAGGCGCTGAAGCGCATGCAGGTGTTGAACTGGATGGAGTTCACCAAGTCGGTGCGGGCGGGCGCGAGTGCCGGCCGCACTGCGGCAACCGTGATCTCGCGCGCCGAGCGCCGGACCAAGACCGGCAACAAGATGGGTATCATCGGCCTGTCCGATCCGAGCGGGCAATACGAGGCGGTGCTGTTCCAGGAAGGACTGCAGCAATATCGCGAGCTGCTGGAGCCCGGGAACGCGGTGCTTCTGTTCCTGTCCGCCGAGGCTCAGGGCGAGGACGTCCGGGCTCGCATCCAGAGCGTTGAACGGCTCGATCAGGCCGCCGAGAAGGTGCAGAAGAGCCTGCAGATTTTCCTGCGCGATCCGGCGCCGCTCGACACCATCACCAACCGGCTGGAGGCGAGGGGGGACGGCGAGGTCCGTTTCGTCCTGATGCTGTCGGATGGCGGCGAGGTCGATGTGAAGCTGCCAGGCCGCTATAAGGTCTCCCCGCAGATCGCCGGTGCGATCAAGGCGCTGCCCGGGGTGGTCATGGTCGAGGCGGGGTAGCGGCGCCATCCAGTGCCGGAGGACTCCCGCCCGATGGCATGCCGACCTGCGGCGGGGCTGATTTCAGGGCCCGCACAGGAATCCCGCTTTTCCTTGCCTTTTCCGGGGGATGCGTCTATATGCGCGCCATCTCACACGCGGATCAGGGTTTTTCGCCCCGGTAACGGGACGGCAGGCCATCCGGTGGCGTCGGGCATCCCGCCCGCCGTTCACGTCATCCGCGGCGGAAAAAACCGGAGAATATCTATGGCGCTGCCCGATTACAGCATGCGTCAGCTATTGGAAGCTGGCGTTCACTTCGGCCATCAGGCCCACCGCTGGAACCCGAAGATGGGTGAATACATCTTCGGCGTCCGCAACAACATCCACATCATCGATCTCGCGCAGACCGTGCCGATGCTGCATCAGGCCTTGCAGGCGGTGTCCGACACCGTGGCCAAGGGCGGACGTATTCTGTTCGTCGGCACCAAGCGCCAGGCGCAGGACGGCATCGCGGAAGCCGCGAAGAAGAGCGCGCAGTATTACGTCAATTCGCGCTGGCTCGGCGGCACCCTCACCAACTGGAAGACTATCTCCGGATCGATCGCCCGGCTGCGCAAGCTCGAGGAGATGCTCTCCTCGAACGAGGCCCAGGGCTACACCAAGAAGGAGCGCCTCGACCTGCAGCGCGAGCGCGACAAGCTCGATCGCTCACTCGGCGGCATCAAGGACATGGGCGGCATTCCCGACATGCTGTTCGTGATCGATACCAACAAGGAAGACATCGCGATCAAGGAAGCGCGCCGGCTCAACATTCCGGTCGCCGCGATCGTCGATACCAATTGCGATCCGAACGGCATCACCTATGCCGTGCCGGGCAACGACGACGCCAGCCGCGCGATTTCGCTTTATTGCGATTTGATCGCACGCGCCGCGATCGATGGCATCGGCCGCTCGCAGGGCGAGCGTGGCATCGATGTCGGCGCGGCCGCAGAGCCGGTGATGGAAGACCTGCCGACGGCGAGCGACACCGGCTACGAAGCGCTGCCTGGGCCGCGCGGCGTTGCCGACGATCTGAAGAAGTTGCCGGGCGTTTCGGGCTCGATCGAGAAGCAGCTCAACGATCTCGGCATCTTCCATTATTGGCAGCTGGCACCGCTTGCGCACGAACAGGCGCATCGGCTTGGTGAAGAAGTCGGTCTGCCGGGCCGTGCCGACCAGTGGGTCGCCAAGGCCAAGGAATTCACGGCCGACGCCGAATAGACATCGTCGAACCAACGGCGCGGGCCCGGACCCGCGCCGCAAAGTCCTCTTTCGGAATTTTTGATATGGCAGAAATCACCGCAGCGCTCGTGAAGGATCTGCGCGAACAGACCGGCGCGGGCATGATGGATTGCAAGTCGGCGCTGACCGAGACCAAGGGCGACATCGAGGCTGCGGTCGACTGGCTGCGCAAGAAAGGCCTGTCCAAGGCCGCCAAGAAGGCCGATCGCGTCGCGGCCGAAGGCTTGATCGGCATCTCGACAGCTCAAGGAAAAGGAGCGATCGTCGAGGTCAATGCCGAGACCGACTTCGTTGCGCGCAACGACCATTTCCAGGGCCTGGTCAAGCTGATTGCCGACGCGGCTTTGTCCAATGGCGGCGACGCCGAAGCTGTGAAGGCGGCGAAGGTCGGCGACAAGACGGTGCAGGAAGCCATTGCGTCCGCCATTGCCACCATCGGCGAGAACATGACGCTTCGCCGCGCGGCGTCGCTGTCGGTCGGCAGCGGCGTTGTCGGCACCTATATGCACAATTCGATTTCCGAAGGTCTCGGCAAGATTGGTGTCCTGGTCGCGATCGAGTCGACCGGCGACAAGCAGGAACTGGCGGCTCTCGGCCGGCTGGTGGCAATGCATATTGCCGCGACCGGTCCGCTCGCGGTGGATTCGTCGGGGCTCGGCGCGGACGTGATCGAGCGCGAAAAGGGTGTCCTGGCCGACAAGGCCAAGGCCTCCGGCAAGCCGGACAATGTGATCGAGAAGATCGTCGAATCGGGCCTCAAGAGCTTCTACAAGGAAGTCTGCCTGCTCGATCAGTCCTACGTGCATGACGACAAGAAGAACGTCGCGCAGGCGATGAAAGAGGCCGAAGGCAAGGTCGGCGGCCCGATCAAGATCACCGGATTCGTGCGCTACAAGCTCGGCGAAGGGATCGAGAAGCAGGACAGCGATTTCGCCGCCGAAGTCGCAGCCGCCGCCGGCAAGAGCTAACGGCCAACGCCGGGACGATCGCATCATGGCCCAACCGGTCTATGCACGTGTGGTCGTCAAGCTCTCCGGCGAAGCCCTTGCCGGCCCGGCAGGATTTGGCGTCGATCAATCCATCGTCGAGACCATTGCGGCCGACATCGCGGCCTCGCGCCGTCTTGGCGTCGATATCGCGCTGGTGGTCGGGGGCGGAAACATCTTCCGCGGCGTCGAAGTCTCCGGCCGGGGCGTGTCACGCCCGACCGGTGACACGATGGGGATGCTGGCGACGGTGATGAACAGCCTGGTGATGGAGGCTGCCATCGAGCGCCACGGTGCGCCCGCGGCGACGTTGTCCTCCATTCCGATGCCGACCCTGTGCGATCACTTTTCGCGACGCCGCGCGCTCGATCTGATCGGGGCCGGGCGCGTCGTGCTGCTCGCCGGCGGCACCGGCAATCCGTATTTCACAACCGATACCACGGCGGTTCTGCGCGCCGCCGAACTCGACTGCAATGCGGTGCTCAAAGCCACCAATGTCGACGGGGTCTACGATGCCGACCCCAAGCAGAACAGTTCCGCCCGGAGATACGACCGCTTGAGCCCCAGGGAGGCTCTGGAGCGCAACCTTAAGATCATGGATTCGACGGCGTTCGCGCTTGCCCGCGAGAATGGTATGCCTATCATCGTTTTTTCGATCCGCGAGCCAGGAGCTATCGAGTCCGTCTTGCGCGGAAAGGGCCGGGCGACCATCGTTGCCGATTGAGTCCGGCTGAGATTCGGTTTTTGCGGCGCACGGCCCGATTCGGTCGGGTCCGGCAATGATCCGACAGAGCGATTCGAGAAAACGGTCCAAGAGCGAATCCAAGAGAACAGCGAGATGGCAGCGACAACCCACGACATCAACGATCTGAAGCGGCGCATGCAGGGCGCGCTCGGCGTGCTGAAGCAGGAATTGTCCGGGCTTCGCACCGGCCGGGCCAGCGCCACCCTGTTGGAACCGGTGCAGGTCGATGCCTATGGTACGCACATGCCGCTGTCGCAGCTCGCGACGGTCAGCGTGCCCGAGGCGCGGCTTCTCAGCGTGCAGGTATGGGACCGCGCGATGGTGCATGCGGTCGAGAAGGCGATTACCGCAGCCAATCTCGGGCTCAATCCACAGACCGAAGGCCAAGTCATCCGCCTGCGGATTCCGGAACTGAACGAAGACCGCCGCAAGGAGCTGGTCAAGGTTGCGCATAAATACGCCGAGTCTGCGCGGGTTGCGGTGCGGCATGTGCGCCGCGATGGCATCGACGTGATCAAGAAGCTCGAAAAGGATTCCCAGATTTCGAAGGACGATCACGAGCGCCACGCCAACGAAATCCAGAAGGCGACGGATCAGGCCATTCAGGACATCGACCAGCTTCTCGCCACCAAGGAAAAGGAAATCCTGACGGTCTGACCGCCGCTCCGGATTGCGGACTTGACAACCATGTCGATGCCAAAGGTGTCAGTCGACGGGACTTCGGGTTTCGAAGTCCCCCGTCACGTTGCCATCATCATGGATGGCAACGGGCGCTGGGCCGCGGCGCGCGGGCTTCCGCGCGGCGAGGGGCACCGCCGTGGCGTCGAGGCGCTGCGCCGCACCGTGCGCGCGGCCGGTGAGATAGGCATCGGCATCCTGACGATTTTTGCTTTCAGTTCGGAAAACTGGACCCGTCCGAAATCCGAAATCCGCGACCTGCTCGGATTGCTGCGCCTGTTCATTCGCAACGATCTTGCCGATCTCAAGCGCAACAACGTGCGCGTGCGGGTCATCGGAGAGCGTGAGACGCTGGCCCCCGACGTGAGACGGTTGCTCGAGGAAGCCGAAGAGATGACGCGGGACAACGACGGCATGACGCTCGTCGTCGCCTTCAATTACGGCGCCCGTCAGGAAATCGCCCGCGCGGCGCAGCGGCTGGCCTACGAGGTTGCGGCCGGGCGCATGTCGTCGTCCGACATCTCGGCAGAGCGGCTGTCGCAGTTCATGGATATGCCCGATCTTCCCGATCCCGACCTGATCATTCGGACCAGCGGGGAGCAGCGGCTGTCGAATTTCCTGTTGTGGCAATCGGCCTATAGCGAACTCGTCTTCGTCCCGACCTTCTGGCCCGATTTCGACCGTGCCGCTCTCGAGCAGGCAGTCTCCGAGTTTGCGCGGCGGGAGCGGCGGTTCGGTGGGCTGGCGGCAGCCGGATCCTGATCATGGAAGGTGGCAAGCCATCGATTCCGCTGATTGAGACGACCTCTACGCCGTCGGCGCGCAATCTGTGGCTGCGGGTGGCGTCAGCCGCCATCCTGGCGCCGCTCGCGATCGGCGCCGCCTGGCTCGGCGACTGGCCGTTCACTTTGTTCTGGGGGCTCGCCGCAATTGCGGTGTGGTGGGAATGGATCGGCCTGATCGAGCCGTCCGGCCGCAACGTGCTGCTCGCGACCGGTATTTGTGCGCTGGTGCTGCAGGGCATCATGTTCGAGAGCGGCCATCCGTCCATCGCACTGATGATTGTTGCGCTGGGCGTACTGGCGGGGATCGTGACCGCAGGCAAACGGGCGCTGGCGGTCGCCGGCGGCCTTCTCTACGCGTCGGTATTGCTGATGGCGACGATCATCGTGCGGTCCGGCGACGCCTACGGTTTTGCGGCGATCTTGCTCCTGTTCGCCATCGTCTGGGGTACCGATATCGGCGGTTTCTTTGCCGGACGCGCATTCGGAGGCCCAAAGCTCGCGCCGGCGATCAGTCCTAAAAAGACCTGGTCCGGCGCGATCGGCGGCACCATCGTCGGGATTGCGGCTGCGATTGGCGTCGCGTTGATGTTTTCGCTACCCAATCCCGTGATGATCGGCATCGTCGCGCTGATCCTGTCGATCGCGTCGCAGGGCGGTGACCTGTTCGAATCCTGGCTGAAGCGGCATTTCGACGTGAAGGATTCCAGCGGTCTCATTCCCGGCCATGGTGGCGTCATGGATCGCCTCGATGGATTTATCTTCGCCGTAACGGTGGCGGCGCTGATCGGCGTGTCGCGCGGCGGCTTCGACAACCCCGCCGCAGGGCTTCTGGTCTGGTAATCAATGGTCAAAACCGCACCCCGTCTTCCCCGCCAGACTGCATCGCCCGAAACGGCGCTGCGAACGATCAGTATCCTGGGTGCAACCGGGTCGATCGGCACCAGCACGTTCGACCTGCTGGCGCGGCAGCGCGACCGGTACTGCGTTGAAGCGGTGGCCGCGCAGCGCAACGTCGAGGCTCTGGCCAAGACCGCCATCGCGCTTGGGGCCCGTTTCGCCGCAGTGGCCGAGCCGGACGCCTATGGGGCGCTGAAGGATGCCTTGTCCGGGTCGGGTATCACCGCTGCGGCCGGAGCCGATGCGGTCATCGAGGCTGCGGCGCGCCCGGCCGACCTGATCGTCGCCTCGATCAGCGGCGCTGCGGGGCTGGCGCCAACCATGGCCGCGATCGAGCGCGGCACCGCGGTCGCGATCGCCAACAAGGAATGCCTCGTCTGCGCCGGCGCGCTGTTCATGCGGCGGGCCGCGGAGAAGGGCGCCACGATCCTGCCGGTCGATTCCGAACATAACGCGCTGTTCCAGGCGATGGCCGCGGGGCGGCGGTCCGACGTTCGCCGGCTGATCCTGACCGCGTCCGGCGGGCCGTTCCGGACATGGAGCGCGGAGGCGGTCAGGAATGCCACGCGCGAACAGGCGCTGAAGCATCCGAACTGGTCGATGGGCGCCAAGGTCACGATCGATTCCGCGACTTTGATGAACAAGGGACTCGAATTGATCGAGGCGCATCACCTGTTTCAGATGCCGGCGAAGGACATCGACGTGTACGTCCATCCGCAATCGATCGTGCACGGCATCGTCGAATTCCGGGACGGCTCTTTCATTGCGCAGCTCGGCGCGCCGGACATGCGGATCCCGATCTCGCATTGCCTGGCCTGGCCAGAGCGCATGAACGAGCCCGCGCGGCAATTGCGGCTGGACGAGATGGCCAGTCTCACCTTTGAGGCGCCCGACCTGGTCCGGTTTCCCGCCCTGCGGCTGGCGCGCACCGCGCTGGAGGAGGGCGGCGCCGCCCCGACGGTGCTGAATGCCGCCAACGAGGTCGCGGTCGCGGAATTTCTTGCAGGTCGCCTCGGATTTGCCGCCATTCCGTCGCTCGTGGAGGCTAGTCTGGATGCTGCGGCCCGAAGGGGGATAGTTCGCGAGCCGGCAAGCGTGGAAGAGGCCTTGGCGATCGACCGCACCGTGCGGGAGATTGCGGCCACGTTGAAGTCGTCGGCTTCAGCGGGTCTTCACTAAATTGCCGCCATTTGGGGAATAGGGTCCGTGCATGGGTTTTCTCGACAATTTCAGCCTCTGGGGCGGCGGCTTTCCCGGCTCGCTGCTTCCGTTCCTGTTCGTGCTGACGATCGTCGTGTTCTTTCACGAACTGGGCCATTTCCTGGTCGCCCGGCTGTGTGGCGTACGGGTGATGGTATTCTCGGTCGGCTTTGGCCCCGAGCTTCTGGGTTTCAACGATCGGCACGGCACCCGCTGGAAGATTTCGGCGATCCCGCTCGGCGGCTACGTAAAGTTCTTCGGCGACGAGGATGCTGCCAGCACGCCCGATCATGCCAGCGTATCAACGATGACGGCGGCGGAGCGGCGGGAAAGCTTCCATCATCAGAGCGTCGGCAAGCGCGCGGCGATCGTTGCCGCCGGGCCGATCGCAAACTTCATTCTTGCGATCCTGATCTTCGCATCGATCTTCGTGTTCTACGGCAAGCCCTCGACCTCGGCGCGGGTCGACGGCATCCAGCCGGACAGCGCGGCCGCGGCAGCAGGTTTCCAGGCCGGCGACGTTGTGGTCGCGATCGACGGCCGGCCGATCAAGACATTCTCCGAAATGCAGAGGGTGGTCTCCACCAATGCCGGACAGCAGCTCGCAGTGACGGTCGAGCGCGGCGGTGCGCGGGTCGACCTGAAGGCGACCCCGACGCTGCGCGAGGTGAAGGACAATTTCGGCAACACGCACCGGCTCGGCGTATTGGGCATCAGCCGTTCGATGGCGCCGGCCGATGCCCAACATCAGACCGTGTCTCCGTTGCCGGCGCTATGGATGGGCATCGAGGAGACCTGGTTCGTCATCGATCGGACGCTGTCCTATCTCGGCGGCGTCATCGTTGGACGGGAAGCCGCGGACCAGCTGGGCGGTCCCATCCGGATTGCCCAGGTCTCAGGCCAGGTCGCCACCGTCGGCTTTGTTGCCCTAATGAACCTGTCGGCGATCCTGTCGGTCTCGATCGGCCTGCTGAACCTCTTCCCGGTCCCGCTCCTCGATGGCGGTCACCTTTTGTTCTACGGAATAGAGGCGGTACGGGGAAAGCCGCTGTCTGAACGTGCCCAGGAAATGGGGTTCCGTGTAGGGTTGGCGCTGGTGGTGATGTTGATGATTTTTGCAACTTTTAACGACATCATCCATTTGGCGGCCTCCTGACACCTTCGCGGGGGAACTTTGTGTGGCGAGGCGGCAACGTGCCCGGGGTTAGTCGTGGATTGGAGCGGTTTCGTTTGCGCCTTTGGCCCAAGGCTGTAAAAACGAGTGGTGGTAGACACTTGTTTACGATTCTGATTGCCAAAGGGGTGGGACAAGAGCGCGTGGGAATGGGAATCGGTACCCGAGTTTGGCGGGGAATGGGGCTGGCAGCCTTTATCCTCGGGGGAATCTTTTTCGGCGTCGCTGCGATCGCAGTGCCGGCTGGGCCAGCCTATGCCCAATCGGCGAGCAGTATCGTGGTCGAAGGCAATCGCCGCATCGAAGCCGACACCATCCGCTCCTACTTCAAATCTGCCGGCGGCGGCCTGAACGCCGCGACCATCGACGAAGGCCTGAAGGGCCTCTACGCAACCGGCCTGTTCCAGGATATCCGCATCCGTCAGGCCGGCGGTCGGCTGTATGTGACGGTTGTCGAAAATCCGGTCATCAACAGGATCGCATTCGAGGGGAACGTCAAAGCCAAGGACGAGCAGCTCCTCGGCGAGATTCAGTCGAAGGTTCGTGGCACGCTGTCCCGCCCGGTCGTGCAATCGGACACCCAGCGCATCATCGAGCAATATCGGCGCAACGGGCGCTACGACGTGCGCGTGGTGCCGAAGGTCATCGAGCTCCCGAACAATCGCGTGGATCTCGTTTTCGAGGTCAACGAAGGCAAGAAAACCGGCGTCAAGAGCATCCGTTTCGTCGGCAACCGGTATTATTCGGACTACCGGCTCAAGGACATCATCAAGACCACCGAGTCCAATTTCCTCAGTTTCATGAAGTCGAGCGACGTCTATGATCCGGACCGGATCGAGGCGGATCGCGACCTGCTGCGCCGTTTCTACCTGAAGCATGGTTTCGCCGACGTGCGCGTCGTGTCCGCGGTGAGCGAATTCGATCCTCAGGCCGGTGCGTTCATCGTCACGTTCACGATCGACGAAGGCGAGCAATACAAATTCGGCGCGGTCGACATCCAATCGAACGTGCGCGCCGTCGACGCAGCCTCGCTGGCCGACAAGCTGAAGGCAAAACGGGGCTCGGTTTACAACGCCGAAGCCGTCGAAAAGTCGGTCGAATCGATTGCCATCGATGTGGCGCGCCGCGGCTATCCGTTTGCGGTGGTGCGGCCGCGCGGCGATCGCGATTTCGAAGGCCGGGTCATCAATGTGGTCTTCACGGTCGAGGAGGGGCCCCGGGCCTACATCGAACGGATCCAGATCCGCGGCAACACGCGGACCCGGGACTGGGTGATCCGGCGTGAGTTCGATCTCGCCGAAGGCGACGCCTACAACCGCGCACTCGTCGACCGTGCCGAGCGTCGCCTGAAGAACCTGAACTATTTCAAGTCGGTGAAGATCACCAATGAGCCCGGCACTTCACCGGACCGGGTCGTGATCAACGTCGAGGTCGAGGAACAGTCGACCGGTGAATTCTCCGTCTCCGGCGGTTACTCGACTCAGGACGGCTGGCTTGGCGAAGTGTCGGTCGGCGAACGCAACCTGCTGGGCCGCGGCCAGGCGGTGCGAGCGGCGGTGCAATACGGCCAGCGCGCACGCGGCTTCGAATTGTCGTTCATCGAGCCGTATTTCCTCGATTACCGGATGGCGCTTGGTCTCGACTTCTTCGGCAAGGAGACCGACCAGCAGCAATACACCTCGTACGATACCCGGACATTGGGTGGCGCGGTGCGGCTCGGCTTCGAGCTTCGCGAGGACCTCGCGCTGCAGCTTCGCTACTCGCTGTTCCAGCAGGAGATCACGCTGCAGGAAGGCACGTCGGCCTGCTATACGACGGTGCCGTGGAAACCGGAGAACGACCCGACTTGGACGAAGCCGAACGGTTGTAACGACGTGTCGATCGTGCCGTCGCTGCCGGTTCGCCTGAGCTTCGATCAGGGCGCGCAGATCACGTCGATGGCGGGCTACAGCCTGATCTACAATACGCTGGACAATAACCGGAACCCGTCCTCCGGTATTCGCGGCGAACTGAAGCAGGAATTCGCCGGCATCGGCGGCGATGTGAACTTCATCCGGACCTCCGGCGATATTCGCTTCTATCAGGAGGTGATCCCGGATTTCGTCGGGCTGCTGCGCTTCCAGGCCGGCAATATCACGCCGTGGAATGGCAACAATCTGCGCTTCAACGATCTGTATCAGGGCGGGCCGAACCTGGTCCGCGGTTTCCGCCAGAACGGCTTCGGGCCGCGCGATCTGACGCCATGGACCACCCAGGATGCGATCGGTGGTGCGAATTTCTGGGCTGCGAGCGCGGAATTGTTCATCCCGCTGCATTTCATTCCGAAGGATGTCGGGATCCGGGCTTCGATCTTCGCCGACGCGGGTAATGTGTGGGATTACAAGGGACCGACAAGCGCTGGCGGTGAGGTCATGACGTTTGCGGATTCGAAGCTCATCCGCGCATCCGTCGGCGCCGGCCTGATCTGGGATTCGCCCTTCGGACCGTTGCGGTTCGACTATTCGATCCCGCTCAACAAGGAAAGCTACGATATCGTGCAGGAATTCCGCTTCGGCGGCGGAACGAAGTTCTGATCGACAAGGGTCCGGTTCTCCGCCAGAAGCCGCCAGAATGATGTTGCGAGCCGGCGGATGACCGAACCGATTTTCATCGAACGCGCGGAGACGTTGACCGCGGGGGACATCGCAGCCCTCACCGGAGCGACCCTTTCCGATCCTTCCCGAGCGGAGACGGTGATCGTCAACGTCGCACCGATCGATCGGGCCGGCCCCCGCGATCTGACGTTTTTTGAGAACCTCAGCTATGCCGAGGGCTTAAGGAATACCCGGGCCGGCGCGTGCCTCATCGCCGAGCGTTTCGCGCACCAGGCGCCTGCCGGGCTGCTGCTGTTACTGACGCGCGAGCCCTATCGGGGCTTCGTCGCGGTCACCCGCAAACTGTTTCCCGGCGCTCTGCGCCCCTCGTCGCTGTTCGAGGCCGATGGCATTACGCCCGGCGCCTCGGTTCATCCGAAGGCCAGGCTCGAAGACGGCGTGACGGTCGAGCCCGGAGCCGTGATCGGACCGAAAGCCGAGATCGGCACGGGCACGCTGGTCGGCGCTGGAGCGGTGATTGGGGCGGGCGTGCGGATCGGCCGCGACTGCAATATCGGCGCACATTGCTCGGTCACCCACGCGTTGATCGGGGACCGGGTTATCCTCCATCCCGGGTGCCGGATCGGTCAGGATGGCTTCGGATATGTCATGAGCCCACGCGGCCATCTCAAGGTCCCGCAGGTTGGACGCGTCATCATCCAGGACGACGTGGAGATCGGTGCCGGGACGGCGATCGATCGCGGCGCAATCCGGGATACGGTGATCGGTGAGGGAACGAAAATCGACAATCTGGTTCAGATTGGCCACAATGTCAGCATTGGGCGGCATTGTGTGATCGTCGCCCATTGCGCTATCGCGGGTAGCGTGACGCTCGAGGATTTTGTCGCTCTCGGAGGGCGCGTGACCATCAACAATCACGTCAGCATCGGAGAGGGAGCGCAGGTTGCGGGATTGAGTGGGGTGAATTCTGATATTCCGCCCGGCGGCCGATGGGCCGGCGTGCCTGCCAAACCGGCGAAGCTCTGGATGCGTGAGGTCGCCTGGCTCGAGCGCGCCGCCAAGAAGCACAGCGCCGAAAAAGGCAGAGCCGAAGATTAAACGACAAAGATTGAACCAAAAGTTTGAACGACGAAGATCGAACGTCATGGACGACACGCCAACCAAGCTCGAGACGGCCGATATCGCGCGCATTTTGAAGGCGCTGCCGCATCGCTATCCGTTCCTGATGATCGATCGTGTGATCGACATGCGGTCGGACGAGTCGGCCATCGGCATCAAGAATGTGACGGCGAACGAACCGCAATTCATGGGGCATTTTCCCGAGAATCCGGTCTTTCCCGGTGTGCTGATGATCGAGGGAATGGCGCAAACCGCCGGTGTGCTGTGCATCTGCTCCGGCAAGGCCGGCAGCACGACCAAGAGCGTATTCTTTCTGACCATCGACAAGGCGAAATTTCGCAAGCAGGTCGTTCCGGGCGATACCATCGAGTATCATGTGAGCAAGATCGCCAATAAGCGCATGATGTGGTGGTACCGTGCCGAAGCGCGCGTGCAGGGTTCACTGGTGGCCGAAGCCGAAGTCGGAGCGATGATTGTCAATGCTTGAAACGCCCGACGCCACCATCGATCCGACTGCGCGCATATCGCCCGGCGCCGTCATCGGCAAGGGATCCAGCATCGGCCCGTATTGCGTGATCGGCCCGAATGTCGTTCTCGGCGAGCAGTCGCGTCTGATCAGTCACGTGGCCTTGTCCGGCCACACCACGATCGGTGATCGCACCGTCATCTATCCATTCGCCTCGCTCGGCACGCCGCCGCAATCGGTCAAGTATCGCGGCGGACCGACCCGCCTGATCATCGGCTCCGATTGTGAGATCCGCGAAAACGTCACCATGAATACCGGCACCGAGGACGATGGCGGTGTCACCAGCGTCGGCGACAAATGCACGTTCATGGTCGGCTCGCATGTCGGTCATGACTGCAAGGTCGGCAACCAGGTCACGCTCGCCAACAATGCCGTCCTGGGCGGCCATGTCGTGGTCGAGGACTACGTATTCATGGGCGGCCACTCGGCCGCGCATCAATTCGTGCGGATCGGCGAGAGCGCGATGATCGCCGGCGTGACGGGACTCGGCGCCGACGTAATCCCGTTTGGCTTCGCGATCGGGCAACGCGGCGAACTGGACGGGCTGAATGTCGTCGGCATGCGCCGGCGGGGTTATTCGCGTGCCGATATCCATGGCTTGCGTCAGGCCTATCGCGCCTTGTTTCTGGTGCGTGGTCATTTCAAGGAGCGGGTCGAGGCGGTCGAACGCGGCTTTGCCGACGATCCGGTGGTCGCCAAGGTCGTGGCCTTCATCAAGGCCGGCGGCTCGCGGCCGTTGATGAAAGCGGGCAAGACCGGCCAGGCCGGAGAAAGAAGCCCGGCCGGGGAGTCATGACCGGTCCGGACGACCTGCCAGCGGACGCGGGTCCGGTCGCCATCATTTGCGGCGGCGGTACCTTTCCGTTCACGGTCGCCGACGCGTTGGTCAAGAATGGCCGCGGCGCCGTTCTGTTCGCCCTGAAAGGCTGGGCCGATCCCGAGCGTGTGAAGAGCTATCCGCATCACTGGGCGCATGTGACCCAGCTCGGTCGTTTCCTGCGGCTGGCGCGGCGCGAAGGCTGCCGCGACGTCATCTTCATCGGCACGCTGGTGCGGCCGAGTTTGCGGCAGCTGATCAATTTCGACCTCGCGACCCTGCGCGTCCTGCCCTCTGCGATCCGCCATTTTTACGGGGGCGACAATCATCTGCTCACCGGGATGGCGGGGATGCTCGAAGGCCACGGCTTCAGGCTGCTCGGTGCGCACGAAGTCGCGCCGGAGATCCTGGTGCAGGAGGGTGCCCTCGGACAGGCTGGACCGAAGCCCGGCGACCTCGACGACATCCGATACGGCCTCGACGTGCTGAGGGTGATGGGACCGCTCGATATCGGGCAGGGCGTGGTGGTCGCGAACCGGCATGTGATCGCGGTCGAAGCCGCGGAGGGGACTGACCTGATGCTGGCGCGCGTCGCCGATCTGCGTCGTAGCAAGCGGTTCCGCGCACCGCCCGGGACCGGCGTTTTGGTCAAGGCACCCAAGCCCGGCCAGGACCGGCGGTTCGATCTGCCGTCGATTGGGCCGCGGACGGTGGACGGTGTTGCCGAAGCCGGCCTTGCGGGCCTCGCCGTCATTGCCGGCGGCGCGATTGTCGCCGAGCCGCAAATTGTGGTGGAGAAGGCCGATCGTGCCAATGTATTCGTGCTCGGTCTTCCCGAACCGCACGGCGATGGCGCATGAAGGTCTTTCTGGTTGCGACCGAAGAATCCGGCGACCGCCTCGGCGCGGCGCTGATGCAGTCGCTGAAGGCGAGACTCGGCGACAACGTTCAATTCCGCGGCGTCGGTGGCTATGAAATGGCGGCGGAAGGATTGCCGTCGCTGTTTCGCATCGACGATCTCGCCATCGTTGGACTGGCCGGCATCACCCAGGCCTTGCCGATGATCCTGTCGCGCATCCGCCAGACATCGCGCGCTGCGCTCGATGAAAAACCCGACGTGATGGTCATCATCGACTCGCCGGATTTCACCCATCGGGTCGCGCGCCGCGTCCGCAAGAAGAACCGCGCGATCCCGATCGTGAATTATGTCTCGCCATCGGTCTGGGCCTGGCGGCCGGGGCGGGCGAAGGCGATGAGCCGCTATATCGATCATGTACTGGCGCTGTTGCCGTTCGAACCCGAGGTTCACAGGACGCTGGGCGGCCCGCCTTGCACCTATGTCGGCCATCCGCTGGTCGAGCAGGTTCACGAATTGCGCCCCAATGCGGAGGAGGCGGCGCGGCGCATGAACGGCACGCCGACGCTGCTGGTGCTGCCCGGCAGCCGCAAGGCCGAGATCCGGCGCCTGATCGAGCCGTTCGGCCGCACCATCGAACGCATCGCCAAAACCGTCTGGCCGCTCGACATCGTCATTCCCACCACACCGCATCTGCAGGATCTGGTGGTGCGCGAGACCGCGCGCTGGCCGCTGCGGCCGAAGATCGTGGTGAAGCGCGAGGACCGCCGCGCCGCCTTCCGGGAGGCGCGGGCGGCGCTTGCCAAATCCGGGACGGTCACGCTCGAACTCGGGGTGTCCGGCGTGCCGATGATCACCGCATACAAGGTCGCGTCCTGGGAGGCGGCGATCGCACGCAGGCTGATCCGGGTCCCGTCCGTGATCCTGACCAACCTGGTGCTCGGCGAGAATGTCGTGCCCGAATTCATCCAGACCGATTGCACGCCGGAGAAGCTCTCGGCCGCGCTGGCGCCGCTCCTGTCCGACAGCCCCGAGCGCCGCAGGCAGACCGAGGCCTTTGCCCGCCTCGATGAGATCATGCAGATCGGCACGGCCCAGCCCGCGCGGCGCGCGGCCGAGATCGTCGAAAACGTGGCCCGGAAATCAAGTCCGGCCGGCTGAGCCCCGGCCCGAAACGCTGGCATCCGGCCCCGTAACCGCCTAATTTGCATCGTCTTGTCACATTGCCAGATCCGGCGCGAGCGCCCATGCTTAATGGTCACAACTTAAAAACCCCAGCGATAACAGGCGTTTGCGGACATCTGCCGGATTACGTGCTGACCAATGCCGAGCTTGCTCGGCTGGTCGATACCTCCGATGCCTGGATCACCGAGCGCACCGGCATCCGCGAGCGCCGTATCCTGAAAGGTGAGGGGCTGGGCACCTCCCATATGGGCGCCGAAGCGGTGAAAGGCCTGCTCGCGCGCACCGGCAACAAGCCCTCCGACATCGACCTGTTGATCTGCGCGACCACGACGCCGGACATGGTGTTTCCGTCGACCGCCAACCTGATCGCCGACATGGTGGGCCTCGGCCCGGTCGGATCGTTCGACGTGCAGGCGGCGTGTTCGGGCTTCATCTACGCCATCACCATTGCCTCGCAATTCGTTGCCAACGGCCAGTGCAAGAAGGTTGTGGTCGTCGGCGCCGACAAGATGTCGACCATCATCGATTACACCGATCGCGCCACCTGCGTGCTTTTCGGCGATGGCGCCGGCGCGGTGCTGATCGAACCCAGCCCGAATGGCGAAGGCATCCTCGACACCCTGATCCGCTCGGACGGATCGGGCATGATCCACCTGCACCAGAAGGCCGGCGGCAGCCGATTGCCGCCCAGCGCCGAGACGGTGGCGAAGCGCATGCATTACGTCCATCAGGAGGGGGCGGCGGTCTACAAATTCGCCATCGCCAAGATGGCGGAGGTGGCCGGCGAAATCATGAGCCGCAACAACCTGCGCGGCGACATGATCCAGTGGCTGGTGCCGCATCAGGCCAACCGGCGCATCATCGAATCGACCGCCGAGCGGATGGGCCTGCCGATGGAGCGGGTCATGATGACGATCCAGAAATACGGCAACACCACAGCCGCGACGATCCCGCTCTGCCTCTGGGATTACGAGAGCCAGCTCAAGACCGGCGACCGCCTGATCCTGGCGGCATTCGGCGGCGGCTTTACCTGGGGCGCGTCCTACGTGACCTGGGCCTATGACGGCGCCGAGCGCGTTAAGCAGACCAATGGCCAAGGTGCCCACGCGGCCTGAGCGGATGTCGATCCGGCGCAGCGTTTTCACAGCGATCTGATCCGCGGCTGCGGCGCGCTCGTTGTGTCGTGAGGATTGGCCGTCACCGGCGCAGCGTCAGGAGCGGCTTTCGGCGCATAGCGCCGCTGCAATTCTTGCCAGCGCGCCACTTCGGCGTCGGCCGCCAGGCCCGCTGCTTTGTTTGTCAGTCCGCCGGCGCTGGCCGTGATGGCGGCGCGAACCCAGACCCGGGCTTCCTCAGGCAGTTGCCACCAGAAATGCCGGAAGCATGCCTGCGCATCGCCTTTGCAATCGAGGGCGCGCCGGCAGGGCGGCTTGCCGCAGACGCGCCAGAACTGCAGCGCCCGGCAGAGCGGACGCAGGTCCTGCGCCTCGCTGTCGGAGTGGCTTTTCCGCTGTGCGGTTTGGGGACGGCGCTTGCCGGGCCTGCTCATGGTGGCCTCCGATGAGATCGATGATTGGAAAGGGCAGCCGTTCGCGATCCCGCGGCGCATCCGCGCCCCGGGGCTGCGCTGAAATCCCCTCGCATCGTGAGGGGAGGTGGAACGCCGCGAGGCGCACCAGCCGATGTCCGCACCGCGACGGGTGCGGCGCGCGCGTTATCGCAGCGCGCTCGCCTTGCGGCGCTCCACCAGCGGCGTTCTGACGGGGCCCGAAAGCCGCCGCCAACCCCGGGCCGCGCTTCCAGCGCCGGGACAAACCCGACGCCACTAGCGAGCTCCTCGCACGCCGGTCCTAGTGCCGGCAGGGCGGGGTCCCGGGGCCACCCGAGAACAGGCTCCACGTTAGAGCCAGCCCGCAGGGCGCCGCGTCCTGCTCCATCCGCCGAACGTCTCCGGAAGACGCCCCTCGCGAGCCGGACGGGAGAAGGTATATTATCCTATAGGAATATTGTCAAGGGGTGGTGGAGGAGCGTCATTCCGGGGCGCTGGCCCTGAGCGAGCGAATCCAACGGGAGGGCTCAAAGTGCCGATCAAATCAGAATGCACTCGCGAGCACGGCGGGTCTTCGATCGTCCGCGCACTGACGGTCGGACTGAGCCGGCTTATGTGACGTCCGGCCTACGCGGTCTTCCCGAACTTGTCCCACGCCCACAGCGCCAGCAGGACGATCAGCGAGCCGACGAAGGCCGCTACAACATCGCGCAGCGAGATCGAAATCCGGTCGAGATTCGGAAACAGCCCGAACAGCCTGAACAGGAAGCCGCCAAGGAGCGCGCCGACAAGGCCGAGTGCGGCATTGCGCCAGACGCCGAAGCCGGCCTTGTGCCAGGTGATGGCGTAGCCGGCGAGGGTGCCGCCGATCAGGCCTACGGCAACCCAGACGATCAGTTGCGAGAGTGTCGGCATCATGGTTCGTCTCCGCGCCCGCTGCGTCAGGCAAACGCGAATCTACACCCAATCCCACACCCCTGAAATCAAAAGGCCGGCTGCGAGAGCCGGCCTTTCAAAAAATCTGGGACTAACTCGGCGTCCTGCGCGTCGATCCTCAGGCCTTGCGGGTCGAGATCGGCACGTAATCGCGGCGGGTCGGGCCGGTATAGAGCTGGCGCGGCCGGCCGATCTTCTGCTGCGGATCCTCGATCATTTCCTTCCACTGCGCGATCCAGCCAACCGTTCGCGCAACGGCAAAGAGCACGGTGAACATCGAGGTCGGGAAGCCCATCGCACGCAGCGTGATGCCCGAATAGAAATCGATATTCGGATACAGCTTCTTCTCGATGAAATAGTCGTCGTGCAGCGCGACGCGCTCGAGCTCCATCGCCACCTGCAGCAGCGGGTCGTCCTGATGGCCGACCTCGGACAGCACTTCGTGACAGGTCTTCTGCATGATCTTGGCGCGCGGATCGTAGTTCTTGTAGACCCGGTGGCCGAAGCCCATCAGACGGAACGAGTCGTTCTTGTCCTTGGCGCGCTTGACGTATTCCGGAATGCGATCGACCGAGCCGATCTCTTCCAGCATTTTCAGCGCGGCTTCGTTGGCGCCGCCATGCGCGGGACCCCAGAGGCACGCGACGCCGGCAGCGATACAGGCGAACGGATTGGCGCCCGAGGAGCCGGCAAGGCGGACCGTCGAGGTCGAGGCATTCTGCTCGTGGTCGGCATGCAGGATGAAGATGCGATCCATCGCGCGCGCCATCACCGGGTTCGGCTTGTAATCCTCGGTCGGCACCGCGAAGCACATCTTCAGGAAGTTCGACGAATAATCGAGCGCATTGGTCGGATACACGAACGGCTGGCCGATCGTGTATTTGTAGGCCATCGCCGCCAGCGTCGGCAGCTTGGCGATCATGCGGATCGAGGCGACCAGACGCTGATACGGATCGGAGATGTCGGTGGAGTCGTGATAGAAAGCCGACAAGGCGCCGACCGAGCCGACCATAACCGCCATCGGATGTGCGTCGCGGCGGAAGCCCTGGAAGAACCGGCTCATCTGCTCGTGCACCATGGTGTGGTTGGTGACGCGCTTGACGAAGTCCGCCTTCTGGGCCGCGGTCGGCAATTCTCCGAACAGCAGCAGGTAGCAGGTCTCGAGGAAGTCGCCGTGCTCGGCGAGTTGTTCGATCGGATAACCGCGATAGAGCAGGATGCCCTCATCGCCGTCGATATAGGTGATCTTGGATTCGCAGCTCGCGGTCGAGGTGAAGCCCGGATCGTAGGTGAACATGCCGGTCGCGGCATACAGCTTCGAGATATCGAGAACCTCGGGCCCGATGGTTCCGGTCTTGACCGGAAAATCATGGCTGTCGTCGCCGACCGTGACTTTGCCAGTCTTGGCGCTTGCCGTTTTTGCGTCCATCGGCATCCCCTTGCGAGCAGCCCGGATATTCTGACCGCGATCGGCCGGTCGAATTCCGACCGGCTCTCAAGCCCAGCATCCGGGGAATTGGTTCAGTGCTTTTGGCCTATCCCATCCCATTCCGCACCGCAAGATGGGCCAAAGTCGGCGCGGGCAAGGAACCACGATGCGGTTACCGCGCGGCAAAAAAACCGCCGCGTCACGCGGGATCAGGCGGCCACGGTGCCGGTTTTCAGGGCCTGCTCGCGAATTCGCGCAAGGCTGTCGGTCTTTCCCAGCACCGTCAGCACGTCGAAAATTCCGGGAGAGGTCACGCGGCCGGTCAGAGCGGCGCGCAACGGCTGCGCGACCGAGCCGAGTTTCACATTCGCGGAGTCGGCATAAGCGCGGACCGCGGCTTCGGTGCTTTGCGCCGACCAGTCGGGCAGCGCCTCGAAATGCGGAAGCAGGCCGCGCAAAAGGTCGCGCGCTTCGGCGGTCAGCAGCGCCCGGGCCTTGTCCTCCATCGGCAAGGGCGGATCGGACCAGATGAAGCGGGAATGGTCGAGCAGTTCGACCAGCGTCTTCGCCCGTTCCTTCAGACCCGGCATTGCTTTCAGCAGCTTGTCGCGCATCGCCTCGTCGAGCTTCGCCTTCAGCTCCGGCCCGCCGGCGAGATAGGGCAGCGCCTGCTCGAACGCATCCAGCAGCGCGGTGTCCGACATCGACCGCATGTAGTGACCGTTCAGGCTTTCCAGCTTGACGAAATCGAAACGCGCCGCCGAACGGCCGATCTGCGGGAGGTCGAACAATTCGATCATCTCGCGGGTCGAGAAAATCTCCTGGTCGCCATGGCTCCAGCCGAGCCGGACCAGATAGTTGCGCAGCGCCTCCGGCAGATAGCCCAGCGCCCGATAGGCATCGACGCCGAGCGCGCCGTGGCGTTTGGAGAGTTTCGATCCGTCCGGTCCATGGATCAGCGGGATATGCGCCATGACCGGCACCGGCCAGTCGAGCGCTTCATAGATCTGCTTCTGGCGCGCGGCATTGGTCAGGTGATCGTCGCCGCGGATGATGTGGGTGACCCCCATGTCGTGATCGTCGACCACGACCGCGAGCATGTAGGTCGGATTGCCGTCGGAGCGCAGCAGCACGAGATCGTCGAGATCCTGGTTCTGCCAGACCACACGGCCCTGGACCTGATCCTCGATCACGGTCTCGCCGGTCAGCGGCGCCTTCAGCCGGATCACCGGTTTCGCGCCGGGGGGCGCTTCGGACGGATCGCGGTCGCGCCAGCGCCCGTCATAAAGCCGCGCCCGGCCGGCGGCGCGGGCCGCTTCCCGCATCTGCGTGAGCTCCTCGGGGGTCGCATAGCAGCGATAGGCCTTGCCGGACGCCAGCAATTGTTCGGCGACCTCGCGGTGACGCGCGGCGCGGGCGAACTGGTGAACCGCGTCGCCGTCCCAGGTGATGCCGAGCCAGGTCAGCCCGTCGAGGATCGCATCGATCGCGGCATCGGTGGAGCGCTCGCGGTCGGTATCCTCGATTCGCAGCAGCATCTTGCCGCCCTGGCCATGCGCATACAGCCAGTTGAACAGCGCCGTGCGGGCGCCGCCAATATGCAGAAAGCCGGTCGGGGAGGGTGCGAAGCGGGTAACGACGGTCATCCGGGGGGCGTATCGGTTTCGGTTCGGCCCATCTATCATGGTGCGCGAACATTCGGAAACAGCGCTTGGCGGCTTATTGCGGCAAGGACGGGGCAGGGTTACCTGAAACTTCCGCAGCTTGGCTCAAACACACGAATTTGGCAGACAGGCGCCGGCGAACCGGTATCGCCGGCGAGAGAGGCAAAATGGCCGCAGACGACACGTCGACTTTGGAAGCGGGGCGCGATTTCATCCGCGACATCGTGCAGGCCGATCTCGATTCGGGACGGCACAAAAGCGTCGTGACCCGGTTTCCGCCGGAGCCGAACGGCTACCTGCATATCGGCCACGCCAAATCGATCGGCCTGAATTTCGGCATCGCGCAGGAATTCGGCGGGCGCTGCCACCTGCGTTTCGACGACACCAATCCGGTCAAGGAGGAGCAGGAATATATCGATGCCATCAAGGAGGACGTGCGCTGGCTTGGCTATGACTGGGGGCCGCACCTTTTTTACGCGTCGGACAATTTCGAGCAGCTCTACGAATGGGCCGAACTCCTGATCAGGGAGGGCAAGGCCTATGTCGACGACCAGTCGCCTGACGAAATGCGGGCGACCCGCGGCACCCTGACCGAGCCGGGCAAGAACTCGCCGTTCCGCGACCGCTCGGTGGAGGAGAATCTCGACCTGTTCCGGCGCATGCGGGCCGGCGAATTCCCAAACGGTGCGCGCGTGCTGCGGGCGAAGATCGACATGGCCTCCGGCAACATCAATCTGCGCGATCCGGTGCTCTACCGGATCCTGCATGCGCATCATCCGCGCACCGGCGACGCCTGGAAGATCTATCCGAGCTACGATTATGCGCATGGTCAGTCGGATGCGATCGAGCATGTCACGCATTCGATCTGCACGCTCGAATTCGAGGATCACCGGCCGCTCTATGACTGGTGCATCGAGAACCTGCCGGTGCCGTCGCGGCCGCGCCAGTACGAGTTCGCACGGCTCAACCTGAGTTACACCGTCTTGTCCAAGCGAGTGCTGAACCGGCTCGTGCAGGACAACCACGTGTCCGGCTGGGACGATCCGCGGATGCCCACGCTTGCGGGATTGCGCCGGCGCGGCGTACCGCCCGCAGCCTTGCGCGATTTCGTCAAGCGCATCGGCGTCGCCAAGGCCAACAGCGTGGTCGACATTGCGATGCTCGATTTCTCGATCCGCGAGGCGCTGAACAAGACTGCGCTTCGGCGCATGGCGGTGTTGCGGCCGCTCAAGGTTGTGATCGAGAATTACCCCGAGGGGCAGAGCGAAGAACTCGATGCCGTGAACCATCCCGACGATGACAACGCCGGCACCCGCAAGATCCGCTTCGGCCGCGAGATCTATATCGAGCAGGACGATTTCATGGAGGACCCGCCGAAGAAGTTCTTCCGGCTATCTCCCGGCAAGGAAGTGCGATTGCGCTACGCCTATTTCGTCACCTGCCGCGAGGTGGTGAAGGATGCGGCCGGCAACATCGTCGAGCTGCGCTGCACCTACGATCCGGAAACCAAGGGCGGCAACGCCCCGGACGGCCGCAAGGTCAAGGCGACCATCCACTGGGTCTCGGCACAGGATGCGGTCTCGGCCGAAATCCGGCTCTACAATCCGCTTTTCACCAACCCCGCGCCGGATGCCGCCAACTTTGCCGGCGAACTGAATCCCAACTCGCTGGAGATTCTGGCTGACGCAAAGGTCGAGCCGGCGGCGATCGCGGATCAGACCGGCGAGCCGGCGCAGTTCGAGCGGCAGGGTTATTTCGTGCGCGACCGCGACTCCACGTCCGGCCGCCCGGTCTTCAGCCGGACCATCGGGCTGCGGGACACCTGGGCCAAGGTTTCGGCGGTTAGTTGATCGCTTTCGCAAAGGACGCCGGCTGATGTAGCCTCAACCCCCGGTCGAGTGCCGGGGGCGGGGGCTCATGGCTGGCGAGAGCGATCCGAAAGGTCGCGAGCGGGCGGAGGCGCGCAAGGGCGCGCGGGCCGGCACGTGGCCGCTTGGAGGACGCACCCGCGATGGATCGTCCGGCTGGCCCGATGCCCTGTCCCCTTTGTTGCAGGGCGCCGGCGCGCGCATGGGCAGCTGGATCGCCCATGACACCGCGCCGGGACGCCTCATTCCCTGGCTGCCCATCGCCTTCGGCTTCGGCGTCGTCCTCTATTTCGCCGCGGATCGCGAGCCGTTTCTGTGGGCCGGCATCGCACTCACGGCCGCGGCGATACTTCTATGCATCGCGGCCCGCGCCCGACCGATCGCGTTTCCGGTCGCTGTGGCTGCCGCCGCGATCGCATTCGGCTTCACGCTCGCAGCCTGGAAGACCGCTCGCATCGCCCATCCGATCCTCGCGGCGCCCGCATTCAATGTGACGCTGTCGGGCTTTGTCGAATCCAGAGAGGAACGCGAGCGAAGCGATCGTATCGTGATTGCCGTCCATGCCATGAGCGGTGCGCGCCCCGACATCAAGCTGGAACGCGTTCGCGTGTCTGTGCGCAAGGGCATGGCGCCGCCGGTGGCCTCCTTCGTCGAATTGCGCGCAAGACTCAATCCTCCGCTCTCGCCGCTGCGGCCGGGCGGCTACGACTTCGCGCGCGATTACTATTTCCAGCGGCTCGGCGCGACGGGTTTCGTGCTCGGCGCGATCAAACAGGTGACGCCGCCCGAACCGCCCGGAATGCGGCTGCGCTATGCCGCTGCCATCGGGTCGCTTAGGGATGCGATCGACGCGCGCATCCGCGCGGTCATTCCGGGCGACAACGGCGCGATCGCCTCGGCGCTGATCACCGGAAAACGCGATGCGATATCGTCGTCGGTCAACGAGGCCATGTACGTCTCGAGCCTCGCGCATGTGCTGTCGATCTCCGGCTATCACATGGCCGTGGTTGCCGGCATCGCCTTCTTCACGTTCCGCGCCGGCCTCGCGTTCTTCCCTTCGATTGCCAGCCGTTACCCAATCAAGAAATGGGCGGCGCTGGCGGCTCTGTGCATGGCGGCATTCTATCTGCTGCTGTCCGGTGCCGAAGTCGCGACCCAGCGCGCCTTCATCATGACGGCAATCGTGTTGATCGGCGTGATCTTCGACCGGCCGGCCCTGACGCTTCGTACGATCTGCGTCGCCGCCTTGGTGCTGCTCGCGATCTCGCCGGAGGCAATTGTCCATCCGAGTTTCCAGATGTCGTTTGCGGCCACGCTCGCGCTGATCGCGGTGTACGAGCGCGGACTGCCAATCATGTCGGCCGAGCCGGGCACGCCCTTTGCGGCCCGGATGGCGTTATGGGGCGGACGGGAGATCGCGGCGCTCGTCATTGCGTCGCTTGTCGCGGGGTCTGCGACGACACTGTTCGCCGCCTATCACTTTCACAGACTGGCGCCTTATGGCGTGCTGGCAAATCTCTTCGCGATGCCGGCGGTGTCGATCTGGGTGATGCCGGCTGGCATTCTCGGCCTGATCGCACTGCCGTTCGGCTTCGACCGGCCATTCTGGTGGCTGATGGGCGAGGGCATCGAGTGGATGATCGTTGTCGCAACCTGGGTTGCCAGTCTGCCCGGCGCCGTCGGACGGATCCCGGCTTTCGGCGTTGGCACCCTGCTGATCGGCGCTGCCGGGCTGGTGGTGATGTGCCTGTTGCGATCGCCGCTGCGGTGGACCGGCGCGGCGATGGTCGCGCTTTGTATCGTGTTTGCCTGGAGGGCACCGCGACCGGACATCCTTGTGTCGGCCGACGCAAGCATGGTGGCGGTCCGCGATGCCGGCGGAGTCTTGCGGGTCATGGCCAGCCGCCGCGACGGATTCGTCCTGCGTGAGTGGCTTGCCGCCGATGGCGATGCCAGAACCGACAAGGACGAGTCGCTGGCGGAGGGCATTCGCTGCGACCTGGCGGGATGCGTTGCACGGCTGGCCGACGGCCGCGCCGTCGCGCTGTCGCTCAGCGCGGAGGCGCTGATGGAGGATTGCACTTCGGCGGTTTTTGTCGTGACCGCGCGCAACGCTCCGCCGGTTTGCGCCGCGTTGCTGATCGACCGCACTCGCGCGCGCGCTCATGGTGCGGCCGCGGCCCGCTGGGATGGCGGCATGTTCGTGCAGGAGAGCACGCGGCCGCCAACCTACGACCGGCCTTGGGCCCGCGCTCCTGCGGCAGTGGCTACGATCCCCGCACGCCCGGCCCCGCCGCGCGACGCGACACCGCGGCCGGCCGATCTGGAAGCCGACGACGGTCCGTCAGTAACGCCGGAATAGTCCCACCAGTTTGCCCTGAATCCGGACGCGGGTCGGCGGCAGGATACGGACTTCATACGACGTGTTAGCCGGTTCAAGTGCGATGGAAGCGCCGCGCCTGCGAAACCGTTTGAGGGTCGCTTCCTCATCGTCGATCAGGGCCACGACGATGTCGCCGGTATCGGCGGCCTCGGACTTGCGGATCAGCACCGTATCGCCGTCGAGAATGCCGGCATCGACCATCGAATCGCCGCGCACTTCGAGCGCGAAGTGATCGCCCGAGGTGAGCAGGTCCGGCGGCACATTGATGGTGTGGCTTTTGGTCTGGATCGCCTCGATCGGCGTGCCCGCCGCGATTCGGCCCATCATCGGCACCGCGACGGGGCGGCCGCCATCGTCTTCCGACGCGGTTCGCACCCGGCCGAGATTGCCCTCGATCACGCTCGGGGTGAAACCACGGCGGGGCGTGCTGCCCTGGTTGACCGAATCCGGCAGCTTGATCACCTCGATCGCGCGCGCGCGGTTCGGCAGGCGCCGGATGAAACCGCGCTCCTCCAGCGCCGTGATCAGCCGGTGGATGCCGGATTTGGACCGCAGGTCGAGGGCGTCCTTCATCTCGTCGAAGGACGGCGGAACGCCGGCTTCCTTCAGACGCTCGTTTATGAATCGCAGAAGCTCGAACTGCTTGCGGGTCAGCATTCAGGTGTCTCCCGGACAGCGTCAGGATCGTGGAACAATCCCAAGAGATACGAAACAAATCATGAACGAACACTATATGTTCGATATGTGTTCCGCAACCCCTTAATTTGACGTGAAGAAAGCGGGAGATGCCTAAAGGGGAAGCTTCAGGATAACACAGGGTGAACCGGCGGGCGCGGGCGATGCATGCGGTTCGCGGATCACGAGGCAATCGGCATCGGCCAGAATGCGGGTCATCGACGAATCCTGGGTCGGGAACGGAGTGGCCACCAGCGCGCCGCGCGACGACCGCGACAGGCGGGCTCGCAGGTAATCGGCACGCTCGTCGTTCTCGGGCAGGTCGCAGCCGAGCAGGCCATGGTCGAGGGGGATCGAGACGTCGGTTCGGCCGGTCAGGGTGCGCAGCAGCGGCACCAGAAACAGCACCGCGCAGACGAAGGCCGAGACCGGATTGCCCGGCAGGCCCAGCACATGAATCGGGCCGAGCCGGCCATGCATCAGCGGACGCCCCGGCCGCATCGCAATCTTCCAGAACGACAGGTCCATGCCTTCCTGCTTCAGGGCCTGCTGCACCAGGTCATAGTCGCCGACCGAAGCGCCCCCCATGGTGACGAGCACGTCGGCCCGCCGCATCCGCGCATCTTGGATCGCTGCAACGGTATCGGCCACGGTGTCGCGGGCGATGCCGAGGTCGCTGACATCGGCGCCTTCCTGGCGGGCCAGCGCGGCAACCGAATAGCCGTTCGAATAGACGATCTGACCCGGGCCGGGTTGGCGTCCGGGTAGCACCAGCTCGTCACCGGTGGCGAGCAAGGCGACGCGCGGCTTGCGGTGAACCGGTAGGATCGGGTGGTTCATCGCCGCCGCAAGCCCGAGATCGCGGCCGCTCAGGACGCGGCCGCGCGTGAGCAAGGTCTCCCCCTGCTTGAAATCCAGTCCGGCGGCGCGGATATGGCGGCCCTTCCGCGGCACCTCGGTGACGATGACGTTGTCGCCGTCGCGGCGGGTGTCTTCCTGCACCACGATGGTGTCGGCGCCGGCGGGCAACTCGCCGCCGGTGAAAATCCGCGCCGCCTGTCCCGGTCTCACCTCGCCAGTGAACGGCCGTCCGGCCGCGACCTCGCCGATGACTTTCAGATCGGTCGGCGCGCTGGTGATGTCCTCGGAACGGACCGCATAGCCATCCATCGCCGACACATCGACCGGCGGCTGGGTCCTGAGTGAGCGGACATCGTCAGCGAGGACGCGGCCATGCGCTTCGGTGATCGGCACGCGTTCGCTCGGCAGCGCACTCGCTTGCGCCAGCACGCGCTGCAAGGCGTCGGCAACGGGCAGGAGCGCCATATTCACGTCGCCCGGTAGGGACCGGATTTGCCGCCGGTCTTTTCCACCAGATGCACGCCTTCGATGCGCATGCCGCGCTCGGCGGCCTTGACCATGTCGTAGATGGTCAGGCACGCGACCGACACCGCGGTTAGCGCTTCCATTTCCACGCCGGTCGGTCCGGTCACCTTCACGCTGGCGCGCACGGCAATGCCGGGCAGCGCTGGGTCGGGCGTGAGGTCGACGCTCACCTGCGACAGTGCGAGTGGATGGCAGAGCGGGATCAGTTCGTGCGTGCGCTTGGCGGCCATGATGCCGGCGATGCGCGCGGTGCCGAGCACGTCGCCCTTCTTGGCATTGCCCGACATCACGAGGTCGAGCGTGGCCTTGCTCATCACCACGCGGCCTTCCGCGACGGCGACACGCTCGGTCGCCGCCTTGTCGGAGACGTCGACCATATGCGCTTCGCCGGATGGCCCGAGATGGGTGAGCACCTTGTCGGACATGGCTTAGCCCGCCGCCGCGCGGGGCTGGGGCCGAGCAAGCAGCGAACGCGTTGCCTCGGCCACATCGTTCGCGCGCATCAGGCTCTCACCGATCAGGAATGTGGAGATACCGACCGTCGACAATAGGGCGAGATCGGCCGGCGTGAAGATGCCGCTCTCGCCGACGATCAGCCGGTCGCGCGGGACCTTCGGCGCAAGCGCCATACTGACATCGAGTGATGTCTCGAATGTCCGCAGATTGCGGTTGTTGATGCCGAACAGCCGCGACTTGAGCTTGAGCGCGCGGTCGAGTTCGGCCTCATCGTGGATTTCGATCAGTACGTCCATGTCGTAGGAGATCGCCGCGGCTTCGAGTTCATGCGCGGCGGCGTCATCGATTGCGGCCATGATAATCAGGATGCAATCGCCACCCCAGGCGCGCGCCTGCGCCACCTGATAGGGATCGAACATGAAATCCTTCCGGAGCGCGGGCAGGGAGGTCGCGGCCCGCGCCTGCGTCAGGAATTCGGGCTTGCCCTGAAATGACGGCGCATCGGTCAGCACCGACAGGCAGGCGGCACCGCCCTGTTCGTAAGCCTTCGCAATCGCCACCGGATCGAAATCCGCGCGGATCAGCCCTTTTGACGGACTGGCCTTCTTGACCTCGGCGATCAGCGCGTATTGCCCGCCGGCGAGCTTGCGCTCGATAGCGGCGGCAAAGCCGCGCGGCGCGGACCCGGTCCGCGCTTCAGCCTCAAGCGTGGCGAGACTCGTCTCACGCTTCGCGGCCGCGATCTCCTCGCGCTTGTAGGCCTCGATCGTCTTCAGGATGTCGGCCATTGAACTCTCATGCGTTGGACACGTCGATCAGCCGCTCGAGACGCGTCCGCGCGCCGCCGCTGGACAACGCCTTGCGCGCCAGTTCGGCGCCGTCTTTCAGGTCTTTCGCCGCGCCTGCAACCACCAGCGTGGCGGCAGCGTTCATGATCGCGACATCGCGATAGGCGCCGGGCTTGTCCTCCAGCACATCCTTGAGCGCTGCTGCATTGTGGTAGGCGTCGGCGCCGCGCAAAGCTTCCGGCTTGACCGGTGCGATACCGATATCGGCCGGCGAAATCTCGAAAGTGCGGATGTTGCCATTCTCGAGCGCGGCGACCGCAGTCGGCCCGGAGGTCGTGATCTCGTCGAGCCCATCCGAGCCATGCACCACCCAGACCGCTTCCGAGCCGAGATTTTTCAGCACCAACGCGAGCGGCTCGATCCATTGCCGCGAAAACACACCGACGAGCTGACGCTTGACGCTGGCCGGATTGGACAGCGGACCGAGCAGATTGAAGATGGTGCGGGTGCCGAGTTCGACCCGGGTGGCGCCGACATTCTTCATCGCCGGATGATGCGATGGCGCAAACATGAAGCCGATGCCGGCCTCATAGATGCAGCGGGTGATCTCGTCCGGCCGCAGGTCGATCTTGATGCCGAGCGCGGTGAGGACGTCGGCCGCACCCGATTTCGACGACAACGCGCGATTGCCATGCTTCGCCACCGGCACGCCGGCGCCCGCGACAATGAACGCCGCGCAAGTCGAAATGTTGTATGAGCCCGAGGCATCGCCGCCGGTGCCGACCACATCGACCGCGCCGGGAGGCGCCGCGACCTTGGTCATCTTGTCGCGCATCGCGCTGACCGCGCCGGTGATCTCGTCGACGGTTTCGCCGCGCACCCGCAACGCCATCAGCAAGCCGCCCATCTGAGAGGGCGTTGCTTCACCCGACATCATGCGGTCGAAGGCATGCGACGCTTCCTCGCGGGTCAGCGCCGCGCCCGATGCGGTCTTGGCGATCAATGCCTTGAACTCGTCGGCCATGATGCGTCCTCAATGCAGGCGACGCTGCGCGCCGTTCCAGGCGGCGGCGAGGTCGAGAAAATTCTTCAGGATGAGATGACCGTGTTCGGAGGCGATGCTTTCGGGATGGAATTGCACGCCGTGCAGCGGCAGCGTCTTGTGCGAGAGACCCATCACCAGTCCGTCGTCGGTCTCCGCGGTGACTTGAAGCGCGTCCGGCAGGCTATCGCGCCGGACCACCAGCGAATGGTAGCGCGTCGCCTTGAACGGTCCATTGATGCCGCGGAACACGCTCTGCCCCTCATGCCGGATATCGGAGAGCTTGCCATGCACCGGCGAGGGCGCGCGCACTACCTCGCCGCCGAAGGCCTGGCCGATTGACTGATGGCCGAGGCAGACGCCGAGGATTGGCACGCTGTCCTGAGCTTTGGCGATCAGGTCGAGGCAGATGCCGGCCTCGTTCGGGGTGCAGGGTCCGGGAGAGAGCACGATCGCGTCGGGCTTCATGGCGATGACCTGATCCGCGCTCACGGCGTCATTGCGGTGCACAGCGACGTCCGCTCCCAGCCCGCCCAGGTAATGGACGAGGTTGAAGGTAAAGCTATCGTAATTGTCGATCAGCACGATCATGCGGCAACCCGGGCGTGTCGCGGGTTTAGACGCGGGGTTTCTGGGGGTCAAGCGGAGCCGGATGTCAGGACCAGGGTCATGAAAACGCTGTTCGGATCGAGCACATAGGAGCCGAACGGCTGGCAGTCGACGAAGCCGCGGCTCCGGTACAGCGCCACGGCGGGCTGAAAGTAAGGCGCAGACCCCGTCTCCAGACTCAGCCGCGCCAGCCCGGCATCTTGCGCCGCCGCGATGATGTGCTCGACCATGACGCGGCCGGCGCCGCGGCGTCGATAGGCCACGTCCGTATACATCGACTTGACCTCGCCATGATCCGGCGAAAGCCGCTTCAACGCACCGGTGCCGACAAGGGCGTTGTCGTCCCACATCGTCCAGACACTGACATCGGGTGACTTCAATCCGGAAAGATCCAGCGCATGCGCGCTGCACGGCGCGGTTTCCGCGCGCGCGCGAGTCACGTGCGTCTGTATCATCGCAATCACGCGCGGATCGTCGAGGTCGGCCGGGACGATGCTGAACATGCCGAAGCTGCTCCCCCGCGGAAGGCGATGGATATCAGCCCCTGTGGATCGGGTCGATCCAGGCCACGTTTTCCGGCTTCTCGACCGGCTCGATATCGAGATTGACCACGACGGCCTCGTTGTCCGAGCGCACCAGCACGCATTCCAGCACCTCGTCGGGACTGGCATTGATCTCCTGATGCGGCACGAAGGGCGGCACGTAGATGAAATCGCCGGGGCCCGCCTCGGCGACGAACTCGAGATTTTCGCCCCAGCGCATGCGGGCCTTGCCGCGCAACACATAGATCACGCTTTCCAGTTCGCCATGATGGTGCGCGCCGGTTTTCGCGTTCGGATGAATATTGACGGTGCCGGCCCAGATCTTCTGGGCGCCGACACGCGCGGCATTGATCGCGGCCTTTCGATCCATGCCGGGCGTCTGCGCGGTGTTGCCGTCCAGCGAACCGGCTGGGATCACACGCACACCGTCATACTTCCATTTGCTCTCGTGTGAATGGTCGTGGTGCGAATGATCGTGACCCATCTCTCTCTTCCCTGTGTTTGTTATTGCCCGCGCCCGGCGCTGCTCGCAAAGCGCTGCGCTTCCTCGGCGGCGCGGAACAGCGCCTTGGCCTTGTTGACGCATTCCTGCTGCTCGGAGGCAGGATCGCTGTCGGCAACGATGCCGGCGCCGGCCTGCACATACATGGTGCCGTCCTTGATCACGGCGGTGCGCAGCACGATGCAGGTGTCCATCTCACCAGCAGCCGAGAAATAGCCGACGCAGCCGGCATAGATGCCGCGCTTCTCCTTCTCCAGTTCGTCGATGATTTGCATCGCCCGCACCTTCGGCGCGCCGGAGACGGTGCCGGCCGGAAAGCCTGCGATCAGCGCGTCGAGCGCATCGCGGCCCTCGGCGAGCTCGCCCTCGACATTCGACACGATATGCATGACCTGGCTGTAACGCTCGATGAAGAACCTGTCGGTGACATCAACGGTGCCGATCTTCGCCACCCGTCCGACGTCGTTGCGTCCAAGGTCGAGCAGCATCAGATGCTCGGCGCGTTCCTTCGGGTCGGCGAGCAATTCGCGCTCCAGCGCCATGTCCTCATGCGGCGTCGCACCGCGCCGCCGTGTGCCCGCGATCGGCCGGATGGTGACGCGGCCCTCGCGCACCCGCACCAGGATTTCCGGACTCGATCCCGCGATCGCAACTCCGTCGAGATCGAGAAAATACAGGAAAGGCGCCGGGTTGACCCGGCGAAGCGCGCGATAGAGCGAGAACGGCGACAGATCGAACGGCGTCTCGAAGCGCTGCGACAACACCACCTGGAAGATGTCGCCCGCCGCGATGTATTCCTTTGCCCGCGCCACCATGGCGGAATATTCGGCGGCGCTGGTATTCGACGTCGCATGCGCGGCAATGCCGCCGGAATGCGCCTCGCGCATCGATGCCGGCAGCGGCGCATCGAGACGGTCGACGATCGCGGTCAGCCGTTCGCTAGCCCGCGCCAGCGCCGCCTTCGCGGTGATGCCGGGCTCCGGACGCACCGGCGTGACGATGGTGATCTGGTCCTTCACCAAATCGAACACCACGACAATGGTCGGGCGGATCAGCAGCGCATCGGCCGCGCCAAGCGGATCAGCGTTGACGTTCGGCAGGTGCTCCATCTGCCGCACCATGTCGTAACCGAGATACCCGAACAGCCCGGCCGCGGGCGGGGGCAATTCGTCCGGCAGATCGATCCGGCACTCGGCGATGAGGGTGCGCAGCGCCTCGAGCGGCGGCTGCGGGCAGGGCACAAACGCGTCTTTCGCGTGCGCGGCGGTGCGGTTGATCTCGGCGATGGAGCCGCGGGCGCGGAAGATCACGTCGGGCTCAAGGCCGATGATCGAATAGCGGCCGCGCACAGCGCCACCTTCGACCGATTCGAACAGGAAGCTCATCGGCCGGCCGTCCGCGATCTTCAGGAAAGCCGAGACCGGCGTTTCGAGATCGGCGACGAGATGTGTCCATACGACTTGCGGCGCGCCACTGTTGTAGCGCGCCGCGAATTCATCCGGTGCAGGCTCGATGATCATCGCCATCCGGCGCGAGCATGCGCCTTACACTCCGCTAGTTCGTTGTGCCGCCGCCGATCACTTGATTGAGCGCGCCCTCGTTGATCGTCGCACCCAGCGATGACTGGAGATTGGCGAGATATTGCGCGACCAGATCCTCAGTCAGCATCGAGGTGAGGCCGTCGCGAATCCGCTTCGCGTCGGCGGAATTCGGATCGATCGCCGGCACCGTGACGCCGGTGACACGGAACACCACCCATTGCGTGGCGCTCGAGCCTTGCGCGCTTCCGACGTCGTCCTTGGGAGTCTGGAAAACGGCGTCCAGCGCGGTGGCCGGGAAATCGCCCTGGGTGCGGTCACGGCGCAGCGCCACGATGAACTGCGGCTTGGCGCCGATCGCGGCCGCTGCATCGGCGATGCTTGTCGCCTTGACCTTTTCCACGGTCGTCTTGGCGAGTTCCTTGAGCTTCGCCGCAACCTGATCGTTACGCCAGCGTTCGATCACCCGATCGCGCACGTCATCGAGCGGACGTTCACGGGACGGCGTGCTCGAGGCGACCTCATACCAGACATAGCCGTCGCCCTTGGCGAGCTGGACCGGGTCGTTTTCCATACCGACCTCGGCGCCGAAGATCGCAGAATACAGATTGGCGCCATCAGGCAATTGCGACACCGGCTTGCCGTCGGGACCGCGGCCGGAGCGATCGACCGCCTCGATGGTCTGCACCGGCAGGCCGACCTTTTTCGCAAGCTCCGCCAGCGTGCCGCCGCCGCCGCGTTCATCCTCCAGCTTGTCATACAGCGTGCGGACTTCGGCGCGCGCGCGCGTCAGCGCGAGTTCGCGCTTCAGGTCGGCGGCCACTTCGTCGAACGGACGCACCGTTTCCGGCTCGACCTTGCCGACATGGATCAGCACGGTGCCGAACCGGCCCTTGACCGGTTCGCTGGTCGTGTCGGGCGGCAGCGCGAATGCGGCATTCGCAACCGCCGGATCGAGGATCTGCGACTTCGGCACCATGCCGAGATTGACGTCGCTGCCCTTGCGCTCGGGAGACGCGGCATAAGTGTCGAACGTCATTCCCGGCTGCTTGATTTTTTCCAGCGCCTCGCGGGCATCGGCTTCGGTCGGGAAAACGATCTGATGCACCGCCCGCCGCTCCGGCGTGACGTACGTCGCGCGATCGGCGTCGTAGACCTTCTTCGCGTCCTCATCCGAAATCGTCATCGCCTTTGCGAGCGCTTCGGCGGACAGCGTCACGACATCCACCTTGCGGAATTCCGGCGCACGAAACAGATTCTTGCGCTCGTCGTAGTATTTGGTCAGCTCCTCCGGCGTGGGGTCGGCGATCTCGCCAACCTGATCCGGCCCGAGCACGATGTAGTCGAGCGCACGCAATTCGTTGACGAAACGATTCTGAGCATCGATCGCAATTTCCGGCGTCTTCAGTTCGCCGGCCAGGCTGCGGATGATTTCCTGCTGCAGCATCTGCCTGCGCCGTTCGGCGACGTAGCGCGCTTCGGTATAGCCGAGCTCGCGCAGGATCGCGTTGAAGCGGTTGGGATCGAACTGGCCGCTGATGCCGCGGAAGGACGGGTCGTTGCGGATCTGCTGGGCGACAAGCTCGTTCGGCAGGTTGAGGCCAAGCCGGCGGATATCCTCTTCGAGTGCGGCTTCCGCGATCATCTGGCCGAGCAATTGCCGATGCAGCCCGAGCGCACGGGCCTGATCGGCCGGGATCGGCTTGCCGACCTGACGAATCAGGCGCTGCATCTGTTCGTTATAGGATTGCCTGAACCGCTCGACGCCGATCTCGGTCGAGCCGACCTTGGCGACGGTCGAGGTGCCGAAGCCGCGGAAAATGTCGCCGATGCCCCAGACCGCGAACGAAATCGCGATCAGGCCCAGCAGGGTTCCGGTGATCAGGCGGCCAAGCCAGTTGCGGGTAGCGTTTTGAATTCCGCGCAGCATGAGAGCTCAGGGTCTTTCGTGGTCGGCGATGACGTGAAAAGGACGCGCATCATAGAGACGGCGGCATGACGCTGCAACACGCTGAGAAGTCACGGGAAAGCGCTGGCTCAAGGGTCGACCGTCTGATAGCCGGATGCGTTCTGGGGTGGAATTCAAGCGAAAGAAAGAGGGTCTATGGCTCACCAACCGCGTCCGCTGGTCGCAGGTAACTGGAAGATGCACGGCATTGCCGCATCGGTCGCCGAATTGGAAGCGATTATTGCGGGCGCCGCGAGCCATCCGCCGTCGGCCGATCTGATGATCTGCCCGCCGGCCACCCTGATCGCGAGCTTCGCCAAGGCGGCGGCCGGGTCGACGGTCGCGATCGGCGCGCAGGATTGCCACGCCGAGGTCTCCGGCGCCTTTACCGGCGATCTGTCCGCCGAAATGCTGAAGGACGCGGGTGCCACCGCCGTGATCGTGGGGCATTCCGAGCGGCGCAGCCTGCATGGCGAGAGTGACGAGATGGTGAAGGCCAAGGCGATGGCCGCCGGCCGAGCCGGCCTGACCGCGATCGTCTGCATCGGCGAAACCAGCGAGGAGCGGGAGGCCGGCGCCACCATGGCGCGCCTCAAGCGCCAGCTGGACGGGTCGCTGCCCGACACGCTGGAGCGGCTGGTGATCGCCTATGAGCCGGTCTGGGCGATCGGCACCGGCCTCACACCGACCCCCGCCGATGTCGCGGAGGTTCACAAGATGATCCGCAACTATCTGATTTCAAAAGATAAAGCCCAGGGCGAAACGGTCCGGATCCTGTATGGCGGATCGGTAAAGCCACAGAATGCCAAGGAACTGATGGCGGTTCCGAACGTCAATGGCGCGCTGGTCGGCGGCGCCAGCCTGAAGGCGGCGGATTTCCTTGGCATTGCCGCGGCTTACGCCTAGGCAGCGGCGAACCGGCGCGTTTGTCGAGCCGGGGTGGAATTGTGTGACCGGATCATGTACAGACGCGCCCGCATTCCTATATGGCGGGTTGAGAGAAGCGGCCCGCCGCGTGTGGCGGGTTCGGACATCCGCCCAAGGGCGGAGCCAGGGTTTTTATCGATGCAGACCGTGATCATCGTCATTCATCTGCTCATCGTCTTGACGATGATCGGTCTTGTTCTGCTGCAGAAGTCGGAAGGCGGCGGTCTGGGCATGGGTGGCGGCGGCGGCTTCATGTCGACTCGCGGCACGGCCAACCTGCTGAGCCGGTCGACCGCCTATCTGGCCGGAGCGTTCTTCGTCACCAGCCTGCTGCTGTCCTGGATGGCCGGCCACAACCGTGCACCGACCTCGATCATCAATACCGGCACGCCTGCGGGACCCACGGTTCCCGGGCCCGGCGCGCCTGTGGCCCCGCTGGGATCGGGGTCCGGCGGCGTGCTGGATCAACTCCAGCAACGGCCCGCGGCGCCCGCGCAACCCTCGGGGCCGCAGGTTCCGCAATCGCAGTAAGACCCATCACAAGGGCCGGGAAACCGGCCCTTCGAATTTGCAGGGTCAGTTATCCCAAACCTGAGGGGGGCATCCCCTCGTCGAATCGAGTCCGGGTCTCTAAAGGTTAAATCCCATGGCGCGGTACGTATTCATCACCGGCGGCGTGGTGTCCTCACTGGGCAAGGGGCTTGCATCGGCGGCGCTTGGCGCGACGCTGCAGGCGCGCGGCTACAAGGTCCGGCTGCGCAAGCTCGACCCCTATCTCAATGTCGATCCCGGCACGATGTCGCCGTACCAGCACGGCGAGGTGTTTGTCACCGACGACGGCGCCGAGACCGATCTCGATCTCGGTCATTACGAGCGGTTCACCGGACGGCCTGCGAACAAGCAGGACAACATCACCACCGGCCGCATCTATCAGGACATCATCGCCAAGGAGCGCCGCGGCGATTATCTCGGCGCCACTGTGCAGGTGGTCCCGCATGTCACCAACGCGATCAAGGATTTCATCCGCGACGGCAATGACGGCTACGACTTCGTGCTGTGCGAGATCGGCGGCACCGTCGGCGACATCGAGGGGTTGCCGTTCTTCGAGGCGATCCGCCAGCTCGGCAACGACCTGCCGCGCGGCGACGCGCTCTACATTCATCTGACCCTGCTGCCTTTCATTCCGAGCGCCGGCGAACTGAAGACCAAGCCGACCCAGCATTCGGTCAAGGAGCTGCGCTCGATCGGCATCCAGCCCGACATCCTGCTGTGCCGCACCGACAGGCCGATCCCGCCGGAGGAGCGGCGCAAGCTCGCGCTGTTCTGCAACGTGCGCGAGACCGCGGTGATCGAGGCGCGCGACGTCGACAACATCTATGCGGTGCCGGAGGCCTATCACGCCGCCGGACTCGACACCGAATTGCTGTCGATCTTCGGCATGGATGCGAAGAAACAACCGGACCTGAAGCGCTGGCAATCGATCAACGAACGCATCCGCAATCCGGAAGGGCAGGTGACGATCGCGATCGTTGGCAAATATACCGGCCTGAAGGATGCCTATAAGTCGCTGATCGAGGCGCTGGCGCATGGCGGCATCGCCAACACCGTGAAGGTCAATCTCGACTGGATCGAATCCGAAGTGTTCGAACACGAAGACCCGGCGCCGTTCCTCGAACACGTCAACGGCATCCTCGTGCCTGGCGGCTTCGGCCAGCGCGGGGCGGAAGGGAAAATCCGCGCGGCGCAGTTCGCGCGCGAACGCGCGGTGCCGTATTTCGGCATCTGTTTCGGCATGCAGATGGCGGTGATCGAAGCGGCGCGCAATCTGTGCGGGATCGAGGCTGCGAACTCGACCGAGTTCGGCGCCACCGACGAACCCGTCGTCGGCCTTATGACCGAATGGCTGAAGGGCAACGAGCTGCAGCAGCGCGCGGCCGGCGGCGATCTCGGCGGCACCATGCGGCTCGGCGCCTATCCCGCAGCCCTCGCGCGGGGCAGCCGCGTCGCCGACATCTACAATTCGATGGAAATTTCCGAGCGCCACCGCCACCGCTACGAGGTCAACACCGCCTACAAGAACCGGCTGGAGCAGCACGGCCTGCGCTTTTCCGGCATGTCGCCGGACGGGATCCTGCCCGAGATCGTCGAATACGAGGATCATCCCTGGTTCGTCGGCGTGCAGTTTCACCCCGAGCTGAAATCGCGACCGCTCGAGCCGCACCCGCTATTCGCATCGTTCATCGGCGCCGCGGTAGAGCGGAGCAGGCTGGTGTGACGAAGACGGGCAAGGCTTTCATGCGGGCCACATTCGCCTGAAGTCTGTCTTTTTCTTACGATAGATCGGCGGGTGACGCAGCGCTGCCGCGGCCCGGCAATGACAAAAGGCAAAGTAATCGGACATGCCTCGCGGTCTCGACCATATCGTTCATGCCGTGCGCGATCTCGATGCCGGCGCCGAGCTGTATCGGCGGCTCGGCTTCACCGTCGGTGCGCGCAACCGCCACCCGTGGGGCACGCATAACCACATCGTGCAATTTCCGGGCTTCTTCATCGAAGTGCTGACCATGGCCGAGTCAGAAAAGCTCGGCGACGATGGCATCTCGAAACTGTTCGGCGATTTCAACCGGCGTTTTCTGGAAGCAGGCGAGGGCTTCTCGCTTTTGATCCTCGAGAGCAAGGACGCCGCGGCCGATGCACGCGCGTTCGAGGCCGCGAAGATCGCTGCATCCGACGCGCTGCGCTTCGAGCGCGAGGGCAAACGGCCGGACGGCTCATCGGTCAAGGTGGCGTTCTCGCTCGTGTTCGCGCACGATGCGCTGGCGCCTGCGCACAATTTCGCGGTCTGTCAGCAACATTACCCGGAGAGCTTCTGGAACCCAGATTATCAGCGGCACGCCAATTGCGTGACCGGGGTCGCAGGCGCGGTGATGGTCGCGGACAATCCGAGCGACCATCACATCTTCATGTCGGCGCTTGCCGGCGAACGCGAATTGCTGTCGTCGTCGGCGGGCATCACCGTGACGACGCCGCGCGGCGAGATCCAGGTGGTAACGCCGGCGGCGTTTTCCGACTTGTTCGGGATTGCAGCGCCGAATGTTTCGGAGGGCGGGCGGCTTGCGGCCCTGCGCCTCAAGTCATCCGACATGAATGCGACCGAGACTAGTCTGTCGGCAGGAGCCTTCAGCCCGATCCGGCACATGGGTCGCCTGATTGTTCCGCCGGATCAGGCGCTGGGCGCGGCCCTCGTATTCGAGACGGCGCATTGATTCCATAACCTGCCCGGCGCATGGTCGAGACATGTTTGAGCAGGAGCCGATCCGAAAACCGCTTCACACTTTTCGGGCTCATGCTTCATGAGAAACGATGGATAAACCCTTGATCCCGAACCCGGTTGTGGATGTCGGCACCGCGCGCTTCGGCAACGATCTGCCGCTCGCGCTGATCGCAGGTCCCTGTCAGCTCGAGAGCCGTGCGCATGCGCTGGAGATGGCCTCCGCGCTCAAAGAGATGGCGCAGCGTATCGGTATCGGGCTCGTCTACAAGACCTCCTTCGACAAGGCCAATCGCACCAGCGGCAGCGCCGCGCGCGGCATTGGGCTCGACGCCGCCTTGCCGATCTTCGCCGAGATCAGGTCGTCGCTCGGATTGGCGGTGCTCACCGACGTGCACGATGCGGCGCAATGCGCCATCGCGGCGGAGGCGGTGGACATCCTGCAGATCCCGGCCTTCCTGTGCCGCCAGACCGATCTGTTGATCGCGGCGGCGAAGACCGGTCGCGCGGTCAACGTCAAGAAGGGGCAGTTTCTCGCGCCCTGGGACATGAAGAATGTGGTCGCCAAGATCACCGGCGCCGGCAATGCGCGGGTGCTGGTGACCGAACGCGGCGTTTCGTTCGGATACAACACGCTGGTCTCCGACATGCGCGCCCTGCCGGAACTGGCCAAGACCGGTGCGCCGGTGATCTTCGATGCCACCCATTCGGTGCAGCAGCCGGGCGGGCAGGGCACGGCATCCGGCGGGCAGCGCGAATATGTGGCGGTGCTGGCGCGCGCCGCGGTCGCGGTCGGCGTGGCGGGCGTCTTCATCGAAACCCATCAGGATCCCGACCGCGCGCCATCCGACGGGCCGAACATGATCGCGCTGAAGGATCTCGAGCCGCTGCTGAAGACCTTGATCGCCTTCGACCGGCTGGCCAAAAGCTAACAACGAGCCGCCAGAACCGACCCGCCACCGCAACCGACCGCACGCGCAAAAGCCTCAGATGAACCGTGAGCTGCTGATCATTGCGCTGATCGTGTTCGTCACGTCGCTGTTCACCCGTTCGGTCGATCCCGTGGTGCCGCTGATCGCGGACGGGCTTACGGTCCAGATCGGCACCGCGGCGCTGCTGTCGACCGCCTTCGCATTGCCATATGCGGTGATCCAGCCGGTCTTCGGCGCACTTGCCGACATGATGAGCAAGACCAAGCTGATGAGCATCTGCCTGGTGATCCTGGTGCTGTCGGCGCTGGTCAGTGCCACGGCGCCGGATTTCACCACCCTGATGCTGTCGCGGGTCGCGGCCGGGCTCGCATCCGGCGGTATTTTCCCGACCTCGCTTGCGGCGGTCGGCGACCGCATTCCGGTGGCGCAGCGGCAGGTTGCGATCTCGCGGCTCCTGGCCGCCACCATGACCGGCAATCTGCTCGGCGCGTCTCTTGCCGGCGTGGTCGGCGATCTGGCCGGCTGGCGCGCCGTGTTCGTGGTGGTCGGCGTCCTCGGCTTGATCGCCATGGTTACGGCGCTGATCGGCTTCCGCAAGATCACGCCGCCGCCGCCCGCGGGCTTCGATCTCGCGACCATCGGCCCGAATTACCGCGCCATCTTCGCCAATCCGCATGCGAAAATCTGCTTCGGCGCGGTGTTCGTCGAATCGCTCGTGGTGTTCGGCATCTTTCCGTATATCGCCGCCATCCTGGCGGAAGCGGGCGAGACGCGATCGTCGATTGCCGGAATCGTGCTGGCGGGTTTCGGCATCGGCGCTGTCATCTACACGCTGCTGGTTCGGTCTTTGCTGCACCTGGTCGGCGAGACGCGGCTGATGCTGGGCGGCGGCCTGATCATGGCCGCATTCCTGCTGATCCTTACGCTGCAACTGCCATGGCCGCTGGAATTCGCGAATTTCGTGATGCTCGGTTTCGGCTTCTACTGGCTGCATGGCAGCATCCAGGTCTTCGCCACCGAGCTCGCGCCACAGGCCCGCGGCACGGCAATGGCGCTGCATTCGGCGGCGTTCTTTCTGGGACAGGCCGCCGGCCCGATCGTCTACGGAGCCGGCTTCGCGACCATCGGCAAGACGCCGCTGCTCGTTTGCGGCGCTGTCATCATCGCATTGGTCGGCTTTATCTGCTCGCGCACGCTGCGACGCGCGCCAGCAACCACGATCTAGCTTCTCTTGGTTGACGCTTTTTCTTGACGCGAACCGGCGCCCACTTCGCTCGTAAACGCTTTAGCCGCGCCCGCGATAGGGTGCGACGCCCTGTTCGGGCACCCAGACGCCCTTCGGCAGCGTGCCGGCTTGCCAGAAGACGTCGATCGGCATGCCGCCACGCGGGTACCAATAGCCGCCGATCCGGATCCAGCGCGGCTTGAGCAGAGCGTTCAGCCGCTTGCCGATCGCGACGGTGCAGCCCTCATGGAAGGAGCCGTGATTGCGGAAGGAGTTCAGGTAGAGCTTCAACGACTTCGACTCGACCAGGAACTTGTTCGGAACATAGTCGATGACGAAATGGGCAAAGTCCGGCTGGCCCGTGATCGGGCACAGGGCGGTAAATTCCGGCATCGTGAACCGCGCCACGTAATGCGTGTCCGGGTGCGGGTTCGGCACGCGGTCGAGTTGCGCCTCATCCGGCGACGCCGGCAACGGGGTCGGTTTGCCGAGCTGAAGCCCGGATTGAAGCCTGGAGCGGGTGTTGGATTTGCGAGCCATTTGGGGGTCTTAGCGCGACTTGCGCGCGCGGGTCCATCCTGTACAAGCGGCGCCGAAAGCGAACAGAGCCGGACCCCCACCATGACCGCCATCGTCAATATCGTCGGCCGCGAAATTCTGGACAGCCGCGGCAATCCCACCGTCGAAGTGGATGTGCTGCTCGAGGACGGCTCGTTCGGCCGCGCCGCGGTTCCATCCGGCGCCTCGACCGGGGCGCATGAGGCGGTCGAACTGCGCGACGGCGACAAGTCGCGCTATCTCGGCAAGGGCGTGACCAAGGCGGTCGACGCGGTCGAAGGCGAGATTTTCGATGCCATCGGCGGTATGGACGCCGAGGACCAGGTGCTGATCGACGACACCATGATCGCACTCGACGGCACTCCCAACAAGGCGCGGCTCGGCGCCAATGCGCTGCTCGGCGTGTCGCTTGCGACCGCAAAGGCCGCGGCGGAGGCAAGCGGCCTGCCGCTCTATCGCTATGTCGGCGGCACCTCGGCGCGCACGCTCCCCGTTCCGATGATGAATATCGTCAATGGCGGCGCGCATGCCGACAACCCGATCGACTTCCAGGAATTCATGGTGATGCCGGTCGGCGCGTCCTCGTTCGCGGAAGGCCTGCGCATGGGCGCGGAGATTTTCCACACGCTGAAAGCCGCGCTGAAGGCCGCCGGCCACAACACCAATGTCGGCGACGAGGGCGGCTTTGCGCCCAACCTGCCGAGCGCCGAAGCAGCACTCGACTTCGTCATGCAGGCTGTGAGCAACGCCGGCTTCAAGGCCGGTGACGACGTGCTGCTCGCGCTCGATTGCGCCTCGACCGAATTCTTCAAGAACGGCGCCTATCATTATGAAGGGGAGGGCAAGACCCGTTCGATCCAGCAGCAGGTCGATTATCTCGCCGAGCTTGTCTCCAAATATCCGATCGCCTCGATCGAGGACGGCATGGCCGAGGACGATTTCGAGGGCTGGAGGCTTCTGACCAAAGCCATCGGCGACAAGTGCCAGCTGGTCGGCGACGATCTGTTCGTGACCAACGTCAACCGTCTCGCCGAGGGCATCAAGACTGGGATGGGCAATTCGATCCTGGTCAAGGTCAACCAGATCGGCACGCTGACCGAAACGCTCGCTGCGGTCGAGATGGCGCACAAGGCGGCGTACACCGCGGTGATGTCGCATCGCTCCGGCGAGACCGAGGATTCCACCATCGTCGATCTCGCGGTCGCCACCAATTGCGGGCAGATCAAGACCGGCTCCCTGGCGCGCTCCGATCGCACCGCGAAGTACAATCAGTTGCTGCGTATCGAGCAGGAGCTGGGCGCGCAGGCGATCTATCCGGGGCGAGCGGCGCTGAGGGGTTAGGCTCAAGAGGCGTCCATCGCTTGGCTCCGCGGCCAACAGCGGCCGAATCCGAATCCAATTAATCCGCCCTTAACATCACCCGCGCATCTTGCCGCGATGGTCTCCCGCAGACGCGCACGCGGCATTCTGACGGCGCTCGGCCTCTACATCGTGGCCGGCGCGCTGATCGGCTATTTCGGCTTCCACGCCTTCAACGGGCAGCGGGGGTTGCATGCGCGTCATCTGATCGACCAGCAGATGGTGGAACTGACCGGCGAACTGGAACGGCTCAAGGCGGAGCGCAATCTCTGGGAGCGCAAGGTGGCCTTGCTGCGGCCCGAGAAGATCGATCCGGACATGCTGGATGAGCAGGCGCGGCTGCAGCTCAACTTTGCCCAGCCCAATGAGCTGGTTTTCATGGTCAAGCGCCGGTAACGCGCGAGAGCGGCAGAATTTCCCGTTGCGCCTCAGGCATTTCGCCGCAATCCGCATTGCGCACAGGGCATGGCGCGCGCTTTAATCCGGGAACGAATTCAGGTAAGTGAGGGGCGACACAGCCCACAACGCGGCGCGCAGGGAGCGTCAGGGAATTCCATATGGCCGTAGCCAAGAAGACGCCAACGTCCACCCCGGCCGACAGCGCGGCCACTCGCGCCGAATTCACCAAGGAACAGGAGCTTTCGGCCTATCGCGAGATGTTGCTGATCCGGCGGTTCGAGGAAAAGGCCGGCCAGATGTACGGCATGGGCCTGATCGGCGGCTTCTGTCATCTGTATATCGGCCAGGAAGCGGTCGTGATCGGCATGCAGATGGCCCTGAAGGACGGCGACCAGGTCATCACCGGATACCGCGACCATGGCCACATGCTGGCCTGCGGGATGGAAGCCAAGGGCGTGATGGCCGAGCTCACCGGACGCCGCGGCGGCTATTCCAAAGGCAAGGGCGGCTCCATGCACATGTTTTCGGTGGAGAAAGGCTTCTTCGGCGGTCACGGCATCGTCGGCGCGCAGGTCTCGCTCGGCACCGGCCTGGCCTTCGCCAACCGCTATCGCGAGAACGACCATGTCTGCCTGACGTATTTCGGCGACGGCGCGGCCAACCAGGGCCAGGTCTATGAAAGCTTCAACATGGCGGAGCTGTGGAAGCTGCCGGTGATCTACATCATCGAGAACAACCGCTATGCGATGGGCACCTCGGTGCAGCGGTCCTCGGCGCAGCAGGATTTCAGTAAGCGCGGCGCCTCGTTCAACATCCCGGGCGAGCAGGTCGACGGCATGGATGTGCGCGCGGTGAAGGCGGCCGGCGACAAGGCCGTCGCCTGGTGTCGTGAGGGCAATGGCCCTTACATTCTGGAGATGCAGACCTACCGCTATCGCGGCCATTCGATGTCGGACCCGGCGAAATACCGCACCCGCGACGAGGTGGAGAAGGTGCGCTCCGAGCAGGACCCGATCGAACAGGTGCGCCAGCGTCTGCTCGGCAACAAATGGGCGAGCGAGGACGAGTTGAAGAAGATCGACGCCGAGGTGCGCGGCATCGTCAACGAGGCGGCCGAGTTCGCCACCGTCGATCCCGAGCCCGATCCGTCGGAACTTTATACCGACGTGCTGCGGGCTTAAGCCCGTGGCTGTCTGCTCCATGACAACGGTCGCCGCCATTGCGGCAGCCGCGTTCGTTGCGACCGGCCTGCTTCAGGCCGGACACTAGTCGAGGATTTCATGCCCACCGAAGTGCTGATGCCCGCGCTGTCGCCCACGATGGAGAAGGGCAACCTTGCCAAATGGCTCAAGAAGGAGGGCGATGCGGTCAAGTCCGGCGATGTGATCGCGGAAATCGAGACCGACAAGGCCACCATGGAAGTGGAAGCCGTCGACGAGGGTACGCTCGGCAAGATCCTGGTGCCAGAAGGTACCGCCGATGTGGCGGTGAATACGCCCATCGCGGTCTTGCTGGGCGACGGCGAGGACGCCTCCGCGATCAAGGCCGGGGCACCGGCGCCCGCCAAAACCGATCGCGCGGCAAGCGAGGAGTTCGAGGAATCGAAGGCGCCCGACGCGCCCGATTCCGAACAGCCGCAGGAGAAGGGCGAGCCGGTATCCGCGGTCGCCGCTCCGCCGAAACCGCAGGAAGCGCCCGAGCCCGACGTGCCGGAAGGCACCGAGATGGTCACGCAGACCGTGCGCGAAGCCTTGCGCGACGCGATGGCCGAGGAAATGCGTCGTGACGAGAAAGTCTTCGTCATGGGCGAGGAGGTCGCCGAATATCAGGGCGCCTACAAGGTCACGCAGGGGCTGCTGCAGGAATTCGGCGCGCGGCGCGTGGTCGATACACCGATCACCGAGCATGGCTTCGCCGGACTTGGCGTCGGCGCCGCGCTCGCGGGACTGAAACCCATCGTCGAATTCATGACCTTCAATTTCTCGATGCAGGCGATCGATCAGATCATCAATTCCGCGGCCAAGACGCTTTATATGTCGGGCGGACAGATGGGCGCCTCGATCGTGTTCCGCGGACCGAATGGCGCCGCGGCGCGCGTCGCCGCCCAGCACAGCCAGGACTTCTCGGCCTGGTATTCGCACATCCCGGGTCTGATCGTGCTCGCGCCATATACCGCGGCCGATGCCAAGGGGCTGCTGAAGTCCGCGATCCGCAATCCCAATCCGGTGATCTTCCTCGAGAACGAAATCCTCTACGGCCAGTCCTTCCCGGTGCCGAAGCTCGACGACTATCTGGTGCCGATCGGCAAGGCCAAGGTGGTGCGGCCGGGCAATCACGTCACCATCGTGTCGTTCTCGATCGGCATGACCTACGCGCTGAAGGCGGCCGAGGAACTCGCCAAGAAGCACATTTATGCCGAGGTGATCGACCTGCGCACGCTGCGTCCGCTCGACGACGCGACCATCATCGAATCGGTGAAGAAGACCGGGCGCCTGATCACGGTGGAAGAGGGCTGGCCGCAGAATGGCATCGGTGCGGAAATTTCCGCGCGGGTGATGGAGCAGGCGTTCGACTATCTCGATGCGCCGGTGATGCGCATCACCGGCAAGGATGTGCCGATGCCGTATGCCGCGAATCTCGAAAAGCTTGCGCTCCCGTCGGTCGCAGAGATCGTCGATGCGGCCAAAGCCGTGACCTATCGCTAAGCGGAGCAACGCGATGCCGATCGACATCCGAATGCCCGCGCTCTCTCCGACGATGGAGAAGGGCAACCTTGCCAAGTGGCTGAAGAAGGAAGGCGACACGGTCAAGTCGGGCGACGTCATTGCGGAAATCGAGACCGACAAGGCGACCATGGAAGTGGAAGCCGTCGACGAGGGCACGCTGGCGAAAATCCTGGTCGCCGAAGGCACCGCCGATGTGCCGGTCAATGAGGTGATCGCGGTGCTGGCCGGCGACGGCGAGGATGTGAAGGCCGCGGCATCGGGCGCGAAATCAGCCCCGGCTGCCGCACCCAAATCCGAAGCCAAGTCCGAGACAAAGTCCGAAACAAAGGCCGAAGACAAGCCAAAGCCGGCGCCAACAGCGCCCGCCGCTGCGCCGAAGCCGGCTGCACCGCAAGCGCAACCGGCCAAGGCAAACGGGCAGGGCGCGCGCATCTTTTCCTCGCCGCTGGCACGCAGGCTGGCGAAGGACGCGGGCCTCGACATCGCGCGCATTAAAGGCAGCGGCCCGCATGGCCGCGTGATCGCGCGCGACATCGATGCGGCGAAGTCCGGCAAGGGCATGAAAGCCGCGCCCGCGGCCGCGCCAGCCAGCGCCGCGACATCAGGAGCGGCGGCAACTCCTGCGATGAGCGATCAGCAGATCCTCGGTCTGTACGAGCAGGGCTCTTACGAAAGCGTCCCGCATGACGGCATGCGCCGCACCATTGCGCAGCGCCTGACCGCGGCGACCAATTCGATGCCGACCTTCTACCTGACGGTGGACTGCGATCTCGGCAAGCTCTCCGCCGCGCGCGAAGAGATCAACGCCGCCGCCGGCAAGAATGCAGAAGGCAAGCCGGTCTACAAGCTCTCGGTCAACGACTTCGTCATAAAGGCGATGGCATTGGCGCTGCAGAAAATTCCGGAAGCCAACGTGTCCTGGACGGAAGCGGCGATGCTCCGTCACAAGCATTCCGACATCGGCGTGGCCGTGGCGCTACCCTTCGGGCTAATCACGCCGATCATCCGGCAGGCCGAACTCAAGACGCTGTCCGCGATCTCCAACGAGATGAAGGACCTCGCCGGGCGCGCCAAAGCCAAGAAGCTCAAGCCGAACGAATACCAGGGCGGCTCGTCCTCGGTGTCGAATCTCGGCATGTACGGCATCAAGGACTTCACCGCCGTGATCAACCCGCCGCAATCGTCGATCCTCGCGGTCGGCACCGGCGAGGAGCGTGCGGTGGTGCGTAACGGTCAGATCGTCGCCGCGACGATGATGAGCGTGACGCTGTCGTGCGATCACCGCGCCATCGACGGCGCGCTGGGTGCAGAGCTGGTGGTCGCATTCAAGAAGCTGATCGAGAATCCGGTGATGATGGTGGTGTGAGCATCTCCCGATAGTCACATCAACGGCCATTATCTCGACGCTTTCTCTTTAAGCACGTGCAGACAGCCGCAGGTGAGCGGCGTTGATCTGCAAATTGCAAGCGCATTTTTTTCCGGCTTTGCTTTTGTTCCTCCTTGTTCGCCGCCCGGTGAACGGATCATGATGAAGGCATAAGACATCCGGCCGTTGCAGCCGGATGCATCGGGAGCAAACGTCCAATCACAGGAGGTCACCTTGCGCACCAAGGGCGTAATCCGCGTTCGTCCGCGACATCACTCCAAGCCGAAGGTCTTGCCGCTTCTTTCGAGTCTCATAGGGCTGGCGCTGATCTGTTCGATGCCGGTCGCACCGGCGCAAGCGCAGTCCGGCTATCCCACCAAATCGATTCGTGTTGTCGTACCCTTCCCGGCGGGCGGCACGACTGACATGCTCGCGCGGCTCATCACCCAGAAAATGGGTGAGTCGATGAAGCAATCCTTCGTGGTTGAGAATGTCGGCGGTGCCGGCGGATCGATCGGCGCCGAACAGATCGCGAAGGCGGCGCCCGATGGCTATTCGCTGCTGTTTCATAATCTGACATTCTCGACAACCACGTCATCGCTGCAATATGCCGGCCGCTCGCGCCACGATATCGAGAAGGACTTCGTCCCAATCTCGATCGGCGCTTTTGTTCCCATGCTTCTGCTTGCCAATCCCTCGGTACCGGCCAAGGACCTGAAGGAGTTCGTCGCCGTTGCGAAATCCGCAAAGGACCCGATGTTCTACGGCTCCACCGGTCCGGGCAGCGTGATGAATTATTCCGGCGAGTTGCTGAAGCGCGATGCGCAGATCAAGCTTGATCATATTCCCTTCAAGGGCGCGGCGCCGCTGGTAACGGAACTCTTGTCCGGCCGCATCCAGTTCGGCGGCGATCAGCTCTCGACATCGCTGCAACACGCGAAATCAGGCTCGCTGCGCCCGCTGGCCGTGCAAAGTCCGAAGCGCTCCGCGGCACTACCTGATGTCCCTACGGTTCGCGAGCAGGGTTTCGCTTTCCTCGAAATCCAGGGATGGAACGGCTTCTTCGCCCCGGCCGGCACGCCAGATGAGATCGTTCAACGGCTGCACAAAGAAATCGTCGCGGCCGTCAACAATCCGGACGTCCGCGCCAAGATGGAGATGGTGGGAGCCGAGCCTGGAGGTTCCTCGCAGGAGGAGATGCGCAACATGCTGAAGGAGCAGATTTCAAAGGTTAAACCGGTGATCGAGGACCTGAAGCTCGTCGTGCAGTAGACCTACGGCGGCGCCGGGGCGGGTCACCCCGGCGTCAGCCCCTTGGCCTTGATCACCGCCTGCGCCTCCGGCGTGCGCAGATAATCGAGCATCGCGCGCGCGACTTCCTTCTGCTTTCCGCCGGTCAGCACGCCCATCGAGAACTGCGTCACCTGGTCGAGTTCGGCCGGCAGCGGTCCAAGCAATTCGGAGCCTTCGACCGCGATCAGTTCGGAAATCTGCTGCACCGCGATATCGGCCTCACCCGAGACGACAAGCTTCGCGGCGGGCGAGGCATTCTTCGCCTTCTTCTTCACCTCGTCGAGAATGCCGAGCTTGTTCATCGCAAACTCGAAATTGTTGCCGCTCAGGCCGCCGGCGGAATACGAAATCGCCTTGGCATCGAGCAAGGCCTTGCGCACGGCCTCCGGCGTGGAAATGTCCGGTCTCGGATTGCCGGCCTTGATCGAGAGGCCGACCTGCGCCCGCGCGATGTCGACGCGGTCGCCGGTCACCTTTCCGTCCTTGATGAGGGCGTCAATATTGCTCGCATTGGCGATAAGGAGGTCGGCAATTTCGCCGGCCTCCACCTTCTTCACGAGCTGGCCGGAGGGCGCGACGACGAGGTTCACCTTATGGCCAGTCGCTTTCTCGAAACGCGGCGCCAGTTCCAGCAGCGAGGTGCGCAGCGCCTGGGTGCAGAACAAGGTCATTTCCGCGGCGGACGCGGCTCCTGCCGGCAACATCGCAATTCCTCCAACCAGACTGCCAAGGACCATAACTGAGAGGAAACCGAAGCGCCGGCGCATGAGCATTCTCCCTCGTATTTTCTTTGCAGCCTAAACCTGCTATCCGGCGACAACAATCGATCCGGGCGGATATTCCGCCTTGCCATAATTGGATTGCCGCCCAGGCATCGGAGACCTTCGTGGCTGACACCTCCTTCGACATTATCATCATCGGTTCTGGTCCCGGCGGCTATGTCACCGCAATCCGCGCGGCGCAGCTCGGATTCAAGGTCGCGGTCGTGGAGAAGCAGTTCCTTGGCGGCATCTGCAATAACTGGGGCTGCATTCCGACCAAGGCGCTGCTGCGCTCGGCCGAAATCTACCATTACATGCAGCATGCGAAGGATTACGGGCTGTCGGCCGAGAAGGTGAGCTTCGATCCGAAGGCGGTGATCCAGCGCTCGCGCAATGTGGTGAACCGGCTGAATACCGGCGTCGGCTTCCTGTTCAAGAAGAACAAGATCACGGTGATCTGGGGCGAGGCCGCGATCGACGCGCCCGGCAAGATCACGGTGAAGGCGCACGACTCGCGGCTGGCGGTGAACGTCCCGAAGGATGCGCTCGGGCCGGGCAGCTATCAGGCCAAGCATATCATTGTCGCCACCGGGGCGCGGCCGCGCGCATTGCCGGGGCTGGAGCCCGACGGCAAGCTGGTCTGGACCTATTTCGAGGCGCTTGCGGCGTCGCCGTTTCCGAAATCGCTGCTGGTGATCGGCTCCGGCGCGATCGGCATCGAATTCGCGTCGTTCTATCGCACCATGGGCGTTGACGTGACCGTGGTGGAAGTGCTGCCGCAGATCCTGCCGGCCGAGGACGCGGAGATCGCCGGCGTTGCCCGCAAGCAATTCGAGAAGCAGGGCATCAAGATCCTGACCGGGGCGAAGGTCACCAAGCTCGACAAGAAGTCCGACAGCGTCACCGCGACCATCGACGACGGCAAGGGCGGCACGAAGACGCTCACCGTTGACCGGGTGATTTCCGCCGTCGGCGTGGTCGGCAATATCGAGAACATCGGACTGGAAAAAGTCGGCGTGAAGACCGAGCGCGGCACCATCGTGGTCGACGGCATGTGTCGCACCAATGTGCCGGGCATCTATGCCATCGGTGACGTGGCCGGCGCGCCGATGCTGGCGCACAAGGCCGAGCATGAGGGCGTGATCTGCGTCGAGGCGATCAAGGGCCTGCATCCGCATGCGATGGACAAGTCGCTCATTCCCGGCTGCACCTATTGCCATCCGCAGGTCGCGTCGGTCGGCCTCACCGAACAGGCTGCGAAGGACAAGAAGATCGATATCCGGGTCGGCCGCTTTCCGTTCATGGGCAACGGCAAGGCGGTCGCGCTCGGCGAGGATCAGGGTCTGGTCAAGGTGATCTTCAACAAGAAGACCGGCCAGCTGCTCGGCGCGCATCTGGTCGGACCGGAGGTGACCGAGCTGATCCAGGGCTTCGTGATTGCGATGAATCTCGAGACAACCGAGGAAGAGCTGTTCCACACCATCTTCCCGCATCCGACCTTGTCGGAAGCGATGAAGGAAGCGGTGCTCGATGCCTATGGGCGCGTGCTGAATATGTAGCCGCGCCCGGTCATGCGGGCGCCATAGGCGCGAGCCCGCAAGTCAGTGGCGCAAGTCAGTGGCCGTGCGACTCCGGTTTTGCATTCGCGACCGGGTCGCGATGCGAAATCTCGATCACCCGCGCGCGTTTCGCGAGCTGTTCGACCAGCGCATTGGCAACGTCGCGGTTCGGGCCGTCGAGATTGGCGTCCCATTCGTCGAGCAGGTAGATCGGCGCCTCGGTGTACGCGACGATCTCCTGCAGCGATTTGATCTGCCGCTCGCCGGATGAAAAGCCCGGCTTGCGCTTGCGCCGCTTCGGTGTCCCTTCCTCCTCGTCTTCGCCGGGCTCCGGCTCCTTGCTGGCAAACTGGAAGGCGAGGCGATCGGTTGTCGGCCAGTAATAGGCCCGGTTCCTGATCTCGGCCTTGAGCGCGGCAAGCAGCGTGGACTTGCCGGAGCCGTTGCCGCCGCGGACGTTGACGCGTCCGGTCGGTGTGCCGAGAAGGAGCCGCAGCGCCTCGTCGATCGATGACACCGCCTGGATGTCGCCGCCTTCGCGCAGCACCAGTCGCTCGAACTTGATCCGCCGGTTGAAATGCGGGTCGGGATCGGGCCGCATGTTGTCGGCTATGCCGCCGACGCGGGTCCAGGCCGCCAGCACATCGTTGAAGTCGATCGCGAGCTGATGGACCTCGTTGGTCATGTCGATCTGCCGCGGCAGGGTCGCGGCCATCGCGATCAGCAGCGCGACATTGCCGGCATCGCGGAAGGCGATATAGGCGAGCGTCGTGAACACGATGGTGAGGCCGAAAATAGCGCCGGCGGCGCTTAACCCTTCACGCGCCACGATCACCCGGATCGCCGCCTTCAGGCAGCCGCGGGCACGCTCCTTGAAGCCGGCGAACCAGAGACGCAGGTTGTAGCGGTTGCCGGAAAAGACATTGTCCCAGAGCGTGTAGCCATGCGCGGTGACGCGGTTATTCCAGCGCTGGCTGTCCAGATAGATTTCGGTGATGCGCTTGCGCACCAGAAATTGCAGCGCGATCAGCGTCGTGAACACGGTGGCATAGGCGAGGGGCAGAAGCCCGTCGATCTCCATGCCCAACACGATCGAATTGAAGATCAGCGCGAGCAGAATCTTGAGCTGGCCTTCGACCTCGTACATCAGCCGGTAGATGGTGTGGAAGGTCTCGCCGGTGAGGAACGGCTCGACCTGCTCGCGCGCATGGCGGTCGCCCAAGAGCGTCGGGTAGTGCCGGTTGTCGCGCGCGAATCGATTGATGTAGAGGCCGAAGGCCCGCATGCCGGCGCGCTCGGCATAGATCCAGCTCACGGCGCCCGCGGCATAGGACGCGCACTGGACGACCAGAATCCAGATCAGGTCGTTCACCAGGCCGTCGCCGCCATTGGCCACGTCGCGCCCGGCCTTGATCACCAGCCAGGTTGTGGCGGCCGACAGCAGCGCTTCGAATACGAGCAATATGAAGGTGACGTAGAGCGGCCAGCACAGGAAGAAGCGGACAAACTCGAGCCGGGTGAAGGGCTCGCGGATCGCGGTTTCGCGCGTCATGGAAGGGGTTCCGGCGGAAATAACAGGGGATGCTAGCTGCCTTGCGGTGAACGGTTGCAGAACGTAAGTAGAGCCGAAGGCTGATATCTGATGCCGCTCCCCCTGATTTGAGGCCCCCGGTGACGGTCGTTATCGACACCATCACGCAGCCGCGTCCGCGGCACCCGGAAAAGGCCAACCGGCCTGACAATCCGGTCGTCCGCAAGCCGGACTGGATACGCGTCAAGGCGCCGGTCTCGAAGGGCTATGCCATGACCCAGGCGATCGTCCGGGAAAACAAGCTGGTCACGGTCTGCGAGGAGGCCGGCTGCCCGAATATCGGCGAGTGCTGGGAGAAAAAGCACGCCACCTTCATGATCATGGGCGACACCTGCACCCGGGCCTGCGCCTTCTGCAACGTCAAGACCGGGCTGCCGGGCGCGCTCGACCGAGACGAACCCGGCCATGTCGGGCAGGCGGTCGCCAAGCTCGGCCTGTCGCATGTGGTGATCACCTCGGTTGACCGCGACGATCTCGCCGACGGCGGGGCGGAGCATTTCGCGCAAACCATTGCGGCGATCCGCAACGCCTGCCCGTCGACCACCATCGAAATCCTCACTCCGGACTTCCTGCGCAAGCACGGCGCGCTGGAACAGGTGGTGGCGGCGAAGCCCGACGTCTTCAACCACAATCTCGAAACCGTGCCGTCGCGCTATCTCACGGTGCGGCCCGGCGCGCGCTATTTCCACTCGATCAGGCTGTTGCAGCGCGTGAAGGAATGCGACCCGACGATCTTCACCAAGTCGGGAATCATGGTTGGGCTCGGCGAGGAGCGCAACGAGGTGCTGCAATTGATGGACGACCTGCGCAGCGCCGACGTCGATTTCCTCACCATCGGGCAATATCTGCAGCCGTCGCGCAAGCATCATCCGGTCGTGCGCTTCGTCCCGCCGGACGAATTCAAGTCCTACGAGACCATCGCCTATGCGAAGGGCTTTCTGATGGTGTCCGCATCTCCGCTGACGCGCTCGTCGCATCATGCGGGCGAGGATTTCGCGCGCCTGAAGGCTGCGCGCGACGCAAGAGCCTGAGCCGCCCATGCCGGAATTCTCGACCACGCGGCGCGTGCGCCACAACGCGTCCGACATGTTCGATCTGGTCGCCGATGTCGAACGCTATCCGGAATTCCTGCCGCTCTGCAGCGGCATGAAGCTGCGCAGCCGCAAGGAGCAGGCGGAGGGCGTGGTCGTGATCGTCGCCGACATGACGGTTGCCTACAAGCTGATCCGCGAGACCTTCCGCAGCCGCGCCACGCTTGATCGCGCGAATTTGCGGATCCTTGTCGAATATCTCGAAGGCCCGTTCAGCCGGATGGAGAACCGCTGGGAGTTTCACCCCGTCCAGGAAAAACTCAGCGATGTGAAATTCTTCATCAGTTATGAGTTCAGGAGCCGGATGCTCGGCATGCTGATGGGCGCGATGTTCGAAACTGCCTTCCGGCGCTTCGCGGTGGCATTCGAACAGCGGGCCGACGCGATCTACGGACGAAAAAGCGCCTGACAAGCGTCGCTGTGATCAACCCTGTGGCGGTCGCGAGTCTTCGCCTTCCGCCAGATCGTGCAGCATCCGGAAAGCCTGCAGAACCGAGCGCTTTCGAACCTCCGCACGACCGACATCGCCGAAGCGGCGCTCGACATGGATCAGCCGTCCGGAGCGCGTAGCAGCGCCGAAATGCACCAGGCCAACCGGCTTCTCCGCGGTGCCGCCATCGGGACCCGCGACCCCGGTCACCGACACGGCGAGATCAACCGGCGCATGCGCGATCACGCCACGCGCCATCTGTTCGGCGGTCTCGCGCGAGACCGCACCGTGCAACCGCAAGGTTTCGGCCGACACGCCGAGCATGTCCTGCTTGGCCTGATTGGAATAGGTGATGAAGCCGCGATCGAGCATGCTCGAGACGCCGGGAATTTCAGTCAGCGTACCGGCCACGAGACCCGCCGTACAGGACTCCGCGGTGGCGACGGTCAGGTTCTTGCGCTTGCAGATGTCGAGCAGGCGCTTCGCCGCCTCGACGATGTCCTGGTCCAGCATGGCCGGTCAACTCGCGGGAAGGCGGATCGTTGCGGTGGCATAGGCAACCATGCCTTCGCGGCGTCCGATAAAGCCCATGCCTTCATTGGTGGTGGCTTTCACGCCGACCCGATCGGGCGTGATCCCGGCGATCTCGGCAATGCGCCTGCGCATGGCATCGCGATGCGGTCCGATCCTGGGCGCTTCGCTGACCACATTGATATCGAGATGCGCGATGATGCCGCCGCGCTTCGCGACCCGCTCGGCGGCAAACTTCAGGAACCGGTCCGAGGTCGCGCCCTTCCACTGCGGATCGCTCGGCGGAAAATGATCGCCGATATCGCCCTCGGCGAGCGCACCGAGAATGGCGTCGACGGCCGCGTGCAGCACCACGTCGGCGTCCGAATGACCGGACAGCCCGTGGTCATGCGCGATGCGCACGCCGCCAAGCGTGACGTGATCGCCGGGCCCGAACTCATGAACGTCAAATCCCATGCCGGCGCGGACATCGGACAACCGGTCGTGGAGCATGGTTTCGGCCCGCATGAAATCCTCCGGCGTTGTCAGCTTGAAGTTGCCGCTTTCGCCCTCGAAGGTGAAGACAGGATGACCGCCCCATTCCATCAGCGCGGCATCGTCGGTGAATTCGTCGCGGCCTGCCTGTGCGGCCTTGCGATGGACCGCGAGGAGAGGGCCGAAGGCAAAAGCCTGCGGCGTCTGCACGACGCGCATGGTGTCGCGGTCGGCCGTTCCGGCAATCCGGCCATCGGCGTCCACGGTCTTGACCGTGTCGGCAATGCGCAGCGCCGGAATGGCGGCTCCGGTGGTTCGGGCGGCCTCAATGGCGCGCGCGACTAAGGCGGGCGATGCGAAAGGCCGGGCGGCGTCGTGGATCAGCACCTGGGTTGGCCGCTCCGGTTCCAGCGCCGCAAGGCCGGCGAGGACCGACGCCTGCCGGGTCTCGCCGCCCGGCACGGGCGGGGGGAGGTCGAACCCTTGGGCTGCTTCGTCGTAAAGCTCGCGGTCGTCCGGATGAATGACAACCTGTACACGTGACACGCCCGGCGTCCCATGGAACAAGCCGATGCTCCGGCGCAGCGCTGAGGTGCCGCCAATCGGCCGGTACTGTTTGGGAATCCCTTCGCCGCTGCGTCGGCCGCGGCCGGCCGCGACCAGAATAACGGCAGTGTTCGAGCCCGTCATGCTACCAAAATACCATTGCTCATAGGGTCAAAACTCATGCACACAAAGTAACCCTTTTTGCACTGCAGCACTTGTGTCCGTCTCCAGATTGGCTAAACTCTATGCATCGATCAATCCGCCTACAATTTGTGCAGACCCTGCAAGCATGAACGCCACACAGATCACGATCGGAAGTTTGCCGGTCCCGAACCCGGTCGTGCTGGCTCCGATGTCCGGCGTGACCGATGCCCCGTTCCGCCGGTTGGCGGAGAGTCTCGGCGCCGGCCTAGTCGTATCCGAGATGGTTGCGACGTCAAAGCTTGCCGATGGCCGCCGCGACGCAGTGCTACGCGCCGACGGCAGCGGTGTCGCCATCAACGCAATTCAACTCGCCGGTTGCGAAGCCCATTGGATGGCGGAAGGGGCGCGCATCGCGGAAGCGGCCGGCGCCGACATCATCGATATCAATATGGGCTGCCCGGCCAAGCATGTGACCAACGGCCAGTCGGGCTCGGCGCTAATGCGCGATCTCGATCACGCCATGACGCTGATCGACGCGACCGTCGGCGCCGTCTCGGTTCCGGTGACGCTCAAGATGCGGCTTGGCTGGGATCGCGATTGCATGAATGCGCCCGAACTGGCGCGCCGGGCCGAGGCATCCGGGGTCAAGCTGGTCACCGTGCATGGCCGCACCCGCAATCAATTCTATAAAGGCAACGCCGACTGGTCCGCAGTCCGCGCCGTGAAGCAGGCAGTCTCGATCCCCGTGGTGGTGAATGGCGATGTCACCACATGCGACCAAGCGCGCATCGCGCTGGCGGAATCCGGCGCCGACCTGGTGATGATCGGCCGGGCAGCCCTTGGACGGCCGTGGCTTCCCGGTCAGGTCGCGCGGCATCTCGAGGGCGGGGCGACCGAAGGCGATCCGTCGCTGCCGGAGCAATTCAGAATTGCGAGCACGCTGTACCAGGAGCTCGTCAGCCATCACGGCATCGAGATCGGGCGGCGACATGCGCGCAAGCATCTCGCAGCCGCGATCGACGTAGCCGGCGACTATGCCGGTGCCCCCGCCGAGGTCGTGAAGTCGCTGCGCGGGCCGGTTCTCACCGCCGACACGCCGGGGGAGACCCTGCGCCTGCTGGCAGAGGCTTATTCGGCGCTCGAGGCGGTTGCCACAGACGCTTCCAACACACCGGGATTGAGGGCCGCGGCATGAGTTTTCGCCCCGCCAGTTTTCTCGCAGGCAGTCCGGACGCGGTCGTAAACGCGCTGCCGTTGCCGGTCGTCGTCGTCGCTGCGGACGGCAAGATCGTCGACGCCAATGTCGCGGCCGAGAATTTCTTCGAAGTTTCGGTCCCGCTGCTCAAGCGTCACCTGCTGCGCGAACTGATCCCGTTCGGCAGTCCGCTGCTGGCGTTGGTCGATCAGGTGCGTGAACACGGCGGCGCGGTCAACGAATACCGGGTCGATCTTTCGACCCCGCGCAATCCCGGCGAACACATCGTCGACCTGTATGTCGCGCCGTTGCCCGAACGTCAGGGCCACGTGGTGGTGATGCTGCAGGAGCGCACCATCGCCGACAAGATGGACCGCCAGCTGACGCATCGCGGCGCGGCGCGCTCGGTCAGCGCACTCGCATCGATGCTTGCGCACGAGATCAAGAACCCGCTCTCGGGCATTCGCGGCGCCGCGCAATTGCTCGAACAATCCGCCGGCGACGAAGACCGCACGCTGACCCGGCTGATCTGCGACGAGGCCGACCGCATCGTGAAGCTGGTCGATCGCATGGAGGTGTTCGCCGACGAGCGCCCGATCGAGCGCGCGCCGGTCAACATCCATGCCGTGCTCGAACACGTGAAGCGGCTCGCGCAGTCCGGCTTCGCGCGCCACATCCGCTTCGTCGAAGAATACGATCCCTCGCTGCCGCCGGTTCTCGCCAACCGCGATCAGCTGGTGCAGGTTTTCCTGAATCTCGTGAAGAATGCCGCCGAGGCGATCGGCGAGGGCGCGATCGACGGCGAGATCCACATGACCACGGCGTTCCGTCCGGGCGTTCGGCTGACGCTGCCGGGCAGCCGGTCGCGGGTGTCGCTGCCGATGGAATTCTGCATCAAGGACAACGGTCCGGGCGTGCCTGCGGACCTGCTGCATCACATGTTCGACCCCTTCGTGACCACCAAGCAATCGGGATCTGGCCTCGGACTTGCATTGGTTGCGAAAATCATTGGCGATCATGGCGGCATCATCGAATGCGAATCTCAATCCCGGCATACGACCTTCCGGGTCCTGATGCCGATGTATGCCGGAAATGGCTCCGATCCGGTTCTGGCCGAAGAGCCGGAACCAGCGGAGGCGCAAGCCCAATGAGCAGCCGAGGCTGAATGCAAATGCCTGCGGGAAACATACTCGTCGCTGACGACGACGCCGCGATTCGAACCGTACTCAACCAGGCCTTGTCCCGGGCGGGTTATGAAGTCCGGTCCACCAGCAACGCGGCAACACTCTGGCGCTGGGTCAGCCAGGGCGAGGGCGATCTGGTGATCACCGATGTGGTGATGCCGGATGAGAATGCGTTCGAGCTGATCCCTCGCATCAAGAAATTGCGGCCTGAACTGCCGATCATCGTGATGAGCGCGCAGAACACCTTCATGACCGCGATCCGGGCCTCGGAACGTGGCGCTTACGAATATCTCCCCAAGCCGTTCGATCTGAAGGAACTGATCGGCATCGTCGGCCGGGCGCTGTCGGAGCCGAAGGACAAGCCGCGCAACACGAAGCCGGACGAGATCGATTCCTCGATCCCGCTGGTCGGGCGTTCTCCTGCGATGCAGGAAATCTACCGCCTGCTGGCGCGGCTGATGCAGACCGACCTGACGGTCATGATCACGGGCGAGTCCGGGACCGGCAAGGAACTGGTGGCGCGTGCGCTGCATGATTACGGGAAGCGGCGCGGCGGTCCGTTCGTCGCCATCAACATGGCCGCGATCCCGCGCGACCTGATCGAGTCCGAATTGTTCGGCCACGAGAAGGGTGCGTTCACCGGCGCCAATACGCGTTCGTCCGGCCGTTTCGAGCAGGCGGAGGGCGGCACGTTATTCCTCGATGAGATCGGCGACATGCCGATGGAAGCGCAGACGCGGCTGCTGCGCGTACTGCAGCAAGGCGAATACACCACGGTCGGCGGCCGCACGCCTATCAAGACCGACGTGCGCATCGTCGCCGCCACCAACAAGGATTTGCGGATTCTGATCCAGCAGGGCCTGTTCCGCGAAGATCTGTTCTTCCGCCTGAACGTGGTGCCGCTGAGGCTGCCGCCGCTGCGCGAGCGTCCGGAGGACGTCCCCGATCTGCTGCGTCATTTCTTTGCGATCGCCGAGCGCGAGGGTTTGCCGGGCAAGCAGATCGACCAGGCTGCCCAGGAGCGTCTGAAGAAATATTCGTGGCCCGGCAATGTGCGCGAGCTGGAAAATCTCGCGCGCCGGCTTGCCGCGCTCTACCCCCACGACGTCATCACATTGGCGGTGATCGAATCCGAGCTAACACAGCCGGCCGTCACCCAGGATGTGGAAACCGGCGCACCGGATAATCTGTCGGCTGCGGTGGAGCGCAACCTCGCCCGCTATTTCTCCGGTTTCCAGGACGGCTTGCCGCCCCCGGGCCTGTACCATCGGGTGCTGCGCGAAGTGGAATACCCGCTGCTGACTGCGGCTTTGACCGCCACCCGGGGCAACCAGATCCGGGCGGCCGATCTGCTCGGGGTCAATCGCAATACCCTGCGGAAGAAGATCAGGGACCTGGATATCCAGGTTATCCGCACGACAAGCTGACCGCGTCGCCGCGGAATTGTCGCAATCTCGCAACAATGTTGTATAAATACACCATTGCGGCCTGACTTCGGCTGTTCAATCAAGCACGATCGCAGGGGGCGATGGCTAGCGCGGACCAATCGTTGCCGCTCGAGAAATCGACCGCCCAAACTCCGCCGCGCCGCCTGCCATGGCGTGCCATCGGATTCGTGGCCGTGGGCGCGGCCCTGTTGTCGGCGCTGGCGACCTTTCTGGTCCTGTCGGGACTGACGCCGCTGCCGCCGACGCACAACGTCGTCGTCAGCCTCCTCGGGATCAACGGACTGGCGGCGCTGCTGCTGGTCGCCATCATCACCCGCGAAATCATGCAGATCGTCCAGGCGCGCCGCCACGGCCGCGCCGGATCGAGACTGCATGTGCGGATCGTGGGGCTGTTCGCGATCATCGCCGCGGTCCCCACCATTCTGGTTGCGATTGTCGCCACCGTTACCCTCGATCGCGGCCTCGACCGCTTTTTCTCGGCTCGCACCAAGGCGATCATCGAGAATTCGCTGTCGGTCGCGGAAGCCTATCTTGGCGAACACGCGCAGATGATCCGCGGCGACATTCTTGCCATGGCGCAGGACGTGGCGCGCGCCAAACCGCTGTTCGATTCCGAGCGCGACCGGTTTCAGCAATTTTTCACCGCCCAGGCGACCATCCGCGGGCTTCAGGTCGCCGTCATGCTCAACTCCGAGCTGGAAGTCGTGGAGCGCACCACGCTGCGCACGACCCAGGATTTTGCGATCCCGAATAAGGACGTCCTCAAGTCGTTGAACGAGACCCAGCCGCAGATCGCGGTCATTCCGGGCGCGAATTACGTCGCCGGTATCATCAAGCTGCGCAACTTCGATGCGACGTATCTTTATGTGGTGCGCTCGCTCGATCCGCGGGTGGTCGCGCATTTGCGCGATACACGGGCAAGCGTGTCCGACTATGCGCTGATGGAATCGCGCAGGGCCGGTGTCACCGTGGCCTTTGGGCTGATGTATACGGTGATCGCGCTGATCGTGCTCTTGTCGGCGGTGCTGATCGGCCTGAATTTCGCCAACCGCCTGGTCGCACCCATTCGCCGCCTGATCGGCGCAGCCAATGTGGTTGCGACCGGCAATCTGCACGTGCAGGTGCCGGTGAACCGGTCGGAGGGCGATCTCGGACAATTGGGCGAGACCTTCAACCGGATGACGCACGATCTGCGGACGCAGCGCGATGACCTGATGAGCGCCCGTGACCTGATCGACAGCCGGCGCCGCTTCAGCGAAGCGGTGCTCGCCGGCGCCAGCGCAGGCATCATCGGTGTCGACCATGACGGCAAGATCAGCATCCTGAACCGGTCAGCCGAGCAGTTGATCGGCTCGCCCAGCACGGACGTGATGGGCAAGCCGCTGCTCGATGTCGTCCCCGAGCTTGCCGAGCTTGTCGGGCAGGCGATCGAGGGCGGCCAGCGGCTGGCGCAGGGGCAGGTGACGTTGAGCCGCAAGGCGCGCGAGCGCAATCTGTCGGTCCGGGTTGCCACAGAACAATCCGCCGATGCCGAGCACGGCTATGTGGTCACGCTCGACGACATCACCGACCTCGTGGCGGCGCAACGCACCTCCGCATGGGCCGATGTCGCCAGACGCATCGCGCACGAGATCAAGAACCCGCTGACTCCGATCCAGCTGTCGGCCGAACGGCTGCGCCGCAAATACGGCAAGGTGATCGTCGAGGACCGCGCGATCTTCGAGCAATGTACCGACACGATCGTTCGCCAGGTCGACGATATCCGCCGGATGGTCGATGAATTCTCCCGCTTCGCGCGCATGCCAAAACCGGTGATGGAGCAGGAAGATGTCGCCGATACCGTACGCCAGGCGGTCTTTCTGATGCGGGTCGGGCATCCGGATGTCGATATCGACCTGTCGATTTCCGAAGATCCGATGCTGGCACGGTTCGACCGGCGCCTGGTATCGCAGGCGCTCACCAATATCATCAAGAATGGCACCGAGGCCATTTCCGCGCTGCCCGACGGCTCCGAGAAGGGCCGGATCGAGGTCTCGGCCACGCAAAGCGATGGTCAGGTCTTCATTGACGTGATCGACAACGGCATCGGTCTGCCGAAGGAGAACCGCTCGCGCCTGCTCGAACCCTATGTCACCACTCGCGAGAAGGGCACCGGCCTGGGCCTTGCGATTGTCGGCAAGATTCTGGAAGAGCATGGCGGCGGCATCGAATTGCATGACGCATCGGAAAAAGAAGCGGGACGCAGAGGCGCGTGGATAAGGCTGCGCTTTGCCGTCAATCCGCCGCAACCCAGCAGCACGAGTTCTAACACCGACGATAAATCCCGGCTTGCGAGCAGCGTAACATCATGACGGCAGAAATTCTCATCGTCGACGACGAACCCGACATCTGCGAACTGGTCGCGGGCATTCTCCAGGACGAAGGCTATTCGACGCGCACCGCACGCGACGCCGACGATGCGCTTTCGGCGATCAAGCTGCGCCGGCCCAATCTGCTGTTTCTCGATATCTGGCTGCAGGGATCGAAACTCGACGGCCTGCAAATTCTCGATGCCGCGAAGGAGCAATATCCCGACCTGCCGGTCGTGATGATTTCCGGCCACGGCAACATCGAGACCGCGGTCGCCGCCATCAGGCGCGGCGCCTATGACTTCATCGAGAAGCCGTTCAAGGCCGATCGCCTGGTGCTGGTGGCGGATCGGGCGCTGGAGAATTCGCGCCTCAAGCGTGAGGTGAAAGAACTCAAGGCGATCTCGCCGGTGCCCGCCGCGCTGATCGGCAAATCGCCTGCCATGAACCAGTTACGGCAGACGATCGAAAAGGTCGCGCCGACCAACAGCCGCATCATGATCATCGGCACCTCGGGCTCCGGCAAGGAATTGTGCGCGCGTTCGGTTCACAATCTGTCGGCCCGCGCGAGCGGACCGTTCGTTGTCATCAACGCCGCCGCGATCACGCCGGAATTGATGGAGGTCGAGCTGTTCGGCGTCGAGCAGTCCAATGGCGGCCAGGCCCGCAAGGCCGGCGCGCTGGAGGAGGCGCATGGCGGCACGTTGTTCATCGACGAGATCGCCGACATGCCGCGCGAAACCCAGAACAAGATCCTGCGCGTGCTGGTCGACCAGACGTTCCATCGCGTCGGCGGCAATACCAAGGTCGCCGTGGACGTGCGGATCATTTCCTCGACCGCCCGCAACCTGGAGGGCGAGATCGCGGCCGGACATTTCCGCGAGGATCTCTACCATCGGCTGTCGGTGGTGCCGATCCGGGTGCCGCCGCTTGCCGAGCGGCGCGAGGATATCCCGATGCTGGTCGAATATTTCATGGACCAGATTTCGGCCGCCACCGGCCTGCCGAAGCGCACGATCGGCGACGACGCGATGGCGGTGCTGCAATCGCATGACTGGCCGGGCAATGTCCGCCAGCTTCGCAACAATGTCGAACGGCTGATGATCCTCGCCGGCGGCGATCCCAATGCTGTCATCTCGTCGAGCATGCTGCCGCAAGATGTGGGCTCGATGGTGCCCTCGATGCCGAACGGCAATGGCGGCGAACAGCTCATGAGCCTGCCGCTGCGGGAGGCCCGCGAGATGTTCGAGCGCGAATATCTCGTGGCGCAGATCAGCCGGTTCGGCGGAAACATTTCTCGCACCGCCGAGTTCGTCGGCATGGAGCGATCCGCCCTGCATCGCAAGCTCAAAGCGCTGGGAATCGGCTGAGACGACAGAGCGAGATTGCCGTGCCGCGCATCGCCTATGTGAACGGTCGCTACCTGCCGCACCGCGACGCCGCGGTTCATGTCGAGGATCGCGGCTACCAGTTCGCCGACGGCGTCTACGAAGTCTGCGAGGTGAGGGGAGGCCGGCTGATCGACCAGCGCCGGCACATGGAGCGGCTCCAGCGCTCGCTCGCCGAATTGCGGATCGCGATGCCGATGTCGCTTCGTGCGCTGGACGTCGTGTTGCACGAGGTGGTCCGTCGCAACGGCGTGCGAAACGGCATCGTCTATCTGCAGATCACGAGGGGCGTTGCGAAGCGCGACCACGCATTTCCCGCCGACGATACGCGTCCGGCCATCGTGGTCACGGCCAGCCGAATCGATCCGGCCAAGACCGAGCGGCTGGCCGCGGACGGGATCGCCGTGGTGACTGTGCCGGACAACCGATGGGACCGGGTCGACATCAAGTCGATCGCGCTTCTGCCAAATGTGCTGGCGAAGCAGGCCGCGCGCGAGCAGGGCGCTCGCGAGGCCTGGTTCGTCGCCGGGGACGGGACGGTCACCGAGGGGTCGTCGTCGAACGCCTGGATCGTGACCGCCGGCAACGAGGTCGTGACCCGCGCCGCCGACCGGGCGATCCTCAAGGGCATCACCCGGACCGTGCTGCTCGACGTCCTCAAGGCTCACGATCTCACTCTGGTGGAGCGCCCATTTACCGTTGCCGAGGCGGTGGGCGCCCGCGAAGCGTTCATCACCTCGGCCAGCCAGATCGTGATGCCGGTTGTCCGGATCGACGGACAGCCGATCGGAAACGGCGCACCCGGCCTGATCGCGAGCGCCTTGCGTGCGGATTTCCACCGCTATGCAGAGGAATCGTGACGATTTGTCCGTTTGGTGGGGCCGTATGCGCCCATGTTGGGCTTGCGCGGGCTCCGGCCGTGCCATCTAATACGTCGCCCCAAGTCCTCGTGGGTGACACGAACGAGGGACGATGAGACTTGGCAATAACGTCCTGCGGGTACGGGGTCCGCGGGCAAGAAAATGGAACGAACGGCCATGGCCGCCGAACGACAACAAAACCTCCAGGACACTTTCCTCAACCACGTCCGCAAGGCCAAGATTCCGCTCACGATCTTCCTCGTGAACGGCGTCAAGCTGCAGGGCGTCGTGACATGGTTCGACAATTTCTGCGTGCTGCTGCGGCGGGACGGGCACTCGCAGCTGGTCTACAAACATGCCATATCGACCATCATGCCGGGACACCCGATCCAACTGTTCGAGGGTGCCGAGGAAGGCGCCGGCGAGAAGGGCTAGAGTGGCCAATCTGAGCTCCTAGCGCCGAACCGGGATTCGCGTTGCAGCCACGCCGTCGCGAGCAGAATGCGGGCCAGTTGAGCACGGACGATCCGGGCAAGACCACCGGCCGTGCGCTGGTCATCGGACCCTATCTGCGCCAGCAGAAATCGACGGCGGGCAGCGCCATGCGGTCGCCGCAGGCGCGCATGGAGGAGGCCGCCGGGCTCGCGCTCGCGATCGATCTCGACGTGATCGACACCGGGATCGTCGCGCTGAGCGAGATCCGGCCCGCGACCTTTATCGGCAAGGGCAAGGTCGAGGAGATTGCCGGCCTCGTCAAAGCGCATGACATCGGGCTTGTGGTGATGGACTGCGCGCTGTCGCCGGTGCAGCAGCGCAATCTGGAAAAGGCCTGGTCCGCGAAGGTGCTGGACCGCACCGGGCTGATCCTCGAGATCTTCGGCAAGCGCGCCCAGACCAAGGAGGGCGTGCTGCAGGTCGAGCTTGCGCATCTGACCTATCAGAAGAGCCGGCTGGTCCGCTCGTGGACCCATCTGGAGCGGCAGCGCGGCGGCTTCGGCTTTCTCGGCGGCCCGGGCGAGACCCAGATCGAAGCCGACAGGCGCGTCATCGAGGAACGCATCGCGCGGATCGAGGCCGAACTGGAAAAGGTCAAGAAGCGGCGCAAGCTGCATCGCGCCAGCCGGGCGAGGGTGCCTTACCCGATCGCGGCCCTGGTCGGTTACACCAATGCCGGCAAGTCGACCCTGTTCAACCGCATGACGCGGGCGAAGGTGCTCGAGGCCGACATGCTGTTCGCGACCCTCGACCCGACGCTGCGGGCGATCGACCTTCCGCACGGCACGCGCGTCATCCTGTCCGATACCGTGGGCTTCATTTCCGAATTGCCGACGATGCTGGTCGCGGCGTTCCGCGCCACGCTGGAGGAGGTGACCGAGGCCGACGTCATCCTGCATGTCCGGGATATTTCGCACGAGGATACCGAGGCGCAGCTCGAGGACGTGCAGGAGGTGCTGAAAGCGCTCGGGATCGATGAAGCGCGACGCGGCCGCGTGATCGAAGTCTGGAACAAGATCGATGCACTGGACGCCGAGTCGCGGGCGCGGGTCGACAACATGGCCGCGCGCGTAGCGCCTGATCAGCAGCCGATCCTGGTATCGGCGCTGACGGGCGAGGGCATCGATACGTTGCTGGCCGCCATCGAAGCACGCCTCGCAGAGACCCGGATCGTGCTCGACCTGGTGCTGGACGGCGCAGACGGCGCAGGCTTGTCCTGGCTCCACCGCAACACCGAAGTGATCGCCCGAACATCGCTGGAAGACGGCAAGGTGGCCTTGAGCGTGCGCGCCGATCCGGTCAAGGCCGGTCAGGTCCGGACGCGCTTTGCCGGTGCTATACCGGTCTCCTGAGCGGCAACACCGCCTTCGGCCGGCTCCCTCTGGTTCGCTTTTCTTTCGTCCACCTTGGCCTGATCCCAAAGCGCATCCATCTCCGCCAGGGTGGCATCCTGCGGCGTCCTGCCAAGACGCGACAGCGCCGCCTCGATGAAGGCGAAGCGTCGTTCGAATTTCGCATTGGTGCCGCGCAAGGCTGCATCCGGATCGACGTCGAGATGCCGGGCGAGGTTGACCAGCGCGAAGAACAAATCGCCGATCTCGTCCGCGGCGGCGTCCTTGTGCATGCCGGACAGCGCCGCCTCAAGTTCATCCGCTTCCTCGCGGATCTTCGCCAGAACCGACTTCGGATCGTTCCAGTCGAAGCCGACCTTCGAGGCCTTCTGCTGAAGCTTGAGCGCGCGCGTCAACGCCGGCATGCCGACGGGAATGCCGGCGAGGGCGCCCGCTTCGTCGTCACGGCCTCGCCGTTGCCGGCGCTCGGCTTTCTCTTCGGCCTTAATCCTGTCCCACAGACCTTTGACTTCGTCGGGCGTCAGCTCGGCCGTATCGCCGAACACATGCGGATGCCGCCGGATCAGCTTTTCGGTGATCGCCAGCACCACATCATCGAAGGCAAAGCTGCCTTGCTCTTCGGCCATCCGCGCGTGGAAGACCACCTGCAGCAGCAGGTCGCCGAGTTCGTCCTTCAGGTCGTCGAGATCGCCGCGCGCGATTGCATCCGCGACCTCGTAGGCTTCCTCGATGGTGTATGGCGCTATCGACCCAAAATCCTGCTTCAGGTCCCACGGGCAACCGGTGACCGGCGTGCGAAGCGCCGCCATGATATCGATCAGGCGCTGGAGGTCGCGGGAGGGCTTGATGGCGGAGGTCATGAAGACGATCTGCCGGTGCGGTGGCGTTCAACACAAGCCTTTATCGAGCGCCGTCCCCAGGAGCCAGGAACCGCAATCCCCGATTCGCATAAGACATATTATGGAATATTGTTAGATAGGCTGTTTAGGCCGTGGCCCAAGCACTTGGATCGCTATCTGCGCTGCCTCGTGACGGCAAACCCGTTTTAACACAATGGCTTGCGTCGATCTCCGAACAGGCCGCGGCAGCCATCTCAAGCGGAAATCTGCAGGCCGTCATAGCCCGGCTCGACATGCGGCGGCAGCGCCTCGCGCAGCGCGTCGTAATCCAGGTCGGTGTGCATGTTGGTCAGGATCGCCCGCTTCGGCTTCAGCCTGCCGATCCAGTCGAGCGCGTCCGACAGCGAGAAATGGCTCGGATGCGGCGTATGGCGCAGCGCGTCCACGATCCAGACATCGAGCCCGGTCAGCGCCTCCGCGCTCTCATCGGGCATCCCGACCAGGTCGGCCGTGTATGCGATGCCGCCGAACCGGAAGCCGAGGCATGGAATGTCGCCGTGGTCGAGCAGCACCGGCAGCGCGGTCACGGCGCCGCCATCGCCCTGGATCGAGACCGGCTCGCCGGGCCGGATCCGGTGCTCGGTCAGGATCGGCGGATACGCGCTGCCGGGCGGCGTCATGAAGCAATAGCCGAAGCGCGCGTGCAGCGACCGCGATGTCGGCTCGTCGAGATAGGCATCGATGCGGCGGCGATGCTTGATGAACAATCCACGCAGATCGTCGATGCCGTGGGTGTGGTCGGCATGCTCATGGGTGAACAGCACGCCGTCGAGCTTGGTGACGTTCGCATCCAGAAGCTGCTCGCGAAGGTCCGGCGACGTATCCACCAGCACGGAGGTCGTTCCGGCGGGGCCGGCCTGCTCGACCAGGATCGAACAGCGACGCCGCCGGTTTCTCGGATTGTCCGGATTGCACGCGCCCCAGCCCAGCGCCGGGCGCGGTACGCCGCCGGACGAGCCACAGCCGAGAATCGTGACGATCGTGCTCATGCGGCGGCTGAGATGTTACGCGGCACCTTGTTGAAAAGGCGGAAGAAGTTCTCGGTGGTCTGCTCGGCGATCTGCGCCGCCGAGACGCCGCGCGTTTCGGCCAGCGTCCTTGCGGTCTCGACCACATAGGCCGGCTCGTTGCGCTTGCCGCGATATTTGCCGGGCGCCAGGTACGGCGCGTCGGTCTCGACCAGAATGCGGTCCGCCGGCAGCGAGGCCGCGATGTCGCGCAGTGCCTGCGAGGCTTTGAAGGTCAGGATGCCGGTGAAGGAGATATGCAGGCCGAGCGCAATCGCGCGCCGTGCAAGCTCGGCGCCGCCGGTGAAGCAATGCAGAACGGCAGGGAAGGCCCCCTTCCCCATTTCCTCTTCCAGGATGCGCGCCATGTCCTCGTCGGCCTCGCGGGAATGGATCACCAGCGGCAGTCCGGTTGCGCGCGCGGCGGCGATATGGGCGCGGAAGCCTTGCTCCTGGGCCGGGCGTGGGGATTTGTCGTAGAAATAATCGAGCCCGGCTTCGCCAATGGCAACCACCTTGGGATGGGCGGATTTCGCGATCAGATCGGCGGCCGTAATGTCCAGTTCCTCATGGGCGTGATGCGGATGCGTACCGACCGAACAGAATACGTCGCCGTGGCGTTCGGTGATCGCAAGCAAATCCGGCAGCCGGCGCACCCGGGTCGAGATCGTCACCATGCGGCCGATGCCGGCCGCGCGCGCGCGGCTGACCACGCCGTCGAGATCGGCGGCAAGGTCGGGGAAATCGAGATGGCAATGGCTGTCGACCAGCATGGCGTTCAGGACCCTTTGGCGGCAGCGTGATTGGCGAGCGCCGCGATTGCGTTCATATCGCTATGCTCCGCCTGCAAATCCACAAGAAAAGGCGTTCGCCGCCCGGCGACCCGGATGGTCATCCCGGTGGCTTCGGGTCTGGCGACGTCGAGGATCGCCGCCAGCGGAACACTGAAATCGCGATTGGCGTAGAGCCCAAGCGTGGTGATGTCGGCCACGTCGCCGTTGCGGACAATCCGCACCACATAAACGTTGCCGTAGAAATGCAGCGCCACCAGCGGCAGCAAGCCGATCGCGATGACGATCGCAATCGCCGCCGGCCGGGTCCCGCCGGTCCACAATACGCTGGCCCAGTAAAACCAGCCCACCGACCAGACCACCGCGGTCACGATGCTGAACCGCGCCCGCTTGGCCCGCTTAAGATTTTCGTAGAGCACCGTCATCGCTGCCTGCCGCCGCACCTCAGGCCTTGGCGGCCTCGGTGTCGATATAGCGCGGGAACACCGCAACGGGAGCGGGCAGATTGACGCCGGAAGCGAGCCGGTGTCCGCCGCCTAGCCTCGTGAAATCCCGCTCATCCGCCGGCACCGCCAGCAGATCGAGCAGTTTGCCGGCCGATTCCGGTACGAAAGGCTGCGCCAGGATCGCAACCTGCCGGACCACTTCCGCCGTCACATACAGCACCGTGGATTGCCGTTCGGGATCGGTCTTCGCCAGCGCCCATGGCGCCTCGGCCGCGAAATAGCGATTGGCATCGGCCACCACGGTCCAGACCTGATTCAGCACCTGATGCAGCGCCTGCGTTTTCATCGCCTCGCGTGCACCCTCGAGCATGCCGTCGGCGGCCGCTAGCATGGCCTTGTCGCCGGCCGAGAATTCGCCCGGCTCCGGCATCACGCCACCGCGTTGCTTCGCAATCATCGACAACGAGCGCTGTGCGAGGTTGCCGAGGTCGTTCGCCAGTTCCGCATTGATGCGGGTGGCGATCGCCTCGTAGCTGTAATTACCGTCCTGGCCGAACGGCACTTCGCGCAGAAAGAAATAGCGAATCTGGTCGACGCCAAACGTGTCGGCCAGCGTGAACGGATCGACGACGTTACCCGTCGATTTCGACATCTTCTCGCCGCGGTTGAACAGGAAGCCGTGGCTGAAGATGCGGCGAGGAACGGCCACTCCGGCCGACATCAGGAAAGCCGGCCAATAGACCGCGTGGAAGCGCACGATGTCCTTGCCGATCACATGCAGATCGGCCGGCCAGTATTTGCGGAACATCTCGCTGTCGACATCGGGATAGCCGATCGCGGTGATGTAATTCGTCAGCGCATCGACCCACACATACATGATGTGCTTGTCGTTGCCGGGCACCCGCACGCCCCAGTCGAAGGTGGTGCGCGAGATCGACAGATCCTGCAGGCCGCCCTTCACGAAGCTCGCGACCTCGTTCAGGCGCTCCTTCGGCAGCACGAAGTCGGGATGCTCTGCGTAGAGGTCGAGCAGCTTGTCCTGATAGGCGGAGAGCCGGAAGAAGTAGCTCTCCTCCTCCACCCATTCGACCGGCGTGCCGGTCTCGATCGCAAGCCGGGTGCCCTGCTCGTTCAGCCGGGTTTCGTCTTCGGCGAAATAGCGCTCGTCGCGCACCGAATACCATCCCGCATATTTGGCGAGATAGATGTCGCCATTGGCCTCCATCTTCTCCCAGATCGCCTTGGACGAGGCATGGTGGCGATCCTGCGTGGTGCGGATGAAGTCGTCATTCGAGCAGTTCATCCGCTCGACCATCGCCTGGAAGCGCGGCACGTTGCGCTCGACCAGTTCCCGGGCGGTCAATCCTTCGCGCGCGGCGGTCTGCTGGATCTTCTGTCCGTGTTCGTCGGTGCCGGTGAGGAAATAGACGTCATAGCCGTCGAGGCGCATGAAGCGGGCGATGGCATCGGTCGCAATGGCTTCATAGGCGTGACCGATATGCGGTACGCCGTTCGGATACGAAATCGCGGTGGTGATGTAGTAGCTGCGGCGCGCGGGCGTCTCGGTCGCAGCGGGACGGAGATCGAGCTGGGGCGCCGGCGGAAGCTTGGGACGGGGCTTCGGCGCCGGCTTGATCACAGCCGGTGCCGGCACCGCCGCCGGAGCCAATGGCCGCTCATTTGTCTGTGCCGCAGGAGCTACGGGTTTCGCAGGCTTGGCAAGTCGCGTCTTTCGCGTTGGCGCGGGAGCCTTGCGGGCGGCAGCCTTCTTCGCAGGCTTCTTCCTGGCTGCGGCCGCTTTCTTGTTTTTCTTGGCGGCGACTTTGGTCGCCTGGACCGGTGCCCTGCTCTTTTTCGCCGATGGCTTTTTGCGGGCCGCCGATTTTTTACCGGCCAGCTTCTTCTTCCGGGCCGCCGTCGACGTCTTGCTGCTGGCTGCGACCTTGCTCTTGCGTTTGGCTTTGCTCGCGCGTTTGGCCTTGCTCGCGCGTTTGGTCTTGCGCGCGCCGGCCGCTGGCTTCGCCGACTTCTTCGCGGTCTTGCGTTGCTTGGACTTCGACTTTTTCGCCATGGATCACTCGGCCGTCAGCGGATGCGGTTTCGGAGGAGAATAACCGCGTTTATCGCGGTTCTGCGGAATTCGAGCCGAGAGCTATCAGCCGCGTGCGGCATCGGCAAGGCGGCCGAATGTTTTGAAGATCAGAGGCTTCCGATCGAGATTATAGGTATCGACCTCGCGCGCCGCGATATTCAGATCGCTCCAGACGAGCGCCACGCGGGCCGCCTTGTCCTTGTCGTGAGTGCAGTCCGCCAGGCGGGCCGAGAGCCAGTCGCTCACACTGTCCATGACGATTTCGAACACGCGTGCGTCCGCCATCGCGAGACCATCGGCGAGCGCGTGCAATTCGCGCATGTCAATCGCCGGCAATCGCGCCAGCAGGGTGGTCATCTGCTTGCGCAATTTGAACGCCGGGCCTTCCGACAGCGACAGCGCACGGCTCACGCTGCCTTCGGACGCCGCGACGATGGCCGGGTCCGGCTCCTCTCCTTTTGCCGCGGCCAGCGCCCGCGCGAGCTCATCAGGCGCCAATGCGCGCAACAGCAAACGATGGCAGCGCGACCGGATGGTGGGCAGCACCGAGCCGGGAGCGTGGCTCACCAGAAGGAACAACGTGCGCGCGGGCGGCTCTTCCAGACCCTTCAGCAGCGCATTGGCGCTTTCAGAATTGAGATCGTCGACGGCGTCCACGATCCCCACCCGCCATCCGCCGAGGCCCGCCGTCGCGCCAAGAAACGACGCCACCTTGCGGGCGTCGTCGACCCGGATGACCGTCCGCAGCTTGCCGGTGTCGGATAATGTGCGCTCCAGCACCAGCAGATCGGGATGCGATTGGGCTGCAACCATACCGGCGACCCGGTGATCCGACGCCACCGCGAGTGTTGCGGCGGCTTGAACCGCGGGTGCTGCCGGGTCGGGATGTGCGAGAACAAAGCGCGCCATGCGAAACGCCAGCGTCGCCTTGCCGATGCCAGGTGGCCCGCCGATCAGCCAGGCATGCGGGATGCGTCCCGAGCAATAGGCATCCAGCAGGGTGCGCTCGGCTGCGGCGTGCCCGAACAGGTCGCCGGTTTGCCGCGGATGCGGAATGCCGTCATCATCCGTGCCGGCCGATGCCCGGCTCACGAACCAATTTCCTCGATCGCGAGCGGCGCGGTGGCGGGATCGAGCCTGCGGTTCACGACCGACCAGACGCGCTCGGTCACCCGTTCGGGCGTCTCGCTGGCGTCGATGAGTACGCAGCGCTCCGGCTCGGCGATCGCTAATTGCCGGTAGGCCTCGCGAAGCCGCTCATGAAAGGCGATGTCCTCGCTTTCGAACCGATCGATGGCGCCGTCGCCACGCCGCGCATGGGCGCGCGCAAGACCGGTCTCCGCCGGTGCATCGAGAATGATGGTGAGATCGGGCTTGTTCGGCCCGACCGTGATTTTTTCCAGCCGCTTGATCAGGCGCGGATCGACATGGCCGAGCACGCCCTGATAGACGCGCGTCGAATCGGCAAAGCGGTCGCATATCACCCAGTGGCCGCGATCCAGCGCGGGCTTGATCGTATGCGCGATATGATCTTCGCGCGCGGCAGCAAACAGCATGGCCTCGGCTTCCGCGCCAAGCGGCTTGGCCGCACCGGACAGGATCACATGCCGGATGACTTCGGCGCCGGGGGAGCCGCCCGGTTCTCGCGTCTGCGTCACCGCAATCCCGAGCACCTTCAGCCGTTCCGCAAGCCTCTGCGCCTGTGTCGACTTTCCGGTCCCCTCGCCGCCTTCAAAGGTGATGAATTTACCGCGCATGCTGGTCGCCCCGGCCGATCGGACCGCCGATATCGGCTTCTGACTTTATAGCTTTTGAAGGCCGGCGCGGAACCAGCCGCCGAACAATTCCGTCAGTCCGTCCATCGCGCGCCGATGCAGCGGTCCACCCGCGACCGGTTCTGCCGCCTGCAACGGGATCTCCAGCGCAACATTGTCGCCGCGCCAGACCTTCAGCACACCAATCGGCTGACCCTGCGCGACCGGAACCCGCACCGGCCCGCGATAGACGACACGAGCGACGATGCGATCCGTGGTGTTCTTCGGGACCATCAGCCGGATCGGCGCCTTGCCCTGCGCTTCCAGCGGGACGTAGCGTTCCTCGCCACCGTAGACCCGAGCATCGCCAATGCGCTGTCCCTGCTCAAACAGCACGCGCGATTCGAACCCGTTGAAGCCGAAATTCAGCAGACGCCGCGCCTCGTCTGCGCGTTCGGTCGCCGATTTCAGGCCGTTCACCACCACGATCAACCGCAGATCGTTCTGTACCGCGGAACCGACCAGACCATAGCCGGCCTCCTTGGTGAAGCCGGTTTTCAGTCCGTCGGCGCCGATATTCATCGCGAGCAACGGATTGCGGTTCGACTGGCGGATCTTGTTCCAGGTGAAGTCCTTCTCGCCATACCATTTGTAGAAATCCGGGTAGGTATGGATGATGTGCCGCGCGAGCTTCGAGAGTTCGCGCGCAGTGACCCGCTGCTCCGGATCCGGCAGCCCGGTCGAATTGGTGAAGTTCGACTGCGTCATGCCGAGTTCGCGCGCGCGCCCGTTCATCAAACGCACGAAAGCCTCCTCGCTGCCGGCGATCCCTTCGGCCAATGCGATACAGGCATCGTTGCCGGACTGGATGATGGCGCCGTGAAGCAGATCGGAGACCGAGACCCGGCTATGGATCGGCGCGAACATGGTGGAGCCGCCGGATGGCGCGCCGCCGCGGCGCCACGCGTCCTCGCTGATGACGAATTCGTCCTCCAGCTTGATGTTGCCTTCCTTGATCTCGTTGAAGACCGTCTCGGCGGTCATCAATTTGGCAAGGCTCGCCGGAGCGACCAGCTGGTCGGCATTCTTCTCGAACAGCACGGTACCGGATTCCGCTTCGATCAGGATCGCGGTCGGCGCGGCGGTCTGGAAACCTTCATCCTTGGTCTTGCCACCGGCAATGGTCGCGGGCGCCGCAAACGATGCGCCGGCTGCCGCGACAAGAAACGACAAGGCAGCCAGAGCGCCGATGGCGCGTCGGGTCAACAGAATCATCGGATCGACAACACTACGTTGTGCGCGAAAACGCGCGCTTCGCCACCCCTGGTGAAGCCGGTCCTGCAGCGGTCTAATAAAGGCCGCGTCCGCTCATGAATCCGGCGCGCGCATCATAGCGCATGGAGCTGCCCGCGGAAACCGGGCGTGAGGCGGATCGCTCCGACCGCCCGACCGCGGTCGCGTCCGACAGGCGCGGCGACGTCGGCTCGCCGAGGTTGTAGGGGCGTCCGGCCGGAACCGGGACCGGCCCACCGACCGCGATTCCGCGCGGCGACTCAGGCAGCGCGATCGGGGCTCTGCCGGCCGAGGCCACAACAATCGGAGCCGGCGCCGGCTCGCCGTGCCGCAGGGTCGCGGCCAGCCGGCGATCGTCGGAGCCCTCGATCGCAGCGCGGCCGATATATTCGACCCGCACCTTGGCCACGCCATTGCCCTTGAAACCGAGAAGATCGGCGCTCTTGTGCGAGAGGTCGATGACCCGGTTGCCGTGGAACGGACCGCGATCATTCACCCGCACGATCAGCGAGCGCTTGTTGCTCAGATTGGTGACCCGGACATAAGACGGCATCGGCAAGGTCGGATGCGCGGCGGTGATCGATTCCATGTCGAACACTTCGCCATTGGCGGTGAGCCGCCCATGGAAATCGCGCCCATACCACGACGCCAGCCCCTCGGACCTGTAGCTGGTGTTTTCCTCGGGAACGAACGTGCGGCCGGCGACCACATAGGGCTTGCCGACGCGATAGACGCCGCCGCCCTTGGGGACGCGGTCGCCCAGCTCGACCACCCGCGGGCTCGACGCCACGCCGTATTTCGGGTCGACCTTGCGAGCAAATTTGTCGGACGAGGCGCAGCTGGCGAGCGCGAACGCGGCAGCTGTCACCGCCGCAACCCGGATCGCACGTTTCCCCCGAAACGACGGCATGCCGTCCCCAAATTGACCTGTCGGGGGCAAGGCCCCACCCCGGATTCACCATAGCGTGACCCGACCGCCACGCAAATGGGCGGACTAATCAATTGGTTAACGGGACGTTTGGCGCCCGGTATCATATGGCAGCGGCCAAGGATGATGTTACCTCCCCCTGCCCGTCGGGCGTTCGTGAAGATTGTTCGGCGCATCCGGGAATGATTCGGCGCCTTTCGCAATTGCGGTCGGGCAAGCCATAGGATGGTGGGGGCACGGGTCCCCCATCCGGAGTCCGCAAGCCTTCTCACTTTCATCTTCGCCTCATGGCGTCCATTCCCGCCGTTGCGCTTTTGCGTTCGGTCAGCTGTCAGCGATGTGCGCGATGCAGATTCGCCTGCAAGCAACGCACGCCGACGACGAGCCTGGTGCGCGCTTGTAAGTCGCGACCGATCCCGGCTTGCAACACCGGAACCCTCCTCGTTCCAATGAGAACGCTGACGCTCGGCTGAGGCGAACCCGGCCCTCAGAACAGCCGTGACGAGAATTTGTTCGATCGATGACGGTGACGTGGGCTCCGGTCGATTTCGCTCAGGATATGCACACATCTTCGCGCAAACGTAGCGTCTGAAAATCTCTTCACTTCATGAGGTGAAAAATCGCCGGCGGTTCGATCGAATGCCGAAGTCAAAAATGCGCATTGCGGGCGGCTGCAGATTGTCAGCGTTCTAATTTTCGAATCGCACTTCGCATATTTGGCAGCGCCTCCGTTGCACGTGCGATGACTGCACCAATCGTAAGACTTTGCACAAAAAATTTTCAGCCAGACTGGGATTAAACGTCCACTCACCTGTTCGCGTCGGAAAACCGTAAGAGAACTTGCCACCTCGTTTTAGTCGGCTAAAACGATAGTCGCGGTTTGCAACTTTCTCTCATCCTGGATTTTGCCGTGCCAGACTTCGATCTCTATTTCTTTCGCGCTGCTGAGCGCCTGGGTGTCTCGCCAAAAGTTGCTTTGCGTCTTATCCGCGCGCGCCGTATCGCCGCTGACTTTCCGCGTTGGCGTCGCAACCAGCGCGAAGTCGCAAAGATCAGAGCCATCTCCGCATTGAGCGGGCTGATCAAGCGGCAGCAGGGCTACTCTGTCTTCGAGCCTGGAACACTTCCAAATATCAGCCCGACACTTTTCGAAGGCGCCGTCGCTCAAGCAGCAATGCTGGCTGACGAGCGCGGCGATATGGTTGCGAAATCAAAGAAGCCATTCTTTGCGAATGTCATGACCGCTGACGATTTCGACCGGTGCGATAAAATCATAGAGCTCGCAAACCATCCGACCATGATGGAGATCGCGGCAGGCTATTTGGGAACCAGCTTCAAACTGCGTTCGGTCGGTGTGTATGTCAGTGAGAAGAACTACTCGCTGTATTCAAGCCAGCTGTTTCACTACGACATGAACGATCTCCACCAACTCAAATGCTTCATCAACGTGAATATGGTCACTGCCGAGAATGGCCCGCTCACCTTCGTGCCGGCGGATGTCTCGGAAGCAGCCGGGCTCTCCTGGGGCACGGGACAATTTACCGACGACGCCGTTTTCGCATCAGTGCCACGACCGGCCTTGATCGAGTTGGTTGGACCGCCGGGAACCGGTGCTTTTGTCGATACGTCAAGATGTCTCCATTTCGGGAGCCGGACGAAAACCGAACGCCGAGTGGTGATCATGATTCAGTACACGCCGGACCCGGACGTCTCGTTGAAGGCCAAAAGAAAGCAGGGCAAGAAAGGTGTGCCCGTCCTCATCGGAGAGGACTAGCCGACCGATGGAGGTGCGTGCCAGCGACGAAGTGCACGAAGCAGTCGATCCAAATAGGCCCCTGATTCACATTGGCCTGCACAAGACCGGAACGACCTGGCTGCAGAAAAACATTCTGGGCTCTATCCATTTCGGATTCGGCCATTGGAATAGGGAGCTCTTTGAGCGTCGGAAATATCAAGACGTCTGGAAGGACTACCCTCCAGATTTCGACGCAGAGAAGCTTCGCGAGTATTTCACGGACAGGCTGACAGCACCCGCAGGTGTGCAACCGGTCCTTTCCTCCGAGAAGTTTTCGGGCAATCCGCTTTTCGGAGGGTACGACCGCTACGACATTGCTCATCGCCTGGCGAAGATTTTTCCCGAGGCGCGTGTGCTCATCTGCATACGCGAGCAGCGGAGCATCATCCGGTCGTCCTACATTCAATTCATCAATGCCGGGGGGCTCATCGGACTCGACGAATACATCAGCAGCAAGGAAACGCGGGGTCCCAGCTTCAGGCTGGACCATTTCCGTTATGACGTCCTGTTGGAATTATATCGTAGCCTGTTCGGTGCGGAGAATGTTCTGGTCCTCGCCTACGAGGAGCTCAGGCGAGATCCGTTGAACTACGTCAACAGGCTGCTTGCGTTTTGCAAGCTCCGCCAGATCGAAACATTTCCCGTCGACTTGCTTGAGGTGGTCCACAAATCAGCGAGTCCGACGGCAGTTAGTATACGTCGCCGCCTCAACCTTTTCATGCGAAGGGACTACGTTAACGGCTTTACCCCCCTTGGGTCCAACGTAGGCCAACGTGTCGGCGAGCGAATTTGTAGAGCTTTCGACTGGGGGATCTTTGAGGCGAGCCACCGGAAGGTCTCGAGAACTTGGGACACAATCATCGAAGCTCGAACTGCCGATTTTTTTCGTGAGTCGAATACCAGAACTGCCGAACTAACCGGGATAGACCTTCGTTCTTTTGGTTACGCGATGTCCTCGAACGGTGATCGCTCGTCGTAAGTCTTCAGCCGACTGCACCTTACCAAGGGTCGGTGAATTTAATTCGCCTCACGTTTGCAGTACGCGGCGCGCAACCACGACCCCGACGCCAAAAGCGAGTTTGCTAGGCATATCCTCGGAAACGAAAACCGGTTCCAAACCGTAGCGGGGCAGATCGGCAATTTGGGCTGCAAAGAATTTTCTCGAAGCAATCAGATGCCTTCGCATGGGGCTCGTGTTCCAGTCCGCAAAGGGCTCGAACATGGCGACATGTCCCGAGCATACGGCAGCGATCTGCCCAAACACCTCGTCCCGGATGGCCTCCATCTGTTCCAGTGCTAGCATGCTATAGACCAAATCGAAGCTGTTCTTTTCGAATGGAAGTTGCGCGGCACTGCCCTGAAAAAAGCTGACCGCGCGATGCGCTTGATCGTTTACGATCGGCAGGGGCGAAAATGCCGCCAATTGATCAGGCAGCTTTGGAGAAGCCCGAAAGGTCTGCGCGATCTCATTCCCGGCCGAGGTGAGCTCGATGCCTGTAAACTTAACATCCGGAAATTGTGCGGCAAGGATCAGTAGGTTGAGCCCCATCCCACTGCCGACTTCGAGAACGCGCGCTGGTCTCAGGGTCTCGATTATGCGCATCAACACAAACAAATGGACGCGCTTGATGCCATTGCTATAGCCGAAATAGCGCCTGTCCCCCCACACGATGGGATCGAGGTCGCCGGCCTGTTTTGTGAAACGGGCGAGCGCCGCTTCCGACGTCCATTTCTTCTCGTACACGTCGCGGACCCGATCCACGTCGCCGGAGCGAAACAACTTGCGCCACCATTGCGCTTTCTTGTTCACCTTATTGCTGAGCTGCTCCGACCTTTTGTCCCATTCCACATCGCTATGAGGAACCGCTCGCTGGATGGCGGAGGCAAAAATGTCCTGGATCTGCTCAGGCCTGATTTCAATGTTCAGTTTCTGCTCCACGCCTTAGCTCTCCATGAGACCAAATCGCAGTCTTGCCCATCCCCGCAACCGGCCCGTCTGCCGCCGAAAATGGTAGAAGATCGGTACAAATCAGGGTATCGAGCGCACTTGCTGGGCCAGATAGCCTATCGATTGCAACGCTGGAAGGGTGGCCGAGTGGTTTAAGGCAGCGGTCTTGAAAACCGCCGTGGGTGCAAGCTCACCGTGGGTTCGAATCCCACCCCTTCCGCCAGACCATCGTCGCGCGCATCGCCAGGCCGCAAGCCACGCTTCCGGTTCCACAGGCCGACGGAACGGCGGAGCGCAGTGCGTTCGGCGCGCCCGTGACAAAATGCGTCCCGTGGCCGGATTCCGCATTACGGACGATATCGCCAGCCGACCAATCGCCCGGCCCGAAGCATATAGCCCGGCAAAAAAATCGGTGATTTGCACAGGTTCGTGAAGGCAATCCCGTCCCCGACCGGCCGCGGAGTGCTATTGCGGAGTCTGGAAGAATCCGCACCTAGGTTTTGAGGAAATGGCGCAACGTTTTGTACCCGCCGCAACGGTCCTCCGCGAAAAGCGGCGCGAGAAGGATCCGGTGTGGTCCCGCCTCTTTGCCAGCCCCATTCGGCTTGAAGACGGAACCGTTCTGTTCACGCTGAAGGACGCCGCGAAGCGCATCCTCGACACACCGGCGGCGCCCTCGTCTCGCGTGGCCGCACAGCGAATCATCGATGCGGCGTTCGGTGAAGGCGATATGGTGTCGACGTCGGCGGCGGTGCGGCTCGCCCTGTTCAAGGCAGGACAGCCGAAGGGCTGAGCCAACAGGGCTACCGACCCAACGGCGTCCGACCTGAGATTTCAGGCTGCGGCCCGGTTCTTGATCGCGCCGATGATGGCCGTGAGAATGGCGCCGCCTGCGCCCCCCGCGATCACCTGCGAAACGATGCCACCGACGCTGAGGTTACCGGCCTGCGCCGCCGCCACAACCGACGGGAGGAGCAGCGTCACGATCTGCCCCAGCACGCCGCCGCCGACCGCGCCCGCAATAAGGTTGCCGACCATTCCGAGATCGAATTGCGGCGAAGTCTTCCCCGCCCCCGCACCACCCAAGGCACCGGCGACGAGATTGATCAAAATCTGTTCCATGGAGCCTCCTCCGCCTCTGTTGCGAGGCGCAGCGAAGTCTAGCCCTCATGCCAGGTGGCGTCGATCAATCTGGAACTTCATGCACCGGTTTTCCGCCCCTCCTCGAGGGTGGTGACCTTCAGGTTGCGGCGCACCGGAAACAGCACCAGGCCCCATCGTTCGGAGATGTAGCCCCAGATGCCCTTGGGTGCGAACAGCATGACGACGATCGCAAGTGCACCGAGCAGGATCAGGTACCAGGTCCCGTAACTCGAGAGGTAGGTCTGCATCAGATAGAACACGATCACACCGATGATTGGCCCTTCGATGGTGCCGATACCGCCGATCACCACGATGAAGATCACGTAAGCCGTCCAGTCCATCACCGAGAACGCGGCGTCGGGCGAGATCCGCGCTTTCTGCAGATAGATCAGCGCGCCGACCATGCCGGTGCCGATGGCAGCGAACACATAGACCCAGAATTTCGTACGGAAATTGTCGACCCCGACGGCTTCCGCCGCGACTTCGGAATCGCGGATCGCGGCCAGCGCAAGCCCGCGTCGCGAGCGCAGGATCCAGTACACCGCCAGAACAGTGCCGACCATGAGCGTTAAGGCAATCCAGTAGGTGACGATGTCGCGCGCCGCCGGCGTGCGCACATCGAATATGGTCTTCACCCATTCGATGCCGAAGACGCCGTTGGTGACCGCGGGCGGCAGCGACGTGCCGGTCCCTCCCCCCAGCGATTTGAACTGCGCCAGCACCAGCCGGTAGACCTCGGCCATGACCCAGGTCCCGATGGCGAAATAGGCGCCGCGCAACCGGAATACCACGAAGGCCGTCGGCACCGCGCATAGACCCGCGAAAGCGCCGGCCAGGATGATCGCCAGGATCGGATCGAGCTCGCCGAAAATCGTCAGCGCAAACAACAGGTAGGCGCCCAAGCCGACAAAGGCCTGCTGGCCCACCGACACAAGACCGGCATAGCCGGCCAGCAGGTTCCAGTATTGAGCCAGCGCCAGCATGTAGAAGATGAAGATCAGATCCTGGATCATGTTGCGGCTGGCAAAGGTCGGCGCCGCGATCAGAATCGCGACCAGTGCGATCGCGAGCAGCGCCAGCGGACGGCCGTAGCCCGCACCGACTTCGCTCGCATAGCGGCGCGTGGTCGGCTCCGGCTCGGCCGAGCGTCTGGCCTTGTCGTCCTTGTTCTGCTGCGACGTGGCGACTTGCCTAAACAGATCCATGCAACCGCCTCAATCGAAGGCGCGCGGGAACAAACCGCGCGGCCGCAGGACAAGCACGATGAGGAATGCAATGTGACCCGCGAGTATCTGCCATTCCGGGTTGATCGCCGCGCCAATGGTTTGCGCCAGGCCGATGATCATGCCGCCGATCAGCGTGCCCCACAGGCTGCCGAGACCGCCGATGATCACCGCCTCGAAGGCGTAGATGAGACGCGCCGGCCCGATGGTCGGATCGAAATTCGCGCGCATGCCGAGATAGAGCGCGGCGATGGTGACGACGATCATGGAAATTCCCATCGCCACGGCGAAGATGCGCTTATGGTCGATGCCCATCACCTGCGCGATTTCGAGATCGTCAGAGGTCGCACGAAACGCGCGGCCGAGCTGGGTGCGGTAGAACAGCAGATTGAGTCCCATGATCACGGCGATCGCCGACAGGAAGGTGATCAGCGGCAGCACGCCGAATGCCACGCCGCCGCCGAGCGATATCGATGCGGTGCCTATCGATCCGGCCCGCAGCAACTGGCTGTCGGCCGAAAACGTTTCCAGCAAGCCGTTCTGGATGATGATCGACAAGCCGAACGTCACCAGCAGCGGCGGCAGCAGGTCCCGTCCGAGCGTGCGGTTCAGCAGCACATGCTGGAGCCCGAAGCCGACCACGAACATGATCGGGATCGCAAAGAGAGCCGCGAGAAACGGATCGAGCCCGAGCCACGCAGCGATCGCAAGGATGGCGAAGGCCGCCAGCACGATCAGGTCGCCATGGGCGAGGTTGACCAGCCGCATGATGCCGAAGATCAGCGACAGGCCCGCCGCGAACAGCGCGTAGAGCCCGCCGAGCAGGACGCCCTGGATGATGGTGTTGATCCATTCCGCCATCGTGTCGTCCCGCCTACGATCCGAAATAGGCGTTGTGGATCTGTTCGCGCGACAGGTCGCGTGGCCGGCCGGTGAGTGACAGGCGGCCCTCCTGGAAGCAATAGACACGATCGGCGACCTGCAGGGCCTGCACGATGTCCTGCTCGACCACGATCACGCTGGTGCCGCTCGCCTTGATGCGCGGCAGGGCCGCGTAGATGTCGCGGATCACGATCGGCGCCAGCCCGAGGCTGATCTCGTCGCATAGCAGCACGCGCGGGTTGGAGATCAACGCGCGGCCGATTGCAGCCATCTGCTGCTGGCCGCCGGACAAGGTGGTGCTGGCCGCATTGCGCCGCTCGCGCAGCACCGGAAACAGCCGGTAGATCTCCTCGAGCGTCCATTGTCCCGGGGTCTGCCGTCCGTAGCGGCCGATCAGGAGATTCTCCTCGACCGTCAGCGAGGGAAACAGCCGTCGCCCTTCGGGGACCAGCGAGATGCCGAGCTTCATCACCGACGCCGCGGGCATGGCGCCGACGGGTTGTCCATCGAACATCACGCTGTCCGGATCGTTTTTAATGAGGCCCGCAATCGACTTCAGATAGGTCGACTTGCCGGCACCGTTGGCGCCGATGATCGCAACAGTCTCGCGCTCTTCCAGCACCGTGTCGATGCCATACAACGCCTGGAAGTCGCCGTAGTAGGATTCGAGCGCGCGGGTTTCGAGGAGCGCCATCAGGCTTCGATGCCCATATAGATCTGCCGCACCTCCGGCGAGTTCATCACAGTGCGCGGATGACCCTCCGCAATCTTGCGACCGAAATTCAGCACGACCAGCCGCCCGACCACGGCGAGCAGCGCGTGCACCACGTGCTCGATCCACACGATGGTGGTGCCGCCGGCATGGATGCTTCGGATGGTGTCGACGAGTTCATGACATTCGCCTTCGGTCAATCCGCCCGCAATCTCGTCGAGCAGCAACAGCCGCGGACCGGTCGCAAGCGCGCGCGCCATTTCAAGACGCTTGCGTTCGAGCAGGCTCAACTGTCCGGCCGGCACGTTGGCGCGCGGCAAGAGATGCGTCAGGTCGAGAATGCGCCCGCAGGCGTCGATGACGTCGCGCTCGTTCTGTCCGCGCCCATAGACCGCGCCGACCAGAAGATTCTCGAACACGGTCAGATTCTCGAATGGCTGCGGGATCTGGTACGAGCGGCCGACGCCTGCGATGCAACGCTGATGCGGACGCGCGCGGGTGATGTCCTTGCCGTCGAGCCGGATCGTTCCGGACGCTGGCGAAACCCCGCCCGCAATGAGATTGAACAGCGAGGTCTTGCCGGCCCCGTTCGGTCCGACAATGCCGAGCGCTTCGCCCGCCTGCACCGACAGGTCGATGTTGTCGGCGACCACGACCGAACCGTAGGATTTCGAGACGCCCTGAAGTTCAAGCAGCATGAGGACTACGATAAACAACGGCGCCGCTGGTATGACAAGGGCCGGCCGGACGGTCGCGGCCCTCGTCTCCGCCCCGGACGCATGACTGCCGCCTGCCCGCGCCGCATTATGAAATCAGTCTGAGCCGTCCTACCGTCGGGATGTCGGGCCATCCTGCGTTCGACTTGATCGACATACGCATCGGCTGGCCCGGAGCCGCCCGGTCCCATTGCCCGGCGACAATCGGCGTCTTCGAAACATTCTTGACCGGATTGAGGCCGGACGTCCAATTCACCGGCCCCTGGATCGAACTGTATTTGGTCTGCTGTATCGCATCGCGGATGGCGCGCGGGTCATCGGCCGACTTGCTGCGGCGGAGCGCATCGATAGCAACTTCGAACAGCGCATGAAACATGCCGACGGTAAACGCCGCGGGGCGTCCGGTCTGCTGCGTATACTCGTCGGCGAGTTCCTGACCGGACTGACCGGTGAGCCCGGACCGAAACGGGAATGCGGGCGACCAGGGCACTTCGCACGAAAGGCCATCCGCCCTGTCGCCGAGCGCCGCGACCGCTGACGGGAATAGAAAAGCCTTCCCGATCGTTGCAATCTTGGGGCGGAACCCCTGTTGGGCGGCTTGAGTCCAGAATGTCGCAAAGTCCGGAGGCGTCATGGTGCCGGTCACGATCTCCGCACCCGCCGCTTTGAACGCAGCGATAAACGACGTGAAGTCGTCAGTCAGCGGCTGATACCGGCCGGAATCGACTACCTTGAAGCCCGCCTTCTGCAGCGCGGGCGGGAGGCCCTGCGCCCAGGCATTTCCGTCGGCATCATTGGCGAACAACCCGCCGACCACCCTGTTGGTCTCAGAACCGGACCACAGGTCGAGAAAGGCCGCGTGGATGTCCTCGACGCCGAAGCAGAACAGGTAGGTCCAGTCGAACCCTTTCTTCGGGTCGCCCTTGCGGCCGAAGAACCACGGCTGCCACGGACACGCCGTGTTGATGCAGGGCACCTCATTGATTTCGGCCTGCGAGGCGACGGCATTGGTGGTGTCCGGCGCGCCGCCGGCGATCAGGAGATCCACCTTTTCGCGCAGGATCAAGTCCGCGGTCACGTCGGCCGCGCGGTTGCCGGTAGACTGGCTGTCGCGGGTGATGACCTGAAATTCATGCTTCTTCCCGCCGACATCGACATGGCCGCCGGTCGCTTTGCGGGCCTGCTCGATCAGGAACGCGGTTGGCTCTCCGAAAGCGGCGAGCGGCCCGGTCTGCGGGTTTACAAAGCCGATCTTGATCACGCGGCTCTGCGCGTTCGCGGGGATGATCCGAAGCAATGCCGGAGCGGCAACGGCCGCCCCCATCAGCGCACGGCGCGTCAGGCGAGGTCCTGTATGCATGGCGTCCTCCTTCTCTCTTCGGCTCTCGATTCTCAGAAGGTGTTGTCGAGTGTGTAGCGCCGGTACAGTGTCGGCAAAATCTCGGCGAGGTAGCCCATCTCCTCGGTCGCATGTTGATGCAATCGTCGCGCAAGCTCTTCGTTGAGATTGGCCTTACGCAACGCATCCTGCTCCTGTTCGGAGAGCGTCTTGCCCGGCTCTCGGCTGCGGATTTCGCCGAGCCAGAAGCGGCTGCGCATCTCGCAGCCGTAATCGGTGTCGCGCACGAAATGGGTCATCCGCCCGAAGTCGATTGGATGATCGAGGTCGCCGATGCGGGCACATACCGCGACGACGCCCGCCGCGTCATAGCGCGCCTTGTCGAACAATTCGGACGGATCGTGGAAGGCGATCCTCAGCTTGAAGACGGGGCCGCTCGGGCCGGCCAGATACTCATGAACGAGATGCGCCGCACCGATATAGTTGCCGTCCTTGCGGTTCTCCCAATCGCTGAACAGATGATCGGTCGGGTGCCACATCCGGTATTGTTCGGTCCCGCCGAGCCAGCCGAACCACCAATGCACCATTTTAGCGCGGCAGCCCGGCATGCGGGTGAGCGCGGCAACAAGCTTCTTGCCGCCTCCGATATCGGCGTATCCCGACTCCATCGGCAGATAGCCGGGATCAAGGAGCTGGTTAGCCTGTTCTATCTGCATGGTACGATCCAAAGTGATCAAATCGCGTCCGGCCCGTCTGGACACCGGATCAATTTCACTCTGGGCGCGGATTGCAGGTGCAGTCCAGACCGATCGCGGGTGTGTGCGCGCACGCCAAAGACATCGTGCGCGAGCGCCAAAATGCGCAGGCATGATGTGTCGCGGAAGGACCGATTAGGCCTTGTCGCGTGTCCGCACGTCACGAGGCGTGCGCCCGAACTTCGCCCGGAACGTCTCGCTGAAATGACTGACGTTGACGAACCCGTTGCGGAACGCGATCTGGCTGATCGACTGATGCCGAAGCGTCGGGTCTTCGAGATCGGCAAAGGCCCGCTCCAACCGGGCATCCCTGATCTGCTGCATCACCGTCAGTTCGGCACTTTCGAAACATTGATGCAGATAGCGAAGCGATACCTTGAGGCCGGACGCGACCGCCTCGGGGCGCAGGTCGGGGCGCTGACAATGCCCATCGATGAAGGCCTTGGCGCGGCGTCGGATGGCAGCGCGAACAGCCGACTGATCCGCAAATGCCGCTTTCCCATCAGATTCGAGTGACATGAAAACCAGGTCGCTCGCGGTGCGCGACAGCAGATAGGATTGCTGACATGAGAGATCGACGTCGGGATCGATCAGGCCGGCGATATAGTCGGCGGCGAGGCGCGCGATGCCGGCAGTCGCGTCGTGCGGGACGGCACAATGCGCGGCAATCTCGCCTGAACTTCGCCGCAGCATCGGGCGCGGCAGCTTCAGACCGACCTTGTGAACGCGTTCCGCATGATTGAACTCGTAAGGCTCATCGAGATCGAGAAGCGCGTATTGCCCCGGCCCGATAATGCAGCGGCGGCCGAACTGGGTCACATGCAGCTGACCGGATTTGACCAGCAGATAGATGTAGGCATCGGTCGCACCGCGGGCGATGTGCCGGCGGGTGCGACGCGCCATCTCGCTGTCGGTTCTAACGTCGGTGATCTCGATCTGGCCGAGCTGCGAGCGGACGATCTGGCCGGAGAATTCCGGGCCGGGTGAGACATCGATTTCGAGATGGGCGTAAACGTCACGAATAACGCCGCGCCACAATTCTGCGCGGTCGCCGACGAAACCGCGAGTCGTATAGACGCTCTTCATGTGCGCGCTCCACGGGTCGAAGCAGACGCGGAACTGGGCCGCGCACCGTCTCGATCGGGGAATACGGCCCGGGCGCTGAAACGTGAAAAGCCCGGGCCAGGCTTCGTTATCAGCCGATCGGTTCCATCTTGCCGCCTACCGGAATGTTCGGCGCAGTCCGGTTGTCGGTGATCACGATCTCATACCGGTTGCCGTCCTTGACGCGCCACTGGCCGCCGACCAGCGGGGTCTTGGCGATGTTCTTGGCCGCGAAGGGCGGCACGCCCTTGCCGTCCCAGCGGACCGGACCGGCGACGGTTTCGAGATTGGTCTTCTGGATCGCGTCCACCGTCGCATTGGCATCGCCGATCTGCGCAGTGCGCTTCAAGACGTCGAGCCCGACCTCGAACAGCGAATGAATGAAGCCGATCGGTTGGGTCCATTGCTTCTTGGTGGCCTGCTCGTAGGAATCGCCGAGCTGCTTCGCGCTCATGCCGTTCATCGATGACTTGAACGGATGGCTTGGCGACCACCACACTTCAGACGACAGGTTGTTTCCATCCTTGCCCAGCGCCTCGACCGCGACCGGGAACAGGATCGCCTTGCCGACCGAGGCCGCCTTGGGCCGGAAGCCCTGCTGCATCGACTGCTTCCAGAACGTGGTGAAGTCCGGCGGCAGCACCACGCCGGTCAGAATCTCCGCATTGGCGCCTTTGAAGGCTGCGATCTGCGCCGAGAAATTGTCGGTGAGATTCTGATAGCGGCCGGGATCGAACAGCTTGAAGCCGGCCTTGTCGAGCGCCGGCGGCAACCCGACCACCTTGTCGCCCCAGGCATTGCCGTCGGCATCGTTCGGAAACAGGCCGCCGACGATCTTGTTGGTGTCGAGCTGGCTCCACATGTTGGTGAAGACGGCGATGACGTCTTCGAGCCCCCAGAAATAGTGATAGGTGTAATTGAACGGCTTCCAGCTCTTCGGATCGCCGGGATTTCCCTGCCGGCCGATGAAGTAAGGCTGCCACGGGCAGTTATTGGTGACGCAGGGAACTTCCTCGATTTCGCACTGGGTCGCGACCGGATTGGTGGTCTCCGGGGTGTTGGCCGACAGCATCAGATCGATCTTGTCACGGACGATCAGTTCCTTGGCGACTTCGGCGGCGCGGTTCGGATTGGACTGGCTGTCGCGCACGACCACTTCGATCGGCCGCGTGGCGTTGCCGACCTTCAGGCCGCCCTTGGTCGCTTCGCGCACCTGGCCGAGAACGAAATTGTCGGCTTCGGCGAAGGCGGCGAGCGGTCCGGTCTGCGGCGACACGAACCCGATCTTGATCGGCTTCTGCTGCGCGATGGCAGGCATGTAGACGCCGCTCGACGCGAGCGCAGCACCTCCCGCGGCGGAAAATTTCAACAGCGTGCGCCGGTCGATGCCAGAGCGCACAGTCAGACGCGTGGTCTTGTCGGTCATCGCAATCCTCCCGATGGGTTCTTTTGGTCCGCGTCGCAAAGCGCGGTCGAAGCCGTCATATCCGCGAACGGAGATGCGTTTCCGGTTATGCGTTATTGTTCGTTAGCGCCCGCAACGTGTCAACGCCGCGCAGGACGGCGCGGCGTGACATTTTTGACATGTTTGATCGGCCGAGGGGCGGCGGGCGTGCCGCTCTGTATCACGGTTCGGTACAGCTGACGCGGTTGAAGCGGCCACTCCCGGCGGTCGCTGCAATCGGCGCCCCGATCGTCGGCCTTGCCACGCGCTGGCCGCGTTCCACGATCCACCACAGACCGAGCCGGCCGCCGGCAACGATCGACACGATCGCGATCACCGAACCGACTGACAATGTCGACACGCCGGTCACGCCCTGCCCGATGGTGCAGCCCAGCGCGGTGATGCCGCCGAAGCCCATCATGAAGGCACCGATCAGGCGGCGCTTGAACTCGGCGGCACTGGCCGGAATCTGCCAGCGGAAGCTGCCATCGCTGACAGCGGCAAGATAGGCGCCGATCACGAAGCCGATCACCGCACCGATCGGAAAGTCCAGCGACAAGGCGGTCGAGAGCATGCCGTAGAGCAGCGTGTCGCCAAGCGGACCGACAAAGGTGAAGGACTCGATGCGCCGGGTATCGAACGAGTCGTAACCGGCGACGCCCGTTGCCCACCAGCCGGCCACAACGATCAGCCCGATCAGGATTCCGGTCACGGCGAAACGCGGCGAGGCACGGAAGCCGCGATGCGCGAACGCAAACACGGCGATTCCAAGTCCGATGACAATCGCAGCGATTGTAACGCCCTGCCCGCTCAGCCCGGCGAGCAGCGGCAGCCGCTGGGTGGCGGATGCGCCGAGATCGACCGCCAGAGGATCGGTCACGGCGACGCGGGCGACGCCGGTCAGCCCGCGCATGGTCATCATCGCGGTCACGCCCATGACCAGGAAGGTGATCACCGCGCGCAGGTCGCCGCCACCGATCTGGCGCAGCGTGCCCATGCCGCAGGTGCCGTTCAGCGCCATGCCGAAGCCGAAGATGAGTCCGCCAATGATCAGCGCGCCGAATTCCAGCCGCGAGCCGGTGTAGATCGACTTGGTCAGATCCAGTTCACCGAAGGACTCGAGCAGGTGCACGCCGATCACGGCGACACCGATCGCCACAAGCCAGGTGCGCAGGCGCCGGGTGTCGTTGGCATAGACCGAATCCTCGATCGCCCCGAGTGTGCAGAAGCGTCCGCGCCGGGCGACGAAACCGAACGCGCCGCCCAGGCCGAGGCCGAGCGCGAAGCGCAACAGGTTGAGCGGAAGATCTTCGAGCATTGTCACACCTTCGGGGTGCAGAACGCGGCATGCAGGGCCTGGATCACCTGCCGGACTTCGGGCCGCGCCAGCGAATAATAGATGTTCTTGCCATCCCGGCGGGTCTCGACCAGGTCGTCGGCGCGCAGCCGCGCCAGTTGCTGGGACACCGCCGGCTGCCGGAGATTCAGCAGCTGTTCGATCTCGGTGACCGATTTCTCGCCCTCGATCAGGAGGCACAGGATCACCAAACGCGCCTCATGCGACAGCGCCTTGAGGAATTCGCTCGCCGCCTGCGCATTCTTCAGCAGGTCTTCGATGTCGAGGTCGGGCTTTTTCGGCTTGCGGGCCAGCGCGGTCGCCATGTCGTCGCTCCGTCGGGATGCAACAATACATGCGCCAAGTTGCAACTATTTGAAAGGGATGGAACTTTCAAATTGCGCGGCGGCTAGAGCAAAAGCTTTTCCAAAACGCCCCAGAAAAAGAATTCGCCCGGATATCCCTCGATGCGGGCCTTTTCCCGCCCGTCCTCGACGACGACAAAGGTCGGGGTGAACCGGATCGGGCTCTTCAGTTCGACGGAAACGTCCTTGCCGCGGTCGAGATGGACCTGCCGCAGCGGCACCTGCTTGCCGATATCGGTCTTGGGATAGACCGGCCCGATCTCGCGATCCCATTGCAGACAATAAGGGCAGCCCGCCCGGCGATACATGACCAGTTCGGCGGACATGGCCGGGAGGACGGCGCCCAGCAATGCAACGACGACAATGAATGCCTTCGACAACCGCACGATCAATCCCTTTGCAGCGGGCCAGTGGCCGACATATAATTGCAGTATCATGAATGCAACAAGCCGGCCCATGTCGCTCTCCCGCCGCGGTCTTCTGGCCGGCGCATCGGCGATGCTGGTGCCGCTTCAGGCTTTCGCTTCCGCGCTCAAGCTGAACGACGACGGGCTCTATACGAAGCCCTGGTTCCTGGAGAGCCTGCTCGACCTCAACGACGACCTGAAAGAGGCCGCCGACAAGAACAAGCGTCTGGTGATCATGTGGGAGCTGAAGGGCTGCCCCTATTGCAAGAAGATCCACGAGATCAATCTTGCCGATCCGGCGATCGAGACTTTCATCAAGGACAAGTTTGAAGTCCTCCAGCTCAACATCCGCGGCTCGCGCGAGGTGACCGATTTCGACGGCGAGCGCCTGGCTGAAAAGGACTTCGCTCGGAAATACGGCGTGCGCGCGACGCCGACGTTTCAGTTCTTTCCGGAATCAACGGCGGGACTGGCGCAGAAGGCGCCACAGGCCCGCGAGGTCGCGCGCTGGCAGGGTTATATGGAGCCGAAGCCGTTTACGGCGATGTTCCGCTTCGTGGCCGAGCGTGGCTACGAGAAGTCGAGCCTGATGGATTATCTCAAGGCGAATAGCTGAGCGCCACGCGTACGGCCCCGTCTACCGTCTACCCCACCTTCAGATAGGCAAAGCCCTTGGTCTGCAGCTGGCCGACGGTCGCGACACCCGACGGTACGAATTTGAGGTACTCGCCGTCGCGGGTCTTCGCCATGTCGATGTTCTGGCGCTTGTAGGTGATCTCGCAGAGATAGGCTTCGACGTCGAACTTGGTCAGGCCGACGAAGCGCTTGTAGATCTCGTCGTCGATCTTGTCCTTCTCCCACGGCGTGCCGGAGCGATCGGCCAGGAAGAACTTGATGCCGGCGCCGTGCGCCACGATCACCAGCTTCAGGCGCAGCGAGTCGAACTCGTAGGCCGACAGGTGATTGTTCATGTTGGTCAGCATCTGCGAGAAGCGCTCCGGATCGCCGAAATCGCAGTGATAAAGGCAGGCGACCTCGGTTTCCTTCTTGATGTCGCTAGGATCGAGCTTGGCGGGTGCCGCAACGACACGTGATGCGCCGATGCTGGCACCCGACAGGGCCAGCGCGCCGATGAAGCCGCGCCGGCTGGTCTTTGCAAGGGTCATGACCGCCTCCATGTGAATTGGCCCGGCGCGGTTTGCGTGCCGGGCCAGTAATTTCAGGAGCGAGGATCAGTCCTTGTTGGCCGGACTGTCCGGGCTCATCAGAAGCGCCACAGCATCCTTGATCTGCTCGATGGTCAATACTTTATTCGAGCCGAAGCGTGGCATATTCGAACACGGAAGGGCCGCGTGGGAGTTATATATTTTCTCGTAGGTCGCCTTGATGTCGGCGTCCTTGAAGTCACGCAGCTTGCCGTACTGATACAGGCTCGGTCCGAGCGTACCGTAGCTCACCTCCTGTTTCGTGATCTGGTGGCACGCATAGCAATTGCCGCCGTTGGCACGCGTCGCCGGATAATCCGAAAAGCGCATGCCGTAACCGTTTTGCGCCAGTGCTTCGCCCTTCTTCCAGTCGCCGATGAACTTGCCGTCGGCGGGATATTCGATGCTCGTTTTCTCGCGCTTCTGGATCGCGTCGGCGACCTCCTTCGAAGGATTGTTATGCGACGCGGAGCATTGCTTCATGGTTTCGTCCTGCGACAAGCGCGGGACGAATTGTTCAGGCGCACCGGGGAATGCCGCCTTGATCGCGGCATCGGCCACGCCCGGCGGCACCGTCGACTTTTGCTGGGCCAGCGCGGCCGACCCGGCAATGATGACAACGGCAGTCACAACAAACGGAAGTTTTTTCATGATGCTTGTCCTTCCGTTCAGCGCTTGAGACCGGGCGCAGCGATCTCGCCGCCCGTTGCCTGTTTGGTCAGATACGCGATCAGCGCGATGCTGACATCGGAGCCGAGTTGCAGTTCAGGCATCCGCATCTGCCAATAGCAGTCATACATTCGGTGCTGCATCGTCATCACGTGTGTGGACGACACACGGTAGGCTGGCCATTCACCCACCACTTTGGCCGCTTCCTTCGGGTTGGCGAGATACGGCAGCCCCTGCAGGCGGATGCGCAGGCCCTCGGCGGCGTGACAGGTCGCACAGGAGAAATCGAACGGCCCCGAGCGGCGGAAGAACAACTCTTCGCCCAGCGCCACGACTTCTTTCTCTTTCGGCTGATCGAGCTTGGCTGCGAATTTTTGGCCGGACGACTGGTTGGCGACCCAGGTGGCGATAGCGCCGAGTTCCTTCACCGGCTGACCGCCGCCTGGATGCGGGCGCTTGACGAGATCGGCGGCCTTGAAGCCCTGCAATTGTTCCATGCACCAGAGGATGCGGGTCTCGACATCCATGACGCGGTCAGCATCCTTGAAGTAACGCGGCAGTTCCGCGAACGCGCCTTCGACCTTTCCCGGCCCCTTGCCGAGATCGCACTGCTCGAGCGTGACGTTCTTCGGTCCGCGCGCGGTTTTCCACAATGCTTCGCCGCGATCGGAATCCAGAAGACCCGGATTGCTCCACGGATCTTCCTTCAGCATCTGGCGATAGCGCTCGATTGCCTTCTCGGTCTCGGCGTCCTGCGCCACCGCGACACCGATGGCGGATAGCGCGCCGATGCATATGGCCGCTGCGATAGCTGTGCTGAATCTCACGCCGCTCCCTCCCGTTTTGTTGCGCGCTTCGCAACGCTGTACGAAGCTTCGACCTTGAAGATCAAGTGGCCGTTTCATTCACCTTTACATGCATTTTTCCGCATGAGAAGCATTTGCTGTTTGTGCAGTGCAAAGGAGAATAATCGTTGCGCGCCGTTCGCGAATTCAGTAAACACTTTCAAGTCAATGAATATGTTCCGTGTTATATAAACGGACGATGGCGAGGAAACGTGAGGCAATCGGCGCGCTTGCTGCCGGGCTCCTGTCATGCGAATCCATCGTCGCAATTGAAGTTCGGCCTCGCATCGCCCAGATGAAGGCGACGCGCTCAGGAGAGGATGAAATGACGATAGCAATCACGCGCCGGCAGACATTGTTCGCGGGCGCTGCGGCAGTCGCGGCGGCGGCTCTCGGACAATCGATGGTCCCGGCCTTAGCGGCGAACAATCTCGACGAGATGGCGAAGAAATTCACCGGCGGTGCAGCCGCGGTCGAAGGCAAGGTGAAACTCGACCTGCCGGAAATCGCCGAGAACGGAAACACCGTGCCGATCACCGTTTCGGTCGACAGCCCTATGACCGACGCCGACTATGTCAGCGAAGTCATCGTTCTGGCCGACGGCAATCCGAATGCCGGCATCGCGACCTTCCATTTCACCCCGGCCAGCGGCGTCGCCGAAGCCAATACCCGCATCCGTCTTGCCGGCACGCAGAACATCGTCGCGATCGCCAAGACCAAGGATGGCAAATTCTACACCGCCAAGAAGCAGGTGAAGGTCACGATCGGCGGCTGCGGCGGCTGAGCTCGCACGCACCGACGCCGAATCAACGTTTCAGGAGACTGCAATGTCCACGCCCAAGCCGCGCATCAAGCTCGACAAGAAGGAAGCCAAGAAAGGCGACATCGTCGAGGTCAAGGCGCTCGTCTCTCACGTCATGGAAACCGGGCAGCGCAAGAGCGCCGACGGCAAGGTGATCCCGCGCAAGATCCTCAACAAGTTCACTGCCACGGTGAACGGCAAGGAAGTGTTCTCCGCGGATTTCGAGCCGGCCGTGTCCGCCAACCCCTATATCCAGTTCAAGTTCAAGGCGATGGAATCGGGTCCGGTGGTGCTGACCTGGATCGATGACGACGGCTCCAAGATCGTCGGCGAAGACTCAATCAAGGTTCTCTGACGGCACTCTCGCGTTGTCGGTTTCGCGGCTGAGCGGCGCGAAACACCAGGTCTGGTTCGCCCGGCGGAGGCTGGGTCCGAAAGAGGCGTGCATGATTTCCAGGCGCGATTTCATTCAGCTTGCGGCCGCTACGGCGGCAATTGTTCCGTCTGGCTGGACATCCGCTTTCGCCCAGCAGCGGCTGACGCAGGCCGATCTGTTGCGGTTCGAGCCGCTCGGCAATGTCACGCTGGTGCACATCACTGACATCCACGCCCAGCTGCGTCCGATCTATTTCCGCGAACCGTCGATCAATCTCGGCACCGGTGAAGTGAAGGGCCTGGTGCCGCACATCACCGGGAAAGCGCTGCTCGAGTATTACGGCATCGTTCCCGGCAGCGCGGACGCCTACGCCCTCGCCTATCCCGACTTTGCGGCGCTGGCCAAAACCTATGGCAAGCTGGGCGGACTCGACCGGATCGCCACCGTCATCAAGGCAATCCGCGCCGAACGCGGCGACCGCACATTGCTGCTCGACGGCGGCGATACCTGGCAGAACAGCTACACCTCGCTGCAGTCCAAAGGCCAGGACATGGTCGACTGCATGGCGCTGCTGAAGCCCGATGCGATGGTCGGTCACTGGGAATTCACCCTCGGGACCGATCGTGTGAAGGAGATTGTCGACGGCCTCGGCTTCCCGTTCCTGGCGCAGAACATGCGCGACACCGAATGGGACGAACCGGCCTTCAAGCCCTACGAGATGTTCGAGCGCGGCGGGGTCAAGATCGCCGTCATCGGCCAGGCCTTCCCGTATACGCCGATCGCCAATCCGCGCTGGATGATTCCGAACTGGTCGTTCGGCATTCGCGAGGACGATCTGCGCGTCAATGTCGAGAAGGTCCGCAAGGACGGCGCGCAACTGGTCGTGCTGCTGTCGCATAACGGCTTCGATGTCGATCGCAAACTCGCTTCGCGCGTCGACGGCATCGACGTGATCCTGACGGCGCACACCCACGACGCGCTTCCCGATATGGTGAAGGTCGGCAAGACGCTGCTGGTCGCGTCGGGCAGTCACGGCAAGTTCGTGTCGCGTCTCGACCTCGATGTGCGCGACGGCGAAGTGAAGGGTCATCGTTTCCGGCTGATCCCGGTATTCTCCGACGTGATTGCGCCGGACGCTGAAATGGCCGCCAAGATCGACGCCATCCGCAAGCCGCACGAAAAGATGCTGACCGAAAGCGTGGCGCGGACCGAAACGGTGCTTTACAGGCGCGGTAACTTCAACGGTACGCTCGACGATGTGATCTGCGACGCGCTCTTGTCGGAGCGCGATGCCGAGATCGCATTGTCGCCCGGCTTCCGCTGGGGCGCCTCGCTGCTGCCGGGTCAGGAAATCACCCGCGAGGATGTCTACAACGCCACCGCCATCACCTATCCGAACGCCTATCGCATGACCATGACCGGCGCACGGCTCAAGGAAATCATGGAGGACGTGGCCGACAACCTGTTCTATCCGGACCCGTATTACCAGCAGGGCGGCGATATGGTGCGGGTCGGCGGCATGTCCTACACCATCGATGTCAGCAAGCCCGGCGGCCAGCGCATCTCCGACATGACCTTGATCCGCACCGGCAAGCCGATCGAAAGCGGACGCGACTACACAGTCTCCGGCTGGGCGAGCGTCAACGAGGGCACCGAGGGTCCGCCGATCTGGGACGTGGTGATGAAGCATCTCGAAAAGAAGAAGGTCGTGGCTCCGAAGGAGCTGACGAACGTTCGCGTGACCGGCGTGTAAAAAAAATTTGGCCAGACACATGCAAACATACGCATCGTTGAAACTGATCCGGACCGGAGGCATCGCATGACGGACCCCACGGGACTGACATCGCGGCGCGGCTTCCTGCGCAGCGGGCTTGCTGCCGGCGGCGCGCTGGCGACGGGCGCCGCTGTGGCAGGGCCGCAGGGCACGCCCACCGGCAATCCAGCAAACCAGCCGCCCAATATCCCGGACTGGACGCGCAACCTCGGCGAAGGCGTCGCGGTGCGCGGCTATGGCAGGCCATCCGAATTCGAGAAAAACATCATTCGCCGCGACGTCGAGTGGCTCACCGCGTCACGCGAAAGTTCGGTCAGCTTCACGCCGCTGCACGCAATCGATGGCCCGATTACGCCCAACGGGCTCTGCTTCGAGCGGCATCATTCCGGCATCGCCGAGGTCGACCCGGCCGACTACCGTCTGATCCTGCACGGCCTCGTCGACAAGCCGCTTATCTTCACGCTCGACGACATCAAGCGGATGCCGCGCGTCAACCGCGCCCATTTCTGCGAATGCGCGGCGAATTCCGGCATGGAGTGGCGCGGCGCGCAGCTCAATGGCTGCCAGTACACGCACGGCATGGTGCATTCGGTCATGTATACCGGCGTGCCGCTGAAGACGCTCCTGAACGAGGCGGGCGTCAAGACCAATGCAAAGTGGCTCTTGCTCGAAGGCGGCGATTCCGCCGCGATGACGCGCTCGCTGCCGCTCGCAAAGGCGCTGGACGATGTGCTGATCGCCTATCGCATGAACGGCGAGATGCTTTATCCCGAGAACGGCTATCCGGTCCGCGCCGTGATCCCCGGCTGGGAAGCGAACATGTGGGTCAAGTGGCTGCGCCGGATCGAGATCGGCGACCAGCCCTGGCATCATCGCGAGGAAACCTCGAAATACACCGACCTGCTCGAGAACGGAAAGGCGCGCCGCTTCACCTATGTGATGGACGCGAAGTCCGTGATTACCAATCCGTCGCCGCAGGCGCCGCTCAACCACAAATCCGGCTTCACCGTGCTGTCGGGGATCGCCTGGTCCGGCCGCGGCAAGGTCGCGCGTGTCGACGTCTCGCTCGACGGCGGCCGCAACTGGCGCACCGCAAAGCTCGACGGCCCGGTCTGGGACAAGGCCCTCACCCGCTTCTATTTCGAGTTCGACTGGGATGGCCGCGAGCTCCTGCTGCAGTCGCGCGCCATGGACGAGACCGGCTACGTGCAGCCGACCAAGGACGAGCTTCGCAAGGTGCGTGGGATCAACTCGATCTACCACAACAACGGCATCCAGACGTGGCACGTGCACAAGAACGGCGAGGTCGAGAATGTCGAAGTATCCTAGCCGTGCACTTCGTTTGACGCTCGCGGCGGTCTGCATCTCGGGCGTCATGGCCGCCGGCGCTGTCGCGTCGGAGAAAAAACTCAATATCGGCCGCGAGGCCACGGTGGAGGAAATCGCCGGCTGGGATATCGACATCCGGCCGGACGGTCAGGGACTGCCGGTCGGCAAGGGCACCGTGAAACAGGGCGAGCCGCTCTATGTGGAACGCTGCGCTGCATGCCACGGCGAGTTCGGTGAAAGTGCCGGACGCTGGCCGATCCTGTCGGGCGGAAACAACACGCTGGCCAGTCACGATCCGGTCAAGTCGATCGGCTCCTACTGGCCTTATGCGTCGACCGTTATCGACTATATCCGCCGCGCGATGCCGTTTGGTGCATCGCAAACGCTCACCAACGACGAGCTCTATGCGATTACTGCCTACGTACTTTTTCTCAATGACATCGTAACTTCGGAAGATTTTGAACTGAGTGACAAGAATTTCAGAACAATCAAGCTTCCCAACCAGGGCAATTTTTTCGATGATGACCGGGAGGTCGCCGAAAAGGCATTCTGGCGAAAGGATCCGTGCATGAGCAATTGCAAGCCGGGTGAAGCGGCGATTACGGGACGGGCCAGAGTGATCGACGTGACGCCCGAGCCCGGCCAGGGCCCGAAGGTGGAGTGACGGTTCTATGATCCAGGGGTGGCGTTGGCACCTTGCTTGCGTTGCGGCTGTCATCGCCCCGATCGCGGGTCTCACGGCCGTGCCTGCGACATTGTCGCACGCATCCGGCGACCGCGCCTTCGGCCAATATCTGTCTTCGGAGTGCGTCACCTGTCACCAGTTGTCGGGACGATTTGACGGCATTCCTCCCATCGTGGGTTGGCCGGAGGATTCGTTCGTCCAGATCATGAACGAGTACAAAACTAAGAAGCGAGAACATGCCGTCATGCAAACGATTGCGGGACGGCTGTCACCAGAGGAAATCGCTGCGTTGGCGGCCTATTTCGGGAGCGTCGCTCCGGCCCCGGCAAAGCGCGAGGGAGGAAAATCATGAAAACGAACCGCAGACATTTTATTCAGGGAGCCGGTGCGATCGCGGCCGCCGGCGCATTCTCTGCTCCGGCCATCGCCCAGGCCAGGCCTCGTGTCGTCGTGATCGGCGGCGGCCCGGGCGGCGCGACGCTGGCGAAGTATGTCGCGCGCGATTCACAGGGCGCGGTTCATGTCACGCTGATCGAGCCGCTGAAGGAATTCGTCACCTGCTTCCATTCGAATCTTTATCTGGGCGATTTCCGTCCGTTCGATTCGATCACCCAGAATTATTCCGGGCTTGCGAAATACGGCATCACGCTGGTGCATGAACCGGCTGCGCTGATCAATCCGGAAACGAGGACGGTGCGGCTCGCGAGCGGCGCCACCCTGCCCTATGACCGGCTCGTGGTCGCGCCGGGAATCGACATCAAGTACGATTCCGTTCCGGGCTATTCGGAAAAGGCGAGCGAAATCATGCCGCATGCCTGGAAGCCCGGCCCGCAGACCCAGCTGTTGAAGAAGCAGCTCGACGCACTCGACGACGGCGCGACCATCGTCATGGTGTGCCCGCCAAACCCCTATCGCTGCCCGCCCGGGCCCTATGAACGCATCTCGATGATGGCGCATGTGCTCAAGAAGAAGGGGCACACCAAGTCAAAGATCATCGCGCTGGATCCGAAGGCCAATTTCTCCAAGCAGGGCTTGTTCGTCGAAGGCTGGGAGAAACATTATCCCGGCATGGTCGAGTGGCAGGATCCGAAAATGCATGGCGGCATCAAGGGCGTCGATGCCTCGACCATGACGGTGAAGACCGACCTGGGCGACTACAAAGCCCAGCTCATCAACGTGATCCCGGCGCAGATGGCGGGCAAGATCGCGCGCGATGCCGGGCTCACCAACGAGAGCGGCTTCTGCCCGATCAAGCCGGAAAGCATGCAGTCGGCGAAGGACGCGAACATCTATGTTCTCGGCGATGCCAGCATCGCCGGCGACATGCCGAAATCGGCATTCTCCGCCAACAGCCAGGCCAAGGTCGCGGCCATGGTGATCCGCGGCGAATTGACGAAGTCGCCGACCTTCCCGGCCCGCTATACCAACACCTGCTGGAGCCTGATCGAGACCGACGACACCGTGAAGGTCGGCGGACGCTACGAGCCGAAGGACGGCAAGATCGCGGCGGTCGAAACCTTCGTGTCGAAGACCGGCGAGGACGCCGAGCTTCGCAAGCAGACGCAGGCCGAGAATATGGGCTGGTATCAGGGCATCATCACCGACATTTTCTCGTGATGTTCGACGCCACGGATTCCGCACGCGTAAAGCAAGACAAGGCGGTGCGGCTTCGGCCGCATCGGCGCGCGTTGCTCGCAGGGATCGGTGCGGCGCTGGCGCTGCCGCTGCTGCCCGCACGGGCGGCGACCGCTCCGGTCACGCACAAGGTCGGCGCGATCGAGGTTACGATCGTCAGCGACGGTGTCCTCAACGTACCGCTGTCATTCTCGCTGCCGGACACGCCGTTGTCCGAGGCCGCAGCTTTGTTCAGAGCGCATGGGCTGCCGGAAGACGGCGCTCCGTCCCAAACCAATGCCGTTTTGGTCAAATCCGGCAACGAACGCATTCTGATCGACGCCGGATCCGGACCGAGCTTCCAGCCGACCGCCGGCAAGCTGCAGGAGAATCTCGAGGCCGCGGGTATCGCGCCGGACAGCATTACCAAAGTCGTGTTCACCCATGGCCATGCCGATCATCTGTGGGGCGCGATCGACGATTTCGGCGATGGCGACCGCTTCCCGAATGCGCGCTACGTGATCTCGGATGCCGAATGGGACTTCTGGAGCAACCCCGACACGGCAACGCGCGTGCCCGATGCCCTGAAAGGCATGGCGCTTGGATCGAGCCGCATCCTGAAAGCGATCGAGGCAAAGACCGAGCGCCGCAAAAATGGTGAAACCGTCGCCCCGGGACTGACGTATCTCGCGACACCCGGACACACGCCGGGACACATGGCGGTCGTCATCGAAGACGGCGGCCAGCAACTTATCGTGGGTGGTGACGTGTTGGCACATGCAGCAATCTCGTTCGCAAGGCCCGAATGGCGCATCGGCGCTGATTTCGACAGCGAACGCGGAATTAACACCCGCAAGCGACTGTTAGACCAGTTGGCCACCGATCGCATTCCGCTGATCGGCTTTCACCTCGCCTGGCCGGGCTACGGCGCGGTGGAACGCAAAGGCGCCGCTTATCGTTTTATCCCGCTCTGACCACAATTCCCGAGGATCGCAATGACACGTATCGCCGCCGCCGCCCTGACCATTCTTGCCTTCGGCATGCCCGCGCATGCGCAGGACGCCGCCGCAGGCGAAAAGGTCTTCGTTCAATGCCGCGCCTGCCACCAGGTCGGCGAAACCGCCAAGAACGGCGTCGGCCCGAACCTGAACGGTCTGTTCGGGCGCACCGCCGGGACGATCGAGGGTTACAATTATTCGGAGGCCAACAAGAAGTCAGGCATCGTCTGGGACGATGCGGTGTTCGCCGAATACATCCAGAACCCCCGAGCCAAGATTCCCGGCACGAAGATGATCTATGCCGGACTGAAGGACGAAAAGCGGATCAAGGATCTGACCGCCTATCTCAAGCAGTTCGACAAGGACGGCAAGAAGGCTCAGTGAAGACTGAGGCCGATCCTTAGTTGCGGACCGGCGCAAAACTCGCGAGCGGCGGCCCGAACGCCGCCGCTTCGAGATGCCGCGGAATGATCAGCCGCCGTCCGCCCTCGAAGCTCGCATTCGGACTCACATCGTTCAACTGCGCCACGGCCCAGACCGGGGCCGCATAGCGCTGCGCGACACTGCCCACGGTGTCGCCCGGCTCGGTGCGGATCGCGACGCCGGAATCCCATAATTCGATCGGCTCGCCACGCGGCATCGTATAGCGGATCGGCACCGTCGGTCCTTCGAGCTGCACCGGAAGGGTCGAAATCTGCACCACCTTGGCGACGATCTTGTCCTGCAGGCCGCGGATCTTGACCATGTTGACGTGCAGCACTTCCCAGTAATTCTTCAGGTCGATGGTCGCGAAATGGCCGCGGAAATCCGACGAGGCGCGGATGTATCCGCCGCCGAAGAAGTTGAGCGACTGATAGATGTTGATGAAGCGGTCGACATTGTTCGGGACATTCGGCGCCTTTCGGGTGGGATCGAAGGCCACGATCAGGCTCACCGGCACGCCGGCTTCCTTGAGTTTCCAGGCGAAGGCAAGCGCCGCGTCGCCGCCTGCGGAATGTCCCATTGCCATGATCGGCTGAGGGTTCTTCTTGTAGCGCGCGATCGCTTCCCGCGCCGGCCCGTACCAATTGATATGATTATAGGTCTCGGCCTCGATGCCGCTCGCCTCGATCTTGTCGCGCAGATAATCCATCTCGAACGACGCGAAACGTCCGCCCATGCCGCGAAACACATAGGCCTTGCCGGCTGCGGGCTTTTGTTGGGCCAGACCGCCGTCCGGAGACAGGAAGCCCTCCAGCACCGAGAGCGAACCACAGCCGGACAGACCTGCGGCGAGCAGGCCGACCATCGCTAGGCGCGGCAGGTTGAACATGCGGTGTCGGCCCCTGAGGTCGTTGCGCCGCCTGCGCCGATGGGCTGAGGAAGCGGGGAAACGCACGCCTTACGATGCTTGGGCGATCAAATGCGGATTTCGTTAAAATTTTACAAAGATTGCGGTTTCGCGCCGCTAACCCATTGAGACACCGTCATTATCTGCATACCGCCCAGGTTTCGCGTCACTGACCAGGATGCTGCTTCCGGCCGGGAATCAGCGCTGGGCATGTCAGGACGGATTTTGCGGTTGACCCGGCCCCCCGCCTGCCCTAACGCCCCGCATTCTCCATCAGAAGCCGCCCATGACCGCTGCGCCGCGCATATCCTTTGTTTCGCTGGGCTGTCCCAAGGCGCTGGTCGATTCCGAGCGCATCATCACGCGGTTGCGCGCCGAGGGGTACGAGCTCGCGCGGGGCCATGCCGGCGCCGACGTGACGATCGTCAACACCTGCGGCTTTCTGGATTCGGCGCAGGCGGAGTCGCTCGCGGCCATTGGCGAGGCAATGGCGGACAATGGCAAGGTGATCGTCACCGGCTGCATGGGCGCCGAACCGGAAAAGATCACCGCGCAATATCCGAACGTGCTGGCGATCACCGGTCCGCAGCAATACGAGAGCGTCATGGAGGCGGTGCATCGGGCGTTGCCTCCGGTGCACGAACCCTTCGTCGACCTGGTGCCGCCGCAGGGCCTGAAGCTGACGCCACGGCATTATGCCTATCTGAAGATTTCCGAAGGCTGCAACAATCGCTGCACCTTCTGCATCATCCCGAAGCTGCGCGGCGATCTGGTGTCGCGGCCGGCCGCCGACGTATTGCGCGAGGCCGAACGGCTGGTGCAGGCCGGCGTGAAAGAGCTGCTGGTGATCTCGCAGGACACCTCGGCGTATGGCGTCGATACCAAATACGCGACCAGCCTCTGGCACGACCGCGAGGTCCAGGCGAAGTTCGTACCGCTGGCGCGCGAACTCGGCGAGCTCGGCGCCTGGGTGCGGCTGCATTACGTCTATCCCTACCCGCATGTCGACGACGTGATCCCGCTGATGGCCGAAGGCAAGGTCCTCCCCTACCTCGACATCCCGTTCCAGCATGCAAGCCCCGAGGTGCTGAAGCGCATGAAGCGGCCGGGTGCGCAGCAAAAGACGCTCGACCGGATCAGGCAGTGGCGCGAGGTCTGCCCCGATCTCACCATCCGCTCGACGTTCATCGTCGGCTTTCCCGGCGAAACCGATGCCGACTTCGAGTTCCTGCTCGACTGGCTCGACGAGGCCGCGCTCGACCGCGTCGGCTGCTTCAAATACGAACCGGTGGACGGCGCGACCTCGAATGCGCTCGACGGCGCGGTGCCGCAGGAGCTGAAGGACGAGCGCTGGAACCGATTCATGCAGAAGCAGCAGGCGATCTCGGCGCGCCGTCTGAAGCGCAAGGTCGGCACGCGCCAGCAAGTGCTGATCGACGAACTGACGCCCTACGGCGGCAAGGGTCGGAGCAAGGCCGATGCGCCGGATATCGACGGCGCGGTGCATGTGACCAGCCGCCGGCCGTTGCGGGTCGGCGAATTCGCCCAGGTGAAAATCGAGCGCGCCGACGCCTACGATCTGCACGGCAGCGTCGTCGGCTTTTGAGCGGCACCGTCCGCCGGCACTTATCTGCGGTCGGAACTCCCAGCGATCTGATCCTTCTGGCCTCCCATAGCGCAAAAATGATTTGCGCCGCGCCGCCGCGCCCTCCCCAATGCGCCTGTCGGGTCAATTCCGAAAGGTGATCTGAACCGGATCGCGCAGGTCCGCGACCGAGCTGTTGCGGGTCTTTCGGGCGGACGGCTTTTCATTGGGCTGGGGCATCGATGCGAAACTTGGTCTGTCTGCTGATCGGTGCATGCGCGCTACTTCTTGGCTGCGGCGACCTGAGGGCGCAGAACCGGGTCGCATTGGTGATCGGCAACGACCGCTATCCCAATCTTCCGGCCGACCGGCAATTGCAGAAAGCGGTCAACGATGCCCGCGCCATGGGCAACGCGCTTCAGCAACTCGGCTTCAGCGTCATCCGCGGCGAGAATTTGGACCGCGGGCAGATCGTCGATCACATCGTCAGGTTCACGCGCGCCATCAAGCCGGGCGATATCGCGCTCGTGTTTTTCGCCGGCCACGGCGTGTCGCTGTCGGGCGCAAATTATCTGCTGCCCGCCGACATTCCCCTGCCGCAGCAGGGAGAGGAAATCCGGGTGCGGAACATGGCGCTCGGCGAATCCGACCTGGTTGCCGATATCCAGGCCGCCAAGCCGCGCGTGCTGATCATGGTGCTGGACGCATGCCGCGACAATCCGTTCCGGCAAGCCGGCCTGACCCGCTCGGTCGGCAACCAGGCCGGCCTGTCGCGGTCCCGCGAGGCCGAGGGCGTTTTCACGATCTACAGCGCCGGCTTCGGACAAGCCGCGCTCGACCGGCTGGGCGACGCCGACCGGTCGCCCAATTCGGTCTTCACCCGCGTTCTCATTCCGGCGCTGGCGCGAACCGACGCCCATCTCGCCGATATCGTCATCGACATGCGCGAAGAGGTTGCCCGTCTCGCTGCCACCATCGGACACGAGCAATATCCCGCCTATTACGATCAGACGCGCGGCGGCCGCATCTTCCTGACCCAGCAAGGGCGGCCGGCGACGCAGCGCGCACCGCAGGTCGCCGTGGCGCCACCTCTGGCCCCGGCCCCGCCGCGCCCGCAACCGACCCCGGCGACCGCTCCGCAGCCCGCAGCGCCGGCATCCGGCCAGCGCGGCGCACCCCGCTGGGTCACCGCTGCGCGCGCGACCGAGTTGCCGCGTTGCAATCTCTTTGTGGACTCCACCGCAGGACGCGGCAACGGATCGTCGCGCAGCCCGTTCCGAACCATCGGCGAAGCCGTCAACGCCGCCGAACCGGGCGCGGTTATCTGCGTTGCGGAAGGGCTCTATCGCGAGGAGATCAAACCGGGAGAGAAGCACCTGACCTTTGCCGGAGGTTTCCAGCGCGGCTTCGAACGACGCGATTCCTCAACCTTCATCACGAGAGCGGTTGGCAATGGACGCGGCTCGTTCATCCGCTATGAGGATCCCGCCCCCAAAGGCGATGCGCGCACGGTCATCGACGGCTTCGACATCAGCGGCTATTCGCAGGCGATCGTGCGCGAGCATTATGAGTCGCAGCGCTTCGACGTCACCAACAATTTCATCCATGACAACCGCTGTACCGACAACAAGCTGGCCGGCGGCGGAGTATCCCTCACCAATGTCAGCGGGCGGATTACGCACAACGTGTTTCGCAACAACAGCTGCGGCCGTGGTGGCGCCATCTTTACCAACGACGACACCAAGGAAAATACCGTCACCGTCGAGAGCAACTGGGTCGACAACAATCACGGCGTCGAGCCGGAGACCTCGCATGGCGGCGCGGTCTATCTGTTCGGCACCACGCTGCGGATCACCGCAAACCTGTTCACCCGCAACACCGTCACCAAATGGGGTGGCGGCCTGTTCATCGGCGCGGATATCGGCAGCGGCCAGAAAACCGATGCGCGGCTGAACTGGAACGTCTATCGTGGCAACAGCGCGGGTATCGCGGGCGGCGGCATGTTCTGCGACGAATCCGCGTCCTGCCGCAGCTATCACGAAGTCTATGACGGCAATTGCGGCGGCAATATCTATCTCGACAGCGGCCCCGCCGAAGGTCCGACAGTCGGGCGCTTCGATCACCTGACCAGCATCAATGCGAAGGCCCCGGGCTGCAAAGGCCCAGGCAACGGCGTGCGGATCGATGCCGGCTCCGGCGCGCCGGACAATTATGCCTTCATCAATGCGATCTTCTGGGGCAACAAACCGAACGAGGACATCGCCGCCAATTGCGATCAGAACTGCAACAACGTGCGCATCAACATATCGCACTCGATGGTGCAGACGCGGTATGGCGCGAACGGCCTGCGGGTAAATTTCGGCGACGGCATCATCCCGCCGGTCGACCCCCTGTTTGCCGACCCGGAGAACGGCGATTACCACCTCAAATCGGCTGCAGGCCGCTGGACTCCGGACGGATATGTCCGGGATGCGGTATCCAGTCCCCTGCTCGGCCGCGGCGAAGGCAAGCCGACCGAAGCGCCGCCGCGCGCCGGCGACCGCAACGAACTCGGTGCCTATGGCAACAGCGTGGAATCGTCGCTGGTGCGATAGCCAAACTCCGCAGCTATCGCGACAACAAACGGCCTCAGGCCTTCAGCAGGTCGCGCAGCGAGGCTTCGACGATTTTCGTCGCCGCTTTAAGGTCCGACAGTCTGATATGCTCGTTGGCCGAATGCGCATTCGCCTCGAGGATCGAACGCGGACCCGCTCCATACAGCACCGTCGGAATGCCGGCTGCGCTGTAGTGGCGCGCGTCGGTATAGAGCGGCACGCCCATCTCCTTGATCGCGGTCTTCAGTTCGCGTTTGGCGTGGCGCTGGATGATCTCGACGATCTTCTTCACGCCCGGTTGCGGACGCAGCGGTTCGGCCAGGATCACGCGCTTGCAGTCGATCTTGATGCCTTTGCCGGCGCCGGCCTGCTTGATCAGGGCGATCAGCTCGCGCTCGACCTTCTTGCCGTTCTCTTCCGGAATCAGACGGCGATCGAGCCGCATCACCACCTTGTCCGGCACCACATTGGTGGCAAAGCCGCCGGCCATCTGCCCGACCGTGATCTTCGGTGAACCGATGCCGGGCGATTTCGACTTGATCCGGTTGAGCCGCTTGCGCTCCTTGTAGATCGCCGCAAGAATTTTGTTCGCGGCTTCGAGAGCATCGGCGCCGCTCTCGGGCATCGCGGCATGGGCCTGCTTGCCGCGCACCGTGATTTCGAGATGCAAGACACCGTTATGCGCGGTGACGACCGCGTAGGAGAAACCGGCGGAGAACGCGATGTCGGGCTTGGTCAGCTTTTGCTTCAGCAGCCAATCGGGACCGGTATAGCCGCCGGTCTCCTCGTCATAGGTCAGGTGCAGTTCGACGGTGCCGTTAAGCCCGGCCGGATTGTCCTTCAGCGCCAGCAGCGCGAAGGCATAGGTCGCGTAGTCGGACTTCGACACCGCGGCGCCGCGGCCATAGATCGCGCCGCCCTTTTCCTCCGCGCCATAGGGATCGTGGGTCCAGCCTTCGCCGGGCGGCACCACGTCGCCATGCGCGTTCATGGCAATCACCGGCCCTTTCCCGCTGCCGAAGGTCTCGCGCACGATCAGGTTGGTCGCCGACGCCATGCTGTGCTTCTTGGCGATCTCATCGGGCACCACGTGACGCTCTACCTTGAATCCGAGCCCTTCGAGAAGGCGCGCAGCTTCCTCGGCATGGCGCGCGCAATCGCCTGGCGGATTGTCGGACGGCACGCGCACCAGCGCTTTCAGGAATTCGACTTCGCGCGGAAAATTGGCATCGATGAAATCGCTCATGCTGCGCCCCGTTTCGCCTCTTCGGCGGCCAATTTCTCGATAAAACGCACCAGCGCCGCGACGCTCAGTCCTATGTCCGCTTCGCTGGCAAATTCCGCTGGATTGTGGCTGATGCCGCCTTTGCAGCGCACGAACAGCATCGCCATCGGGCAGAGCTTCGCCATCACCTGTGCATCGTGCCCTGCGCCGGACGGCAATCGGATCGATTGATATCCGAGCGACGCAATCGCATCCTCCATCAGGGCCTGCAGCGCCGGCGTGCAGGCCGTGGTACTGGTTTCGTGGAACGGCTCGAAAGCAAATTCCAGCTTGCGCTTGACGCCGATCCGCTGCGCGTCCGCCTTGATCAGTTCGATCGCGGCCTTTCGCTTGTCGTCCGACGACGACCGGAATTCCAGCGAAAAGCCGACCCGCCCAGGAATGACATTGGTCGCACCGGGCGACGCCTCGATGCGTCCGACCGTTGCCACCATGCCGTCGTCCTCGTTCTCGCGCGCGGTCTGCTCGATCAGCAGCATCAGTTCGGCCGCGCCCGCCAGCGCATCCTGGCGCATGCGCATCGGCACCGTGCCGGCATGCCCGGCCTCGCCCAGCACGACAACGCGCATGCGGCTCTGCCCGACAATGCCGGTCACCACGCCGAGCGGCAGGTTCTGCGCTTCCAGCACCGGCCCCTGCTCGATATGCAATTCGACGAAGCCTACCACGTCGGCGGGGTTGTAGGCTGCGGCCGGGATATCATCGATGCGTTTGCCATAGGCCTCGATCGCATCGCCGAGCGAAATGCCGTTGCGGTCCGGAAAGGCGAGCGACGAGCGGTCGAACACGCCGGCACAGGCGGACGAACCGGCCAGCGTGGTGCGAAAGCGCGAGCCTTCCTCGTCGCCGAACGCGAGCACATCGATGCCGAACGGCAGGTCGATGTCGCGGTCCATAAGCTCGCGAACCGCGAGGATTCCGGCGACGACGCCGAGCGGGCCGTCGTATTTTCCCGCATCGATCACGGTGTCGATATGCGAGCCGATCAGAAGCCGCCTTTTCAAGTCAGGCCGCCAATGGCCGCGCACCGTACCGAGCGCGTCCTCGGTCACGGTCATACCGGCATCGCGCATCCAGGAGCCGATCAGGTCGGCCGCGCGCCGATGCTCGGGCGTGAGATAGAGGCGCACCAGCCGCTGCGGCTCGGACGAAACCGCGCCAAGCTCGGCCAGCATGGTTTCGGCGCGCGCACCGATCGCTTCAATGTCGGCGGGAGCGGTCATGATCAATGAGCGCTGAGCCAGCGTCCCAATTGCGCACGCTCGTCGTCCGTCATGTTGGTCTGGTTGCCGAGCGGCATCGCCTTGTTGCGGACGGTCTGGATCATGATGAGCTGGTTAAAGCGCTTGAGATCGGCGAGCGTCTCCAGCGTAACATTCTTGGGCGGCTCCTTGAAGCTTTCATGCGTCGGCCGTCTGGCGTGGCACATCACGCAATGCTTGGCCGTTAGCGCCAGTACTTCGCCGTCCGACACCGGCGGCCCGCTAGTCGCAGCCTGCCGGGGCGCGGTGATGAAGATGGCGCAGATCAGCGCAAACGCCGTGATCGGCGCGGCCCAGCCGTACTTTTCCCAGGGCTGGCCTATATCGATCTGGTTCAGGATGTGCCGGAACATCCCGCCGGTGAGCAGGATCAGCGCCACCACCATCCAGGCATGCGGATGCGCCGACAGGAACGGATAATGCGGCGACACCATCATCAGCAGGACCGGCAAGGTCAGGTAGTTGTTGTGCAGCGAGCGCTGCTTGGCGACCTTGCCATATTTCGCCTCCGGCTCCTCGCCGCGCAGCAACTGCCCGACCATGATCTTCTGGCCGGGGATGATGGTCACGAAGACGTTGAAGGCCATGATGGTGCCGATGAAAGCGCCGACATGGATGAAGGAGCCGCGCCCCGAGAACACGTTGGTGTAGAGCACGCTCGCCAGCAGGATCAGCAGGAAGACCGAGATCGCGAGCGGGATCGTGCGCTCGCCCCACAACCGGCACAGGCCGTCATACAGGACCCAGCCGACCAGGAGCGAGGCGATCGAAATGGCGATCGCCTGCCACGGCTCCAGCGGCATCACCGACGGGTCGATGAGGTAGGCGCTGGCGTGAAAATAATACTGGATGATCAGGAGCCCGAAGCCGGTGACCCAGGTGAGATAGGCCTCCCACTTGAACCAGTGCAGATGCGGCGGCAGATGCGGCGGCGCGACCGTGAACTTCTCGACGTGATAGAAGCCGCCGCCATGCACCTGCCAGGCAGTGCCGAACACACCCGGACTCTTGCGCTCCTTCTGGTTCAGCGAATAGTCGAGCGCGATGAAATAGAAAGATGTGCCGATCCAGCCGATGCCCACGATCATGTGGGCCCAGCGCAGCAGCAGATTGCCCCATTCGCCGAGAAAGACGTCCATTGCTTCGACCCGACACTATCCGCGTTCATTCCCGCGAAAGCGGGACTCCAGTTCTCCTGGGTCCCCGGTGACGTTTACCCTCGGGCTGCGCAAAGCGCAGACCCGGGTACGGGGACGAACGGAGAGATTAGATTCGCGGGTCACAGACTAGCAAACGTTATGCCGTCTACGGGATCAGGATCGACGATCCGGTGGTTTCCCGCCCTTCCAGGTCCTCATGCGCCTTGCGGGCGTCCTTGAGGGCATAGGTCTGGTTGACGGGGATTTTGACCGCTCCGCTGGAGACGACCTTGAAAAGGTCATCCGCGGTCGCGACCAGGTCCTCGCGCTTGGCGACATAGTTGTTCAGCGTCGGCCGGGTGGCGAACAGCGAACCCTTGGTCTGCAGGATATTGATGTTGAAGGCTTCGATCTGGCCGGAGGCCGAGCCGAAGCTTGCGAACATGCCGAGCGGCCGCAGGCAGTCGAGCGAGGCCGGAAACGTGGTCTTGCCGATGCCGTCATAAACCACGTCGCAAAGCTTGCCCCCGGTGATTTCCTTGACGCGGGTCGGGAAATCCTCGTCGCGGTAATAGATGATGTGGTGGCAACCGTTGGCCTTGGCGATCTCGCCCTTTTCCTTGGAGCCCACGGTTCCGATCACGGTGGCGCCCAGATGGTTCGCCCATTGGCACAGGATCTGGCCGACGCCGCCGGCCGCGGCGTGCATCAGCACGGTCGAGCCCTTGGTCACCTTGTAGGTGCGGTTCAGCAGGTATTGCGCGGTCATGCCCTTCAGCATCATCCCGGCGGCCTGCTCGTAGGAGATGGCCGCCGGGATTTTAACCACCCGGTCGGCCGGCAGCAGCCGCTCGGCCGCATAGCCGCCGAGCGCGACGACATAGGCAACGCGATCCCCGACCTTTATCTCGGAGACACCCTCGCCAACGGCGATCACCTCGCCCGCGCCCTCGTTTCCGGACACAAACGGCATCCCGACCGGCGACGGATACATGCCCATGCGGAAATAGGTGTCGATGTAATTCACCCCGCAGGCATGCTGCCGGATCCGGATCTGGCCGGGCCCCGGCGCCGGGATCTCGATATCCTCGAAGGTGAGGACCTCAGGCCCGCCATGCTTGTGAACCCGGACCGCTGCGACCATGACCACTCTCCCTGACGAGCCCGTTCGAACCGGCGGGCCTCGAAACCGGCCGGGATCATAGGCGGCATCGCGCCCGGCGCAAGCGCGCGCTTGCTCGCGGGAACGAGACCTAGCGCGCGCCAGATACAGTCAGGGTGGTGCCGCTGGTATAGCTCGCGGCATCCGAAATCAGGAAAAGGATCGCTTCCGCGACCTCCTGCGGCGTGCCGACCCGGCCCGTCGGCAATTGATGCGCGATCCGCGCCAGCCGCCCGGGTTCGTGAATTTCGGTGTCAATCGGGCCGGGCGATACGGCGTTGACGCGAATGCCCTCACCGGCCAGTTCCTTCGACAATCCGGTGACCAGGCCGTCGACCCCACTCTTGGTCGCGGCATACCACGCATATTCACCGGCGGCGCCGAGCTTCGACTGCACCGACGACAGGAACACCATGCTGCCGCCCGTCTTGCCATGCTTGGTCGACAGCCGCGGGATCGCGGCCCGGGCACAGAAGAACGCACCCATCAGGTTGATCTCGACATTGTCCCGCAGCGTCTGCGTCGACACCGCCTCGAACCGCGAATTCTTGCCGGTGACGCCGCTGTTATAGACCATGTGCTTCAGCGGTCCGAAGCCATCGACCGCCTTGAACAGGCGCTCGACATCCTCTTCCTTTGCCATGTCGCCCTGCACCGCGAGTCCTCGTCCGCCGGCTTGCTCGATGTCGCGCACGACCTGCGCCGCGGTCTCGGCATTGCTCTTGTAGTTGATGATGACGTCATAGCCGCGCGCCGCCGCAAGCCTGGCGGTAGCCGCGCCGATACCGCGGCCGCCGCCGGTAATCAGGACAATATCTTTCATTTCCATCCCGGTTGTCAGTTTCGTCTTAAGGCTTTTCGATTGCTAATCGTCCGCGGTCGCAAGACCGACAGTGAGGAAATATACCCCGATCACGACGAGAAGCCACGCAACGATAGGACCCGGATCGAGCGCGGTCACAAGCGCATAGGCCCCGAGCGCGCACCAGGCTGCGAGCGCGAGCAGGTTGGCGACGCGCAGATGCGGAACCCGGAACGGGTGCAGGACGCGCAGCGGCATGAAGGTCAGCACGACGAGCACGGCAACCGCAGCCGCCGCGATCCATGGCGGCAACTTCAGAACGAACAGATGAAAGGCCACCGCATTCCACAGCGCCGGAAAACCGCGGAAATAATTGTCCGCGGTCTTCATCTGTTCATCGGCGAAATACAACGCGCTGGTGACAACGATCGCAATGGCAAGCGGGATCGCCGCCGGTTGCGGTAGCAGTCCGCTGGTGGCCAACGCAAAGGCCGGCACGAACACATAGGTGGTGAAATCGACGACAAGGTCGAGCGCATCGCCCGACCAGCGCGGCAGGATCTCAGCGACACGAAAACGCCGCGCCAGTGTTCCGTCGACGCCATCGATGAACAGCGCCACCGCGAGCCAGACGAACATGGTGACGAAGTCCGCCTTCGCGGCGGCGAGCATCGCCAGCAACGCGCAGGCCGCGCCGCAGGCGGTGAAGATATGCACCAGAAAGGGTCGTACCCGTCCCGCCCGGCCGGGCGCGTGGCTTCCGTCCTGCTGCATGTCCGTCAGGCTACCGGTTGCCCCAATCGATCTGGCAGATTTCAGCCGACCGTCCGGTGAAATTCCAGTTGCGGCCAAAGGCACGGAAGCGCGATTTGTCGGCCTTCGCGATAGTGACGTCCGGCGCGATCCAGTAGCCGCTGTTTCGGATGGTGACGTTCTGGTCTTTGGCCTTGCCGGCAACGGGCGTGATCGCGCCGTCGACGATCTTGTCGATGGTGACGAGCCGGGTCTGGCCTTCGGTGCGATAGCTGATCGGCACCTGACGCACGCCGAGAAAGCTGCTCACCAGGATCGATAGCAGATGCGTCGAGCCGCCGACCTTTCCCGTGAAGATGCGGGTCAGGCCCTTCATCGCGTGGATCGAAGCGTCCTCGTCGACAAACAGCGCCGCGGTCCAGTTTCCGCGCGACATCAGGCCGGGGATTTCGATCATTACCCCGGCTTTCAGGCCGGAAAGGTCGGTGTCGTTATAGTGCCCCTGATCGATCCGCACGGCGGCCCAGGTCTGGCAGCGGTCTTCGGTCGGCGGATGCTCGCCCAGCGACAGCACGCACGGGCAGAACACCGTGCATGAGCAGGACAGCGTCAGTTCGCCTTTGAGGTTCCATTGATCCGGCACGGATGTGTCTCCCGACCCTAACTCACAAGACCCGATCCCCAGACTGCAACGATCGTGAGGCCCACGGCGATCAATGCTATGCCAATGGCGCGTCCGAAAATCGCAGACACGGACATTTTCTCGATCAGCATCACCAGCCCAAGCAGCGCCATCCAGACCACGTTCATCGCACCGGCGGCAAACATCAACAGCATCATCGCGATGCAGCAGCCGAGACAGTAAAGCCCCTGTCGCAGCCCGAGCCGGAATACGCCGCCGGGACGATCCGTCCAGTTCAGGAAGAAAAACGAGAACGGCTGCTGGCAGGCTCGCAGGCACGCCTGCTTCAGCGCCGAGAATTGATAGAGCCCGGCGGTGAGAAACAAGGCCGCGCTTGCCGGCATCGCGATGCTTGCCACGCCGGGCGATGCGGCAAGCGACATCGCCGCGGCCTGGGCCAATGTCGCAAAGGCCGAGAACCCGATCCAGATCGTCAGATATCCGGCGATCAGGAGCGACGGCGAGACGATCCGTTGTCCCTGCCGCTGCGCGGTCTCGGCGATCTCGCCATAGGTCAGGATCATCGGACCCGCGGTCGGCAGCATCATGGCCAGCGTCATCGCGACCCACATGGTGGCGATGATCGCAACGCCGCCGCCGGTCGCTCCGGCTGGCAAGGCCCGGCACATCGCGTCGAGGAACCCGGACGGCCCCGCGGGAGCCTGTTGCATCGCAACCGCCAGCAGATAACCCCAGCCGGACGCCGTCAGCACCGCCATACAAGCAAAGGCGATCCACCTCGGACGCGCCAACGCGGTGGCGAGACCGGCCATCCATGGCCCGGTCGACATTGGCCTCGTATCGGCGGAAAGCTGCGTCATGGCACTAGTGGTCTGATTCTAACGTTCGCATCCCTTTTCGGCGACCTCTTTGCGAACGTTAGAATCAAAGGACCACTAGCAAACTTCTGATTCTAGTGGAGCTTTGAATTTGACATTCGCTCTGCGAACTTGCGGCCAGGTGGGTAGCGAATGTCAAATTCGCTCCACTAGCCTAACTCCTAACCCAGTGCCGGCACATTGGGAAATGTCACACTGGCAGGATGGTTTCCGGACCCGTAGATAAGGGTCGCAAAGGATTGTCAGGCGAATGAAATCGTCATCTCGGGTAACGGCCACAGCGGTGGTTGGCGGAGGGCCGTCCGGCCTGACGGCGGCGCTTGCCCTGGCCTCGGTCGGGTTCGAGGTCGCGCTGGTCGCGCGCCAGGCTCCGGACGACAACCGGACCACCGCGCTGCTGGCCAGTTCGGTCGCCGCACTTGAAACGCTCGGGGTCTGGGACGCCTGCCGCGAGCATGCCGCTCCGCTTGCGGCCCTGCGGATCGTCGACGCCACCCAAAGGCTGTGGCGGGCGCCGGAAGCCCGTTTCGACGCTGGCGAGATCGGGCTCGAGGCCTTTGCCTGGAATATCGAAAATCGCCGTCTTATCGCCGCGCTGGAAGCCCGCGCCGCGGAGATGCCCAACCTGCAGCTGATCCGGGACGACGCGGCCGCAATCGACAGCCACATCGACGGCGTCACGATCGTCACGGCCGGCGGCGACACCATCGAGGCCAGGCTCGCCATCGGCGCCGACGGCAAAAACTCGCTGTGCCGGACCGCCGCCGGTATCGCCGTGCAGAGCCGGAGCTATCCGCAGGTCGCGCTGACCTACAGTGTCACGCATAGCCGTCCGCATCGCGATATTTCCACCGAATTCCATACCGAGCATGGCCCGTTCACGACCGTGCCTTTGCCGGGGGACCGATCCAGCATCGTCTGCGTGGTCGACGAGGCCACCGCACGCGACCTGCAATCGCTCGAGGGCGATCAACTCGATCGCGAGCTGGAGCGCCGCTCGCATTCGATCCTCGGCAAGATCAAGGCCGATCCCGGCCACGGCGCCTTCCCGCTGGTGATGGACACCGCGAGCCGGTTTGCGGCCGAGCGGATCGCGCTGATCGGAGAGGCTGCCCACCGCTTCCCGCCGATCGGAGCGCAGGGTCTCAATCTCGGCTTGCGCGATGCCGCGGCGATTGCCGAAATCGCGGCGGACCATAGAGACGATCCGGGGTCGGCGGAGGTCATCGATCGCTACGATCGCGAGCGGCGCGCCGATGTCATGAGCCGCACCATCGCGGTCGATCTGATGAACCGGTCGCTGCTCTCGGGCTTTCTTCCGGTGCAGGGCCTGCGCGGAATCGGGCTGCACATGCTCAACACCATCGGCCCGCTGCGGCGCGCGATGATGCGCGAAGGCGTGATGCCCCGTGCGGCACAGCCACGGCTGATGCGCGGCGAGGCGCTCCTATAACGGCGGCGGCGAGGCCTTCTCGCTGCCTTCCGGCTCGCGGAATTGCGGATCGATCGGCACCGGCAACGCCGTAATCGTCGCACCCTGCCCGCCCCGCACTTTATGAGCGAACAGGCCGCGGCCCACGAAATGCGGATCGCGCAACGCCTCTTCCAGCGTGCGCACGATGGTGACGCAGCAATCCGCTTCTGCGAAAACTGGCTCCCACTCTGCGGCGCTGCGGTTCGCAATGATGGCCGCCACCGCATTCATGGTTGCGTCGGGATCGCGCCGGTCGTCGGCAAGCGGAGCATCAAGTCCGATCAGAGAGGCGAAGCGCCGCCAGAAATGGTCCTCCAGCGCCGCGCAGGCGACGATCCCGCCGTCCTTGGCCGGATACAGGTGATAGCGCGGCGTGGCGCCGGTGAGTTCGCTTTGTCCGGACGTTGCAAGCGAACCGCTGGCCCAATAACCGGACAGCGCCCGCCAGGCGAAGGTGAACATCGCATCGGTCATGGCGATATCGAGATGGCAGCCCTCGCCGGTCAGGTCGCGCTGGCGCAGCGCCAGCAGGATGTTGATCACGGCAGGGAACGTGCCACCCGCGATATCGGCGACAAGCGCCGGCGGCACCACGGGCCGATCCGGCGGACCGGGCTGGAATGCCAGCAACCCGGTGCTGGCGATGTAGTTCAGGTCGTGTCCGGCCTCGGTCGCGCGTGGATCGGTCTGGCCGTAGCCTGTGATCGAGCAGTAGATCAGTTTGGGGTTGATCGCCCGCACGGCTTCGTAGGCGAAGCCCAGTTTGGCCAATACTCCAGGCCGAAACTGTTCAATCAGAATATCAGCATTTTCAAGCAGTGCGCGAAGCTCCGTCGCGCCGGCTGCGCTCTTCAAATCCAGTGTCAGGCTCTTCTTGCCGCGGTTGAGCAGGCTGAAGGCCGCGCCGGTTCCTTGCCATTGCGGCGCATACCCGCGCATGTCGTCGCCGCCCGGCCGCTCAATCTTGGTCACCTCGGCGCCGGCTTCCGCCAGCATCAGCGTCGCCAGCGGGCCCGGCAGCAGATTGGTAAGGTCGACGATCCTGATCCCCGACAGCGGCTGCGGCATCGCTTCGCTCCCCTCTGAACAGCGAGGATAGCAGAGGCGCGGTGGAAGCTAGAACGGCGTCGCGGGGAGCAGCCCGGTCTGCACCAGCCACATCACGCTCGTCAGCGTGAAGACCGACACCATGGTGCCGATCAGAATCGAGCCGGAGGCCTCCTCGACCCAGACGTCGTATTGCCGCGCCAGCACGAACACGTTCAGCGCCGGCGGCAGCGCCGCCATCAGCACGGCGGCATAGGTCCATGAGGCACTGAACGGCCCGAACCAGGCCAGCATGACGAATACGATCAGCGGGTGCAGTACGAGTTTCACCGGGACGATCGCCGGCACATCCCAGGCGAGCTTCGGCAGCGGCCGCAGCGCGACGGTCACGCCCAGCACGAACAGGGCGCAGGGGGCCGCCGCGTTCTGTAGGAACTGCATCAGCCGGTCGAGCGCCACCGGCGGCTCGAAATGCAAAGCAGCCGAGAGCACGCCGAGCAGCGTCGCGATGATGAACGGATGCAACGCGATGCGCTTGCCGACGAACAGGACCGAGCGCCAGAAGCCGCGCCGCTCTCCGCCGCCAATCTCCATCAGGAAGGGCACCAGCGAAAACAGGACGATGCTGTCGAAGCAGAAGATCAGCGCCACCGGCGCGGCCGCCTGCGGCCCCAGCGTCGAGAGCGCCAGCCCCGGGCCCATATAGCCGATATTGCCGTAGCCGCCGGCGAGGCCCGCGATGGTCGCCTCGGGCATGGTGCGGCGGCCAAGTTTCGCGATCGCGAACGCAATGAAGAAGGCGATGGTGGTGGACAGACTGGTCGCCACCACGAACGATACGTTCACCAGCTCCTCGAGCGGGGTCTTGGCCACGATCCGGTAGAACAGGCAGGGCAGCGCCACATAGACGATGAAGAAATTCATCCAGGCGAGCCCGGTATCCGGGATCTGCTTCAGGCGGCCGCAGGCGAGACCGAGAAAGATCAGCCCGAAATACGGAAGCGCGAGATTGAGAACGTCGATCATGAAAATCGCAGCGCTTCGATGAGACGGCTTGCGCGGACGCGTCAGCGCAACGACGGCGGGTGCTGCGTTATAGCGTCAAAAAATCCGGCCGGTCCATGGAGCGTCCATGGGACCGGCCGGTTCGTTACCACATCACCGACGCGACCAGACGCGGCGACAACTTACATCTTGCAATCCTTGGCGTAGATGTCGCCATGGTTCGACAGCACCTTGTTCCCGGTCTTGAGGATGAAGTCGCCGCTCGGTGACTTCTCGGCCGTCAGCGCATACCAGTCCTGGATTGGATGCTGGTTCTTGTCGAACTTGAAGTTCCCGCGCACCGACGCAAAGTCGGCCTTGCGCATCGCAGCGCGCAGCGCGTCCATGTTGTCGGTGCTGAAGTTCGTTGCCTTTAGTCCCGATCCGATCAGAAGGCCCGCATCGTAGCCCTGCGCGGCATAACTCGTGACCGGACGGTCGCCGTATTTGGCCTTCCAGGCAGCGACGAATGCCTTGCTCGCCGGATTGTCGAAATCGTCGTTCCATTGGCTGGCAACCTGGACGCCGACGCCAGCATCCTTGAGCGCTTTCACCATGGCCTGGTCCATCGATGCGGCATGCATCACCAGCGGGATTTTCAGACCGGCCTGGTGATACTGGCGCAAAAACGCGATGCCCATGCCGCCGGGCTGGAAGCCGTGGACGACCTCGGGGTTGGCGGCCCGGATTTCGGCGATTTCCACGGCAAAGTCGGTCTGCCCGAGGTTGGTATATTTCTCTGCGACGATTTCGCCGCCAAACTCCCGCTTGAAGGCCTGCAGCATGTCCTTGCCGGACGGATAGTTCGGCGCCAGGATAAATGCTTTCTTGTAACCGAGCGACTTTGCCAGCGCGCCGACGCTTTCGCCCTGCCCGTCATTCTGGAAGGACACGACGAAATAGTTCGGGTTGCAGTCCTTGCCGGCAAAGGCGGTCGCAGCGGAGTTCGGACTGACATAGATGGCGCCGGCTTCAAGCACGTCCGGCACCACAGCGGCCGCGACGTTTCCGAAAACAATGCCGGTGAAAATCTTGGCGTTGCTGGACTTGAGGAAGCGGTCGGCGATCGCCTTGGCCTGACCGGGCTTGACGCCGTCGTCTTCGATCATCACCTCCGGCTTGTTGCCCTCGAACGGGCCGCCCTTGGCCTCGACCGCGAGCATGAACCCGTCACGGATATCGGCACCAAGATAGCCGGCGGGACCCGACAGGGTCGTGATCAGACCGATCTTGACGGGGTCCTTCGCCAGGGCCGGGCCGCCGGCCAGAGCCAGCGCAACGATGGCGCAAACGCCTTTGAATACATGCATTTCCGGACCTTTCCTCGTAACACGCCAGAGCCACGTTCTGGCGCAAGCCGACAAGACCTGCGGGCAGCCGATCCTGCCGCATTTCGTGGCAGGCAGTCTCAATGGCGGGTCCGCATCGCGCAAGCACAAAAGTACGGCTTGGCGTCGCAGTTGCGGTGCACTAATCGTTGCTCATGAAGCTACCACGCAACTTCTTCAAGCCATTGGCTACGGGCGCCCCTGCCCCGATGCGCGAATTGCCGGTCCGGCTGGAGCGCATGATCCATTTCGTGCCGCCGCATATCGAAAAGGTCACGGCCAAGGTCCCGCAGCTCGCGCGCGAGGTCGACGTGGTGCTCGGCAATCTCGAGGACGCGATCCCGGCCGACGCCAAGAAGGCCGCGCGCGACGGCTTCATCGCCATGGCAAAAGCCACCGACTTCGGCGCGACCGGTCTGTGGACCCGCATCAACGCGCTCAATTCGCCCTGGGTGCTGGACGACATCACCGAACTGGTCGCCGCCATCGGCAACAAGCTCGATGTCATCATGCTGCCGAAGGTCGATGGCGTCTGGGATATCCATTATCTCGATCAGCTGCTGGCGCAGCTCGAGGCGCGGCATGAGGTGAAGAAGCCGATCCTCATTCACGCCATCCTCGAAACTGCCGAAGGCGTCATGAATGTCGAGGCGATTGCCGCCGCCTCCCCGCGCATGCAGGGCATCAGCCTCGGGCCCGCCGACCTTGCCGCGTCTCGCGCGATGAAGACCACCCGTGTCGGCGGCGGTCATCCCGAATACAAGGTACTGGCGGACCCGCTGCCCGGCGGCGGTTCGCGCGCGGTCTTCCAGCAGGACCTCTGGCACTACACCCTCGGCAAGATGGTCGATGCCTGCGCCGCTGCCGGCATCAAGCCGTTCTATGGGCCGTTCGGAGACTTTTCGGATCAGGAAGCGTGCGAGGTCCAGTTCCGCGACGCCTTCCTGATGGGATGCGCCGGAGCGTGGTCGCTGCACCCGACCCAGGTCGCGATTGCCAAGCGCGTGTTCTCGCCGGACCCGGACGAAGTGGCCTTCGCGAGGAAGATTCTGGACGCCATGCCGGACGGCACCGGCGCGGTCATGATCGACGGCAAGATGCAGGACGACGCGACCTGGAAACAGGCCAAGGTGGTGGTCGATCTGGCGAAACTGGTCGCGGCCAAGGACCCGGATCTGGCGGCGCGCTATGGCCTATAAGGCCGAGAGCCGCGCAGGCTCCGGACTTGCGAAAGCCTCTTATCTCGCCCCCGGAGGGATGACGCGCGCGGCTGCGCTACCTATTATTGTGTCATGAGCAGAACAGAGCCGCGCACGGCGAAATTCCATATCGGGCAGGTGGTGAAGCACCGCATTTTTTCATTCCGCGGTGTGATCTTCGATATCGATCCGACCTTCAGCAACACCGAGGAATGGTGGCTGTCGATCCCGGCCGAGGTGCGTCCTTCCAAGGACCAGCCCTTCTACCACCTGTTCGCCGAAAACGGTGAAACCGAATACGTCGCCTATGTGTCGGAGCAGAACCTGCAGGCCGACCATTCGGCCGAACCGATCCGTCATCCGCAGGTGCGGGAGATGTTCGTGAAGGACGGACGCGGCGCCTATCGGCCGCGCGATCTCATCGTGAACTAGGCCGGCACGACATCATCGGCCGGCGCATGAACACGGCGCTCTGGTTCAGCGTGAACCTGAGCGGCAGCCTATCACTTCTTTTGCTGCTGCATTTGCTCGCCGCGCTTGCGCAGTTGTTCCTGAAGCTTCTTGTTTTGCGCCTCGAGGTCCTTCGGATCGGTTGCCGGGCCATCATAGGCCTTGGCGAACCCCTCCAGCGGCAGCGCCAGCGTGAATACGGATTGCTGCATGTTGTAGGCCTGCACGTACAGATTCTGGCCCTTCTTGAGCTTGGTCACCAGGTCGGCGTTGGCTTCCGCCTGCGCCATGCAGCCGCCGCCCGAGCAGACAACGATCGGGAGCACCATCGCGCCCTGCTCGTCATTGTCGACCAGCACGCGGGTGCCGCGCGGCAGGAGAACGCCCATTGGCAGCATGATCTGCAAGATCTTGCGTGCATCGCCGTCGATTTCCATCAGCACCGCGCCGACCATCGGCGTTCCGGAATCCAGACGTCCGTCGTTGCCGATGCGGCACAGGGTCTTGCCGCCGGCCTGGGGATCCGTGCTGCAGAGCTTGGCCCAGTTCGAATAGACCAGCGGCGGGATCTCAGGCGCCGGCGGCGGCGCGGGCTCCGCCTGCTGGGCCTGACTTTTCGGGGCAGCCTTGGGTGCCTTTTGCTGCGCCGCGGTTTCCGCCAGCGAACTCAGCACGAGCACGCCAGCCAGTATGGAAGCCGGAGCGATCCGGGTGAACCGATGCGTCCATAACGATGAAAAGACATGGGTCATGGGTCGTTTTTCCTCGATCTGCGGGGCGCGGCCGGAGAATCATACCGGTAACGTGCCGCCTCCATCGCAGCGGAAGCGTGACTCCACTGCCCTTCGCCCTGGCCCGTCCATTCCAGACCGGGCGCCGAAATAAAAAGGGCGCGCCGTGCGACGCGCCCTACCATAGCAACCTGCGCCGGCGAAGCGGCGCATTGTCGCCTGCCCGACGCTATTTGGGCTTGCCGCCTTCCAGCTTCTGCCGCTGATCGTTGGCGCGCTTCTGCAATTCGTCCTGCAACTGCTTGTTTTTCTCTTCGAGCTGCTTCGGATCGGTCGGCGGCCCGTCATAGGCCTTGGCGAAATCGCCGAGCGGCAGCGCCAGCGTCATCACGCTTTGCGCCATGTTGTAGGCCTGAACGTATAGATTCTGGCCCTTCTTGAGCTTCTGCACGAGGTCGCCGGTGACTTCCAGATGCGCGATACAGCCGCCATTGGCGCAGGTGAGGAACGTCCCGATGATCGCCGACGGCTCGTCGCGATCGACAACGACCCGGGTGCCCTTGGGCAGATAAACGCCCGGCGGCAGCATGATCTGGAGGACCTTCTTTCCCTCGCCTTCCATCTCCATCAGAATCGCGGCCACCACCGGCATGCCCGATTCAAGCCGGCCGTCCTTGCCGGTCTGACAGATCTGCTTGGATCCCTGTTCAGGCCCCTTGCCGCAGATCTTGGTCCAGTTCGAATAAATCAGCGGCGGCATGGCCTGCTCTTGCTGGCCACCGGCTGCAGGCGCTGCCGGAGCGGCCGGCGCTGCGCCACCCTTTTGCTGGCCCTTGGGGGCGGCCTTTTGCGCGGGGGCCTGCGCCGAAGCTGGGGCGTAGCCGGCGGCCGAAAAAACCGCGATCGCAGCAACGAGTGTGAGCATCCGGGCGACCGGCCGGGCCGGTGCGGACGCAGACCAATACGTCATGATCCTACTTGTCCTCATTATTCGCCGCGTGCAGCAGCGGTGGGCCCTATGGCGGCCAAGCCGCTGTCTCAATGCCAAAAAAGGCGACAGCGTGACGCCGGGCATCGGCCTGATACCCGAAAACGCCCTCACAATAAAGCTTGAAGGCAAAAATGCCGATATGAGGCGCAACACCGCAGCGATCGCGGCCCCGTTCCATATATGACTGGGCAACGTTGAACGAATCGGATCGCCCGCTTTGAGACCGACGCTCCCGTCCCGTCCCCGCAGCGGCTTATGGCCGATCGCCGCTTTTGTTTTGATGCTCGCGGTCCGGCTGATGGACCCGGCCGCAGCGTCGGCCGCCGGCGCGCAGCATGCGATCGCCATGCATGGCGAACCGAAGATGCCGGCGGGATTCTCGGCAATGCCGTACGTCAATCCCGATGCGCCGAAGGGCGGTCGGCTGACACTCGGCGTGCAGGGCACCTTCGACACCGTCAACCCGCTGGTGGTCAGGGGGCTGCCGCTTCCCAATATCCGCGGTTACGTCATCGAGGGCCTGATGGCACGCGGCTATGACGAGCCGTTTACGCTTTACGGCCTGCTCGCCGAGAGCGTGGAGACCGACGACGAACGAAACTTCGTCACCTTCAATCTCAATCCCCGCGCCCGCTTTTCCGACGGCAAGCCGGTGACGCCGGAGGACGTGGTGTTCACGTGGCAATTGCTGCGCGACAAGGGCCGGCCCAATCACCGCACCTATTATGCGAAGGTCGCCAGGGCGGAGATCACCGGTCCGCATTCGGTGCGTTTCGACCTGGCTGGCAACAACGACCGCGAATTGCCACTGATCCTCGGCCTGATGCCGGTCCTGCCGAAACACGCAATCGACCCCGCGCATTTCGAAGAGACCACCTTCACGCCGCTTGTTTCCAGCGGTCCCTACATCGTCAAGTCGGTCGATCCCGGACGCAGCGCCACCTTCGTGCGCAACCCGGATTATTGGGGCGCGGACCTGCCGATCAATCGCGGCCTGTGGAATTTCGACGAGATCAAATTCGATTTCTATCGCGACGAGAACGCCTTGTTCGAGGCGTTCAAGAAAGGGCTTTATGACCTTCGCGTGGAGAGCGACGTCACCCGCTGGCAGACCGGCTACGACACGCCTGCCTTCAAGGCCGGCCGCTATGTGAAGGAAACCTTCCGCAACGGCACACCGGTCGGCATGAGCGGGCTCGTCTTCAACACCCGGCGTCCGATCTTTGCCGATATCCGGGTGCGGGAAGCGCTGGCCTCGCTGTTCGACTTCGAATGGGTCAACAAGAATTTCTTCTTCGGCCTGCAGAAGCGGACCGCGAGTTATTTCGAAGGGTCGAACCTGTCGTCGATCGGGCGGCCGGCGGATGAACGCGAACGCGCCTGGCTGGCGGCTTTTCCGGGCGCCGTCCGCGAGGACGTGCTCGATGGACGCTATCTGCCCTCCGTAACCGACGGCTCGGGCCGGGACCGCGAGGTGCTCAAGAAGGCGCTCGCGCTGCTTTCCGCGGCCGGATACGAACTGGAAGGGACGGTTCTGCGCCACCGCGAGACCCACGAGCCGCTGACTTTCGAAATCCTGGTGAGCACCCGCGACCATGAGCGAATCGCACTCGCCTATGCCCGCGACCTCAAGCGGATTGGGATCGCGGCAACCGTCAGGAGCGTGGACGCCGTACAATTCGACCGGCGCCGACTCACCTATGACTACGATATGATGCCGTATCGCTGGGATCAGTCGCTTTCGCCCGGCAACGAACAAAGCTTCTATTGGGGATCCGCGTCCGCCGACGTTGACGGGACGCGCAACTACATGGGCGCCAGGAGCAAGGCTATCGATGCCATGATCGCGCAACTCCTGATCGCGCGCGACCGCGACACCTTCGAATCCGCCGTCCGCGCGCTCGACCGGGTATTGATCTCCGGTTTCTATGTCGTGCCGCTGTTCCACCTGCCCGATCAATGGGTGGCACGCTGGACTCGTGTGGACCATCCCAAGGTGACGCCGCTGTTTGGCTTCCTGCCGGAATCCTGGTGGCACAAGCCTGGCCCGTAACCATGCCCATGACCGTTCCCGCGAATGCAGTCCCTTCGCTCGACGCGATCCTCAAGGCGCAGGCCGTCCGCAATCCCGACGGAATGGCGCTGGTCGATCCGCCGGACATCGCATCCGTGACCGGCGACGCCCCTCGCCGCTTCACCTACGCGCAGGCAGAGCGTGCGGTCGCCGCCATCGCCGCGCGACTGCACGAGATCGGGCTTGCACCCGGCACGGTCGTCGGCCTGCAGATGCCCAACACTGCGGCCAGCATCGTGACGCTGCTCGCGATCATGCGCGCCGGCATGATTGCCGCGCCGCTGCCGCTGTTGTGGCGGCGCAGCGATTGCGTCGCGGGTTTGTCGGAATCCGGTGCGCGCGCCATCGTCACCTGCGGCCATGTGGCAGGCTTCGATCACGGCGGGCTTGCACTCGAGGTTGCGGCCGAACTCTTTCCGATCCGCGCAGTGTGTGGATTTGGCTGCGCCGCCGCCGACGGCATCGTCCCGCTCGACGATCTGCTGGCGTCCGCCGACGAGCATCCAGACGCGGTGCTGTTTCAGGATAGCGCTGGCGCGCCGTTCGCGCTGATCACATTCGATACCACTTCCGGCGGCGTCGTTCCGGTTGCGCGCAATACGACGCAATTGCTGACCGCCGGGCGCCTCGTTCGTCAACGCGCGGAGATCGGACCTGATGCCGTAATCCTGTCGACATTGCCGGCGACATCCTGTGCCGGGATATCTGCCGCCCTCGTGCCGTGGCTTTTGAGCGGCGGTACACTCGTCCTGCATCATCCGATCGATCCGGTCACGCTGCGGCAACAGATCGAACGCGAGCATTGCAATGCGCTTGTTGTGCCGGATGCAATGCTGTCCGCGCTGTGCGCCTGCGACTGGCTCGAGCCCGCCGGAATCCATGGCGTGATCTCGGTCTGGCGCGCGCCCGAGCGGTTTGCCGCCGCGGCACAATGGACGAATCTCGATGTCACGCTCGTCGATGTTGCCGCGTTCGGCGAATCTGCCTTGCTTGCCGCACGCCGTTCTCCCGGCGGGCGGACTCTGCCCTGGCCGACCGGTCCATTGTCGATTGCACCCGGCGGGCCGGATTGCGCGGACGTCACGCTGCTGCCAAATGGCACCCTCGGCATTCAGGGCGCGCTCGCCGCAGCTCCGTTCGATCCATATGGTTCCGAGACGGTTACCGCGACCGCCGGAAACAGCGGTTACGTCGATACCGGTTATTCTTGCCGTTTGATTGCCGAGGAGCAGTCACTGGTCGTGACCGCAGCGCCCGCGGGGCTCGTTGCGGTCGGCGGCTACCGCTTCGCCATCAACGATTTGCAATTGATGGTGCGCGGAATCGACAGCAATAGCGTCGTCGCCGCACTTCCGCATGCCTTGTCCGGTCACCGGCTGGCCGGACATGCCGCCGATCCGGCGGCGATGCGCGACATGCTTCAAACGATGGGCATGAACCCGTTGCTGTCGGCAGCGTTCCGGGATCGCGCTGCATGACAATTTGCGGCCTTGCGTTGACCACGCATTAATGGCGGGCACGCTAGCGTCTGCGCCTCATCACAGGGACGCAGACATGTCGTTGCAAGGACCGGTCGTCGTTATCGCCGAACGCAGTTCGCCGGATCTGATCGCAGCCTTATCCGAGGCCGGCGCCTTTCCGGTGATCGAAGCGTCGTGCGCGCAGGCGCGCGCCGCGATCGAGGCCACCGATCCGTCCGCAATCGTTCTGGCTGACGGTCACGCCGCGAGCGATCCCGCGCTGGGCGAAAGCCTGACGCGCAGCATCACGCGCCGCACGCCAATCGTGCCGGTTGTCGCCTGCGCCGCCGGCGACAATGCGCTGCCCTATCGCGAAGCGCTTGCGATGCCGGCGGACGCAACACCGCAGGCAATTGCCGCGCGGCTGCTGTCGGTCCTGCGGGTGCGCGCGCTGCATGCGAGCGTGCTGCGCCGCGCCGAAGCCGCGCGGTCGGCAGGGCAACCGATACCGCGCACCGCCGTCAACGATCCGCTCGAGGACGCGACCGTCATTCTCGCCGGCCGGGGACGCTGCTATCCGCATCTGTCGGTCGCGCTCGGAGAGCGAACCGGGGTGATCGGCGTGCTGACCATCGAGGCTGCCGCGCGCTATCTGAAATCGCGCGATGCCGACGGACTCGTCATCGGCGACGGATTTTATCCGCACAATGTCGATGCGCTGCTGACCGTGATCGCCGAGGATTCGCGCTTCCGCGATCTTCCGGTCGGACTGATCGGGCGGCCGAGCAACATCGATACGCGGCGCCTGCCGCATCTCATTTCGGCGAACGAACCCGGCTGTCTGGTATCGCGGATCCTTCCGCTGGTCCGGCTGCATGCCTTCGAGGCCCGGCTCCGCCGCGCGCTCGATGCCTTCGTCAAGGACGGCGTCATCGATCCGCTGACCGGATTGATGAACGAGCCCGCCTTCATGGCCGAACTCGACCGCGTCATTCGCGATGCCAGCCGCCGCTCCAGCGGCTTGTCGGTGGCGCGCCTGACATTCGATCCGGATACCGACCCGCGCGCCCTGAACGACGCGGCGCGGCTGATTTCCAAGCTGGTGCGCGGTGCCGACTTCGCCTGCCGGGACCGCGACGGATCGATCCTGGTGACGTTCGCCGATACCGCGCCGCGACAGGCCCAGACCGTGGCCAAGCGTCTGGTCAGCGTGTTGCGCAACACGATGCTGCAGGCGGGACGACGGCGTCCGGTGGCGCCCGAGATTGCGCTGACGGCGTGGCAATCCACCGACACGCCGGAAACCCTGCTGGCGCGGATCACCGCCGCCGCGGTTGCGGCTTAGTCGCGGGCGGCCTACATCACCCGGACAGGCTTTTCGCAAAAAAGGCAGGTCCGCGCATGACCGATCCCGCAGCGACTGATCCCATCCGCGTCGATGTCGTCTCCGACGTCGTGTGCCCGTGGTGCTTCATCGGCAAGAAGCGGCTCGAACAGGCGATCGCGCTCAATCCGGATATTCCGGTCGAGGTTCACTACCATCCTTACTTCCTCAATGACTGGATTCCGGCCGAAGGCATTTCCCGCGAACAATATCTGACCACGAAATTCGGTTCGCCCGAGCGCTACAAGGAGATCGCCACCCGCGTCTCCGCCGCCGCAGCGCAGGATGGACTGGTCTATGCCATCGACAAGCTGAGCCGGCAGCCGAACACCACGGACAGTCACCGCCTCATTCACTGGGCCGAGCAGATCGGCAAGGCGCCACAGATGAAGCAGCGGCTGATGGAGTTGTATTTCTCTGAAGGCGCCGACCTGTCCGACAAGGCGGTGCTGGCGAAGGCCGCCGCCGATGTCGGGCTCGACGAGATCGAGACCGCGAAGAAGCTTGCGTCGGACGACGATCTCGCCATCGTCTCACAGCGCGTGGAGCAAGCGAAGTCGGCTGGCATCCAGGGCGTGCCGTTCTTCATCTTCGACAACGCCATGGCGGTTTCGGGCGCGCAGGCGCCGGAGCAGCTTGCCAGCGTGATCCGAAAGGCTGCGGACGAGCGGAAGCAGAAGGCGGCTGGCTAAGCCGCCTTCTTGCCCTCGGCGATCTTCACCAGGTTGCGCAGGATCTTCGTCGTGCCAAGCAGGCGCTGCACCGGCTTCGGCCAATCGTCGAGGAAAACGACCTTCTGGTCCGGCCGCACCTTCGCGATCGGCGCCTGACCCGCGATATAGCGCATCAGGCCCTCCGGATTGGCGAAGCTGTTGTCGCGGAATTGCAGCACCGCGCCCTTCTGGCCGGTATCGATGCGCTCGACATTGGCGCGCTTCGACAGAAGCTTGATCACCACGATCTGCAACAGATGCTTGACCTCTTCCGGCAGCGGGCCGAAGCGGTCGACCAGTTCGGCGGCGAAGCTTTCGATCTCCTGCTCGTTCTCGACCGTCGCGATGCGGCGATAAAGTCCGAGCCGCACCGACAGGTCAGCAACGTAATCTTCGGGAATGAGCACGGGCGTGCCGACCGTGATCTGCGGCGACCATTGATCCGCCATCGGCTCGGTGATGCCGGCCTTCAGCGCGGTGACGGCCTCTTCCAGCATCTGTTGATACAATTCGAACCCGACTTCCTTGATGTGACCGGATTGCTCTTCGCCCAGAAGATTCCCGGCGCCGCGGATGTCGAGATCGTGCGACGCAAGCTGGAAGCCGGCGCCGAGCGTATCCAGCGACTGCAGGACCTTCAGACGACGCTCGGCCTGCGCGGTGATGCGCTTCTCCGCCGGCAGCGTGAACAGCGAATAGGCGCGGATCTTCGAACGCCCTACCCGGCCGCGCAACTGATAGAGCTGCGCCAGCCCGAACCGATCGGCCCGGTGCACGATCAGCGTATTGGCGGTCGGGATGTCGAGGCCGGATTCGACGATGGTGGTGGAGATCAGCACGTCGAATTTGCCGTCATAGAAAGCCGACATGATGTCTTCCAACACCGTCGGCGGCATCTGGCCATGCGCCACCGCCACCTTCACCTCCGGCACGGTCTTGTCGAAGAATTCCTTGGCCCCGGCGAGATCCTCAATGCGCGGGCAGACATAGAACGATTGCCCGCCGCGATAGCGCTCACGCAGGATCGCCTCGCGCACAACAATTGGGTCAAACGGCGAGACGAAGGTGCGCACTGCCAGCCGATCCACCGGCGGCGATGCAATCAGGGAAAGGTCGCGCACGCCGGTCAGGGCAAGCTGCAACGTACGCGGGATCGGGGTCGCAGTCAGCGTCAGCATGTGGACTTCGGCGCGCAGCGTCTTCAGCTTCTCTTTGTGCGCGACGCCGAAATGCTGTTCCTCGTCGACGATCACCAACGCCAGATCGTTGAACTTCACGTTCTTGCCAAGCAGCGCATGGGTGCCGACGACGATGTCGAGCGTGCCGTCCGCCAGCGCCTTGCGGGTCGCCGACAGGTCGGCGGACGAGACCAGCCGTGACGCCTGCCCGATCTTGACCGGGAAACCGTGAAAGCGCTCGGTGAAGGTCTTGTAATGCTGCCGCGCGAGCAACGTGGTGGGCACCACGACGGCCACCTGCTTGCCGCTCATCGCCGCGACGAACGCGGCCCGCAAAGCCACTTCGGTCTTGCCGAAGCCGACATCGCCGCAGACCAGCCGGTCCATCGGCCGGCCGGACGCGAGATCCTCCAAAGCGGCATCGATCGCGGCCTGCTGATCCTCTGTTTCCTCGTACGGAAAGCCGGCGCAGAATTCGTCGTACATCCCCGGCGGCACGGTGAGCTTTTGCGCCTCGCGCAATTTGCGCTCGGCCGCGATCTTCATCAGTTCATGCGCAATCTCGCGGATCCGGTTCTTCATCCGCGCCTTGCGCGTCTGCCAGCCGGTACCGCCGAGGCGGTCGAGCTCGACCTCGAGGTCTTCCGACCCGTAGCGCGACAACAGTTCGATATTTTCGACCGGGAGATACAGCTTGTCGCCGCCCGCATAATGCAGTTCGAGGCAATCATGCGGCGCGCCCGCCGCCTCGATGGTCGAAAGGCCGATGAAGCGGCCGATGCCGTGATCGACATGGACCACCAGATCGCCGGCCGACAGGCTGGTCGCCTCGGCAATGAAGTTCTCGGCCTTCTTCGATGCACGGCGCGGCCGCACCAGCCGGTCGCCCAGAATATCCTGCTCGCCGATAATCGCGGCCTGCGTCGTCTCGAAGCCGGATTCGAGCCCGAGGACCGCAAGCGCGACCTCGGTCACCGGGCGCGCCAGCGCCTCCTGCCACGAGCCGACATTGACCAGATTGGCGAGACCGTGATCGCGCAGCACATGGCTCATGCGGTCGCGCGCGCCGTCACTCCAGAGCGCGATCACAACCTGCTTGCGGTCGCGCTGTAACGCGGCGACATGTTTGACCACGGCATCGAACACGTTCGCATCGGCTTCAGCGCGTTCGGCGCTGAAGTTATGTCCCTGTTTGGTGCCGATATCGACGACGGACGCGCCCTCGCTGTCCGGCACGGCGAACGGCGTCATCCGCGCAAGCCTCAGGCGCGCAAGCTGACCGCGCCATTCTTCCTCGCTGAAATACAGTCGCTCCGGCGGCAGCGGCTTGTACGGCACGCCGCCCGCGCCATCCGGAACGGTCTTGCGTGCGTCGTAATAGTCCACGATCTGGGTGATGCGCTCATGCGCGACATCATCGCCCAGCGGTTCGAGGACGACCGGCGTGCGGTCGAGATAGTCGAACAGCGTATCCATGTGATCGTGGAACAGCGGCAGCCAATGCTCCATGCCGGGATAGCGGCGGCCTTCGCTCACCGCCTCATAGAGCAGGTCGTCGCGGGTGGCGGCGCCGAACGCCGCCATATAGCCGAGCCGGAACTTGCGGATCGTCTCCGACGTGAGCTGGAATTCCGACACCGGCACGAGATCGAGCGCGCGCAGATCGTACTGCGTCCGCTGCGTCTCCGGATCGAAGGCGCGGATGGTTTCGATCTGGTCGCCGAAAAAGTCGAGCCGCACCGGCTCGCCCATGCCCGGCGCATACAGGTCGAGGATGCCGCCGCGGACCGCGTAGTCGCCCGGCTCGCGCACCGTCGAGGCGCGGGTATAGCCGTTCAGTTCCAGCCAGCTCGCAACCCGCTCCATCGGCAGCACGTTGCCGGGTGCAGCCGACAGCGACTGGCCCATCACCATCGTGCGCGGCGGAACGCGCTGCAGGATCGCGTTGACCGTGGTCAGCACCACCGCAGGCTTGTCGCGGGCCTCGACATTGGCGAGCCGCGACAGCGTGGTCATGCGCTGCGCCAGCACGCCGGCATGCGGCGACACCCGGTCGTAAGGCAGACAGTCCCAGGCAGGAAATTCCAGCCGCTCGATCTCCGGCGCGAAAAAAGCGAGCCCGCGGGCCAGTGCGGCGAGACGCTGTCCGTCGCGGCACACAACCAGCAGGCTGACGGCGGGAGCATCGCGACCGGCCGCGACCGCGCGGGCCAGGTCCGCGATCACCAGGCCTTCGGCGCCATCGGCGACGCCCGACAGGGTCACCGGCTTGCCGGATTTCATCAGTTCGGCAGGCGAATGGATCATCAGCGGTCGCCGGTATTGTGAAAACGAATGATCCGGTCGAGCAGATCGGAGCGCTGCTCGTCGGGAATGGTGGCCTCTCCGGTCACCCAGACGTAGAGATCGTGGTCGGGCACGTTGTCGAGCAGCCTTTCATAGGTATCCAGATCGGCATCGGACAGATCGGCGATATGGGCATCGGCGAAACGGCCAAGCACCAGATCGGTTTCCCGGATCCCGCGATGCCAGGACCGGAACAGCAGCCGCCGCTGCCGCTCGTTCAACCCTTCGCTCGATCGTGTCGATCCGGTCATGCCAAAACCTGAAAACGCCAAAAGCCCGGACGGGCCGGGCGGGCGTATATAAGCGCGATCCCGAAAAGTGGAAACCGGTTTCGGAACGATCGCGCGTCCGAAAAAAGCCGATGTAGCGGCTCTGTCCGCCCGGCTGTGATACTGCTCTGCCATGCGGCCGACCCTGCTCGATCCACTCTTCGCCGGCATCACGGCGCTTCCGGGCATCGGCCCGAAGCTGGAAAAGCTGTATCGGCGCCTGCTCGGCCGCGATGACGAACCGCGAATCGTCGACCTCCTGTTCCATCTGCCCGGCAGCGCGATCGACCGGCGTGCGCGCCCCAAGCTGCGAGAGGTCGAGCCCGGCGCGGTGGTGACCGTGAAGGTCACGGTCGACCGCCACCGTCCCGCTCCGCCAGGCCGCGACCGCGCTCCGCATCTGATCTATGCCAGCGACGAGACCGGCGACCTGGTCATCACCTATTTCCGCGCCCGCAAGGAATATCTGGAGAAGCTCTTTCCGGTAGGCGAAACCCGATACGTCTCCGGCACCACCGCGTTCTATGACGGCATGCTGCAGATGGTGCATCCGGATCGCGTGGTCGACGAGAAAGGTCTCGCCGCCTTGCCGATGATCGAGCCGGTCTATCCGCTCACCGAGGGCATTACCGCGAACATGATCGTGAAGGCCATGGATGCGGCACTTGCAAAGGTGCCGGAGCTGCCGGAATGGCAGGAGCCGGCCTTTCAGGACAAGAACGGTTTCCCGGCCTTCGGTCCCGCGCTCCGCACCCTGCACAGGCCGCACGAGCTGGACGACCTCGCGCCCGATGGTCCGGCGCGCATGCGGCTGGCCTATGACGAGCTTCTGGCAAGCCAGCTCGCACTCGGTCTGATGCGCGCGCATAACCGCAAGCGCGCGGGCCGCGCGCATGCCGGCGACGGCCACCTGCGCCGCGCGATCATCGCAGCCCTCCCCTACTCGCTGACACTGTCGCAAGCGCGCGCCCTCGATGCGATCGTCGCCGACCTCGGCAAGCCGGAACGGATGGTGCGGCTGCTGCAGGGCGATGTCGGCTCCGGCAAGACCGTGGTCGCATTGCTCGCCGCCGCCGCCGTGATCGAAACCGGACGGCAGGCGGCGCTGATGGCGCCGACCGAAATCCTGGCGCGCCAGCATTTCAACACCATCGCCCCGCTCGCCGAGGCGTTGGGCATCCGCGCCGCGATCCTGACCGGGCGCGAACGCGGCAAGGACCGGAGCGAACTCATCGCCAGACTTGCGGCGGGCGATATCCACGTCCTGGTCGGCACCCATGCTCTGTTCCAGGACGACGTGGCGTTCCGCGATCTGGCCTTGGCGATCGTCGACGAGCAGCACCGGTTCGGCGTGCATCAGCGGCTTGCGCTGGTGAACAAGGGCGAAGCGGTCGACATGCTGGTCACCACCGCAACACCGATCCCCCGCACGCTGGTGCTGACCTATTTCGGTGACATGGACATTTCGGAATTGCGCGAGAAGCCGGCCGGTCGCCAGCCGATCGATACCCGCACCATTCCGCTCGACCGGCTGGCGGAGGTGACCGATGCTGTCGGCCGCGCGCTCACGGAGGGGCAGCGGGTCTACTGGGTCTGTCCGCTGGTGGAGGAATCGGAGAGCAGCGATCTCGCCGCCGCCGAAGACCGCTTCAAGACGTTGGGCAAGCGCTTCGGCAAGGCGGTCGATCTCGTACACGGCCAGATGCGCGGCTCGGAGAAGGACGAGGCCATGCGGCGCTTCTCCATCGGCGAGACGCAATTGCTGGTCTCGACTACGGTGATCGAGGTTGGCGTCGACGTGCCGGAGGCGACCGTGATGGTGATCGAGCACGCCGAACGCTTCGGCCTCGCGCAGCTTCATCAATTACGTGGCCGCATCGGCCGCGGCCATGGCAAGTCGACCTGCCTGCTCCTGTATCGCGCGCCGCTCGGCGAGACCGCCAAGGCGCGTCTTGCGATCATGCGCGAAACCGAGGACGGCTTCCGCATCGCCGAGGAGGACCTGAAACTGCGCGGTGAAGGCGATGTCCTCGGCACCAGACAAAGCGGCATGCCGGCCTTTCGCATCGCCTCGGCCGAGGTGCACGGGCATCTGCTGCCGGTCGCACGCGACGATGCGCGGCTGATCCTCAATCGCGATGCCGCGCTCGCAAGCGAGCGCGGCAAGGCATTGCGGGTGCTGCTCTATCTGTTCGAGCGCGACGACGCGATCCGGCTCATCGACGCGGGATGATCACTCGCCCAGCGGATTGGGTCCGAACCGATTGGGTCCCGACGTCCCGCGCGAAGCGAACCACACGATCAGCACGATCGTACCGATCAGCACGATGAAATGCAGCAGCTGCCACCAGCCGGAGCGATCGATGTCGTGCAACCGGCGCGCGCCGACCGCAAGACTGGGAATAAGGGTCGCAAGACTGAACAGCGAATTGATCGGCGACCAGCCCTCGGCGCCTAAGATCGCCGTATCGATTCCAGCCGTGATCAATCCCCCAACAAACGTGAACAACACCCAGTACCAGAAAGCCGAACGCTGGGCGCGCCCGTTGAAGTTCGCGTAGTTTTGAAATCCGGATGTAATTGCTTCAGTGAAGTTCATCGCCCCGTCTCCCCGTTGATGAAAACACGCACGCCCTACACGCTAGGCTCCTTCGCCTTGTCGTCGCGCGCGGTCTGCGCGATTCGCGCAGCGGCGGCCATGGCCGCGACTCCGTTTCCAGTGGCGCTTGCCGCACCAGGCTGGATCATGCCGGCCGACATGATCAGGGTCGCCGCCTGTTCGACGGGAATCTCAAGTTCGATGATATCCTTCCGCGGGACGTAGAAGTAGAAGCCGGTTGTCGGGTTGGGTGTGCAGGGCAGGAATACCGAGATATGGTCGTCGCCTCCCGGCAGGCGGCCGGCGACCTCCTCGCTCGGTGGCTGAGAGATGAAAACCAGCGACCACATTCCGGGCGCGGGAAATTCCACCAGTCCCACTTTCCGGAAGCTCGTTCCCGATTTCGAGAACAGCATCTGGAAGACCTGCTTCACCGTCTTGTAGATCGGACGCACGATGGGCATACGGTCGATCAGGTGATCGCCGAGCTGAACCAGCGTGCGGCCGACCAGGTTCGCGGTCAGGAATCCGAGCAGCGTCAGGGCGATCAGCGCGATGACCAGCCCGGAGCCCGGGATTTTCCACGGCAGGTAGGTCTCGGGCCGATACAATTCCGGGATCAGCGGACGTACGGCGTCGTCGACCCAGGTGACGAAAGCCGAGATCAGCCAGGCGGTGATCGCAAGCGGTCCGGCGACCACGAGCCCGGTCAGAAAATAGTTGCGCAGCCGCGCGCCGATGCCCTGCGGCGGCAGGTCGGTTTCTACAATGTCCGGAGGGGGTGGGCTCTGTTCGGTCATGCGGCTTCGCGGCGGCTCCAGCGGACCGCTTTATAGCCTGTTCGCCGGGATTTGCGACGGAACCGAGGCGGATTATTCGACCGTCACCGATTTCGCAAGGTTGCGCGGCTGGTCGATGTCGGTCCCGAGCGCCACTGCCGCATAATAGGCCAGCAGTTGCACCGGCAGCGCGTAGACCAGCGGCGTGACCGAGTTCGGCATATCCGGCAGGGTGATCGTTGTCACCCCCGGCATGGCCGCCTCGGCCGCCCCCCTCGCGTCGGTCAACAGGATGATCCGTCCGCCGCGGGCCGCCACCTCCTGCATGTTGGAGACGGTCTTTTCGAACACGCTGTCATACGGCGCGGTCACGATCACCGGCATGGTCTCGTCGATCAGCGCAATCGGTCCATGCTTGAGTTCGCCGGCCGCATAGCCTTCGGCGTGGATATAGGAGATTTCCTTCAGCTTGAGCGCGCCTTCGAGCGCCAGCGGATAGCTGGTGCCGCGCCCGAGATAGAGTACATCGCGGCTCTTGCTGAGATCGCGCGCCAGCAATTCGATTTCACCTTCGAGCTTCAACGTCTCGTTCATCTGCCGCGGCACCTCGATCAGCGCCCGCACCAGCTTGCGCTCTTCGCTCTCGCTGAGCACACCGCGCGCGCGCCCCGCTGCAATGGCAAGACACGCCAGAACCGCGAGCTGGCAGGTGAAGGCCTTGGTGGAGGCGACGCCGATTTCCGGCCCCGCCAGCGTCGGCATGATGACGCTGCTTTCGCGCGCGATGGTCGACGTCTGGACGTTGACGACCGCCAGCACCGACTGCCCTTGCTCCTTGGCGTAGCGCAGCGACGCGAGCGTGTCGGCGGTCTCGCCCGACTGCGACACGACGATGGTGAGATCGCCCTTGCGCAGCGGCGCTTCCCGGTAGCGGAATTCTGACGCGACATCGATTTCGACCGGCAGGCGCGCATAGCGTTCGAACCAGTATTTTGCCACCAGCCCGGCATAATACGCGGTGCCGCAGGCCGAGATCGACACCCGGTCGAGGGTCTTGAAGTCGAACGGCAATTTACCCGGAAGCGTGACGCATTCCTTCGCCATGTCGAGATAATGCGCGAGCGTGTGCGCGACCACTTCGGGCTGTTCGTGAATCTCCTTCGCCATGAAATGGCGATGGTTGCCCTTGTCGACCAGAAACGCCGAGCCGGTGGTCTTGATGACCGGCCGCGTCACCGGTTCGCCGGCCTCGTTGAAGATCTGCACGCTGCCGCGCCGGATCACGGCCCAGTCGCCTTCCTCGAGATAGGAAATGGTGTCGGTGAAGGGGGCCAGCGCGAGCGCATCGGAGCCCAGATACATCTCCTCCGCGCCATGTCCGACCGCCAGCGGCGATCCCTTGCGCGCCCCGATCATCAGATCGTCTTCGCCCGCGAAGATGAAGGCCAGGGCAAAGGCGCCGCGCAGCCGCGGAAGCGCCGCCCGCACCGCATCGACCGGCGACTTGCCCTTCTTCATTTCTTCCGTGACGAGATGCGCCACCACTTCGGTGTCGGTCTCGGTGCCGAAACGCGCGCCCTCTTTTTCGAGTTGCTCGCGCAGCTCGCGGAAATTCTCGATGATGCCGTTATGGACCACCGCGAGGCGCTCGGTGGCATGGGGATGGGCGTTGTTTTCGGTCGGCTTGCCGTGGGTCGCCCAGCGGGTATGGCCGATGCCGGCCAGGCCTGAGAGCGGTTCGCGGCTGAGCCGGTCCTGCAGATTGCGGAGCTTGCCTTCGGCGCGCCGGCGTTCGAGATGCCCGTTCTCGACCGTGGCGATGCCGGCCGAATCGTAGCCGCGATATTCCAGCCGCTTCAGGGCGTCGACGAGCTGGCCCGCGACCGGCTCACGCCCGAGAATTCCGACAATGCCGCACATACCGTGCCGATCCCCCGCCGAGATTTGAGTCTCGATACCCCGCCGCCGTTAGAACCGCATCCGCCTGACCGCGGAAATCACAATGCGTTTCGGCCTGTAACCGGGATCGAGCGCGGCGGGAAGACGCTCAACTGCCGCCCTTCTTGCCCGCCGCCTTCAGGCTGCGCAAGCGTGACGCCCAGCCTTCCTTAATGACCTGCCGGACCCGTCCGAGCGCAAGCGAATCCCGCGGCACCGACTCGGTAATGACCGAACCCGAACCGATATAGGCGCCGTCGCCGATGCTGACCGGCGCGACAAGAGAGGAATTCGAGCCGACAAAAGCGCCCTTGCCGACGTCGGTCCGGTGCTTTCCGGCGCCGTCGTAGTTACAAAAGATGGTGCCCGCACCGATATTGGCGCCCTCGCCCACGCGCGCGTCGCCGATATAGGCGAGGTGGTTGGCCTTGGCGCCGTCTGCGAACTCCGCCTGCTTCACCTCGACGAAATTGCCGATCTTCGCGCCCTTGCCGATGCGCGCACCGGGACGAAGGCGCGCGAACGGACCGATCAGGGCGCCCTCGCCGATATGGGCCTCGGTCAAATGCGAGAACGAATGAATCACCGCGTTCGCCTCCACCGTCACGCCGGGACCGAACACGACATAGGGCTCGATCGTCACATCGCGTCCGAGCACGGTGTCGGCCGACAGAAAGACGGTCTCGGGCGCGATCATCGTCACGCCGGCATCGAGCGCCGCCTGTCGTAGCCGCTGCTGCAACACCGCTTCGGTCTCGGCGAGCTGCGCCTTCGTGTTAATGCCTCTCACATCGTCCTCCTCGACTTCGACGGCGACCGCCCGAAGGCCCGCCTCATTCGCGAGCGCGACCGCGTCGGTCAGGTAGAATTCCTTTTTGGCATTGGCATTGCCGATGCGATCGAGCAGACCGAGCGCCTGTCGGCCATCGAGCGCCATCAGGCCACCATTGCACAGGCCGATTGCGCGTTCGGCCTCGCTCGCATCGTTGTGCTCGCGGATCGCGACGAGCTTGCCGCCCTGAACGATGAGACGGCCGTAGCCGGTTGGATCGGCCGGCGTGAATCCCGCAACCGCAACCGCCGCGCCGGCGGAGAGCGCGGCGCGAAGCTTCATCAGCGTTTCCGGCCGCACCAGAGGCGTATCGGCAAACACCACGAGGATGTCATCGAAGCCACGCTCCAGCGCGACCCGCGCCGCCAGAACCGCATGCGCGGTGCCAAGCCGCTCCAATTGACGTGCAATCGATGCATTTGGAGAGACTCGCGCAGCTTCCTTTGCCACCGCGTCATGGTCCGGCCCGACCACCACGACGCAATCGGCGGCGCCGGCACGAGCGACCGCGCGCAGCACATGCGCCAGCAGCGGCTCGTTCCCGATCGGGTGCAACACCTTGGGCAGCGACGATCGCATGCGCGTGCCCTCGCCCGCCGCAAGCACCACCGCCAGACATGTTCGTTCCGCCATCGCGATCCCCGTTTCAGGTCCGCGTCATAGCCCGGCGGGGTCTCGCGGAAAAGCCGCCGTCCCGGCGCGGCGCTCGTTCCGGGACCGGCGTCCGGCAAGGTTCCCACTGGGCAGGCGCCGCATGTTCTCACACCTGGGCCGGATTGTGCCGGGCAGCCAGGAACACTGGCGGGCCAGCAACGGCCGCTCCTGCTACAGTTTCTCCAAATGATTCGCAGCGAACCAAGACTGTCCGGCACCGTCCGTACGCCTGCGGCCCCCCCGGAGGCACGCGATGACACCGGATTTGGGCCGCTGTTTCACCTCAGCCTTTGGGGTGGAGCGGCAGCGGCCTGCCTGCTGCTGGTGGCGTTCGCCACACGGACCGAGTCCGGTCATGTTCGCATGCTGTCGGCCTATACCGCGTTGACCGGAGCGTCGGCAGAGGAGAAGCGGCAGGCTGCAGCGCGCCAGCGGGAGCTGGACGATGCCCGGCGTATGACCGCAATGATCCGTAACCTCACCGAGGACCGGGATCGGCTGCTGGCGCGCATGACCGTTCTCGAGCGCAATTACGAAGACGTAACCGGCTCGATCGGCAAACTCGCCAATGCCGCCAGCACTGCCAGGCCGCCCGAAGCGGAAGCCGCAGCCGTGGCCGCAGTTCCGAACGAGCCGGGCGCGATGCCGGTCGCCAGCGCTCCGGCTACCACGCCGGCACCAGCCCCGGCCGCGGCGCCAGTCCCAGCGCCTGCGCCTGCCCCCGCCGCGCTGGAGCAGCCGGGCGCGGTCTCGACCAAATCGCAATTCGGAATCGATATCGGAGGCGCACCGACACTCGCCGGGCTGCGGAGCGCGTGGGACCGCGCCAGCCGCAACCACGCCGTGCTGCTGGACGGCTTGCGGCCGCTGATCGCCGTGCGTGACGGCCGCGCCGGACAGGTCGAGTTGCGGCTGGTGGTCGGACCGATCGGCAACGCCGCCGCAGCCGCCAGACTTTGCGCGGCATTGGCCGGCGCGGGGCTGTCGTGCCAGCCGACCATGTTCGAGGGGCAGCGTCTGGCGTTGCGCTAGCTGCTGCGCACCAGGTTGTCCGGCAGCGGCCGGTTGGGCATAGTCTGGACATGACCGCCCGCACGCTCTTCGCCCCGACCGCGCGCCAGACCAGCTGGCTGATCGCGCTTGGCCTGATCTCGCTCGGCTATGCGCTTTATCTACGTTATCTCGCCATCGAGACGTCAAGCGTCGGACTCGCCTGTCAGGCCGGGTCCCAGACCTGGCTGTGCGCCACCCGCCAATTGGTGATGACCCTGTTCAATCATTCGGTGTTCGGCTGGGTCGCGCTGGGCGCCGCGATCGTCAACCTGTTGCGGCCGACGCTGCCGGTTTTCGCGCTTGGCCTGGCCGCCGCCGCGTTCGGCGTCGTTCTTTATAATGTCGGTCTGGCAGCGTTGGCGGCCGCCTTGCTGATCCTCAGTTTCGCGCGGCCGCTGCGAAGCGAAACCGAACAAGACTGAGCGCCAGGAGCAGCAGCAGCAGGCACAGCCAGACCGACTGCCAGTTCGCGACACTCTCGTTGAAGAAGATATAGACCGCCGACAATGCCAGCGTGGTCGCGGCCAGACGCTCGGCAAGCCCCTGCCCCGAGGCGCCGGTGCGGGACCAGAGCGTCAGCACCGCGACCGGAACGATCGACGCGGTCAGCGGCGCGAACGGAAAGTCCTTGTAGCGCGGGTCGAACACCAGCCCCAACGCGACCTGCACCGCCATCACCGTGGTCGCGACCGCCAGCAGGCCCGCCATCCATTCGGCCCCGGACAGGGCCGGCCCCTCGCGTCTTGCCAGGACGTCGGCAAAGGATGGCAACCGTCCGTCCCGCACCAGCACGAAGGCCAGAGCCAGCGGCGTCAGAGCAGCCAAGGCGAGCAGAGCCGCGGATCGCAGCCAGCCGCCGATCCCGAGGCTCTCATAGATCGCCAGTTCGGCCGCCAAGCCGATCATGGCGCCGCCGGCCAGTGCGATGGCCGCGACCGCGACCCAGCGCGACACCGACACATCCCGGCGCCTGCCCCACAGCGCCACACCAAAGACCAGCGCCGCGAATGCGACTCCGGCCGCGGCCTGCTGTCGCCAGAGCGGATGATTGGAGACCGGCTGGCCCCATCCGAATTTCGCCTGCCGGGTGGCGTCGTCCAGCAAGCCCCAATAGCCGCCGACCGTGCCTTCGAGCCTTCGCTTCCAGGGCTGGTCGAAGGCCTCGATCACGTTGACCCGGTAGCCCTTGCGGTTGGCGACGGCGAGAACTTCCTGCAGGACCAGCGCCTGGTTGACCAGCGATGGCAACGCCCCTTCCCGCATCCGGCCCGCGCTCGGCCAGCCGGTCTCGCCGATCAGGATCTCTTTGCCGGGAAAGGCCGCCGCCATCCGCTCGCGGATCGATTCGACGTGAGCAGCCGCAGCCGTGGCCGGGATCGGGAAGTCCTCCCAGTACGGGAGGATGTGGATGGTCACGAAATCGACGGCGGAAGCGAGGTCGCGGTTGCGCAGCCAGAACTCCCAGACATCGGCATAGGTGACGGGGACGCCGGTCCGGCTCTTCACCTCGCGCAGGAAGGCGGCGACGTTGTCGGCCGACAATTCACCCCGCAGCAGCACCTCGTTGCCGACCACCACCGACTGGATCACGTCCGGGAATTCCTTGGTCAGCCGGACGATGGTCTCCACCTGCTGGCGGTTCTTGTCGGCATGGCTGGACAGCCACAGACCCTGGATGACCTTCAGACCGACTCGCCGTGCGATCTCCGGCACCTGCTCGAGCCCATGCTCGATCGAATAGGTGCGGATACAGTCAGTGAGCGACTTGAGCCGCACCAGGTCGTCCTCGATCTGCGCGGCGGCAATGTAGGTATCCGCCCGCAGCGGCGACTGATTGCCGCGGAAGGGAGCGTAGGAGAGACATTGGAGTTTGTCTCCGGCGCCGCTCGCGCTCGGCATCGCGACCGGCCGGCCGAGCCACCACCATACCAGGGCGATAAGGATCGCCACCACGACAAGGAAAATCGCCGGAAGCAGCGGCCGGGTTAACGTGCGTTCATTCATCAGGAGTCGTCGTCCGTGCTCGCCCAGATCTCGGCCCGCCCTTTCGCACGAACACCGGTGCGCGCCAAATGTCACCGCGATGCGATGTCACGTGCATGCTGGACAAAAGCTGTGAAAGGCGGAAATCTCCTTCCATCGGTGCAAGGCCGCATTGCGGACGGAATCCGATGTAAACTGCAGCTCTTAACACCCACATTGCGCTAAACGCGCCAGAGTATTCAGCCATCATGCCCCGCCCCTTGACCGTCGCGCCAGCTCTCTGCCTTGCCCTGCTCCTCGGCGCCACGCCGGCCCTCGCCCAGAACGAACAGGCCGACAAGGCGAAGCAGCAAGCCGCCGAACAGGCCAAGAAAGACGCGCAACGGCTGAACGATCTCTCGGAAGTCTCAAAACAGATGACTGGCCCGGCCGGAAATCCGGAATGCGTCTGGGTCGGCCGCCGCGTGGTTCACCGCCTGTTTCAGGACGATCTCGATACGGCCTTCCGCCACATGGACCTGTATGATCGGTTCGGCTGTCCCGGCGGACATATCCAGGCGGCCTTCCGTTGCGTGGTGATGCAGGGACCGATCGTCGATGCCAAGGCGCAGGAAAACATCCTGAACCGCGTCCATTCATGCTGGGTTAATCCTGCATCGCCTCCTGCTCCTTCCGCTGCGGCGACAACGCCTCAGACAGGAACCACAACGCAGTAGCGGCGTTTAAGGTTGGCGAAACGGCGTCTACACGTCATCAATTCGCCATGCCGCGATGCGATTGAAAATCTGGCTCACCTGAGCTATTTGACTGTCGTAGCAGGTCGCTGTTCCAGGGGACGGGACAGCATCCTTCACCCAGCCCCGTTTGGTTTCGCGTTCTATGCGCCTGGTCGCGGTGGTCGTCGCGCTCGTAACCTGCGTGCATGCGGGTTTGTGGGCTTTATCCGAAAAGCGAGTCTCAGCGCCGGACATCGATGGCCCGCTGGCCAGCGTGTCCTACGGCAAGCATCCCGAGAAGACCGTCGGGATTTCCGAGATCCGCTCCGACCTTCAAAAGCTCGCGCCACACACCCGCGCGATCCGTACCTATTCCTCGACCAAGGGCCTGGAAATGGTCCCGCAGATCGCCGCCTCGTCGGGGCTGCGCGTCACTGCGGGCGCCTGGCTTGGTGGCAGCCTCGACGCCGCCGAATGGCAGGGCAAAGGCCCGGATGCGACGAACGGTCGCCGCTACCGGGAACGGATGGCCGAACGCGCGCGGAATACCGCCGAGCTGAATGCAGTCATTGACATCGCCCGCCGGAATTCGAACCTCGACGGCCTCGTGCTCGCCAACGAAGCGATCTATCGCGGCGAGACCATCATGTTCGACAACGAGACGTTGTCGCCGGAGGAAGTCGAACTGGCGCGTGCCGCGGCCCAGGTCTCCAAGGCCGAAGAAACCCGCGTCAAGGAACGCATCAATGTCGGCCGCCTGATCAAGGCAATCCGGGACGTCAAGCGTCAGGTGTCGGTCCCGGTCACGACCGGTGAAATCTGGAGCGTATGGCGCGACCATCCCGAACTGGTCGCCGCGGTCGATTACATCGCCGTCCACATCCTGCCCTATTGGGAAGGCGCACCAGACCAGTCCGCGGTCGATGCCGCGATCGGCGGCTACCACCAGCTCCGCCAGATGTATCCCGGCAAGCGCATCGTGATCGCCGAATTCGGCTGGCCGAGCGCCGGCTACAATTTCAAGCTCGCCCAGCCGGGCTATTTCGAGCAGGCGCACATCATCCGCGATTTCGTGGCGCGGGCCAACGCCATCGGCATCGACTACAACATCATTGAGGCGCTGGATCAGCCGTGGAAGATCTCCGAAGGCAGCGTCGGCGCCTATTGGGGTCTGTTCAACAGTGCCGGCGAGCAGAAATTTGCGTGGAGCGGCACGATCACCGATCCCGAATTCCGCAAGCTCGCGCTGCTCGCCCTGCTGCTGGGCGTGCTGTTCTCGCTGCCGCTCCTGGCCATGAGCGTCACCCTGACCGAGGCCGGCGTTCTGGCGGTCGCCGCCAATGTCGTCGGCGCCTGGTTTGCCGGCGTGTTCGCGTTCTGGAACGGTCACTATTTCGTCTGGGGCGAAGTGGTGGCGCTTGGCATTGGCGTCGTGCTGCTGGTGCCGCTGGTGCTGATCGCGATGACGCGCATCGAGGAAATCGCCGCCATCGCCTTCGGCCGCAAGCCGCGCCGTCTGCTTCAGGTCATGTCGCCACCGCTGGCGCCTGAGGCGCAGGCCGATACGCCGAAGGTGTCGATCCATATCCCGGCCTACAAGGAAGAGCCGGAGATGCTGAAAGCTACGCTCGATGCCGTGGCGGGGCTGAACTATCCGAATTTCGAATGCATCGTCATCATCAACAATACGCCGGAGCCCTATTACTGGGAGCCGGTCGAAGAGCATTGCAAGACGCTGGGCGAGCGCTTCATCTTTTTGCGCGAAGACAAGGTCGAAGGCTTCAAGGCCGGTGCGCTGCGCATTGCGCTTGAGCGCACCGCGCCGGATGCGGAGATCATCGGCATCATCGACGCCGACTACGTGGTGGCGCCGGGCTGGCTCTCGGATCTCGTCCCTGCTTTCGCCGATCCGAAGGTCGGTCTGGTTCAGGCCCCGCAGGAGCATCGCGACGGCGACCGCTCCATTATGCATTACGCCATGGCCGGCGAATATTCCGGCTTCTTCGACATCGGCATGGTCGAACGCAACGAGAAGAACGCGATCGTGGTGCATGGCACGATGTGCCTGATGCGCCGCGCGGCGCTGCATGCGGCCGGCAACTGGTCGAGCGACACCATCTGCGAGGATACCGATCTCGGGCTGACCATGCTCGAACTCGGCTGGACCACGCATTACACCAACCGCCGCTACGGCTTCGGCCTGCTGCCGGACACCTTCGGCGCCTACAAGAAGCAGCGCCATCGCTGGGCGTATGGCGGCTGCCAGATCGTCAAGAAGCATTGGCGGCGTTTCCTGCCCGGCGTCTCGAGCCTGAACCGCGAGCAGAAGCACGCGTTCCTGTTCGGCTGGCTGAGCTGGATGGGCGCCGAAGCGCTCGGCGTCGTCGTCGCGCTGGCCAACCTGCTCTGGGTGCCGGTCGTGGCCTTTGCCGAAATCGGCATTCCGGCCAAGGTTCTCACCATCCCGATCCTGGCGTCCTTCGCCGTCACCATCCTGCATTTCGCCGTGCTGTACCGTCTGCGCGTCGCAATCCCGAAGAAGCAGATGCTGGGTGCGGTATTTGCCGCGATGTCGTTGCAGCTGACGGTCGCGCACGCTGTTGTCGACGGCCTGGTCAAGGATCACCTGCCGTTCAAGCGCACCGCCAAGGGCAACCGCGCCCGCAAGCCGGTTCAGTTCGACGGCTTCTGGGAGCTGGTGCTCGGCTCGCTGCTGATCATCGGCGCCATCGTGCTGGTTGCGAACAATCCGCTGCACATCACCGAAATCTACCTGTTCGCCTTCGTGCTGGTGGTGCAGAGCCTGCCGTTCTTGTCCGGCGCGATGCTGGCTGCGATCGAGGGCCGGCGGATCAACGAATTCGCGTTCTGGAACGAGCTGCAGCCGCAGATGCTGGCGGCTCTGCGCCGGCGTCCCGCGGCAATTGCGGCGCAGGCGCCGGCGATCGCCAGCGCCATCGCCGAGGTACAGGCCGCAGGTCAGGGCGAGAAGCAGCCGGAGACGGTGCAGTAAGTCAGCCTGTTGGTCCCCGCAAAGCGGGGACCAAGGATCACATCCGCGCTTTCTGGATTTCCGCTTGCGGGAATGAACCGCGTTCGTGGCTCCGGCGCGCGGCTCCGTTATGCCGGCATCGCCTTCTCGACCAGTCGCACCCAATAGCTCGACCCGAGCGGGATGACGTCGTCGTTGAAGTCGTAGGCCGGATGGTGAAGCCCGGCGCTGTTCTCCCCGTTGCCGACGAAGATGAAGGCGCCCGGCCGCGCATTCAGCATGTAGGAGAAATCCTCCGCGCCCATCATCGGCGGCAGATCGTCGTTGACCCGATCGCCGCCGGCGATCTCGGAGGCGACCTGCGCCGCGAACGCGGTCTGTTCGGCATGGTTCACCGTCACCGGATAGCCGCGGTGATAGCGGATGCGCGCGGTCGCGCCGTGCAGCTTGGCGACGCCCTCGCAGATCTCCTTCACCCTTGTCTCGAGCTGGTCGCGCACCGCGTCGGTCAGGCTGCGGATGGTGCCGGCGAGCTTCGCCGTCTGCGGGATCACGTTGTTCGTCGTGCCCGCCTGGAACACGCAGATCGAGACCACGCCGGCTTCGAGAGGGTCGACATTGCGCGACACGATCGACTGCAGTTGGTTGACCATCTGCGCGCCGACCAGGATCGGATCGATGCCCAGATGCGGCCGCGCCGCATGCGCGCCCTTGCCCTCGATCTCGATCGACACATAGTCGGCCGCCGCCATCATCGGCCCGACCCGCATGCCGAACTGGCCGACCGGCATCCCGGGATAATTGTGCATGCCGTAGACCTCCTCGATCCCGAAGCGGTCCATCATGCCGTCCTTGACCATTTCCTTGCCGCCGCCGCCGCCCTCCTCGGCCGGCTGGAAGATCACCACCGCGGTGCCGGCGAAGTTGCGGGTCTCGGCGAGATACTTGGCGGCCCCGAGCAGCATCGCGGTGTGTCCGTCATGGCCGCAGGCATGCATCTTCCCCGGCACCGTCGACTTGTAGGGCAGCCCGGTTGCCTCCTCGATCGGTAGCGCGTCCATGTCGGCGCGCAGACCGATCACCCTGGCGCGGCCGCCGGCGGCCTCCTTGCGCCCCGTGATCACGCCGACGACGCCGGTGCGGCCGATCCCGGGCACCACCTCGTCGCAGCCGAAGGCCTTGAGCTTTTCGGCCACCGAGCCAGCGGTCCGGTGGACGTCGAACAGAAGTTCCGGATTGGCATGCAGATCCCGCCGCCAGGCCGTGATTTCGGGATGGAACTCGGCAATACGGTTCACGATCGGCATGGCGGCGGGCTCCGGTCCGAATGGCGGGATTTGGCGGCCAGTTAATCCTGCCGCCGCCTCAGGGGCAACCGCGGGATGGGGCGCGCGCAGGGCCTGCGGTGCGGGCCTCGATCCGCGCGGGTAAAACTCGGTTTTCCCTAGCCTCACGCCACGCATGAAAGCGCCTCGTTTTCCGAAGCCGCGCTCGGTGACAGTATTTCGAGGCCGCCTTGTCCGGCACCGGTTTATCCACCCCCGATGTCCGGGGGCAGTTTTTGATTGTCCCGCAGGGCAACACGGCTTATGTCTCGGCCCGCCGTTCGCGGCAGGCGCGCGGCCTGAACCGAAATCGCCGTACCGCCTTTCCGGCCTCCCTGCAGGGTGGCTCTGGGAGCCTGTAGCTCAGTCGGTAGAGCAACTGACTTTTAATCAGTAGGTCATGGGTTCGAATCCCATCGGGCTCACCACAATTTCGAGTTTCGCCACATGCTCAAATCCCGGGAACCGACCGCCCGGTTGTCCCAGGCACCGATTTCCCCTAGATCGGTGGGAGCGATGTCCGCGAACGCCCCGGCCAAGAAGACACCACCATGACCGACCCGCTGTCCCTCGATGAACTCGACCGCCGCATCGCCATCGTCCGCGAGAATATCCGGCAGTTGATCGAGCAGGCCGCGGCGCGATCGGGCGCAGCCGACGAGGCGCTGGCCTCGGACCGGATCGCGCAGCAGAGCGAGGAGCTCGAGCGCCTGACCAAGGAGCGCGACGCACTGCTGGCGGCGCAGGGCAAGGCCTGACGCTGCTGGATTGCCCCTCGCCCGCTTGGCCTGACAGAAGCGATTTCGACGTCCAGAAGCGAGCAACCGCCGCTCGTCGCAATGCGAGGGTTGCATCCAGGGTGCGCACCTTGCCCGGATCAAGGCCGGATGAAGCCATCTGACCGGCGCCTGCTTGCGGTCCTTTGACTTTAACTTTCGCCAAACACGCGACCGGAAACGGATGCATCGGTAACGATCGAGTCCGTAGCGTCTCACCGGAGGCCATCGCCGTCCGGCCGGTCTCGTGGTAATCTCAGTGCGTGAAGTCCGTACCGGCCCTTAACACCATGGAGGGTGGAATGCTGGCGGATCGTTTCGAGCGGCTCAGCACGCCGACCAAGATCGTCATTTCGTCAGGCATCGTTGCGCTGTGCATCTGGACCGTGTGGTCCAGCGTGAACTTCGCCGCGATGTAGGATCAGGCGCGCTTCGCGCCGGACTGGGACGAGACGCGCGCTTCACCCCGCGTCAGCGCTGAAGATGTGCGCCGGCGATAATGCGGACAATGTTGCCCAGGCTCCGCATGAGATGCGCTCGGGACAGATACACTCAGCACAGATGCGCCCGGGACAGCGCGCGCAGCCTCACAGTTTCAGCCAATAGGCATTCGCGGCCATGTCGAAGCTGTCCTTTGAGACAAAGCCCGCCTGCGCGTCCTTCTCCGCTTTCGTCAGCGCGAACAGCGCGGAGCCGGCGGAGACGCAGCCATGCCGGGTCAGCGCCTGCTTCCTGCCGCTGACCGACTGAAGCTGCACCACCCAATGCGCGCGCTGGTCGCTGTCGGTGCGCTTCAGCTTGTGGATCTCGAAGATGACGATGGGAGCGTCCGGAACGCGGCCATCGATCTGCGAGAGGGTCACGATGCCCTCCCCGGCCTTGTCGATATCGCAACTGCCCTCAAGTCCGAGGGAGTTGTAGCGCTTCAGCGCCCGTTCGACGTGGCCCAGTTCGTTTGCGGTCCAAGGCAGATAATCCGGCACGTGCCCCTCTCATCCCGGCTTTTTATGTTCGGCCGACGCACCGACGTCCCGATGCTGCGGCGCAACCTGAATGGCGTGCACGTCTTTCTCCTGTCATCTCAGCGCCGGACCAATCGCAATCGATTCTGATTGTCGCGAAATCGCGCGATCATAATCCAATTCGCGTCGCGAAACCGCCACGAACGCACGATACACGCTAGCCTCTGGAGGAGGGGTAACACGAGAGGAGGACCGTCATGCTGCACACATCCGGCGATCCGGCCCGTATCGCATACCCTGTTTTTCGCCGGCCGGCCTGCCCATCTTGCGGCAATATGCTTTTTGCCGCCGCTGCTACGGAATTTCTGGGACAGGGCAGGATCGCCAATGTCTGGTCCTGCGATCGTTGCGAATATGAATTTCGCACCGCGCTTGCGGTCCCCAGTGAGAGCTGACAACGGGCCGACCCACCTTTAAAAGGATTTCGGGGCTCACCTCAGCGGTGAGCCCTTTTTCATTGCTGCGATGACAGCGCAGCGTCGCTTGAAGCCGGCATTCAAGCCCGAATTTCACGCTTTGGCGCCGACCGGCTCAATACCCGTAAAGTTTCGCCGGATTGTCCACGAGCAGTGCCTTCTGCTGCGCCGGATCGGGCGCGATCTTCGGCAGCAGGTCGACCAGGTCGGCCTCGTCGGCCTCGTGGGTGGAATTGGGATGCGGAAAATCCGTACCCCACAGCACGCGGCTGGGGCTCGCCTCCACGATCTTCCGCGCGATCGGGATCGCCTTGTCGTAAGGCGGCATGTCGATCCGCTCCGAGCCCGAGACCTTGATCCAGCAGCGATCGAGCTTAGCCAGATCGAGCAAGGCTTCGAGCGGCTTCTGGTCGACGCCATCCTTGGCCGGCACCCGGCCCATATGGTCGATCACGAACGGCAAGGTCAGGCCGCGCATCATGTCCGACAGCGGAATGATGTCGGGCGCATCGACATGCAGCACCACGTGCCAGCCGAGCGGCTTGATGCGGCGCAGGATGTTGGAAAACACCGTCATGTCCGGCGAGCCGCCGAGATGCTTGACGAAGTTGAAGCGCGCGCCGCGCACACCGGCGCGATGCATGACGGGGATGTCGGTGCCGGGCGTATTCCCGTCGAGAATGGCGACGCCGCGATAATGCTCCGGCCGCCATGCCAGCGCATCCAGCATGGCCCGGTTGTCGCTGCCGTGACAACTCGCCTGCACGATCACCGCACGGCTGATGCCGAGATGATCGTGCAGCGCTTTGAGCATTTCCTTCGGCGCGTCGTCCGGCGTGTAGCGGCGGTTCGGCGCATACGGAAACACATTGCCTGGTCCGAAGACATGGCAGTGCGCGTCGCACGCATCCGGCGGAAGCTGAAAGGACGGCTTCCGCCGTGTCGCAAAGTCGATCGCAGTCATCAACGCTTCTCGATCCCGGCCTTCTGAATCACGTCCGACCACTTCACGATGTCTTCCTTCAGGCGGTCCTGGATCTCCTGCGGGGTCGAGCCGCGCGCGTCAATGCCGAGCTCGAGCGCCCTCTTCTTGACCTCGGGATCGGCCAGCACTTCATTCAACGCCTTGTTCAGGGTGGCGATGACGTCTGGCGGCGTACCGGCCGGGGCAAAGATCGCGTTCCAGGACGTCACCTCCCATTTCGGCTCGCCCGCCTCCTTCGCGGTCGGGGCATCGGGCAGATACGCGCCGCGCTGCGTGCCCGAAATCGCGACCGGGATGAATTTCTTCGCGTCAAGGCTGCCGCGCAACGCGGCGTAAAACTCGGTCGCCATCTGGATGTCGTTGCGCTCAAGCCCCACCAGAACGTCGCCCGAGGTCTTGAACGGCACGATCACGGCATTGATGCCGGCCACCGACTTGAACAACTCGGCGCCGAGATTCTGGCTCGATCCGGCGGCGATGGTGCCGATATTGAGTTGGCCCGGCTTGTCCTTCGCGGCCTTCACGAAATCGCCGAGCGTCTTGTAGGGACCGTTGGCATTGGTCACGAGGATCAGGTCGAAATAGCCCATGGCCGAAACCGGCGCGAAATCCTTCACCGGATCGAAGGGCAGCGCCTTGAACAGGCCGACGCTGACCGCAGTGCCGTTGCTGAGCACCGCGAGCGTATAGCCGTCGGCTGGTGCGCTCAGTACAGCGCGGGCCGCGGTGATGCCGCCCGCGCCCGGATTGTTCTCGACCACGAAACGCTGGCCAAGCTTCTCGCCGAGCTTCTCGGCCACGAGCCGCGTGGTGATGTCGGCAACGCCGCCGGCGCCGAATGGCAGGACGATCTTGACCGGCTTGTCCGGATATTTGCTCTGGGCATAAGCAGGCAACGGGGCAAGCAGCATTGCAGCAAGCCCGGCGACAACAAGGCCCGCCGTGCGGATAGAGCGCGCGGGATTGTTTCTGTTACACATGGCATAGTCCTCCCAATCAGGCGCCAAGAAGCAGACTTTGCGCCGCGAGGGCAAGTCCGAAAAGCTGCCCCGGCATTCCCGGCGGTTCAGATTTCCCGGCCGAGCTTGCGGTCCAGCGAATAGGGACCGCCCCCCCGCAACAGCATCGCGAGAAAGATGAGGCCCCAGAACAACGGATATTCGTATCCGCGGTTGACCCACGAATAGCCGTTCGGCATCTGCACGAAAATGATGACGATGAATTCGACCACCAGAAGCGCGGCCACCGCGCGCGTAAAGAGGCCCAGCATGATAAGCACGGCTCCGACCGTTTCGAGCAGCACGACCACATAGGCCCAGAACAGCGCCGGCTCGATCCCCCGCTTGGCGAGACTATTGGCCGCGAAGACATGCACGCCCGCCATGACCTTGGGCCAACCATGCGTGAAAAGAATCGCACCAGCGGTGACGCGAATGAGCGGCCAGTACAATTCTGCAAAGCTTTCGTAGAACCCGCGCAATGCCGGAACCATAGGTTTCGGATCGCTGCCCTTGTCCGCGTAGGTCATGGTCTCCCCCCGTTGAATTTTCTGTCAGTGAAGCGTTTCAGGCCGATGCGCCACACGCGTCGCCCATCACCACGTCGCTATTTCCATTTCAACCGCGCAAGGATCGCACGTCCCATCACCCAATCCTTGTCGTCCTCGGAGAGGAATTTCAGCTCCTGCAGGAAATGTGCGATGCGTTCCTGATACGAGGCCTTGGCAAAGCCTTGGGTCACATCCGACCCCCAGTAACTGCGCTGCGGTCCATATGCGTCGAAGAGCCGCTGAATATGCCCGTGCATATCCTTGAACGGATAAGACTCCGTCGAATAGGCCGGCGCCGCTGAGAGCTTTACCGACACGTTCGGATATTTGGCCAGAGCCGCCGCCGCTTCGACCGCTTCCGGAACCTTCTTTTGCGCGACCACCTGCGACGAGATGCCCATATGATCGATGATCAGCGTCAGCTTGGGGTGCCGCTCGGCGATCGTTCCGAATAACGGTAGCGTGCCGGCGGTCAGAAACATGATCGGCACGCCCGCCCTCTCCGCGGCCGGCCAGAGCCAGTCCGTCGACCCGTCGGTCAGCATCCCGGCTGCCGGACCCAGAAATGTGAGCCTGATGCCGAGCATCCCCGGCTGCGCCCTCCAGCGCGCAAGATCGTCCGGCGACTGCGGTGTCTTGAGCGGCAGCCGGCCCATGACGCCAAGTCTTTGCGGATATCGCTTGGCGGCTTCCAGCGCATAGTCGAGGCGGTCTCCGACCCAGCTCGGCGGGACGATCACCGCACGGTCGACACCTGCCTCGTCCATCGCAGCGATCAGCTTTTCGATGGTGAATGGCTCCGGCATTTGCGCCGTCGAACCCGGAACCCACGGATGTTCGGGTGTATTGCCTTGCCAAATGTGAACCTGGGAATCGACGATCATTCGCTTCTGCTGCGGTCGTGCGACCTGCGCTGAAACTGCCGTCGTCTGCGCCGAAGCCAAGACAGCACCGGCGCCCAACGCGCCATTCAAAAACAAGCGCCTTGAAAGCATCACGTCCTCCCTTCGGGTCCGTTGAACCGGACTTCAGACTGCAGGATAGGGACGCTTCCCCATTTTAAAAATTTATAGTATCAATCACCTTCATTCATGGGGTGAATGTTTTTGAACCTCAACAACCTCGATTTCAACCTGTTACGGGTGCTCGATACGCTTATCACCGAGCGCAACGTCACACGCTCGGCGGACATCCTGCGCCGCTCGCAGCCCGCGATCAGCAATGCGTTGCGCAGGCTGCGGACCGTGCTTGGCGACGACCTTCTGGTCCGCGGTCCCAAGGGCGGCCTAGTGCTGACGCCTCGCGCCGAGGCAATTCGGCAGCCGCTGCGCGAGGCCATCGAAACCATCGGACGATGCCTCGGCGACGATCAAACCTTTGACCCTGCTTTCGCAACCGGAACATTCCGCCTGTCTGTGCCGGACCGGCTTAGTCTGGCCATCGTACCTGCATTGTTTGATCGGATGCGGCAGAATGCGCCGAGCATGTCGCTTCATGTCGTGACCGCCGACCGCAAAGCCGCACTGGCGCTGTTAGACGACGACCAGACCGACCTCGCGCTGGCGTGGTACGATGAAAAGCCGCCTCACCTGAAAACGGAGCGGTTGCACGAAGAGAGCCTGTTCTGCGTGTTCCGCCGCGAGCATCCGCTGGCAAGAGCGCGCAAACAGTTCAACATAGATTCAGTGTTGAGCTATCCACATCTGATTGTCAGCGCGACAGGCGCGCGTACCGCAATCTTCGACGAACTGCTATCGCGCTTCAACCTTCGTCGCGAGCCGCTGGTCTCTGTAACGAACTTCACGGCGGTGCCTGAACTCCTGTCCCGAAGCGACATGATCGGCGTCTTCACCGAGCTAGCGTCGAGTGCGTTCGAACGGTCGTTTGGATTGGTCAAGCGGCCGGTGCCGCTTGATGTCGGCGCGATCACCACGAGCATGGTTTGGCACATCAGAAACGAGCGCGACTCCAAGCATGCCTGGTTTCGACGGCAGATCGGGGAAATCTACCGCAAACTTTGAGCGGCTGAGAGCGAACGAACGGCGCGACCTCTTTAACGTGGCGGGATATCGCCTGCGGCCCAGCCGCGCTTCACCCGCTCCCGATACGCGCCGAAAGTCCTGGCCGCGATCGCCTCGCGCGCGCCACGCATCAGCGTCTGGTAATAAGCCAGATTGACCTGGGTCAGCAGCATCGCGCCGAGTGTCTCGTTGGCCTTGATCAGATGATGCAGATAGGCGCGCGAATAGGTCCGCGTCGCGATGTCGGAGCTCCGCTCGTCCAGCGGACGCGGATCGTCGGCATGCCGCGCATTCTTGAGATTGACCGGCCCGTGCCGGGTGAAGGCGAGCCCGTGGCGGCCGTTCCTGGTCGGCATCACGCAATCGAACATGTCGATGCCGCGCCAGACCGCCTCGATCAGATCGTCGGGGGTGCCGACACCCATGAGGTAGCGCGGCCGGTCGGCCGGCAATTCCGGTGCGACGATGTCGATCATCGACAGCATCACCGCCTGCGGCTCGCCGACCGCGAGCCCGCCGATGGCATAGCCCTGGAAATCCATGCCGACCAGTGCACGCGTGCTTTCGACCCGAAGGTCCGGATCGTCGCCGCCCTGCACGATCCCGAACAGCGCGTAACCCGGTTTCGCCCCTTCGAATGCGCGCTTCGATCGCTCTGCCCAGCGCAGCGACAATTGCATCGCGCGATCGATCTCCTCGCGCTTCGCCGGCAACCGCAGGCATTCGTCGAGCTGCATCGAGATATCGGAGCCGAGCAGCCGCTGGATCTCGACCGCGCGCTCGGGCGAGAGTTCGTACATCGACCCGTCGAGATGCGAACGGAAGGTCACCGCTTTCTCGTCGAGTTTGCGAAGCTGTGACAGCGACATCACCTGGAAGCCGCCGGAATCGGTGAGGATCGGCTTGTGCCAGTTCATGAACGAGTGCAGGCCGCCCAGGGCCGCCACCCGTTCCGCGCCCGGCCGCAGCATCAGATGGTAGGTATTCGCAAGCAGGATATCCGCGCCGGTTCGCGCGACATCGTCGGTCGTGACCGCTTTCACCGTCGCCTGGGTGCCGACCGGCATGAAGGCTGGCGTCGCGATCCGGCCATGCGCGGTCTCGACCTCGCCGGCGCGTGCTGCGCCGTCGGTGGCGATCAGGTGGAAGGAAAACGGCTTGGTCATTGGGCGCGGTGTAACAGGCAGGCGTCGCCATAGGAATAGAAGCGATAGCCTGTCGCAATGGCATGGGCATAGGCCCGCTGCATGGTGTCGAGACCCGAGAACGCGGAGACCAGCATGAACAGGGTCGAGCGCGGCAGGTGGAAATTGGTCATCAGCAGGTCTGTCGCGCGGAAACGATAGCCCGGCGTGATGAAGATATCGGTGTCGCCGCGAAACGTCCGCACCCTGCCCGCCTCGTCGGCGGCGCTTTCGAGAAGCCGCAAAGCCGTGGTCCCGACCGGCACCAGCCGGCCGCCCCGTGCCCGCGCCTCGTTCAGCGCCGCCGCCGTCGCCTCGTCGATCTCGCCCCATTCGGCATGCATTTTGTGCGTAGCGGTGTCCTCCGCCTTGACCGGCAGGAAGGTGCCGGCGCCGACATGCAGCGTCACCCGGTGCAGCGCGATGCCGGCCGCCTGCAGCCGCGTTACAAGATCCGGCGTGAAGTGCAGCGCCGCGGTCGGCGCCGCCACCGAGCCTTCTTCGTCCGCGAACATGGTCTGATAATCGGTCGCATCGCGCTCGTCGGCTGCGCGCTTGCCGGCGATATAGGGCGGCAACGGCAGCGCGCCGCGCTCGGCGATCGCCTGGTCCAGCACCGCGCCATGAAATACAAAGGCCAAAGTCACCTCGCCGCTCTCGCCCTTGTGCTCGACCGTGGCGTCGAGCTGGCCGAGAAAGCAGACCTTGCCCTCATCCCCAAAACGCACGGTGTCACCCGTTTGCAGCCGCTTGGCCGGTCTGACAAAGGCCAGCCAGCGCGAGCCGTCGAGCCGCTTGTGCAGCATTGCCTCGATCTTGGGTTCCTCGCCGCGGCCGATGCGGCGGCCGAACAGCCGTGCCGGGATAACCTTGGTGTCGTTAACGACCAGCGCATCGCCCGCGCGCAGAAGCTCCGGCAGGTCGCGCACGATCCGGTCTTGCGTCTCCGGCGTTTCGCCCGGACGTACCACCATCAGCCGCGCGGCATCGCGCGGTGACGCCGGCCGCAGCGCAATGCGGTCCGCCGGCAGCTCGAAATCGAAGAGCGAGGTGAGCATGGTTCTTCTCCCTCTCCCCGCTTGCGGGGAGAGGGTCGGGGTGAGGGGCATGTCAGGGATGCGGAGAAAAGCCCCTCACCCGGCTCGCTACCGCTCGCCACCCTCTCCCCGCTTAGCGGGGCGAGGGTTTAAGCATCCGCAGCGATGGTCGCCTTCACGATCTTGTCCGGGTTCTGGACCGGCTCGCCGCGCTTGATCTTGTCGACATTCTCCATGCCGGAGATCACCTTGCCCCAGGCGGTGTATTGCCGGTCGAGGAAAGTCGCGTCGTCGAAGACGATGAAGAACTGGCTGTCGCCGGAATCCGGATTCTGCGCGCGCGCCATCGACACCACGCCGCGGACATGCGGCTCGGCATTGAATTCCGCCTTAAGCTTCTTGCCGGAGCCGCCGGTGCCGGTGCCCTGCGGGCAGCCGGTCTGCGCCATGAAGCCGTCGATCACGCGATGAAAGACGATGCCGTCATAGAAGCCCTCGCGGACCAGCTCCTTGATGCGCGCCACATGGTTGGGCGCAAGGTCGGGACGCATCTCGATGACGACGTCGCCCTTGGTGGTCTCGAGCTTCAATGTGTTTTCCGGATCGGCCATATAGTCCTCCTGTTATTTCTTGTCCGCCTGCACAAAGGCGCGGGTGATGCGGTCGGGGTCGGCCACCGGCTCGCCCTTCTTGAGCTTGTCGACATTGTCCATGCCCGACACCACTTCGCCGATGACGGTGTATTGGCCGTTAAGATGTGGCGCATCGGCATAGGTGATGAAGAACTGGCAATTTGCGGAATTGGGATCGCTGGCGCGCGCCATGCCGACAATGCCGCGCCGGAACGGCACCTGCGAGAACTCGGCCTTGATGTTCGGATATTTCGACTTGCCGCGTCCGTCGCCGCGGTCGCCGTCGCCGGTCTGCGCCATGAAGCCAGGAATGACGCGGTGGAACGGCGCGTTGTTGTAGAAGCCGTCGCGTGCGAGCTGCTTGATCCGATCGGCGTGTCCCGGCGCGATGTCGTTGCGCAGCCGGATCACCACCGGGCCCTTGGTGGTTTCGAGCACCAGCGTGTTCTGCGGATCGGACTGGGCCAGCGCCGAAGTGACGTGCGCGGGCACGGCGACAACGAACGCAGCCAGCAGCATGGCAAGAATGCGGATCATGAAGGCTCCCTGAGCGTCAGGCGTTAGGACTTGAATTTGGCCTTGAGGCGGGTGGCGACCGAAACGGGCACGAAATGCGAAATATCGCCGCCCATTTTTCCGATCTGGCGCACGAGTGTGGCCGTGATCGGGCGCACCATCGGCGACGCCGGCAGGAACACGGTCTGCACCTCCGGCACCATGGCGCCGTTCATGCCGGCCATCTGCATTTCGTAGTCGAGGTCGGTGCCGTCGCGCAGGCCCCGGATCAGCAAAGTCGCGCCTTCGCGCTGCGCCGCACGGACCACGAGATCGTCAAAGGTGAGATAGCCGATTTCGCAGCCAGTCTCGCGCGCCACCGGGCGGCAGACCTCCTCCAGCATTTCCATGCGCTCCTGGGGAGTGAATACCGGGGTCTTGCCGGGGTGCACGCCGATCGCCAGCACCAGCCGGTCGGCAAGCCTGGCCGCCTGCCGGACGATGTCGAGATGGCCGTTGGTGACCGGGTCGAAAGAACCCGCATAGAGCGCAATTCGCGGCATGACGCCCGTCTAGCCCGGGGTCGGGCTTCCCGCAAGGGTTAGACAACGCCGCGGCGCCCCTGCCGTTCCGGGTTTGTCACTATTTCGCGAGCGCTGAACCAAAGGCCGGCTCAAGCGTCATAGGTCCACAGGGATGTTTGAGCGAACGGAGGGACCACAGGATGATCAAGGCCGTGTCTGCGATGGCGAGTGTCGCCGTATTTGCGGCGGCGGTGATGACCATCCCGGGGCTCGTGAATGCGAGTGCCCCGTTCGCCGGACAGAAGGGCGATATCGCCGATCTGACCGATTGCGAATTGCGAAGCTGGCCCTATTACGCCCGCGCCTGCGTGCGCGACGAGACCCTGAATGCCGGTGGCCGGGCCATCAAGGTTCGGATCGTGGCCCCGGACCGCATTCCGGACTGGGAATTGAAGGCCGCTTCCGGTCTGCAACGTACCTATCCGGCCGCGGAAAAGCCGGACGCTGCGACCCAGACCACGGCCGCACGCACGGCGATTGCCCCGTCAGGCTGGATGATGCCCTATACAGAGGCCAAGCTGCATCTGGACGCCGGCGATTTCATCCGCCGCACGGTCCGCTGATATTCATTGAGCTCAATAAACTCTGATAGTCTCCGGTCTGCCGGAGGTTGTCATGCGCCTGCTACTAGCCGTCATCGTCGCGGCGTCGATCTGTATGCCCGCAGCCGCGCAGGTCGCACCGTCGCCCGAGACCATCGCCGCCTATCGCGGCCTTCACGCCGCAGCAGCGAAGGGCGACGTTGCCGCCATCGAGCGCGCCGTCCGCGACGGTGCCGCGCTCGACGCCGTCGATCCGCAGCAGCGAACGCCGCTGCATGTGGCCATCTTCATGAAGCAACATGAGGCCGCGCGTGCCCTGCTCCGTCTCGGCGCCGATCCTAACCGGCTCGAATTCGGGCGTTACGACATCATCACCATCGCGGCGGTCGCAAACGATCTGCCCGGCCTCAAGATCGCGCTTGAAGGCGGCGGCAACCCGCGCGCCATCACCTCGGTCTATGACGGCACCGCGCTTATCGCCGCCGCCCATCTCGGTCATGCGGAGGTCGTGCGCATGCTGATCGCCGCCGGCGCGCCGCTCGACCATGTCAACAACCTGGGCTGGACGGCGCTGATGGAATCCGTCGTGCTCGGCGACGGCGGAAAGGCTCACAACGACACCCTCGCGGCACTGGTGAAGGCGGGCGCCAACCTCGACATTGCCGACCGCGACGGCGTCACGCCGCTTTCGCATGCGCGCCGCCGCGGGTTTACGGCAATGACCGAGATCCTGGGGCGGGCCGGAGCCCGCTAGTCAGGCTTCGCCTCAGCTCAGAAACGGCAGTTGGACGAACAGGAAGAAGCCGTTGAGCGTCAGCATCGCACCAATGATGCCCAGCGCACCGCCGACGAAGCTGAGCCACACCAAATCGGCGACGATCGCGACCGAGATCAGCACGATCGCGATCTGCAGCAGAGCCTCGGCGTAATCGAAATAGGGGTCCTGCTTCAGCGCGTGATCGCGCAGGGCTTCGTGTTCCTTGGCGCGGGCGATCAGCTCCTTCTTGCCCTCGCGGGTGTCCGGCTCTGAATCGTAGCGAGCGACAGTCTTGCGATAGGCATCGGCCTTGGCTTTCAGGGCCGCCTGTGCCTCCGGCGACAGCGCCGGATCGTTCTGTGCGAGCCGCAATTCAAGCTGATCCGCGGCAAGCGCGAACGAGGTCTGGCGCATGTTCTTGGCTTGGAAAAAATTCCAGTAATTGGACGCCAGCACGTTGTTGTTGACGGCTTCCTTGCCGGCATTCGACCCGCCCAGCCCGGTGATCGCGAGGATCATCGCCAGGATCGCGATCGTCACGGCGGCCCGCTGCTTGAAGCGGTCATGCGTTTTGTCCTGATCCATCATTTCGGCAGCTTCGTCGGCCTTCATGGCACCCACCCTCATTGCCGCGGCGCAGGATGCACCACGGACGTGACAGACTTTTTTCAATTGAGATTTCGGTCGGGCTCGCGCGCCCGGTTGCGACCCGCTGGACCGTTACGACCCGTTCGAGACGTCTTCGCCTTCTTCGGATAGCCGCTCAACCGACACGACGCGTTCGTCATCCGCGGTGTCGAATACGATCACACCCTGCGAGGAGCGGCTGACAATGCGGATGCCGGCAACGCGGGTGCGGATCAACTGACCGCGATCGGTGACCAGCATGAGCTGGTCGGATTCCTCGACCGGGAAGGATGCGACCAGCTTGCCGGTCTTCTTGCGGATGGTCTTCGCGCCCTTCTTGCCTTCCAGGATGCCCATCGCGACGATGCCTTTGCCGCCGCGATTGGTGATCCGGTATTCGTAGGACGACGTGCGTTTGCCCATGCCCTTCTCGGTCACGGTCAGCACGAACTGCTCCAGCGCCGACATCTCGACATAGCGCTTCTCGCCAAGCTCGATGGTATCGGCCGCCGTCTCCTCGGCCTCCGCATCCTCGTCGACCTCGCCGCCATCCAGGTCGTCGCCGCGCCGCACTGCATTGGCGCGCTTCAGATAGGCGGCACGCTCCTCGGCGCTGGCATCGACATGGCGCAGGATCGACATCGAGATGATGCGATCGCCCTCCTCCATCGAGATGCCGCGCACGCCCATCGACGAGCGGCCTGCAAACACGCGCACGTCCGGCACCGCGAAGCGGATGCACTGGCCGTTCGCAGCGGTGAGAAGCACGTCGTCGGCTTCGGTGCAGATCTGCACGTCGACGATACCCTCACCGTCGGTGAGCTTCATCGCGATGATGCCGGACGGCCGGACATCGGAGAAATCCGACAGCTTGTTGCGGCGCACCGAGCCCTTGGTGGTCGCGAACATCACATCGAGCTTGTCCCAGGTGGTCTCGTCCTCGGGCAGCGGCATGATGGTGGTGATGCGCTCGCCCTGCGCCAGCGGCAGGATGTTGATCATCGCCTTGCCGCGGGCCTGCGGCGCCGCCACCGGCAGCTTCCAGACCTTGAGCTTGTAGACCTTGCCGAGCGAGGAGAAATACAGGACCGGCGCATGGGTGGAGGCCACGAACAGGCGCGCGACAAAATCCTCGTCGCGGGTCTGCATGCCGGCACGGCCCTTGCCGCCGCGGCGCTGCGCCCGGTAGGTCGAAAGCGGCACGCGCTTGATGTAGCCCTGATGCGAGACCGTGACGACCATGTCCTCGCGATGGATCAGGTCTTCTTCGACCACCTCGTCCATCTGCTCGACGATTTCGGTGCGGCGCGGGGTGGCGAAATCCGCCTTCACCTTGGCGAGCTCGTCCTTGACGATCGCCTGGATGCGCGCGCGGGACCGCAGGATCTCGAGATAGTCGCTGATTTCGGCCGCGAGCTTGTCGAGTTCGGCCTGGATTTCCTCGACGCCGAGCGCCGTCAGCCGCTGCAGGCGCAGATCGAGGATCGCGCGCGCCTGGGTGTCGGACAGCTTGTAGGTGCCGTCTTCATTGATGCGATGACGCGGATCGTCGATCAGCAGGATCATCGCCTCGACCGCCTTGGCCGGCCAGTTGCGCGCGATCAGCGCCTCGCGCGCTTCGTTGGCGTCCTTGGAGGCGCGGATCAGCCGGATGATCTCGTCGATATTGGCGACTGCGATGGCGAGGCCGACCAACACATGGGCGCGGTCACGCGCCTTGTTGAGCAGGAACTTGGTGCGCCGCGACACCACTTCTTCGCGGAAGGCCAGGAAGGATGCGAGCAGGTCCTTCAGGTTCATCACCTGCGGACGGCCGCCTTCCAGAGCCACCATGTTGCAGCCGAACGAGGTCTGCAGCGGCGTGTAGCGGTAGATCTGGTTCAGCACGACTTCAGGGATGGCCTCGCGCTTCAGCTCGATCACCACGCGATAGCCTTCGCGGCTCGACTCGTCGCGCAGGTCGGCGACGCCCTCGATCTTCTTCTCGCGCACCAGTTCGGCGATGCGCTCGACCATGGTCGCCTTGTTCACCTGATACGGGATCTCGGTGACGACGATCGCCTCGCGCTCCTTGCGGATGGTTTCGATCTCGACCTTGCCGCGCATCATGATCGAGCCGCGGCCGGTATGGTAGGCGTTGCGGATGCCGCCGCGGCCGAGAATGACGCCGCCGGTCGGGAAATCCGGTCCCGGCACGATCGTGTTGAGATCGTCGATCGAGATCGCCGGATCGTCGATCATCGCCACGCAGGCGTCGATCAGTTCGCCGAGATTGTGCGGCGGAATGTTGGTCGCCATGCCGACGGCGATGCCGCCGGCGCCGTTGGCCAGCAAATTCGGGAAGCGTGCCGGAAGAACGACGGGCTCGCGCTCGTTGCCGTCATAGTTGGGCTGGAAGTCGACGGTGTCGCTGTCGATGTCAGCCAGGAGCGCCATCGCCGGCTTGGCGAGGCGCGATTCCGTGTAGCGCATCGCAGCGGGCGGATCGCCATCGACAGAGCCGAAATTGCCCTGCCCGTCGATCAACTGCAGGCGCATGGAGAAATCCTGCGCCATGCGGACCAGCGAGTCGTAGATCGCCTGGTCGCCATGCGGGTGATATTTACCCATCACGTCGCCGACGATGCGCGCTGATTTCACGTATTTCTTGTCGGGGGTGTGCCCCTGCTCGTGCATCGAATAGAGGATGCGCCGGTGCACCGGCTTCAGGCCGTCACGCGCGTCCGGCAGCGCCCGCGACACGATCACGCTCATGGCGTAATCGAGATACGAGCGCTTCATCTCCTCCGTGATCGACACGGGGCGAATGTCCGGCGGCAGCGCGCCTCCGGCGGCGGGGTTTTCGGGATCGGCCAAGAAGGGTTATCCGGGAAGCTTGAAAATCGGCCGGATCAATAGCCGATTCACAATCGCATTGCCAATCATTTCAGGCTGCAGATGGCCGAATTTTTGCAGTTATTTCAGTGTCTTATTCACCCCCTTCCGGACGTCATGAGGGCTGCCCCAGCATTGCCTTTTTTGCGCATGCGAGAACAAAAAAAATTCGCGGACCTTGTCGAATCCGGCCCCGACGGATCGTCGCGAGGCAGGACGGCCACCGGCCTCCGAAAACCGAAGGAGACAGAACGATGCGTGTGATGGTGTTGGTCAAGGCGACGAAGGATTCCGAAGCCGGCATGAAGCCGACCGCGGAAACCGCGGACATGTTCGAGGCCATGGGCAAATTCAACGAGGAACTGGTCAATGCCGGCGTGATGCTGGCCGGCGACGGCCTGAAGCCCTCCTCGCAGGGCAAGCGTGTGGCCTTTGACGGCCCGGGCCGCACGGTCATCGACGGCCCGTTCGCCGAGACCCGCGAGCTGGTGGCCGGCTACTGGCTGTGGGAGGTCAAGGATATGGCCGAGGCGGTCGAGTGGGTGAAGCGCTGCCCTAATCCGATGCCAGGGCCCAGCGAGATCGAAATCCGCCCCCTCTACGAGATGTCCGACTTTGCCGAAATGCTGAAACCGGAAACCGCCGAACGGATCGAGCGGAGCCGGGAGAAATTGGAAGACCGCTAAGGGTCCAGGTTGGCCAATTGCTTGCCATGCGCCCCGTCTTTTTCGTAAGCGGGGCGCGTGGCAACGCCCGATATCCATAAGTCGGTTGAAACCGTTTTCCGCATCGAACGAGCCCGCCTGATCGGAGGCTTGACGCGGATGGTACGGGACGTGGGGCTCGCCGAGGAACTGGCACAGGACGCGCTGGTGGTTGCGCTTGCCGACTGGCCAGTGAACGGCATTCCGGTCAAACCCGGCGCGTGGCTGATGGCGGTGGCGAAACGCCGGGGCATCGACAGACTGCGCCGCGAGAGGATGCTCGCAAGCAAACACGCCGAGATCGGGCGCGAGTTCGACGAGGCGCGAGACAACCTCGTCGAGGACATCGAAGCGGCACTGGACGACGACATCGGCGACGAATTGCTCGGCCTGATCTTCACAGCTTGCCACCCGATCCTGTCGCCGGAAGCGCGCGCCGCACTGACGATGCGTCTGATCGGCGGACTGACGACCGACGAGATCGCGCGCGCCTTCCTGTCGAGCGAGACCACGATCGCCCAGCGCATCGTTCGAGCCAAGAAGACGCTGCGAGAGACCGGCGTGACGTACGAAGTTCCGCGAGGCGCGGAGCGGCACGCGCGCCTCCCGTCGGTTCTTGAAGTGATCTATCTGATCTTCAACGAAGGCTATGCCGCCACTACCGGCCACGACTTGATCCGCCCGGCCCTGTGCGCCGAGGCGCAGCGTCTTGGGCGGATTCTCGCCGGCGCATTGCCGGACGAACCGGAGGTTTTGGGTCTTCTTGCATTGATGGAAATCCAAGCCTCGCGCCTGACCGCCCGGGTGAACTCTGACGGTTCGCTGCTTCCTTTGACCGGACAGAACCGCGCCCGTTGGGATCAGCTTCTGATCCGCCGCGGTCTCGCCGCGCTCGACCGCGCGGTGGCGCTTGGCGGCAGCAACGGGCCTTACGCCCTGCAAGCCGCACTCGCCGCCTGTCATGCAAGGGCTCGCACCTTGAGCGACACCGATTGGCCCAGGATCGCATCGCTCTATGACGCGCTGCGCGACGTCACGCCTTCACCCGTGGTCGAGCTGAATCGCGCGGTGGCTCACAGCATGGCCTTTGGCCCGGAGGTCGGGTTGAAGCTTCTGGCCGAAATCGAACACGCCGCTGCCTTGCGCAACTATGCACCACTGCCGGCAGCCAAAGGCGATTTTCTGTTTCGGGCGGCCCGTCTGACCGAGGCGAGGATCGAGTTCGAACGCGCGGCGAGTCTGACCCGCAATACGCGTGAGCGGGATTTTCTGCTGGGACGCGCCGCGGCCTGCATCGCGTGATGCAGGCCGCCCGCTATTTGCTTTTCACCATGCGCTCCCGTGCGGCCTTGAAGCCGGTCACGAAGCGATGCAGCGTTTGCGAGGTCTCGCCGCGCTTCAGCATCACCTCGACCAGCGAGAATTGTCCGCGGCGCGTGATCGCCGCCTCCAGGGCCTCGCGCAAGCCCTTGCGGGTGGTCACGCGTTCCCCGTGCCCGCCCAGCGACGGCGCGATGGCCGCAAAATTCCAGTCCGACAGATCGTTGAATGTCGATTCCGGCTGGAACACCCGCAGCATCTCCCATGAGCAGTTGTTGAACAGCACCACGATCGGATCGAGGCCGTAGCGGCGGCAATTGCCGAGTTCCCAGCCGGTCATCTGAAATGCGCCATCGCCGACCAGGATCACCGGGCGCTTGCCGGTCGCCACCGCTGCACCGATCCCGGCGGGCACGCCGAAGCCCATGCCGGCGTAATAGCCGGGCGCGGCGAGTTCGGTATTCTCGATCTCCATCGCCGTGAACAGGCAGTCGCCCATGTCCGCGGTCATCGGCATCGGACCGTGGCGGTCGAACAGATCATTGATCGCGCAGGCAATGTCGGATGGCGCCACCGCTTTGTCGTCGGCCTTCAAACCGCGCGGATAGAGCGTCCGCGGCCGCTTGATCTTCGACGGCTTCAGCTTCGCCGCGCCGGCCCGTTCGATCAGCGCGTCGACCAGCACATCGAGCGGCAGGCCGGCATAGGTGTGGTGGCCGATGCGAACCTGCCGGTCGCTGGCCAGCATGGTGCGCCGCGGATCGAGCGTGCGGCTCGACAGCGCGAAATTGGTGTCGCAAAGGATTACGCCGAGCAGGAGCGCCGCGTCGGACTCCTCCACCAGCGCAGTCACGGTCTTCTCACCCGCAAGACCGAGATAGGTCCCCGCGACGATGTCGGGCGCACCCGCGAGCAGCCCGCGCCCCATGAAAGTGGTGACCGCCGGCAGACCGAGCTTGCGCGCCAGTTCGGCGACCCGGCTTTCGATGCCGTAGCGGCGGATCTCGACATCGACCACGAGCACCGGGCGTTTCGCCGCGCGCAGGCGGGACATGATCTCGTCGACGCATTCGTCGAGAGCCGCAGCATCGACGCGCGGCCGCTTCAGCTCCCGCACCGGAGCGCATTCGACGTCCACCATGTCGCGCGGAATTTCGATATAGACCGGCAGCGCGCGCTCGCGCGCATTGTGCAGCACGCGCGCGATCTCGGCCGGCGCGGTTGCCGGATCGGTCAGCACCGCCTGGTCGCAGGTGATTTCGCGGAACACCGCAAGCTGGGTATCCACAGTCCGCGCCTGATGATGCAGCAGGAGCCCGCTCTGCCGCTCCAGCGCGCCGGGCGCGCCTGCGATCACCACCACTGGAGAGCGTTCGGCATAGGCGCCAGCAACCGCGTTGACGACATTGAAGGCTCCGGCGCCATATGTGACGACCGCGACGCCGATGCCGCCATGAACCGCGCCGCGGCGTCCGCCGCGAAACCGACCGCAGGTTCGTGGCTCAATTCGTAATGCGCAAGGATCCGTGACTGCTCGATCGCCTTGTAGAAGGGCAGCACGAAGTCGCCCGGGATGCCGAAGATTTCACGGGCGCCATGCGCCTTCAGCGCGCGCAGGAGAACGGTTGCAAGCGTGGCCATGAGAGAAAGTCTCGCATGCCGCCACCGACACCGCTAGCTCCCGAACACCACCCTGTGCATGATCCGGCCCGGCCACAGCGTGAAGATGCCCGCGATCACCAGCGCACCGAGGAACAGCGACGTCATCGCGCGCTTGTGGCTCGCGACCTGATGCCGATGCGCATGCCAGACCGCGACTGGCAGCATTACCAGCGTAAAGACAGCCAGCAAGTGGATCGGACTCCATTCGTGCCATACACGCAATTCATGAATGAAGAACGCGGTGACGCACACCGTCGCCATCAGCGCGACCCAGGCCCATCCGACCGTCCGATGCGGCAGCGTACCCTTCGGCGACGCGAACTGCACCAGGCCGATCGCGAAGGCCGACAGCGCTGCGGCCGTGTGAATCTGGATTGCGGGCGAAGCGCTCAGCAGCGGCTCGAGTGTCATGATGGCTTCACCACAGTTGCGGACGCGTGATCATCAGCCAGAAGATCGCGATCATGGCCCCGAAGGCCGGCCAGCCGAGAATGAACCAGTAACGGAAATAACGATCGTAATCCGCTGGCAGCGAGGTCCCGCTTGCCAGCGCCGTCAGCGCAAGATCGCGCATGCGCTTCTGGAACCGGAGCACCGGCAGCCAGCACAGTCCGACGAACAGATAGAGCGCGACCGCGGCGACCATCCACGAGTCGAGCAGCGAATAGCCGGCAACATACGCCAGCCAGATGCCGGTGACTGGCTGCACAACCGCCGCACTCGCCGTGAAGACCGCGTCCGCGATCACCACGATGGTGGCGGTCGCCGCAATCGCCGCGACATTGCGTGATCGATGCGCCATCAGCATGAAGAACGCGATGCCGATGCCCGTGCCGAACAGCACCGCCGCACCGAGAATGTGCGCCAGTTTCAGCAGATGGTAGAGCTCGGGCAACTTAATCCCCGCTCGTCCCCGCGAAAGCGGGAACCCAGAGCTCAACATGCTGGATTCCCGCCGAAGTTTAAACTCGGGCCGCCCGAAGCGTGGGCCCGGGCGGGGAAATGATCGGACGAAAAATCCGGTTCGCTACACGAAAACGATCAGAACGGAATCTCGTCGTCCATGTCGCGGCCGCCGCCGCCCGCCATCGCGGGTTTGCGCGATCCGCCGCCGCTGCTCGGTCCGCTCGAACCGAAATCGCTGCCGCCGCCGTAATCCGACACCCGGTCGCCGCCGCCACCCTTGCTGTCCAGCATCGTCAGCACCGAATTGAAGCCCTGCAGCACCACCTCGGTCGAGTATTTCTCGACGCCGTCCTTGTCGGTCCATTTGCGCGTCTGCAGCGCGCCCTCGATATAGAGCTTCGAGCCCTTTTTCACGTACTGCTCAACGACCTTGCACAGACCCTCGTTGAACACCACGACGCGGTGCCATTCGGTCTTTTCCTTACGCTCACCGGTATTCTTGTCACGCCAGGTTTCCGACGTCGCCAACGAAAAATTGGCGATCGGCCGGCCATCCTGGGTGCGCCGCATTTCCGGATCCTTGCCGAGATTACCCACAAGGATCACCTTGTTGACCGAACCCGCCATCACATTCTCCCGTTCCGAACACGGCGCAATCGCGCCTTCCAAAGTCTCTGCACCCTAGAGCGAAGCCCAGCCGCAAACCCGTGCAACTCGGCGCCATCGGGCCTTTTCCACAACTGGGCGCGTTGTCCAGAGGTTCAATCCCCGAAATATGGGCGAAACCCCAAAGTTCATGGTTTGTTCTTATCATGGCGCGCTCGCCCGCGCAACCTGACCGCGCGCGTTATTTGAGCTTCGGCAAGGCCTGCCGCAGTTTGAAATAGCCCGGCCAGGGGTCGCTACGGCCGATGAATTTCCGCGCCTCGCCGACCGCGACCGGATGCGCGTTATCGAGCCGCGCCAGCTTCTCCCATGATACCGGCACCGCCACCGGCGCACCCTTGCGAGCACGGGTCGAGAATGGCGAGATCGCGGTGGCGCCGCGCTGGTTGCGCAGATAATCGACGAAGATCTTTCCGCGGCGCTTGGCCTTGGACATGTTGGCGATGAAGCGCTCCGGCTCGCGCTCGGCCATCACCCGCGCCAGCGCTTCTGCGAACTCGCGGTGCACGTCCCAATCGTGCCCGGGCTTCAGCGGCACCACTACATGCACGCCCTTGCCGCCTGTCACCATCGGGAAGGATTGCAGCCCGATCTCTTTGAGCATCGCCCGCATGTCCTTGGCGGCGGCGCGCACATGACCGAAATCAAGATCCTCGTCGGGATCGAAATCGAACACCAGCCGGTCCGGTTTCTCGACCGCGTCGACATGGCAGCACCAGATATGCAGTTCGAGCACGCTCATCTGCGCCGCCGCCACCAGGCCGCGCTCGTCCTCGATATAGAGATAGCGGTCGCTGCCGGATTTCTCGCGGATCGAAATCGCCTTGAATTCGTCCGGCCAGCCGTCCGATGCGTGCTTCTGGTAGAACGTCTCGCCGCCGACGCCGCGCGGCGCCCGCACCAGGCTCAAGGGACGGTCGGCAACATGCGGCAGCATCAGGTCGGCGATCGAGAGATAATGCGCGATCACGTCGCGCTTGGTGATCCCGCAATCGGGATACATCACGCGGTCCGGATGGGTAACGCGGACGCCGGCAATCTCCTCGGCGCCGTCGCGCACCGACGAGACCACGCGCGGGCTGACCGCCTTGCGCACCTTGCTGACCCGTGTTTTCGCAGGGGCCTTGCGAACCGTGGTCTTCTTGCTCGCGGTTGTTTTCGCACCGGCCGCCTTCCTGGCCGCTGGCTTCTTCTTCGCGCTTTGCGTCGCCTCCTGCCGTGGCACCGGCGCCTCCTTCACCACCTCGGTGGCCGGCTTGTCGGAGCGCAGCCCCTTGAACGAGCCCTGACGAACCAGCCCCTCCCGCGTCCATCCCCGGAAGGCAATCTCCGCCACCAGCTTCGGTTCCAGAAACCGCGCATGGCGCGCGATATCGCGCGGCACATCGGGCACCGGCGGCGTCTTGCGCGCCAGCGTCTTGAACTGCTTTGAAAGACTGTCGAGCCCCTCGCCCGAATAGCCAGAGCCGACCCGGCCCGCATAGCGGAAGGTGTCGCCCTCGCGCAAAGCCAGCAACAGAGATGAGAAAGGGCGACCGGCCTTGTCGGAGGGCCGCCAGCCGATGATGACGAATTCCTGCTCGAAGCCGCATTTGCTTTTCAGCCAGCTTCGGGTGCGGCCGGAGCGATACGGCGCGTCGGCCTGTTTGGAGATCAGCCCTTCGAGCTTCATGGCGCAGGCCTGCGCGAACGCTTCGGCTCCGTTGCCCACGACGTGATCGGAATAGACCAGCGGCGCCGCGACGCCTTTCAGCAAAGCCCGCAGTTTCTGTTTGCGCTCGGTGAGCGGACGCCGCTGCAGATCCTCGCCGTCGAGCTCCAGCAGGTCGAACAGGTAATAGGTCAGGCTGCCCTGGCCGGTCGACAACGCATCCTGCAGCGCCCCGAAATCGGTATGACCTTTCGCGTCGGCGACCGCGATCTCCCCGTCCAGTAGCGCTGTTTGACAGGGAAGGCTTTGCAGCGCCGGCACGATGCGCGCGAACCGGTCGCTCCAGTCGAGGCCGTTGCGGGTATAGATCGCGACCTTGCCGCCGGCGATAGCGGCGACGCCGCGATAGCCGTCATACTTGATCTCGTGCAGCCACTCATTTCCGTCTGGCGGGCCGTCGACCAGCGTTGCCAGTTGCGGTTCGACGAAGGCCGGCAGTTTTGCCGACGCTTGTTTTGACCGCTTTGCTACGGACTTTTTTTTTGAGCCGCTGGCTTTGGCGCTCGATGATCTGGCGCTGGATGTTTTGGCGCTTGTTGCCTTGCGCGTCCTGCCGACGATCTCGGGATCGTCCTTGCCCGCACTGCCACCCTTCCGGTTCGAGTGCCAGACCGCCTTGCCCCCGCGCTTTCCTTGCGCGATCTCGTCCATGCTGCGGCCGGATTTCACGCTGGTGAGTTCGGTCTCGGCCGACGGCGTTCCGCCGCGCCGCATGTAATCGTCCAGCTCCTTGATCAGCAGCCAGTTGTCCTTGTCCTTCGGAGAGCGCTTGCGGAGTTTCACCAGCGCCCATTTGCCATGCAGCCGTTCGCCATGAAGGATGAAGGCGAGCTTGCCTTTCCTGAGCTGCTCCTCGACGTCGGGCTCCTGCTCCTGCGGCTCCCATGTGCCGGTGTCCCACAGCATGACCGTGCCGCCGCCATATTCGCCCTTCGGAATCGTGCCTTCGAAATCGCCGTAATCGAGCGGGTGATCTTCGGTGCGGACCGCCAGACGCTTGTCGTCGGGATCCTCGCTGGGGCCTTTCGGCACCGCCCAGCTCATCAGCACGCCGTTCCACTCGAGGCGGAAGTCGTAATGCAGCGCGCGCGCGGCATGCTTCTGGATCAGATAGCGAAGTTTGGATGCCTTCTTCTGCCTGCCGACGACGCCTTTCGGCTCGGCGGTGCGCGCGAAGTCCCGCCTGGCGTTGTACTCGCGCAGCGATCCGCGGGGCATCGGTCAGGTATCCGTCACGCCGCCTTGCGGCGGCTGGTCTTCTTGGCGGTCTTGCTCGCAGTCTTGGCGCTTTTGCTCTTGGCGGTTTTGGTCTTGCTTGCCGGCGTCTTGGCTTTTCCGGTCGATGCGGACGACTTGGAATCGCTGCCCTTGCCGGCGGGTTTGCCCTCGCCGCCCTTGTCGCCACCGCCCTTGCCGACGCTGCGTTTCAGCGCGTCCATCAGGTTGATGACGTTGGAGACCGGCTGCGCTTCCTCGATCTCGCGCGGCGGACGCTTCTCTTCCTTGGCCTTGATCAGCTCGCGCAACGCGGCCGTATAGGTGTCCTTGAATTTCTCCGGCTGGAAGTCGCCTGCCTTTTTCTGGATCAGCTCTTCGGCCAGCGACACCAGATCGGCATCGACCTTTTTCGACGGCAATTCGTCGAATACGTCGGCTTTCTTGATCTCGTCGGCATAGCGCAGCGTCTCCATCAGAAGACCCTTGCCGTAGGGCTTGATCGCCACGATCGATCCCTGGCCGCGCACCACCAGCTGTCCGAGCCCGATCTTCTTCGTCTTCTTCAAGGCGTCGCGCAAAACGATATAGGCCTCGGCCGCGTCTTCATCCTCGTCCGACGGCACGATGTAGAATGGCCGGTCGAAATACACTTCGTCGATCGCATCCTCGTCCACGAATTGCGACAGGTCGATCGACTTCTTGGCCTCGAGCTTGACGTCGTTGATTTCCTCGTCGGTCAGGAGAACGTATTTGTTCTTCTCGACCTCGTAGCCCTTCACGATCTCCGACGCTTCCACCGGACCGACGCCCGGCACCACCTTCTCATAGCGGATGCGCTTGCCGGTCGGCTCGTGGATCTGGTTGAACGAAATCCGGCTGGTGGACTTTGTGGCCGGCAGGACTTCAACCGGGATCGAGACCAGTGCCAGCCTGATCCGGCCCGACCAATACGCACGCGTCGGCATGGAAAACCCCTCTCGCGGGACTGCAGCGGCATTCAAGGTCATAAAACGACCGCCGCCAAGTCCGGTTCCCTGCCCTTATGCACCGTAAGGGTTGCGAAATCGCGTATGCGCAGCTCCTTATTTGCGTACCTATACTGTGAATAGAATACGATTGTTGCAGGCGGGTGACAGCGCGCGCGGCGAACGGCGGATATAGTCCCCGGGACGATTCCAGAAAGCCTGGGGAGGCTCTCATGCGTGCCTTGAAAATTGGATACACGATCGCTGCAACGGTCCTGATGACCGCGGCCGCTCACGCTGCTGACATCGCGCGCCCGGTCTACAAGGCCGCGCCGGTCGTCGCGCCGATGTACAACTGGTCCGGTTTCTATGTCGGCGGCCATGCCGGCTGGGCTTGGGCCGATTCCACGGTCGATGGCACCACAGGAACCTTCGACAATGGCGGGCCGCAGAGCCAGAAGCTGAAGCCGGACGACTGGATGTGGGGCGGCCAGATTGGCTACAACTGGCAAGCCGGCAACTGGGTCGTCGGCATTGAAGCAGACCTTGGGGAACTCAATCCCAGCGCCAATGTGACGTTCTTCGGCCCCGGCAGCGCCGGAAACGACGACATCTTCTCCGTCAGCTATGGCCGTTACTACACCGTGACCGGCCGCCTTGGCTGGGCAATGGACCGCGCCCTCTGGTACGTCAAGGGCGGTTATGTGAATGCGAAGATCTCGCAGCTAGCCGGTGACACCGACGGCGGCGCCATTGATCCGACCGATTTCGTGTCGGTGTCGAAGAACCGCGGCGGCTGGACGCTTGGCGGCGGTCTCGAATACGGACTGACACCGAACTGGTCGGTCAAGGTCGAGTATCTCTACATGGACTTCAGCAACGTCTCGATCGCCAATCTTGATCCTGGCAGCGAGACTTATACCTTCAGCGACAGCGTGCAGACTGTGAAGGTTGGCGTGAACTATCGGTTCGACTGGGGCAAGGCTCCGGTGATGGCGAAATACTGAGCCATCCGCGCTCGGATCTCTCAAAGGGCCGGCCTCGCGCCGGCCCTTTTGCTTTGGATGGGCCCGTAGCCGCGCAGCTTCCGGCGCGGCCCGTGAGTTCCGGCCGGTGTCTGTTGACAGATAACGCCCATGCGGCCGCCGGGGGTGGAAAACCGCAGGTGTTCTCACTACGTTCGCCTGACCATCCGCCTGCGTCGAAACGCGTGCCGGACGTCCGCCGTAACTTTGCAGAGCCCCGGTACCCCGGCATGAACGACCTGTTCGACAAGAGCGCCAAATCGTCCCGTCGCGCCGATAGCCGCGTGATCTCCATTCGCGGCGCCCGCGAGCACAATCTCAAGAACGTGGACGTCGACCTGCCGCGCGATTCGCTGGTGGTGTTCACCGGCCTGTCCGGGTCGGGCAAATCCTCGCTCGCCTTCGACACCATCTATGCCGAGGGCCAACGCCGCTACGTCGAGAGCCTGTCGGCCTATGCCCGGCAATTCCTCGAGATGATGCAGAAGCCGGATGTCGACCAGATCGACGGCCTGTCGCCGGCCATCTCCATCGAGCAGAAGACCACCTCGAAGAACCCGCGCTCGACCGTCGGCACCGTCACCGAGATCTACGATTACATGCGGCTGCTGTGGGCGCGGGTCGGCATCCCCTACTCGCCCGCGACCGGCCTGCCGATCGAGAGCCAGACCGTGTCGCAGATGGTCGACCGGGTGCTGGCGTTGCCCGAGGGCACCCGCCTCTACATCCTGGCGCCGGTCGTGCGCGACCGGAAAGGCGAATACAAGAAGGAGGTTGCCGACTGGATGAAGCGCGGCTTTCAGCGGCTGAAGATCGACGGGCAATATTACGAGATCGCCAACGCGCCGGTGCTGGACAAGAAGTTCAAGCACAATATCGACGTGGTGGTGGACCGCATTGTGGTCCGTGCCGACATCAAGCAGCGGCTGGCGGAAAGTTTCGAGACCGCGCTGGCGCTGGCCGAAGGCATGGCGGTGGCGGAATTCGCCGATGGCGGCGTCGCAGCCGAAGGCAAGCGCCTCAAGGGCAGCCATGCCGAAGAGCGCATGCTGTTCTCCGAGAAATTCGCCTGCCCGGTCTCCGGCTTCACCATTGCCGAGATCGAGCCGCGCCTATTCTCGTTCAACAATCCGTTCGGCGCCTGCCCGAAATGCGGCGGCCTCGGCGTCGAGCAGCATATCGACGCCGAACTGGTCATCACCGACAAGGACATGACGCTGCGCAAGGGCGCGATCGCGCCATGGGCGAAATCGTCATCGCCCTATTACGTGCAGACGCTGGAAGCGCTGGCCAAGCATTACAAATTCACCCTCGACACCAAGTGGAAGGCGCTGCCGAAAAAGACCCAGGACGCGATCCTGTATGGCTCCGGCGACGACGACATCAAGTTCACCTATGACGACGGGCTGCGCTCCTACACCACCAAGAAGCCGTTCGAAGGCGTGGTCACCAATCTGGAGCGCCGCTTCCGCGAGACAGAAAGCGAATGGGCGCGCGAGGAACTGGGCAAGTATTTTACCGACGTGCCGTGCGACGCCTGCAATGGCTATCGCCTGAAGCCGGAAGCGATGTGCGTGAAGATCGGCGGCCTGCATATCGGCCAGGTCTCCGAGATGAGCATCCGCAAGGCCGCGCAATGGTTCGAGGGCATCCCGTCGCAGCTCAACAAGCAGCAGAACGAGATCGCGGTCCGCATCCTGAAGGAGATCCGCGACCGCCTGCGCTTCCTCGTGGACGTCGGCCTCGAATATCTCACCCTCGCCCGCGCCTCCGGCACGCTGTCGGGCGGCGAGAGCCAGCGCATCCGCCTCGCCTCGCAGATCGGATCAGGCCTGACCGGTGTGCTCTACGTGCTGGACGAGCCCTCCATCGGCCTGCACCAGCGCGACAATGCGCGGCTTCTTGAAACGCTGAAGCGGCTGCGCGACCTCGGCAACACCGTGATCGTGGTCGAGCATGACGAGGACGCGATCCGGCTCGCCGATTACGTGCTCGATATCGGCCCCGGCGCCGGCGTGCATGGCGGGCGCATCGTGGCGCAGGGCACGCCCGACGAGGTGATGCACGACAAGCATTCGCTCACCGGCAAATATCTCACCGGCGAATACGGCATTCCGGTTCCCGAGCGCCGCGCGCCGTCGAAGCATCGCGCCATCAAGGTGGTCAACGCGCGCGGCAACAATCTGAAGAACGTCACCGCCGAAATCCCGCTGGGTCTGTTCACCGCGGTCACCGGCGTCTCCGGCGGCGGCAAGTCGACCTTCCTCGTCGACACGCTGTACAAGTCGATCGCCCGCAAGCTGAACGGCGCCTCCGACGCCCCCGCCCCGCATGACCGCATCGAGGGGCTGGAGCATATCGACAAGATCATCGACATCGACCAGTCGCCGATCGGCCGCACCCCGCGCTCCAATCCCGCGACCTATACCGGCGCCTTCACCCCGATCCGCGAATGGTTCGCCGGCCTGCCGGAGTCGAAGGCGCGCGGCTACGAGCCCGGCCGCTTCTCCTTCAACGTCAAGGGCGGCCGCTGCGAGGCCTGCCAGGGCGACGGCGTCATCAAGATCGAGATGCACTTCCTGCCCGACGTGTATGTCACCTGCGAGACCTGCAAGGGCAAACGTTACAATCGCGAGACCCTCGACGTCACCTTCAAGAACAAGTCGATCGCCGACATTCTCGACATGACGGTCGACGAGGGCGCGGACTTCTTCAAGGCGGTGCCGAAGATCCGCGATATCCTGACCACGCTGCAGCGCGTGGGGCTGGGCTACATCCATATCGGCCAGCAGGCCACCACGCTGTCGGGGGGCGAGGCGCAGCGCATCAAGCTCGCCAAGGAATTGTCGAAGCGCGCCACTGGCCGCACGCTCTACATCTTGGATGAACCCACCACCGGGCTGCATTTCCACGATGTCGCCAAGCTGCTCGACGTGCTGCACGAGCTGGTCGAGACCGGCAATTCGGTGGTGGTGATCGAGCACAATCTCGAGGTGATCAAGACCGCCGACTGGATCATCGATCTCGGCCCCGAAGGCGGCGACGGCGGCGGCGAGATCGTGGCGGCCGGCACGCCGGAAGACGTGGTCAAGGAGAAGCGCAGCTACACCGGGCAATATCTCAAGCCGGTGCTGGCCAAGGGCGGCCCGAAGCGGCGGAAGGTGGAAGCGGCGGAGTGAGTTGACGGAAGCCCGGCCACAACGCATGATTGCATTGGTGGTGGGGGATAATGAAATGGACGCCAGCTCTGTTGATAGTTTTGCCAATACTGCAAAGTCACTGTCAGGCAGCCCACTTGGAATTATAGCGCTCTTTATTGTTCTGCTTTACGCTTTCGCATCGCTTGTTACCGCTTTCAGTGGCTCATTTGCGACCAATGAAAGAACGCCGCTGATATACTTTATGGTGGTGTTTCCTTTTGTCGTGCTCGGAGTATTTGCTTGGCTCGTAAGCCAACATCCAACAAAGCTTTACGCGCCGAGAGATTTCCAGAATGAAGACAACTACGTCAGAACGATCGCTTTGCTGGCTGCAGCACAAGCAAAGTCTTCGACATCCGATGGTCTGCCGAGTCCAATTGACGTCAGTGCGATTATAGCAACCGTTGAGAAAACCTCGCGCAGATCTGACGTCCGTATCAGCAATGAACGCAAAGCTCTGCTTTGGGTTGACGATCATCCTGAAAACAATGTCCTGGAGCGAAGGGCTTTTGAAAGCGCTGGCTACTCGATAACACTTGCACTCTCAACCCAGCAGGCGATTGAACAACTCGGCGCAAAGCGTTTCACCGCGATTATTTCCGACATGGGACGAAAAGAAGGACCACAGGAGGGCTACGCTCTCCTTGAGAAAATTAGATCGTCAGGAAATCAAACGCCGTTCTTCATTTACGCAGGATCGAACTCACAAGAACACAGAAACGAAGCTATCAGGCGAGGCGCCCAAGGCTCCACTAATGATCCGAATGTTCTATTCCAATTGGTAACAAGCGCAAATTAGCCGATGCCAAGTGCGCGCCGAGGTAGAATGGAAGCGGCGGACTGATCTCGCTGGGAGTATTGTTCAGATGTCGCTTAAGGACTGGCTTCCCGCGATCGCCGTAATTGGCCCCATTATTGCGGCGGTAATTACCCTCATCGCGACAAGGCGTCTTCGTGAGCGGAAGCGACTAAGATTCGAAATTACAGCGCCGGAAGATTTGACGGCACCGATGAGGCGACAAAACGTCAAGTTCAGTATTAGGTATGAAGAGCAGGATGTCGACCACTTCAATCGAACAGTTGTGCGTGTCCAAAACAGCGGGAACGCTCCTATAAAGGATGTGCGTTTTATTATCCGGACGCCCGGACATCACAAAATGCGAACCTTTAATTGGAGACCGTACAACGACGATAAGGTGATCGAATCACTGGATGCCAATTGGCTTGCCGACCCAAACGACGATGCACTTCAAGTATCAGCACCCTTCTTGAATCCGAAAGAAATGTTTGGATTAGCGCTATTTTTCGATGGAAAGCCTATTGCCTCCTCAATCAATTGTCGAATGGAGGGAGTCGAAGTCTCTACGACCTTAAACACAACTATTTCTGCATATGCCGCCGAAGCGCAATTTGCGCTTATCGAGGCCATACTGAAAAGCCAACCACTCGGCATTCTTTTCCAAACGACGGACCGGTTGATGGGTGGTAGCGTGTTGGAGAGACATCAAAAACTCAAGAAAATACTTAACAAAAACTAGAAAACGTGGCCCGGAAGAAGCGAAATCGGTGACAAGATTTTCTCGCATTGCTGTTCGTTAGATGCGCGCTATCACATCACCACCAACCACACCACCAACACAACCGCCGCCCACAGATCCGACCACAGCGCCCAGTTCTCCGACACTGTGCGCTCCGCATTCATCACATGTTTGCCGCCCGCTAGCGCGTAGAAGATCGCCATCGTGATTGCGGCCGGCACGATCCAGTTCGCATTGACAATCGTCAGCACGCCCAGCGCGCCGATCGCGATGTTGCCGAAGCCTAATTCGCTCACGATCTTCATCGCGTTCGGATCGGTGATGCGGAAGATGGTCTTCGCGGTGAAGTCCGGCTTCGCGAGCTGGTAGAGCCCGGCGATCAAGAGCCGCAATCCGAAGAAGAACACGAACCATTTGCCGGCGAGCGCGATCAGGCTGCCGCCGCTCGTCATGGCTTCAATGGCAATGGCCGCAAGCGGCGCGGCCAGCATGAGAATCAGGATGGTGACGATCTGGAGCATGCGGTGATGTTACCCGCTTGCCAGTGAGTGGGCGCAAGCGTGCGCAACAAACTCCGCTCATTCCCGCGAAAGCGGGAATCCAGGAAGCCGCATCGGCAGCGAATGTCGCCCTGGGTCCCCGCTTTCGCGGGGACGAGCGGATCGGGGGAGTTGCGAAACCGTCACGCGCCGCGCCCAGCCCGCTTTGCTTCATCCGCCTCAATACGGATGGCGATCCTTCTTGTTCATCCAGGCCTGATAGGCCTTGAGGCCGGTGTCGCGCTCGAAATTCTCGGTCACCGCGATGCGCCGGTCCGCCCACGGCTTGGCGAAGTCCTCGTACTGGAAGGCATCGTCGAAGCCGATCGCGCTGGTGTCCTTCAGGCTGGCGGCGAAATAGACGTGGTCGATGCGCGACCAGTAGATCGCGCTCATGCACATCGGGCACGGCGCGCCGTTGATATAGATCTCGCAGCCGCTCAGCATCTTCGCGCGCTCAGGCACGGGGTCGGGCGAGCCGGCCGGGCGCGGGATCATCTCGAGGATGGTGCCGGGGCCATATTCGCTGCCGAGCAGCGCCTTCGGGTTCAGCCGCGCCGAGGCATCCATGATCGCGGTGATCTCGGCGTGATAGACGGGAATGCCGGTGAGCAGAACGCGGTTCTGGCCGCGGCCGATGATCTCGCCGTCCTTCACGATCACGGCGCCGAACGGGCCTCCCCATCCCTTCTCCACCGACTCGATCGCCAGTTTGGTCGCCTCCTCCATGAACACGCGCTTGTCCGCCGGCATCTCCTTGACGCCGACGCCGGATGTCGCGGCCTGCAGCCCGGAGGTCGCGGCCACGCTTAGCGCCGCAGCGCCCACGGCCTTGCCGAAAAAGGCGCGCCGTCCGGCATTGGGGAGATGATGATCGCACTCGCACTCGGTCATGGACGTGGCCTCTCCGTTCGCGACTGATCCGCGCGCGAACGGGTCTAGAGCCCACTTGTGAAAATCGCCCGCCGGGAATGATTCAAAGTTGAGCGATCCCGCATAGAAAAAAACTTATCCCCCTCGCCTCGCGCGACCTTATCTTGCCTCTCGCCGCTCCCGCGTAAGGGACGCAAAACCGGTTGCTCCGGATTGCGTGGGGGTGGTGTGGCGCCCGCGTCCGTGCCTCGCAAGCACGGCCCCGGGCGGCGCCGGGGCTCCGCCCGGGGTCACTACGGACCCCTGCCGGGAGCCGGCTGACGCCATGCGCAGTTTCAGGCGCATGGAGGCAAAGCGCGGCCCGGCGCCGCATAGACGTCACGACGGAGCGCCGGAAGGCGCCCGCATGTGCGCGCTCAAGCTTGCGCAGTTCGCGCGAGCATAGAGCGAGGACATGCGGCTCACTGAAGGACAGGTGCGCCCTCCGGTGCTCCGTCCCCGTCCCTTTCGCGTTGCGCGAAGGGACAGAGCGTCAAAGGCGCACCCCGCGCCTCAAACAACAGGGGCGATGGCGCACATCAGCATTTCAACGATGGAGGCCCAGCCTGGCCATGCAACCCACCCCGCTCACCGAACGACACTATCGCGACGGCACCCACGCCACGCCGCACTGGATCGCCGAGCTCTATTGCCTGTGGCGGCTGTGTCCGCGCACCGCCTGCCGGCGCGCGAAAGCCTGCCGCAGCGGCGGATGCGCCTGCCAGACCGGCCTCGCGCTGGTGCCGCCGGACGCGCTCGACTTCCTCGCCGCGTTCGAACAGGCGCGCGACGACGGCCTGAACTATGACGAGATGATCGATGTCTGCGCCGAGGAGCTTGCGGCGCTGGAGCATTGGCGTGAGCAGGTCGCGCGCAGCATCGCGTGATCGCGCGCGCATCGCGGTGGCGGTTCCCGCATCGTCTTGCGGCATTTTGTCAGTCGCACGCGCAACGCGTCATCCCCATTTGCGCCCGGCAACAAACAGGAGACGACCCTTGAGCACCGCAGCCCCGAAGAAACGCGACCGCGACATCGAAAAGGATTATCCGCTGCCGCAATTCATCGACAAGCTGCGCCGCCTCGCCGACGCGCTGGAAAAAGGCGAACGCTTCGAGATCCAGATCGCGAATGAACGCATCTCGGTGCCGGTGCGCGCACAATACAATATCGAGCACGAACGCGGCGACGGCGAGGAGGAGATCGAATTCCAGATCAAGTGGCAGCGCGTCTGACGCTTGGTGACCCTTGGGTGCGCGGTCACGCCCCGCGCGGCCGCTCCTGGTGCTGCGCCGAGTCAACCGCACGCTGGCGCCGCCGCGCCATCACCTGCCAGTAGACGAAGGCGCCCACGGCTGCGATGCCGAAAATCAGCGCGGTGCTGAGGCGCCCGGAATAGCCCCACATCACCGCCATGATTGCGGCCACGGCGAGCCAGTATTTGACTTTATCGGTCAGCATGGGCGTTTCTTTCGGCGGCGGAATGCGGTCGCGGCGCCCCCTTCATGTCGCGCTGCGGCGACCGGCCTTCAATCCGTAGAACTACGGGCCGGCGTGCGCGGCCCGGTTGCAGCGAAAAAGCCCACCACCGGGCGCCGGGCCTGTGCTAAGGCGCCCTCCGGAACCAATAACAAAGCGCGGGCGGCGCATCGCCGGTGCCAGCCACCGGCCAAAAGGATCAGTTTTGACTCTTCTCGATCGACAAACCGCGACCGGCAGCCCCGCCGGCGCGATCGATGCCGAACCCATATCCGCCGATACCGGGCCCGCCCGGAACTGGACCCGCATCCTCAACCGCTATCGCGAACCGAGCAGCAGCCGCAGCGCGGTCGAACTGGCCATTACGTTGGTGCCGCTGGTGCTGTTATGGGCCGCGATATGGGCGGCCGTGCACTTCGTCGGCTTCTGGCTGGCGCTGCTGATCGCCATTCCGGCCGCCGGCTTCCTGGTGCGGCTGTTCATGATCCAGCACGATTGCGGGCACGGCGCGTTCTTTGCGCACAAGCAGGTCAACGACTGGACCGGACGTATCATCGGCGTGCTCACCATGACGCCCTACGATTTCTGGCGCCGCACCCATTCGATGCATCACGCCACTTCCGGCAATCTGGATCGCCGCGGCATGGGCGACATCGACACCCTCACGGTGCGCGAATATCACGCCCGTTCGCGGCTCGGCCGCCTGCAATACCGGCTGTACCGCCACCCGCTGGTGATGTTCGGCATCGGCCCGGCCTATCTGTTCCTGCTGCGGCATCGTCTGCCTTTCGGACTGATGCGCAGCGGTTGGCTGCCCTGGATCAGCACCATGGCGACCAATGCCGCGATCGCAGCGATCGCAGGCACGCTGATCTGGTTCATCGGGCTGCAGGAATTCCTGCTGGTGCATCTGCCGATCATGCTGATCGCCGCCTCGCTCGGGGTCTGGCTGTTTTATGTGCAGCACCAGTTCGAGCAGACCTCCTGGCATGACAACACCAACTGGGATCTGCACGACGCCGCCCTGCACGGCTCCTCACATTACGACCTGCCGCCGGTGTTGCGCTGGTTCACCGCCAATATCGGCATCCATCACGTGCATCACCTGTGCAGCCGCATTCCCTATTACCGGCTGCCGCGCGTGCTGCGCGACCATCCGGAATTGGCCGAGATCAGCCGCGTGACCCTGCTGGACAGCCTGGCCTGCGTCCGGCTGACGTTATGGGACGAAGAGCGCCGGCAGCTGGTGTCCTTCCGCGACGCCCGCCGCCGCAGCGCACCGGTGCCCGCCTGAGGCGCAAGAGCAAACCGGCGACCGGCCCGGAGGAGCGTGGTAAATTAGGCGGCGTCTGAGTCGCGTGCGTCCCACCCCCCTCTCAGGATCGAAGCCGCATGCACCCGCTGAAGCTTGTTTCTGCCGACTGGCAGAAGGCCCTCCCCGTCCTCATCGTCATCGGTATCGTCATCTGGCTCATGCTGTTCAGGGCCACCCCCACCACCGAGCAGGCGTTGTTCGCCGCGCTCCTCATCATCTACATGATCCATCAGATCGAGGAGCATCTCTGGCCCGGCGGCTTCCGGCAGTTCGCCAATGCCCGTGTCTTCAAGAGCGGCGACGATGACTGGCCGGTGTCCGAAGGCGGCGTTGCACTGGTCAATGTCGGATATGTGTGGCTGCCGATCCTGCTGGCCGCTCTGTTCCCGGGACCGTTGCGCTGGCTCGGGCTCGGCTGGGTGGGCCTGACGCTGATCAACGGGATTTCTCACATCGCAACGTCGATCCGCTTCCGGATCTATAATCCCGGGCTGATCACCTCGATCGTGCTGTTCCTGCCGTTCACGATCTGGATGCTGGCGCGCGAAGTATCTGCGGGCCTGCTGACCGGCTGGCAGGTGGCCGCACTCCTGATCGCGGGCATCCTGCTGCATGTTCCGGTCGCGGCACTGTTCGTGGTCCCGTACCGCCGCGGCGAAGCGCGCGCCTGAAGCCCCGCCTAAAGAAAAGGCCGAACCGCGATGCCTCGCGGTCCGGCCGTTTCTGTCATCGAATTACGCAACAATCAGTGCGGACGGTCGCGCTCGTCATATCGGCGCGCATTGTCCGCGATATCGTCTGCCGCATCCTTGGCTTCGCGCTTCAGACGCAACGCCCTCTCGGCGATGTCTTGCTGCGTTTCCTCGACGGCGCCCATCAGGGAACGCGCTGCCGAACCGATCGCATCGGTAGCGCCATTTGCGATCACGTCGCGCGCCGCTGCTGCGGCGCTCACCGCGGCCTCCTTCATGAGGACACCGCCGTCCGCCAGTGCCTTGCCGGCGCGCTGCCCGCTCTCGGTGCGAGACGCAGCGAGGACAGCAGCCGCTGCCCCAGCAGCGGCGACCAGGGCTTCGGCCATGATCACGCGGCTGGTTTGCGACGCCAGGATATCCTTCATCAGGTTGGAGGGCATGAAATCGAACAGGCCAGCCATCATGCCGGTCTTCTTCGACGAAGCCGTTCGGGGCGATGCCGCGCGTGTGTTGGAGGACGCGCTGCGGGCGGAGCCGGCCGATGCGCGACGTTTAGCCGGTGCCCTCTTGGCGGTGCTTTTGGTCGTACGTGCCGCCGTCCGCTTTGCCTTTTTCGCTTTTGCCATATGCGGTCGTCCCTTGCTTCTGGGGGTGAAAGTTTCGCACAACAACAATCGAACCGGGAACGAGTTCCATGCCGTTCAGGCAGGACCGAAAACTTATCCTCGCTGACAGATCCGGCCTTATGTTCGCGTCGAGGCATAAGGCGAGCAGCACACGCGTCCACCGCACCCCTGCCCGCTTTGCTATAGATTCAGCGACGAGTGAGAACGAACGGACCCGGCATGGCTAACCGCAGAACGGTGACGGACCTCAGGATACGCCTCAAGATGCTCTATGAGGGACGGTCCGAGGAGGCGCATCGCTTCCGCTACGGCCTCCTGATTTTCGACGTCATAACCCTCGTCTTCATCGTCGCGACCTCCTTCATTCCCCGTGAAAACTGGATCGAGGTCATGGATGTCGGATTCGGGCTCATTATCCTTGCCGACTTCATCGCCCGCCTGATCATCAGCGATCGTCCGCTGCGCGACCTGCTCCACCCCGTCACCTGGGCCGACGCGGCAGCCATCGTATCGTTTCTGGCGCCGCTGGTGGGCGAGCCGGCCGGCTTCCTGCGTATCCTGCGCACGCTACGCTTTCTCCGGAGCTATCAGCTGCTCGCGCGCCTGCGTGCGGATTTCCCCTACTTCCGCGAGCATGAGGAAGTGATCATAGCGGTCGCGAACTTCCTGGTGTTCCTGTTTGTGATGACCGGCTTCGTCTACGAAACCCAGTACGCCACCAATCCCGGAATCAAGAACTATGTCGACGCGCTCTACTTCACCGTCACGGCGCTGACCACGACCGGCTTCGGCGATATCACCTTGCAGGGCACAACCGGTCGTCTGATTTCGGTCGCGATCATGATCTTTGGCGTAACCTTGTTCTTCAATCTTGCGCGCGCGGTATTGCGTCCCAACAAGGTGCGATTCGAATGTTCCGATTGCGGACTGATGACACATGACCCCGATGCAGTGCACTGCAAGGCGTGCGGCAAGATGCTGAAGATTCCGAACGAGGATCTCAATTGACGATCCGCCCGCCTGCCGATCCGGTCAGAACGGTCCGCGCGCGCGGACCTGCTCCATCACGCTCTGCAACTGGCCGATCCTCGTTTCATAAATCCGCCGCAGACATGCGACATCCGCCCCGCATTGCTCACGCCGCTTCAGGAAATCGCGCTGCGCATCCTGCATGTCCCCGCGTTGCCCCATGCCGACAAAGGCCGTGCTCCACTGATACAGTGTCGCCATCCGTGCCTCGGACTGGCCCAGACCATAATGACTGCAGATCGCCTTCTCGGCGGGGGACGCGGCATCGGCGCAGTTCAAAGGCGCGTAATCTGCCGCCGTCACAGGTTCGGCCTTCGCAGCGACACATCCGATGACCACAAATGCGAGCAGAATTGAACGAGACGTCATCACATGCCCTCGCAAATCTTCCGCGCTGAATATCGCCTCCTGCCCCGACAAAATCCATGATCCTTTGAGAAGCCAAGCGGATGCAACATCAGGCAGGCCCGTATGCGCTCGTCATCTTCGACCTCGACGGCACGCTGGTCGACAGCTTTCCGTGGTTTCTGCGGGTCGTGAACGATGTCGCGCGCGAGTTCAATTTCAGACCGATCGTACAGGACGAGATCGCGGGGCTCCGGCGCGCCGGCACGCGTGCCATTCTGAACCACCTGGAAGTGCCGTTATGGAAAGTGCCGCGCATCGCGGCGCATATGCGGCGGATGAAGCGCGCGCATCTCGGTGAGCTGCCGCTGTTTCCCGGCATTCCCCAAATGCTGGACACGCTCCGAAGCAACGGCATCAGGATGGCGCTGGTCAGTTCCGACAGCGAGGCCAATGCACGGCTGCAGCTGGGCGAAAACGCCGCCTACTTCTCTGATTTCGCCTGCGGCGCCTCGCTGTTCGGCAAGGCCGCGAAATTCCGGCGGATATTGAAGCGCGCCACGCTTTCACCATCGGCGGCCATTGCCATCGGCGACGAGATGCGGGACATGGATGCCGCTGACGCCGCCTGCATCGCATTTGGCGGCGTGGCCTGGGGCTACGCCGACCCAGACGCGCTGCTTGCGCGCCATCCGCACGCCTGGTTCGACACCGTGACCGACATTCCCCGCGTGCTGACAGCAGGACATACGATAGCGAGGGACGAGACTGCACCTATGACTGCACGGGAAGCAGCGACGTGAACCCAAGTGCATATGTTTGATCCAGAGCAACGCAACTGCAATACTCCGGTGCAAACATCATTACGCCTAAAACTCCGGCATGCCTTGCCGTCGGGATGGACTGGCCGAGTTCCGCGTCTTGACTAGACAGGGCCATGCAATGCTCGGAGAAGCCATGTCCGCCGCCGTCCCCGCCCACACTGCCGAGCGCCGCTTCGAACCGAAGGCCGGCGATCGTCTGGTCGCGCGCGATCCCGCGCGCGCACGCGAATTGGACGTGGTGCAGCACTGTCCTTTCACATCCGCATTCATCGCGACGAATGCCGAATTCAGCGACCCGGTGGCTTGAACCATGCCTGCGCCTGACCGTACCTCTCCCATCCTGATCACCGGCTGCTCCAGCGGCCTCGGCCAGGCAACCGCGATGCTGCTGCGGGAGGCCGGTTATCTCACCGTCGCGACCGCGCGAGACCCCTCAAGCCTCGAACCGCTCGCGGCCATCGGATGCGAAACATTGCGACTCGACGTCGCCGACGAGGCCTCGCGGACCGCCACGATTGCCGATATCGAGCGTCGCCATGGACCGGTGGGTGTGCTCATCAACAATGCCGGCTATGGTCAGTACGGCCCTCTGGAGGAAGTCAGCCCCGAGGATGTTCGCCGCTCGTTCGAAACCAATGTGTTCGGCTTGCTGCGCATGTCGCAACTGGTCATGCCCGGCATGCGCAAAGCCGGGCGCGGCCGCATCATCAATATTTCGTCGCTCGCCGGCCGTGTCACAGCACAGGGCGGCGGGGTCTACCACATGACCAAATACGCGGTGGAAGCACTCGCCGACGCGATGCGCGCGGAGATCAAGCCGTTCGGGGTCGACCTTGTCAGCGTTTTGCCGGGGCCGTTCGCATCGCCCTACCGCGACAAGGTGATCGCCAAGATCCCGGAGACCGGCGCGGATTCTCCGTACGATCTCTACAAGCGCAATGTCGGCGCCTACATGCTGGATTTCCTCGACCCAAAGACCTTCGGCACCATGCCCTTGGACAAGGTTGCCCGGGTGGTGTTCAAGGCGGCAACCGTGGCTCGCCCGCGGACCCGCTACAATGTGGGCTTCTGGGCGAATTTCGGGCCCGTTGGGCGCTACCTTGCGGGCGATCGTGTGGTCGATTGGTGGATGTCCCGTGAGATTCCGCACGACCGTCCGCGAAAGTCCAAATCCAGAACCGAGCGATAGCTGGGCGGCAAAGGTTCGTTCCGCTATTCGGCGCGTTCCCCCATGGTCTCGGTCTGCTTGAGCCAGCGATCGCGCTTTTCGTTGGTCGATTCCGCCATCATGCCCAGCAGCGTCTCGCGCACCGGCTTGATGCCGATGAAATTCAGGATGTTGTATTTCAAGAGCTTCAGTGCGTGCGGCCCATACCAGAAGCGATAGATCGACACCGGCATGCCCATGGTCATGATGATGCGTGCGGATTTCTTCTCGAAGATGCGCCAGTTCATGGCGTTCTCGGTGCCCTGCCGCTTGATCAGATCGGGCTGGAGAATGCGTTCGAAAAACCCCTTGAAAATGGCCGGCATGTCGCCGCACCAGAGCGGAAATATCAGCACCCAGTGATCGCTTGCCGCGAGCGCGTCATAGGCCGCGCGCAGATCGGGTTCGAGCGGTTGTTCCTTGCGATACCCTTCCCTGAGGATCGGCTCGAAATTCAGCTCCGCAAGTTTGAACAGATGCACCCGATGGCCGGCCTTCTCCGCGCCGCGCCGGTAGGCTTCCGCCAGCGCCTCGCAAAAGGTGGTCCGTTGCGGATGACCGACAATGATTGTGACAATTGCCATGACGCATGCCCGCTGCTGAAAAAGCCAACTTGGCGTCTTATGACGAAACACCTCCGACTACGCTTTGCGATGGCGCAACGCCGCTGCCGGCTGCTCGAAATAAGGGCAGCACCCTCGTTGCGCTCTATCAGCTGCCGTCGCGCTGCAGCCACCAGCCTTCGGCGATCGGTCGCTGGAGCAAGACCTTTTTCCGGCCAGCCGCCGCTTTGTCGAGATCCCCGTCAACGATTTCCGCGTGCCGCGACGCCTCGCCCCTGACAAAGCCTTTGCCGAAGCCGTTGGCCGGCAGACCGCTCGAATAGAACAAAAACTGCACCGACCGATGTCCGCGGCTGACGCTGATGATCGCAGCCTCGCGCATCAGATCGCGGTAATCCGCGATACGGGCTGCAGGCACATGCGCGCGCTCGGGGTCGTCGGGATCGCTCCAGGTTAGGCCCAGCCGGTTCAAAGCCGGGTCGCGCCGGAGCATGTCGGTGATTTCATCGAGCGTGGCGCGATGCTTCTCCCAATGCGCGATCATCGCAGTGTCCGACGGCGCTGCCGGACCAGCGCTGGGCACCGACGCGGTCAACGCCAAAGGCAGTACGATCGCTGCGACGCCCACGAGCGCGGCAAGCCCGATCAGTGCGATTGCGACGGTACGAAGCTTCATTCCATTTCCCGGTTTCGGGTCTCGAGTTCCCTAGGGCGACTTTGCGGCACTCGCAGGGCGTCAGGCGCCGGCGATGCACGAAAGCGTGAATTTGCCGGCGCGCATTCTATTCTAGCATGGCGCGACAGGCTGAGACCGACGTGACCGGCTTGTTCACCGCGCCACATCGTTCCCGGCTGGCAAAATACCGCAGAACAGGGAGAGTTGCCCATGGCGCAGTTCCACGTTCTTACGCCTGCCGACGACCGGAAAGCGGACCTGCCCGTCGTTCGCCGCATCGGCTTTTCCGATCTCGGAGACGCTCTGCGTCAAGGTTGGGAAGACTTCAAGCTGTGGCCGACCCACGCCATTTTTCTCTGTATCATCTACCCCCTTGTCGGTCTCGTACTCGCCGGCATGGCACTCGGCTACAGCGTGCTGCCACTGGTATTCCCGCTGATCGCTGGTTTCGCGTTGCTGGGACCGGTGGCTGCATTGATGATGTACGAACTGAGCCGCCGCCGCGAACGGGGCGAGCCACCGTCGTTTGAGGCTGCCGTTGGAGTCACCCGGGCGCCCGGGTTTCCGGCCATCGTCGCCATCGGCCTGCTGCTGATGGGCCTGTTCCTGCTGTGGATCGGGGTCGCGCGCTCGCTGTATCAATCGCTGTTCGGTGTCTACGCGGCGCCCGACGCGATCGGACCGTTCGTCCGTCAGGTCTTCACCACCAAAGCCGGCTGGGAATTGATGATCTATGGAAACGCCATCGGTTTCGTGTTTGCGCTGGTCGCGTTCTGCCTCACGGTGATCTCCTTTCCGCTTCTGCTCGACCGCGACGTCGGCGCCGCTACGGCGCTGTTGACCTCGGTGCGGGCGGTTGTTCTCAATCCGGTCGTGATGGCGGCCTGGGGCTTGATCGTTGCGGGATTGCTGGTTCTCGGCTCGCTGCCGGCTTTCATCGGGTTGGCGGTAGTGATGCCGGTCCTCGGCCATGCGACATGGCACCTGTACCGCAAGCTTGTCGCGTAGCTCCGAACAGTAAGGCGCCGCCGCCCGCTCCATCGCAACGCGTGCCGGATTTGTGGTGCCTTTAGCTTGAATTGGATTCAAGTTGATCGCGCAACTTTCATGCGATCGACAGCTGACCTGTTGCATTGGTGGCAGCCATGGCTGCCAACCACCCATTGCGTCCTCATGTCGGAAAGTATCGCGCTCCGCCGCCGCGCGTTGCCGCGCCTGTCGTCGCGCGCGCAGCCGTTGCCCCGGCCCACCGCCGAAAGACCCGGCACCGCGAGTGGCAGCACGCGTTCATCGCTGCCGTCGCAGTTGCATTGGTCCTTGGCGGATCGATCAGCGTCTACGCGCTCCATGCCAGAATGACCCATGCGGCGGCAAACGCCCGCGCACTCGCGCAGCACACAGCTGCGGTCGAGACCGGCGAAGCGTTGAGCAGCGGCGCGGTCGTGTTCGTCCCGGAATATGGCCACAATTGCCGGCGCCGCTGGCTCGATAACAAGACCGGCGTGCTGCGCGAAGGCGGCGAACTTCACTGCGACGACGCGGTCGGCCTTGAGTCGGCGGGTCCGACACGCGCTCAGAAATTCGAGCGACGCATCGATGCGATCCGCAATGGATTTCAGACCAGGAACGGCGCCGGACCGGACTAACGTCCGGTCACGGCCTCGCCGCGGTTAGCGTTCCGAGCCTGCCAGCGTCAGCGATGTGAGCCACAAGGCCCGCGCGCCGCGGACCTGCCTTCCAAAGGACAATTCACCGGCGATCAGTTGCCGACCGCATCCGTCATGCATTTCTTGACGTGGCTGGTTTTGGCGGCGCCGGCAAGTTTCTTGTCGGCTGCGGATTGGTCGCACAGCGCCTGGGCGTCCTTCTCGCATTTCGTCATGAAGCTGTTCAGCGCCGCGCCGGCGAGTTTCTTGTTCGACGCTTCGACCTTGCAGGCGGCGGCATGAGCGTTGCCGGCAACGAGCGCCAAAGTCGCGGCAAGTATCAGAACTCTCATTGTGTCCTCCCTGAGAGAATCGGCGGCCGACGAATCGGCCGCCATTCGTTACTGTTCATCCCGTCATGTCGCGACGATGGCAGCGAATGACGTCTTCCGGATCAGGCCGCAAGTGAGGGTAACGCCGCCACCTCCCTGATCGCGGTTACCGGCGTTGCGGTCATCTCCTCCCCGATACGTTCGAGTCCCATCACGCGCAGCACGCCGCGCGCCGGGCACATTTCGACGGCAAGGCGCGTAAACCGATTGTTGATCGGCGCCGTCAGCCAGCCGAACGGCTCGCGCATCAGCGAACCGGAAAAGCTCTGCATTGTTTCGCGGCGGCAGCGGCTGTTCTCGCCGGCCTCCTCATAGCGGCAGGTCAGGATCAGGTCGCCGCCGATCCGCGCTTCCCACGGATCGCGGCAGGTATGCCAGTCGTTGGCTGCCACGGTCGCGGTCGATCGGGTTTCGAAATCCGTTTCGGTCCGCTCGATCACGCAGCGCTCGCCCGGAAGCGTTCCCGCCAGCGAATAGATCACCGGGCGCGCGACCGGCGTCCCTTCGAGCATGGCGCGGGCGGTTGCGAAATCGGGGCAGGTTTCGAAGACCTGACGCAGCAGCTGATCCGGCGGGATGTTTCGGACGCGCCATGTCTTGATCGCATTGGCGGCCAGATCGTAGGGCCGCAACCAGGGGTGACGAGTTCGCCGCCACAACGGGGCCTGGTTGATCGCCGCACCGAACCGTCCCGGCGCCAAAGCGGTCAGCGTGCCCACATAGCCCGGCCAGGTGACGCTGTAGAAATCGCCCGCCTCGCCCCATTTGTGAGCGATCTCGGCGTGGCGGCCGAGGCCTGGAAACGGCCAGTCGAGTGTCCGCACGAGCCAGGGTTCTCCGTCCTCGTCCCGGCTCATGGTGGTGCAGCCCCACGAATAGGAGCCGTTCAGGAACCAGACGCCGCTGAAGCCAAGCGTCGCGGCGATGCCTTCGATCTCGCCGACATAGGGTGATTGCGACCGCGACAGCCAGCGCCGCGCCAGCCCGTCGAGCAGCGGCAAGGCCGCCGCGACCGGACGCGGAAAAAACGACAGGCAATCGTCGCGCAAGGCGCGCGCGCGTACCGCGCCCGCCTCGGCCTGGCGCAGCGGACCGCCCTCGCGGACATCGATGATGGGAATCTCGGACAATGTGGTCATGGGCCAATTCTACCAGCGAATCGCGATCGGTTACATCTGGTTCCAACGGCACGGGGCGGCAAACGGATCGAGACGGAGCCGTAAGGGCATTGATGAAGCTAGGTTTTTCGCTCGCATACCATTCGTCAACCCTGATCACCGTAATGTGGTCGGTAGTTCAGGCAGGGTGACACGCATGATCAAGCGCATCATGGCAAGCATCGGCGGGCCGGATCAGCCTCGGTGGATTGAGCGCGACGGTCCGCGCCTCGTGTTGGCCGCCATCATGCTGGTCTTTGTCATTGCCACCAGTCTGTCCGACGGCAAGCTCCTTCCGGATTTTTCTGCTCGGCAGGCGCCGGCAGTTTCGAGCGGCACCTCCGCCGACAGCATCCGCACCGGCTCGATCCTGGTCACGTCCGCGGACGGAAATACCTGCGAGTACCGCGAGATCGATAACGGCACCTGGCGCATCCGATCCGTTGGGCGCGTCGCATGCGATGACGCCGTCAAAAGGCAGGCCGAACGCAATGGCAACTATACGCCGCAGACCCGCCTCGAAGCCATTCGTGACGGCTTCTATTCGAAGCGCTGATGCTCCGCGCTACCCTGCCCGCTCGACCAGAAAGGCGACCTGCACCAGCGCGACCGCATTGACGATCGCGTGCAGGATCACCGTGAGCAGCGTCGAACCGCTCCGCCAGCGCAGCCAGCCGAACGCACAACCAAGCACGAAAATGTGCACGAGATAGAATGCCTCGTACTGGACATGCATCACCGACCAGCCGGCCGAGGTGAGCACGATCGCGCCCCACGGCCCTAGCCGCGATGCCGCATATCCCGGAAACAGAAATCCGCGGAACAGCAATTCTTCCATCAGCGGCGCCGCGACGACCAGAGCGATCGCCAGCAGCACCAGCGTCCCCGAACTGCGCGCCGTCTTGTAGGCGTCGACCACCGCCAGCGGGACCAGATCGCGGCCGGTCAGCCACGAACTGAGATCGCCGAGCGGCAGCAGAACCGCAATCATCAGCATTCCGACGATCAGGTCGGCACGCTTCGGCCGATACAATGCAAGATAATCGACGGCGGCGCAGCCTGCCCTCCGCGCGGCAATCGCGATCACGGCGATCGGTGCCGGCATCGACACGATGGTGGCAACCGCGATCGTCACGGCATGCGATGCCAATGTCTGGAGCCCGGCATCCGCAGCATCCCGGCCGGCGGCAAGAAACGACAGCACAACGAATGCCGACAGCAATTGTGCGGCAAACCAGGCAACGATCGCGATCAATCCATAGGCCGTTGTGGTCCATACCCCCAGCGGCTGGCAGGGCGGACGGGCCTCGGTCCGGCGCGGGCCGGTGGCGCTTTCTGTCATCATGGTCTCAGGTTCGGTGTCCGGCCGCCGGTCCACATGATTCAAGCCCTCATCATTCAAGCCCTCATCCCGGCTCGGTCGAAGGCCGGTTCAGAGTCGTTATTCCTGGTCCGGGCCATAGCACAGCCTGCCGCCGCCTGCCGCTTGCATGCTATGGACGATGGATGCCAGCGATCGTCAGCCCCCTCGCCGAAGCCCGGTCCGTCCTGCCTGTACGCGGTGCGCTGATCGGCCTCGACCTCGGAACCAAGACCATTGGGGTTGCGGCCTCAGACCCGGACCGCGTCCTTGCGGCCGGCGTCGAGACCATCGCGCGAAAGGCGTTCCAAGCCGATGCCGCGCGTGTCCTGAGCCTCGCTGCGGAACGGCGGGCCGTCGGGCTCGTGATCGGCTTGCCGCTCAACATGGATGGAAGCGAAGGCCCGCGCGCACAATCAACCCGCGCCTTTGCGCGCAATCTCGCACGACTGACCGAATTGCCGATCGCATTCTGGGACGAGAGGCTGTCGACCGCCGCAGTCGAGCGCGACCTGCTCGCGGCGGATGTGAGCCGCGCCAAACGCGCCGCGGTGATCGACCAGCATGCGGCGGCGTTCATCCTGCAGGGCGCACTGGACTTTCTGCGCCTCGCGGGAAACAGGACGGAACCCTGGTAGAGCCGGGTTGGCCTGCCCCGCCCCGGCGCGACCGCCGCGCTCATCCGGTGCCTGATCAAGCGAACGTCAAGGGTTCTCCGACAATTCACCATGCGCTGGGGATGGCCTGAAGCGGTGCCTTGCGGCCTGCCCGCGATGAGCCTATAGACCCGGCTTTAATGAACATCGCAGCCACATCGTCATTCGTCCTCAACCGGCGGCATCTGTTGGGGATCGAAGGCCTTTCGCGCGAGGAGATCCTCGGCCTTCTCGATCTGGCCGAGGAATTCGTCGATCTCAACCGTCAGATCGAAAAGAAGCGCACGTCGCTGCGTGGCCGCACCCAGATCAACCTGTTCTTCGAATCCTCGACCCGGACACAGTCCTCCTTCGAGCTCGCCGGCAAGCGGCTCGGCGCCGACGTCATGAACATGGCGGTCAATTCCTCGGCGATGAAAAAGGGCGAGACGTTGATCGATACCGCGATCACGCTGAACGCCATGCATCCCGATATCCTGGTGGTCCGGCATCACGCCTCCGGCGCGGTCGAACTGCTGGCGCAGAAGGTCGACGGCTCGGTGATCAATGCCGGCGATGGCGCGCATGAGCATCCGACGCAAGCGTTGCTCGACGCGCTGACCATTCGCCGCAACAAAGGTTCGATCGAGGGCCTGGTCGTTGCGATCTGCGGCGACATCCTGCATTCGCGCGTCGCACGATCCAACATCTATCTCCTGAACGCGCTTGGCGCCCGCGTGCGCGTTGTTGCACCATCCACGCTGCTGCCCCCAAATGTCGAACGCCTCGGCGTCGAGGTGACGGGCGACATGCGCGAGGGTCTTCAGAACGCCGACATCGTTATGATGCTGCGGCTGCAACGTGAGCGCATGAACGGCTCGTTCGTCCCCTCGACGCAGGAATATTTCGCCTATTTCGGCCTGGATCAGAAGAAGCTCGCATACGCCAAGCCGGACGCACTGGTGATGCATCCAGGCCCGATGAATCGTGGCGTCGAGATCGATTCCGCCGTCGCCGACGGCGCTCAATCGCTGATCCGCGAACAGGTCGAGATGGGCGTCGCCGTTCGCATGGCGGTGCTCGAAGCCCTGTCTCGCAACCTGCCGAACGCTTAAAGACATGCTGTCCGACCGCCGTCCGATCCTGCTCGCCAATGCCCGGATCCTCGATCCGTCGCGCGACCTCGACTTTCCCGGCGATCTGCTGATCGCCGACGGTGTGATCCGCGAAACCAAGCGTGGCATTGGCGCCGCCGGCGTGCCCGAGGGCACCGAAGTCGTCGATTGCAAGGGTCGCATCGTTGCCCCGGGGCTGATCGACATGCGCGCCTTTGTCGGCGAGCCGGGTGCCGAATATCGCGAAACACTGGCGACCGCGAGCCAGGCGGCGGCGGCGGGCGGCGTGACCACCATCATCTGCCAACCCGACACCTCGCCCGCGATCGACGATCCCGCGATCGTCGACTTCATCCTTCGGCGCGCCCGCGATACCGCGATCGTGCATGTGCAGACGATGGCGGCGCTCACCAAGGGCCTGCACGGCAAGGAGATGACCGAGATCGGCCTGCTCAAGGCCGCTGGCGCCGTTGCCTTTACCGATGGCGCCAGGAGCGTGACCAACGCTTTGGTGATGCGCCGCACCCTCACCTATGCGCGCGACTTCGATGCTCTTGTCGTGCATCACACCGAAGACCCCGATCTCGTGGGCGAAGGCGTCATGAATGAGGGTGAGCTTGCGGCCAGACTCGGTCTGCACGGCATCCCGGCCGCCGCCGAAGCGATCATGCTGGAACGCGACATGCGGCTCGTCGCGCTGACCGGCTGCCGCTACCATGCCGCCTCGATCACCTGCCGCGCCTCGCTCGACATCCTGCAGCGCGCGAAGGAGGCTGGCCTCCCCGTCACCGCCTCCGCATCGATCAATCATCTGACCCTGAACGAGATTGATATCGGTCCATACCGCACCTTCTTCAAACTGGCCCCGCCGCTTCGCGCCGAGGACGATCGGGCAGCCCTGGTCGAGGCGGTCGCCTCCGGGCTGATCGATATCGTGATGTCGGACCACAATCCGCAGGACGTCGAGACCAAGCGGCTGCCGTTTGCGGAAGCGGCACCCGGCGCGATCGGCCTCGAGACCATGCTCACCGCCGGCCTTCGGCTGGTGCATGGCGAACACCTTTCGCTGCTGCAATTGCTTGCGGCGATGTCGACGCGGCCGGCGGAATTGCTTGGACTTCCCGGCGGCACGCTGCGCAATGGCTCGCCCGCGGACGTGATCGTGATCGACCCCGACACGTCGTGGATACTCGACCCATCCGATCTCAAGTCGAAGTGCAAGAACACGCCGTTCGACGAAGCGCGGCTCGAAGGCCGCGTGGTGCGTACCATCGTTGCCGGGCGCACGGCCTACGAGTACGCTTCCGCCTGACGCAGATCGCGGGCTGGCGAGGCGCTGGGGCATGATGGACGGGTCTGGTATTCTCGCGATGTGGCCTGTGCTTTTGGGGGCGTTGGCCGTCGGCTATCTGTTCGGGTCGATCCCGTTCGGACTGTTGCTGACACGCTTCTCGGGCGGCCCCGACATTCGCGGCATCGGTTCCGGCAATATCGGCGCGACCAATGTGCTGCGCACCGGACGAAAAGGCCTCGCCGCCGCGACCTTGATCGCCGACATGCTGAAGGGCACCGCAGCGGTTCTGCTGATCCGTCAACTTTTCGGGGCGGAGGCAGCAATCGCCGCCGGACTCGGCGCCTTTCTCGGCCATCTGTTTCCAGTCTGGCTCGGCTTCAAAGGCGGCAAGGGCGTCGCGACCTTCATCGGCGTCCTGCTCGGCTTTTCCTGGATCGCGGTGCTGATTTACGCCGCGATCTGGATCGGCATCGCCGCGCTCACCCGCTATTCCTCGCTGTCGGGCCTTGTCGCCTGCGCGGTCACGCCGGCCATCTTGTGGGCGTTCAACCAACCGTCCGCGGCGGCCTTGTTCTCCGTGTTGGCTGTCCTCGTCTTCATCATGCACCGCGCCAACATCGCGCGCCTGATCGCCGGAACGGAAACGAAAATCGGACAATCCGCGGTGAAACCGTGACCGGCGCCACCGCCGGCGTGAAGCTGAGCGATAGCCAGCGGCTCGACTGGTTGCGTCTGATCCGAAGCGAAAATGTCGGACCGCGGACGTTTCGCGCTCTGGTCAACCACTATGGCGGCGCACGGGCCGCAATCGAGATGCTGCCGGCGCTGGCAAGACGCGGTGGCGCACAAGCGCCCGGCCGCATCTGTTCGGTTGCGGAAGCCGAGCGGGAAATCGAAATTGCGACGCGCAGTGGAGCCGTGTTTGTCGGGCTGGGCGAGCCGGATTATCCGGCAAGGCTGCGGATGATCGACGATGCGCCGCCGCTGATCTCGGTGCGGGGCCAGATCGATGCTCTCAAAGTGCCGATGGTGGCGATCGTCGGATCGCGCAATGCGTCCGCGGCCGGTGCCAAATTCGCAAGCCAGATCGCGCGCGAATTGGGCGAGCACGAGTTCATTACCGTGTCGGGGCTGGCGCGCGGCGTCGACGCGGCGGCTCACCGCGCCAGTCTTGGTACCGGGACGGTCGCTGCGCTCGCAGGCGGTCAGGACTGCATCTATCCGCCCGAGCACGTGCCATTGCTCGAACAGATCCTGGAACGTGGAGCAGCGGTGTCGGAGATGCCGTTCGGATGGGAGCCGCGCGCCCGCGACTTTCCCCGCCGCAACCGGCTGATTGCAGGCTTGTCGCTTGGTGTCGTTGTGATCGAGGCCGCGCGCCGGTCCGGCTCGCTGATCACCGCCCGTCTGGCGCTCGAACAGGGCCGCGAAGTGTTTGCGGTGCCGGGATCGCCCCTCGACCCGCGTTGCGAGGGAACCAACGGTCTTCTGAAACAGGGCGCCACGCTGGTGACCGAGACCAATGACGTGCTCGATGTGCTCGGGCCGATACTCGGGCGGAGCCTGAACCATCCGGCCGAGGAACCGGAACCCGACCCTCAGGGGTCTGCGGCGGAGCCCGCCACCGACGAACGGCGGCGGATCATCGCCCTGCTTGGCCCGACTCCCGTGGAGATCGACGACCTCATCCGCCAGTCCGGCGCGCGCGCCGCAGTCGTCAGGACAGTGCTGCTGGAACTCGAACTGGCCGGCCGGCTGGAACGGCAGACGGGCGGACGGGTGGCCCTGACCTGATTTACGGGGCCGGGCTGTTCTTTGCGTTCTCAGCTTCCAGCTTCGCCATATCGAGCAGATACCCGAGCGTATTGAGACCATGGCCGCGCGCGATCAGGGCAAGGCTTCCCGTCAGATCGGCAATATAGACGGCGGCCGCCGTGCGAGCTTCGGCTGGACTGGGCGCTTTTTCGTTCATCGCAAGACGCCGGCTCCGGCCTCGTATCAATGATTGAATCATCTAAAGATATATATCTTAGGTTGCAACAATCGCGCTGGAAAATGCCTCGATCCCGGTTGCCAGCGCGGGGCCCCTATTTGACTTAAGGGGTCGATTTACCCATGGTCCGGCCCCACCTAAGCGGCAGACTCGCCGCCCAAGGTCTGAGTATTGGGCCTAACCCACTGGAATTGCATGAATATCGTGGTCGTCGAATCCCCGGCCAAGGCCAAGACTATCAATAAATACCTTGGCCCCGGCTACGAGGTGCTGGCTTCTTTCGGTCATATCCGCGACCTGCCGGCAAAGGACGGGTCTGTGGATCCCGATCACAATTTCAAGATGATCTGGGAGGTCGACGAGCGCGCCCAGAAGCGGATCAACGACATCGCCCGCGCCGTCAAAGGCGCCGACAAACTGATTCTGGCGACCGACCCCGACCGCGAGGGCGAGGCGATTTCCTGGCACGTGCTGGAGGTGCTGAAGGAGAAGAAGGCGCTCAAGGATCAGACCATCGAGCGCGTGGTTTTCAACGCCATCACCAAGCAGGCGGTCAGCGAGGCGATGAAGAATCCGCGCCAGCTCGACCATGCTTTGGTCGATGCCTATCTCGCGCGCCGCGCCCTCGATTACCTCGTCGGCTTCACGCTCTCGCCGGTGCTCTGGCGCAAATTGCCGGGCGCGCGCTCGGCCGGCCGCGTTCAATCGGTCGCACTGCGGCTGGTCTGCGATCGCGAACTCGAGATCGAAAAATTCGTCGCACGCGAATACTGGTCGCTGGTCGCGACGCTGGCGACGCCGCGCAACGACAGTTTCGAGGCCCGTCTGGTCGGCGCCGACGGACGTAAGATCACGCGGCTCGATATCGGCACCGGCCAGGAGGCCGAAGACTTCAAGCAGGCGCTGGAGACCGCAAGCTTCACCGTGTCCTCGGTCGAAGCGAAGCCGGCGCGCCGCAACCCGCCTCCCCCGTTCACCACTTCGACCCTGCAGCAGGAGGCCAGCCGCAAGCTCGGCTTTGCCCCGGCTCATACGATGCGCATCGCGCAGCGCCTGTATGAAGGCATCGATATCGGCGGCGAGACCGTCGGCCTCATTACCTATATGCGAACCGACGGCATCGACATGGCGCCGGAAGCGATCACCGGCATTCGTACGATGATCGGCAAGAATTACGGCCGCGACTATGTCCCCGATGCGCCGCGCCGCTATCAGAACAAGTCGAAGAACGCCCAGGAGGCGCATGAAGCGGTCCGGCCGACCGACGCCGCCCGCACGCCGCGTGACGTCGCGCGCAGCCTCGATTCCGAACAGGCCAAGCTTTACGAACTGATCTGGAACCGCGCCGTCGCCAGCCAGATGCAGTCGGCCGAGCTCGAGCGCACCACCGTCGACATCGCCGCCAAGGTGGCCGGCCGCAATCTCGAACTGCGCGCCACCGGTCAGGTGGTCAAGTTCGATGGCTTCCTGACGCTTTATCAGGAAAGCCACGACGACGATTCCGAGGACGAGGATTCCAAGCGCCTGCCTGCGATGTCTCAGGGCGAAACGCTGCGCAAGGAAAGCATCAGCTCGACCCAGCATTTCACCGAGCCGCCGCCGCGCTTCACCGAAGCCTCGCTGGTCAAGCGCATGGAAGAACTCGGCATCGGCCGTCCGTCGACCTATGCCTCGATCCTCGCCGTGCTGAAGGACCGCGGCTATACCCGCATCGACAAGAAGCGGCTCGTGCCGGAAGACAAGGGCCGCCTGGTGGTCGGCTTCCTGGAGAGCTTCTTCCAGAGATATGTCGAATACGATTTCACCGCCTCGCTGGAAGAGCAGCTCGACAAGGTCTCCAACAACGAACTCGAATGGCACCAGCTGCTGCGCGACTTCTGGGGCGATTTCATCGCCACGGTCGGCGAGATCAAGGATCTGCGGATCACCCAGGTGCTCGATGCGCTCAATGAGTTGCTCGGCCCGCATGTCTTTCCCAAGAAGGAAGACGGTGGCGATCCGCGGCTTTGCCCGACCTGCAACGAAGGCCAGTTGTCGCTGAAGGTCGGCCGGTTCGGCGCCTTTGTCGGCTGCTCGCGCTATCCGGAATGCCGCTATACCCGTCAGCTCACGCCCGGTGCCAACGGCGCCGACAGCGCGACCCGCGTGCTCGGCCAGGATCCGGAAACCGGCCTCGACGTCACCGTGCGCGGTGGCCGATTCGGTCCCTATGTGCAGCTCGGCGAAGGCAATCCGGAAATCAAGGAAAAGCCCAAGCGCTCCGGCCTGCCGAAAGGCATGGCGCCGGACGATGTGGATCTCACGATCGCTCTCGGTCTGCTGTCGCTGCCGCGCGATGTCGGCAAGGACCCCGAAACCGGCGAGATGATCATCGCCGGCATCGGCCGCTTTGGCTCCTATGTGAAGCTCGGCAAGACCTACGCCAATCTCGAACAGGGCGATGAGGTCCTGAATATCGGCCTCAATCGCGCCGTCACGCTGATCGCCGAGAAGAAGGCCAATCCCGGCAAGGGCCGGCGTTTCGGCGCCGATCCCGGCCGCTCGCTCGGCGACCATCCCGACAAGGGCGGTCCGATCGTGGTCAAGAATGGCCGCTACGGCGCCTATGTCTCCCATGACGGCGTCAATGCCACGCTGCCCGGGGAAAAGACGCCGGACTCCATCACCCTGGAAGAAGCGATTTCGTTGCTCGATGCGCGCATCGCCGCCGGCGGCGGCAAGAAGCGCAAGCCCGCGAGCAAGGCGGCTCCGAAATCAGCGGCAAAGGACGGCGCGTCCGCCAAGCCCGCTAAACCGAAAGCCAAGTCGGCGGCCAAGAAAGTCAAACCGGTGAAGGCGGACGACGCCGAGAGCAAGCCTTCGAAGGCCTCGACCGCCCGAAAGGCACCCTCTAAATCGGCGGCATCGAAGTCGCGCGGCAAGACGGCGGCTTCGAGCGCGGCGGAAAAGGCCCCCGGCGACGCCGCCCCCACGGGACGAAAACGCAAGGTTGCGCATTAGCCCTCACGGGCCCTCTCGAGACCCCCTTGCCGGATCGGCCGGCAAGGGCCACATCACAGGTCATCTTGGCCAAAACGAAACAACACGCCGCGTTTCCCTCCCGCGAGCAGTTGCTTGCCTTCATCAAGGATCACACCGGAGAAGCAGGCACGCGCGAGATCGCGCGCGCCTTCGGCCTGAAGAATGCCGATCGCGCGCAGCTCAAACGCGTGCTGCGCGACCTCGCCGACGAGGGCGCCGTCGAAAAGCGCCGCAAGACGCTGCACAAGCCCGGCACCCTGCCCTCGATCACACTCGCCGACATCGTCGAACGCGACCGCGACGGCGAAATCATCGCGGTGCCGACCGAGTGGGATGAAGAGGCGCATGGCGAGGTGCCGCGCATCCGGGTCCTGACGCCACGCAAGCTTAAAGTCGGCGAAGCCGCAGGGATCGGTGATCGCGCGCTGCTGCGCATCGAAAAGCTTTCCGAACGCGACGGCACGGCTACCTATTCCGGCCGCGTCATCAAGGTTCTCGACCGCGCCAAAAAGCGGACGATCGGAATCTTCCGCAGCCTTCCCGGCGGCGGTGGCCGCCTCGTCCCGGTCGACAAGAAAGCGCTCGGCCGCGAACTCGCGATTGCGCCCAATGCCACACTGGATGCGGAGGATGGCGAACTGGTCGCCGCCGACGTGGCCAAGGAAGGCCGCTTCGGTCTCCCGTCCGCACGCATCAAGGAGCGGCTCGGATCGCTGAAGGGCGAAAAGGCGGTCAGCCTGATTGCCATCCATGCGCACAACATCCCGCAGGTGTTTTCGCGCGAGGCGCTGGCCGAAGCCGATGCCGCGAAACCTGCCGACCTGTCCGGCGGCCGCGAGGACTGGCGGAAGCTGCCGCTGGTCACCATCGATCCGGCCGACGCCAAGGACCACGACGACGCGGTTTACGCAGAGCCCGACACCAGCCCCGATAATCGTGGCGGCCATATCGTTACGGTCGCGATTGCCGATGTGGCTCATTACGTGCGCCCCGGCTCGGCGCTCGATCGCGAGGCGCTGGATCGCGGCAACTCGGTCTATTTCCCGGACCGTGTGGTGCCGATGCTGCCGGAGCGCATCTCCAACGATCTGTGTTCTCTGAAGCCGCAGGTCGACCGCGCCGCCATCGCGGTGCGGATGGTGATCGCGCCGGACGGCCGCAAGCGCTCGCATAGCTTTCACCGCATTCTGATGCGCTCCGCTGCCAAGCTGCATTACGCGCAGGCGCAGGACGCGATCGACGGCCGGACCGACGACACCACCGGGCCGATCAAGGAAACCGTGCTCGATCCGCTCTACGCCGCCTATCGCGCCGTGAAGAAGGCGCGCGACGTCCGTGGACCGCTCGATCTCGATCTGCCGGAGCGCAAGATTCTCTTGAATGCCGATGGCACCCTCGACCGGGTCATCATGCCGGAGCGCCTCGACGCGCACCGGTTGATCGAGGAATTCATGATCCTCGCCAATGTCGCGGCGGCCGAAACGCTCGAGCGTGCCAGTGTCCCGCAGATTTATCGCGTCCACGACGAGCCCTCGCTGGAAAAGGTCGAGGGACTGCGCGATCTGCTGCGCACCCTCGACATGTCGTTCCCGAAGGGCGCGGTGCTGCGGCCGGCCTTGTTCAATTCGGTGCTGCAGCAGGTCAAGGACACCGAGACCGAAACGCTGGTGAACGAAGTGGTGCTGCGCAGCCAGGCGCAGGCCGAATATTCGGCGGAGAATTACGGGCATTTCGGACTGGCGTTGCGGCGCTATGCGCATTTCACATCGCCGATCCGCCGGTATGCAGACCTTATCGTACACCGCGCCCTGATCCGTGCGCTCAAGTCCGGTGACGGCGCGCTGCCGGAGGGCATGGACCTCAAGAGCCTGAACGAGATTTCCGCCCGTATTTCCGCGGCCGAACGGCGTGCCATGGCGGCCGAGCGCGACACCAATGACCGGCTGATCGCGCATCACATGGCCGACCGGGTCGGCGCCACTTTCGAGGGCCGCATCGGGGGCGTCACCGGCGCCGGACTGTTCGTGAAGCTTGACGAAACCGGCGCCGACGGATTCATTCCGGCGCGGACCATCGGCGATGACTATTTCCAGTATCACGAGGACCGTCACGCCATGATCGGGCGATCCAGCGGCGAAACCTACCGGCTGGGCGATAACGTCACGGTCAAGCTGGTCGAAGCGATCCCGGTTGCCGGCGCGCTTCGTTTCGAGTTGGTATCGGCCGGTCGTGCCGGCAAACGCGTGGCCCTTCGTTCGACCCGCTCCCGCCCGGGCGCCCGGCGGGATGACAAGTTGCCGCGAAAGCGGCGAGGATGACGATGATGACGGATGCAATCTCGACCAACCCGCGCGACCAATGGCTTGCCATCAGGCGCGGCCTCGCCTCGACGTGCCCGGCTTGCGGCCAGGGCCGGATGTTCCGCGGGCTTCTGAAGGTCAACGACAATTGCCCGGCCTGCGACGAACCGCTGCATCACCACCGCGCGGACGACTTTCCGGCGTATCTGAATATCGTGCTCGTCGGTCACATCGTGGTGCCGCTGGTGCTCGCGGTCGAGACAGCATTCGCACCGGCTTACTGGGTGCATGCGGTGATCTGGCTGCCGCTGCTGCTCATTCTCGCATTCGCGCTGATGCACCCGATCAAGGGCGCCGTGGTCGCCTGGCAATGGGCGATGCGCATGCACGGCTTCGACCCCAATGGCAGCATCGACGACCCGCTCCCGGTGACGACCTCGACCAAATGCGCGAACTGACCGATCTCGAACAACGGCTCACCGCGGCGGAGCGGGAGCGCGCGTCTCCGAACGTGCGGCCGAAGGATGCGGCGACGCTGATGATCGTCGACCGCTCCGGCTCGACGCCGAAGGTGCTGCTCGGCAAGCGCCATCACGGCCACAAATTCATGCCTGGAAAATTCGTGTTTCCCGGCGGCCGGCTCGAACCCAGCGACCGGCTGATGCCAGCGGCGACGCCGCTCAATCCTTATACCGAACAATATCTGATGCGGAGCATGAGACGGCCGAGCATCGCGCGGGCCAAGGGGCTTGCGCTCGCGGCGATCCGCGAGACCTTCGAAGAAACCGGTCTGATCCTCGGCGCGAAACGGGACGGCGAAATGCCGGTGCCGGAGGGCCCATGGGCCGATTTTGCCAAGGCCGGCTTCTATCCGGACCTGTCGTCCCTGCATTTCGTCGCCCGCGCAATCACGCCGTCGCGGCGGCCGCGCCGCTTCGACACCCGCTTTTTCGCCGTCGACGCCTCAACCATCGCGCACAAGGTGGACAACGTGGTCCATCCGGACGCGGAACTGGTCGAACTGGTGTGGATGCCGATCTCGGAGGCGCGCAGCCTGGACTTGCCGACGATCACGGGAGTCGTGCTGCAGGAACTAGAGGCGCGGGTTTCGGCCGGTTTCGGGCATGACCTGCCGGTCCCGTTCTACCGGATGCCGCGGAAAGTATTCTTCCGCGATTTGATCTCGTGATCCGCAGTTTCCTTGACATTGGCGGCTTTGCCGCTAGTTTCCGCGCAAATCCCCGTCATTTTTGAGGTCGATTATGGCCAAGGCCGTCACCATCAAGGTCAAGCTCGTGTCCACTGCCGACACCGGCTACTACTATGTCAGCAAGAAAAATTCCCGGACGATGACCGACAAGCTGGCGAAGAAGAAATACGATCCGATCGCGAAGAAGCACGTCGAGTTCCGCGAAGCCAAGATCAAGTAAGGGCGCCGGGCTTCCGCCGCCTGCGCCTCTCATTTTTCACAACTTTTAATTGCAAAATTTTTGCGGACCAGCCACAGTAAAGGTGGCCGGCCGGAAGCGATGTTATGAGGAGGCCACTCGTCCACCGCTCCCGGGCCGGCCGAACCCCACGGACCCAGGAGATGCGGCGGACCTGAGCACTCCGTAGGGTTTTCAAAGAGCTGGAACGTCGGGGCCGCCGCCGCGGCTGGCCCGTCCAGCGCTCAAGCTGCCTTCGCTTGATCCGCCTTTCGTCCCGGATTGGAACCTAATCCCTCACCCCTCGGAAATCAAAGGCGAACTCCCGGCCGCACGGGTAAGCTTCCGTCAACGTAAAGGATTAAGGTTTCCGCCCGTGGCGGCGTGTGCCGGGGAACGCATGCGCATCCGCGTTCCCGTACCCCGTCAGGCCGCGTCCGCGACCACCCGGTTGCGGCCATCGCGCTTGGCACGGTAGAGCGCCTGGTCCGCCCGCTTGAGCAGCTGCGCGGCGGTGTCGTGCGAGGATTCGAGCGAGGCAATCCCGATCGAGATCGTCACGTCGATGTTGCGGCGGCCCTGTTCGATCGGAAACGGCTCGGCCGCGATCTTGCGGCGCAGGCGCTCTGCAACCGTGGCAGCCACGGCCATGTCGGTCTCCGGCATCACCACGACGAATTCCTCGCCGCCGATGCGGCAGGCCAGATCGATGCCGCGGATCGACTTGCGGACGCGGATGGCGAATTCGCGCAGCACGTCGTCGCCGCAATCGTGGCCGTAGGTGTCGTTGATCGACTTGAAATAATCGATGTCGAGCACGAGCACGGCCAGCGGCTTGCCACGCGAGCCGGCCAGTTCGACCAGTTTGCCGAGATGGCTTTCCATGTAGCGGCGGTTATGCAGGCCGGTCAGGGCATCGGTGATCGCCGCCTCGATCGACATCTGCACATTGTCGCGCAGGCGCTCGGTATAGCGCTTGCGCCGGATCTGGGTGCGCACGCGCGCCTGCAATTCGTGACCGTCGACCGGCCGCAGCAGATAGTCGTTGACGCCGATCTCGAGCCCGCGCATCAGCCGCGCGGTGTCGTCCGGCTCGCAGATCGCGAGGATCGGCAGATTGCGGGTGCGTTCGAGCGAGCGGAGCTGGCTGCACAGGCGCAGCCCGTCGAAATTCTCCAGGCTGAGCGAGACGATGAGGAGTTCGTAATTGCCCTCCGCAGACCGGAATAAAGCGGCGCTCGGATCGGGCTCGATCTCGACGATGTGCTCTTCTTCGAGCATTGCGGCGAGCCTTTCATAGGAGGAACGGCGGTCGTCCACCAGCAGAATGCGGCCCTGGCGCCCCTGCTCCGTGATCGCCTCCCGCTCCGCGCTCTCGATGCCGATCTCGCGCGACGTCGCCGCGCGCATCCGCAATTCGTCGGTCATCATCTTCAGGCGCGTCAGCGAACGCACGCGCGCAATCAGTGCGATGTCCGAGACCGGCTTGGTGAGAAAGTCATCGGCACCGGCCTGCAACCCCGCAATCCTGTCCGACGGCTGATCGAGCGCCGTCACCATCACGACGGGAATGTGGTGCGTCGCCGGATTGCTCTTGAGCTTGCGGCACACTTCGAAACCGTCAAGACCCGGCATCATCACGTCGAGCAGCACGATGTCGCATTCGGCGCGCTCGCAGGCCGCCAAAGCCTCGGCGCCGCTATTGGCGGTCGTCACGTCGAAATACTCGGCGGACAGCCGCGCCTCGAGCAGCTTCACGTTCGCGGGAACATCGTCAACGACAAGGACTCTTGCGGTCATGAGAATTTCAGCTTCTAAGCGTTGCCAAGAAAGTGGCGGATCGTTTCGATGAATTTGCCGACCGAAATTGGCTTTGAAAGATATGCTTCGCAGCCGCCGGCGCGGATGCGCTCCTCGTCGCCCTTCATTGCAAATGCGGTTACGGCCACGACCGGAATGGCTTTCAGCTCAGCATCGTCCTTCAGCCATTTGGTGACTTCGAGACCGGACACCTCGGGCAATTGGATGTCCATCAGGATGAGGTCGGGCCGATGCCGGCGCGCGAGATCCAGCGCGTCGATCCCGTTGCGGGTGCCGACGGTATGGTAGCCGTGCGCTTCCAGCAGATCGTGGAAGAGCTTCATATTGAGCTCATTGTCCTCCACGATCAGGACCGTCTTGGCCATTCCCCGCCCCTCCTGGGCACTTTTTTAACCCGCCCAGCGTCCCAAGGCATGTACTGCACGCCCGCAAAAATGCGAGGTCGGGCACGGTTCTTCACGGTAGTTTCCATTCCTTACGGAAAGGCAAACGCAACGCTATGGATCACAAGGCAAAAGGCAGCGTAGACGCGAAAAATGTGGCAATTCGGGCGCTCTTCTTCCTGGCGGCCGATGAAGCCCGGCTGGGCCGATTTCTGGCGGCAACCGGTATTGGCCCGGCGGAGATCAGAGCAGCCGCGCGCGAGCCACGCTTCCTCGCCGGCGTGCTCGACCACATGACGGAGGACGAATCGGCCATGCTGGCGTTTTCGCAGGAGACCGGTATCCCGCCGGAGCACATTGCGCGTGCCCGGGACATGTTGTCCGGGCCGCCTGTCGAGCGCGACACCCCATGACCGCACACGACCGCACATTCTGAACGGACCCGGGCAACCTGACATGCAGGGATTCTGCCGCGACTGCCTCGCCGATGCCGGTTCCGGCCTGCGCTGCGGCACGTGCGGTTCGCCTCGCCTCGCCCGTCATCCGGAACTTCACGACCTGTCGGTCGCGCATGTCGACTGCGACGCGTTCTATGCGACCATCGAGAAGCGCGACGACCCCTCGCTTGCAGACAAGCCGCTGATCATCGGCGGCGGTACCCGGGGTGTCGTATCGACCGCCTGCTACATTGCCCGCACCTACGGTGTTCATTCTGCCATGCCGATGTTCAAGGCGCGGCGGCTCTGCCCGGATGCGGTGGTGGTCCGACCCAACATGCAAAAATACGTCGCCGTCGCCCGTCAGGTGCGCGCATTGATGCGGGATCTGACCCCGCTGGTCGAACCGGTCTCGATCGACGAAGCATTTCTTGACCTGTCGGGAACGCAGCGCCTGCACGGCCGGAGTGCTGCGCAATCGCTTGCGCGCTTTGCCGCGACGGTCGAGAAGGACATCGGCATCACGGTATCGATCGGCCTCTCCTATAACAAGTTTCTCGCCAAGATCGCGTCCGACCTCGACAAGCCCCGCGGCTTCGCCATGCTCGGGCGCGCCGAAGCGATGTCGTTCCTCGCACCGAAACCGATCTCGATCATCTTCGGTGTCGGCAAGGTGACGCAGGAGCGGCTTGCCCGCGACGGCTTTCGCACAATTGCCGATGTGCAGAGGCACGACGAACGCGAACTGATGCGGCGGCTCGGCGCCGAAGGCCAGCGGTTGAGCCGGCTCGCCCGCGGCATCGACATCCGCAAGGTGGTTCCGGATCGGGATGCGAAGAGCGTCTCGGCCGAAACCACCTTCGATACCGACATCGCCGCGCTTCGACCTCTGGAACGGATCTTGTGGGATCTCAGCGAACGCGTGTCGGCGCGACTCAAGGCGAGCGATATCAGCGGCTCGACCGTCACCCTGAAGCTCAAGTCGGCGGATTTTCAGACGCGCACCCGCGCCCGCTCGCTCAGCGACCCGACGCAACTCGCACAGCGCATTTTCGATTGCGGGCGAGAATTGCTTGGCAAGGAAGTCGACGGCACCAAATTCCGGCTGATAGGAATCGGCGTGTCGAACCTTCAAACTGCGCAGGCGGCAGACCCCGACGACCTGCTGGACCCGCGCGCGCGCAAAGCCGCGACCAGCGAGCGGGCCGTCGATACGCTGCGGGCGAAGTTCGGCCGCAGCGCCATCAAGCGCGGCCTCGCGCTGGACGATGGCGGCTAAACTTCAGGCCGTCACTTGCAGGGCGTCGTGGGGCGGGTTTCAAGCGACGTCATCGTGCCGGATACGACGAAATCGTTATAGTCGAGTGCCAGCGAGCGGGAGATCCCGTTTTCGTAAAGCTCGAACTTGATGCCATAGACCGGCAGCTGGTCTCCATCTGCCTTCGACTTGTCGAAATAGCTGATGCTCACAGGCCATCTGCGCAGCTTCGACAACTGTTCGTCCTTGCCCGCGGCATCATCGGGCTTGTTTGTTTCCGGCTCGATCGGCTGTCCGATGACCGTGAGGGTGTCGTAGATTTTCTCGCCGGTGTCGGACCCATCGAACACCAGCCCCTGCAACAGCGTCTTTCCCTCGCGCGCGGCGGCGATGATCCGGCGCATATGGTCGGTCGGAAACATGACATCGGCGTCGACACCGAAATTCTTACCCGATGGCTTGCTCAGATTGACGACGGCTTTGGCGGCCTCGCGCTCGGCACGGCCATCGACCGAGGATTTCAGCTTCTGATCGACGAAGTTCTGCGAGTTGAACCGGAACATTTTCGCGGCGGCATCTTCCCATGTCGTGGCCCGCATGTCGGTCATGAGCCTGACGCCCTCGCCCGCATCGATCTCGGACACCTGACGAAACTGCAGCGCGTAGCCTTCGCACTGGCTGCCGGAAAAGTCGTAGAGGATGCGGCCACGCACCGCTTCGACCGGCCGGTTGCCGCGCGACGATGCCAGCTTGAGATCGTAGACGGCCCGATGCGAGGCAAATTCGGTGGCCCCGGCATTCTGCACAGGGGCCGCGAGGCCGATGCCGGACGACATCGCCAGGGCCGCAATTGTGCTCAGGAACAAGGCATCTCTCATGGAATTCGAATCCTGTGATCCGGAGATAAACTCGGCGACGGCCCGTTGCAACTGGACCACTTGCGGAGCCATCATCAATCGGCGAAGAGAATACGTCCATTCTGAGGCGCATTGGCGCAGGAGAGATTAAAATGGCAGGTGCCGTCGAGAAGAAGCTGGCCGACCTTGGAATCGTACTGCCGACGCCGGCCGCCCCGCTCGCGAACTATGTCGGCTTCGTGCGGACCGGCAGCCTGCTCGTGGTGTCCGGACAGCTCTGCCTCGATATCGAAGGCAAGCTCGTGGCCAAGGGCAAGCTCGGCGCCGAGGTCTCGGTAGAAGACGGCCAGAAGGCCGCGCGCGCCTGCGCCGTCAATGTGCTGGCCCAGGTGAAGGCTGCACTCGGCGATCTCGACAAAGTCGTCCGCGTGGTGCGGCTTGGCGGATTCATCAGCTCCGTCCCGGCCTTCCTCGATGGACCCAAAGTCATGAACGGGGCCTCCGACATGATGGTGACGGCGTTCGCCGAAAAGGGTCGTCATGCCCGCACGACGATTGGCGTTTCGGTGCTGCCGCTGGATGCTGCCGTCGAAGTCGAAGGCATGTTCGAGGTGGCCTGACGGCAAGAACTCATGCCCGGCCTCGACTGGCTGACCGCGCGGCCGGTGGCGCATCGCGGCTTGCACGACGCAGCACAGGGCGTCGTCGAGAACACGGAATCGGCATTTTCAGCCGCGATTGCTGGGCAGTATGCGATCGAATGCGATCTTCAACTCGCGGCCGATGGCGAAGCCATGGTTTTCCATGACGACACGCTCGACCGTCTGACCGAAGCGCATGGCGCGCTTGCCTCCTTCGCCTCGTCTGAATTGAAGACCATCGCCTTCCGGGCGACGCGCGATCGAATGATGTCGCTGGGAGATCTGTGCGATCTCGTGGCCGGGCGCGTCCCCCTGATCCTTGAAGTGAAAAGCGGTTTCGATGGCAATCCGACGCTATCGAACCGCCTCGCCGCGGTCGTGCAAGGTTATGCCGGTCCGGTTGCCGCCATGTCGTTCGATCCCGATATGGTGCAGGCATTGCGAGCCGCTGCGCCATGGTTGCCGCGCGGTCTGGTTGCGCAGGGCGCCAAGGATAACGGCCATGCGGGCATCGACGAGCGCCGCTATGCAGCGACAGCATTCCGCGCGAGACCGCATTTTCTGGCCTGGTCGGTGCGCGACCTCCCCGCCTTCTGGCCGCTGCTTGGCCGCTGGGCCTTCGGCTTGCCGCTCCTGACCTGGACGGTCCGCACCGAGGCAGAGGCGACCCGCGCGCGGCGCTGGGCCGACCAGATGATTTTCGAAGGATTTCGGCCATAAAACTGGGCTAGGAACTGCCAGAATGTCCGAAACCGACGTCCCGCAAAGCCCGATCGAACTTCAACTCCGGATCGTATCCGATCTCGGCGAGGTCCCCGCCGGGGACTGGAATGCGTGCGCCGGCAATGAGACGACCGACGCCGCTCAGACCTCGGATGAACCGGATCATCCGAAAACTGATCTGCTTCAGGCCGACGCCCGCTGGGCCGCCAATCCGTTTGTCTCTCACGCGTTTCTGTCGGCGCTCGAGCGATCCGGTTCGGCGACGCCGCGCACCGGCTGGGCGCCGCAACACCTGGTTGCCGAGACCAAGGAGGGCGAGGTCCTCGGCGCGGTTCCCTGCTATCTCAAGTCGCATTCGCGCGGCGAATACGTGTTCGACCAGGGCTGGGCCGACGCCTATGAGCGCGCGGGCGGGAGTTATTATCCCAAGCTCCAGGTCTCGGTGCCGTTCACGCCGGCGACCGGACCGCGACTCCTGGTCAAGCCATCGCCCTATGCTGACGCAGTGAAGGACGCACTCGCGACCGGCCTCGTGACCCTGTGCGAACGCCGGCAGGCCTCGTCCGTCCACGCAACCTTCTTGCCGCAGGCGGATTGGGACCGGCTGCGCACCAAGGGCTTTCTGAAACGGACCGACCAGCAATTCCACTGGCGCAACGAGGGTTACGGCAGCTTCGATGACTTTCTGTCGGCGCTCGCGTCCCGCAAGCGCAAGGCGATCCGCCGCGAGCGCCGAGAGGCCGTCGACAGCGGCATCACCATCCATCCGCTCACCGGCAGCGACCTGACCGAGGCCGTGTGGGACGATTTCTTCGCCTTCTATATCGACACCGGATCGCGCAAATGGGGTCGGCCTTATCTCACCCGCACGTTCTTCTCACTGATCGGCCAGGAGATGGCGGACCGGATCCTGCTGGTCATGGCCAAACGCGACGGACGCTATATCGCCGGCGCGATCAACTTCATCGGCGCCGGCGCGCTGTTTGGCCGGCATTGGGGTGCGATCGAGCATCACCCGTTCCTGCATTTCGAGCTTTGCTATTACCAGGCCATCGACTTCGCGATCGCCCACAAGCTCGCGACCGTGGAAGCCGGCGCGCAGGGCGAACACAAGCTGGCGCGCGGATATGCGCCGGTCACGACCTACTCGTCCCACTACATTGCCGATCCGGGGCTGCGCCGCGCCATTGCGGATTATCTCAAGCGCGAGCGCGCCTATGTGGATGCGGCGGGGCGCGAGCTTGAACAATTGACCCCCTTCCGCAAGATGGCGGAACAGGAGTAGCGACCATGCCGGCTTACGACCCGAACAATATTTTCGCCAAGATCATTCGCGGCGAACTGCCCTGCCACAAGGTCTATGAGGACGACCGCGTGCTGGTGTTCCTCGACATCATGCCGCGTGCGCCCGGGCATGCGCTGGTGATCCCGAAAAGCGCCGCCCGCAACATCCTCGACGTCGACCCTGACGATCTCGCGCATGTGGCGAAGATCGCCCAGAAGGTGGCGCGTGCCGGCATGCAGGTGTTTTCGGCCGACGGCGTCACCGTGCAGCAATTCAACGAGAATGCCGGCGGCCAGGTGGTGTTTCACCTGCATGTGCATGTAATCCCGCGCAAGGAAGGCATCGCGATGAAACCGCCTGCGAGCGAAAAGGAGAAGCCGGAGGTGCTGGGCGATCAGGCGAAAAAGCTGTCCGACGCGATGGCGTCCGCGTAGCTGTAGCTAAAGCAGCGGCCACAGCAGCGCGCCGCAGATCAGCACCGCCTCGCCGGTGGCGACGCCGAGGAAGATCGAGCGCCGGAACGCCACAAAAGCAGCAAAACCGGCGACGATCGCGGCCAAGCGTATCGACAGCGGCACGGTCGCGAGCGCACCCGGCGCGAAAAAGATCAGCTTGGCAATGACGGCGGCAAGCACCGCGGTCGCGACCGCCCGCACCCAGACCAGAATTTCGGAGCCTTCATCGATCCCACGCGCCAACGCGAAACCGAGCAAGCGCCAGATTTCGTTGGGCAGAAAGCCGACCAGGATCAGGACGACATAGGGCCACAATGCCGATGTGGTGAGGCTCATCGCATGCTCTCCCGCACGCGATGGGCGATGTAGGCGATGGTGCCGCCGGCAATCCCCGCCCACAACACGTCGAGTTCGACGGCGGCAAATGCGAGCGCCGGGCCGATGATCAGCCCGAGGATCAGCGCAAGCCGGTCGACCAGAAGGCTCGAATTGCGCGCGATCGAAACCAGAAACGACATCGGCGTCAGGAATAGCAGCGCCGCGGTCAGCAAGACCGGCAGCCGCGCAGCCAGGTAATAGCCCGCCACCGTCGCGATCATCGCGGACGCCATGTAGCCGCAGGCGAGCCCGTTGCAGAACGGGATGCGACGCTCGACCGGCATTTGCGGCGCGAGGCGCATCGATTCCACCCACATGCTGACAGCGGTGAAATGCGCCGGCAGCAGAAGCTGCCAGGTGCGCGTTTTCGGGCCGCGCAGGATCGGCATCAACGACACCACCATCGGCAGCAGCCGGACGCCGCTTAAACCCACGGCTACCGCGACCTCGATCAGCTTTGCACCGCCGCCGAGGGTGGAGATCAGGATCACCTGGGCCGGCCCGGCCCAGACCAGCAGCGTCGACAACGTCACCCACAGCAGGCTGAAGTCGAGATCATAGGCGAGCGCACCGACGCCGATATAGGTGCCGAACAGCACATAGGCGAACACCGACAGCCATGCCGAGCGAACGCCGCCGATCCATGCGGCGGTGTTGCTGGGAAAATCGATTCTGTGAGGCTCCGGCATCCGCCGCACAATGCTGAACCGCACGCACAAGAACAACGTCCAACCGCTTCATGGCGCGGACTTAATGCTGCATGGGTGACGCGGAGCGTTTCACATGAACATAGTCCTATGCTGCACAGAGCTACCTTTAGAACAGCCGTCGAGCATCGCTCCTCGCCCATGCTCATGCGAAAGCTCGGCGGATTTTTGCACTGTTTCAGTCAGGTGACATCGCCGGTCCGCTGCATCTGCGATCTGTGCCGGACGGACATGAACGGCCGTGCGTTCTCCGAGGCCGCCCCACCGCCCGCCTCGCTCACCCTCGAACCGGAGCAGGTCTTGAACATGAAAAATGTTATGTTATAACATAACCTAATTGGAGCGCCATGATGAGCTTGCTGCAGGACCAAAGCGCCGCGTCCCAGGACGACGACACCCACGACATCATCCCGCCCGGATTCCTGCAGGCTCGCGACTGTCTCCGAAGCGGCATCGGGCAGGCTAACGCATCCGGAACTCCGGAGACCTCCCTGCTCGCGGCATTGCTGGCGGAAACGCTGCCGCGGCTGGTCAACACCTACGGTCCCGCGCAGGCCGCAGTGATCCTGTCGCGGCTTGCGCATGACATCGGCAGCGGCGTCGCGCCGAATTGCAAACCGCAATAGCGCGCCCTGCTCCACCTCGCATGAAACCATTCGCAAACATTTTCGGATCCCCCCGCAATGCAACGACTTCCCGTCACCGTGCTCTCGGGCTTCCTGGGCGCGGGCAAGACCACGCTGATGAATCACATCCTGAACAACCGGCAGGGCAAGCGGGTTGCGGTCATTGTGAACGACATGAGCGAGGTGAACATCGACGCGGACCTGATCCGCGATGGCGGTGCGAACCTCTCGCGGACGAATGAGACACTGGTCGAAATGACCAATGGCTGCATCTGCTGCACCCTGCGCGACGATCTGCTGAAAGAGGTGCGCACACTGGCCGAAGACGGCCGCTTCGACTATCTGCTGATCGAGTCGACCGGAATTTCCGAACCGTTGCCGGTAGCCGCGACCTTCGATTTCCGCGATGAAGACGGCGAGAGCCTGTCGGATGTCGCGCGCCTCGACACCATGGTGACCGTGGTCGATGCCGCCAATCTTTTGAACGAATATGCCTCGACCGACTTCCTGCGCGAGCGCGGTGAATCGCTTGGCGACGATGACAACCGCACCATCGTCGATCTCTTGGTCGAACAGATCGAGTTTGCCGACGTGATCGTGCTCAACAAGATCGACGATGCCGCGCCCGAAAAGGCCGAGGCCGCACGCAAGATCGTGCGCGCGCTCAATCCGGAGGCTGACATCATCGAGTCCAGTTTCTCTCAGGTGCCGATGTCGCGCGTTCTCGGAACCGGCCGCTTCGACTTCGAGCGCGCCCAGCGGCATCCGATCTGGTTCAAGGAACTCTATGAGTTTGCCGACCACAAGCCGGAGACCGAGGAATACGGTATCCAGAGTTTCGTCTATCGCGCCCGCCGCCCGTTCCAGCCGGAGGCATTCCATCGCTTCATCAATTCGACCTGGCCGGGCGTCATCCGGTGCAAGGGACATTTCTGGATCGCGACACGTCCGGACTGGGTCGGCGAGATCAGCCAGGCCGGCGCGATCGTGCGCAGCGAAGGCCGCGGCATGTGGTGGTGCGCGATCCCGCTGGAGCGCTGGCCGCGCCAGCCGGAATGGCGCACCATGCTGAAGTCCTACTGGGACGACACCTGGGGCGACCGCCGGCAGGAGATCGTCTTCATTGGCACCGGCATGGACCAGCGCGAACTGACGCGGAGGCTGGATGCCTGCCTGGTGACGACGCCGGAAACGGACGGGCTCGCTGTCGACGCGTGGAAAGCCCTGCCCGATCCGTTCCCGGTCTGGAAACGCTGACCTCCACAACCCATCGGTCACCGGCGCGCCTTGTGCGCTCACTAATGTCGGCTGGACAAGCCAAATTTGTTCTTGTTATGTTCTAACACTGTATGAGTGGACTGTGTGAGTGAAGGAATGCCGATGGCCGACGAACTCGTGCTCTACACCAACCCGATGTCGCGGGGTCGCGTTGCCCGCTGGATGCTCGAGGAGGTCGGCGCACCATATCGCGTCGAGATTCTCGATTACGCGACCAGCATGAAGGCGCCGGCCTATCTTGCGATCAATCCGATGGGCAAGGTTCCCGCCATCGTTCACAACGGCAAGATCATCACCGAGAATGCCGCGATCTGTGCCTATCTGGCCGATGCGTTTCCCGATGCGGGCCTCGCGCCGGCACCGGCGGAGCGCGCGGATTATTATCGCTGGCTGTTCTTTGCTGCCGGCCCGCTGGAATATGCGGTGACCAACAATGCGTTCGGCATGACGCCACCGGCCGAGCGCGCGGCGGCCGTCGGCTATGGCAGCTACAAACAGGCGCTCGACACGATCGAATACGCGGTGACGCGCATGCCCTTTATCGCCGGCGATCGTTTCACCGCCGCCGACCTCCATGTCGGTGCCCTTCTCGGCTACAGCATGCAATTCGGCACGATCGAAAAGCGGCTGGCCTTTGAGGCTTATTGCGCGAAGGTCGCCGATCGGCCCGCAGCGAAGCGCGCGGCGGCGCTGGACGATGCCGCGATGCCGACAACGCCCTCCTGACCGGCCTGACGTCAACGATACACATTACGACAACGCGATATGAATGGTGAGGCAGCTTGTCGCTCAGAATGACGCAAAAGCTTGTCGTTCGAGCTTGATATTTTGCGTTGGACGCCCATGATATTATGATCACTGAGTTTTTTCATTCAGTTTTATGGCGAATCCACCCGACCCGACACTGATCGGTGCCGACCTGGCTGGGGAGCTTTTCGCTTCCATCGTGGAGCATTCGTTCGACGCGATCGTCTCGAAGGATCTGCAAGGCATCGTTCGAACCTGGAATCGCGGCGCCGAGACGCTGCTCGGATGGTCGTCGGCGGAAATCGTCGGAAAATCCATTCGAGTGATCATACCCGCAGACCTTCTCGGTGAGGAAGATGTCGTACTGAAGCGGATCGTTGCGGGAGAAGTCGTTCCGAAATTCGAAACCACCCGTCAGCACAAAAACGGAAAGCCGGTGCCGCTCGCGATCACGGTCTCTCCGTTGCGCAATTCGTCAGGCCGCATTATCGGCGCTTCGAAAATCGCACACGACATCAGCGAAACGTTGCAGATCCGCGCGAAGCTCGAAGAGAGCGAGAAGCAATTTCGTATGCTGGCCAACAGCATTCCCCAACTTGCATGGATGGCGGACGCAAACGGGTCGATCTTCTGGTACAATGATCGTTGGTACGAATACACTGGCACCACCATCGACCAGGTGCAGGGCTGGGGATGGACCGCTGTCCACCACCCCGATCACGTCGCCCGCGTGAAGGCGCGCATCCAGCAGAGCTGGGACAGCGGCCAGGAGTGGGAGGATACGTTTCCACTGAGAGCCAGCAACGGCGAATATCGCTGGTTTCTCTCACGGGGAAATCCGATCCTCGACCATCAAGGGAACATTTGGCGATGGTTCGGTACGAACACCGACATCACGTTACAGCGCGAACATGAAAATCAAATTCAACTGCTGATGGGAGAAGTCAGCCACCGCGCAAAGAACATGATTTCGATCATCCAGGCTCTGGTTTCGCGGACGGCTGACAAGCGGTACGCCGAAAGCCTGTCGCAGCGGCTGCTCGCACTCGGCCACAATCAGGATATGCTGGCGCAGCGCCGCTGGAAGGGTGTGCCGGTCGGAGAGTTGATAACATCCCAACTCGCAATGGTGTCGGACCTTCTGGGCATGCGGATCCGTTTGACAGGACATCTGGACCTGATGCTCGCACCCGCCGCCGCAGAAGCGATCGGCCTCGCGATTCATGAATTGACCACAAACGCCGTGAAATACGGAGCATTGTCGAAAGCAGGCGGCTCCGTGCATATTGCCTGTTCGGTCATCGACGGAATCGAGCCCGGCAAGTTCGCACTGACATGGCAAGAAAGATGCGACATTCCGATCTCGAAACCCGCTCGCAAAGGCTTCGGAACGGTCATGGTCGAACGCAATCCGCGCTTCGCCCTCGGTGCTGAAATCGATCTCGACTATCCTGCGACCGGGCTCGTCTGGCGGCTGACGGCGCCGCTGGATCGCGTACAGGCCAAACTCTAACGTTGTAAATCGCCTGATCCCAAAAACCGGTGATATCCGGGAAACGGGACTACAGACCCTGCGCCATCCGCGCCTGCCCTGCCCAATAGTAGTAGGTCTGCATCTCAAACCCGATCCGGTCGTAGCGAACGCGGAGATAGCCGTCGCGTCCCCGCGTCACTGCATCGGGCCGCACCATTTGCGCGTCCTGCGCCATGACGCCGACATAAGTTTGCGGATTGCCGCGATACCGGAAGCGATACAAGCCAAGGCCGTTGTCGAGCCGGCCGACCAGCGCAACATCCGTCTTCAACCGGATGTCGGACCGGTGGCCACCCCCACCGCCGCCGCGGAAGCCGCCACCTCCACCGCCACGGAAGCCGCCACCACCGCCGCCGCGAAAGGCTGCGCCACCGCCGCCACGGAAACCGCCGCCACCGAACGCCGCTCCTCCGCCGCGATAGCCACCACCGCCGCGGAACGCCAACCCGCCGCCGCCATAGCCTCTACCACCCCGGAACGCAGCCCTGCCACCGCCGGGATAGCCACCGCGAGATCCAGCGGCACGAAAATCGCCGCCGCCACGTCCGGCAAAGCCGCGGCCGGCATAACCGCGGCGTCCGTCCCTGACATTCATGCCTGCACGGCCCGGATAGCGGCCGGCCATGCGGCCGTTCTGACCCCGCTGGCGATAGGCTGCCCGATTGCCGTCAAAACGTTGCCCCGCGCGCTGGCCCGATCGGGCGCGGTTAGCCTGTCGCGTCCCGGCATTGGCGGCACGATCTCCGCGCGCGGCCCGTGTCCCCGCCGCATCGCGGCGATTTGAGTCTGCGCCGCGATTGGCGCGGTCGCCGCTCGGCCTGACCACCTGACGGCCGTCACGGCCGCGGAAGTTCAGTTGGTCGCGGCCGCCCTGCCTGTTTCCGAACTGCCGTTGCAGGCGATCATTGGCGTATCCGACACCGCGCCGGTGTTCGGGGCGATGCGTCCAGCGATTGCCGTTGCGATAATAGAGGTTGTTGTTCGCCCAGTTGCAGCGCCCGCCCCAGTAATAGCCGCCGCCCCAATAGCCGAGGCCGTAGCCGACACCGAACCAGATGCCGCTGGCGAGGACGTCACTGGCGAAGTATCCGGCGTAAGGAAAGAAGTACGGCGGGTAGTCCACATAGGGCCAGTCGCCATACACGATCGCAGGCTCGTAATACGGTACATAGATCAGATCCGGATCGACCGGTTCGATAGCGATGACCTGCCGGGGCCCGGCATTTCGCACCGTGACCTTCTGTTGCTTGTTGCTGACCAGCTTGTCCCGGCCGCGGGCTTTCGCACGCAGCCGCTGGATCGCGTCCATGACGTCGGCTTGCTGGGCTAGCACGGCGTCGCCGAGCTTTCGGGTCCATGCCAGTTGCGTGCTCATCATCTCCAGCACGGTCGGCGTGGCGACCAGAGATTTCACGCTCTGATCCCAGCTCAGCTTTTCGAGCGCCGCCTTGCGCTGTTCGTCGCTCAGCTTCTTGTTGGCGTCGAGCCAGCGCTGGGCCTCGACCACCTCGAGTGGATAGGTCGACGCCATCAGGACGAGCGACAGCAGATCATCGGGGTAAAGCGCGATCGGCGCGACCAGCGCCTCGAGTTCGGCGGGCTTCAGGAGTTCGGTCGCCACCGCGGGCTCGATCAGAGCCTCAGTCTTCGGTGCGGCAGGCGACACAGTGGTGGGTGCCGCCGGCACTGGCACATCCTGAGCCCTCGCCGAATGTGACGATACCAGGATGAGTGCCGCCATCGACACGACCACGCGAACCACGGACTTCATTGACGCCTCCGGCAGACAGTCGCCCACACTCGACATGGCACCGTCCTAGTCAGCCAAGATGGCTTATAGGAGGCCAGTTTCAATGGCAGCGATGTGCATCAATCCAACACCTGCCTTTTAAAACCTGCATGCAGGACGCCGTGATCAGCGTCGCGAAAGCCGCAAGCATGACGTGACGGGTGCCCCGCACCGCATTCCAAACGTCATCCGCCGCAACGGTTGGCCTAATACGGCCGTCCGTGCTTCTCGAGCTTGTCGGCCATGTCGTCGAATTGGTGGGCGGCATCCTCGAACATCCGCCTGGCAACCGTCTCGGAGGTCGCCGCCGCCTTGAGTTTGGCTTTCACAGCACGCTCGCGGAATTCATGAACCTTGTTCTTAATTGCCCGCGTGTCCGATACCGTCATGCTTTATCGTCCAGTACACCACGTTATCGTTTTCGACGAAAACCCGATGGCTGGATATAAATTAAGACACAGCGCTGACGTTCCTCCCCAGGAAAAAGCCGGAGTGAATGCGCGGCCGGTATCGGGATGGCGTGCGCGCCGGATTTCACGGCGCGCGGATGCACGAAGCGTCGGCCGTTCGCGATGCACAAGAAAATGCCGCGCCGGCTCATCCGCGTGGCATCGACAAGACCGAAAGAGCGCGCCCTGAGTCGCGGACGCTGATCCCGTTTTGCGTTAAGCGTCCGCCTTCGCCCTGTCTCGGGCGTCCTTGTCCCAGGCGAAGCTTTTCGCATCCTTGCCCGCGACCGAATAAAGCGCACCCGGAGCGTTGCGGGTTTTCATGAAGTCGTCGAGCGACTCGCCGCGCATCCCGGCATAGATGTGCAAATTGGATGAGCCGGTGACCGCGGCAAGCTTCTCCAGCATGAAGAAGTTCGCGCCGTAACGGATCAGGGCGCGCCAGTCCTGCTGCCGGATCATGTCGCGCTCTTCCGGGCTGAGGCGCGCTTCGGCAAAGGCCGCTTCGGGCTCAGCGAGAAACCGCGCGCGATGCGCTGGCTCGACCAGCCGGTGCAGGAACTTGTTGATCCGGTAGCCCTTCAGCGAGCGCGCATGCGTGAACGGATAGGTTCCGGTGAGCGTCTCGGCACCCTCCAACTGCCGGCCGATATGCGCCCGATGGCGTTCGGCGGTGGCAGCCGGAACAGCGATCGCTTCGTTCTCGTAGATCGCCGTCGCGATGCCGGTGACCGATGGCAGGTAATAGCTCTGATGCACCTTGCGGACATTCGCCGACATCGCGCCGCGCATCACCAGCCACATGATTACCTCCGCGCCTTCCAGGCCGCCGAGCCGCGCAAACTCGGCATGCGTCATCTCGGTGAGCTTGACCGGGTCGCGCTCGATCAGGTCGAGGAATTGCTCGTCCCATGCGGTGTTGTTGAAGCCGGCGCGTTCGCCATGCACCTGATGCGACAGGCCGCCGGTCGCGACCAGCGCGACCTTCAGGTCTTCCGGGTAGCTTTCGATCGCGCTGCGCAGCGACTGACCGAGCTTCCAGCAGCGCAGCGCCGACGGAATCGGAAACTGCAGCACGCCGACCTGCAAGGGCACGATCGATACCGGCCAGTCCGGCTCGTGCGGACACATCATCGACAGCGGCGAAAAGCAGCCGTGGTCGAGCGCATGATCCTGGAAGAAGGACATGTCGAATTCGTCGGCCATCAGCGCCGCGCCGATATGATGCGACAGCGGCGCATGTCCCCTGACCGGCGGCAGCGCGCGGGCACCGCCGCCCTCGTCCGCGACCTCGTAACGATCGTCGATGCCCAGGGTGAAGGCGGAATAATGATCGAAGAAGAACGAGGTGACGTGGTCGTTATAGACCATGAACAGCACGTCCGGCTTCTTCTCCGCGAGCCAGGTCTGGATCGGCTTGTAGGCTTCGAAAATCGGCGCCCAGACCGGATCGTTGCCCTTGTTGCGGTCGTAGGCGAAGCCGATGGTGGGCGTGTGCGACGTCGCGATAGCGCCGATGATGCGGGCCATGGTGCAGTCTCCGGGAAATGTCCCGGACACGCTGCGGGGCGGCTCTGCCCACAACATTGATCTGGCGCAAAACAACGGACAGCCGGACAACAGCCGTCCGGGCTGTCCCTAATCGACGCGGCCGCCGACCGATTTGCCGGTGTTTAACTTGCCGCCCTGCTCACCGCGCAGGATGGTCTGGGCGCTTCGGGACAATTCGAAACCCGCGCCGAGCGAGTTCAGGCAAGACACGCCGGTGCGCTCGGAATGACAAACGAAGTCGCCGCGCTGCCAGCGTTCGCCATAACCGAGAACCGGCAGCCGGTCGTCCATCACCGTGTCGCCGTAACAGATCGGCCCGGACTCATTCTTTCGCCCGAACACCTCGAACGCCTGGCCCCATTCGTTCTCGCAGTCGCGGGGCCTCGGCAGCGGCCGATTGGCGATCTGCTTCAGGTCGCAGCGCAGAACGGAGTCCGTGTCGAAATACTGGCAATGGATATTTCCGGACGGAGACCGGAACCCGTTGTCCAGCGTCATCCGCTGTGCGGCGGCCGGGCCGGCACCGACACCAATCACGGCAAGCATCGCGACGATCATGCCGGATCGCAACAGGTCAACGCGACACGCCCCGATCAACAATCTCTCCTGCCGCTTCAGATGGAGTTCGCAGATGCGGAAACGCCCGGCTTTGACCGGGCGTTTCGATGCAATCAGGCCTTAACCAGCGGCACCTTCGGCACCGAGCCGCGGCCCGAGGGGTCGGAACCGCCCGGCCCGCCCTTTCCGCCGCTGCCGCCAGATGGCGGCTTCGGCTTGCGCTGCGGCGGCTTGCGCTTGGCCTTGGCGCGCTCCGGCGGCAGCTTCTCAGGCTTCGGGGTGACCGGGCCCTCAAGATATTCGAAGCCCAGCGCATCGCGGCCGGTCTCGTCTTTCTGCACGACCACCTTCACGTGGCCGCCATCCTTGAGCCTGCCGAACAGCACCTCGTCGGCCAGCGGCTTCTTGATGTTCTCCTGGATCACCCGCGCCATCGGGCGGGCACCCATCAGTTCGTCATAGCCGTTGGCGATCAGCCAGCGCGACGCCTCGTCGGACAACGCGATCGTGACATTGCGGTCGGCCAGCTGGGCCTCGAGTTGCATCACGAACTTCTCGACCACCTTGGAGATCACGTCCTCCGACAGGTGCGCGAAGGTGATGACCGCGTCGAGACGGTTGCGGAATTCCGGCGCGAACAAACGGTTGATCGCCTCGATGTCGTCGCCTTCCCGCTTGTTGCGGGTGAAGCCATAGGTGCCCTTGGCGAGATCGGCGGCGCCCGCATTCGTGGTCATGATCAGGATTACGTTGCGGAACGACACCTGCTTGCCGTTGTGGTCGGTCAGCCGGCCGTGATCCATGATCTGCAGCAGCACGTTGAACAGATCCGGATGCGCCTTCTCGATCTCGTCGAGCAGCAGCACGCAATGCGGATGCTGGTCGACACTGTCAGTGAGCAGGCCGCCCTGATCGAAGCCGACATAGCCCGGAGGCGCACCGATCAACCGCGAGACGGTGTGACGCTCCATATATTCCGACATGTCGAAGCGGATCAGCTCGACGCCGAGCGAGGACGCAAGCTGCTTGGCGACTTCGGTCTTGCCGACGCCGGTCGGACCCGAGAACAGGTAACAGCCGATCGGCTTTTCCGGTTCGCGCAACCCGGCCCGCGCCAGCTTGATCGAGGCCGACAGCGATTCCACCGCCTTGTCCTGGCCGTAGACCACGGTCTTCAACGTGTTCTCGAGATGCTGCAGCACCTCGGCATCGTCCTTCGACACGGTCTTTGGCGGGATCCGCGCCATGGTGGCGATCGTGGTCTCGACTTCCTTGATGCCGATGGTCTTCTTGCGCTTGGAATCGGGCAGCAGCATCTGCGCCGCGCCGGATTCGTCGATCACGTCGATGGCCTTGTCCGGCAGTTTGCGATCGTGGATATAGCGCGCCGACAATTCCACCGCCGCCTTGATCGCGTCGTTGGTGTATTTCAGCTTGTGGTATTCCTCGAAATACGGCTTCAGCCCTTTCAGAATCTCGATTGCGTCCGGCACCGAGGGCTCGTTGACATCGATCTTCTGGAAGCGACGGACCAGAGCCCGGTCCTTCTCGAAATACTGCCGGTATTCCTTGTAGGTGGTCGAACCGATGCAGCGCAGCGAGCCCGAGGCGAGCGCCGGCTTCAGCAGGTTCGAGGCATCCATCGCCCCGCCCGAGGTGGCGCCCGCACCGATCACGGTGTGGATCTCGTCGATGAACATGATCGCGTCAGGAGTAGCCTCGATCTCCTTGATCACCTGCTTGAGCCGCTCTTCGAAATCGCCGCGATAGCGGGTACCGGCGAGCAGCGTTCCCATGTCGAGCGAGAACACGGTGGCGTTCTTGAGCACGTCCGGAACTTCGCCATGCACGATGCGGCGGGCCAGCCCCTCCGCGATCGCGGTCTTGCCGACACCAGCATCGCCCACGAACAGCGGGTTGTTCTTCTGGCGCCGGCACAGCACCTGGATGGTCCGGTTGATCTCGGAATCGCGTCCGATCAGCGGATCGATCTTGCCGTCCTTGGCCTTCTTGTTGAGATTGACGCAATAGGCGTCGAGCGCGTCGCCCTTCTTCTTCGGCTCGTCGCTGCCGCCCTTGGCATCGGTGTCCTCGTCGGCGCCACGAACCGGACGCGACTCGGTCAGGCCCGGCCGCTTGGCGATGCCGTGGCTGATATAGTTCACCGCGTCGTAGCGCGTCATGTCCTGTTCCTGCAGGAAATACGCGGCATGGCTCTCGCGCTCGGCAAAGATCGCGACCAGGACATTGGCGCCGGTCACCTCTTCGCGGCCGGACGATTGCACATGGATCACCGCGCGCTGGATCACGCGCTGGAACCCGGCGGTCGGCTTTGAATCTTCGCCGCCATCGGTGACGAGATTTTCCAGTTCCGCTTCGAGATAGGCGGTCAGCGAACGGCGCAGCTTGTCGAGATCGACATTGCAGGCGCGCATCACCGCGGCTGCGTCGGAGTCATCGAGAAGCGCAAGGAGCAGATGCTCAAGCGTTGCGTATTCGTGATGGCGTTCGTTGGCGAGCGCGAGCGCCCGATGGAGTGATTGTTCGAGGCTGCGCGAGAAACTTGGCATTCGATGTCCCTAAAGGTCCCCAGGACGACTTGTTACAGGACAAATAGCGTCAACAGATCCTGTTCCAAGAAATCCTGATATGTGGCCGCCCCCGGCCGTGCGTCCCCTCATCGACGACGTAATCCCCAAGACGCGATTCAACTTGGTCTTCTTGGTCTTCATCCAGCGTAGTCTTCATTTCAAACCGATCAGCATCCCGAACCGATCAGTCCCGCAGTCTGCATCCGGTTGAGGTCTTCGTCCAACCAAGACTTGGTCCAACCAGGACTTCACCCAACTTAAGTCTTCAGCACCCGCACGCCAGATCTACTTCTTCTCCATGACGCATTGCAGAGGATGGTGATGTTTGCGGGCAAAGTCCATCACCTGCGTCACTTTTGTTTCGGCGACCTCGTAGGTGAAGATGCCGCATTCCCCGATGCCATGATGATGGACGTGCAGCATGATCTGGGTTGCAGCCTCGCGATCCTTGTTGAAAAATCGCTCCAGCACATGAACCACGAATTCCATCGGCGTGTAGTCGTCGTTCAGCAATAGCACCCGGTACATGCTCGGGCGCTTGGTCTGCGGCCGCGTCTTGGTGATGACGGCGGTGCCCGGCGCGTTGGAATCCTGCCGCTTCTTGCGGTCGTCGTCGGCCATCCGCGGCGCGTGTTGCGGCTCGCGACCCGACCAACGCAGGCGGAACGAGACGGGATCGGAAAAAGGCATGGCAGTTTCGGGCATTCGCACAGCTTCGCGCGTCGTGATCGGGTTCTGGCCAGGTCGCAGCCACACTCATAGTAATGCGGGAGCAAGCGCTGTGCCAGACCGGCGGAAATAGGCGACGCCTGCAAAAACGCAAGGCCGGCGAACGACTTGGGGATAGTGGTGCGCGATGGCACCAGCATCCCTGAAAGCACCCATGATCCTCCGAAATACGGATAAATCGCGGCAAAAGCTCCGAAAACCGTTCCAAATCGCGGCATCGTTCCTCAACGTCTGAGATCAGATAGTGACGCCGGTGAGAATGATCCGAGTGTCGGAGCCGGCGGCATGTTGCCTTTAGGTTTGCGTGGACGATTCGCTGTGCGGCTTGCCGGGCGGTTTTTCAGGTGCATCGACGGTGGCGCCGCCCCGTTCCTGGCCCTCTCGCTGATCCCCTTGATGGGTTTCACCGGCGCCGCGATCGACTACGCCCGCGCCAATGCAACCAAGGCCGCACTGCAGGCCGCCCTGGATTCAACCGGACTGATGCTCTCCAAGCGCGCGGAAACGATGCCGGCCGGCGATCTCGCAGCCGCAGCGACCGCGCTATTCAACGCGCAATTCAATCGTCCCGATGCACAGAATGTCACGATCACCCAGCAATTCAGCACCGCCCAGCAAGGGAGCTTTACCCTGAAGCTGATCGGGACGGCGACGGTTCCCACCCGTTTCGCCACCCTGGTCGGGACCTCGGAGCTTACGGTGTCCGCGACCTCCGAGATCGTCTGGGGGATCAAAAGGCTGAACCTCGCCCTCGCGCTGGACAACACCGGATCTATGTTATCCAGCGGCAAGATGGCCGCACTGAAAACCGCCGCGCATAACCTGCTCGATACTCTCCAGGCCGCCGCCAAGCAGCCCGACGACGTCAAGGTGTCGATTATCCCCTTCGCCACCGACGTGAATATCGGCGTCAACTATAAGGATGCGTCCTGGGTCGACTGGGAACAATGGGAGAATGTGAACGGCACGTGTTCGTACTCCTCCTACAAGACGAAGACGTCGTGCCAGAATGCTGGCCGGACATGGACCGTCGCCTCCAGGAATACCTGGAACGGGTGCGTCTGGGATCGCGACCAGAATTTCGACGTGCAGAACACCGCCCCGGGCGCCGCGCAGGCGACCAAGTTCCGCGCCCACCAGGCGAGCAATTGCCCGACGGCGCTGATCCCGCTCACCAGCGACTGGAGCGCGCTTCACACCAAGGTGGATGCGATGACGCCGGCCGGCAACACCAATGTCGCAATCGGCATGGCCTGGGCCTGGCAAACGATCTCGGCGGTTGAACCGATGAATGCGCCGGGCCCCGCCCCCGACCTCGATCGGGTGATCGTGCTGCTCACCGACGGGCAGAACACCGAAAGCCGCTTCTCCACCTCGCAATCGTCGATCGATTCCCGGACCGAGAAAGTCTGCGCCAACGCCAAGGCGGACAACGTCAAGATCTATACCGTGCGCGTGATCAACGGCAACGCTACGCTGCTGCGCAATTGCGCCACCAAGCCGGAATGGTTCTATGACGTCGACGAGGCTCAGCAACTCAATGCCGTGTTCTCCTCGATCGCGCAGAACCTCGCCAATCTGCGGATTGCGAAATAGGGGTTGCGGCGACCGGGGGCGAGCAGCGCTCAATCGGCCAGTGCCGCCTATCCATGCGGGCCGCTTGCCAAGGTCGGTTGCATCGTCCGGTTGGGGTTACCGCTCCGCGCACCATTCGATTTTGAGCGTATCCGTTTACGAATTTTAACGACTTTTCCCGGTCGCATTTTACAGATGTTTCAGGCGGGTGGCTTACAGGTCAGGCTGACCAACAGCCACCGGTACGCCCATGAACATGATGTCCCGCCTGCGTTCCGCCCTTTCCCGGTTCGGCCTGTTTCGTCGGGATGACCGCGGCAACGTGATGATCACGTTTGCGCTGGCGATCATTCCGGTGATCGGCGCGGTTGGCGCGGCGGTCGACTACAGCCGAGGCAACTCGGCCCGCACGTCGCTTCAGAGCGCGATCGACGCCGCGGCACTGTCGCTCGCGCGCGAGGTCACGAAGTTGACCCCGGCCCAGTTGAACCAGAAGGCGCTCGATTACGTTCAGGCCAACCTGAACAATGCCCAAATCAAAGACCTGAAGGTGACGCCTACATTCACCAGCGACCCCGGCGGTGAGTTGAAGCTCAAGGCCGAAGGCAAGATCAACACCACGATCGCGGGTGTACTCGGCATCACGCAAATGGACATCGGGACCGACGTCACGATCAAATGGGGCAACACGCGGCTGCGGGTCTCGCTTGTTCTCGACACCACCGGCTCGATGAACAGCGCCGGCAAGATGCCGGCGCTGAAGACCGCGGCCAAGGACCTGCTGTCCGAATTGCAGACCGCCGTCACCAATCCCGGTGACGTCTATGTGTCGATCATACCGTTCAGCAAGAACATCAATGTCGGCAAAAGCAACTGGAATGCCAACTGGCTCGACTGGACCGATTGGGAGGCCGAGCCGATCATTCTCGACACGGACGAAGGAGGCTCGAAGCCGAATTCATGGTACACTACCGATAAGGGAGGTTCCTGTCCGTTCGGAACCAGTACCAGCAACTACGGCTTCCGCTGTGTATCGCAGCCCCAGGGCACGTCGAACGTCAACAATGTGCCATCGAGCGGCAATTACAGCGGCCTGATCTGTCCCGGGACCGACAGCGGCGGGAAGAAATCCAACAAGATCGGGATCGTCTATAACGGCTGCTACAATACATGGACGAAATGTGTCGGCAGCAATTGCGCCTGCACCAGCACGAACACCTCCATCTGCAACTGTACCGGCAGCGGTTCGAGCAAGACCTGCCAGACCAAGGGCAGCTACGTCGAGCACACCTGGCGCCCGACCAACACTAACGCGACCTACACACCGGCTCTCGCCATGAACGGCAGCGTCCCCTACGCAACGCCGGCGCGCAGCACCTGGACCGGATGCATCACCGATCGCGGTACCACCTCGGGACCGAGCAACGATTACGACCGCAAGGTGACGACGCCGAGCACCAGCGTTGCCGCGTCGCTGTTCCCGGCCGAGCAAAACGAGAATTGCTCGCCGGAGGTGACAGCGCTCAGCTACAACTGGACCAGCATGAATGCCGCGATCGACGGGCTCTTCCCGAAGGGCGCCACCAACCAGCCGATCGGACTCGTCTGGGGTTGGCAGTCGCTCGTCGGTGGCGGCCCGTTCCCTGCCCCGCCTGCCAAGGACCCGAACTTTCAGTACAAGGAAGTGATCGTGCTGATGTCCGACGGCTTGAACACCCTCGACCGGTGGTACGGCAACGGCTCCAGCACCAACACCTCGGTCGATCAGCGCATGTATCAGTCCTCGAGCGTCGGCACCTGCGCCAATGTGAAGGCCGCGGACATCACGATCTATGCCGTGCAGGTCAACACGGGCGGCGACCCGACGTCGACGCTTCTGAAAAACTGCTCGGGCGACAAGAAAACGTCCGGCGACAAATTCTGGATGGTCACGAGCGGCGCGGGCCTGATCGACGTCTTCCAGCAGATCGGCAAGGAATTGTCGCAGCTCAGAATCGCGATGTGATCGTCTCGATCCCGACGTGACGTTCCAGAATACAAAAGCCCGGCCAAACGGCCGGGCTTTTTCATTTCTGCGGATGAACGCGGGTGATTACTTGGCCGGGGTCATCTTGGCCAGATAGCCCTCGTAGGGCTTGTAGGCTTCCTTGGCGAGATCGACATAAAGCTCGCCGATCTTGGTCGCCTGCGCGACGAAGCCTTCATAGGCGCTCTTCACGTAGTCCTGCTGGATCTCGACCGCCTTCTCGACGGACTTGGTGCCGAACAGCTTTTCGAGTGCGGCAGTGCCGTCTTCGAACGCCTTCTTGGAATAGTCGGCGCTCTCGACCGCGATCGCCTGTACGCCCTTGGACAGCGTGCTGAACGCATTCATGCTGGCGTCCACGCTTTCCTTGCTGAATTTCTGGAAGTCGTCGATCGACTTGGTATCGAAGTTGTTCATGTGATTTGCCCTTTGCGCCGGCCCGCAAGGCCGCATTGTCCGCGACTCCGGCCAGTTACTGGCCGTCACGGAACTAATTATGTTGCACCGCACAATAATTCAAGGCTTTTTTTTTGCAACGCAAACGAATTCATTAACCATCGGATTTTATTAACTTTTTAGAAATGCCACGCTCCTACCTTGATTGACAGTGGATTATCGGCCGCGCCCGGCACGCGGCCGGGATCGTTCGACCGCCCTAGGGGGACATCAATCGGGCGCTCATGCGCCCCAGTGAGCGGGAAGACGGGTTGACCATGTTTCGCGTATCGACCGAGGCCTCGTTCGGGCTGCGTTGTGGTGTTGCCGTGCTGGCCATCGCCTTTGCAGCCCTATCCTTGTCGGCGACAGACGCTGACGCGCGCAGCAAGCGCAAATCCGTCAAACGCAGTGTCGCGGCGACCTCGACCTCCGACGCGCGCTATGCCGATATCGTGGTCGACGCCAACACGGGCGACGTGCTGCATTCGACCAATGCCGATGCGATCCGCCACCCGGCTTCGCTGACCAAGATCATGACACTGTATCTGCTGTTCGAGCAGCTCGAGGCAGGCCGGGTCAAACTCGATACCCAGATGGAAGTTTCGGCCAACGCGGCGAGCCAGGCGCCGACCAAACTCGGCGTTCGCGCAGGCCAGACGCTGATGGTCGAGGATGCGATCAAGGCATTGGTGACGAAATCCGCCAACGACGCATCCGTGGTCATCGCCGAGCATCTCGCCGGATCCGAAGAAGACTTCGCCAGGTTGATGACGCGCAAGGCCCGCGCGCTGCGCATGACACGGACCGTCTACAGGAACCCTAATGGGTTGCCCAATCCCGCACAGGTCACGACCGCGCGCGACCAGGCGCTGCTTGGACTTGCGATCCAGGAACGCTTCCCGCGCTATTACCGGTATTTCGCGACCCGGAGCTTCGTCTATCGCGGCGTGCGGATGTCAAACCATAACCGGCTCCTGGGAAGTGTCCCGGGGGTGCACGGCATCAAGACCGGCTACATCCGCGCATCCGGCTTCAATCTCGTCAGCGCCGTCGACCGCGGCGACCGACGGATCGTCGCAGTGGTTCTCGGCGGCACCTCCGCCGGATCGCGCGATGCAAGAATGCGCAGCCTGATCGAGCAGAAAGTCATGCTCGCCTCGGTCAAGCGCACCGCGCCCAAGATCGTCGAGGTGGCCGAAGCCTCGCCGCCGCTGCCGCAAGCCTCGCCGTTCCCGAAGCCGTTGCCTGCCCAGGCCGCGCCTGCGGAAAAGCCGACCAGGGTGGCCTCTGCCACACCGGCCCGGGGCGAACCGCTCTCGCTCACGCCCACCGCGGTCGAGACCCGCGCTGCGCCCGCGCAGGTCGAGCATCCGGTTCCCGGTTCGACCGAGCCGATCAAACCGCATCTCGTCCGGACCTTCTCGGTTCAGGCCGGCATGTCCAAAACCGTCGCCGCCATGTCGATGCTGTCGCCTGAACCGATCACCGGACGCAACGCGCTTGTTGCTGGTGCGCCGGCCTCTCCGCAGCGGGAAACCGATGGCCGCAACGCGGATGCTCTCCCGCCCCCGCCGCCGGGCTCTCGCCCGGGCGTATTGGGCGTGTTGTCCTCGAAAGATGTGTCGCAGCCGCCGGCCCAGCGAACCGTGACCGCATCGGTAGCACCGATGGCACCTGCCGCTGCGTCGTCCCGCGAGCCCACCGGGACCATCTCGGCCGGTTCGACGCCGGCCGAGAGCAAGCCGCGGGTGAGCGGTTGGGTGATCCAGGTTGGCGCGTTCGGGGATCGCGACGAGGCCCGCGAGAAGCTTGCCATGGCGCAGAGCAAGGCCGGCAACCTGCTGCGCGGCGCCGCCCCCTACACCGAAATCTTCACGAAGAAAGACAAGCGCTATTACCGCGCCCGGTTCGCCGGACTGAAAGAAAGCGCCGCCGACCAGGCCTGTAAAGAATTGCAAAAGAATAACATGGCATGCTTCGCCACGAGGAACTGATTGGACTGAGCGTAACCGTAAGCGTGCGTTGTGTGGGGTGACTAGCGATGGCGTTTGAGAAGAAGATCCTTGGCCTGATTGACCCGCGCCGCGAGATACGTCGAGCCCCCCTGATCGGGATGGAGTTTCTTCATCAGCGCACGATGCGCACGGCCGATATCGGCGGCGCTCGCTCCCGGCTCAACGCCAAGGATCTGATAGGCCTCCTCTTCCGTCATTTTTCCGCTGTTGACATGTCCCGGCCCCGCTGCCGAACCCGCATCCGCGTGTTCACGCCAGGCGGGCTCCCGGCGGTCAAGATACGCCATCAATAGCGCGCGGCTCTCCTCGTCGATCTCCGGCAGCAGCGACATCAGCGCCGGAACGTCGAGTGCATCGAGCGTGACGCCCTCCATACGGCCTTTCAGGATGCGTCCGCGCATCGCGCCAGTGTCGTGATCGAGCTCCATCTCGACGAAGTCGGAGCGGACCTGCGAGGTCTGACCGGTGCTCTTGTTCATGCGCTTGCCGAGGCTTGCCATGCCCGGGATCCAGCCAAGCAGCGACATCCCGGCAAAGCCGAGCGGCACGGCCAGACCGATCTGGCCGCGCGCGGTCAGGAAGGCCGCGCCCGCCAGCGCCGCAATGCCACCGCTCTTGCGCACCACCTGCGCCGCGATTTTCGGATCGACGCGCTGAAAGCCATACATCGCCCATACCGCGACGAGCAGCACGATAACGCCGAGGATAATGGGACCCATGTGTCGCTTCGCCCGGAATCAGCTCATCTGCCGTAGCAGCTTTTGCGCGCCGCCGCTGCGCCGCGACGACAGATCCGTCAGCGCCTTCATGCCGCCTGCGGCATAGGCCGCCGCCGCACGCAGCAATTCGGCCAGTTCCTGCGCCGCACCGGGTGCGAAACGCGCATAGGCGCCGCGGCTCAGCCGCGCCATCTCACGGAAGGCATTCTCGGCGATCGCATCGCCGCCCTCCTGGAACATGAACGCGGGAACGCCGAGTAGCCCGAGTTCGCCGGCGGCCGCGCACAGATCGTCGATCGGCTCTTCCATGGCGTCGCCGACATAGACCAGCGCCTGGACCCGACGCTTCTCGGATTCCTTGCGCACATGCTTCAGCACCCGGCCGATCTGGGTATGGCCGCCGCGGCAATCGATCTTTTCCATCAGCGAACCAAGCCGCTCCGGCTGCGCCACCCAGTCGGACGACCGGCATTCGTTCAGACCGCGGAAATAGACGAGCTGCACATCCAGTCCGCCAATCGAACCGGCTTCCTGAAACATCTGGGCCTGCAACTGGCAGGCCGCGTCCCAGGTTGGCTGGCGGCTCATGGTGGCGTCGAGCGCAAAGACCAGCCGCCCGCGTTGCCCCGACGACACCGTCGGTGCCATCTCGCGCACCCTGGACAGGAATGCATCGATTTCGGCCCGCGATGCCACCGGACGGTCGGTATCGGTCTTGGCAACCTTGGTATCGGGTCGATCCTTGTTCATCCGGCCTCTGGCGATCTCGGAGCCGTCCGACTCCGCCACTGCAATATATATGTGTTCGCCGGCGGAGCCGCGCGCAAGCTGGCGCGACACAGCGCAGCACCGATTTTCTCAACGGATTCAGGGATCAAGGCGCGGTCTTGGTCGCCGGGCCGACGGCCGCAGCAGCCGGGGCGACCGGAACGGCGCAGGTCAGTCCAGAAGGTCGTGGGTTTCGAGAGGCTTGCCGCCGGAACTGAACCATTCCGCCCGCGCGGCGGCCCGGCGGCGGCCCTTCTCGTCGATCGGCAGCATCAGGGCCCGGAGCAGCGCCTGCACCTCTTCCCGGGCCGTGACATGCGACATGTTCGGGCGGGTGCCGAGGGTGGTCTCGTTGATGTCGTCGAGCGCGGTCAACCCGCGCGGGAAGAACTCTCGATAGACCACACGTTCGGAGAAGCCGTCGGTGGCGCGGAAGCCGAGTTGCAGGCCGAGCGCCTGCAGCCCCTCCGACAACAGACGCTTGTTGCGCGAACCCAAAGTCGAAAGTCGGTTTCGCACCACAACCCAGTCCGCCGCCTCCTGATCAACCTTGCGCCGCTGGCGTCGCGCATCGCGCACCATCTCCGAATAATGGCTGGTGCCGGTCAGCGCGTAGGTTTCGGGGTCGACGGTGCCGAGCACATCGAAATCGACGAAGCTGTCGTTGAGCGGCGTGATCAGGGTATCGGCCATCGCATGCGCCAGCCGCATCAGGTAGCTGTCGGAGCCCGGCGTATCGACGACCACGAAGTCATGGGTGTGCTCGACCGAACCGATGGTCTCGGCGAAGGCGGTAAATTCGTTGTTTTCGTTTTCATCATTGCGCAGCCCTTCGGAGCGCGCGATGCAAAAATGCAGTGGAGTCTCGAGCGGAAGTTTCTCGCGACGCGCCCAGAGCTTCCGGTTCTGAACGTAATGCGTCAGACTTTTCTGGCGCGAATCCAGATCGATGGTCGCAACCTTCTGACCCGCCTTCAGCAACGCAATAGCGACGTGAATGGCGGTCGTGGATTTACCCGACCCGCCCTTTTCGTTTCCGACCACGACGACATGCGCTGACTTGCGGGGCCCAATGCTCGCCTGGACCAACATGACGCAACACCCTTGCCGCCGCTATCATCTTCTTTTGCGTCAAGTCCGGTCAAGCATTCGTTGCAGCCGGGCGCGTTCATCATTAATCCGTGGCCGTCCGGCAACGGCATTCACCGGACGGTGCACTGGTTCATGTGTGTCGCGGCAAAGCGCGGAGGGTTCATGGCTCGAAAGCCGATCATCGTCAGAACGCTTTCGCCTCTGCGCAAAGCCATCGCGGCATTGCGACAGAAGCACGAGCATATCGCGCTGATCCCCACCATGGGCGCGTTGCATGACGGACATTTTTCACTGGTCCGCCATGCCCGGAAGCGTGCCGGCGCGGTGGTGGCGTCGATCTTCGTCAATCCCAGGCAATTCGCGCCGACCGAGGATTTCGGCGCCTATCCGCGCAATTTCGAAAGCGACGTCGCGGCGCTCGCCAAACTCGGCGTCGAGTTGGTCTGGGCGCCAACCGATACCGCCATGTATCCGGACGGTTTTTGCACCGCGATCCTGCCTGGCGGCCCCGCGACGGCCGGGCTTGAGGATGCGTTCCGTCCGCACTTTTTCGGCGGCGTCGCCACCGTGGTCGCCAAGCTGTTCCTGCAGGTCACGCCGGACTTCGCGATGTTCGGCCAGAAGGACTATCAGCAATTGAAGGTGGTGACCCGGATGGCTGCGGATCTCGACCTTCAGGTCAAGGTCGTCGGCTGTCCGACCATGCGGGAGAAGGACGGCCTCGCCCGCTCCTCTCGCAACGTCTACCTGTCGCCCGACGAGCGGCATACCGCACCGGTGCTTTATCGCGTGCTGAAGGACAGCGCATCGCGGATCAAGGCCGGTGAGACGCCGGCAAAGGTGCTGGCGGACGGTCGCAACACGATCGAAAGCGCGGGATTTCAAGTCGACTATCTCGAAGCGCGCCATGCCGAAACGCTGGCCCAGATCGGCGCACTCTCCGAGGGGCCCATTCGCCTGCTTGTGGCCGCACGGCTCGGCAGGACCCGGCTGATCGACAATCTCGGCGTCTAAGCGAGCGAATAGCGAATTAGCGAGTAGCGAATAGTCGCCTATTCGCCACTCCATATTCGCTCTCCGTTACCGCGGGAAGCCCGGGATCGACGGCAGGCCCGGTATCGACGGCAGTTGCGGCGCACCCGGTATATTGCGCGGCAGGTCACGCAGGTTCAGCCGCTGGTTAATGATGTCGCGGCCGAGATTCTTGAAGTTGAAGACATTGCGAACGATGTTGCGGTCACGCACCAGTTGCTGCGGCGAGATGGTCAGCGCGTTGGCGACGACCTGCTGCGCCACGATCTGGATGGCGTAGCCGGTTGCGGCCTGGGTCAGTTCGGCGAGGCGCTGTCCCTGACGATTGAAAATCTCGATGCGGCCGACGGTCCCGTTTTCATCCTCGTAGAGCTTGACGTTGGTGACGCCGCCCGCCCCCACTTCGACAACGCCGGTGGTGCCGCGCACACCGACGATCGCGGTCGGCGTGGTAATCCGCATCTCCCCGGTCTTGGCGACCTGTTCGGCGACAAAGCCGACCGTGCCGCGCGTGACGCTGACGACGGCATTGCCGCGCGCGCCCTTGCGATAAATGAATTCGTCGACCGTGATCGACGCATTGGCGGACAAACTGAACGTTGTCTCGTCGTCAAAGGTCACGCCGAGCGCCCCGCTGGTATTGGTCGAAAGCCGGTCACCCTTGCGAACGTCGTCGCCCTTGTTCAGCCCGGCTGCACCGGCGCCACCGCGGGCGACGCTGGCGGCAGGCTTCACGGTTGCCACGCTGCCGACCACGGTTCCAGTGCCGGCCGATGGCTTGCTGCCGCCCGGCGTGGCCGGTGGCTTGCCGATCGGTGTTGGAAAAGGATTACCAGATCCGGACTGTGCAAAAGCAAGCGACGGAGCGACGGACAGCGCAGAGGCAAGCGCCAGTGTCGCGAGCCGTCGAAAAGCGTTCATGCAGGTTGCAGCAGTTATTGCGGGGGCCGCTTGCTAGCTCAGCACACGCGCAGGTGCAAGAGAGCGTGCCCCGCTTTCAATCACTTGTGAAACGGCACGGGTATTCCATGCCGGACGAGCGGCCGTCAGGTCGCCAGCGCCGGCGAAGGCGTCTCCTTGACCGCCTTTCCGGAGATCGGCGGACGCGGCAGCTTCGCTTCGCCCGCCTCCATCGCAAAGGTGTAGTCGAACGAATACCACGGCCCGGTCACGTCGGGCGCGGGCGGCACCTCATGCTCGTGGCGCACATAATTTCCGATCAGCGCCTTGGTCACGCCGAACTGCACGTCGGTCTCGAGCAGTGGATCGTCGTTGACGTAGATCTGCGAGATCAGCGTCTTGAAGCCCGGCTTGTAGATCAGGAAGTGGATATGCGCAGGCCGGTAATTGTGCGGCCGCTTGACCGCGCGAATGAAATCGCCAACCGGCCCGTCGACCGGTATCGGATATCCGGCCGGCAGGATGCTACGGAACGAGAACTTGCCCTGCGCATCGGTACGGAATTGCCCGCGCAGGTTCATGTCGGCCTGGTTCGGGTCCTGGTTCTCGTAGAGCCCTTCGGTCGAGGATTGCCAGACATCGACCACGGCGTCCGCGATCGGAGCACCCGCGCCATCCACGACGGTGCCTTCGGCAAACAACACCGGACCGGGCGTCGGCGAGCGTACGATCGAGCCGCCATTTTCGGTCTTCGGAGAATCCAGCCGCCAGAACGGCCCAAGCATCGAAGCCGATGTTTCGGTCTGCCCCTTGTTGCCGTTGTTGAGCAGGCAGACCAGCGCCGAGACACCGAGCGAACCCGCCATCAGCACCACTTCATTGTGCGAGGGATCGGATTTCTGCCCGAGCCGGACGATGAAATTGCAAGCCTGATGAAACTCTTCCTCGCTCAGCTTTGCTTCGCGGATGAAACCGTGCAGATGCTTGATCATCAGGGTGACGAGTTCGCGCAGCCGCGGGTCCGGCGTCTTTTCCATCGCCCGGAGGACCGCCGTGGTGACTTCGTTCTGGTCGCCGATGATCATGCCATTCCTCCACACACGGCCGGCCCGAAGCTGGAACGGCTGCGCCACCATCCAGACTGAGCGCGGATCGGAATTATTGGTTTGCGTTATAGCAAAGCCGGCGCGGAAAGCTCAAAGCAATCCCAGCTCGCTGAGCTCGCGGCGCAAGTGTTCGGGCATGGCGGCGGCCCCGCGCGCCGCCCGGTCGAGCGCACCGGGCGCGTCCTCGTCGGAGAGATAGCGCCAACCCTGGAACGCCCGATAGGGCCGTGGAACAACCAGCTTGATCTTGCCGTCCAGGACGATGCGGCAGCGCCCAATGCCGTCCTTGTCCACAAATGGGCGAAGGTCGAGAATGCGCTCGCGGCACATCACCTGGCCCTTGATCACCCAGTGCAGCGAGCCGCCATCCAGCAGTTCGTCGGCCCGTTTCGGCACCATACGGGTGGTGTGGATGTGTTCCGGCTTCTGCCCACGCTTCTTCTTTTCCTTCAGGCGGGCGGCCACCCACGATTTCAACTCGTCGACGGAATCGCAGCCCACGCACAATTTGATCAGATGAAGCGGCATACCCTTCCATACTGGCCGCGATGCGCCGCCGTCAAAGGTCTCGTCCCGCGCTCTCCACAGGTCAGCTCCGCTCTCCGATCGCCATAATGCGGGCACCTTCCGCAATCTGGGCGCCCACCGCCACCGCGATCTCGGTCACAACGCCGTCGCGCGGCGCCACCAAGGCATGCTCCATCTTCATCGCTTCGATGATGGCCAGGCGGTGCCCCTTCGACACGACCTCGCCCGCTGCAACCAATAGCGCGAGCAACTTGCCATGCATCGGCGCGCGCACGGTTCCGTCGCCAGCAGCATGGTCGGAATCGATCGCCTCGAAATCCGCTATGCTCACGAGCGTCTGCCGGCCACCCCTCAAGACGTAAACCGCGTTCGGAACCTCGATCAACGTGGCGGCCGGATCCGGTTCCGCATCCTGAACCGAAATGCGCCATGGCCGGGTCGAGACATCCAGCACCGCTTGCGCCGGATCGCCGTTGACCACAATCGGCAACCTCGTGGCTCGCACGCCAGAGAGTTGAAAACCGTCGGCGATGTCCCATGGCGACACCGGCGCATCCGGAACGGCTGTTTCGGCACGCGCGCCGGCGATCAGATGCGCGGCACCGCTTGCCGCCGCGGGCGCATCGATGCCCTGCGCATCAAGTCCAAGTTCGCCATGATGGCGCGCGATGTAACCGGTGTCGAAATTGCCCTCGCGGAAATCCGGCGAGCGGCACAGGGCGGAAAGGAACGCGAGATTGGTGCGCGGACCGGCGACAATCGTGCTGTCGAGTGCTGCACCAAGACGGTCGAGCGCGGCTTCGCGGGTGTCTGCGTGTGCGATCAGCTTGGCGATCATCGGATCGTAATAAGGCGATATCTCCCCGCCCTGCTCCACGCCGCTGTCGACCCGAAGCCCGTCCGCGTCCGGAAAAGATAAAGCCACCAATGGCCCGGTCGACGGCAGAAAGCCGCGCTCGGGATCTTCGGCATAGAGCCGCGCTTCGACCGCGTGACCACGCAGCGGGATCTCGGTCTGGTTGGTCACCGGAAGCCGCTCTCCGGCGGCAATGCGGAATTGCCATTCGACCAGATCGAAACCGGTGATCGCCTCGGTGACCGGATGCTCGACCTGCAATCGCGTGTTCATCTCCATGAACCAGAAGCCGTCCCGCTTCAGTCCGCCTGCACCGTCGGCAATGAACTCCACCGTGCCGGCTCCGGCATAGCCAACCGCCTTCGCCGCCGCGACCGCCGCCGCTCCCATGCGTGCACGCAGGTCGTCGGTCATGCCCGGCGCCGGAGCTTCCTCGATCACCTTCTGATGCCGGCGCTGCAGCGAGCAATCGCGCTCGTAGAGATGAATCGCGTTGCCGCGCTTGTCCGCGAATATCTGGATCTCGATATGGCGGGGCGCGGTGATGTATTTTTCGATCAGCACGCGGTCGTCGCCGAAGGCGGACGCCGCTTCGCGCCGCGCGGCCGCGATCGATGCGTCAAAATCGGCGTGACGCTCGACCAGCCGCATGCCCTTGCCGCCGCCGCCTGCAATCGCCTTGATCAGCACCGGATAGCCGAGTTCATAGGCTTTGCGTTTCAGAAAGGTGTCGTCCTGCTGGTCGCCGTGATAGCCGGGCACCACCGGCACGCCCGCCTCGCTCATCAAGGCCTTGGCGCGGTCCTTCAGACCCATCGCGCGGATCGCCGCGGGCGACGGACCGACGAAAACGATACCGGCCTGCGCGCAGGCCTCGGCAAAGTCGGCATTCTCCGACAGGAAGCCGTAGCCGGGATGGATGCAGGCGGCTCCGCTCTCCCGCGCCACGGCCAGCAATTTTTCCACGTCGAGATAGCTTTCACGCGCCGGTGCGGCTCCGATGAGATACGCCGCGTCACATTGCCGGACATGCGGCGCATCGGCGTCGACGTCCGAATAGACCGCGATGGTGCGAAGGCCCATCCGGCGCGCCGTAAGTGCGATCCGGCAGGCGATCTCGCCGCGATTGGCGATCAGAACCGAAGCAAACATGAATCACCCGCGCGCGTCATGGCACGCAGGATGCCTGTGCCAACACGGCAAAGGAAGGCCGCAGATCGGCGAGCCGCTCAGATTTCGGACGCCTATTGCTGCTGCGTTCCGGTGGTCTGCGCTGAACCCACCGGCACCGGGAACGGGTCAGCGGCGGCCGGCGGCGGGGTCGGCGCAGATGGTGGAGGCGCCGCGCGCGGTGCTTGGGCTTTCTGAGCCGGACGGCGTGCCGGCGGTGCGGGTGGCGGCGCCTGAGCGGCCTGCGGCGGCGGAGCGGTAGAGGGCTGCGGCTGCGACGGACGAGATTCCGGTCGCGGCGCCGCGCCAACCCCGTTCTGTCCGGTCCGCCCCGGCTCGTTCGACATGATACTGACCGCCGGAATCGAGTCCGCTGTGGGGAAGTCGATATTCAACGGCGTGTGAGGCGGCGATGGCGGCTGCGGCGACGGTGCGCCCTGCGAAGCCAGCACGGCGCCTGGCTGCGCGCCAACCTTCTCGTTCCAGGTCGCGGCGAACTGGGTCACCCGCGCGTCGTAAGCACGCGCCTTCATGTTGTCCACGATCCGGTCACGGCGCGGCAGGATATCGAACGCGTAACAGGCCGCAGGCTGGCAATCGTCACGCGCCACCAGAACCTGAGCGACCAGCCCGAAGCGATCGGCCTCGAGGCTGCGAACGATCGGCGCGCGCAGGCTTTCATAGGCTGTCTCGTCGCGATCCTGCAGCGCTGCGATTTCCCGCAGAACGTCCAGCCGCGCACCGACATAATTCAGCGCCGCCGTGACCTGCTCCGGTCCGGCGAAGATCGATTTTTCGCACGCTTCGTGCACCAGATCCCCGCCTGCGGCGTCAAGACAGGAGAGATTGGAGTTCGGCAGCAGCGCCTGGGCGTTGAGCGCCATGACGCGTGCCTCGATGGCACGGCGCTGATCCGCCTTGTCCTGCGCGTCCAGCCGGTCGAGCGCGACCACACCCAGTCCAAGGATGAGGACGGCCGTTACCCCTGCAGCGACGACCGCGCGCCCGCCAAACCGGACGATGGCGACCACTGCAACACTTGCCAACACGGCGGCCAGAGCCACCGTGGCCCAAAGCGGAAAGGACGTCATCTCACCCATGCTGAATTAAGTCCGGCATCAAGTCCGCCCCAGCTGCCGTTGCGGTAAATTGGACGCCCGAAAGCCGGCCAAAGCAAGACACTTCGCACATGAAATGCCCGGTCAGACGCCTCCCGGCGAACGGACAATATGCGTCAGATCGCTGGCCGCGGCGAACGCTCCCTTGGCCTCGACCGAATTCATGGCGAGTGTGGTCTTGAGGTCGCTCACGCCCCCGCCGCTCGCAGCCGCCAACAGCACGGCTGCCATCTGGGTGGCTCCGGGCGCTTCGGCAATCACCAGAAAATCGTATTCGCCGAATGTCAGATAATAGCCGATCAGTTTCCCGCCGGCTTTTGCCAGCAGGCGGCCGACGGCGTCCGCCCGGTCTTCCGGGCTGACCACCATACCTTTGAGGGCATCGCGCGTGTATCGGCCCTGCGTGATGAAAATCGGCATCCCGAACCTCACTTCGCCGCTGTCGTGATGGAACTTCCGCTGATCCACCACGTTTGATCCGGCAACTTGCCGACAGTGCGGCGAACGTCACAGGATCGCCAGTCCCAAGCCGCACGCGATTCGTTTGTTTTTCTGATGCCAAACCGACCCGGAGGTGTCGACCGGATCGGCACCGTTTCCGGATTTACCACCAACGGAGACAACGTCGATGCGACTGATCCTCGGAATGGTTCTCGGCGCCCTGCTGTTGATCGCGGGCGCCTATTATCATGACAGCATGCACACATCGACGGTCGCGGCAGGGCCCGGCGCAACCCAGAATCGCCCGATGGTAAATTGGGACGTGGTAGAAACGAACTGGAACAGCCTCAAGGTTCGTCTGCAGGACGGCTTTGCCGACCTGCGTGCACGCATCAACCGCGCCTGATCGCTTCGATCAAGCCTGCTCGGCTACCGATATCGGTCGAGCTGGCTTTCTTTCGCCACGCGCTCGAACGCTTCTTCGGTATTCTTGATCCGATATTGATGCTCGTCGCCATCCAGCGGGAGTAGCTTGATGATCTTGTAGGTGCCGCTTGCGGTCGCCCGGTTCATCGGCCCAGCGATATAGCGGACCGTTTGCCCCAACGTGTACCTGTGAGATTTTAGCACGCTGAACTCCATCCTGCGCGACAGGTTCGCCCTACCCGCGTCAAGGCCGGCCCAGCGGCCCTGAATTTTCATTATCGTGTTGCACTATAGCACCGTTCGGGGCTTCCGGGGAAAAATTCCGCAGCTCCAAGCCGGAGCTTTTTACCATCCATTTCATATAGTTAGCGCCGCTTCCGGAACCCGCGAATGGGGTTGCAGCGAGCCGTAGCAATCGGCCGATGTGTCGTCTGCGGTGACCTTTCCTGTGCGGATCGGACATCCTGTCCCCTAGCTATCCCCAGCTTGTCCCCAGGCTGTCCCGAGCACGGCGCGGCCGTTCATGTTTGCCGGGCAGGGTTTCGCCGCTAAGTTCCAAGATGACTCGATGCGGTTACAATCCGCAGCTTCTGCACCGCACATGCTGAATCTGATCATCGCCTGCATCCTGGCCGCCGTCCTAGGATTCGCTGCCCATCGCGCGAGCATCTGCACGGTGCGTGCGGTCGCCGAATTCACGCATTCCGGCACCGGCTACATGTTCGCGAGCATCGTCAAATCCGCGTTGTGGGTCTTTGCGATTACGGTCCCGGTGTTTCTCCTGCTCCCGCAGACGGCAACCGGGCTTGCCGGATGGCAACTCACCCTTACGGCGATGTTCGGCGGGCTCCTGTTCGGCATCGGCGCCGGCGTCAACGGCGCGTGCGCCTATGCAACAATGGCCCGCATGGTCGATGGCGAAATCGGGATGCTGCTCACGGTCTTCGGCTTCGTGCTGGGCGTTCTGATATTTGTCGCACTGCTCGGGACCGGCACGATTGTGCGACCCGCGCCGGCGCCGAGCCAGATCCCCGGCGTAGTGGCTACCGCACCATATATCGTCGTCGTTCTGCTGATGCTCGTTGTCTACGAGTTCGTCAGGATATGGCGCAGCCGTGAGGCCGGCTCCAAGCTCAGCGCGCTGGTTTGCGCGCCCGCCTATCGCCTGTCGACTGCGGCCCTGCTGATGGGGGTCGCCGGCGGCCTGATCTTTCTCATCTTCGGCTCGGCCGGATATACCACGACCTTCCAACAGGTGATCGAGGCTCATGCCGGGACACGGCCGATGCCGGCCTACGGCCGCTGGTTCGTGGTTGGCGCGGTGCTGTTCGGCATGTTCGCTTCGACCTGGCAACGCGGCAGCTTCCGGATCGACTGGCGGCCGCGCTGGTCATGGCTTCGCAATATTTTCGGCGGCATCCTGATGGGGCTCGGCTGCGCGCTGCTGCCGGGCGGCAACGATGCGCTGATCCTGTACGGGATTCCGGGCCTGTCGCCGCACGCGCTGCCAGCTTACGCCGCGCTCCTGCTCGGCATTTTTGTCGCGCTGCTGACCATGCGCGCGGTCTTCAGCGTCGAAATGCGCGTCGCCTGCCGCAATGACATGTATATCGCCGACGCGAGTGCCGATCTGACCAAGCGAGAGAAACCGTGAGCGACATTGCATCCGAACCAAAAGTGTCCGGCGCGACTGCGCTTTACCTCGCTTTGCTGCAATTCCTGTTCAACCTGTGCTGGGTCGTCTATGCGATCTACCTGCCCTCGCTCGCCGGCAATATCGGGATTGCCGCCGGCACGGTGATCCTGATCCTGATGATGGACCAGGCGATCTTCACCGTCTTCGACGTCGCGACCGGTGTCGGCGCCGACCGCATGTCGCGCATGATCGGCAAGGTCGGGCGCATCGTTGCGACGGTGACGCTGGTGTCATGTGTCGCCTTCGTGATCCTGCCATTCATCAATGGCGCGAGCTCCACCAACCAGTGGATGTTCTTTGCCGCCACCATCGTCTGGACCGCGACGTCATCGGCGCTCCGGGCGCCGCCGATCATGCTGCTCGGCAAATATGCGGCGAAACCGTCCCTGCCAATTCTCACGGCCATCGTGACCGTCGGATATGGCGTCGCGAGTGCACTCGCGCCCTATCTGGCGCTGACCCTGCGCGGGATCGACCCGCGCATCCCGTTCGTGCTGTCGAGCGTCGCGCTTGTGCTGGCGACATTCGCTTTGGCTCATGTCGAGCGCAGGATCGCGAGCCAGCGCCTCGCCGCACCGGCCGCTGTTCCCGCGGCGTCACAGGTCTCCACCGCCCGCGTCATCTTCGCAATTGCCATGATAGTGCTGGCACTCGGCTATCAATTGCATTTTGCGGTCAACACCACGCCGCTGTTCCGCCAGTTCACCGACTCCACCGAGCAGATTGCCTGGCTGACGCCGGTCTTCTGGGTCGGCTTCAACGTCGCGATGTTTCCGGCGAGTCTTCTTGTCCGGCGCTGGGGGTCGTTCGGCGTGATGGGCGTATCCGGCCTCGCCGGCGCCGTCGCCATCGGCGCGGCCGAGCTCGCGACCGCGCTGAATTTCCTTGTGATCGCCCAGTTCGCAGCCGGCGCCGCCTGGGGCTGCATTCTGATGAGCGCTTTCACCGCGGCGTTTGCAACCGGCGAAGGCGGGAACGAAGGCAAGATGGTTGGGCTCCTGTTCTCCGCCCTCGCCTTCGCCACGTTCCTGCGGATGGGACTGGTCTGGACCGGATGGCACCACAGCGCCGAATGGGCCGTGGCGCTGAGCTGGATCCCGATCCTGTGCTGGGCCATTGCCGGGGCCGCCCTGATTGGGCTCGCGCTGAACTGGGCCCGCCAGCGCGCTATCGTCGCGGCGGCGGCTTGAGGAACGTGACATGAAAGTGCAGCTCGCCGGCTGCGGCGACGCATTCGGGTCGGGTGGCCGGTTCAATACCTGCATCCATGTCGAGGACGGCGGGAGCTCCATCCTTCTCGACTGCGGCGCAAGCTCGCTGGTGGCGCTGAAGAAAGCCGGGATCGACCGCGGCGCGATCGACGCCATCCTCCTGACCCATTTCCACGCCGACCACTTCGGCGGGATTCCGTTTTTCATTCTGGACCAGCAGCTCAATGTGAAGCGAACGCGGCCGCTGCTGATCGCCGGGCCTCCGGGCCTGCGCGACTGGTACGCACGCGCCATGGCACTGGCTTTTCCGGGCGAGCGGACGCTGGCATTCGAGCTTGACCTGCGCGAGGTCGACATCGGTGTGGCGCAGCCGCTCGCCGGAATGCAGGTCACTCCGATTCACGTGAAGCATAATGACCGCGCCGGTCCCTGCCTCGCCTATCGGATCGAGAGCGAAGCCAAGACGCTATGCTATTCCGGTGATACCGAATGGACCAACGCGCTCATCGACGCCGCGCGCGGCGCCGACCTCTTCATCTGCGAATGCTACATGTACGAAAAGCTGCGGAAGTCGCACATGACGCTGACCGTGCTACGGCAACACCTGCCGGCGATCGGCGCAAAGCGCGTCATCCTCACGCATCTGAGCGAGGACATGCTGGCACATCTGGCCGATGTGGAGCTCGAATGCGCGGTGGATGGACTGGTGGTGGAGGTGTAGCCACAATCTCCTTCCGTTCGTCCCCGCGAAAGCGGGGACCCAGAGTCGAGAGCTGGATTCCCGCTTCCGCGGGAATGAGCTGAGTATAGAGCACGACCCTCCCTCAAAAATTTTCCACCCAAGGCCGCAATTCGACCTCCGAGGTCCAGGCGTTACGCCGCTGGCGCAGCACATCGAGATAGGTCTGCGCGATCGCATCGGGATCGAGCAACGAATCAGGTTTGTCGTCCGGCACCAGCCGGCGCTCCGAGCGGATGCCGCCATCGATCACGAAATGCGCAACATGGATACCCTGTGGCTGCAGTTCGCGCGCAAGGCTTTGCGACAGCCCGCGCAAGGCGAACTTGCCCATCGCGAACGGCGCCGACTTCGCGTAGCCCTTCACGCTGGCCGACGCGCCGGTGAAGAAGATGGCGCCATGCCGGTTGGGCAGCATGCGTTTTGCGGCCTGTTGCGCGACGAGGAAAGCGCCGAAGGCGGACACCGCAATGGCTTTTTCGACCTCCGCCGGCACCAGATCGACCAACGCGCCGCGCGTTCGGAAGCTCGCATTGTAGATCGCGACATCCGGTGCGCCGAGCGCGGCCTCGACGTCGGTGAATAGGCGCTCGACCTGCCCTTGATTTGACGCATCGCATTTGAAAACCTTCGCGCCAGTCTCGCCGGCAAGCGCGGCGAGGTCGTCCGGCGAGCGCGCGGCCAGCGCGATCTTGAGCCCGGCCTTCGCAAGCATCCGCGCGAGGGATGCGCTCAGGCCGGATCCTGCGCCCACGATCAGGGCAGTGCGGTATACCGCTGCGGACATCTAAAGAATTCCTGTTTTCTGAAACTACGCCTAGCGCACCAAAATCCCGAATGTACCACGACGATAAATTCCGTTCGGAAAGATCACTTCCAACGCGGCTGCGTCCGGGCCGGTATAGCCGCGTCGCGAGACGTAGATCGCCTTCACACCTGTCACCCCTCGGGCGTTGCAACGAGAGCGCGGGTTGTGAGCCGGAAAATTCGGAAACACCTTACCGCGTACGATGTTAACGCGGCCATGCGTTGGGGAAGAGACGACCCGCATCGTAATCGCTCCAGTGGGCGTACAATCCGGATTTGCCGCCCATGCCTGAGTGAGCAACATCGGCATTCCCGACGCTGCAACTTTTTGAGCATGCTGCGCTTGGGCTGAGCCTAGGCCGCAAACCAGTATGCATGCTACGGACAGAACTCGCATCGGACGTCCCCCTATTTCGCGGGCGGCATCCTATGCAAGTTAAGATTGCGCAGTCCAGTGCGACGCGGACGGGCGAACGCGCAGGCCGTATCGGTTGGCTACACGGCGCCGTGCACCTGCTCGCTGCCGCGATGATGCAGCGTTTTCGCAAGTGCCGACCGGGCAAGATGGGTGCCGTCGTCGCCTTCTATCAAAAGCGCAACCCGCCCGGTCGCCTTCAGGTGCTGGGCAAAGCTGACGGCCTCGTCCATCGAGGCGCATTCCTTGAACAGATGGCGGCCCTTGTCGAGCGGGCTGAGTGTTTCGGAACCTGCGGGCCCGGAATAGACGCGATACATGGCGGTCCTCCGTGTTGTCGTTGCCTGAGAAAGTCAACGCAAAGCCGACATCCCGGTTCCTCTCACATCCGAAACACTCCGAACCTCGTCTCTTCCACCGGCGCGTTCAGTGCTGCGGACAGCGCAAGCGACAACACGCGGCGCGTCTCGCCGGGCAGGATGATTCCGTCGTCCCAAAGCCGCGCCGTGGCATAATACGGGCTGCCCTCCCGCTCGTATTGTTCGCGAATGGGTTGCTTGAATTCCTCCTCCTCCACCTCGCTCCATGCGCCGCCGCCAGCCTCGATATTGTCGCGCCGCACGGTGGCAAGCACAGAGGCGGCCTGCTCGCCGCCCATCACCGAGATGCGGGCATTCGGCCACGTAAAGAGAAAGCGCGGGCCATAGGCGCGCCCGCACATGCCGTAATTACCGGCGCCGAACGAGCCGCCGACGATGAGGGTGATCTTGGGCACTCGCGCGTTGGCCACTGCCATCACCATCTTGGCGCCGTCCTTGGCGATGCCACCGGCCTCGTAATCGCGCCCGACCATGAAGCCCACGATATTCTGCAGGAACAACAGAGGGATCCGGCGCTGGCAGCACAGCTCGATGAAATGCGCCGCCTTCAGCGCGCTTTCCGAATAGAGAATGCCGTTATTGCCAATGATCCCGACCGGCATGCCGGACAGATGCGCGAAGCCGGTGACGAGCGTGGTGCCGTAGAGCTTCTTGAACTCGTCGAATTCCGACGCGTCGACGATGCGGGCGATGATCTCGCGCACGTCATATTGCTTCTTCAAGTCGGTCGGAACCAGACCCTGCAGCTCGGCTGCGTCATATAGCGGCTCGCGCGAAGCGATCAACGGAATGTCGACCCGCTTGACCGTGTTGAGATTGCCTGCGATGCGGCGCGCAATCGCCAGCGCGTGCTCGTCATTGTTTGCAAGATGATCGGCAACGCCGGATTTTCGCGTATGCACGTCGGCGCCGCCAAGGTCCTCCGCCGACACCACCTCCCCGGTCGCCGCCTTCACCAGCGGCGGGCCGCCGAGAAAGATCGTGCCCTGATTTTTTACGATCACCGACTCGTCCGACATGGCCGGCACATAGGCGCCGCCCGCGGTGCAGGACCCCATCACCACCGCGATCTGCGGAAGCCCGGCGGCGGACATCTGCGCCTGATTGTAGAAGATCCGGCCGAAATGATCGCGGTCGGGAAACACGTCCGTCTGGTTCGGCAGATTGGCGCCGCCGGAATCGACCAGATAGATGCAAGGCAGCCGGTTCTCGCGCGCGATCTCCTGCGCGCGGATATGCTTCTTTACCGTCATCGGATAATAGGTGCCGCCCTTGATGGTAGCGTCGTTGCACACGATCATGCATTCGCGGCCAGACACCCGGCCGATCCCGGTAATGATGCCGGCGGCCTGGATGTCGTCGTCATACATGCCGTAGGCGGCAAGCGGCGACAGTTCCAGAAACGGCGAGCCCGGATCGATCAGGCGCATCACGCGCTCGCGCGGCAGCAGCTTGCCGCGTGACACATGGCGTTCGCGCGATTTCTCATTGCCGCCGAGTGCTGCGGCCGCGCGCGCCGCCCTCACTTCGTCGATCAGCAGCTGCCATTGCCCGGCATTGATCAGAAACTCGCGCGAGCGGGTGTCGACCACAGATTCGATGCGCGCCACGCCACCCTCCCCGATTCTCAAGGAACGGAACTATGCCGCGATGCGAAGCGATTGGCCACAAGCGGGAGCAATGAAACACAATGTTGCCGGAAGTGATCGCGCAGCCGCAATTCGCCGCACGCATGGGGAACGGTGCCTTCCGCAGCACGTTGAAAGCGCGACCGGTGCGTGCCGGAGCACGGGGTTCATGAACAAAAGCAACGACAGGAGTCACCCCATGAGGTCTCGATTACTCGTTTCAGTTTCCGCCGCAGCACTGATCGCGGGCGCAGGGCTCGCGCATGCGCAGGACAAGGGCCCGGCCGCAGCGCCGCAGACCACTTCGCCGGCGCAGCAATCCACCACACCTTCGCAGCCGGGTGGCAGCGGGGCCCCGGGCGGACAGATGCAGCAGCGCCAGGAAGCGCCTCCGGCCCGCGCCCAGCAGGACATGAATCGCGGCGAGCAGAAGCAGCAACGCACGCAGGAACAGCGTGAACAGCGTCAGGATCGCGCACAGGACAAATCCTCGCCGAAGGCTGACCGTAACACCACTGACACCAAGTCGGATCGCAAGGGCGACGCGACGACCGGACAGGGTGCCGCCGGTTCTGGCAGCGCCTCGCTGACCAGCGAACAGCGCAGCAAGATTTCCACGAACATTCGCCAGACGAACGTGAAGCGCGAAACTAACGTGAACTTCAACATCTCGGTCGGGACGACGGTCCCGCGTACGGTCACGCTCCATGCGCTGCCGCCTACAGTCGTCGAGGTCTATCCGCAGTGGCGCGGTTATCGCTTCGTGCTGGTCGAGGATGAAATCATCATCATCGAGCCGAGCAGCTACCGGATTGTCGCGGTCATCGACGCCTAGCCTGCTGAGCTGGGTAATCCGCCGGGGCGAATTCAAGGCTCCGGCGGAACCCTGTACCGACTCGGGCGTTGCCCTCGTGGACGGTCACAAATTGTTAATGATTGCTTGCGATAGTCTGTAAAGTTTCGATGCGCGCGGGACGGATGTACTCCCGGTGTCGCGCGTCGGATGGGAAGCCCGGCCAGCGGCCGGGTTTTCTGTTTCAGGGGACTGCCATCGGGGGTGCGATGCTCGGGGCGAGCATCATGTCTTCGCCCTCCTCCGCAATCAGCAGATCGCCGATGCATGGCAGATGGTCTGAGATGCTCTGCGCCTCCGGGTCACTCCAGGTCTGGACCAGGATGCCGCGCGGTCGGCAATAGATACGATCGAGCCGCAGCAGCGGCCAGCCCGATGGAAAGGTGCGATGCCGGGATCGGTCCGGCAGGACGCGCGCGAGAACCCGGCGCACCGAACCCGGCCAGAACCAGTCGTTGAAATCGCCCAGCAGGACAAACGGCGTGTGCTCCCCGATGATATCGAGCAGCACCCGCACCTGACGCTGGCGTTCGCGCATGCTGAGGCCAAGATGGGTGGCTGCGACGTGCAAGGCCCCCTGCGGCGTGTCGATACAGGCGCGGATGGCGCGCCGCGGCTCGAATTCGCCATAGGAGATATCGCGCACCTCGCTGTCGCGCAGCGGCCAGCGGCTCATCAGCATCTGGCCATAGGCGCCGTCCGCGGTGACGATCGACTTCGCGCCGATCCCGTAATGGCCAAGCGCCTCCTGCAGCATCACGAACGGGTCGATCCCCGCCTGCCGTCGCGAATCCACCTCCTGCAGCGCAACGATATCGGGATCGGCGCGCAGGATCAGCGCCACGACCTTCTGCAGGTCGAAGCGCGGATTGCGGCCGAGCGCACCGTGGATATTCCAGGTCATCACGCGGATGGCGCGCCGCCGTTCGACACTCAAGAAGCGCTTCCATATTTCGAAACGGCGGCCTGGAGGCCGAAAACCATCGCAATCCAGACGGCGAATAGCAGCGCTGCGATAGCGATCTCCGTTGGGTTCGGCGACGTGAACAGGCGCATGATCTGGCTGCCGAGAAGCGACATCACGACCAGACCGGGAAGCAGCCCGAGCGCGGTACCGACAATGTAATGCCAGAGCCTGATACCGCTCGCGCCGGCAACAAGATTGACCAGCGTGAACGGAGCGATCGGCACCAGCCGTATCGCAACAACCGCGATCAGTCCCTGCCGTGCGATCTTGTTGCGAATTTCGTTCAGGCGTTTGCCGAGCACGCTTTTCAGGGCGTCGCGGCCGACGGCGGCCCCGATCCCATAGGTGAGGATCGCGCTCGCCAGCGCACCCGCGAGCGCGTAGCCGAAGCCGGTCCAAGGCCCGAAACTTGCGGCCGTTGCCGCGATCAGGATCGTCACGGGGAAGGCGACGAGCCCGCCGGCGACAAAAGCCGCGATCACTGCGAACGGGGCCCACGACGTCTCCGCCACATCGGCGGCCAGATCCTGCAACTGATCCACGTCAGCCAATTCGGCCAGTGGCGTCGTATTCCAGGCCAGCGTCAGCGCCACCACAACGAGACCGGCGAGCGCAAACTTCCACGCATGACTGGAAAACATCCCGGCCGCGGAACTCCGGCGCCATCCCGTCAGCCATCGCCATGACAGCGGCTTTGGCGGATCGGCAATAGCCTCGATATAGGCCGGTTCGGTGCTATCCGGTTCGCCGTCGTCGATCGGGCGCAGCGCGTGGCCGTTCCGCGACAGAATATCGGCGACCTGTGTGATCGATCCGCCGTCGTCCAGCAGTTCGGCAACATCATGCGCGCTCGCGCCGCAATGCTCGCCGAGCAGTCTGTTCCTGAGTTCGCCGATCGCGGTGCGCTGTGTCTCGTTGCCTGCCTCGATCACAATGTCGCATTCGGTGTCCGTCCCCATCGAGCGATTGTTGAGGTTGGCGGACCCGATGCGAAGCAACCGGTCGTCGATCGCCATCACCTTCGAATGCACCATCGTGTCGACGCTCGCGCCGTCCTGCTGGACTTGCGGATGCACGAACCGCACGCGGTCGAACACGCCTGCGTCCTCCAGAATGCGACGGAAGCGGATGCGCCCGTTGCGCATGGTGTGGGACTCAATCCAGGACTCCGGCGTGTTCGGCGCCACCAATACGGCCTCGAGGTCGCGGCGCTGGCGCATGCGCTGCGCCAGACGCCGGGCGATGGCATCGCACGTCATGAACTGGTTTTCGACATAGATGGTGCGCTCTGCAGCGTCGATCATGTCGAGGAAAAGGCGTTCGACCTCACGGATCTCCGGCGCCCCCTCGCGCTGCGGATAGGTACGCGCGATGCCGATATCGACATCGGTGAAATCGGGGACGACGCTGTCCGGCCAGCAATCCGTGGCAACGGCCGGCACCTCCGGTTCCAGGCATCGCGCCCGGCGCCAGCGGTCGCGAAAGAGATCGCCCAGGGCCTTCGCCGCCGCGCCATCCATCACGGCCTGTACGTCATGGAAGGGCCGATAGGGATGGCCCGACGGATCGTGCCGCAAGTCGTTGTTGATGTCGTGATCCGGCGTATCCCAACGGCGGATCGTCAGATCGAGCCCGCCCGAATAGGCGACAGCGTCGTCCACCACCACGATCTTCTGATGCTGCGAGCAGCCAAGCGGCAGGTCGTCATCGAGACAAAAGCGGATCTGGTCCGGCGTTCTCCAGTTCAGCGACAGGGTCGGAAAAACCTCGCGCTCCAGGGAATAGAGAACCGAGAAGTCCCACAGAAGCAGATGGATCGTCAGGTCTGGCCGGCGTTGCGCGATGGCGGAGAGAAATTCCGCCAGGGTGTCCGGCAGGCCATCATCGGGTTTGCCGGACGCACCGACCAAGCGCATGCGGCTGTCGATGTCCCAACCGGCGATATAGATGCAGTGTTTCGCTTTGAGCAGACTCTCGCGCAGCGCCGCGAAATAGGCAGCGCCATCGACCAGCATGGCTGCCCGACCGGCGCGCTCCACGCGCCAGACATTCCTGTTCTTGCGCAGCAGACTGGTCGGCATTGCACGCGTTCACGTTCGTATGGAACAGGAAAACGCCGCGATGCAGCAGAGGTTCCGTCCGCGTCACCTCAATCCATTTCGTTCCCGGGCATGACCCAGGGTTCGGCGATCCCTGCGGCTCGCCATTCCTGCCACGCGGGAAGAGCAATCATGGCCGCCATATAGGCTTCGCAGGCCGCCCCGACGCCAATCTCGTAGCTCGCAAAGCGAGAAACGACCGGTGCATACATGGCGTCGGCAGCACTGAAGCGTCCGAACAGGAAAGGCCCGCCCTCCCCGAAGCGCGCCCGGCAGTCCGTCCAGATCTCCGAAATCCGCGTCACGTCGGCATCGACCTCGGCGGTAAGGTCGCGCTTTCTGGTGCGGCGCATGTTCATCGGACAATGTCGCCGGAGCGGTCCGAAGCCCGCATGCATTTCGGCCGAGATGGCGCGGGCGTGCGCGCGCGCTTGCGGATCGTCGGGCCAAAGCTGCGTCTTGGGGAAACGCTCGGCGAGATGGTCAAGAATCGCGAGCGATTCCCAGACCGTCATGTCGCCGTCGATCAGGACCGGCACCTTGCCGGTGGGCGAATAGCGGAGGATCCGCTCGCGGCTCCCGGGCTCATAGAGCGGGATCACTTCCTCCTCGAAGTCGAGCCCTGCATGGCGCATCGCGATCCACGGCCGTAGCGACCAGGATGAATAATTCTTGTTACCGAGAATGAGCTTCAGCGCCATCGGTGCCTCTCGATGCAAGCGAACGATCCTGCATGGGTGCCTCTCCGTTCCCGCGCAAGCGAAAAGAAATGATTGCGTCGATCAGGCGCGTGAATGGAGCCAGTCACTTACGCCTTGGCAGGCGGTTCCTCGATCGGGCCGCCAGCCTTCTTCCACGCCCCGAAACCGCCGCGGATATGTGCGACCGGCTTCAGCCCCATCGTCTGCGCGGTATGAGCGGCGAGCGCGGAGCGCATCCCGCCTGCGCAAAAGAACACGTATTTCCTGTCCTGCGCGAAAACCGGCTTGTGATACGGACTTTCCGGATCGATCCAGAATTCCAGCATGCCGCGCGGACAGTGAAAGGCGCCCGGCACCTTGCCGTCGCGCTGCAATTCGCGGATGTCGCGGATATCGACCAGCAGCACGTCCTCCTTGCCATGCAGACCGATGGCCTGCTCAACCGAAAGATTTTCGATGTCCTTTTCGGCTTCTTCGACAAGCGACTTGACGCTCTTGGTGATGCTTTGAGTCATGGCGCAACCTTTTCCGGTCACGTCGTAACTCCCAAAATCAGGGTCGGCGTTCAAGTCAAAACAAAAGCGGCGCGGAAACGCCGCGCCGCCATGATCCGGATTGACGCTTGCGAACGTTACATCGCGGCGTAAACCGCGACCACCAGGACGACAAGAAGCGCCCCGCCCGTCCACAGAGCCGTGGACAGCATGGATCCCTGAGGTGCTGCGGTTGTTGGGTCTGGTCGTGTGCCATAGGCCGTCTCCTCGTTTGCTGCGGAGGGCCACTGCAAGGAGCTCGTGGCTCCACCGTAGTCCATACTACGACTTTAGTCTAACATAGGCAGGTCAGTTTAATTACAATTACAGGTTGCATTTGCACAGGTGCGACAATTCGCGAGGATGCTGACCGAGCTGCATATCGAGTCGCCCATGCCCCTGTTCACGATCCCCGATCTTCTCGCGCTCTCCTTCTTCGTCGTCTGCTGGCTCGGCTACGCGCTGGTTCTCGAATGGACCAAGCATGGAGAAACCGGCCTCAACGCCCGCATGCACGTCTATCGCGAGAACTGGATGCAGGAGATGTTGCGGCGCGACATGCGCATGGTCGACGCCCAGATCATGGCGTCGCTGCAGAACGGCACCGCGTTCTTTGCGTCGACCTCCCTGATCGCGGTCGGCGGCACCCTCACCATCCTGCGCTCGACCGACGATCTCATCACTATCGTGTCGACCTTGCCATTCGGCGTTCAGACGACGCGCATGCTGTGGGAGATCAAGGCGATCGGACTGGCCGTAATCTTCGTCTATGCCTTCTTCAAATTCGCCTGGTCGTACCGGCTCTACAACTATGTTGCGATCATGATCGGCGCGATGCCGCCGTCTGCGGAAAAGGACCAGCCGGAAGCGAAACAGCACGCGCTCAGGACCAGCCGGCTGTGCGAGTCGGCAGGCCGGCACTTCAACCGCGGCCAGCGCGCGTTCTTCTTCGCGCTCGGCTATCTCGGGTGGTTCGTGTCCCCCTGGCTGCTATTCGCGAGCACCGCAGCGATCGTCGTGGTGATGTGGGGCCGGCAATTCACGTCCGACGCCAGCAAATCGGTGGCTGCGGAATGATCAGTCGAGCGCGATCGCAATCCACGCGCAGGACACCAGTGCCACGGACAACCCGGTCGCGATATTCAGAAGCAGCAATTCGCGCTTCTGCCGCCGCGCCTCGGCATCCTCCATCTCCTGGTCGATGCCCTGGCTGACACCGGGTACCGCCGAAATTCCGTCGACCGGTATAACGCGTGCCTCGATCCGCATTCCGAGCCCTCCGCCCTGACGAATCGGAGTCTCGGCAAAAATGTTTTCGAATTGGTAACCGTAACGCGGCGTTAAGGCCGGCAGCCGTCCGCAGCCTTGTCGCAGCCAGCCGACGCGTGCGGGCCCGGGAATAGTTCGCTGGTCCGCCCGGTGAGCCAGTAGACGATCAGGCCGGCCCACTCATGCATCGCCGCGTCAGTGCGGGCGAGCCCGGCGGCGAGCGAGCCGAAGGGCCCGGTGAGATCGGCCACGCCTCTTGTCCGAAAATCCACTGGGTGAGCCTCGACCGGAAAGCCGGCCTTGCGGAAGATGCCGACCGAGCGCGGCATGTGATGGGCCGAGGTTACCAGCAACCAGCGCTCGGCCGGCTTGGGTTGCACCAGCTCCTTGGTGAAGACGGCATTTTCGACCGTATTGCGGGCACGGTTCTCCAGGGTGATGCGATCGCGGGGAATGCCGAAGCTTTCGAACAGATCAGTGACGAAATCGGCCTCGGTCGCGCCCCCGAATAGCCGGCCGCTGCCGCCGGTGAAGACGATCCGCGCGTTCGGGTGTTCACGCGCAAGCTTCGCCGTTGCCGTCATTCGCTCCGCCGCCTCGTTGAGCGCAATCTCGTTACGGGCGGCCGAGACGTCGGGAGACACGGCGCCGCCGAGGACCACAATGCCGTGCGGCGGGCCCCTCTTCGCATCCCATTTCGGGAAGCGCTCTTCCAGCGGCAGCATCAGCGCATTGCCAACCGGCGCGATGCCGACAACCACGAGCAGGAGAATCGCGCCGATCACGAGCCCCTGCCCGAACCTGCGAAAGCGCGTGCGCATGAGCAGGATGCCAGCGAGCGCCAATACGATGAGAAGATTGGATGGCAGCGCGAAGAAGCCGAGGATTTTCGACAGCCCGAACATCGCTATCTCTTCGTGGCTCCGGCCATCGCACAGCTATTTTTTCGCCCGCTCGGCTTCGTAGCGCTTCCGCGTTTCGTCATTCATCGGATAGAGGCCGGGCAGCGCCACGCCCTTTTCCACCTCGCGGACCACCCACTCCTCATAGATCTCGTGTTCCGCGCCCTCCTTGGCGACGGTCTCGACCATCGCCTGCGGAATCACCACCGCGCCATCGTCGTCGGCGACAATCACGTCATCTGGAAAAATCGCGCAGCCGCCGCAACCGATCGGTTCGTTCCAGCCGACGAAGGTCAGGCCGTTGACCGATGCGGGCGCGGCAATGCCGGCGCACCAGAGTGGCAATCCGGTCTTGAGGACGCCAGTCTTGTCGCGCATCACGCCGTCGGTGATCAGCGCCTGCACGCCGCGCTTGACCATGCGCATGACGAGAATGTCACCGAAAATTCCGGCGCTCTGCACCCCCATCGCGTCGGCGATCGCGATACACCCCTCCGGCATGGCCTCGATCGCGGCACGCGTAGAAATCGGCTTGCCCCAGCTTTCCGGCGTCGCGAGATCCTCGCGCACCGGGACGAAGCGGAGCGTGAAGGCGGGCCCCACGACGCGCTTGCCGCCGGGCACGAGCGGCATCGGTCCGCTCATCCAGCTGTGACGGATACCGCGCTTGAGCAGGATCGTCGTGATAGTCCCGGTGGTGATGTGACGCAGGTCGTCGAGCGCACTCATTTGTCTATCCCTCGATCACGCCGGGCTGAGGCCGATCTGTTCGTCGCGGCGCCGCAGATAAAGAATGAACGGCACGGCCAGCAGCACCATCCAGGCCTTGCCCACCACCTGTCCGGCCAGGAAATCAAGCGAGCCGAAAGCAAGCCACAGGAACACGATCGAATCCACAATGAGACCGACAATGCTCGATGCGACGACCGCCGCCAGAAACCGGCGCTCCTGCAACGGCGTGTAGACGGCAAGGTCTGCAAATTCGGAGATCAGATACGCGGCGGCCGACGCCGTGACCAGCGCGAGCGGCGCGACCAGTCCGGAGATCCCGGCACCGATCAGGATGGCGGCGACCGCCGCGATCAGACCGAGACGCCTCTGCACGAGATCCCGCAGCACCAGCGCCACACCGACCATCAGCACGCCGGACGGCGCCATCAATCCGGGCGCGACGGGAATGAGACAGGGACCGTCACGGGTGCAGACGGTGCCGACATTATAAATCATCCAGTTCGCCACCGGAATGGTCAGACAGAACAGCAGAAAAAATACCGAGCCCTCGACCCAGCGGCGCGTCTCGTTCGTCATTGACGTTTGCATTCCTCTTTCCATTTGGCGTAACCCGCCGCGCGCAATTCGCAGGCCGGACACTCGCCGCAACCATAGCCCCAATCATGGCGGAGCGAGCGGTCACCGAGATAGCAGCTATGCGTCAGTTCGACGACCGCCTGCACCAGCCGCTCGCCGCCGATCTCCTCAGCCAGCGCGAAGGTGGCCGCCTTGTCGATCCACATCAGCGGCGTATGCACCACGAATCGGCGGTCCATGCCAAGCGTCAACGCCACCTGCATCGCCTTGATGGTGTCGTCGCGGCAATCCGGATAGCCGGAATAGTCGGTTTCGCACATCCCGGCGACCAGATGCCGGGCGCCGCGGCGATAGGCCAGCGCGGCCGCAAAGGTGAGGAAAACCAGGTTGCGGCCGGGCACGAATGTCGTCGGCAGACCGCTATCCGCCATTTCGATCGCGACATCGCGGGTCAGTGCGGTATCCGAAATCTGACCGAGCGACGCGAGATCGATCATATGGTCGTTGCCCAGACGCTGCGCCCAGTTTGCGTCGAGCCCGCGCAGGGTTTCGCGCAAGGCCGGCCTGACATCCAGCTCGACGGCATGCCTCTGACCATAATGGAAGCCGACGGTTTCGACCGTTTCGAACCGTTGCAAAGCCCAGGCTAGACAGACTGTCGAATCCTGTCCTCCGGAAAACAGCACCAAAGCGGTTTCGCCGCTCAGTCCCATTTCGGCGACCAGGCCCAGTCGACCAGCCGCCCGCCGGCATGCGCGAGCCTTCCGATCTCTGCCATTTCCGCCTCGGTCAGACTGAAATCGAAGATCGCGATATTCTCGGCCAGCCGTTCGACCTTGCTCGTGCGCGGGATCGCGCCGACCCCCTGCTGGACCAGCCAGCGCAGAGAGACCTGTGCCCCGGTCTTGCCATAGGACTGGCCGATGCGGGTGAGCACGGAATCGCTTTTCGTGCTGCCCTTCGCGATCGGAGAATAAGCCACCGCCGCCATGCCATGCGCGCGGCATGCGGCAAGAACCTTGGACTGGTCGAGATAGGGGTGAAACTCGAACTGGTTGCAGACCAGGCGATCGCCCGACAGCCGGCTCGCCTCCTCGATCAGCGCCACCGTGTAATTGGAGACACCGATATTGCGCACCAGGCCGTCGCGCTTCATTTCAACCAGCGCATCGATGGTCTCGGCGAGCGGAATACCCTTGTTGGGCCAATGCAGCAGAAGCAGGTCTATCTCGCCGAGCCGCAATGCGCCGACGGATTCCTTCACCGATCGTGCCAGCAGCATCGGCGCGAGATTGTCGGGTGAAACCTTGGTGGTAACGAACACCTCGTCGCGCTTGATGCCGGAGGCGCGGATACCCTCGCCCACCTCGCGTTCGTTGCCGTACATCTGCGCGGTGTCGAAATGCCGGTAGCCCAGCCGTACCGCCTGCTCGACGATCCGCGCGCAATCGCGGCCGCGCAGTTCCCAGGTTCCAAGGCCGATGGCCGGAATATGCGCGCCCTTGGCGTCGAGATACATCATCGCGGTCAGCTATCCCATTTTGGAGATTGCGCGGGCTTCACGATGCGACCGTCCGGCTCGGCGAGATTGCGGATCGCCGTCATCTCCGACTCCGCCAGCATGAAATCGAAAATGTCGACATTGGCCTTGAGCTTGTCCGGCGTCGCGGTGCGCGGGATCGGAATCACACCTTCCTGCACCAGGAAGCGGAGCGCGATCTGCGCCTCGCTTTTGTTGTGCGTCTTGGCGATACGTTCGAGCACCGCATTGCCGGGAATGCGTCCGCGCCCCAGCGGACAATAGCCGGTCACCGAAATACCGCGGCCCTTGCAATAGGCCAGGATGGTGCGGTGATCGAGAAACGGATGCGTCTCGATCTGATTGTTGACGATCGGCTCGTCGGCGAGTTTTTCGGCTTCTTCCAGAAGCGCCATCGTGAAGTTGGCGACGCCGATATGGCGCGTCTGTCCGTTGCGCTTGGCCTTGCACAAGGCAGGGATATAGATCTCCGGCGGAATATCGGGATTGGGCCAGTGGATCAGCAGCAGGTCCACATGCGGAAGGTCGAGCCGTTTCAGGCTGGCCTCGACCGACGCCTCGAAGTCGCCCGGGGCAAGGTCAATGTGACGGACCTTGGTTGTCAGGAAGATCTCGTCGCGCGGCACCCCGGACTTGCGGATGCCCTCCCCGACCTCGGCCTCGTTGTCATAGAAGGCGGCGGTGTCGATATGGCGATAGCCCATTTTCAGGGCAGCGGCGACGGCCTCGACACAGATGTCGCCCTTCAGCGTCATCGTGCCGAGCCCAATGGCCGGAATCCGCGCCCCCTTGACTTCGACCACTGGAACCATTCGCACGCCCCCTATTTCAATCGCGCGGGAGAATGCCGTGCCGGACGGCCGCTGCCAAGCGTGGCCGCGATGCGCCCGGGAAAACTCGATCAACCGGCGAGAGCAGCGGCCACGGATCGCGCCATTGGGGTGGTCGGACGCCCGATCAGGAAGCTCAACTGCCGTCCGCCGTTGAACAGCGAATCGTTCGCGGACTTTGCGGAGCTTTCGGCAATCAACCCGGCAAACGCTTCCGGCAAACCGGCATTCTGCAGTGCAGCCTTGTATTCAGGCTCCGGCATATCCCTGTAGATGACCGGCTTGCCGGATTGCCGCGCGATCTCGGCCGCGTAGTCCGAAAGTGTAAAGCTCGTATCGCCCGCAAGCTCGTAGATTTTGCCGGCCTGACTTTCGCGACTTGACAGCACCGCCGCTGCGGCGGCCGCATAATCGGTGCGCGCGGCGGATGAGATGCGTCCATTCTGCGCCGAACCCAGTACGGCACCGTACTGAATGGCCGCAGCGATATTGCCGGTATAGTTTTCCGTATACCAACCGTTGCGCAACAACACGAATGGAAGACCGGATGCGCGGATCAGCGCTTCGGTCTCGCGATGTTCCACCGCCAATGCAAGCGGGCTGACATCCGCATGCAATATGCTCGTATAGGCCAGGAGCCTGACGTGAGCCGCCCTCGCGGCATCGATGACATTGCGATGCTGGGGTACGCGGCGCCCCACCTCGCTCAAAGAAATCAGGAGCAACTTGTCGACGCTTTGGAGCGCCGTTCTCAGGCTCGCAGGGTCGTCATAATTGGCAACACGCAGTTCGACGCCGCGATCAGCCAGATCCTGTGCCGCCGCCGCGTTCCGCACCAGGCCGATCACGCGAACGGCAGGCGCCAGCGTGAGCAGATTGGCAATGACGAGCCGCCCCAAGTGGCCGGTCGCTCCGGTGATGGCAATTGTTTCGGTCGTTGTCATGGTTGGACTCCAGGTCTATATTTGAGACCTTGTCCACTTATGAGACCTAATCGAATTAGGGAAGGAGGCAGAATTTCGTGACCGGGTTACGCACCAATAACCTCCGCCGGGCTCATGAGAGCCTTGCCAAGCGGTTCGATGCCTGGAGCGGCATGAAATTCGACCCGGTGCGGTGTCCGGTGCGGAGTATCTTGGACCACCTCGGCGACAAATGGACGACGCTGATCGTGATCGTGCTGGCGCTCAAGCCCCATCGCTTTAGCGAAATCCAACGTGCAATCCCGGACATCTCGAAGCGCATGCTGACGCAGACGCTGCGCGACCTCGAGCGCGATGGGCTGATTGCGCGCCGCGTCTTCCCGACCAAGCCGCCGAGCGTCGACTATCGTTTGACCGAACTCGGAGAGTCGCTGCTTGAACCTCTGGTCGCATTGATCACCTGGGCCGAGAAAACCCAGACCAAAATCGCAGCGGCTCGCACAGTCTACGATGCGGCAGACGCGGCGCGAGACTGAATCACGTCAGACTAATGCTTCTTGCCGAGAACTTCGAACGCGACCGCGGGCGCGCCTTCGATAACGCGCAGCAAAGCGCGTGCGGGACCGCGCGGCGAGCGCTTGCCCTGCTCCCAGTTTCGCACGGTCTCGACCGGCACGCCGATGCGGGCGGCAAACTCGGCCTGCGTCATGCGCGCCGCCGCACGGATGGCGCGTGCATAAGCGGCGTCGCCTCCAGCAGGACCGGGTGAAGCGGTCGCGGTGAATTGCGGGAAATGGCTGGACTCGGACACCGTCCGTTCGCTGCCATCGGGAAGAACTTCGACGATGCGGCCGTCGGCCTTGAGGCGCAATCGCAGATCGGGCTTTCCAGTCATGCCCGCATGATCCACGCAATCGTTCAATGAACCATTAACGCTGTGGCCCGGTGGCTGCGCTCGGCGCGCGTCGTGCTTTTCATCGCAACGATCACCGCGTCTTCTCAAAAATCTCCCGTCCGATCAGCATGCGGCGGATCTCGCTGGTCCCCGCGCCGATCTCGTAAAGCTTGGCGTCACGCAGAAGCCGGCCGGCCGGGAATTCGTTGATATAGCCGTTGCCACCGAGCGCCTGTATCGCTTCCAGCGCCATCTGGGTTGCGCGCTCCGATGCGAACAGGATCGCACCGGCCGCATCTTCGCGGGTTGTGCGGCCCTCATCGCAGGCTTTGGCCACAGCATAGACATAAGACTTTGCCGCGTTCATGCCGACATACATATCCGCGATCTTGGCCTGCATGAGCTGGAAGCGGCCGATCGACTGGCCGAATTGCTTGCGGTCGTGGATATACGGGATCACCAGATCGATTGCGGCCTGCATCAGTCCGAGCGGACCCGCGGCGAGCACGACGCGCTCGTAGTCCAGGCCGGACATCAGGATGTTGACGCCGTTGCCGACAGCGCCGAGCACATTTTCCTGCGGCACCTCGCAATCTTGAAACACGATCTCACTGGTGTCGGAGCCGCGCATCCCGAGCTTGTCGAGCTTCTGGGCGGTGGAGAAGCCCTTGAACTTCTTCTCGACCAGAAAGGCGGTGATGCCGCGTGCGCCGGCGGTCGCATCGGTCTTGGCATAGACCACGATGGTGTCGGCGAGCGGACCGTTGGTGATCCACATCTTGGAGCCGTTCAGGATGTACTTCGTGCCCTTCCTGTCGGCGCGGGTGCGCATCGACACCACGTCCGAGCCCGATCCCGGCTCCGACATCGCCAGCGCGCCGACATGGGCGCCGGATATCAGCTTCGGCAGATAGCGCTTCTTCTGGTCGGCGGTCCCGTTCCGGCGGATCTGGTTCACGCAGAGATTGGAATGCGCTCCATAAGACAGACCGACCGAGCCCGAGGCGCGTGAAATCTCCTCCATCGCCACGCAATGTTCGAGATAGCCGAGCCCAGCCCCGCCTAGCTTCTCCTCGACCGTGATGCCGAGAAGGCCAAGCTCCCCGAGCTTCGGCCACAGGTCGCGTGGGAATTCGTTCTGGCGGTCGATCTCGTCGGCACGCGGCGCAATCTTCGCCTGCGAGAACCGGCGGACGCTATCGCGCAGCATGTCGACGTCTTCGCCAAGTCCGAAATCGAACCCGGTCCAGCTGTTGGAAATCATGGGCCGCTCCTGCACCTTAGCCGCGCGCGTCTTCTTGAGGCTCTTGCGGCGCGTCGGGCGTATTCTCCAGACAGATCATGGTCGCGAGCATGCGCGCGATCAACTTGGTTTCCGCCCCCTGCTCGGCATCGACATCAACTTCGACGATGGTCAGGGTCCGGCCCGGGCGCAAGACCCTGCCCCGCGCGACGAACCGCTCGCCAACCGCAGGCGACATCAGGTTGATTTTCAGTTCGACCGTGAGCGGCGCCGATCCCTCGGGCATCAGCGAATAAGCGGAAAATCCAGCCGCCGTATCGGCCAGCGCCGTGGTGACCCCGCCATGCAGAAATCCGCGCTGCTGGCACAGATCAGGCCGCGCCTTCAGCGCCACTGCGCAGGCGCCGGGCGACAGCGACGCGATCTCGCCGCCGACCAGCGTCATGAAGGGCTGCCGTGCAAAACTCTCGCGCACGCGCTGCTCCCAAAGCGGATTGCGGGGCTCGAACGCGCTCATGCCAATGGCTTCCTGCTTGACCCATACGGTAGCGTATGTTTCAATACGGCACCGTATGGTTGGAGTCAAGCCGAGTGGCGCGCACCAAAGATGTTTCGGCCAAGGCCGTTTCCCGGTCCGGTCCGCTGGACGCGGCAGCTTGGGTGGCAGCCGCACTCGACGTATTGGCCAGCGACGGGATCGACGCCGTCCGGGTCGAACCGATCGCCAAGGCGCTGTCCGTCACAAAGGGGAGCTTCTACTGGCACTTCGCCGACCGGCGCGCGCTGATCGATGCCATGCTGGCGCAATGGGCGGACGGACGCATCCTCGCGATCCGCGAGCAGGCACCGCGTGATGGTGACCCTGCCCTCTCGCTCCGCCGGCTTGCCGATCTCTATACTAAACGCGGCAATGCCAAGGGGCTTGCCATCGAGCTCGCCATCCGCGCGCTCGCCCATAACGACGACGACGCCGCACGCGCCATACGCATTGTGGATGCCGAACGATTACAGCTCGTCGCTGCCCTGTTCGAACGGCTTGGCTGGCCGGCGCGCGACGCCTCTGCCCGGGCCATGACGGTCTACGCTTTCCTGTTCGGACAGAGCCTGCTCGATCCGAAATCGGTCAGCGCGGCCGACACAGCGCTCGCGCTGGACGCTCTGCTCGCGCCGCCGACTTCAGCTAGCCGAGCCTGAACCAGAGCGTTGCGATCCCGAGAAACGCGAAAAAACCGACGACGTCGGTTATCGTGGTCACGAACGGTCCTGACGACACGGCCGGGTCGACGCCGAGCTTTGTGAGGATCAGCGGGATCACGATGCCGCCAAGCGCCGCCGCTGCAAGCACCGTCAGCATCGCCAGTCCCATCACCAGGAACAGATCGGTGACGCCGAACCACGCCGCCGCCACAGCGCCGATGATGATCGCGAAACCAATGCCGTTGAAAATGCCGACCAGAAGTTCGCGCCGCACCACGCGCCAGGCATTGGTATCCGACAATTCGCGGGTCGCGAGTGCGCGCACCGCGACCGTCATGGTCTGGGTTCCGGCATTGCCGCCCATCGACGCCACGATCGGCATCAGCACCGCGAGCGCCACCATTTTCTCAATCGACGACGAGAATTGTCCGATGACCCAGGCCGCAACCAGCGCGCAGCCGAGATTGGCGAGCAGCCAGGGAAAGCGCGCCTTGACGATGTCCCAGACCGAGTCGGACAGCTCTTCATAGGCGCTGACGCCACCGAGCGCCTTGATGTCCTCTTCGGCCTCCTGCTCGATCACGTCGACGATGTCGTCGAAAGTCAGCACGCCGACCAGCCGGTCGTCCTCGTCCACCACCGGCGCGGCGACAAGATTGTAGCGCTCGAATTGCCGCGCCACTTCTTCCTGGTCCTCAACGGCACGGACTTTTCGGCGATCCGGATCCATCAGGTCGATTACAGGAACCGGCCGCTTTGCCCGGAGCAGTCGGTCGAGCGCGACCGCTCCGAGAAATTTGCCGGCCGGATCGACGATGTAGAGCTCATAGAAGCGATCCGGCAGATCGACCGTCTCCCGCATGTAGTCGATCGCCTGGCCGACATTCCAGTCCGGAGGGACCGCGATGAACTCGGTCTGCATCCGCCGTCCGGCGGATTCTTCCGGATAGAGCAGACTGCGTTCCAGCGCGATACGCTCGATCGGCGGCAGTTGGTTCAGGATGTCGACCTGGTCCTGACGGTCGAGATCCTCCAGGATGTAGACGGCATCGTCGGAATCGAGTTCGCGAACGCCCTCGGCGACGGTTTCGGGCTCAAGCTCTTCGAGAATCTCGCTGCGGACGGTGTGGTCGACCTCAGTCAGCGCCGAAAAGTCAAAGTCCTTGCCCATCAGCTCGATCAGCTGGGGCCGCAATTCGGTATCCAGCGCCTCGAGCAGATCGCCGGTATCGGCCTCATGCAGGTCGCCGACCAGTTCGTTCAGCGCCGCGCTGTCATGCTGACGGATGGCATCCGTCACCCGCTCCAGAATTTCAGGACGGATCGCGCCGGTGTCGTCGCGGAAGGAATCGGCGTCCGGGCTCGGATCGGGACGATCCACGTCCGCCTCGTGCGCGTCCTGCCCGACCATGATTTCCCCACAACGCGCCGTCCCAGCACCGATACCGTGACGCAATCGGCCGCTTGTAGGCGTGGCAAGTGTTGGTGACAACAGGAAGAATCGCGCCGATCACCGCAAACCGATGCGGTTCCGCCGCAATCTCGCTTCTCTCCCGCTAAAGCCGACAGTTGCCGAGTGCTTACCGCATCATTGTCAATTCCCGGGCAAAAGCATGCGGAGTGTTCACCGTTCGGTTTAGCCGAAACGCAACGCGGATATGGAACACTCGGGGCTCCGGGATCGCGAGCCGACATCATGCCAAACAGCGAGCACGTCCAGTCCATCCTGTCGCGCGGCGTCATTACCGCCGACGACATCCTCACGCTGCGCCATCGCGTGTTCTGGAAAGGCGTGGTCACGGAGGCTGACGCAGAGCTCGCCTTCGCATTGAACGATCGCCTGCATCAGCAGGCGGATTCTGCCTGGCCAGGCTTTTTCGTCGAGGCCCTGACCGATTATGTCGTCAACCAGGCGCACCCCTCCGGTTATGTCTCCGAGCAGAACGCGGCCTGGCTGATGCAGCGGATCGGACGCTTGGGCCATGTCGATACCGCCTGCGAGCTCGAATTGCTGATCAAGGTGCTCGAACGCTCGCAGCAAAGCCCAGTGGAACTGGTTCGCTTCGCGCTCGAGCAGGTCAAGATCGGCGTGATCACCCGCGCAGGCACGGTCGGCGCGCGCCGGACATGCAATGTCGGGACGGTCGAGGATCACGAGACCGAACTGGTGCGGCGTATTCTCTACGCCTTCGGCGGCGACGGAAATGTCGCGATCACGCGGCCCGAGGCCGAGATCCTTTTCGACATCAATGACGCGACGCATCACCCGCTCAACGATCCCGCGTGGTCGGATCTGTTCGTCAAGGCCGCAGCCAATTTCCTGATGGCGGCGTCTGGCTATCAGGTTCCCTCACGGCAGGAGGCGCTCCGGCGCGAAGCGTGGCTCGACGAACCGCCGCCCGGTGTCGCCTCATTCATGCAGCGCATGGTATCGGGCGGCGTCGGTGCAGTCCGCGACGCCTATCGCGAGCCCACGACGGACGACGCCGGCGCCGAGTATCGCTGGCAAACCCCACGCGCAACCGATGAAGACGTGTTGTGGGCAGCCAGCCGGATCGGCAGGACCGGCCGTTTGCACGACAACGAACTGGCGCTGATCAATTTCCTCAAGAGCCTTCAGGCGCACCTGCACCCGCGGCTTTTACCGGTGCTCGATCGCGTGGCAGCCTGACGTCGGATCCGTGAGCCCACTTCGATCCGGTGCAGTCCGAAGCGGTCTCCCGACAGTGTGATCGGGTGCCGGCGGAAATCATCGGGAAATTCCGGTTCCGTTAAAATCGTCCAGGCCTGGGTGAGCAGTTCTTAGAATTTAGCGCGCAAGTTGCTTTTCGAACCGCACCAACCTGTCGGCCTTACTGCCAGTCAGATGCGGGGGTCTCCGCGAGCGAGCGTCAGCGCCATCGCGGGCATGATCCGATCGCTGCAGAACGCAGTCGTTAGCAGACAGACCGCGAATGCCAGACGTGCTGTACCAGACGGCACGGACCAGACAGTCTCGGGGGGCCGCTTTCCGTTGGGCGGCCCCTTTGATTCGGTGCGGTTGGAGCCGATGGGACTCGCCAAATTTTGGTGCGGCCGAGAGGACTCGAACCTCCACGGTGTTACCCGCTGCCACCTCAAGGCAGTGCGTCTACCAATTCCGCCACGGCCGCGTTTTGGGGTCTAGCGCCGGTCATCCCGGCGTGAGGTCGGCAGCATGTAACAAATGCGATCCGCAGCGACAAGGGCTTGCCGCGCGGCTTTCCCAAGGCGCCCGGATCCAGGCCCTCAGCGCATGTCGGGCGATTTCTGCAGCAACCGCTTGACCTCGACCGCAATCCTGTTGCCGTTGACGACCACCGTCCCCTCCGCCACCGGAAGGTTGTTGGCCAGGATTTTGACGTCGTCGTCCTCCCCCGCATCCAGCTCGATGATGGCGCCACGGCCGAGCCGCAGCACCTGATGCACCGGCATGATGCAGGTGCCGAGAACAACCGAGATATCGAGCGAGACCTTGTCGAGCGTGGGCACGTGGCTATGTCCTTTCCGGCCGTCCGGATGCCGGATCGGACGGCCAGTGTCACCATGCTATGGTGAATCGATGGTTAACACGCGCGACGCCATTCCGCTTGGGCTCCAAGCCCGCCCCGGCAGTCCGCCCGCCGCATGGCGGATTGAACCGGGCCTGACCGGCTATGACACGGCCCTTGCGGACATGGACGCCCGGGTTGCCGACATCGCGGCCGGCCGGGCCGATGAGCTGGTTTGGCTGGTCGAACATCCCCCGCTTTATACCGCGGGAACCAGTGCCGCCGACGCGGAACTGCTCGATGCGCGCTTCCCGGTCCACCGGAGCGGCCGCGGCGGCCAGATGACCTATCACGGGCCCGGCCAGCGGGTGGTCTACCTGATGCTCGACCTGAAGCGGCGGCGGCAGGACGTGCGCGCCTATGTGGCGACGTTGGAGGAATGGATCATCCGGGCGCTGGCGCATTTCAACGTGGTCGGCGAGCGGCGCGACGACCGGGTCGGCGTCTGGGTACGCCGCCCCGACAAGGGTGACGGCTATGAGGACAAGATCGCCGCGATCGGCATTCGGCTGAAGAGCTGGGTGTCGCTGCACGGGATCGCCATCAATGTCGAGCCGGACCTGTCGCATTTCGGAGGCATCGTGCCCTGCGGCGTCCGCGAGCAAAAGTTCGGCGTGACCAGCCTGATCGATCTCGGCCTGCCGGTGACGATGGACGACCTCGACGCCGCGCTGAAAGCCGAGTTCGATGGCCTGTTCGGCGTGTCGAACCGGATTGAAGACCACGCTATGTCTGCACCCATCGCAACGCAGACTGGCCGCTTCGCATAACGCCCTTTGAGCAGGATCAATCGTCGTCCGGGCTGCCGTGCGATACGGTCGCGGTCCGTTTCCAGGACGTACCAACCATGCTGCAGCTCTGGCTTTTGCGCTTCCATCGCTGGATCACGCTGACATTGTCGATTCCGCTTGCCGTGCTGATCGTCACCGGACTGATGCTATCGTTCGAGCCGATCGTCCAACACAATGCACGCGGGTCCTTGACGGCTGAGACGGTCGATGCGGTCCTTGCGAAACACGATCCGACCGGCGCCGCGCGCTCGCTTGTCGTCCGAGGCTATTCAGGCATCGTTTCAATCGGTGGTGCCCGCCGGGGTGACGCAACTCATGTCGTTCTGTCGACCAACGAGCGCGTTGATTCGCCGGGCGCCATGGCCGAGACATTTGCGATTTCGCGACGCCTGCACGAGACCCTGCTGCTCGATCTCGGATGGCTGGTCACCGCGTCTACGATCGCGCTGCTGATGCTGATCGCCATCGGGATCGCGATGGGATGGCCGCGGCTCCGAAACACCGTATCCGGCTGGCACAAGGGTATCGGCTGGTTCCTGCTGCCGCTCCTGATCCTTAGTCCGCTCACCGGCCTGTTTTTGGCATTCGGCATGTCGTTTGCGGGGCCCGCCCCTTCCGCTCCGGAGGGCAGACCCTTGCCGCTGCGCGAGGCGGTGCAACGCGTCGCGAAGGATTACGATCTCGGCCAAGTGATATGGATCCGGTCGATCGGACCGAGGTTGCTGGTGCGGCTGAATGACGGCGGCGAAATGCGCGTGTTCGCCATCACCGGCCAGGGGCTGACCCCGACACCCCGCAATTGGCCGCGGCTTCTGCATGAGGGGAACTGGCTCGGGATCACATCGGCGCTCGTCAATGTCCTGATCTCGATTGCCTTCGTGGGGCTTCTAGCCACCGGGCTGATTGTCTGGGGGCGCCGAAAGCTGCGTCGACGGTCGCCGCGGGCAGCGACCGCGTAACGTTTCTACACGGTCCCGAGGACGCTGAAGCTTTCGCCCGGCCGGCGGAGATCGAGGTCCGACGGCGCCGCATCCTGCTCGTCGATCCGCTCCACCCGGGCACTTGGCGGCCCCGTCCGGCAGGCTTCGATCATGCCGGCGACGGCCTCGGCCGGACCCGCAAACAAGGCCTCGACACTGCCATACGTGCGGTTGCGCACCCAGCCTTCGATCGAGCGCCCGCGCGCGACATGCCGTGTCCAGTCGCGGTAACCCACGCCCTGAACCCGGCCATGAATGACGACGCGGCGGATCGCACGCTCACCCATCACCCGGCTCCCGGTGCAAGCCGCGCGAGCTTCTCGACATAATCCGCGGGCAGGCCGCATTCGCGCGCGGCCTCGACCACCAGTGCCATGTAGGCCGCGCTCGGGCGGCCCTCGCGCGCTTCGCAGCCGAGATAAACCAGCGCATCGGTCGGCCGGCCGTCCTGAAGGACCGGGAGCGTCGCATGGCGGTAAAGCCCGCCGGCGACATCTTCATAGTCGTCGAGCGCTGCGAGATCCTGCGGGCCGATCCGCCAGACGAGCCCGTGCACGTCCTGTCCCGCCGCCGGCACCACCGACGCATATCCATTTGCCATGATGACAAAGCGATAGTCTCGCAGGATCGCCACACCGGCCTCCTTCGCCGTCGGACAGCGTACGCGCATCGGCCCGCGGCTCATGTTTGAGCCATAGGCGAAATAGAGCCTCACGCGTCGGGCTCGCTCGCGTGCAATTCGGACGGTTGCAGCGCGGCCCAGGCCGAATACCACGTCATCAGCAGCAACGGTGCCACCGTAAAGGTCGCGAGCACGGCGATCGTCAGGTCCTGCGCATTGGCCGACGGTCCGGTGGCGAGATTGAAAAGGAAGACGAACGGATAGATCAGCGTGCCGATCGATGCCGGTATGAATGGGGCTGCCGTGCCAGCTTCGAGGTCGCTCGCCTGCAACGCCAGCATCACCGCCAGCAGCACCACCGCGATCAGCGCGATCATGGCGACCGCAGTCACGCCGAGCACGCTGCGCTCCGCATTACGCAGCCGCTTTGCGGTAAGCGCGAACCAGAACCAGAGCAGAGCGAATTGCGTGACAACAAACGGCCAGATTCCGAACGACGCGGTCACCACCGGTGCGCTCAGCATGTTCGACAGCACGGCACCGATCAGGAGGCCGACCAGTGCCCGCGTGTAAGGCCCCTGTTCCAGATCACCGGACGGGACGAGCGATTCGAAAATATTCATGCGCGCATGGTCGCATGGCGGCCCGCGAACGCCAATCTGCGCGCGTTGTGACGCATACCGTCTATTTCGGCATCACCTTGTCGACCGGACGGGGTTCGCCCTTGTCGATCATCTCCTCGAAATCCTCAGGGCCGAGATCCTCGATGTCCTCGTCGTGAATCGGGTGCTCGGGATTGCCGCCGTCCGGCGGCGGGCTGATGCCGGCATGGGCCGTGTCGTCCGCAATCTCCGGAAGGGAATCCGGCCGATCGGGACGAGCATCGTGCCGGCGCAGATCGTCCGGGAGGTCGCTCTTGCCCAGAGCTTTTTCGTTGTCCGCCATGATAGTCCCTCCGGCTTGTTGCGCGGAGGAAACGGCATGAAGGGTCTGGAAGTTCCGCGCAACAAATCCGGTCAGGCGAATTCCATGATCACGGCATCGACCGCGAGGCTGTCGCCCTTTTTCGCGTGGATCTTTTTTACGGTTCCATCCCGCTCGGCGCGCAGAACGTTTTCCATCTTCATCGCCTCGACGACCGCGAGGGTTTCGCCGACCTTGATCTCCTGCCCTTCCTTCACATCAATCGAGACCACAAGTCCGGGCATCGGACACAGCAGCGACTTGCCGGTATCGGCCGCCTTCTTCACCGGCATCAGGCGCGCATAGGCGGCTTCGCTCGCGGTATAGACAAAGGCCCTGGCCTGCACGCCACGGTACGCCAGATCGAAGCCGTTCGGCACCGGATTGATCTGCACGGTCACCGGCTTGCCATCGACCCTCCCCGACCAGACCGGATCACCGGGCTTCCAGTCCGATTCCAGCTTGTGCACATGCTCCGCACCGGTCCTGAACGCGATCTCGATGCTGCCGTTCGCGCGGGTCACCTCGAGCTTGTATTCGGTTTCGTTCAGCCACACCGCGCGTTCGCGCTCGCGCGTCACCAGCCGGTGCGTCATCTGACCCGAAATCCGGCGCTTTCGTTCGCCCAGCACATGATCGACCGCGGTTGCGACCGCCGCCAGCACATGCGCGGTTTCGCCCTCCGGTGCCACGCCGTGAAAGCCATCCGGAAATTCCTCGGCGATAAAACCGGTCGACAGCGTTCCCGCGCGCCAGCGCGGATGCGCCATAAGCGCCGACAGGAACGGAATATTGTGGCGGATGCCGCCGACATAGAAGGCATCCAGCGCATCGGCCTGCGCGTCGATCGCCGATAACCGGTCCGGACCATGGGTCACGAGCTTTGCGATCATCGGATCGTAATAGAGGGAAATCTCGCCGCCCTCGTAGACGCCGGTGTCGTTGCGGACGGTGATGCCGTCCCTTTGCGACTCCGCCGGTGGACGGTAACGCACCAGCCGGCCTGTCGACGGCAGGAAGCCGCGATAGGGATCCTCGGCATAAACACGGCTCTCGACCGCCCAGCCGGTGAGCGTCACATCGGATTGCTTGATCGAGAGAACCTCGCCCGCGGCGACGCGGATCATCTGCTCGACCAGGTCGATGCCTGTGATCAGCTCGGTCACCGGATGCTCGACCTGCAGCCGGGTATTCATTTCTAGGAAAAAGAACGAGCGGTCCTGGCCCGCGACAAACTCGACGGTGCCGGCCGAGTCGTAGCCGACCGCCTTGGCCAGTGCGACCGCCTGCTCGCCCATCTTTTTGCGCGTCGTCTCATCCAGCAACGGCGACGGTGCCTCCTCGATCACCTTCTGATTGCGGCGCTGGATCGAGCATTCACGTTCGCCGAGATAGATGACGTTGCCGTGCTTGTCGCCCAGCAACTGGATTTCGATGTGGCGCGGATCGACGATGAATTTCTCGATGAACATGCGGTCGTCACCAAAGGACGACCTGGCTTCCGACTTAGACCGCGCAAAGCCTTCGGCGACTTCGCTTTCCGACCACGCGATCCGCATGCCCTTGCCGCCGCCGCCCGCGGAGGCCTTGATCATCACGGGATAGCCGATCTGGTTAGCGATCTTCACCGCCTCCGCCTCGTCGGCGATCTCGCCGAGATAACCGGGGACGGTGGAGACGCCTGCGGCGGCGGCCGCCTTCTTGGATTCGATCTTGTCGCCCATGGCGGCGATCGCCTTGGCGTTCGGCCCGATGAAGACGATGCCGTTGGCTTCCAGCGCTTTCGGAAAGGCTTCGCGCTCGGACAGGAAGCCGTAGCCGGGATGGACGGCTTCCGCGCCCGTCGCCTTGCAGGCGGCGATGATCTTGTCGATCAGCAGATAGCTTTCGGCCGCCGGCGGAGGGCCGATGTGAACGGCTTCATCCGCCATCTCAACATGCAGCGCGTCGCGGTCGGCGTCGGAATAGACCGCCACCGTGGAAATACCCATACGCCGCGCGGTCTTTATGATCCGGCAAGCAATCTCGCCGCGATTTGCAATCAGGATACGCTTGAACATACGGCGCCCGCCCCCTCAACAGACAGACTTTTCGGCGCTGCAACAAAAATGTCAATTCGGATTCAGGCGGGGGTCATGAGGGTGGCGAGCCAGTACGCGACACCCCCGGCCGTGAAGCATAATGCGGTCATGGCCGCGATCTGAATTGCAAAGGCCCCTCGCCCGGCTGCGGCTCCGATCATGGTTTTGCTGACATTGTTGGAGACCACGGCAGCCAGAATGGCCAGCCCTGCTGCATTCAGCGACAACGTGTCGGGGACAAGCCGCGACATGGACACGGTCACCGCGTCGACATCGGCCAGGCCCAGTGCCAGCGCCCCGATAATGGCGCCCGTGGCGCCGAGATTTTCCCCGAGCACCCGACCGAGCATGACAATGGCCGCCAGCAAGATGGCGAAGCCGATGACCGACCAGAATCCGAACGGGTTCTTGAATTCGACGGTCTGCTCCTCCCTGTCGTCTGCCTTGCGCCCATAGACGGAAATAAAGGCCCAACCCACCGCCACCGCGATCGCCGCAATGAGAGGCGGCGCGAGCAGCTTCAGAAGTTCCGGCTTCAGAAATCCGGCGATGACAAGCACCCGCGCAAACGACACCGCGGTCGCGAGCGCCACACCGGCCGCGAGCAGATGCGGCGCACCCTCACCGGCCGCTGCGCGTTTGGCGTTTGAAGCCGTCACTGCAGTCGACGAAACCAGACCGCCCGCGGCCGCGGCCAGCATGATGCCGTGTCGGGAGCCCAGCACCTTCACGGCGACGTAGCCTGCGAACGACACGCCCGCGAGAACAATCGCGATCAACCAGATTTCGCGCGGATTGACCCCGCCGAACGGACCGATCGGCTCATCGGGTATGAGCGGCAGTGCAATGAAGGTCATGGCGAGAAGGATCAGAGAAGAGCGGATCTCGCGCTCCTCGATTTTCGTCAGCCAAGCATGCAAGGGCGCTCGCAGGGCGAGTACACCGACCGTCGCCACCGCAGCGGCGGCTGCGGCCCGAATGTCGCCGATCATGGCGTAGGCCGACAGCGCGAAGGTCAGCATGCCGGCAATCGCGGTGGTCGCAGAGTAACTGTTGTCCGCCCGATTTTCTTCGCGGCACATCAAGGCGAAGGTCACGGCAAAGCCAACGAAGCCCAATCCGAGAATGAGGGATCCAGCGATCGTCAACGGGGTGCCGGCCGCCTCCGCAAGCACGCCCGTGGTGCCGCCCAGAATGCCGATGATGGTAAAGGTGCGGACCCCCGCCGTACGGCTGCCGGGCTTCTCCTCGCGGGTGCGCCAGCCACGCTCGATGCCAATCAGCAGCCCGATTCCGAGCGCCACAGCAAAATGCGAGAGCAGGTCTGTAATATCCATTTCAATCGGGCCCGATCTCGCGTGCAGCCAGAAAGGTTTTGCTGCGAACCAGGAACGGCCGGAAAAATCATCTCTCGATCAATCGAAATCCGAAACATCCGGCGTCTTATATTTGTTCCTCGAAGGCTGTATATACCCGCCGGACGCGATCCGGCGCCCGCTCATTCTCTGACCCCAGCAATGCCGCGTCCCGTCCCGGAGGCGCGACCCATGGAGGACCAACATGGCTCTCGCGATCAACGACACCGCCCCCGATTTTGAAGCCGTAACCACGCAGGGCAAGATCCGCTTTCACGACTGGCTTGGCGATTCCTGGGGCGTGCTGTTCTCCCATCCGAAGGACTTCACCCCGGTCTGCACCACCGAACTCGGCTACATGGCCCGCATCAAGCCGGAATTCGACAAGCGCGGCGTGAAGATCATCGGCCTCTCGGTCGATCCTGTCGACCGCCATGCCGACTGGGCGAAGGACATCGGCGAGACACAGGGCTTCGAGCCCAATTATCCGATGATCGCCGATACCGATTTCAACGTATCGAAGCTCTACGGCATGCTGCCGGCGGCGATCTCGGGCGATCCGACCAAGCGCAGCGCGGCCGACAACCAGACGGTCCGCAACGTCTTCATCATCGGCCCGGACAAGAAGATCAAGTTGATCCTGGTCTATCCGATGACGGTCGGCCGCAACTTCGATGAAGTGCTCCGGGTTATCGATTCCCTCCAGCTGGGCGCCAAGCACAAGATCGCGACGCCCGCCCAGTGGAAACAGGGCGACGACGTGATCATCGCAGGCTCGGTATCGGACGACGACGCCAAGACGTTGTTTCCGCAGGGCTGGAAGTCGCCCAAGCCCTACATCCGGATCGTGCCCCAGCCGAAGTAGCACCTTTCGCGAAGCGGCGAGCCTGTGCCATCATGAACCGTGGCACAGGCACCCGATCTCGGCTTCATCCATCGTTACATCCCCGCGACGGACGCCACCCGCCCGCCGCTGCTTTTGCTACACGGCACCGGTGCCGACGAAAATGATCTCATCCCGCTCGGGGAGATGCTGTCGCCCGGATCTGCCTTGCTGTCGCCGCGCGGCAAGGTGCTCGAGGAAGGTTCGGTCCTGCGCTTCTTCCGCCGTGACGAAGATGGCGCCTGGGACCTCGACGATTTCAACGCGCGCACTGTGGAACTGGCAGACTTCGTCATGCGCGCCCGCGCGGCCTACGGCCTGCCGCCCCCGGTCGTGCTCGGCTTCTCCAACGGCGCCAATATCGGCTGGAACCTGATGCGCCAGGATCCGTCGCTGATCGCCGGCGCGCTGCTGATGCGGGCGACGCTGCCTTTCGATCCGCGACCGCTGCCAGACCTGACCGGTTTCCCGGTGCTGCTGCTATCCGGCAAGGACGATCCGCTGGTGCCCGCCGACCGGCCGCCGTATTTCGCGGCCTTGCTCGGCGAGGCCGGCGCCGAAGTCACGCTTGAACTGCTGCCGGCGGGACATGCCCTGACGCAACAGGACCTGGTCTTCGCCCACGCCTGGCTGAAGCGGATGTCCGGATCAGTCGGGACGTAGGACCAGATTGGCGAGCAGCAGACCAAGCGTCGCCGAGGTCGCGGTCACCACGGTGCCCCAGGTGATATCGACCAATGTCACCGGCCAGGTCCATCCCTTGATCAGAGCCAACGCGGTAAGATCGAAGGTTGCGTAGCAGAACATCCCGAACAGCGCGCCGTAGAGCAGCGCGTGCTGCCAGTTCTGCCCGGCGGCGTAGCTCGCGAAAATCACGATGCCGATCGGATAGGCCAGATAGAAAATCGCAGCCGGCACGATCCGTACGTCACCGAGCAGCGGACCGACCTGCGACTGGAAGAAATTCTTGGCAATCACGCCGAGAAACAGGAAATCGAGCGGCAGCATCACGACCAGTGTCGTGAAATAGAGAATGACGGCGCGTTTCATGGCAATTCCCGATGAATGACAGTCGTTAGTTACGCCTGACAGCCCCCAATGGTTTCACCGGCCGTCCCGGCTTTTGGTCCGCTTCTCACCGGCACCGGTTTATGGCAAGCGGACTTTTCCCGCGATCTTGCAGGACTTTTAGAATGCGCCAGGACACCCAGCCGCCGTTCGCCGATATGCTCGGGATCAAGGTGATCAGCAACACGCCGGACCGGATCGAGGCCGAGCTCAGCGTTCGGCCCGACCTCGGAAACCGCAACGGAAACATGCATGGCGGGGCCGTCATGGCCTTCGCCGACGACCTCGGAGGCGCCGCCACCATCGTCAATCTGCCGGACGGTGCGACCACCGCAACCATCGAAAGCAAAACGAATTTCTTCGCCGCCATCCATGTCGGCGACACCGCCCGCGCCGAATGCATTGCGCTGCACAAGGGCCGCACCACCATGGTCTGGCAGACCCGCATCACCCGCGCCAGCGACGGCAAGCTCGCCGCGATCGTGACCCAGACCCAGCTCGTGATTGCCGGCAAGTTCGGCAAATAGCACCGTCAAAACAGGAATGTCGGCATCTGTTATGGCAGACCATCTGCAATCGTCGGCGGAGTTCTCCGCACTCGTCTGGCTTCGCGACGATCTGCGGCTCGCCGATCACGCGGCCCTGACCGCCGGCGCCAAGGCCGCCAAACTGACCTGCATCTATGTCCTCGACGAGGACAGTTCCGGCCTGCGTCCGCATGGCGGCGCGTCGCGCTGGTGGCTGGCGCAGTCGCTGCGGGCGCTCGACCGCGATCTGCGAAAACTTGGGCAGCGACTGGTGCTGCGCCGCGGCAAGGCGGCGGACGTGATCCCGCGTCTGGCGCGCGAAGCGAAGGCCACGCAAGTCTACTTCAACCGGCGCAGCGACCGAGCCGGGATCGCGATCGACGACGCGGTGATCGCGGCGCTGAAAGCGCAGGGCGTGACCGGCGGCACCTTCCCCGCCAATCTCTTGGTCGAGCCGGGCAAGGTGCTCACCGCGGATGGCGGACCGCTGCGGGTCTTCACGCCGTTCTGGAAGCGCGTGCTGGCGCTCGGCGATCCCCGCCAGCCGGTGCCGGCGCCGACGCGATTGCCGCCGCCGGCCGACGTGGCCTCCGAGACGCTTGAAGACTGGCACCTCGAGCCGACGAAACCCGACTGGGCCGGCGGCATGCGCGAGACCTGGGTTGCTGGCGAAGCGGCGGCGCGTGAGCGGCTGGCCGACTTCCTCGATACCATCCGCGGCTATGCCGACGAGCGCGACCGCCCGGACAAGCCGGCAACCTCGCGTCTGTCGCCCTATCTGCGTTTCGGCGAAATCAGCGCCACGCAAATCTATCACGCCGCGCGCTTCGCCGCGGATCAGGGCGCCCCATCACGCGACGTCGACAAATTCCTGAGCGAACTCGGCTGGCGCGAATTCTCCTATCACCTGCTGCATCATTTTCCCGATCTCGCGACCGTGAACCTGCAATCGCGCTTCGATGCGTTTCCGTGGCGGACCGACGACGACGCGCTGAGAGCGTGGCAACGCGGACAGACCGGCTATCCGATCGTCGATGCCGGCATGCGCGAACTCTGGCACACCGGCTGGATGCATAACCGCGTACGCATGGTGGTGGCGTCGTTCCTGATCAAGCATCTGCTGATCGACTGGCGGCTCGGCGAGCAATGGTTCTGGGACACGCTGGTCGATGCCGACCCGGCCAACAACACCGCAAGCTGGCAATGGGTCGCGGGCTCCGGCGCCGATGCGGCGCCCTACTTCCGCATCTTCAATCCGATATTGCAGGGCGAACGCTTCGATCCGCACGGCGACTATGTGCGGCGCTGGGTGCCGGAAATCGCTGCCCTGCCCGACCGCTTCATCCACAAGCCGTGGATGGCGACGCCCCTCGAACTGACAGAATCCAAGGTCGCGCTCGGCAAGACCTATCCGGACCCGATGGTCGATCACGACATGGCGCGCAAGCGCGCGCTCGCCGCGTTCGACAGGATCAAGGGTTAGGACTCGATCAGGGGTTGGGATTTCATCAGGGACTAGGACTTGGCGCGAGCTTGTAGTTCACAATGAACACCCCGGCCGCGCACAGCACCATGCCGGCAATGGCGAAAGCGTTCAGCGTCTCGCCGAACATCAGCCAGGCAATCACAGCCGTCGTTGCCGGCACGAGATAGAACAGGCTCGCCACCCGCGACGCCGGGATGCGCCGGATCAGCCAATACATCAGCGCGACGGTCAGCACCGACAGCACGATGACCGACCAGCCGAGCGCGAGGATGAATTGCGGGGTCCAGTCGATCGGGCGGGTCTCGATCGCCCACGAGCCGATCGCGAACAACAATGTCGCGCCGGCGAATTGCACGAGATTGCCCGAGCGCCAGTCGATCGCGCCGCAATAGCGCTTCTGATAGAGCGTGCCGAGAGTGATGCCCAGGAGCGAGATCACGCTCGCGGTCCAGCCGATCGGCGTCCCGGTCATGCTGACATTGCGGTCGTTGAGCACGAGCAGCACGCCGACCAGCCCCAGCGCGAAACCACCCCACTGCACCGGCGTGACTCGTTCGCCGAGAAACCGCCCGGCGAGTGTCGCGGTCAGGATCGGCTGCAGGCCGGGAATCAGCGCCGATATGCCGGCCGGCACGCCCTGCGACAGCGCCACGAACACCCCGCCGAGATAGAGTGACTGCAACAGAAAGCCCGCCACCAGGCTGTGCCAGGCATCGACCGGACCAGGCAGCGGCACCCGCATCACCGCCACGATGGCGGCGAGCACCAGCACCACCAGCCCCATCCGCGCGAACAGGAAGGTCAGCGGCTCCGCATAGGGCATGCCGTATTTGGCCGAGATGAATCCCGTGCACCACAGCAGCACGAAAGTCATCGGCGCAGCGCGAATGGCGATGTCGGTGACGGAGGTTTTCACAAGTACAATCCCGGCGGCCGGTCTCTAACGCACAAGATGCGGGCGGCACAAATTCATCCGGCGCAGGCGTCTCATGTTCACAGCGCCTGCACGCTCGCAGCGTCTCCTGCAGCACAAAAAAAACCCCGCCGAAGCGGGGCACACTCAGGTTAGAAGCAACGCCGCAGCGTCACTTCATCTTGAGGTTTCCAGCGGATTCTTTGCCGCGGTCGGACACGATTTCGTATTCGACCTTCGCGCCTTCCGGAACAGAGCTCAAACCCGCGCGCTCAACAGCCGAGATGTGCAGAAACACATCCTTCCCGCCGCCGTCCGGTTGAATGAAGCCGTATCCCTTGGTTGCGTTGAACCATTTAACAGTGCCTGTAGCCACTTAAAGTCTCCGGTGCCGTGTGGGTAGAACCCCCTTTGTAAAGCACTTCGCGCCTCAGGGATATGCCGCGTTTCAAGAAAAAGCTGCCTCCGGAGGCGCCCGCCCCGGTGCCCGGGAAGCCATGGCGCAGTGCGGCATTGCGCGATTCGCGCCATCCGGTGCATGAGTGGGAGGTTAAAAATGCTGCGGACCGGTCCGCGGCGGATCTGGAGACCGAAACATGGATGTGCGTGCGGCAGTGGCGGTGGCGGCGGGTAAGCCCCTTGAAATCATGACAGTTCAGCTCGAAGGCCCGAAGGCCGGCGAGGTCCTGGTCGAGATCAAGGCGACCGGGATCTGCCATACCGACGACTTCACGCTGTCCGGCGACGACCCGGAAGGCATCTTCCCCGCGATCCTGGGTCACGAAGGTGCGGGTGTAGTGGTCGATGTCGGTCCGGGCGTAACCTCGGTGAAAAAGGGCGACCACGTCATCCCGCTCTATACGCCGGAATGCCGGCAATGCCCGTCCTGCCTGTCGCGCAAGACGAATCTGTGCACCGCCATCCGCGCCACTCAAGGGAAAGGCCTGATGCCCGACGGGACCTCGCGCTTCTCGCTCGATGGCAAGCCGCTCTATCACTATATGGGCTGCTCGACCTTCGCCAATTACACCGTGCTGCCGGAGATCGCAGTGGCCAAGGTGCGCGAGGACGCTCCGTTCGACAAGATCTGCTACATCGGCTGCGGCGTCACCACCGGCATCGGCGCCGTGTTCAACACCGCGAAGGTCGAGATCGGCGCGAAGACGATCGTGTTCGGGCTTGGCGGCATCGGCCTGAATGTGATCCAGGGCCTCAAGCTCGCAGGCGCCGACATGATCATTGGCGTCGATCTCAACAACGACCGCAAGGCCTGGGGCGAGCGGTTCGGCATGACCCACTTCGTCAATCCGAAGGAGATCGGCAAGGACCTCGTGCCGTATCTGGTCGACATGACCAAGACGCCGGCCGACCAGATCGGCGGCGCGGACTACACCTTCGACTGCACCGGCAATGTCACGGTGATGCGGCAGGCGCTGGAAGCCTGCCATCGCGGCTGGGGCGTCTCGGTGGTGATCGGCGTTGCGCCCGCCGGCGCGGAGATTTCGACGCGCCCGTTCCAGCTGGTGACCGGGCGGGTCTGGAAGGGCTCGGCCTTCGGCGGCGCCAGGGGCCGCACGGACGTGCCGAAGATCGTCGACTGGTACATGGACAAGAAGATTCAAATCGATCCGATGATCACCCACATCCTGCCCCTGTCGGACATCAACAAGGGCTTCGACATGATGCACAAGGGCGAAAGCATCCGCAGCGTGGTGGTCTATTAGCGCGGTCGGTGTCGCGCTTCGAAGGCATCCTCAGGCAGCAGCGGTGACGCTGCTGCCGCTGTCGGTTTCGAGATGCTGGATCTGCCGGGTGAATTCGTGGACCCGCGCACGGATCGTACCGGCCTGACGCGTCACCTCGGCTGCCGCTTCGCTGAATTGCGCGATGGCGATTGCGCCTTCGGCCGTGACCCGTTCGATTTCGGAGACCGACGCCGCCAGACGCCCGACGCCGGAGGTTGCCGAATTGACGTTGCCTGCGATCTCGCGCGTCGCCACCGCCTGCTGCTGCACGGCGCTTGCGATCCGCGCATGCGAGGCGTCGAGCGCGAGTACGCTCTCGCTGATTGACCCGATCGCCTCGACCGAACGGCCGGTCGTCTGCTGGATGGCGGCGATCCGGCGCGAAATCTCCTGGGTCGCATTTGCGGTCTGAGCCGCCAGTGCCTTTACTTCCTGCGCCACCACTGCGAAGCCGCGGCCGGCATCGCCGGCCCGCGCCGCTTCGATGGTGGCATTGAGCGCCAGCAGATTGGTCTGGCTGGCGATGGCGCTGATGAGGTCGGTCACCTTGCCGATCTCGGCCGCAACTTCGGCAAGATCGTCGATCGTGATGCTGGCGCGCCGCGCCTGCTCCACCGCGGTGCTGGCAAGCTGCAGCGATTGGGTGGCGTTGCTTTCGACTTCGGTGATCGTCGCGGCCAGTTCGTCGCCGGCATGCGCGGCCAGTTTCACCCGGGCGGTGGTGTCCTCGGCGACGAGGATTGCGGTGGAGGTCTGCGCGTTCGACTGGGCGGAAGCGGCATTGAGCTTGTCGGCATTGGTGTGAAGCGCCGTCGCGGTCTGGTGCAGCACACTCACCGCCTGCGCCATTTCAAGCTTGAAGGCCTGCAAGGTCTGCTCGACGAGTTGCACGCGATCGTTGGTCGCGCTCAGCTCATGGCTGCGCTCGTCGAGCACGATGCCAAGTTTCGCCGCCACCTTTTCCGCGGTCTCGCGCTGGGTCTGGGCCTGCTGGAATGCGTTGCGGATCGTCCATCCGATGCCGGCGAGCATCGTGGTCTCGATCACCACCACGAAGGCATGCAACGCAACGCGCCCGTAATCGGTGCCGCCGGGATAGATCGCGGCCGGCAGCATCTGATTGAAGCCGAGATGCTGCACGGCGATCAACCCCGCAGCGAGAATCAGAATCCGCAGATCGCAAAATCCGGACAGCATCGCCAGGATGGCGAAGTAGTAGAAATGGGTTTCGACCTGCCAGGGATGGCCTTCCATCAGATAGACCATCAGCGAGGTCTGCGCGACCAGCGCCACCGCTAGCGCCGCTCCGACGATGACAACCGGACGCCCTGCCATCAGCAGCAAGGCCGGCGCTGCGGCCAGCACGAGCGAGAGACCCGCCACGCCCGCAATGCCGTAGCCGCGCAGGCTGGCCAGTCCGATGAGGACGGGGACATGCACGAAGGCAAGGATCGTGAGCGCGATGGCAACCGTGCGCTGCAGGCTCGCAAGGCTGTTGATTGGCGTGATCATGGGCGCCCCAGGGTGAAGCAGGCAGCGAGCGCGCGCAGATCGAGGAGCAGGACGGCGCCGTGCGCCGCGGCGCGGGCGGCAAAATCCGGCCGGTCGGGTTCGACCACGACGATGAACGGGAATGCGCCCTGCCCGACAATGCGTGCTCCCGCGTCGCCCACGCGCTGCAACGCGCTGCCGGCATCGACCCACGGCGCGAACAGCACCGCGACCGCCCGGCTACCGTCGGGCGCCGAAGGTTTCGCAACCGCACCGGTTTGTACGAGGATCCCTGCGGCCAGCAGCAGAGCGATGATTCCGCCGTCCAGCCAGCGGCCATTTGCGGCCAATTGCATTCCACACCCGATTTCCCAGTCTCTTCGAGTAAATTGGAGAGGTTGCCGGGATGTTAATCGCGCAAATGCGCATGTGTCGCAGGCGTCGGCATCGCGGGAACCGGTTTGCGAAGTGTCGCTTGCAGAGCGTCCCTGCAGAACGTCCTTCGCAAAACATCACCGGTTTGACTGACGTCAAATTGCCCGCGCGCGGCCACAGCTAGGCTTGCACCCGAAAAACCGGGAGAAGCCAAATGAACGCTAGCGATGTGATGACGGTCCGCGTGGTCACGATCGAACCGGACGCGACCGTGCAGGCGGCCGCAAAACTAATGCTGGAGCGCGGCGTCAGCGCGCTGCCGGTGGTCGACAAGCGCGGCGCTCTGATCGGCATCATTTCCGAGGGCGACCTCGTGCGGCGCGCCGAGACCGGAACCGAACGCAAGTCGTCGTGGTGGCTCAATTTCATCTCCGGCGCCGACCAGCAGGCCTATGATTTCATCAAGGCGCACGGCACCAAGGTGTCGGATGTGATGTCGAAGGACGTGGTGGTTGCGAAGCCCGATACCCCGCTGCGAGAGGTCGCGCGCCTGCTCGAGGACAACCGCATCAAGCGGGTTCCCGTGGTCGAGGGCGATCTGGTGATCGGCGTGGTCAGCCGCGCCAACCTGCTGCAGGCGCTGGCCAGTGCGAAGCCGCAGGCCGTCGCGGCGCAGCCGTCGGATGCCGAATTGCGCGACACCATCACCGATCGCCTGACGGCGCAGTCATGGGCGCATCCGAGCCTGATCAATCCGATCGTCACCGATGGCGTCGTCGAGCTGTGGGGAATGGTGCTGTCCCCGACCGAACGCAATGCCGTCCGGGTGCTGGTCGAGGAGACGCCGGGCGTGCGGGGCGTGAACGATCATCTCGCGGTGCGGCGGATCGCCAGCGGCGTGTGACCAGTGGAACTGCCGGTCGCGGTTCCACTTGCACATGGTTAAAACCGCCGCATCCTTAACCAATTGAAAACCGGATTTCGCCAAAGTCTTGCCTAGCTGAGGCCCTTCCCGGCCTCCAGTTTGTCACGCGTCTGGATTGAAATCGGGGTGGGTATGCGGCGGCTGGGGGTAGCTGTTGCGATCTTGTGTGTTTCGACCCTGTCGGCTTTCGCCGATTTGCGCATCACGCGCGATCACGGCGGCGAAGTCGAGAAATACAAGGCGAAATACAAGCGGATCGCAGAACGCGGCGAACGCGTCATCATCGACGGAATCTGCAATTCGGCCTGCACGCTGGTGATCGGGATCGTGCCGCGCAACAAGATTTGCGTGACGCCGCGCGCCAGCCTGGGCTTCCACCAGGCCTATACGATGGTGGAATGGCCGATCCGCAAGAAGGTCGCCCACGCGGCCGGGACCCGTGACCTGCTCACGTATTATTCCGAACCGGTGCTCGACTGGATCGACCGCAATGGCGGTCTCACCCCGGAGATGAAGGTGGTCAAGAACGGCCCCGATCTCTGGTCGATGCTGCTGCCCTGCCCGGAAGAATGGTAGTCATCGCCTACTCGAACATCTTGTCGATCGGCACCCGATAGCCATTCGCCAGCCGGTTGGTTTCGTTCGCCATGCCGGTGACCGCCATCACCTCGCCGAACATCGCGTCAGTCATGCCGGCCTTGCGCGCCGCGGCGGTGTGGCTTGCGATGCAATAGCCGCAGCCATTGGTAACGCTGACCGCGAGATAGATCATCTCCTTGGTCAGCGGATCGAGGCTGCCTGGCGCCATCACCTCTTTCACGCTTTCCCAGGTGCGCTTGAGCACAGCCGGATCGCGGGCGAGATATTTCCAGAAATTGTTGACGTCCGGCACATTGCGCGACGCCTTGATGTCGTCGAACACCGCGCGGACTTCGGCTGATGCGTCTTCGTATTGAATCGGAGATGTCGGCATAGGGCTTCCGGATCAGGTGTGCGCAGCACAATGCCGGGCACGCACATGGTTAACGAGTGTGCGACATTGTGGCCCGTCGTCACAAGGGCGCAATGCGCGTTTCGCGCTGACAATTCAGCATCTTAAGCGGCTTCGGGGCCGCCGCGCCATGAAGCAGGCTGTGAAAACAGCGGTGTCTGTTAACCTTTTGCCCTTCGACCGCCACATTTTCAAAGCGAACTCTCACGCATGCGACGGGGGTCCTGCGTTTTGTAGCGTCGCAATTTGCGTATCGATTTTTGCGGCAAGTTATTTTGGGGGGACTTATGCGGGGCATCATCGCATCGCTCTACCTTGCATGCGCAACTATCGCAGCAACCGTCATCGGCACACCGGCCATCGCGTATCAGGCGCCGGTCGAGGAAATCAAAGTCGCGCTCGGTGACCCGATCAACCGCAGCCGCGACATCGCCTACGAAACCGATCTCTATTGTCTCGCGCTTGCGGTGTATTTCGAAGGCGGATCGACCGACGAAACCGAAGAAGGCCAGCGCCACATCGCCCATGTCGTGGTCGAACGCGCAAAGGCCAACCGGCAGATCTGGGGCGGCAACAGGATCTGCGACGTCGTATTCTACAAGCGCGGCAAGGTCTGCCAGTTTTCCTTTGCCTGCCTCGCGATCGAAAAGCGCACGGTGCGCGGCGGCAAGGCCTGGCGCTATTCCATGGAGATCGCGCGCGACGAGATCGAGGGCCGCAGCGGGCTCGAGGACCGGTTGCTGCGCTATTACATGAATGCGTCGCTGACGCCGCCGAAGAATGCCTGCCGCTTCCGCAAGGAATTCGTGCCGGTGGTGCAGGTCGGGCGGCATGAATTCTTCCGCGAGGCCACACGCGCCGAACGCCGCGCGCTCGAACAGTCCGAGCACGAGGAGTGCAAGACATACGAAGCGTCGCTGAAGAAGAAAAAGACCGCCAAGAACAAGAAGGGCGGAAAGGACGTGAAGACCGCAAAGGCAACGAATAAGACCAACAACGTCAGCGCCGCCGCCAAGAAGCAGCCGCCGAAAAAGGTCAACGTGGCGAAGCGGTAGGTTCGTCTCCGTTCAGTCCCGCGCAAGCGGATCAGTCGACGGCGGCTCTTACGCCCCGCCGTCGCGGGACCGGCGCCATCGGATCGGTATGCGGGTCGAAATAGCTCAGAACGAATAGCGCTTGCCGACGGCGGTCGGCGCCAGCACCCGGTCGCCGAACGCATTGGCGAGCGCGGTCATCGCGCGCCAGCCGGTGCAATGCCCGGCCGCGATCGTGCTCAGGCCAAACTGTTTCAGATCGCCGACGGTCTGCGGGATGACCGCTTCATTGGCGCCGGACAGATGCAGCCCGCCCATGATCGCGTGCAGCGGCACGTCGGGGAAGCTCGCGCGCGCGTGGTGAAGCACATTGACGATGCCGGCATGCGAACAGGCCGACAGCACCACGAGCCCCTTCCCTTTCACATGGATGCCGAGCCAGCGCTCGTCGATCAGCAGTTCGTCCGGCTCCCAGTCTTGCCCGTCGGCGGTGCGGCGCACCTGGCCGGGATAGCCGCGTTCGTAGGCGGTGACCCGCGGAATTTCGCCGCTGACGTGGATCATGCCGTCGAGCAGCGCATGCGGTTCGCGGCTCTCCATCACCTTCGCACCGAAGGCGGTGAGGTCGTCGATACCCGGGACATCCTCCATCTGGCGAAAGCCGCCATTCGGCATCCGGACGGCACGGGTGTGGAACATGTCGGGATGCGCGTCGAAGGCAATCTCCTTGCCGCCGTTCCGGGCTCGGATCATGGTCAGCGCCAGCAGCATGGCGCCGGCATGATCCCAGTGACCATGCGACAGCATGATCGCCTCGACCGGCGCGAGATCGGCGCCGAGCCGCGTGACATTGCGCTCGAAGGCGTATTCTTCCGGGCCGGTATCGAACAGCATGGTCCGCCGCATGCCGGCGCGTTCGATGGTGATGAGGCACGACAGTCCGTGCGCGGCGCAGCACAGGCATTTGCCGCCCATCATGCGCACGCCGCGCCGCATCAGGCCGGCGCCCTCGCTTTCCACATGCGAAGGCGTCGAGGACAGCGTGTCGGTCGCGTTATCGACGAGGACCTGTATCTCGACTGAATCGACCTCGCCAATCATCACCGCTCCTACCATCCCATCAGCGTCTTGGTGCTGACTTCATTGTCCTTCAGGAATTTCTTGTAGTCGTCGCCCTTGATAACACGCGGCTCGAGCGACAATGCCCTGGCCTTCTGCTGGTGCTCCGGCGAGGTCAGCGTCTTTTCCAGCGCCGCCGTCAAGGCATCCTGCACGTTCTTCGGCAGCCCTGCAGGCGCCGCGATCCCCCGTGACACCGACCACACCTGATTGAAGCCCAGTTCCTTGAAGGTCGGCGCATCGGGCAGGAACGGCGAGCGCTCCGGCGCCATCACGCCCAGGATGCGGATAGTGCCCGCGCGCGCTTCTTCGGCGACTTCGGAAATATTGGCACCCAGCACCTGGATATGTCCGCCGAGCGCGCCGGTCTTCGCATCGGCGGTCGACTTGTGATGCACGGTGATCAACTTGATGCCGTTCTCCTTCTGCATCGAGAGGATGGCGAGATGATCGTCCGAGCCGGCGCCGAATGCGGATACGCTGATCGTCTCGGGCGCCTTCTTCGCGGCCTCAACGATGTCCTTCACCGACTTGAACGGCGAATCCGCCTTCACCGCCCAGACATTGTAATCCAGCACGTGGTTCATCAGCGGCGTGAAGCTGTCGAGCGATTCCGACCGGTTGTATTGCCGGTCGAGATAGCCGGCATACATCGACGGCACGTTGAGATAGCCGATGGTGTAGCCGTCGGGAGCCGCCTTCGCGAGGCCGCCCCAGCCGACCCAGCCGCCGCCGCCGGCCCGGTTCTCGACTGTCACCGGCTTGCCGAGCACGGCTTCAAGATCTTTCGCGAGCATGCGCGCGGTGATGTCGGTGCCGCCGCCGGCACCATACGGCACGATGAGCGTGACATTGCGTTCGGGATATTGCGCCAATGCGGGCGACGCGATGGCAACACCGAGCAAGGCGATCGCGGACGTCACCGCGCGCAGCGAACGTGCCGATAGCAATCGAGCAAACATCGAGCGTTCAGACATCAAGCGTTCAGACATGGACTTCCTCCGCTCGCCGCTTGTTGCGGCGTTAACGGAAGACTGCGCTTGCCGTGCCGGACCGGCAAGTAGAACCGATGCGGCACCGTCTGGCTAGAAATCGAGCTTGTCCTGCACCGCAGCAATCCCGGCCTTGGCGCAGGCGTCGTCGGCGTCACCGCCGGGCGCGCCCGATACGCCGACCGCACCGACGGTAACGCCGGCCGCCTCGACCCGCACGCCGCCGCCGAGGATCACCGCGCCCGGCAGATCGCGCAGGCCCGCCTGTGGCATGCCGGGCTCGCTGATGCCGATCAGGTCGGTGGTGTTGGTGCGGAAGCTGACGGCGGTCCATCCCTTGCCGGCGGCAGTAGCGGGCGTATGCGGTCCGGCAAAGCGGTCGCGGATCATGACCTGGGTCTGACCGAACCGGTCGACCACCGCTACCGCAACCTGGAAGCCGCGCTTGCGGCAATCCTCAAGGGTCGCGCGCGCAAGATCGAGCGCGATTTCGGGGCTGAGGCTTTTGTACGTGACAAGCGCTTCCTGCGCGGCAGCCGGCTGCGCCGAGGTAACGGCAGCGCAGACCGCGATAGCTGCGACGGACCGGAATGTTGCACGGGTCATGACGTTGGCTCCCTGTTCGACTGGTTTGGACTGAACGCTCTCGCAGTAGCGCAGCCTTGATGGCATTGTCGCGCCGCAGATACTTTCGCGCAATTGAATATGACGCTCGCTCGCGCGCCTTGAGCCGTGTCAATCTGTCGTTCTCCTGATGGTCCCGATAGAGGAACCGGCTCACCGCCATCCCGTTGTCCTTGCGACAGAGGAGTGCGCCATGAATCGACCCGAGGACCATAGTGACGAGCCCATCCGCGAGCGGCCGCTCAATCCAGAGCCGGTTCAGGCCGATCCGCAACTGCAACTGTCCGAAGGGCGCGCGAGCGTCCTGCAGATCGCGGCGGTGGCGTTCGCCTGCATCATGATCGTCGGCATCACCGTGTACGGGCTTGGGCGTCCGTCCGCGACCGACGGCGATATTATGGCCTCGTCGCCCCCGGCGCAGGAGACCACCGGCGCTGCGGCCCCGGCCGAACCTGCAGCGGACCCAGCCGCGCCGCAGACCGGCGCCAGCGTACCGGACGGAGAGAACGTCGCGCCCGCTGGCGAGATGCCGCAGCAGATCCCGGCCACGGAGCCGGTGCCGCATCAGGTCAAGCCGGGCGTGGTCGAATCCGATTCGGCGCGCTAGCTGGACGTCCTCGGCTTGATCCGGATCAAGGCGTCGAATCGCGGTCCTGACAGACTTCCTTCCGATATCGAATACGGAAGGAACACCCGATGTCATCCGTTCAGGCGCAATGGCCGATCATGCAGAAGCTCCGGGACTGGCTGAGCCCGAGCCCATATCAGCGCGATCTCGAATTTCTCGAGCACGCCCGTGGCGAGGAAATGGAGCGGATGCGCGCGCATGTGCGCGGACGCCCCGAAGACCTGCGCTGGCTGGTCGGGCGCGAACCCGGTTCGACCGAAATGCTGCCCCATATGCTGGATGTAACCGGCGTCGACGCGCAGAAGCTATCGCAGTCGATGACCCGGGAACTGGAGCGCAATTGCGCGTCCTGCATCGCCAAGCTGCATTGCGCCGATGAAATCGGCCATGGCCGCGCGGCCGGAAATTTCGACCAATATTGTCCGAATGCGCAGACCCTCAAGGATCTGCAGAGATAGGTAGCGCGACCGGGCGGGTTGCGCGCCTGAGCCTGTCATCGGGCCGCGCTTCGCGCGGACCCGTTGGGCGTCAACCCACCCGACGCAAAACAGAACCTTACTTCACGCCGAGCAATTCGACGTCGAAGATCAGGGTCGCGTTCGGCGGGATCACGCCGCCGGCGCCGCGCGCGCCATAGCCGAGATCCGGCGGGATGATCAGCGTGCGCTTGCCGCCGACCTTCATCGAGGCGACGCCCTCGTCCCAGCCCTTGATCACCCGACCCTGTCCGACCGGAAATTCGAACGGCGAGCCGCGATCCACCGACGAATCGAATTTCTTGCCCTTCTTGCCGTTGTCGTTGAGATAGCCGGTGTAATGCACCACCGCGGTCTGCCCCGCTTTCGGGGACGCGCCGGTGCCGGCCTGGGTATCGATCATCTGCAGGCCGGATGAGGTGGTGACCGGCTTGGCGGACTGGGCGGAGGCGTCGTCAGTCATGCTCAGAATTCCTGTGGACACGATGCTTACGGTTGCGATGGCGGCGCAGGCAGCCATCAGGTGACGTCGTGAAAAAGCGCGCATCGGTCGTTTCTCCCTGATCGATACCGGCGTCTTGTAACCCGCTGCGGGCGAAGCGCAAGACGCGAGGACAAGGCCGGGGCGCGGACTTCTGGCCGCGGCTTGTGTCGGGATGATGGCTTTTTCAGCAAGCCGATCCCCGGCGCCAGGCGCGCGCAGGCACCAAACCCGGCTCCGGGTCCCCCGATTTTGTGATCGCCTCGCTGCGACGGCAACCTGTGCGTTCCGGACGCGTTGATGCAGTGTTACCACCACGACCACAGCAAACTGAGTGCAGGACCAACATGAGACGCGCCGCTGCATTGACGCTATCGGCAATCATGGCGATGACGTCCGTCGCGCTCGCGCAGGACGCATATCTCGCCCCGCCCGGCGCACCGGCCAGCGCGTTTCCAAATCCGGCCCGGCCGGTCGCCGAAATCATCAGCCCGATCTTCGATACCGAAGCCAATCGCGACGCGGCGAAGGAAACCGAGCAGGTCTTCGCGCTGATGAAGCTGAAGCCCGGCATGAGCGTCGCCGATATCGGCGCGGGTTCGGGCTATTACGTGATGCGGTTGTCGACGCTGCTCGGTCCCGACGGCAAGGTCTACGCCAACGACATCACGCCGAATTATCTGAGCATGCTGAATGCGCGCGTGCTCAAGGCGAAGCTCGCGAATGTGGTGATCGCGCGCGGCGAGCCGCATGACCCGCGCCTGCCGCCGAATTCGATCGATGCCGCTTTGCTCATCCACATGTATCACGAGATCGCGCAGCCCTATGCGTTCCTGCACAATCTCGGCCTCGCCATGAAGCCCGGCGGCCTTGTCGGCATTCTCGATCCGGACCGGCCGACGCAATTTCACGGCACGCCGCCCGGCCTGATGCGCTGCGAACTCGCGGCCGTGGGCTATCGCGAGGTGTCATTCACGGCCTTGTCCGGAAACCTCGGGAATTTCGTGGTGTTCGAGGCGCCGTCGGCGCAGGCGCGGACCAGGCCTGCCGATGTGAAGGCGTGCCCGCTCTGATGCGCCTCACTTCACCGCGATCAGTTCCACATCGAAGATCAGCGTCGCGTTCGGCGGAATGTCGGTGCCGGCGCCCTGCGCGCCATAGCCAAGCCCGGGCGGGATGATCAGCGTGCGCCTGCCGCCGGTCTTCATGGTGATGACGCCCTCGTCCCAGCCCTTGATCACCTGCCCCTGCCCGACCTTGAATTCGAACGGCGTGCCCTTGTCGACCGAGGAATCGAACTTCTTGCCGCGCGCACCGTCGACATAGAGCCAGCCGGTATAATGCACCACCGCGGTCTGCCCGCGCCGCGGCGCGCGGCCCTTGCCGGGCACGGTATCGGCATATTGCAGGCCGGACGGCGTGGTGGTGGTCATTTGCGGCACCGGCGGCGCGGCGGGCACGGCCGGATCGGGCGTGCCGGCGCAGCCGGCGAGCGTCAGCAGCGCGGCAAAGAGAGCCAGAGGCAGGACGCGGAAACAGGAACGCATGGCACAGGCCTTGTCGGAGTACGAGACGAGGCCATCGTAGCCCGCATGGAGCGAAAGCGGAATGCGGGATTCGCGCGGCCGAGCGTCCCGGATTGCGCTGCGCTCCATCCGGGCTGCGGTCACTGCGTCGTCGGACACGCCCGGTCGGGCACGCGCGAGTCGCACACCGAGACGTTGCGCAGATAGCGCGACCATTGCTCCACCTGCGGCTTGTCGGGCTGGAACCGGAATGCCTTCTGCACGACATAGAAACTGTCCTTGCCGGCAATCGCCTTCAGCAGCGTGACTTCGGGTTTGCCGGTGTCCTTGTTGAGCGGGCAATATTGCAGCCACACGATCACCCGAAGCCCTCGCTCCTCGCCCTGCCCGATCGGGCTCGACTGCGCGCCCTTGCAGTTTTCGACCCACAGTTTTTCGAGCCGTTGCTTGTAGGCCTCCGGCGTCACGTTGGTCATGTTGAAAAAGATCTGCACGGTGACCATCTCGGTCCAGTCTTTGACCGACTGCCCGCGCGGCACCATCTCCGTCATCTGCTGGTTATTGTTCTTGTCCTGGAAGCCGACGACATAGCCGTCCGGCATGGCGACCAGCAGGTTCTCGCTCTTCAGCTGCGCATGCGCGGGGACGGAGATGAAGAGGATGGCGAGGAGGATGAGGTGCATGGGGTGCGTCGGATGGTGAGACTGTACCCCGCATGGAGCGCAGCGGAATTCGGGTTGAACACTTCGCTCCATTTTACTCTATAACGCCATGGGTCCCATTAAACTCTTCATTCTACATTCGATCCAGCGATAGAAGCGACAAGATAAAGCCTCCGACTCAGCCACATCCGCTCAATCAGCCAAATCAACATGACAAACGTCAGCAACGATATACTTCCGGACGTTTTGCGAGATAATCTGAAAATCATCTTCTGTGGAACCGCCGCAGGCAACACCTCAGCGCGACTCGGGGCATACTATGCCCATCCACTAAATCGGTTCTGGCACATACTTCACGCGACCAAGCTGACTCCCACCTTGCTAAAGCCGGAAGAATTTTCGCGACTAGGTCAATTTGGCTTTGGCCTCACGGATCTTTGCAAATTTGCCAGCGGCAACGATGATGAACTGCCAATAGCGGCCGTCAACTGCGAACGGCTAAGGTCCACTATCGAACAATTTCGTCCAGAATTCTTGGCGTTTACCAGCAAAACAGCTGGAAAAGCGATGTTTGGACACCGCGTTGCGTTTGGCTTCCAAGGAACAATTGGCCCAACAAATGTGTACGTGCTCCCGACGACGTCACCAAGAGTTGGCAACAAATGGTGGGATGACAATCGGAGGCATTGGCACGATTTTGCAAATCAAGTCATGCGTAACAATCAAGTCGCGATCCGCGCCCACATTTCGTAAACACTTGCGAGTACGCTCGCCATCTCCCTTTCAGAGCCATCGTCGAGTTTAACCAAAAACGTTCCAATACCCACATCGAATGCATCGTGCTGAAAAGCATCTGCGCTAAATGCGCCACCAACCAATGCAACGCCCGTCTGAGATGAACTCGTCACTTTGCGATTAGGCCTCGAAAGCTCGACGTGCTTATGACCATCATGTATGTCCCAAACAAACTGATAATCCGGGCATTCAGTATCCACTAGATATTGCCGATAAGCCCTCGGCGAATTAGTAAATGCAATTCGTTGCGGGTCCGCCTTAGACCACCAATGCCAAGACCTTTCAGCCATAGTGTCCAATTGAGCAACAGCGTTTTTCACTCGATGATGCATCAGGGGATCGGCTAGATATTCATCATAAGTTGGCTTAACCAACTTCTCGAAAAACTCCTTTGGCTCGTAAGTTCGAAAATCAGACATCGCCCCTCACACCGGCAAATTGTCGTGCTTGCGCGCCGGCATCTCCACCTTCTTGGTCCGCAGCATCGCCAGCGCCCGCGCGATGCGCTTCCTTGTCGAGTGCGGCATGATCACGTCGTCGATATAGCCGCGCTCGGCGGCGACGAACGGCGACAGGAAGCGCTCCTCGTATTCCTTGGTGCGCGCGGCGATGGTGTCGGCGTCGCCGCCGCGGAAGATGATCTCCACTGCGCCCTTCGCCCCCATCACCGCGATCTGCGCGGTCGGCCAGGCATAGTTGAGGTCGGCGCCGACATGCTTGGACGCCATCACGTCATAGGCGCCGCCGAACGCCTTTCGGGTGATGACGGTCACCAGCGGCACCGTCGCCTGCGAATAGGCGAACAGCAGCTTGGCGCCATGCTTGATCAGCCCGCCATATTCCTGCGCCGTGCCCGGCAGGAAGCCCGGCACGTCCACGAAAGTGACGATCGGGATTTCGAACGCATCGCAGAAGCGCACGAAGCGCGCGGCCTTGCGTGACGCATCGGAATCGAGCACGCCCGCCAGCACCATCGGCTGGTTGGCGACAAAGCCGACGCTGCGGCCGGCGATGCGCCCGAAGCCGGTGACGATGTTCTTGGCAAACGTGGGCGAGATTTCGAAGAAGTCGCCCTCGTCCACCACCTTCAGGATCAGCTCCTTGATGTCGTAGGGCTTGTTCGGATTGTCGGGGATCAGGGTGTCGAGCGAATTGTCGATGCGGTCGGGATCGTCGAGCGAAGGCCATTCCGGCACGCCGGCCGTGCAGTTCGACGGCAGGAAGTCGATCAGCCGGCGCATCTGCAGCAGGCACTCGACATCGTTCTCGAACGCGCCGTCGGCGACCGAGGACTTGGTCGCATGCACCGAGGCGCCGCCGAGTTCTTCCGCGGTCACCACCTCGTTGGTCACGGTCTTGACCACATCGGGGCCGGTGACGAACATGTAGCTCGTGTCCTTCACCATGAAGATGAAGTCGGTCATCGCCGGCGAATAGACGTCGCCGCCGGCGCACGGGCCCATGATCACGCTGATCTGCGGGATCACGCCCGAGGCGATCACGTTGCGCTTGAACACTTCGCCATAGCCGCCGAGCGCCGCCACGCCTTCCTGGATGCGGGCGCCGCCGGCATCGAACAGGCCGATGATCGGCGCGCGCGCCTTCAGCGCCATGTCCTGCACCTTGACGATCTTCTGCGCGTGCGTCTCCGACAGCGAGCCGCCGAACACGGTGAAGTCCTTGGAGAACAGGAACACGGTGCGGCCGTTCACGGTGCCCCAGCCGGTGACCACGCCGTCGCCGGGGATCTTCTGCTTCTCCATGCCGAAGTCGTTGGAGCGGTGCTCCACGAACATGTCGAATTCCTCGAACGAGCCCTTGTCGAGCAGGAGTTCGATCCGCTCGCGCGCGGTGAGTTTGCCGCGCTTGTGCTGCGCCTCGATGCGGGTCTGCCCGCCGCCGAGCTTGGCGTCCTTGCGGCGGAGGTCGAGCTTCTCGATGATGTCTTTCAAGTGTGTCCCCGTGCCTGGAAACCGGCCGGGACAAGGGATAGCACGGGCCGGGAACGGGCGTCACTGACTCCCCTCCCCCCATGAGCGAAGCGAAATGGTGGGGAGGGGTCGGGGTGGGGGGCGACGTTACAGCACGACGGCCCCCCACCCCGATCTCCTTCGCTATCGCTCAGTCGATCGACCCTCCCCACCGCTACGCGGGGGGAGGGTTAGGAAGCGCCGCCTTGTTGAACGCGCGCAGCCCCATCGCGATGGCGATCAGGATCACCCCGGCGAGCAGCACCGAGAACGCGTTGGCGCCGAGGATCGAGAACCATTGCGTATAGAAGTGAATGCCGCCGAACACCGCCGCGGCATTGACCACCCAGCGCCGCCCGGCGCGCACGCCCCAGACGCCGACGGCGATCAGCGCGATCGCCCAGCCGATCGAGAACACCCAATCAGGGATCACCGCGCCGCGGGCGGTGAAATTCGGCCCGCCCTGCGGGTCGTTGAGCGTGATGTAGCGCCACAGCCGCAGCCGGTCGCCCCACAGCGAGCCGATCCAGAAGCCGAAATTGACCAGCACGATCGCCATCCGCGCGGCGATCAGCGCGATCCGTTCGTAGTCGGCGCGCACCCGCAGCGAGATCAGGTAGAGGGCGAGCGCCAGCGCGGAGAAGATCACGATGGTGAGGGTCGGCTCCTGGATCGACAGCGAATACATCGCGTGCACGTAGCCCGTTCGCGCGCCGAGGCAGCCGGCGAGCGACACCACCGCCAGCGCCGCCATCAGGCTGGAGCGCGCCAGGATCGCGGTGCCGGTGAAGACGGCGGTGACGAACAGGGCCGCCCGCAGCGAGCCGTCGTCGTAAATCAGCAGGCCCCCCGCCCCGGTCAGCGCGCCGATGATGATCAGCGTCTGCGACAGCAGGCTCATCACCTCGCCGCGCATCCCGAGCAGCGCCAGGCCGATCACGAACACACAGGCGCCGATGATCGCGGCCGAGCCGGCTGTGAACTGGAATGCAGTCAGCAGGATCGCGACCGCACCGGCGCTCGCAGCGATTACGCCGAAGCCGGTCAGGATGTTGAGGCCGAGATGGCCGGTCTCCTGCGCGGCTAGCGCCTTCAGGCGTTCGGCTTCGGCAGCAGTGAGCTTGCCGTCTTCGACCAGCTTCGACAGATCGAGGGTGATTTTCATGGTGTTATCGGAGCGCCGCCCGCAATTCGCCGATGCGCTGGTCGTAGGCGCGCGCGACGCAAGGCGCATCGTTGCAGGCGTTGCGCATCCTGATCCAGGCGCGCTGGCCCTCGGCGATGCCCGGTCGCGTGCGTGCCGTCTGGTAGAGCGCGGCGAGATCGCGGTCGCGCTGCGCCAGCGCGGGGTCGTCGCAGATCGCCTGCTCGATGCGGGTGAGTTTGCCGCTGCAGGCAAAACTCGGGGTCACCGGCGCGCCGACATTGCGCTGCGGCGGTGGAGCAACGGCCGCGACCTGCTGCGGCGGTCCGCCCGCCATCGCCTGCAATTGTGCGATCCGCTGGTCATAGGCCTGCGCGATGCATGGCGCCTGGTTGCCGCAGGCGTTGCGCCGCCGGATCCAGTCGCGCTGCTGGTCCCGCAGCGCCATCCGATCGCCTGAGGACAGGCCGTCGGCCAGCCGGTAATAGCTTTCGGACAGCTTGCGGTCGCGCGCCGACAGCGACGTATCGCTGCAGATCGCCTGCTCCACCGGCTTGGTGTCGGCGGTGCAATCGAAGCTCGGCGTGACGGCGGCCAGCGCCTGCTGCCGCACATCCAGCGTGGCCGGCGCTGATTGTTGCGGCAGCCGCGGCGTTTCGGGACGTGCGACCTGCTGCGGCACTTGCGGCTGGATCTGCGGCTGCGCCGGCGCGCTGGCGACAACACCGCCGCCGCGCGGCGGCACGAAGTAGAAGAGCGGTCCCGACAATTCGTCGTAATAGGCCGGCCGCTGCTCATGGTTCACGGTCGAGGCCAGTTCCTCGACATCCTCGCGCACCTCGCGGGCGAGATCTGTGATCGGTTTGCCCTCCACCGCAATCTTCCGCAGCAGGGTGCGGGTATAGACCGAGGTCGGCTCGCGGTCGTTGTCATCCAGCCGGTCGGCGGCGGTCTGGCCGAAACCGGCCGAGAACAGAATGAAGAAGCCGCCCTGCCCCTTGGCCGGCCGCCGCGATGGCTCGACCAGTCCGCCCCGCCGTCCGACCGAACGGGTGCCGCTCTGGGCATAGGGGTTGTCGCGGCAGGCATCGACGATGGCGATCTGCACATTGGAGCCGGTGGCGCGGACGCGTTCGATCAGCGGCATCAGCGCGAAGGATTCAAGCTTCAGCCCCTCTTTGTCGACCCGGTCCGGCCGCGGCGCATCCACCGGCAGCAGATAGTTTTCACCATCCAGCGCGACGCCGTGCCCGGAATAATGGATCAGCGCCACGTCGCCCGGAGCGAGCTTGGCGGTAAATTCCGAAATGCCGGCATTGAAGGCGGACCGGTCCGGATTGATCAGCAGGTCGACGGCGAAACCGGTCTTCTCCAGCACAGCCTTCATCGCACGGGCGTCGCCGACCGCCTTCTGAAGCTTGGAGACATTGCGGTAGTCGTCGGCGCCGATCACCAGCGCGCGGCGGGTCTGCGCCGCGGCCTGCGAGGCATGCAGCCCCGTCAAGGCAGCCGCCAGGCCCAGCAGGATGATCAGGCGGAGACCCGATGTCAGCATGAATTCACTCCATACCCGAGCGACTTAGCACAAATTGCTCCGACCACGGAAAACCTGCCGCAAACGCTTTTCGGTCAATTTCCAGGGAGCATGACCCGCATTATGTAACCGGGTGTCAACTTCCGTCGGTATCTATGGCCGCGACCGTCACGTCAGGCCGTCACCCCTTCCTGGAGACCTTCCATGAGCGCCGAAAAGACCAGAGCCCGCCTCGCCACCCCGACCGATCTCGGCGGCAACGCCACCAAGGATATCAGCGGCGCCTTGAACGCCCTGCTCGCTGACACCTTCGCGCTTTACCTGAAGACAAAGAACTTCCACTGGCATGTGAGCGGGCCGAATTTCCGCGACTATCACCTGATGTTCGACGAGCACGGCGACCAGCTCTTCGCAATGACCGACGAGATTGCCGAGCGGGTGCGCAAGATCGGCGGCACCACCCTGCGTTCGATCGGCGACATCGCCAAGCATCAGCGCATCTCCGACAATGATGCGCCTTTCGTCGATGCGCAGGACATGCTGGCCGAACTGCGCGAAGACAACCAGACCGCCATCAAGGCGATGCGGCAGGTGCATGAAATCTGCGACGAGCATGGCGACGTGGCGACCGCAAGCCTGCTGGAAAACTACATCGACCAGGCCGAGAAGCGGGTGTGGTTCCTGTACGAAGCCGGCCGCGCCGCAACTGCGACCGGGCAGTAATCGACGACGATCCGGGGATGCAGGCCAATGCCTGCGTCCCCGCTCCGATCCGCTATCGACCCTAGAACAGCGCTTGTTTCACAGCCCGTGCTCCAGACAGGACCGGTTACAATGAAAGCACCATCGGCATTGGGAAGCATGCTTGCGCTGGCAGCGCTGGTGGCAGCATCGGGCCCGGCTCACGCCATCGAGGCACGGTATGTCTGCGACAAGGGCGCCCGTATCAATGCGCAATTCTCGTCCCCTGCCATGGCGCTCGGCCGCGCGACGCTGACCTTCGGGTCGGGAGAAAAGATCGTGCTGCCGCAGGTGATGTCGGCGGATGGCGGCCGCTACGCCAACAGTCAGATCGAATTCTGGATCAAAGGCAAGGGCGCGAGGCTCACGCGCGACGGCAAGGTGCAGAACTGCAAGACGCGCTGACGCGGAAGCTTTGCCCGGCAGTGTATCGGTGCTAGCCGACCAGCCTCAGCACCGTAGCCGCGGCATTCATCTCCGCCTCGCGATGCGCGCGCCGCTCCATCGCCAGCGTATCGCGTCCCCATTGCTCCATCTGCCAGTCCTCGTCGACATGGGCGGCCTTCCAGGCGTCGTCCGCGCTGATTGCGCCGTTAGCGAGCGCCAGCGCCAGCAGGGCCGAACCGGTCAGCGTCATGATCGAATGCACGGCGCCTTGCCGCCAGACATTCGAAGGGATCGCCTTGGCAGCGGCTGCGATCGCCTGCTCCGGCTGCGCCGCGAACACCACCCCTTCCACCATGATGAAGCGCGCACCGAGCGCATCCGCAGCCCAGCGCACGACCGGGTCCCAGGCGGCCGCCTGCCGCTCGGTCAGACCTTCGGGACCGTCGGCGCGATAAAACAGAAGATCCGACCCGAGATACTTGACGATGTCGTCCCGCACCTCCTGCGCGTTGTCTGCCACGCCGTCGATAATCGAATTGGCCAGCCTGGTCAGCGGCATGTTTGCCGGATCGATCACGTCGGTCTGGGCGCTCCATTCATCGGCAATGGCGGCGGTCAGCTCCCGCGACGGCGTGGCCAGCGCACGCCGCGCCGGCGTGCGCACCGGCTTGCCGTCGAGGACGACGGCGAAGTCGGCGCCGTCCTCCACCACACCGGCGCTTTCATAGAACCGCTTCCGCAAGGTCGGGCGGACGCTCCGCCGCGCCAGCTCCACCGGGTCCAGTGGTTCGCCCTTGAATATGTCCTCGAAAATATCGCGCATACCAAACAATCCACCACAGGGCTCAGGCGGGAGCCTTTGCCTGCATCAACGCTTCGATCCGGCGCTCCAGTTCCATGAAATCCGAGACCACCTCGTGTGCGCCGCTTTCGGCCAGCAACTCGTGCGGATGGTAGCCCCATTTGACGCCGATCGCATGCACGCCGGCGGCGCGCGCCATCTCCATGTCGTAGGTGGTGTCGCCGATCATGACGGTGTCGCGCGGCTGCGCGCCCGCCTCTCGCATCGCCTCGAGGATCATGCCGGGATGCGGCTTGGACGGCGCATCGTCCGCGGTCTTGATCGTCGCAAAATGCGGCAACAGATCGTGATGGGTCAGGATCGCCCGCACCCCGCGCTGCGACTTGCCGGTGGCGATGCCGAGCAGGCAATCGTCGCGGGCGCCAAGCGTCAGCACCGCGTCGCGCGCGCCGGGATAAAGCGGCTCCTGGTGCTCCGGGGAATGCCGCAATTCGAAGAACGCCTCCTTGTAGCGCTCGATCATGCCGTCGACCGGAAAGTGCGCCGCGCCCTCGCCGAGATTGTCGAAGGCCTCGCGCAGCGACAGGCCGACGATCGACAGCACGCGCTCGCGCGGCGGGCACACGATGTCATGCGCGTCATAGGCGCGCTGCATGGCGGCGCAGATCATGTGCTGGCTGTCGACCAGGGTGCCGTCGCAATCGAAGATGATGAGTTTCAGCGTTCAACTCCGCGTGACTTGAATCGGGAATGCGCTCGCAAACGCGCTGCGTCGCCGGGATAGCGCACCGGAACCATTCCACTTTGGTATGAGGAAGGTTTGTGCGTTGCACAAGTCCCAACCGGCAAGCTCCGCATGAGGGTCTTTGCCGCCCACGATACGGCCCAAAATCGGGCGCTGCCCGGCTGCTTTTCGGCTCGTGAAAGCCGCTGCGCGCTGCGCATTGCCCAACGCCGCACGTCAACCATCCAGCGAGATTCGCCGGCTGCGGCGGTCCGTCTGTGGCTTTTCAGAATTGGACTGACTAAAATCAGCCTCGGAGTCGGTGAACAACAACCGGCCCAACGAGGAGAGAAATGCCAGCCTGCCAAATTCGGCTCGCCGGTCCCACACCGAAAGCGGGAGCCCTGCGGCTCCGGGACATGGGCGAGAAGCGTCGATGAAACCAACCGACATCGGCGATCCCAATTACTTCCACAAGGTCGTGGACTGCCAATGGGCGTGCCCGGCGCATACCCCCGTTCCCGAATATATCCGGCTGATCGCGCAGGGGCGTTACTCCGACGCCTACATGATCAACTGGAAGTCGAACGTGTTTCCGGGAATTCTCGGACGCACCTGTGACCGGCCCTGCGAGCCCGCCTGCCGGCGCGGCCGCGTCGAGGAGCAACCGGTCGCGATCTGCCGGCTGAAGCGCGTTGCCGCCGATTACAAGGACGACGTGTCGGCACGCATGCCGAAGAAGACGCGCGTGAAGAACGGCAAGCGGGTCGCGCTGGTCGGCGGCGGACCTGCCTCGCTCACGGTGGCGCGTGACCTCGCCCCGCTCGGTTATGACTGCGTTGTGTTCGACGGCGATCCGAAAGCCGGCGGCATGATGCGCACGCAGATCCCGAAATTTCGCCTGCCCGATTCCGTCATCGACGAGGAAACCGGTTACATCCTCGATCTCGGCGTCGAATTCCGCGGCGGCCAACGCGTCGACTCCATGAAGGCGCTGCTGAACGATAATTTCGACGCGATTTTCGTCGGCTCCGGCGCTCCGCGTGGCCGCGACCTCGACATTCCCGGCCGCAAGGAAGCGGCGAAGAATATCCATATCGGTATCGACTGGCTGTCCTCGATCGCCTTCGGGCACATCGACAGGATCGGCAAGCGCGTGATCGTGCTGGGCGGCGGCAATACCGCGATGGATTGCTGCCGCTCGGCGCGCCGCTTAGGCGGCGAGAGCGTGCAGGTGGTGGTGCGGTCCGGCTTCGACGAGATGAAGGCATCGCCGTGGGAGAAGGAAGACGCCCAGCACGAGGACATTCCGATCCACAATTTCCTGGTGCCGAAGTTCTTCACCCATGAAAACGGCACGCTGACCGGCATCACCTTCGAGAAGGTGAAAGCGGAATACGACGCCAAGGGCCGCCGCAACCTCGTTCCGGCCGGCGAGCCGGACCAGCATTTCCCCTGCGACGACGTTTTGGTCGCGGTCGGCCAGGAGAATGCGTATCCCTGGATCGAGCGCGATATCGGCATCGAATTCAACAAATGGGACATGCCGGTGGTCGACGAAAAGACCTTCGTCTCGACCAACCCGATGGTGTTTTTCGGCGGCGATGCTGCCTTCGGCCCGAAGAACATCATCTGGGCGGTGTCACACGGCCACGACGCCGCGCTGTCGATCCATCGAATGCTGTCGGGCGAGGACATCACCGAGCGTCCCCTGCCCCATGTCGAGATCGTCAGCCAGAAGATGGGCATCCACGAATGGTCGTACGATAACGACATCACGCTCGACCAGCGCTACCGGGTGCCATTGCGCGAAAAGCAGATCGCTCTGCGCGACATCAAGGCCGAGGTCGAACTCGGTTACGACGTCAGGCTGGCACTCGGCGAGGCGCATCGCTGCCTGAATTGCGACGTGCAGACCGTGTTCGCCGCGTCTCTGTGCATCGAATGCGATGCCTGCGTCGACATCTGTCCGATGGACTGCATTACCTTCACGCCGAACGGAGAGGAAGCCGATCTGCGTCAGCGGCTGGAGGCACCGTCCATCAACCTGACCCAGGATCTCTACGTCCAGGACGGGCTGAAGACCGGCCGGGTGATGGTGAAGGACGAAGACGTCTGCCTGCATTGCGGGCTGTGCGCCGAACGCTGTCCGACCGGCGCCTGGGACATGCAGAAATACCTGATCGAAATGGCTCATGCGGGTGATCGAGGATGCCAGGCGCAGCGCTCAGCAGCGTAAATGATTTCGTTATCCGCTTTGCCAATGTGAACGGCTCCGGATCGGCAAGCGCGAACGAGATGTTCGCGCGTGCGGTCATGCGGATGGGTGTGCCGGTGTCCCCGCGCAACATCTTCCCCTCCAACATTCAGGGATTGCCGACCTGGTACGAGGTCCGCGTCACCGAGGACGGCCATCTCGGCGCCCGCGGCGGGGTCGACTTCATGGTGGCGATGAATCCGCAGACCTTCGACAAGGACGTGGCGATGATCGAGCCGGGAGGATATCTCCTCTATGACTCGACCAAGCCGCTGCCAGCCTCGAAATTCCGCGAGGACATCAACGTCATCGGCGTGCCGCTGACCGCAATCTGCAACAAGGAATATTCCGATCCGCGCCAGCGCCAGCTGTTCAAGAACATCATCTATCTCGGGGTTCTCACCGCCCTGCTCGACATCGACGTCGCAATCGTCGAGACGCTGATCGGCGAACAATACAAAGGCAAGGACAAGCTTATTGCGCCGAACGTGCATGCACTGCATCTCGGCCGCGACTGGGCGCTTGCCAACCTGACATGCCCGATCGGGCTGCGGGTGCGAAAGTCCGACAAGGTCGGCGACCGCATCTTTATGGAAGGCAATGCGGCGGCAGCGCTCGGCGCGGTCTATGGCGGCGCCACCGTTTGCGCCTGGTATCCGATCACGCCGTCCTCGTCGCTCGCCGAGGCCTTTAGCCGTTATTGCGCGAAGTTTCGCGTCGACAAGGAGACTGGCGAAGCCAAATACGCGATCATCCAGGCCGAGGACGAACTGGCCTCCATCGGCATGGTGATCGGCGCATCGTGGAACGGCGCCCGCGCCTTCACCTCGACCTCCGGGCCCGGCATCTCGCTGATGCAGGAATTCATCGGACTGGCTTATTTCGCGGAAATCCCGTCGGTGATCTTCAACGTGCAGCGCGCCGGCCCGTCGACCGGCATGCCGACCCGCACCCAGCAATGCGACCTAATCTCCTGCGCCTATGCCTCGCATGGCGACACCAAGCACGTGATGCTGTTTCCGGAAGATCCGAACGAAGCCTTCCAGTTCGGCGCGGCCGCCTTCGATCTCGCCGACCGGCTGCAGACCCCGATCTTCGTCATGCTCGATCTCGATATCGGGATGAACCACAGGCTTTGCGCGCCGCTGCAATGGGACGACACCCGTGTGCTCGACCGCGGCAAGGTGATGACCCATGCCGAGCTCGAGGCCGGCGCCGAATTCGGCCGCTATCTCGACGTGCATGGCGACGGCATCCCGTTCCGCACCTATCCGGGCACGCATCCGACCAAGGGCTCGTTCTTCACCCGGGGCACCTCGCGCGATCGTTACGCGAAATACACCGAGGAAGGCGGACCCTATGTCGACAACATGCAGCGGCTGCTGCGCAAGTTCGACACCGCCAAGGACCTTGTCCCGCGGCCGCTGACCGCGAACGCAGCGAAGCCCACGAAGTACGGCGTCATCTATTTCGGATCGACCTCGCCTGCCATGGATGAAGCGATCGGCTTGCTGGAGGCCCGCGGACATCAGCTCGACCGCATGCGCCTGCGCGGCTTCCCGTTCCATTCAAGCGTGAATTCGTTCGTCGCCGACCACGACTTCGTCTATGTGGTCGAACAGAACCGCGATGCGCAGCTGCGCTCGCTGATCGTCAATGAATGCGGCATCGATCCGGTGCGGCTCATTCCGATCCTGCATTTCGACGGCACGCCGATTACCGCGAGATTTATCGCCGGCGCGATCGGCGACCACCTCGGCCGGATGAACGTCAAGCCGATGCGGGTGGCGTCGTGAGGCAACTGCTCGCAATCTTGCTGAGCATATTCGCCGCGCTGGCGGCAACGGGCGCCTCGGCTCAGTTCAAGACGCCTGAGGCGACGGTCGAGGAGCTATACGCGCTTTACCGGGCCAGTGACTCAACGGGCTTCAACGACAAGCACGCGGCCCGGTTTCTGGAGCCGGCGGTCGCACGACAATTCCGATCCGCCAAGCATATCGACGCCGACTTCTTCGTTCAGGGGCAGGACTTCGAGATCAAGGACCTGACGATCGAAAAGCCCAACGTGACCGGCGACAAGGCCACCATCGTCGTCACCTTCAAGAACTTCAATAAGCCGAATCGCCTGACCTATACCCTGGTCAAGGCGCCAAACGGCTGGCGGATCGCAGACGTCAGCAACGGTAAATCCACCTTCCGCGCGACGCTAAGGGCCTCGCAATAGCCATGACCTATCTCGCCAAACCGAAATTCCATCATCCAGCGCTGCCGAAAAACGATCTCGGCTACACCCATCGCGACTACGAGGGCACGATCTCGACCCTGTGCGCGGGCTGCGGGCATGACTCGATCACCGCCGCGATCATCGAGTCCTGCTTCGAGCTCTCGATCGAGCCGCACAAGGTGGCCAAGATTTCCGGCATCGGCTGCTCGTCGAAGACGCCGACTTACTTTCTCGGCAATTCGCACGGATTCAATTCTGTGCATGGCCGCATGCCGTCGGTGCTGACTGGCGCCAATCTCGCCAACCGCGACCTGATCTATCTCGGCGTGTCGGGCGACGGCGATTCCGCCTCGATCGGATTTGGCCAGTTCGCCCATGTGATGCGGCGCGGCGTCAACATGGTCTATATCGTCGAGAATAACGGCGTGTATGGACTGACCAAGGGCCAGTTTTCGGCGACCGCCGATCGCGGCTCGAAGAGCAAGCGCGGCGTCATCAACACCGACAATTCCATCGACCTCGCTGCCATGGCGCTGCAGCTCGGCGCTACCTTCGTCGCGCGCTCCTTCTCCGGCGACAAGAAGCAGCTGGTGCCGATCATCAAGGCTGCGATCGAGCACAAGGGCGCCGCCTTCCTAGACGTGATTTCTCCTTGCGTCGCCTTCAACAATCACGCCGGCTCGACCCGCAGCTTCGACTATGTGCGCGAACACAACGAGGCGGTGAACCGGCTCGACGTCCTTTCCGGGCGCGCACCGATCACCGTGGATTATGCCGAGGGCACGGTGCAGCTGGTCGAGCAGCATGACGGCTCGACGCTCGCCTTGCGCAAGCTTGGCGCGGACTACGACATCCATGACCGGACCGCGGCGATGAACTTCCTGCAAAAGCACGCGGCCAAGGGCCAGATCGTCACCGGCGTTCTTTATATCGCCGACGACCCGCAGGATCTGCACGCCTCGCTCAAGACGGTGGCGCAACCGCTGAACACGCTGTCCGAGAAAGACTTGTGCCCGGGTTCGGCGGCGCTCGACAAGATCAACGCCTCCTTGCGCTGACCGGCAGCGCGCAAGCTCAGCGGTTGACGCAGTTCTGGGTGAAGCTTCCGATCTGACCGGCCCCGACGCCCTGCGCCGATCCGGACATGATGCAGTTCGTGGTGCGGTCCTGGAACGTCTGTCCGGCCGGACGCCCCGGCGCGATGGCCGGGGTCCCGGCGACGCCGCCGATCCCCGGGACGACGGAGGGTGGCGAAGCCGGATTTGCCATGCTCGGCGCCGTCGGCATCGGCTGAACGGTGCCGAGCGGTGTCAGCGGCGACCGATAGGTCGGGATGGTGGATGCGGTGGACGACCCGCGGCGGACGCCTCGCCGGGGCTGGGCCCGGGTCTGTGCGTCGGGGCGGGCTTGCGGGGTTGGCGTCTTCGTCGCGCGTTTGGCGGCACGCCGCTCCGACCCGTCATTGATGATCGAGAACGGGAAGCCCTCGCTGCTCTGCGCATGCACCGACGGGCCCGAAAGGCCAGTTAAAATCAGGATCAGGGCGGCAATGCTGCAGCGATTCCGCATATCGCTCATCCAATCTGTGAAGCGCGCCGGACCGGCCGACGCCGCTCCTCGATATATAGGAACGCGCCAGGGCGGTTTCAGGTCCCGCCGGTCCCCGCCTCACTCCTCCGGCGCATCCTCGATCGGGTCGTAGCGGGCGGCGTCCAGTCCCAGCAGGTTGAAGCTCTGCTCCATGTGTGGCGGCAATGGCGCGCTCACATCGATCGTCCCGCCGCGCGGATGCGGCACCACGATCCGACGCGCCAGCAGGTGCAGGCGGTTCTGCATGCCGCCCGGCAATTGCCAGTTCTCGATGTCGAAATACTTCGGATCGCCGACGATCGGATGCCCGATATGGGCGAGCTGCACGCGCAACTGATGGGTCCGTCCGGTGACCGGCTTCAGCGACAGCCAGGCGAGACGGGTCGCCGCGGTCTCGACCACCGCGTAGTAGGTGATGGCGTGGCTCGCCCCCTCGTCGCCATGCTGCGCCACCCGCATGACGGAATCGTCCTCCCGCTCCTGCTTGGCGAGATAGGTCGAAATCCGGCCCTGCTTCGGCTTCGGCACGCCCGGCACCAGAGCCCAGTAGATCTTGCGGGCCGCCCGCGAGCGGAACGTCTTGGCGAGCGCGGCGGCGGCAAAGCGCGACTTGGCGATCAGCAGGCAGCCGGCGGTATCCTTGTCGAGCCGGTGCACCAGCCGCGGCCGCTGGCCGTCCTTGGTCCTGATCACGCCCAGCATTCCGTCGAGATGCCGCGTGGTGCCGGAACCGCCCTGCACCGCAAGCCCGAACGGCTTGTTCAGCACCATGACGTCGTCGTCGTCGTACAGCGTGATCGATTGCAGGAAGGCCCGTGTCTCGTCGTCCTTGCTGCCGCCCTCGCCGCGTGGCTTCTCCGGATCGAGGCGCAGCGGCGGAATGCGGACCGACTGCCCGGCCTCCAGCCGGTCCTTCGGCTCCACTCGCTTGCCATTCACGCGTAGCTGGCCTTTGCGGATGATGCGCTGGATGTGGCTGAACGACAGACCGGCGAAGCGCGCCTCGAGGAAGCGGTCGACGCGCATGCCTTTCTCGTCGGGCGTGACGGTCACGGTCTGGACTGCGGCACTGAGCGGCGCGGCCGGCTTCGGCTCCTCGATTGTCGGCGCTGCAACGGGTGCAGGTTTGCGAACGGCCTCGGCGGCCTTGGCGCGCGCGTCCTGCTTCGGCCGGAATGGCGTCCTGCGCTTTGCCGGACGCCCCTGGCGCTCGGGACGGCCCGGCCTGTCAGAACCGCGTGACTTCTCAGGACGACCTGACTCCGAACGATCTGGCTTGGAACGACCTGGCTTGCCGGCTCGATACGGCTTCTCGGACCGGTCCGGCTTTTCGAAACGGCCAGGATTGTCCGGGCGGCCTGCCTTCGCCACACGGTCCGTCTTCTCAAAACGGCCTGCAGCCTCGGGACCGCCAGACCTGTCCGGACGGCCATGCTTTCCTGCGCGGTCCGGCTTGTCGGGACGGCCAAACCTATCGGGACGGCCTGGCTTTTCCGGACGGCCGCGAACGGGCCGGCGCGGCTGCCGCGATGACGGACTTCTGGGACGTGAGCTCATGGCCGCGCCATAGCACAATCCACCTCATCAACGCGAACGTAGCGGCGCCACCCTCAACGAGACATGACCGGCACCGGCTCTTCGACCACTCGCGGCGCCGCGCCCGCCAGTTCCACCACCGCCTTGAGCATGCCGTTGCCCGGCATCACGCCGGCCTCGAACTGGCCCACAAAGGATTGCTCGAACGGATTGGAGGGGTCCGACGCCGCCGGATCGGGCGTGAGCCGGATCGCCACTTCGCGGCCATCCGGCATGCGGCGCGTGAGCCTGATCATTGCGGGATCGACCCGGGTGCGGTCGCCGAGCCGCAGATGCACATGCACCTTGCAGACGTCACCGGTTCGATAGATCGGCTCGTCCGGCTCGAGCCTGACGCCGACCAGTTCGGTCATGCTGCCATCGACTGAAAGCATCTTGCCGCGCTCCCGGACCGGCACCGTACCGATCGCGCGCGGCACACCTTCGGTCAGCGCCACACGCAGGAAATTCTGGATCTGCGGATCGTGCAGAATGCGCTGATGATCGGCGAAGCTGGTCGGATGCAGCGGCACCCGCTCGATCACCGCGCTGTCGCGGGTCACCGTGCCGTCTCCTGCCCAGCTAAACTGCAGTTGCAGGGTCGAGGTACCGCCGCCATTCCTGAACCCGGCGCGCTGGGGCGTGCGCTGGTCGACGCCGATCAGAAGCACATCCTCGATGCCCCTGGGCATCGGGGTCGCGACCATCGCCTCCAGCTTCCTGATCCGCACGAAGGTCTTGTCCAGATCTGGCATGGTTGCGGTATCGACGCCGTCCCATTGCAGTCCGGTCCAGGTCTCCGCCCTGGCCGGATCGAACGACGTGCTGCCACCATTGTCGCAACAATCCCGGTAGCGCGGCATCATCTCGAAGATCGACGGAAACGACAGCATGGTGCGGCGGAAACCATCGAGCCCGCCCATGACGTGGTTGAGCGGTCCCCACCCCTTTTCCACGGTCTGGTACACTTTCACCGAACCCTGAAACGGAGCGCCCGCGCTGAACAGCCGCGCCACCCGATCGCCGCCCTCGCCCTCGATCACATAGGCGCGCGCCACCAGCGCCCCCATGGAATGCGCGAGGATGTCGACCTTGCCGTCCGGCACCTTGTCGCGGACGAATGCTTCGAGCGCCTTCGCATTGTCGAAGACCGAGCGCCGCCAGTCATACGAAAACAGAAACAAGTTGCGGTTCTCGCGGTAACCGGTCTTTTCGAGATGGCGGATGATTGGGGTGTAGACGTCCTGCGAGTAGAGGCCGAGATAGACAATCTCGCGCACGATGCCGCAGGGCTTGATCGGATCCTTCGCGCCCGGCTCATGCGACAGCCGGATGGTGGGAAATTGCCGGAGCGCTCCCAGCGTGCCCCAGACCAGTTCGGTCTGTTTCGGATCCTTCGCGTCGGGGCGGCATAGCCGCGAGCCAAGCAATCCCGGCACCAGAATAAGCGGGCGCTGGATGACCTGCTTTGGCTGCGAAGGAGCCGTCTGCGCCGCCGCCTCCGGCGACAAGCATGCCGCCATGACCATCGCGACGGCCAACGCCAACGCGCGGCCGCGATGCCGACCATTTGCGACGGGCAAATTAAGGCCCAACTCGTCGCCTCCAGGTTCCGGGCTTCTGCATAGTGGCCCGTTTTCCCGAATTTAGCAGAGTCCGGCGCGCCTCCGCTCAGATTGTCGTGATCGGAATGCGGCATCGAGGGCCTTCCAAACCCGGGCGAGAAATGGTTGTGTCCGCGCCCGCTGGACGCGGCGAGAGAATCCGATGGCTCTGGTCTTTTTCGTATTGGGTCTCGGCCTGCTCGTATTGGGGGCCGAGTTGTTGGTGCGTGGCGCCTCAAAGCTCGCCCTGACATTCGGAATCTCGCCGCTGGTCGTTGGCCTGACCGTGGTGGCATTTGGCACCAGCGCGCCCGAAGTTGCGGTGTCGGTTCAGTCTGCAGTCTCGGGCCAAACAGAGATTGCCGTCGGCAATGTCGTCGGCAGCAATATCTTCAACGTGCTGTTCATTCTCGGCCTGTCCGCCTTGATCACGCCGTTGCTGGTCGATCGCCAGTTGATCCGTCAGGAAGTCCCGGTGATGACCGCAATCTCTCTGCTGATGGCCGCTCTGGCCTGGGACGGAGAATTGTCGCGCATCGACGGGGTGTTCTTCATTTTGCTGCTGGCCGCCTATACGGTGTTCGTGATCGTTCAAAGCCGCCGCCTGCAATCCGAGCCCGAACAGCAAACGGCGATTAGCAGCGCGCCGGGCTGGGACTCGAAGCTGCCGGTGCAGTTGATCCTGATTGCCGTCGGCCTCGGGATGCTGGTCCTCGGCGCGAGATGGCTGGTCTCGGCGGCGATCACGTTCGCCACCTATCTTGGCGTCAGCGAGATGGTCATCGGACTCACCGTCGTCGCCGCCGGTACCTCTCTGCCGGAGGTTGCGACATCGGTGATGGCCGCGCTCCGTGGTGAGCGCGACATCGCGGTCGGCAATGTGGTCGGCAGCAACATCTTCAATATTCTCGGCGTACTCGGGCTTTCGGCGGCGGTTGCACCCGGTGGCCTCGTCGTGCCGGCGGCGATGATCGCGTTCGACATCCCGGTGATGCTGGCCGTCGCCTTCGCCTGCCTGCCGATCTTCTTTACCGGCAATCTGATTGCGCGCTGGGAGGGTGGCCTCTTCTTCGCGCTTTACGTCGCCTATACGACCTATCTGATCCTGGCGGCGAAACAGCACGACGCGCTGTCGACCTATGGCTTCGTCCTGGGCACATTCGTACTGCCGCTTTGTGCCATCACCATCGTGGTCATCGCCTGGCGTGAATGGCGGCGCAGACACCCATTGGCTTGACTCATAGCGTTCCTGCCTGCGAAGTCGCGCCATGACACCGGACATTGCCGACAAGCTTGCAGCCATTGGTCGCGTCATCGACCCTCAGAAGACCGCCGCCATCTACGCGCCCATGCACGACACCGAACCCTATTCGGGCGTCGCGGTGACGCGAGACATCAGCTACGGCCCCGCCGAGCGCAATCTGCTCGACGTGTTCGTGGCAAACGCTGCGAGCGGACCCCGGCCGGTGCTGATGTTCGTCCATGGCGGCGGTTTCACCGGCGGCAACAAGGCCACGCCGGGCTCGCCCTTCTATGACAACGTCCCGCTCTGGGCGGCGCGCAACGGGCTGATCGGCGTCAACATGACCTACCGGCTCGCGCCGCAGCATCCGTGGCCGGCCGGGCCGGAGGATGTCGGCGCCGCGTTGCGCTGGGTCGCCGGCAATATCGCGAAATACGGCGGCGATCCGTCGACGATCGTGCTGTTCGGACATTCGGCCGGCGCCACCCATGCCGGCACTTACGCCGCCATGCCGCAATTCCATGGACCGGACGGCCTCGGCATTGCCGGGCTGATCCTGACCTCCGGCATCTACGACCTGGCAGATTTTCCCGTTAATGACGGCTACCGCTCCTATATCGGCAGCGACGCGTCGCTCTATCCCGCCCGCTCGCCGATCGGGGGGCTGAGCAAGCTCGCCGTGCCGTCGATGGTGGTCTATGCCGAGCTCGACCCGCCGCCATTCATCCCGCAATTCGAGCGGCTGGTGGCGGCCATGGCGGAGGCACCCGGCGGCAGGCCGACAACGCTGATGCTGCGACAGCACAGCCATCTCTCACTCGGTTATGCCATCGGCACGGACGATAAGGCGCTCACCGCGCCGATCCTGGATTTCGTGACGGGGCTGAAATAGGTCAGCCGCCGCGTCGCCATTCACGCGGCTCAGGAATCGGCCGAGAACATTCACCGAGATCCGGCCATCACCGGCAGCGCTGCATTTCGCCGACGGCGGTCTGATCCCATGTGACGCTGAGTTTGCTGCCCTTCAGCTGCAGGCCGATCGGCATGACGCGCGAGCCCCCCTGCCCGAAGCAGTTCGCTTCCAGATAGAGGCCGTTGGCAATGCGGTATGATTTCTTGACGGTGCAGGATGCCTGATACCACGCGACCGAGCGATCGGAGACAACCAGTGCCGTGGTTTGCGCGGTCTGTCCGAAGCCGTTGCAGCCGGCGGGATCGAGCGACCATCGGCCCATGAACACCGGATCGGTCGCGAGCGCGACGTTGACGCAAAGCCAGAGCGTCAAAGCGCCGATTGCCAAACCGCCGATGATCTTCACGCCGCCTACTCCCCGCCCTTATCCTTTCTGATCTTCGCCCAGTAATCCAGACGTTTCCTGATCTCGCGTTCGAAGCCGCGTTCCGGCGGATCGTAGAAGGTTTGGCGCGGCAGTGCGTCGGGGAAATAGTTCTGGCCGGAAAACCCCTCGGCGGTGTCGTGGTCATACGCATAGCCGCGGCCGAAGCCCTCGTCCTTCATCAGACGTGTCGGCGCATTGAGGATATGCTTCGGCGGCACCAGCGACCCGTGCTGCTTCGCCGCGCTCATCGCCGCGCCATAGGCGCGATAGGCCGCATTCGACTTCGGTGCGGTCGCGACGTAGATTACCGCCTGCGCGATCGCCAGTTCGCCTTCCGGCGACCCAAGAAAATCGTACGCATCTTTTGCCGCGTTGCAGATCGTCAGCGCCTGCGGGTCGGCGAGACCAATATCCTCCACTGCCATCCGCACCACGCGCCGCGCGATATAGAGCGGGTTCTCGCCGGCGTCGAACATGCGCGCGAGATAGTAGAGCGCGGCGTCCGGATCGGAGCCGCGCACCGATTTATGCAGCGCCGAAATCAGGTTGTAATGGCCGTCCTGCCCCTTGTCGTAGATCGGCGCGCGCCGCTGCACGATCTCCTGTAACGCGGCTTCACCGAAAATCTCGTCCGGCCGGGCCGCGCGCCAGATTTCTTCCGTCAGCGTGAGCGAAGCGCGGCCGTCGCCGTCGGCCATACGGATGAGCGAGGCGCGAGCCTTGTCATCGAGTGGCAACGGTTTCCCCTCGATGTCCTCGGCGCGCGCCAGCAACTTCCCGATCGCATCCTCATCGAGCGAACGAAACACCAGCACGCGGGCACGCGACAGCACCGGCGCATTCAGTTCGAAGGACGGGTTCTCGGTGGTGGCACCGACCAGCACGATGGTGCCGTCTTCCATCACCGGCAGGAAGGAATCCTGCTGCGCGCGGTTGAAGCGGTGAATCTCATCGACGAACAGCAGCGTGCCCTGCCCGGTCTCGCGCCGCGCGCGGGCTTGCTCGAAGGCTTTCTTGAGGTCGGCAACGCCGGTGAAGATCGCGGAAATCTGCTCGAAGTGAAGCTCGGTCTCCTGCGCCAGAAGCCGCGCGACCGTGGTCTTGCCGGTGCCTGGCGGCCCCCAGAAAATCAGCGAGCCCAGCGAACGCGTTGCCAGCATGCGCGTGAGCACGCCGTCCGGCCCGAGCAGATGATCCTGGCCGACGACATCGGCAAGCTTCTGAGGACGCAGCTTGTCGGCGAGCGGCCGCGGCGTCCCCTTGTCGAGCCCCGCCGCGGTGAACAGGTTCGGCCCGCCCTGCTTCGCGCGCGGGCTCATGCTGCGCTCACCCGGGGAACTGCGCAGTGATCTGGCGTCCGCCGCGCAGAATGGTGACCAGCCACAGCCTTGACGGATCGCGGGTCACGCGCTCCAGGTCCTTGCTGGTGGCGACGCGCTTTTCGTTGATCGAAATCACCACGTCGCCCTTCTGGAATCCGAGCCGCTGCGCGATCGACCCGTTCCCAAGCTCGAGCACGACGACGCCTTCGGCCGACGGATCGAGCCGCAACTCCTCGGCAAGCGCGGGCGACAGATTGCCGACCTTGGCACCGGACAGCGGCGAGCGTGACTTTATCACGACTTCCTCGCGCGGACGGTCGGGCGCACTTTGCAATGCGACGGTCACGACGGTCTCGCGGCCGCTGCGCAGCAGACCGACCTTGGCCTGCCCGCCCAGAGGCTTCGTGCCGAAGCGATAGTCGAAACCGTTCTGATCCTCCACCACCTGATCTTCGATCGATACGATCACATCGCCGGTCTTGATGCCGGCCTTGGCCGCCGGCGAATTGGCGCTGACGCCGGCGACCAGCGCGCCGGAGGCGCGCTTCAGGCCGAGGCCTTCGGCAATTTCCGGCGTGATGTTCTGCAGTTTGGCGCCGAGCCAGGGACGCTTCACCGCGGTACCGCCGCCGCGCGCGGAGGCGACCACCACCTGCACCATGTTCACGGGGATCGCGAAGCCGATGCCCTGCGAACCGCCCGAGCGCGAGAAGATCGCGGTGTTGATGCCGACCAGCTTGCCCGACATGTCGACCAGCGCGCCGCCGGAATTGCCCGGATTGATCGCGGCATCGGTCTGGATGAAGAACTGATAATCGGTGATGCCGACCTGGGTGCGGGCCAGCGCCGACACGATGCCATGCGTTACCGTCTGCCCGACCCCGAACGGATTGCCGATCGCCAGCAACAGATCGCCAACCTGCAGATCGTCTGAATCCCCGAACTCGATGGCGGGGAAGCGTTCCTTCGGTTCCTTGATCCTCAGGATCGCGAGGTCGGTGCGCGCATCCTTCAACACGATCTCGGCCTCGAATTCGCGCTTGTCGGCCAGCGACACCTTCACCTCGGTGGCGCCCTCAACCACATGGTTGTTGGTGATGATGAGCCCGCCGCGGTCGACGATCACGCCGGAACCCAACGAGCGCTGCATCTGTTCGCGCGGGATGTTGCCGGGCGCCCCGAAGAAGCGGCGGAACAGCGGGTCCTCGAACATCGGGTTGCGCACCTCGACCGTCCGCGCGGCATACACATTGACCACGGCCGGAGCCGCCCGCTTGACGACCGAAGCAAACGACAGCTTCATTTCAGCCAGCGAGCCTGGAAGCGCCCGTTCCTGAGCCTGCGCGAAGGGTACGAAGGCGAGAATCGTTAGCCCCAGGGTGACGAGCATCGTTCGGAGCGTGCGGCGTTCGGTCATGCGAAATTCCCCAGAATCCGACGTCAGATATAGGCCGAACGGAGCGCCAAATGAAGGGCGGTCCCGTACACATGCCATTCATCCGCCACGGCCAATAATTCAATAAGACCAGAAGCTTGCGCCGGGTCTCCGGCCACCCGGCGGGGGGCGGAAATGGAGCTGGGGAGATATTTGTGACCGATCAGGTGAATAAGACTGCGACCTCGGTAGCGGTCATCGTCTATGTGGCGGCCTTCGTGGTCGGCACCATCGTGATGAGCTTCGAGATGCTGGGCTCGCGCTACCTGAACCCATATTTCGGCAGCGGCATCTACACCTGGGCGGCACTGATCTCGACCGTGCTGGCGGCGTTGTGCGTCGGCTATTTCCTCGGCGGCTGGCTCGCCGACCGCGCCCCCTCCCTCACCGTGCTCGGCCTGACCGTCATCATCGGCTCGGTCTATATCCTGCTGGTTCCGGTTTTCGCCGAACGGATGCTGGAAATGCTGCTGGCGGGCATCGACGATGTGCGCGCCGGCAGCCTCGTTGCTTCGATCGCGATCCTGTTCTTTCCGGTCACATTTCTCGGAATGTTTTCGCCATTCGGCATCCGTCTCCTGCTGCGCAACCCCGCGCATTCCGGACGCGTCTCCGGCACCGTCTACGGCGTCAACACCTTCGGCAGCATCGTCGGCACGCTCGGCACAACCTTCTATCTGATCCCGACGATGGGTTCGCGCGCGATCACGATCACCGCCGGCATTGCCGGAATCCTGTCGGGACTGGCGCTGATGGCCGCGCAGCGGCTGGTGCGTGCGCTTCCGATCGCATTGATCGCGGGCGCGCTGGCCTCGGGCTCGGTTGCGCTCATGCCCCACGCCGCGTCGGGCGAGGAGCTCGTCGACATGACGGTGCGCGAGCAATTGCTCACCCGCAAGGACGGGCAGCTCGATCACGTCGAAACCACCTACAACGACATCTTCGTTTTCAAGGAAAACGCCGAGCTTCACATGGCGTTTCAGCTCAAGGGCTGGGACTTCACCCAATCCTCGATCAACCTCAAGGATGCCGACGACCTTCCGCTCGCTTACACCCGTCAGATGACCATGGCGGTGACCTACCCGGCCGAACTGAAGCGTATCCTGATGATCGGTCTCGGCGGCGGCTCGATCTCAACCTATCTCGGCCGCCACATGCCCAACGTCGTGATCGACACGGTGGAGATCGACCCCGGCGTGATCAGCGCGGCCAAGAAATATTTCGGCATCCGCGAAAGCGAGCGCGTGCGCTACATCGATGGCGACGGCCGCGTCTTTCTCAACCGCAACAAGCAGCCCTACGACCTCATCATCCTGGACGCCTTCCACGGCGGCTACATTCCGTTCCATCTTCTGACGCGGGAATTCTTCCAGCTGGTGAAGCGCAACCTGACGCCGGATGGCGCGATTGCCATGAACATCCATGACGGGACCAAACTGTATTACTCGGCGTTGCGGACCATCGGCGCCGTATTTCCCGTGCTGCATCCGTATCCGAGCGGTGAAGGCGAAGTGATCGCCGTCGCCACGTTGAAGCCGCGCGACCGCGACGCGATCGTCAAGCGTGCCGGCGAGATGCAGGAGACGTTCAAGTTCCGCTTTCCCCTGCCCGACCTGGTCGCCAAGCCGCTGGACAAGCCCAATCTCGCGCAGGGCGTCATGCTGACCGACGATTTCGCGCCGGCCGACCTCTACAACGCGCTGCGTACCGGCCGCCAGAAGAAGCAGTAAGGCGCTCGCTTTATCGTGCGTAGTTGGACAGGCACGGGCAAGGGACCGAATCGTGCCTCGCCTTTTCCGGAGCGGATAGCCTGGCAGCCGCTCTATTTCTTCGGCGGCACAGTCCGCAGATAAGCGATCAGGTCGCGCATGTCCTTGTCGGACATCTTCGCATAGGAGGCATAGCCCATCGGCGGCTTCAGCTTGTCGCCGTTGCGGCTCACACCTTGTGTTATCGCGCGCCTGATCTCGGCATCGGTCCAGGCACCGAGTCCGGCCTTCTTGTCGGAGGTGATGTTGCGGGATGTCGAAACGCCCCACGGCCCGTTGAATTCGTGGCGCCCCACACCCATCTCGCCCGGCACTTGCGAAACTCCTTTCACGCGCGGCGAATGGCACTCCATGCAATGGCCGACGGTCGCGAGATAATAGCCGCGGCGCGCCTTGCGACTGATCTTGCCCATGGGCGGCGGCGTCAGATCCGGCTTCAGCGCAACCTTGTATTCCGGCGTCGGCACGGCATTCCTGATCGGCTTCAGAGAGCGCAGATAGGCCACGATGGCGTCGGCGTCGGTCGGCGTCAACACGGTATAGTAAGCGGTCGGCATCACCGCGAGCACCGTGCCGTCCGGCCGCACGCCTTTCATGATGGCGGTCTTGATCTGCTCCGCAGTCCAGTTTCCGAGTCCGCTTTCCTTGTCCGGCGTGAGGTTGGATGTGTAGACCTTGAAAGCCGGCGTCTCGAACACGTTGCCGCCGGCAAAAGGCTTGTCCGCACCGGCCGGCCCGCGCGGCGTATGGCAGCCGCCGCAATTCAAGATCGAATTGACCAGATACTCGCCGCGCTGCGCCGGCGATTGCGCAAGCGCAGACGAAGCGCCGGCAGCAATTGCCGCGGCCACGAAAACGAGACGAATCATCGGAAAATCTCCAGCCCCAGTCTGGGATCATTTTAATTTGCCAGACGATGTCGCGGAAGTTCGAGGCGGTGGTCTTCGCCGGAAATCATGTCTCATTCCGCGCAAATCGACACGCAATCTGCGCAAATGCCGGGATTTCCATGCGGCACGCGTTGCGGCATGTCCGCGGTCCCGCCCTCCCGTGAAATTGCCTGCGCCGTCGGTCGTTTTCACGCGAAGCGCCTCAAAAGCATGGCAGCCTGTCTTCAACGGGCGCGGCACTTGAAATTGCAGCATAGTGGCTTCACGTCTTGCGGAGCCTGAATTGCCCTCGCCAGACCTGAACCGGAGCCCGCCCCATGAAGGCCATCGGCTACTACAAGTCCCTCCCCATTGCGGACGCGCAGTCCCTGCTCGATGTCGACGTTCCGGCCCCGGAGCCACACGGCCGCGACCTGCGCGTTTCGGTCCGGGCGATCTCGGTCAATCCCGTCGACACCAAGATGCGCATGCGGTCGACGCCGGCGGAGGGATCGGTCGCGGTGCTCGGCTGGGATGTCGCCGGCATTGTGGATGCGACCGGACCGGATGCCACGTTGTTCAAGCCGGGCGATGAAGTCTATTACGCCGGCGCGATCGACCGGCCGGGCGCCAATGCGCAATTGCATCTGGTCGATGAGCGCATTGTCGGCCGGAAGCCGAAGTCGCTATCCTTCACCGAGGCCGCGGCGCTACCGCTCACCTCGATCACCGCCTGGGAATTGCTGTTCGACCGGCTCGCCGTCCGGCCGGGAAAGTCACCCGACAACCGGACCTTGCTGATCGTCGGCGGAGCCGGTGGCGTTGGCTCGATCCTCATCCAGCTGGCGCGGCGCCTGACCGGACTGACGGTGCTCGCCACGGCGTCGCGCCCGGAGACCAGGCAATGGTGCCTCGATCTCGGCGCGCACGCGGTCATCGATCACAGCAAGCCGTTGCGGGCGCAGATCGAAACATTGGGCTTGCCGCCGGTCGCTCTCATTGCAAGCCTGACCAACACCGACACGCATTTCGAAGCGCTCGCCGATCTCATTGCTCCCCAAGGGCACCTTGCGCTGATCGACGATCCGGCCACGCTCGCGGTCTCGCTGCTGAAGCGAAAGAGCGTGGCCCTGCACTGGGAGTTCATGTACACGCGCAGCCTGTTCCAGACCGCGGACATGATCGCGCAGCACAATCTCCTGAACGACGTTTCCGCGCTGGTCGATGACGGCGTGATCAAGACAACGCTCGGCGATGACTACGGCACGATCAATGCCGCCAATCTAAAGCGCGCTCACACCATGCTGGAAAGCGGAAAGGCCCGGGGCAAAATCGTGCTGACTGGCTGGGACTGAGCTTATCGCGCGGCGTGCGCCTCGAGGAGCCGCACCATCGCCGTGTAACCGCGCCGCCTTGCGTGTCCCAGCGGCGTGACACCGTCGCGGTCCGCAATCGACGGATTTGCACCGGCCTCAAGCAGCAGCCGCACGATGTCCGTGTGGACCGCTCCTCCGTCGCCGAGGATCACCGCCTCGAGAAGCGCGGTCCAGCCGAGATTGTTGACGTGGTCGATATCGATTTTCGTCGCCAGCAAAACCTTGACCGCATCGATATGCCCGTAATGGCAGGCCGGGATCAGCGCGGTGCCGCCGTAGCGGTTGAGGCTTTTCAGGTCGGCGCCAGCGGCCAGGGTCATCTTCAAAATCTCGGTCCGGCCACGGGCGCCCGCATAGAGATACGGGCTGTCCTGGATGCCGTCCCTGGCGTTGACATCGGCGCCGGCCGCGATGAGAAGCCGCGCCGCCTCGATGTGATTGCCGTGGGTGGCCAGCAACAGTGGCGTGCGGCCTGCGGCGTCGCGGATGTCCACTTTCACGCCCGCCGCGAGCGATCGCTCGACCGCTGCCGCATCGCCCTTCGCTGCCGCCTCCAGCAGGGCATTGGCTGGTCCACCCTCGGCGCGCACGTCGGTCACGCCGCAGGCGAACAAAAAAAGAGCGGCGCAAAGCGCCGCTCTCGTAAATTCAATGGTGGTCGCAACGATCACGCCGAGGCGTTCTCATCGACCGCCTTCGCCTGCACCGGTCCGGAATCCAGACCCTTGGCGTCCTCGTCGCGATCGACGAACTCAATCACCGCGATCGGAGCGGAATCGCCATAGCGGAAGCCGGCCTTGATGATGCGGGTGTAGCCGCCGTTGCGGTCCTTGTAGCGAGGGCCCATCACGTCGAACAACTTCTTGACCATGGCGACATCACGCATCTGCGAGACCGCCTGGCGGCGCGCATGCAGGTCGCCGCGCTTGCCGAGCGTGATCAGCTTCTCGACGATCGGACGCAGGTCCTTGGCTTTCGGCAGCGTGGTGATGATCTGCTCGTGCTTGATCAGCGCCGCGCACATGTTGGCGAACATCGCCTTGCGATGCTCGGCGGTGCGGTTGAGCTTGCGGTGCGCATTACCGTGACGCATGGGACTATTCCTTCTCTTCTCTCATTGTCACGACAATCCGCCGGACGCTGTGTGCTCAGGTGGGCTTCCTGCGTTCGCCCAAAATAAAGCCGTGGCGGACATAAGTCCGCCACGGCTCTCAACTCAAACTCAGTAATGATCCTCGAAACGCTTGGCGAGGTCGTCGATGTTCTCCGGCGGCCAACCCGGCACTTCCATGCCGAGATGCAGGCCCATCTGCGCCAGCACTTCCTTGATCTCGTTCAGCGACTTGCGGCCGAAATTCGGGGTGCGGAGCATCTCGGCTTCGGTCTTCTGAACCAGGTCGCCGATATAGACGATATTGTCGTTCTTCAGGCAGTTCGCCGAACGCACCGACAATTCGAGTTCGTCCACCTTCTTGAGGAAGGCCGGGTTGAAGGCGAGGTCCGGAATCGATTCCGCCACGACTTCCTTGCGCGGCTCTTCGAAATTCACGAACACATTGAGCTGGTCCTGCAGGATGCGCGCGGCATAGGCCAGCGAATCCTCAGGCGACACGGCGCCGTTGGTCTCGATCACAAGGGTGAGCTTGTCGTAGTCGAGGATCTGACCCTCGCGGGTGTTCTCGACCTTGTAGGAGACCTTCTTCACCGGCGAATACAGGCTGTCGACCGGGATCAGGCCGATCGGCGCATCTTCGGGACGGTTGCGCTCCGAGGTGACATAGCCCTTGCCGGTGTTGACGGTGAACTCCATCCGGATTTCAGCACCCTCGTCGAGGGTGCAGAGCACCAGGTCCGGGTTGAGGATCACGATGTCGCCGACTGTCGAGATATCGCCCGCGGTCACGACGCCGGGTCCGTTCTTCTTCACCACCATGCGCTTGGGGCCCTCGCCCTGCATCTTGATGGCGATGTCCTTGATGTTGAGGACGATGTCGGTCACGTCCTCGCGCACTCCAGGAATCGACGAAAATTCATGCAGCACGCCGTCGATATGCACCGACTGCACCGCCGCGCCCTGAAGCGACGACAACAGAATGCGTCGCAGCGCGTTGCCGAGAGTCAGTCCGAAGCCGCGCTCGAGAGGCTCCGCCACCAGCGTCGCTTCGCGCCGTGGATCGGCGCCGGCCGATACCTGCAGCTTGTTCGGCCTGATCAGTTCCTGCCAATTTTTCTGGATTGTCACGTTTGCACCCATCGCCTTGATCGGCTCCTGCGTAACCCGGGTCGCTTCGAAAGAACCGCCTCCGTGAGACGCGTCGGCGGCGGCGGACGTTGCGTCCTGCCGCCGGGTCAGAATATCGCTCATACCCTGCGCCGCTTCCGTGGCCGGCAGCCGTTATGCGGGATCGGCGTCACGTCGCGAATCGAGGTGATCGTGAAGCCGGCGGCCTGCAGCGCACGCAGCGCGCTTTCACGACCTGAGCCCGGTCCCGACACCTCGACTTCCAGCGTCCGCATGCCGTGCTCGGATGCCTTCTTGGCGGCGTCCTCGCTCGCGACCTGCGCCGCATAGGGGGTCGACTTGCGCGAGCCCTTGAACCCCATGGTCCCCGCGGTCGACCACGCAATGGTGTTGCCTTGCGCGTCGGTTATGGTGATCATGGTGTTGTTGAAGCTGGCGTTCACATGCGCGACGCCGGAGACGATATTCTTGCGTTCCCGGCGGCGGACGCGCGTTACTTCTTTGGCCATTCTCAATCCTTTCGCAGCGCTCCGAGTTTCGCGAAAATACTTCGCGACCGGGAGCGACCGGTCCGAAAATTACTTCTTCTTGCCTGCAATCGCCTTCGCGGGACCCTTGCGGGTGCGCGCATTGGTGTGGGTACGCTGACCGCGCACCGGCAGGCCCTTGCGGTGACGCAGGCCGCGGTAGCAGCCGAGATCCATGAGGCGCTTGATGTTCATAGCGGTCTCGCGGCGAAGATCGCCTTCAACCGTGTATTCCCGGTCGATCATTTCGCGGATCTGCAGCACTTCGGCGTCGGTCAGCTGCGACACACGACGTTCATACGGCAGGTGTAGCTGCTGCATGATGTGATTGGCCGATTGCTCGCCAATGCCATGAATGTACTGAAGCGCGACGACGACGCGCTTGTTGGTCGGAATATTGACGCCTGCAATACGGGCCACGATCTCGCTCCATGTGCCGACGGCCGTTGTGGGCCGCCGATCAGCCTTCCTGCTCTGTCCGTGTCTTTCGGAGGGGTCCGCAAACGACTATCACGACACCTTGCCCCCGATTCTTACGGGGCCCGGTATCGTGCATACGATCTCCCACTGAATGTCGCGGTATGTACGAATTCACCGGCGTTTCGTCAACCTCCGGCCGCGTCCGGAACGAGCTTTTGACGCCCCGCCCCGTACCGACTTTCTACCCTTGACCGCCTTGTGCCGCGCGCCGGCGGTTTTGGCCGCTTTTGCGGACTTGGCCTTGGAACCGGCCTTCCGGCTGCGCGCTTTGGTAGCCTTTTTAGCCTTTGAGACCCCCTTGGACGCGGTTTTTGCCCCTTTTGAGGTCCCCCTGGACGCCGCTTTTGATGCCGACTTGGAACCCGGCCGGGCCGCAGTTCCACGCGCCGGGGGTTTGCGACCGGCCGGCCGCCGGCCCGGAGCCCGCCGCGACGCGCTCTTGCGGGCTGACGCCTTCTTGCGGGCTGCCGGAGCGGCCAGAAGCGTTCCGATCGCCTCCGTCACCGAATCGATTGCCGCCATGCCGTCAGTGGTCCTGAGGAGGCCCTTCTTGCGGTAGAAGTGCGACAGCGGGGCGGTCTGGGCGTGATAGGTATCGAGGCGCTTTTTCAGCGCCTCGGCATTGTCGTCCGCCCGCACGACCTCTCCGCGGGCCTGCATCTCCGCCGCTCGCTTCTCGATCCGCTCCAGCAGAATCTCATCGTCGACGACGAGTTCGACCACGCCGTCGAGCTTCTGCCGCTTCTTCGCGAGCAGCGCCTGAAGAGCCTCGGCCTGCGCCACGGTGCGCGGAAAGCCGTCCAGGATGAAGCCCTTCGCGGCATCCGGCTGCTGGATCCGCTCCTCGATGATGCCGACCACCACCTCGTCGGGCACCAGTTCGCCGCGCGCCATGATATCTTTCGCACGCAGCCCGATCGGCGTTTCGGCTTTCACCGCGGCGCGCAGCATGTCGCCGGTGGAGAGTTGCACGATGCCGTGCTTCTCGACAAGCCGCTGTGCCTGAGTGCCCTTCCCCGCCCCCGGCGGTCCGAGCAGGATCAGTCTCATCTTCGTCGCCCCCGCAACTTCGATTTCTTGATCAGGCCTTCATACTGATGCGCGAGCAGATGTCCCTGCACCTGCGCAACCGTATCCATGGTCACGCTGACCACGATCAGGAGCGACGTGCCACCGAAATAGAAAGGCACCGCGGCGTAGGAGATCAGGATTTCCGGAATGATACAGACGATCGAAAGATAGATCGCACCGATCACCGTAATGCGCGTGAGCACGTAGTCGATATATTCCGCCGTCCGCTCGCCCGGCCGGATACCGGGAATGAAGCCGCCATGCTTCTTCAGGTTATCCGCGGTCTCGGTCGGGTTGAAGACGATCGCTGTATAGAAGAACGCGAAGAACACGATCAGCGACACGTAAAGAACGAGAAACAGCGGCCGGCCGTGGCTCAGTTGCGTGGTGATTTCCGTCAGCCAGCTCGGACCCTGGCCGGCATTGAAATTCGCGATCGTAGTCGGCAGCAGCAGCAGCGACGACGCGAAGATCGGCGGAATCACGCCCGAGGTGTTGAGCTTGAGCGGCAGATGCGAGGTCTGCCCCTCGAACATCCGGTTGCCGACTTGCCGCTTCGGATACTGGATCAGCAGCCGACGCTGTGCCCGCTCCATGAAGACGATGAAGGCAGTCACAACGACCGCCATGATGATGACGATCAGGATCAAACCGGTGGACAGCGCACCTTGGCGGCCGAGTTCGAGCGTGCCGGCAATGGCCGACGGCAATTCGGCGACGATGCCGGCCATGATGATGAGCGAGATACCGTTGCCGATGCCGCGCGAGGTGATCTGCTCGCCGAGCCACATCAGGAACATGGTGCCGCCGGTCAGCGTGATGACCGTCGAGATGCGGAAGAACCAGCCCGGATCGCTGATAACGTTGCCCGCGCCCTCAAGTCCGATCGCGATGCCATAGGCCTGCACGGCGGCAAGAAGCACGGTCAGGTAGCGCGTATACTGGTTGATGGTTTTGCGGCCGGCCTCGCCCTCTTTTTTCAGGGCTTCGAGCGTCGGCGACACCGTCGTCATCAGCTGAATGATGATCGAGGCCGAGATGTACGGCATGATGTTCAGCGCGAAGATCGCCATGCGCTGAATGCCGCCACCCGCGAACATATTGAACATTCCCAGGATGCCACCGGCCTGGGTACGGAAGATCTGGTCCCATGCGGTGGGATCGATGCCGGGAAGCGGAATATAGGTTCCGAGGCGGTAGACCAGCAGCGCGCCGAGCGTGAACCAGATTCGCTTTTTCAGCTCCTCGGCCTTGCCAAGCGCGGAGAAGTTGATGTTGGCCGCAAGTTGTTCCGCTGCTGAGACCATGCTCGCTCCTGACCCGCGTTAGCCCCGATGGCGCCCCGGCGCCGTCATATAGGGATCACGCGGGCTTTTTGCCCGCAGGCTTGGCCGGCTTTTCAGCTTTGGGGGCCTTGGCAGCCGTGTCGTCGGCCTTCTTCTTCGACGCCGCTGCCGGCGCTGCCTCGACGATTTTCGGCTTGTCGAGACCGGCCGCGAACCGCGCATTCTTTCCGCGCGGCTCCGAGGACTCCTCCTTGGCGGGCGCGAGGATCTTCACCGATCCGCCGGCCTTCTCGACCGCGGCAATCGCGGACTTGGAGGCACGCCACACCGTGAAGTCGACCTTGGTCTTGAGTTCGCCGCCGCCGAGCAGCTTCACGCCGGCGCGCGCGCGGCTGAGGATGCCGGCATTGACGAGGGTATCCACATCGACCGGATTCTTGGCGTCGAGCGCGCCGGATTCGATCGCGGCCTGGACGCGGCCGAGATTGATCTCGTTCAGGTCGAGCTGGAATGCGGTGTTCTTGAAGCCGCGCTTCGGCAGCCGCCGATGCAGCGGCATCTGGCCGCCTTCGAAACCCTTGATGCGGACGCCGGAGCGCGCGGTCTGGCCCTTGCCGCCGCGACCGCCGGTCTTGCCCTTGCCTGAACCGATACCGCGCCCAACGCGGGTGCGCTGTTGTGACGAGCCGGGCCGGCCGGCCAGCTGATTGAGCTTCATCGCTTACTTTCCTTCCTCGACCACGCGGACGAGATGCGCCACCTTCGCGATCATGCCGCGGGTGGACGGAGTGTCCGGCACGTCCTTGGTGCGGCCGATCTTGTTCAGCCCAAGCCCGATCAGCGTCGCACGCTGACTGGCCTCGCGGCGGATCGGGCTGCCGGTCTGCTGGACCTTGATTGTCTTGTTCGCTGCCATAACGCGTTGCCTTCCGGATCGCTACGCCGATTACTCGGCCGTCGCCTCGATACCCTCTTCGCGGCGCCGGGCCTGCAGGGTCGAGACCTTCATCGAGCGACGCGCCGCAACCGAGCGCGGCGAATCCTGGTGCTTCAGGGCGTCGAAGGTTGCCCGCACCATGTTGTAGGGATTGGACGAACCCAGCGACTTCGCCACCACGTCCTGCATGCCGAGCGATTCGAACACCGCGCGCATCGGGCCACCGGCGATGATGCCGGTACCGGCCGGAGCCGCGCGCAGCTGAACCTTGCCGGCGCCGTGACGGCCATACACGTCATGATGCAGCGTGCGGCCTTCGCGCAGCGGAACGCGGGTCAGGTTGCGCTTGGCGGCGTCGGTCGCCTTGCGGATGGCTTCCGGCACTTCGCGCGCCTTGCCGTGTCCGAAACCGACCCGGCCCTTCTGGTCGCCCACGACGACCAGCGCGGCAAAGCCGAAGCGCCGACCGCCCTTCACCACCTTGGCGACGCGATTGATGTGAACGAGCTTGTCGATGAATTCCGACTCTTCTCGTTCGCCGCGCTCGCGCCTGGGTTCTCGTGCCATATCGTTCGTCCTTCGGGTGCTTTGTGCCCGGTTAGAAGCTCAATCCGCCTTCGCGCGCAGCGTCGGCGAGCGCCTTGATGCGCCCGTGATACATGTAGCCGCCACGGTCGAAGACCACGTTCTTCACGCCCTTCTCGGACGCGCGCTCGGCGACCAGCTTGCCGACGACCTTCGCCGCCTCGACGTCCGCGCCGGTCTTGCCGGCCTCGCGCTGCGACTTCTCAAGCGAAGACGCAGATGCGAGCGTGATGCCCTTGGTGTCGTCGATCACCTGAGCATAGATGTGTTTCGACGAGCGATGGACCGTCAGCCGCATGCGGCCGTTCGCCGCTGCCTTGACGGCCCTGCGCACGCGCGACTTGCGGCGCTCTGTAGGGGACTTGTGTGCCATATGAAGTGACCTTGATCGTTACTTCTTCTTGCCTTCCTTGCGGAAGATGAATTCGCCAGCGTATCTCACGCCCTTGCCCTTGTAGGGCTCCGGCGGCCGGTAAGAACGGATTTCAGCCGCGACCTGCCCGACCTTCTTCTTGTCGATGCCCGTCACCACGATCTCGGTCGGCTTCGGGGTCGCAACCGCGATGCCCTCCGGGATCGGATACAGCACATCGTGGCTGTAACCGAGGGCAAGCTGAAGGTTCTTGCCCTGCACCGCCGCACGATAGCCGACGCCGGTGATCTCGAGCCTGCGCTCGAAGCCCTGGGTAACGCCGGTCATGATGTTGTTCAGGTTCGCGCGGGTGGTGCCCCACAGCGCGCGCGCCGCCTTCGATTCGTCCTTGGGATCGACCTTGATCTCGCCCTTGTCCATCTGGACCGCGACCCGATCGTCGAAAACAAGCGAAAGAGCGCCTTTCGGCCCCTTCACGTTGATGGTCGAGCCGGACACGTTGGCGGTGACGCCAGACGGAACGGAGACCGGTTTCTTGCCGACGCGGGACATCAGAACACCGTACAGAGCAGTTCGCCGCCGACATTGGCGTCGCGCGCGGAATGGTCCGCCATGACACCCTTCGGGGTCGAAAGGATCGAAATGCCAAGGCCGTTATTGACCCGCGGCAGGTTCTTGACCGCCACATAGACGCGGCGGCCAGGCTTGGAGACGCGGGAAATCTCGCGGATCACCGGCGTGCCGTCGAAATACTTGAGCTCGATCTCGAGCTCGTTGCGTCCATCGGAGTGTTCGACGGTCGAATAGCCGCGAATATAGCCCTCCGACTTCAACACTTCGAGCACGCGCTCGCGCAGCCGCGATCCGGGCGCCGACACCTTTTGCTTGTGGCGTTCCTGCGCGTTGCGGATGCGGGTGATGAGATCGCCGATTGGATCGTTCATCGCTATCTCCTTCTCACCAGCTCGACTTCACGAGCCCGGGAATCAGGCCCTTGTTGCCGAGCTCGCGCAGCGCGATACGCGACAGCTTGTGCTTGCGGTAATAAGCACGCGGACGTCCCGTGACCTCGCAGCGATTGCGCACGCGCGTGGGCGCGGAATTGCGCGGCAGTTCCGCAAGCTTCAGCGAAGCCTGGAAACGCTCCTCGAGCGGCTTGGTCTTGTCGTTGACGATCGCCTTCAGCCGGGTGCGCCGGCCGCCAAACGACTTCGCCATCCGGCGGCGCCGCTTGTTCTTCTCGATCGAACTCTTCTTCGCCATCAAAGTCTCCTGACTATCCGCGTCTGAGAGGGCTCAGCTCTCACTGCCGGAAGGGGAAGTTGAATGCAGCGAGCAGCGCGCGCGCCTCATCGTCGGTGCGCGCCGTCGTGCAGATCGTGATGTCCATGCCCAGGGTCTCCTGGGCCTTGTCGTAGTCGATTTCCGGGAACACGATGTGTTCCTTCAGGCCGAGCGAGTAATTGCCCATGCCGTCGAAGCTCTTCGGGTTCAGCCCGCGGAAGTCCCGCACGCGGGGCAGCGCGATATTCACCAGACGGTCGATGAAGTCGTACATCCGCGCCTTGCGCAGCGTCACCTTGGCGCCGATCGACTGACCGTCGCGCAGCTTGAAGGTCGCGATCGACTTGCGCGACTTGGTGATCACTGCCTTCTGGCCTGCGATCAGGCTCAGATCGGCGGCGGCATTGTCGACCTTCTTGCGGTCGTTGACCCCCTCGCCCACGCCCATATTGAGCACGACCTTGGTGATCACCGGCACCTGCATCGGATTGGCATAGCCAAAATCCTTGGTCAGCTTGCTGCGGATGACCTGGTCGAACTCGGCCTTCAGGCGCGGCACATAGGCGCCCGCCTGCGAACCGGTCTTGGCGGCTTTCGGCTTTTCGGTTTCAGCCATCGATCTCAACTCCCGAACGCCGTGCGACGCGAATCTTGCGGCCGTCGTTCATGCTCTTGAAGCCGACGCGGGTCGGCTTGCCATCCTTCGGATCGGCAATCGCGATATTGGACAGGTGGATGCTCGCCTCTTTCGAGATGATGCCGCCTTCGTTCTGCGGGGTCTGGCGCTGGTGGCGCTTGACCATGTTGACGCCGCGAACGAGCGCGCGGCCCTCGGTCGGCTGCACCGAGATCACTTCGCCGGTCCGGCCCTTGTCGCGGCCGGCCAGCACGATGACCTTGTCACCTTTGCGGATTTTCGCCGCCATCACAGCACCTCCGGTGCGAGCGAAATGATCTTCATATGGTTCTTGGCCCGCAGCTCGCGCGGCACCGGTCCGAAGATACGGGTGCCGACCGGCTCCTTCTGGTTGTTGATCAGCACCGCCGCATTGCGGTCGAAGCGGATCGTCGAACCATCGGCGCGCTTGATGTCCTTCGAGATGCGCACGACGACCGCCTTCATGACGTCGCCTTTCTTGACGCGGCCGCGCGGGATCGCCTCCTTCACCGAAACGACGATCACGTCGCCGATGGTGGCGTATTTCCGCTTCGAACCGCCCAGCACCTTGATGCACATGACGCGGCGCGCGCCGGAATTGTCGGCAACGTCCAGGTTAGTCTGCATCTGAATCATGGGGCACCCAATCCTTCATTCGCCGCCAGCGCGAGAGAACGCGCTTACAGCACCTTTTTCTTTTTCTCGCCCTGAACGACCGCCCAGCGCTTCAACTTCGAGATCGGCTTGTGTTCCTCGATCCAGACCATGTCGCCGACCGAATATTCGTTGGTCTCGTCATGGGCATGGAACTTGGTGGTACGCCGCACGGTCTTCTTCAGCACCGGATGCGTGAAACGGCGCTCGACGCTGACGATGACCGTCTTGTCCTGCTTGTCGCTGACCACGAGGCCATGCAATTGACGCTTCGGCATGATGGGCCCCTTACTTCGCTTTCTTCTGGCGCGCGATGGTCTTCAGGCGCGCGATGTCGCGGCGTACCTGGCGCACCCGCGAGGTGTTTTCGAGCTGACCGGTGGCCCGCTGGAAGCGCAGGTTGAACTGCTCCTTCTTCAGCTTCAGCACCTCGTCGTCGATCTGGTCGACGGACATGACCTTGACGTCGGCGGCCTTCATCGTCGTCACTCCGCAATACGCTGGATAAAGCGCGTCTTGATCGGCAGCTTGGCGGCGGCGAGATGAAGCGCCTCCTTGGCAAGCGCGATCGGCACGCCATCGATTTCGAAAATGATGCGGCCGGGCTTCACGCGGGCGACCCAGAGCTCCGGCGTACCCTTGCCTTTACCCATGCGCACCTCGATCGGCTTCTTCGACACCGGCACGTCCGGGAAGATGCGGATCCAGACGCGGCCGGCGCGCTTCATGTGGCGCGTGAGAGCACGGCGTGCCGCCTCGATCTGGCGGGCGGTGATCCGCTCGGGCTCCATCGCCTTCAGACCGAACTGGCCGAAGTCGAGCGCAGTGCCTGACGAGGCGACGCCGTGAATGCGTCCCTTGAAGGCCTTGCGATATTTGGTTCGCTTGGGTTGCAGCATGACGTTTACTCGTTATCCGGCAGTCATTTCGCGCCGCGGACGTCCCGCCTCGGCCTCGTTCATCTTCTTGTCCTGCGCCATCGAGTCGTGTTCGAGGATCTCGCCCTTGAAGATCCACACCTTGACGCCGCAGGTGCCGTAGGTGGTGAAGGCGGTCGCAACGCCGTAATCGACGTCGGCGCGCAGCGTGTGCAGCGGCACCCGCCCTTCGCGATACCATTCCAGGCGCGCGATTTCGGCGCCGCCCAGGCGGCCCGAGCAGTTGATGCGGATGCCTTCGGCGCCGAGCCGCATTGCGGTCTGCACCGCACGCTTCATCGCACGGCGGAAGGCGACGCGGCGCTCGAGCTGCTGGGCGATCGACTCGGCGACCAGCTGGGCGTCGAGCTCCGGCTTGCGGATTTCAACGATGTTGATCACCACGTCCGACGCCGTCAGCTTCGCAACCGACTTGCGCAGCTTCTCGATGTCGGAGCCCTTCTTGCCGATCACCACGCCCGGGCGCGCGGAATAGATCGTCACCCGGCACTTCTTGTGCGGGCGCTCGATGATGATCTTGGATACCGCGGCCTGCTTGAGCTGCTTCATCAGCTCCTTGCGGATCGCCATATCCTCATGCAGCAGCGTGCCGTACTCGTTCTTGCCGGCATACCAGCGCGAGTCCCAGGTCCGGTTGATGCCGAGCCGAAACCCGATCGGATTGATCTTCTGACCCATCCCAAATCTCCTTAGGCCGCTGCCTGCTCGACCTGACGAACAACGATCGTCAGGTGAGAGAACGGCTTGAAAATACGCCCCGAGCGGCCGCGACCGCGTGACGCCCAGCGCTTCATCACCAGGCCCTTGCCGACATGGGCTTCCGCCACGATCAGGTCGTCGACATCGAGGTCGTGATTGTTCTCGGCATTGGCGATAGCCGATTCCAGGCACTTCTTGACGTCGACCGCGATCCGCTTGCGCGAAAACTGCAAATCGTTGAGCGCCATTGCGACCTTCTTGCCGCGAATGAGCTGCGCAACCAGATTCAGCTTCTGCGGCGATATCCGGATATTGCGGGCAATCGCCTTAGCCTCGTTGTCGGGGAGCGTACGCTCGCGCGCCGGTTTGCCCATGACTTCAACCCTCTCAATTCTTACGCGCGCTTCGCCTTACGGTCGGACGCATGACCGTGAAACGTGCGGGTGGGCGAAAACTCGCCGAACTTGTGGCCAACCATTTCCTCGGACACCTGCACCGGCACATGCTTTTGGCCGTTATAGACACCGAAGGTCAGGCCCACGAATTGCGGCAGGATGGTCGAGCGGCGGCTCCAGATCTTGATGACCTCGTGCCGTCCCGACCCTCGCGCCTTATCTGCCTTCTTCAGCAGATAGCCGTCGACGAATGGACCCTTCCAGACCGAACGCGCCATAACGATCGTTCCTTATCGCTTCTTCTTCCGAGCGTGGCGGCTCGAAATGATGAACTTGGTGGTGGACTTGTTCTTTCGGGTCTTCTTGCCCTTGGTCGGAAAGCCCCAGGGGCTGACCGGATGACGGCCGCCCGAGGTGCGGCCTTCGCCGCCGCCATGCGGGTGATCGACCGGGTTCATCGAGACACCGCGGTTGTGCGGACGACGGCCGAGCCAGCGGGTACGACCGGCCTTGCCCATCGACGTGTTCATGTGGTCCGGGTTGGAAACCGCACCCATGGTGGCCATGCAGCGGCCATGCACCAGGCGCTGCTCGCCGGAATTCAGACGCAGGATCACGTATTCGCCGTCACGGCCGACGATCTGCGCATAGGAGCCGGCCGAACGGGCGATCTGTCCGCCCTTCCCGATCTTCAGCTCGATATTGTGCACGATGGTGCCGACCGGAATGTTGCCGGCAGGCATCGCATTGCCCGGCTTCACGTCGACATGCTCGCCGGCGACGACCGTATCGCCGACCGCCAGACGCTGCGGCGCCAGGATGTAGGCGAGTTCGCCGTCCTCGTACTTCACCAGCGCGATAAAGGCGGTGCGGTTCGGATCGTATTCCAGCCGCTCGACCTTCGCCGGCGCATCGAACTTGCGACGCTTGAAATCGACGATCCGGAACGACTTCTTGTGACCGCCGCCACGGAAGCGTGTGGTGATACGGCCGTTATTGTTGCGGCCGCCGGTGCCCGGCTTGCCTTCGGTCAGCGACTTGACCGGCGCACCCTTGTAGAGCGCGGAGCGATCAACCAGCACCAACTGGCGCTGGCCCGGCGTGGTCGGCTTGTATTTCTTCAGTGCCATAGCGCGTTCCTTGCCGAATTCCTCAGAGGCCCGTCGTCACGTCGATGCGGTGACCTTCTTCCAGGGTCACGACCGCGCGCTTGGTATTCGACTGGGTTCCGATCACGCCCTTGAACGCCTTCACCTTGCCCTTGCGGACAATCGTGTTGACGCCCTTGACCTTCACATCGAACAGCTTCTCGACCGCGTCCTTGATCTGCGGCTTGGTCGCGTTGATGCGCACCTTGAACACGACCTTGTTGAACTCGGACGCGTTGGTGGACTTTTCGGTGATCACCGGCGACAGGATCACGTCGTAATGCCGCGGGTCTTTCGTGCTCATTTGAAACGAGCCTCCAGCGCATCGAGAGCGGCCTTGGTCAGCACGAGCTTTCCGTGGCGCAGAATGTCGTAGACGTTGATGCCGGCGATCGGCAGCACGTCCACATGCGGAATATTGCGGGCGGCGTTGCGGAAATTCGTATCGATCTCCGCCCCGTCGATGATCAGCGCATTCTTGATGTCGAGCTTGGCGAAACGCTCGGTCAGGAGCTTGGTCTTGCCTTCCTGAAGCTTGGCCTCGTTCAGCACCACGATGCCGCCGTCCTTGGCCTTGGCCGACAAGGCGTGACGCAGCGCCAGGGACCGCACCTTCTTCGGCAGGCCGATCTCGTGGCTGCGTACAACCGGACCGAACGACCGGCCGCCGCCGCGGAACAGGTTCACGCGATGCGAACCGTGGCGCGCGCCGCCGGTGCCCTTCTGCGCAGCCAGCTTCTTGCCGGTACGGGCGATGTCCGCGCGGTTCTTCACCGCATGGGTGCCGGCACGGCGCTTGGCAAGCTGCCACACCACGCAACGATGGATGAGATCGGGACGCGGCTGCAGGCCGAAAATGTCCTTGTTCAGCGTTACGTTGCCGGCTTCGCCGCCGTCAAGCGAGAGCATCTTGAGTTCCATTATGCGCCCTCTTTCGTCTCGGCTTCGGGAGCGGGCTCAGCCGCGCTCTCAGCCGGCTTGTCGGCAGCACCATTGGATGCGCCGGCCTCGCGGAACTTGCCCGGCTGCGGCACGTCCTTCGGAAGCGCCTTCTTCACAGCATCACGCACCGTGATCCAGCCGCCCTTGTGACCGGGGACTGCGCCCTCGACCAGGATGAGGCCGCGCTCGATATCGGTCTGCACCACCTTGAGATTGAGCGTGGTGACGCGCTCGACACCGAGATGACCCGGCATCTTCTTGTTCTTGAAGGTCTTGCCCGGATCCTGACGGCCGCCGGTCGAACCGATCGAACGGTGCGAGATCGACACGCCGTGGGTGGCGCGGAGACCGCCGAAATTCCAGCGCTTCATGCCGCCGGCAAAGCCCTTGCCGATGGTGGTGCCGGTGACGTCGACGAACTGGCCGACGACGAAATGATCAGCGGTGATTTCCGCGCCGACCGGGATCATGCCGTCGTCGCTGACGCGGAATTCCACGATCGTGTGCTTCGGCTCGACCTTGGCAATGGCAAAATTGCCGCGCTCGGCCTTCGACACGTTCTTGACCTTGCGGCTGCCGGCGCCGAGTTGCAGCGCGACATAGCCGTTCTTGTCCTTGGTGCGATGACCAATGACCTGGCAGCCCGCGAGTTTCAGCACCGTCACCGGCACATGTTCGCCGGCCTCGGTGAAGACCCGTGTCATTCCGACTTTCTGTGCGACCACTCCGGTGCGCATGGCTTTGCTTCCTTACGTCCAGCGGCTCAGAGCTTGATCTCGACATCGACACCGGCGGCGAGGTCGAGCTTCATCAGCGCGTCCACCGTCTGGGGCGTCGGATCGACGATATCGAGGAGGCGCTTGTGAGTGCGCATCTCGAACTGTTCACGGCTCTTCTTGTCGATATGGGGCGAGCGGTTCACCGTGAACTTCTCGATCTTGGTCGGCAGCGGAATCGGTCCACGCACCTGCGCACCCGTGCGCTTGGCGGTGTTGACGATCTCGCGCGTCGACGCATCGAGGATTCGATGATCGAAAGCCTTGAGCCGGATCCGGATATTCTGGCCGTTCATTGTCAGTCTTTCTTGATCGCAACCGCGACTGGTGAACGCGAACAGTGAGAGCGGGTAGCGACAGGTTGTCCGCGCTACCCGCTATGTCTCTGTTCGCTTACTCGATGATGCTCACGACGACGCCGGCGCCGACGGTGCGGCCACCCTCGCGGATCGCGAAACGCAGCTTCTCTTCCATGGCGATCGGCACGATCAGGTGAACTTCCATGTTCACGGTGTCGCCCGGGATCACCATTTCGGTGCCTTCCGGCAGATGCACGATGCCGGTCACGTCGGTCGTCCGGAAATAGAATTGCGGACGATAGTTGGTCATGAACGGCGTGTGGCGGCCACCCTCGTCCTTGGTGAGGATGTAGGCCTCGGCCTTGAACTTGGTGTGCGGCTTCACCGAACCCGGCTTGCAGAGCACCTGACCGCGCTCGACTTCCTCGCGCTTGGTGCCGCGCAGCAGCGCGCCGATGTTGTCGCCAGCCTGGCCCTGGTCGAGCAGCTTGCGGAACATTTCGACGCCGGTGACGGTCGTCTTGGTGGTCGGCTTCAGACCGACGATCTCGACTTCCTCCCCGACCTTCACGATGCCGCGCTCGACACGGCCGGTGCAGACAGTGCCGCGGCCCGAGATCGAGAACACGTCTTCAACCGGCATCAGGAACGGCTGGTCGATCGGACGCTCCGGCTGCGGAATGTACTCGTCCACCGCCTTCATCAGTTCGAGGACGGCTTCCTTGCCGAGCTTCGGATCCTTGTCTTCCAGCGCCATCAGGGCGGAGCCCTTGATGATCGGAATCTTGTCGCCCGGGAACTGGTACTTCGAGAGCAGTTCGCGCACCTCGAGCTCGACCAGCTCGAGCAGCTCCGGATCGTCGACCATGTCGACCTTGTTCAGGAACACGACCAGCGCCGGAACGCCGACCTGACGCGCCAGCAGGATGTGCTCGCGGGTCTGGGGCATTGGGCCGTCGGCAGCCGACACAACCAGGATCGCGCCGTCCATCTGGGCAGCGCCGGTGATCATGTTCTTCACATAGTCAGCGTGGCCGGGGCAGTCGACGTGCGCATAGTGGCGGTTGGCCGTCTCGTACTCAACGTGAGCGGTCGAGATGGTGATGCCGCGCGCCTTCTCTTCCGGCGCCTTGTCGATCTGGTCGTAGGCGGTGAACGTTGCGCCGCCGGTCTCGGCCAGAATCTTGGTGATCGCAGCCGTCAGCGACGTCTTGCCATGGTCGACGTGACCGATGGTGCCGATATTGCAATGCGGCTTGCTGCGGTTGAATTTCTCTTTAGCCATAGAACACTCCCTTCCGGGTCTTTCCGACGGTTGGTCTTAGTTGCGGATTACGCGAATTTCTTCTGGACCTCTTCCGAAACGTTTCGCGGCGCTTCGGCGTAATGGTCGAACTGCATCGTGAAGGTCGCGCGCCCCTGAGACATCGAGCGCAGGGTGTTCACGTAACCGAACATGTTCATCAGCGGGACCATTGCGTTGATGACGTTGGCGTTGCCGCGCATGTCCTGGCCCTGGATCTGCCCGCGCCGGGAATTCAGGTCGCCGATGACGGAGCCGGTGTAATCCTCCGGCGTCACCACCTCGACCTTCATGATCGGCTCGAGCAGGACTGACTTGCCCTTCTGCAGGGCTTCACGGAACGCCGCGCGCGAGGCGATTTCGAAGGCGAGCGCCGACGAATCGACTTCGTGGAAGGCGCCGTCGACAAGCTGAACCTTGACGTCGACCACCGGGAAGCCTGCAACGACACCCGCACCCAGCACGCTGTTGAGGCCCTTTTCGACGCCGGGGATGTATTCCTTCGGCACCGAACCGCCCACGATCTTGCTCTCGAACTCGAAGCCCTTACCCGGCTCGTTCGGCTCGACGATGAACTTCACCCGCGCGAACTGGCCGGTACCGCCGGTCTGCTTCTTGTGGGTGTAGTCGACTTCCGCCGGCTTGGTGATGCGCTCACGGAACGCCACCTGCGGTGCGCCGATATTGGCGTCGACCTTGTAGGTCCGCTTCAGGATGTCGACCTTGATGTCGAGATGCAGTTCGCCCATCCCCTTCAGGATGGTCTGGCCGCTTTCGGTGTCGGTCGACACGCGGAAGGACGGATCCTCGGCAGCGAGCTTCGCCAGCGCGACGCCGAGCTTTTCCTGATCGGCCTTCGACTTCGGCTCGATCGCGATCTCGATCACCGGCTCCGGGAATTCCATCTTCTCGAGAATGACCGGCTTGTCCGGATCGCACAGCGTGTCGCCGGTGCGGGTCTCCTTCAGACCGGCCAGCGCAACGATGTCGCCGGCATAGGCTTCCTTGATGTCTTCACGGTTGTTCGCATGCATCAGCAGCATGCGGCCCACCCGCTCCTTACGCTCACGGGTCGAATTGACGACGCCCGTGCCGCTCTGAAGGATGCCCGAATAGATGCGGCAGAAGGTGATGGTGCCGACGAACGGATCGTCCATGATCTTGAAGGCGAGCAGCGACATCGGCTCGCTGTCGTCGGGCTTGCGCACCAGCTCGTTGCCCTTGTCATCGACTCCCTTGATGGCGGGAACGTCGATCGGCGACGGCAGATAATCCACGACCGCGTCAAGCAGCGGCTGCACGCCCTTGTTCTTAAACGCCGAGCCACAAAGAACCGGATAGAACGCGCCGCTCAGCACCGCCTTGCGCAGCAGGCGCTTCAGCGTTGCTTCGTCGGGCTCAACACCATCGAGAAACGCCGTCAGCGCGTCGTCGTCGAGTTCGACGGCGGCCTCGATCATCTTCTCGCGATATTCCTTCGCCTGGTCGAGCATGTCGGCGGGAATGTCGATGTCCTTGAAATTGGCACCGAGCGCCTCGTCTTCCCAGATCACGCCCTTCATGCGCACCAAGTCGATGATGCCCTTGAACTGGCTCTCAGCGCCGATCGGCAGCTGAATGGCGACCGGCTTCGCGCCCAGACGCTTCACGATGTCATCGAGACACTTGAAGAAGTCGGCGCCGATCTTGTCCATCTTGTTGGCGAACACGATGCGCGGGACGCGATACTTGTCGCCCTGGCGCCAGACGGTCTCGGTCTGCGGCTCCACGCCCTGGTTGCCGTCGAGCACAACGACCGCGCCGTCGAGCACGCGCAACGAGCGCTCCACCTCGATGGTGAAGTCCACGTGGCCCGGGGTGTCGATGATGTTCAGGCGCTTGCCGTTCCAGAACGCGGTCGTCGCAGCCGACGTAATGGTGATGCCGCGCTCCTGCTCCTGCTCCATCCAGTCCATCGTCGCGGCGCCTTCATGCACCTCGCCGATCTTGTGGCTTTTGCCGGTGTAATAGAGAATCCGCTCGGTGGTCGTCGTCTTCCCGGCATCGATGTGAGCCATGATGCCGAAATTGCGGTAGTCCTCGATCTTGTGGAGACGGGGCATTGGACGTCCTTTACCAGCGGTAATGCGAGAAGGCGCGGTTGGCTTCCGCCATGCGATGCACGTCTTCGCGCTTCTTGACTGCATTCCCCCGGTTATTCGATGCGTCGAGCAGCTCAGCGGAGAGCCGGTCCATCATCGTCTTTTCGTTGCGATCGCGCGCGGCGGAAATCAGCCAGCGAATGCCGAGCGCCTGACGGCGGGTCGAACGCACTTCAACCGGCACCTGATAGGTCGCGCCACCGACGCGCCGCGAGCGCACTTCGATCGACGGCATGACGTTGTCCAGCGCCTGCTGGAAGACCTGCAGCGGATTGGACTTGGTCTTGCCCTCGATGATGTCGAAGGCGCCATAGACGATCCGCTCGGCGGCCGACTTCTTGCCGTCATACATCAGCGAATTCATGAACTTGGAAACAATGAGATTGCCGAACTTCGGATCCGGATTGATCTCGCGCTTCTCGGCAGAGTGACGACGGGACATGACGCGCTACCTCACTTCGGCCGTTTCGCGCCGTACTTGGACCGGCGCTGCTTGCGGTTCTTCACGCCCTGCGTGTCGAGCACGCCGCGGACGATGTGATAGCGAACACCCGGCAGATCCTTCACGCGGCCGCCGCGGATCATCACAACCGAGTGTTCCTGCAGGTTGTGGCCCTCGCCCGGAATGTAGCCGATCACCTCGAACTGATTGGTCAGGCGCACCTTGGCGACCTTGCGAAGCGCCGAGTTCGGCTTCTTCGGGGTCGTCGTATATACACGCGTGCACACGCCGCGCTTTTGCGGCGAGGCCTGCAGAGCCGGCACCGTGTTGCGGTAGGTCGGTTTGACCCGGCCTTTGCGGATCAATTGATTGATCGTCGGCATCCGATTTAAGCCTTCATCCTCACCGTCGGGACCGCCATCCAGATGGCCCCTCGCCGGAACGCACGTTTCCACGCGCAAAACGAAACCACGCCATCCGCTCCGGCTTTTGCGGATTGGCGCTTCGCGATGCAGAGGACCACGAAGCTCATCGCCTCGCGGTCATGACCTTTCCAACTGGCTTCTTGCCGTCAGCGGCAGCGTTTGAGAATCATTCGTCGAGGCTTTGGGTCGCCGTCCGCAGCGCGTCAAAAGAGCTTTTCAACTCAATGACTTAGATGCTGCCTTCGGGATGCCGTGCCGACGAGGCGAAACTCACCGCCTGCCGAAAGTGGCGCGTGTGTATCGGCCATGGGGGGTGAAGTCAAGCAAAGAAGTCCAGATTTTCCGGGCCTTTCGGGCAGTTCATCTCCGGCGCCCGAAGCCTGACGGCATCGCCGGAATTACCGCCGCCCGGCAGCGTGAAATCGCCGATCAGCCCGAACTTCGGTCAAACAGTTCCAACGAGGGGTCGTGACCCTATCATAGCACCGCAACTCGCGTCGCATCGTCAGGTTCCGCGCACACGAACGGCTATATGGTACCGGCGGATTGAGTCTGCCTGCCCTCTGCAGACGCCGCCTGGCCAGAACGCGAATCGTCTCCGCCTGAATCGGCCACCGGCCCACACGTCACCAGACGTAGCGGATGTGACATTTCCCGCCGTAGCCACGGGTGGTGCTGGAAAACTCGCCCTCGAACGAGCCGCCGAGACTCACATTATTTGCGAGCCTCAGGTCTGCGCCAGCACTGACCAGCGCTAGGTCGCGCGCCGGCGCAGCGCCATTGATGGTGAAGGTCAACCCCGGCAGCGACGCAAAGGTCGCCGACACCGCGCCGTCATTGCCCTCGTCGTGGGCCCAGGCCGCACGGCCGCGCAGCGTCAGCAATGCCGCTTGCAGTGCGATCGAATGCTCCATGCGCGCGCCGAGTTCGGTGCGGGTGATGGTCGTATCGTTGCTGCCGTAGCTCAGCGTCCTTAAGGGAACCGAGCCAAGTCGCCTGCGATCCGGCGCGAGCTCGATCCGACTGACTCGACCGCGCCGAAGCGGGCAGATCAAAGAGAAAAGGCCGCTTCTCAGCGGCCTTTTCTTCAGTTCTCGAGACTTCTGCTCGCGACTATTCCGCTGCCGGCTCCGGCAGCGCCGCCGGGGCTGCGGCGGAACGGGCCGCCGCCTCCTTGGCGCGCTCATCGAGGATGAGGGTGTCGCGCTTGGTCGCGATCTCGCGCAGCGAGCTCATCATGGCGCCGGTACCGGCCGGGATCAGCCGTCCGACAATGACGTTTTCCTTGAGCCCGTCGAGCGTGTCGGACTTGCCGTTGACGGCAGCCTCGGTGAGCACGCGCGTGGTCTCCTGGAACGACGCCGCCGAGATGAACGACCGGGTCTGGAGCGAGGCCTTGGTGATGCCGAGCAGAACCGGATGTCCGCTCGCCGGCTTCTTGCCCTGCTCCACCGCCTTCTCGTTGATCTGGTCCATCTCGACACGGTCGAGCTGCTCGCCCTGGATCAGGTCGGTCTCGCCCGCGTCGTCGATCTCCACCTTCTGCAGCATCTGACGGACAATCACCTCGATGTGCTTGTCGTTGATGCCCACGCCCTGCAGCCGGTAGACCTCCTGGATTTCGTTGACCAGGTAAGCGGCGAGTTCCTCGACGCCCTTGATCGCCAGAATGTCGTGCGGAGCCGGGTTGCCCTCGACGATGGAGTCGCCCTTCTCGATCAGGTCGCCATCCTGCAGATGGATGTGCTTGCCTTTCGGGATCAGATATTCGACCGCCTCCACCTCGGTGTCGGCCGGCTCGATCGAGATGCGGCGCTTGTTCTTGTAGTCGCGGCCGAACCGGATCGTGCCGGAGATTTCGGCGATGACCGCCGCTTCCTTCGGACGCCGGGCCTCGAACAGCTCCGCCACCCGCGGCAGACCGCCGGTGATGTCGCGGGTCTTGGCGCTTTCGGTCGGGATACGGGCGATGACGTCGCCGGCATAAACCGGAGCGCCCTGGTCGACCGACAGGATGGCGTCGATGGCGAGCGGATAGCGCGCCTCGCCGCCGCGGGCGAGCTTGAGAATCTTGCCCTCCTTGTCCTTGATCGCGATCGCCGGACGCAGGTCCGCGGCACGCTGGGACGTGCGCCAATCGGTCACCACGCGCTTGGTGATGCCGGTGGACTCGTCCTGGGTCTCCGCGACCGACTGGCCTTCGACCAGATCCTCGAGTTCGGCAAAACCGTCGACCTCGGTGATGATCGGGCGGGTATAGGGATCCCACTCTGCCATCCGCTGGCCGCGCGTGACCTTGTCGCCCTCGTTGACGCGCAACCGCGCGCCGAACGGCAGACGATGGGTCGCCCGCTCGGTGCCATCCGCATCGACCACCGCGAGGGTGACGTTGCGGCTCATCACGATCAACGCGCCTTCCGAATTCTTGGTGACGGCGTTGGCCAGCTTGTCCTTCATCTTCAGACGGACGGTGCCATCGAAATTCGACTCGATGAACGACTGCTCGTTGATCTGCGCCGCACCGCCGATGTGGAAGGTGCGCATGGTGAGCTGGGTGCCCGGTTCGCCGATCGACTGAGCGGCGATCACGCCGACAGCTTCGCCCATATTGACCGGCGTGCCACGTGCCAGATCGCGTCCGTAGCAGGCGCCGCAGACACCGTTGGCCAGTTCGCAGGTCAGCACCGAGCGGATGCGCACTTCCTGCACATTCGCCTTGGTGATCTGATCAACCTCGGCTTCGCCGAGCAGCGTGCCGTTCTTCACGATCACATTGCCGGTCGCCGGATCCTTCACGTCCTCTGCCGTGGTGCGGCCGAGAATCCGGATGCCGAGCGATGCCACGACCGTGCCCGCGTCGATGATCGCGCGCACCTTGATGCCGGCTTCGGTTCCGCAATCATACGACGTGATGATGCAGTCCTGCGCCACGTCGACGAGACGGCGGGTCAGGTAACCGGAGTTCGCGGTCTTCAGCGCGGTGTCGGCCAGACCCTTGCGGGCGCCGTGGGTGGAGTTGAAGTACTCCATCACGGTCAGGCCTTCCTTGAAGTTCGAGACGATCGGGGTCTCGATGATGGAGCCGTCAGGCTTGGCCATCAGTCCGCGCATGCCGGCGAGCTGACGCATCTGGGCGGGCGAACCGCGCGCTCCGGAATGCGCCATCATGTAGATCGAATTGATCGGCAGCTCGCGACCGGACTTGGCGTCCTTCTTGGTGGTCGAGATTTCGGTCATCATCTCGGCGGCGATCGCCTCGGTGCATTTCGACCAGGCGTCGACCACCTTGTTGTACTTCTCGCCCTGGGTGATCAGGCCGTCATTGTACTGCTGCTCGAAATCCTTGGCCTCTTCGCGAGTCTTGTCGACGATCTTCCACTTCGCCTCGGGCACCACCATGTCGTCCTTGCCGAACGAAATGCCGGCCTTGAACGCATGCGAGAAGCCGAGCGCCATGATGCGATCGCAGAAGATGACCGTGTCCTTCTGACCGCAATGGCGGTAGACGGTGTCGATCATGTTCGAGATTTCGCGCTTGGTCATGAGCTTGTTGACGACGTCGAAGGTGACGACCCTGCTCTTCGGCAGAACCTGCCCGAGCATCACGCGTCCCGGCGTCGTATCGTAGACCTTCCGCGTCGCCTCTCCGTCCGGCCCGAGGCCGTTCCAGCGATACTTGATCTTGGAATGCAGCGTGATCGTCTTCTGCGACAGCGCATGCTCGACCTCGGCGATGTTGCCGAACACCTTGCCCTGGCCGGGCTCGTTGTCGCGCATCAGCGAGAGGTAGTAGAGACCGAGAACGATATCCTGCGACGGCACGATGATCGGCTGACCGTTGGCCGGATGCAGGATGTTGTTGGTCGACATCATCAGCACGCGCGCTTCCAGCTGCGCTTCAAGCGACAGCGGAACGTGCACGGCCATCTGGTCGCCGTCGAAGTCGGCGTTGAAGGCGGCGCAGACCAGCGGATGAAGCTGAATGGCCTTGCCTTCGATCAGCACCGGCTCGAACGCCTGGATGCCGAGACGATGCAGCGTCGGCGCACGGTTCAGCATCACCGGATGCTCGCGGATCACCTCGTCGAGGATATCCCAAACTTCGGGCTTTTCCTTTTCGACGAGCTTCTTCGCCTGCTTCACGGTGGTCGACAGACCCTTGGCGTCCAGCCGCGAATAGATGAAGGGCTTGAACAGCTCGAGCGCCATCTTCTTCGGCAGGCCGCATTGATGCAGCTTTAATTCCGGACCGACCACGATCACCGAACGGCCGGAATAGTCGACGCGCTTGCCGAGCAGGTTCTGACGGAACCGGCCCTGCTTGCCCTTCAGCATGTCAGCGAGCGACTTCAGCGGACGCTTGTTGGCGCCGGTGATGACGCGGCCGCGGCGGCCGTTGTCGAACAGAGCATCCACCGCTTCCTGCAACATGCGCTTTTCGTTGCGGATGATGATGTCCGGCGCACGCAGCTCGATCAGCCGCTTCAGACGGTTGTTGCGGTTGATGACGCGGCGATACAGGTCGTTGAGGTCGGACGTCGCAAAACGTCCGCCATCCAGCGGCACCAGCGGGCGCAGGTCCGGCGGGATCACCGGCACATGCGTCAGGATCATCCATTCCGGCTTGTTGCCAGACTCGATGAAGGCCTCGATCAGCTTCACGCGCTTGGCGAACTTCTTCTTCTTGATCTCGCTGTCGGTGTTGGCGATCTCGGCGCGCAGATCGGCCTGCAGCTTGGTCAGGTCGAGCGCCTTCAGCATCTCGCGGATCGCTTCCGCGCCGATCATGGCAGTGAATGAGTCCTGGCCGTACTCGTCCTGCGCCTTGAGGTAATCCTCTTCGGACAGCAGCTGACGATCCTGCAGTGGGGTGAGACCCGGCTCCAGCACCACGTAATATTCGAAATACAGGATGCGCTCGAGATCTTTCAGCGTCATGTCGAGCAACATGCCGATGCGGCTCGGGAGCGACTTCAGGAACCAAATGTGAGCAACCGGGGCCGCCAGCTCGATATGGCCCATGCGCTCGCGACGCACGCGCGACAGCGTGACCTCGACCGAGCACTTCTCGCAGATGATGCCCTTGTACTTCATGCGCTTGTACTTGCCGCACAAGCACTCGTAATCCTTGATCGGGCCAAAGATGCGCGCGCAGAACAAACCGTCGCGCTCCGGCTTGAAGGTCCGGTAGTTGATGGTCTCCGGCTTCTTGATCTCGCCGTAGGACCAGGACTGAATCTTCTCAGGCGACGCGATCGAGATGCGGATCTGGTCGAAGACCTGAGCCGGCACCTGCGGGCTGAACAGATTCATGATTTCTTGGTTCATCGTGTTCTCCTCGGCCTTCGGCTGAATTTTGGCTCAGCGCCCGCGGCCGTAAATCGTTTCGCCAATGGACCCGGGACGGCGCCCTCGCCGTCCCGTCTCGTTTGCGAATTACTCCGCCGCCTCGGGCAGATCCGTCGGACGCTGCACCTTCGAATTGTGCAGGTCGACATTGAGGCCGAGCGAACGCATTTCCTTGACCAGCACGTTGAAGCTTTCCGGAATGCCCGCCTCGAACGTGTCGTCGCCGCGGACGATCGCCTCGTACACCTTGGTACGGCCAGCCACGTCGTCGGACTTCACTGTCAGCATTTCCTGCAGCGTGTAGGCGGCGCCATAGGCTTCGAGCGCCCACACCTCCATTTCGCCGAAACGCTGGCCGCCGAACTGCGCCTTGCCGCCCAGCGGCTGCTGGGTGACGAGTGAGTACGGGCCGATCGAACGGGCGTGGATCTTGTCGTCCACAAGGTGATGCAGCTTCAGCATGTAGATGTAGCCGACGGTCACCTTGCGATCGAATTGATCGCCGGTGCGGCCGTCATGCAGCACCACCTGGCCGGAGTGATCGAGACCTGCCAGATCGAGCATGTCCTCGATGTCCTTCTCCTTGGCCCCGTCGAAGACCGGGGTTGCGATCGGAACGCCGGGGCGCAGGTTGTTACCAAGTTCGACCAGGCCCTTGTCGTCGAGTGACTTGATGGTCTCGTCGTCGCCATAGACCTTCTTGAGGGTCTCCTTCAGCGGCTTGGTGTCCTGCTTCGAATAATACGCATCGACTGCCTGACCGATACGTTTGCCAAGGCCGGCGCAGGCCCAACCGAGATGGGTCTCGAGGATCTGACCGACATTCATGCGGCTCGGCACGCCGAGCGGATTGAGCACGATGTCGGCATGTGTGCCGTCTTCAAGGAACGGCATGTCCTCGACCGGAACGATCTTCGACACCACGCCCTTGTTGCCGTGACGGCCCGCCATCTTGTCGCCGGGCTGGATCTTGCGCTTCACCGCGACGAAGACCTTGACCATCTTCATCACGCCGGGCGGAAGCTCGTCGCCCCGCTGCAGCTTCTCGACCTTGTCGAGGAAGCGCTGCTCGAGCATCTTCTTCGACTCGTCGTACTGCTTCCGCATGGCCTCGATCTCGGCCATCAGCTTGTCGTTCGGCGAGGCAAACTGCCACCATTGCGACCGCGGATACTCGTCCAGGATCGCACGGGTGATCTTAGTGTCCTTCTTGAAGCCCTTCGGCCCCGCAACGCCCTGACGGCCGTCCAGCAACTCGGCCAGTCGGCCGAACACGTTACGGTCCAGGATCGCCTGCTCGTCGTCGCGGTCCTTGGCAAGGCGTTCGATCTCCTCGCGCTCGATCGCCAGCGCACGCTCGTCCTTGTCGACGCCGTGACGATTGAACACGCGCACTTCCACGACCGTGCCCTGCACGCCGGGCGGCACGCGGAGCGAGGTATCGCGAACGTCGGAGGCCTTCTCGCCGAAGATGGCGCGCAGAAGCTTCTCTTCCGGCGTCATCGGGCTTTCGCCCTTCGGCGTGATCTTGCCGCACAGGATGTCGCCCGCACGCACTTCCGCGCCGATATAGACGATGCCGGCTTCGTCGAGGTTCTTCAGGGCTTCTTCCGACACGTTCGGAATGTCGCGCGTGATTTCTTCCGGCCCGAGCTTGGTGTCGCGCGCCATCACCTCGAATTCCTCGATGTGGATGGACGTGAACACGTCGTCGCGCACGATGCGCTCGGACAGGAGGATCGAGTCCTCGAAGTTGTAGCCGTTCCACGGCATGAACGCGACCAGCACGTTCCGGCCGAGCGCCAGTTCGCCGAGCTCGGTCGACGGACCGTCGGCGATGATGTCGCCCTTCTTCACCACGTCACCGACACGCACCAGCGGACGCTGGTTGATGCAGGTGTTCTGGTTCGAGCGCTGGAACTTCATCAGGCGATAGATGTCGACGCCCGGCTTGGTCGGGTCGGTCTCTTCGGTCGCGCGGATGACGATACGCGTTGCATCGACCTGGTCGACCATGCCGGTGCGGCGGGCACCGATGGCAGCACCAGAGTCACGGGCAACAACGCCTTCCATGCCAGTACCGACGAACGGTGCCTCGGCGCGAACCAGCGGCACCGCCTGGCGCTGCATGTTCGAGCCCATCAGCGCGCGATTGGCGTCGTCGTTCTCGAGGAACGGGATCAACGCCGCCGCAACCGAGACGAGCTGTTTCGGCGACACGTCCATGAAGTCGACCTTGTCGCGCGGATAAGGCGCGACGTCGCCGGCATGGCGGCAGACGATCATGTCTTCGGTGAAACGGCCCTTATTGTCGATCGGCGCGTTCGCCTGCGCGACGGTGTAGCGGGCCTCCTCCATCGCCGAGAGATAGATGACCTCGTCGGTGACGCGGCCGTCCTTCACCTTGCGATAAGGCGTCTCCACGAAGCCGTACTTGTTCACCCGCGCATAGGTCGCGAGCGAGTTGATCAGACCGATATTCGGGCCTTCCGGGGTCTCGATCGGGCAGATGCGGCCGTAATGGGTCGGATGCACGTCGCGCACTTCGAAACCGGCGCGCTCGCGGGTCAGACCGCCCGGTCCGAGCGCCGAGAGACGCCGCTTGTGCGTGATCTCGGAAAGGGGGTTGGTCTGGTCCATGAACTGCGACAGCTGCGAGGAGCCGAAGAACTCGCGCACGGCTGCAGCGGCAGGCTTCGCGTTGATCAGGTCCTGCGGCATGACAGTGTCGATATCGACGCTCGACATGCGCTCCTTGATCGCGCGCTCCATGCGCAGGAGGCCGATGCGATACTGGTTCTCCATCAATTCGCCGACCGAGCGCACCCGACGATTGCCGAGATTGTCGATGTCGTCGATCTCGCCCTTGCCGTCACGCAGATCGACCAGGGTCTTTACGACAGCGAGGATGTCCTCCTTGCGCAGCACGCGATAGGTGTCCGGCGCATCGAGGTCGAGGCGCATGTTCATCTTCACGCGACCGACCGCCGACAGGTCGTAACGGTCGGCATCGAAGAACAGCGACTGGAACATCGCCGACGCGGTGTCGACCGTGGGCGGCTCGCCCGGGCGCATCACGCGATAGATGTCGAACAGCGCGTCCTCACGCGTCATGTTCTTGTCGACGCTGAGCGTGTTGCGGATATAGGCGCCGACATTGATGTGATCGATGTCGAGGATCGGCAGTTCCTTGATGCCGAGCTCGTTGATGGTCTCGAGCAGCTTCTCGGTGACCTCTTCGCCGGCTTCCGCGTAGATTTCGCCGGTTTTATTGTTGACCAGATCCTCGGCGATATAATGCCCGAGCAATTCCTCGTCGGTCATGCGGAGCGCCTTCAGGCCCTTCTCCGCAAGCTGACGCGCCTGACGCACGGTGATCTTCTTGCCGGCGTCGACCACGACCTTGCCGCTGTCGGCGTCGACCAAGTCGTTGATTGCCTTGTAGCCCTTCATGCGGTCGGCATCGAAAGGCACGCGCCAACCTTCCTTGGCGCGCTTGTAGGGCACGATCTTGTAGAAGGTCCGGAGGATTTCCTCGCCGTCCATCCCAAGCGCATAGAGCAGCGACGTCACCGGGATCTTGCGGCGACGGTCGATACGCGCATGCACGATGTCCTTGGCATCGAACTCGATGTCCAGCCAGGAGCCGCGATACGGGATGATGCGGGCAGCGAACAGCAACTTGCCCGAGGAATGGGTCTTGCCCTTGTCGTGATCGAAAAACACGCCGGGCGAGCGATGCATCTGAGAGACGATGACGCGCTCGGTGCCGTTGACGACGAACGTACCGTTGTTCGTCATCAGCGGGATGTCGCCCATATAGACATCCTGCTCCTTGATGTCCTTCACGGAGCGGGCGCCAGTCTCCTCGTCCACATCGAACACGATCAGGCGCAGCGTAACCTTCAGCGGCGCCGCATAGGTCATGCCGCGCTGACGGCACTCGTCAACGTCGTATTTCGGGGGATCAAACTCGTAGCTGACGAAGTCGAGCTGCGAGGTGTTGGAAAAATCCTTGATCGGGAAGACGGATTTGAAGACCGCCTGCAGGCCCTCGTCGGGCCGCCCGCCCGGAGGCGGGGTGACCAGCAGGAACTGGTCGTAGGACGCCTTCTGAACCTCGATGAGGTTCGGCATCTCCGCCACTTCCTGAATTTTCCCGAAAAATTTCCTAACGCGCTTCCGACCGATAAATGTCTGCGTCTGCGCTTGCGCCATCGTGTCTTTCTCTCGTCTGTCGCTATGGAGACAGCCGGGACGACTCTCCGAACGGCCGCCATCATCGCGGCCATCAGGACAGGCGTCGGGGTGCCTGCGTTCTAGATGATTCGAGCCAACTCGAACCAAAGCATGCGGCCGCTTAGCGGCACGATAAGGGGATGTGGGACCGTATATGGGTCCCACACCCCCTGTGTCTAGGGCCAATCGGAGGATTCGGGCGGAAATGTAAAGATTTCCGACCCGGTTCCCCTCACATTGACGTCAAATCCTGGCCAGGAGCCTATCGCGACCGGGAACCGGCTTCGCGAAGCCCTCGCCTTGGATCCCAGCAAGCAATCGCTTACTTCAGTTCCACCTTGGCGCCGGCCTTCTCAAGGGTGGCCTTCATCTTGTCGGCCTCTTCCTTGTTGACGCCTTCCTTCACGGGCTTCGGCGCGCCTTCGACCAGATCCTTGGCCTCCTTGAGGCCCAGGCCGGTGAGAGCACGCACTTCCTTGATGACCTCGATCTTCTTGTCGCCGGCCGAAGCCAGCACGACCGTGAACTCGGTCTTCTCTTCGGCAGCAGCGGCACCGCCGCCGGCACCCGGAGCAGCGGCAACAGCAACCGCAGCGGCGGCCGAGACGCCCCACTTCTCTTCGAGCATCTTGGCGAGGTCAGCGGCCTCGAGGACGGTGAGCGACGAGAGGTCGTCGACGATTTTCTGCAAGTCAGCCATGGTCTTATCCTATTGTTCGAACCTGATTATTGAAGATGTCACGCCGCGTCTTTGCTGGCATAGGCCTGGACCACACGCGCCACCTTGGCGGCCGGTGCGGACACGACCTGCGCGATCTTGGTGGCCGGTGCCTGAATGAGGCCGACGATCTTGCCGCGCAATTCGTCGAGCGAAGGCAGCGAAGCGAGTTGCTTCACACCATTCACATCCAGGGCGGTCTTGCCCATCGCTCCGCCCAGGATCACGAATTGCTCGTTGGCCTTGGCGAAATCGGTGGCGACCTTCGGTGCCGCGACCGGATCGTTTACGGAGTAAGCGATCAGGGTCGGCCCCTTCAGAAGGGGCACGATGGAAGCGGCATCGGAGCCATCAAGAGCGATCTTGGCGAGACGGTTTTTCGCGACCTTCACCTGTGCGCCCGCCTGCTTCATCTGCTGTCGCAGGGTCTGCATCTGGGCGACTGTGAGGCCGGAATAGTGAGCCACCACGACCACCTTGGAAGCCGTGAAGACCTCCTTCAGTGACGCAACGGACTCCTGCTTTTCCGCTCGATTCACAAGCTCTCTCCGGTTGGCGAGCCCTTGCGGACCCGCCGGTTGCGATTGCCGTTCAGCCCGGGAAAGAATTCGAGGGCGGAACGGCGCTTGCCAGTGCCTGCCCTCCGCGCCGCCGAAGCATGCGTGGAAACGAAAGGTTCGAACCGGATCCTGGCTTGACCCCACGCCAAGAGGCGGCGGGGAAGCCCGAATCTCGTCTCTCACCCGTCTGTGCTGGCAGCCGTCATCGTGCGATGGTGGCGATTAAGCGGGGTAACCCCGCACCGGCAGTCTCGGACAGGACGCGTCAGGCCCAACGTTGGACCGGTAACGCGCAGAGGCGCGCCGGCAACCGGCACGCCTCATGGGCGCTCTCCTACCCGGAACCGCAGGAATTGCAAGTCCGAATTGTCCTTGGCGGGCAGACCACCCGTGAGGCGCTGCACGGAGCGGGAGCGAAAATGCACGGAGTGGTGCTTGCCGGGCCATGCGGACCTGCGACATTCCGGCCCGGTGCGATTCGGCACCTTCGAACCCGGAACATCCCATGAAACGCATTTTGCTGGTTGCGACGGCCGCGCTGCTGTCCGCAACCCTCTCGGCCCAAGCGCAACGTCTCGATGTCTCGACCGTCAAATGCAAGGACTTCATGTCCAGCAACACCGAAAACATCGCCTTCATCATGATGTGGCTGCAGGGCTATTACAGCGCCGAGGACTCCTCGCCGGTGATCGACTTCGACAAGATGAAGAAGGACGGCATCAAGATCGCGGAATATTGCGGCAAGAATCCCGACGACAGCCTGATCACGGCAGCGGACGAGACCATCGCCGAGTGATGGAATGCGGCGCGGCGTTGCGGCATAGTTTCCGCCAAGAACAGACCATGCTCATGGAGGAACTATGCCCGCGCATCCCGGCCGCATTCTCGTCACCCATGTCGGCAGCCTGATCCGGCCGCCGAAGCTGGTCGAGCATCTGCGAAGGACCGAGGCGGGCGAGGCCTATGACGCGGCCGCCTACGAAGCCTGCCTGAAAGACTCCATCGATGAGGTGGTCCGACAACAGGTCGCGGCCGGGATCGACATCGTCAGCGACGGAGAATTCTCCAAAGGCCGCAACTGGGCGTTCTACGTCCACGAGCGGCTGTCGGGCCTCACCACGCGTCCACTCACAGCCGACGAGGCAAAGGACCCGTTGACCCAGGCCGGCGGCGGCAACGACCGCGCGGCCTTCCCGGAATTCTACGCCGAATACGACGCCGCCACGGGGCTTGGCAAACGGCTCGGCAACCGCTTCGTCTGCAATGGCGAAATCAAATATGTCGGCCAGCAGCAGGTCGCGCGCGACATCGAAAACCTTAAATCGGCGGCGACGAAGGCAAATGCGGTGGACGCGTTCCTTCCGGTGGTTGCGCCTGCCAGCGCCCTGCCCGGCGGCAAGAACGAATTCTACGAGGACGAGGAGAGCTACCTGTTCGCGCTCGCCGATGCGCTGAATGTCGAGTATCGCGCGATCGTCGATGCCGGACTGATCGTGCAGATCGACGATGCCTTCCTGCCCTATTGGTACGAGAAGATGGTGCCGCCGATGTCGCTTGGCGAGTACCGCAAATGGGCGGCGCTTCGTATCGACGCGCTCAACCACGCGCTGCGCGGCATCCCCGAAGAGCGCTCGCGCTATCATCTGTGCTGGGGCAGTTGGAACGGCCCGCATGCCTTCGACGTGCCCATGAAGGAGATCGTCGACCTGATGCTCAAGGTAAAAACCGGCGGCTATCAGTACGAAGCGGCCAATCCGCGTCACGAGCACGAATGGGAGGTGTGGGAGAGCGTCAAACTCCCCGAAGGCAAGACGCTGATCCCCGGCTGCGTCAGCCACGCGACGAATATTGTCGAACATCCCGAACTGGTCGCGCAACGGCTGGTGCGTCTCGCCAAGCTGGTCGGCCGCGAGAATGTGATGGCCGGCACCGATTGCGGCTTCGCGCAGAGCCCGTTCGCCAAACGCGTGCATGAGAGCATCATGTGGGCGAAGCTGCGCTCGCTCAGCGAAGGCGCGGCGATTGCGTCGCGCAAATTGTGGGACACGCGCGACGCGGCGTGAAGCTGCGTGTTTCGTCATCACACAATCCGCACGGTCTCGCCGCACTGTCTCGTCGCTATCGTCAAGCCGTCGTCACACTCCGGCTGCGGCGCATGAGTTCGATGCTGGAATGTGCGCATTCATCCTTGCGATGACGGCTTCGCTCCCTAGGTGAAAAAAAGGCTGCGCGCGAGGTGGCGCAGCCCTGAACCAAAGCGGAGGACTGAGATGAAACTCACAACCGACCAGGTACAGCGGACCCTTGACCAGTTTGACGCACAGCCCATTCCGGAGAACCACCCCGTCATCACCGAACTGACCGGGCTGTTCGGCGAGCACACATTCTTTGTCGATGGCCAGGGACTCAATATCGTCGAACCAGCGGAGGGCAACAACGGTCAGGCGATGGCTCGCGTCATCAATCTGGCGGACTGGACCGACGCCACCCGCACCCGTCTTGTTCCGCACGAGCCGCAATCGCGCGATATCGAATTCGCCCTCGCCGCCTGAGCAAAAAAAGCGCCTCCCCACCGGGAGGCGCTTTCGCGAGATGCGGCAACACGTGCAGCGCTGCCCCCGACTTCAGTCCGCCGGACAATGCGCGCCGGTATCGACCCAGGCCTGCATCAGCGCACCAAACTCTTTCTGCGTGCCCGGCGCCGGCGTGCGGCCGGCTCCAGGATTCCAGCCCCAGCCGACGAGATGATCCTCGGCTGAATGATGCACGATCGCGGCGAGGTCCTTTCCGCCGTTGCGCGCGGGATCCTTGAGCTGGCGGCAGATATGGCCGAGCGACATGCCCTCCCAGGCCATCTCCTTCGGCGCAAGGTGCCATTGCGGATCGCCCGGCACCCGTGCCGGATCGAAATTCGCCTCGTGGTGGCAGGTCGTGCATTGCATCGCCGCCACGCCCATGCCGGCCTCGCCGCGCACGACCATCGGCTGATGCGGACGCATCTGATCGGTCTGCAACGGGCTGTCACCGCGTGGATGACAGTTGACGCAGCGCGGATGGGTCAGCACCTTGCCGGCTTCCTCAAACAAGGCCACCGAGCGCCGCTCGGAATCGGCTATCCGGCTGAAGCTGGACACCGGCTGCAACGTCTGCCGCTCCGACGCGGCACGCGGCTGGCCGGATGACTGCTGCGCGCTGATAACGATCGCTATTGCAGCGATCGCACCGGCGGTTGACGCGGCGAACAGTGCGAACCTCATCACGCCACTCCCTTCACGAACGGCAATTGCCGCGGCCGCCCAAGACCAAGCCGCGCCATGGCGTTGGCGACGGCGGGGCCAATCGGGGGAACGCCGGGCTCGCCGACGCCGGTCGGCTTTTCCGTCGATTGCACAATCGCGACTTCGACGTCCGGCATTTCGTTGATGCGAAGCGAACGATAGCTATCGAAATTACTCTGCACCGGCCGGCCCTGATCGAGGGTCAGCTCGGCAAAGAGAATATGGCCGAGGCCGTATCCGATGCCGCCTTCGATCTGCGCGCGGATCACATCCGGATTGACGGCGACACCGCAATCCACGGCGCACCACACCTTGTGAACCCGCGGACCGTTGCGGCCGCCCTCGGACACTTCGGCGATCTGAGCCACGAAGGTGTTGAAGCTTTCGACCACTGCAACACCGCGCGCGCGGCCATTCACCGGCCCTGCCCCGTTCCACTGCGCAAGCTTTGCAACTTCGCGCAGCACATTCGCGGCGCGCGGATGCTTGCCCATCAACTCGAGCCGGCCCGCCACCGGGTCCTTGCCGGCCGCTTCCAGCAATTCGTCGATGAAGCATTCGACCGCATAACCGGTGTGGGTATGCCCCACTGACCGCCACCACAGCGTTGGCACGCCGACATCGGGGCTGTGCAGATCGCAACTGAAGTTCGCGATGTCGTACGGGATTTCCCGCGATCCCTCGACCGAGGTGGCATCGATGCCGTCCTTGATCATCGCGCCCTCGAGCGGCGAACCCTTCATGAAGGACTGCCCGACGATCGTGTTCGACCAGCCGACGATCCTGCCGTTCTCCACCGCGCCGCGCATGCGGTGCACGAATAGCGGCCGGTAATAACCGCCGCGCAGATCGTCCTCACGGGTCCACATCAACTTGATCGGGCGCTTCGGCCCGATCGCCTCGCCGGCGGCCGCAAGTTCGGCGACGAAATGCGACGTGGTCTGCGCGCGCCGGCCGAAGCTGCCGCCGGCCAGCATCGTCTGGATCTCGACCTGCTCGGGCTTCAGGCCGAGAACGCCTGCGATGGTCGCCTGTTCGAAAGTCTGGAACTGGCTGCCGAACCGCGCCAGCGCCCTCTCGCCGTCGAAGCGCAGATAGCCATCGAGCGGCTCCATGGGCGCATGGGCGAGATACGGAAAAATATATTCCGCCTCGACCACCTTGCTGGCCTTCGACAGCGTGCCCTCGGCATCGCCATGATTGCCGGCAACCATTCCGGGCTTGCGGGCCAGCGCGCGGTATTCGTCGAGCAATTGCTGGGTGCCGCGCTTCTCCGCTGCGCTATCGTCCCAGGTGACCTTCAGAAGTTCACGCGCCTTCAGTGCGGGCCAGGTAGCGTTCGCATAGACCGCAACGCCGCTCGGCAGAACCTTGACGTCGACCACGCCGGGCACCTTGCGGGCCTCGGCATCGTCCACTTTCTCGACCTTGCTGCCGAAGCGGTCCGGATGCGCGACCACCACCGTCAGCATGTCCGGCTCGCGGATGTCGAGTGTAAACTGCGCGGTTCCGTTGGTCTTTGCCGCGGTATCGAGCTTGTGGAGTCCCGTGTTCTTTCCTATCAGCTTGAAGGTCGCAGGATCCTTCAAGCGAACATTTCCCGGAGCGGTTAGTTTCGCCGCAGCATCGGCGAACTGGCCGAAGCGGCTTTCGCGCTTGCTCGCGGCGTGGCGGATGATGCCGCTATCGATCGTGATCTCCGAGACTGGCACCTTCCATTCATTGCTGGCAGCCTGCACCAGCATCGCCCGCGCGGTTGCGCCGGCCTGCCGCAACTGATCGTATGAATTGGCGATGGCGGTCGAGCCGCCGGTGCCCTGGATCGGGCCGAAGGCGGTGTTGTTGTAAAGCTTCGCGTCGGCTGGCGCATGCTCCGCCCGCATCTGCGACCAGTCGGCGTCGAGCTCCTCGGCAACGATCGTCGCGAGACCGGTGAATGGCCCCTGCCCGAACTCGATGTGTTTCGACAGAATGGTGACAGTGTCGTCGCCGGCAATACGAATGAATGCATTCGGCGCAAATACCGAGGGATTAGCAGCGCTGGCCGCACCGGACTGGGCACGAGCCTCGCGCGGCAGGTGGAAGGCGATCACCAGGCCGCCCAGGCCCTGCAGGAGCGAACGGCGCGACAGATTGCGTTGATGAATTGTCATACGTCAGCCCTCCAGCGACTTGGCAGCGTCGTGGATGGCCGCGCGGATGCGGACATAGGTCGCACAGCGGCAGATATTGCCGTTCATGGCGAGATCGATGTCTTTGTCACTGGGCTTGTTGTTGTCTTCCAGGAGCGCGACGGCGCTCATGATCTGGCCGGACTGACAATAGCCGCATTGCGGAACGTCGTGCGCGACCCACGCTCTCTGGACCGCCTGCGCTTCACGGCTCTGCAATCCTTCGATGGTGGTAATTTCGGAATCTCCAACAGCCGATACCGGCAACGTGCAAGACCGCAACGGCTGGCCGTTCATGAACACGGTGCAGGCGCCGCATTGGGCGATGCCGCATCCGAATTTCGTACCAGTCAGGCCTACCGCGTCGCGTATGACCCAAAGCAAGGGCGTGTCGGGAAGGACATCAACCGCCCTCGTCTGGCCGTTGATCTGCAACGAATAGGCCGCCATGCGCATTCTCCAGAGACGTTAAATCTGGAAGCGATGTAAACACCGGATACGTGACAACCAGTGCGCCGCAAAAAGTTTCCGCGCATGAGCGCCTAGACTTTGGTTTTGTCATTTTCTGCGGGCGCTTGCCTGTTTCTCCATTGCCGACGACGGCCAACACAAAAAAAGCCCGGCATCGCTGCCGGGCTTTGATTCAATATGTGTCGTTCTGAACGTGTCAGTCTGACGACGTGGCTCAGTCTGACTATCCGCCCATGACCGAATTCGGCTCGACCTTGAGGCCCGGGCCCATTGTGGAGGAGACCGAAATCTTCTGCACGAAAGTGCCCTTGGCACCGGCCGGCTTCGCCTTCTGTACGGCGTCTGCGAAAGCCTTGATGTTGGCGATCAGCGCATCGGCAGTGAACGAGGCTTTGCCAACACCGGCCTGAACGATGCCGGCCTTCTCGACCCTGAACTCGACAGAGCCACCCTTGGCGCCCTTCACTGCGTTGGCAACATCCATGGTGACGGTGCCGACCTTGGGGTTCGGCATCATGCCACGCGGGCCGAGCACCTTACCGAGACGGCCGACCAGCGGCATCATGTCGGGGGTGGCGATGCAGCGCTCGAAGTCGATCTGGCCGTTCTGTACCTTTTCGACCAGGTCCTCGGCGCCCACCACGTCGGCACCCGCGGCCTTCGCCTCTTCGGCCTTGGCGCCGCGCGCGAATACGCCGACGCGCTGGGTCCGGCCGGAGCCCGACGGCAGCGTGACCACGCCGCGCACCATCTGGTCAGCGTGACGCGGATCGACGCCGAGATTCATCGCGATCTCGATGGTCTCGTCGAATTTCGACTTGGCGCGATCCTTGATCATCTTCACCGCTTCGTCGAGCGCATAGAACTTGTCGCGGTCCAGACCTTCGACGGCTTTCTTGTAACGCTTGCCAGCCATGTCAGCCTCCCACCACGTCGATGCCCATAGAGCGGGCGGAGCCTTCGATCATCTTGGCCGCAGCCTCGATGGTCTCGCAGTTCAGATCCTTCATCTTCTGCTCGGCGATTTCCTTGATCTGGGCCTGCGTGATCTTGCCGGCCTTGTCGCGGCCCGGAGCCTTCGAGCCCTTCTCGATCTTCACCGCCTTCTTGATGAAATACGACACGGGTGCCTGCTTCATCTCGAAGGTGAACGAGCGATCCGCGTAGACCGTGATGGTCACCGGGATCGGCATGTTCTTTTCGAGCTTGGCGGTCTGCGCGTTGAAGGCCTTGCAGAATTCCATGATGTTCAGACCGCGCTGGCCGAGCGCGGGACCGATCGGCGGCGACGGATTGGCCGCCCCGGCCGGCACTTGCAGCTTTACATAGCCGGTAATTTTCTTTGCCATTCACTTCTCCTGTTGTGTGAGCCGTGATCTCAAAGATCCCGGCCCGGTTCAGGTGCCGTGGTGCGGATCCGGACGGTTGGCGGCCGCCCTCACCTCCCACGGCTCTCTCTTCTCGCCAGCAGAGGCGGGGACGAGAAACTCTCTTTAAACCTTCTCCACCTGCGCGAATTCGAGTTCAACCGGCGTGGCGCGACCGAAAATCGAGACCGCGACCTTCACGCGCGAACGAGCCTCGTCGACTTCCTCGACCGTGCCGTTGAACGAAGCGAACGGGCCGTCGGACACGCGCACCTGCTCGCCGACTTCGAACGACACCGACGGCTTCGGCCGGTCGATGCCTTCCTGAACCTGCTGGATCAGCCGGGTGGCCTCGCTCTCCGAAATCGGCATCGGCTTGTTGTCGGCGCCAAGGAAGCCGGTGACCTTCGGCGTGTTCTTGATCAGGTGATAGGCCTCGTCGGTGAGGTCGACCTTCACCAGAACGTAACCGGGAAAGAACTTGCGCTCGGTGTCGATCTTGCGGCCGCGGCGGACCTCGGTGACCTTCTCCTTTGGCACCAGGACTTCCTCGAACTGGTCGGCGAGTCCGCGCTGCTTCGCCTGCTCGCGAATGGATTCGGCGACCTTGTTCTCGAAATTCGAGTAGGCGTGAACGATGTACCAGCGCTTGGCCATGTCTATTGATTCCGTTTCGTGAGGCTCAACGCGCGATTGACAGGAGAGTGGTGATCAGAAGGCGGATCACCTGGTCAGCCAGCAGGAAGAAGATCGAGGAAACCGCAACCATCACGAATACCATGACGGTCGTGATCGCGGTTTCGCGCCGGGTCGGCCACGTGACCTTGTCGGTCTCGTCGCGTACTTCCTGCAGAAACTTGAACGGGCTGAACTTCGCCATCGTCAAAATATCCAAACGAGCCGTCCCGCCGCCGATCCCATGTATAAGGACAAGCCGGATTTTGGCCCTGTTTTTTGGGGGTACCGTCGCCGCGGATGTCCGTTGCCGGGCCGCGAAGCGTGGCGCCTAGCTACTGCCAAACCGGCCGGAAATCAAGGTTTGCTTATCCCGGCGGCAGCAAGGTACAGGACGGCCCTGATTAGCAACCCCAGGTTGAAATAACTGCAAAAATCGCCTCTCAGTATCCTGCGGACGCCCATCAATGGCCCGAGAATACCAGCGCCTTGACCGGCAGAACCAGAGCCTGCACCCGAAGCAGCATGGCATGCACCATGCCGACGGCGTCGACCATGTGCAGGAACAGCCATGATCCGAGGCCCAGTTTTCCGCTCGAAAGCCGCTCGTGGTTGCTCGTATAGGCATTGGCCATGCAGCTTGAGCCCCGCGTCACGCCGTCGAGCCCACCCTCGAACATCGGCTCAAGGAAGACCGTGATGGTGCCGGGCTTCGCCGCCTGCTGCGCATCGATGAGCTGCTCGCCGCCCCTGAACTGGCCGCTGGCGATATATTCCTGAACGTCGGTGACGACCATAGGGATGATGGTCATGGGCTTCGACGCGCAGGTCACTTCCGCGGTCATGCCGACCTTCATGACCTGCGCCTCGATCTGGGCGAAACCGGCCTGCAGGCCGGGCCGCCCGAGCTGCTGCGGAATAAGCACGCCGGCCGCCCGCATGAGCGGATTGACGATATCGCCCACCCGCAAAGCGAACTGCTCCACCTGCCCGGCAACTCCTGCATAGATCACGGTCTTGTCGAGATCGATCTGCGCCTGCCGAAGCGTGGCCTCAGCGGTTTCCTTCTCGGCTGGCAAGAGAGTCGACAGCCGCAGCCGCGCGGCCTGTCTTGCCGCCTCGGCCGAGGCCACCTGTCCCCTTCGCCCGTCGACGGCGGTCTCCAGTTTTTCGATCTCGCGCGCCGCGACGACATTCGGGTTGCGTTGCACAAGCTCCTGCTTGGTCCGCAATTCGTCGGTCGCCTGTTCGAGCGCGCTTCTGGCCTGCTGGATCTGGCCATCCGCAGCCACGATGTCGGCACCGGCGACCAGCATCTGCGCCTCGATCTCCTTGATGCGCCGGCGCGCGACGTCCACCGCCGCCTGCTGCTTGACGCTGTCGAGTCGCAGCAAGGGCTGCCCCTGTTTCACGAGGTCGCCGTTCTTGATCAGGACCTCGCTGACCCGCCCGCCGGTTTCCGGCAGGATCGGAATCGTCCGGAAGAACGACGTCACGAGGTTGGTGGACGGATGATAATAGAAGATGACCGTGATCAGCGCGACCGTCAGCATCAGACAGGCTGTGATGCCGTAGCGCAGCTCGAACCAGACCGAGAACAGCGTGATCTCCTTGCCGATCCGCTTACGCTGCACATAACGGCGGTACAGATAGTCCGGCAGGACGGTGAAGATCGAGCACAGCACGATTTCAAGCATGATCGCGCCTCACGCTGTCATGAGCGCGCATGATCTCCGATTCCGGCATTCGTTCGGGTTCGGGAGGCCTCTCGATATGCGCGATCGATTCAACCCCGCGTGCGATGCGTTGAAGCGGCGTGACGATGTCCGGAAAGTCGATCAGCGCCAGGATAAGGCCAGCGACCCAGAACAGATGGACGTGCGTGAACAGCGACAGCAATCCGAGCACCGCGACAATCTCGAATTGCAGCTTCTTGTGACCGAGCCGCTCCGGCAGCGAATGCAACCGGAAGAAAACGACGCCGATTGCAAACACTGTCGCGATCATGACCAGCGTCGTGATCACGAACAATGTGTCGGTCTGCCCCGGCGCGGTGATGAACCACGGCAAGTGATGAGACGCCGCAGGATGCTGCGATGCTGACACGATCCGGTCCCTCCCCAGGGGCTAGCGAACGCTTCAAAATTTCGAAACGCGGCTCAGTGAAATCCGGCGCACGATCGCGAGGCCATGGTTTTGTAGGTCGGGGCCCCTGATCCCTGCCGGCGTCGTACCAACTCTATTGATATCGTAGATCCCGCTTGCGGGGCTGAATTGCCAGTTCGCGAAGCCTTTTTCAAGAACAGCCTGAGCCGACAGCGCGCTACGCGCGACCCGGCAACGTATGACGTTCAAATCCGCTGATCCGGCGCCGGGGTCGGCAACGGCAAGGCAGTGATCTCTGCGGTCATGACGTCACGGCCACGCGCTCGATCGCACCAGGGATCATGTCGAGAAACGCCGAACCTCTGCCGACCTGCACGAGCGCCGCAATGCACCGGTAATTCGGTCGGACCATTTTCCGCGTTGGCAATAACGATGACAACAACATTCAGGCCGCCACGAAGAGGAAAAGTCGCAGCGTTCACTCACGCCGGAGCGCACGCGAGTACGGAACTCTGATCATTGTTTGACTTCCGATTGTCGCGGTTTAGGATTCAACCGCTGCCTGGATCAGGAGATGGGCGTAATGCTGTTCAATAAGAGCGGCCGCATGACCGGCGACAACCTGCGAGCCGAAATAGCGAAATCGAAATGGTTTCACGTCATCGACTTCGGCGACGGGATCAAAACACCGGGCTATTGCCCGGAGGCGCGATTGAAGAGCCAAGCCGAAATTGTGTTCAGCGAACCCGTGAAAGGGCGCTCGTTTCTGGATATCGGATGCTGGGACGGCTACTTTTCGATCGAGGCATACAAGCGCGGCGCAAAGCGGGTCCTCGCTACCGACTATTACATCTGGCACGGCGGATGGGGAAACCGGGCCTCGTTCGAGCTCGCCCGATCGCAGCTTGCACCGTCGATGGAAGTCAAAGAAATCGATATCATGGATTTGTCGCCCGAGACGGTTGGCACGTTCGACACTGTTCTGTTCTCCGGCGTACTCTACCACATGCGCCATCCGTTCCTTGCAATGGAAAAGGCGGCCAGCGTCACGAAGGACATGCTGATCGTCGAGACGCACATGAACGCGCTCGACGAAGCCCGGCCCGCGATGATCATGTATCCCGGAACCGAGTACAACAACGACCCAACCAATTGGTGGGGACCGAACAGACCTTGCGTCGAAGCGATGCTACGCGATCAGGGATTCCAGTGGATCAAATTCACGCAGCATCCCGAGTTGAAGGATCGGGGGATTTTTCACGCGCGACGCTCAGTTGCCTGATCGACAAATATGACCACGCTCGAATCCGGATCGAGCTTTAGCGCTGCGCTGTAAGTGTTGGGTTCGACCCGCGTTTGACTTGAGCAAGTCGAGAGGCAGGGGATCGGAAGTTCAAACAAACCGCGAACGGCTCTGGTCTCGATATCTCAGGAAGGCACTGGCAGGAGTGGAGGGACTCGAACCCCCAACCCCCGGTTTTGGAGACCGGTGCTCTAGCCAGTTGAGCTACACTCCTACGGAAAGCGCCTGCGGCGGACCGCAAGGCCCGCCGCGCAGGGGATATGCCCCAGGGACCGGCACTTGGCAAGAGTTGCGGCCGCAGGAGCACGCCTCCCGCCCCCCTCCCCGACAGCGTCCGAGGACCGCCGCCGCGGCGCGCCTGCCGGTTGCGGCGGACAAGAATACCCGTCACCAAAATTTGCGCGGAGGAGCCCGCTCTTGGCCCCAAATGGCATGACCGCGGAAAATCGCCCTCGTATAGGTCGCCCAACGAAAAACTGGCATTGGGAGCACTCTATGAACGTCACACGCCGTACTGCCACCCTGGGCGGCCTGAGCCTTTTTGCCAGCACCGCCATCAGCTCACCCAGCCTCGCCGAACTGGGCTCTTTCCTCGGCATCCGCGAAGGCATCGAAGATTTCTGGCTCGCGACCGACGCCTACATCTATGGCTATCCACTGGTCACGATGGAAATGACGCGACGGATCATGACCAACGTCGCCAGTCCGCAAGGCACCCGCGCGCCGATGGGCCAGTTCGTCAAGGCCCGCAGCTACCCCGACGCGTCCTTCCGTGATGTCACCGCACCGAACGCCGACACGCTCTACACCACCGCATGGGTCGATGTCGGCAAGGAGCCCTGGTTGCTCAGCATCCCCGACATGAATGACCGGTACTACCTGTTTCCGATGCTGGACGGCTGGACCACCGTCTTTCAGGTTCCCGGAAAACGCACCACCGGGACCAAGGCGCAGACCTACGCGATCACCGGCCCCGGCTGGAAGGGCACGCTGCCGGCCGGCGTGAAGGAATATAAATCCGCCACCAACATCGTCTGGTTGCTCGGCCGCATCTACTGCACCGGCACGCCGGAAGATTACAAAGCCGTGCACGCACTTCAGGATCAGTGCGCGCTCGTCCCGCTATCGTCCTACGGCAAGCCCTATACGCCTCCGGCGGGAACGGTCGATGCGGCGCAGGACATGAAGACGGCGGTGCGCGATCAGGTCAACAAGCTGAGCGCGACCGAATACTTCACGCTGCTCTGTAAGTTGATGAAGGACAACCCGCCGGTCGCGGCCGACGCGCCGGCGCTCAAGAAATTCGAGAAGATCGGGATCGGCGCCGGCAAGGATTTCGATGCCGGCAAGCTGAACGCGGATTTCACCAAACGCATTCCGGAAGTCTCGCAGGACCGGATCATGCTGCAGTTCAAGATCAACCCGAACATCAGGGACGAACAAGGCTGGGCCTTCACCACCAAGACCGGCATCTACGGCACCGACTACCTCATGCGCGCGCTGATCACCGCCATCGGGCTTGGAGCCAATCGTCCTCAGGATGCCGTCTATCCGACCTCGCAGAAGGATGGCGAGGGCAAGGCTTATGACGGAGCCAACAGATACGTCATGCGCTTTCCCAAAGGCCAGCTGCCTCCCGTCAGAGGCTTCTGGTCGCTGACGATGTATGACGCGGATTATTTCTTCGTCGCCAATCCGCTGAACCGGTACTCGATCAGCCCGCGGCAGAGCCTGAAAACCAATCCGGACGGATCGACCGATCTGTACATCCAGAACGAATCGCCCGGAAAGGACAAGGAATCGAACTGGCTCCCCGCACCGAAGGGCAAGTTCATCCTGATGCTGCGCATGTATTGGCCCAACGAGAAGAACCCGTCGATCATCAACGGGTCGTGGAAAATCCCGGCGGTGAAGAAGGCCTGAGCCGCAAATGCATAACGCGAGCGGACATCATACCGCTCGCGTTGTGTCGCTCCCGGGTGCCATGGCTTGATGCTGGCTCTCTCTGCGAGCTTTCAGGATTTCAGCTCTTCAGCAGCCATGCCTTGTATTTTTCGGCGAAGCCGTTGACGACCCTGTCTCCGGGCGAGTTGGAGGCGTCATAAGCCGCCTGAACGATCACACCGGCCCACCCATTCAAGGCCGCCACCACATGTAACATCTCGGGATAGGCCGTGATCACGGCCCCGGACTTGGCGTCCACCAGCGTTACATCCGCGAGCATCCGATAGTCGCCGCCGACGACGACGCGCTGCACCGCACTGGACAGTTGGAATCCCTTGACGACAACTTCAGCGCGGACCGGTCTCTGGCCTCGTAGCGCCTCCCCCAATTGCATTTCCATCGCGGTCTTGACGCGCGCCTGCAGATGATTGCGAGCCCACGCCTTCGCTTCTTCGGTGTCTGTCGCAGCGTTGAGTTCGTAATTGGGAATGCGCTTGGCGGCCGCATATTCGGTGGTCAGGGCGTCGTATCCAACGATCCCTGCTTCGGCCGGCACGGTGACCCGAACCTCCGCGAGCCGAAAGGTTTGCACCTCGGCAGGCGACAATGGGCTCGGAGCGGTCGTCACACACCCGGCCATAATCGGGACGAGGCCGGCGAGCATCGTCACCAAACGCCAATTCACAAATTTCCCCAGTATGATAGCCACTATCGGCGACGACAACTTATAGATGCAGACCTTGCATGGTCAATGTTGCACGGACAAATCATCCCCACAGACGTTTGACGACAAAGACAAAACTGGTCCCGATCGCCGCGCGCGGCCGTTTTGGCCCGTCCGCTGCCGCTTCTCCCGAATGCGGTGCTTAACCCCGCGTTAACCCTGTTCCGGCACATTTATACCGCCGCGCAATGTCATGCGGCCCACGGAATCGATCACGATCCGCGGCGATACGGACCTTGGGGGGTGCGTATGCTCTGGCACTATCGCAGGCGTGCTGAGGAGTGTGCGTCGCGTATTTCCAGCACCAGAAGCGAATCCGTCCGGCAGAATTATCAGCAGCTGCTGATATCCTGGAACGCGCTGATCGAGGCCGAGGAAGCGCGGATGAAGCGCATGGCAGGCTTGCCGCAACGGGAAACCCGGCGGTCCGTGCGCGGCGAGCGCCCGCGGATCGAACTCGTTCACACAGCCTATGACGACCCGATCATCGACCGCCCGCTCATTTGAGCGTCCGCTTGCTTGATTTGAGTCAAGTCTCGCAGATTGCGCCCTCTCTAAGGTTCGTTTCCGCGAGGAGACGCCGGGAGGACGCCCATGAATGTACGCGAGCAAGTTTCCGAACGTGATGCGGAGGCGCTTCACGACACCTTCATGCCATCGATCCATCCGGTCGAATTCTATCAGCGCGACCGCTCGCTGCATCCGCCAGCTTACGCTCCCGGCTACAAGACCAGCGTCGGCCGCTCGCCGCGCAAAGCGCTACTGTCGCTGCAGAACTCGCTGTCCGAGATTACCGGTCCGGTCTTCGGCCAGAACGATATCGGGTTGCTCGATAATGACCTGATCCGCAATTACGCCAAGGATGGCGATCCGATCGGCGAACGCATCATCGTTCACGGCCAGGTGCTGGACGAGAACCGCAAGCCGGTCCCCAATACGCTGGTGGAATTCTGGCAGGCCAATGCCGCCGGCCGCTACCGGCACAAGAACGACACCTATCTCGCCCCGATCGATCCGAATTTCGGCGGCTGCGGCCGCGCGCTGACCGACGAGAACGGCTATTATTATTTCCGCACGATCAAGCCCGGCCCCTACCCGTGGCGCAACTACGTCAATAGCTGGCGTCCCGCCCACATCCACTTTTCGATCTTCGGCACGGGCTTCGCGCAGCGCCTGATCACCCAAATGTATTTCGAGGGCGATCCGCTGATCAAGATCTGCCCGATCGTGCACACCATCCCGGACGAAGCGGCGATCGACCGGCTGATCGCGCCGATCGACATGAACACGGCAATCCCGATGGATCTGCTCGCCTACCGCTTCGACATCGTCCTGCGCGGCCGCCGGTCGACCCTGTTCGAGAACCGGCTGGACGGCAACTGAACACAAAAATCGGATTCAGGAGAAACCCATGCCGCAAGCGCTCGGCTATCTGAAGGAAACCGCCTCCCAGACGGCGGGCCCCTATGTCCACATCGGGCTCATTCCGCATCAGGCCGGCTTCGATATCTTCCAGAACAACTTCGGCAACGTTGTTGCTGGCGCCGCCACCAAGGGTGAGCGCATCGTGATCGAAGGCCGCGTGTTCGACGGCACCGGCACGCCGGTGCGCGACGCGTTGATCGAGATCTGGCAGGCCAATGCCGACGGCCGCTACAACCATCCGGCCGACCGGCAGAAGAAAGCGCTCGATCCGGACTTCCGCGGCTGGGGCCGCACCGGCGCAGACTTCAAGACCGGCATCTACACCTTCGAGACCGTCAAGCCCGGCGCCGTAATCGGCCGCCACACCCGCATGATGGCGCCGCATATCAATGTCTGGATCGTGTCGCGCGGCATCAATATCGGCCTGCATACCCGGATGTATTTTTCCGACGAAGCCGACGCCAACGCGACCGATCCCGTGCTAAACTTGATCGAGCAGGAAGAGCGCCGTCAGACCCTGATCGCGAAGCGAACCAGCCGCGACGGCAAAACAGTCTACCTGTTCGATATCGTCTTGCAGGGGGACAATGAAACGGTGTTCTTTGACGTATAGTTCACCTGTCGCAATCGCACGGATAGCGGCGCTGCTCGCGGCGCTGTCCCTCGTCATGCACACCCGTGCACCGGCCAACGACCTCGCCGATCGGGGTCAGGCGCTGGCAGAGCGGCTCTGCGCGTCGTGTCACGCGATCGGACGGAGCGAGCGCAGTCCGATCGCCTCCGCGCCGGCCTTCCGCCGGATCGAGCCGCGGGTGGACCTGGAGCAGATGGTCGAACGCCTGCAGGACGGCCTGATCGCAGGCCATCCGGAGATGCCGGTCTTCATTTTGAAAGACGATGAGGCGCGCGGGCTGGTCGCCTATATGAAATCGCTGCGCGATCTTTAGCGCGTTTTCAAGCGAAGTGGGTCCCGGTTCGCGTTAAGAAAACGCGTCAACCCAAGACTCTAGACTGCCGCGGCCAGGCGACGGCGGGGAGCGCCGCTCTTGCGCGGTTGCTCGCTGCCAAGGAGCGTCCGCATCACGGCGCCGGCATCGTCGGCGACTTTCGGATTGCGCATCACCATTGCCGCGATAATCGCGCCGTCGATCAGCAGTCCGATCTGGTGGGCGAGCGCAGCCGGGTTCGGCAGATCCGCTTCCACCGCAAGCCGCTCGATCCGCGCCAGAACCAGACTTTTATGCTTGATGGTGATCGAACGCAGCCGCTCGTCTGCCTTGTCGTGCTCGCCGATCGCATTGATGAACGGGCAGCCGTAAAAGCGCTCCTCGGAAAACCATTCCTTGAGCAGCGGAAAAATCCGCAGCAGCTTCGTGCGCGGCGCCGCATTGCCGGCCTCGATTCCGCCGATGAACCAGTCACGCCAGCGCTGGCCCTCGCTCTCCAGCACCGCCTCGATCAGCCCCTCCTTCGAACCGAAGATCCGGTAGAGCGTGGTCTTGGCGGTCTTCGCCTGGTCGATCACGGCGTCCACGCCGGTTGCGTTGATGCCGTAGCGGCAGAACAATTCCGTAGCGGCATCCAGCAGGCGCTTGCGCGCGCTCTCGGCATCGTTGGCCAGGCGCGATTCCATTTCGGCTGCAGCGCTTTTTCCGCTCATGATTCATTCCTTAGCGCAGGATCGATCGAAACGGAATTGCTTCGCTCGCACCATCCTGCATGAGCGTCGCGCATGATGTGTGCCGCGCAAGGCAAACCGGTCGCCATGACGCTCGCGGCATAGCTGCTCCCAAACCAAGCGCGGTCCCGCCCATTTGGTGCCCGTCTGCCCCAGCATTGAGCATGTGTGAGCCGAAGCCGATCTCCAGGCCCGGGCGCGGCCCTTGAGTTTCCAAGGAAATCCGGACCCGGCCCGGCTGGCACGGTCCCTGCAAAGAAACAGACCGGTTGGTAGCCTACTGAACCTGAAAGCTGGAGGAACGCATGGCCGTTGCCGCGGAGAAAGTCGTGCTCACCGGATGTCTTGCCCCGATCGACAAGGGCGGGCTGGAAAAACTGATCGAAAGCGGAAAGGCAAACCCGAAGGTCATCAAGACACTGAAATGCAAGACCGTCGCCGAGGGTAAATTCCGGCATCTCAACTTCATCCGCAATCTCCCGCCCTATATCGTCGACGAGCCGCCGGCCTTGCTCGGCGACGACACCGCGCCGAACCCGTCCGAAGCATCGCTTGCGGCACTGGGCTCCTGCCTCGCGGTCGGCCTGCATGCCAATGCGGTGCATCGCGGCTGGATCGTACGCAAGCTCGAACTCGAACTCGAGGGCGACCTCAATATCTCCGCGGTCTGGGGCACCGGCGACGTCAGCGAGAAGCCGGTCGGCTTCACCGACGTGCGCGTCAAGGTCGACATGGAATGTGACGGCGTGTCGCCTGAAGAAATCGATGCGCTGATCACGCATGTGAAGAAATGGTCTCCGGTCGCCAACACCTTCACCCGCCCGGTCGGGCTCGAGGTGAGCCGCTGATCCCAATCGCCGACATGACGGAAAGGTCGTAGAGCCATGACGCAGCCCGCGCTCGCGCTGGATACCCGAAACGAACCGGAGGATCTTTGCGAGCGCGTCCGCGCCGTGACAAAAGCGAAGCTTGCACCCGTCATCGACGCCATCGACAAGGGCGACCTTTATCCTGACGAGGCCTTGCGTGCCTTCGGCGCCGAGGGCGCATTCGCGTCACACATGCCGGTGAACGGGGACGCCGACCTGCGGCCGGCAATCGCGGCGATGTCGGTAATCGGCGAGACCTGCGGCGCGACTGCGTTCATGGCGTGGTGCCAGGACACGCTCGCCTGGTATGTCGGCAATTCGCAGAATGCGGCGCTGCAGGCGCAGTGGCTCGCTCCGGTTTCCAGCGGCACGCAGCTCGGAGGTACCGGTCTCTCCAATCCGATGAAAAGCTTCTTCGGGATCGAGACCCTGAAGCTGAAGGGCCGCAAAGTCGACGGCGGTTACATCGTCAAGGGCGCCCTGCCTTGGGTCTCCAATCTCGCGCCCGGGCATCTGTTCGGCACCATCTTCGAGCGCGAGGATGCGCCAGGCGAAAAGGTGATGTTTCTCGCCGATTGTGGCGATCCCAAAATCACACTGCACGCCTGTCCACCGTTTCTGGCCATGGATGGTACCGGCACCTATGCGGTCCAGATTCGCGACGCGTTCGTGCCGGACCGGCTGATCCTTGCCGAGAATGCGATGCCATTCGTCAAGCGCATCCGCGCCGGCTTCGTGCTGCTGCAGGCCGGCATGGGGATCGGCGTGATGCGCGACTGCGTCGCCATCATGAAAGAGCTTCGCCCGATGCTCGGGCACGTCAACCGCTTCCTCGACCAGCAGCCGGAGGATTTCGAGAGACTGCTTGCCGAAGCCGAACGCGAGGTCATGACGCTCGCCGCCACGCCCTATGACCCGAGCCCGGCCTTCTGGGAGCGAGTGATCAAGATCAGGTTGCAGCTCGGCGAGGCCTCGGTCGCGACCGCGCATGCGGCGATGCTGCATGCCGGCGCGCGCGGCTATCTCAAGTCGCATCGGGCGCAGCGGCGCCTGCGCGAAGCCTATTTCGTCGCCATCGTCACGCCGGCGACCAAGCAACTGAAAAAAATGCTCGCCGACGGCGCGCAATAAACGGGGTGAGGACGTCCGGGACCATCGCGGAGCAGAACATCAACGGAGGTTCGTCATGACTGCGGCTTTGATTACTGCGGAAGACCTCAAGACGATGATGGCGAGTGAGCCTGTCGTCGTGATCGATACCCGAAACCCCGACGCCTATGCCGCGGGACATATCCCCGGCGCGGTCAATGTCCACGACATCTTCACCTATCTCGCGACCTCGACGCCCGAGGGAATGGCGGAGCTGAAGTCGAAATTCGCGGATGCGTTTGGCGCCGCCGGCCTGTCCGGCAAGGAAACCGCGGTGTTCTACGAGCAATCGATGAATTCGGGCTTCGGACAGTCCTGCCGCGGCTATTTCCTGCTGAGCATGCTGGGTTATCCGAGCATTAAAGTGCTGCATGGCGGGTTCGACGCCTGGACCATGAAGGGCCTGCCGGTCACGACCGAGGTGCCCTCACCCACCCCCTCATCCTTCCCGATCGTGCCCGAGGCCGGCGAAATCGTCATTGATTACAAGACGATGTTGGCCGCGCTCGGAAAGCCCATCGCGCTGCTCGACGTCCGCGATGTCGACGAATGGATCGGCGAAAGCTCCTCGCCCTATGGCAAGGATTTCTGCCCGCGCAAGGGCCGCATTCCCGGCGCCGTCTGGCTTGAATGGTACCGCATGATGAAGCCAACCGCCGAAGGTCCGCGCTTCAAGTCGTCGGAAGAAATTCTCGCCGAATGCGCCACCGTCGGCATCACCCCCGACACGCCGGTCTATCTCTATTGCTTCAAGGGTGCACGCGCGTCCAACACCTTCCTCGCGCTCAAGAATGCCGGTGTGAAGGACGTGCGGATGTATTTCGGCTCCTGGAACGAATGGTCGCGTGATCCCTCGCTGCCGATCGAGGAAGGCCATCCGTCAGCGCCCAAGGCGATGCAGGGCAAGGCCGCCTGAACGAACACGATTGTCCGGCGCGGCCTGCGGGCCGCGCCTTTTTTACTAACACATCACCGCATCGAGGGACCGTAGCAATGATCGACAAATCGCCAACCCGCGTGAGCGCCTGTGCCTGCGGCATGGACCACGATGCGGGCCTAACCTGCGAAGGCCTGAGCGATGCCGGCCTGCGCGGGCGCGTGGAGAGCGCGGTTCTGCGTGCCGCTTTCCCCGACGCGATGACGCGCCGCTCTCTGCTCGCAGCCGTCGGCAGCGCCACCGTCACCGCTGCGCTGTCGCAGATTTTCCCGATCGCCACCGCGACCGACGCTTTCGCGCAATCGGGCCCGCTGGAAAAGACCAAGCTCGCGGTAGGCTTCATCCCGATCACCTGCGCGACCCCGATCATCATGGCCCATCCGCTCGGCTTCTATTCGAAGCAGAAGCTGGATGTCGACGTGGTCAAGACCGCCGGCTGGGCCGTGATCCGCGACAAGACCATCAACAAGGAATACGACGCCGCTCACATGCTGGCGCCGATGCCGATCGCGATTTCGATGGGGCTGGGCTCGACACCCATACCCTTCACCGTACCCGCGATCGAGAACGTCAACGGCCAGGCGATTTGCCTGTCGATGGCGATGAAGGATCGCCGCGATCCGAAATCCTGGAAGGGGCTGAAGCTAGCGATTCCCTTCGATTATTCGATCCACAATTACCTGTTGCGCTATTACCTCGCCGAAGCCGGCCTTGATCCCGATCAGGACGTCCAACTCCGCGTCGTGCCGCCGCCGGAAATGGTCGCAAACCTGCGCGCCGGGAATGTCGACGGCTTCCTTGCCCCCGACAACATCGTGCAGCGTGCGGTGTTCGACGGTGTCGGCTTCATCCATCTGATCTCGAAGGAACTGTGGGACGGACATCCGTGCTGCTCATTCTCGGCCCGCGCGGATTTTGCCAGCGAGATGCCGAACACCTATGCGGCACTGCTGCGCGCCATCATGGAGGCCAGCGCCTATTCGGCGAAGCCCGAGCACCGCAAGCAGATCGCCGAAGCGATCGCGCCGGCCAACTACATCAACGCGCCCGTCACCGTGCTCGACCAGGTGCTGACCGGCACCTATGCCGACGGGCTCGGCGGCATCAAGAAGGATCCGAACCGCGTCACTTTCGATCCCTTCCCGTATGAAAGCTTTGCGGTCTGGATCCTGACCCAGATGAAGCGCTGGGGTCAGGTCAAGGGCGACGTCGATTATGCGGGCATCGCCAAGAAGGTGTTCCTCACCACCGAGGCCGGCAAGGCGATGAAGGATGCCGGCATGCCGGTTCCCGCCTCCGCGACCAAGGGCTTCACGGTCATGGGCAAGGCCTTCGACCCCGCCAAGCCGAACGAATATGTGGACAGCTTCGCGATCCGAAGGGCATGAGGCCGGTCTCACGGCGATTTCCGGCCACGCGCAAAGTGCCGCCGGAATGTTAATGACCGAGATTTTGCGCTAGGATGGAACCTCGATTGAGTCCGTGCGTTTGACACGGCTTCAAGCAAAGGAAGGGCGGCGCATGGGCATCATCTGGACCATTATCATCGGCTTCATCGCGGGCGTGATCGCGAAATTCATCATGCCGGGCGACAATGAGCCGAAAGGCTTCATCCTGACGACCCTCTTGGGCATTGTCGGCGCCTTTGCGGCCACCTTCCTCGGCCAGGCGATCGGCTGGTACCAGGCGGGCCAAGGTGCGGGGCTGATCGGCGCCATCGTCGGTGCGATCATCGTGCTGGCGGTATGGGGCATGATCCAGAAGCGGGCCTAACGGCACGATAGGGGCACGACGCGAAGCTGCGGACAACTCCGTAGCGCTCCAGTTTTTGCCGGCCGGGCACCTGCCCGGCCGGCATTTTCGTATGCACAGGCGGCGCAAAGCGTCCGCGCGCAGCCGTAAAAATCTTGGTATTCTCCTGACCGAAATTCTTGTCCTGGGGTGAACCGGACGGGCTCGGCCTGCGACCAACGCCGAGTATCCTTGACCGGATCGCCTGGCGCAGCCGTGCCACGCAAAGGTTGCGATAGCGGTCGAACAGAGGGGAAGCCATGTCCAAGATCCTGACACAGGCGGCGGCCGTCGCATCCAGCGGAAGCGGTGGTGGCGGACGCGGCCGCAGCGTCCTCGTGATTGTCGGAATCGCAATCCTTTTCGTGCTCGGGCTCTCGATCGTCCTCGGCAGCTGGTACACCATCGACCAGCGCGAGCGCGGCGTCATCCTGCGTAACGGCAAGCTGATCGGCACAGCCACACCGGGACTGGGATTCAAGATTCCCTTCATCGATTCGATCGTTAAAATCTCGCTGGAGACCCAGCGCGTGCAGTTCGACAAGGTCAATTCCTACAGCCGCGACCAGCAACCTGCGGATCTCCTGATCTCGGTGAATTTTCGGGCCACGGAAGACAAGGTCGACGATCTTTACTCGCAGTTCGGCGGCCTGCGTGGCTATGCCGACCGCATTCTTCTTCCCACGGTGCAGTCGCAGTCGAAGATCGTTTTCGGTCAGTTCAACGCCGTGACCGCGATCCAGGAACGCGGCAGGTTGAATGCCGAGGTCATGGCCGCCGTGCTCAAGCATGCCGAGGGGCCGGTCGTGATCGAATCCGTGCAGATCGAAAATCTCGATTTCAGCAACGAATACGAAAAGTCGATCGAGCAGCGCATGCTGGCCGAGGTCGAGGTGCAGCGCCTGCGGCAAAATGCCGAGCGTGAAAAGGTGCAGGCCGAGATCGTGGTCACCAAGGCGACGGCGGAAGCCAATGCCGTGCGCCAGCGCGCCCAGGCCGAGGCCGAAGCGATCCGGTTACGCGGCGAGGCGGAAGCCGCAGCGATCCGCGCCCGGGGCGCCGCACTGGGCGACAATCCCAATCTCGTGAATCTGGTTCAGGCCGAGAAATGGGACGGCAGACTGCCGGTGACGATGTTGCCGGGCGGCGCGGTGCCGATGCTCAATCTCGACCCTCGCGCCGTGACGCCCTCGCCCGCCGGAACCCGCGCGTCAACGCCGACGCAGGGTCCGCTCAGCTCATCCGCCCGGTAAGAGACGCGACGACCGGAAGCACCCAAGGGGGCTTCCGCCGCTGGCGTACGGTGCTAGACTTTGACCATGGACCGCGCGTCGATCCTTGGCCAGTCGGAACAACTCGAGCGTCACATCGCGCTGGTGGAGGAGGATTTGACGCGGCAACGCGAGATCGTGGCGGATCTGCTGCGCGACGATCGCGACGCCTCCGCTGCAATGGACTTGCTGCATGAGTTCGAGGTGCTCCACGACCGGCTCATCGCCGATCGCGCAATTGTGCGTCGGAAACTGGATTACGCAACGCGCTGAGCGCCGACGTCCTTTTGCTGCGCGAGGGGCGTGGGCACGGAAACTGGGGCGGTTGAGGGAACTCAGGGCGCGAGCCATGACTCCGTTGCCAGGTTGAACTCCCTGTCAATTCTGGCGTATCGCAACCATGTTCATGGGCTCCCCGCTCCTAAACAATCAGCCTGAGCGCGGACCTCTCCTGGCGTAATGCCTTCCAGCAAACCGAACCGCTCCTGAAATGGGTTCCATTGCCCCCCCTTCCACCGCGACATCAACGCCTTCTTCACTGAACGAGGCGATCCGAGCGCGACTGGTCTATGGACTCGGCAAGACCGTCGCGGAGGCCAACAAGCAGGATTGGTACGTCGCCACGACGCTGGCGGTGCGCGACCGCATTACCGAGCTCTGGCTGGACATCCGACCCGACAACCGACGCTCACGCAAGAAGCGGGTCTATTACCTTTCGATCGAGTTCCTGATCGGGCGTCTGTTGTCCGACTCTCTCGCCAATCTCGGTTTGACGGAAGAAGCGCGCGCGGCGCTGGCCGGCTTCGACGTCGATCTTCAGGATATCCAGGACGTCGAACCGGACGCCGCTCTCGGCAATGGCGGTCTTGGGCGGCTCGCCGCCTGCTACATGGACAGCATGACGTCGCTGGGAATACCCGCTTACGGCTACGGCATCCGGTACGAACACGGGTTGTTCGCGCAAACGATCCGCGACGGCTGGCAGGAAGAACGTCCGGAGCAATGGTTGAAGTCCGGCAATCCATGGGAATTGCCGCGCCCGGAAAAGGAATACGCCATCGGCTTTGGCGGCGCAGTCGAATATGTTGAAGGCCATCACGATACGCCGCGTGCGATCTGGTACCCCGGCGAGACCGTGATCGCGACCACCCACGACATTCCGCTAATCGGGTGGAAGGGCACGCACGCCAATGTGCTGCGGTTATGGGGTGCGCGGGCACCGGACCCCATCCAGTTGTCCGCTTTCAACGAAGGCGATCACATCGGCGCGATGGCGGCGCGGATCAAGGCCGAAGCGATCACACGCATCCTGTATCCCAACGATCAGACTCCCCAGGGGCTCGAGTTGCGGCTGCGGCAGGAGTATTTCTTCACCGCGGCATCGCTGCGCGACATCATCCGGCGGCACATGGAGCAGATCGGCGATATCCGCCTCCTCGGCGATCATGCCGCCATCCAGCTCAACGACACCCACCCCGCCATCGCGGTGGCGGAGCTCATGCGGGTGCTGATCGACGAGCACGATCTGAACTGGAACGAGGCCTGGGACATCACCCGCGCAACCATCAGCTTCACCAATCATACGCTGATGCCGGAAGCGTTGGAGAAATGGTCGCTGTTCCTGTTTGGGCATGTCCTGCCGCGCCACCTGCAGATCATCTATCTGATCAACTGGCACCACCTCGAAGACGCGACGCGTCGCGGCCTGACCGATCCTGAATTCATCGCCAATATTTCGCTGATCGACGAAGGCGGCGATCGCTCGATCCGCATGGCGCATCTGGCCTTCGTCGGATCGCACCACGTCAACGGCGTCTCGGCCCTCCACACCGACCTGCTGAAGGCCACGGTATTCCACGACCTGACCAAGGCTGCGCCGACCGTGATCGTCAACAAGACCAACGGCGTCACCTTCCACCGCTGGCTGTTTCAGGCCAATCCAGCCCTGACCGCTCTCATTTCGGAGGCCGCAGGGCGTGACATTCGCGAGCATCCCGACGCGCTTCGGTCGATCGAGGCCGCCAGCGACGATGCCGGTTTCCGCGAGCGCGCCCAGCGCATCCGTCGTGCGAACAAGGAGCGGCTGGCCAGTCTGATCCGGTCGCGGACCGGCATCGCCGTCGATCCCGACGCGCTGTTCGACGTGCATGTCAAACGCATCCACGAATACAAGCGCCAGACGCTCAACCTGCTAGAGACGATTGCCCTCTACGCGCACATCCGCGCCAATCCCGGCGGCACGCACGTTCCGAGGGTCAAGATCATCGCCGGCAAGGCGGCGCCCGGCTATCAGCGCGCCAAGCTTCTGATCAAGCTCGCGCATGACGTCGCGAACGTCATCAACTCCGACCCGGTCGTCGGCGATCGGCTGAAGCTGGTTTTCATACCGAACTACAATGTGAGTCTGGCCGAGGCCATCGTTCCTGCCGCCGACCTGTCCGAGCAGATTTCCACCGCGGGCATGGAGGCGTCTGGCACCGGCAACATGAAGCTCGCACTCAATGGCGCGCTGACCATCGGCACGCTCGACGGTGCCAATATCGAGATCCGCGATCACGTCGGCGCCGACCATTTCTTTCTCTTCGGCATGACAGCGGAGCAGGTCGAGGAACGCAGACACTCACACTATGAGGGAATCGCGGCGGCGCGGGACAGCGAGGTACTGCAGACCGCCCTGCAAATGTGCGTGGCCGGCGCCTTCTCACCCGACGATCCGTCGAGATACAGCTCGCTCGTTGACACGCTGCTCGGCGCCGATCCGTTCATGGTGGCGGCAGATTTTTCTGACTACTGGACGAGGCAGCGGGAGGTCGACCGCGCGTGGCTCGACCGCACACAATGGTGGCGCTCCAGCATCCTGAATACGGCCCGGATGGGATGGTTCAGCTCTGACCGCGCAGTGCGGGAATATGCAGCCGAAATCTGGAATGTGCCCGTGCGCGTCTGATGCGGCGGATCGCGAAAGATGCGGTGCCGATCCCATGCCAAGTCCTTGCACGCTGCGCGTGGAACTGGCTTCGGCCAGGAGCCACTAGCGGCGAAGGCTGCGTCCCGCGCGCTCAAAAGTGGACGCCACCATCTTCCAGGTATCGCCATCAGTCCATTCTTCCAGAGCGACAGGAAGTTTGCGCCGCCAGTTCGGATGCTGATCGATGGTGCCGGGAATATTGACCTGCTCCACGACGTCCAGCATGTCCTCCAAAGACACCATCACGAGTTTTGCCGGAGTTGCGGCAAGATAGGCGCACGCCGATGGAAGGCCCTCGCCTGAACCGTTCTCACCAGACGACAACGCACGACCCAGCGCCTCTCGGGCCCGCTGGCGGCTGTCGTTGTCTTCTCCCGGATCGATTCCAAGCGCCCGTTTCACGTCGAGGTCATGCCCACTGACCCAACCGCGAAAGGTCGGCAGGTCGTGCGTATTGAATGTTGCAAGCGCTTCATGCGGGTAATCGTGCGGCTTCTTGAACTCGCCGTCGCCCCAGCGTTCGAACATCATCACGCGATAGGTCCAGACGCCCCACCGCGCGGCGGTCTCGCGAAAGCCCTCCGGCACGGTGCCAAGATCTTCGCCGATGAAGACGCAGCGATATTTGTTGCTCTCCTCCGCGATCACGCGCAGTAGCGGCTCGAAAGGAAAGCGGAGATAGGCGCCGCGGGATGCGCCCACACCATGCGGCACGAGATAGAGGCGCATCAGACCAAGCACATGATCAAGCCGCACCGCGCCGGCGTGGCGCATCGCGGCGGAAAGCAATTCACGAAACGCAGCGAAGTCGTTATCCTGTAATGCGTGGGGATTGAACGGCGCCAGCCCCCAATCCTGTCCGGCCGGGTTGAATTCGTCGGGAGGCGCGCCGATGGAAAAATCGCGGAGTACCGCTGACTGGTTACTCCACGCATCGGCGCCATCCGGATCGACGCCGACGGCGAGATCGAGATAAAGCCCGATCGGCAGACCGAGTTCTTTCGCCTTGTCACGGCAGGCGGCGAGTTGATCGTCGGCGACCCATTGCAGAAACTCGAAGAACCCGCATTCACGATCCTGCCGTCTGCGAAGTTCATTCAGCGTTGTCGTGTCGGGGTTCTTCCAGGGATCGGGCCATTGCCGCCAGGAGGCACGATTGAAACGCCGCCGCAGGATTTCGAAGCAGGAAAAGCGGGTGAGTTTCTCCCCCTGCGCGGCGCGAAAGTTCGCGAACCTGGCTGCGCGTTCTGTCGTCCCGCGCTCAAGAAACCGGGCATAGACCGCGCGCAGCATCCGCTCTTTCAACGCCGCGACGCCGACATAGTCAACAAGATCATTCGCCCGCAACGCCTGAACGGCTTCGCCGAGCGACGCGTCCTCGATCCCCTCGAATTCAGGTATCGCCTCAACATCGATGTAGAGCGGGTTGAGAAACAGCCGGCTGTTCGGCGCATAGGGACTGGCGGCTTCTGGCCTATCCAGAAACAGGGCATGCAAGGGGTTCAATCCAACCGCACTTGCACCGCTACGCGCTGCGACCCCGAGCATATGCCGAAGATCCGTGAAGTCGCCGATCCCCCAATTCGTCGCCGAGCGAACCGAATAGAGTTGCACCGCAAGGCCCCAGCCCGGTACGGCATCGCCCTGGAACGCGCGGAGTTCCACATCCAACGACGTGCGCATATCCAAAGGCGCAGCGCGACCTGCCGAAAGCCGATCGACGAGCCGGTCTAGAGTTTCTCCGTCTGCTTGATGCCAGTTGCCGAAAACGTCGTGATATCCGTCTTCGACCCCCCACGCCCGCGCTTTGTCTGTCATTTCCAGATTTCAGTTCGTCGCGCGTCCAACGCCGCGCTTATGCATTAAGTTTCGCAAATTGCGGGAACTACTATCATTTTCGCCCGTTGCCTCGCCGAAGGGGTGATCAATGTACCGACGAACCGCTGGTCATGCGTAGGGAGTTTGCGTCGGCGACGGTCGAACAAGAGGTCACTTCGGCGGATCCTACGGGTCCGCGCTTCCGCATCGAAGACATCTACCCCTGCATCGATAACGGTCGTTACGCCGTCAAGCGTGTCGTCGGCGAAATCATTGATATCTGGGCGGATCTGATCGCCGACGGTCATGACGCCATTGCAGCTTCGATCCGCTGGCGGCCTGAGGATGCGACCGACTGGCACAGCGCGCCGATGAAGCTATTCGGCAACGACCGCTGGACCGGAACAATTCTACCGACACAGACCGGGCGTAGCGTGTTCCAGATCGAGGTCTGGTCTGACCGCTACAGCTCGTGGCGCAAGGGCTTTCTGCTCAAACAGGATGCAGGACAAGATGTGACGGTCGACGCACGCGAGGGCGCGGAACTGATCGCCGAACTGTCGCCGCGGAACTGGCCGGACTACGCCGTCGTCCAGACCGCATTGGCGCAGTTCAAAACGACCGGCCGGCCGGACGCATTGCTCTCCCCGGACATGGTCAAGAGCATGGCCCGGAGTCCGGTTCGGTCTGATCTCAGCCGTAGTGCAATCATTCCGATCATGATCGAGCGGCCTCGGTCTCGCGCGGGCGCCTGGTACGAGATGGTGCCTCGCAGCCAGAGCAAGGTACCCGGTCAGCACGGGACCTTCGACGATTGCATCGCGCGCGTGCCGGAGATCGCCGGGCTCGGATTTGACGTTCTGTATCTGACACCCATTCACCCGATCGGCACAGCTCACCGCAAAGGCAAGAATAACGCCCTGCGCGCCGAGCCGGGCGATCCGGGCAGCTTTTACGCTGTCGGCAACGTCAGCGGCGGACACGACGCCGTACATCCTCAATTGGGTACGCTGGATGATTTTCGACGGCTGGTGGAAGCCTGCCGTGCGCATAACATGGAGATCGCGCTCGATATCGCGGTGCAATGCTCGCCTGACCATCCGTGGCTCAAACAGCACCCTGAGTGGTTCAGGAAGAGACCGGATGGCACGATAAAATACGCGGAAAATCCGCCCAAGAAATACGAAGACATCGTCAACCCGGATTTTGGATCGGACCACCGCGTCGCCCTGTGGACCGCACTGCGCGACGTCTTCCTGTTCTGGGTCGACCAAGGCGTCGAGATTTTCCGTGTCGACAATCCGCACACCAAGCCTCTGCCCTTCTGGGAGTGGGTGATCGGCGAGGTGCATCGCCGCAACAGCAACGTGATCTTCCTGTCCGAGGCTTTCACGCGGCCGAAGTTGATGAAGGCGCTCGCCAAGCTCGGCTTCTCGCAGTCCTATACGTATTTCACCTGGCGGACGACAAAGGCCGAGCTCCAGGAATACCTGTCCGAGCTCACCGCTCATCCCGAACGGGATTATTTCCGCCCCAACTTTTTCGTCACCACGCCAGACATCCTACCGGTGCAGTTGCAGACCGGCGAAACCTGGCTGTTCAAGGCGCGCGCGGCGCTGGCCGCGACCCTGTCGTCGAATTACGGAATCTATAACGGCTATGAGCTGCTCGAGCATGAGCCGATACCCGGCAAGGAGGAGTATCTCAATTCCGAGAAATACGAGATCAGGACCCGCGACTGGCACAAGGCCGGCAACATCTCCGATTATCTCGGCCGCCTGAACCGGTTTCGGCGCGAGAACGCTGCGCTGCTGCAGACATCCGATCTGCGCTTCCTCGATATCCAGGACGACCATCTCATCGGCTTTATCAAGACGTCTGTCGACGGGACGAATACGGTGGCGGCGGCCATCGCATTGTCACCGCAAGCGCGCGAATTCTGGCTCCACTTCGGCAACGCGCGGCTCGGCACCGGCGAGCCGGTACGCGCCATTGAAAATCTGGTCACCGGCGAACGTCGCATCCTCGAATGGGGTGGCGTGCGCCTCTGGATCGATCCCCAGAACGATCCCGCCCTCCTCTTCCGCTGCCTGGCCTGACAATGAACATCGCACCGACATTCAGCTCCGACGTGCAACTGGACGATGAGCTCTGGTTCAAGGACGCCATTATCTATCAGCTGCACGTCAAGGCATTCTGCGACAGCAACAATGACGGCATCGGGGACTTCGCCGGACTGACCGGACGTCTGGACTATCTGAAAGATCTCGGCGTCACCACCCTCTGGCTTTTGCCGTTCTATCCCAGTCCGGGCCGCGACGATGGCTACGACATTGCCGATTACGGCAGCGTCAACAGCGATTTTGGGACCATGCGCGACTTCCGCCGCTTCATGCAGGAAGCCCATGCGCGGGGCCTGCGCGTCATCACCGAACTCGTCATCAACCACACCTCGGATCAGCATCCTTGGTTCAAGCGCGCCAAGCGGAGTCCGCGCGGCTCAAGCGCCCGCGACTGGTATGTGTGGAGCGACACGGACCAGAAATATCTGGACACCCGGATTATCTTTACCGACACCGAGAAGTCGAACTGGGCCTACGACCAGGAGGCCGGCGCCTATTACTGGCATCGCTTCTTCTCGCATCAACCGGACCTCAACTTCGACAATCCACGCGTCGTGAGCGCGATCGTGCAGGTGATGAAGCGCTGGCTGGACGCTGGCGTTGACGGCTTCCGGCTTGACGCTGTGCCGTATTTGATCGAGCGGGACGGCACCAGCAACGAAAATCTGCCGGAGACTCACGCCATTATTCGCCGGCTGCGCGCCGAACTTGACGCCTATGCGCCCGGAAAGGTCCTGATCGCCGAAGCCAATATGTGGCCCGAGGACGTGCAGCAATATTTCGGCGAAGGTGACGAGTGCCACATGGCCTATCACTTTCCGCTGATGCCACGAATTTACATGGCGATCGCGCAGGAAGATCGCTTCCCGGTCACCGACATTATGCGCCAGACCCCGGACATACCGGAGAATTGTCAGTGGGCGATGTTCCTGCGCAATCACGACGAACTGACGCTCGAAATGGTCACGGATGCGGAGCGCGACTATCTTTGGGCAACCTATGCCTCGGACCCTAGAGCACGGATCAATCTGGGTATTCGGCGGCGCCTGGCGCCGCTGATGGATAACGATCGTCGCAAGATCGAATTGATGAATTCGATCCTGATGTCGATGCCGGGCACGCCGATCATCTATTACGGCGACGAAATCGGGATGGGCGACAACATCTATCTTGGTGACCGCAACGGCGTCCGTACCCCGATGCAATGGACGCCCGATCGGAATGGCGGCTTTTCGCGCGCCGACCCGGCCCGCCTCTTTCTCCCCTGCATCATGGACCCGGTCTACGGCTATGCTTCGGTCAATGTCGAAGCACAGACGCGCTCGCTGTCATCGCTTCTCAGCTGGACCAAGCGCCTGATCAGCGTACGAAAATCTTCTCGCGTATTCGGACGCGGCGATCTTTCCATTATTCGACCCGCTAACCGGTCTGTGCTCTCCTATGTGCGCCAGCTCGGCGACGAGGCAATCCTTTGCGTTGCGAATCTGTCGCGTTCGGCGCAGGCGGTCGAACTCGATCTGACCGCGTGGAAGGGACGTATCCCACTGGAGATGCTGGGGCGGACCCGCTTCCCGCGCATCGGCGACCTGCCTTATCTCGTGACCCTCCCCCCCTATGGCTTCTTCTGGTTTCAGCTTCTTAGCGAGTCACCCGACTTCACCGAAGTGTTGCGTCCGCGTGAAGTTACAACGCTTGTCGTCGGCAGTGACGTCGAATCGGTCTTGTCGGGTCGCAACCGCCACGCGCTCGAAACCGACGTACTCCCGTCGTTCCTCATGGAGCGACGCTGGTTCGGCGAAAAGGCGGCGCGGCGTCTGTCCTGCTCGCTGCCGGTTGCATTTCCGCTCGAGCATGGCGGCGAGAAATTCATGCTCGCCGTCACGGATGTCACCCAGGAAGACGGCAGTAGCCGCTATCAACTGCCGGTAACGATCCGCTGGTCGCGTTACACCGAGCTCGACGATACCGGCCCCGGCAAGGTCCTCGCCGCCGTGCGCCGCCATGCGCGCGAGGGTGCATTGCTCGATGCGGCGCTGGAGCCGCACTTCATTGCGGCGCTGGTCAACAAGATTTTCGAGGGCACGACCGAAACTGCCGGCACCCGCACGCTGGAATTCCGCCGCACCTCTGCGTTCAAGGAGCTGACTCCTTTTTCTGCGGTAAGCCCCGTCGGCGTCGAGCAGTCCAACACCAGCATGGTGGTCGAGAGCAAATACGTGGTGAAGATCCTGCGCAAGATCACGCCCGGGATCCATCCGGAGATCGAGATCGGACGCTTCTTCGTCGAGGACGCGCCGTTCTCGCATACGCCGGCCTTGCTCGGCTCTCTCGAGCTGGTCGACGGCGATGATGCCAGCGCCCTCGCCGTGGTGCACGAGTTTGCCGAGAATCAGGGCGATGCCTGGACCGTCATCGGACAGTCTCTCGACCGGCTTCTCGATGAACAGCGTATCCTGCCGGACGATGCTGCCAACGAGACGCCCGAATACGCAACGATGATCCATCGGATCGGCCAGATCGGCCTGCGGACGGGCGAATGCCATCTCAAACTGGCAAGCCGACCGGATATTCCGGCGTTCGCGCCGGAGGCTGTCGAGGCGGCCGATATCGACCGCTGGACCAAAGGGATGCTGGAGCGCGCCGATCGCGTGTTCAAGCTCCTGGAGCGCAATCGCGACGACAAGTCGGACCCGCTCATCGGCACGCTGCTCCAGAATCACGCCGCCATCCGATCGCATATCGAACAGAGCCGCGTCGCGACGCCGGTGGCACTGAAGATCCGCCATCACGGCGACTTCCATCTTGGCCAGGTGCTGATGGTGAAGGACGATGCCTTCCTCATCGACTTCGAAGGAGAACCCCGCCGCAGCCTCGAGGAACGCCGCGCCAAGGCGCCGGCCGCGCGGGACGTCGCAGGATGCTGTCGCTCGATCGACTATGCCGCAAGTGCGGCGCTGCGACGAATGACCGATATCACCCCGGAGGAGCATTCCCGGTTGATCCAGAGCGTGCGACGCTGGTCGGGCATTCTCACCGAAACCTATCTCGACGCCTATCGTTCGGCGGTAAAAGACAGCGCGCTGTGGCCGCAAGACCCTAAGGCGGCCGACGACCTGCTGGCATTTTTCCTGCTGGAGAAAGCATTTTACGAGATCGAATACGAAATCTCGAACCGGCCCACCTGGATGGCCATTCCGGTTGAGGCGACCGTCCGGATTCTCGAACGGCGGGGGGCCATCGTCACATGAGACTGTCCGACGAGGCCAAAGCCGTCGTGACCGGGCGGCATTCCGATCCGTTCAGTTTCCTCGGCCCGCATAAGGAAAACGACCGGACCATCCTCCGCGTGCTGATGCCGGATGCGAGCCGTGTGGTCGCGATCGAGGAAGGCGGACAGGAGCAGGAACTGACGCAGGTCGACCAGACGGGCTTGTTCAGCGGGCCGATCGGCAACGACCGCTACCACCTGCGAGCCCGCTTCGGCGACCGAGAAGTGGAGCTGGAGGATCCCTATCGGTTTCCGCCGCTGCTGTCCGATTTCGATCTCCATCTGCTTGGAGAGGGCAACCACCTCCACATCTATGACAAGCTCGGAGCGCATCCGCAGCAGCTCGACGGTGTCCAGGGCGTTGGATTCGTGGTGTTCGCTCCGAACGCCCAGCGGGTCAGCGTCGTCGGCGAGTTCAACAATTGGGACGGGCGCCGGCACGCCATGCGGGTGCGTGGCAACGGCTATTGGGAGATCTTCGTCCCGGCGGCGGTCGCAGGAAACAAATACAAGTACGAGATCATCAATCGTAATGGCGACCTCCTGCCGCTGAAGTCGGATCCGTTTGCATTTGCCGCCGAGATGCGGCCGTCCACGGCCTCGATCGTCCTGGACCTGAACACGTTGCCGAAGCCGCGCCCGGCTCGCGACGGGCTAAATTCGGTCAAAGCGCCCATATCGATTTACGAAGTGCATCTCGGATCCTGGCGTCGCAATCCTCGCCGGGACAACAGCTGGCTGACCTATCGCGAGCTTGCCGAAACGCTGCCGGATTACGTCCACGATATGGGTTACACGCATGTCGAGTTGCTGCCGATTTCGGAGCATCCGTTCGACGGCTCGTGGGGCTATCAGCCGACCGGCATGTACGCGCCGACCAGCCGCTTCGGATCGCCGGAGGACTTCGCCGCGCTGGTCGATGCCTTCCATCGGCGGGGAATCGGCGTCCTTCTGGACTGGGTGCCGGGACATTTTCCCGATGACCCCCATGGTCTCGGCCAATTCGATGGCACCGCGCTCTATGAGCACGCCAATCCCATGCAGGGCCGGCATCTCGACTGGGGTACGCTGATCTACAATTTCGGCCGCACGGAAGTTTCCAATTTCCTGCTGGCGAATGCGTTGTTCTGGCTCGACCGTTACGCAGTCGACGGCCTGCGCGTCGATGCCGTCGCGTCCATGCTCTATCTCGACTACAGCCGGCCACAGGATGCCTGGGTCCCGAACAAGCATGGCGGACGCGAGAATCTGGACGCGATCGACTTCCTGCGCCACGTGAACACCGAGGTGTTCGGCCGCTATCCGAATGCCACGACGGCCGCCGAGGAATCCACAGCCTGGCCGCAGGTGTCCCGGCCGGTCGAATGGGGCGGACTGGGCTTCGGCTACAAGTGGAATATGGGCTGGATGCACGACACGCTTGATTACATCTCGAAGGATCCGATCCACCGTCGCCACCATCATGGGCAAATCCTGTTCGGTCTGCATTACGCATTCTCCGAGAACTTCATCCTCCCGCTGTCGCACGATGAAGTCGTGCACGGCAAACGCTCCATTCTCGGCCGGATGCCGGGTGACGAATGGCAGCGCTTCGCCAATATGCGCGCCTATTTCGCCTTCATGTTCGCGCATCCGGGCAAGAAGCTCATGTTCATGGGCAGCGAATTCGCGCAGGACACCGAGTGGAATCACGACGTCAGTCTGCCATGGCACCTGCTCGAACGGCCGCTCAACAAAGGCGTACAGCAGTTGGTCCGCGATCTGAACCGGCTGTATCGCACGCTGCCCGCGCTACATCAGCGTGATTGCGAGCCGGAAGGCTTCGAGTGGCTGGTGATGAATGACGCCGACAACAGCGTGTTCGCCTGGCAGCGCAAAGGCGCGGCGGAAGGTGACCGGTGCGTGGTGGTGGTGAACTTCACCCCGCAGGTCCTGAATGATTATCGCGTCCCGGTCCCGTTCAGCGGGCAATGGCGGGAAGTGCTGAATTCCGACTCCGCCATATATGGAGGCAGCAACGTTGGGAACAACGGCACTGTGACGGCGGTTATGACGCGTGACATCCCGGAGCTCCACATTGTTGTCCCACCGCTTGCTGCCGTCTATTTCGTTCCTGAGGTCTAAGGCGAAAATCTCAGGCGGAACCCCCTACCCGCTCGGTGCAACCTTTGACGGTCGGGGCACGAACTTCGCCTTGTTTTCGGCGAACGCCACGAGCGTGGAGCTGTGTCTATTCGACAGCTCCGGGAAGCATGAAAGCAGCCGTGTCATCTTGCCGGAACGCACGGATGACGTCTGGCACGGCTATTTCCCCGACGTGGCGCCGGGACAACTTTACGGCTATCGCGTGCATGGGCCCTACGCCCCCGAAGCCGGACACAGATTCAATCCCAACAAGCTGCTGATCGATCCATACGGGAAGGACCTCGGAGGGCAATTCATCTGGAGTGATACCCATTTCGGTTATCGCACCGGCAGCAAGCAGCAGGATCTCTCCTACGACAAGCGCGATAACGCGCGCTATATGTACAAGTCGGTGGTCCTGGACGACGCCCATAGCTGGGGAAACGGGTCGCGGCCGCAGATCCCGTGGGAGCAAACACTCATCTATGAGGCTCACGTCAAGGGACTGACCGAGACATTTCCCGACATGCCGGAGGGGCTTCGCGGCAGCTATGGCGCGTTGTCGTCGCCAGCACTGATCGCACATCTCCGGCGGCTTGGGATCACCGCAATCGAGCTGTTGCCGGTGCATGCCTTTCCCGACGACCGGCATCTGATCGATCGCGGCCTGCGCAATTACTGGGGCTACAACACGCTCAGCTTCTTCACGCCGGAAAAGCGATACGCGAACGGTAACACCGTCAACGCGTTCCGAAGCACGGTCGCGGCGCTGCACGATGCCGGCATCGAGGTGATCCTCGACGTTGTCTATAACCATACCTGCGAAGGCAACCAGCTCGGTCCGACGCTGTGCTATCGCGGTATCGACAACGCATCGTATTACTGGCTGATGCCGGATGAACCGCGCTATTACGACGATTTCACAGGGACCGGGAATTCGCTCAAGCTCGCCACGCCGCGCGTCTTGCAGATGGTCATGGATTCGCTGCGGCGCTGGGTCGAGGTCTATCACGTCGATGGATTCCGCTTCGATCTGGCAAGCACTCTTGGTCGCGGTCCCGGCTTCGACGCCAATGCTCCGTTCTTCGCCGCTGTGCGGCAGGATCCGGTCCTGGCCAGCGTGAAGATGATTGCCGAGCCGTGGGACATCGGTCTCGGCGGCTATCAGGTCGGCGGATTTCCAACCGGCTGGTCGGAATGGAACGACGTCTACCGAAATACCATGCGCCGATATTGGCGCGGCGATGGCGGGCTGCTCGGCGATGTTGCGCGCTGCATGACCGGCTCGGCGCCGCAATATCAGCATAACGGCCGCGGACCCCGGAGCAGCATCAACCACGTGACCGTGCATGATGGATTCACGCTCAACGATCTGGTGAGCTACCAGGACAAGCACAACGACGCTAATGGCGAGGACAACCGGGACGGTTCGGACGACAACATCAGCGTCAATTTTGGTGTCGAGGGTCCTACCGACGACGAGGGCATCAATGCCATTCGCCGCCAGCTCCGGCGCAACCAGATTGCTTGCCTGATGCTGGCCCAGGGGGTCCCATTGATCCTGGCCGGCGACGAGGCAGCCAATACGCAGAACGGCAACAACAACACCTATTGTCAGGATAACGAAATCGGCTGGGTCGACTGGTCGAAACTCGGAACCGAAGACGATCTCACCGACCTGATCGGCACCCTGAAGCGGATGCGCGATTCTTATCCGCAACTGCAGCCTCGTCAGTGGCTGATCGGCAAACGCGACGACGACACCTACGACGTCAAATGGCTGACACCCTCCGCGTCGGAGATGTCGGAAACCGATTGGAATTTTCCGGCTGGCCGGTTTCTTTCTTATGTGTTGGCCGCATCCGAGGAGACAGGCAGCCCTTTATTCATCGTCCTGAACGCCGCGCATGAGGAGATCGAATTCACTTTCCCGGAATGGCCGAACGTCCAGTCATGGGCGCTGGCGCTCGAAACGACCGAACAAATGTCGGAGACGGGCGGCGGACCGGGGCACAACGCAAAGTCCCCGGGGCTGAGCGTAACGGTTTACGAGGGCCGGGCATGAGCGGGGAGCTTTTCGGCCCGCAACTACACGATGATGGCGTGACGTTCAGACTCTGGGCCCCGGCCGCGAAACGCGTCGACTTGTTGCTGGACAGCCAGATCCCGATGGCGGCGCAGGATGGCTGGTACCGGCTGGAGGTGCCCGGTGCAAAAGCCCGCACGCGCTATCAATTCCTGATCGACGGCGAGCTCGCGATTCCCGACCCGGGTTCCAGGTTTCAGCCGGACGATGTCCATGGTCCGAGCGAAGTGGTCGACCAGCGTTTTGCCTGGGAGGCCACCGACTGGAAAGGAAGGCCTTGGCAGGACACGGTGCTCTATGAACTTCATGTCGGGACGTTCACGCCTGAGGGGACCTACCGCGCCGCGATCGGCAAACTCGATCATCTGGCAGAGACTGGTATAACGGCGATCGAGTTGATGCCGCTATCCGACTTTCCGGGGCGTTGGAATTGGGGCTACGACGGCGTTCTGCCTTTTGCGCCTGACAGCGTCTACGGAGGGCCGGAAGACCTCAAGGCGTTGATCGATGCGGCGCACCAGCGCAAGCTGATGGTGTTCCTGGACGTGGTCTATAACCACTTCGGACCGGAGGGAAACTACCTCCACCGCATCGCGCCTCAGTTCTTCTCCGAAGAGCAGACGCCCTGGGGCGGCGCGATCGACTACACCCAGCCTTGCGTGCGTACCTTTGCGATCGAGAATGCGGTGTACTGGTTGCGCGACTATCGCTTCGACGGCCTGCGCCTCGACGCCGTGCACGCCATCGCGACCCCGGGCAGCCCGCATATGCTGCACGACCTGAGCGCGGCGGTCGGAACACTCGCGACCCAAACCGGACGGCACATCCATCTGGTACTCGAGAACGACGATAACCAGGCCGCCTTGCTCGAGCCCTTGGAGGTCGTTCCACGCGGCGGCTATCGCGCGCAATGGAATGATGACTATCACCATGCCTGGCACACGCTGCTGACCGGAGAACTTCAGGGCTATTACAAGGACTACGACAGTCCCGGCGCTCGCGTCGCGCGCAGCCTCGCGGAGGGTTTTATCTACCAGGGCGAGCCCTCGCCCCACCGCGGCGGGCGGCCGCGCGGCGAGCAAAGCAGACATCTGCCGCCGGCCGCTTTCGTGAACTTCCTTCAGAACCACGACCAGATTGGCAATCGGGCCAAGGGCGAGCGCCTGTCGGCGCTGGCAACGCGCGCAGCGCTTGAGGCCGCATTCACGATCCTCCTGCTATCGCCCTCACCGCCCCTCATCTACATGGGCGACGAATGGGGCGCGACCGAACCTTTTCCGTTCTTCTGCGATTTCCAGGGCGACCTGGCGGACGCAGTGCGCAACGGACGGAAGCGCGAGTTTGCCGAAGCCTATGCCGAGTCGGGCGATGACATTCCCGACCCGCTCGCCGAATCAACCCGCAATATCGCGACGCTGGACTGGTCCGCCCTATCGCGGAACGACGGCGCAGATCGGTTGGCGCTGACGCGCAAATTACTGCAGGTCCGCAAGGCACACATTGTCCCCCTGCTTCCGCAGATCCCGCAAGGCGGTGACGCGCACTTCAACGACGGTGTCCTGTTCGCGTCATGGGACGTGGGCGAGAAGCGCCTTTGTTTGCTCGCGAATATCTCGGATAACGAGCGTTCGCTCCCGTCCGACCTGCCCGCTTGGGACGAAACGATCTGGGGAGACGCGCCTGATTCGACGCTCGCGCCGTGGTCGGTATTCGTGGCGCTTGGAGCGCGCTGATGCCACCCGCCATACCGGTTGCAACCTATCGTCTTCAACTCACCAAGGATTTTGATTTCTACGCGGCGGCGGCGCTGGTTCCTTATCTGAAGCAACTCGGCATCTCGCACCTGTATGCCTCGCCGTTTCTCGCAGCGCGGCCGGGCAGCACACACGGCTACGACATCGTCGACCATAACCGCCTCAATCCCGAACTCGGCGGCGACGAAGCCTTCGAGCGGCTATCCACGGCGCTTGCTAGCGCCGATATGGGGCTGATCCTCGACTTCGTCCCCAATCACATGGGTGTCGGCTTCTCCGACAATCTCTGGTGGCTCGACGTCCTGGAATGGGGCCAGAAGTCGCCGCACGCGGCGTCATTCGACATCGACTGGAACGGCCTGCCGCATCGGCAGCAGCCGGGCGTGCTCCTGCCCATCCTCGGCAGATCCTATGCCGATGCGTTGTCGCAGGCCGAAATCGAACTGAAATACGACGCCGCCAGCGGCACGTTCGCTGCCAAGTATTTCGAACACAAGCTTCCGATCAATCCGCAGCGTTATGGCGAAATCCTCCGCAATCTTGTCAGCGCCGCGAACGCGCACGACACGGCGGCGGGTCAGGCGATCATCGGGCTGGTTCAGCCGCATCGCAGCCCGAATGCTCCGTCCTACCGGGATGCGCCGAGGTTCAAGCAGGAACTGGCGGCCATCGACGGCGCTGCGGAACTGATCGCGCGCGGGCTGCATGTCTATGACGCGAAGACCGAGGCCGGCCAGCTCGCCCTGCATCGTTTGCTGGAGCGGCAACACTATCACCTGGCTTACTGGCGTATCGCTTTTTCCTCGATCAACTATCGGCGGTTCTTCGACATCAACGATCTAGCGGGCTTGCGCGCCGAACACCCCGCGACCTTCCGCGCGATGCATGGTCTGGTTGCACGCCTGATCGCGGAGCAGAAGCTGCATGGTCTGCGGCTCGACCATGTCGACGGATTGCGGGATCCCGCTCAATACACCCGCCGCCTGCAGGAGCTGGTCCGGCGCATCCGGCCCTCGCCTGGAAAGCAGCGCTTCTACCTGCTGATCGAGAAAATCCTTGGCGACGAAGAGCCGCTGCCGAGCCTGACCGGCGTTGCGGGCACAACCGGCTACGAGCGGCTGAACCATATCTCGCATGTTCTGCTCGAGCCCGCCGGACTGGAGCAGTTGGAGCGGACATGGCGTGACTTCGTCGGAGAACGTGGCCGGCTCGACGACATCCTGGCGGATGCCAAACGCACCGTGCTCGAGACAATGCTGGCCAGCGAGTTTTCCGTGCTGACACGCGCGCTGTCGCGCATCGCTGCCGGGTCATTCGCGACTCGAGACTTTGTCACCGAGCGGCTACGCATGGCGCTTCAGGCTTACGTGCTCGAATTCCCTGTCTATCGGACATACATCGCCATCGATGGGCCGTCCGATCGGGATCGCGCCGTGATCGCGGACGTGATTGCGCGTGCCCGCGCAAAATGGCGCGGTCCTGACCCGGAGATCTTCGATTTCCTTGAGAAGGCGATCAACACAGATCTGGCGGAGTTTCCGTCCTACAGCCGGCCGCGCGTGCGCAACTTCGCGATGAAGCTGCAGCAATTCACCGGTCCGTTGATGGCCAAGTCGCTCGAAGATACCGCGTTCTATCGTTACCATCGTCTGCTGGCTCTGAATGAAGTCGGTGGGGAGCCAGCACACCCGGATGCCTCACTGCAAACCTTTCACCGCCGGCAGACAGAGGCGGCCGAAGTCGCGCCGCATGCCCTCACCACAACCGCAACCCACGACACCAAGCGGGGCGAGGACGCGCGCATGCGTATCCTCGCACTCGCCGAGCTGGCACCGGAATGGCAAGAAGCCGTCCAGCGCTGGTCGGCCATGAACAGACATTTCATTCGCGGTACGGGCGGTAAGGTTCGGCAGCCGTCGTCGGCACACGAGTACATGCTGTATCAGACCCTGATCGGCGCCTGGCCGCTCACCGGCATCGATGAAAGCTTCGTCGAGCGGATGGAAGCCTATGCCATCAAGGCGGCGCGCGAAGGCAAGCAGGACACCAGCTGGGCCACGCCCAATGCGGCCTATGAAAACGCCCTGACGGGATTCCTGCGTGACATCCTGTCCGGGGATCGCTCCGCCGCGTTCACGGCCGATTTTTCGCAGTTTGCGCGGCGGACTGCGTTGCTTGGAGCCCTGAACAGCCTGTCACAACTCACTCTGAAAATAATGTCGCCCGGCGTGCCCGATTTTTTTCAGGGCACCGAGTTCTACGACTACTCCCTGGTTGATCCGGACAATCGCCGGCCTGTCGATTTTGAACGCCGGATTGGTGGCGTGGCTGAAGGAGCTGACTGGCCTGACCTATCTGTGCAATGGCCGGACGGCCGCATCAAGTTTGCTCTGACACGGCGCCTGCTGGAGATTCGTAACAACTATGCAGACTTGTTTCGCGACGGACGATACGACCCGGTTCCGGTCGATGGCGAGGACGCAGAACACGTCGTGGCGTTCACGCGCAGCCTCGGCAAGCGGCGGGTTCTGGTCGCGGCTGGCCGCCGGTTCGCGGCGCGGACCGCCGGCGGACACCAATGGCCTGCCGGATGGCGCGGCGCAATCGCCACCCCATTTCCGAGCGCGCGCGACCTGATTGGCGATCGGTCCATTAACAATGGCATGGAGCTTGGCCAGCTCTTCGACGTCCTGCCCGTTGCCGTTGTCGCCACCGAAGAGTGACATACCCGTCGCTCGGTCGGTCGGGACCTTAACGAGGGATTGCACTCAATTGTCCTGCTGTTTTCCAGCAAACGCGTTTCGGATAGGAATCGCGACAAGGGACAACGCCGCAAGGCCGGCCAATGCCGCGATGATGTTTGGTGTTAGCACCGAACTGACCGTGAAGTCCTCACCCGTGTCGAAGATAGTGCCAAGCCCGGCACCGGCGGCACTATAGACGAGAGTCCCTGGTATAATGCCGAACAGGGTCGTCACTGCGAACACCGGCAATGCGACGCCGACAAAGGCTGGCACGATATTGACAAGGAAGAACGGGAATAGCGGAACCAGGCGAAGCGCCAGCAGATAGGACCAGGCGTTTCGACGGATGCCCTCACCCAGCGAAGCCGCCTTCGGGCCGAACGCATCCAGCGTCCGCCCTTTCATCAGGAAGCGTGCGATCAGAAACAATGCGATGGCGCCGATGGTCGCGCCGGCCACCGCGAATGCGGCTCCATACAGCGCACCAAATAGAAAGCCGCCAGCCAGCGTCAGGACGACGGCACCGGGAACGGACAGCGCGGTAGCCAGAATATAGACGGCAAGATAGATGGCCGCCGACGCAATCGGGTGCTGCTCGACCAGACCGGTCAGCGTCTTGCGGTAGGCTCGCAACGTATCGAGCGAGAGAAATTCACCGGCTCCGGAGAGATGGAGACCGGTGATGACCGCGATGATAGCGATGCCGATCCAGATCCGTCGGTCGCGGATGATGGACGTCCAGCCTGGAATGAAGCGTCTCGGTGCCCCGTGCATTTCGCGTCCCGCCTGCTCAGGGCAGCAGCCACTGTATCGCCCTCACAAGAGCCTTCACCCGGTCGCCATACAATGTCTTGGTGTAATACTGGCCGGCCACCTTTTTCGATATCTCCGATAGCGTCGGGTAAGGCGCAATCATCCCGGCCATGGCCGATAGCGTCATGCGCTGACCGATGGCGAGTCCCCATAGCCCTATCAGTTCTCCGGCATGCGGCGCGACGATGGTCGCGCCGAGGATTCGCCCCCGTGAGCCAAGAACGATCTTGGCAAGGCCTTCGGTCGCGCGCTCGGCCTGAGCCCTGTCATTCGTCCGCAACGGCTCCGCCAAGGTCGAGACGGAGTGCCCTTCTGCGCGGGCCTGCACTTCGGTCAAACCGACATGGGCCAGTTCCGGGTCGCTGTAAGTGACCCAGGGTAGCGCCCGGTAATCAACCTGTGCAGGTAGCGAGAATAAAGCATTCCGGATCACGATGCCGGCGTGATAGCCCGCAATGTGGGTGAATTGCGGACCGCCGGACACATCGCCGATCGCAAAGATCTTCCGGTTGCTCGTTCGCAACCGCGCATCAACGGTAATGCCCTTCGGGCCATGCTCCACCCCGGCCGCGGCCAGATCGAGGCTGTCGAGATCGGGCTTGCGCCCCGCCGCAACGAGGATATGCGAGCCGGTCATGCTGCGTGCTTCGCCGCCCTCGGTCCGGACCGACACTTCGACGCCGCCCGACTGCGCGACCGCAACGATCTCTGCATTCTCGAGCAGTTCGACGCCGCCTTGGCGCAGCGCGGCGCGAACGATGGCGACGGCCTCTGGCTCGTCGCGCGGCAGGATGTTCGCGCGCTCGACCAGCGTAACCTGCGAGCCCAGCCGCCGGAATGCCTGACTGAGTTCGACCCCAATCGGGCCGCCGCCCACGACGATCAGGTGGTCCGGCCGTTCCTGCAAATCGAAGATCGTCTCATTGGTGAGGTATTTGCAGTCGGACAGACCGGCGATCGGCGGGATCATGGGCCGGGACCCGGTTGCAATCACGAAGCGGCGGGCACGAATGCGGGCGTCGCCTGCGGCGAGCAGGTCCGGCTTAAGGAAACGCGCCTCGGCCTTGATGACATTGACGCCAAGACCGGAGAAACGCTCGACACTGTCATGCGGCGCGATCGCGGCGATGACGCCGTGAACGTGCCGGTACACGTCCTCGAAGCGCACGTCCGGCGTGACACTAGCTATTCCGAATTTTTCGCTATCGCGCATTGCATGAGCGCGGTGCGCCGCTGCGATCAGCGCCTTGGAGGGGATGCAGCCGGTGTTGAGACAATCGCCGCCCATTCGGGCGCGCTCGACCAATGCCACATTGGCGCCCATCTGTGCCGCACCGGCGGCGACAGATAGACCGCCCGATCCGCCGCCAATGACGCAAATATCGAAGCGTCCTTCCCTGCTCATTGCGGCCGCTCGCGGTGCCGCTTCAAAAGGTTCATCGTCACCCGTGAACCAATGCGGTGCCCACGTATGGCGCGGTGTCCTGCAGGATGCGCGGAAATCCCGTCCGACACTGCGCACCGCAGGCAAGCCACAACCTTCGAAGATCCGGAATGACCTTCCGACGCTGACAGGTTCATGGCACTCCGATCAGAGCTGGAAGCTCGGCGAGACTCTTGATTTCGTCGTTCGGGCTTCCGGGAAGGCGCTCGCGGCGCTGCCCGTAGCGGTTGCACCAGACCACCTGCATCCCGAATGCCGACGCCGCAAATGCGTCCCAGGCATTGGATGACACAAAGCAAATATTCTCCTTCGGGATGCCGAGCCGGTCGACCGCGAGCTGATAAACCTTGCGGTCCGGCTTGTAGATGCCGACCTCCTCAATCGACAGGACCGCGTCGAACAAGCCGTCGAGCTTCGCGTTGCTGACAACCGCGTCGAGCATCCGAGGGGTGCCGTTCGACAGAATTGCCAAGCGTAAATCCGCGCGCTTCAGGCGGCGCAACAGGTCCGAAACCTCGGAAAAGGCGTCGAGCGCGAGATACAGCGCCATCAGCCGGTCGCGCAGGTTCGCCCGCTGCAGCCCGAGTGTCTCCATCGCGAAATCGAGTGCATCCCCGGTGACCTGCCAGAAATCCGCGTGCCGGTTCTGTACCGCGCGCAGCCACGTATATTGCAACTGCTTGTCGCGCCACAACGCGGTCAGGTTGTCGAAATCATCGCCGATCTCGTCCCGGCAAGCGCGAGCCGCCGACGCAAAATCGAATAGCGTGCCATACGCATCGAACACACAGGCTCGCGCCTCGCTTAATGCCGTCATGCCGGACCCGCGCCGCGTGGATAACACGCCTAGACCAGCAAATATCGGCGGTCTGCACATCAAACGCAATCGCGCGGGCGCGCGTTGGGATCACATAACCTTCGGTGCGCGGTCGAGCAGTATGCCTCGCGGATACTCGCTGCCCTGCCCCGGCGCTGCCGACAACTGGCTTGGCCTTTGTCACATTTCTCCGAAATTCTCCACCAAGCGCGTAACGTCTTAAAGTCCAAGACCGAAGACAGGAATGCCTCAATTGCGGCCAGCCGGGGGTGGAACAGCATGTCCTGTAAATCGCATGTTCCGGACAATGGCGATCTTTGCGCGCATAGCGGTTGCAGCAATCAGGTGAATGATTAGTCTCTCTGGGGTGGGCTCTCTGGATCTTTGCTGGACACATGCAAGTTATACGAACTTCCGGACCGGTCCTGATATTCGGCGGGCCTTACAGCAATCTCGAAGCGACACAGGCCCTGATCGACGAGGCCGCTCGCCTCGGCTTCACCCCGGAGCGAATGATCTGTACCGGCGACGTCGTCGCGTATGCGGCCGACGCGTCAAAGACCGTGGGCCTGGTTCGGAACTCGGTCTCGCACATCATCAAGGGCAATTGCGAGGAAAGCCTCGCAAACGACTCAGACGATTGCGGGTGCGGATTTCCGGAAGGCAGCGATTGCTCGCGGCTTTCAAAAACCTGGTTTCAGCACGCGCGCCACCAGCTCAGCGCCGCTGATCGGCTATGGATGGCTGGCCTCCCGGATCGGCTGGTGCTCGATCTCGACGGTGTGCGTCTGGCCGTGGTTCACGGCATTCCGAGCACAATCAACCGATTTGTGTTCGCCTCCACAGGACATCTGCTGAAGCTGAAGGAGATCGAAGCCGCCGGAGTCTATGGCATGATCGGCGGACATTGCGGATTGCCGTTCACACAGTCGATATCGGGATATCTCTGGCATAACTCCGGAGCAATCGGGATGCCGGCGAACGACGGAACGCCGCGCGTCTGGTACAGCATCATCAGCCGCACCGCCGATGGTCTCTCAATCGAGCACCGCAGCCTCGTCTACGATCACGCCGCAGCGGCCGGCAAGATGCTGCGTGCGGGGCTCCCGGAGGGTTACGCCCTCGCTCTCTCAACAGGCATCTGGCCGAGTTGCGATGTCCTGCCCCTGGAGGAAATTCTGGCGCGCGGCCGGGCGCTCGTGCCAGGGACTATTGTCTGGCACCATCCCGCGAACCGGCAACCGGCTGGCCGCGCCAAGGGTCCGAAGGTCACGTCGCTTTGGCCGCAACACATGTCCGCGCCAGAGCTTGATCAACGAAAGTTTCGTCTGCCGGAGGTGACCGCAAAGGGCGAGCAGCGCGCCGCCGTCGACTTCACGAGTCTGAAGACGCTGTGGTTCAATACCGGAACGCTCTGCAATATTGCCTGCCGAAACTGCTATATCGACTCCGGCCCCCGGAAGGATCAGCTAGCCTATCTCACCCCCCGGGACGTCTCACAGTTTCTCGACGAAATCGAGCAGGGCAAATTCCGAACCCGTGAAATCGGGTTCACCGGCGGCGAGCCGTTCATGAATCCGGACTTTTTCCATATCCTCGACGATGCGCTCTCGCGCGGACATCACGTGCTGGTGCTGACAAACGCCATGCGTCCGATGCAGCGGTCGAAGGCGAAGCTTGAGCAAGTCAGGATGCGCTACGGTGACCGGCTTCGACTGCGCGTATCACTCGACCATTTTTCACCAGAGCGTCACGAGGAAGAGCGCGGCGAAGGAACGTTCGTTCCAACAATTCAAGGTCTGCTGTGGCTGGTGCGGTCCGGGTTCAATGTCTCGGTGGCCGGCCGGACCATGTGGGGCGAGAAGTTGGACGCTCAGCGCGCCGGCTATGCCCGTCTGTTTGCAGAGCACGGCATTATTATCGACGTAAACGATCCCGAACGGCTTGTACTGTTTCCGGAAATGGAACCTCGCGCCGACGTTCCTGAAATCACCGAACAATGCTGGGACATTCTCGGATCGTCGCCGCAGGACATCATGTGCTCGCAGTCGCGGATGGTGGTGAAGCGGAAGGGCGCGGATCGACCGGTCGTTCTGGCCTGCACGCTGATCGCCTACGATCCGCAATTCGAAATGGGCGCGACCTTGCAAGATTCGATGAAGCGCGTCTGGCTCAACCATCCCAGTTGCGCGAAATTCTGCGTCCTCGGCAATTCATCCTGCAGCCCTGCCCCGGCGAGCGCGGAGCGGAGCCCCGCTACACGAACCGGCGCCGACGACAGCCGCTTTGTAAACGTCGACACCTAGCCGGACGGCCATGGCAGACACGCTAGCGGATCGCTCACGGGGCATTTGCGCGCCACTGGCAATAGTCCGCTATCGTGTCGACATCCGCCAGCCGAGGTGCAAAGCCGACCGGACCATTCCAGGCGGCGACGGTGTCATCCATCGCAGATGCGGTCGACCAGCGGACGTTGTCGAAGACTCCTGACTTGAAGGGCCGTGCGCCGGCGCCGCGCGCAATCAGCCAATATCCGCCGTCCGGTGCCGGACCGAGCACCAGATTGCTGCCGGTGACCTGTCGCAACGCGGCGGCAATATGCGCCGGCTGGACACCGGGAATGTCCGAGCCGATCACCACAACCGGATGCCGCGACGTCTGCGAGAGAAGACGAACCATGCGTGCCCCCAGTGCACCACGACCCTGTCGAAGTCTTGGCACCTCCGCTGGCCAGAAGCTCGCATAACAATCGGTGTCCGGTGTCACTGCGATTGCCAGCCGCCACCTTGGATCGCGCGAGAGGCTTCGAATCAAACGTGCCGTCGTCACCCGATAGAATCGCAGCGCCTCGGAGGAGCCGATCAGTTTCGAAAGACGCGACTTCACCCGTCCGGGACGCGGCGCTTTCACCATCAGAATGACCAGTGGCTTCGACCGGGACCTAACCATAGAATTTCGCTATTCGCGCCGGCGGAACGCCCAGAAAATACAAAGCCAAGCAGGTGAGATTTCGCAGGCTGCGCCTCATATATCCATCACGACGATATCTCTGCGCGCTGGTGACGGCATAAGCCGGCAAAATGGTCAGGCGGCGTCGTCCGATGCGGCGAATGATGTCAACGTCTTCCATCAGCGGGATGTCCGAAAAACCTCCGATGTCATCGTAGAACTTCCGCGACAGGACGAGCGCCTGATCTCCGTACGGCAGTCCCAGCCAGCGGGTCCGAAGCGACACCACCACTTCGAGAGCCCGCGCCCGTGTCCGGATATCATCAAGCCTGAACTGAAACACCGCCGCTAACTGACCGGACCCGGGCCGCGCAACAAAGTCGGAAATAGCCGTCGCCCAATCGGCGTTCAGTCGCGTATCGGCATGCAGGAACAGCAACCATTCTCCGGTCGCAGCCGCCGCGCCACGCCGCAATTGTGTTCCCCGCCCCTTGCTCGCACGCACCACCCGGCAACCAAGCTTCTGCGCAATATCAAGTGTCTCGTCATCGGAGCCGCCGTCGACGATCACGACTTCCTTGATCAAACCGTGCCTCTGCGGCGTCAACGCATCCAGCGTCTTCCCCAGGGTGTGCGCCGCATTGAGCGTCGGCACGATCACACTCAGTGTAGCGGCAGACATCGGCGAACCATTCATGATACTGCCGATGCGTTCGCCAGGGAGTACCGCGCGTTGGGCTGCATCTTCTATTGCTGACCGCCGGAATATTGCAGACTGATCTTGCCCGAGACCTCCCGCAGTCGCGGTAACAGAACGTTGTCGACCTGGTTTTGCGGCAGCGCATCGCGCAGATAGATCAGCACCATCGCGGCAACCGCAGTGTCGCCCGAAAACACCGGCACGGCAATTGCGCGCGTTCCCTCAATCGGCGTGTTGTAATCGTGGACAGCGTAGCCGCGTGCAAGTGTCTCAGCGATTGCGCGCCTGGTCGTCCGCACCACACCGTCGCGCTCGGAGATCTTTTCCTGCAGGAGCGCGGAGCGGACAATCTCTTCTCGCTGCCGCGGCTTCGACCACGCCAGCAGCGCGATCCCGGAAGCGGAATACAGAAGCGGAAAGCGTATATGCTCAAATCTCCGCAAGTTGATTGGGGCGCTGTCACGATTGGACACTTCGATCACCATCGTCGCGCCTTCGCGCACCATGAATTCAGCCGGCCATTTCACGACGGTCGCAAAATCGTTGAGAAGGCGGCGGATGGCCTGGGTTGGCGCACTCTCCCGATCAATCGAGCTGAAAAGATCGCGGACGCGCGGCGACAAGCGGTAACCCGCATTTTCGGCTCGCTCGATGTAGCCGGCTTCGCGCAGGGTATGCAGCAGCCGCACGACAGTGGCTTTTGGTAGACCAGTCGCGTCCACCAGAACGGCCAAGCTGGCCGGTCCCGCTTCATTGATCGCTGCAAGCAGCGACAGCCCTCGCTCCAGGGCATGGACAGTCTGAGAAGCACGGGCCGCGGACATGGCAATCACAGATCAAGTTTGCAGGCGTTCCAGTGTTTGGTCCGTCTGGCGGACCTTTGGTCTATTAAGCTTTCGGCAGTGACCTGGGAAGCCCAGAATGGTCCTAACCGTCGGTGTGACCGTCGGAATCAAAAGCTCCGGAGGATTTGCCATGCCGTCCGAATCTCTTAACCGCCGATTATTTCTCGCCACCGGCGCAGCCGCGGTGGTTTCAGCACGCGGCTTCGATGCCCGCGCCCAAACGCAAAATGCGGTCCGCCTGATTTATCCTTTTGCCGCTGGAAGCGGTGGCGACACCATGGCCCGGATTGTGGCCGAGAAGCTCAGCGCCGGGCTATCGGTACCCGTGATCGTCGATAACCGCACCGGTGCTGCCGGCCGGATTGGCGTCAAGGCCGTGGTGAACGCAGAACCGGACGGGACGACGCTGCTGTTTGTGCCGAACCCGCCGGTTGCGATCTATCCACATTCCTATCCCAGCCTCGAATACGATCCGGTGCGCGATCTGACACCGGTCTCGCTCGCATCAACCTTCGATGTCGCGCTCGCTGTTTCGTCGACGAACGACATCAAGACCATTCAGGAGCTGATCACCTGGGCCAAGGCGAACCCGACGCAGGCGAATTATGGCTCGCCCGGTGCCGGCGGCCTTGGTCATTTCTTTGCCGTGATGGTTGCCGCCGGTACCGGGCTTGACCTGAAGCATGTCAGCTATCGCGGGTCCGGGGCGGTCATGGCTGACCTGCTCGGCGGACAGATTCCGATCGCTGTGGTCCCGCTCGGCGACGCGCTGGAGCTGCATCGCGGCGGAAAGGCCCGGGTGCTTGCGACGTCGGGTAATGCACGCTCGCCGCTCCTGCCTGACGTCCCGACCATGAAAGAGGCCGGCATCAATGCCGAGGGCCAGGGATGGTATGCGGTCTATGCGCCAGCCAAGACGCCACCCGAGACGGTCAAGCGGCTCAACAGGATCATCGTCGATGGGCTGTCGGACTCGGCGACCAAAGAAAAGGTGCTGAAGCTGAATATGGTCCCGCTCACCTCCACCCCCGAAGGCCTCGCCGCCTTCCGCGACGCGGACAGCGCCCGCTGGGCACCGGCGGTCAAAGCCTCAGGATTCAAACCGCAACAATGAAACTGTTCTCGTACAAAAACCGCCCGGTTCATCTCGGCCCCTACCCGCTGGAGAGGCTGCGCCGGTCATTGGCGCAGCCCGACCTTTCGGCAGTTCCGAAGATGGCGCCGGTCTCGTTCGACGATCCGCACAACCCGGAATCGCTCGTCAATGCGATGACGCGCTATATCGGCATGTTCGATGTGGTGCGTGACGGCGCGGTCACGCCGATACCCGCGGAGATTCCGGACGACCCGCAGGAGCGCTCCGATCACCTGAAGGCAGCCGGATACTACTACGACGCCACAATGGTAGGCGTCGCCGCTTTGCCGGAAGCGGCTCTGCTCGAGACGCCGATCCGCAACCCGAGCCTGCCGGTGCTGGTGGCCGAGCTTGAAAAGGGTCAACCCAAGAGTTTCGCGGCCGGCATCGACGTGATCTATGCCGACGTGCTGGACTCCGCCCGCAAAACGCTGGGGCCGATCCCGCATCACACCCATGCGCTGGTCTTCCTGGTCGAATATACCCGCGATCCGACGTCGTCCGAACCCGGCACCGACTGGTTCATGGACAGCCAGGCACAGCGCGCCGGACTGCTCGCGGCCAATACCGCGATCCTGCTATCGAGTTATATCCGCCTGCTCGGATACGAGGCGCGTGCGCATACGGTGACGAGCAGCGACGTCGATCTGAACAAACTCGCCGTCGCGGCGGGGCTTGCGCATCTCAGCGCCGACGGCGAGGCGATCGAAAACCCCTATGTCGGGCGGCGCTTTGGTCTCGCGGCCGTAACGACGACGCTGGCACTGGCACCCGACCAGCCACTCGCCGCGCCGCGTCTCGCCGACTGGCTGCACAGCCACGGACCCTCATGGTGGCTTGGCAAGGGCACGACCAAGAATGCCTTCAACAAGGTGCCCTATAGCCGGCGCCCGTTCCATCTCGGCGCCTATCCGTTCGAAAAGCTGAACCGGCGCGACGAGACGACCACTTTCATCGACGAGCCGCGCGTGCCGCGCTTCCCCAAACGCGCCGATTTTTTCGCACGCGCCGTTTTCGGCGACATGGGCAAGGAGATGCAGAACAACGCCAAGGGCGGCTTCTATGTGCAGAAATCCGCCATCGGCGCGTGCGCACGCCGTGCGCTGGGCGCGCTGTTGCTGCTGCAATTCGGCGAAGCACGCGGGCCGGTCTCGGACTCGGTCACCGACCCGAAGCGAAACGCTGCGAATGTGAAGGCCGCTTCCTATTACATGGCGACCGATGCCGTCGGGCTCTCACGCTGTCCGGAGTGGGCGTATTACAGCCACGACGCCGCCGGCAACGTGATGAAGCCCTACCACAAGAATGCGGTGTCGATGCTCTTCGACCAGGGCCACGAAACCTTCGAGGGCGCCAGCGGCGACGACTGGATATCCGTAGCGCAAAGCATGCGCGCCTATCTGCGCTTCTCGCTGCTGGGAGGCGTGATCGCCGAGCAGATTCGCAGGCTCGGCTATTCGGCGCGCGTACATACCGTGCTGGACGGCGACGTGTTGCAACCGCCGCTGCTGCTTCTGTCGGGACTTGGCGAAGTCTCGCGCATCGGCGAGGTGATCCTCAATCCCTATCTCGGACCGCGGCTCAAGTCGGGCATCGTCACCACCGACCTGCCATTCAGCTACGACAAGCCGCTCGATTTCGGGCTGCAGACTTTCTGCAACAACTGCAACAAATGCGCGCGCGAATGTCCGTCGGGAGCAATCACCGCCGGGCCGAAGCTGATGTATAACGGCTACGAGATCTGGAAATCCGACGCCGAGAAGTGCGCGCGCTACCGGATCACCAACCAGGGCGGCGCGATGTGCGGCCGCTGCATGAAGACCTGCCCGTGGAATCTGGAAGGGCTGTTTTCCGAAGCGGCGTTCCGCTGGGTGGCGATGCGCTTTCCGGGCGCGGCGCGCTGGATTGCCTGGCTGGACGACCGCCTCGGCCGCGGCGGCATTAACCCGGTCAAGAAATGGTGGTGGGACATCGATCTCGATCGCGCCACCGGGCAGCACAAGCGGGCCAAGGCGACCCATGCGCGTGGGCTCAATCGCGAGCTCGACCTCAAATACGAGGATCAGACACTGGCGGTCTACCCCGCCGACGTCATGCCGCCGCCCTACCCGGTGCCTTTCCCGGTCAACCGCGAAGCCGGCATCGAGCGCTATCGTTCGATGCTGTCGCCGGACGAACATAAGGCCCGGATCGCGCGCGGCGAGACCGCTGACCTGGTGCCGCAATTCAAGATTCCTGACGGACCGCCGCCGGTCTTTCCGGTGATCCTGAAGCGGCGCGAGGACATGGCCGAGGATGTCGCCCGTTTCGAGTTCGTCGCAGCCAATGGTGACGAATTGCCGAAATTCGACGCTGGCGCGCATGTGGACGTGGTGATCGCGCCGGAATATCTGCGGCAATACAGCCTGGCTGGCAACCCGGCCGACAATTCCAAATATGTCCTCGGCGTGCAGCGCGAGCCGCAGGGCCGCGGCGGCTCACTGTTGATGCTGCGCGCGTTCCGCGAAGGACGCCGCGTTTTCATCTCGCCGCCGCGCAATCACTTCCCCCTGCACGAGGATGCGACAAAGTCGTTCCTGTTTGCGGGCGGCATCGGCATCACGCCGATGCTCACCATGGCGCACCGGCTGCATGATCTCGGCCGCGACTTCGAACTGCATTACAGCGCCCGCAGCCGCCCGTCGGCGGCCTTCATGTCGGACCTGTCGCAGGTGCCGTGGCACAACCGCGTGCGGCTGCACATGAAGGATGAAGGTGCGCGTGCCGATTTCGATAGCCTGCTGCCGCGATATCAGGATGGGTTTCATCTCTACACCTGCGGATCGCCGCGCTACATGGACGGATTGTTCGCGATCGCCGATGCCAAGGGGTGGCCGGAAGAAGCCCTGCATCGCGAATATTTCACCGTTCCCGAACCGCCGGATTATGTGAACGAGCCGTTCACGCTGAAGCTCGCGCGCAGTGGCAAGCAGATCGAGATCCCGGCCGACCGACGGGCAACCGACGTCCTCGCAGAAATGGGCATCGTCGTGGACACGAAATGCTCCGACGGGATCTGCGGTGTTTGCGCGGTCAAGGTGCTGTCCGGTGAGGTCGAGCATCGCGATCACGTCCTGAGCAAGAAGGAACGCGAACAAAGAATGATCCTGTGTTGCTCGCGCGGCGCACAAGCCGGCAGCGAGGTCGAAGTCGACCTTTAAGCGATGGCGACGAACAATTCCGCATCATATTGCGGGCGGAGAAAATCGATATGCCGGATGATACCTACCAGAACAGACAGACTCTGGAGATCCTCTGCTGGCCCGAACTGATGGAGATATTGGACCAATCGTTCTGATCCGCGAGCAACGATCTGACATGTTCGTGATACCGACCTGAATGTGACGGGGACCCGTGTCGTTCCACAATTCAGTCGGATACTTATCGCCGGGGCGTCGTCGGACGCAGGCTGACCTGTTCGCGGCGAGTTGGACCTGTCGCTGGCGTCGAAACGAACGCCCCGCCGCGGGGCGCGGCCGGAATGAGTATCTGCCACCCCGTGGTGGCGCCATCGTCGTGGGGCTTGTGGGGGCCCTCACCCAGGCAAAATGGACGATCTCTTGACGCGTGAAATCATTTTTTCTTTCGAACCCTATATCCGTTTGGCCGCCTTTGGCGGCGTGTTCTGTCTCATCGGGATATGGGAGGTCTTCAAGCCACGTCGACAAATGGCCATCCGGCGCGGTTGGCGCTGGCCAAACAACTTCGGCATCATAGCGCTCGACACTTTACTGGTCCGCATCATTTTTCCAACCACGGCTGTCGGCGTTGCGCTTCTGGCTGAGTCCAATGGCATTGGACTGTTCAATATGATTGCGCTCCCGAACTGGGTTGCCGTCTTGGCCTCGGTCGTCATCCTTGACCTCGCGATCTATCTGCAGCACGTGATTTTTCATGCTGTCCCAGTGCTATGGCGCTTGCATCGCATGCATCACACCGATCTCGAGTTCGACGTGAGCACCGGGTTACGCTTTCATCCGATCGAAATTCTTTTATCGATGCTCATCAAATTTGCCGTTATCGCCGCGTTCGGCGTGCCTGCCATCGCCGTATTGATCTTTGAAGTCCTGCTGAACGCAACCTCAATGTTCAATCACGCGAATCTGCGGATCCCCCTTCGCGTCGATCGCATTTTGCGTTGGCTTGTTGTCACACCAGACATGCATCGGGTCCACCATTCGATCCTGCCACTCGAAACCAACAGTAATTTCGGTTTCAATCTGCCCTGGTGGGATCGTCTGTTCCGCACATATCGAGCGCAGCCTGCATCCGGCCACGAGCGCATGACCATTGGGATTGACCAGTTCCGAAACCCGACAGAGCTCAGGCTTGATAGACTGCTGTCCCAGCCTTTTCGGAGCGATGGCATCGCCAACACTCCTGACAAAGAAGACGCCAACCCCAAACCCAAGCATTGACTGCGGCAGACTTTTAACCGCGGTAAAAGCATTCTTGGGATCGCCACATGGCAGATTTTTCAGCCATGCGTGTTTGTTTCAAAGTTGTTTTCCCGACCGAGAGATCAATGCCGGCTCAGTTCAAACAGACAGGCGGGCGTCCGCGAACTGGCCGCAAACTCTGGATTTGGAATCCCGGCTAAGTATTGGAGCGGGTGAAGGGAATCGAACCCTCGTCATCAGCTTGGAAGGCTGTTGCTCTACCATTGAGCTACACCCGCGAGCGAACCCCGCAGCTTTGTGGATCCGTCGGCCCGCTTGTTTTCACAAAATGCCGTCGGAAACAAGACCCTATCCGAGCGTCTGGACCCGGTCTCGGCAGTGTTGCCCCCGGCATAATCGATTGCAGCCCAACCGTCACTTCGCAGCAGGTACCGGCGCGGTTCCGAGCAGGGCTTCGATCGCAAGCCCGAGCGACAGCAGCATCCGGTCGCTACCAGGCGGTCCGTCGATTTCGACCCCGACCGGAAGCCCGCCTTTTGTCATTCCGGCAAACAGCGACAGGCCCGGGATGCCGGCGTTGCTCCCCGGGTCGGTATTGCGGATCATCGTCGCAAATGTCGGCGCCGGCTTGCCGCCGCCGATCGACATGTCGCCAGACCCCTTCTCCGCATCGATTGGGACCGCAGGCGCAGGCGTGGTCGGGAACAGCATGGCGTCGAGCTTGTTGCTCTTGAAGTAATCGGCAAACAGCTTCTGGAGTGCCGGCCGGTGCACCTTCATCGCATCGGGGTAATCCTTGCCGAACACGTCCTTCAGGATCGCGCCGAACGCGCCCTGCACATCCGGACTTTTGATCTGTCCGGCAATATCGGCAATCGTCACGCCCTCGATCCCCGACGCCTTGAGATAGGCCGGGAAGTCCTCCACGGGCTCATGCAGCGCGACGGGAAACGAGACCTTGGCATTCAGGTCTGCGAGCCCCGGCAGGTCGCCGTCAACGAACACCACACCCGCGGTCTCCAACTTGCCGCGCGCTGCCTTCACCACCGCCTCGAGGTCAGGATCGAGTCCGCTCCAGTACGACAGCGGAATGCCGATCCGCTTGCGCTTCAAAGAACGCGCGCTGACAACCCGTGATCCGGTCATCACGGCATCGAGCAAAGCGACGTCAGCGACCGTGCGGCCCATCGGGCCGATGGTGTCGCGGGTGCGGCTGATCGGCACCACGGCATTGGTGTCGTGATAGCGCCGCTCCTTGCCCCCATTTCCGACCGACGGACGAAGGCCTACGGTGCCGGTCAATGCGGCCGGGATGCGCGTCGAGCCGCCGGTGTCGGTGCCGAGACCGGCCGTGACGATGCCGGCGGCGATCGCAGCCGCGCTACCGCCCGACGAGCCGCCAGGGATGCGCGTCATGTCGTGAGGGTTCTTCACGGGGCCCGCAAATGACGCGGCATTGGTCGAGGTGATGCCGAAGGCCAGTTCATGAAGATTGGTCTTGCCTATCACAATGGCGCCGGCATCAATCAGCTTCTGCAGCGACGGCGCATTGGCTTTCGGCCGCGCATTGCGCAACGCCTCGGTGCCACCGGTGGTCGGCATGTCGGCGGTGTTGATATTGTCCTTGACCACGATCGGCAGGCCGGCGAGCGGAGGCAACGGCTGCCCCGCCGCGACCATCGCGTCGATCTTCTGCGCGGACGCGAGCGCCCCCTCGGTGTTGAGGGTAATGAACGCATTGAGGTGCTTCATCTGCTCGGCACGGGCGAGCGCGGCTTTCACCGCATCGGTGGCGGTCATCCGCTTCTCGCGGATCGCAGCGACGATCGCCGTTGCGGTCTCTGGCGTAGCAGCCGGCATTCCCTGGCCCATGGCGGAACTCATGAACGGCAGAACGGAAACGGCCTGGGCTGCCGTGAGACCTGCGACTGCGGTCAGAATGTCACGGCGAGACGCATGCGGCATGGACGGGTCCCTCGATATCGATGGGACAAGTCTACACCGGATTCCGGCTGGATTGGATTGCCAAGCAGGCAACGCTCGCGTGGCAGGCAAAAACTGGTGGAGGGGGCTGGATTCGAACCAGCGTAGGCATAGCCAACGGATTTACAGTCCGTCCCCTTTAGCCACTCGGGCACCCCTCCACGGGAAAAATCGATACGACCGATGATCCTTGGTCGCACCAGGCCGACAAAAGGTTTACCCCGGATCGGCCAGATGTAAAACGCCGCGGCACCTTGGGAAATCCCGAAGGCATCGGACGCGCCGCGCGTTATGGTGGCCAACGCCACTTAAGTCAATGGGAAATCAGGGATATCCACCCGCCTGAGGCGCAGGACAGGCGACGGCCGGAGGCAACTCCCGTCAACAGTATCGGAAGGGATAGCGCAATTCGCACCGCCCCAGCGGCTCTCGCGCGCACCTTCCGTGGCTCGATCTCCTGCCGGGTGCCCGGGACATCAGGATTCTGCCCTGACCGACGACCCTGCTCCCGCGACGGCCGGCTAGACGTATTCGACGCCGACCATGTTGCCCTTGCGCCAGGCGACGCGGCAGGCCTGCCTGTTCCAGCTGCCGACGATCGTGAGCGTGAAATTGTTTGCGACCTCCCTCACATCGGGGACTTCGAGACGAGCCCCGCTGGAGGACAGATCGCGCACAAGGCACTCGATCGGATCCTTGCCTTTGATGTCGATCCTCGCGGCTCGTCGAGTTGGAATACGCGGAGAAATGCGACGCTCGGACATGGCCGGCCTGCAATTTGTTGAAGGTCGTCTGATCGAACCTGCACGCAAAAGGATAAATTACTATTACCGTCGCCTATCATCCATTAACTCGGCGTGAATTTGAAGGAGCAGATTCTTCGCAGTCGTGAGGCGACCGCCGCATTCGATGCAGGCGCGCGTTCGGTCGCGTTATTCGGGACGTCCGTTTCAGCTTTTCCGAAAAATGGCCGGGAACTCGAAGGGAAATCTCAATACCTGTCGGCAACATTAATACAATCGAAGTGACTTTGAAGCCGTCCGGCTAAGACCTGAGCAACCTGTCATGCGAGGTCAAACATGAAGGTCATGGTTTCTGGCACGATTGCGCTGCTGGTGCTGGTTCTGATCGACACAGCCCTTTACCACGGCATGTATACAAAAGCAGGTCGCGTGGTCCTGGACAGGACCGCGTCCGCAATCCTGCGATAACAATGAGCTGAGACGCGCCCAAGAGAGCTTCCGCTCGGGTCGTGATGAATCCAGATTCCCGTCAGCGGCGCAGATGCCGGATTTATGCCCGGGCAAGTCTGTGCCATGAAGGCGCATGAGCGAGCGGAATCGTAAGCCTTCCTTTCGGAAGAAACCGGATTTCAAGCGGGACCGCCGGGATCGTCCGTCGCCCGGGCGAAAGCCTGCGCGCGCGGCAGAGTCCGATACCGCCCTGCTCTATGGCTTTCACACGGTGGAGGCCGCGCTTGCCAATCCGAACCGCCGCATCCGCGCGCTCTACGCGACCGAGAATGCCGCCAAGCGGCTTGCAGCCGATGGCATTGCGCTGAAGGTTACGCCGCAAATCGTGCGGCCGGACGAGATCGCGCGGCGGCTCGGCCCCGACGCTGTCCACAACGGACTCCTCGCCGAAGCCGACCCTCTCGAGGCGCCGGACATTTCCGAACTCGCCGAAGAGGGCATCGTGCTGGTGCTCGACCAGATCACCGACCCGCACAATGTCGGTGCGATCATGCGCAGCGCCGCGGCTTTCGGGGTCAAGGCGCTGGTCACCACCGCGCGGCATTCACCGGAGGTGACCGGCGTGCTCGCGAAATCAGCCTCTGGCGCGCTGGACTATGTGCCGATGGTGACCGTGCCAAATCTGGCCCGGGGGCTCGCAGCCTTGCGCGAGCGCGGCTTTCTGCTTGTCGGGCTCGATAGCGAGGGCGAGGCCGATCTTGCGGCGACCCCGTTGCGCGCACCGCTTGCTCTTGTGCTCGGCGCCGAGGGCAAGGGGTTGCGGCAATTGACGCGGGACACCTGCGACCGCACCGCCCGGCTGGATCTTCCGGGCGCGATCAAAAGTCTCAATGTCTCCAATGCGGCCGCGCTCGCGCTCTATGTCGCGACGACGCGGCTCGCAAGGTAAGCCGTCCTCACCGCCCTTGCGACGGAGAGGTGAGGACGATCGGCCTCGTCAGTTATAGACGCTGATCGGGCCGTGATGCCGCCGGTATGACCGGTGATAATGCCGGCGCGGTGCGTGATAGGCGCCGCGATAGCCGTAGCGGCCGCCGAGACCGGCGACATACGGATAGGCGCCAACGGCGCGCGGTGCGTACCAGATCGGATCGCGGTAATCGGTCAGCGCCGGGCCGGAATAGACCGGACCCTGATTGACCACATATTGCTGCACGATCGGCTGCTGCTGCACGATCACCGGCTGACGCACGATCACGGGCTGCTGCACCACGACCGGGGCTGCCTCCACCACGATCGGCGCAGCCTGCACGGCAAAGCCGGTGCCGCAGCAGCCGGAGCCCGCATAGGCGACGGGCGCGTTGAAAGCGAAACCGGAATTGCAGCATTGGGCATTAGCGGTGCCTGCCGCCGCAATGGTCACCGCCGCAGCGGTAAGGAGGGAAAACGTTACGCGAGACATGTTACGTCCTTCTCGAGGTTAGCAGTTAGCGACGATGGGGCGGGCGTGGCGGAAAGGGAGGACGCGGCCCCTCGCCGCCCCCCCAGGTATTGATTTCGGGACTGATCATCATCGGCGGCGTCGGCGCATATTCCGTCGGCGGCACATCCATGGATTCCGCCGACCACGAGCGGCTGTAAGCTTCCGCAGGCTTCGGCATCGGCCGGTTGGCAGGCGGCTCAACCTCAAGACGGCCCATATGGGGCCTGGTCCCCATTGTTGGAAAATAGCCGACCGGGCGCCGGTAGCGCACCGGCCGCTCGGGCTCGAGCGGCGGCACGTATGGCGACGGATAGACCGTCACGCCGGGCGGAGCGCCCGGCCGGTAGAGACCCCAGTCGCCTGAGACCACGCCCCAGGCGGCATTGTATCCGTTGATCGGCACCGGAACGTTTGGCCGTCCCGGGACGACGAGCACCGGTGCATGATCGGCACGCGCCTCCGCAAGGCCTGCAAATGCAGCCGCTATACCGAGCGCACCCAACGCCCAACGCATACGCGAGAACTCCAGCGCGGGCGCCATTCACGCCCCCTCAGCCTGCCGCATTTATGACGGTGACCGGATGCCCCGCGGTTAACGAGCCGCGTAAATCATGGGTTAGGATTAATTCAAAGTGACCGGACCGGCCGCGCCCGCCCGATGTTGCGCCGCCGGAATGAACCGTCACCGGCCGTTTCGACACCAATGGCAAGAGAGCAATCTCAGCCCGGGCTCAGAACAGGTTTTCAATTCTGGGCCGCGCGATGGAGGCGGTCGTGAGACATTTGTGCGCTATCGTTCTGTCCGGCCTTGTCTTGATCGGCGCTGTGCAAGCTGCACCGGCGCAGACCGCCGAACCAGCACCGCGATTGATATCGGGTCTGATCTGCGACACCCGCGAACAGGCGGAGCGCTTCGTGCTGGTGCTGCGCGACAATGTGGAAAAGGCGATCGGCACCGTGAACACCGAGGCGGGTACGCCGGATGCCTGCATGGTTGCGACCTATGGCTTCATCCCGGGCCAGACCGTGTCGGAGGTCGAGCGCAACGGCGCCTTCGTGGACGTGATCGAAGTGCGCGTGCTCGCGGTCGCCACCGCGGCCGGCCTGCAGATGATCGAACCCAAGATCTATTATTCGGTGATCCAGACCGGCGACCGCAGCGCGTAAATCGCCTGTCGCTTCCATGATCCGTCGTGTGTCTTGCCTTTGCGCATAGCCCGCCTGCCCTCGAGGCGGAACCTCCGCCCATGCCTCGCGTTGCCGCGACAGACAGATTGTCCCGGCATGCGCATTTCGCGACGGCCGGCGGGAGGCCACAATGCGAATGCTGTTCGGAATACTGACCGCCGCCTTGCTGTGTTGCGCGGCCCCGATTGCCAATGCCGAGACGCCCGGGCCGGAGACGCCCGGGCCGGATGAGATCCTGACCGGATCGGGGCTTGTCTGCGATACCAAGGAACAGGCCGAGCGCTTCATCTCCCTGATGGGCGACAATGTCGAGAGCACGCTCCTTGCCGTCAATCGCGAAGCCGGCGACGATCACGCCTGCGTCGTCGCCACCTTCGGTTTCGTCGCCGGGGACAAGGTGGCCGACATCGACAAGGACGGCACTGTGGTGTTCGTACTCGAGGTCAAGGTGATGGCGGTCGCGACCGTCGCCGGATTTCAGCTGGTCGAACCGAAAACCTATTATACTGTGATCGCGTCGAAGCAGCGCAGCGTCTGACGGCTGAAGGCGAACGTCTGGAAGCCACTCCCTGCCGGCATGTTCGCGCTTGATCGAACGAAAAAACGTAGTATTGGCAACGCTGGGCCGGCTTAGCTCAGCGGTAGAGCAGCGGTTTTGTAATTCGGCGAACGCCGTTTGCTGCCGTCGTCTTTTATCCCGAAACATAGCAAAAACATTGAGGAAATGCGCCCTCACCCTCCGTTGTGATCGGCTTCAATTTCGGCCCGTTGGCTATAGTTCGGTAGAAAAATGGTAGAAGCGCCGCTTAAGCTAACCCGGGCTCCCAAAACCGTACCGGCGGCGCCTGGTCCGACCACCACTAAGGTGTGATATTAGTCGGCACCGGCAAAGCCGTTGGGCGCATTTTCCGGCAGAACGTGGTTCTTTTTAAATCCCGATGAATGGTTTTGGGCGTCGACTTCTTCGAAGCTAGGGGCCGCCGACCGTTCTACGGTAACGCCGGAAGCAAAGAGGGGGCGAAGCGGGCCTTTGCGGAGTGCTGGCATGCTGGCTTTTGAACCTAGATTTATCGACCAGCAACCAACCCTGACAGTCAACAGGGATTCGGAAATGACCACGAAGCAAACCGGCCTATCGCTTGCGTTCGGCATCTTGTGGGCAATGTTCATGATCTGGTGGAGCGCGGATTACGCAGTCGCAAACGTCGTCATCTTTGCAGTGATGGGCGTCATCCTCGGCTTCTTGTGGACTTGGTTTATGAAGCACTTTAGATACTTCAAGATCTAGAGCCAGGTAATCGATGCCGGAAAATTCTCGACCGTCGGCGGTTTATGAGGCTGCGGCTGGCGTTCTGGCTTGCCATTATCGGCGCGCCGTAGACGTGCTATGAGCACCAAGACTTTAAGGAAGCGGCCAAGCGTGCGTTTGCAGAGTGCTGGCGTGCCACATGATAGAGAGCGTGTTCAGGATAATCGTGGAGTTCGCTTTCGTTCAGACCGCACGTCAACTGATGCGCCCTTTCGGTGTCCGGCTTCCGGAATGGGTTGAAGTTATATTTGGCCTAATCATATGGTTGAATGTGGGGACCATAGTTTTTGCGCTCTGGATACGATGAGCAAATATCTAGCGGATACAAAAAATTGGACGATTACGGCGGACAAAGAGGCTTCCTGTTGCCGGCGACACAATCATCGCGGCAGAAATCTCCGGTCGCTCCTGCCATGCGATTGAGCTGTTGAGGCGGTATGTCGACGTGGCCATTGAGCGTCGCACGGCCTTTACAGGGAGCAGGCCCCGCTCGATGGCCGCACGTTGCCGAAGCGCTGCCTTGCGCAGAGCCAATCCGTGACCGGGCGGCCACATTAACCCGATGCTGGCCAGCGCGGCCAAGTCGAGGCGATACGGCCTATGGCATTCCGAGGTCGATATTGCGCACGTGGAAACGCGAGCAATTCGAGATCGCAGCACCGCTATCGCAAGGGGCCAATGTTAGGACAGCCCTAACGAACGGACACGCTCCGACTGGGGTCGAACCTTTAGCGCCTGAAAGCCTCAGTTAATGGGCCGCGCACGTAGCTTTTCAAAAATAGAGACTATGTCGAGTTCCGGCTGTGAGACAACCTTGCTGGCCTGTGCGGAGGAGAAAACGAACCCGGGTTTGTCGGCTTGGTGGGGTTCCAGCAACGATGAGATTATTAAGAGCCCCGCTAACAAGCCAGGGCCCACGACGATCAAGTATTGGACAAGCGGAAATGACGAACGCTGCATTCCTCTGCAACACGGCATTGAAGAGGACGTTCCGACTAGCTCGGCGATGCGACGTCTTGGCAGGCCGAGAGGCTTTAAAGTGTTTTAGTGCTGGGGTGACGAACTGCAATGATCACTACATGAAGAGACCCAGGCCCCATGCCTGGTGATTTTCCAGCTGCGAAGGCGGCTCGAGCATGTGGACGTTGCTTGCGGCGATTGCGATCACCTTGTCAGTTTCAACTTTCATCTTTTCGTTGCTCTCTACCGCGCCGGAATCGATAGCGATGGAAGAATCGCCTGGTACTGACCACTAGAGGATCCCCACTGAAGGCATGCGACTCATCTTTCGCCGTTGCCGGGTCTGCTAGAGTTGCTAACCTCATCTCGGCGACAATGCTCGCAGCTTGCCGCTGCCCGCCTCGGTCGGTCGATTTCCCAAATGAGGGTGCCTAGGCGGGCCCAAATTTTGTGGCGGAACGTTGTCAGTATCTCGGCGTCAGCTTAACGGCGACGCCCACCGTCGCCGCTCGCTCCGGATGTCACGCGTCGCTCCTTGGCACCCGTGGCGCTACGGGGCGGGCTTTTCCGAGAGCGGGTCTCTTCAGGCCGAGCCTTTCGCATGACGCCAAATTTTTAGCCAAGCCCGGACTGGCCGCCGCCGTGCCCCCAATGCGGAGCTCAGCTCGAACTCTTGCTGCGGACTGATAAATCCGGCACCTCGATAAAAGGATTTTGGTGCACGGCCTGCGCTCTCAGGTTTACTTGGGATAAAGAGCAGCAAGAATTAATCAGCAGCCGCAAATCCTAGGTTGGGAGAACCGGTTCGATCGATTCCGCGAGCCTCGCCTTCCACGGCGCATCCGGATTCTTGACCTTGATCCAGTGGTTGCAGGCGCCGGACGTGTAGGGCTTGTCGCGACGCTTGGAGACGATCCCCTCGAGACCCATCCGACAGGCGAATTCAAACATCGCGGCGCCGTCCCCGCCTTCCATGTGGTCTGCATAGACCACGCCGCCGGTCGAGCCTTCCAGCAATTCCGCCAGCAGGTCTTTTCGCATCTGGAGCGGCATCGCCTTCAGGTCGAGCGCGCCAAGCAGCAGCAAGTCAAAAGCGATCAGTTGGCAGCGCCTGTCGTGCTTGCGGGAATGCAACAGCTTGAAATCGCCGATGCCGCCCTCGCCCTCGACGACGCCCTCACCGTCCATCACGAAATGCGTGGCCGGCAACCGCAGCGCCGCCTGCACAATCGCGGGATACCGGGATGTCCAGTCATAGCCTCCGCGGGTGAATACCTGGACGGCGTCTCCGGACCGCCGCACAAGCAGCCGGTAGCCGTCCTGCTTCACCTCATGGATCCAGTCCGGCCCGGCCGGGACGGTATCCGCTCTGGTGGGTATTGAGGGTTTGGGAACTTCGGCCGGCCAGCGGCCGATCTCTTTACGCCTGGTCCAACGCATGTCGGCTGGGAGTCTGGGGATGCGCCGAGAGGGTTTCAAGAATGCCGTTTCACCCGACCCGGGCTACTGTTTTGTGGGCTGTCGGCTGGCCATAAGTCCGTCAGGGCACTAAAGGGAAAAGGGGACGCAAATCATCATCAATGTAACGGTACGCTCTGACTGCCTTGCTCTGGCATTGCGAACAGACCAACCGCTTAGTCACCAGCACTAGAGACGCATCGGGTGAAAAGCCCAAGTTCTCAAGGTCGTCCTCGGCGATAGTTGCCGTATGACCGCATCGAAGGCAGTCGATTGCTACTTTACGCATACTGAGTCCGCGGGAACTTCGCAGGTCGAGCGGGTTTTACTTCGGGTCCATCTCTACAATTGACTGTGTGTAGTAGCGTCAGGATTTTCAAGTATGAGTGCGTCCCCGCCACTCGCTCCCGCTCAGGGAGGTCCGATTTATTTAGTGCTGTGCGATTATGGCCCGAAGATTGGCCGGGCCTATCGGGAGACCGACCCCGATGCCGCCAATCGGGGAACCGTTCTCAACCTGCTCATCCGAGGGGAATATTCCGGGCCGGTGCAGGTGCTGGAGGTTGATCTCGAGGCCGGCCGAGCCCGGGACGTGTCGGCCGAGTTCGCCGAGGAAATCATGGAACGGGCCCCGCTGGATGACTTACCGGCTGACGTTGTGATGTTCGCGTCCCTGAGGGCCGGGCTCAAGGTATAGGCTGCTGTCGCCCCCCGTGGACGATCGGGGCCCGCTTCCATCTCACCGAGAGCACGACAGACGGCCGGACTTTCCGAACGTCGGAACTGAGGTTGCACTGGATGATTAAGACTTCATCATCGATGGCGACCACGTAAGAACATGCCGAGGAAGTCTTGGACTGACGACGAGGATGAAGCGCTGAGGAAGGCGGTGGCCGAGGGGGTCAGCCTTCAGCGACTTGCGGTCCGGTTCAGCCGCCCGCAGGGCTCAATCAAGCAACGTGCAGCAGCGCTCGGAATAGAAATCCGACCCATGACCAGGTTGCCAACTTCAGAGCTGCAACATACCGGGATCAGGCTGCCGCAGAAGCGGACGTCGTGAGAGACGCCGCGAAGCAAGCGTTCGCCGAACATCGGCGGTGATGCGAATGAACTCGCACTCCGGCCAAGCATTTAGGTCATTTTTAAAAGTCCGATCCGTGAAGAAGGCGTACCACCGTCCTAGGCGACGTTCCTGAGGGGGACACGTCGCTCGCTCGTCCCGGCGCTATCCCGCCAGGCCCAGCGCCGGGACGGGCCCAAAAAGAGGCCCAGCTGGGAGGAGCCAGATGAGCCCAAAGTGCGCGGATGCTCCGCAACAAGACGGCGGGGTGAGAATGTGTTCCATTCCTCAATAAAAAAACCCAGCTGACACCGGGGGGATGATCAGCTGAGCGTCTTATTGGAGAGTTCATACGACTGGCCGAATAAAGCCTTTTTTCGTTCCTGCGTTTTTAGAATTCTCGCCCGCAGGGTTGTGCCGGCGCAGCGCTAGTGGCTAGCGAAGTGAACACTCAACTTGCATCATCGTACCACAGGCGGGTCAAGACTTGCAGCCGCACGCCTTTGAAGGTTAGGGTTCCGCCTGCGGTGGAACAGGAGCGGCGTCATGGGTAAGAGAGCCCCTGAGATTGAGCACACGCTAAACCGATTACATTCCGATATCGAGCAGCAGCGGCACACAGTCGATCGTCTGAAATCGAATGGGCACGTCACAGATGACGCGGAGAAGTATCTTGGCGAACTGCTCGCCTCTGCGCGTGTGATGGGGTCGCCGCTTGTTCAGCCGGAATAGTGCGCTGCCTACGGCCTAGCGCATTCAACAGTTCCATTGCGACGTGAAGGAACGTGCGGAATCGACCGCCCCCTCCTTCAACTCGCGCCGCCATTCCTTCGCGAACACATTACCAAGAGGCAAATGGAAACTAGCTAAACTCGTCGGGTCTAACGCCCACGGTCAACATTTCGGCGGCTACCGAGACGATCCAACACTGTCGGCCATCGCAGCACCCCGCTCTCCTAAAGGTTTCTTTGTTCCTTCGGTGGTGTCTTGCGCAGTTTGATGCTCTATCTCGGCATTAATTTCTGCCCCTAACAAGACCGCAATACAAGTGAGCCACAGCCACATCATTAGTCCAATACCAGCTCCCAGGGAGCCATCCGTTTCGTTGTAATTGGCGAAATTGGATAAGTACCAAGAAAACAATGCAGACCCAGCTACCCACAATAAAGTTGCTACTACGGCACCCACGCTGAGCCAGCGCCACTGAGCATCGTCGCGACTCGGTCCAAACCGATAGAGCAGCGCCAGCCCCAGCGCGATGATCAGCATGATTGCTGGCCAACGTAGCAGCGCCAAAGTCCATTCAAATGTGCCTTGCATTCCTACCCAAGCAAAAATCACCGGCAGCACAACCACCGCCCCGACCGCAAGAAGAAGGAAGCTCAGTAGTACCACGGTCATTGCCAGAGAGATCAGGTTCAAACGAATAACCAGGGTGGTCGGGCAGGCTTGTGTTACGGAACGCGCTCGGGCGATAGGCCAAGGCCGAAGGTGGAGCTTGAGCGCGTTGAGCGATACGTCGCGACGATACACAGTGAGAAAGACAAGTTGGGCCGCGACCGATCGCTAGCCTTTAACATGTGTCCGCCGTCTACAGGCGGCGCTCTGTCCGCGAGGTGAAGTAGCGCGTTTCGCAGCACCTCGCGGTGGGGTCCAAACGACTGTTTTAATGATGGCGTAGTGATCGGTGGCTCCGGTCGGCGTCGAAAATTTCGTAATCGAGTCGATCCCTCAAATCCGCCAGCTCGGCGAAAAGCACCCCAGCTTTGTCATATTGGCTTGACGCGTTGGATGTGAGGCGAACAGTGCGGTCCGGTCGACGCAACATGAGGCCATTAGCCGTAGTCCCGCAGTGCTTTGGTTGCGCATGGAAGCTCCTGCCGATTGACGTTCGCCAATTCGGTTCAGGCGTTAGCGTTCCTTAACTGCGGTGCAATTCACGAAGAAAATGTGCCCTTTAACTGGAACGCTGCAGTCACAACTTCGTTTGATTGCCGGTTACAAAACAAAGGAGTTTCATTCAATGAAAAAGCTCATCTTGGCTTCCGCCCTCACCGTAGCATTCGCCGGCGCCGCGTTCGCACAAACCACTGAGTATTACGTGGTGCAGGATGTGAAGACGAAGCGCTGCACGATTGTGAACGAGCGTCCGAAGACCACCACTGAATTTACAGTTCTTGGCACAACCGTGTTCAAGACCCAAGCCGAAGCTCAGGCCGGAATGAAGACGATTAAGGTCTGCGAATCGAACTAACGCGACGAGAAGACCCGTCGGGGGGCTGCCTTTCGCAGCTCCCCGTCTTTTCTCAGCATCAAATTTCGCGCGCCGGCGCGCGGGGCAAAGCCAACTCAGAAAAATCGCAACTTCCCCGAGTGACTTTGGACCCCGCGGGTCCCAAACGGCTTGAAGGCTGCTAGATCTTAGGGCCTTAGAAGCCGCCTTCGCTCGGCTCTACAAGCCCGCCCCTGTGTTCGCATCACCTTGAAGCATACGAGGCCGGGACGGGCAGCGACAGGATTGCGAGGAATGTCGCCAAGTAAAGCGTTGAACAAACAACAAGAACTCCAAACACAAAAAGGAGCATTACCAGGATGAGCGAGACCGAAACCACGAGCCGGACCGATACCGGGTCGGCCCAAACCGCGGGTTCATCCTCCTACATTGGCACCCGATCAGGCGTTCCGCAGAAGGCATGGGACGCGATCCAGCGCAACACCTCGTCAGAATCCGCTGCGGCAGCGCCGTATAAGACTGGCGCTCGTCGGACATCCCGGGCGAGAGTTCTATGCGTCAGAGCTTGGCGAGGTACGCCTATCCGCTGCACCGGCACGGCGCCAGCGCCGGCCATCGTGAGGACTGCCGATATCGCGGCGAAAGGATTAGGCCGGGTGGCCGGGGGCGTGGTGTGGATCGCAGGGCCAACAGCCGGCTAATGGCCGGTGGGGAGAAAAGTTAGCGGGGGAAAGAACCTTGGAATACCGAGTAAACAAGCTCCAACAACGACGGCCACGAAAAGCGCACCCAGCACAAGCGTCGTCAATCTCGGTGGATCGGTGGGTTCTGCCATGGCAAATGCTCGCAGTTCCGGCCCGCGCCGCGCGATTTCACTCTAGCTTCTCGGAACGTCGTTCATCCCTATGCAATTGCCATCCGCAACGACAGCGGGAAGCAAAATGCCTGAGAAGGCGAGAAGGCACAAAGCCCACATCAATTGGTTCGAAGCCATTCTAACGGGCGATCAGACACCTTACGAAAAACTATACCCGGAACAGATGCGGGAACAAGAACGCGCAGCGCTCATGCGCCTGTATAGCAGTGAACAGCCCGCGCAGATCAAGCATACCTTCCTGCCGTTGATGCTATAGGCGGCGCTCAGCCTCCGACTACGGCCGGATTGCGGCATCTGTCGTAGTTGCGTTGCAATAGCCCCGATCCGGCCCTTGGTAGCCGTTGGGCGTTTGTACGGCTTTCGGCCAAAACCAAAATGTGTTAGGTACTGCGCGACCTGCCCTCACAGGGACACCATGAGCCTAGTTGGACGGCGCATATGTGAAAGTTTATTGACAGAGGGAGCATAACCAAGGGATCACCGTGGTTCACTAGGATCAGTGAGCGCATGATCCAACAAATACTGGCGTTTTGCAGTTCCGACACGACAGCGTTCTGGCTGGTAGTCGGCAGCGATCTCTCTATCGCGCTCGCATATTTCGCCATCCCAATCACCATGGCCGTCGTGCTGCGGGATAGACGGGACGATATCCCCTACCCTTGGCTATGGCTGCTGTTTGTGACCTTTATTGTAGCCTGCGGCCTCACACATCTAGTCCATGTGTGGTCGGCGGTCATGGGCGCAGGTTATCTGAAACTACATGCCATTATAGGTTCGCTCACTGCAGCCGCGTCGGTCGCCACCGCAATCGCGTTCATCTTTATCCTGCCGCAGATCCGGGATTTACCGTCACCGGCTCGGCAGAGAAGCAGACTGCAAAGTCTTGTTGCCGAGCGCACGAAACAGAAAGACGTCCTGATCCGGGAAATTCATCACCGGATCGGCAATCAGCTGCAGATCATCCATTCGCTCATCAACATCGAAGAACGCAAAACAGAAGACCGAATCTGCCGCGACGCGCTCGAACGGATCAAGGCAGAAGTCAGCAAAATGTCCGAAGAGCATCGGCAGAAGTCCGTGCGTGATTATCTCGACGAGGCCGAACGACGGCATATCAATGCGCCGTTATCGCAGGGCGGTGTTGCGATTGAACTGATGGGCGGCGTGGCGCGCGCTATCGACGCCTGAGCTGACCCTGTCTCTGGCTCTGAAGACGGGCCCAGTGCACGCTGAACGCTTGCCTGCCCGTTTTCCGCACATTAACCACGGAGGTCTTTTCGGAGGCCGTTGTGAATGTGGGTTGCAGCAATGGCGGCATGGCCGAACGCCACCGCTAACTGGTCGAGCTGTGATGCCACATCGCCGGCTGCGTACAGCCCCGGGACAGAGGTTTGCTGGTGTTTATCCACCAGCAGCGCGCCGTCTGCGTCTGTCTCGGCTCCCAAGCCGGTGGCAAGAGGCGACTGCGGACTGCAGCCCAGGGCTGGGTAAACCAGATCGAACTCATAGCTCTCAGACGAGTCGAGGACGACGGCCATCTTGTTCCGTCGCAATATTGCTTTTGCGCGGCGGGTCACGATCCTGATCTGGCCATTGCCTGCGTCGTCCTCGCCTCGCTCAACCTCCGGGCAAATGACTGTGACGTCTGTCGAATAGGTCTCACAAGCATGGCCTTCGCGATTGCTGATTTTGCCGGGCCGATGACGCAGATCCGCTTATCCTTCCCTTCATACGCATCGCAGACCGAACAGTAGCCAAGCTGCCCGCTCTGTAACGCACCGGGGATATCCTCCAGAGGGAGAACGTGGTCGATGATACCCGTCGCCAGGATGACCCGCCTTGCCCGGACCGTCCCATGTTCATGAACGGCGTCGAAATGGTCGCCGTTGCTTGCAAGAGCGAGCACCCGGCTTTTGACGATGCTGGCGCCAAATTTGAGTGCTTGCTGCTCGAGCGCGCGAAGCAAAGCCGGCCCGCTTATGCCGTCCGGATAGCCGGGAGCGTTATGACTGGCGGGGATGAGCGAAGCGCGGCTTGCCCGGCCGTGAAAAACCAAGACGTCGCGCATAAACCGGGCAGGATAGGTCCCGGCGCAGAGACCGGCGGGCCCGGCACCGATCACGGGCAGTCGATCAGCTTGTCCCGCATAGCGTCTCCTGCCGTTCGTTTAGCTGAGATCCGTCAGATACAGTTATTTGCGCACAAGAAAGCGCTGGCGGCGGGGTCGTAAAAGCTATTTCTGGCGTCGCCAGGCCGAGGTCCGTGGCGCGCCGCCTATATTTCAACGATCCCAATATTTTCGGAACTAGGGCTACCCGGCAACATTGAGATTACTCCAGCTCATCCGATTACGCATTTCAGCAGGGGGTTCCCCATGTATCATCACGTCAAAAAACTCATGTACACGGTCCGCGTGGACGAGCCCGACCCCCGCTTCGGCAACATGCTGCTGGAACAGTTTGGCGGCGCGAATGGGGAGCTCGCAGCCGCAATGCAGTATTCAATCCAGGGGCTCAACTGCGAAGACCCGGGCCGCAAAGACCTGCTGATGGATATTGGCACCGAGGAACTGAGCCATCTAGAAATCGTGGGCACGCTTGCTCGCATGCATCTGAAACCCATGAAGTCGATCCGCGAAGAGGCCGAGGCCGATCCGCTGATCGCCATTGCCGGCGGCGGCGGCGTGAATCTCTTCAACTCGCAGGGCAATCCGTGGACCGCCGACTACCTGAAAATCACCGGTGAACTCGACGTTGATCTGCGCAGCAATATCGCGGCCGAGGCGCGCGCAAAAATCGTCTATGAGCGGCTGATCAATTTCTGCCGGGATTCCGGCACGAAAGACGCGCTTCAGTTCCTCATGACCCGAGAAATCACACATATGAAGGCCTTCGCCGCCGCGCTCGAAACGATGGGCAAACCGCCGTTCACGATTGGGCGCATCGCGCCCACGCCGGGGCTTGTCGATCAGTTTTTCAACGACTCCACCGGTGAGGGAGATCACGGCGAGATCGATGGCCGCGGCCCGTGGAACGAGGGCGAAGCCTGGGAATACGTGGAAGCACCCG